>JGI12316J15310_10000035_pt2 | contig 1174115 bp, 1167 predicted proteins | sample MarCyaLeptolynsp_FD_15310 | JGI IMG/M metagenome (IMG submission 15310) | reverse complement strand
CAAACGGTTGACGCGCTTATGAAGCTCGATCTGGCCGCCGGTGTTGATGTTGAAATTAAGCTTTAAGGAACAGTCCGATGCGCTCCGGTGTCATTGTTCAGAAAAAAGGGATGACCCGCGTCTTTAGTGATAAAGGCGCCCATGTTCCCGTTACGGTTCTGCATCTTGATAAGTGTCAAGTTGTTGATCAAAAAACCGAAGATAAAAACGGTTACACGGCATTGCAGCTGGGTGCGGGCCAGGCCAAGGTCAAGCGCACCAACAAGGCTATGCGCGGCCATTACGGCAAAGCCAAAGTTGAGCCCAAGCGTAAACTGGCCGAGTTTCGTGTTTCTGCCGACAATTTGATTGATGTCGGTGCAGAGATGACTGCGGACCATTTCGTTGCCGGTCAGCATGTTGATGTCACCGGCATTTCAATCGGTAAGGGTTTTGCCGGTGCCATGAAGCGGCACAATTTCGGCGGCCTGCGTGCGTCACATGGTGTGTCGATTTCTCACAGAAGCCATGGTTCCACCGGTCAGTGCCAGGACCCCGGCAAGGTCTTCAAGGGCAAGAAGATGGCCGGTCAGATGGGGAACGTACGTGTCACCACCCACAATCTGGAAGTGGTTCGCACGGACGTCGATCGTGGTTTGATTTTGGTCAAAGGCGCTGTTCCAGGATCTGCCGGTGGCTGGGTGCTTTTGCGTGATGCCGTCAAAAAGGCCCTTCCCGATGATCTGCCGACGCCGGGTGCCTTCAAAGTGAGTGGCGCCGAAGAGCCGGTCAAAGAAGAAGCCGCTTCTGAAGAGCCGGCCGCTGAAGAAGAGGCGCCAGCTGCTGAGGCGGAAGCTTCAGAAGCTGAAGAGAAGAAGGACGAAGACTCATGAAGGCCGACGTAAGCACAATCGAGGCTAAAAAAGCCGGGTCGGTTGATTTGTCCGAAGCGGTTTTTGGTCTGACGCCTCGCGCCGATATCCTACATCGTATGGTGACCTATCAGCTCGCCAAGCGCCGTGTGGGCTCTCACAAAACTCAGACACGGTCTGAGGTCAGCGGAACGACAAAGAAATTTGTCCGTCAAAAGGGCTCCGGCGGAGCTCGTCACGGTAACCGCAAAGTCAATATCTTCCGTGGCGGTGGACGGGCGTTCGGACCGGTCGTGCGCAGTCATGCAACGAAGTTGCCGAAGAAAGTGCGCGCCTTGGCCTTGCGTCATGCTTTGTCATCAAAACAGGCGGCCGGCGATCTGATTATTTTGGAAGAAGCCAAATTGAAAGAGCCCAAGACAAGCACTTTGTCGAAAGGCTTGGACAAACTCGGCATTACCTCGGCGTTGTTCATCGACGGCCCGGAATTGGATGAAAATTTCATCTTGGCCCTTCGCAATTTGCCGAAATTTGATGTGCTGCCCAGCCAAGGGGCGAATGTTTACGACATTCTGCGCCGTGACAAGCTGGTTTTGACCAAAGCAGCACTCGAGCAGTTGGAGGCACGTCTCAAATGACAGACCTAACGAATTATGACGTCATTCTGAGTCCGGTCATTACGGAAAAATCGACCATCGCGTCTGAGTTCAATCAGTACACGTTTGCGGTTCCGATGACGGCCACAAAGCCTCAGATCAAAAAAGCGGTTGAAGGTCTCTTCGACGTCAAAGTGAAAGCGGTGAACACGATCCGCCTTCCGGGTAAGTCAAAACGGTTCCGCGGTATTCTGGGAAGTCAGCGAAGCCGTAAGAAGGCCATTGTCACGTTGGTGGAAGGCGATTCCATTGATATGACGACGGGTCTTTAGTCAGAAGTTTAAGAACGAACGAGTTCAAAAATGGCACTTAAAAAGTACAAACCAACATCGCCGGGTCAACGAGGTCTTGTTCTTGTTGATCGTTCGGAGCTGTGGTCGGGCAAGCCGGAAAAGTCGCTGACGGAAGGCCGTTCCGAAAAGGGTGGCCGTAATAATAAAGGCCGCGTGACAGCTCGTCGGCGCGGTGGTGGCGTGAAACGCAATTATCGCCGTGTTGATTTCAAACGGCGTAAGTTCGATGTCTCCGGTGTTGTTGAGCGCTTGGAATATGACCCGAACCGGACAGCTTTTATCGCGCTGATCAAATATGATGATGGTGAGCTCGCCTATATTTTGGCGCCTCAGCGTCTGTCGGTCGGCGACAAGATTGTTGCAGGCGACAAAGCAGACATTAAGCCGGGCAATGCCATGCCGTTGTCGAATATGCCTGTTGGTACGATCATTCATAATGTCGAATTGAAGTCCGGTAAGGGCGGTCAATTGGCGCGTTCGGCGGGCACCTATGCTCAGCTCATTGGCCGGGACCAAGGCTATGCGCTGATCCGTTTGTCCTCCGGCGAACAAAGAATGGTTCGCGGTGAGTGCATGGCAACGGTCGGGGCTGTTTCCAATCCCGATCATGGCAATGTGAAGTTGGGTAAGGCCGGACGGAACCGTTTGTTGGGCAAGCGTCCTTCGGTGCGCGGTGTTGCGATGAACCCGGTCGATCACCCCCATGGTGGTGGTGAAGGTCGGACATCCGGTGGCCGGCATCCGGTGTCGCCTTGGGGTAAGCCGACAAAAGGTAAGCGTACCCGTCGTAAAAATAAATCGTCAGATAAGCTGATCTTGCGTAGCCGTCATGCGCGCAAGGGCAGACGCTAAGGGAGAAGAGCTGTGTCTCGTTCAGTTTGGAAGGGTCCATTTGTTGATGGGTACCTTTTAAAGAAAGCGGAAAAGGCGCGCGAGTCGGGCCGTAAAGACGTGATCAAGATTTGGTCTCGCCGTTCGACAATTTTGCCGCAATTCGTTGGGCTGACCTTTGGCGTCTATAACGGCCAGAAGTTCATCCCCGTTCTCGTAACGGAAGATATGGTCGGTCATAAATTTGGTGAATTCTCGCCGACGCGGACCTATTACGGTCATGGCGCCGACAAGAAGGCAAAGAGGAAATAGTCCGATGGGCCAGAAAGCAAATCCACGGCGCTGTGCAGAAAATGAAGCCTATGCGGTTGCCCGCATGCTTCGCACAAGCCCTCAAAAACTGAATTTGGTGGCGCAGACCATTCGCGGTCTGAAGGTTCAAGACGCCCTGAATCAGTTGGAATTTTCGCCGAAGCGTATTTCCAACGATGTGCGCAAATGTCTGAACTCGGCCATAGCGAATGCCGAAAACAACCACAATCTCGATATCGATGAGTTGGTCGTTTCAGAGGCCTATGTCGGTAAGAACCTGGTCATGAAGCGGTGGAGACCGCGTGCGCGGGGACGCATCGGCCGGATCGTAAAACCTTTTAGTCAATTGACGATCGTTGTGCGTCAACAGGAGGCCGCGTAATGGGTCAGAAAGTCAATCCAATCGGCCTGCGCCTCGGTATCAACCGCACTTGGGATTCCCGCTGGTATTCAAGCCGCAAGGAATACGGCCAGCTTCTGCATGAAGACATTAAGATGCGGGAGATGCTGTCGAAAAAGCTCAAGCAAGCCGGCGTCTCGAAGATCATTATCGAACGGCCCCATAAAAAGTGCCGCGTCACTATCCATTCGGCACGGCCGGGCGTTGTGATCGGTAAGAAAGGCGCCGATATTGAAAAGCTGCGCAAGGACCTGTCCAAGTTCACGGACAGCGAAGTGCATTTGAATATCGTCGAGGTGCGCAAGCCCGAGATTGATGCCAACCTTGTAGCCGAGAATATTGCTCAGCAATTGGAGCGCCGTGTCGCGTTTCGCCGCGCCATGAAGCGGGCCATGCAGTCGGCCATTCGTTTGGGCGCGCAAGGCATTCGGATCAATTGCGGCGGCCGTTTGGGCGGCGCGGAAATTGCGCGGATGGAATGGTATCGCGAAGGCCGTGTGCCGCTTCATACGCTGAGAGCGGACATTGATTACGGCACATGCGAGGCCCATACGGCTTATGGCATTTGCGGTGTGAAAGTCTGGATCTTCAAGGGCGAGATCATGGAGCATGACCCCATGGCCCAAGATAAGCGGGCAGCACAAGCACAAGAGGGTGGCCCAGGCCGCCCGGGCGGTGGCGGCGGTCGCCGGAACGCCCAATCTTAAGTGCCTGTCACGAATTGAGAGTTTGAAAGATGTTACAGCCAAAGCGGACAAAATTTCGCAAAGCCCATAAGGGACGCATTAAGGGCGTTGCCAAAGGCGGCACCGATTTGAACTTCGGAACCTATGGTCTGAAGGCGCAAGAGCCGGAACGTGTCACCGCACGTCAGATTGAGGCCGCTCGCCGGGCCATTACCCGTCACATGAAGCGTGCGGGCCGTGTTTGGATTCGTGTGTTTCCTGATGTGCCGGTCAGTAAAAAGCCGACGGAAGTGCGCATGGGTAAGGGTAAAGGATCGCCAGAATTTTGGGCGGCACGCGTCAAGCCCGGACGGATCATGTTCGAAATCGACGGCGTGCCTGGTGACGTCGCAAGACGTGCTCTTGAGTTGGGTGCGGCTAAGTTGCCGTTGAAGTGCCGCGTTGTGGCAAGGCTTGGAGAATAGAGGTCGGCTTTTGGGTCCGATTTGGGAGTTTTGCGATGCAAGCGATGAAAGATAGAGGTGTCTCCCCGGAACAGGTCCGGGATATGACGCCGGATCAGATTGAAGACAAGCTCCGCGAGCTGAAGAAAGAGCAGTTTAATCTGCGGTTTCAAAAGGCAACCGGTCAGTTGGAAAACACAGCACGGGCCCGTCATGTGCGTCATGACATTGCTCGTCTGAAAACAATATTGGATGAGAAGCAGAAAGCGGCGAGCTCATCGTAGCTTAACTGCTTTGCAGAGGAGAAACAGACATGCCTAAGCGAGTTTTGCGTGGTGTTGTCGTCAGTGACAAAAATGACAAGACAGTCGTCGTTCGCGTCGACCGCAGCTTTGCGCATCCTCTTTTGCAAAAGACGGTTCGTAAATCCAAGCGGTATGCGGCCCACGATGCAGAGAACAAGTTTAAGGTCGGCGACACCATTCGTATTCAAGAATGTCGCCCCATCTCTAAGAACAAGAGATGGGAAGTTCTGGCCGAAGGTGAATAATCGACGTTGCGTTTGTCGCAGGGTCTAATTGGAGCAATGTTGTCATGATCCAGATGCAGTCAAAACTGGAAGTGGCCGATAATTCAGGCGCTAAAAAAGTCCAGTGCATCAAAGTGCTGGGCGGTGCGAAGCGCAAATACGCATCTGTCGGTGATATTATTGTGGTCAGCGTGAAGGAAGCTATCCCGCGTGGCCGTGTGAAAAAGGGTCAAGTCCTGAAGGCTGTCGTGGTGAGAACCGCCAAAGACATTCAGCGCGCCGACGGCAGCGCTATCCGTTTCGACCGCAATGCCGCTGTTTTAGTGAACAACAATATGGAGCCGATCGGAACCCGTATTTTCGGCCCAGTGACTCGTGAGTTGCGCGCAAAGAACCACATGAAGATCGTTTCTTTGGCGCCGGAGGTTTTGTGATGGCTGGCAAATTCAAAATTAGGAAGGGTGACAAAGTCATTGTCACGACCGGAAAAGACAAAGGCAAAACCGGAGAAGTCTTGCGCGTTATTCCTTCGGACGAAAAGGTTTTGGTTCAGGGCGTGAACATCTCCCAGCGCCATCAACGGCAAACCCAAACGACCCAGGGCGGTATCGTTGCACAGGAAATGCCGATTCATATTTCGAACATTGCGCATGCAGATCCGAAAGACGGCGTGGCAACGAAAGTAGGAATGAAAACACTGGAAGACGGCCGCAAAGTGAGATTTGCGAAGAAGTCAGGTGAGGTGATCGATGTCTGAGCAGGCATATATTCCGCGGGCTAAAAAGCGGTACTTGGACCAAGTTCGCCCCAATTTGCAGTCCCAGTTCAACTACAAGAACTCTCAAGAAATTCCGAGACTTGAGAAGATTGTCTTGAACATTGGTGTTGGTGAAACGACCAAGGATACGAAGATCATTAAGTCGGCCTATACGGCATTGGAGACGATCGCGGGCCAGAAGCCTGTTATCGCCAAAGCCAAGAAGTCGGTGGCGTCGTTCAAATTGCGTGAAGGCATGCCCATCGGTGTGAAGGTCACGCTGCGCCGCGATCAAATGTATGATTTTGTCGATCGCTTGGTGACGATTGCTTTGCCGCGGGTGCGGGACTTTCGCGGCCTGAACGGCAAGAGCTTTGACGGCAACGGCAATTTTGCCATGGGCCTCAAGGAACACATCGTGTTCCCAGAGATTGACTACGATTCCGTCGATCATGTCTGGGGCATGGATATCATCGTCTGTACGACGGCGAAAAACGATCAAGAAGCCAAAGCGCTTTTGAGTGAATTTGAATTCCCGTTCTCGAATTAAGTCGAGACGCGTTTAACGAGGAGGTCGTAGATGGCCAAGAAGAGTGCCATTGAGCGAAACAAAATGGTCAGACGCAAGGTCAAGAAGCACGCGTCCAAACGCGCGCGCTTGAAGGAGATTGCCAATGACAAGTCGCTTCCGGCGGAAGAGCGGTTCGCTGCCAGATTGAAGCTGGCTGAGCTGCCACGGAACTCAGCACCATCTCGCATTGTGAATCGGTGCGAAGTGACCGGTCGTCCGAGAGCTTATTATCGCAAGCTCCAGATGTCGCGGATTGCCCTTCGGGACCTCGCAAGCACGGGTCAAATTCCCGGCATGATTAAATCTAGTTGGTAGGAGATAGCGGATGTCAATTAACGATCCGTTGGGAGACATGTTGACACGCATTCGCAATGCGCAGATGCGGAAAAAGTCAAAAGTCGTGACGCCGGCCTCAAGCTTGCGCCGTAGAGTCTTGGATGTCCTCGAAGACGAAGGATATATCCGTGGCTATTCGCAGGTTGAGCTTCAAGGCGCCAAACCAGAGATTGAAATTGAGCTGAAATATTTTGACGGCGAGCCGGTGATTTCAGACATCAAGCGCGTGTCACGTCCGGGTCGGCGTGTCTATTCCGGCGCCAAGGATTTGCCGAGTGTGCGCAACGGTTTGGGAATCTCGATTGTTTCCACACCAAAAGGCGTGATGTCGGATTCGTCAGCTCGTGAGAATAATGTCGGTGGGGAGGTTCTTTGCCAGGTTTACTAAGCCTGAGCGGGATGCCCAACACCAAAAACGGAAGATAGGTCACAAGTCATGTCACGGATTGGAAAACAACCGGTTCCCGTACCAAGCGGGGTGACAGCCAATATCGATGGGTCCGAGATTTCGATCAAAGGCCCCAAAGGTGAGATGTCAATCACGCTGATGGATGACGTCACCGTGGAGATGGAAGACGCCGGGATCAAAGTGTCACCGAGGGACTCAACCAAGCGGTCGCGGTCCATGTGGGGGATGCAACGGACCTTGATCAAGAACTTGGTCGAGGGCGTGACGGATGGCTTTAAGAAAGAGCTGGAGCTTCGCGGCACCGGGTATCGGGCCCAGATGCAAGGCAAGTCACTTAAGCTGATGCTGGGTCTTAGTCACGATGTCATCTTCGAAGCACCGGAAGGTGTTGAAATTGCCTGCCCGTCACAAACGGAAGTGACCTTGACCGGCATGGATAAGCAAAAGGTCGGACAAGCAGCCGCTAAGATTCGCTCATTCCGCCCGCCCGAACCCTATAAGGGCAAAGGCATTCGATATAAGGACGAATACGTCTTTATGAAAGAAGGTAAGAAGAAGTAAGAGCCATGGCTAACGCAAGATCTGTTTTGGTACGCAGAAAGAACCGGGTTCGCCGTCAGATTAAGAAGGTGGCGAATGGTCGTCCGCGCTTGAGTGTTCATCGGTCCGGTAAGCACATTTATGCGCAGATTATCGACGATGTAAAAGGCGAGACACTGGTATCGGCGTCGTCGCTTGAAAAGGATATGCGCACGTCTTTACCGACGGGCAGTAACAAGGATGCGGCCGCGTCCGTCGGCAAAGCGATTGCTGAGCGGGCAACGAAGGCCGGCGTCAAGGATGTGATTTTTGATCGCGGTGGTTATTTGTTTCATGGGCGCGTTAAGGCTTTGGCCGAGGCGGCACGTGAAGGCGGTCTAAACTTTTAGGAACGGATGTGAAAAGTGGCACGGGCTGATCAAAGAGACGAACGCGAAAGCGAATTTATCGACAAGCTGGTTCACATTAACCGTGTGGCCAAGGTTGTGAAGGGTGGCCGTCGTTTTGGATTTGCTGCGCTGGTTGTTGTGGGCGACCAAAAAGGGCGCGTGGGCATTGGTCACGGTAAAGCCCGTGAAGTTCCCGAAGCAATCCGTAAAGCAACGGATTCGGCGAAGCGGAAACTCATCCGCGTGCCTTTGCGGGAAGGGCGCACGCTGCACCACGACGTGCAAGGACGTCATGGCGCAGGCCGCGTCGTTTTGCGTTCGGCACCTCCAGGTACGGGTATTATTGCCGGTGGTCCCATGCGGGCTGTCTTTGAGACCTTGGGCGTTCAGGACGTTGTCGCCAAATCAACCGGTTCGGCGAACCCTTACAACATGATCCGGGCAACCATTGATGCCTTGAACAATATTGTCAGCCCGCGCCAAGTGGCGGCGAAACGCGGCAAGAAAGTCAGCGAGATTGTCTCGCGCCGGGTGCAAACCAATGACGGCGCAGCGGCAGCCGCGAGCGAATAAGAGGAGTGGGGCCGATGCCCGCGAAAAAGGCAAAGACCTTAAAAGTAAAACAAACTGGCAGCCCGTTGCGGCGCCCGGCCGATCAGCGTGCCACGCTCGTCGGACTTGGTTTGAATAAAATGAACCGGGTGCGCGAGCTGGAAGATACGCCGGCGGTACGCGGCATGATCCGCAAGGTCAGCCATTTGGTTCAGGTGATAGAAGAGTAAGAAAGGTTGCCGATGCGTCGGCAAAGATGAGGATAGACTGATGAGGCTCAATCAGCTTTCAGACAATCCCGGTGCTCGGTACAAGTCCAAGCGCGTGGGTCGCGGAATCGGCAGCGGCAAAGGTGTGCGCGCGGGCCGCGGGCAAAAAGGACAAAAGTCACGGTCAGGTGTCGCCATCAATGGTTTTGAAGGCGGTCAGATGCCTTTGCATATGCGTCTGCCGAAACGGGGATTCAACCCTCGGAACCGTAAATCCTATATCGTGGTCAATATCGGCCGGCTTCAGAAGGCCATTGATGACGGTAAGCTTGATGCAAAAGGCGATATTGATAGCGCCAAACTATTGGAAGCCGGTGTGATCAACCGGACCAAAGACGGTGTGCGGCTTTTGGCTAAGGGCGAAATCAAGTCCAAGATTTCGATCAAGGTCGATGGGGCTTCGAAAGCTGCCATTGAGGCCATTGAAAAGGCCGGCGGCAAGGTCAATATAGCTGAGACACCGAAGGCGTCTTCGGCAGCGGCGGACTGAGGGTCAGGTCATAATGATCTGAATGGAGTGGCCTAAATGGTATCGGCAGCGGAACAACTCGCACAGAATTTGAACTTCTCAGCCTTTAGTAAGGCGACGGAGCTCAAACAGCGCATCTGGTTTACTCTAGGTGCGCTGATTGTTTATCGCGTGGGGACTTTTATTCCGATGCCGGGCATCAATGCCGATGCCTATGCGATTGCCTTTAATTCTTTCAATCAGGGCATCGGGGGGATGATCAACCTGTTCTCCGGCGGGGCCATCGCGAATATGGCGATCTTTGCTCTGGGGATCATGCCCTACATTTCGGCCTCCATTATTATGCAGCTGATGACGGCGGTTTCGCCGCATTTGGAAGAGCTGAAAAAGGAAGGCGAACAGGGCCGGAAGCAGATCAATCAATATACCCGTTACGGCACCGTGGTTTTGGCCATTGCCCAGGCGTTGGGGATTGCCGTGGGTCTGGAGGGCAGTGAAAATGCCGCCGGTCCGGTTGTCTCGGATCCCGGTCTGTTCTTCAAGTTCACAACCATTTCGACGCTGACCGCCGGCACCATTTTCTTGATGTGGCTCGGGGAGCAGATCACCGCGCGCGGCGTGGGCAACGGTATTTCTTTGATCATTTTCTCAGGCATTGTGGCGGGCATGCCGGGCGCCTTGGTTCAGACTTTGAGCTTGGGCGAGCAGGGCACGTTGAGTGCCATCACCATGATTTTGCTGGTTTTTGGTGTGGTCGCTATGATCGCCTTCATCGTTTACATTGAGCGTTCGCAGCGCCGTTTGTTGGTTCAGTATCCGAAACGGCAGCAAGGCAATAAAATGACCGGTGGGGATCAATCTCATTTGCCGTTGAAGCTGAACTCGTCCGGTGTGATTCCGCCGATCTTTGCGTCTTCGCTCTTGCTATTGCCCGCCACAGTCGTCGGCTTTTGGGGCGCGCAAGACGCGTCGAGCTGGGTGACGGCGCTGACGGCGACATTGGGCCCGGGACAGCCGCTTTATATGGCGGTCTATGCGGGTTTGATTATTTTCTTTTGCTTTTTCTATACTGCCATCGTCTTTAACCCGGCGGATACGGCAGATAATTTGAAAAAGTATGGCGGCTTCATTCCGGGCTACCGGCCAGGCGAGCGGACCGCGCAATATATCGACTATGTGCTGACGCGCTTGACGGTGATCGGCGCTGCCTATCTGACCGTGGTCTGTCTGATCCCAGAGCTGATCCGCGGCGACTATTTTTTTGAAGGTGGCAGTTCTATTCCTTTTTATATCGGCGGGACATCCATTCTGATTGTGGTCACCGTGACCATGGATACGGTGGCGCAGATTCAGAGTCATCTTTTGGCGCATCAATATGAAGGGCTCATCAAGAAGTCCAAATTGCGGGGTAGCCGGAAATGAACCTGATCCTGTTTGGACCGCCGGGTGCCGGGAAGGGTACGCAAGCCGCCTACATCACGGAAAAGTATGGTTGGCCTCAGCTTTCCACCGGTGACATGTTGCGCGCTGCCGTTGCCGCGGGCACGGAAGTTGGTAAGAAGGCCAAGGACGTGATGGATCGGGGTGAGTTGGTGTCCGATGAGATTGTGGTGGGCATCATTGCCGATCGGATTGATGAGCCTGATTGTAAAAGCGGTTTTTTGCTGGATGGGTTTCCGCGGAATATTCCGCAGGCCGAGGCGCTCGATGCCATGCTCAAGCAAAAAGCTCTGCATCTGGACGGTGTGATTGAGATCAAGGTCGACGATTCGGTGCTGGTGGGCCGCATTGAAAACCGCATTGAAGAATACAAAAAGGCCGGGAAACCGCCACGGAAAGACGACAATGTTGAGACCCTGAAGAAGCGCCTCAATGAGTATCACGAGCAAACAGCCCCTCTGCTCCCGTTTTACGAGAAAAAGGGCAAGCTGCGGACTGTCGACGGGATGGTGAGCATCGACGAGGTTTCTGCGGAAATCGATAATGTTTTGAAGGAGTTAAGGGCGCCCGCCTGAAAGAGATTGTGGCGCTGGTGGCGGCGGTGGAAAGTCGTTCGAAATGGTTGACTGTGACCCGGCAAACCATATAATCCGCGGCTTCATCCAGGATTAGTGGCGATAGGCCGGGCGGAGTTCTGAAAAGAGGAATATCCGTTTTGGCGGTTTTTGGTCGAGTGCGGATCAGAAGAGACAAGCTTTAGGAGTTAGAACATTGGCTCGAATTGCAGGCGTAAACATCCCGACCAATAAACGGGTGCCGATTGCATTGACATATATCCACGGTATTGGCCGCACATTTGCCGATCAGATTTGTGCGAAGGTCGCCATTGCGCCGGAAAAGCGCGTGAGTGAATTGACGGATGATGAGGTCATTCAGATCCGCGAGTGTATTGACCGGGATTATATGGTTGAAGGTGATTTGCGCCGTCAAACAAGCATGAATATCAAACGCTTGATGGATTTGGGTCCGTATCGGGGTTTGCGCCATCGTCGTGGATTGCCTGTGCGTGGGCAACGGACTCATACAAATGCGCGGACACGCAAAGGTCCGGCAAAACCCATCGCGGGCAAGAAGAAATAGGTAGTCAAAGATGGCACGTGACCCCAAGAAAGTACGCCGTAAGGAACGCAAGAACATCACCGCCGGTGTGGCGCATGTGAATGCGACGTTCAACAACACTATGATCACCATTACGGATGCACAAGGGAATGCAATCTCTTGGTCGTCCGCCGGTGCAATGAATTTTAAGGGCTCTCGCAAGTCGACGCCGTTTGCGGCCCAAATGGCGGCGGAAGATGCCGGCAAGAAAGCCCAAGAACACGGCATGAAAACCCTGGAAGTGAATGTGTGCGGTCCCGGTTCGGGCCGTGAGTCAGCGTTGCGGGCACTTCAGAGTGTTGGGTTTACAATCACGACCATTCGGGACGTGACACCCATTCCCCATAATGGCTGCCGTCCACCAAAACGCCGCCGCGTTTAGTTGAATAAAAGAGACGGTTTGCGAAGCCGTTTTGTTCTGCGCATTTGGGTTTGAGTGGCGTGAACAGAATTTGAAAACCGTCGATCCAAGACAAACCATTGATGGTATGAGGTTATCAGGTGATCACTAAAAACTGGCAAGAATTGATCCGCCCAACGCAGCTCGACATTGAGCCGGGTTACGATCCGCAGCGGCAAGCGAAAGTCGTTGCTCAGCCGTTGGAGCGTGGCTTTGGCATGACTTTGGGCAATGCTCTGCGCCGTGTGCTTTTGTCGTCGTTGCAAGGTGCTGCTATTACGGCTGTGCATATTGACGGCGTGTTGCACGAGTTTTCGTCGATCTCAGGTGTGCGGGAAGATGTCACCGACATTATTCTCAACATCAAGCAAATCGCTTTGCGGATGCATTCCGAAGGCCCGAAACGGGTCGCTTTGCGTAAAGTCGGTCCGGGCGAAGTGACCGCCGGCGACATCGAAGATATTGCCGATGTGGAAGTGCTCAATCCGGGTCACGTTCTGTGCACCTTGGATGAGGGCGTTGAGATCCGCATGGAATTCACGATCAATACCGGCAAGGGCTATGTGCCTGCCGATCGCAATCGGCCTGACGATGCGCCGATCGGTTTGATCCCTATCGATTCTCTTTACAGCCCGGTCAAGCGTGTGTCTTACAAGGTTGAGAACACCCGGGAAGGTCAAATTCTGGACTATGACAAGTTGACTTTGGAAGTGGAAACTAACGGCGCGATTACGCCGGACGATTCCGTTGCTTTTGCGGCCCGTATCCTTCAGGACCAATTGCAAACCTTCATCAACTTTGAAGAGCCTGAAGCCAAGGTCGAAGAAGATAAGCGGCCTGAGCTCGAATTCAACCCGGCCCTTCTGAAGAAGGTCGACGAGTTGGAGCTGTCCGTCCGTTCAGCCAATTGCTTGAAGAATGACAATATTGTCTATATCGGCGATCTCATTCAGAAGACCGAAGCGGAAATGCTGCGCACGCCTAATTTCGGCCGCAAGTCGCTGAACGAGATCAAGGAAGTTTTGGCCCAAATGGGATTGCATCTGGGTATGGATGCGCCGAATTGGCCGCCGGAGAATATCGAAGATTTGGCGAAACGGTTTGAAGATCAATTCTAGTTTTGCCCAAGGGCAGAGTTTATAGCGTTAAGGAGAAGTGTGATGCGACACGGCATCGCGGGGCGAAAACTAAATAAGACATCCAGCCATCGTTTGGCGATGTTTGCCAATATGTCTGCAGCCCTCATTAAACATGAGCAGATTACGACCACTTTGCCGAAGGCCAAGGAATTGCGGCCTTTCGTTGAGAAGTTGGTCACGCTTGGCAAGAACGGTTCCTTGCATGCCCGTCGTCAAGCTTTGTCCAAAGTGCGCGACGATACCCAAGTGTCGAAACTGTTCGAGACTCTCGCGCCGCGCTATGCGGATCGCTCCGGCGGCTATATTCGGATTATGAAGGCCGGCTTCCGCTATGGCGACAATGCGCCCATGGCGGTCATCGAATTCGTCGATCGCGATCCGGAAGCCAAAGGCCAAGATTCCGGTCCGACCCAAGATGAATTGGTGACCGAAGAGGCGTAAAGGCCATCAAAGACATTGCGGTTGCAGTTTTCAAAATGGGGTGCGGGGATCAACCGGCGCCCCATTTTTGTATCTAGGGGGCGCTCATGGCATAGTCCTCAAGGGCTAGCGCTTTAAGGAGATCAATACGCATGTTTAGAGTTTTGGCGGGACTGTTCGCCCTGCTGATATGGGCCGGATCGACCGGTTTTGCCCAGGAAAGAGTGGTGCCGGATTCGGCGGCGCAAGTTCAGCTCTCTTTCTCGCCCGTGGTCAAGCAAGCGGCCCCCGCGGTGGTCAATGTCTATGCCAAGCGAGTGGTTCAATCCCGCAGCCGGGTCTTTGACGACCCCTTTTGGGGCCGGTTCTTCGGCGGCCGGCCGCGCGAACGTGTGCAGCAATCCTTGGGGTCGGGAGTGATTGTCGCGGGAGACGGGCTGATCGTCACGAATAATCACGTGATCGAGGGTGGTGAACAATTCAAAGTCGTTCTGACGGACCGCCGAGAATTTGATGCAGAGCTTGTCTTGGCCGATGAAAGAACGGATCTGGCTGTGTTGCGCATCGACACAGAAGGGGAGCAGCTTCCCTGGCTGCGGATTTCCGATTCAGATCAAGCGGAGGTGGGCGATTTGGTGCTCGCCATCGGCAATCCGTTTGGTGTCGGCCAAACGGTGACCAGCGGTATTATCTCGGCCGTCGCGCGTACCCAAGTGGGCATCAGCGATTATCAGTTTTTTATTCAGACCGACGCCGCCATCAACCCGGGGAATTCCGGCGGCGCCTTGGTCAATGCGCAAGGTGAGCTCATCGGCGTCAACACGGCGATCTACTCCCGCAGTGGTGGATCCAACGGGATCGGCTTCGCCGTGCCCGCCAATATGGTGCGTGGGTTTGTGCAAACGGCTACGAGTGGCGAGGAGCTGGTGCGCCCTTGGCTTGGGTTGCGCAGCCAAGCGGTGACGGCGGAGATCGCGGAGTCTCTCGACCTTGATCGGCCGCTCGGCATTTTGATCAACGCCGTTTATGAAGGCGGCCCCATCGACAAGGCCGGTTTGAAAGTGGGGGACATCCTCACAAAGGTGGACGGATTTGAAATTTTCGATCCTCAAGGATTGAATTATCGCGCGGCGACGCGGGGCGTCGGGTCCAATGCCAATATCGAGTATGTGCGCAGCGGCAAAACCAGAACGGCCAAAGTGGCGTTGGTTGCGCCGCCGGAAAAACCGGCCCGCAACGAAACCGTCTTGGGCGGCCGCAATCCCATCTCCGGTGCTCGTGTGGCGAACCTGTCTCCCGCGGTTGCCGATGAATTTGGCTTTGATTGGACGGCATCCGGCGTGGTGGTTCTTGAAGTGGTCCGGCGCAGTTTGGCGTCCCGTTATGGATTGCGCAAAGGCGATATCATTGTCGAGGTCAACGGACAGGACATTGAGAGTGTGTCCCGCCTTGAAGAGGCCGTTGACCGGGAACAGCGGCGCTGGAACTTGAGCATTCGGCGCGGCAACCAAACATTGAACATGTCCGTGAGCGGCTAAGGCCATGAGCACCCTTTTTGAAGCGGCAGGTTTGGAAAAAGGCGCGCCGCGTCCTTTGGCAGATGAATTGCGCCCTGCCAAATTGAGCGAAGTGATCGGCCAAGATCATTTGCTCGGCCCTGAAGGACCGCTTGGCCGGATGATGGCCCATGACCGCCTGTCCTCCATGATCCTGTGGGGTCCGCCCGGAACCGGTAAGACCACCATTGCCCGCTTGCTGTCTCAATCGGGAAAGCTTGCCTTCGAACAAGTGTCAGCGATTTTCACCGGCGTTGCCGATTTGCGAAAAGTGTTCGAAGCCGCCCGGGCCCGGCGTCAAACCGGGCAGGGGACGTTGCTCTTTGTCGATGAAATCCATCGCTTCAACAAAGCGCAGCAAGACGGATTTTTACCTTACGTTGAAGACGGCACTATCATTTTGGTGGGGGCGACAACCGAGAACCCCTCTTTTGAACTGAACTCGGCATTATTGTCCCGCGCCCAAGTCTTGGTGCTCAATCGTTTGGATGATCGTGCCCTTGAGACATTGCTGGAGCGCGCCGAACAGCACAAAGGGTATGAGCTGCCGCTGGATCAAAATGCCCGCGCGACGTTACGGGCGATGGCCGACGGTGACGGGCGTTACCTATTGAATTTGGCGGAAGACCTTTTTGAGATGACGGGCGAGCCGATCATGGATTCCCATGCGCTGATCGAGGCTGTGCAAAAGCGGGCGCCCATTTATGACAAGGGCAGGGACGAACACTACAATCTGATCAGTGCCCTTCACAAATCCATCCGGGGATCTGATGTTGACGCGGCACTCTATTGGTTTGCCCGCATGCTTGCCGGCGGCGAAGACCCGCTTTACATCACACGTCGATTGGTACGCGCATCTGTTGAAGATATCGGCATGGCTGACCCGAATGCCCTGCAACAGGCGATTGCCGCCAAAGAAGCGTATGATTTTATCGGCAGTCCGGAAGGCGAATTGGCCATTGCCCAATTGGTGATCTATTTGGCCACCGCCCCGAAATCCAACGCGGCCTATCGCGGCTTTTCGGCAGCCAAGAAAGCTGCCGATCAATCGGGCTCGCTCATGCCGCCAAAGAATATATTGAATGCGCCGACCCGCCTGATGAAGGATCTGGATTACGGAAAAGACTATGTCTATGAACATAATCAGGATGATGATGTGTCGGGACAAAGATTCTTTCCGGATAATATGGACCCTGAGGTTTTTTATGCGCCAACGGAAAAAGGTCTTGAAAAAGAGATTAGCCGGCGCTTGAAAAAATGGCGCCAGCTTCAAGAAGTCAAACGGTTGGAACGCGGGTAGCCCAACAAGAAGAAAGATAAGGTCCTATGCAAATGGTGTTGGCAGTGGCGTCCGGCGGCGCGATCGGTGCGGTCGCCCGCTATTGGATTGCCGGCTTGGCCTTGCGCTGGATGGGTCCTCAATTCCCGTGGGGTACGCTGACCGTCAATATCGTCGGATCCTTTCTCATGGGTGTCTTGATTGCGCTTTTGGCCCTTCGAACGAATGTGAGTCCTGAGCTGCGGGCGTTTCTATTGGTCGGCGTTCTTGGCGGCTTCACGACGTTCTCAGCCTTTTCGCTGGACGTGTCCGTCTTGATGGAGCGCAAAGAAATGGGCGCGGCGCTCCTCTATGTATTTGGATCGGTGGTCCTGTCCATCGGCGCTTTATTCTTGGGCTTGTTTCTTGTGCGGCAGTTGCCGTCATGAGTAAGGCGCTCACGATTGAGATCAATGACGAGGATGACGGTGTTCGCCTTGACCGCTGGTTCAAGCGGCATTATCCGGCGCTCCCTTTTGGGCAAGTTTCCAAAATCATCCGCACCGGACAGGTCCGGCTCGACGGATCTCGCGCCAAGGTCAGTACCCGGCTGGAATCCGGTCAGGTGTTGCGATTGCCGCCGAATTTACAGGACACCCAAAATGCCCCGCCGGCCGTCGCTAAATTGTCGGACGCCGACGAGGAATTTGTTCAAAGCCTTGTCATTCGCAAGGACGACCACATCATTGCCTTGAACAAGCCGACGGGGCTTGCCGTGCAGGGCGGGAGCAAAACCCATCGGCACTTAGACGGTCTGTTGGACGGATTGCGTTTTGGCGCCGACATGCGTCCCAAACTGGTTCATCGTCTGGACCGGGACACAAGCGGCGTTTTGATTTTGGCTCGGACGGCGAAGTCGGCCGGATTTCTGGCCAAGGCTTTCAAAGAGCGCACTACACGTAAAATCTATTGGGCATTGTGTGCCGGCGTGCCGCGCCCGGCCAAAGGTCTGATCGATTTGCCGCTGTTGAAAGAAAAGGGGCGCTCGGGGCGGGACTATAAAGAGCGCACCGTGCCTGCGGCCCCCGGGGATCCGAATGGACGGCCCGCTCAGACATATTATGCGGAGATTGACCGCGCGGCGCAGCGCGCCGCCTGGCTCGCGCTCATGCCCGTCACGGGCCGTACCCACCAATTGCGGGTTCATTGTGCTGCCATCGGCCACCCCATTATCGGTGATTACAAGTATGGGGGTGATCAGGCCAGAGAGCCGATTATTCCGGAGCAAGAACCGCAGCTTCACCTCCATGCGCGCTCTTTGGATATCCCGCATCCGGCCGGGCGCCGCCTAAGCGTGGTGGCGGACTTGCCGGCGCATATGGCTCAGACCTGGAAAACCCTGGAATTCAGCCAAAACGATGATGGCGCGCCGTTCGACGACTTGGCTTTTTAGCCAATATTTCCAGTGCTTTATCGGAAATTAAGTGGTCACTTTCTATGCTGGGGCTGAAGCGATAAGCTTAATTGGGTCCGGCATTAAAGGGTGATGAGATGCCGGCAAAGATTTTTGGGTCGGCGGCGTTGGGTATGACAAAGGCGGGGCGAAAACAAAAGAAGCGCAACTCTCGTGCGCAGCGCAAGAAGCGGAACCTCAAGAAAGCGCATTTGGCGGTTTCAGGGCCGCCTTCGATGACGGCCGCTGATTATATCGAAACGGTCACGTCATCCTCTGTCTTGCGTTTATCGCCGCCGGACTCAGGCCCATCAAAAGCCTCGGCCATTTCAGGTCTGCTGCGAAAGGACAAAAAAACTAAAAAGGGTTCGGATGGCAATGACCGCAAGCGCCGCACCAAGAGGCCTGACTCATTGCGTAAAGGCGGTTCCTCGAAGAAATCCGCAGCGGCGGGACGGCAACGAAAACCAAAACCTGCGTCGGGATTTATTCACGGACTTCAGAGTTTTATTTGGAAGTCTGCCGTTATCGTTGGGGCCTTGTTCCTTTTATATGTCTACGCCGCCAATCAAAGTCTGACCCCATACGGTCCGGAATTGGAGCAATTGGCCAAGAAACACTTAGGCATTGATGTCAGTATTGACGGTGACATTGCACTTGCGATGCCCGTGGTTCGTCCAGGCGTGGTTCTGGGTGATGTTTCGCTTGCCGGTGAAGATGCTTCGGGCGGCGACAACCTCAAATTTGAGCGCGTAGAAGTGCGTCTCGACTTCTCTAGCCTGTTCAATGGCGACGACGCCCTGCAGCTTTTGAGCGTCACGCTGGTGGGCACGGAGCTTGATGTTGTTCATCATGCCGCGGGCCGGTCCAGCTTAGAGCGCATGACCTCTGTGGCGCGGAGCTTCCAAAGCCAAACCAGCGAGCTTTGGAGTGCCATATCAGTGGGTGAATTAGCCTTGCAGGATTCATTGTTGGTTTGGCGCGGTGACGATGGTGTGCCGCTTGCGACATTGCCGATTTCCCGCATGGATTTTTGGGCCGAGAATAACGAGGTTCAAATTTCCCTGAGCGGTAGGGTGGGCGCCGAGGCCTATTCCATGGGCGGCTCGCTTCAAGGGATAGATGCGTTTCAAAATGGGCAATCGGCCTCATTGGATATGACGGGCGCACTCGGGTCGACATTTCTGATCCTCTCGGGCGAGGTGTCGGGCAGCCAAGAGGGGAACTCTGAAGTTCAGCTCCAAGCCCTGGGGCCGGATGTCTCCGGCCTCGCCGGCGTTTTTGGCTATCGGGACCGGGTCGTTCCGGCACCTTTTGCCTTGTCTCTTCTTCTCAACGGAAACCTGCTGGGGCGTATGGCCGGTGAAATTGACGGTAAGTTCAATGACTCGGAGTTTACCGGAACACTGCTCAGCAATTACGCAGACGGACCTGCCATCAACCTCAATATGTCCGGAAGCTATGTGGACTTGGCTGTCTTAAGGCCTTTCCTAACGGTTCCGTTTGATGCTGAATCACAAGAGCAAAATGCTCTGACGGCGGCAGATTTTGTTGGACAAGTTGATTTATCATTTCAGTCGGTGAGGGCGGGCGATATTGATCTGGGGCCGGGCCGTTTCGTGGTGACATCGGCAACGGAGACGCTCGACTGGTTGGTTCAGCAAGGCTCGGATGAGTTGGGTCTATTCGAAGTCGCAGTCAAACAATCGCGCAGCCTGCCGGAGACTCTTTCCGTTGAAGCCAGTGCCGACGGTTTTGATTTTGGATCCGCACTTTCTATTTTCAGTGATGACTTCGACGCCGTTGCCATTGCCAGTCTTTCGGCAAATTTAAGCAGCAACGCCGATCTTTCTGCACCGCCGGTCTCAACGCTTTCCGGCGATATCGAGATGATTGTTGCGGCAGAGCGCATTGCGGCCTTTCGGCCAGGTCTGGTGCCGCGTGATTTGGAGCGCGTGCTTGGCCGCGACCTCATCGCAGGATCCGTCATGCGTGACGCTTGTTTGGTAACGAAAGGATCCATGCGCAATGGCCGCTTGACCGCCAATTCCTTTGCTCTTGAAACGGAGAACATCATCACCACCGGTGGTGGCTATCTGGATTTTCCCAGCGACACGGTGAAGGTGTCGCTGCGGCCGCGGCCAAAAGACCCGCGAAAGATGGACGAGGCCGTTGATGTTGAAGTTGCCGGAAAGTTGAGCACGCCAATGTTTCGAACCAACGACAGAGGCTTATCCAGAGGATTGTCCGGCTCCCTCAGCCTCAATGGCTTGCTTTCGGACGGAGACGGCCTCATAAGGTCTCTGTCAGCCCGCCCTGGCAGCGGGCCTTGTTTCGACGGTTTGTTGGGATATTAAAGTTTGACCACCGCACTTTCCGATCGTTTCTATAAGGCTGTCGATATCGAAGCCGGTGCTGATGGATTCGGTATTCTGTTAGATGGTCGGAGCCCCAAAACGCCTGGCGGGGTGAGATTGTTCGTGCCGACCGAAGCTGCCGCTCAGTTGATTTCGCGGGAGTGGGAAGCTCAGGAAACGAAAATCGATCTCTCGACAATGCAATCGACGCAGATCGCTTTTGCTGCATTGGATCAAGTGACCTCGCACCGAGAGAGCGTCGTTGATGATCTTGCGGCCTATGGTCAATCAGACCTTATCTGCTTCTTTGCCGATGAGCCGCGCGGTCTCATTGAAGAACAGGAAAAGGCATGGCTGCCTTTGCATGATTGGTTTCAAGAAATCTGGCAATCAAAGTTGGAAACATCACAAGGGATTATTGCAGCAACGCAATCGGCTCAAACCCTTGACGCGATCAAGCAGGAATTGACCCATCAAAACGCTTTTCAATTGGCGGCACTTCACGGCCTGACCAAACTCTCCGGATCCGTCATATTGGCTCTTGCGGTGGCAAGAGGCCGTCTGAGTGCCGAAGAGGCCTGGACGGCGAGCCGTATCGATGAAGAGTGGCAGATTGCGCGCTGGGGCCGCGATGCCGAGGCCGACAAATTGGCAAACGACAAACGCTTGAGCTTTCTAGCGAACGCAGAATTCTATTCGTCTCTCTCGTAACTTATTGCTATATATAGGAAAACGGAGTTCGGCGCGGTTATGAAACGGTCCGCCCAATCATCCGGTCTTTCCATTGAGCTTGCCGGGTCATTTGCTAGAATTAAGACACGATCGTTGGTTTGAATGACGCATGTTTGAGTGGATTGAGCAGAACTGGATCCTGAGCTTTGTGATCTTTTGGTTGGTGGGGACCTGGGCACTTGCCGTTGTTCTCACCGGGCGCCGCCGCCGTCATGGCGGACCGGTCGTGGGGCCCATCAGCAATTTCCTTGGTGCGGGTGCTTACGTCCGTTTGGAATATCAAGTGCCTGCAAGATCCGGGCGCACCCTGCAAAAGGTTGTTCACAACAATGCCGAAATTCGATCCCAATATTTGCGATCGGCCTTTTTCCTTTTACATGGCGCGAGTTTTCGGCCTCACGGCTTACTCAATGAATGGTTCACGTCGACCTATTGGAAAGACCAACGCGAACTCTATGTGATGGATCAGATCAAATCCATCGAAGCCTCTATCAAAGCCATTCGTCGAAATCAGATTGACGAGATTTACAAAGCGCACGATGCCTCGTTGCGGCGTCCACTTGCGCTGTCTTATCCGTTGATGCCACGACAATTCTCTTTGTTTTTTCCGGCCGCCATTTCGTTTCGCGGTCAAACCCAGAAGACAAATCTGCCTGCCGGCATGTATCGGTGCGAAGTTATGGAATGGTCGGAGGAAAACAGCTATGCCGAAGACATCCAACTTCAAAGCGTCACCGGCGATCTTTACCGGCTCGATCAACAAGCGGTATTGGCGTCCTTGCGCAAGCGCAAGGCGGCGATCGAGTCCATCAGCTTTATGGGGTTGCCGATCTTCATTTTTGCCGGGCGTAAACGAAAACTCCCCAAGCTGCTGAAGGAACAGACTCTCAAAGGCCGCATGCCCGTGCGGCCCGGCTCTGCCCGAGACTTCAACTATCTCGACCGCAAGCTCATCAAGGTGTTCGGTGGGGCCAATCCGGCAAATCTGCTGCGTATGTCCTGGTTTTACGATCCGCAATTCGGCATCAAGCCGGACGCGGCCAAGCATCAGCGGCTTGTCGAAAAGGCCGAACGCCTGGCCTCATAGCGGAGCGCGGCGCCGAGGCGGCTGCTTGCTCTGTTTGCCGAAAAAGGCTATGTCATCGCCAGTCTTTGGCGGGTCTCGTCATCCGCAAAAAGCCCACAATTCTAGGACAGAGAAGGAATTCCGATGGAGGATAAGCTTCATCTTTTGGAAGAGAAGCGGAACCAGGCCCGTTTGGGCGGGGGACAGAAGCGCATTGATGCCCAGCATGCGCGCGGCAAGCTGACGGCGCGGGAGCGCCTGGATCTGTTATTGGACGAGAACTCGTTCGAAGAATACGACATGTTTGTGGAACACCGCACCACCGATTTTGGGATGGAGAAGCAGAAGATCCCAGGCGACGGCGTGGTCACCGGCTGGGGTACAATCAACGGGCGCTTGGTCTATGTGTTCGCCAAGGACTTTACGGTTTTCGGTGGCTCTCTGTCACGAGCCCATGCAGAGAAGGTCTGCAAGATCTACGACATGGCCATGAAGGTGGGCGCTCCGGTGATCGGGCTTTATGATTCCGGTGGGGCACGCATCCAAGAAGGCGTCGATTCCCTCGGCGGATTTGCCGAAATTTTCTGGCGCAATACCCAAGCGTCGGGTGTGATCCCGCAAATCTCCGTCATCATGGGGCCCTGCGCCGGCGGGGACGTTTATTCACCGGCCATCACCGATTTCATTTTTATGGTTCGCGACCGGTCCTACATGTTTGTCACCGGGCCCGATGTTGTCAAAACGGTGACCCAAGAAGAAGTCACCGCCGAAGAATTGGGCGGCGCCAAGGTGCATACCAGCAAGTCATCTATTGCCGACGGCGCGTTTGACAATGATGTAGAGGCGCTGGATCAAGTACGCCGCTTGTTCGATTTCATTCCGCTGAGCAATCGGGAGAACCCACCGAAGCTGCCGACTTTCGACAAGCCGGATCGGCTCGAAATGTCTTTGGACTCTTTGGTTCCGGCCAATCCCAACAAACCTTACGATATGCATGAGCTCATTCGAAAGGTTGTGGACGAGGGCGATTTCTTTGAAATTCAGGAAGCTTTCGCCAAGAACATCATCACCGGCTTCGGCCGCATTGACGGCAAGACGGTCGGATTTGTCGCCAACCAACCGATGGTGCTCGCGGGCGTTTTGGATTCCGATGCCAGCCGCAAGGGCGCGCGGTTTGTGCGCTATTGTGATGCCTTCAACATTCCCGTCGTGACCTTTGTTGACGTGCCTGGTTTTCTGCCCGGAACCGCCCAAGAATATGGCGGCCTCATTAAGCACGGTGCGAAACTGCTTTATGCCTATTCGGAATGCACGGTCCCGCTGGTCACCGTGATTACGCGCAAGGCTTATGGTGGTGCTTATGATGTGATGGCTTCAAAACACATTCGGGCCGACGTCAATTATGCTTGGCCGACGGCGGAAATCGCCGTGATGGGGGCAAAGGGCGCCGTTGAAATCATCTTCCGGCAGGATATCGGCGATACGGACAAAATTGCCGAGCGTACCAAAGAATATGAAGATCGCTTTGCCAACCCCTTCATTGCCGCCCAGCGCGGCTACATTGACGAAGTGATTATGCCGCACTCGACCCGGCGCCGTATTGCACAGGCATTGAATATGCTGTCGACAAAACAGGTGCAAAAACCCTGGCGTAAACACGGCAACATCCCTCTTTAGATTGACAGGATGCGATTATGATCATCACCACGACGCCGACAATTGAAGGGCGCAAAATCGAAAGCTACCTCGGCTTGGTCAACGGGGAGGCCGTGGTCGGTGTGAATATCTTTCGCGATCTATTTGCCGGCATTCGGGATATTGTCGGCGGCCGGGCCGGTGGCTATCAAAACGCTCTCGCCGAAGCGCGGCGAGAAGCGACAAATGACATCATCGCCGAGGCGCAGGAGCTTGGTGCGGATGCTATCGTGGGGATCGACGTCGACTATGAGAGCGTCGGTCAGTCGGGCGGGATGTTGATGGTTTCCATCAATGGGACGGCCGTTAAGCTCGGCTAGGTTTTACGGCAGCGAACTGCGCAACGGCGCCTGGTCGCGTACTTTAAAGAGGCGCAAAGAGGAATCCGTCTGGAACGGAACGAGCCTTAGCCATTCGGGAATCGTGCCGTCTAAGAGATCTCGGACGAACCCGTCTTCTAAACCCTTTACTTGTCGATCTGACGGACACAGCAGAATGTAGTCGGTCTTGTGCGTCTCAACGATTTTCTTGGCGTCTCGGGCTGTCTGAGAGTCCAAGAACTCTAATCCCGCCAGGATCCCTGCCGTATTGCGATGATAGTTGGCCGTGACGATTGAATGATTGGTGTGGAATAAAAGCATCGGTCCCATATTGCTCGTGCCCAATATGACGGAGGGATTGAAGCGATTGAGTTCTGCTTTGACATTGTTGATGCTGCATTCACCGCCTTTATATTCCGAGAGGCTGGTATCCATTGTGCCCTTGAGAGACGGAAAAAGCGCGATCAAATTTGTCGGCATGAAAGGGCTGAGGAAGTAAATCATCGCGGTCGCCAAGCCGACACGCTTCAATGTGCTCCATTCTTCTCGCTTTAGATCGAGAAACAGATACAAGAGCCAAGCAATGGGAATGGCGGCATAGAGATCGGCAAACCGCAATACTCTGTTTTGAATCAAGGTTTGCACGGTTGCAACGACCAGGAAGAGCCAAATGGCGACGAAGCCGCGCTCCCGCATATCCTTGCGTGTCAGCAATAGGTAAGTCGCAATCAAGGTGCCACCGAGCGGCATCATGAAGTGGTAGGTGGCGATCAAGGGGCTCGCTTGAATGACCGTCCAAATATTGTGTGCCTCTGTGATTTGGCTCAGCCATTTCTCGGCAACGACCGGATCGATTTCCGCATAAGGGCCGCCCAAGCATTGCGGAAACAACCAGAGAATAGAACCGAGCGCCGCACCCCCTGTGACGGATGTTGCCAGCAGTCGCAAAGTGGGCGATGAGGTGAGTTGCCAAATAGGGACCATGCTCAGCCAGGTGAAGACGGCGACAATGGTCAAGCCGACGTAAAACACCGAATGACTGTCGCACCTGGCCAGCCACAGGGTGTCCAAGGGTACGCTGATCACCAAGAAGACAGACGACAGGACGAGCGCAAGCTGCGCTTGTATAAGGCCGCCGCGAAGGTGGTCATCGTTTTTCAATGCGGCAAAGAAGAGAGCTATGTTGGTGCAGGCAATCCACGGGACAGCCTCGGTGCCGATCCACAATGAGCAGCTGATGGCGACACCGATCAAGACGGCGCCAAAGAGATCTTTGGCATCACTCCACAGACGAATGACCCCGTATAACATCAGAACACTGAGCAGAATTTGCCAATTGTGATGGTCGACCCGTGTGGGAAAGAATTGACCGATGGCCGGCATGCTCAACAGAACGACAATCAGGCACAAGCCAACCGCCCGTTCATCGAAAACTTTCCGGACGATGAGGGCGATTGTCGTCAATGTGGCTGCCATCAGCGTGGCGGGCACGGCCGTAACCGCTATTTGTGATGCCATCATTCGGCCAAGCCACGGTTCCAAACCCCCAATCACCAGGACTAGGGGCAGGTCCGGCAAACGGGACCAATGCATCAAAACACCCAAAGGTGGGTTCATCCGCTCTTGCAGCAGGTCGAACCAACCGGCGCCATCCAGGAACTCGTAAACTTGCAGTAGCCTCATGAAATCGTCGCCGCCGGCGCTGAGGTCCCCGGATTGAAGCGTCGGCCAGGAGCGCCATAGACCGAAGGCGAAGTAGACGATCCAGGCGAATCCGACGGTCACAATCAGTTTGAGATTGCCCGCGCTTTCGGTGTTCGGTTCCGACTGCGGCGATTCATCCATGAAATTGGCCATACCCCTGATGCTCCGGTGCGCGCAAAATCGATGTCTTAATGGCTGGAACAGTGCCATGCCGCGGTTAAATCCTGTTTAATATTGGGGGGTTAGGGGCAAGTTCCGGGATCTGAAATGAGCCCAAAACTGTTTGCGGCGGGACCCTGCCGCGGTCGCATTTTCGGGGCCTGGCCCTTTGCAAAATCAATGGTTTAGGGGTAAGTAATGACCCGCCTTGGGACAAGGTATCTGGTCCTGCTGGAAGGCCCTCAGCTTGTAAATGTTTCGAGATTGTCGCCGGCTTTGCTGTCAATCGGGTAAGCATGTTTGATGGTGAGTGGGTCAATGGCAGGGTGAGGCGACCCGGGCAACGCGATCTATGGGAGAGGCTTTTCGGACCTGCTTATGCTCAAGAAAATTCTAATTGCGAACCGCGGTGAAATCGCCTGCCGGGTTATCAAAACAGCCAAAAAAATGGGCATCGCCACGGTCGCTGTCTATTCGGATGCCGACGCGCAAGCGCTGCATGTACAGATGGCCGACGAGGCGGTCCATATCGGTCCGCCGCCGGCTGCGGAATCTTATTTGGTCATGGATAAGATCGTCGATGCCTGTAAGCAAACCGGGGCGGATGCGGTCCATCCGGGGTACGGCTTTTTGTCGGAGAATGCTGATTTTGTAGAGCGGCTGGCCAAAGAGGGGATCACCTTCATCGGACCCAACGTGGAAGCCGTTCGCGTGATGGGGGACAAGATTGAGTCCAAGAAGTTCGCCAATGAAGCCAAGGTGAGCACGGTCCCCGGATATCTCGGTGTGATTGAAACTACCGACGAAGCGATCAAGATTGCGGACGATATCGGTTACCCGGTGATGATCAAGGCATCGGCCGGCGGCGGTGGCAAGGGAATGCGGATTGCCTGGTCACAAGATGAGGTCGCTCAAGGGTTTGAATCATCCATGAATGAAGCGCGGTCGTCTTTTGGTGATGACCGGGTTTTCATCGAGAAGTTCGTTACTGAGCCGCGCCATATTGAAATTCAGGTCATGGCGGACTCGCACGGTCACGCGATTTATGTGGCTGAGCGTGAATGCTCTATCCAGCGGCGCAATCAGAAAGTCATTGAGGAGGCGCCAAGCCCCTTTGTCGATGAAGCCATGCGCAAAAAGATGGGGGAGCAGGCCGTAGCCCTTGCCAAGGCCGTGAATTATCAGTCCGCCGGTACGGTCGAATTCATCGTTGATAAGGATAAGAACTTCTACTTTTTGGAGATGAATACGCGGCTCCAAGTTGAGCACCCGGTGACCGAATTGATTACGGGAATTGATTTGGTGGAGCAGATGATCCGCGTGGCGTCGGGTGAGAAGCTTGAGCTGCAGCAAAAGGATGTCAAGATCAATGGCTGGGCCATTGAAAGTAGAATCTATGCAGAAGATCCGTATCGGAACTTTCTGCCGTCCATCGGCCGGCTTGTCTATTACCGGCCACCTGCCGAGGAGATCGAAAACGGCATCACCGTCCGGAACGACACCGGTGTGTATGAGGGCGGTGAAATTTCCTTGTTCTACGATCCCATGATTGCAAAGCTATGTACTCATGCGCCCACGCGCGAGATGGCAATCGATCATATGGCGGATGCATTGGACGAATTTGTCCTAGAGGGGATTCAGCACAATATTCCGTTTCTTTCGGCGGTCATGGGGCAAGACAGATTTCGAGAGGGCCGACTCACGACCAATTATATCGCGGAAGAGTTTCCCGACGGGTTTGAAGGCGGTGAGTTGACGGATCACCAAAGAGATGAACTTGTCGCCGTGGCGACGTTTATTAACGGCCTGCAAAAACAGCGCGACAGAAGAATCTCCGGCCAGCTCTCCGAACAGTCTGATCCTGTCGACGGTGACTGGGTGGTGTATCTGGGCGATCAAGCCTTCGATGTTTCCTTGGAGTTGGATGGCACCGAAGCGGAGGTGGCTTTGAGATCCGACGATAATATTGTGCCGATGACCGTGGAAAGTGTCTGGCTGCCGGGCGAAAAAGTTCTAAAAGCAAAGGTCAACGGCGAGCCGGTGATCATGCAAGTCGATCGCATCACTTCCGGCTGGCAGCTGATGTATCGCGGGGCTTCTATTCCCGTAACGGTGCGGCCCCCGCGGTCGGCCGCGCTGGCGGCATTGATGCCGGAAAAAGTTGTTGCCGATACGTCGAAATATCTCCTTTGCCCCATGCCGGGTCTGATCGTCTCCATCGCCGTGCAAGATGGTCAAGAGGTCAAGGCCGGTGAGACGTTGGCAGTGGTTGAGGCTATGAAAATGGAAAATGTTCTGACCGCTGAAAAAGATGCCAAAGTCTCGAAAATCGTCGCATCTCCGGGCGATAGTCTTGCGGTGGACGACGTCATCATCGAGTTCGAGTGATCGAGGGAAATATCCGCTTTAAAAATCTGTCAGCTGAACGACATCAAATCGACAAAATTGCCGACATATCCTAGGGTTAACGGGGTTTCCAGTGGCTGGAGATTTACAAAAACCTAGCATTCCCATATGATCTGGATGGGTGAGGGGTGTTTCGGGACCATGGTGAAATCAAGAACATTCCGTCGGATGGTGTCTTTGATCGTGTTGACGATTTTGGGCACGTCCCCTGTCGTGGCTCAGCAGAGAGACAACACGACCAACGAGCCCGTACGGACCCCTCAAAGAATTTTCGAATTGTCCGACATTTTGTTGGAAATACCGAAACGCCTGGAATTGACGCGCACAGAACGCGGTCGTGTGCTGACTCGTATTTCCAATTCGCAAATTGATTGGCCGGCGGCTTTTGCGCAATTAGGGCGAGATCTGCAAAACATGCGCGCCAATGCCAATGTCCCGATGACCACAACCGTTCCCAATGCGGCAACCGGTCGTCCGGTGGACGAAAGAGGGTTTCGGCAATTTGTGAGCGATGTGAGAGGGGCGAGCCGTACTTTGCGCACCGTCGATCGGCCTAAGCTTCCAATATTGTTGCCGCCGGACCCAGAAATGCTCGACATTTATAAAGGTGTTGTACCGACGGCCCAAGACGCGCGGGCGATTGCCGGTAAGATTGCCTTATTCCAAGGTCTGGATGATCACTATGCCGCGACTTTTGATTTGGGCGGGGCGGCATTGCTGATTAATGGGTCGCGTCTGTCATTCCAGAATGCGGCAAAAGCGGTCAGGGATCGAGCCCGCCGCTTATCCGACGGCACACAGCTCAATCCGATCGAACGTGACGATGTCGGTGTAAGCATATCCTTCAACCGTTTTGGGGCCGCGTATACGGTTGAAGTGATTTGCGACGATCCCAGAAGGGACAAGCGCTGCACGCAAAATAGTTTTATCAACGATATCTATCGAAAACTTCTGTTGTTTGGTGGGAAGCCGCGAGAGTAGAGCGATGAAGACACTTCGATGGTTGATCATTCTGGCGTTGGCCTTGGGGGGTTACCTTCTTTATTTGAACAAGGAGCTTTGCGGCTTCGATTATTGCTTGCTCTATGATGAAGGTACCGATGTCGTTCCGACCAAAGACAATTACGACAATATCATCGGTCAGTGCATCAGCGGGTATTGCTTAGCAGCCGCCAAGTCGACATTGCCGGCGCCCGAACCGGCTCCGGAACCTGAACCCGAGCCGGAACCAGCTCCTGAGCCGGAGCCCGAGCCGGAACCCGAACCTGAGCCGGCACCTGAACCCGAACCCGAACCCGAACCCGAACCGGTACCTGAGCCGGAACCTGAACCCACTGAGGCTTCATTCCAATATTACGGACCGGGCCAGCTTATTGACGGCACCGCAAAAGGCGGCGGATCGTCCGGCGTGACCGATCCGGGCGTTAATGCGCCGAACATGCGTTTTCCACTGGAAACCGCCAAAGCCTATTTGAACTCCCAGGTTTATCGTCCGGGAGGCAGCACGAATAAATTCCCGGCCGAAGGCGGCTGGCAGTGTGCGCCCTTCAACTATTCCTATCCATGGCAGGACAATTTCTGTGAATCGCGCGGATGGGACGTGTCGCAATGCCCAACGGCGCAAGGTCATCAGGGTCAGGATATCCGGCCCAGAGAATGTCCTGACTCAAACGGTGATGGGGTGCGTGACAAGGACTTTTGGGTCGTGGCCACGGAAGACGGCATCATTCAATTGGTTGCGACTTACACGGTTTATTTGACGGCGGATAGCGGCCGCAAATACCGCTTCATGCATTTGGACCATTCGAACTTGGCCGTGACGACCGGTCAGCGCGTGAGCAAGGGCGATCGCATTGGCATCCTGTCAAACAATATGGGCGGTGCACCGACGACCTATCATCTCCACTTTGACATGAAGCAGAGCGTTGTGACCGGCTCAGGTTCTCAATGGGAATATGTCTCACCCTATATGTCGCTGGTTGAGTCTTACGAAGATCTGATCGGCGAAGAAGGTGAGCAACTGCCTTAGTCGGTCGCCGAGATGAATATGAGGTCGTGAATCTCGTCTTTGTCGAATTGATCGAAAAAGGGCGTATCCATATCTTTCACTTCGAAGACCTGGCGTGTTTTTTCGATACAGGCCCAAACCTCGCACGGTTTGATCTTCTTCAAAAAATGAATGAGTTCCATGGGCTCCAGGCCCACGCGCTGGCAAACCTCAGGGTGTGCTTCGACTTGAAGGATGAAATGTTCCGCCGTTCGAAGTGTCTCTAGGGCGCCCTCCAGAACCTTAAGTTCTTCTCCCTCTACATCAATTTTCATGGCGATGGTGGCCGGCCTCTCGATTTCGAGATCATCGATGCGATGAACGTTGAGTTCTGTTGGCTCTGAAGAAGCTTTGAGAAAGAGCGCATGGGAGCTGACTGTACCGGCAGGGGCAATGAGTTTGCCAAAGCCGGAGAAATTTGAGATAGCGCCATGGATCACTCGGCACGCGGACTCGGCGTCGGACAAATTTGATTCCAGAAACGGGATCGCAGAAGCGTTGGGTTCAATCGCAACGATTGTCTTGATCTTGCCGGTGTGAGTCATCAAGAGTCGCGAATAGACTCCGATATCGGCACCGCAATCGATGAAGCAGATCGGTGTCTTGGCCTTGTCGATGGCCTGCCCCATCATTTTGATGGCATCGGGCTCATACGTCTCGAATATGTCGGCATGGGCGATGCCTGGCCAGGTCAGCGGCGCCGTGAGAGTTGACCCATCCGGCAGCACAAAAGTAGCGGACCGATTGAGCCAGCCCATCCGTCCCAGCAGTTTGAGATAGCGATAGCCCCCGCGGACTTTAGACCCAAGCAGTTTGGTTGCGATCTGGAAGTACCAAGGGGGCGTGCCGGTGGACAATGCTGTCATGAGAGAGGTGCTTTTTACGATGGCTCCAGATGGACATCGGTGAGTGTGACATCGAATACTTTCTTGAAGGTTTCCTTCAACAACATGTCTGCCTCGGCCATTGTGGTTTTTACTCCCATGGCCTCAAGGCTTGTGACGCCGTGTTCGGTTTGGCCGCACGGAATAATGCCCTCATAATGAGTCAAGTTGGGGTGCACGTTGAGCGAAATTCCATGAAAGGAGACCCATTTGCGCAAGCGGATTCCCAAGGCCGCAATTTTGTTGTCGCGGCCTTGGATTTTCGTGTCGGAGACCCAAACACCCACACGGCCGGATCGCAGTCCGGCCTCAATCCCGAGCTGGGCGAGGGTCTCAATCACCCAGCGTTCCAGATCCTGGACAAAACACCTGACATCATTGCCGCGTTTGTGAAGGTCCATCATCACATAGGCGATCCTTTGCCCAGGCCCGTGATATGTCACCTGTCCGCCGCGGCCCGTTTGATACAGTGGCAACTGGTGAGGATCGATGACATCTTCCGGCTTGGCCGACGTGCCGGCGGTATAAAGCGGCGGATGCTCCAGCAACCAAACGAGTTCCCGCGCGCGGCCGTCGATGATCTGGGCCACGCGTTGTTCCATGAAGGTGACGGCCGATTCATAATCCGTTAATCCTTCGGAGACCGCCCATTCTACGGCATTGTCCATGTGTCCAGCTGGCCTTTTGGCTTTCGGGTTAAGCAATAAGTAACCGTAGCATGGGACAGTTTGCTTCAATTTGAAACGCAAAATCCTTGGGACTTGAATCCATTGGCTGACGCAGCTTTCGACCTAAATGCCGTAAAATCCGTTGAAGTGGAAATTTCGGTGCTGATTGGAAAGACCAATATTCCGATCCATCAGCTGCTGAAAATGGGCCGCGGCGCCGTGATTGAGCTGGACGCTTTTCACGATGACCCGGTTTGGATTTTGGCCAATGATGAGCCTATCGCCCGCGGCGAGATTATTCTCCAAGGCGACGTTATCGCTGTCGAAGTGAAAGAGGCGTTCAAAGAGCTCTAAAACAGCCTAGCCAATGGCCGGATGGCTGATTTCTAGGGATTCTTGGGCTTCACAAATCGTCCGTATTTTGTTACATCCCACCACCTTCACGAGATTTGCGGTCGTGGCGGAATTGGTAGACGCGCAGCGTTGAGGTCGCTGTGGGGTAAAACCCGTGGAAGTTCGAGTCTTCTCGACCGCACCATTCGAAATTGACATTGCCTCGCTTGCCTTTGGGGTCCGGTAGGTTATCAGAGAACGAGGAGGCCGATCATCGTGACTGACAACCCGGATACCGAGGCTACGGTTAAGAGCTCATCGGACCTCGCCAGCGTTTCATCAATCCTCGATCAGGATTACGCCCTCAACCCCACATTCGTCAGTTCTGTGGTCGACGCTTTGGCAGTGGCCGACGGCGAATTGGTGACCCGTTTGGTGAAGCCGCTTCATGCGGCGGACTTGGCGGATCTGATCGGCTTGATTGCACCGCGCGACCGGACGGCACTTCTTCAAACCCTCGGCAGCGAGCTTGACCCTGATGTTCTGACGGAACTGGATGAAGACGTCAGAGATGCGGTCTTGAATGACCTTGAGCCCAAAGACATTGCCCGGATCGTTGAGGAAATCGATAGTGACGATGCGGTTCAGCTGATTGAAGATTTGCCGCCGGACGAGCGGGCCTCTGTTCTTGAGCATGTTTCTGATGACGACCGTACAGCCGTTGAGCACGGTCTGACCCATGTGGAAGACAGCGCCGGTCGTCTGATGCAACAGGAGATCGTCACGGTCCCTCCATTTTGGAACGTCGGGCAAGTGATTGATCACATGCGCGGCACAGAAGGTCTGCCGGACCAATTCTTTGAGATCTATGTGGTCGATGAGAGCTTTCACCCGGCGGGGTGCGTTCCCATTAGCCGTCTGATGCAGGCGCGACGGGAGAAACCCATTCGCGAACTTATGGATACCGATCAACATATCATCCCGACCACCATGGATCAGGGAGAGGTCGCCTATCTATTCAATCAATATCATTTGCTGTCATCTGCCGTCGTGAATGCAGATGGCCGGTTGGTTGGTATGATCACCATTGATGACATCGTCGATGTGATCAAAGAGGAAGATACCGAAGACATATATGCCTTGGGGGGTGTTAAGGACGAAGGTCTCTCGGACGGCGTTTTCAAGACAAGTCAACGCCGGTTCTCCTGGCTGCTTGTCAATCTGGCCTCGGCAATCTTGGCCTCAATCGTCATTTATTTCTTTGAAGATTTGATCCAGGAATTTGTCGCTCTTGCCATCTTGATGCCCATCGTGGCGTCTATGGGGGGCAATGCGGGAACACAAACACTGACCGTCGCGGTGCGTGCGATCGCCACACGGGACCTGACGCCCTCCAATGCGTTTCGCATCATCATGCGGGAGGTGATGGTGGGCGGCGTCAACGGGTTTCTTTTTGCGATCCTGATGGGGGTCATCGGCGGCTTCTGGTTTCAGAGCCTTGAATTGGGATTGGTCTTGGCGGTCGCGATGATCGTCACATTGATTAGCGCCGGCGCTGCAGGCATTTTGGTGCCGCTTGGTTTGCAGCGTTCCGGTGCGGATCCTGCCATCGCGTCAACAGTCTTTGTCACAACCGTCACGGATCTGATAGGCTTCTTTGTGTTTTTGGGGTTGGGCGGTCTGTTGCTTTTGTAGCCGCCAGTGGGGTCAGGCGAAATGTTCAATAAGTTTGCAGCCGGCATCGGACGGGGTCTTCTTGCCGGTATTCTTGTTTTGGGGGCGGTCCATTCGGCGCAAGCAGAGGGATGGTCGGATCATCGACGGTTGGAGGTGGCGAGGTCCCACCTCAGCGCGACCACATTTAATGGCGAGATTTATGTGGCCGGTGGCGCCGGGCTGATCGGTCCTCAAGACGTCTTTGAGCTTTACGACCCCATTGCCGATTTCTGGGTGCCACTGCCCAGTCTGCCCGGCGGCCGTGAGCAATTCGGTTTGGCCAGCGCGGCGGGGCGGATCTATATGAGTGGGGGGTTCACGGTCGAGGCCAACGGCAATGCGGGCGATGATTTTTGGAGCTTCGACCCCAATCAATTGATTTGGCTGGCGGAACCCAAAATGCCGGGTGCGCGCGCCGGACATACGCTGGCCGCGGTGGGCAACGCGCTCTATGTGATTGGCGGTTCAGGAGGCGGGGCGTCGGGCACGCTGGTTTTTGACACTGACACGCGAAAGTGGCGCACGATGAGTGCGATGCCGGCTTTACGTTCCGGTGTGTCCTCAATCACCATCGGCAACAACATTTATGTCATAGGCGGTATCGCCAGCAACGGCCAGGTCAGTCGGCGGGTTGATATCCTGAACACGTCTTCCGAAACCTGGTCACGGGGCCCAGATATGCCAAAGCCCCGAGCAGGCGCGGCTGTGGGGCTGATGAATGGGGAGATTCACGTTGCCGGCGGCGCGACGTTTAATCCACGTCAGACCCATGCGGATCACTTCATTTTAGATCCTGGGACAGGCGCATGGAGAAACGGCGCTGGCTTGCCGACGCCGCGTTATGCGGGTGCGGGCGCAACGATTGATGATCGATGGTATGTGATGGGCGGCGGTGCCGGATCCGGTTTATTTGTTCTGTTTACGGCTGTGGATGCCGTTGAGAGTTATGGGCCTTAGCGAGCTGAGCAGGCGCTTGTTGTTTCGCCTTTAGCGGTCATCCTCAAAAACATTTCCGCCGCCGAAAATAGGTTCTTTGCGCTTATCGTCCGTCACCACCTCGTGCGATCCATCGCCATGATCGTCTTCCGACGCCAGCACAGGGTCCTGTCGCTCGTCATCATACATGGGCTGGGCGCTCGGCTTCTTCTTCATTTTCTCGCTCTTCTTGGGCGGACGCTTTGGCGCAAGCATGACGGACAACAATCTGCTGAGTTCGACCACGCCGATGGCCCGCCGACCCCAAGAATGGGACACCATCATCACTTCGCTAATCTCTTTGTTGGCCATGAAGCGAAGCGCCTTCATGTTAGAGGCGTGATTTGTCACCGCATGAGGATTGAACGGCGCAAGCGCGCTCAGTTCTTGAACACGATTGGCGTTGATCAGATCGATCAGATGCGTTCCCGCAATCGGTTCGATGTCCTTGCGAAACTGTGATGCTTTGGTGAAGAACAGGAAGCGGTTAAACCAATCGACGAAAATCACATATTTGAAATTCGGAAAGTCTTTCAGCGCCTCCAGATAATAGAGCACGATGTCCCGTTGCAGCGGCATGGTGCGGCCCAAGAAATTGAATTCAACCTTGGTGGGCGGCAGCAATTTGATCTTGAGGACGATAGGTTGGTTCTCATCCAGTTTGGCGATGCGGTCTTGCAGGTAGGCAATATAGGCATCTTGAACCAGCTCAATCTCTTCAACTTCCGAAGGTTCATATGCTGCGCGCACGCGGCTGTTGGGACCGTTGAAAATCCGATTGGGCCCACGCACCAGATCTTGGATGTCGTCGTCCTCCCGGCGTGCCGAAAGGGAAAAGCCGACCAAGAAGGCGAGCAACAGGATCACCAAAAGCGTCCGATCCTCGATGCCAAGATATCCGTTGATATATGGGTGGAGGTAGCCTTCATAGACGTTGAAAAGCATGATGGCGCCAATGGCGAGTGCCACCATCAACAGGCCATTCATGAATGATCGAACCCAAGAATCCATTGACTACACCCGGCACCTGGTCTCGGCGCTGGAACCTCCCAAACATACTTACAGCGGGCAATTCGGACGATTCGCTGGGGGGAGTGTCGATTTACCCTTTGTTAAGACTAATATTTACGCTAATTCACGTCAAAACCAAGTGTCTTCTGATGCTGTGGTTAACCGGCTAAATCACTGTTTTTAATAAGATAAAGTGACTACAGACGGTTCTGAGACGGCTTTAAGATCATTTCTTAACGGAATGGGGCTTTGCGGCCACAGGAATCGGCCGCAATTGGATGGCGTGAATGGCTTTGCATTTGATCAAACTCTGCGTGGGCGTCGACCATATTGATGAATTGCGGGACTATTACGTCCAGCGTTTGGCGCAAAAACGGGCTGCGGGCGAGCTGGAAGAGTTGATGCACGTCACCCGAATGACCCCCAAACGAAAAGATGAAATTCTGGACGGCGGATCGCTTTATTGGGTGATCAAGCGGCAGATCCAGGCTCGTCAGAGAATCCTCGAATTGCGCGCCGTCACCGGCAAGGACGGCAAGAATCGATGTGCCATTGTTTTGGATCCGGAGATCGTCCTCACCGCAAGGCGCCGCCGGCGACCGTTTCAAGGTTGGCGATATCTCAAGGCTGAGGATGCACCGCCTGATTCGTCTGGTGGTCTTGTAGAGATCGACGATGATATGCCGGAAAAGATGCGAGCTGAATTGATCGAGCTGGGTTTGCTCTAGTTCCGCGCCGATCTGACGGTGCCTACGAGCGGCGATCTGGTTCTCTTTTTTGGGTGTTACTTGCAATCAGCCGCGACAAAGGGGTTGGTGAGGCGGCCTTTTAATGTGATGGCCGAGAAGCTGTCAGTGATGCTCTCAAGCGAGATCGCATCAATCAAACGACCACTGTCGAATTCGCTGTCGACATATTGTCAATGAGGCGCGTCGGCCCAAGATGTGCTGCTGCCAGCACTCGGCCATTATTGAGATCACCTGTCCAAGGCAATAGGGTGTCTGCGTTGCGAATCTCGACATAGTCGATTTTGTCAAATCCGGCGTCCAGTAGCTGGGTGCTTGTTTTATTCGACGCCTCCATCGGGTCCGACCCTTTGCGCAATGCCAGCGCCAAGTCTCGCAATGCGACATTGAGTTTTGAGGCGATTTCCCTCTGTGCTGCGGTCAGGTAGCGGTTGCGCGATGACATCGCCAGGCCATCGGCCTCACGAATAATCGGCGCGCCCATTATTTCGGTGGGAATATTCAGGTCCGCCACAAGCCGCCGAATGACCAACAATTGTTGATAGTCTTTCTGGCCAAAAACGGCGATATCAGGCGTTGATTGCAAAAGCAGTTTGCTGACGATTGTGGCCACGCCGTCAAAGTGGCCGGGTCGCACGGCACCGCAAAGATCTTCGCTGACCTGGCCCACGTGAACTGTCGTGGCAAATCCATTGCCATACATTTCTTTGCTGTCAGGAGCGAAAACCAAATCGGTTCCGATGGCCGACAGCTTCGCAATGTCTTGTTCTTCAGTTCTCGGGTATTTGTCAAAGTCCTCATCGGGGCCGAACTGGGTCGGGTTCACAAAAATGCTCACGATGACCCGCGCAGCATGGGCTGCGCCGGTTTTGACCAATGACAGATGGCCCTCATGCAACGCGCCCATTGTTGGGATCAAGGCAATCCGTTCACCGGCGGACCGCCATCGTGTGACATGGGCGCGCAACTCATGAACGGTGCGAACCACCATAGGCGTGTTGTTAGTCGTCATGTATGTGAAACGCGTTTTTGGCGAAGAGACTTTCGAGTATCGAAAACCATGATGGGTTCGACACTAAAGCCAATTGAGATTTTTGCCAATTGCGATGACGGAATTGCAGCTATGCAACTTGGCGTCCAGACGCCGCCCCGAAATCCGGAGCGGCGCAAGGACACTAAACTCACAGATTAATTTCTGTCCGGTCGATTTGAATCGATAGGGGTGCTGCAGAAGAGGTTTTTTGCTCGGTCGGAATGATCGCCATAAGGCTGAAACTGACGACGGCTGCCAGGGCGGCAATAATGAAGGTTCTCGACATGTTGCAGGGCTTCCCATCGATTTTGACCACGAATTGGAAGCAGAATGCTGTGTTTACTTGAAAATATAGTTAATTCATAAGTAAATATAGTATTTATATTTGTTTACAATAAGTAAAACTCCGAGAAACCCTGTTTAATATTTGTTTATATTTGACCTCTGTTTCGCCCAGGAGCTGTTCCGTTTCTGGACAATTCGTCCAATAATTGCGCATCTTATTGTGTTGGAGGTGATCGTCTTTTTAACCATTTGTTAACGCTCGATTGAAAATCGCCAAGCGGTTTATATACTTATCTCTATAGCCTGAGTTTTGTTCCTTAATGGCGGGTTGTTGGGTTTGGGCATTCCAATTGCAGAGACGATGAAAGGTGGACGGCGTAAGGGCCGTCAGCGTGGTTAATCGTCAAATTGGCACAGGCCAATAGGTTTTTGAGTGTGACAGGGTGTAATCATGTCGTTGGTAGAAATGCATAAACCGTCCGGAGACCCCCATTCCTCCGGTCAGGACAACCAGGCCCGCGAAGCGAACATCATTTGCTTGGGCAATGAAAAAGGTGGTTCGGGCAAGTCCACCACGGCCATGCATATTATTGTTGCTTTGATGGCCATGGGGCAGCGCGTCGGTGCGATTGATTTGGACGGGCGGCAACAGAGCCTGTCCCGCTATATTCAAAACCGCCAACGCTGGGCGGAAAAAAACCAGCCGGACTTGCCGATCCCGAAACTTGCGACAATTGCAAGGTCTGCCGCTGAAATGCGCACACAAGCAGAGGCTGAAGAGAAGCGGAACTTTGACACCACAATTGTCGAACTGAGCAAGACCTGCGATTACATTGTGATTGATAGTCCGGGCAATGATACCTACCCATCGCGTCTCGGTCATGCCCGTGCAGATCTGATCATTACACCAATCAATGATAGTTTTGTGGACTTGGATTTGTTGGCTGAGGTTGATCCCGAAACCGGCGAAATCCTGGGTCCCAGCCTTTATAGCGAAATGGTTTGGGAAAGCCGTAAGCGCCGGGCGCTGGCGGATCGCGTGTCTATTGATTGGGTCTTGATGCGTAACCGGCTCTCCAGCCTGGATGCCAAGAATAAACGCAAGATGTCGGATACGCTGGAAAAACTGGCGCCGCGAACAGGGTTTCGTGTGGCCCCAGGCTTTGGAGAACGCGTGATCTACCGCGAACTCTTTCCCGTTGGCTTGACTCTTCTTGACATTACCGAGGAGACGCCAAATATCCGAATGAATATGAGCCACGTGGCAGCTCGCCAAGAACTGCGCGATTTGATGGTCACGCTCAATTTACCTGGATTGGAAGAAGCTTCGCGCTCATTCTGATTGCAGGCCAAAAAAATTGGGCCAGATCTCTGCTATAATGAAGTCTTTATAACTTCAGAGTGCGGCTTGGCTCGCCGCTTAGAGGTGCGCATGGTTTGGTTGTTCTTGGGCGCGACCCTTTTGGTTGCCTCCGTGATCTTCGGCAGAACGTTTTCAACGGCAGATCCAAAAGCCATGGCCAAGGTCATCCGATTGGGTGGGCCCATTATTTTGTTTGTGCTGTCCATTGTGCTTTCCGCCGGTTTCAGTTTTGCAGTTGGTTTGCCGCTTCTCTTTTTGGTGGTCTTTTGGCCCCTCATTCTCAAATTCTTTGGGCCCAAAATCGGACTTGAAGGCGGGGCCGGCGATCAATTCCGGCAACGTCATGGGCAGGGGCAACGCGAAAACAGAACCCAGTCGCGCAGTACCATGACGACAAAGGAAGCCCTGGCTATATTGGGATTGGATGCGAGCGCAAGCAGAGACGATATTTTGCATGCTCATAAAACGTTGATGAAGAAGAACCATCCTGACCAGGGTGGGTCTGTCTACTTGGCGCAGAAGATCAACGAAGCAAAAGATGTCTTGTTAGGTAGCTAGCGCGGATTTGCCTTAGGATTGTGGCCACGTGGACTGCACCACCGTATTGCAGGCGAGGCCACGCTGTTGAAGCAAGGCACATGTCGCTTCCGCTTCATTTTCCCGGTAAGGCCCGATACGTGCGCGGAAAATTTTCCGGCTTTCGACTTCAACAGGCAGAACCGCAAAGACGACACCCGTCAAAAGTTCCGGTGCTTTATCGGCAGCGGTATTGAGCCTTTGGACAGCCAGCTCCTTAATGCCATAAGCACCGATTTGAACGCCGTAAAAGGCTTCAGGGTCATTCAATTTTGCGCTGAGCTTGACTTCATTGCTGGCCTGAGAAGATGCCAACTTCAACGCCAGAGGTTGGCTGTCATCCGTAGGAATGGACTCTGTGACCAATGGTGACCCGCCGATGTCTTGGGCCGAAATCAATTCGCCGATCGGATCCGGTTTTGCTGCACGCTTGGCGGGTTCTCCAAGGGGCTCGGCGGAAAGCGAAGGTGATGCCAGATTTGCGGAGGCCACTTGCCGGCTCACGCCGATGCTTCTGTCTCCGGCGGCTGCAGCCAATGCCTGAGCCGGCGTCGGCTTAGGAATGGGCCGTGTAATCGCGGCGACATTCAGGCCCAGACCGGGGTCTTTCATCAGGCGCTTGAATTGCTCATCCAGCAGAAGACGCATATGGGCATCGCGTGAAGACGCGCGCTTGCCGCCCATGACGATGGCAACCAAACGCTGACCGCTGCGTTTCATGGAAGTGGCGACGTTAAAACCGGAGGCACGAATGTAACCGGTTTTGATGCCGTCGATGTCAGCATTGTAGCGCACAAGTTTGTTGTGCGACCGGTAGGTCTTGCCTTTCCAAGTAAACGACTTCAATCCGAAATAGCGGTAGTATTGCGGAAAGTCCTCATAAACCCGAAGGCTCAGCGTCGCCATGTCCCGCGCTGTTGTGTATTGGTTCTTGTTGGGCAGGCCGCTGGCATTGCGGAACTGTGTGTTCTTCATGCCCATGGACCAAGCCTTCTTGGTCATCATTTCGGCGAACTGGGACTCTGTGCCGCCAAGCTTCTCCGCCACAATGATGGCTACGTCATTGTAGGACTTCACAGACATACCGCGAATCGCATCTTCCACGCTAATGGTCGATCCCGGTTTCAATCCGAGCTTGGACGGCTCAACATTGGCGGCGGCTTTGGACGTTACCAACTTGGTGGTCATGCTGACGTCGCCGCGCTCTAGCGCCTCGAACAGCATATACATCGTCATCATCTTGGTCAGCGATGCAGGGTAGCGGCGAGAATCGGCGTTTCTGGCGTAGAGCACTTTGCCGTTATACGCATTGACCACAATCGAGGCGTATTTTTTGTTGGCCAGGGCAGGGGTCCCGCTCCACGCCAGGGTGCAAAGCGCACAAATCACCAGGATCGCCAAATGCCTTAGCGATCGTCTCATGCCAAACTTCATAAAACGGTCAAAATCGCGCATCACGCCTAAATCTATACTCTGGGCGCTCCCCACCCGTGTGACTCTTAACCTAAACATGTTGGGCGGGAGACCCAAACAGAATCTTGCAAAAAACGGCCCAGAAATGACCATTTTTGAGAATAATAGGCCCAGACCACAACAGCTGGATGACACTCTAAGCGGGCATCATTAACTTATTGTAAAGCCTGTGCCGGGCGGGATTTATTATGTTGCAGTGCAAAAACATCCTTGACAAATAGCTCAGATAGGCCTAGATAACAGGCGATTGTGCAATGCAGCATTCGGTTTGCGGCGCAAAACCCCAGAGGATAAAGGGAAATTTTGACATGGCGACGACTACGAAAACGAAGACGAAGGCGAAAGCGGCAAATACGGGGCCTGCTGGTTTTGATTTCGCATCAGAGATGTTCGATGTGACAAAAGCCCAGGAAAACTTCGAAAAAGCAGCCGAATCATTCGGCGAAATGACAGCTTTTAGCCAAGAAACACTGGAAGCGATCGTCGCAAGCGCGACGGCTGCCACAAAAGGTGCCGAGGAAATCAATGGCCAGGCCGTCAGCTTTGCCAAGGATTCGTTCGAAAAGAGCGCCGAGATGACCAAAGCGGCGATGACTGCCAAGAGCGTTCAAGAGGTTATTGAAATTCAAACGGATTTCACCAAAACCATCTTCGATGCGTATATGGCTCAAGCCAACAAAATTGCCGACGTGATGACGCAAACAACGGCGCAAGCAAGTGAGCCGATCAACGGCCGCTTCAATGCCCTCGTTGAGGCTGTTCAAAGCGCTCGCTAATCATCAAGAGCATTTCAGATTTGGGCAATTGCCCAGTGAGTGAGTGTAAGGCCCGGTCCTCGACCGGGCCTTCTCTTTTGCCTGTTTCGATCTGTTTTTGTGCCAAAAGCGTAACTTTTCTGTGCCTGCTATTCACAAATCCCGGAATCGCTATCATTGTGTCCCAGAGAATGGCAGCCGGATGAGGCTGAATTCTTGACGACATGACCCGGTCGGGCTCAAATTCACCAAATAGTTGGGATATTGGGGCCTATAATCACCTCTTGTGGGTTTCGAATGCCGTCCCTATCTGATGAACTGAGTGCCGTAGAAGACGTATTAAGATCAAAGATGTCCGATTCTGATAAAAATAGGGACGATGAGCCCAATACGGGGTTGGTCACCAAAACCCGGCCGAAGACAAAGAAGCCGTCTTTGTATCGCGTTTTGCTACTCAACGATGATTATACACCGATGGAGTTTGTGGTGTTTGTTTTGCAGCGTTTCTTCAACAAAAATCAGGAAGACGCTACGCGTATCATGCTGCATGTCCATCAGAACGGCGTCGGTGTTTGTGGCGTATTCACCTATGAGGTCGCCGAAACAAAAGTAGCGCAAGTGATCGACGAGGCCCGTCGTCACCAGCACCCGTTGCAGTGTACCATGGAAAAGGAGTAGGAGTTCCCTTGCCGTCATTTTCGCAAAGTTTAGAAGACGCTCTCCACCGCGCAATTCGGTTTGCGGGGGAGTATGATCACGAATATGCGACGCTTGAGCATTTGCTGTACGCCCTGATCGACGACAAAGATGCCGCCGCGGTTATGCGGGCTTGTAATGTTGATTTGGAAACATTGCGCGATAGCCTCGTCACTTATGTTGAGGGTGAACTGACCTCATTGGTGGTCGGCAATGGCGAAGATGCAAAACCGACCGCAGCCTTTCAGCGTGTGATCCAAAGGGCTGTGATTCATGTTCAGTCATCGGGCCGCGAGGAGGTGACCGGGGCGAATGTTTTGGTGGCGCTGTTTGCCGAACGTGAAAGCCACGCCGCCTACTTCCTGCAAGAGCAGGACATGACCCGTTACGATGCGGTCAATTATATTTCCCATGGTGTGGCTAAGCGCCCGGGCATGTCGGAATCCAGACCGCCTCGGGGGGCTGAAGAAGAAGTCGATGACAGCTCGGTCAAAGAAGGTACGGAAGCACTTGAAACCTATTGCGTGGATCTGAACGCCAAAGCGACGTCGGGCAAGATCGACCCGTTGATTGGCCGCGATTCTGAGATTGAACGGACCATCCAAATTTTGTGTCGCCGGCAAAAAAACAATCCGCTTTTGGTGGGCGATCCCGGAGTTGGAAAAACGGCCATTGCCGAAGGATTGGCGCGCAAGATCGTCAACGGAGAGGTGCCCGAAGTCCTGCAGGATTGCACGATTTATTCGCTCGATATGGGTTCGCTGTTGGCGGGCACGCGCTATCGCGGGGATTTCGAAGAACGGGTTAAAACCGTTGTCAAAGAAATGGAAGAGATGCCCAATGCGATCTTGTTTATTGACGAGATTCATACGGTCATCGGCGCTGGTGCCACAAGCGGGGGCGCGATGGATGCGTCTAATCTGTTAAAGCCCGCGCTTCAATCGGGCAGCCTGCGGTGTATCGGATCGACGACCTATAAGGAGTTCCGCCAGTACTTCGAAAAAGACCGCGCGCTCGTTCGCCGCTTTCAGAAGATCGACGTGGTAGAGCCCAGTGTTCCGGACACCATCAAAATCTTGAAAGGCTTGAAACCTTATTTCGAAGAGTTCCATAAAATTCGCTACACACATGACGCGATCAAATCTGCCGTGGAGCTGTCTGCCAAATATATGAGCGACCGCAAGTTGCCGGATAAGGCGATCGATGTGATCGACGAGGTGGGCGCTTCCCAGATGCTTTTGCCGGAATCCAAACGCAAGAAGACGATTGGGGCAAAAGATGTGGAAGCGATCATCGCCACGATGGCGCGTATTCCGCCTAAATCAGTGTCTCGCTCTGATGAGGTCGTGCTCAAGGATATTGAAAAGAATCTGAAGCGCGTTGTGTTCGGTCAGGACTCTGCCATTGAGCAATTGTCTGCGGCGATCAAATTGTCTCGGGCGGGTTTGCGTGAACCTGAAAAGCCCATCGGCAGTTATTTGTTCTCCGGGCCGACAGGTGTCGGCAAAACGGAGGTCGCCCGGCAGCTTGCCAGCATCATGGGCGTTGAGCTGATCAGATTTGATATGTCCGAATATATGGAACGCCATACGGTGTCTCGGTTGATCGGGGCGCCTCCAGGCTATGTGGGATTTGATCAAGGCGGCTTATTGACCGACAGTGTTGATCAGCACCCTCACAGCGTGCTGTTGCTGGACGAGATTGAGAAAGCGCATCCGGATTTGTTCAACATTCTTTTGCAAATCATGGATCATGGAACGCTGACAGACCATAACGGTAAGAAGATCGACTTCCGCAATGTTGTATTGATCATGACCACCAATGCAGGCGCCGCCGATCTGGCGAAGCCGGCGATCGGATTTGGTCAAAGCAAGCGCGAAGGTGATGACGAAGAGGCGATCAAACGCCTATTCACACCGGAGTTCAGAAATCGTTTGGATGCGGTGGTTGGTTTCGGCAATTTGCCGCCCGAAGTGATTGCACGGGTCGTTGAGAAGTTTGTTCTGCAGCTGGAAGCCCAGCTGGCCGACAGAAACATTACTTTTGAGCTCACGGAAGACGCCAATCGCTGGATTGCAAAACGCGGTTATGACGAAAACTTCGGTGCCCGTCCTTTGGGCCGTGTGATTCAAGAGCATATCAAGAAACCGATCGCTGACGAGGTTCTGTTCGGTAAACTCAAGCGTGGCGGTACCGTTCGCGTGCTTGTCGGCGACGACGGCGAATTGGCGTTTGACTATATTGAAACGCCGCCCGCGCCTCCGCGTCAGAAGAAAAAGAAAGCGCCGAAGAAAAAGAAGGGACCGGGACCCAAAGATCAGGGGCCGGACGATCAATCCGGGCCCGATGATTCTTCAGATGGTTCCGGTGGGGGATCGGTTCCGTCGGTACCGGTCACGGTCGAATAGGCGCATTGTTCTGAAAAGATTGCAAAGCCGGTGGGCGCATACTGCCCGCCGGCTTAGTTTTTGCCGTCCTTGCGGCCCCAGAAGCCGACTTTCTCCTGTTCCGGCGTAAGACCGGCCCCGGGATTATCGATGGCCCATTCGGCCAGTTGGACCTTCAGCCAATCAAAGGCGTTGTCTACGGAATCGGTGATGTAGAACAAGTTGAGGTCGTCCAAATCAATGGTGGCATACTCCACCATCGGTTCGAAGGTGGCGATCTTTGACCAATAGTCAGTGCCAAACAGAACAATCGGCAGTTTGCGCCTGATCTTTTCCGTTTGCACCAGCGTCAGTATCTCCATGAATTCATCAAGCGTACCGAAGCCGCCGGGCATCACAACGGCTGCTTTCGCCAAATAGACCATCCAAAATTTGCGCATGAAAAAGTAGTGAAATTCGAAGGCGAGACCGTCGCTGATATAATCATTTGGATATTGCTCAAAGGGCAGGGAAATATTCATGCCGATGGTGCTGCCCCCGGCCTCTTCGGCGCCCCTGTTGGCGGCCTCCATAATGCCGGGCCCACCACCTGTGATAACCGAAAACCGCTGACCTATTTCCGGATCGTCGCTGGCAAGATGCAGGGCCCAATCGGTGAGCTTCTTCGCCAACTCTCTGGCCGCTTCATAATAGTCGGCCATTTTGAGATTGCGTTCCGCCTGAGCGATTTCCAAGGGCGTGGCATTGGCATTTCCACGCAATTTATTCAGGGCTTGCTGGGCGCGGTCTTTGGGAAGTGTGCGGGCAGAGCCGAAAAACACGACCGTGTCCTCAATCCCAGCCTCTCTCAGCCGTTTCTCCGGTTCCAAATATTCGGACAGAATGCGGACAATCCGGGCATCGCGGCTGTTCAGGAAGTCGAGATTTTTGAAGGCCTTGGTGGGTTTATGGCGCGGCATTGCAAGCATCACTCCTTATGATTTGACGCCACAATACCTGACTCGGACTAATTTACTATGAAATGCGCTTCGCGCCGTTATTGCTAGTCGCTTAATGACCAATTTTCACTTTGATCAATTGAGGTTGTCGCACGGAGCGGAATCTAGAGTCTCGCATCTACATGAGCAGTTCGTTTGATTTTAGTGGGTTTCCAAAAAAGGATATTTTGCGAAACAAAGCTGGCAAAGTCCCTCGGCGGTTTTCCCGTGAGCCGGATAACTGCATCTGTCACTCGGTCCTCGCTTCCCATCGCGATCTGCGCATCCATCCCAGCCAACACCTCAGCATAACTCTTGCTCAATCCAGACAGTTCCAGGCGTTCGGTCAATTGTTGGTGGCTAAGATGATGGTGGGTGATTGTAAAACCCAGCTTGTTGGATAGCATGCCGGCGACGTCATCATAAGATAGCGAATTTGGCCCGGTCAAAATCGCCTCGCCATTGGGGAAGTCGCGATCAGTCAGAGCAGCGGTGGCGACTGCCGCAATATCTTCGGCATCAATGAATGGTACTCGGCCTTCTCCAGTTGCGGAATAGATGGCGTGCTCATCTCGTATCGTCGGCAGATGCTGCTGTTCCGAAAAATTCTGCATGAACCAAGTGGGGCGTAGCACGAACCAGCCGGGTGCATGATCGCGCAAGTAACGATGTACATCACCCATCATTGGGCCGCCAGCTTCGAGCGAAGACGCGCTGAGTAGAACAAAGCGTTCGACGCCGCTATCAATGGCGCGGTCGATAAACGGCTGCATAGCAGCCAGGGGCTCGAGATCGTTGGCCGGTGCAACCAGATACATAGCTCCGACCCTATCGAGCGCCAATTGGTAACTGGCCGGATCTGACCAGTCGAAACGCACCTGATCATGTTTATGCGGATTGCGGGTTGCGATACGGGGTTGGTGGCCAATGGCACGCAGCTGTTGGGCGAGACGGCTTCCAGTTTTACCGGTGCCACCGATGATAAGGATTTTATTCTGCATTATCAGCCTCCTTCAAGGCTGCCGCGATTGCATCATCTCCGCCCATGGCGCGCAGTGCGATCAAGGGGTTCCAGTAATCGCGATAGTGAGTGATATATCCATCTGCCAAAGTCACCACAGATATATATGTTTGGTTGTAGGCAACCCCTGTGTCGGTGCCGTAACCTTTGCAGGTGAATTCTAGTATTACGACATTAGGATTTTGTGTGTGGTGGACCACAGGCTCTGACATGGAGTCGATCGTGATCAGTGAAGCAGCGTGGGGCAGATACTCCGCCAGGGCCGGTTTCCCTTCCACCCGTGGCAAGGCCCCGGGCGGTGCATAAGGAAACTCCATCACAATTTCATCGTCCACCATATCCAGAAAGGTGCTCGCGTCGGTTGCCAGCAAGTTACCCATTGCGGCCCGCAAGAGTTCAGAGAAGCTTGAAAATGAATCGGGTTGATAGGTCATGATACCAGACTCCTTTCGCTATCGAGATGCGAGAGTTGAGACTCTGGATACCGCGCGCCTGCCGCGCTGCCTTGAGGGATTGCAGTTTCAATGTCGCTGAGATCAGCTGCGCTGAGGGACAGTGACATTGCGCCCAGCGCTTCGGCCAAACGATCACGTTTGCGGGCTCCAATCAGAGGAATGATATCATCGCCTTGCTCCGCCACCCATGCGATCGCGATCTGCGCAACGGTCGCATTTTTGCTTTCCGCGACCTTTCGGAGAGCTTCCACTAGTGACAGATTATGTGTGAGATTATCACCGACAAAGCGCGGGCTCATACCCCGAAAATCCCGCTCCATATTCCGATCCGGCGACCAATGACCGCTGATCAGGCCGCGCGATAAAACTCCATAGGCGGTGATCCCAATGCCCAGGTCACGACACGTGGGCAGAATATCCTGCTCGATATCTCTGGAGATTAGCGAATACTCAATTTGTAGATCAGTTATGGGATGAACCGCATGTGCACGGCGTATTGTGTCCGCACCCACTTCGGATAGCCCAATATGACGTACATAGCCTTTGGTCACTAGGTCGGCGATTGCGCCGACAGACTCCTCAATGGGAACCTCTGGATCTAGCCGAGCAGGGCGATAAATATCGATATAGTCTGTGCCGAGACGGCGCAGCGAATAGGCTGCAAAATTTGCTATTGCTTCAGGTCGTGCATCAATGCCGCCCCATCCAATATCAGGATCGCGCAGCGCACCGAATTTAACACTGATGGTAAGAGCTTCCCGCTTGTGGATGCGAAGTGCCTCTCCGATCAGCATCTCGTTATGGCCCATGCCATAAAAGTCGCCCGTATCAAGCAAATTGATTCCCTGTTCGATCGCCATGGCGATTGTGGCAAGGCTTTCGTTCCGATCCGCAGGGCCGTAGACATCCGACATGCCCATACAGCCCAAGCCGAAAGCAGATGTGCTGGCGCCGGAGTTTCCAAGTTTACGCTGTTCCATATCGAATTCCTTTCCAGATTTGAGATCTAAGCGTCGTCCGCATTTGGGCGAGCGATCACTTCGCACTCTCAATATGGTCTGTGCAGGTCGGAGGGAGGTAGAATGCTAATCCGAGAGTCTTGCCTGATCCTCCAGATCGATCGACTTGCGCTTGTTCAGTCACAAAATCCGTGAAATAGATTGATTATGGAAAAAGCCCAGGAATTGGCCGATATTATAAGTCGTCATCTGACTTTTGACTCGATTGAGCCCTGCGCATTGCCGCGTGTGAAGCTTATACGATCTACGACGACCACGGCTTCCATGCCGACAATCTATGAACCTTCCCTGTGCCTGGTCGCGCAAGGCCGGAAACAAGTGGTCTTGGGCCACTTGGACTATGTGTATGATGGTTCGCAATATCTCGTTGCGTCCGTCGATCTGCCACTGCTTGGTTCGATCATAGAAGCAAGTAAGGAACGTCCTTATCTTTGCGTCAGCCTCGATTTAAATGTAGAGGTGCTCAGCGAGCTTCTGTTGGAACATGGGATCGATGCACCGGCGGCGACCTCAAAACCTGGTCTCGCACTCAGCACAACCACATCCGATTTGATGGACGCTGTAGTTCGTTTGCTGCGCCTGCTCGATACACCGGAAGACATTCCAGCCCTTGCGCCATTGGCAGAACGCGAAATCCTCTACCGGTTGATGAACGGCGAACAAGGCGAGATGATTCGCCACATAGCGAATGCGGAAAGTCGCCTCAACCAGATCAGTAAGGCGATTATCTGGATCAAGAACCATTATACGGAATCGTTCAGCATTGATCAGCTTGCCCAGGAAGCAGGAATGAGCAATTCTTCATTGTATGAGCATTTCAAGGCCGTGACCACATATAGTCCGCTGCAATACCGCACCCGTCTTCGTTTACAGGAGGCTCGCCGCATTATGGTTTCCGATGCAATGGATGCGGCTAGCGCCGGATTTAAAGTAGGCTATGAAAGTCCATCACAATTCAGCCGGGACTATGTAAGGGTATTTGGTGCGCCTCCGATGCAAGATGCGCTACGCCTTAGGGCCAATCCCGATTTTGCCATGGCGTAAAACTCTTTCAATTCGCCTCTAAAGCGCCGCCCTGATCTTGGCGGCGATGGGTTCGAGCTGTTCCGCATCGACCATATCCCGGGCGTGAAGGCCCAGATCCAAACCCTGATTGCGCGGCACAATGTGGAAGTGGATATGGAACACCGATTGGCCGGCGGCAGGTCCGTTCAGCTGAAACAACATCAGGCCATCGCATTCGGTTGCTTGTTGAACTGCCTTGGCCACCTTCTGCGTTGTTTGGATCAACGCCGCGGCCATTTCCGAACTGAGATCGAGGATGTTTTCCGCCGGTTCTTTTGGAATGACCAAAGTATGCCCATCGGCCTGCGGCATCACATCCATAAAGGCCAGTGTTGCCGAATCTTCATAGACTTTCACGGCAGGCATTTCACCGCGGAGGATCTTTGCGAAGATATTGTTTTCGTCATAGGCCATCTGTCTCTTCCTTCTTCCGGGTGGGGCCGTCACCTTGCCGGAAAGGTGTGCGGGTTTCCAGATAGGAATGATCCTCGGCGACGTGAGCCCGCTCATGCTCCAAGTAATCCGCAACCGCCTGCCGAAATCTCGCATCGGGAAGATAGTGCGCACTATAGGTCAAGGTGGGAACGTAGCCACGGGCCAGCTTGTGACCGCCTTGCGCGCCGGCCTCGACACGTTTCAGGCCGCGTTCAATGGCAAAATCAATGGCTTGATAGTAGCAAGTTTCGAAGTGGAGGAAGCGATGGTCTTCGATACATCCCCAGTTTCGTCCATAGAGCGTGTCGCCTCCGATGAAGTTAATGGCGCCCGCTATGTATCGGCCGTGCCGCTTACACAAGACCAAAAGAGTCTCGTCCGTCATTGACTCTTGGATGCGCGCAAAGAACTCGCGGGTTAGGTAGGGCCGCCCCCATTTGCGCATGCTCGTGTCCATATAGAAATCAAAAAAGGCGTCAAAGTGCTCGTCTTTGAGATCGTCTCCGGTGAGGCGTTCAATTTCGATATCATTGCGCAGGGCTGCTTCACGTTCTTTGCGCAGCGTCTTGCGCTTGCGCGATGTCAGATCGCTGAGGAAATCATCAAAGCTGCCATAGTCGCTGTTCAGCCAATGAAACTGTTGATCGGTGCGTTGCAGCAGGCCGACCTCACCCATCATCTCCCATTGTTCTTTCGGCAAGAACGTAAAGTGGAGCGAAGACGCACCGGTCTGATTGGTCACCTCAACGGCCCCTGCCAACAGGGCCTGTTCGATCTCTTGCTGAGCGGGCCCCGGTTTTGCCAGAAGGCGTCGTCCGGTGGCAGGCGTAAAGGGAACAGAGGCTTGAAGCTTGGGATAATATCTTCCACCCGCACGGCCATAGGCATCGGCCCACGCATAGTCAAAAACGTATTCGCCCTGGGAGTGGCTTTTCAGATACATCGGCATCACGCCGATGATTGAATCGTCATCTTCTGCAGTGACACACACATGCTGGGCTGCCCAACCCGTCTCGTTCACAGCTGATCCGGACAGTTCCAGCGCTTCAAGAAAATCATAAGAGGTAAAGGGGTTCGCCGCGATTTCCAGTCCCAAACCGGCTTTGGGGTTCGCACAAGCGTCCCAATTGGCCTTACCAATGTCGGTGATGCTGTTGTGAACGGTAACGCGGTAGGCGGGTTGGCCTGTCATAACACTCTCAAGGCTTTACAAAGCTGACGATATCTCGAAAATTCCGTCGATCTCAACGGCAACATTGAATGGCAAGCTGCTGGCACCCACCGCAAATCGGGCATGGCGGCCGGCTTCGCCAAAAACCTCGCCGAACAAGTCAGAGGCGGCATTGATCACCGCGGGGTGCTGCTCAAAATCAGCGCTGGCATTCACAAAACCGCCCAACTTGATACAGCGGCGGACGCGATCTAGATCACCGTCGCAGGCGGCTTTCAATTGGGCCAGCAGATTGACCGCACAGAGTCTTGCCGCCGCCTGACCCTGTTCCAGGCTCAAATCTGCGCCCACTTTTCCTTGATGTTGGACTTTGCCGTCTTCCATGGGGATTTGTCCGGATACATGGACCAGCGAGCCCGTCACCACAAAAGGTACATAATTGGCTGCAGGTGCAGGCGCGGGCGGCAAAACGAGTCCCAACTCGTCGAGGCGCTTTTCGATATTTCCGGTCATTGTAAAACAGTCCCCAAGGAATGAACCAAGGGGACTGTTGTACTTGAGTAGGGGGCACTACTCAACGCGGGGGGAGGGAATTCCTCAGGAAGATTGGCGTCTTTCTTTGTCGCGATACATGGCGTAGTCGGCTTGACGAAGCAGTTCATCGGCTTCTGAATACGGGCCGTAGATTTCAAGACCCATGGAGCATTCGATGGGGATATTTTGACCGTGGTAATCGACGGCGAGTTTGTTCAACAATTCGTTGATCTGCATGGCGCGGGCACGCGTCGGCATTTGTTGAGCACGACAAAAGAGAATGACAAACTCGTCACCGCCCAACCGGGCGATGTAATCGGTGGTTCGCGTAATGCCAGACAGCGTCTCGGCAACACGTTTGAGCACCAGATCGCCGGCTTCATGACCAAATGTGTCATTGATGTTCTTAAAGCGATCCAGATCAATAAACGCCAACATACCGCGTTCGCTGTGGCGCCTTGAATTGGCCAACACTTTCTCCAGGACCTGACCGAAGCCACGGCGATTATAGAGTCCGGTGAGTTCGTCTGTGACTGAAAGGCCTTCCAGGTAATTGATGCGGCTGCGTTGATCGGCAATGGTTTGCTCGGCCACCGCGGCGACTTCAAACACCCGTTGAAGGACCAAACCCACACCTGAATCTGCGGTTGAACTTTTCGCAATCAAGGAATGAAGATCTGCAACCAGTTCGGCCAAATTTGCATGACTTTCAAAGTCATTATTGACTGCTGCTACTGCTGGGGGCATGGAAGCTCTCCTCGCAAGGGTTCTATCTTGTGTCATAGAGAGCAAGTGGCGTGCCACTCGGGTGAGGCAGAAAAAGTAAATAGAAACAATGAGTTAAAACTTTACAAGCCAAACATACCCGGAAAATTTTGCCCTCATCGCTAATCTGGCGGCAGAAGATTCCGCCTAAGCCACCACGTCCTTGGGCGTGACGCCCTGAAAGAACGCGTCCAGATTATCGAGTGCTCTGAAACCCATCGCATTGCGCGTGTCGACGGTTGCGCTGCCGAGATGGGGCAGCAAAAAAACGTTCTTCAGATCTCGATACCCGGGGTGAATAGCCGGTTCTCCTTCAAAGACGTCGAGGCCGGCGGCAGCCAAATGTCCCGATGACAACGCGTCGATCAGGGCCTCATCATCCACCAAATCACCTCTTGCGGTATTGATCAGGATTGCCCCGCGCGGCAGCATTGCGATGGTCTGCCTGTTGATGAATTTTTGGGTTTGCGGCGTGGATGCCGCATGGAGTGAGAGTATATCGCTTTGCGCCAAAAGCGACTCGAGGTCTTCGTGGAATTCAGCGCCGTTTTCCAAGTCCGGCGTCAGACGCTGCCGATTGTGATAGTGCAATTCCATGTCAAAGCCGCGTGCCCGCTTAGCGACAGCTTGTCCGATCCGCCCCATACCGACAATGCCAAGGCGGGCTCGCGTAACATCCTTGCCGAGCATGAATTCCATACTCCAACCGGTCCATCGGTCATTCATAACGGTCATGTGTCCCTCACCGGCACGCCGGGCGGCCCCCAATATCAGCAGCATAGCAATGTCAGCGGTTGAGTCGGTCAGCACGCCGGGTGTGTTGGTGACGCAGATGCCGCAGGATTTGGCGGTTTCGACGTCGATATGGTCGAAGCCGACAGAGGCAGATGCCAAGATCTTGACAGAGGCGGGGAGAGCGCGGATGAGTCCGGCGTCAAACGTGTTTCCGAGCGATACCATGAGACCGTCCATCGCCCGAGACCGGTTCAATATGTCTTGTGCGGACAGGATTTGATCGTCAGGATTAAGAATCACGTCATAGTTTTGCTCAAGTCTTTTGGTGACGTCAGGCGGCATGCGGCGTGTCACCAACAGGCGCTTTTTGGTATCTGCCATAATCTTTGGCTCTTTTATGTATCGAGGACGAATTTAAGTGTTCATGAAACTGGCAATGTCCGCAAGTGAAGAACATCCGCGCGCGCTATGGGCCGGGCTTGTTCTAGCCTCCTGTCTGATGATTGTCGCGTGCGAAGAACCGGCAGACACAGCCCAGAACGCGCCGGAGCCTGAGAGGCCTCTTGCCGAGGTCAATCTGATCTCTTTTGAGTCCGTCTATGAGCTCAGCCTTGACCGGGCAGATGAGGCGACCGGCATTACGGCCTATGAGGGATTGCTTGCCATCAATTGGGAGGATGCCTGCGTCGGCTACACGGCAGATCAACGCATCGGCGCCGTGATCTGGAACCAGGAAGGCGGCGAGACCATCTCGGATTTTCATACCACCAGTTGGGAAGCGCGCGATCAAACCCAATTTCGATTTCGGTCGACTTCGCGTTTTGACACAAGATTGGTGGAAGAAGTGGTCGGCGAAGCCAAGCGCGAATCCCGCCGGGATAACGGCAAGATCACATTTGAAAAGCCGGAAGAACGCGAGATTGATCTAGATAAGAACGTCTTGTTTCCCTCTGAATATCTCAGTCAGGTCATTCAGGCCGGTCTCAACGGCCAAAACAATTTCAGGGCAGACCTTGTTGACGGTTCCGCCGAAACCGAAATTTTCGATGCCGTCACCTTTATTGGGGCGCCCAAAAAGCTGACCGGCGGTGAACTTGAGGTCCCAGGGGCCAAGCTTCTGGAAGGGTTGACCTATTGGAATGTTCAGATGGGCTATCATGATCCGGACTCACAAGATTCCTTGCCGGATGTCACCGTCGGCATGCGCCTGTTTGAAAATGGCGTGGCAACCGACCTACTGCTCGACTATGGGGATTTGGTGCTGAGAGGCCGCTTGAAAGAACTCAAAGCGATTGAAGGGGCAGGTTGCTGACGCCTAGTCGTTTTGGCGCCGAATTGCGCGGCCCTTTTGAATGGACTTGTCGCCAAACTTTTCTCGAACCTGATCAATGACGCTTTCGGTGGCTTTGATTTGAGCCGCCTCCTGATCAAACAAATCGATATCGCTGTTCGTCATTTCATCCTGTAGACCCGATATGCCGATCCCAATGAGTCGAAAGGATGTGCCGTCCGCTTCAGGCAACAACAGATCTTTGCCCTCGCGGAAAAGTACTTCCGCCATTTGGGTTGGATGGACAAGGGTCCGGCTGCGGGTCCGGGATTTGAAGTCGGCGGTCTTCAGTTTGAGGACGACGGTCTTGCCGACTTTGCCGGAACGTTTGGCCCGGGCCGAGACGCGCTCGCACAAGGGCCAGAGTTTTCGGATCAAATCGTCTCCGGAAGATATGTCGTCGAAAAACGTGGTTTCTGCAGAAATACTTTTGGCTTTGCTGCGGGCAACCACATGTCTAGCGTCCTTGCCCATGGAAAGGCGAACAAGCCGCCGGCCGATGTCGCCATAGCGTTTGATGAACTCATTTTCGTCTTGCCCTTGCAGTTGCCCAATATGGTGCAACCCGTCTTTTCGCAGCCGTTTTTCGAACGCTTTCCCGACGCCCCAAATTTTGTTGATCGGCAACGGGGCCAAAACCTCCTTGGTTTCGGCCTCGCCAATGATAGAAAACCCCTTTGGTTTCTCGAGATCCGACGACAGCTTGGCGAGGAACTTGTTGTGACTCAGCCCGATCGATACCGTAATGCCGATTTCCTTTTCGATACGGGCCGCGAGCCTGGCGAGTGTTTCCGCTGCCGTCCTTTTGTGCAGGCGTTCTGTTCCGGTCAGGTCCATAAAGGCTTCGTCAATTGAAATCGGTTCCACGGCCGGTGTGACCGCTTCCATCAGCTCACGGACTTGTTTTCCGACCTTGGAATATTTCTCCATATTGGGTTTGATCACGACGGCATGTGGGCAGGCTTTCAGGGCTTTGAACATCGGCATGGCGGACCGGATGCCGAAAATGCGTGCTGTGTAGCACGCTGTCGAAACGACGCCGCGCTTGCCACCACCGATGATGACGGGTTTATCGCGCAGGTCCGGATTGTCACGTTTCTCTACGGCGGCATAAAATGCATCGCAGTCGAGATGGGCAATTGTCAGCTGACCTAGCTCAGGGTGGGCCAAAACACGAGGGCTGTGGCACGACTCACAGCGTTTTGGCTTGGGCTGATCCGGTTCCCAGTCCAACCGAGCAAAGCAATCCCGACAAAAGGCCAAAGCGGATGTCATCGCTCCGTCGGCCATAACCAAGCCGCTCCTCTCACACCGCTGGCATCTCCGTGCCGGTTTTGGATCACGGGCGTGTCGACCCGATCGGAAAAAACATACTCGCGCAGCCTTTGGGGCACCTCAATATAGATCTCTTGAATGTGAGAGACGCCGCCACCTAGAACGATGATGTCCGGATCCAATACATTGATGACGGTGGCCAGACCCCGGGTCAGTCGGTCCAGAAAACGGTCCATCGTGTTCCGGCAGCTGGGGTCGCCTTGGCGGGCCTGCGCTGCGATATCTTGGGCGGCCACGCGATTGCCGGTTCCAGACTCATGATCTTGTGAAATCCCGGGACCGGACAACCAGGTTTCCAAACAGCCTGTTTTGCCGCAATAACACCGTCGCCCGGGCAATTCATCCATTTGCGGCCAGGGTAGGGGGTTGTGTCCCCATTCACCGGCAATGGCATGAGGACCTGTCAGGGTGGCGCCATTCACCACAAGACCGGCGCCGACACCGGTGCCCAAAATGACTCCAAAGACCACCGATTTGCTGGCTGCCGCCCCGTCGGTTGCCTCGGAGATGGCAAAACAATTGGCATCATTGGCAATGCGGACAGGCCGCTTCAGCGCCGCTTCGAGGTCCTGGTCGAGCGGTTGTCCAATGAGGCATGTGGAGTTTGCGTTTTTGATGCGTCCCGTTGCCGGCGACAGGGCCCCGGGGACGCCGATGCCGATGGGTGTCTGTCCTTGCGGGTCTAGGGTTTCCACCATCTGGGCAATGGCGTCTAGTGTGGCTCTATAATTTCCTTGGGGCGTTTCAACGCGCAAACGATTAAGTTCCCGGCCATCATTGTCCAGGCTCAATCCCTCAATTTTTGTCCCGCCCAAGTCAATTCCAATCCGCATGCCGGCATTGTGCACTAGTAGCCCCGCACCGCCAATTGGCTTTCGATATGGCTCTGCGCATCAGGCCAGTCTTCAGCCCGATAGGTGCCTTTGACCTCGTCGGTCATCAGCGCTGAGAGGCGAGGGTCACCGATGAGGTGGATGCAAATGCAGTCGTCGAGGGCGGCGTGTGCCGCCTCCAAATGTCCGGCAATGTCATCAAGAAAGACAATGGGCGCATCGAGTCGTGCTTGCATGTGTCGCAGCGCCTGGTCCTTCAGGCCCTGGTTGGTAATCACCGGATAATCCATCCCATGTCCGGTCAGGTTTTGCGCTCTGATCGACTGATAACGATGCGGTATGTTGGTGAGGACGACAATCTGCGCGCGGGACTGAAGGGCTTTGAGACCATCAGCAGCGCCTGGGACAGGGGTCAGGGTGGCCGTCTCCTCCGCAAAGAAGTCGCCCAGCATTTCTTTTAGGATCTCAGGGGCGACCGACCGGCCGGTGTCCATCTCTTTAACGTTACCCAGCAGGTGATAGGAAACCAGGTCGATGCGCAGGTTTCGCTTTTCAAGAAAGCGCTCTAAGCCTTTGACAAATTGGAGAAGCACCTCATCGGCATCCGCCACGATGAGGGGCCGCCCAGGCTCCAGATGGAGAGCGTCAATTTGGGCTTTTAGGATTTCATTAAGGGAATCAGCCATAACTCTATATGTGTCAAAACACACCGCGCCCTTCAATCAAACAATACAAATATTTGATTATGCGGTTTGTGCACCGGCCAAGAGGTCTGCGAATCGGTTGGCCCGGATAGCAAGACACGAGATCTAAAAGTTTATCGAAGGTAAACGTTCCGTCTAGGAATCATATTGGCTGTGAGCACTGTGACACATACTGACCTTCAATACTTAGTTAAGACTATTCGTGTCTTATATGCACGTGGAGGATACGATTCGGCGGGCTTTAATCGTCTTTGTGCCTCCCGCGCAAAAGTGCAGTTAATAAAAGGTAAACGGGTTCTCGCATGGGAATGAATCAAAATCATGCGTTGTCGGACGAAAACGAAAATAAGACGGCTGAGCAACGTGAGATGAAGAAGACGGTTCTCATTGTCGAAGATAATGAGTTGAACATGAAGCTGTTCAACGACCTTCTTGATGCCCATGGCTACGCGACTTTGCAAACGAAGGATGGCATGGAGGCTCTTGAGCTTGCGCGTCATCATCGTCCGGATCTGATCCTGATGGATATTCAATTGCCTGAAGTTTCCGGTCTGGAAGTGACAAAGTGGCTCAAAGAAGATGATGAACTCGCAAAAATACCTGTAATTGCAGTGACCGCTTTTGCAATGAAGGGTGATGAGGAGAAAATCCGCGAGGGTGGGTGTGAGGCTTATATTTCTAAGCCAATTTCAGTTTCTTCATTCCTGGATACGGTGAAAAGTTTCCTTGATGAAGAAGACTGAGTTTCATGGCCGGGCGGGTACTTGTAGTTGACGATATCCCCACCAATGTAAAGCTTCTTGAAGCCAAATTGGTCGCGGAGTATTTCGACGTAATTCCGGCTTATAACGGCGCCGAAGCTCTGGAAGCCGTTGAAACCCAAAATCCCGATATTGTGTTGTTGGATGTCATGATGCCGGGCATGAACGGCTACGATGTCTGCAAAACGCTGAAGAGCAACAAGAAAACACGGCATCTCCCTGTGGTGATGGTCACCGCGCTTGACCAGCAATCTGAAAAGGTGCGCGGCTTGGCCGCCGGCGCCGATGACTTTCTGACCAAACCCGTTGATGACCTGGCCTTGATTGCCCGGGTGAAAAGCTTGGTTCGCCTTAAAACCATGAACGATGAGCTGCGCATGCGAAATGCGACGGGCCGTGAGATCGGTCTGATCGGCGGGGAAGATGAGGCGATTTTGGATGACACCACGGGTGCCTCCATTTTGGTCATCGAAGACAAGACCTTCTACGCCAATAAGATCCAGCAAACCCTTGATTCAGATTACCATGTTTGCATTGAGCCGGATCCGGACGAGGCCATGATCCGCACCAGATCAGAAGATTTCGACATGGTGATCGTGTCACTCTCATTGGACAAATTTGACGGGTTGCGTGTCTGTTCACAGCTCCGCGCCTTTGAGGAAACCCGGCAACTGCCCTTGCTGGTGCTGGTGGATGAAGACGAGAAAGATCGCCTGGCCAGAGGCCTGGAGCTGGGCGTGAACGACTATCTGTTGCGGCCGGTTGATCGCAATGAGCTGGTGGCCCGGGTCGAGACCCAGATCAAATGGAAACGCTATGCGGATCAATTGCGGGCTGACTTCCAGGCCAGTCTGGAACTGGCGGTGACCGATCAGCTAACGGGGCTTCATAATCGCCGGTATCTGGCCACTCATCTGGACAAATTGGTCAACAAATCCGTGGGCCGCGGCCAACCGGTGTCTCTATTGATCATGGATATCGATTTCTTCAAGGCCGTGAATGACACTCATGGTCACGATGTCGGCGATGAAGTGCTCAAGGAATTTGCCCGCCGGCTGCAAAGCAATGTCCGCGGCATCGACTTGGCTTGCCGCTATGGCGGTGAGGAATTCGTGGTTGTCATGCCCGATACGGATCAGTCATTCGCTTATATGGTGGCCGAGCGGCTGCGCCAGGAAGTGGCCGAACAGCCCTTCGATGTAAATACGGAAGAGGGGCGCCTCAACGTCACCATTTCCATCGGCATTACGACGAATGATGCGACCGCCATTGGCGCGCAGGAGATGCTGAAATCCGCCGATCAGGCCCTTTATCGGGCCAAGCGCGATGGCCGGAATCGGGTGGTTGCGGACGCCGCTTAAGGCGTTAATGCAACCACTGAACGGCCTTTACTTTTTGTTAATTATCTGGTTTGATTCGATCTGTGAGCTGAAAAAACTCTTTTGGCTCAATGGGAAACGGTGGGTATCCCGAAAATCGCGGCCATTATTCCGGCACATTTTTTCGGTATTCCCGATGAAAATTCGAAATCCCCTGCGGTTTGCTCAGGTCCGCCGCATCTCCTGGGCTCGTAGGGTAGTGGTCGACCAGATGCTTGTTAGAGAGGCCTCCTCTGGCAGCACGAATTAAAGGTCGACCACTTTTTTTGGGCCAAGCTTCTCGCAAGTTTGCGCCAAATACAGAAAAGCCACCCTTTTTGGGGTGGCTTTTCTAATTGTGCTTATGAATTAGTGCGTTAGGAGGTCCTGCGGCGGCGCGTGGCCAAGCCCAAGCCGGCAAGCCCCAATCCGATCAGCGCTAAGGCGCCTGGTTCCGGCAATTCTTGGCCGGTTTCGACGGCAATTTTTTGCCGCAAAGCGCGTTCGACATCGTCGAAATCGTCAGCGGGGAATTCCAAACCTGAATTCAGTGTCGCGAAGTCGCAATTGGCATTATTGCCGATTCCAAGGCAATTCACCGCAATGCCTTCGGACACGGCCTCGGCCGCCTCAGTGACCGGATCGCCGGAAACCGTTTGGCCGCCATCGGTCGAGACGTCGATGATGCAGGTGATATCTTCGTCGCACTCCAAATTCAAATTGGCGACAAACGCATTGATGTCCATGCGGGCCGTGTCAACAGATTCAGCGATGTCTGTTAAACCACCATCATAGTCGGACTTTTGCGCCGTGAACCAATTGGTCAGCGTGGTGAGATCAGCGGGCGCATTGAGTTGAAAAATCGCCAATTCATCATTCACATTTGTGCTGAAGGTGTGGGCCCCAACGGCGACCGATCCGTCGGTCGGAATGATGGAAGCAGCGGCGACATAAGCGTCCATCTGGGTGTTGAAATCGGTGGACCCAATGCTGGTTGATTCGTCGATTGAAAAGAACAGAACCGTTTCCAATGGCACGGCTTGGGCGGCCTGCGGCACACTTAATCCCAGCGCGGCAATAACGCCCAAAATGGTCTTCTTGAACTTGGACATCTCGATGTTTCCTTATGATTATTCCATCCTGATAGCCTCGTTAACCATAAAGCAAAGCTCATGCCATTTGAGAGAAACCCCATATTATCATGGGTTTATCTCGAAAGCCTCAGACTTGGGGGAATCAGATGGCGTTAATTCTGCAGAGAGTTGTAAGAATTCCTGACAGTTTTTTCGCGCCTAAAGGGAATTTTCTCAATGCCAACACTAAAACATATTAATAACAATGAGTTGTGCGTTTTTTCTCAGTGTAAGGATTTCCGACAAGAACACGGATCGATGATAGCTTTTTATGGCACCCCATAAGAAAAGCCGCTTCTAGATGAAGCGGCTTGCGAATCGATCTCAATGGCTAAGAGAGGCTGATTACTTGATCTTGCCTTCTTTGAATTCCACGTGTTTGCGGGCAACCGGATCGTATTTCCGGACGACCATCTTTTCGGTCATGGTCCGGGAATTCTTCTTTGTCACGTAAAAGAAGCCTGTTCCGGCGGTGCTGTTGAGCCGAATTTTAACCGTGGTTGGCTTGGCCATCGTCCAAATCTCCAAAGGAATAATGAACCGCCCGAGATTGCCCAGGCGATTGAAGGGCGCAATCTACTGATCCGGGTTGCGCTGTCAAGGCGTTCGGCCGGAATTCCGCAAATTTCCTTACTTTACCCCGCCGGGCCGTACCAGCAGCCGAATGATGCAAAAGGTCATAAAAGCAAAGGCCGCAAAGCCGATGGAGATCGGCATACCATGAGGGTCCCACCGATCCATGGCGGCGCCCACATAGATCGGGCCGCCGAAAGCGCCCAAGCCATAAATAATGCCCAAGAGCGCGTTCGCCCGGCTAAGCGCTGCGCCCTCGAACCGGGCAGCCAAAATGGTCAAGCTGACCGTGTAAATACCCATGGTCGCACCGCCCCAAACAAAAAGGATGGGGAACAGGATGAAGGGGGATGAGAAAATGACGAGAGGCAATATCAGCGCGACGGCGCCGGTCACTCCGGCCAAAATCATCAACAATTTGCGCCGGTCAAATCGATCGGACCAACCGCCGATGAACCACTGGCAAACCAGATCGCCGGCGCCCAGCACTGCCACCAATATCATGGCATTTTCCATGGTGAAGGCCGTGCGAACGGCATAGATGGGCAAGAAATTGAATTCGCTATTTTCAATCACACCGAATGCGAGACCGCCAATGATGGGGAGCGGGGCCAAACGCCAAATGGTCGAGAATTTGCCGTCGCTTGATGGGTCCTCTTTCGGCACGACATCGTCGGCCCAAAACAGCGGCAGAGCACCCAAGGTGATTAAGATGGCACCGGTGGCAAAAGGCAGCCATCCTTCGGGTCCCGTGATCAATAGGACAAGCGGGCCGATCGCAAACCCGCCCGATAAAGACATGGAGAAAATGGCGATGGCGCGACCGCGGATCTCTTTTGGCGCCAAAGACATGATCCACACTTCGCCGGCCACAAACATACTGTTGATTGCCGCCCCGGTGATGTAGCGCAACGGAAACCAAGCCCATAAATTGGGAAACAGTTTGAAACAGATGAGGCAGATGGCCGTGACCAGAATGGCCATTTGGAAATAAAGGCGCACCCCAAAATGGCTTAAGAGTTTTGGCAAGAAGGGGAGGAAGGTGAGGGCCGCCAAGGCAAACATGGCGGCATTGGCCCCAATCAAGCGCTCGTCCGTCCCCCAGCTTTCAAGGATCAGGCTGAGCAACGGAAACGTCATGCCGAAGGCCAAGCCGCAAACGGCTGTTGCACAGATCAGCGCGATAACATTATTGCGGAACTTTTTGTCCCGAAACGCTGCGCTCAACGCGCTTTCATATTTCGTCTCTGTGGTCATTCGCTCGTTACGAGGTGGACTGAAACTTACAATTTTTCCGGATTCATCAAACCGCTCTTGTAGCGCACAAATACCGGGCTTGGGTCATGGTGCCGATTTTTGGATCGATCGCTGAGGTGCCGCAAAATGGCTTCTGTGATATCAGCCGTGTCCAAGGTGAGTGCCTCTTCTATATCGATCCAGGCGATGTTCTCCAATTCACCAGAGGCGCGAGAGAAATCATCTGCATCGCCTTGAATCAAATCCACGCCGCCCAAGAAAAAGCGCGCATCAAAACGCCGATCGCGGCTGGGCGGCGTGATTGCGCGCGCAATAAACTCTAGATTGTCCAATCGCGGTTCCAAACCGGCGGCAAAATAGTCCATCCATTCTTTTGACCGGCTTGTCCGCTTCTGTTTCGCCCATTCCCCTACAAGAAGGCCCGTCTCTTCAAATGTCTCGCGTATGGAGGCAAGGGCCAAAGCTTGCGGGTTCTTAAACTGCGTTTGTTTCAGTAACTTTTCGCAGACATGGGATTTCAGGGGTCTGAGCGGAGCGATGCGATGATCCGCCAGGCTCACGCGGCCACCCGGAAAGACATAAAGATCAGGCATGAATTTGTGCCGGCTGTGCCGTTGGCCCATCAATATTTGGGTCTTGCCGTTCCGCTGCCTAGTGAGAACCAGTGTGGCCGCATTCTTGGGGCGAGAGGCGCGCTCCAGCTGGCGTGTGGGTAGTTTCTTCGGTTGATAGCGCGAGATCGTCATCGCCAGCCCCGCCGTGATTTCTTGTTTGATGACAATGATCTTGCGCGTTTTTTTGATGTTTTGCGCGAGCTGTAGTCGGGAGCCGTCAGCAATTCGAACCTCAATCCTCCCGTCAGCGGCGCGGCTTCCACGAGTTTGACGCTGACGTTTTGACCGAGCCGATACGCCCCTCCGCTACGCTCGCCAATCAGGGCATGGGCGTTCTCATCGTGATGATAATAATCGTCGTCGAGAGACTTCATCGGAACAATGCCGTCAGCACCTGTCTCATCCAATTTGATGAATAAGCCAAACCGGGTCACGCCGGCGACACGTCCTTTAAAGATGGCACCCACCCGGTCGGCCAGATAGGACGCCACATACCTGTCGGCGGAATCGCGTTCCGCGGCCATGGCGCGACGCTCAAATGTCGTGATCGCTTCGGCGGTTTGAGTCATGGTCTCGATTTCGTCATTTGTCAGACCGTCGCCCCCTAGATCGCAATAACGGATCAGCGCGCGATGAACCACCAAATCCGCATAGCGCCTTATAGGGGACGTAAAATGACTGTATCTGCGCAGATTCAATCCGAAGTGGCCCAGGTTGTCGGTTGTGTAGACCGCCTGGCTTTGGCTCCGGAGGACGACCTCATTGATCATTGCTTCATGGGGCGTTCCCTTGGCCTTTTGCAAGATACCGTTAAAATGCTGTGGTTTGAGTACCTGGTTCGACGGCATTTTGATGTCGAGCGAGGTCAGAAAGTCCTTTAGCGCCGCAAACTTCTCGTCTGACGGGGCATCGTGAACCCGATAGATGAAGGGCGCCTTCTTCTGCTCCAGAGTCTCTGCCGCACAAACATTGGCTTGAATCATGAATTCTTCAATCAAGCGATGGGCATCAAGGCGTTCGCGGAAACCGATCTTCTCCACTTTGCCATCATCGGAGAGAAATATTTTGTGTTCAGGCAGGTCAAAATCGAGTGGGCCCCGCTTGTCGCGCGATTTGGCGAGTGCCGCGTATGCCGACCATAGATGTTTGAGGCTACCGTCCAAGAGAGGTTCGGTGATGTCGTCAGGCGAGCCGTCAATCGCCGCTTGAGCTTGGGTGTAAGTAAGCCTGGCTTTTGATTTCATCAGGCCGCGCAAAAATGTGTGTTCGAGCTTCCGGCCTGATTTGTCGAAGACCATCCGCGCCACCATGCATGGCCGATCTTCCAAGGGTCTAAGAGAGCAGAGCTCATTCGACAGCCGCTCGGGCAACATAGGCACAACGCGGTCGGGAAAGTAACAAGAGTTGCCGCGCTTGCGCGCGCCTAGATCAAGAGGCGTCTGAGGCCTGACAAAGTTGGCGACATCGGCGATCGCCACATGCACGATCCAACCATTCGGGTTGGCGTCCGACGGATCCGGTTCCGCGCAGACGGCATCGTCGAAATCACGGGCATCGTCCGGGTCTATGGTGACTAACGGCAAGTCTCTCAAGTCGGAACGCCGGCCGAGATCCGGTTGCTTTGCTTTCGCTGCCTGCTTTTCTTCTTCTTCGCTGAAACCCATGGGAATGCCGTGGGTGTGAACGGCAATAAGGCTGACAGATCGTTGATCGGAGACATCGCCGAGGACTTCAAGAATCCGTCCGCGTTTGGTGCCGTGTTTGTGACCTCCTTTGACTTCAACCGTCACCAACTCGCCGGGCTTTGCGTCTTTACTGTCTCGGCGGTCAACAATGATCTCATAGCGGGTTTTTCGGTCGACAGGTTTTACCCGTCCTTCACGGTCAGTGCTGCCTTTTCGGAAAACGCCCAATATCTTATGGGCGCTTTGTCCGAGGGGCTTAATAATCCGCGCCTCGTAGGAGTCGTCGGGTAGCTTTTTCAGTCTCGCCAGAACGCGCGCACCAATTCCGATGGCGCTGCCGCCACGCCGCCCAGAGCCTTCGCCCGGCGCGAGAACGATTTGCGGTGCCGGATGTTCAGATTCCCATTGCGCGGGACGGCCCAACAATTCCCCATCCGTATCCTGATCGACAATTTCAATCACTGTGACAGGCGGCAATTGGGTGGGGTCCTTCAACGATTTGCCATGACCTTTTTCAATGAGGCCGTCATCGGTCAGCTCACGCAGGATCTTTTTCAGCTGAATTCGATCCTGGCCTTTGAGTTTGAACGCACGCGCAATCTCGCGCTTTCCGACTTGGCTATCGCTCGATCGAATGAAGTCGAGAATTTTCTGTTTTGATGGGAAGCCCGACAAGGCATTTACTCCGTCGCGTCTTCCGCCCCGGAGTCTTTCTTGGCAGCTTTTTTCTTGGCCGTCTTCTTTTTGGTCGTCTTCTTTTTCGCCGTCTTTTTCTTAGTGGCTTTTTTCTTGGTTGTTTTCTTTTTGGCTGTTTTCTTCTTAGCGGTCTTTTTCTTCGGACCCTTGGCGGCTTTGGCGGCCACCAACTCTACGGCCTGTTCCAGGGTGATCGTATCCGGTGCAAAATCTTTGGTGATTGTTGCGTTGATTTTGCCGTGTTTGACATAAGGACCGTAGCGTCCCTCCATCACGTTTACCGGTTCGCCGTCTTCGGGGTGGGCGCCCAATTCGCGCAAAGGCTTGGCGGCACTGCGTCCCCGGCCGGGATTAGCCCGTTTTTCCGCAAGCAGAGTTACCGCGCGGTTCACGCCAATGGTGAAGACTTCCTCGGGATCTTTAATACTGGCGTAAACGCCGTCATGACGAACGTAGGGGCCAAATCGGCCAATCCCGACGACCATCTTTTTTCCGTCTTCCGGATGTGGGCCCAAATCTCTTGGCAGGGCGAGCAATGCTAAGGCACGGTCAAGTTCGACCGACATGGGATCGGTACCTTTTGGAAGGCCGGTACGTTTTGGTTTTTCGCCCTCAACTTCTTCGCCCAATTGCACATAGGGGCCAAAGCGGCCCGTCCGCAAAGACACATCTAGCCCGGTTTCCGGATCCTGGCCCAGTACCTTTGGCTCGTTCGCGTCGAGGCCGTCACCATCGCCGGCGGCCAGTTGGCGCGTGAACTTGCAGTCAGGATAATTCGAGCAACCGACGAAGGCGCCGTATCTGCCGACTTTCAGACTTAGTATGCCGTCTTCACAGGACGGGCATGCCCGGGGTTCTTTACCGTCTTCGCGCGGCGGAAAAACATGCGGGCCGAGAACCTCATTCAAAGCGTCCAAAACATGGGTGATGCGTAAGTCCGAGATGCCGTCTACTGTGCTCTGGAATTCTTCCCAAAAGTTTTTCAAAAACGTTTTCCAATTCATCTCGCCTGCGGAGATGTAGTCGAGTTGCTCCTCAAGAGAGGCGGTAAAGTCGTACTCGACGTACCGGGTAAAAAAGCTCTCAAGAAACGCAGTGACCAGGCGCCCTTTGTCTTCCGGGAAGAAGCGCTTGTTTTCTATCCGAACATAGGCTCGGTCCCTCAAGACCGATAGGGTGCTGGCGTAAGTGGAAGGCCGGCCGATGCCGAGCTCTTCCAGTTTTTTCACCAGCGTCGCTTCGGTAAAGCGCGGCGGCGGTTCCGTAAAATGTTGCTCGGGCAGAATCTGATCTAATGTGACGGCATCCCCCACATTGACCTTGGGTAGGCGGCCGTCATTTTCATCATCTCCTGAATCATCGCGGCCTTCTTCATAGAGCTTCAGAAAGCCGTCGAACACGACAACAGAGCCGGTGGCGCGCAGCCCTGTTTGTTGATCGGATGTGGCCAACTCAATGGTGGTCCGCTCCAATTCAGCACTGGCGATCTGACTCGCGATCGCGCGTTTCCAGATCAAGTCATAGAGTTTGAGCTGATCGGCGTCCACGTAAGAGGCGACTTCTTTCGGACGACGCGAAAGGGCGGTGGGCCGAATGGCCTCATGGGCCTCTTGAGCGTTCTTCGCTTTGGTTTTGTAGACCCGTGGCTCTCCGGGAACATATCGAGCACCGAAGTCGTCACCGATGACTTGGCGGGTTTCTTCAAGCGCCTCGGGCGCCATGCCGACGCCGTCCGTCCGCATATAAGTAATCAAACCGGTTGTTTCACCGCCAATGTCGGCGCCTTCATAGAGTCGCTGGGCAAGCTGCATGGTGCGCGATGCGGAAAAACCCAATTTGCGAGAGGCTTCTTGTTGTAACGTGGACGTGGTGAAAGGCGGCGGCGGGTTTCGTTTTGTCGGTTTGCTTTCAATGGATGCGACGGAGAATTGCCCTGCCTCGACGGCAGCCTTGGCTGCCATAGCGTCGGCTTCATTGCTGAGGTCGAACTTTTTGAGTTTATTGCCTTGGTGAATCACAAGTCGGGCAGGAAAACGATCCTGATCTTTTGTGGTCACGTTGGACTGGAGGGTCCAATATTCTTGCGCAACAAAAGATTCAATTTCAATCTCGCGCTGGCAAATGATGCGAAGCGCCACAGATTGCACTCGGCCCGCAGAACGCGACCCCGGCAATTTGCGCCAGAGAACCGGAGAAAGCGTAAAGCCGACAAGATAATCGAGGGCCCGCCGGGCCAGATATGCGTCCACCAGTTCCGTATCAATTTCTCTGGGGTGTTGCATCGCGTCCAAGACGGCATTCTTGGTGATCGCGTTAAACACCACGCGGTCGATGCTGACATCCTTGAGGACGCCTTTTTCCCGCAACACTTCCAAGAGATGCCAAGAAATGGCTTCGCCTTCACGATCCGGGTCGGTCGCAAGAATCAATCGATCCGAGCTTTTGACCGCGTCAGAGATCTCTTTGAGACGTTTGGCCGATTGGCTGTCCACGTCCCAGCTCATGGCAAAGTCTTCGTCCGGTCTGACGGAGCCGTCTTTGGACGGTAAATCGCGAATATGACCGTAGCTCGCCAGGACCTTATAGTCCTTGCCCAGATATTTATTGATGGTCTTGGCCTTGGCAGGTGACTCAACAATAACGACGTTCATGCCCATGCAATCAGAATCCGCAATCTGCTTAAAATCCCAGAAAACTAGGAAAAATTTCTTTCAGAATCTGGTGCCGCCGCCGCCGGGGCACCCATCTTCCGCTATTCCCGGCCCTCATGCCGGTGAGAACGTGGGACATTTGGTGAAAAAGAGTGCCTTGTCAACTGGCGGCCTGAGACCGGGCGTCCGATTTACCCAGGCGATTAATTGTTGCTCCTGCAACCTATTACAACCGGGGATACATTGCTCATCAACGCATTTTCGATCCAAGTTCTACCCATTGGGGCGAATTCTTTTGTATTGCACCGATAGGTAGAATTTTCGCCGGGTATTATAAATGGGATAAGGAGACGGCCTTGGATTCTGCGGCAGACGACGACCGTAAGGTTGAATCTCCAGACTCGGATTTCAGGCCCAGGTTGCGCCACGCCAAATCAGCCAAGTCCATCGATCCCCGAACTGACCCCAAACGACTGTTGGAGTATTTGTTCGAAACGCTTTGCTCCCTGCGCGCTACTTCAAAAGCCTTTGATCTCGACTTCCTGGCTTACCTGATTGAAATGGCGGCACTAGAGGCTGAGAACGAACTCAAGCTGAAGATTGCCGAAGAAGAGCCGGAACCTAAGAAAGACCCAAAACTAAATCCTTGAAACTTGTCCGTTGCTGTGACGCTCAAGGTGTCCGGCCAATTCCAGCTCCAACAACACGCGGTGGACGGCGGCCGGTGGACAGTCCCCAAGACGGATCAATTCATCAACCGTCGTCGGCGTTGGGCCCAGCAGTGCCGCCAGCTTCTGCCGCGCATTCGGCAAATCATCCGTGTTTTCATTTGCGATAAGCGTGTCACCTGGCCAAAATTCTTTTGACATGGAAGTGTCTTGGGCGTGTGGCCTGATGGTGTTCAATGTTTGCAAGATATCGTCTGCTGTTTCCACGAGTGTTGCGCCGTCCCGTATCAGGCGATTGGGCCCACGGGCGCGCGGATCAAGTGGGGAGCCCGGAACAGCGAACACGTCACGTCCCTGATCGGCTGCAAAATTAGCCGTGATCAGTGATCCGGATCGCAAGCTTGCTTCGACGACGACCACACCCAAAGCCAATCCCGACACAATTCTATTGCGTCTGGGAAAATCGCGTGCTTGCGCTGTGTAATTGATGGGTTGTTCGGAAACAATAAGTCCTGATTGAGCAATAGCCGCAAAGAGTTCTTTGTTCTCAGGGGGGTAGGGACGGTTCGCGCCGCCTGCCAACACCGCAATGGTGCCCGTCTCAAGAGATCCTCTGTGTGCTGCCGCATCAATCCCTCTGGCAAGACCTGAGACCACCACGACGCCGGCGCGTCCTAAGTCCCGCGCAAGGGCTTCGGCGAGTTTTCTCCCCGATGCCGACGCATTACGCGCACCGACAATCGCAATGCTAGGTGTGGTGAACCATCGCAGGTCACCGCGAACACAGATGACCGGCGGCGAAACGGGAATAGATTTCAAAGAGAGGGGATAGCGTTGATCAACGGCACACACAAATTGCGCGCCCATCTTTCGCGCTTCGTTCAATTCACGATCGACATCCTTCTCGGCGCAAACTTGCATTCGTCGTTTGGCGCCGCCTTGGCGCGCGAGTTCAGGAATGGCCGCTAAGGCGTCTGCCGCCGACCCGTAATGATTGATCAGTTTCCAAAAGGTCGCCGGGCCGACATTTTCGCTCCGGATGAGCCGAAGCCAGTCGCGCTGCTCATCTTGATGCAATTTCCCCTGGTTCATTGCAGACGTCCGTCCAATTTCACGCTAGACCGACCGTCAGAAAAAGTTCACTTGCCGATTTTGGTTTCCGATCCTGCGCGCAGGCGTTGGATATTCTCCCAATGACGAAAGAAAACCAGAAGGCCCAAAACGACAAACAGCTCTGCCAGTTGGTACTGGCCAAGTATCCAAAAATAAACAGGCGTCAATAAGGCAGCCGTGAGCGCCGAAAGAGACGAATAACGGGTAGTGACGGCGATCAAGAGCCATGTGCCGATGGCCATCAGGGCCACCGGCCAAAAAAGGCCGATCGCTATGCCGAAATAGGTGGCGACACCTTTGCCGCCCCGGAATCTCAGCCAGACCGGGAAGAGATGGCCGATGAAAGATCCAAATCCCGCAATGACGGCAATGTCAGGTCCAAATGACTTGCCGATAATCGCCGCGAGAATCCCTTTGCCGGCATCAAGCAGAAGCGTCAGAACGGCAAGTGACTTATTGCCGGTGCGCAGAACGTTGGTGGCGCCGATATTGCCGGACCCAACCTGCCGAATGTCGCCCAGGCCCGCAAATTTCGTCAGCAATAATCCAAAGGGGATTGATCCAAGCAGATAGCCGAAAGCAAGGGCTGCCATATAGTACGGCAAAGAGGCGGAGAGGTTAATCGGATCAGGCATTCAACTTAGTCGTCATCCTCTGCCGTATTCATAAACCGTTTTGCCGCCGACGATGGTTTTCAAGACGCGCCCTTGTAGTCGCCGCTCGTCAAAAGGCGAATTCTTCGACTTGGACTTGAGGGTTGCTGCGTCAAAGACATAAGGGGCGTTGATATCGACCAAAATAAAGTCGGCTTTTGACCCGGGTGTTAGGCGCCCCGCTGGCAGCCCCAAAATTTCCGCGGGGGTTTGTGTCATGGAGCGCAAAAGAGTCTTGAGATCCAGATATTCGTTTTGAACCAGCTCCAAGGCGACGGGCAGCAGTGTTTCCAAACCCACGGCACCGAATGTGGCTTCCGCAAACGGCAAGCGTTTGTCTTCAGGCCCTTGCGGATTGTGTCCGGACACGATGACGTCGATCAGACCGCTTGCAAGACCGTCAACCAGTGCGCTGCGGTCTTCTTCCGTTCTGAGCGGTGGTGCGATTTTAAAGAACGTCCGATAGTCGCCAACATCATTCTCGTTCAATGCAAGATGGTGGCTTGAGACGCCGCAGGTTATGTCCAAACCGTCAGCCTTGGCTTGCTCAACGACACGTAGGGTTTCCGCCGACGAAATCTGGGGCAAGTGGTATTTGCCGCCGGTCAATTTCAAAAGGGCTATGTCACGTTCGACGACAATTGTTTCGGCACTACTAGGAATGCCCTGAAGCCCTAATCGTGAAGCCAGCTCTCCTTCGTTCATAACGCCTCCCAGAGCGAGGCTTGTGTCCTCTGCATCATGGACAAGAAGTGCGTTGAATGTCTTCGCGTAGGACAAAGCTTGGCGCATTAAGCGGGCATTCATGACCGAACGATTGCCGTCGGTAAAGGCCACGGCACCTGCTTCTTGCAGCAGGCCCATTTCCGTCAAATGTTCACCGCCCAAGCCTTTGGTCAAAGCCGCCATTGGATACACATGCGTGACGGCGGTATCACGGGACCGGCGAAGAATAAAATCGACCAATGCCACATCATCGATAACCGGATCGGTGTTGGGCATCACAATCATGGTTGTCACGCCACCAGCAGCGGCGGCTTGACTGGCGGTTGCCAAGGTCTCTTTGTGTTCTGCGCCAGGCTCGCCGGTGAAGACGCGCATGTCGATCAATCCCGGACAAATGAGATGCCCCTGGCAATCGACGGTCTGGAATTGGCTCGGCACGCCTTCCGGAAATAGATTGGGCCCGATGGCCTGAACTTCATCCCCGAATGTGATGAGTGCGCCGTCGCAATCCATGTTGGCAGCCGGGTCAACAATCCACGCGTTGATATAGGCGACTTGTTCAGGCTCTATCATGGATTTGATGTCTCATCTGAGCGCGCAAGTTCCTTGTCTCTTGCGTTTGACAACAGCTCAAGGACAGCCATTCGCACCGCGACGCCCATTTCGACTTGATTGTGTATCAGACTGATATTGCGATCGTCGGCGACGGAACTATCAATCTCAACCCCGCGATTCATGGGACCGGGGTGCATGACTTTGGCATCCGGTTTGGCAGAGGATAATTTCTCGTAGTCGAGACCGTAATACCGGAAGTATTCGCGTTTTGAAGGAATAAGCGCGGTGCTCATGCGCTCCAATTGCAGACGAAGCATCATGACGACGTCGCAGTCTTTCAAACCGCGCCTCATATCATGAAACACTTCGACACCAAACCGTTCGGCGTCGCGTGGGAGCAGAGTGGGCGGCGCAATCACCCGCACGCGCGCACCCATCGTGTTGAGAAGGTGGATATTCGACCGTGCAACTCTGCTGTGAAGGACATCGCCGCAAATCGCAACCGTCAAGCCTTCGATATGGCCTATTGAATGGCGAATGGTGAGCGCATCTAGCAAGGCTTGGGTCGGATGCTCATGACTTCCGTCACCTGCATTGATTACGGAGCAATCGACTTTTTGCGAGAGCAGCTCGACGGCCCCTGAGGCATTGTGTCGAACAACCAGAAGATCGGGGCGCATGGCGTTCAAGGTCATCGCCGTGTCGATAAGTGTTTCACCTTTCTTCACAGCTGAACTGGCGACCGACATATTCATGACATCCGCGCCCAATCTTTTGCCGGCAAGTTCAAATGAGCTTTGTGTGCGTGTGGAAGCCTCAAAGAACAGATTAATTTGGGTGCGCCCCCGCAACACCGATTGTTTCTTTTCGGCTTGCCGGTTGAGCTGGACGTATCTGTCTGAGGCTTGGAGGAGTGCGTCGATTTCGAATTGTGACAGTCCCTCAATACCAATGAGGTGTCGGCGATGAAAGCCGATGAGAGGCGTCTCGACGCTGCTTGCAGTCTCTGCGTTCATTAAAAGCCACTCTATAGGAGGTTTGATTTGGAACCGCAAGGGCTGGATTTGGCAGCTGGATGTGCTTCACTCAGATGTGTTGACCCGGTTTTGGGCAAGATAGTCGAGCGCTCCCTGCAAAATATAGGCGGCGGCCATCTTGTCGACGAGTTCGCCGCGCCGCTTGCGGCTGAGATCGGCCTCTAACATTGTTCGCGTGACCGCTACCGTCGAAAGACGTTCGTCCCAGAAAATGATTGGGACCGTCGTGATCTTTTGAAAGTTACTTGCAAAAGCCTTCGTCGCCTGGACGCGGGGTCCGGAGCTGCCGTCCATATTGAGCGGCAAGCCGATAATGATACCGCCGACTTGGTTCTGTTCGATCACGTCGCTCAGCTCTATGGCATTGTCTTTAAATTTGGTTCGCTTCAGCGTTTTTAGAGGGGTGGCGATACGAAGCTGGGTATCGGAAAGACTGAGGCCGATGGTTTTTGTGCCCAAATCGATCCCAAGCAACCGGGTTGCCGGAGCGCGCTTTGCCACGAGATCCTGAAGATCGGCTTGCTGGTCGATGGTGCCCATGCAGGTCTGTTTGACGGCTAATCCGGCCAAGCGCAAGGCCAAAACGCCCCGCTTGAACCGGCTAGCATTGCTTGGTAAGCGTCTCGTCTTGGAAAACAGACCAGTTGGGTGGTGTTCATGTCAGTGGATAAAGAAACAGTGCGGAAAATTGCACGCCTTGCTCGTATCGCCGAGCCGGAGGAGCGTCTGGAACCATTGGTTGACGAACTCAATACGATCTTGAAATGGGTTGAGCAACTGGAGGAGGTCGACACGGACTCCGTTGAACCGATGACGAGTGTCGTGGACACAGAACTGCCCAAAAGAGCGGATCAAATCACCGATGGCGCCATTGCCGAGACCGTCGTGGAGAATGCGCCCGATCGACAAGGCAATTATTTTGCCGTGCCCAAAGTGGTGGAGTAGGTCGAATGAGTGACTTGACCCAACTTACCATTGCCGAGGCGCGTGATGGTTTAAGGCAGAAAGACTTCACGGCGCGCGAACTGACGGACGCCTACCTAAAGTCCATTGATGATGCAGATGCACTGAATTGTTTTGTGACGAAAACACCTGATGCGGCGGTTTCGATGGCAGAGGCCGCCGATGCGAGATTAACCAAAGGCGACGCCTTGCCGCTTGACGGCATTCCCCTCGGCATCAAGGACCTGTTTTGCACCAAAGGCGTTCGCACGACAGCCGGCAGCCATATCCTTGATACGTTTGCGCCGGGTTATGAGTCCTCGGTGAGTCAGAATCTTTGGAATGATGGCGCCGTCCTCTTGGGAAAACTCAATCTCGATGAGTTCGCCATGGGCTCGTCGAATGAAACCAGTTATTTCGGTCCGGCCATCAATCCATGGCGCGGCGAAGATGCCGCCGATTTAGTGCCTGGTGGGTCGTCAGGCGGATCTGCCTCCGCTGTTGCTGCGCATATTGCTTTGGGCGCCACAGCAACCGATACAGGTGGGTCCATTCGCCAACCGGCTTCGCTAACGGGCACCGTGGGATTAAAGCCGACATATGGACGGTGCTCGCGCTGGGGCATTGTTGCGTTTGCGTCCTCGTTGGATCAAGCAGGACCGATCACGCGGACCGTTCGGGATGCGGCAATTATGTTGATGTCAATGGCCGGTCACGATCCAAAAGACTCAACCAGTTTGGATGTTGCGGTTCCGGACTTCGAAGCGTCCCTTGATCAAGGGATCAATGGATTGCGGGTTGGCATTCCGAAGGAATACAGAGTGGACGACATGCCGCCGGAGATCGAGGCGCTTTGGTCTGAGGGCATGGCTTGGCTTAAGGCCGCAGGTGCCGAGATGGTGGATATCTCGCTGCCCCATACCAAGTATGCTCTTCCTGCCTATTATATTGTGGCACCCGCAGAGGCATCGTCCAATTTGGCTCGTTACGACGGCGTTCGGTATGGTCTCCGTGAAGACGGCGCAGACATACTGGAGATGTATGAGAATACGCGGGCAAAGGGGTTCGGGGCGGAAGTCAAACGCCGCGTCTTGATCGGCACTTATGTGTTGTCGGCCGGATATTACGACGCCTATTATCTCAAAGCACAAAAAGTGCGGACTCTCATCGCCAATGACTTCAAATCCGTCTTCGAGAATGTCGATGTCATCTTAACGCCGACGACGCCGTCTGCGGCCTTTGCCTTGGGCGCGAAGGCCGCCGATCCCATCTCAATGTATCTCAATGACGTCTTTACCGTGCCTGTCAATCTTGCGGGGCTGCCGGGCATATCGGTGCCAAGCGGACTGTCGTCAGAGGGGCTGCCACTCGGACTTCAATTGATCGGCCGGGCACTTGATGAAGAAACTCTCTTCCGTGCTGCACACGTGCTGGAGGACGCGGCCGGTTTCGACGCCAAACCAGAAGTCTGGTGGAGGACCAAGTGATGTCGGAGCATTCAAAACAGGCCATGCCTGAGCTCATTGCCGGCGCGACCGGCGATTGGGAGCTTGTCATCGGTTTGGAGGTGCATGCGCAGGTCTCCAGTCAATCAAAACTGTTTTCGGGCGCCGGAACGGCCTTCGGCGCTGAGCCAAATAGCCAAGTCAGTTTGGTTGATGCCGCCATGCCTGGGATGTTGCCGGTAATCAATCAGTTCTGTGTCGAGCAGGCTGTGCGCACCGGCTTGGGATTAAATGCCAAGATCAACACAAGGTCTATTTTTGATCGCAAGAACTACTTTTACCCCGACCTTCCGCAGGGGTATCAGATCTCTCAATTCAAAGACCCGATTGTCGGAGAAGGTGAAGTTGTCGTCGAACTTGAAGATGGATCGACCGTCACGGTGGGTATTGAACGTTTGCATTTGGAGCAGGATGCCGGAAAGAGCATTCATGACATGCATGCCAGCAAGTCATTCGTTGATCTCAATCGGTCCGGTGTCGCGTTGATGGAGATTGTCAGCAAGCCCGATATTCGGTCTTCTGAACAAGCGGCTGCCTATGTTCGGAAACTGCGTTTGATTATGCAGTATTTGGGAACCTGCGATGGCAATATGGAAGAAGGCTCGTTGCGCGCGGATGTGAATGTTTCGGTGCGCCGTCCCGGCGAAGACCTCGGCACGCGATGCGAAATCAAAAACGTCAATTCAATGCGCTTTATGATGCAAGCCATTGAGTTTGAGGCTCGCCGTCAAATTGACATTATTGAAGATGGCGGCGAGGTGCATCAGGAAACACGTCTATTTGATGCCAAAACAAGTACGACGCGTTCTATGCGATCAAAAGAAGAAGCACATGACTATCGCTATTTTCCTGATCCCGACTTACTGCCTTTGGAGTTTGAGCAAACTTGGGTCGATGAAATTGCTCGTAACCTGCCCGAATTGCCCGATCAAAAACGCGCCAGGTTTGTATCCGAGCTCGGCCTATCGGAATATGACGCTGGTGTTTTGGTCGCCGAGCGAAGCACTGCAGATTACTTTGAAGAGGCCGCTGAAGGCCGTGATGCCAAAGAGGTTGCCAATTGGGTCACGGGCGAATTGTTCGGCGCTTTGAACAGAGCGGGAATTGAAATTTCGGACTCTCCGGTGAGTTCAAAAAACCTTGGAGAGTTGATTGATTTGGTGTCTGACGGAACAATTTCGCGCCGAATTGCGAAGGACGTTTTTCAGTTCATGTACGAATCAGGTGACGATCCATGCACAATTGTCGAAGAAAAAGGCCTAAAACAGGTCACTGACACGGCAGAAATCGAGTCTGAAATTAACAAAATCATTGAAGCCAACCCGGACAAGGTCGCGCAGGTAAAAGACAAGCCTAAAATGATTGGGTGGTTTGTTGGTCAGGTAATGCAAGCAACTGGCGGGAAAGCTAATCCCCAGGCGGTAAATGCGTTACTCAAGAAAAAACTAGACGTTGATTAAAGCGACTTTTTTTCGTCTTTTCGCCGATCATCTGTGAGCTGCTTTATTGCGATTTGACTCGCCGAAATTGCATTTTTTTCGCAAAGTTTTTTTTCTTCTTATCATTTTTTGCTTGACGCGTAATGCCAATGTTAAACAATTGGAAACCTTTATATTGCCGTAATTCGCGGATCAAAGTGTTGAATTGTAATTTTTAGTATTTGATTCGCTGCGTATCGGCATTCACAACAGGGGAGCACGTGGACATGGCCAGAAAGCCCGCTGCAAAAAAACGTACTGCTAAGAAGAAGACCGCTAAGAAGAAAACCGCCAAGCGTAAGACCGCGAAGCGGAAGACAGCTAAGCGGAAAACAGCTAAGAAGAAAACCGCCAAGCGTAAGACTGCAAAGCGGAAGACAGCTAAGAAGAAAACCGCTAAGCGCAAGACTGCAAAGCGGAAGACAGCTAAGAAGAAAACCGCTAAGCGTAAGACTGCAAAGCGGAAGACAGCTAAGAAGAAAACCGCGAAGCGGAAGACAACGAAGCGGAAGACAGCTAAGAAGAAAACCGCTAAGCGTAAGACTGCAAAGCGGAAGACAGCTAAGAAGAAAACCGCTAAGCGTAAGACTGCAAAGCGGAAGACAGCTAAGAAGAAAACCGCTAAGCGCAAGACTGCGAAGCGGAAGACAGCTAAAAAGAAAACCGCTAAGCGCAAAACTGCGAAGCGGAAGACAGCTAAAAAGAAAACCGCTAAGCGCAAAACTGCTAAACGCAAAACTGCCAAGCGGAAAACAGCTAAGAGAAAGACTGCCCGTAAGCGGAGATAGTCTTTGTTTTTCAGAGAAAGCCCGTAAAACCTTGGTTTTGCGGGCTTTTTTGTGTCTGATGCCGGCAAATCGGGCCTAGGTAGCCACCCCTTTGATGACCCTGCTTGGCCTTTTGCTGTTTCTGAAAACACGCCATGCCTATTTGGCATAGCGGTAAAGTGGGCGGGCCGCGCTAACAGGCCTATTGACCCATCTCCCCTAATCATTGCCTCGCCCAAGTTGGGCCGTGCGCTATCGCCTCATTATATGTGCGTAGATGATTGTTTGCTCACGCCGGTTCCCTAAACCTTCGCTTAACCCTTTCAAATCATTACTAAATTCTAAATTCTGCATTAACCCAAAATTTAGTGGAGGTCTGAAAAGATCCCTCTCGCACGAAGAAGCGGGGGACGTGGAGGCGTGTGCAAAGAAGCCAACAAGATATGTCGAGAGAGGGAGACTTGGACATATGTCATACTTAAATCCGCAAGTGGTCGAAGCCCATGCAAAAGCGGAAGCAGAAAAAACAGGGGATGCTCTTTATAATTTGGGGTTGCTCTACTCAACGGGTCAAGGTGTCGAGATGGATTATGTCCAGGCTCACAAATGGTTCAATTTAGCTGCCATGCAAGGAAGTGATGCGGCCAGAAGTTGGCGTGCCGAACTGGCGCAAGAAATGACCGCAGAAGAAGTGGCTATGGCGCAAAGAGAGGCTCGCGAATGGTTGTCCTCGCACTAATTCGCCGGCTTTTTGCTGAGGCTGTCCTTTATGTGTACAGCCTGCCTCAGCGGTTCTTCCACAAAATCGCTTCAGACCCGACTATCCTGCGCAGATCTCACTAAACCTGGTGATGAACAATTCAGGCGCTCTGCCGAGGGGGAGGGCGCATTGCTGCCTGTTCGCGCCCGTTCTTCAAGCTAACTCTTGACAAGTCCAGCCTTTCTGCGGCATCCCCGGCGGTGGAGAGGTGGCCGAGTGGCTGAAGGCGCTCCCCTGCTAAGGGAGTATGGGTTAATAGCCCATCGTGGGTTCGAATCCCATCCTCTCCGCCATCAACCATCGACCGCCGGTTTTCTTTGTTGTTGTGCCGACTAGTTTTTGCCGCAGCCACCGCCGTCACGGCAATTCTTCCTCGAGCTTTCCCTTTCCTGCATAAAACTTCATTCGAATGCATCGGATGAGATTTAGCGCTTGTTAATCCCAAAGTTCCATCATGGCCGTCTTTAGCGGGACGCGTGGTTATTGGGAATGAAGCGGCTTTCAGTCATTTTTCTAGGCATTATCGGCTTGAGTTTGGCCGCCTGCGGTTCGTCAAACGAGCGGCAACTCAACCCCTATGGTCAGAGGTCCCTTGAATCCGCGCGCGTCGCTGATCCCAAAATCGTCTCCGGCGCCAGACGTGTGCAATGCGTTCCTTATGCCAGACGTCTTTCCGGCCTTTCTCTTCGCGGCGATGCTTGGACCTGGTGGCCGGGTGCAAAAGGGCGGTACAAACGTTCTTCAACACCTTCAGTTGGGTCGGTCATTGTATTGAATCGCAGCGATCGGCTGCGCCACGGGCATATTGCGGTCGTCACCAAGGTTGTGAATTCCCGCGAAATTCTGGTGGAACATGCCAATTGGCTGAATAAAGGACGCGTTCACAAGGATCAGCCTGTGTTGGATGTCTCGAAAAGAAATGATTGGTCGGCGGTGCGTGTTTGGTACACGCCGGGCAATCAAATGGGTGCCCGAACGTACCAGGTCGCGGGATTTGTCTCTTCGTCAAGAAGCGGATTTCGAGCGGCTTCGCTCGACTACTAGGATCAATCCATCAAATTGAAATCTCCTCCCGAGATCACCATGTAAGATAAATGGATGTCATAGGGAGGTCTTCCAATGACAGCAATTGGCCTATTTCTCGTTGTTTTCGGAGTCTTGATTATTCTGTCGCGCGGTCCATTGATCGTGGCGCCCGAGAGGACACGGAATGTCTATTTGAGACTGTTCCAATCGGACCGGCGCATGCGCTGGTTTGGTCTTGTGATGGGCGGGCTTGCCGCAATTGTCGCTTATTTGTTTGTAGGTGTGAGCGGTACGATCCCGCTCGTGGTCTTTTATCTCGCTTTGCTCATCGTTGTGATTATGGGTTTTTGGCTGGTCCCCTTCCCAGGATCGGCTAATCGCGTTGCGACAAAAATATGGAGTGCCTTTAGCCCCCTCGTGTTGCGGATGATTGGGGCTGTCTCCGTCTTGTTTGGCATGTGGCTCGTCTTTCTCGGATTTGGCCTCTAGCGCCACTCGAAACCTGGCCTCTCTCTTTTTCCAGATAAGACGCGGATTGCTTGGCCACCGAAAACGCGCCCATACACCAGTCTTGGTGTTTTGTAGGAATTGGGCGATAAAGTTCGGGCATGGCCGACCCCGACTCACATAGCGCTCTTTCAAAAGCGACAGCATTCCTACGCGCGGAATCTGTTGGCTTTCCCAATTTGCTGTGGGCCATTGCTGTTCTTGCTTTTGTGCTGCGTGTTATCGAGATCACCGAGGACAGCATTTGGATTGATGAAGCATTCGCTATCATGACGGCGAGGTTGGATTTCGACTCGTTGATGAGTCGTATTTCGGCCGACGGCCTGACACCACCGCTGCATTATCTGATGTTATCCCTATGGCTCAAAATCTTTGGGGACTCCGAGTTGGCGGCGCGATCATTGTCTATGCTGTTGGGTGTCGCCTCAATCTTCCTGATCTACGTATTTGCGCGAAGTCTCGCAGGGCGCCGTGTCGCGCTTATCAGTGCATTTATTCTCGCAGTCTCGAGTTTTCATGTGCATTACGCGCAAGAGGCACGGACGTATACACTGCTGTTGTGTCTATCTATTGCGTCCTATCTGTTCTTTCACCGATGGCTGCAACACAAAGCGAAACACCATGCGTTTCTGTATGTGTTGATGTCATCATTGATGATTTACGCGCATTTCTTTGGATTGTTTGTTGTTCTTGCTCAAAATGTTCACTTCGCGCTGTCACTGGCCTTGCGGGAGGGAGAGGTAAAGCGCCGCTTTTGGTCCTGGTGTGCCGTTCAGGTGGCGCTCATTGTGAGCGTCCTTCCTCTGGCTCTCTTGTTGGCGGGAGGCCTGGAGCGGGTCAACAAAGGTGTTTGGATTGCAAACACATTTCCGCCGAACCTCCAGTCGATCCTTGAGCTTTTGTCAGCATTCTCCGGCAGTCCGGTAGGCTTGGTCCTTTATGGTTTGGTTTTCGGGTCTGTCGTAATCATTTGGGTGCGAGGACGTCCGTCCTGGATAACAACAAGAGGCGTCCTATCATCCCCGGTCGGCCTCTTGTTAGGGTGGCTCATTGTCGGCATTGGCGCGCCATTTTTGGTTTCCCTCATTGCGCAGCCCATTCTATTTCCCCGTTACGTGATTTATGCCTCCGCCCCGTTTTTTATCTTGCTGGCGCTCGCTATTGACCAATTTCGTCAAAGCCGATCTCTCCACATCGGCCTCATCGCCATACTGGCCATTTCCGGTTTCCTCCAGATGACCGGATTCTATCTGTGGAACTGGAATCATTTTCGCTTTTTGCGGGATTGGCGCAGCGCCGAAGACTATGTGCAACAAATTGCCGAACCGAATGATTTGGTTTTATGTACCGGCAACTGCCAAGCTTTGACATACTATCTGCGAGAGTCCGATCTGACCTTCAGATTGTCTCCCTCCCAAATCAGCAATGAGCCATCCAATGCTCAAATATCTCAGCAATTCTTGACTGATCTTGCCGTATTTCAAAGGGTCTTTTACGTCCGGCCGCGCCGCATTGCAGCGGCTGAGCCCGTCATCGTCGCATTGGAGCAGGAATTTGTCGCGACAGAGCGCAAGAAAGTCCGAGGGCTGTTTGTTGACGTCTTTGAGCGCCAGGATAGGCGCCCGTAAAAGTGGAAAATTATTCTATTTGCAAGCCTTTCGCTAGGTGGAAGGCCCAATTGTTTTCGCGAACACAGCTTTTATCTTCTGAATTGGGACATTATGATCGCGTCATGTAAATGACACGCACGTTTCTTGGAGGGAGATGTTTTATGGCTCGATCAGCGAATGATCTAACGGGTTTGTTGCCGAAAGTAGGCGCAATCGGCGGGCTTTGCCTGGCCGTTGTCATGACGATGGGAATGGGTGACAGATCCCCAAGCTCAGAGATCGTTTGGGCAAAAGCGAACGAAAACGAATTGCCGACTTGGAAAATTCCCAATATCCCTGAAACGGCTGAGGCCTATTACGCGCCCGATAGTCTTCATATTATTGCCCAGACACAGGATCCCCAAGCATTGCGGCCATCCAGTGCAAGGGCGGCCGGCGGCGCGTTGACCTATACCTTCACTGATACCGGAGAGAATATCACGCGCATCAATGATCGCGGCCAGGACGCCTGCTCGTATTTCTTCCCGGATCAGAAGCGTCTGGTTTATACGTCCACCCGCGACAATATGGATATGCCCATCGGCAACTGGTCCGACTCGCTCGACTATCCCAAGGGTGCGGAAATCTATGTGTCCGATACAAAAGGAAACAATGTCGTACGCTTGACTGACAATGAATATTACGACGCGGAGGTTTCCGTGTCTCCCAACGGCGAATGGCTGGTCTTTGGCCGCCAGGTTGATGGGATGATGGATCTGTGGGTGATGCGGCCGGACGGCACCGATGAGCGTCAGATTACGTTCACGCCGGATGAGCAAGAAGGGGCGCCGTTTTTCTTGGCCGACAATAGGACCATTACAACGCGTGCCTGGCTGAGAAGCGCTGAAGGTCAATCCGGCGAAACGCCTATGACGATTTATACGATCGATGTGGAAACCGGTGAGCGCACGCAACATACATTTGATGACCGGATGAACTGGGCGCCGTACCCGACGCCAGACGGCAAACACTTCGTTTTTGTCCGCATTGTTGAAGGGAACAATTGGGAGGTCTTCTTAGGTTCTCTCGAAGGCAAAGACCCGGTTCGTTTGACTTACAATGATAGCTTCGACGGTTTCCCGTCCGTCTCGCCGGACGGCACCAAATTGCTGTTCACGCGCAGCGAGGGTCAACGCTTTATGAGCGATCTATACACTTATGTGATGGACATCTCATCGCTCAATGTTGGGCCTCAAGGCTGAGCAATCGACATACAGCAAACGAAAAGCTGGATTTTTAGAGAAAGCAGGGCGACACTTCGCCCTGCTTTTTTGGATTCTGGGGGTGAATAAATGCCGCGTATTGCCCATCTGATGATGGTTGGTCTGATAATTTTCGGACTAAGTCACACCGCCAAGGCGACGGATCATGGCTCGCCGGTCAATCCCTTCCAGCAGTTGAACGACAAATGGGTGCCGCCATCGGATTACCGGACGGCATCTGGCGCGCCGGGCCACAAATATTGGCAACAAAGGGCGGACCACAACATCTCCGTCAGGCTGGATGAAGAGGATCATCGCCTGACGGGATCCGAAACCATTACCTACACCAATAATTCCCCCGACTTTTTGGGCTATCTTTGGGTGCAACTTGATCAAAACAGATTTCGGACCGATTCAAAGTCGACGTTGAGTGCGACCGCTTTCGAGCAAGACAGGATCAGTTTCCGGCAAGCGCGGCGCGAATTGGGACGCGACTTCGGCGGCGGTCAGAATATCACTGCCGTGACGGATGCGGACGGTCAGCCCTTGCCTTATGAGATTGTCGGCGCACTCATGCGGATTGATCTTGCCGCACCGCTCAGTCCTGGTCAGCGAATAGCGTTTTCCATCGATTGGAATGTGGTATTGCCCAATATCAATGTGGCCAATTCTCGTGGTGGGTATGAACTTTTCGACGACAATCCTCATGCGATTTACACGGTCGCGCAGTGGTTTCCGCGTATGGCCGCATATACGGACCGAAACGGTTGGGTGCTTGAGCCTTTTCTGGGGGGCGCCGAGTTTGCCACTGAGTTTGGCGATTACCGGGTCGAAATAACCGTACCCGACGATCACATTGTCGCGGCGACCGGCGAATTACAAAACGAGTCGCAAGTTTTAAGTCCTGATCAGCGTGAGCGAATGTCCGAGGCGCGCCAGTCAGATCGTCCGATCTTGATCGCCACACCTGATGAGGCTCTCAGCCGCGAGGAACAGGTTTCAGACGGCGAAAGCACTTGGATTTTTAAGGCCGATAGTGTTCGTGACTTTGCTTTTGCGACGTCTCGGCGCTTTGTTTGGGATGCCATGCGTGTTGAGCAATCTGACGGTCCAAACGTCATGGCCATGTCGTTCTATCCAACCGTCGCAAACCCGCTCTGGGCGCAATATTCCACACATGCCGTGGCCCATGCATTAGAAGTCTATAGCGCCTTTACATTTCCCTATCCCTATCCGGTTGCTCAGTCCGTCAACGGAGCTGTCTACGGCATGGAATATCCCATGATCGGCTTCAACGGTCCGCGGCCGGAAGAAGAGGGCGGCGAAACAACTTATTCCAGGTCCACAAAGTTTGATCTTCTGACAGTGATCTTTCACGAGACGGGCCACAACTACTTTCCCATGATCGTGAATTCAAACGAACGCTTGTCCACATGGATGGACGAGGGGCTTAACACATTCCTGACCTACCAATCGGAACTTGCTTGGGAGCCGGACTTCCCGGCCTATCGCGGACCGCCTGTGGAACTCGTGGACTATATGAGCCAAGAGGATCGGCAACCGGTGATGAGCCCGCCGGAGACAATTATTGAGCTTGGCAATAACGCCTATGGGAAAGTGGCCACAGCGCTGGTGATCCTGCGAGAGACCGTTTTAGGGCCAGAGCTGTTCGACTTTGCTTTTCGGGAATATGCCAATCGTTGGAAGTTCAAAAGACCGACGCCTGAGGATTTCTTTCGCACAATGGAGGACGCCTCGGGCGTCGATCTGGATTGGTTCTGGCGAGGTTGGTTCTATGAAACCAATCCGGTGGATATTGGCATCTCGGGAGTTACGAAATTCACCCTTGATGACGGCAATCCTGAGACTCAGAACACCTTTGCCAGGGAAGAGCAACAGAACGAACAAGCCAAACGATTAAACCCAGAACCGAAGGGCCAAACATATCGCATCGACCGTTTCCCGGAATTGAGAGACTTCTACAATGAGAATGATCCGTTTCTGACAACCGATAAAGATCGCAATGAGTACGACGCGTTTCTCGAGGAATTGGAGCCGTGGCAACGAGATGTACTGGAGCGCGATGAATTCTTTTACCGGCTTGACTTGGAAAATCATGGCGGGATGGTGATGCCCGTACGGCTTCGGATATCCTATTCGGACGATACCCAAGATGAGGTTTTGTTGCCGGCAGAAATTTGGCGTTTTAATCCGAGCCTTGTCAGTCGATGGGTGGTTTCCAATAAGCCCATTTTACAATTTTCCATTGATCCGTACTTTGAAACGCCGGACATCAATCGGAACAATAACGAGTTTCCCCGTGAGGCCAGCGTCGACAAACTGGAAGTCTATGACGACTTGGAGAATGAGACGCGCAATCTCATGAAGGACATCCAAGTTGAACGGGAGATGCCAGAAAGCGAGGAGTCCGGCAGCGACGATTAGGCGCCGGTGTGATTACTCGGGAATGGCCTCGGCCGATGTGCGAGGCGTAATGATATTGGGCCGAATGATCGAGCCCGTTGGCTTCTGTGCCGTCAACGACGTGTCGTTGGGACGAATAATCTCAGGTAGCGTGGCCGTGTCTTCTGCTTCGCCGGGCATTTCCGCCTGGCCGCTTTCGATCATTTCAGCCGCTAAGCGATTAGGCGGGGTGGAGGGACGGTCAGAGGCATAGGCCAAAAGTGGCCCTAGAGCATTGGCCGAGCTGCCCGCTATGGCGCGGGGTTGAGACGATACCGAAATTAATGAAATATCTTGTTCTTCAATCAATGCGGCAAGCGCATCACCTTCCGGCAATTTGGCTTGGTCGGCCTGCTGCAACACGACGTCGGCCGTTTGGGGCGCTGTGCCGAGTTCGACAGGCGCAGATATCTCCTCGTCGCGCTCCACGGTCTCCGTCACCATGACCTGTTCGCTGCTTTCCTCATCACCGGCTGTGACAGCCGGCGCCAGGGCGTATTGAAGCGGGTTACTTGGCGGAACGGTTCCCAGATCATAAGAAAGCCGAAGCGGCGTCGGAGACCCTGCCAAACGAGAGCGGTAGACTTGCATATTCTCCAACACACGCTGAACGTAGTTGCGTGTTTCGTTGAATGGTATTTTTTCCACCCAGTCGATCGGGTCAATTTTGCTTGTGTCGCGCGGATCGCCATATTCTCTGATCCATGCCTTCGCCCGATGCGGACCGGCATTATAAGAGGCTGTGGTCAGAATGTATGATCCACGCCAATCATCCAATAGGTCGGCCAGATGCGCGGCGCCGAGGGTGACATTGTAGGACGGATCAGACGTCAACCGGCTCTTGCTGTAAGAGAGTTTGTGCTGTCTGGCGACGATCTTGGCGGTGCCGGGCATCAATTGCATCAAGCCGAGAGCGCCGGCGCGGCTGACGGCCAGGGGGTTGAATTCACTCTCTTGGCGAGAAAGACCCAAGACAAGTTCAATCGGCGATTTAACGGATTGAATGGTTTCGTCGTCGATCGCATTGATCGGGTAGGCCCGTTCGGGGAGGAACACATGCTTCAGCGCCGCGCGCTTTGCGGCCCGGACGCCCAATTCCGGCCGGTCCTGTAGAAACATCAAGTCAGAGAGAGCCGCGTAGTCTTCCGGGGTCTCAAGATAATCTGCCAAATGAAAGACGAATGTGCGCAATGTGCGGTTTTGTTCCGCAATGTGCAGTAGTTGCAATGCCTCGATAATTTCTCGCGAGGCAATTTGTTCAAGCTCTCCTGCCGTTACTCGAACATATTGCGGAAGCACCAGCTCGGCTTCGCTGCCCTGCAGGCGCTCTATGGCCAATTGACCGTAAAATGTCGTGGTGTATGACGCAGCCCGTTGATAAGCCTCCGCGGCTTTTTCGGTCTTGTTCTGATCTTCCAAAGCCCGGCCCAGCCAATAGGCCGCGCGGGATTTGCTGATGGGAAAGGACACACCATTGTCGAGTTTGCGGAAGTGTTCTTCGGCGGCGTTGGGATCATTCAAGTAGCGCAGCGCCAGCCAGCCAGCCATAAACTCCGCGTCGGCGAAGCCGCCGCCAAATTCTAATCCGTTGTCCGCAACGATGTCATAGGCGTCCTCGTAGAGCTCTTGTTTGATCGCGCGACGGGCGAGCAGGTTGCGTTCCTTCCACCAAAGATCCGGATTGCCCAAGCCCTCTGAATCCGTTGAGGCTTTCCGGATGACCTGCAATCCCGTTGAATTCCGTTCCGCCTTGCGGTGCAGTTTTAACTGCTCGTACAGAAGCCCGCCGTCATTTTTCTGCGACGACGGCACTTTTGACATTGCGTTCTTGATGCCGCCGCGATTGATCAGGTCGATACGGGCGCGCACGACGGCTGCGTCGTTCTTTTTCAGAAGCGGGATCAGACGTTGCGCGTCTGACGTCTTACGTTGCCAAAGCAGCATATCTGCGCGGGCCCGGTGATTTTCAGGCGTTAGGATCGCCTTGTGTTTTCCGGTCAGTCTCTTTTGCAACTGCGATGACAGATTGTGCTCGGTCCAGGCATCTTGCAGCCAATAGGCGCCGAATTCCTGCTTGCCGATGTCGAGATAGGCTTCGCCCAACTTGATCTTGCCTTCGCCGGTCATCGGCTCTTGGCCGGCAAACCATGTGATGACGCGCTCGGGCTTCAAGTCGTCCGGCATAGCTTCTTCGGCGCGGCGCAAGAGTCGCTCACGGCGGGGCCAATCGGGATTGGCTTCGATGAAACGGACGATTTCATCAAATTCAATGCCACTGGTTTCCGTCAGGTAATAGCGCCAACGAATGATTTTTTCGGGAACCGGGCTTTTGATCTTCTTGGCCCATTTGGTCGCCGACGACCATTTGCGCCGGTCAGCCTCTTTGAAAGCTTTCTTGAGATTCTTCAGCTCTTCATCCGAGATGTCAGCCTCTAGTTGCGGTTTGGCGACGGGCAGTGCCACCAATTCACCTGCCGGGTCGATATCATTGGCGGAGGCGAGGGGGGCCTGAAACAGCAAAAAACCCAAGCCTGCAACAGCGCAGCTAAATCGGCCGATAAAACGCATCTGACTCACACTCAAAAATGCCTCTTTTCCCGCCGGAACGGGTCTTCTCGAATTGACACGGGAAGTCACCAATGGCGGCGCTCATCCCTGACTATTCAACTCGCTTGCCAACAATTTGGGCTGCCCCACCTTATGATAGCCATCTTGGCTGTGCCATTCTAGGCCAAGTTGTGCCGATAACGGCCTTTTGTTCCAGTTTTACTTAGTTTTTAGCCAATGACGGAGGGCAGATTGGCCTGAAATGGTTAAAAAACGGACCTTGTTTTGTCTTCCACCAACGCCTAGTAAGACTGTCAAAATGACCGATGCACTCCAGCCCCAGACCTCTGAGGGCCATAGGATTTTCGCTGCGAGAGGAAGACATGTTTAAAGGCTCGATTTGTGCCCTCATAACACCCTTTAAAGGGGAAGAGGTCGACGAAAGCGCTTTGGAGACGCTTGTCAATTGGCATGTGGAACAGGGCACACATGGCTTGGTTCCCTGTGGGACCACAGGGGAGTCGCCGACCCTTAGCCATCAGGAGCATGATCGGGTGGTCGAGATTGTGGTCGAGGTCGCCGCGGGGCGCGTCCCGGTGATGGCCGGGGCCGGATCCAACTCAACCAAGGAAGCCGTGCGCTTAACCCAAAATGCTGCCAAGGCGGGTGCCAATGCCGTATTGGTGGTGACGCCCTATTATAACAAACCCAATCAAGAGGGCCTTTATCAACATTATCGCGCGCTCAACGATTGTGCGGATATTCCCATCTTTATCTACAACATTCCCGGCCGATGCGTGATTGACATGACTGTTGCCACCATGGCGCGTTTGGCAGAGCTTAAGAACATCGCCGGGGTAAAGGATGCCACAGCCGATTTGATGCGGCCTGCCGAAACACTGGCCGCGATCGGACCTGAATTCATCCAATTGTCCGGCGAGGACGGGACCGTCTTGCCGTTCATGGCAGCGGGCGGACACGGCTGCATTTCCGTCACGGCAAATGTCGCGCCGCATTTGTGTTCGCAATTTCAAGAGGCGTGTATGGCCGGCAATTATGACAAAGCGCGTGAGCTGAACGCCAAATTGATGCCGCTCCATACTGCGATGTTTGTCGATACAAATCCTGCGCCGGCAAAGTATGGCGTTTCCCTGTTAGGCATGGCCGCAGAGGATGTCCGCAGCCCGCTTGTGACTTTGACGGAAGATGCCCGATCCGCCGTTCGCTCGGCCATGAAAGGGGCGGACCTGATTTAGCTTTCTGCTAATACGGTGTTCGCTTGACCATATGTCAAAGTCTGACAAAAACGCATCGGCATATAAGGTTGTCGCAGACAATCGACGGGCGCGTCATGACTATTTCATTGATGAAGTCATTGAGGCAGGGCTGGTTCTGACCGGAACGGAGGTCAAATCGTTGCGTGGCGGTAAAGCCAGTCTGAATGAATCTTATGCCGCTGAAGAGGATGGCGAGATCTATTTGATCAATTGCTATATTCCGGAATATAGCGGCGGCAACCGGCTCAACCATCACCCCCGGGCCAAGCGAAAACTGCTGTTAAAGAAACGAGAAATCGGAAAGCTTATTGGCGCTGTGCAACGCAAAGGCATTACGCTTGTGCCGCTTAAACTCTATTTCAATGAGCGAGGGATCGCGAAATTGGAGGTCGCTCTTGCTACAGGCAAAAAGAAGCATGATAAGCGCCAAACAGAGAAAGACCGGTCCTGGTCCCGAGACAAAGCTCGCCTGATGCGCGAAAAAGGTTAAGTCATCAAGACCGATCGAATGTCCTCAAAAACGTCATGGAACATCTTTTCAGTCAATCTGCCCGTATTGGTGTTGTATCTTGAGCAATGATAGCTGTCGATCAGCGTCTTACCATCCGGCAGTTCATGCCGTGCCTGATGACCGAATTTATAATCAGCTTGCCGACCACCCAGAGCTGCAACAACGCTGTTATGGGCAATGCTGCCCAGGGCCATAATGACTCTCATATTGGGTAGGGCATTGTATTTTGCCAAGAGAAACGACCGACACGTTTTAATCTCTTGGCCTACCGGTTTGTTTTGCGGCGGAACACATCTGACGGCATTTGTGATAAGACAGTTTTTCAAGATCAGGCCGTCGTCGGGACGCGCGTCATAGGTGCCATTGGTGTAGCCGAATTTCTCCAGAGTGGCGTAAAGAAGGTCTCCGGCAAAATCGCCGGTAAAGGGTCTGCCGGTTTTGTTCGCGCCCTTCAATCCCGGAGCGAGACCGACGATGAGAAGTTGGCCTTGTTCATCTCCAAATGACGGAACGGGAGCATTGAACCAATCGGGTTCTTTGGTGCGGTAGTGATCCCGAAACTCTTTGAGTCGAGGACAGAGATCACAATTTGCATCGGGTTCGGTATTACCGGTCGTCAAAAAGTCGTCCTCTCAACAAGACGCCGACTATCCGGTGTTTGCCAGTGCTCCGCTTGACGGGTGACTGGAGGAATTTGCCGGATCACTTGGCGCTGATCCTTCGGGACGCGATATTTGCGATCTGAGCCGATCCAAGTCAATGAAGTTGTCGGCTTGGCGCCTGAGCTCGTCCGCGATCATGGGCGGCGCTGATTTGAGGGTTGAGACGATCGTCACGCGGCATCCGCGGCGCTGCACCGCCTCGACCAGCCGGCGAAAGTCACCGTCACCGGAAAAGATGACAATATGATCCAAGCGGTCGGCCAGGTCCATCACGTCGACGGCGAGCTCAATGTCCATATTACCCTTAATCTTTTTGCGGCCGCTGGCATCGGTGAATTCTTTGGTGGGTTTGGTCACCATGGAATAGCCGTTGTAATCCAGCCAATCTACAAGGGGCCGGATGGGCGAATAATCCTGATCGTCGATCATGGCGGTGTAATAGAAGGCCCGCACCAAAATGCCCTGATCGGAGAACACTTGGAGAAGGCGCTTATAGTCAATATCGAAATCGAGGGATTTGGCGGCGGCGTATAAGTTGGATCCGTCAATAAACAGTCCGATTCGCTCTGTCGCATAAAAATTCATGGGGACCTTCCTTGCCAAAAATGTCCTTCCTGAATGCGATCCCCTCAACTTAGTCGCTTGTCAAAAAGACTAATTATCTGCTTGTTCTATACGCGCGATTTTTCGTACACGATCAGTCTGTCGCTAAAAGCGGCGGAGAAAGGGCCTGGCCGGCACACCGTGTCACACGCTGATAAAATCTATGTGGGGTTTGGCGCCAATATTCCAAGCCCTGTGGGCCCGCCGCAACGCACCGTCGAAGCGGCGATTGAGCGCCTCCGGCAAGCTGATATTGTAATCGTGCGGCAATCGCCGTGGTACAGCAGCCCGGCATTTCCGGATCCCTCGGAGCCTGATTTTGTGAATGGGGTCGTTGAAGTCGGCACCAATCTCGATTCAGAGGCGTTTCTCGCTGAGCTCCACCGGATTGAGCGCCATTTTGGCCGAATCCGGGAGCGCAAATGGGAGCCGCGGACCTTGGACCTGGATCTACTGGATTTCAGGGGCGAGCTGCGATCGACGGAAACCGGGGACAGGCTTAATCTGCCTCACCCACGTATGCAGGATCGCGATTGGGTTTTATTGCCGCTTAAAGACGTGGCCCCGGATTGGCGGCACCCCAGATCCGGTCGTTCGGTGGATGACCTGATAGAGGCCTTGCCTCAGCCCTTGAGCGCCCTGCCGATAGGCTGAAAACCCTTTACAAGCTGCTGTTTTTATGGCCTAAAGCACCGCCTCGGCCCCCGAATTACGGGTTCGGCAGCTACTCAAGAGATCAGGAGTTCCCTTAATGGCACGTGTGACCGTTGAAGATTGCGTTGATAAAGTCACCAATCGATTTGATTTGGTCCTTCTGGCTGCGCACAGAGCCAGAGCGATTTCTGCCGGCGAAGGCCTGACCATCGATCGCGACAATGACAAGAACCCTGTCGTCGCGCTGCGCGAAATTGCCGAAGAGACCATCGTCCCGGAGGAATTGCGCGAAGATCTGATTCAATCCATGCAGAAACAGGTCGAGGTGGATGAGCCGGAGGATGATGAATTGTCCTTGCTCGGCGGCCCGGATCTCCCGGAAGAGGAGCCTCTGACGGAAGAGGAACTCATGCGGGCGTTGCAGACCGAGACGGAAGTTCGGAGAGATCGTTAAAACCTGATCTCTGTCGGCTTGGAATTGGCCGATTTCTTATCATATTATGGTTAGGAGAAGGGGTCGCCTGAAGCGGCCCTTTTTGCCGATTATGGTGTTGAGAGAGAATTTCGCTTAGGCTGAAGCCATGTTGCGACAGTACGAACTGGTTGATCTTGTTAAGAATTACAAGCCGAATGCGGACGAGGCGCTGCTCGACCGAGCCTATGTCTATACGATGAAGGTTCACGGCGGCCAGACCCGGCATTCGGGCGATCCCTATTTTTCGCACCCGATCGAAGTGGCCGGCATTCTGACGAAGCTGAAGCTCGACGAGGCGACAATCGTCACCGCATTGCTTCACGATACGATTGAAGACACCGATACCACCTACAATGATATTTGCGAGCTGTTCGGGGAAGAGATCGCCGATCTCGTCAACGGCGTCACAAAGCTCTCAAATATCCAGTTCTCGGATCGTCAAGCCAAACAAGCGGAAAACTTTCGCAAGTTCTTTTTGGCAACGGCCAAGGATGTGCGCGTGCTTTTGGTTAAGTTGGCCGACCGGCTTCACAATATGCGCACCATTGATCACATCCCGAAGGAAGAAAAACGAAAAGCCATTGCACAAGAGACAATGGATATTTATGCGCCGCTGGCAGGCCGCATCGGCATGCAGGGATTTCGTGAGGAGCTCGAAGACCGCGCCTTTGCCGTCTTAAACAAGGATGCACGGGAATCGGTGATTAATCGGCTTTCCTATCTCAACGAAGAAAGCGGGGATACGATTGATCTCATTACTGACGAGATCAAGAAATGTCTTGAACAGGCCGATCTGGACGCCATCGTCTACGGACGCCAAAAGCGCCCTTATTCGGTCTGGCGTAAGATGGAGCGCAAAGACATTTCTTTTGAGCAATTGTCAGACATCATTGGGTTTCGCATCATTCTCAAAGAAAAATCAGAATGCTATGCGGCGCTGGGTGCCGTGCACAGCAAATGGAAAATGCTGCCTGGCTTCTTCAAAGACTATGTCTCTACACCTAAGCGCAACGGATATCAGTCGATCCATACCACCGTCATGGGTCCGGACAAACAGCGGGTTGAGCTTCAGATTCGGACGCAATCGATGCACGATGTCGCGGAAACCGGTGTGGCGGCCCATTGGGACTATAAGGAACAAGCCTATACGCTCGGCAACGACAAAGGCCATGCGCGCGACTGGCAGGCTGTCAATACATTCGCCTCTTCATTGAGATCATCCTTGTTCAGCGATTTGCGGGGGCTTGCAGATTTGTTGGATGACGAAGTGGATTCGACGGACTTTCTTGAGCACACGAAACTTGAGATGTACTCGGATCAGGTTTTTGCATTCACGCCAAAAGGTGATCTGATTAGTTTGCCGCGCGGCGCGACGGCTATTGATTTTGCCTACGCCGTTCACACCACTGTCGGCGATACTTGTGTCGGCGTAAAAATCAACGGGCAGCACCGGCCGCTTAGAAGCGAATTAAAGAATGGCGATAGTGTTGAGGTGCTGACATCGAAGGCCCAAGGACCAACAGCCGAATGGGTGGACTATGTGGTTACCGGCCGCGCCAAGTCGGCTATCCGGCGCCGTATTCGCCAGAGCCGCCGGTCCGAATTTGTCGATTTGGGTGAGAAATTGCTTCAATCGGCATTCCGCCGCCGCGACCTTCCATTTTCTGATGACGCGGTTGCCAATGCCCTGGGTAAGCTCAAATTGGACGATGTCGAAGATATCTACGCCGAAGTCGGCAACGGAACGCTTTCTGATTTCGAAGTGATGCAAGCCATCTATCCGGGCCTGTCCGAACAAGAATGGAAGCCACGTTTTTGGGGCCGCCGCCTATTTGAGATGATTGGGCCCAATATGGGTGCAGCCCCGGCGCCGGATAATGCCATTCCTTTGCGGGGATTACAGCCCGGCCGTGCAGTGCATTTCGCACCTTGCTGTCATCCTCTGCCTGGAGACAGGATTGTCGGCGTGGTTGAAGCCGGTGAGGGAGTCGTCGTGCACACCATCGACTGTAATATTCTGAAACACCACGACGGCAGATGGTTGGACCTGCAATGGGAGCGCGACGCCGACATTGCGGCAGTTGGGCAAATATCAATTGGTGTCATCAACGAGCCCGGCGTGTTGGGGGAGATTGCATCGGTGATTGCTCAACACAGCGGCAATATCACCAATGTACGTATTGTCACCCAAGACAACGCCTATGCCGAGATGGTGGTTGATATTGTCGTCGACGATGTCAAACATCTGAACCTCATTATTGCGGCTTTGAGATCTTTACAAGTTGTTAACAAGATCGACCGGTCCCGCTGGACCGAAAAGTCCATGGCCGACATCACCTAGGTCAATCCTCCGTTAGGTTTTCCCCACTAACCTTGATAACCCGCAAATCGTTGGGCGATGAGGGATAGGGAAGACAGGTGCTGCGCGTTGCCAACAGCTCATTGAAACTCGGCCAATCCGTGCGCGAATTCTTTTGGCCTCGCATGGGATGGATGCGCGCAAGCCGCTATTATGTCTACAAGGTCGGACGATTGACGGCGACGCCGCACGCGATCGCGGTCGGTTTTGCGTGTGGCGCTTTTGCTTCCTTCACGCCTTTCATGGGTTTTCATCTGCTCTTGTGTATGGGCCTTGCCTACCTTCTGCGCGGCCACATCATTGCGTCGGTCATCGGCACGATCGTCGGCAATCCGCTGACCTTTCCGATGATTTGGTTGGTCACCTACAATTTCGGCAAGCAGATCCTGGGCGGTTCTTTGCTCGTCTCCCACACCCAGCCTTCCTTTGAGAGTTCGCGCAACATGTTTGAGCTGCTGACCGGATCCTTCGACCAAGCTTGGCCGGTCATCGCAACCATGAGCATTGGCGGATTGGCCTTAGGTATACCTGCGGCCATTATATGCTATGTTGTGGTTAGGGTAGGTGTTGCGGGTTTTCAGCGCAGGCGACGCAAAGAACTATCGGCAGTGTCCGCGCGTAAGGTAAGTAGGACCAAGCTCGTCTCGCCCACCGTAGGCTAAGACTTGAAATTCTAGGCCAGCTCGGCTGAAAGGACTTCCCATGCAACGATTGCGTCTGGGCGTGAATATTGATCATGTCGCCACTATTCGAAATGCCCGCGGTGGCGTTCATCCCGATCCGCTGCGCGCGGCGACCATGGCTGCGAAGGCGGGAGCCGACGGAATTACGGCCCATTTGAGGGAAGACCGCCGCCATATCAATGATGAAGACATTGATCGATTGATGCGTCATATCGATCTGCCTCTCAATCTTGAGATGGCAGCAACAACCGAGATGCTCGGCATTGCTCTGCGCCATCGCCCGCATGCTTGTTGTATCGTTCCAGAGAAAAGGGAAGAATTGACGACCGAGGGCGGTCTTGATGTTGTCGGTGCTGCCAACGCTCTGCGACCCTATGTCGACCAGCTCAAATCTAAAGGCATCCGCGTTTCTCTCTTTATTGACGCTGACCCGAGCCAAATTGAAGCGGCCGCGCAATGCGGTGCTGACGTGGTGGAGCTGCATACCGGCACCTATTGTGAGCGATTTAACGATGGCGACGAAGTCGGCGTGGCGACAGAATTGGAGAAAATTGCCAGCGGCGCTGAACAAGCGGCTTCGTTGGGCTTGGAAGTTCACGCCGGTCACGGATTAACTTTTGAGAGCGTAACGGCCGTTGCTGCATTGCCACAGATTGTTGAATTAAACATCGGACATTTCTTGGTCGGTGAGGCGATTTACAGCGGCCTTGATTCTGCCATTAAGCGCATGCGAGATCTGATGACGAGGGCCCGGCAAGAGTCGAACGGTCAGCAAAGCGCATAAAAGGGCAGAATTCTGGTGATTTTGGGAATCGGGAATGATTTGATTGATATCCGGCGCGTGGAAGACACCTTGGAAAGGTTCGGCGATCGCTTCACACACCGGGTTTTTACCGAAATTGAGCGGACCAAAAGCGACCGCCGGATGAACCGGGCGGCCAGCTATGCCAAACGATTTGCGGCCAAGGAGGCTTGCTCCAAGGCATTGGGGACCGGTATACGTCGAGGAACCTATTGGAGAGATATGGGGGTTGTTAACCAAAGGTCGGGGAAACCGACCATGCTGTTGACCGGGGGAGCGAGGTCGCATCTCGACCGGCTGACGCCGAAAGGGATGACCGCACAAATTGATGTGACGATTACGGACGATTTTCCGTTGGCCCAGGCCATTGTGATTATTTCTGCGGTGCCTGCGGAATTGTCGCAATCAGAAGGGCAAGCCGATTGAGATCGGAAATTTCTCCGCAGGTGAGGCAAGGCGGCAAGTTATTTGAAAGGCCAAGGACGAGTATATGTCAGTAGATGTGGATGAAGATCCGTCAGAAAAGTATGGCTCTTTGATTGAAAACCTGAAGACCATCGGATATGCGCTGATCATAGCGTTGCTGATCCGAATCTTTTTGTTTCAACCCTTTAATATCCCGTCCGGGTCTATGGAGCCGACATTGTTGGTCGGCGATTATTTGTTTGTCTCAAAATACGAATATGGTCTCAGCAAACACTCATTCCCACTGAGCCCGCCGCTGTTCGAAGGGCGGGTCTTTGCGTCAAAACCGGAGCGAGGCGATATTTCCGTCTTCAAACTGCCGACGGACAATCGAACGGATTATATCAAGCGGGTGGTTGGCCTGCCCGGCGATCGAATTCAGATGATAGAGGGCGCGCTGTATATTAACGGGCAACCCGTCCAGCGCGAGCGAATCGAAGATCTGGTTGAAGTCGATAATTTGGGTAATCGGCGGCGTATTGTGCAGTATCGCGAAACGCTCGACAACGGCGTAAGCTACATCACCCATGACCTGTCCGATCGCAGCAGCAAGGACAACACGGAAGTCTTTGTGGTTCCTGAGGGACGCTATTTTCTGATGGGTGATAATCGAGACAACTCGACGGACAGCCGATTCAAGCAGGTCGGTTATGTACCGTTTGAGAACTTTGTCGGTAAAGCCGAAGTGATCTTTTTCTCAACGGACGGGTCGTCCGGCTGGATGAAGTTCTGGCGTTGGGGCCAAGCGACACGCTGGTCGCGGATTTTTGATAGTCTTTAGATGGCCGCGCCCCAACGATCTGTCGACTTTGCCAAGCTCCAAGACCGTCTGGGCTACCACTTTTCCGACCTCTCTTTGCTGCAACAAGCGTTGACGCATTCAAGTGCCGCGTCGCAACGCAATAAGCCCGATTATGAGCGGCTGGAGTTCCTAGGGGATCGGGTTCTGGCCTTATTTGCCGCGGACACGTTGATGGCGGCCTATCCGGATGCGGATCAGGGAGGATTGGCCAGCCGGCTCAATGCCATGGTGCGAAAAGAGACCTGCGCAGATGTGGCAACGGCACTCGGTCTGGGCGAATTCATCATTCTCTCCCAATCGGAGACACTCTCCGGCGGCCGCAGCAAAGAAGCCATTTTGGCGGATATCTGCGAAGCTGTCCTCGGCGCGATTTATCAAGACGGCGGTATTGATGCGGCGCGCGCCGTCTTCGACTCTCAGTGGACCGGGATGATTGCAGAGCTGGCGGTGGCACCTCGTGATGCGAAGTCCGCCCTGCAAGAATGGGCGCAGGGCAAAGGTTTTGCTTTGCCACGCTATAAATTGCTGTCGCGGGAGGGGCCGGACCACATGCCCAAATTTGTCATTGAGGTCACTGTGGGTGGAGAAACACCGTGTCGAGGTGAGGGTACCAGCAAGAAAGAGGCGGAACGTGCGGCCGCGCGCGCCTGCCTCATACATCTTGCTGTTTGGCCATCTCCCGAGGGAGTGGACCGGTCGTGAGCGCTGATGAGTCTCACGCCTTGTCGCGCTGCGGCTTTGTCGCCGTCATCGGTGCGCCCAATGCCGGTAAGTCTACGTTGGTCAATGCACTGGTTGGTGCCAAGGTTTCTATCGTTACGCATAAAGTGCAAACCACGCGCGCCCGAATTCGCGGCGTTGCACTTCACGATGAATCGCAAATCATATTGGTCGACACGCCTGGTATCTTCAAACCAAAGAGAAGATTGGATCAGGCGATGGTGGATGCTGCTTGGAGCGGCGAAGCCGATGCAGATTTGGTTGCTCTCATCGTCGATGCTCAGAGCTATTCGGAATTTCTAGCGAGTGAAGATGCGGCAAAGGGCTCAGTCGCATCGGCCCGCGATACGGATCTTATTGTTGAGGCGCTGAAGAAACGATCGCGAAAAGTCGTTCTGGTGCTGAACAAGATCGATTTGATGAAGCGGGAAGATCTCCTGAAACTCACTGAGCAGCTTCATGCTCACGATATCTTTTCTCATACTTTTATGATTTCGGCCGAGAAAGGAGACGGTGTTTCCGATCTGAAGGCGTTCCTGGCCAAAGAGATGCCCCAGGGCCCGTGGCACTATCCAGAAGATCAAGTAGCAGATCTGCCCATGCGTTTGCTGGCGGCGGAGATCACACGAGAGAAGCTGACATTGCGATTGCATCAAGAACTTCCATACGCATCCACTGTCGAAACGGAAAGTTGGCAAGAACAGAAAAACGGCTCCGTTCGGATCGAGCAAGTCATTTATGTTGAGCGAGATTCACAAAAGGCGATCGTGCTGGGCAAGGGCGGCCGGACCATCAAGGAAATCGGCAGCGCGGCGCGCAAGGAATTGGAAGATATGCTTGAGCGACGCGTACATCTTTTCTTGTTTGCCAAAGTGCGTGAGCGATGGGCCGATGATCCGGCCCGCTATCGCGAGATGGGCTTGGATTTTCCCCGGTAAAGAGATGACAGAGCGACTTAGTTTCGCTGGTTAAACTCAGCTTGTGCCTCTTCTACGACGCTATTCGGAAGGACACCTTGCCGCGGCGCCCAGTCGGCATATAGCTGTTTCAGGTCGGTTGCGATATTTGGAAATTCTTGGAAAAGATTCTGTGTTTCGGTTGGGTCTTTATCAATGTCAAAAAGATACTCTTTGCCGTCTTTATCCCTTAGATATTTCCAGTTTTTTTTACGCACTGCCTCCGCACCGTAGAGCTCCCAAAATAATGTGCGGTTGTTTTGCCATTCGGCATCCGCAAGTACTGGTACGAAGCTTTGACCGTCAATGTTACTGGTCGGGTTGATTTGCAGCAGTTCCAAAATGGTGGGCATGACGTCAATCGCGTGTGCAGGATCATTGACGACACCCCCTGGTTCCTTCACATGCATAGGTGACCAAAAAATGAAGTGCGTTCTCATTCCGCCCTCCCATAAATCGGTCTTACGACCATAGAAAGGCGAGTTTCCTATGGGACCATAGGCGCCTCGTCCACCATTGTCAGACATATAGATGATGATTGAATTCTCAAGCTCTCCAATATCTGAAAGATATTCGAGCAAGAAGCCAACATTCTCGTCGAGCTTTTCAATCATGGCGGCGTGGATTGGCAGCTCTTCCATTGTCTTGGCAAGGGTTCTGGAAGAAGCGGGATCATCGCGGAATGGTGTATTACGGTCAATCACACCTTTGCTGATCGCGTTGTTATATCGTTCTCGTCGCAATCGCTGCCAGACATCATCTTGATCTGCGCCCTTGTATAGGGATTTGTATTTATCGATGAGATCCTGTGGGGCTTCCAAGGGAACATGGGGTGCCGTGAACGGCAGATATAGAAAGAAAGGTGGTGCGGATGTCTCGTCCTGCCTGGTTTCATCGATGAACTTGATCGCAAATTGAACAAAAGCGTCAGTTGCATAAAATGAATTCTGTGTGTCGTGTTCATACTTTTGGTTGTTGATCAGATAGCGATCTGGCTTTTTGTAGCGCGCTTGACCGTGTAACAATCCAAAAAAACTGTCAAACCCACGTCCATTCGGCGAGGTGCTGCTACGTAAAGGTTCCTCCCATAACAGGTACCCTCCTAAATGCCATTTTCCCGACATGATGGTTGCGTATCCGTTTGCGCTCAATATCTCAGCCAGTGTTTCGTTGTTTTCCGGATTCAAATAACCGAGATAGCCTGGTAACTCAGTTCTAATTGAAAGATTCGCTAACCCGCCGACGCCGACGCTGTGAGGATATTTTCCTGTCAGTAAAGACGCTCGTGTGGGGCTGCATCTTGCATTTGAGTAAAACTGCGAGAAACGAATACCCTCGTATGCCAGCCGGTCCAAATTTGGGGTCTCGATTTCACTACCAAAGGCCCCGATATCAGAGAAGCCCGCATCGTCCGACACGACTAAAATGACATTTGGCTTATCGTTCGCCGAGCCGTTTACTGAGGAGAATCCTAATACAAGGCTCACAAACGTGATTACAGTTAGACACCTCACAACGCTGGGATCTCCTAGTTCTTGGATACTGCATACAACTCTTGGAGTAGAAAAATATACAGATAGCCTTACATCCCTAGCTAATCAGTCGATACGCTCCATGGGTTCCATTCCCCGATGCCTTTGGATGCATATTATTTTGAAGTTCCCAATCGACATATAGATCAATAAGTTTTTTTGGCCATATTCTGAAATGTCGAGGTTAAATTGCCCGTTTCGGCTGGATCGTTATCGTGACAGGGGCCTACATCTTGCCATATGAATTATATCAAATTGCTCATTTTGACTTTCTTGGCTTAGCTCCATTTAGGGATTGTGCTTCTTTGACTGCTTCATATGGCAGCACATTGTTTTCCGAAGCCCAAGAGTAGTGCATTTCTTTCAGACTCGCAGCAATTGCAGGGAAATGCTCCATAAGATTACGTGTTTCAGTTGGATTGGATTGAAGGTTGAAGAGATTCTCGTTTCCGAATTGATCCAATAGGTACTTCCAATCTCCTTTTCGAACGGCTTTAGAGCCGTAAAGGTCCCAAAAGAATGTTCGCTCCTCTCGCCAACCAGGATATGTCAGGGCCTTTGCGAAGCTCTGACCGTGCACTTTGTATTCGCTTTCAATTTTCAATAAGTCCAATACAGTCGGCACTACATCAATAGTGTGAATTGGAACATCGACTATACGTCCAGGCTTGGATATTAGTTTCGGACTCCACATCAAAAAATGTGTCCTTATGCCGCCTTCCCAGAGATTTGCCTTCTGTCCGAGGAAAGGAGTGTTAGCAACGCTATGGTGGGGACCAGCTCCACCGTTGTCGGACATGTAAATGATGATAGTGTTTTCGAGCTCTTTTGTGCTCTCGAGGTACTCTAATAAGTAGCCAATATTCTGATCCATTCTATCTATCATCGCCGCATGAACCGGTAGATCCATAGAAATTCGATCAATCTTCCCTGCTATTTTAGTCTGTCTGGGGAAGATCGCGTTTTGATTGATAACGCCTAACTCCTTGGCCTTTTTATATCGCTCCCGCATGAGATCTTCCCAATGCCTAACTTTTTCGTCTCTTGACTCTGTTGGGTTGGAGCTAACAGTTTTGTACTCATAGACCGAACGGTACTTTTCGACTAAGTCCTCCGGGGCTTCTAACGGCGTGTGAGGGGCTGTGAAAGGCAAGTAAAGAAAAAAGGGCTTGTCCGGATCATCTGAACGTGAAAACTCTGAGATGAAATTAATTGCATATTCGACAAACGCATCGGTCGCATAGAAAGGTTCTTTGGGATCAAGTTGAATTCTTTCGCGGTTTATGAATATCGATTTCGGCTTGGTGTATGACTGCTCGCCGTGAAGTTGCCCAAAAAACCTATCAAATCCTCTACCTGTCGGGTTTGTTTGGTTCTGAATTTGCTCACCGAAACTGTGATAACCTCCAAGATGCCATTTGCCAGTAATAATCGTATTGTATCCGTTGGCCGCCAAGATTTCTGCGAGCGTGCTATTTCCATTCGGATTCAGGTATCCCAGATAGCCCGGCAGCTCAGTGCGGAATCTGGGAGCTGAAAGGGCGCCAACACCGACACTTTGAGGATACTTTCCCGTAAGCAGTGATGCCCTTGTGGGGCTGCAGCGGGCGTTGGTATAGAATTGAGAGAATCTCAACCCCTCGTAGGACAGACGATCGAGATTTGGAGTTTCAACTTCACCACCAAAAGCCCCAATATCGGAAAACCCTGCATCGTCGGATACTATAAGAATTACATTTGGTTTTTTTTCCGCCAAGCTAATCGTTGGGTTTAGGCTTGCCGCGAGTAAGAGAAAAATGCCTGCGAAAAGTTTCATTATTACAAAACTACCAGATGATTATTAGCTAGCGATATTATATTGAAGAATGTCGATAAACCAGCGCTGTTTTGTGACCTGTTGGTCTATCCGCAACGAACGAAGATATGAATTGAAGAACTTGCAGTTCATTTGGTCTTATGGAATGGAATGATAAAGGGGTTATCTTAGACGTTCGCCGTCATGGCGAGAACTCGGCCATTGTCAACCTTTTAACGCCTAACCACGGGCGTCATGCTGGCTTGGTGCGTGGCGCCACCTCGAAAACCATGCGCGGTGTCTTGCAATCCGGCAATACAGTTGACGCGAAGTGGCGCGCACGCCTGCCGGAGCATCTTGGAAACTATGCGTTGGAGACGCTGAAGGTGCGGGCCATCGCACTACTGGAAAGCGGATCCGCCTTAGATGCTCTCAATGCCGCTTGTGCCATAGCAATGGTTGCGCTTCCGGAGCGGGAAGCTCATCAGGCCGTCTTCGACGGCCTGGAGGTTCTGCTCGACAATTTGGATGATGAATCGATGTGGCCGGCCTTGCTCATTCGTTGGGAGGCGGGCCTATTGCAAGAGCTTGGGTTCGGACTGGACCTCAGCACTTGCGCGGCGACGGGCGAAATTGACGATCTGGTTTTTGTCTCTCCCAAAACCGGCCGTGCGGTGTCGGCTGCAGCGGGCGCGCCTTATAAGGAAAAGCTATTGCCCTTGCCGTCTTTTCTTGTTGGAGGAGCCGGTGGCTCGCCGACTCACCAAGAGATTCGCGATGGATTTCTGCTGACCGGTTACTTCCTGGAGCGCTGGGTTCTGGCCCCACATGGCGTAAAAATGCCCGAAGCCCGCGGCCGATTGATTGATCGTTTGTTCCGTTGAACCTCTTGTACAATCCCTATATGTAGATTCACGCCTATTTCTCTCAGCCAAATCTTGCGGTGCCCAAATCAATGAATACCAAAGTTCTTGAAGATCAAGTTGTCGAAGAACCTTTAAGCGATGCTCTAGCGGAACGCTATCTGTCCTATGCTCTCTCGACGATTATGAACCGGGCCCTGCCGGATGTTCGTGACGGTCTGAAACCGGTTCATCGGCGATTGCTCTTTGCGATGCGGCAATTGAAGCTGGACCCCAGTGGCGGTTTCAAAAAATCTGCGCGCGTTGTGGGGGATGTGATCGGCCGTTTCCATCCTCACGGAGACCAATCCATTTACGATGCATTGGTCAGGCTGGCGCAGGATTTTTCGCTGCGCTATCCCTTGATCGATGGTCAAGGGAACTTCGGCAATGTGGATGGCGACAATGCCGCGGCCATGCGTTACACCGAAGCGCGTCTCACCCCGTATGCGCAGGCTTTGCTCGAAGGCATTGACCAAGACACGGTAGATTTTCGGGAGACCTATGATGGGGAGGAAACCGAACCGGTGGTGTTGCCGGCAGGTTTTCCCAACCTTCTCGCCAACGGGTCGTCCGGTATCGCGGTGGGCATGGCGACAAACATCCCACCACACAATATCGGCGAAATTTGTGATGCCGCGTTGCACATGATCAAATTTCCCAATGCGCGGACGGCCAAGCTGTTGAGCTTTATACCCGGACCGGATCTGCCGACCGGCGGTATTATCGTTGAGCCGAAGGAATCGATCTTGGAAGCCTATGATACCGGCCGTGGTGGTTTTCGTGTGCGGGCACGATGGGAAAAGGAAGAGGGGACCCGGGGCAGTTATTCGATTGTTGTGACGGAAGTGCCATACCAGGTGCAAAAATCTCGATTGATTGAGAAGATCGCCGATCTCATTCAGAACAAAAAGCTGCCCTTGCTTGGTGATATCCGCGATGAGTCAGCGGAAGATGTGCGGATTGTTTTGGAGCCCAAAACGCGCAGCATTGAACCTGAGATCTTGATGGAATCACTGTTCAAGCAAACGGACCTTGAAACGCGTATTTCGCTGAACATGAATGTTTTGGATGCGGAAAATGTTCCGGGAGTCATGAGTCTGCCGGAAGTGATCTGGGCCTTTCTAGAGCACCGGCAAGTCGTGTTGGTGCGCCGGTCGAAATACCGATTGGACAAGATCAATCATCGCTTGGAGATTCTCAAAGGCTACCTCATTGCCTATTTGAATTTGGATAAGGTAATCAAGATTATTCGAAACGAGGATGAGCCGAAGCCGAAACTTATGAAAGCTTTCAAGCTGACGGAGGTTCAGGCCGAAGCGATCTTGAATATGCGCTTGCGATCTCTTCGCAAACTTGAAGAGATGGAGATCAAAAAAGAGAATACGGAGCTGACCAAAGAAAAGCGGGAGCTCGGCGCGCTGTTGAAGTCGGAAGATAAGCAATGGAAGCGTATCGCCGACGAAATCAAAGACATTAAAGAGAAATTTGGTCAGAAAACGGATTTAGGTAAGCGCCGGACTGATTTTGCGGAAGCGCCTGAGCTTGACTTTGATGCTGAAGAAATCATGGCGGTCAAGGAGCCCATCACTGTCGTCTGTTCGGAAAAGGGGTGGATCCGGGCGCTTAAAGGTCATGTGGAGGCAGACGGCGACTTAAAATTCAAATCCGGTGACCGTGGCCGTTTCTTCTTCCATGCGGAGACTACGGACAAACTAGTCTTGCTGGCGACAAATGGAAAATTCTATACGCTTGATGCGGACAAGCTTCCCGGTGGCCGGGGGCATGGTGAGCCCGTGCGCCTGATGATTGATATGGGCAACGATCATGATGTGGTCTCGCTGCACAAATATGTGCCCGGGCGGAAATTGATCGTCGCCTCATCAAAAGGTCATGGCTTGGTGGTGGCCGAAGACGACGTCATAGCCTCGAAACGGGGCGGCAAACAGATTTTGAACGTCGCCGCGGGCGTCGAGGCGCAGGCCTGCGCGGAGGCAGAAGGAGATACCGTTGCCGTGATCGGTGAGAACCGCAAATTGCTTTTGTTCCCCATTGAGGAAGTGCCGGTCATGGCCCGGGGCCGAGGTGTTGTCTTGCAGCGCTATAAGGACGGTGGATTGAAGGACGTTACGGTTTTCAACTACGATGAGGGTCTTACGGTCGGGGAAAGCCGCGGCCGCGCGCGAACCTTCGATAAGAAAGAGTTGAAGGATTGGCTCGGTAAGCGGGCACAGGCGGGTCGCCTACCGCCGAAGGGTTTTCCGCGCTCCAATAGATTTGGTTGAGGACCGCTGCGATATGTGCGCGGATTAGCGGAGTAACGACATGCTAAGTGAACTTCTATGCAGGTTGTTCACGATGGGAACTTATGTTGTGTCAACGTCCGTTGCTTCACAATCACTACATGCCAAGTATTTGTTTGGGGCTTCAAATTGCAATTTGAGACGAAATACCAATCTCACATAGATGGTCTACGTGCTATTGCGGTGCTGAGTGTCGTGTTGCACCATCTACATGTCCCCTATTTCAGTGGGGGATATGTCGGGGTTGACATATTTTTTGTGATCAGTGGATTTCTTATTACGCGACTAATACTCAACGAAATCCTATCCACCGGAACATTTCAGTTTTCGAGATTTTATGTCAGACGACTCCGTCGGTTGGGTCCGGCATTATTGGTTACCCTGTTTGCCAGCGCCATCGCCGCCACTTTCCTGTTTACGCCTGACTACTTTCAAAGTTTTGGCGAGTCGTTGGTGTCTGCGGTTTTATCTGTCTCGAATTTCTATTTTTGGAGTGAGAGTGGTTACTTCGACATTCAGTCTCGGCTGAAGCCACTTCTGCATACCTGGTCCTTGAGTGTCGAAGAGCAGTTCTACCTCATATGGCCAATATTTTTATTGTTTGTTGTACAGAAGATCGGCAAGCACAGTATTTGGTTTGTGCTCGTTGCTATTGGGATTGTGAGTTTGGCTGCGAATGTGTTGTGGGTAAATAGCGATCTAGATTTTGATGCTGAATCGACTATTTTCTACTTCACCCCTTTTCGTGTGTTTGAGTTTGCTATCGGCGGATTGGCCGTTTTTTGCGCTCCTCTTATGAGTAAAAAGAGATGGATTCATGAGGTCCTAATGTTGTTTGGGCTCCTGTGTATCGCATTCTCTATCATATTCTATACCGGCCGGATTCCTTTTCCCTATTACTATGCATTGCTTCCGTGCGTGGGTGCGTTCTGCATGATTGTCAGCTCGTCGTCCCGCATTGTAGGAGCTGTCATTAACAATCCAATAGCTGTCGGGATTGGGCTCATTAGTTATTCTCTTTATCTGGTGCATTGGCCGCTTATTGTTTTTTATGAGTATTACATCTTTGAATCCATCAACAGTATTGAGGCGATTGGATTGTTTGTTGTTTCGGTTCTTCTGGCTTATTTGATGTACCGATTTGTTGAACTGCCGTTTCGCAAAAGGTCGCCTTCGAGAAAAGTTCACGTTCCTCAAAGAAAATTCGTCGTCAATAGTATTGCGTGTGTTGTGCTGCTGGCGCTTCTTGGTTTCCAAATTAGCGCCACATCGGGTTGGGGATGGCGTTTTCCGAATGCCTTGTCGGCTGACCTTATTAATGAGGGTAAGCAAAAACGCTTTATGAATGTGACGAATGATTGCCAAATCATTTCGGGTCCCAATGACCCGTCATGTAACTTTGACTCCGCGCTTCAGGTCTTAGTCTTTGGAAATTCACATGAACCCGACGGGTACAATATCTTTAATGCCGTTTATGGGGAGCGGTCCGATGTGAACCTCATTAATTTTGGCACCATCAATCGTTGTGATCTCAGCACGATTCTCGATGATACATTGGCAAATCGGCAGAATATGGAATGTTATGATCGCATGTCAAAGTTGATCGATAGAGAGTTTGTGAATTCGCTTGATGTCATCATTGCTAGTTTTAATCGGCCATTTGCCCGTAACAAGAAAGAGGCTTGGAAGGTCGTAGACAAATTAATGGATGAAAACCCAGCAATATCACTGGTGCTCCTGGGAAGTTATATTAATACAAAAAGAGATTGTACGGAAATCTATAATCGCCTTTATACCTTTGAGGCGTGCACTGACAAAAGATTCGTGAGCTTGAACCCGTTTAATGAGCGAAAGTTCATTCGATCTAAACCGTCCAATGAGGACTATCTATTTATCGATAAGACAAAGTTGCTTTGTTTAGAGAGAAATTTATCATCGTGTAAGGTTACTGCTTATGGCGAGCCTTATACATATGATGACAATCATATGTCTCTAAGTTTTGCCAAATACACTGGCGAGAGAATGTTGGAGGTCTATTCTCGTCAGTTGAAGGTCATCGGTTTTCCCTGACAAAAAGTCCGGCAAGATAACTTGGCCGAAGACTTAAGGGCACCGACAGATCTAAGTCTCGCAATCGAGGCTGGCGTTTTCGTCATTTTTGGACTGGCGGCATAGAATGCGCAGGTCACGCCGAACACACCTTTGTTTACCATAGCTATATTGGCGGCGGTGCTTGCGGCAGCTTTTCACCTGACCTTTGGCTGTCTCGCACGACGGCAGCTCCAAGTTCAACCACAGGCCGGAATCTGATCGCGAAAGGGGCGTTTATACCCCATTTGGGTGAAAACGGGTCGCAACCGCGGCATTCTGCAACTTGTCGTATTCGCGTCATCTCGTTAAGTTATTGCAGTAACGGTCGAAACCGGCGGCGAACAGCCGGGCGGCATGAGACATGTGTGGGTGCGTACCAAGGGGACAATCCTGCCATTGGTTGAATGAGTATCGGTGCGTGTTTTGCGTGCGCCGAGACGGCTTGCCTTAGAGGCAGGCCGCGTTGAGGAATGCCAGGTGACCAACTACAATTTCGATGATGTTTTGGCCGGCACCGGAACATTGGTGGGCTTTGACCCGTTCACGGATACATTGACCATTACCGGCAGCGCCTCCTCTGTCACGTCCATAAGAGACGACGGATTTGATACGACAATCACGCAAGGTGGACAGAGTATCGTCATCGAATCCGTACAGGCACATAGGCTGACGAATACCAATGTTGTCTCCACAGACGGCTCTCAATTCTATATCGGCGATGACGATCCTGCAGAAAGCATTTTGGGAGATTTCGGAGTCAACCGTTTTCACAACACGCTGTCCACGACCAACGATTTTTACAGAGTCTTTGGCAACAATGCGAGTGTGCGGGCGGGTACCGGCGATGATTATGTTTATGGCGGCTACCAGAGGATCCACGGCGGTGACGGCAATGACACGATCGATGGAATTAGGAGCCCAAACGTCTACGGAGATGCCGGCGATGATCTAATTTTGGGCAATGGCGGATCGGGCTGGATGCGCGGTGGAGACGGCGCCGATACGATGATCGGCGACGGTGACGGCGACAGGGTGTCATATGATGACTCGCCGGTGGCCATTACTCTCTTTCTTGCTGATATGAGTTTGAGCACCGGTTATGCGAAAAATGATGTGCTTATTAATATCAGCGAGATACGCGACACGGATTACGACGATCACTTCGTCGGCGACGGCGGCGACAATTGGTTTACGGCCCTAGAAGGCAATGACACCATCGACGGCGCGGGCGGCAACGATAGTCTCTCAGGCGGACGAGGTGATGATTCCGTCATCGGCGGGGACGGTAACGATACAATCTCAAGCTCTTATGGCTCCGACACATTATTGGGCGGAGCGGATTCCGATATCTTCTGGATCAACCCGGATTTAGGCGCAGGCACCAACCGTGAAATCGACGGCGGAGAGGGGATAGATTCACTCAGCTTCTTTAACACCGGCCCCACCAATACCGGCATAGTCATAGACTTGGAGCAAAATAGCGTATCGAGTGCGGATATCGGTAACTTGACCATCGTCAATGTGGAGAATGTAAAAGGTGCCGCGGGTTCGGACACGATTATCGGAGACGCACTCGACAACGACCTGAACGGAATTTCGGGTGACGACGAGGTCAGCGGCGGTGGCGGAAACGATACAATTAGAGGTGGCGCCGGCGACACACTTTCCGGCGGGTCAGGCGCCGATACCTTTGTGATCGACAGATTTTTCCATTCCGTGGGCAAAACGGCCGATATCACCGACCTATCAGGTGAAGACCTCATCGATTTTTCAGAATATTCGGTCTTTCACTTTATGGGCACCGATGCCTTGAGCGGTAGAGCAAACGAAGTACGCTATGAAAAAGCAGGTGGCGCCACAACACTCTATATGAATAGAGACAGCAATCCAGATGCAGACCTTATTTATGTCATCTCCAACGGCGAATTCAACTTGGCCCCGACCAGTTTGGGATCTCGGCAGTTGAAAGTAACCGACATGGCATTCGGCACGGTAAATGATGACACTGTGACCGGTTCCTATTTGGCTGATACGGTCTACGGCTACGCTGGACACGATTTCCTGACCGGCAGCAACGATGCAGACGTTCTTTGGGGGGGTGACGACAACGACACGCTGGATGGCGGCAGCGGCAATGACACCTTATACGGCGAAGCCGGAAACGACACGCTGATCGGCGGCACAGGCAACGATTCCATCATCGGCGGCAGTGACATCGACTTGGTCGACTATTCGGCCACGACATTGGGGGTGAGCGTCAATCTGTTTGAAGATACGGCCACCGGCAGCGAAATCGGCCTGGATTCATTATCTGGTATTGAGCAGGCAACAGGCGGCTCTGGCAATGATTGGTTTTCCGGCACGGATGGTGCCGATACGATCGATGGCGGCGATGGCATAGACACCATCAATGGCCGGCGCGGCAACGACCTTCTTATTGGCGGCGGCGGAAACGATACTATCAATGCCGGGGGCGGAAACGACACACTCATTGGCGGACTTGGCAATGACAGCCTCCACGGTGCCGAGGGATTTGACTTTGTGGATTACTCATCCACCAGCGACGCATTCTCTATTGTGTTTCAAGATTCCATATTGAATGAAGCGTTCGTCACGGGTGTGGAGACCGGCGCGGATACCGTCTCGGCCGTTAACGGCGTATTGGGTGGTTCCGGGAACGACTATTTCTCTGACAATTTTGCGAGCAATTATCTGGATGGCGGTGCCGGCAATGACACATTCGAGGGCGATGCAGGCAACGACACATTTATCGGCGGCAGTGGAACCGACTCTCTGCAATATTCCACAGCCGTTATTGCGGGGATCATTGTCGATCTATCTGCAGGAACAGCTACCGGTGCGCAGATCGGAACGGATAGTATTGCGGGCATAGAAAATGTCAGCGGCTGGTACGGTGACGACGAACTTCGGGGCGACGATGTAAATAATAGGCTGGAAGGTTCGCGCGGTAACGATACGCTGATCGGTGCTGGTGGCAATGACACGCTGGATGGTGGTGACGATTTCGATACTGCCGATTATTCAGGCCAAAACTCGGACATAGTCGTCAATCTTTTGTCCGGCAGTGCAACAGGCATCGGGATTGGGTTCGATTCACTGACAAACATTGAGGCTGTGATTGGAGGCGGCGGAGCAGATCAATTGATTGGCGACAATGCTCAAAACAGTCTATCGGGCGGCAATGACAATGACACCTTACTGGGTGGCGGCGGATCGGACACGCTTAACGGTGGAAGCGGTTTGGATTGGGCGTCTTATAGCAGCGCTGGCGTTGGAACTGTGGCGATTTTGGATGCTACGTTCTCTACTTTCAATACCGGCGACGCCGCGGGAGACGAGTATCAGCAGATTGAAGGTCTGATCGGCAGTGCCCAGGACGATTTTCTGGCAGGTAATGATGGCCTCAACGGTCTGGATGGGGGTGGGGGCAATGACACGCTTATCGGCTTGGGTGGTGTGGACTACCTCATCGGCGGCGCCGGCAACGACTTATTAAACGGTGGTACGGGCGCTGATTGGTTGTTCGGCGATGGCGGATCGGACACGGCCAGTTATCTTTTATTGGGCTCCGGCGGCGTGACGGTTTCCTTAGCTAATCCAGGCAGCAATACCGGTGACGCGGCCGGCGACCGGTATTTCTCCATTGAAAATCTAGAGGGGAGTTCCGGCGGCGACTCCCTTGTGGGCGACAGCAACGCCAATCATCTCGCCGGTGTCGGTGGATCGGATACGCTGATCGGCGCCGCCGGCGATGACACTTTGGACGGCGGAAAACGCGCCGACACACTCGATGGCGGCATCGGATTCGATTATGCCTCATACGCCAGTTCCAATGCGGGTCTGACCGCTGTTTTGCTGACCGGCTTTACCAATCTCAACACCGGTCAAGCGGCGGGTGACAGCTACACCTCTATCGAGGGCGTCATCGGCACATCACAAAATGATTTACTGGCGGGCGATAACAATGCCAATGAATTGATCGGCGGCAATGGGGATGACGAACTGATCGGCTTGGGCGGCAATGACACGCTGGAAGGCGGCGCAGGGAACGACACGCTGAACGGCGGTTTCCCCTTCAACCCCAGCGGCTTTGGCAATGACCGCTTTGTGTTCAGCACCGGGGACGGCCGGGATACCATAGTCGGCTTTGGTGCGGGCCTCGGGGCTGATGCCGACATCCTTGTGCTTTCACTCGGCGCCGACTTTGACCAATTCTCGGAAATACAAGCCGCCGCCAGTGACATCAACGGCAACACCGTGCTCACATTCAATGGGGGCGATAGCATCACCCTCATTGGCGTGAACAGCGGCGATCTTGACTCCGGAAACTTTAGCCTTACCTAAGGCAATCTTTATTGGTAGGTGCGGCAATCAGCCTTGCGGTGATTGTCTACAATGGGCCAGCAGCTGACATCAAAGTCCAACTCAGCTAAGGTCTGACCATAGCCGAAAGCGGACATCATTCTCCCGCTCTAAGACTTCTCGTTCTATGAGACTCGTGACGATGAAACGTGTGCTGATACTGGGCTGTGCTGGGTCGGGAAAGTCAACTCTCGCGAAAGATCTAGGAAGGGTGTTAAACCTTCCGGTTTTTCACCTGGATAAATACTTCTGGCAACCAGGATGGGTGGAGTCGGATAAATTAAAGTTCAATGCCGCTGTGGCTGATCTTGCGCGGCAAGAGTCGTGGATCATGGATGGTAATTACAAAGGTACTCTGCCTCAACGGCTTGCCTATGCTGATAAAGTCGTCCTGCTGCAAACTCCAAGGATGAGGTGCCTGGTAAATGTACTTACGAGGACTTTTAGATACCGAGGTCGAACAAGAGCAGATATGACTATGGATTGTCCCGAAAGATTTGAATGGGAATTTTTAAAGTTTATTTGGACCTACAACAGGCAATATTTACCTGCTTTAGAAGAAATCTTGTCTGAGCACGAGGTTGAAATTATCAGATTAGATAATCATTCGCAGGTCAGTTCTTATCTCGCTTCATTGTGAGCAATTACAAATCGATGTCCGCTTTGGGTCGTTTGAAGACCTGGAAAGACCATCCAAGTGTTGGGAGCCGTGTGTGCTTTCATGCTTATAGCGATGGCAAATAAACTGACCTTGAGCCGTCATACGAGAGTTCATTTGCGCTGGCCTTTGATCACCCAATAGTCCCGGGGCACAGTGATCCCCAGTTCGGTCTTGAACTGGTCGTGAAAATTCAGCCAATCAGCCTTCAGTTTGTCGCGATCGGTTTGATCCAATTTGCCGCATAACATGTGCAAAGGCCCATAGCCTGTTGAAAAGTTATGCCAGGCAGAGTCGCTGTCCGGCTCGCGGTAATAGGACGTGGCGGATTCAAAGGTCAGGTCAAAATGATCGGCGAATAGGTCTCGGATACGGTCCGGTTTCCCCCAGTCGAACGGCGAGGGCGGGGGCACGTCCGGAACCGGCATATACTTCTTCATGATCTTGAACATCTCAAAAACATTTCCGTCCGGTGTCCAGGTTGCCAAAATCATGCGGCCGCCCGGCTTGCAAATGCGGGCAAGCTCTCTTGCCGCGTCTTCCGGTTTTTGCACAAACATGACGCCAAATGTGGAGAGGATGGCATCGAAAGAGGCGTCTTCGTATTTCAGATCCTCGGCGTCGCCATGCTCGAATGTGATGGCGAGATTGCGGGCATCCGCCATGCGTTGCCCAGCGGCAAGAACATCCGGCGCAAAATCGCTCGCGATGACGTCAAAGCCGCGCTCCGCCATGCGCCGGGCGCCCCATCCGGTGCCTGTGGCCAGATCCAGGATCTTCTCGCCTCGTTTGGGGTTGAGACGATTGATGCTGTGCTCAATGGCATCCAGGATGCCCCGGCTCACTTCGTCATAGGCGGCCCCTGCGGACGACCAAGTATTGGAAGGGCCTTCGTTATGTTTACGCGGTTTCGACATACTGTTCCTCATCTTCGTTTACAGGCGCGTTTGAGGCGTCTTTTGCCGATGCCATGTTTCGTCCGTGTTACGTGCAATGTTTGAATTGCTGCACCCGACGAAAAACGGAATGCCGGCTTTGACTTCTGGGTACGTTTGGAAAAGCGGAATTAGTAAATCACACTGGGCAGCCAGGTGGCGATTTCGGGGAAGCTGGCGATAATCGCTAAGGCAAAAATCTGAATGATCACGAACGGGATAGCACCGCGATAGATTTCAGTGGTGCGCACCGAGTCGGGCGCCACGCCGCGCAAGTAAAACAGCGCGAAGCCAAAGGGCGGGGTGAGGAAGGAGGTTTGCAGATTGATCGCCATCATGACGCCGAGCCAGATGGGATCGACGCCCATCATCAGAAGGATGGGGGCGACAATCGGAACAACCACAAAGGTGATTTCGATAAAGTCCAAGAAAAATCCAAGAAGGAACATCGCGGCCATGACCACCAGCATGGCGCCGAAGACGCCGCCCGGCATTTGATTGAGCAGGTCGCTCACGCTTTCGTCACCACCAAGACCGCGAAAGACCAAGCTGAACAACGCGGCCCCGATCAGAATGACAAAGACCATGGAGCTGATTTGTGTCGTACTCTTCATCACCTCCTGGAGAACGCCGGAGCGCACCGTACGGATGATGGAGATCACAACACCGAAGGCTGCGACGCCCCCCAAACCAAAAGCCAGATAGATCGCATTCTGCTCAAAGGGCGAGATTTCATCGCGGGTCAAGCGCAAATCCACCGTGATGCTGAGCATCAACATGCCAGCGAGGGCGAGAGCTGCAAGCAAGATCATCTTGCCGGATTTGTTTTCGCCGCGCCCGATCCTATGGCCCGCAAGCAGGAGCGCGCCGAGGGCACCGATCGCGGCCGCTTCCGTCGGCGTGGCAATGCCCGACAGAATGGATCCCAATACTGCAATGATCAATGTCAGCGGCGGAAGCAAAGCCGCGGTGATCTCGCGAAACAGATCTTTGGTGTTGCCGAGCTCTTCGGCGGGGATCATGGGCGACGTACCCGGTTGCGTCACCGCCTTATAAACTTGGTAGGTCATATAGAGGCCCACAAGCATGAGGCCGGGCAAAAGCGCGCCGGCAAAGAGGTCGCCGACCGAGACCGCGTCCGGCGCAAAGTTGCCTTGGGCCAATTGAGCACTTTGATAAGCATTGGAAATCACATCGCCCAATAGAACAAGGACGATGGAAGGCGGGATGATCTGTCCAAGCGTGCCCGCCGCCGCAATAGACCCGGTGGCGAGTTTGACGTCGTAACCGCGCTTGAGCATGGTGGGAAGAGAGAGGAGGCCCATGGTCACGACCGTGGCGCCGACGATCCCGGTGGAGGCTGCCAGCAAGGCGCCCACCAAGGTGACGGACAATCCTAAGCCACCGCGGATGGTGCCGAAGAGTTTGCCCATGGAGGTCAGCAATTCTTCGGCCAACTTTGAGCGCTCAAGCATCACGCCCATAAACACGAAGAGAGGCACCGCAATCAGAACCGTATTCGTCATGGTGCCGAAGATGCGCTGGGGCAAGAGGCTGACGAATGAGAAATCAAAAAACCCGAACACGACGCCGATAAAGGCGAACAGCAATCCGACACCGGCCAGGGTGAAGGCGACCGGATAGCCTGCCAGGAGAAACAAGCAGGCCGTGGCAAACATTAAGATATCAATGCCGATCCCCATAAAGCGCCGCTCTAGAGTTTTGCTGCCGCTTCGGCGCTTGAAGTGCCGTCACCGTTGCTGTCCGCAAGTGTCAAGGCAGAGCGGATGGCCAGCGAATAGGCTTGCAGCATAAGCAAGACGACAAAGGCCAGAATGACGGCTTTCAGGAGATAAACCGCTTGAATGCCGCTGGTCTCTGTGGAGCCTTCCCGCATGGTCCAAGACAATTCCACGTAGGGGAAAGCGGCGACCCAAATGACCCAAAGGACCGGGATGAGGAAAAGATAGGTGCCGACGAGATCCGTCAGCGCTTTGCGTTTGGCGGAGGCCTCCCGGTAAAAGATGTCGACACGGACATGGCCGTTATGGAGCAAGGTATAACCGGCCGCGAGCATAAACAGAATGCCGTGCATATAGGTGATGGATTCTTGCATCCAGATATAATTGACCCCAAAGACATAGCGCTGAACCACCACAATGGTCTGCACCAGAACCATCAGCAAGGTCAGCCAAGAGGCCACGGTGCCGACCACGGCGTTGATGCTGTCAATGAATTTGGAAAGTCGGCTGAGCAGCGGCGCGAGGGCGAGATGCGTAGTGCTTGTGGTCCGCGTCATCGCCAAATAGACAATCGGCAACGCCAAACATAAGGATAACAAGCCAGCTGCCATGTTTGTGATCAATGGTGTACTCATCCCGCTCTCTGATCGGCGCTTGACGGCTGATATCAGCTATCGATGGGAAGGCGTCTGGCAGCCCAAAAACCTTCCTCCGCAATTTCGGACCAGACGCTGCCCTTGTCTCGTGCATCGAGGAAGCTTGTGTAAACGCGCTTTGTCAGCTCGTCCGCCTCGCCGGTTTCCTGAAGGACCTCAAGAGACACGCGGCCGATTTCGGCGAGGATTGCAGAATCCAATTTGCGCAATTGTACGTCATGATCGTCAATCAGTGTTCTCAAGGATTCCGTATTGTAGCGATTAAACTCCGCCAAGCTGCGGCTGTTTTCCGCAGCACAGGCATCTTGGAAAATGCGTTGCTCGGACGGTGTCAAATCATTCCATAGATCCAAGTTGAGACCGAGTGACAATGCGGATCCCGGCTCGTGAAAGCCCGGCCAATAGTAGTATTTTGTCACTTGATAAAAGCCCATGGCCAAATCGTTCCAAGGGCCGACCCATTCGGTGGCGTCAATGTTACCCGATTGCAGTGAGGTAAAAATTTCACCGCCGGGCAAAGTGACGGAGGCCGCGCCGATCCGCCGTAATACTTCGCCGCCAAGGCCTGGCATGCGAATCCTCAAACCTTTAAGGTCGTCGATGGAGTTGATTTCATTCCGGAACCAACCGCCCATTTGCACGCCGGTATTGCCGGCCATGAGGGCCTTGATCTTGAATTTGGCAGATAATTCGTCCCACAGCTCTTGGCCGCCGCCATAATAGATCCAAGCCATGTGCTCATTGGCGGTGAGGCCGAAAGGGACGGCGGTAAAGAAGTTGAAGGCTTGGCTTTTGCCTTGCCAATAATATTCGGCGCCGTGATACATGTCCGCCGCGCCGGTCGAAACGGCGTCGAATGAATCCAACGCTCCGACAAGTTCGCCGGCTGCGAAGACTTTGATCTCAATGCGTCCGTCCGTGGCTTCGCCGATATGCTGCGCAATCCGTTCTGCCGCCATGCCCAGGCCTGGCAGATTCTTCGGCCAGGTGGTGACCATTTTCAGAGAGCGGGCCTTTGCCGAGGCGGACCCGGACGACGAATTGGCTGAGTTTCCGCCCGGCTCACAGGCGGCCAGCGCTGCGACACTGCCGCCGAGGGCCGCCGACTTTACAAACTTGCGTCTATCCATGGTGCTCCCCGTTTTCGCGCCGATTGCGCGCGCGACTGTCCCAAATCATGCTTGATGTGGCAAGGGTTTAGCCCAAACGGGTACGGCAGGCTATGGAAAGTGTTTATTCGGCGGCCTGGGAAGGGTCCATCCGCTCCCATCCGTCGCCTTTCAAGCCTTCGAGAGGCCGAAAACGGGCTTTGTATCCCATCTTGGCTGAAGCGGCGACCCAGTAACCGAGATAGACATATGACAGATCTTGTTCGAGTGATTTCTCAACATGATCCAGCACCATATAGGTGCCTAAACTGCGTTGCTCGACCGACGGGTCGAAGAAGCTGTAGACCATGGAAAGACCGTCGCCCAATTCATCCGTAAGGGCGACCGCCACCAGTGCGCCGTCCGGGTGATTGGCATAAGGATCCTCAATGCTGCCGGCACGATACTCGATGACGTAGGTTTTCAAAGTCGTGTCTTCGACCATGGAAGCATAATCCAAGACCGTCATATCCGACATGCCGCCGCCTGAGTGGCGGGCATCTAAATAGGATCTCAAAACGCTGAATTGTTCGTCCGTGGCGACCGTCGGCACCAGAGCGGACGTGATGTCGCTGTTGCGTTTCATGACGCGTTTGAAAGAGGGCGTCCATTCGAAGCCATCGCTGACGACGCGCACGGATACGCAGGCATTGCAGTCTTCGCAAGCGGGCTTGTAGGCAATATTTTGACTACGGCGAAAGCCGGCATGTGTCAGGGCATCGTTCAGCGGGACGGCCAGGTTGCCTTGGAGTTGGGTAAAGACCTTTCTCTCCAATTGACCATCCAGGTAGGGGCAGGGTGCGGGAACAGTGAGATAGAATTGCGGAAACTTAGTGCCCAGCTGTTCGGTCACGTGTGAGATCCCTTTTTTCGGATTGGCCCAAGATGTCGGCGATCAACCCACTATGCGCAAAAATTACCAAGAAATTGCAAAATACCATGGTGCAAAAAAGGTATACGCAATCCATACAATTATAAGCAAAGGGACGCCCAGTCGTACATAGTCATTAAAAACGTAATGGCCTGGCCCCATGACCAACAGATTTGTTTGGTAGGCGATTGGCGTCGCAAACGAACAATTGGCCGCAAAAATAACCGTATAGATGAAAATCAGAGGGTCAACCCCTAGTTGAGTCGCCGCACTGAGTGCGATTGGCGTCATCAACACCGCGGTCGCGTTGTTGCTAAGCACATTGGTCATGGCAGCGACGAATAAGAAGAATGCCGAGAGAATGACCGGCGTACTGTAACCGTCCAAACCGGTGACAAGACCCATGGCCAAGAATTGAGCGCCTCCGGTTTGCTCCAGGGCTAGGCCTAAGGCCAATGTGGAGGCGACGAGAAGCAGGATGCGCTGGTCGACGGCCCGCATGGCTTGGCGAATATTCAAACAGCCGGACAGGATCATCACAGCGGCCCCGACCACGGCGGCCACGTCGATCGGTAAGATGGAGGTCGCTGCACTTAAAATGACGCCGCCAAAAATGAGTCTCGCCCGGTTGGCGAATTCCATGGTCGGTAATTCGGTGCTGGACCATTCCAGGAGCAAGACGTCTCGATTGGAGCGCAGGGCTGTGACGTCAGACTGGCGTCCAAAGATCAGAAGAACGTCACCTGATTGCAGGCGGATCTCGCTCATGCGCGAGCGGATCATACGGCTGCGTCGCTGCACGCCCATAATGGTGCAATTGGTTTGGTACTGAAATCCGATTTGCGTGAGGGTACGGCCGACCATGCGTGAGCCGGGCGCAACGACAGCTTCTATGAGATTAAGCGTATTGCTTGGGTCCCGGCTGTCTCGCGATTCATCGTCGTAATAGTCATTGCCGACCAATCCGCCCCAATAATCCGCATGTTCCGACAGAAAGTCCGTCAAGGTTCGGCGGGTGGCGGCAACCGTAATGGTATCGCCGGTTTTCAACATGATGTCGTCGAATGGGGGCAGGAGGGTTTCATTTTTCCGAAGAACCAATCGAACGGTCATGTTGGGCAAATCGGGAAACAGGCCTGCAACAGCTCTGGAGCCGATCATGGGATGACCAGGGCTGAGTTCAATCTGCGCAATAAATTGTTTGCCGTCGCTGCTCGATGGGGCGAGGTCCGCTTGACGTTTTGGCAGCACGAACGGTCCGACAATCAGCAGATAGAGCGTTCCGATGGCGGCGAGGAAGAGGCCCGGAATAGTGAAATCAAAAAATCCGATGGGCGCTTTACCCAGATTGGCAAAGGAATCTGCCACCAAGAGATTGGTTGAAGAGCCGATCAGTGTCGTCATGCCCGCGAGCACGCAGAGAAAACTGAGCGGCATCATGACGGTCGAGGCCGGAAGGCCGCTGCGCGCAGCAAGACCAGCAATAATGGGAATGAACATCACGACCACCGGCGTGTTGTTCAGGAAGGCGCTGATCACCATCACGATGGCAAATACCGCCAGCAACATGAAGACCGGCCGTTCCCCGCTGTGATCCAAAAGCCAACGGGTTGGCTTTTCGAAGGCCCCGGTTTGGAACAAGCCTTGTCCAACCACCAGCAGTGCGATGATGGCGATGAGGGCCCGGTTGCCGAAACCCTTCAACAGCTCGGTGGGACTGAGCAGGTTTTGACCATTGGCGTCCAAGACGGGAAACACTTGGAAGAACAGCAAGAGCAGCGCCAACAACCCGATTGAGGTGACCTCTATCGGAAAGACCTCGTAGCAATACAGGATGATCGCGCCGACGATGATTGCCATCGTCGCCCACATCTGCCAGGTCGTCGCGATTTCGCCAATCATACCCTTGGCCTTGAAGTCAAATCAGGTTGAAGTCCGCACTCAACTGGACGCTCATTCATGTCTGTGATGTGCCTTACCGTCCCACCGCACCGCGCAGAATCATACGCTGAATGAGCGCCGTAATATAACTGACTGAAAGAAAAGCAGAAATCAGAAAAGCTATAAAGCTCATCGCGAATGCTAAGGTGGCCACAATCATTAAGATTGGCGGAAAGCCGAGGTCTCACGGCGATTTGGACCGGCAAAGCGCTTAAAGGCTGTGATCCGGCGGGAGAACCGGTGCCTCGCGTAAAATCACAACGCTGATCCGGCGATTGGCCGACATGTATGGATCGTCCGGAAACAGGGGTTCGGATCCGGCTTTGCCGGAGACCTGATAGATCCGGTCAAGATCGAGGCCTGAGTCTTGAAACACCCGGCGGGTGGCATTCGCCCGGTCCGCCGACAATTCCCAGTTCGAGTAGCCGTTCTCGCGTTCAAATAGCGAGGCATCGGTATGGCCGCTGATGGTCACCCGGTTGGGCAGTCTTTGCAGCACCTTGGAGACTTGTTGCAGCAAAAGTCGCGTGCGGTCGAAAGGTTCCGCCTCGCCCGGCGGGAACATCGACCGGCCTTCTTGATCGACAATTTGAATGCGCATGCCCTCTGGCGTTTGATCGATAATCAAATTCTTGGACAACTCAGTCAGCTCGGGCATGTCACTCATCGCTTGGCGAAGAGACTGCGCGACACTTTCAAACTCAGCCGCTTCGCGCACGGCCATGGCCTTTTTCATCGCGTCTTCTGATGCGTCGCGGCCGGGCGGTGCCTTACCGTCCTGATTGGTTGCTGTCCCTCGCGCGTCACCGTCCGTGTCCCCATTGATGCGGGACCTCGGGGCCGGTGTATTATTGTTGAGCGAAACACTTGAGAGGCCGCTATCTCTCGCCCCTTCCGAGTCGAACGAGTTGCCGCCCAAAACACCGGACGCACCACTGCTGCTGAGGCTAACGGCTGCCGGCGAGAAGTAATCGGCTATGCCTTGCTTTTGTTCCGGCGACGTCGCGTTCACGAGCCACATGAGCAGAAAGAAGGCCATCATCGCGGTCACAAAGTCAGCATAGGCCACCTTCCAGGCGCCGCCGTGATGGCCGCCGCCTGAAACCTTTTTGACCTTTTTGATAATTATCGGACGTTCGTCTGACATGAGCCTCTGCGGGGGTGCCCCCAACGGTTTCTATCAAGCAGCCATTATCGCCGCGGCACCGTTAAAAAGCCGTTTAGACCGCCCATTTGGCCCAGTATTTCGATGGTTTTGCTAATCTGACGGGGTCAGAACCAGCCGGCCCACGGCTGCCGCTTGGAGTTGCTGTCGATCCGTGGTCATGGGGATGAAATCCGTCTCAGCCCATTTGCTGAGAAAAGTCTCGAAAAAGGGGGAGACCGGATTGCCTGATTGTCCCGTGGATTGGACAAAAAGTGAGTTGTCCAAATCAGCGAAATCATAAATGGCGCGAAACCCAGACGCATGAATATTCGCAAAGGGCTCTTGGCTGCTCAGGATATGTCCGCCGCGATTGAGCGTATAAAATCCGCCGTCGCTCGGAACCCGGCGACTGAAGAATGAGTTTAGAAACGGAAATTGCTCGAAAGGCCGATGTGCGTGGACAGCGATATGCGCTTCCCCCCAAGACCAAGTTTCTGGGTTGTTGCCATATTCTTCCGTGAGGTCGTCAATTGACTGGCTGAATGCCGATTGTGCGAGGCCGGCGCAATCCTCGATGGCTTCCGTCAAAATCTGATCGCACCACGCCGCCATGCCGGGCTTGCCTGCCATGGCCTCGGCGATGAAGTCGATCTTCAGCGCCCAGTGCCGCGTAAATTGAGCGCCCAATTCATCTGCATAAATCTTCCTTGCCAATTCCCGAAGCCAAGCCTTGTAGATCAAGGGAGCTGCTTGCTCTTTGCGCATATGCCCATCCCAGCGCTCTATCATTCTGAGCGCCTGTACTTCGATGTCGCTGCTTGGCGAAATCGCCAGCAAGTAAGGTTTCAGAGTCAGGGTATCTGGAGACAGCGTGTCACCTTGCATGGTGATGAAAGACTCGGGGCTATGTTTAGCCGTTCCGTTCAACAGATCCGAAATACGATTCAGTCGGTGTTCATGTTCCCATAGATGAGTGATCCAATAGGGGTAATCCGGCGGCGTGATGTCGTTGTTCGCCGTGAATATCTTGCCGGTCGGCGGATTGAACGTCTTGGGCAATTCATCAAATGGAATGAAGCCATCCCAATCGTATGTTTCATCCCATCCGAGGGCCGGAAACATGCCGTAGAGTTTGTTTTCCGCTTTGCGAATGGGAACCTGTGCCGGTGCCACAAAGCCGATATTCCCGTCGATATCCCCGTAAACGATATTTTGCATCGGGTGCGTCATGGTTTTGGTGGCGCTGACAAACGAATCCCAGCTTTGCGCCTGCATGACGGCAATCGAGGCATCTGCTGTCGTGTCGTCATCTCTAAGCGCTGTCCATGACAGGCTGAGAACATGATCGTCGCCTAGGAATTCTTTTGACTGCTGCCAATCTGCCGGGAGGACCGGTCCGTTCCGTGTCTTTCGCAGTGTGATCGGCACATCAGACCCAAAGCGAACACGGATGATGTCTTCCCGGATGTCAAAGCGCCGATAGCCGTCGGGCGATAAATACTCGTCCCGATTGTCCGGATTGATTTTCTCGATATACAAATCCTGAACGTCGGCGCCGGTATTGGTGAAGCCCCAGGCAATACGATTATTCCGTCCGAGGATCACGGACGGCAATCCGGCAATGGTGGCCCCGATCACATCTCCGCTTTGAAGTGACATATGGGCCAGATACCAGACGGAGGGAGAGCTGAGCTCGAGGTGAGGGTCGTTTGCCAGCAAGGGCAGACCGCTTTGGGTATGGCGTCCATCGACGACCCAATTATTGGACGCGCCCACTTGCCAATGATCGAAAAGGGCCGTTGTCGTTTCGTCTATGGCAAGGTTTTCATAAATCGATACAAGCTCTGCCGGTAGATCGACTGTTTTGACCGGTGCGTCAGGCAGAAACGCGTCTAACTTCTCGGGCCCGAGTTGTTGCAACAATTGCGCGCGCCGCAATTCGTGAAACATGTTGGTCGAAAGAGTAAGTGACATCAGTTTCGGAATGAGCAGAGAATCATAGACCGTCCAAGGTTCCGGGGTGTGATAAAGCAAGGTGAATTCAGGCGGCAGATCTGTCTTCGGATGCTCAATCACCGCATTCACACCGGCTGCATAGGCGCGCAAAAGAGATTTGGTGTTGGGCGATAGTTTTTGGAACGAACTTTCGACGGCTTCGTCCAATGTGAGCGATCTAAAGAATCTGTCGAAGGGGATCGTGCTCGCCCCGAGGATTTCGGACAATCTTCCTTTAGCAAGGTGCCTTGAAAACTCCATCTGCCAAAGACGGTCTTGTGCATGAGCAACGCCCAAGCCAAAGAACACATCCTGATCGCTCTCGCCGTAAATATGCGGCACGCCATATGGGTCGCGGATAATCTCGACCTGCTGGCCAATACCTTGCATGCTGAGAGTGCCGTCGATCTGTGGCGCTGATGTGAAAATGCCGATCGTACGTTCGGCTATGAGGATAACAATCACGGCGCATAGAGCGAGTAGGGATCTTTTCAGAACTTTCATTTGCGCCGGGTTTCTCCTATGTCTTGGGCATATCAAGCTGAGGGATTCAATCTCTCAGTTCAAGAGAAAGGTTTGTTACATGGGCGCGAAGGTCAGCTTTATCGGCTTGGGCGTAATGGGCTTCCCAATGGCCGGACATTTGGCGCGGTCAGGCCACGAGGTTTGCGTTTTCAACCGGACGGCTTCCAAAGCCTCTCAATGGCAGCAGACATTTGACGGCCATGCCGCGTCCACACCCGGGAAAGCGGCCGAAGGGGCCGATTTCGTTTTCTTGTGTGTCGGCAATGACGATGACGTCCGCGAAGTTGTGCTGGGTGACGATGGGGTGCTTAAATCGATGTCACCTGGAGCCATCCTGGTGGATCACACCACAACATCGGCAAGTCTCGCCCGTGAGCTTGGTGCGGCTGCGGGACAAAGCGGTATCGGTTTCTTGGATGCGCCGGTTTCCGGTGGACAGGCCGGTGCGGAAAACGGTGCCTTGACGATAATGGTCGGCGGCGGCGAGGAGATCTTCGCATCAGCCGAGCAGGTTATGAACTCTTACGGCAAGTCGATCAAACTCATGGGGCCAACAGGCGCCGGACAGTTGACCAAGATGGTCAACCAAATCTGCATTGCCGGCCTGGTTCAAGGCCTTTCGGAAGGATTGCACTTCGCCGAGCAAGCGGGCCTTGATGGCGAAAAGGTTGTTGAAGCCATATCCAAAGGTGCGGCTCAGTCGTGGCAGATGGATAACCGCTCCACTACCATGCTCCAAGGCGAGTTTGACTTCGGCTTTGCCGTCGATTGGATGCGGAAAGATCTAGGGATTGTCTTGGAAGAAGCCGCTGACAACGGCGCGTCACTTCCCATCACCCGAATTGTTGACGGATTCTATGCCGAGATACAGGCCATGGGCGGCAATCGTTGGGATACGTCCAGTTTGATTCAGCGTCTTCGAAAGCCTTAGCGGGCGCCCAACAGCTTCGCTGCAACAGGCGCAAAATAGGTCAGCACGCCGTCGCAACCGGCACGTTTGAAGCCGGCTAAAGACTCAAGCATGACATCGTTTTCTTCGATCCAACCGTTTTGTGCGGCGGCCTTGATCATCGCGTATTCGCCGGACACTTGGTAGCTGAAGGTCGGCACTTGGCAGGCTTGTTTGACCCGCGACACGATGTCGAGATAGGGCAGGCCCGGTTTGATGAGCAGCATGTCGGCGCCTTCGGCGACGTCGAGCGTTGCCTCGCGGACGGCTTCGTCCGTATTGGCCGGGTTCATCTGATAGGTCTTTTTATCTCCCACCAAACGCTCGCCGGATCCGACGGCGTCTCGGAACGGCCCATAAAGCGATGAGGCATATTTGACCGCATAGGACATGATCATCGTGTCATGAAACCGATTGTCTTCTAGGCCTTGGCGTATGGCGCCGATGCGTCCATCCATCATGTCGGATGGGGCAATGACGTCGCATCCGGCATCCGCCAGCACCACACTCTGTCTGATCAGGATCTCGACTGTCTCATCATTCATCACTTGGCCGGCAGAATTGACGAGGCCATCGTGGCCATGACTGGTATAGGGGTCTAGGGCCACGTCGCACATGACGCCGAGATCCGGAAATTCAGATTTGATGGCGCGGACTGTCCGGCAGATGAGGTTGTCGGGGTTGGTGGATTCAGCACCGTCTGCTGAGCGAAGCCTATCGTCTGTGTAAGGAAATAAACTGATGGCCGGAATGCCGAGACGGATGGCTTCTTCACAGGCTTTGAGAATGCCGGCCACAGGCAAGCGTTCGATACCCGGCATGGAGTCGATCGGCTGATTGTCCCCATCTCCGTCAATCACGAAGAGCGGCCAAATCAAATCGCTCACGCTCAGAATGGTTTCTTGGGTTAGGCGCCGTGACCAATCCTTTTGACGCAACCGTCTGAGACGTGTTGCCGGATAGGCGGCTTGTGTCGATGTCTGTCTCGCCATGATGCGCAGCTTCTATCACACTCTTTTACATCAAACCAAGGCATCAAGTGTCCCAAGCTGAAACACGATTAATCCCCTATAAACCTATGGTTTTGAGCGTTCCCGATTAAGAACTCTTTAGCCATTCGGTGTGTATAAATTCCGAATAACAATGTTTTGAGTAGCCCCAGTTTTTGGGTAATTGGTGGGTAGTTTCGATGTCTATGGCAAACGCTGCTGAAGTCTCTTCACAACCGGAAGAAAATAAAACAGAACTGCATGATGCGTATATCAAGTCGCTGACTTTGGTGGAGCGGCTGCATCGGCAATTGCTGGATGTGATTAAAGATGAATTTGAACGTCACGGCCAAGCGGATATCAACAGTGTTCAAGCTCTGTTGCTTTTCAACATTGGCGATTCGGAGTTGACGGCCGGAGAGCTGCGTAGCCGCGGTCACTATCTCGGTTCCAACGTGTCCTATAATCTCAAAAAGTTGGTCGAAGCCGGATACATCCACCACAAGAGGTCGGATCTTGATCGCCGGTCGGTGCGAGTGAGTTTGACGGAACTCGGTCAAGATATTTGCAATCAAGTTGACGAACTGTTCAAGCGTCACCTGGGCTCGATTGAGCAAATCGGCGGGATCAGTAAGGAAGACTTCGATGCGCTCAACACAAGCTTGGAGAGACTGGAGCGCTTTTGGTCCGATCAAATTCGATATCGGCTCTAGCAGAGCGCGTGACATAAGATTGAGTTAGGAAACGCCCCGGCCTCAGATAATATGGTGGGGCGTTTTTTGATTCATGGGCCAATCTCCGATGACGGCACGTCACCCTTTTCTTGATCATGATGGGTTGATCCCTTTTGCCCATCGCGGTGGTGGCTCGGAAGCACCTGAGAACACCATGCCGGCATTTCAGTCTGCTGTTGATCTAGGCTTTCAGTATTTGGAAACGGATGTGCACTTAACCCGGGACGGCGTGTTGTTGGCCTTTCACGACGACATTTTGGACCGGGTCACTGATCTCAAAGGGCGCATATCCGACTTGGACTATGCCTATGTCGCGCAAGCAAAGGTAAATGGCCAGGAGCCCATCCCAAAGTTTGAAGACCTGCTTGGCACCTGGCCTGATATTAGAGTCAATATTGATCCCAAAAGCGATCTCGCCGTCGCGCCGCTCATTAATTGCCTCAAGGAATTCGACGCATTGGACCGGGTCTGTGTTGGATCCTTTTCCAGCCGGCGATTGGATGCTGTTCGGGAAGCTTTTGGTAATCGGGTCTGTACCTCTATGTCGCCTGTGGACGTGGTCCGCCTAAAGGCTGCGGGGTTCGGTTTGCCGGTGGGCAGATTTCAAGCCCTTTGTGCACAAGTACCGGTCCGGCGCCATGGGTTGAGAGTGGTCGACCGCCGTCTTGTTGAGAGCGCGGAACGCCTTGGACTTCAAATACATGTTTGGACCATCGACGAGCCGGATGAGATGACCAATCTGATTGATCTGGGCGTTCACGGCCTGATGTCGGGACGCCCAAGCGTCTTGAAGTCGGTTCTGGAGAAGCGCGGAATCTGGCGCTGATTCCGTGTCGCAATAGCAGGCCTCCATCGAGTTTTAGCTATTTCCGTTAGGTGCGGTCCTGGCAATTGGCTATATTTGAGTCCATGTATGAGCAGGCTTTTGAGCGCGTTCTCAATCAGATCAAGGCGGAAGGGCGCTACAGGACATTTGTCGATATTGAGCGTCGGCAGGGGGCCTTTCCCCATGCGGTTTGGCACGCGCCGGATGGCGACCGGGACGTCCTGATCTGGTGCAGCAATGATTATCTGGGCATGGGACAGCATCCCCAGGTGCTCGACGCAATGCGCACGACATTGAATGTTGCCGGCGCCGGTGCCGGGGGCACGCGGAACATTAGTGGCACGTCGCATTTGCACCGCGCGCTTGAGTCAGAATTGGCGCGGCTCCATGGCAAAGAATCGGCGCTTCTCTTCACGTCGGGCTATGTGGCCAATGAAGCGTCTCTGCGCGCCTTGTGTGACATGCTGCCCGATTGTGTTGTTTTTTCAGATGCACTGAATCATGCGTCAATGATTGAGGGCATTCGTCAGGGGCGGGTTGAGAAGAAGATCTTTCGGCACAATGACGTTGCGCACCTGCGCACCTTGCTCGAATCCGTGCCGCGGCATCGTCCCAAACTCATCGCATTTGAATCCATTTACTCCATGGACGGCGACATCGCGCCGATCAGCGAGATTTGTGATTTGGCCGAGGAGTTTGATGCCTTGACCTATTTGGATGAGGTGCATGCGGTGGGTCTGTATGGACCATATGGCGGCGGCATTGCTGAACGGGACGGTCTTCTCAGCCGGGTCGATATTATTCAGGGCACGCTCGCCAAGGCGTTTGGTGTGATGGGCGGCTACGTTGCCGCATCGGCCAAGCTGATTGATGCCATCCGATCAACAGCGCCTGGATTTATCTTTACCACGTCCTTGCCGCCGGCATTGGTGGCTGGAGCCTTGGCAAGCGTCAAACATGTGCGGGCTCAGCCGCAGCTCAGACGCGTATTGCATGAGCGCAGTGCCTTGCTGAAGGCGGAATTGAAGGCCAACGCTTTACCCGTTTCAGACACACCAAGTCATATTGTGCCCCTCATCGTCGGCGATCCCGTGCGCTGCAAAGATATGGCACTGGAATTGTTGATGTCGTATGGCCTTTATGCCCAACCGATCAATTATCCGACGGTTGCAAAAGGCAGTGAGCGTTTGCGCTTGACACCGACGCCGCTGCATAGCGTCGATATGCTCAATGATTTGGTCGAGGCGCTTTCGCAAGTTTGGCAAAACGCTGCAGTTCATCGGACGGCTTGAATGATGCAAAAGCCAGAGAAAGAGGTTGAGATCATTATCGAGTTCATCGAGATCGGGCAAAGTGTCAAGGTCTCTGCAGTGGATGTGGCAAGCGGCGAAGAAGTCAGTATCGTCGGGCCGGTTACGGCAACCAGAGAACAGCTGGAACGGACAGCCGTTGCTAAGCTTAAATATGTCCTGTCCAATAAATCAAAAAAAGACGATGGTCCGGGAGTTGTCGTCTAACTGAGGAAAGGCGTACCCATGACTGTCAGTGCTCTCGTCAGAGCGGCCATCTTTGTTGAGAACTTGGACGTCTCGCGATCTTTTTATACGGACGTGTTGGGATTTGAAGACGTTTATTTCGAAGGCGAGTTGAAGGATGACACAGTGTCGGCTTTGTTGGGCATGCCCACAAGTCTTGAGACGCGCTGTTGTATCCTGAAAAAGCCAGGCCCCATCATTGGGATGATCGGATTGTTTGAGCTGAGCAATCCGAAACCCGAACCGGTCCGGCGGCGTGAGGACGGCGCCAGTCTAAAAGACATTTGGTTGGTCTTTTATGCCAACGAATTGGATCCCATTGTGGATCGCCTACAATCGGGTGGACATCGCATCGTCTGTCTGCCGCGGGACCTGAAAATACCCGGGGCGAGTGGTCAGCGGGAGATGACGTGTGCCGATCCCGATGGCGTTCTCATCAATTTGATCGAGCGCCCCGCTGCTGATGTGATGAATCCTAACGGCTAGCCCGGCGGCCAAGGTCAATTTTTTACGCCAATGATAGTAGCCGTCTGGCGCCCTCAGACAAGATATGGTACAAGCCCCGCCTCACCGGGAATGATCTCAGTTTTGACCCGGTCTTTGGGTGAATGGGTCTGGCCTCTGTCAGAATACGTTTTGAATAAATGGCAATATGCCCCTCCGCCTCGTTCGCGGATCGCGGGGATCGTGCCACGACATTCGACCCGGCCGCTAGGTAAGTTGATGAAATTTAGGGCAGCGTGATGAGCTTGAATACCATGTTTACGTCTGAGTTAAGTGCAGCAGATCCGGATCTGTTCGAGGCGGTCTCAAAGGAATATGACCGCCAACAGAATCAGATTGAGCTGATCGCCTCTGAGAATATTGTTTCCAAGCCGGTTCTTCAGGCCATGGGGTCGGCGCTGACCAACAAATATGCTGAAGGTTATCCCGCCAAAAGATATTACGGCGGCTGTGAATATGTTGATATTGCCGAAACCCTCGCTCAAGAGCGCGCGAAACAGCTTTTCAATGCGGGCTTTGCCAATGTGCAGCCGCATTCAGGGGCCAATGCTAATCAGGGCGTGTTCTTCGCAACATTGAAGCCGGGCGATACGTTTTTGGGCATGAGCCTGGCGGCAGGCGGACATTTGACCCACGGTGCCGCGCCGGCTCAATCGGGCAAGTGGTTCAATGCCGTTCAATATGGCGTCCGCGAAGATGACCACCTCATTGATTTCGATGAGGTCGCTGAACTGGCCGAGACTCATAAGCCGAAACTGATCATCGCCGGGGGCTCAGCCTATCCGCGCGTGATTGACTTCAAGCGGTTTCGCGAAATTGCCGACAGCGTCGGTGCCTTGCTGATGGTGGATATGGCGCATTTTGCCGGTCTTGTGGCGGCCGGACTCCATCCCAATCCGTTGGATCATGCGCATGTGGCGACCACCACGACGCATAAAACACTGCGCGGGCCACGCGGCGGGATGATTTTGACCAATGACGAGGCGCTGGCGAAAAAGTTCAATTCGGCGATCTTCCCCGGCCTTCAAGGCGGCCCGCTGATGCATGTGATCGCCGCCAAGGCCGTAGCCTTCGGCGAAGCGCTCAAACCTGAATTCAAAGACTACTCCAGGGCGGTGATCGAAAACTCAAAGGCCCTCGCGAATACTTTGTCGGATCACGGCACCGATATTGTATCCGGCGGTACGGACACGCATTTGTCTCTCATTGATCTGAGGCCAAAAGGTCTGACCGGTAATGTGGCGGAAGCCGCATTAGAGCGCGCTCACATTACCTGCAACAAAAACCAGATTCCGTTCGATCCTGAGAAACCCGCGATCACGTCCGGCTTGAGGGTCGGCACGCCGGCCGCCACCACGCGGGGCTTCGGCGAAGCTGAATTTGTCAAAGTCGGTGAGTTGATGGCGGAAGTACTAAACGGTTTGGTGAAGAACCCTGAAAACAATGAAGCGGTTGAAGAGCAAGTGCGCGGTGAAGTGAAAGCGCTTTGTGACCGGTTCCCAATTTATCAATTTGCGGAGTAACCGGCCATGCGATGCCCTTTTTGTGGGAGCGAAGATACGCAAGTGAAAGATTCGCGGCCCGCGGAAGATGGTGCGGCTATTAGGCGCCGCCGCCATTGCCCGTCATGCGGCGCCCGCTTCACGACATTTGAACGGGTGCAGTTGCGCGAATTGGTGGTCCTTAAAAGCAGCGGACGCAAAGCCACCTTCGATCGCGACAAGCTGATGCGGTCATTACAAATTGCTTTGCGCAAGCGGCCGGTCGATCCGGACCGAGTGGAGCGCATGGTCACAGGGATTGTCCGCCGGCTGGAAAGTATGGGGGAGACCGAAATCCCCTCAAGCATGATTGGTGAGTTGGTCATGGAAGGCCTTGGGGCGTTGGACGATGTAGCTTATGTGCGCTACGCTTCGGTCTATAAGAACTTCCGCGAAGCCCGGGATTTTGAGCAATTTCTTGGGAATTTGGGCGATCAAGAGCCTTAAGCTTGCTTGGGCTGCAATGGTCCCTCTGAAGAGTTGAGGCAGGCAATGGAGTCCAAACTCATAGACCTGGCCGAAAGCCATTCCCAACGGCTGGAAGCCAAAGTCAAACAAACAAAGGAGCGTGGTCGGCCTGTCGTTACGCTTAAACTTGCCACCAGCCTTGACGGCCGCATTGCCACCCATACAGGCGATAGCAAATGGATTACCGGCGAGACGTCTCGTCAGTTTACGCATTTGCTGCGTGCCGACCACGACGCTGTCCTTGTCGGAATCGGAACGGCGATCGCCGACGATCCGGAATTGACCTGCCGGTTGCCCGGCTTTGAAGAATTATCTCCCAAGCGTATTGTCGTTGATAGCCAATTGCGTTTGTCGCCGGAGTCCAAACTGGTGCGATCTGCGAATGACGTGCCGCTTTGGATCGCGACCGCCACGGAAGACACCAGCCAAGCTGAGATTTTTGAAAGCCGGGGCGCCGAGATCCTCCGAGCCAAAACCGATCGCGAGGGATTGATCGAGTTGCGCGATGTTCTGGAGCAATTGCATCGAAAGGGCATCGCCCATGTATTGGTGGAAGGCGGCGGTCAAGTGGCGGCGTCTCTCCTCAAAGCCGGCCTTGTTGATTTGGTGGTCTGGTTTCAGGCGGCCATGGTGATTGGGGGCGATGGGCGGCCATCAATCCATGACCTCGGCTTTGACGTATTAGAGTCGGTGCCGAGGTTTCAGAAGCTTGCCGTCCATGATTGCGGTGAGGATTGGTTGATCTTTTTGGAGGCAAATTCCTAGTGTTTACCGGAATCGTCACGGATATCGGCAAAGTCCGCTCTATCGACCGGCCAGGTGACGTGCGGATTGCCATCAATACGATTTACGATACGCAAGCAATTGATATTGGCGCCTCAATCGCTTGTTCCGGCGTTTGTCTGACCGTGGTGGAAAAAGGGCGAGACGGCGATCAGAACTGGTTTGCGGTCGAGGTCTCCGACGAAACCTTGGATTGCACAAATTTGAGCGCTTGGTCCGAAGGCCACAGCATCAATTTGGAGCGCGCCATGCGGCCTGCCGATGAGTTCGGTGGCCATATTGTCAGCGGTCACGTCGATGGAGTCGGTCAAGTTTTGAAGATCGAAGAGATCGCGGACTCAAAGTGCTACCGGTTTCGCGTGCCGGACGACCTGAAGCCCTTTATTGCCGCGAAGGGCTCAGTGGCTGTGGACGGTGTTTCGTTGACGGTCAATCGGGTCGAAAACGCGGATTTTGACGTCAACCTGATCCCTCATACCCAAAAGGTGACGACTTTGGGGATGCTCGCAGAAGGTGATAAGGTGAATTTGGAAATCGATATGCTGGCCCGTTATGTGGCACGGCTCATGGATGTAGAACGCAATGGCTGATCCTGCAGTAACTGACGAGAATCTATCCAGTTTCATTTCTCCGATCGAAGAGGTGATCGAAGAAGCCCGCAATGGCCGAATGTATATTCTGGTCGATGCAGAGGATCGCGAGAATGAAGGCGATCTGATCATCCCGGCGCAAATGGCGACACCGGAGGCCGTCAATTTCATGGCCAAGTTCGGCCGGGGATTGATTTGTCTCTCCATGACCTCCGAGCGAGCGAGAGATCTGGACTTGGAGATGATGTCGGGCAACAACCAGTCGCGGCACCAAACAGCTTTCACGGTGTCCATTGAGGCGCGCGAAGGTGTGTCGACCGGCATTTCCGCTCACGACCGGTCGCATACAATCAGTGTGGCGATCGATCCGACAAAAGGCGCGCAAGATATTGCTACACCGGGACACGTTTTCCCTTTGGTGGCGAAGGATGGCGGCGTGTTGGTTCGCGCAGGCCACACGGAAGCAGCCGTCGATATTTCTCGACTGGCGGGCCTTCATCCGGCGGGCGTGATTTGCGAAATCATGAATGACGACGGGTCCATGGCGCGCATGCCGGACTTGATCAAGTTCTCACAGCTTCATGGGTTAAAGGTCGGCACCATTGCGGATTTGATTGCCTACCGCATGCGTCATGACCATTTGATCCAACGTGTTGCAGAGGCGCCGTTCCCAACCAGCTTCGGAAGTGATTTCCGAATGGTGGTGTTCGCCAATATGGCCGATTACGCCGAACATGTTGTCTTAGTCAAGGGCGACATATCGCCGGACGAACCTGTTCTGGTGCGCATGCATGCCGTGAAAATCATGGAAGATATTTTGGGATTTCAGGGCAAGCGGACCGACATCATCTCACAATCCCTTCGGGCGATTGACGATCAGGGCACGGGTGTGTTGGTCCTCATTCGCGATACGGGGAAAACGGCTGTGTCAGAGCGGCTCAAAGCCGGCGACAATGAGAGAGCCGGCGAACAGGCTCCTCTGCGCGAATACGGTGTGGGTGCGCAGATTCTCTTGGATCTCGGCGTCAGAGAAATGGTGCTGTTATCCAACTCGGCCAAGAAGACGATAATAGGTCTTGAAGGTTATGGGCTAAAGGTAGTAGGTCAGCGGCCTATTGGCGAGGTCTCAGACGGCTCCTAACGACGGCAATTGGAAACACCCATGAGCGAAATTACACCTCCTCACATTATGATTGTTGAGGCGCATTTTTATGCGGATGTCTCTGAGGCTTTAGTCAATGGGGCCATGTCCGCCATTGACTCGGCCGGGGCCACCTATGAGCGGTTTGAAGTCCCGGGCGCATTGGAAATTCCGGGTGCTATTCGTATTGCCCTTCAAGCCATGGAAGAAGTCAGGGATGGCCCTCACTTCGACGGTTTTGTCGCCTTGGGATGCGTCATTCGTGGTGAAACCTCCCACTATGATTATGTCTGTACTGAATCGGCCCGGGGCCTGATGGACCTATCGCTTCGCCATGGTCTGGCGATCGGTAACGGGATTCTGACCACGGAAAACAAAGAACAAGCCATGGCCCGTGCCCGCGTGGATGGCAAAAACAAAGGCGGTTGGGCCGCCGATTCCTGTTTGGCCATGATCGGCTTGAAGACCAAGCTCGGTCTGATGATGAAATGATGCCGTGATGACGCGCCGATCTGAAATAAGAAGTGCGGCGCGTCTGGCGAGCGTTCAGGCTCTTTATCAAATGGAATTGTCCGGCGCTGACGCCAATGACGTGATCGCCGAGTTTGTTGCGCACCGTCTTGGGCGGGCTGATGATGGCCTGCCGCATGAAAGCACGGACGTGGATCATTTCACCGATTTGGCGCGCGGTGTTGTGGGACATCAAAGCGATATTGATCAGGCCATTGAAAGTGCCCTCAGCGAGGGGTGGACCTTAAAGCGTTTGGACAGCACATTGCGCGCGTTGTTGCGCTCCGCATGCTTTGAACTGCTCAAACGGCCTGATGTGCCGGCGAAAGTTGTGATCAACGAATATGTTGATGTGGCCCACGCCTTCTTTGATGAGGTGGAGCCGGCTTTCGTGAATGGTGTTTTGGATCGCCTGGCCCATATCTACCGGGCATCTGAATTCGAAGCCAAGGAGGCAGAAGGCGATGACCTCTCTGCCCAAAGATAATTCCGGCAAAAAGACCAGCGACACCGGGTCTGAGTTTTCCATCATTCGAGAGATCTTCGCACCCTTAGCGGAAGGTGCGCCTGGTGCCTTTGGATTGACCGACGATGCCGCCAGTCTTACGCCCCGCGGCGGTTATGACCTTGTCCTGACCAAAGATACATTGGTCGCCGGCGTGCATTTTTTGGAATCGGATCCTGCTGACCTGGTGGCGCGTAAGGCTCTGCGCGTGAATTTGTCGGACCTGGCCGCCAAGGGCGCCGATCCTGTCGGCTATCTTTTGTCATGCGCATGGCCGTCCGGCACAAATGTCGATTTCATCAAGAGTTTTGCCGGCGGTTTAGCGGCGGACCAATCCACTTTCGGGATCACATTGTTGGGTGGGGATACGGTGCGCACCCCTGGGCCGCTCACATTGTCGATCACGGCGATCGGCGAGCTGCCGGTGGGACACATGCTGCGCCGTTCCGGTGCCCTGCCAGGCGACACCCTTTATGTGACCGGCACGATCGGCGATGCGTTTTTGGGCCTGGAGCTTTTGGCAGGCCGGTTGCAATTGGACTCAGCCGACCATCGCCAGGTCGTTGTAGGCCGGTATCAAATACCGGAACCAAAAGTTTCTTTGGGGCCTGCCTTGCGCGGGCTTGCCCATGGCAGCGTTGATGTCTCGGACGGCCTGTTGGCCGATACGCAGCATTTGGCTGAGGCATCGGGCGTCAAAATCAATCTTGATTTAACGGCCGTACCTCTCTCGGCTGCCGGTCAAGCGAGCGGCGTGGACCGGCTTCGGCTTGCCTCCGGCGGGGACGATTATGAGATTCTGTTCACGGCCTCCGAAGAAGAGGCTGACACGATCGCCGAACTCGCCCGGACCCATAATGTGGCCATTCACGCCATTGGACACGTTGAGGTCGGACAAGGTCTCTCAGTCTTTGATGAAAGCGGCAAACCATTGGACATTACGGCATATGGTTATGAGCACTAGGCCTGGGCAGGAGCGGATTAGGTATAAAGCCCGATCAACTGAAAGTCCTCGCCGCCGAGGCCTTGCTTGAATTTGGTCACCCCTTCGGCATGTTCCAAATTGATGCCGCCCAAATCAAACCAATCCACGCCGTCTTGTTTAAGAGTCTCAATGGCGGACCACAGCAAGCGGTAATGCGCGTTGGTTTTGCGTCCTAAATCCCCGGACCAGCCGATTTGGTAGGTTGCGCTTTTGCCATGTTTGAAGACCAAAATCGCGGCAATTATGTTGTTGTCTCGGGTGGCGCGCAATAAGAGCGCTTCATTTCTGGGGTCGCTGAAGTTGAAGAGATTGCGTACAATCTTCGGTGACGCTCCGGCATATTTTTTAAGGCGTCGATCCTCCATATACTGATCAATCAGCCAATCGATATGCCGATGTCCCTGATCAGACCGGATCTGGATGTTTGTCTTCTCGGCGGCATTGAGACGATTGCGCCATTTCTGTTTCAGCCGGCTGCGGATCTCTTGGAGACCCGGTCGCATGTCGAGCCAAATGGACTGATAGCCCGATGATTTCGGTTTAAAGCTAAGGGCCTTGAGGTGGCTGTCCAGCTTCTCATCGGAAGGCGCCTCCGGCATGATCCGACGCAAGCGTCCCAAACGTTTGGGAAAAGCCAAATCAAAGCTCTCGAAAAAATCGCCCCAATCCTCTGCCGAACCATAATCGTCAAACCAAAGAGGTCCTCGGTCCAAGGTCACAATATGGACCAGGCCGAACAGCTTGATTTCCTGAATCTGGAGCACGCCGGCAATTTCTTCACCCCTTCGGATAACGCCGAAGCGGGTCATAAGCTGCTCGCTCGCGCGCATGGTTTGCGCATAGGGCCAGGTCTGCAGCAAGTTGGGGCGGGGCAGGGCGGCAAAGAGCCGGTCCCACTCGCTCAAAGTCAATTCATCCCAGGAAATCTCCAGCGTCACACGATCAATCCGTCTATTGCGTCATTTGGTCCACTCAATGTGGGCGAACATGGTTAACGCAATCTTTTCAGGCCGAGAGGAACGACGGGTAACCGGCACTTAACGCCGCCATGCCATAGTCGCAGGACCGCCTAAATGGGGCGGAAATAGAGGAAAGATAGGCTCATGAGACGCCTTTTTTGCATGCTCGCTGCTTTGACATTTCCGCTGATGGGGCCGATGCCCGCATTCTCGGCGGACGAGCCAGAGGATTCCGGCGAAGCGCTCATCCTCAGTGTCGACACGGTGGTGCAGGTCCCTGTCGTACTTATGCCGGTGAGTGATGCCTCCGGCGAACTCCTCAACTATGCCTATATTCTGGTAGAGCTGAAGATTGCCAACTCTACCGACCGCTGGTCTGTGGAGGAGCGAATCCCTTACATCAAAGATGCCTTCATTCGGGTGCTCCACAGCACCCCCAATCGGGCCTATGACGCGAACGAGCCGGTCAATCAGGAGGCGATTCGCCAGAAGCTGCTGACCGCGTTAACCGGTATTGTGCCGGAAGGGATCGTTAGCGGCCTTGTTTTCCGGGATATTGCGACCACAAACCGGGACTAAGAGCCCCTTTTTTCCGCCGATATCCGGTATTCGGACCCCTTCAAAAAGGCTCCGGATAAGATCCAAGAAAAGTTTACCGCACTGCATCATCACGGTTGCTTTCCCAAGCCAACTTTGGCATGTTCCGCGCACTTTTTAGTAAGGGTTTCTGGATCTGAACCTTTCGGGGGTGCACGGATCCAATCGACACATCAGACTTTCCCAAAAGGATAAGACCATGAGCTTGGAATTGTGGCTGATCATTGCGTGCGGTCTGCTGGCACTTGTCTACGGACTTTGGGCTGTGCGGAGCGTCTTGAGCGCCGATGCGGGCAATGAAAGAATGCAAGAGATCGCCGGCGCTATTCAAGAAGGGGCTAGCGCCTATTTGAACCGTCAATACACCACCATCGGCGCCGCCGGTGTTGTGGTGTTCGTTGTATTATGGGTGTTGCTTGGCATTAAAGTGGCTCTCGGATTTGCCGTGGGTGCCGTCTTGTCCGGCGCCGCTGGTTATATCGGCATGCTTGTCTCCGTGCGGGCCAATGTCCGCACCACTCAGGCGGCCAGCAAGAGCTTGGCCGGCGGTCTGGAGATTGCCTTTAAATCCGGTGCCGTGACCGGCATGCTCGTGGCGGGCCTGGCCCTGCTATCGGTGGCCGTCTATTACGGCATTTTGATCGGGGGCCTCGGGCTTGAGAAAACTTCCCGTGAAGTGATTGACGCTTTGGTCGCATTGGGCCTCGGCGCCTCGCTCATTTCCATCTTTGCCCGTCTCGGCGGCGGTATCTTCACCAAGGGTGCGGATGTCGGTGGTGATTTGGTCGGTAAAGTGGAAGCGGGTATTCCGGAGGATGATCCTCGTAACCCAGCCACCATCGCTGACAATGTGGGCGACAATGTAGGCGATTGCGCCGGTATGGCTGCCGACTTGTTTGAAACCTACGCAGTGACCATCGTGGCCACCATGGTTTTGGCATCGATCTTTTTCCGCGCTGCCGGTGCGGACGTAGTCGGCGATATGATGCTCTATCCGTTGGCAGTCGGCGGTGCCTGCATCATTACCTCCATTATCGGCACCTTCTTTGTGAAATTGGGCGCCAATCAGAGCATTATGGGGGCCCTGTACAAAGGCTTTATCGCCACGGCGATCCTGTCCCTGATCATTCTTTACCCGGTAACCGCCAGTGTGCTGGGCATGGACACGGCTTTCACGGTATCCGGAAAAACCTTCACCGGTCTTGATCTTTATATCTGCGGTGTCATGGGCTTGATCGTCACGGGCCTGATCATCTGGGTCACGGAATATTATACCGGTACGGATTACCGCCCGGTCAAAAGCGTGGCAGCAGCCTCGGTAACAGGTCACGGCACCAACGTTATTCAAGGTCTTGCGGTCTCCATGGAAGCGACGGCTTTGCCGGCGCTGATCATTGTTGGCGGTATTATCGTCACTTATTCCTTGGCCGGTCTGTTCGGTATCGCGATTGCGGTCACCACCATGTTGGCATTGGCCGGTGTGGTTGTGGCGCTTGATGCGTTTGGTCCGGTAACGGACAATGCGGGCGGTATTGCTGAGATGGCGGAATTGGATGAGGGCGTGCGCAAAACAACGGACGCCCTTGATGCTGTCGGCAACACCACCAAGGCGGTGACTAAAGGGTATGCGATTGGTTCTGCCGGTTTGGGCGCCTTGGTTTTGTTTGCTGCGTATACGTCTGACCTTGATTACTTCGTCAGCGACCCAGCGGCCTTCCCGGCCTTTGCGGGTGTTGAGGTGAACTTCTCCTTGGCCAATCCTTATGTTGTGGTCGGTCTGTTCTTTGGCGGTTTGCTGCCCTATCTGTTCGGCTCACTTGCCATGCAGGCTGTGGGCCGCGCCGGTGGTGCCGTTGTGGAAGAGGTTCGCCGCCAGTTCAAAGAAATCCCGGGCATTATGGAGCGGACAGCCAAGCCGGATTACAGCCGCGCCGTTGACATGCTGACACGTGCCGCGATCAAGGAAATGGTTGTCCCATCGCTCTTGCCGGTCTTGTCACCGATTGTCCTTTATTTTGCGATCACGTTCATCGCAGATAAGTCAGCGGCACTTTCTGCTGTCGGCGCCATGTTGCTGGGTGTGATCGTGACGGGCCTCTTCGTGGCCTTGTCCATGACTGCCGGTGGCGGTGCTTGGGACAATGCCAAGAAATACATCGAAGATGGCAACCATGGCGGTAAAGGCTCAGAAGCTCATAAAGCGGCCGTCACCGGTGATACGGTGGGCGATCCTTACAAGGATACAGCCGGCCCAGCTGTCAATCCGATGATTAAGATCTCGAATATCGTCGCGCTGCTGTTGCTTGCCGTGTTGGCGCACTAAACACAGCGGACTGAAAACAAAAAGGCCGGGCAGAGTGTCTGCCCGGCCTTTTCTTATGCCGAATTGATCAGCGAAAACTTTATTAGTTGCCGGCGCCTGGCGCAGGGAGGCGGCCAAGATTGCCGAAGATCTGCTCTAAGAAACCGAGCTCTTTCCCGCGCGTAGGTGTTTTACGTTCCACATAGGCAACCACTTGACCGTCTTCCAAGCCATATTTGCCGATATCGGCCACCAAATCATCTTCGCTGAAAGAGACGGCCAGAACTTCACGCTTGGTGACTTTGGGGGCAAAGAATGCCCGGGCCTCATGGCGGCTGGAAATGTAGTACCAAACCTCTTCGTTGAAAGTGGCGGTGGTCGAGGGCGATCCGAGGCGCTGGTAAACGGACTCTTTATTGTCCACGCCGATCCCGATGGATTCCACGGCCATCTGATCAGGGATGTAACCCCGTTGGGCGACAATTGGATTGCAGGCACTGAGGCCGACGACGAGACCGAATGCCGCAAGCACTGGTAAACACGCGCGGCGCTTTTTGGTATAAGCATGGTCCATATGAAGGAAATCCCCTGGCAAGCTTCACTGCGTCTCAACTAGCGCGTGGCCAAGGCAATTGCAAGTGCCTGCTTGTCCCACTCAATTAAATGCGAATGCGATAATGTTGAAAAAAAACAAGATCTTAAGTTGGCTTTTTCCAGTGGCTTTGGAGCGCCTTGCCGCCGAAAAGCTCTATACAGGGATTGTCGAGCAAAGCCGCCGACCGGAATTCTATCTAGCCGGTGGAGTCGCCGATACAGTGGACGGCCGCTTCGATCTGGTGGTTTTGAACGCTATTCTGGTCTTCCGACGGATCAAGGGCCATGGCCCCAAGGCGCAAAAAGTGTCTCAAGCCCTGTTCGATACGATGTTTGAGAATATGGATGAGGCGCTGCGGGAGATCGGAATCGGCGATTTAAGCGTCGGCGGCAAAGTCAGCCAGATGGCCGAAGCCTTTTACGGCCGGGCCGCCGCCTATGAGGATGCTATCAAGGCCATCGAGCGGCGTGATTTGATGGAGGCGCTGCGGCGCAACCTCTACCGCGATGCGCCGCGCGTGGATGCGGGCCCCGCCATGCTCGCCGACTATGTCACAAGACAGGTGCGAAGCTTGGATGCGCAGGATATTGATCAGATCCTGGACGGCAACATCACCTTTGAAGCATTGGAAGAAAAGGCGGATGCCTAATCAAACAACGTCGCCTGAATTCAGCCGGGTGAAGACCGTGGCGGAGTTGGCTGCCGGCGTGAATAATCTGCGCCTTGAGGCGGACGAGGCCGAGCGTGCGGCTTTGGCCCGGCGCTTCGGGCTTGCGTCCCTCAACGCATTTTCCGTCATCTGGTCATCACGCAGCTGGCGCCGGGACGGGGTGCAACTGACCGGGCGTCTCATGGCCGATTATGTGCAGTCTTGCGTGGTGACCTTGGAGCCTATTCCTGTGCATTTGGATGAAGCGATTGAATTCAACTGCTTACCGGAAGGTTCTATCGACGAGCTTGAAGAAGATGGGGAACTGATCGTCGCCTTTGAAGAGAGCGAGGTGCCCGAACCGATAATTGACGGCCGCTTGGATTTGGGGGAGCTGGCCAGTCAAGCTCTGGCGACCTCGATCGACCCCTATCCGAAATCAGCCGCCGCCGCCGAGGCGAATCTGGACGCGCCATCTCCCGCAAATGGCGTGGGCGGCGAAAATCTTGCCCCGTCCGAGGAAGGTCTCAAGCCTTTTGCGGCCCTGGAAAAACTCAAAAATCGCCTTGATTGAGCCGTTGCCAGGCTCAAATTTCTGCCCAATTTGGAAAACATCCTGGTGTCACAAGATGGCTGTATTGTTTTCTTCTGGGTTTCGAGTATGTTCCGCCGGAAATTGAGCCGGACTTGGGCATGTCGCATTCGAGGGGTATGATGCAGGTCGGGATGGATTGGCGGGCCTTTTGGGGCCGCGCGTTAGGGCAATAGAGCGCTTTGGCTAGCATAACCATTTCATTGGACGCGATGGGCGGCGACAATGCGCCGGATGCGATTCTGGAGGGCGCGGATCAATTGCTCGGCCGGCGGCCGGGCTTCAAGGTCCTATTGTTCGGCGACCAGGCGCGCCTCAAGCCGGCTCTTTCAAAATTCAAACATTTGGCCGCCGCCGATTATGAGATCGTTCACACGGACGAAGCGGTCGCCATGGACGACAAGCCAAGCCAGGTGCTGCGCAAGGGGCGCAACACCAGCATGTGGCTGGCCATCCAGGCGGTCAAAGAGGGACGGGCTCATGCCGTCGTCTCCGCGGGCAATACAGGTGCGTTGATGGCCTTGTCCAAGTTTCAATTGCGCACCATGGAAGGGATCGACCGGCCCGCTTTGGTTGCGATTTGGCCTGGTGTGGGCGGCGATTGTGCGGTGCTGGATTTGGGCGCCAATGTGGACGCCACGTCGAAGCAGTTAGCCGACTTTGCGATTATGGGGATGGCCTTCGCCAAGGTTGTCCTTCACAAGCCCAATCCGCGTGTGGCGCTGTTGAATATCGGCGAGGAAGAGCTGAAGGGCCATGAGGAGGTCCGCGAAGCCGCAGCCATATTAAAGGACCCGGAATTGGGCATGGATTTCCGCGGCTTTATTGAAGGCAACGATATTCTGCAAGATGTGGCGGACGTGGTCGTCACCGATGGCTTTACGGGCAATATTGCCCTTAAAACCGCTGAAGGCACTGCCACGACAATGGCCCACTGGGTGCGCGAGGCATTTTCCAGCTCCCTTCTTAACAAAATAGCCGCCTTTATGGGGCAAGGTGCTTTCAGGGCCTTGAAGGCCAAAATGGATCCGCGTCGCTCGAATGGCGCCGTGTTCTTGGGCCTCAATGGCATTGTCGTCAAAAGTCATGGCGGCACCGATGGAATGGGATTTGCGAGCGCCATTGAAGTGGCGCTGGAATTGTCGGACAGTAGTTATGAAACCAGCATTTCCGAAACGCTGTCGCATTTGGATCTGGACCGCAAAGCGTCCAACGGATCCGGCGAGGGGATCAGCGGATTGGAATCGAAAAGAGAAGTGGCTGCAGAGTGAGTAAAACACGTGCTGTAATCGTTGGCTGCGGGGGATATTTGCCGTCCAAGGTGCTGACGAATGACGATCTGGCAAAGATTGTCGATACCTCGGATGAGTGGATCACGACCCGCAGCGGCATTAAACAAAGACATATTGCGGCGGATGATGAAGCCACCTCGGATCTGGCGGTGGCTGCCGCCAAAGAAGCCTTGGCCCATGCCGGCGTGACAATTGAGGATATTGATTTGATCGTAGTGGGCACAACCACGCCGGATCAAACACTGCCGGCCGTGGCGGCGATCGTACAAGCTAAACTCGGCATGTCTCATGGGGCCGCGCTTGATGTGCAAGCGGTCTGCTCAGGCTTTGTTTATGGTCTCACCGTTGCCGACAATTTCCTGACCGCCGGTCAGTTCAAAAGGGCCCTGGTGATCGGGGCGGAAAAACTTTCCAGCATTATTGATTGGGAAGACAGGACCACTTGTGTGTTGTTTGCCGATGGCGCAGGTGCCGTTGTGCTCGAAGCTCAAGAGGGCAAGGGCGTGAATGAAGACCGCGGCATTCTCTCCAGCTATTTGCGCTGTGACGGCACGCTGAAAGAGTTGATCAAAACCAGCGGCGGCACATCCACCACCGGCGAGCCGGGCAAGATTCAAATGGCCGGGCGGGAAGTGTTTCGTCACGCCGTGACGAATATTTCAGAAGCCATCGTGGCGGCCTGCAAAAAAGTCGACATCGGCGTTGATGAAGTGGACTGGTTCGTTCCCCACCAAGCCAATTTGCGCATTCTGGAAGGCACGGCCAAAAAGCTCAAAATTCCTCATGAGAAAGTAGTTTTAACCGTCGAGAATCACGGCAACACATCTGCAGCCTCCGTACCTCTGGCCCTCAACACGGCCGTCAAAGACGGGCGCATTCAGCCGGGCCAATTGGTTTTGTTCGAAGCCATGGGCGGCGGGCTGACCTGGGGCAGCGTTCTGGCCAGGATGTGATTTGAGGAATATGGCCCTCTTGATTCAGAGTTTCTTACAAGAAACGAACCCATCCTATTGATTTTTATGCTTTTCTTGAGATTGATCGTTGACGGGGGCAGGATCGCGTCCTACCATTCCTCATCAACAAAGAGCGAGTCGATGTCATGTCTGGAAATACAGTCACACGGGCACACTTGAGTGAAGCGGTCTATCAAGAAGTGGGTCTGTCCCGTAACGAATCGGCGCAGTTGGTCGAAACCATTTTAGAAGAAATCGCCTCCACTTTGGAGAACGGTGAGAACGTCAAGCTCTCCTCTTTCGGCACCTTTGCCGTACGTCAAAAAGGCGGCCGCATGGGGCGCAATCCGAAGACAGGTGAGGCGGTGCCCATTGAACCACGGCGGGTTCTGGTTTTTCGACCGTCCAATGTGCTCAAAGATATGGTAAATAAGTAAGGCGTTTGTGATTCCCTTTTTCGGGAATGCGATCGCCATCGATTTCACGTCTCAACGCGAGAGGGGCCAGAGGTGACGTCATCCGTGCAAAAATCCGCGCAAGCATTTCGGACCATTAGTGAAGTGGCAACGGACCTGGATGTACCGCAACATGTTCTGCGTTTTTGGGAAAGCAAATTCTCTCAAGTCAAACCGATGAAGCGTGGCGGCGGCCGTCGGTATTATCGTCCCGAAGATATCGATCTCTTAAGAGGGATCCGGACGCTTCTTTACGATGACGGCTTCACCATCAAAGGCGTGCAGAAAGTCTTCCGCGAACGCGGCGTGCGTTTTGTCATGGAAACAGGATCGCGGCCCGGCGGCGAACGCCCGTCCTTGGTCAAGGATGACGATTTGCGGCCTATGTCTTACGTGGAAGATGTGGCTCAATCCGACGCGCCATCTGAAATTCAAGAAAGCGTGGTGATCCCCGCCATCAATCGTGAACTCACCACCGAGCAGCGCCAACGATTGAATGACGTGCTGACCGAATTGCTGGAGCTGAAAAGCCTGATCCAAGCTGCCCGCGGCGCCGAAACTCTGCGCTCGCAGCCTCAACGGGCCGCCGCGTCTTAAGGCTCACACCACGCGATTTCCCGATTGCCCTTGATCGGCCGCCTGTCTATAGTGCGCGCCTTCGCGGTCGGAATTTGCCGGGCGCGCAAGTCTTTTTCGTCGGAGCGTAGCGCAGCCTGGTAGCGCACTTCACTGGGGGTGAAGGGGTCGTGGGTTCGAATCCCGCCGCTCCGACCATTCTATCTTCTTGAAACTTAATCATTATTCCTAAGCCTCTTTCTGCGCTCGTTGTCCAATGAAATGGGCATTGGGGAGCTATTGGGGAGTAAATTGGTTTTCGTGTGCTTGTCGAGTTCACGAATAATTCGCTCCGTCGCTTCGCGTGCCGACCGCAAATAGTTCTTGTGATAGTGCAGATATGAGCTTGTCGATTTGTTGCCGACGGCGTGACCCATGAACCGTTCCGCATCTTCAAACAAAGCGCCTTCACGCTCGGCATGTGTCCGCATGAAGTGTCTCAGCGTGTAGGGAATCAGTTGGGGCAGATTGACTTTCTTCTTTTCCCGCACTCTTTGGAACGCGCCCGCAGCCGACTTGATCGGCTCACCGCGCCAGAAAACATATTGCTCTGGCTCACCTGTTTTTCTTTCAGCGTCCCATTGCTCTAGCCAAGGAAGGAGCGTTGAGGAAATCGGGATCAAGGCTCTCCACTTGCTGACGGCCTGGCGTCGGTCTTCGGGGTTCAAGTCAATCAGTCCCAGTTCGTAATTCACTTGGGACTTTGATAGATCGCAAACCGCTTCGGGCCGGGCCCAGGTGTTCAGCCCAATAATGACGTAGCGTCGGACGTGTGGCGTTTTGATATGATCTATGAACTTCGCCATGTCTTTGAAGCTCGGCAGATACTCCCTGGGACGAGCTGCCGGCCGATCGGTGATCGCAGTGATTTCATTCTCGCCCGTGATGATGTGGGGCGCCGACTTGAGACGCGGCACACCTTCTAATTTGGTGTCCTTCGAATCTTTCAAGACCATATTTACGGCGGCGGCAATCATCTTCATGTAAGACACAATGCTAGAGGTTTCGTGCTTGCCAGACAGCGAGGCGATAAACTTCTTTTGGGCTTCCCCGCTGAAGTCGGCAACGCTTGTCCCGTTCTCCCGCATGAATTCCACGCAAAGCTTGTGGCCCAGAATAGCGGCGGGGTGGGGCTTCTTCTTTTTCTTTCCGTTCTCAACAACAGTTTTCTTCTTTTGGTAGTACGTGAAAACCAAACTCAAATGCACTTTGTCAGGTGTCTGAGGATCGCGGTTGCCGTCCTTCAAGCATTCGGCAATCAATTCAATTTGTGCTTTATCCCGATCTCTTGTTCCAAGCGAAGTGCGACGGACTCGGCCAGTTCCGGTGGAATATCGGAAGGCATACCAATATCCTGAGAGGTCTTCGTCGTCGTCTCTGAGATCGAGCCACCATCCCCGGAACTCGAATCTGCGTTCTCCGGTCCTGTCGAGCTTTCCCCGTCGCGTGCGTTTGTCTCTGGGCATGGGCCCGTCTCCGTTGTTTCAAGGTACTCAAGAAGCCATGACCGCTTGTACCAGAATGTGCGCTTCTTCTTCTGGTGTCGGATCTGACCACCGTTCCGGGCCCGCCGCAACTCCAAGACGGTGAGGCACGCAAATTCATCCGTTTGTAGCCAGTGGCTTTCGGGTCTCAGTATCTCATCTGTCTTTAGCTCAGCCATCGTTTATCAGCTCGTCTATTGTGGGCTTAGTTGGGGTGGTCATTGGGCCTTACGTAGATCCCTCAGTTTCGCTCGTTCGGCTTTCAATTTTATCTCGTAGTCGGAAATGGCCCTCTCGATGACCGCTTTCTTTGATTCCTGGTCGGCCTTTGCCATTACTTCAGGCACTTTGAGACCATATCTCCTGCACGCGCCTATTAAGCTGCGAGCGCGCCAGCCGTACTCCTCGCATTGGCTCAATTCAGATTGTATGAAGTCAAGCGCGTCCTGCCTGCTCTTGAATGGATAAATCCCCCGCCAGCTTCCCGATCCATCCGAATAACTATTTATCTCCCATTTCAATGTTTTTTTCAGGTCGCCCCGGAGACTAATGAGCCGCTTCTTTTTGTTATACCCATGACCGTCGTTAAGCTGCTCGTCGTCATGCTCGACAATCTTCCACTGATCTTCCTCCAATACAAAGTGGGTTATCTTCGAATCCAGAAAGTCTTGGACAGACTCTATCCACTTGTTGCCTTGAAGGATTTTGTTCTGCTCAGCGATCTTGTTGTTGAGTTGCCCAACCTCTCGCTCTAGTTCATTAAGCTTGTCGCGCGCCGCGGCCCGTTCATCGCTCAGGCGCCTCAGTTCGTCATTGTAAACCGGCATAGGCGGTTTGTCGTAAACCTGCTCAACGAGCAAAAGCGCTCCGTCGCCGTAGGTAACCTCATCGCCATATAGATATTCAACTCTTTCGCGCACAACTAGGCCGTCAGACGTTTCGGACACCAAAGTCACTTCGCGGCCATCTTTCAAGTATTTAACCATTCGCTATCTCCAGCAGTATGTCGGCGTGAGGGGTCATTGCCGTCCGCCCTTGATAACCTTCAGTGCGCCCAATTGTTGCAGAGCCTTTTTCTTTGCCTTTGTTACTTGGCCTTTGTATGAGGCAGCAGATCGGCGGGCGTGATCGGTCTGCTTAATTTGATCGCGATACATGCGTTCGTAAAAATCTTTCGACTCTTCCAGGCGCAGATTGTCGCGCTCAAGACGCTTAACTTTGGTATCCGTGTAATGCTGTGCATGGCCGTTAGGGCAATGAAACGTGCCCCCACGCTCAAGTAGCTGTCGTCTGTGGCCTGCTTCGATACCGAAAGGAATATTGCACTTGCAGCAATTCTCTTGAATAAGGTCAGCCATCAGCCGAGTCCTTCTCACTCTCTCTATTGGCCTCAATAGCCTGGGCTGCGGCTTCTGTCTCTTCGGGAAGGGTGTGCCAAAAATCTGCCAATTGGCCTGGTGTGAAAGCGTCTTTCAATTCTGCAAAAGGCGCCAACGCGTTGGCCAGTGCGGCGTTACGGGTGCGTTCGGCTTGGAGTTGGCGTTCGGCTTCAATTCGTTTGACCTCATCTTCCGCAGAAGTATCAAGAGCCGAGCCAACCCACTTTTGCGCCACGTCTAGGCGGACGTATTCTTTGCAATGCAGTTTCATTTCGGCATTAGCTGCGTTGCTTTCGCACCACGTCTGCATTTCAATAGCGTCCGAGACTTGTTCAACACCAAGCCAAGCTCTTTCCGGCATATCACCCATCACTATCTCCCTCGATTTGCTTTGAGTTGGCCGGTTTGGCTTCAGCTTCCAGCGTTTTGATGGCTTGCAGATATAGGCGAACACCGTTGAACAATTGCTTTGCAACCGCAGCTCTTGCGAGCCCCTCGGCTGGACTGATCTTCCCGGATCTCAGCGCCTCCAGATCGCCTGACAACCCAATAACCGTTTCTCGTAAGTTCAGATTGTCCGACACGGGTGAACTCTCATAGTCTCTGCTTACCATCGGATTATTGTCCCCCAGGCTCGGCTTGGAATTTCTTGTGGTTTCTGAAACTTGAAGTTTTCGTCAAAACACAAGTGTTTTGACTCGGCGTCAATGCACTCGGCTAACGCATCAATTTGTTGCGCTATCCGTCTGTCTCGAAAGTTTCCAAAGGCACCAACTGGTCTGCCCCAGTGCCGTTCGCACCATGCGCAGACAGGCGGGACGTGCTGATAAGCATTTGGCTCAGGCCACTGTCTTTTGATTGTATGGCCACAGATCGCGCAGTCAAAAGACGGCTTAGGCCAGGGCAAAGGCTCATTGTTCCAGTCGTATCTAACCATCACTATCACCCCGCGCTGCGTCGGCTTTGAGCCAATTCTCTGCCCACGCTTTCATTTGTTTCCACTCCGCTTCGGAAATGTCACAAGCCTCCACAGTGCCCATGAACTGAGGGTCTATGTTGATCAGCTTGAAAAGCCTGCTTGCCATCCGCAATATCCTTGCTGCCTCGGCGTTGTGTTTCAATTCGGCGTTATCTTCGACAGTTCGATAGCCGCGCATGATCTTTTGTTCACTCATGGTCCGCGTCCTTTGGTGGTGGGCAAAACTTTAGATCTGTCATTGCTCTGGCTTTCCGGCTAGGCCGCGTTGGCGCTCTCTGGCCTGCTGTATCGAGGCAAAAAGAAATTCAGAAGCTTTCCTGTTGACCGGTCCATGTGTCGTTGAATTCCCCAGACATCGTGCAAAAAGTCAAAGCCTGAGGCGTGAAGCAGGCCGTCAAAGTCCATTGGGTTTCCGTTCGCGTGGCAGGCGGTCAAATCCATTCCCAACGATTCACGGTCGAATGAATTGGTGGACTCGGCTTCGAGGCGGTCAAGAATATCATTGACCAATGCGGCCTCTAAATCTGTCACTTCAAACGAAATGTGCTCCATCTTCTCTCTCCTAAATTCGCGGGGTGATTTAAGGCGTTTGCACCCATCGCCGCGTTTTTCTTTTTTCGGTCGTCAAATCACACGCGAGAACAAGTCCGGCAATGTGATCCCCCGAGAGTCCCAAAACTGCAAAAACGATCTCTGACCTCACTGATCGGGTTTCCCTGCTAGCCCGCAGTAGCCGTTGCTGGATTTCTGCCGCCTTGGTCGTGCGTCCAAAGGAGCGCGATCTACGTCCTCATAAACCCACCGCCAAGCGCCGCAACTGTTTCCCTCGCAATGGCGCGTGCCACTTTCGGACTCGATGCCGCAGTTTTCAGGACCGCAACACGTTATCTCTTTAGCCTGTTCGACTGTGTAGATCATGTCAGTCGTCCATCATGGATTTGCGATAGTCTGCCGAGCGCTCACGCTGGCCAGGTGGGACATGATCAAGGTCAACTGGCATACCTTGTTCAAAATGATCGCAACTGTTGAACTTGCTCACAAAGTGACCGGATCGCGGGCCATCGCTGGACAAGCACATTGCTTTGGCCTGTCCATCTTCGACGGCTGCCAACATCTCACTCCAGAACTTGCACTTGCTACATGACATCTTCTCTCTCCTTATTCGGCGGTTGTACGTGCTTCGCTTTATCGGTTGCTATCCAACATAAGCTCACTAGTGCGCGATCATCTCATGTGTCTTGCATCACGTGTCCGGGTTAGTTAAACCTCTGGCCACCGCCCCGCCTAGGCGGAACTAAAATGGGATCCCGTCGTCAAGATATGGCAGAGGGGCAACCACGAAGTTGTCCTCATAGTCATATGTTTTCGAGTTAATGAGAACTTCTAGAGCGTCCACATAGGCAATGATTGCATTGTGCTCTGGTGATCGGTCAGCCTCCGGGATGGTGCTCTTAATATCGTCGGCCTTATCATTGTAACTCATCAGAGCCCTTTGCGCTCTGTCGAACTGATCGTCAGCAATTTCCCGGAGCTGGTATTGCGCGACTGCTTTGTCGGCCAACCGCGCCGCCGCTTTCCTGAGATCGTCAACGGCTTTCAGATCTTCCAGATCATCCGCCGACAGACTGACTTCAAAGTGACAGTAGTCGTGGGACCTCATAACTCTCACTGATGCTTGCATCTAAATTGCCTCCGTTGTGCCGCCTAAGCGGATTGCTTTGATTCCTACTTCTTTCCCTCGACCAAGATCTTGAAGCTCTCCATGGTTCTCGCGATCATTTCCATGAGCTTGATTTCGTGGTCGGCCTTTTCCTGGGTCAGTTTGTTTTCCTTCACCGCAACAGGGTATTGGGCTTCCCTCCGCTTGACCTCCCGTTCCGCGCATTTGATCAGATCATCAATGTGGGGGCTCGTGCCGTTCCGCCAATTCCAGATGTTCCAGCGTGCAGCCTTTCAACGTTTCCAAATCAATCGGGTCTTGTCCCGTAATGTGTTTTTCCGTGTCGCGAAGTATCACAAGCAGATGAGAGAAGACCCGTGACGCTGCCATAAGAATTGTGAACCAATCCGTTTTCCTTTGGGTGAATTCATCTGCCGCCCATTGGGAGACATCCTCTCCAATCCGGTCTAGCAGTCTATTGACCGCACTTTTCCTGCTGGCGCTATAAGCTGCCTCTTCACAGTCACGCTTGATTTGATTCACGATTTCTTGTGTCATCGAGTTTACCTTTAAGCGGATTGCCTAGTTTTGCACCGGATTTCGTACCCCGCAGCTTCCAATGCCTTGAGATCAGATCGAACGCTGTCCCTGATCGTTTCCTTGGCGTCTTCCTGCGCGCCATCCCAGTGCAGCACTTTTCGTGAAGCGTTTGGCGTGCTCTCAACGATATGGTTCCATCGAGCCGCAGCAATTATTTCAATATCCTCGTCTGTCATCGTCTTTCCTCTTTAGGTGGGCGGTGGGAAGGTATCTCGCCTTCCTGTGATCACTTTCTTGTCTGTCGTGTTGATCCCCAGACTCGAAGCCCTAGATCACGACACCGGGTAGTCAGGCACGCCGGCCACCGCCATAAACCTAAGCTGCCAAGCGCCTCTCTTGGTTTGTTTCCGCAATGATCTTGACGAGATCCAGAACCTGTTTCCGTACTTTTGGATCTTCAATTTCCCGGTAGGCTCGGTTCAATGCGAGACCGTCTGATGTCGCCATGACTTCCGTAACGGGGTCTTCAATCCCGACGTCGGGAGACTTGCCTTCGAGTCCGCCGAAGAAGAATTCAACAGGGCAATCCAATATGTTGGCGAACTGCCAGAGCCTGCTTGCCGAGATCCGGTTCGCTCCGTTCTCGTATTTCTGAATTTGTTGGAATGTGATCCCGACTTGATCCCCTAGAGACTCCTGGCTGACACCACAGATGTTTCTGCGGGCTCTCAGTCTTTGTCCGACGTGGACGTCAATTGGGTTTGGTTTGTTTCTCATGCTGCCTCCTTGTGTGCTTCGCAAGTGGGTGGCCAGAACTCGCCTGTCTGACCACCCTTGTCGCGTTGACCTGGAATTGAACCAGGGACATACCGTTCCAAAAACGATTGCTCTACCAACTGAGCTATCGACGCTTTGTGCTTTTGGTACGGATCGGACGCGCCCAACAAACTAAGACTTATCAAATCGCGCGGTTTACCATTAACGTACGCGCCATCAGTGAATTGGCTGGCGCGGCGGGAATCGAACCCGCATTTCGCAATATTCCTGTTTGTTGCTTTGTCTTTTCCGGCCATAGCTTAAAACTTTCGGGCAAAACACTTAAACTCGTGGGCCCCTATGGGCCGCTACCTAAAACTAAATCTGCTACTCAAACTGTCCCGAAGGATTCCGTTACCCGTGAATGAAATCGAAGATCACATTACCGATATTCATGTTCACGACTTCTGCTTTATTGGCTTTCTGGCGCGCGCGTTTCACCGCGCGGATGAGCTTGTCGATACGCTCCAAATGCAAAGACTTTTGATAGGGCGTCATCATGCTTGAGCGCCGATTGACCTCAATTCGTCCTATTGGTTTGTCAGCGGTCCAGCGCTCAACTTGAGCTGGGTGATGCTCGTCGGCAGGTACCACAATTTTGTGTTCTATGGTCTTCTCGGTCTTGAAACGGACTTCCGATTCCTTATTGACCGAAACACCTCCACCGGCCTGTGCATCGTCCACCCATTCAATAGCTGGGTCCAGGGTAGGGATTCGGAGATAGACATCTCTCAATGACGCAAGGCGCTTCTCCAATCCAAGCAATAGAGTTGCCGGTGCGCCGGTGATCAGCGTCTCTCCGTCAACCACAAGGTCGGCACGCGCGTCTTGATTGGTTCGCTCCTTAGAGGCAAAGCAGTCAAAATACCTCGTTATCGGTTTGCGGATGTAGTCAAGCTTTCCGCTTACCGTCTCGACCATTGGGCTGGTTTCGGACGTGTTCTCAAAGGACCGGCTATCGTCGTTCATGGTGACAGTCCGTGTGGACTCCAAGAAATGCTCCCGCTTGTGTTCGAAAGTGTTCCTGGCCTCATCCAATATCTTTTTGAAGGTGTGTTCGAGGTCACCCTCGACGGCTAGAACTTCATGTAGTTCACTTTTCTTGGTCATTTATGCTGCCTCCAGTATTTCGTTTTCCAACGTGTTGAATTCCATCTTGCGCAAATAAGTCCGGAGTCGTGTCTCATCGATCGGTTTCAATTCAAGATCATCCATCGGCACCGGCAATTCCAGATCAGCTCTCAATGTCACAAGGTCACGGCTCATAATGACCTGGTCGTAATTGTCCTCTAGGGATTGGCGCCGGGCCTTTTGCGTGATTTCGTGCGTTGAGAGCAGGAGATTGTCCAGGTCGCCAAACCGATTGATCAGATCCGCCGCGATCTTCTTTCCGATCCTTGGTGCGCCTGGAACGTTGTCTGATGTGTCGCCGGCCAAGGCTTGAAGATCGATCATTTGTGAGGGCTTCACGCCCCAGGTTCGAATGACTTGGTCGATGCCAATGTCCCGCTCGTTTTCGTCTGCGATAGGATCGTAAATGCTGACCCGATCCGAGACGAGCTGCATCAAGTCTTTATCAGACGAAATAATTGTCACGGCGCCGTGAAACTTGTTGGCATAGGTCGCAATCAAGTCATCGGCTTCAAAACCGTCTTGCTTGATCCAGGTCACACCAAAAGCCTCAACGGCTTCATGGGCGACACCAAGTTGTGTGGTCAGGTCTTCTGGACGGGGAGGGCGGTGCGCCTTGTATTTGGGATAGATCTCGTGCCGGAATGTCGGGCCAGGCGCATCAAGCACAACGGCCATGTGTGTGGGGTCGCCTTCGGCCTGGGCTTTCTTGACCATTTGGTTGATCTGGTAACACAGGCCCCGTAAGGCCCCGACAGGAAAGCCGTCTTCACGCTCCAAAGGTGATCCTGCGTAATAGAACCGGTATAGAAATCCGGAGCCATCAATTAAAGCTAAGCGCATCACGGCCTCCTTCGATTTGAGTTAAGTGCCTCAGCCGGTCGTAAGCTGTTTCGGCAACCATCCGGACCGGGCTTGTCAAAGCAAAGGTCAGGGCCAAGAGCTGAATGTCATCGACATCACACTCGGACACAAACCATCTGACCTCCTGCTTTGTTCCGACGTAATGAACACAATCTGGTCCGCCGTGTTGGTGATGGAATTCGCACAGGGGCACCGCCCAAATATCATCATTCTTCGATCCCATGCCGCGCGTTTTGAACGTGTAAGGTACATCGCGCAGATGGTGCGCTTCACATCCCAGGCGTCGGCAATTCGAGACCAAGCAACGCTGTGCCCTGACATGGTCTAAGTGATGCTCATGAAAGACCGGCTCTATCTTCTGGCGCAGTGTTTCGATATTTGGGGCGATGCGGCTCACTGTTTGCTGAGCTCCTGCTGACGCTCTTTTGCGGCCTTATGGAGCTCTTGCCTTAAATCTTTCGGAAGTTTGTTCAAGCTGCCCTGGCGCTGCTGCCATAGAGCATTGACATCGCCAGGATTCTCACAGGCGGCCAGGGCCTCTTTGATCTCGGTGACCGCCGCCTCATTTTCCAGATCCTCTTCCGTGTCTTCTAACGGCTCAAGGTCCTGAACATCTTCTTCAGCCGCCTGATCTTCTGTCTTTTCAGCCTCTGGCTCGGCCTTCGTTTCTTCCTGAGCGTCTTGCTTGCTTGCCTTGGTGGCTTTTTTCTCCTCGGGCTCAGTGGTTTTGGTTTGCGACTGACCTGCTTTATCTTGGGCCTCAAACTGATCAATTGTCGGCTCATCACCTGGCGCGATTGGGGGATAAGTTTCATCCGCCGTTGCCATGCCGTCATTGATTGAATGAAGCTCAGCAACGAGGCGGGCGATGTCCTTGGCAAGCCATTGGTCAGAAGACTTGCCAACAACTCGCTCAACCCGCCTCACGTCGAACTTAATTTCTTTGAGCCGGTCCAGGATCTTTTCGCGCCACCCATCAAGGTCCTTACCAACCTTTGCAACAATTTGCTGCTTTGCCTCTTGCATGGCGAAATCGGCGTGGGTTTCTAGGGCGTTAACGATGACGTTTCGGATCGCCTTTGATTGCCCGATCTGAAAAACAATATCGAGCTCCCGGTCCTTATCCATTTTCTTGGATGTAGACTGGTTCTTTCTTTGCTGAAAGGCGCGCTCCAGGCTGTAGCCGGTTTCGACATCAACAAAGCGCGCATAGAATAGCCAGTGGTCAGGTTGATCGAATGCCCGGACGTTGACCTGGCAATTGCCATATTCGCGGGCCAGATTGTTGGCAAGCTTAATGGAGGGGCCTTCAACCCAACCAGTTGACCCGTTTTTGTTTTTGGTCGGCCATCGGTAGTACCAGGACTCACCGGCTGCTGCTGCAAGCACCTTTAGCTTCTGGAATATCTTGGAGTGATCGCGCTCAACGGCGACCTTCTGTGCCGTGATGATTGCGCCCTGCGCCGTTATGTTTGTGCCGCCGACCGTCATCAGCTCGCCTTTACTGGCGTCCTGATCGGCCATGGCACTGATCATGGCCTCTGAGTCCACAACCGTTTCTGAAAATCCGTTATCCATCAGCTTACCCTCGCTGTTGATTTCTCTTCGATCTTGGCGCCGGTCAGATTTTTATTGCCGGCTTTCACAAATGCATTCACCGCTTTGTCGAGTGCATCGCGTGAGATAAAGGGCCTCAATGTTTCGAGGTCTAATTTGTCGTAATCCGTCACCTCACCGACCCAGCGGGTTTGAAGAGTCGAAACTGATCCCATTTCGCCGCGTGTCCGAGCGTGTTCTGCTGGTTTCGCTTTGGCCGCTTTCTCGTGAGTGTCGGCCTCGGCTTCGCGCTGAAACGATTCTTCAAACTCATCAACAGTTTGGGCTCTTGCGCGCGCTGCCTCTTCGGCTTTGCGGATTCGCTCGGCCTCTTCTTGTTGCCGCTTCTTTTCCTCATCGGCTTTCTTTTTGAGAGCCTTATCTAGCCGTGTCTGAACCGTCTTTTTTGCCTGTGCCAACTCGGTCTTGATCGCGTTAAACCAAGCATCTACGGCCTTGCCGCCGGAGAGATATGGCTCTTTTTCGGACACACGGAAAGTTTCGGCTTTCTTAGTGCAAGCCTGGAGCTGCCGCACAAAGTCCCCCGCTTTGCCTACGGCGTCGTCAGTGTCCAGATCTTCCGGCACTCGATCCAACGCTTCTGTGAGCTGGTCTTTCCGCTCAACCAGTTCGGCATATTGTTCGCTCAGCCTGTCACCGATTGGATTGGCGTCGAATGGTGGCTCGTTGTGGCCCATTCCTGCTTGCACGTTCATTTTTGCTCCCCTCAAAAAGGTGGTTTGGCCGCATCTAAATCAATCGGCATGTGTGGGTTCGCGGCGGGGTGATCTTGTGAGTGGACCTGTGCCCATGCCCCCTTGGCTTTCATGTATTGGTATTTCTCAAATGAGATCGGCCGCTTCGCCAAATAGGGCCAATGTCTCGAAACGTCCTGAAGGTCATTGCCGATCCGGCAATAGACGCTTTGCTGGCCTTCGTACTCATCAACCCAAATCACAGCGGGAACCAAAGGCCCGTTCTTGACCAGCTTGGTTTCGTACCAACCACACTGAGGCTTGCTTTCGTGAACAGCCGGATTCTTTCCGGCCATGGCTTCACGGTGCCAAGCGTAATCCTGCTCTATGGTAGAGGTGCGGGTCATCGGTCCGTAAACCTCCCGCGCTTGAACTTTTGACCACGTGCGCCTGTAGCGCTGATCGCCTCGCATTCAGTTTGGAACGGGCCAAATAAAAAATATTCGTGGGATCGCCCTGATCCTGTTTCCACGATCCGCTTAAACCAACCGCGCGGCAGAATCACATCGGCCTTGGTGACTTCAAAAATATAGGTGACGGGCCCCTTCATACCGGCACCACCATCATGAGAAGATAGGCAGCGATTAACGCGCCAAAGAAATGGGAAAAGATCGCAGCCATTATCCGACCCCCAGTTGAGCCGCACACAGACCATGCTCTTGGAAGTCGGTCTTTTGACCTTTGCCTTCTAATTCGTCGGCGGTGTCATCCAGGACCGTTGAGAGATCAACCATGGCGTCCGAAAGCAGATCTTGAATGCTGGGTTCCTCGGTCCCGCCTTGTCTTTCCACTTCAGCGTCATAGGCCTTGGCGGTCTCTAAAAGAGCATTGAATTGGGCTTTGATCTGGTTTTCTAAAGACTGAATGGTCATCGCTGGGCTCCGATCTGATGATTGGAGAATATGCGGATCGGCATTTAGCGTCAAGCATAAAAAATGCGGATTGGCATTTATTTCTGTCCACGACCTCGCGTGAACCGAATCACACCGGTTTCTTGCCAAATTGTAGGCGTGCAGCTACGGTCCCGGGGGTTGTATGGAAAAGGGGTGCCCAAATGCTGATAAGATTGATTTGGATTGCTGTACTCTTGGCGCCGGTCAAGCAGAAGATTGGCCGAGGTACTCTAGAGGGTATTATTCGGACCCAGGTTAACCCTATTTCTGCAATTTCCAGATAAGCCTTTGAGTTACTGGGCAATTTCACAACTATTTCAGATTGTGCCGCGTTCGTGACCCCTTGCCGTATTGACGATTCCTTAGTTTTAGCCACATATGAATGAACCAAACAAAATGTTGGTGGGCATTTTATTGCGCCTGATTTGGCGCTAATTGGAGTGTAAACATGCACAGTGTGAAAAGGATTCGGATTGAAATTTTAAAGCACAGAGACACAGATCTATGGCTTGCAATATCCGATGATCTGCCGGGTCTGGTGGTGCACGGGCAATCACATGGAGAGCTGGAAGATCGCATTGAACCTGCGATTCTCGCGTTGTTTGAGGCTGACGGTTACAAAGTCTTGGATATTGAGACCGAAAAACGAAATCTCGATTTACCAGAGGGCTTTGAGATGCCGGAGGCTTACATTGCGAGTGCTTCTCTCAAAGCAATGGCTGCTTGACCTTAACTTCTGCGCAATACAAGGCTGAAATTAAGAAAATGGGCCTTACACCGGCTAAGCCGTCCTATGATGGAGCAACGATCCACAGGACGGCGGCCGGAGATCATGTCTCCGTCCCTGACCCAGACACGCTGGAGCCCGAACAGCGGCCAATTGCTATTGCCGTGATCAAGAGTAGATTGATGCTATTCTAGTCCCCAAGATATTCTTGATCTTGGTGATCGCAAACGCTCAGACCAGAACAAGTCTATATAGGCCTGCATCACCCGATTGGGTGAAAAGCACAGCTTTCTGTCAGTATTTGAGACCTTTGCAACCAAACCTCACTACACAACTTTTCTTATCACCCATTTGGGTGAAAACGCCAGAAATGGTGTAGTTTCATGTCAGTGTTTTGTTAATTATGTTTGACATGCAACTGAGGGGATACTTAAATCAAAAAATATTGGGGCCGGCATTACCAGTGCCGGTCTTCAGGAGGACTAGACCCTCCCTATCGCCGTGGCTCCGAAGAGCCATTTAACACGACGCCCAACGCCGCACCGCGCGGATCTCAAAACGGGTGTCTGCGGAGGGTCTATGAAAACGCACTCTCGATATTGCATTCATGGTGAAAGTTCTTCACCCATTGCCCCTGATGGTCAACGCACTGAAAGTATTGATGACTCTCTGTTCACAGCCAAAAGTTTGAGTGAGTTTGGAGGCCAGTGAAGCTATGAGTGGAATAGAGGCTTATCCCCTGATCCCGGATGGGGAGACACCGTTCGAACCGGATTTCATACAGAGACTGATGTTTTTTTGTCTCGAAGGGCTCGATCTGCCCAGCGTCGAGTATTGGCCGTCAGATCAGGCGACAGATGACCCAGAAAAAGCAAAGAGAATGAAAGCGTTAGGCAGCTTCCGATTGCCATTGTCCACGTTTTGCATTTGCTGCGGGCGGTCGTATCTCTTCACATTCAAAACCTGGCCGGATATGAGCTTGGCCGAATGCGAGGGGATCAGCAGACTGGAAAGGTCTGGCGCCCGTGTTTTGGATTGCAGCAATTTGTCGCGCCTAGAAAGAGCCTTCGCTGAAATCACGAGGATTGTGGACGCGTGTAGTGCCTGTGCTCCACCATCGGCCCAACAATTCGTCCGGGGAACCGAGAGTCCATGGCCAAATCTGGGTGCACTGGATTCAGAGATTCCAAAGAAATGATGGGCTCGCCTTGATCGTCAAAGCCCTTGTGGACGAACTTCTTGAAGGTGGCTGTTTCATCGTTTTCCCTCTTGGCAACAACGAAATCTCCAGGTTGAGCTTCGATTTCCGGATCAATGATGATGACGTCGCCTTCTAAAAACTGAGGCTCCATGCTCCGGCCCTGAATTTCCAGTGCAAAAGACCGGACCCCGTGATTCCGTTCAGTATATATGTATCTTTCCCCTTCGCCGGCAGGGTAGGCGTCATTTACATCACCCCATGCTCCTGCCGCGATGTAATCAATCACGGGAATGCTGAGGCCGGATTCCCGTGCGGACTGGTCCGGCTCGCCGCGGCCCGTCAAAATCCAATGGGCGCTGACTTCAAGGGCATCAGCGAGTTTTGTTAGTTTATCCCGGGGGATAGGGAAACCCGATTCCCAGTCGTCTATTGTCTGCTCTAGTGTGTCCAGCTGGCCCGCCAAGCCGGCAGCGGTCAGTCCGGCCGTCTCTCTTGCATACTTTATCCTATTCCCAAGCTTCGCGTCTGCCTCGGTAGCCGCTGATTGGGAAAATCGCGAAATGGGCAACCCAGTCAGTTCAGCAAGCTTCTCGGCAGAACGAAAGTCTACAGCGAGCTTTCCGCGCTCCCATTTGGAAACAGTACCCTGGTCCCTACCTACAATCTTGCCGAGCTCATCCTGGTTGAGCCCCAGATCCTTGCGGATGGACTTTATCAATTCCGGTAACCCCATGAGGCGCATAATATGCCTTTTGGATTATGGGCCAAGTGATTTCGAATTTATGCTTGACGAGAATGCGGATCGGCATATTATGCCGCTATGTCAGAAATTCAGCATATTCGGAAAAACCTGTTCGCAATGAGCCAGTCGGGCTTCGGCGCGATTGCTGGCGTTGATCAAGGCACAATCTCTAAGTGGGAGAGGGGCGTCTTGGTTCCGAGCCAGGACGAACTCCGCCGCATCCGCCAATACGCTTTAGACAACAACATTCCATGGGAAGATTCCTGGTTCTTTGAAGTGCCTGCTCAAGAAGAGGAGCGGGTGTCTTGACCACCAATTTAGAAATCCCTGGAGAGTTCACGACAACAGGTTTGAAGATCCGGGACGGATTAAGCCGTGATGAGTGGCTGAAGGGGTGGGCTCAGCTCAAGAAAGTATCAGGTGTTGTGCAGTGGGCCATGGGTGACTGGCTGGCTTATGGCGAGAGGAATTACGGCGAAGAGATTGCCCAGGCTCTCGATGATGATGACTATGATTATAAAACCCTGACCAATTGGAAATATGTTGCGGGAAAGGTCGATACTTCCCGACGTCGGGAAAGCGTCTCGTTCAGTAAACATGCAGAAGTGGCACCACTTGATCCCGAAGATCAGGACAGAGTTTTAGAAAAAGCGGAAAAAGAAAATCTGACCGTTCGTCAGGTCAGAGACGAAGTCAAAGCGATCCGCGGCACAAAAACTGACGATCCCAATAAGTCCATTCGTGACTCCATTGATTTAATCAACAAAGAAGTGGCCAAGCTTCCCGCTCCCGAAACGGCGGCATTGGCTTGTCTTGATATGCGCGGGTTCGATTACACCTCGGCGCACCTTCTTTCCCTTTGGTTCACAAAGTTTTCGCTGGAACTAAACAAAGCCAGCAAGCGTGAAGAGTCCAATATCAGGCTCGTGAAGTAAGAGGCGTACTGGATTGGCTGCGGTGGCCGGTTCAGATCAATTTTCACCGACAGAATTGAATTACGGGTCGTTCCCCCTCAAGGCGGCCCGTTAAGGGAGCGGCCCCGGGCCTGTGTGAACGGTAACCCCACCTTCCCAACGCACAAACAGGGGTCACTTTTTATGGTTAACGCCAGAGGAGGCAACAAGATATGGCCGATAAGATTAAGGACGCTAAGATTGGAGACAATCTTCCTAAAGCTGAAGACATCAACAAATACGTGGATGAACTTGTCGATATAGAGCGGGCGATGGACACGATCCGTGAAGACAATATGCGTCGTGTCAAAGATGAACTCGCGCCGCACAAGGAAGATGCAAAGGAACTGAAGAAAGTCGCTAAGTCGAAACTAGGTTGTTCCGTCAGTGTCCTGAATCAGATGGTGAAAGAGAAAAGGGCGGTGGAAAAAGCTCTTGCCGGGCGGAACAATCTGGATGATGACGACCACGACACGTTCCAGGCTTTCCTTGATCAGCTCGGGGTCTTGAAAGACACGCCACTTGGCGTCGCCGCGATTGAATCGAAAGCAGCGGCTTAATTCATGCTGAACGTGCTCGCATTGGACACTTCAAAATCCGGAACCGGATGGGCGCATGGCCGTCCATTCGATGTTCCTGTGTCGGGCACAGTTTCATTTTCAAGGGCCGGCAAGAGTATTGGTTACGCCATGTGCCGCATGGGAGACTTTCTTTCCGAAAAGATCACGGAATGTAAACCGGATCTGGTCGCGTTCGAGAGCCCGCTGACTGCGGGCAAAGGCAATGCACCGACGCGGCGCTTGCTGATCTGTTTGGCTGGCGAGGTTGAACGATACTGCGACCCCAACAAGATCCGCTGTGTTGAGGCGGAGGTTTCAACGATTCGAAAACATTTCTGCGGCCACGGTCGCGCGAAGAAACCACAAGTGATGTCCAGGTGTGATGAGCTCGGCTGGGCGTATGTCGACGACAACGCTGCTGATGCTCTGGCGCTCTGGGATTACGCAATTTTTCAAGCACACCCAACACTTGGTGCCGAGCTCACGATGCGCCGCATGGCAGATCGGAGGGCGGCATGACCCTCAATTTCGATACCAAACGGATGGCACTGACCCTTTGGTTGACAGGCCAATCCGCGGCAAAGGTCGCGCATAAACTTGGTGTCACGGCCAACCAAGTCAACACGGCTCTAAAGCAAATGGGGTTCCAGCCCAAGACCCGGTGGACATCTCTATCAGAGCAATGCGCGTCGGTCATTCAGGGTTGGTCTAGTCAAGAAATCCACGCCCTGATCACTCTTACTCACAAAGGGTTTCTACCCAAAGACATGGGTCGTCTCTTGGGTCGCTCCGAGAGCGAGATCGTGAAGACACTTTGCAAGGTTGAGAAGCTGATTGAGGCCATTGCAGCACACAAAAGCCAGCAGGGGTGCAGGTATCGGCTGGGCGGTCTCGGAAAGACTGAGAAGTTCTGTAGAGCAAAGCGCATTGGTGACACGCCCTTTTGCGAGGAGCACTACAAATTCCTATTGGCTGAAAGTGTCGCCGATCTCCCGACCAAGGTTGCGAGGTCGTGGCGATGACCGAGCCCGTCCAAATAGGTGACTGCACGCTTTACCTAGGCGATTGCTTAGAGATCATGCCTTCGCTGGGTATGGTTGATGCGGTTGTGACCGATCCGCCCTATGGGATTCAGCAAGATAAGGGCTTTGAGGGCTCTGAGGGCTTTGGGGGCTTTGGGAAGCCAATCGCCCGGCGGCAATATGATGGCGATTGGGATGATGAGAGGCCGTCGAAAGAAGCGTTCGATTTAGCCCTCGCCCAATCAGACCAAGCTATCATTTTCGGCGGGAACTACTTTACAGATTTTCTACCAATCGGGCGGCATTGGTTAGTCTGGGATAAGAAAAACACCATGCCAACGTTTAGTGATTGCGAGCTGGCCTGGACCAATATAGATCGCAAGTCGGTCAAGCTTCTCACTTACGAATACAACGGCTTATTGGGTAAGCGCGAAAAGCGAGTCCACCCAACTCAAAAACCCATTGAAGTCATGAAATGGGCAATAGAAAAGGCCAAGGGGGCCACAACCATTTTAGACCCTTTTATGGGCAGCGGCACAACTGGAGTCGCTTGTGTCAAGCTTGGGCGCAAATTCATAGGCATAGAATTAGATCCAGAATATTTCGACATTGCGTGCAGGCGGATTGAGGAGGCTTACAAACAGCCTGATCTTTTCATAGAGCCCCCGAAGCCTGCAAAGCAGGAGGAGCTTCTATGACCTACAACTCCGCCGACAATTCAAAGAAAAGCTATGACGTTGCTCTCAAGTATATGCGCTTAAGAGAGATCAATGCGGGGAGACTGAAACCCCGTGACGCGTATGAAAAGGCTGAAGCCGAGCGATACGCTCAGCAACAAGAAGAATACTTCAGACAAAGAGCTCTGAAGTGGGCGAGGGCGTTGTGATCACCCAATCCAACATAGGCGCCGGCCTTATTCAGTTCGATTGCTCCTGTGACCAATGCAGCGAGTCTGAATCTGTTGAGGCTAATTCATTTAGTGAGGCATGGGATCAACTCAAGGAAATGGGTTGGCGCTATACCCCGAAGAAAGAGCACTTATGTCCAAGCTGTGTTGAGTGCTGGGTGACAGAGCAGAGGGCGGCGCAATGAACGTCCAGACCCAGATCACGCCAGCGCCTCAAAGGTCAATGATCCCCTTGAACTGCCACAAGTGCGGAAAATTCGGGTTCTGGACCGGTTTGGATCTTCAATCCGCGTTGATAGCTTTTTGGGGATCGGAATGGAAATGGATCCGCAACAAGGGCTTTGCCTGTGGTGATTGTGTCCCAATGAAAATGAGGTGGTTCGGATGAGCAATGTCGAAGATAGATTGGCTGAGTCAGAGCGCCTTTTTCAGCGATGGCGTGACCTTACATTAGAAGCGCATAACCAGCCCGGTAATATCGACAAGGCCATGGCGGCCGGCCATGCCTATCGGAAATTCATGGACTCATTTTTGAGCCTGGACCAGCAAGCCAAACTGAACGGGGGTGATCACGCCAATGGGAAGTGAGGCTGTCCAGAGTTTGGATTTTGAGCACGACCTGCAGGCTCCGGTCGCCATTGAGGCGGAGCAGAGCTTGTTGGGGTGTTTGCTTTACGCGCCTAAAACCTTCTGGACGATCTCAGATGATGTTTCCTCAGATGATTTCTACGACGGGCTTCACCAAAAAATATTTGCTTTGATTTCAGATAGGCTATCGCGTGGTGAAAATACGAGCCTTCCGTCACTTGCACCGTTGATTGACGCGAACCAGGCTTTTGATCCTTTGGGCGGGTCCGAGTATCTCGCGAAACTGGTTGCGGCCGTACCCACTCTGCAAATCGAGAACTATTCACAAACCGTTGTTGATACAGCACTGAAACGACAGCTTTTCTATTACGCAGATGAGCTGAAGGGGCGGGCCTCCCGATACACAGAGACCGGTGGGCTGGATGTTTTTGATGAGGCCGAGTCCCGGCTATCGTCATTGAAGGTCGACGCCGGCCGTGATGACACCGAAACATCGAGCCAAGCCGCCGATAGCGCTCTTGAAGACTTCACGCGCGCTCAAGAGACATACCGGTCCGGCGGAATCACCGGAATCACGACGGGTATCCCAGGTCTCGATCGTAAGACAGGAGGCCTGATCAAAAAAACCCAATGCATTCTTGGGGCCCGGACATCCGTTGGCAAAACCTCGCTTGCTGTTTCGATGTCAAATGCTGCGGCAAAAGCTGGTCATGGTGTTGTCTGGTTCTCTATGGAGATGACGAAATCTCAATTGGTGGCGCGGCATCTGTCGGATCTCGGGCTTGGGCGATCGATTATCCCTTACGATGACATTCTTCGGGGCAAGCTTAGGGATGATCAGTGGCCTGATGTGCAGCTGTTCCAAGACGAGTTTTCAAAATTGCCGATCTGGATTGACGACAGATCCAAATTGACCGTTGCCCAGATGCGCAGGTCTCTAAGGCGGTTGAAACGGCTCGCTCAGAAAAAAGGGCAATCGATCGATCTTGTGATCATCGATCACGTCATGAAGGTTCGCGGCGAGGGTGAGTTCCGAGGGAACAAAACAGCGGAAATCATCAATGTCAGTGGTGATCTTTTTGCCATGGCGAAGGATCTCGATGTGGCGTGCCTTACCTTAAGTCAAGTTGTCCGCGGCGATCCTGCCGAAAGACCTCACACCTATCACTTGAAATATGCTGGCGAACTGGAAAATGACGCGGATCGCGTGATCATGCTCCACCGAAAAGCACAATACTTGCTTCAGAACCCGGCACCCCATGGGGACCTTGATGCAGCGGCGTCATGGGAACTGGAGTTTGAGAAAGAGAAACACCGCGCCGAACTGTACTTGGATAAAAACAGGAACGGCAGCACGGGTTTGGTAGAGGCATTTTGCCAAATCAAGACATCATCATTTCGAGACCAGAACTGGAGACGCGGCGAAGATGAGCAAGAAGCCTTGGTATAAAAGATACCCCAGCGATTTTATTGCCGGTGCTCTGCGCCTGACGCTGGAGCAAAAGGGCGCCTATCACACTCTGGTTGACTTGATCATGGACCAGGATGGTTTGTTGCCGCTGGACGACAGGCAATGGCTTGCCAGGTGTTGCGGGTGTTCGGTTCGTAAATTCAATACCGTCTTAAAAGAGCTTTTGGAGCTCGATAAATTCCAGATAAATGACGGTTATCTGGTCAATAAACGCGCTGAAAAGGAGCTGAAAACGCGCCGAAAACACACCGAAAACGACGGGAAAACTGAAGATAAACCGGAGATAAACACCTCTGAAAATGAAGTCGAAGTTAATCTTTTCAATGACTTAGACGAAAAAAAAGGTGAAGAAAACGCCTCGCACGTACCAGAAGCTATATGCCAGAAGCTAGATAATAAGAAAAAAATAACAAAAAAAGAAATTGATCAGTTCTTTGAAAGTTTCTGGACGGAGTATCCCCGCAAAATTGGCAAGCAGGGAGCTCGAAAAGCTTACGAAAAAGCTTTGAAATCCGCTGATCCGCCTGAGATTTTGGCTGGGTTGCGACGATCGGCGAACCGCTGGAATGCCGAGAAAACCGAAGAAAAATTCATTCCGCACTGCTCGACTTGGCTGAACCAGGGGCGGTGGGCGGACTACCCCGGCGATGGCGGGCCGGGAATTCCGACCCCCGCAAATTTCACCGACGACGAATGGCGGATCCGGCTGAAAATGCGGGCAAACGGCAACTGGGACGAGCGCTGGGGGCCGCAACCAGGCGAGCCGGGCTGTTTTGTTCCGCCAGAACTAATTCAAACCTTGCAGTGAGGATCGATAGCCATGGATGCAATTAACGACGAATGGGATGTTGATGAGGACGGTGATTTGGTTGGCAGGGGTTACTATTTTATTGAACTCAGCCGGTTGAATGAAACCTGCGTTACTCCAGAAGGAAATTTCTACTCCTGGCCTCTGCAGATCGCGGGGAGGCAAGCGGCCGGGCGGAAAAGTTGAGCCGCACCTATCTCTGGCCCGACAAGGTGGTGCCCCTAAAAACAGAAAAAGACCGGGGCACAAATAGTTAGAACACTGATGTTTCACATGAAACAATTTCGTTTCCCGACGTCGGGAAAATAGGAGGCAAATATCATGAGTGAATGGGAGCATCTCAAAGGAGTAGCAAAGCTTGTCAAATTTGAAGACGGTGAGAATATCGAAGCTTTTTGCAAACGCTATCTGGAAGAGTGTGGCCGCGGGAAAAGGGAATACCACGATTCCTATAAGGAGGCGTTTGAAGACGAGTATTGCTATGAATTCGTGGTGGTGGATGACGAAATTTACGATGTAAGAGCGGTCGTTGAATACGAAGACAATAGCGATATTTCAAAGGCTGAGCGAAACGATGACGGTTCAATCGATATAGAGCTCAAGTTCTATAATGGTGGAATTCCCTTCCGGGCTGCATTTGCGGACGCTATCCGAGAACTGAAGTCAAAATCGGAGTCAGGTGTTGCCTAAAAAGCGACCTCGCCGTAAGGCAAAAGTACCAAAGAAGCCGCCTGGTTGGATGGAGCGACTGCGAGAACAAAACCCATATATCATGGCAGCACTGGGTTCGAAGCCGGCGTCGACCGATCTGATCAAGGCGGTGGAGCAACACGAAAGAAAGGGTCGATTAGAGTACGTAGGAATAAGTCTTGAGCCTCCCAAAACACTTGAAGAAGCTCAGAAACGGCTTCGCGACATGATTGAGAAGCTCGAAGACATGGAAACCCAGTCACTCGAGCAGCGGATTGAGTCGAGGGAAGACAGCAAGAATTAGTTCAAATCAAGCAGCGGCGGCTTGGAGGAATATGGAAAACAAGGACAAGCGGCCTGAAAGAATTGGGCCGACAGAAGAGCAAAAGAACAAGGCGGAATATGAGACAGTCAACCCGGCTCGCCTTGGAAACTCTGATGAGCAAAACAGTGTTGAAACGGTCAGAAATGTCGCACAGACGCATGTCCAGAAATATTGGAGAAAAAGGTATATTACGGACCGGCAATTCGCTGCGGCTGAGAAGCTGTGGCAGCACTATTTTCATTCCGGTTTATCCCCGAGCCTCACCAGCAGGTATGAGGACGCCCCCACGGCAGGGATCAACACCTATGGTATGCCGGCAAGCGAAAAACAGGCGGCGCACAGACGAGAGTATCGTGAGGCCATGAATCAGATCGGGTTTTTATGCAGTGACTATCTGAAATCCATTGTGATCGAGGATATATCGGCGCCAGAGGCGGCACTTCGCAGAGGTCAGCCCAAGCGGTCGGCGGCGCCTATCGGGTTTTCTAACCTAAGGGAAGCCCTGGAAGCTTTAGCAAACCACTGGAACATTGGTGACAACTATAAGTCGGAGGGGACGTGATATGGCGCATAGTGGCTGGAAGGTCGACCTTCTCACAGATTTCAAGCAAATGGCGGGTAAGAAAATTGACCGAGTTTGCTTCAAGGACGGGTTTGATCTGCCTGAGACTATAGCGCTGCATTTCGATGATAGCACAGCGGCGCTGGCTGAGGCTGAGCAGGGTTATCCAAGCGATGAGCCGCATCTGATACTCCGAGATCACAGGAGATTTTTCAGCCTCGATGATTTCTTTGATTTTGGACTGATCACGACACAAGAATACAACGAAGAGACGCGACGAGAGACGAAGCGGCTCCTTGAAAACGACAAGCGCTCGGCGGCGCAAGCCGAATTTAAAGAACGCGCCGAATATGAGCGACTGAAGTCAAAGTATGAGGGAAAGTCAGAATGACGCTTCCATATCTTGAAAATACCAAGCGCGTAGAATTCGAGCGAGACGATGAGAGCGGTCGGGTTAAGGGTCCAGACGGAACCACTTACGACACCGAGGCTGCGTGGTTTTACTTCTCACAATTCGGGCTTTGCGGCTGCGGCGATCCTGAAAGAGTCCATGAATTCTTATTGAATTGCATGGCGGCGCGGTCTGACGAATATCCCAACATTATCGACGTGCAAAAAGTCCAAAAACTGGCCGCAGAAAATAACGAGATCATTGCTGAGTTTATCATGCACTATCTCGATAGCTGTGACCTGATTGAACACGGGTCCAGCGTTTACGGATCTTGGCTCACGGATCGCGGTAAGCAAGCCCTGGAAATTGGGCCCATGAAGGACGAGGACGGTCATGGATAGGCGATCATTTCTAACCGGGGCGTCTTCGCTTGCCTTAACGGGGCCGGTCACTGTTGGAGGCATGACCGGGTCACTGATGGAGAGCGATGGCTTCGAGATTGATCTCGGGTCACAAGCAGACAAAACAGTCCTGTGGTGTGAAGAGGAAGATCAATATATCACGATCCCGAACCCGCTTTGGCGTGCTCGCCCCTTTAAGCTGGGCGAGGTTTTCAATGTTGTTTTTGACGACCCCAGCGGACATCTTCATGCGCATCCCAGTATCTGTGTGGTCCATGAGGTTGGAGATATTGATGGATAGCACGTTCTCATTTCGAACCGAAACGATAACGGAAAGAGCCCGGAACAGATCCGGGTGCCCCGATATTTTGCCCCACAATTCTGACGCTCCGGCCAATATCGTGGTTCATTCGCACAAGGGCGTTCAAATGGACCTGGCCAGAACGGGATACTGCGTGAATCTACCGGATCACACCGAAGATGCGGAGTTCGAGGAGCTTCTCTGGTCGCTCCAGCAGAGGTACATGCTGAATGATCTGACAAACGCACACTGGGGGATTATCGCACCAATGTTCCTCATAAATTCGATAGAGCTTGACCGCTTTGTTTGTTTCAAAGGGTGGGCAGACACAGAAACGTCGCCTAGACGACGCACGGCTCTTTTGGGGTAAAGGCGCTCAATTCCAGAAGTTGCACCGTCTTGCAGTGGCTGAACTCAAACGAGTTTGACGAATATCTTGAGCGCAACCCGCTGCATAGAGAATTCGCCTCCCCAAAAAATGTTTGACAACAGGGCGCGGGCTAATGTAGTGGAATCAGTTAGTTGTCAAACGTGCGACCAGAACAGGCCCAGCCAAACCCGGCGAGGGCCTTTTTGATTCAGAATTTGTTGCAACATTGGGCGGGATCGTAAGTCTGGCAGCGCTGCTGGACCCGATCTGAAAGGCGAAAGCCCTAAAAACCGTCTGCCAATTTTTACCGGAATGTCACGGATAGTCTGCCCGCCCTAAGGGGCCTGGCGTCACGCCGAGGTCCGGTAATAGATGGCATTCAGGCCGGAAATATCTGGAAGACACTCAATAACTGGCGTGGTTGCCGAAGCGGCTACTCCAGCGGGGGTCGGAGGTTCGAATCCTTCTCTGGCTTGGATGTCGTTGCATTGTTTCAAAGGCAGATCAAAAAATGGCTGAGAAGCAGAAATCAGGCTGTGGAACTTGCGATGGCCACGGACTTGTTTGGATCAAGGCCGAACAAGCCATGGTGGATTGCTGGGAGTGCGGTGAGACACTCTCATTGGAAGATCTAAAAGCCGAACTGAACCTGGATAACCCGCACAAACCGGTCAATTCCTAAATCTTGGAGGGCGATATGCACCTTACCCTAGACACTCCTGGGGCTGATAAAGCCGTGGTGACATTCAATGGTGAGAGCACAAAGGATTGGGGCCTGCTTTCCGCCAATGACGAGGAAGGCTGGATCATCTGCGAACGCCCCGGTAACGCGAAGCCAGAAATGAACGGTCCCGACATCGTGCCGAAGAAAATGGTCGGCACCGTGAAGATCGAGATGCCGGATGGCGGCCACCAAACCAAAAACAAAAATCGACCGGTTTTCGGGAAAAAGAAAACCTCAGAACCCGAGACTAGCCAAGAAGGCGGCCACCCAGAAGAGTCGGCACCACCTCAAGCAAAAGGTCACTAGGAGGCACCCATGGCCCAAACCCTTGAAAGCGCAATGGAACTGTTCAGGCTGATCGCGGTCACGTGCAAAGACCCCAAGACCGTGGCGGCGGCTCATGAAAGAGCCGAGAAGTGCGCGGCCAAGATCAGGGGCGAAGATCAGGTCAGCGACAAGCTGGACGGCTTCTTCGACACCGTATTCGGCAAGATGTCGGTTCACTGAGTAGAGCAATGGCAAAGAAAAAACTCACCGCAAAACAGGAGAAGTTCGTCCAGGAGTATTTACTGGATTTGAATGCTACTCAGGCCGCGATACGGGCCGGGTACAGCGAAAAAACAGCTGGCAGCATTGGGAAGGAAAACCTCCAAAAACCCCAAATCGCTGAGGCGATCCAGAAACGTCGTGGAAAGTTGGCTGAAAAGACTGAAGTCACCCAAGAACGTATCGTTGCAGAATTGGCGAAGATCGGGTTTTCGAACCTTGAAGACTATTTGGATGTGGGCGAGAACGGCTTGGCCCAGGTCAACCTGAAAAATGTGACACGAGATCAGTTTGCGGCACTCAGTGAAGTCAATGTGGAATCCACCAAGGTCGGCGATAGCCCAGTAACGGTGACCAAGACCAAAATCAAGCTCTCGGACAAACGCAACGCCCTTGTGGATCTCGGCAAGCATTTGGGCATGTTTAAAGAGCATAAGGACGACACACCTCAGCTCAACGTCAGCATGACCTTGGATCAACTGAAAAAACTGACAAAGAAAGAACGTGACCAGCTTAGAGAGCTCCTTAGCGCTCGCGCTGCAGAACCCGCAGCTGGGGCTTGACGCTCTAGACGCGGCTGACGCCGAGGAAAGCCTAAAGGAGTTCATTAAACAAGGCTGGCATGTGCTGGAGCCGACCCAACGGCCGTTTGTGGATGGTTGGCACATCGGGGCGATTTGCGAGCATCTTCAGGCGGTAACAGACGGTGAGATCACCCGTCTCCTGATCAACCAGCCGCCGGGCACAATGAAATCAATGCTGGTTCAGGTGTTTTGGCCGGCATGGGAGTGGGGACCGCTAAATCTGCCGCACATGCGGTATGTGAGCGCATCGTACTCTCAGGCCCTTACTGTGCGGGATAACCGCCGGTGCCGGATCCTGATGGAGTCGGAATGGTATCAAAAGCATTGGGGCAACAGGTTTAACTTCGCCGGCGACCAGAATTCTAAGATCAAATACGAGAACGACAAAACAGGATTCAGGATCGCGACATCGGTTGGAGGCCTGAGCACCGGGGAGCGTGGTGACCGGTTCATCATCGATGACCCGCACAACGTGAAGAAAGGCGATTCAGAGAAGGACAGGGCCGATAAAGCGCTGTGGTTTGATGAGTCCGTTACATCACGGACGGTCGACCCCGAAACGTCATCCCGGATCATCATCATGCAAAGGGTGCATGAAAAGGATCTGACCGGGCACATATTGGCAAAGGATAATGAGTACGAGCACTTGATGCTTCCCATGGAGTTTGAGCCGGAGCGCAAGTGTTACACCGCCATATTCGAGGATCCGAGAAAGAACAAAGGCGAGCTTCTATGGCCGCCCCGTTATCCAAAGCATGTTGTCGAGCGCGATAAGCGCGACATGGGGTCCTATGCCACGGCAGGTCAGTTCCAACAGAGGCCGGCGCCGAGAGGTGGTGGCAAGTTCAAGAGACATTGGTTCGAGATCGTCAAAGCATCACCAGCAGGGGGCCGGTATGTCAGGTCCTGGGATTTAGCGGCCACAGAAGACGACGGCACGAATGATCCTGATTACACGGCCTGTCTCTTGATGAAGGTCGCGGAGAACGGAATTTTCTACATCGAACACGCCGATCGAATGCGCGCCTCATCCAATGTGGTGGAAGAGGCAATCAAGAACACGGCGACACAGGATCAATCCAGGCACGGTTACGACCTGACCATTCGGCTGAACCAGGATCCAGGACAAGCGGGCAAGGCACAAGCGGAATATCTGATCAGGAAATTGGCAGGCCACACCGTTACGGCCGAACGGGAATCGGGAGACAAGGAAGTGAGAGCAAATCCGTTCGCGTCACAAGCCGAGGCCGGGAATGTAAAGCTGGTCGAAGGGGCCTGGAATCAAGAATACCTGGATGAACTAACGACATTCCCCCGCGGCTCACATGATGACTGGGTGGATTGTTCCTCAAGTGCGTTCAACTTTTTGACATCTGATGATGCATTTGTTGGCGAAATGCCGTTGGGCGGCATGATCTAATGCCTGTTGATGCGCTGCATCCTCAATACAAGGCCGCGCAGTCGGACTGGAAGCTGATGCGTGACTTCATTGCCGGCGAACAGGCGGTGAAAGATGCCGGCGAAGAGTACCTTTCAAAGACCCCTGGACAGATTCTCGACAAGAAGAACGGACAGGAACGCTATGAGGCATTTAAAAACGACGCAGATTTTCCAGAAAGAGTGGAGCCTGCGATTGATTGGTCCGTAGGGTTCATCCATCAAAAGGACGCCGTGATCGAGCTACCGTCGGCGCTTGATGGCCTCAAAGACTCGATCACACCAAGCGGCCTAGATATGCACGGTCTGCATCGCAAGACAACGCGGAACGTCCTAAGTGTCGGTAGGATCGGTTTGGCAGTGGACATGGTTCAAGACGTGCCAAACATCGTGACCTATTCCGCAGAGTCGATTCGGAACTGGAAGGTGGCTAAGGTTGATGGGAAGTTCAAGCCATCGCTTTTGGTGCTCGCAGAAGGGGCAGCGAGAGAGGTAGATGAGTTTGAAGACGAGGCGGTTGATGCGCTTTTAGTCTACCAAATCGTCAACGGAATCGTTTGGGTCCGCCGCTTTGAGAAGCCCAAGGACTCGCAGGAGTACAAGGAGCAGGAAGTCCCAGAAAAAGATCAGCCAAGAAAAAAGGGGAAGCGGTTAACCGACATTCCTTTCATCTTTGTTGGTTCGTCAAATCTTGATCCTGCACCGGACAAAATCCCGTTTATCGGGCTGGCAAGAAAATGCCGATCGATCTACCGGCTGTCGGCGCGCTATGTTCAGTCCCTGTCGTTTTCTGAGCCGACCCACTACGTCACAGGCATGACCGACGCATGGATCAAAGCGGGCAGGGCGCCGAAAACCGTTGGGTCAGGCACAGTCTGGCATCTGCCATCAGGGGCCGAGGCCGGGATGATTGAATATAACGGCAAAATTATCAGTGAGCAGCGTGAAGCGCTGGACACAGCCAAAGCTGAGGCTGCTGATCTCGCCGCAAAACCATTTGAGCCCCGCACCGCAAGTGTTGAAAGCGGCGAAGCGAAAAAGGAACGCACCAAGGGCTCGACATCGACAATCTTTGAGGTCGCCATGAACACGGCGGCCGGGCTGGAGGCCGCCACAAAGATCGCTGCGGATTGGGCGGGGTCAAATCCGGACGACGTCAAGATCATCCCGAATAAAGACCTGATCATGCGGACTTTGACCGCTCAAGACATCACGGCTCTGATCGCGGGCTGGCAGGCCGAAGGATACTCCAAGCAGACCATGCACGAGAATTTCCAACGTGGCGGGTTGTCTGACAGAGACTTTGAAACCGAACAGCAATTGATTGAAGAGGAAGGCCTCGGTTTGTGATCGCGGGGCGCCGCCCCATGCGTGTGGATAGGTGAAGGTTGAAGCAAAGGGCCACGGGCCACGCGACACAAGGTGACAGATGGCAGATCCGAGATTAGGCGGCCGGACCGTCAATGAGATCCTTCAAGACATTTCGATCAGACATGCGATCGGTCTGGAGCGATTGAAACGGTCGGACATCGCCAAGCTTATAAAGCTTTTGGCAAAGGTCGACGCGGATCTCCTGGACAAACTGGAAAAGCGACTGAATCGGCTCAGCAAACTTGACGCAACGAACTATGCGATCGGGAAGGTTGGCAAGTCGACAACTGATCGGCTGGAAAAGCTCCGCGAGATCATTCAAGACATTGAAAAGATCACAATTCAGGAAGGTATGAACTTCTGGAAATCCAACCTCCAGGAGTTGAGCAAGGCTGAAGCCGCGTTCCAAATCAACGCCCTGAAGTTCACGGTGCCGGTTGATGTGAAGTGGGTCACGCCATCGACCGATCAGCTTCACGCCATCGTCACGGCGAGACCATTCCAGGGCAAGCTTCTAAGAGATTACGCAAAGCGGTGGGGCGCCAACAAGGCCCAGCGAGTCGACGAAGCTATAAAAATGGGATTGCTGGAGGGCGAGACAATTGACCAGATCATGCGGCGCATCCGTGGAACAAAGGCTCGCAATTTCAAAGACGGCATTTTGGACATTAGTCGAAAGGGTGCCGCTACTATTACTCGCACTGCTGTCAATCATACGTCGAACCGGGCGCGCGAAAAGGTTTTCGAAGCGAACTCAGATGTCATCAAAGGCGTTCAATGGGTATCGACCCTCGATAGCCGGACGACAGAGATCTGCATGGCGCGCGACGGCAAGGTCTTCGCTATAAATTCAGGACCAAGACCCCCAGCGCATTACAATTGTTTACCTGGGGATAGTCTCGTATTGCCCATTGGTGGGATTTCGGCGGCTAGTAAAAGGCGGTTCGAGGGCGATCTCGTCACCATAAAAACAAGATCGGGAAAAATACTCAGGGCGACACCAAACCATCCGGTGCTCAGCTCTCGTGGCTGGCTCGGCTCTCAGTTCCTCAAGGTGGGGGACCAGGTCTTGAGCCATATCAATAGTGAGCGGGTGCCGCCTGGGTTCAAAGATGAGGATCAGAACGTTGAGGCCCCGATTGAGGATGTAATTGCTGCGTTCAGCAAAACGATTGGCGTGGTGCCCATGGAAGTGCCAACCACCACCCCAGATTTCCACGGCGACGGAACCGAGAATGAAGTCTGCATTGTATGGTCCAATAGGAGATTGGGCAGCAAAGGTGTATCCAAGGTCGCCAAACAATTTCTCGAACTGAAGTTCAAGGTTGCTTCTTCGATTAAGGCGAAGGTGGTCAGTAATCGCCTTTTCTCTAAGCGATTGAAAGTCAGGAGTTCTGCCTGTAGCAGCCTTATTCGCCGCTCGCGTGTTGGACTTCTTCTGCTCTGGCGTCATGCGGTCCATGCGGGCTTGTTGTTGCGCAGATCGATTTCGAAGCAGGATGTTGTGTTCTTTCAGGATGCGACGGATTGGGGTGTCGGAAATCCCAATGATTTTAGCGACACCCTTAATGCCTATGCCGGATTTGTACAGAGAGATGAGGTGGTCAGCGTCGACGTCAGTGATTTTAGCGGGCATGTGTATAACCTCGAAACAGAGTCAGGAACATATTTCGCGAACGGAATTATAACCCACAACTGCCGTTCAATAACAGTTCCAGTGACACACGCCGCGGCCTTCATTGATAAGGAGGCTGACCAAGCCACGCGGTCCAGTATGAATGGACGGGTGCCGGCGGATCAAACATATGACGAATGGCTGCGCCGACAACCCAAGGAGGTCCAAGAGGATGCCTTGGGCAAGACAAAGGCGAAACTGTTCCGCGACGGCATGAAGATCGAGAAGTTTTCCGACCCGAAATCGGGCAGAACCTACACTTTGGATGAATTGAGAGCGACGGATATTCAAGCCTTTAGAGACGCTGGGCTGATGTGATAGGGTCCCCAAATGGCTGGGGAAAAATTCACGGTTATCGAAGGCGGGAAAGCCCTGCCTGACAAGGCACCTGACGGCTCCAAGTGGGAGAAGTGGGAGTGTCCCTTTTGTCTCCACTACGACGGGCTGACAAGTGTTGAGGTCGCCATCACGTATCCTAGGGCCAGAACAGACGGCCGCAGAATTAGCCTTAAGGGCCAGAATAGAAATTTATTGATCTGCATCCGCTGCACCAAAAAAGGGCGAGAGCTTCTTTATGGAAAGGTCGGCGCCATCGCAGATTATGAGCGCGGTGTGGGCTGGGTCAGGTTTATTGACATCGAGAACGGCAAAACCGTTCTGAAGTAATCGAACAATCAGAATTTTGAAGAATTGGGCCGCCCGGGCGGTTCCAATGTGCTTTGGCGCGAGGCCACTGCACGAGCCTAACCTTGGGCGCGAGGCCCAATTGCAGAGCCATACGGCTTAGGAGCAAATCTAATGTTCAAATTCCCACTTATTGTCGATGGACTCGACGTCGTTCCTGAAGAATTTCAGGGTCTCTATGCCGAGCAGGAAAACGGTAAATTTAAGCTGGTTGATGCCCTTGCTAAGCTTGTCAAGGACGAGGGCGGCAAGAAGAAAACCATCGAGAACCTGAGAAAAAAAGAAACAGAACTTCAGGAGCTACTGGACTCCCTTGGCGATTTCACGATCGACGATCTCAAGGCGGCAGCCGAAGAGTTGCAAGAAATCAAGGACAAGATTGAAGCCGGTGAGCTGACTGAAGGTGACGATCAAAAGATCGAGGAAATCGTAGCCAAGCGTACTCAGCGCATGCAGGACCGCCATAAAAAGGATCTCGAGAAGAAGGATTCAGAAATCCAGAAACGTGACGAAGGGCTGGCAACCCGCGACAAAAAGATCAGCTCATTGACGGTGGATCGTGATCTGAAGGATGCAGCAATCGCTGCCGGTGTTCAGTCGCACTCGATCGATGATGCGATGAGGGCGGGTCGCGAGGTTTTCTCGGTCAATGATGAGTTCGAGACCTCGGTGCGCGAAAACAGCGGCTATGAATCAGACTTCACACCTCAGCAATTCTTTGAGGAGCACAAGTCGAGCCGACCGTGGTTTATGGATCTCAGCAATCAGGGCGCCGGCAATGTCGGATCTGATGGTGGCGGACCTGGGCCCTCAGGGATGAAGGCGCTTGAAAACGCCAAGTCTCAAAAGGAATTTGAGAAACAATTTAACGATCAATTTAACGCGACGTAACCCTCGACGGGGGCCGCCGCAACACCCCGAACGCCGTCGTGATGACGTCGTTTCCCAACAGAAGGAGAGGCCGAGATGCCTAATAATTTCATTACCCCGTCAGTTGTGGCGCGGACAACCCTAATGCTTTTGCGGAACAACATGGTGGCAGCTAATTTGTTCCATCGTGGCCATACTCAAGAGTTCACAGGAGCCAAAGTCGGTGACACTGTAACGGTCAGCGGCCCGGCAACCTTTGAGGCCAAGGAGTTTGCTGGCTCAACAGTCACCCAAGACATTGACGAGAATGGGGTCAGTCTGGTGTTGGAAAAGCACTTCGACGTCACTGTCGGCGTGACCTCAAAAGAATGGACCTTAGAGCTCGATAAGTTTGCATTCAGGGTCATTCGTCCTGCAGCTCTTGCTCTTGCCGAGGCAGTTGACAAGTACATTCTTGGAAAGGCTGTGGAAGTTGCGAACCATGTCGGAACGGCCGGCTCCCCGCCAGACACCTTGGCGAAGGTAACGGAGATTGGTGAGCAACTCGATATAAACAAAGTGCCGATGGATGGGCGATTTGGAATCGTTAATCCAACCGCAAAGGCCAAATTCCTGCAAATTCCCGAAGCCACCCAGGCGGACAAGCGTGGCGATGCCGGTACGGCACTGCGGAAAGCTTCGATGGGAGAGTTTCTTGGCCTGGACTGGTTTATGGGACAGAACGTCTATAGCCATACCGCCGGCACGGCGTCAGCGGATTCACCGTTGGCAGTGAATGGAGCGGTTGCAGAAGACGCTGTGATTATGAACGCGGATTCCGCAACAGGCACCAATACCTTGGTTGCAGGCGATGTTTTCACCGTTGCTGGCGCACCTGGGCATTACCGAGTCACAGCCAACATCGCGGCATCTACCGGCGCATTTACGGGCATTGCATTTGAGCCAGCAGCGCCTGCTGGTGGCTTTGCCGATAACGCTGCTATCACAGTGATCGGCAACCACGTCGCCAACCTGGCGGGTCATGGGGACGGGCTCACGGCAGCGATCGTTCCGCTTGAATTGCCACGGGGTGCCGCGAACGCGGAATATATCGGTGATGAAGGCTTGGGTATTCGTGTCGTTTATGACTACGACTCCGACTCGAAGAAAGACACGATTTCCTTCGACCTGCTTTGCGGGGCGAAGGCTCAACAACCAGAGCTCCTTACACGGGTTCTTGGCTAATCTGAAACCTTGGGAGGGTAGTTCGCTGCCCTCCCATTTTTATCTTTAGGAGGCAACATCAATGCCGGAACAAGACTTGATCACACTTGAGAAGGACGGCCAGCTAATTCATTGCGAAGAAGGTAGTCTGGGGCACGAACAGGCGCTTGCGAAAGGCTATGAGCAAGTGGACTCGCCCGATCCCGTTGCTGAATCGCCTAATAATGCCGCGCCAAGCGACGAACAGAACGAAACAGACAACGGCGCCGGCAGTGAGGTGCTTTCTCTGGAAGAGGCTGTCATGCACTGCATGGAGCCGGGCAACGAAGATTGCCTGACCAACACGGGAAAACCAAACCTGGACAAGCTGAAAGAGCTGACAGGCGAAATCGTCACGGCCGCACAACGTGACGAAGTGTTCAAAGCACTTCAGGAGTAGATCATGCCGTTGATTGTCGAGGACGGGTCCATTGTTGCGAATGCCGATAGCTTCCAGTTGGTATCCGACCTCGACGCCTATCACACCAAGTATGGCAACACGACTTGGACCGGTGATGATACTACGATAAAGGAGCCAGCCTCTCATCGCTTCATGCGGTGGCTTGTCTCCCAGGAAGGACGAATGCAAGGCCGGCGCGTAAGTGTGAACCAGACCTTGCCGTTTCCTCGTTACGGAATGGTGGATCTGGACGGAAACGCGATCAGCTCAACGACAATTCCGACAGGAATCATAAACCTTCAAGCCGAAGGCTCATTGATCGAATTGGTGACACCAGGAACGCTTCAACCGTCTTTGGCCAGAGGCGACATGATCAAGCGCAAGAAGGTCGTGGCGGGTCCTATCACCACTGAGAAGGAATATTTCGAAGGTGCCCCGGGAGGAACATCATACGAGATCCTGATGGACCTGCTTGGTCCTTTTCTGGTCGCCACTGACACGCTGATCTTGAATTGACGGTCATCAACAATGGTTGAAAAGGTCGACTGGGCTGAGGTTCTGGAAGAGGTGGGTGAAGGCATAAAGGAAGCTGGCCAGACTCTCGATGAGTACAGGCAAATCGAATATGTCCAGGATCCGGCCAACAAATCAAAAAAGACAAAATCGACGGTTTCAACTCATACCGAAGTAGCTGGTGCTCCTTTCGATGACGGGGAGAGGCTCGGCGCAAAGTTTTTGGTCGAAGAGGGGGAGCGCTTGCTCGTCATTTGGGCGGGAGACCTTCCGATAGTTCCGTCACATGGCGACGAGGTGGATTATGACGGCAAGACTGGCAAAAAGGTTCTGAAGCTGCTGAGCGAAGTCAATCCAGGACAAACTCCAATCGTCTATATTGTAAAGATCGTCGCATGAGCTTTGCAGATGTATCCAAGGCCCTTTGTGATCATGTCGATACGATGGATCCGACTTGGGAAACACAGAGGCCGAACCAGATCATCAAGACAGAAGTTCTGGAAGGCTTGGACCAATACCAGCGACTCAACGTCGTCAACACGAAGACCGACAAGATCGCTTATGGCGGTACGGGACTCAATCAGTGGGATGGCTTCCTGCAGGTCTTGATCTTCGTCAAGGCCGATACCGGCGATGCAGATGCCAATGCAAGAGCAGACGCGATAAAGGCGCATTTCTATGACGGACTCGATCTCACGGAAGGCGCAACAACGGTCTGTATCCTGAACAGCCATATCGGCAAACCTTACGAAGACCCCGTGGACCCCAAGTGGTGGATCACACCGGTCACAGTCTACTACTTCTTATTCACCTGAGCCCGCTTCGAGCGGGTTTTTTCATGCCCAGAAACCGGCCTTGGGCAAGCCGTTCGCCAGCGTCGAGATGACGTCGGCCTTCCCTACGAAGGAGCCCTAAAATGTCCGTAACGGTCGCAACCGGTGAAAACCGGGTTATTTCCATGAAGAAACAAACTGGTTGCGGCGTGCCCGCGGCGACCGGTGCTGGCGCAACGATACTCCACCGCAGCCCAGGCGGTTTCAGTTTTACCGATGAAACTGAGGGGGTATCGATCCCGACTTCAAACTCGCTTGGGCAGCCTGACCCAATGGAAGAAGGGATGTTTAGAGTAAGTGGTCAACTTCCTTCGCCTATGTTGCTTGGTGCTCATTCCGAGATCGATGAGTCTATTGCGAGACGCGACTTTACCGCCGGCCCTACGACTACGGCAAGTGCCGGCGATGAGATTACAACACAGAACGGCAATCAGTTTGTCAGGGCTGCCGGCGGTGGCGAATCATTCCTGACTGACGGCTGGCTGGCCGGTATGAGTTTCCCAGCCGCTAACCTTCCTGATGCGGCGAACAACGACATCAACCTCACTGTCACCGCAGTTGCGGCGACAGTCCTAACAGTGGCGGAAACACTTGTCGACAATGCTGTTGGCGATGCCGATGCAGTACTTGCGATGCCGGGTCACTATACGTTCAACCCAACAACGGCGAGAACGAAAAATTATTTCACGATCGATGATTACGATCTGGAGCCCGACCAGAGCACCCGTTTGGAGGATGTTGTCTGGACTGGGATGTCAGTCAGTATTCCCGGCGGATCCAATCCGGCAACGGTGCAGTACACTGGAATTGGGCGCAATGGAACGCCGCTTGAGACAGTTGAGTCCCCTTGGTTCACGACACCGACTGAGCCGACTGTCCGTGGCCTAGCATCTCCTGTCGGCACCGTCTTTATCGATGGCGTGGTGTCGGCTGTTATCACGGATGCTTCATTCAATATTGATTGGCAGGCCGAAGGCAGGGACGCTGTCGGTTCTCAGTTGATCATCGACATCTTCTACGGCAAGCCGACGGTCGGTGGCTCATTCACCGCTATTCGTATCGATAACGCGCTTCAGAAGAAGGCAAAGGCCGCCACTCGCATCTCCATTCTCTTTAGGATCGAGGAAGCCGGCACGGATCCGAAGGACTTCAAGTCATTCTATTTCCCCAAATGTCGTATCGGAGTGTCTAAGGGAGATGACGAAAAGGCAACCCCTGAAACCATCACGTTCTCCGCTGAGCACCAAACCGGGGTCACAGGCGGGTTTGATGGGACCTTCTTGTTCCAGGACTCGACGCTCAGTTAATGGGCTTTAAGGACGACATCGATCGGTTCGCCAAGAAGTACGAAGAACGAGCCGAGCGTGTTGTTAAAAGCTCGGTTCTGGAACTGAGTAAGCGAGTGGTTATGGAATCGCCCGTCGATACCGGGCGTTTTCGAGCCAACTGGAATGTGGCAATTGGCTCGCCTGACCTGACAATCGAAGAAGTAGATTTCTCAGGTAGTGATGCAGAGCAAAAGTCGGCTGATCACGCCTTTGATCAAATCGAAAGAGCTGTGACCAACGGGGAGTTCGTAGGCAACGCAGCTTATATAACCAATAACCTTCCGTATGGGCCAGCTTTGGAATATGGGCACTCCCAAAAATCACCAGATGGCATGGTGCGGATTTCCGTCGCGAACTGGCCCGCAATCGTCAAAGGTGCGGTGAAAGAGGCTAAGGCGCGCGGATAGGGGCGCGGGCGCCGGGTGCCTCCGAAGCGCTCGCGTCCTGCCACTTTAAATCAAGGCTTTATCCAAGAATATTGATGTCCTCCCATTCAGCCGCTAGGGTTGCAGCGGGAGGGCGCTATGGCAACAGGGCAAGCTGGGATAAACCCAATAAAACGAAACGCGATGTTTATTCTGATCGCGCTAATTGGTGTTTTCATAATTTGGGTATTCTCGTTGCCAGAGGTGAAAGACACCGGGACGGCAGCCCAAGCGGATGAGTTTGGAGAAGCCGCCACGCCAACGCTATCGTCCGAAGAGCAGATCAAAGTTTGGGAGTTTATAGCAGAAACGCAGTGGGCCAACTTTGAGGTTTGTTTGATTGACACAAATCCATACTGTCAAGACGTGGGCAAGTCGGCCGTCTTTCAAGCTGGGCCAGAGCGGTTGAGAGGGAAACGGGCCGGGCGAATTTTGGGAGTCGTCTGGCGGCCAGAAGGGTCCGTGATTAGTCAATCTGGTGAGCCGCTAAAATTGTCACCGCGAAACGCCTACTATTATCTAATCGATCCGTCTGGCAAACCCACAGAGGCGTTCATCATTCAGGCTAGGTACATAAGGCCGGAATAGAAAACCAGAATTGGAATTTTTTGTACCCCGCTCCGGCGGGGTTTTTTATTGGCAAAACCAGGAGGCACAAATGTCAAATGTCACAGGACTGCGCGTAACAGATAAAATCGAAGATGGAATTTGGGTTCACTACAAAGACCCAAGAACCAAAGAGGGCGCCCCTCTTTTCGAGAACGGTGAGGATGGTAAGGACGACCCAGACAAGCCTGTGCGCCAGAAGTTTTACGGCTTCGATAGTAAGCGCGATAAAGATTGGGTGGAGAAGAACAAGGGAACCGAGCCTCCTGGCGGGATGGCGATGGATCCGGAAACAAAGCTTATCCGCATTGATACGAAATACATGCAGTCGAATTGGTCAAAACGGCGCTTGGCAAACCTGTTGAAGGAAACTGAATGGTGTCCTGGGCCGGACGGGTCACCGATGGAGATGCCCGATTCAGCCACCAAGCGGGAAGGCTTGATGATGCGGTTCTGGGAAGATTATCCATTTTTCTATGCACAAGCTTACACAGAGGTTTCTGAACTCCTGAATTTTACCGCGGAGTCGCTGGACGACTCCTAAACTACGCTGAACTTTTCTTTGCCTTTGGTGAGGGCGGAGAAAGAAAAGCGAAGTCTGCATCCGATCAAATCAGCCGGTTCGCCCAGAACAGCCTGCCGGCCAATCGCGCGAAGGTTCCGGAGGCAGAGCTTCCCGTCTTTCCAAAGGACATTGACTATCTCTGGCAGCACTTTCACCGCCTAAACAATAAGCGCATTAGCCAGGCAGGGTTTGGCGTGATCATTCCAAACCCGATCACTGAGCAAGAGCTTCAGTCTTATCAAATCAATCGGCATGTCTCGTTCCACCTCTGGGAGTTTGATCTCCTGGATGCTCTGGACGTTGTCTACCGCAAAAAGGCCATGGAAAAGATCAATCAGAAATGACCGACATCGCCCAGCTTTCAATCAGTATTGATACTTCTGATTTGAAGCAGGCTGATCGCGCGCTCGATCGATTCACTGACACGGCTGAGGACGCGGAAAACCAAACGAAGGACTTGGAAAAGTCGACGACAAAGATGGCCACTGCGTTTGCCGCGGCTGCAGCGGCAGCTGTGACGGCGGGTGGCTTGTTCACTAAAGCAATGATCAGCGCCGCCAGTGAGGCGGAAAATTATCGCGTGCGTTTGGAGTCGGTCCTCAAAAGCTCGGACCGTGCCAACATGGTCTTCAAAGACATGGCCAACTTCGCCGGTCAGGTGCCTTTTGAGTTCAGGGCGATCATGGAGTCCGCTACCAACCTGACGGCCGTTGTTCAAGGAAACACCGAGAAGGTCAATCGGCTCATCCCTGTCATAGGGGACATTGCGGCGGCCACAGGACTCAGCATTCAGCAGACAACTGAGCAAATGATTAAGGTCATTTCATCAGGCATTACGGCTGCTGAAACCTTCAAAGATAAAGGCATAACCGATGCGCTGCAGTTGTCGGACGAAGCAAAGGCCTCCGCTGACAAGACGGTCGCCGAGATACTCAGGCTCTTCGAGAGTGGCCAAGCATCATTTGCGGGCACTGCTGAACGCCTGGCTGACACCTGGGATGGCCAAGTGTCTATGATGGCCGACAAGTGGTTTTCGTTCCGTATCGCTGTTGCCGATGGCGGTATATTTGAGTCGATGAAGGGGGCGTTGGCCGACTTCAATCAGTTCTGGAACGACAACTCAGAACAGATACTAGAAACAGCGCGTGTGATCGGCTCAGTGATGGGCACGGTTTTCGATGGTGTTGTTGCCGCGGTCAAGATTGCCGCAGGAGTCATTGGCGATAACATTGACATAATCCTAGGCGCCCTTGCTGGCATTGCGACGTTTGCGGCCGGTTCTGCATTAGTGGGGCTGATTTCCTCATTAGGTGCCTTGCCTTCCTTGTTTATTGCAGCTGCTGCTGGCGCCAAAGCGTTGACCGCCGCGCTTTTGGCCAACCCAATAGGATTGATAGTTGCTGGTTTCGCAGCCGCTGGCGCTGCGCTCTTTGCCTATCGAGAAGAAATATCACTGGCGCTAACAGGGACGGAAGATTGGTGGGTAGGGCTACGGGCCCTTGCTAGCGGAGTTGTTGAGTTGTTCTCCAATCTCCTCAACAACGTTGGCACTTTTGCGACGGCGTGGGTCGACCTAACGGCAAGCAATGTTCAGACGCTGAAAGACATCTACAACGGGTTTTTCGATTTCATTAAGTCAGGCTTCTCCAGTCTGGGCTCAATTATTTCGTCTGCTCTGACTGGCGATATTGAAGGGGTGAAAGCTGCAGTCGCGCAATTCACAGCGAATGATTTAGAGCTGGGGATTTCAGAAGGCATCGAGCGGGCAAACCAAATTGTTGCGGACGCTCAGGCTAACCTCAAGCCACTCACCATAGACATTGAGACGAAGGTTGCTGAGATCGAGATCTCCGACGAGATGGCCGAGAAAGCTGCGGCTGCGTCCGATGCTCTTGAAGGTCTAGGAAACACCCTAGACGAAGCAGGCGGCGGACTATCCGACTTCGCTCTAGATCTCCAAGCCCAATCCGAAGAGCTTGATGGGCTGATAGAAGCCTATAAGGACGGCACAGAAGCCGGCGAGCTTTATGCCGCGATGCTGGATGCGGCCGCACAAAAGGGTGAGGCGCTTACCCAGTCCGAGAAAGAGCAAATCAAAGCTATTCAGGAAAAGAACCGTGTTCTGACCAGCGCTCAATTGCAGGCCGATCTGGATGAACAGATCAAGCAGATTGGGGAGTTGGAAGCCGCCCTTCGTCAAGGATCGGACGCCTATGAATTGATGGCGATCAAACAAGACCTTTTGGCACAGGGCGCTGCGAATGATGATTCACTTGAGCAGTTGGCCCGCCAAGCCAAGGAAGTTTCTGACCGCTTTGAAGAAATAGACCGTCAGGTCGACATTTGGGAGCAAATCGAAAAGGAGCCCTTGCAAGACTGGCTCGAAACCGCACAAGACGGGTTTGTCGATCTTTGGGAGCAATTCAAACGTGACGGCTTCGATGCGTTTGAAGATATAGGCGATTTCTTCAAAGACCTGCTGAAGCAATTGGGCAATGCCGCGATTGCAAATCTCTTTCAGCCCGTATTTCAACAGATCAATGGTTTGTTCAGCGGCGCGTCTGTAAGCGCTGCCGGTCAGTCCGGCGGGTTTGGGCTGGGGAACCTGTTCGGCGGCCTATTTGGTGGATCCGGTCCGAACGGTGCGCGCGGATCCATTCCACTTCTCACCGGCCAAACCGGTGTGACAAGGGCCAACCCCCTTGGAACAGGGTTCGGTGTATATGGTCAGGGCGGCGGTCTTTCCGGAATTCTGGGCGATCTAAACGGCGGCTTTAATGGGCTTTTTGGTGGCGACAGCCTCACCTCCATTTTTGAAGGCGGCTTCACCAGTGGATTGTCAACTTTGGCAAGGGGCGCTGGGCTCGCATTCGCGGGATTTAGTCTCGGCCAAACCGCTGCGGGTTTGTTTACTGACAGAGTGAGCCAGTCCGGTTCACAAATCGGCGGTGGTCTAGGCGGAGCGATTGGCTTTGCCGCGGGTGGGCCTGTTGGTGCCGGTATCGGATCTCTGCTCGGGTCATTGGGCGGCGGTGTTTTTGGCGACAAGGACTATGAGCACGTATTTGGTCGTGTAAATGTTGCAGGCGGTCAATTTGGTGCCGGCCGCGTCGACTCTCTTGACGGTGCCGATGCTGCGGTCGGTCGCCAAGCGGCGCAAGCCATCGCGGACAACGCAAACAGCATCCTGAACGCCTTTGATGCGACCTTGAGTGGCCGCGTCGACACGATCTCCGGCTTCGGATCGACTGAGCGCGATGTGGGCCCGTTCATTGCCGGTACCGGGGATCTGTCGCGAGGCTTTACGTTTGAGAACATCCAGGACGAAGCCCAGGCGATGGGCATTGCCACAATTGCCGCACTCCAGAACGCCTTAGATCGTGGTCTGATTGAAGGCCTGCCAAGCCTCGCTGAAAGCGTGATCAATAACTTCAATCCTCGGGCATCCGTCGATGCTTTGGGAGAGGCGCTGGATGCTGTCAAAACCTTTGACGACATCATCAAGAACATTACGGGCGACACCAAGTCCAATATCGAACAGGTGGTCGATGATCTGGTCGCGGCGCGAGATGCGGTCCGTGCGGTTGTCGGCGCCGATGGGCTTGGCGAAGTCGATGCCGCATTTAGGTCGGCGCAAAGAGAGCTGAGACAAACCGTAGCCGGTGAGTATCGCGAAGCGTATCTACAGATCACCGATCCGCTTCTCGCCGCATTTGACGATCTACTCGAGGCACAGCAGCAAAGGCTCGCGGATGTTCAGGCCGTCGGTCAAGGAGCTCAAGCCCTCTTTCGTGCCGAGCAACTCAATCAGGCCGAACTCGAACAATTCATTCAGTCAACGCTTGAGGCCGGCGGCTCAATCGCGGATCTCACCAGCGATTTTGAGAAGCTGCGTCGGTCCATGGAATCCGCAGGAGAGTCCACTGCAGGCCTCCAACGAGCGTTCGACGATACCGTTGCAGGTCTTTCTGCCGACTTCAATCAATCCGTGGAGCAAGCGTTGCTGCAGGCCACGGACCCGGCGCGGGCTTCTCTGGTGTCGCTACTCGAAACATTTGAGACCAGGACCGACGAAGCCAATGCCATCATTGCGGCAGGTGGTTCAGTTGATCTCGATGCGGTTCAACGCCTCAACAGCACTGAGCTTACAAACTTCGTCAACAATCTTGCCGATCAGGAGAGATCCCGGATCCTTAGCCTGTTTGATGAAGAACAAAGCCTAATCGCGACCCGCGCCTCGACCTTCCAGGGGCTTGGTCAGGACATTCTGAATACAAGAGATTCCCTTGTATCCAGGTTCTCATCTGCCTCGGGTGCAGAGAACTTGGAAGACCTTCGTGGAAGATTTGACACATTGGTCGCGGAATCACGGCTCGGCAATGAGAGTGCGCTCAGGGCTTTGCCGCAGGTCGCGGATTCCCTGATCGATGTGTCGCGTAATATGTTCGCGTCGACCCAGCCGTTCCAAGACGAACTGGCGCGAGTAAATGACGCTCTCGAAGAGGTTGGCGCCGGCGCCTTGGATATGGCGACGGAAGCTCAGCTGCAGCTCGACAAGCTTGATGATCAAATCAGTCTGTTGACCGATATTAAAGGTCTGCTTGAGGGCAGCACGACAGCCGAGCAATACCTTCAAAGCATTGCTTCGGGGGATTTTGAAACCTCCATAGCGGCGGTCATCAATCAGCTTGCCGCAACACAGCTGGTTACCAATGTCGCGACCAATGACAACAGTTCACTGGTGACACCAAGCGACATCTACGGGTCCGCAGAGGCTCAAACGGCTGTGCTGAAGCCAATCCTGGAAGACATCCGCGACAACATCAGATCCAACGGAAACCGCTTGGACAGAATTGAAGTCGAGTTGCAGACCCGCAACGCCCAAGACTCGCTACGGACCGGAACCTAAATCACATGACATTCGGAACCGCTGTCTTTGCGAATGAGCCGTTCGCGAAGCTTGACCCCATTGATGCGACCACAGGCGCGTTCCAGGAGCTGATCGACTTCGGTGTCAGGACACCCATCGTCTTGGTTGAGATCAATATGGTCGAGCGCGAGGCGCCTAATCCTGATGTGGCGAGCCGGGCAATAGGACAGCACGCAATTGGGTTGCCGCCAGGCGTGTCGGATCTAACGTCACCAGACTCCATCTCACGGATCTACGGGGACGGGTGGTTCATCACGACGCCGACCGACACGAAACGGCCAAATCTGATCTGCGAAGCCCGGGTGTTGCAGGCGCTGGATCTGGCCGATGCGAAACCGGTTGTTCCGGAGGCGACCGCCAGGGCGCGGCAAAGCCTGACACAAGTCCGGTTGCAAGCCGGAGACGGTGAACTTGATACCTTTTTGGAGAATTACTCGGCCGACGGACAAACGGTCACGACCTATTTGGCGCCGGCACTGGAGGACACCAGAAACTGGGTGAAGATCGCCGAAGCCACCGCCACCGGCTGGGCGATGAACAATACCGAGCTGTCGATCAATGTAACGGGTCCAGCTTCTAGGCTTGATAGGCAGCTGCAGTCTGATCGCTTTCGCGGGACAGGCGGTCTTGAAGGCCCGGCGAGTTTGCAAGGACATCGGAAGCCCCTGGCCTTTGGTCAGTGTTTCAATTGTCAGGGTGTCTTGGTCATTGAAGATGAGGAGTTATTTCGTCTCCACAATGGTCGGATCTTTGGTGTTGGCGCCGCGAGACATCGGGGACTTGCTCTGACTTGGTTCGGCGACTTCCCGAATGTTGCTGCACTTCGTCTTGCTGAAATTCCGGCAGGGTACTACGCGACATGTTTGGCAACGGGATGGGCGCGCACGAATATCGCCGATGTGCAAGCCGATCCGGAAGCAGAGATCCGTTTCGATATTTTGGGGGATTATTCCGGTTTCGAATATGTCAATCAGGCCGGCACGATCTTACTCAGGCTTGCTGAACAATACGCCTCAATTGATCCGGCAGAGATTAACAGGCCGTTTTTCTTCGCGCTTCAAGACGGCATTGTGGGTCATTTTGAACGTGGTGGTGCCGGCGACGGCAAAACCATCGCCGAAATCTTTGACGAGATCCTGAGGCCCTATAACGGTTCTTATGGGGCGGGTATCGATAGTCGTCTGATCGTCGCCGATCTCTCATCTGCCGACAATCTTGGAACAACTCGCACTCTGGTCGAATCCGACATCCTGTCCATTCAAACAGTGGCGCCGCCGTTTCAGCCACGCTTTAAAATGACATACCTCTATCGCCGGAATTGGTCTCCGCATACGGAAGACGAGCTTGCCGGTTCGCTGACCCAAGAAGAGGTTGAGCTTTATACGCAGGACGGCACGGAAGTCTCGAAAACCGAAGACATTCTCGAAACGCATCCCAATGCGGTCGAGGTCCCGACGATTGCGACGGGTTACCAGGAGTTCGAACCAGCCCGGCAACGGCTGGAATCGGTTCTCCAATCAGTATCGGGCGATGAGCTGTTTATCCAGGTAAAGCTTGGACGTATCGGGTTTGGCATTAAAGACACCTCGATTCTTGAGGTCGATCACCCTCGTTACGGCTTGAGCGGGAAGAAGTTCCGGATCATTGGGCGCCGGTTCGACATGCGCGAGCTGACGGTCACGCTTTCATTGAGGGCCGGTTAATGTCCTGGATCTGTGCCCTAAATCTTGTCGACTTGCCTGGCGTCATGGTGACCGCTTCAAGTGAGGTCGCCACGATGCCGGTGAGCAACTTGCAGCGACGGCAGGTCGGCAAGCTATGGCGAACTCAAAGCGAAAACGGTTGGTTCCAAGTGGATTTTGGATCTGATCAATCGATCGACACCCTTGCCTTTTTGGTTCAGCGATTCCATGGCCATGACGCCAACACCGAGCAAGCACCCTTGGCAGCCGACGATCAGGTGTTGCATCAGCTCTGGAGTGACGGCCAGACTCCGGGGGTCGATACACCGGTTTATAATCCGAGTGCTGAGAACTCAAACATTCATATCGGGTTCGGCTATCACACCCATCTGATCAGCACGCCGCAGACCGCACGATATTGGCGCTGCACGATCACCGGAACAAGCCGGGCGGCGCTTGGATACTTCGACATCGGGCGCCCCTTTGCGGGGCTGAGATATTCGCCGCCTTACAACTTCGTCTATGGCGCGGGTCAGGGCTGGACGGAGAAAGCGACGATCCCGGAAGCGGAAAGAACGGCGACACAGTTCCCGAGTGCCGGCGAGAAATACCGGGTTTGGGATGTGACATATCTGTTCCCGGAAACAGCGGAAGAAAGCTTCGAAGATGTCGTCCGGGACGGCGGGCAATCCGGTCAAATGCTGTTTGGTCGGAAAGACACAGATCTTGCGCGCAATGTTTTGCTCTGCGTCGAGGAAGGCGCGAACCAAGCGGTTCACACAAGCTTTGAGCTTCTGAGACAGGACTTCACGTTTAGGGAGAGCCGTTGATATGGCGCGACTCTACTTCGATAACATGGTTGCCGAGAAGTGCAGCGGTGAAAATGCGGAAGACCTGACACTCGATCAGCCCGTTGATGGATTCCGAGCTTTTCAAAGCTCGTCGCAGTTTTCGCCTGGCCCCAATACGTTGTTGCCTTGTCAGCTTGTCGATGGCGACGAATGGGAAGTCGGGTTCTACAAATACAGCGGTACTTCGACGCTCGAGCGGACGACGATTATCGATTCCTCGAACTCCGGCGCTAAGATCAGCTTGAGTTCCAATCAGCACGTTGTCTCGATCGTATTCCCCTTCGAGATCGGCATGTTCCTCGGCTCAAATGGGGAAATGAACGATCCGACGCCGGTTCGTTTCGCCGTGATCTTGAACAATATCGCCGAACTGAAAGCCCTGGAGTTTGCCAATCTCACAGACGGCGAGCGTGTCTTCGTTCTTGAGAACGCCGTAGACGACGAGATGGGCGGTCTCTTTGAATGGAGCGCCACGTCTGTTGCGGCCGCCGACGACAAAGACACCTTCAAAGCTGACGACTCGCCAAGCCTGGGACTCTGGACGCGGCGAACGATCACGATCAACAAGAAGTCCTTCGACGATCTTCTCGAGATCAACAAAGACGCCGCCGATGCGATGTTGGGGTTCTTCGGTACCGCCAAGGTCACGGATCCGAATGACTATGTATTTGTCAAAGGCGTTACCGGACAAATGGATTTCGGGGCCCGATCAAACCAGGGTGCCGATACCACGTTCTTTAGTCTCATTTCGGCCGGCACATCTGCGGACCGGGTCAGCTTTACCAAGTATCTCGAGATCCAGGATCGAATTGAGGGGTCGAATGCAAACGGTCCGGCAATCCTCGACATCACGTCAAGCGCCACGGTTCCGAATATCAGGCCCGACAAATCACAGACCGGCACCGGTTTAGGTGTCACCGGATCTGGCGATCTTTCTGCCATCGTCGGCGGTGTCGAAGTTCTCAGGTTCGAGAATGGTCAAGCGATCTTCCAGTTGCCAGTAGTGTTTCGCGGTGACGACCAGACCGTGGAATCGACCACGGTCCAATATCACGACAATATTCTCGAGCTGAACTCAGATGTCACCGGGGCACCGACTGAAGATGTTGGTCTTCTCTTCAATCGCGGGACATCCGCCGATAAGTCATTCCTTTGGGACGAGGCAAACGATCAATTTAAGGTTGACGACAAGTTCCAGGCAGTATCCTTCCACACCGAGGGCGTCACGGGCGGAAACAAAGGGGCTGGGTCCGGAAACTTTGCGACCCTCTACAGAAACAATGTCGCGGTTCTCGACAACAACGACATTGGATCAACGGTTCAGGCCTGGAACTCAGAACTGGATTGGATCTCAGCCAATCTCACCGCGTTTGCAAAGACATTGCTGGACGATGCGGATGCGGCAACGATGCGGACCACGCTTGGTCTGGGCGCTCTCGCGGTCAAGGGCACAGTCAACAATGACGATTGGTCCGGCGCTGATCTTACTGTTGCCAATGGCGGAACCGGGGCATCGGACAGAACAGCTGCGTTTGACAATTTGGCCCCGGCAAGTTCGGTGCGTGGTGACATCCTTCGTCACAACGGCACCAATTGGGTTCGTTACGCGCTGGGCGCAAATGGTACCATTCTAAAGTCTGACGGAACCGATGCCGTTTGGGGAGCAAACACGCCGTCTCTTGCATATGGCGACTGGTACGACACCACCACTATTGACATCGGGACTGATACGCTGCTGCAGCTGGATTCCGAAGAGCACAATAGCGGGTCCTTCACGCACACCCCGGGAAATGAAGAAGTCGACATTGACATTGCCGGGACGTTTTGGGTTATGGCCAAGGCGGTAGGCATCGCAAACGTGGCCAATAGCGCGATGACCTTTTACGCGACCGTCGGCGGCTCGGAACCGGCTCACTGGATCCGGGGCAAGGGCGCTGGCTCGACACAGTTCACCACTTTCCAAATGGTGACTGGCGGCATTATCACGGTGACAGCAAACACCCTTATCAAGCTCTACGGCAACAACGATGCGGGCGACCCAAGGGTTCAAGAGGTCCAGCTGTCGATACTCCAGATCGCTTGATCAACAACGAATAACGAACATGCCGGCGCGAGCCGGTTTTTTTATGCCTTAAGGGATTTCCAATGGCGTTTTTCATCGACAATAGTTTGGGTGAGAATTGCACCGGTACCGGCGAGGGCAGCCTGACACTGCTGTCGTCGAAGTCGCTGCATATACGTTTCTCGGAATCCGACCAGGGTTCGATCGGGGATTCAACCTACTACATGCTGATTTCTGCCGATCTCCAATGGGAGATTGGTATCGGCACGCTGGATGCCGCGAACTCGCTGACCCGTGACACGGTGCTCGATTCCTCGAGCGGGGACGCCAAGATCAACCTTGGCTCCGGTACCCATGCGGTTTACGGCACCATGCCGGCGTCCAAGATGATCTATGTCAAGGGCGACAACACGATCGGCTTTGCCAACAACTTCCGGAACACAATCATTGTTGCTGACATCGCGGCGATGCAATTGCTCGACGACATCTCTGATGATCCGGTTTTTGTCCGCGACACCACCAATCAGAAGGGCGGTCTGTTCGTTTTCAATTCATCCGGTGTCGGTGCTGGCGACGGCAAGGAAACCTTCTCGAGCGGCACGACAAGCGGTCTCTGGGAGCGTGTCAGGTGGCAGGTTCAGATTCCGCGTCTGCCGGATGACACCAACCTTCTTGATGATGTCATCGCGATCGTCAACTCGATCCCGACCATTCGTGTCGGCGCCTATTCCCATGAGATCTTCCATGGCCAGGGTTTCTTCAAAGCCACCTTCAAGACCGGCACAGATTTTAAGGCTTTTGAAAACCCACAGAACTATTGGGCAGACGGCGACCTGATCATGTTGCTGGGTGATGAGGCCATCGGTGACACGCCGCCCCGGGTTTATCAATACGATATTGACGGCGACCAGACCGAAGATCGATCCAAGATCTATGAGCCAACCACGGGCAATGGTCGGCTTGTCTGGGTCGAAGACAGCACGATGTCGGTCACGTTTGGTGATGGCGACACGACACCCTCGATCGCCAAGGGCAAGGTGTTCAGAACCGCCAACGTCAACATTGAGAATCTGGTTGATGCGCGCGAAGGCGATGCGGTCTACATCGTCAGGGGTTCGCAAGACTGCACGATCAAAAACAATTCCAATATCATCACGGGCACCGGTACCGACCTGATCTTGAAAGAAACCGGGCCCTATGCCGTGATCGCAATGAAGGTGCCGGGTCTTGCAAAATGGGTGATCTTTGGCGGTTCCGGAGGCGGGGCCTCGGGGGCATTTATCCCGGATGCGGTTGCAGATTTCGGCTTGGTGTCGGGTGGCGACAAGACTTCCAATAAGACGGCCTATGAAAACGCGATCGCGTTCTGCATCACCAACAATCTAAAACGTCTGAACTTTCCGGCCGGCACATACGAAATCGGCGCCCTGACATCAACACTGGAAAATCAAGAGGTCATCCATGTTGGCGAAGGTGCCATTGAGTGGGTCGACGATGGCGACAATATAGCAGGTTTCCTGCAGCCAGCGCCGATGCACGTCAGCCAGCTGCCCGACATTACCAACACGCTGAACGCGTCTCATCTACGCCGGATTGAAGAGGCGATCCAATCAGGTACGGCCAATGTCGCCTTTGTTGGCGATTCCAACGGTGTGGATCCAAGCCAGAACGGCGAGCAGTTTAACAGCGCGGGCTTAATCGACAATCTGGGCTTCACCGTGAAACGAGCGGTTCATGACGCCTATACCCATGACCGCGATGGAAATTCGATCACGCTCAACTTTGAGAACTTCTCGATCGGCGGCTATGGCTGGCAACAACTGAATGATCCCGGAACAATTATTGCAGTTGGTGCGAGACCTTGGGCGGCGGATCCCGCGGTGTCCTGGTGGACTAATGTTACCAACTTCACCCCCAACCTTCTGATTATTGCACTTGGCGGCAATGACGACCTGTCGAATCTCGCCGACATTGACGCGATGGTGACCAAGATCAAGGCAATGACGCCGGTCCCGGATGTGGTGCTTGTAACGGAACCATTTGTTTCGACGTCATATGCCTATCAAGACGGGTCCGGCCGGGACGCGGCTTACCGCACAGCCATCAAGGTCCGGAACTATATTCGGATGACGGCCATCGAGAACGGCTGGGGTCTTATCGATGTCCATCGCTGGCAAGAGATTGTGCAACACGGTCGCGATCCTTTGGAAATCTTCTTCCGGCTGCACTCCGACAGCGTCGATATGGATGATCTGATCGGTTCGGTCGACCTGTCGAGCGCGACTGCTGGGCTGACGAACTATCCGACGAAGTTTCACGGGAGCGTCGATTACCAGTTTGACGTCGACATGAACACCGCAACCGGGTCGCCATGGATTGAATGCAGGTTGGGCGATACCGATGACAAGCTGCTTCTCAAAAACAACGAGGCGCAGCTCTGGCGGGATGCGAACTCGAGCGCATCGCTGGTCAAGACTGAGACATTTTCGGCAATCACGTCGACACGTAGAATTCGAGTAATCAGGCGCAATGATTACGTCTTTGTCGGGCATCGTGCTCCAAGTGCGTCTGAAGCGGAATACGAAACGCTGCTCGAAGAGTTCCATTACAAAGGACTGGAGACCGCGGCATTTGAGCCGAAGATAGGGGCTGCACCCATCGGGACGCCAAGCGGATCAACGCTGCTGCTGTTCAATATCCAGATGTACTATCCGGTGTTTCAACGGTTCTGCCCTAGAGTCACGAACGAAGATGTCTGGGGCACGGAGACGCTCAATCCAATCGGCGGGTCTTTTGACTTCTCGCTCTATTCAAAACCCGATGGCGGCGACGGCGGCGCTCATCCCAGCGGTCGCGGTGTCCGTGAAGTCTATGGGGTCATCAAGAACTATAATTGGCGCCCTGTCATCGCGACGATCCCGGATGTCACGATCGCGGCACCATTTGGGACCTGCGGTCTATGGTTGACCGATGGAACAATCTTTCCTGCGGCACCCTCTACTTATAACCCAGGAGCGGTCCTGCCGCTTGATCATGAAGTCTACAATGTCGGGTCCGCGTTTACTTTGGCGTCAAACGAGTTGACAGCAACGGTGGACGGTTATTTCGATTTGGGTCTGTATGTTCTCCACTACAAAAACTCCACCAACTCAGCCATCGCGCCGAAGATCGATTCCGGGTCGGGATTTCAAACACTTGGCGAGCATTACGGATTTAACGATTTCCTCGGCTCGTTGTCGGCGCAAATCAATCTAGGCGCGCTGCCATATCTACCGAAGGCCATGGGTATCCCGATCTACCTAGAGACAGGCGACAAGGTTCGTGTCGAGTCGGTGGGAGGCGGGCCAGCAGATGTTATCGAATGGGCGCTGTCGCTGTCGCTGCGCGCGTCGGTTTAATCCGGACAGTTGAAATTAGGATTATTCATCGCCGCAAGAGCGGCTTTTTTTATGGGAAAACAAAAATGAGCGAAGATCAATCGCCCCAGGACATCACGCACCGGGACCTCTACGTGAAGATAGGCGAGGTCGGTGTCAAGATCGACAACCTTGAAAAGAAGGTGGATCACAACGCCGAGCACATCGATCAACTGAAGGAAAAGCAGGATGAGCGAACAGGCGTGGAGAAGGTTGCCAAGTGGTTGATCGGAATCGGCGCCGGCTTTGTTACGGGGCTTATCACCGTCCTTTATAAGTGGTGGCTAGACGGCGGGAGCAATTGAGATGGAATACATCACGAACCCAGTTGACTGGGATGCTTCACGCTGGCCGGCGCCATGACACGCGCTATCAATGCAGAGGGGCTTGATCTCATTAAAGAGTTCGAGGGGCTGCGGCTGCGCGCTTATCAGGATTCTGTCGGTGTCTGGACCATTGGCTATGGACACACGAAGACTGCCGCACCTGGGCAGGAGATCACAGAGGCTCAAGCCGAAGATCTCTTGCGCGAAGACCTGCGCGAAGCCGAGGGCTATGTCCGTCAGTTCGTCACGGTACCGCTGAACGACAACGAATTCAGCGCGCTGGTGTCATGGGTTTTCAATCTTGGCGTTGGGAACTTGAAGCGATCGACAATGCTTTGGAAGCTGAACGCGGGGGACCGGCAAGGCGCAGCCGACGAAATGCTGAAATGGGTTTTTGCGGGCGGCGTTCGTTTGGACGGCTTGAAGCGCCGCCGCAAAGCCGAACGAGAACTTTTCTTAAAACCAGAGGTGAAATCATGCGACGATTCATCATCGCGGCCTTGGCCGTGGTTACTGCGACATTTGCGCAGGCGCAAGAACCGGAAGAAGTAGAGCGGCTTTCGGATAAGCAGCTACGGCAGAGGATCAATTATAACATTGCGCGTTTGGAGAATCTAATTGACGAGGCACGCGCGGCGATAGGTCATAACGACGATGTGCTGGCCGAATTAAATGCTCGCATCGAGCAGGCCGAAGCGACCGAGCCGCCGACAGATCCGGTTGACCCTCCTGTCGAGCCGCCAGTCGAGCCACCGGTTGTCACGGATGGTCTAGCCGTGATGCTGACATTCCCAAGCGGTGAGGTTCTTTCATTCAGCCAAGAAGATGCTCGTTGTTTCGAGAATTGGGTAGGTGAGAATTTCAGCCAAGCTAATTGCAGGGCGTCTGATGGTTTTTGGCATGTCTCATTCCGGCCTGATACTACATCTGATCGGATTGAAGTTGTTGTTGAACTTGGGCATGTGACGAATGATGTTGACGCGCCCTTCACGTCAACGGGCTATAACTTCGCGCTGACCAAAGACGGCGAGACCATTGCCGAAGAGAGTATCCCGTTTCATTTCTGGGGTGGACGCTGGCGCTGGCAATCGGAAGAAAGGCCGATCCTAAAATCCTGCGCGGACATCGCGGATGATCCGTTTTTACCTCAACTTGAAAAAGCAACGCTTGGTCATGATCCCGGCGTTGAGCCTGTCTATTCTGGACCATTTACAATGCCGGAGTTCGCGCGAGGCATGGGCAATGGTGGCGAGCGGCAAGACATCGGTGTGGTCACCGGTTGGTCTGCCTCTTGTTTGCTTGGCGGCGCAATGACAGAGGAACACTTGATCGCGTTGGCCGCGGACTATTCGGCGGTTCCGGTTCACCATTTCCGTTTGCCGACCGGCGAGATGCTGGACATTACCCAAGAGGAGTTTAAGAACCACAATTTTCACAGCAGCTCGAAGGGCCAGCCGTCCTATATCGCCATGGAGGGCGTCAGCTCAGAGGATTATCCCACCTTCGTTAAGCGCGATACAGCCCATCACCCGAGCCTCTTCTACATCCCGTTTCTGTTGACCGGCGATCCATTTTGGTTGGAAGAGCTACAGTATGTCACGCAAGGCCACTTGCTTTCCAGCAATTGGGACCGGAACAACAACGATGCCGGCCAACACCTCGCGATCCTCAAGGGTCAAATGCGCGGCTTTGCTTGGGGATACCGGGACGTATTGCACGCCCATTATCTGACACCGGAGAATGCGCCGGACTGGCTGCACTCAAAGGCCTACTATGACAAGCTTCTCGACGATGTCCTGGTCGAATTGAACGCCATCATGAACGATACGGGCAGCGATACCAGGGCGATTCAGCGTCAGCGCTTCAATATTATGTGGTCCAATTCCGGTTGGCTGACAGCCATGTGGATGCAGGATTTTAACGTGAGTGTTTGGGGGCTTGGCGTGCGCGCAGGTTACGAGCAGTTCCGGCCCTGGTTTGAATGGTTGTTGGTGTCGGCAAATGAGAGGACAAAAGACAACGGCTGGGACCAGCGCGTCCCGTCATTCTACAATGTCGATAACAGAGTGATGGATTTCACCGCCGCCAACAATTGGTCGGAGCTATTCCCGGTCTGGCGGTCTGCCTATCCAGATCGCTTTTCGGATCAATGGCCGGAGGGCTCATACTGGGCCACACGCGATCAGTATTCTGGCTATGCCGAGTATGTCTATGGCGGTCTCGTTGTCGCTGAGTGGCTGGGCTACGACGTGCCTGGGCTCGATTATCTGGACAATGCGCGCGCCGAGAAAGAGGCGTTGGGCGCAAAGAAGACTTACGATAAATGGAGCTTCCAGCGATGAACTGGAAAAAGACATTCAAAGCGATCGCCAAAACCGCATTTCCAACCATTGCGACGGGACTCCTCGGTCCAGCCGGCGGCACCGTTGCGGCGATCGTGGCGCCGGCAATCTTCGGCGATGACGAAAAGCGATCACCGGAAGAGATCGCCGAATACATCCTGGAGCATCAGAGTCCGGAATTGTTTCTGAAGCTCAAAGAGCTGGAAATCCAGGTTAAGCGCGACTTACGGCATATGGATATTGATGTCTTCGCTTTGGAGGTTGAGAATCAGAAGTCAGCCCGGGACATGTACGAGAAGACCCGGACGATCATGGTGCCGGTGTTGGCGGTGACAATCGTTGTGGGTTTCTTCGGTCTGGCTGCTTTGTTCACTTGGGCCGTGCTGATTGCCGATAAACCGATCCCGGAGTCGACACAATTGGGCATGATCATTTCAGCGGTGATGGCTTCGCTCTATGCGGTGATCAACTTCTTTTTCGGGTCAAGCTTGGGCTCAAAGGAAAAGACGGGGTTACTTGATCGTCAGCCCTGATAGTCGAAGTCAAGATCCGGCAACTCAGCAATCACCTGTGCGACGATGCGGTCTTTCACACCTTGACAGGGCCAGCCGCCATCGATTTCCAAAGTGATGGTCTGATCGCTTCCCACCTTCTTAGCAAGCCGTTCAACGGTCTTAATCGTGTCATCGACAGTGATCTGCATTTGATCCCACAGAGTCAACAATTCCGACAACACGGCTGGAGGCGGGTCATGACGACCGCTTGACCAGCTTTTCACGGTATCAATCCGTGCGTCTAAAAAGTCGGCGGCCTCTTGGTTTGAGAGGCCGACCAGATCTTTTAATAGTTTGAATTGGGATGTCATGCGAGCACTGGCGCGATGCTGCAATTGTGGCCCAGTTCAGGGTGATCGGCCCAACCCTCAACCGCTTCGTTGAACGCTGCGCTCTGTATCCGATCAACCATTGCTAGGGCGTCTTGATCGGCTGACTCGTCTTCCATCTGATTTTTCAAAGCCACCCAAACGCGGGCGGCGTCCGAAGCCGATAGATTTCTGATCGCCATTTCCATTGCGTTGCTGGCAACTTCTGCCGCTCGGTGATCTGACCAGTCCATCGTGTCAATGATGAACTCTAAGCTGTGTACTGTGATGATTTCTTCTGACATTTCTAGGTCTCCTTACCTCTTGCGGTTGGCTATCCATCCGCGTTGTTGATGATCTAGATCTACACTAAAGGTGTAGAGGTGTCAAGGACCTTATTTGCAAAACCTGTCAGTAGATTCTTGACGGTTCCCGATGTCGGGATAATGTTGCTATGTCCGAGTGCAGGGGTGTCAGGGAAACGCTCCATATGTGGACACACCGTCAGAAGTGGGCCGGGGGCGACCCGGATCAAAGAACCGTATTAAAAGGCAACCTCGTTGCTGGATATATCGCTAGGCTCTCATTTGGGCCCAACCGTGGCCAGTGGCAGTGGTATGGAGCTTGGGCCGCGCAAGGCAACTCCGGCATTGTAGAGTCTCAGGATCAAGCCCTAACAGCGATCAGGACCCGTTTTGACGAACTTGAGAAGACAGATCGGGATCGGCTGGAGTGCTATCGTGAGAGGCCTTATGGGTAGATCGTCCTGGTCGCTTGTCATCTCGTGGCGTCCAGGGGAAGTCTGACCAAAATAACTTTCTAATGCGCACGGCCAGCCGCTTGTGACTCTGTAAAACCTTCGCTTCAGCAGATAAGAACAGCGTGGGCGTAGGGTCTGCTAAGTAGGTGGTCACTGCATGAATCCGGCTTAGTTCACGCAAAACATCAAAAGCCTCAGCGTTCTTATCTTTTGCAATCTCCGTTACGACAGTCTCTTTCTCACTCACTCTTCATCTCCCGTTCTTTCTCAGCCAGCATGGCTCGCCACGTATCTCTGATAGCTGACCGATCATAGTGCTTAGGGAACCCCCCGGCCTCTGCCATGGTGTCGCTCACCTCCCTCAGCTCCTCAAAGACGGCCTCTATTATCTTTTGGGACGGGTACTTGTGGCACTCCCAGTTTTTCATACCGGGAATAAAGTGGGATAGTTGGCCGTCTGGGTCATCGCCATCCACCTGACTCGAAATGATCCGGCAGATCTTTTCATTCAGCGTCATCCTTCACCTCCAGTGCTTTAGCCTGATCAACGAGTGAGCGAATCTTGTTGTGAAACGGACTGTCTTTGTGAATTTCGTTGATGCAATCCAACAGTCTGTCCATCTCTTTCAAACACTCCATCGCCTTGGCGTTGAGGTCGGCTTGTCGTTCTTGAGTGAGCAAAGTCTCATCGCCAAACATAGCTTTCTGTTGTCCCGGCGAAAGCTGTTGCCACAGCTCGCCAATCTGCTTTTCGTTTGAGTGTCTACTCACTGTCTTTGCTCCTGGCTTGGTCGTCTTTACCCCACTGTTCAACCCGCTTTTCAATGTCCGGCCCAAAGTGTTGGGCGCCATACGCCCAATAAATATCCCGCAATATCTCAGCCGCTTTGGCGTTGTGTTCGTTTATTTCGTCATAGACTATGCAGGTGTCTATAATTCCCTGCTCATAGGTCTTAGCCATATCATTCCTCCATATGCGCGCGGTCGGGTGACTTCGGCTCCAGCAGATCGTGAATGGCGTCTATGTCTGGCCACTTACCTTTTGCATCGGGGTCACCAGCAAGGGCCTGGGCTATAAGTTTGACGCGCTTTTGGTCGGCATTTGGTGCACCAATGCTGGTTGCTATCCCTAGAGCCACACCCATCAAATCTGTCAGCCCGCCCTCCAACGCTTCGACCCGCGCCTTGAGGGCTGCGTTTTCTTGCCTAAGCGCTGAGCGTTGGCGCCCTAAATCGATGATCCCAGATTCCAGGTCTTTAATGAAGGCATTGGCCCGTTCAAGCAGAACCGCCGGGTGCTGCTCAAAGTCTTCCAGCTCTGGGGACTCAGGTTTAGAGGCTTTAATCATATAGGAATGCCTTTGCTCGACTTCTTCGCGAGGTGATCGGTTTTTAGGTTTTGTCATTGGTGGACTCCGCTGCTCGTTTTCCACCCTCCCAAGCCGCGGCTAGCTCCGGCTTAGTGAAATACTTGAAGTGACAGTTTTCGTCGTTTGCCCCGTTCCGCCCACAATCGAACCCGGCCCCATAAGCGCGATCCTCGTCTGTCTCTGTGTGGCCGTTTTCCTTTCGGATCATCCGCTCCAATTTTCGCAAGTCACTCTGTGTCATGGGCGGGGTCCCCCATATCTCTTTGTCCGCTCGCGCTCATCAGCGCCTCCCAGATAGAAGCAAGCCAACATGCAAAGCACAGCCGACCACATGAGAAGTCGGACTTCCCATATCGTAAATATGACAGTGTCCATCTCAATCTCCATTGCTGTTGTGTTGGGCAAGTACGCCTTTGACATCGGGTGGCTTCCATCCTTCTGGCTTTAGGCGTTTCCCATCGGCACGAACTGGCCCGCCAGCCTTGTCCATGTTGGACCGGTGGACCTCTTTCCATACCTCGTCAAATGGAATACCGAAACTCAAGGCGGTGCCGAGAAGGACATAAACCGCATCTGCGATAGCGTCGGCGGCCTCTACAATGTCTTTGTTGGCAATGGCGTAAGAAAGCTCCCGTATCTCTTCGGCCAACAATTCATTCCGCAAGTGAACTTCATCATCACTGGGAAAGCCGGGGCGGGGTCCAATTGGCACATCAAGTGCTTTGTGAAATTCCTCTACATCGTCAAAAATTGTCATCTCTCAGTCCTTCCTCCCGCTATGGCGCGGGCTATAAAATGGGTGGCGGTGGGCCGGAGTTACCAGCTTCCCATTAGTCCGAGTGCTCCAAGATCTCGTGCATGAAATCGATGGTGTAACGAAAGCCGGGGTGCTTGCCAGCCAGCGCACTTGTGATCCTGAGAGCGTGCATGATCTCGGACGGCTCATAGTCGTCGGGCGATTTATAGTCGTCGTAAGCGGGGCATTCCCCGGCCACAGCCACAACATTGTTCAAAGCCTCTTCGAGGTATTTGATCCTCTGATTTGCTTTCTCTAGTGGGGTCATGACCGGTCCCCCGCGTTGGTGGTGGGCTTACCAATCTCGATGAAACCGAGGATTTCACCATTGCCGTCAGTCCAATGATCATGCGACCAACACCAGCCCGCCATTGACCATTCGTCTATTCCATCATTCTCGTAGTTGTTTGAGCCGATGGTTACCCACCAAGGAGCGTTTTCAGTCGGGTGGTCGCCGTTCCGCACCTTCAGCAAAACGAGGCGCCCGTCTTTGCGATAGTGCTCAATCGGGTGAAACGTTGCTATTTCTAGCGGACCCATTTTTGCAAAACCTCCGTTTTTTATTCAGATTCAATTCTAGAAATGGCGGTGGGCCGGGTTGGTTACCGGCCTGGCTAGCTCACATCCCGGTGCGCCGGGTCCGCCACCGCCATAATTCATTCAAGCACCCGTGTTTGGGTTCACTTTCCTGTTCATTGTGCTGTGCACTTCACCGTCCGAATATTTTTCGATCCTGAAAAACCTTCCGCATGAGTGACATTTGATAGAACCCTGAGTAACGCCGCCCATAGACTTCAACGTCTTGTTTCCAACCCACCAATCATCAAAAGTGTTACAGTCGCAGGCGGGGCAATGGGGTCCGTCATCAATTCGGATAGCCAACATGCTCACGTCTTCTGCTCCTCGGGGGTTGGGGTGTCGTTAGAACGCTTGAAGGCTGCTTGAAGGCCAACGTGTTCTGAAACGTCATCGTATTTGATGAACTCCATTCGATAACCGTTTGGGTAATGCGCTTGAAAAGTCTCGTGACGATCCGGTCGTGTCCCCTCAAGGATGCCAAGATCGTGATACATGTAGCCTTCGTTTGAGCAAACATGGCTACCAAGTGCCGCCCCGTCCTCGGCAATTATGACCCCGTTAAACCAACCGGGTCTGCCGCCATTGTTGAAACCGTAAATTCTTGGCAACTCTTCCATCGCTAGATTTTGCGGATTGAACACAGCGAAGGGACGGCCATACATTTCCATCTTGTGTTGTGCCAGATATTGCTCTGCTGCTGCTCGTGTTGTCACATCGTTTCTCCTGTCTGTGTCTGTGGGGTAATGAGGGGTCCGGGGCTGAGGCGGGAGGCGACTGCACGGGATCTCTCCCTCACGTCCTTTAAGCCTGTTGAGGCCGATGTCGCCCTATAACGACACGTCCGGGGCCTTGCGAGCTGAGCCGGAACCTCCCTCTGGTGTATTCTTTTGATTGCCATCGCTACAAACCCAACACCTTCCGCATTTCCCTGCGTTGGATTTGTCGTCCTACTTCAACAGCACGCAGAAGTGCTCTGGAGATCTCGCTCGCCCGATGTTCTATGTTCTCGCCGCGCACATAGATCGCCATATCGGTAGCGTTGGCTGGGTATTTGACGTGCGCTTCGTCTGCCTCATCACGGTTGTCTGTTTCCTTTCCGTCTTTGAACCACGTAATTTTCCCAACACCTTCTTCTCTCCAGGTCATGTCGCCTCCGGGGGTGGGGTGGTGCCTCGACCACCTTGTTTCTTGCTCTCTGCCAACAGGACTAATTCGAGATCCAGATACTCTGCGACCTTCACCAATGTTGCTGTGTCAGGTATGTCACCATCATGCATTCGAGTGAGTGTGGTTGGTGAAATGCCGATCTTCTTGGCAGTGTCTCTCAGGCTGTATGAGCCCTGCTTGTAGCGAAGTAGCAGGGGCAGGTCGGACAGTTTGCATTTATGGGCATAGAGCTTCTTCATTGTCCGTCTCCCCCGTCGGCAGGGGTGGGGGACAGATCAATGGTTATGCAAGCGATCCAAAGATCCAGTGTGCCGTAGCAGTCCTGAATCGCGGCCCTATAGGTGCTTCCAAACGTCGTACCATGCTGCTTTTTAAAGCCGGTAATAGTGCCTGAGAGTCGATCGTGCTTGCCGTAGCCCTTGGAGAGCGTGACAGGGCGACCGATCTTGCAGGTTTGATCATTCCAACCAGCGCCCCACTTGCGCAGTTCATCGCGCTTGTTGCCGTATTTGAACGCCTCGAAATGGGCTGTCTTCAACGGAATGAAAAGCGGCTTGTCTTCCATCAGCTCTGCCCCCCTGTGAGTGGTGTGTGATTTGGATGCTGTCCAAGCGCCACGGCCCGGCACATAGCAACCAAGTGTTCAAATGGGTCTCGTTCCTGGCGATGGGAATTGCAGTAAGAGCAAGCCCAGACCATGTTCTTGAGACCTTTGGCGCCGCCGTCTGCCAACCTGACAACGTGCTCTCGCGTGGCTATGCGCCGCCGAAGCGCTTTTTTAGAACCGTGGGCGAAAGGGACTATGCCAAAGTGTTCACGGGCGCCCGCTTTATCCATGCGACACCTGAACCACATTTCACAGCCGCAATAGACGCAGTGATCGGATTCAATGGGGGGCTTGGACATGGTCATGCTGCACCCCCGTTCTGAGAGGGGGAAAGGTTGCCGCTGTTTAGGCCACTGGTTAGGCCTGGGCTCCGCCAGCCGTCGCTGGTAATGCTTACGCGGCGCTCCCGTTTGCATTCGAGAAAACCTCCGAGTGCCGCTCCAGCCTGCATCACCGCCCAGCTTTTGATTGGCTTCCGGTCTTTTTTGTTTGGCGCCTCGGAGCACCTACGCAATCCCATGACCGTCCTGGGGGCCGACGCTACGGGTATACTGTCGGCCATTGCTGTCTTTATAGTTGAGGGCCAAATGTCGCCTCCGTCGAAGAGTTGCCAACTGCCGCTTGGCCACTCCCCATAATAATTGCAGTCAAAGATTCCGGTGGACCCTGCCTCTATTGCGTCGAAGACGGTTCCATCCTTGGGGCAATAAATCGCATCGTTCCAACCAAGCTCTTTGAGCCGCTGATAAGCTCGCCACATCTCTCTTATGGCGTCTTGTTCCGTGGGCATGTCTGCGGCGCGCTGGGCTTCCTCGGCTTCAGCTTGTGACCATAGTTTCTCAGCCAGTTCTGAATCAGTGATGATTGGCATCAGATTTTCCTCAATGTCAGGTAGGCAAGTGCGGCACACAGACCAAAGTGCCAGCCGCCGTTGTAAGGAGCGCCGAAGCCGTAATAAGCAACAGCCCATATGATCGCTGTCACAAAGGCCCAGAACCCAAAGAACAGGAAAAAGCCGATTACGTTCCATTCTTCGTCACTTGGTCCCCACATCACTCCTGCCCCCCTAGGGGTGAGGGGGCGGCTTCCATTATCGCCCGGCCTATGATCTCGGGGATTTGGGGGTGGAGGCTATTCCCGAGGCCTTTGATTGCGTTGGCAACGAGAGATCTGTCCAGTCTTGTGGGACGCCCATCATCCATTCGGCGAAACGCCTCAAACTTTTCTTCCCAGTTATCGGCCCACCAAGCTCCGCCACAAGCTGCGTGAAAAGCCCATCCCCGGAGGTTGGAGAAGCCCCACGGCGGTTCCAGTTCCCCGTGACCGTTAGCGTTGCGAGTTTCTTCCGCGACCCGCTCCCGCCGTCCAGCAATCTCACTGCGCCGGTCCTCCCGCTTGAACTTGTTGGTGTCGGTAAAGGTGATCCAGATCCGGTCCCGATGATGGGGCGATCCCCATTCAACCGCCGAAAGGCGATCCCACTCCGCGTCATACCCGCACTCGGCCATGTCCCCGAGTAACGTGCCCATCCCTCGACCAAGCAACGCTGCCACGTTCTCCATGATTGCGTGGAGCGGTCGTACCACGCGAATGGCTCGTACCAGCTCCCGGTAAAGTCCTGAACGCTGGCCGGCAAGTCCGGCACCTTGTCCAGCGAATGACAAGTCCTGGCAGGGGAATCCGCCTGTAATGACATCGGCCGTTAATCCTTCAAATGTTAGCTCCTCGATGTTGCCCAGGACCGGCGTGCCAGGGGCATTCTTATCCAGGACCTCGATGCAAAAGGGATTGGTTTCGCAAAAAGCAATGGTCTCGAATCCACCGGCTCGATCGAGGCCGTGGGAGAACATGCCTATGCCGCTAAACAGGTCCAGCACTCTCATGGGCCACCCCCAATCTCAGAGGGGGAAAGTGGGACGCGGATTTGACCGAGTGGGGAGCTATTGGGGAGATAACTGCGCCGTGTTCGCGACACGTTCACGGTTTTCCCTCGGTGAACGTTCGTCTTTTTTCCAAGAGTTCTGCGGTGTTGCGCGGTCCACGACCTCGCGGCTTTCCCTGGGGGTGAAGGGGTCGTGGGTTCGAATCCCGCCGCTCCGACCATTTACTTTCGGTCTAACTCTCTGTCATTCCGGCCCCGGATCATCGTTCACTTACGTTCACTCTCCGGGATGACAGTTGAGATTTTTTGTCATTTGAATTGAGTTGAAGATGATCTGGCGTGAAGCATTTCCCAAAAAGATCCTTGCGACCTTTTGAAAATGAGTAGAATTGTTGACTACTCTAGCAAGGGTTGAGTACCGTGTGAGCGGAAAATGTGGGGGGATAATGTTTTACATGAGAAGCTTTTTGATTGTCGCAATCGGGATCGTGTTGTCCAGTTGTGCGACGGGTCTTTCTCAAAATACCGCTTTTGATTCCAACAGCGAGGTCGGCCTTCTGATTATCGGTTTATCGCAAAGCAAGCCGCCGAGCGATTGGACCGAGATGGGCGAAAACGACAATTTCAATCTCCGCATCAGGCCTCTGAAGGAAGATAACTCTCTCGCCTTTCAGGGAACCTCGGTCTATCTGAAAGGCGCGGAGCCGGGCGTTATCGAATACAAACTGTTCACACTGCCTGCCGGAACACATGTCTTCGCCAACGCAAACAGAAATGTCCCGGGTAAAACATATACGACCTGTTTGAATAAAGGTACGTTCAAATTCAATGTGCGAAGCGGAGATATCCTTTATCTGGGTAATGCGTTTTATGAACACCGTAGAAGGCAGCCAGGCAGCGTAACGTTTAACGGCTTTTCAGATATTCAAGAGATTGAGGCTGTTCTTAAAGGCTATCCAAATGTTCGTGGTCGGCCTCAAAGAGCGGAACTTATCCGGGCGTCCGTCGACGCTGGCCGCGGGTCGTCTTGCTGAAAAATGTTTAAGAGCGGGTCGGGAGAACTCAATTGACGCGATGGAGCGGCAGAATTTCAAGTCCGCTTTGACGCCAGTCACATTTTCTCAATCGGTCATGCCAATTTGACGAGACCGCACAAGGGTCCAGATGTTGGGGCGAAACGGACTCTCCTTGTGAAGGCCTAAAATCTCATGCGGCTCCAGGTCTTTGTTCATTCTTTTGAGACATATGTGTGAGAGGTCTAATTGGTATAGACTCGTCAAACGATTCATTTTCTTACTTTCCTCTCGAGGTCTGTCCCATGGTCAATATTCGCGCCCGCAATTGCAAAATCATCGCGACCCTTGGGCCGGCCAGCGAGGCGCCGCCGAAGATTCAATCTTTGTTTCGCGCCGGTGCCGATTGTTTCCGCTTTAACTTTAGCCATGGGGATTTGGATCAGCACGCCCGGCGCTTTAAGGACGTGCGGGCCATCGAGGCCGAAGAAGGCCGGCCGATCACCATTGTCGGCGATCTGCAAGGCCCCAAAATTCGCGTCGGGGATTTTGACGGCGGGTCCATGGCCCTCAGATACGGCGATGAAGTCACCCTGGAGGTTTCCGACGCTCTCGGCAAAGAGGGTATGATTCCCGTGCCGCATCCGGAACTGATTGAGGCGGTGCAAAAGGACGACGTCCTGAAGCTTGATGACGGTAAGTTGCAGCTCAGCATTATCGACGTGGGCAAGGATCAAGCCAAGGCGAAGGTGACCGTAGGGGGTACACTTTCCGACCATAAAGGCATCAATCTGCCCGGCCGCCGTTTGCCCCTGTCGGCCCTGACCGACCAGGACAAAGAACACCTGGAATTTGCCATTGACCAAGGGGTTGATTTCATTGCGCTCAGCTTTGTGCAGCGGCCGGAAGATGTGCAAGAGGCCAAAGACATTATCAATGGCCGTGCACGGATCATTTCAAAGATTGAAAAACCGGCTGCTCTCGACGATCTGACGAAGATTGTCCGGCTGTCCGACGCTATTATGGTGGCCCGCGGCGATCTCGGTGTCGAGTTGTCGCTGGAATTGGTGCCGGTGGTGCAAAGGGAAATTATCCGCAAAAGCCGGGCAGACGGCCGTCCGGTGATTGTCGCCACGCAAATGCTGGAATCCATGATCGAGTCGTCGGCGCCCACGCGGGCCGAAACCTCTGACGTCGCGACAGCTGTTTATCAGGGCGCCGATGCGGTCATGCTGAGCGCCGAGTCCGCTGTTGGCCGGCATCCGGAAGTGGCCGTTGCCATCATGGACCGTGTCATTCAGGCGGTGGAGCAGGACCCGCAACATTGGTCGGAACTTGCGCTGAAGAAAAACCGGCGCCAGCCCACCACGGCGGATGCCATTTCCAAAGCGGCCCATGACATTACCGAGCTCTTGAATTGTCAGGCGATTTTGGCCTTCACCAATTCCGGTGCTACGGCCGTGCGCATGTCCCGGGAGCGGCCCCATTGTAAAGTGCTGGGGCTGACGGCGGTACCGCAAACCGCCCGGCAGCTTTCCATGGTGTGGGGCGTACATTCGGTCATCACCGAAGATATCAACAGTTTTGAAGAAATGGAGAGCAAGGCGCGGACCTTGGCCAAAGTGGAGGCGGGCCTGACGGAAAATGACCCGATCATCGTCACCGCCGGTATTCCCTTCGGCGTGCCGGGGATCACCAATACGCTGAAGATCCTCCAATTCGACGAAGACTAAGAAGTCTGCCTGGCGGCTTTATGCCGCCGCCAACGTATAGGCCGAAGGGATATCCCAGACTTCGGTAATCCGGCCTTCAACGATCCGCCAAACCACCATCACGTCAATGGCGATGGGTTCACCTTCGAAGGTCATGGTGTTTCTTGTTTGCACGACCACCAATTCGTCACCGACCGGGGTCACTGCGCGGGGTTCCACGTTAAAGGTGCCCTGCGACAGAGCGCCGATGGCGTCGAAGAACTGACGAATGCCGGCGGGACCCACATAGTCGCCTTGCAGGTCCGGCAGTTTCGGATTGAAGTAATGAAACACCACATCATCCGCAAACAGGTCGATGGCACTTGCCATGTCTAGCGGGTTCAATCTCTTGATCAGGGAGATATTCGGGTGTTCTTGCGCCATGACTCAGCTCCAGCTTGGGCCCTCACTTTTGAGCAGCTGTGACACGCGCCTCACCTATCGGCGTTGATCCATGTCAATCAACCGAACACGCGCTTCAGAAGTTCCGTCGACCTTTTGCCCGGATTGTTGCGGATGGCCGCTTCTTCTTTGGCGACATAGTGGAAAAGCCCAGACAAGGCAAAGTCGAGACCGTGACTGATCAAGGTGCTGCGGGCATTGCTGCCAAGAGACGGCACCAGCGGCATGCTCGACAGGCGATCGTCGACATCGTCCAAGGCTTTGAATGCGCCGGCATCATTCAGTTCACGATCAATAATCGGCTGGAAGGTTGTTTTTAGTTGCGGCGTCATGGCGCCTTCGAAATATCGGGTGGCCGCATCATCGGGTCCGTTAAACACACCCATGACGTCGTCAAAAGTCATGGCGGATATTGCGTTGACAAAGAGATCTTTGGCGTAGGGCGCGGCAGTTTCGGCTCCGCGGTTGAGGCGAAGCTCCAAATCGTCGAGCATGCCGGACATGCCAAAATTCGACATCATGTTTTGAGCTTGGCTCCAACGGTCGGGAAGGGGAATGCGAATGTCGGCGTCTTTGAAATAGCCGTCGAGTTGGCCGACCCGTGACACGGAACGCCCGGTTGAGACCTCTAAGGCCTGTTTCAATCCAGAGGCCACTTCGCCGACGGTGAGATTGCCGAGGCCGCCCAGATCACCTGTGCCCGGAAGATTGACGCCGCCATTTTCGCTGTCTCCCAAGACATCTTTGAGGATGTCTAAGCCGTCCTCGAGCCAGCCTTGGGCTGCCGCCGGTGTCGCGATGAGGGCAGATGTGCCCGCCAATAGAAAACCCCGTCTGTTCATTTCGTCCTCTTTCAAACCTTCATCCCAATATCGTCCATTTCATATTGCGGCCAATGAATGCGGCTTTTTTGTGAGATCGCACTCTATGAAAATTTGTTCACTTTAGCCCTAGTGTTTTCGCCAAAAATGCTAGTCTTTGCTGAGAGGAAAGACAAACACTCGTGAACCCACTTGCCCATATCGGATTCGAGCGCCGGCGTCAGATCCAAGTGCGAAAAGCCTTTGAACAGGGATTGGTGCTGGACGCTGATCAAGACGGCGGCGTTGATCGCTTTTTATTGGCCTGTGCCAAATATCTTGTGGTCTCCCTCGATCGTCTCGACAAACAGGATCAAATGATCTCGGACTTCTTGCGCGAGCGGGCCGCAGAAGGAAATGCGGAGCTGACCCAACAATTGGATACGCTGGACGAGCGGCAAGTGAAGTGCCGGGCGATGATGGCCCGCTTTGACAATGCGCAGCAAACCTTCAGGCACGATCCCCGCGAAGGCGGTTCCGCGTTTCGCGACCGCGCCGCAGATTTTGTCGCGGAGTTTAACGGCATGATGGCGCCGCGAAAAAATCCGCTGTCTCCTTATACGGACAAACATTTCGACATGAATGATTGGGCCCAAATCGCCGATTGGTCCGATCAGGCGGAGGCCCAAGAGGCGGACCTGTTTGCCGCGGTGGAGCGCGAGGCGCCGGACGGCCTTGATCCCAATGGGTTTACCGCGGAGCATCTCCCTCAATAGAAGAGCGAATTGGTGTTGCAATGTGCGCGGAGTAGAATCCGTCACCTTAAAAACCGGTTTGTTTTGCCGTTTGCGAAACCGGCTTAGGTTTGGGGATTGTTGTCGGCGTCGGGTGCGTGGATCCAAACCATGAGGCGTTTGGCGGGAAAGGCCCAGGCAATGCCGAAGACCGTATAATAGATGAGCTCCAGGGCCCAATGGCTGGGCAAGAATTCAACAGCCACATAGACCACAGCCATGGCATAGACAAAAAGGCCGATCAAAAGGCCCGCCATGCCAACAAGTTTCCGGGAGCGTGTGGTGTTCATAATTTAAACCTTTGAATTCAATGACCTATTTCGATCGATACGCGACGCTTTGGCGCAGGCCCTTCTCGCCGAGATCACTTGAGCGGGTCCGGTCATTTCGCTATGAGTGAACTCCCGTTGGGCCCTTACTTAGATGAGGCATACGTGTTTGAAAAGACTTCAGAGCAGAAGATAACCGAGACGCTCGCTTATGCGGAGCCGGCCCGGGGGATCTCGTCTTATTTGCCGGAACAGGTCAGCGACACGGCGGCGCGTCAGATTGGTATCTGGCTGATTGCGGTCAGTCTCCTGTTGGCATTTCTTGTTTTGGTGGGTGGGGCGACGCGGCTCACGGATTCGGGTCTCTCCATTGTGGAATGGAAGCCGGTCACGGGAATCGTGCCGCCGCTCAGCCAAGAGCAATGGCTGACCGAATTCGAAAAATACAAGAACATACCGGAATATGAAGAGATCAATTACGGGATGTCCTTGGACGAGTTTAAAACCATTTTCTGGTGGGAATGGGGGCATCGCTTTATTGCGCGCATGCTCGGCTTTGCGTTCTTTATTCCATTCGTCTTCTTTTTGATTAAGCGGCGCGTTTCCAGGGAATTGTTTCCCAAGCTGTTGACCATGTTCGTTTTGGGCGGGGCGCAAGGGGCGCTCGGTTGGTTCATGGTGATGAGCGGCTTATCGGAGCGGGTGGATGTCAGCCAATACCGGCTGGTCGCGCATCTGGGTCTCGCCTTTTTCATTTTTGCCTACATGATTTGGGTCGCCTTCGATCTGCTCTTGCCCAAGGCCGAGAAAATTGCAGAGGATGTGAAACCTCTCATCACCGCCAGCTTTTGGCTCGGCGGCCTGGTCTATATTCAGGTTTTGCTCGGCGGTTTTGTGGCGGGCTTGCGCGCCGGGCTGATCTACAACGACTGGCCGTGGATGGATGGACGGTTCATTCCCGACGGCTACTTGTTTATGTCGCCCTGGTATCTCAATTTCTTTGAGAATCTGGCCAGCGTGCAATTCAATCATCGCATGGCGGCCTATGCCCTGACTTTGGGGGCACTTTGGATCTTTTATGCCTCGCGCAATGTCCGGCTGAGCCCCCATGTGGCACAAGCCCGCTGGGCCCTCTTGGTGTCGGTTCTGTTCCAAGTGGGTCTGGGTATTTGGACATTGATGGCGGTCGTGCCCATTTGGCTCGGCGTTTTGCATCAAGGCGGCGCTCTCGTGGTGTTCACCGCGAGCCTCTATTTCACCCAAAGCTTACGTAAGCAGAATGCTGGTTCTTCTGTGACCGCTGCGGCATAGTCGCATCCATGAGCCGTATACTTGTTCTTGGGGCCAGTTCCGGTCCCGGCGCTTCCTTATTCCTTCGCCTGGCGGGCCAAGGCCGTGATGTTGTCGGCGCCGGCCGCAACGCGCAAAAAATGGCTGACGTCGACAGTCAATCCGATAGGCCGCTTCAGTGGATCCGCCAAGATCTTTGGAACCGTGACCAGATGGCCCGTGCGCTCAGCGACGCGGCCATCGTCATTAATTGCGGGCCCAATCGATGGGTCTATGACATTTTGGACCTGGCCGGCGATCGATTGGAGCGCTTGATCACTTTGGGCTCGACCCGGGCCTTTTCCAAATATCCCGATCAACGCAGCAACGACATGGTGGCGTTGGAAAAGACAGTTCTGGCGAGTTCGGTGCCGTCGACTATCTTGCATCCGACGCTGATTTACGGCTGGTGGAACGGCAATCCCAGCGTGCCTCGGGTGCTTCACATGTTGCGACGTCTTCCGGTCGTGCCGTTGCCCAATGGCGGCCGGTCTTTGCTCCAACCGGTCATGCATCACGATGTGGCTTTGACAGCGGAAGCCGCGTTGCAGCGGCCAGACAGCGCCGGCAAGGCCTATGTGGTGGCGGGGCCTGAACCATTAGCCTATGCGGATTTTATTCGTGCTTGCGCACAAGCCGACGGCCAGTCGGCCCGCATTTTGGGTGTGCCGGCGCCCGTGGCCTTTGGGCTCGCGGGCCTATCGCGGGCCGTGCCCGGTCTGCCCAATGTCGATCGCGGAGAGATTGAAAGGCTTTTGGAAGATAAAGACTTTGATATCACCCCGACTGTTGAGGCGCTTGGTGTGACGCCTCGTCCGCTACCCCAAGGTCTGGCGGAGATGTTTGCCCGCCGCGGCTCCGCTGTCTAGCGATCAAAAAAGGGATTGCCCAAAGAGAAGAGGCGTTTCCGAAGAAACGCCTCCAAAGTCGCTAAATCCACTTCTTTGAACAGAGGGGGATGATGAAGAAAAGTGGTCTTAGCTTCCGTCCCAGGTGGTCAAGTCTAGGGCGTTCTTTTTCATGGTGGCTCTTGTGTCCGCAGGAAGTGGGATGAGACCTTTGTCCGACAAGTATCCAAGTTCACCGGAAGCGTCGTCACCTACAAACTCGGCAACGTACTCAGCAATACCGGGAACCACGCCAACATGTTGTTTTTTCACGTAGAAGTATAGCGAACGGGAAACGCCGTAGTCACCGGCAGCAATCGACTCGAAGGTCGGGTTGTTTCCGTCAACAACAGCACCCTTAATGGAATCTGAGTTTTGGTCCAAGAAGGAGAAACCAAAGATTCCGACAGCTTTCGGATTTTGAGCCAGAGTTTGAACGATCGCATTGTCGTTTTCACCGGAGTCAATCCAAGCACCGTCTTCGCGAACGGCATGAGCGATGTTTTTGAAAGCGCTCTTATCTTCTTTTCTCAAATTTGCGAGGTAGTCGAATTTCTTTGCGCCATTTTCCATGGCGATTTCGACAAACGCGTCACGTGTACCTGAAGTCGGAGGAGGGCCGAAAGCCTCGATTTTTGCATCAGGCAAGGAGGGATCAATGTCGCTCCATTTTTTGTAAGGATTGGGGACCATTTGGCCGCCAATCGGAACCTCTTTCGCAAAAGCTTGGAAGACTTGCTTCAAGGTCAAGTTGAGATCAGGACCAGCTTTCGCATTGGCCAATACGATACCGTCAAAGCCGATTTTCACTTCAACGATGTCTTTGACGCCGTTTGACTGGCACAATTCGTATTCAGACGACTTCATGCGGCGTGATGCATTGGTGATGTCCGGGTGTTCAGTTCCGACGCCTTGGCAGAAGAGTTTGGCACCGCCCCCGCTACCGGTGGATTCAACCACCGGTGTTGGGAATTCGGTTTTGTTGCCGAACTGCTCTGCAACGGCAGAAGAGAACGGAAACACGGTCGATGAGCCGACGATGCGGATTCCATCGCGGGCCTGTGCCGATCCAACAGTTGCGAGCATCGCAGCCGTTGCAATGATGGGAACAAACTTTTTCATCTTTAGTTCCTTTTTCCTCAGTTGCAGGAGTTAGTATCGATAATTATTTTTGTCTTACCAATCGACTTGCGCGCGCAATTGGAACGAGTCGATTTCGTTGTCGGTCTGGCCGGTGATTTCGAAGTTCTGCTCACTGTCTTCGATTTCAGTGTGAGCGTAGTTCGCCATCATCTTAACGTATTTGTTAAGCTGCCAAGTAACACCAGCAATGATGGATTCTTGCTCACCGCCCGTACCTGGTGTCAGCGGACCCAAGAACTCAGGATCTGCGTCTGTCAGGTCGACAACATCGTAGCGAAGGGCAACTTGCCAAGCGCCGAAGCCGCCGTCGCCAACCGGGTTATTCGGTGTGACACGGTCGAACTTGCCGCTGCTTCCTTTGTACCGGCGAGACTCACCAGTCAGATAGAAGCTAAGGTCAACATAGTAGCCTTCGAACTCAGGATCGCCGCCGAAAGGTGTATCCAGCTCCAACTTCGCATACTCAGCTTGAGCCGAGAAAGGACCGAATACGCCGGCCACTTCCGCACCGTAGTTCAAAACAGTGTCGGTCGCGATATCCCATGTGTTGATGTAGCGTTGCTCTTGGTGAACTTGAGGACGCTGACGGGCACGAAACTCTCCCGAAGATTCTTCAATGTCAGAATGAGCAACAGAAGCACCCAAGTGGATCACACGGCCATCTTCGTTGATCGGCGCAAATGTGCCGCGTGCAGCCAGCGTGTAACCTTCATTGGTTCTTTCTTCGGTCAGGTTCTCGCCATAGACACCGGCTTTAACTGACCAATTGTCGCCATTTGGATTGATCGACAGACCAACGGCCCGCTGATAACCAAAAGCATCGGTGAAAGCAGCACGTTCCATGAATGTCGTATGGCGGGAGCTTGTTTGCTCTTCCAAAGACACCGGAATTTTCTGCTGACCAGCCGTCAACTTACCAGCAGGTGTTTTCCACTGAAGATAAGCATCTTCAACTTCGATGGATTCACCGGCAGGATCGTAAGATACTTCAAACTTGTATGCCGTGTTCATCGGCATTTTACCTTCGACACCCAAGCGAGCACGGCGCGCTTCGATGGCGTTTTCGATGTAGTCGTCTTCACCCGGAAGAACGGCTGCATCGCCGTCAACAGTTGCCCAGTCGAGCATCAAACGGCCACGTACTTTGGCACTCCAGTCGCCGCTTGAGATTTCCGGAAACGCTTTAAACTTTACTTTGTGATCGCAACAATCATTGTTGCCGCCTGCCTTCAACTCATCAATTTGAGATTGAAGCAGCAGGATTTGACGCTGAAGATCGGCAAGCGCATCGCCATCAGCAAGGGCCGGAGCCGCAGTACCAAGAGCGAAAGCCGCTGTCGTCGCCAGCAAGATCGATTTTCCCCGCAATTGCATGGAAATTCCCCTTCTGTAAGTTACAAACAGGGCAAACCAGCACCCAAAAAGGGAGCCACCGTTTACCCGCGGTTAACTAATCAGCCACGATTGACGGTTTCTTGAAGGGCTTATGAAGGATTTGTGACAGCGCAGCGCTTTAGCCACTGTGTTGTAAATATGGCGCAATTACTGCTTCGCATTCGCACGAGGGAGTTGATCGGCTCACGATAATAGGTCCGCAGAAGCTGATCGAAGAGCTCGGACATCCCGAAATATGAGGTATTATAATACCTTATTTGTAAGCCATTGTCATTGCTAGATAAATTCGAGATTTGCGCTATTGACTTTGAAGGTATCCGCCCGTAAAAGCCGCTCTTCAAATGAACGGCGATCCGATTGGCTTGCCGGGAACACTGAGGATCATAATGAAGACTTTTTCTGCAAAGCCGTCTGATATCAATAAGGACTGGCTCTTGATCGACGGAGACGGACTGGTTGTCGGTCGTCTCGCGTCCTTGATCGCCTCTCGATTGCGCGGCAAACACAAGCCGATTTACACGCCCCATATGGATTGCGGTGACAATGTCATCGTCATCAATGCTGAGAAGGTGGTTCTGACCGGCAGCAAGACCGAAAACAAAAAGTATTACTGGCATACAGGCCACCCGGGTGGGATCAAACACCGGACGGCGAAACAAGTGCTGCAAGGGGATCATCCGGAACGCGTGTTGCAAAAAGCGGTGCAACGCATGTTGCCGCGCGGACCTCTGGCCCGCCAACAATTGCGTAACCTAAAAGTCTATGCGGGACCCGATCATCCCCACGAGGCGCAGAAACCAACCATCGTCGATGTGAAATCTATGAATCCGAAGAATACGAGGGCTCTCTAATGGCTGAAGAAACACGCACACTGGGAGACCTGAAAGAGGCCATGGAAGGCGAAGCTCCTGCGGCCGTCGTGGCGGATACGGAAGAAGCGCCAAAAGAACCTAAGCTTGATGCGCAAGGGCGCGCCTATGCCACAGGTAAAAGAAAGAACGCAGTGGCACGGGTGTGGATCAAACCTGGATCCGGCAAAGTGACTGTGAACGGCAAAGACCAAGAAACATATTTTGCGCGCCCTGTGCTGCGCATGATCTTGGCCCAGCCGCTGGCGGCAGCGAACCGCAAAGACCAATATGATATTGTCTGTTCTGTCAAAGGTGGTGGACCATCCGGGCAAGCCGGGGCGGTTCGTCATGGCTTGTCAAAGGCGCTGACGTATTTCGAGCCGGAGCTTCATAAAGTTTTGAAATCCGGAGGTTTCCTCACACGGGATTCGCGCGTTGTGGAACGGAAAAAATATGGCCGCAAGAAAGCGCGCCGGAGTTTCCAATTCTCCAAACGTTAAGCGTTTTGCAAACATTGAGTTTGAAAGAGCCGGCCATCACTGTCCGGCTCTTTTTTTGTTTGCCCCCGGTTCTCCTAGAGGACTTTGAATACATTGTTGAACGCGCTTTCTTCATGACGCTGAAATGCTGAGAGGAGTTTCAACCAGGAAATGAATATGAAACTTGAAAAGGGATCGTGTTGACTTAGCGGCACTCGGTGGGGTTGAATATGCTTTGGGTAGCATAAAAGTGGGGGCGACGTGATGATTACAAGAAAAGGCGTGCTTGCCGCGCTGGTGGTTTTTTGCCTAAAGGCAGTTCCCGCCCAGGCGGTTGTTCTTGACGAGAGTTCGTTTGGCGATTTTCCCCCGGCAACCATCCCCCTCATTTTGCCGCTCGATACAGGAACAAACAGTCTGATTGGCACCTCATCGCTCTTGGACTTTGACGAGGTCATTGTTCAGATTTCCGGAGCCCAGCAGATCACGGGCATCACACTAACGGCAACCAGCGCAACGAGCTTCGGGCAGATTGACGCATTCGAAACCGCTGCTGAGATTTGGACTGCTGCTCCGACGCTTGACGATTTCGGCGACTTCATCGCTGAGAGTCCTGCAATCGACCTGACGGGCGTCCTTCCGGCCACAGTGTCGATTGATCCTTTTGCGTTTCCGGTCGGCGCCGGAAGTTACATAGTCTACGCCTACGCCTTTATTTCCGGCGACGAGGATAATCGCTTCAGCTACCAAATCGATATCGAAGTTGCCGAAGCGGTGCCCGAGCCAGCGGGCGGTGCGTTGATGCTGGGTGGCCTTTCAGTGCTTGCGCTGATGCGACGTCGCGCGCGACGGGATTGAGCACCCGCTGAGTTTTCGCTTTTGCGGATTGGTATTGTGATGCAACTTGAGCCGCCTGCAGCACATGGGCTTACAGCGGCTTTGCGACACCGAGCAGAGCAATAACGGCCACCAGGCCCCAAAGAAGATAGGCGCCCCATTCACCGCGGATGGCGGCTTGTTGGATGAGGGCGTTGCCTTGATCTGCTTGCCCATCCTTGATCATGGCAAATCCGACGCCCCAGGCAGAGATGATGCGCCGCAAATAGACGCCCACGCCGATGACGCAGCCATAAAGCAAAACCTTCCAAGACAACCAGTCACTGCCGAAGGGCTCTTCACTTACCAGTGAAACGGCGCCGAGCCCGATCATGGTGGCGATGACGACATAGCGAATGCCGAGGTCGAGCTTGCGCAATGTGTCACCCAGTTTTGTTTTCTTTTGCCAGTGGGTCACCCACACCAGGATCAGCCAGGCGACAAAGATTGCCCACACAGCCATGAGAATGGTGTTGGAAACGCCGGCCAGCGGGCTCATCGCCCAAAGTTGGAAGCCGACCGGAAACAAAAGAACGAGACCCGTTCTGGGCCCCATATCCAGCAGCAAGGTCAGGTCGAGAAAGCGCATTCTTTCGGCAAAGTCGAGATCGGCGCGGGCGACATATTTCGCCGCATAATACACGCCAAGATCGGCTCCCAGCCAATAGACGAAGAGCAAGACATGCACATAGCGCCAAAGGTCATAGGCGAGGAAGGTCATGGGCTGACTCAGTAATTTGTTTTGGCGCGCGATTTGGCAAGGGACGCGATGGGTTTAAGATCGTCCGGGAGGATAGGTTGATAGGCGGGTGCGGGATCGACATCATATTCGTCCTTGGTCCATTCGATAATGGGGTCATTCGAACCAGGTGTTCGCACCAGCATCATAAATCCGTTCACGGAATACATACCGCCATGCCAAAGATTGGCCGGACGCCAAAAGTAGGCGCCTTGGGTCATGGTGCCGTTTGTCAACGCAAGGTCGCCCGAAATCATGAAAGCTTCTTCGGCGTAAGGGTGTCTCTCGAGCGGTTGGCGCATCGGCGTCGGGCGTGCCTGTGGAAACCCTGCCAAAAGATATGTCCGGCCGGATTGATCGGCCGGTACCCGCAGGTTCTTTCGGCCCATATTGAGATAAGCGACGCCGGGATTCATATGCATCATGTCCCAGGCCACTTCAAAGCAGTCCACATGAACTTCACGCCGGTCCTGAGTTTGATTATCGGGCTCGCCGTGGGACTCAAAAAAAGCCAACAGAATAGCCCCGTCCTCGCTCTTCACGTCATCCATGGCGGTGCCTTTGGGAAGATAACCGTAGGCATGCGTGCCGGCTGTTCGGCCATTAAAAGAAAGTCCGCCGCTGAGAACGAAGAATTCAAAACTTGAGGTGAGTGTTCGAGCCGGTTGAGACCATTCCGGCGGTATGTGCACCAAAGCGGACAGATCATTTGTGTCGTCATCATAACTGAGCAGTTTGATATCCACGTCTGAGGGCAAGAAGGGCAGGCTGCCTTCTTCCCAAGGCAAATCGCGTGAATGAATGAATTCAATATGGGGCCGTGCCATGACTTCCAATTCCCGGTTGAGCGCGCGCAAGCGTTACCAGATGACCATAGATCGTGGGCAACTGAGATGGGAGGTCAATTTGCCACATTTGATCCATATCAAGCCCTTGTAATTTATATGCTTTACGGTGTCAGCATTACTTGTTGCAAATAATTCGCAATAACAGTACTGTGCGCACCTTGAGGGATATGACTGAAAACTCACAGATCATGACATTGGCGCAGATGAAAATCGGCGAGAAAGGCCGGATCACGGCTATTGCCCGGTCCGATGCCGTAGAGGGCAGCGTGCATTTGGCACGTGAAGAGCTGGAGCGCCGTCTGTTAGAGGCCGGGTTTCTGGAAGGTGAAGCGGTCGAGGTCATGCATCACGGACCTGTGGGGCGGGACCCTATTGCCGTGATGGTCAATGATACGCTGATTGCGTTGCGCCGCTCCGAGGCCGAAGCGGTTGAGATTGAGTTGGATGACGGGCGAGAGGCGGGCTAATGGAAGCGGCAAACACACTGGCTTTGGTCGGGAACCCCAATTGCGGCAAGACGGCACTTTTTAATGCGCTCACCGGCAGCCGGCAAAAGGTTGCCAATTATCCCGGTGTCACCGTCGAGCGCCGCTCCGGCCGTATTGTTGCCGATGACGGCACCATTACTGAAGTGGTGGATCTGCCCGGCAGTTACTCTTTGCGCGGCCGGTCACCTGATGAAGAAATCACGCGCGATTTTGTGCTCGGCCGGTTTGACGGCGAGAGAAGCCCCGACGTGGTGTTGTGCGTGCTGGACGCGACCAATCTGAGATCCCATTTGCGCCTAGCTCTCGAGCTCAAGCGGTATGGCCATCCCATGATTGTGGTTCTCAACATGATGGATCTGGCCGGCCAACACGAAATTGAAATTGACCACGACGCCTTGTCGAAGGCATTGGACGCGCCGGTGGTACCAACTGTTGCCGTCAGAAAATCTGGTTTGAAAGATCTTGTTGCCTTCTTGGCCGGCGATATTGCCAAGGTGAAAGCGAAGGGCGCCGGTGGGGCAAAAGATTGGCAACCCCTCTCGCCACAAGAGTTTCGGCAATTGCAGAAAGATGCCAAACGGATTGCCGATACAGTAATAGTCAATGAGGGATTTGCGCATCGCATGTCGGCCCGCATCGACGATGTGGTTCTTAACCCTGTGTTCGGTCTGCCCCTGCTTTTGGCTGTGCTCTTTTTGATTTTTCAGGCCGTATTCACTTGGGCCGCCACGCCCATGGATTGGATCGACGGCTCTATTGTCTCCGCGCAAGTTTGGTTGGACTCAGCTTTACCGGACGGTGCTCTGAAGAGTCTTTTGGTCGACGGTATTCTGGCGGGTGTCGGCAGTGTGATCATTTTCTTGCCCCAGATCATTATTCTGTTTGCCTTTATCTTGGCACTCGAAGCATCGGGCTATATGGCCCGGGCAGCGTTTTTGATGGACAAACTGATGGCCGGTGTGGGCTTGAACGGCCGCGCCTTTATTCCTCTTTTGTCCAGCTTTGCCTGTGCCATTCCAGGGATCATGGCGGCGCGCACCATCGATAATCAACGGGATCGATTGACCACGATATTGATCGCCCCCTTGATGACCTGCTCTGCGCGTTTGCCCGTTTACACCCTTATCATTGCGGCTTTTATCCCGAACGAAGCTGTCGGCATGGGGATCGGCCTGCAGGGCCTCGTCATGTTTGGTCTTTACGTGACCGGGATCGTCAGTGCCCTTATCATTGCGGCGATCTTGAAAGTCACGGTGACAAAGGGTGTCGCGCAACCCCTCATACTCGAACTACCGACCTACAAAGTGCCGATCATCAGAGACCTCCTGATCGGTGTTTGGGAGCGCGCCAAGATCTTTTTGCGCCGCGCAGGCGGGATCATCCTGATAGCCATGATTATCCTTTGGCTGCTGGCGCTTTATCCCAATGCGCCGGCCGGAGCGACCGAGCCGGACATCTACTACAGTTTTGTCGGCTTGATTGGCCGGGGACTGGAGTTTATTTTTGCGCCGATCGGGTTCACGTGGGAAATCTGTATCGCGCTGGTCCCGGGCATGGCGGCGCGCGAAGTAGCGGTGGCGGCCTTAGGCACCGTCAATGCCCTTAGCGGCAGTGAAGACGTGATTGCTGAACGCCTTGTCGACGTCTTGCGGTCGTCTTGGACCTTGCCGACCGCTCTGTCCTTTTTGGCTTGGTATGTGTTCGCGCCTCAGTGCATTTCCACTTTGGCAGCCGCCAAGCGTGAAACCAACTCCTGGAAATGGACCGGCTTCATGTTTGCTTATCTTGTGGGCCTTGCGTATCTCGCCTCGTTCATTACCTATCGGATCGCGCTCAGCTTTGCGTGACGCGGGCGGATAGACAAATCCCTGAAAAGTCTATAGACCCGCGCCCAGACTGGAGTTCTGGGACGGAAGACAATGACAGACGGCAGCAAAATTAGAGTTGGGATTATCGGGGCCTCCGGGTATACGGGCGCCGATCTGATCCGTTTGGCCGCCGTCCATCCGCAAATCAAAATCACAGCGCTGACGGCAAACGCCCATGCAGGTCAATCCTTGGGCGCGGTTTACCCGCATTTGAGTGCCCTTGGTTTGCCGGACCTCGTGAAAACGGACGATGTCGATTGGTCCCAAACCGATGCGGTATTTTGCGGTTTGCCCCATGGCACCTCGCAAGAAGTCATCTCGGCTCTGCCGAGCCATCTCAAAGTGATTGATTTGTCGGCGGACTTTCGGCTGAGAAACACGAAGACGTATGCTGAATGGTATGGTCATTCCCATCGCGCTCCAGATCTTCAGTCGAAAGCGGTTTATGGACTGACTGAGTATTATCGCGATGATATCGCCAAGGCTGATTTGGTCGCATGTCCCGGATGTTATCCGACGGCGGCTCTGCTCGGACTTTTGCCGCTTTTGTCGTCTGGGGTGATCGATCCGACGGACATTGTCATTGATGCCAAGTCCGGCGTGACCGGGGCAGGGCGGTCGGTGAAGCAAGCCAATCTCTTTTCGGAAGTTGCCGAAGGGATCCATCCTTATGGCATTGCCGCCCATCGCCATGCGCCGGAAATTGAGCAGGAAGTCTCCAAGATCGCCGGCCAAGATGTTTTGGTGAACTTCACGCCGCATTTGATGCCGATGAATCGGGGCGAATTGCTGACCATGTATCTGAGAGGCGCCGGGAAGAACGCCGAAGCGGAGGCCCGCAAAGCGCTTGTAGAGCGGTACCGGGACGAGCCCTTTGTCCATATTGTCGGCGATGGAGACGTCCCCGCAACCCGTCACGTGCGGGGCACAAATTACTGCCGGGTCAATGTCTTTGCGGACCGGATTCCCGGACGGATCATTGTGGTCAGCACGCTGGACAATCTTGTGAAAGGCTCAAGCGGCCAGGCTCTGCAGAATTTCAATTTGATGTTCGGCCTCACTGAGACACTTGGGTTGGAACAGCAAGCGCTGTTTCCCTAGCTCCTCACCTGCACATAGGATCCAGGCGCATCTTCGATCACGTTGAGGTCGCTGTCGCCGGGTTTTCTAGCCGGGACTTTATCGCCGGATTTTTCGCGTAGCCATTTTTCCCAAAACGGCCACCAGGAGCCCGGCGTTTCTGTGGCGCCCGACCACCAATCGTCGAGGGATTCGACCTCTTCGTCATTGACCCAATATTGGTACTTGTTGGCTGATGGTGGATTGATGACACCGGCAATATGACCGGAGCCGGCGATCATGAATTGCACCGGTCCGCCGAACAGGGGGCGGGCACGCCAAACTGAGCGGTAGGGGGCAATATGGTCATCGCGGCTGGACTGCAGAAAGACGGGCACTTTGACCTTGCTAAGATCCAATTTGACGCCGTTCAATTCCATCTCGCCGCTGGAGAGTTTATTCTCGATGTAAAAATTGCGCAGATAATAGAGGTGCAGCGCCTTGGGCATGCGCGTCGAATCCGAATTCCAATAAAGCAAATCGAATTTAAGCGGCTCTTTACCGAGCAGATAATTGTTGATGACGAAGGACCAGATCAGATCGTTGGCGCGCAGCATGTTAAAGGTTTGCGCCATGTCGGCTGCTTCTAAGACCCCGCCTGCGGCATCCATGCGCTTTTCAAGGCTTTTCAATTGAGCCTCGTCGGTAAAGACTTTTAGGTCTCCGGATTCTTCAAAGTCGAGTTGCGCGGTGAAAAATGTCGCGGATTGAATACGATCCTCGTCAATGGCGGCGAGATAGGCAAGGGTTGAGCCCAGTAGTGTTCCGCCAATGCAATAGCCAATTGTATTGACCTCCCGGGTGCCGGTGGCTTTCTCAACGGCATCCAGCGCGGCAAGAATACCGTTATTCATATAATCTTCGAATGTGCGGTTCGCGAGTTCTGCCGTTGGGTTGACCCATGAGGCCACAAAAACCGTGTACCCCTGGTCAACGCACCATTTGATCAGAGAGTTATCTTCGCGCAGATCAAGAATGTAGTATTTGTTGATCCAAGCAGGGAAAATCAGCAACGGGCGTTCATAAACTTGCTCGGTCGTTGGTTCAAATTGAATCAGTTGCAATAACTCATTCTGAAAAACGATCTTACCCGGAGTAGTGGCGACATTTTTGCCAATTTCAAAGAAGCTCTCATCTGCCTGCTGAATGAAAAGGCTGCCATGTCCATGTTCCAAATCCCGAAGAAAATTCTCAAAGCCGTGGACGAGGTTTTCACCTTTTGAGTCGATCGTGGCCTTCAAGACTTGGGGATTGGTGGCCAGGAAGTTGGTGGGTGCGAAGGCGTCGGTGATCTGTTTGGTATAGAACTCGACTTTCTTTTTTGTTTCGTCATCAAGCCCTTCAACTTGGGCGACCGTGTCTTGAAGCCATTGGGCCGTGACCAAATAGGATTGTTTGATCAGGCTGAAGAGCTGATTGTCTTCCCAATCCTTATCCTTAAAACGCTTGTCGCCCTTTTGCGGTTCAATGTAGTCAGGGATGGCTTCGCCCACCGCCCGTTTGGCAAAAGTCTGCCAAAGCCCAAAATGATGCTGCCAAAGATTTTGTTGGGCTTTGATGATTTGGTCGGGGCGGAGCGCCATCTGGGTGACCAGTTCATTAAAGGCTGTGGCCACGTTCAGTGGATCTGAGACGGCTTCTTGCACGGGGCCGCCCGAGGCCGGCGCATTGAGATAGTCCGCAGCGATTTTCTGGCTCAGCTCTGAAGCTCTGAGCATATTCTTGGTGAAGTCATCTAATGGTGTGTTGCTGTCCATCCGGTTTAACTCTTGCCGAAATTCTCTCTAATTTTCAGTAGATTGTCGCCTATACCGTATTTTACACATCAACTGGGGCGGGCGCGCTATTGGTTTAACACAATTCTGGCGGTGGCCAAGACGGCATTCGGAGGATGGGTTCAATACCCGCTCTTTTCAAGGGCGGACGATTCAAAGCGTGCACGGTATGTTTATTTGCATTATAGAATCCCCATTATGACGTTGACTGCCACAGCATCCCATCTCTGTCCGGCGCCGATAAGGGCTCGGCTGGCAAAAGGCCAAACCCTGCTTTTGAGCCTGATGCTTGCGCTTGTGCTCAGCGCCTGTTCGGGCACGCGCGAATTGGGCCCAACAGCCTTCATCGATGCGGACACGACCGATTATGTCAAAGATGAGCGGGATTTCCCCGAGTTGGGCAAATATGACGATGCACCGCCGGTCAACTTGGATTCGAGCAATGTTTTGGATCTTGTAAAATCACTACCGGAGACAATTCGATCCGTGCGCGATCGCCTGTCACCCGAAGAGCCAAGTGAAGACACGTTGATCCGAGCGGATGTGCCGACTGAGAAACCGGTCACGGCCGAACAGGAAGAGACCGATCCGTCGGTGCCGGCCAACGATATTGCAAAGTCGTTGATCGGTGATTTGAGCAGCAATGAATATACGGATCCTGTCCCAAGCGAGGGCTTCAAGATCGGCATGGAGGGCGATGATTTTGAGCCTGTGCCGGTCAAAATCGTAAATCTTCCGGACACGTTGCGTTTCGCGCCTCAGCTGGTAGTGCCCAAAGCCCTGGCAGCGCCGCGGGCCTATACGCGCACAGGCCTCGTGCTCGCGCGCAATGACCTGTCGGCGCTTAGACAATCGGTCTATCTGTCAAAGCTGAACCAATCGGCGTCCACATTATTGACAGCCAATGCGAGACAGCAATTCGCCCAATCATCTGTCAACCGCACGGTCATGATGGCGGCCAAGGATCCATCAACGGTCCGGGTGATCGCTCAAGGCCGGGCGCAAGCTGACGACAGTGATTTTGTGGTTTTGGGCCGTATCAATGCCGATGGCCTTATCTTGTCAGGCACGGCGACAAGAACCACGGCGGTTGGCGAGTCTGCCCCGTCCGGTGGTCAAGCGGACAAACCTGCGCAAGTCGTGATGCGCGACTCCCCGGACCCTGCCGCGCGTCCTGGCAATCATGCGGCCGTCGCGCTTCTGACGGATGTGGCCGCCGCGGCCACTTTTGCGGGTTTCGCAGCCCGTTAGGGCTAGGACTCAAAAATTCACCGGAACTTCAGACTTTTTGCGCGATCAATGCCTTGGTTCTCCATGGCAATGGATATATAAGGCGGCAGTCTCATCGGCGGGCCGCAAATCGGACGGTTTTCATGAAAGCGGATTTTCACAGAATCAAGAGGTTGCCTCCTTATGTTTTTGAGGAGGTCAACGCCCTCAAGGCGGCGGCCCGGGCCCAAGGGGAAGACATCATCGATTTCGGGATGGGCAATCCGGATCTGCCGACGCCGGCTCACATCACCGATAAGCTGATTGAGACGGCGCGGGATCCCAAGAGCAGCAGATATTCTGCCTCTAGAGGAATCAAAGGCTTACGCCGTGCTATTGCGAAATACTATGAGCGGCGTTTCGGCGTTTCGGTGGACCCGGATTCGGAGGTGATCGCCACCTTGGGTTCGAAGGAAGGGTTTGCAAATTTGGCGCAGGCCATCACCGCGCCGGGCGATGTGGTCTTGGTGCCGAACCCATCTTATCCCATTCACGCTTACGGCTTCATCATTGCGGGCGCCGTGATTCAGCATCTGCCGGCCCATACACCGGAAGAGTTTTTGTCGCAATTGACTCAAACCGCCAAACAGAGTGCGCCGACACCGTCGATCATTGTGGTGAACTATCCGTCCAACCCAACGGCCTGCACGGTGGATTTGGCGTTCTATGAAGAGCTGGTCGCGTTTGCCAGACGCCGAGACATGATTGTGGTGTCCGATTTGGCCTATTCGGAAATCTACTTTGACGACAACCCGCCGCCGTCCATTCTTCAAGTTTCCGGTGCGCGGGACAATTGCGTCGAATTCGGCTCGCTCAGCAAGACCTATTCGATGCCCGGTTGGCGTATGGGATTTGCGGCCGGCAATAAGGAATTGATTGGCGCACTGACGCGGGTGAAATCTTATCTCGACTATGGGGCTTATACGCCTATTCAGGTCGCAGCGTCCGCGGCCCTCAACGGACCGCAGGACTGTATCGACGAAGCGCGCGCCATCTACCGTGAACGCCGGGAATGCCTCGTCAAAGCTTTCGGCAATGCGGGTTGGGAAATTCCGTCGCCGCCGGCGACAATGTTCGCTTGGGCGCCCTTACCCAAAGCCTTTGAGGAAGTCGGATCTTTGGAATTTTCCAAGCTGATGGTCGAACATGCCAAAGTGGCTGTCGCACCGGGGATTGGCTTTGGGGATTTCGGCGAGGGTTATGTTCGGCTCGCGCTTGTGGAAAACGAACAACGGATTCGGCAGGCCGCCCGCAACGTCCGGAAGTTTCTCAGTCAAGCTGATCAGATCATAGAAGGGCTTGAACACAAACAAGCTAAGGCGTCTTGATGGCAGATACTCTCAAATTGGGCATCGCGGGTCTTGGTACGGTCGGCGCAGGTGTGATCAAGATTTTAAATGACAAGAGCTCTGTGATTGAACAACGCTGTGGCTGTTCACTCGACGTGGTTGCCGTTTCAGCCCGCGACCAACAACGGGACCGGGGTGTCTCGCTGGCGCCCTTCCGGTGGTTTGATGATGCCGTGGATCTGGCAGGCTATCCCGAGATCGATGTTTTTGTTGAGTTGATCGGCGGGTCTGACGGCGTTGCTTTGCAATCGGTCAAGCGCGCGCTCGAAAACGGAAAGCACGTTGTCACGGCAAACAAAGCGCTGATCGCGATTCATGGCACCGAGCTTGCGCGTTTGGCAGAAGAGCAAAACGTATCGTTGAGTTTTGAAGCGTCCGTTGCCGGCGGCATTCCAATTATTAAAGCCATTCGTGATGGTTTGGTGAGTAATACCGTGAGCCGCGTCTACGGTATCTTGAACGGCACCTGCAATTACATTTTGAGCGTTATGGAAGAAAGCGGGCGATCATTCGAAGACGTTTTGAAAGACGCTCAAGATCTCGGTTATGCGGAAGCGGACCCCAGCTTTGATGTCGGTGGTGTCGATGCGGCCCACAAGCTCGCTATTCTTTCCAGCTTGGCGTTCGGCTCGGCTGTTGACTTTGACTCGATCTATATCGATGGGATTGAATCCATTCGCGCCCAAGATATCACCATGGCGGCAGAACTTGGTATGCGGATTAAGCTTCTCGGAATTGCCACCAAGACCGACCATGGCATTGAGCAACGGGTGCATCCTTGTCTCGTGCGAACAGACCGGCCCATTGCCTCGGTCGACGGTGTGACCAATGCGGTGGTCGTGGAAACCGACCATCTGGGCCGCTTGGTTCTGGAAGGGCCTGGGGCAGGCGAGATGCCGACGGCGTCTGCCGTGGTGGCGGATATCGCGGACATCGCGAAAGGGGTCAGGCAGCCAACCTTCATGAAATCAGCTGATGATCTTCTGCCGCCGCAGAAATCAGATATGGGCGATCATATTGGCGAGTATTATCTGCGTCTCACAGCCCAGGACAAACCCGGTGTGATGGCTGAAATTACCCAGGATTTAGCGGCTGAGGGCGTCTCCATTGAAACCATCATTCAGCGCGGCGGAGACGGTCAAGAGGCGGTTCCCATTATCCTCGTCACCCACCAATGCCGGGAATCGGTTATGAACAGGGCCCTGGAACGGATTGTGGCACACGATGCCATCGTCAGGCCGCCCCGCATGATCCGGATTGAGGATCTTTAGCAGAACGTATAAGAAATGCGGCCAACGCCGCTGTTAGAAGGAGTTCCGAGGCTATGGCCGAAGAGACGAAATATCTTGATCGCAGTTTGACCCTGGAATTGGGCCGGGTCACCGAGGCCGCAGCTATTGCCGCCGTGGATCTTGTCGGTCGGGGGGATGAGAGAACAGCCGACCAGGTTGCTGTCGATGCCATGCGAACGGCGCTGAATAGCCTTGATATTGACGGTACGGTGGTCATCGGCGAAGGCGAGCGGGACGAAGCGCCCATGCTCTATATCGGCGAAAAAGTAGGGACGGGGAATGGCCCAAAAGTGGATATTGCCCTTGACCCCCTGGAAGGGACGACACTGACAGCCAAAGCCATGCCCAATGCCCTGGCCGTGACCGCGCTGGCGCAAGGGGGCTCACTTCTGAATGCGCCGGACGTCTATATGGACAAAATCGCCATCGGCGGCGGGTATCCGGACGGCTTGGTCGATCTCGATAAGGAACCAGCAGAAAACATCAAAGCGCTGGCGGACGCCAAGGGCGTTGATCCTTCTCAAATCAATGTCTGTGTTTTGGACCGGACACGCCATGCGGATATCATCGCCAACATTCGGGCCGTAGGTGCGCGGGTGTCATTGATTACCGACGGTGATATTGCCGGTGTGATTGAGACCACGGATCCTTCGACAGGTATTGATATGTATATGGGGCAAGGCGGTGCGCCCGAAGGCGTTTTGGCTGCAGCGGCTTTGCGCTGTATCGGCGGGCAAATGCAAGCACGCTTGGTGTTCCGCAATGACGAAGAACGCGGCCGCGCCCATCGTATCGGCATTGAGGATTTGGACCGCAAATACTCCATGATGGACTTGGCGGGCGGCGACGTCATGTTTGCCGCCACAGGTGTCACCGACGGCTCTATGTTGAAGGGCATTCATCGGTCCGGAGATCGTCTGACCACGGATACCGTGGTGATGCGCTCGGCAACGCGCACGGTGCGTTGGATTCGCGCCCAGCATCTCGCCAAGCGGTAACAGGTCGTTGTGGCAGATGATGTGATCGACCCCACGTCTGCTGCCGATAGCACTGTTTTATCTGTCACCAACTCGCTGCAGGATAGGTCTTGGGCCTTTCGTTTGGAGGATGAGCGTCTCGCGCTCACCCTGGCGCAACGTTGCGCCATCTCCGAGATCTTAGCCCGGGTCATCGCGGCGCGGGGCGTGACGCTGGAATCGGCGGCGTCTTTTTTAGACCCTAATCTCAAGACCCTGATGACGGATCCCGCGCAGGTGGCCGATATGACCCATGCCGTTGAGCGGATCTATGAGGCGATTGACGGCGAGGAGACCATTGCCGTTTTCGGCGATTATGACGTGGACGGGGCAACCTCGAGCGCCGTGTTGGTTCGGTTTTTCCGCGCCCTTGGGTCTGACCTGCGGGTGTACATCCCGGACCGGGCGACGGAAGGGTATGGTCCGAACAAGCAAGCCTTTCAGACCTTACGGGACGAGGGCGCGTCTTTAGTCTTGACGGTTGACTGCGGCACACTGGCGTTTGAGCCGCTCGAATATGCCGGTCAGATCGGACTTGACGTGATCGTCGTCGATCATCACCAACCGGACAATCGATTGCCCGAGGCGGTGGCCGTCATCAACCCGAACCGGTTTGACGATCAATCCGGGTACGGTCAATTGGCCGCTGTGGGCGTCAGCTTCTTGTTGATCGTCGCGCTCAATCGCTTTCTGCGGGAACAAGGCTATTATGATGGGCGGCAGGAGCCCGACTTGTTAAGTCTGCTCGACATTGTCGCGCTTGGGACGGTTTGCGATGTGGTGCCGCTTCAAGGTCTGAACCGCGCGTTTGTCAGGCAAGGTTTAAAGGTGATGCAGCGCCGGGCCAATGTGGGTTTGGCGGCGCTGAGTGATGTTTCAAAAATACAATCGGCGCCGGGTGCCTATGAGCTCGGCTATCAACTGGGGCCAAGAGTCAATGCAGGCGGGCGCGTCGGTAAGTCTGATCTCGGCAGCCGGCTGTTGACCACGGAGGACCCGCGATTGGCAGGCGATATCTCCGTCGAGCTTGATCGCCTCAATCAAGAACGCAAAGCGATTGAGGCGCAGGTGGAGAGCGCAGCCTTGGCCGCGTTAGAGGCGCAATTTTCAAAAGACAATGCGCCGTCCTGCATTGTGTGTTCCGGACAAGGTTGGCACCAGGGCGTGATCGGCATAGTCGCCAGCCGTCTGAAAGACCGGTACCGGCGCCCGAGCTTCGTCATTGCGGTGGATGACGAGGGTATCGGCAAAGGCTCGGGGCGCTCCATTCCTGGTGTCGATCTGGGCGCGGCTGTTGTGGCGGCCCAAGCGGCGGGGCTTTTGATCAATGGCGGCGGTCATCCCATGGCTGCCGGATTGACGGTCGATATGTCCAAGCTTGACGAGTTGAGCGCGTTTCTGACGACGCGTCTTGAGCGGCAAGTTCAGGAGGCAGGAAAGCAAAACAGGTTCAAAATTGACGGCTTGTTGAGCTTGAGCGGCGCCAATCTTGAACTATTGGCGGATTTGGAACGGGCGGGCCCCTTCGGTGCAGGCAATTCGGAACCGGTCTTTGCTTTTGCCGATGTCCGCATTGTCCGGGCCGATATCGTCGGAACCAATCATGTGCGCTGCATTTTGTCTTCAGATGACGGCGCACGCCTGAAAGCGATTGCGTTTCGGGCGGTGGACAAGCCCTTAGGGCTGGCTCTTTTGACCGCGAAGGCCGAACCGCTGCACATTGCCGGGAAACTGCGGCGGGATGATTGGGGTGGCCGGACAGGCGTCCAGTTGTTTATCGAGGACGCCGCAAGGCCCCATTTTGGGGCGTAAACGGGCGATTATTTCGCTTGTCAGGGCTTGCAAGGGGCAGAATGTGTGAGTATAAGCGTCCTTCCTCGCGGACCTAAGCGCCCTTCGTCTATCGGTTAGGACACCAGGTTTTCAACCTGGAAAGAGGGGTTCGATTCCCCTAGGGCGTACCAATTCATTTCCCCGATTAATGCGATTATAGCATTGACCTGCCCATGAAAGGGCAGATTGGCGCGGAAACATCACGGCTCTAAGGTGGCTGTCGTATAAAGGTTGTGCTAGAGGACGGACCAAAAGAGGGGCTTGAGTTCCGATTATGCATGAAATAAATCGAGTTTTGATCACCGGCGGGGCTGGATTCATCGGCTCGCATCTATGCGAGGCGCTGCTGGAGCGGGGCAGTGAGGTGATCTGCGTCGATAACTTTTTCACCGGCACAAAGCGCAATATCGACCGTTTGCTCGACAATCACAATTTCGAGCTCATGCGTCATGATGTGACCTTCCCCCTCTATCTGGAAGTCGATCAAATTTACAATTTGGCCTGTCCCGCATCGCCCATTCACTATCAGCACGATCCGGTTCAAACGACCAAAACAAGTGTTCATGGCGCCATCAATATGCTGGGGCTGGCAAAGCGGCTGCGCGCGCGCATCTTTCAAGCGTCGACAAGTGAGGTTTATGGGGATCCCTCCATTCATCCGCAACCGGAAGAGTATTGGGGCAACGTCAATCCCATCGGGTCCCGGGCCTGTTACGATGAAGGCAAACGTTGCGCCGAGACGCTGTTCTTCGATTATTATCGCCAGCACAATTTGAGCATTCGCGTCGCACGCATTTTCAATACTTACGGACCGCGCATGCATCCCAATGACGGGCGGGTGGTGTCGAATTTTATTGTCCAAGCGTTGAAGGGTGAGCCCATTACGATTTATGGCGACGGGTCTCAGACGCGGTCATTCTGTTACGTCGATGATCTGGTGAGTGGCTTCTTGAAATTGATGGCGGCATCCGACGATGTGACGGGTCCGATCAATCTGGGCAATCCCAATGAGTTTTCCATTCTGCAATTGGCCGAACAGGTCATCGAAATGACCGGGTCGAAATCGAAATTGGAAAAGCGCCCCTTGCCGGAAGATGATCCGAAGCAGCGCCAACCCGATATTTCCAAAGCCAAAGAGCTGCTGGATTGGGCGCCGACCGTCCAGTTGACGCAAGGCCTGGAAAAGACCATCAAATATTTTGATGAGCTCTTGTCCGAGACTTAAGCGTTTGGCCTGAGCCGACCGCTGGAAATGACCACAATGTGGTTTAGCATCCTGGCTGCCTGTTCTTGGCCCGGTGATCTTTGTAAGTCACCGGCAGACTTTACCAAGACCGATCCTCTGAGCGCCTCACTTTGTGGCTGCCACCGACAGGAGACCAAGAATCATGGATGTAGATATCATTCTTGAGCCCGATCTGAACGCCAAACAGATTGTCGAACTGGGCACGGCGGCTGAGAAATACGGCATTCGTGCCGTCTGGACCTCAAACTTTTTTGCCCATTGGGATCCTTTCTTGACGCTTTGTGCGCTGGCCAACGAGACGGACAAGTTGAAATTGGGCGCCTTGGCGGTAAGCCCGTTCGAACAACACCCTCTGAAAATCGCGAACTCCTTGTTGTCGTTGAATGAGCTCAGCAACGGTCGGGCCATGGTGGCGATCGGTGCCGGTGAGGGCAATTTGGATGCGATGGATCTCAAGACGCCGCCCAAAATTGTCAAGGCGGTGCGCGAAGCCGTCGAGATTGTTGTCGGCGCAGGTTCCGGTGCCCTGAAAGAGTCCGGATATAAGGGCGATATTTTCAATGTGAATTATCCGTGTGCCTATGATTGGCTGGAAGCGCCGGCGCCGACCGTTTATGTGGCAGCCTATCGCCACATGATGATGCGCATGGGCGGGCGTGTCGCCGACGGTGTCTTTATCGGCTGTACACCGGTTGAAATTGTCGAGCCGGCTGTTGAGAATATCAAAATCGGCGTCTCAAAGCGCGATAAGCCGGTGGACAATTTCCCGATCAACAGTTTCTGGGCATGGCACATCAAAGAAGACCGGGAAGAAGCCTATCGCGAATCCCGCCGTGAGCTTGCTTGGCGCGCCCGCAAGCTTGATCCTGAACTGATCACTCTATTTGTCAGTGAAGAAGAAGCCAAATTCGTCCACGAAAAGTTCGATACGATTGCTGCTGCCTGGTTTGACCGGTCCGGCAATATTAAAGACTTCCCGATCGAGTTGGCACACAGATTGTGCGAAGGCTTTACGTCGACCGGCGGATTGGAAGATTTAGATCGTGAAATGGAGCGCTTTAAGAAGTTCGGCCAAGCTGGTCAGAACCAAATCTCTATCCGGCTCCACGACGATCCGATGGACGCGTTGAAGATTATCGGTGAGCGCGTGGTGCCGGTGCTGCGGGACATCTAGGGATCTAGAGGGGTGCGAATGGCGCGGGCCTAAACGCACCCTCTCAAAATATTCTCTACGACCTCCAGCTCTTCCTCCGAGATGGACAATTGCCAGAAGGTTTTCACGTTCAACCAGCGCTGCGTATAGCGGCAGCGGGCATCGGACCGTCTTGGTTGCCATTCGACAATGCCGCGATCCTGACGATCATTGCCGAGGGTAATGATCAGATTGGTCGCCAGAGACGCCCGCGGTGTGACGACCAATAGTTCCGGCCTGACGAACTTATTGGCAAGCCGTTGTTTCTCTTTGCGGCTAAATCGATAGGCGCCGCTCTCGTGCGCCGACTGTAAGGGTAGGGCGTGCTCAACAATCGCCAAATTGGGATCAGTGATCACCTCACCGGTATATTCGTCGCGCCATTGGCCGGAGACGATCTGGCACTGGGCTTCATCCAATTGAACGTCCAATCCCAAGGCCAGCAGAGCCTCGGTTCGGCTATCCTGGCAATCATCGTCCAAATCCGCCCAGCCATCGCCCATGTAATCTTCAACAGAAAATGGCGGAATGGGTGCGCCTGGTTCCCGCGCGCTGCCGGCGAAGCCGTCCGGCAATCCCGGCACCAATCCCGATTGGTGCCCGATCACGCCGGCCCCCAGTCCGACGATCAGTGCCAGCACGATTTTTAAAAACTGCATCGGTTACTCCCATTACCCGTCGACCCGCCTGACACCTGCGGTACGGTCAGTTTCGGCAAAGTCTGAGATGATTTGAGGCTATGCTATAGACTGAGGCGCCTGGATGACAAGCACCCCTAGGTTAGATGGAGATATGGCCTCTTATGACCAGAGTAGCACAAACCGTTTTGATTACCGGCAGCACGCGCGGAATCGGCAAGGGAATGGCCGTAGAATTCATGAAGCGGGGTCTCAATGTCGTCATTTCCGGCCGCAGCCAAGAATCGGTCGACGGTGCTCTGAAAGATCTGCATCCCCTTGCCGATCAATGCGATGTCAAGCTGGTTGGTGTGCCGTGTGAAGTTTCAGATTACAAGCAAGTTGAATCTCTATGGCGTGAGTCGGTGGCGGCGATCGGCGAAATCGACATATGGATCAACAATGCGGGCATCGCCAATACCGGCGCACCTATCGCCTTTTTGCCGCCCGATCAGTTCGATTCCGTCGTTCATACCAATATCACGGGAACGCTCTATGGCTGCCAGGTTGCTTTGCGCGAAATGAACGCCCAAGGCTTTGGCGCCATTTATACCTTTGAGGGGTTCGGCAGCAACGGTATGCACAGTCCGGCCAATCATGTTTATGGCGCCACCAAATTTGCCATCCGATATTTTACCAAGCATTTGATAGCGGAAACAAAAGGCGGGCCTGTCATTGTCGGTTATATGAGCCCAGGCATCGTGCTGACAGATTTGTCTCTCAAGGACCGCCCCCATATGCCGCCGGAGGCTTGGGCCAATGTGCGCAAGATCTACAATATCTTGGCTGACCGGGTCGAAACCGTGACCCCCTTCTTGGTCGACGGGGTTTTGAGCAATACGCGCCACGGCGGTCGTATCCAGTGGCTGACCCGCCGCAAAAGTCTGTGGCGTTTTCTCAAATCGCGCTTCACGACGCGCACGCTGATGGATGATTGGCAACGAGAGGTCGAGGCAGGCGAACAGCCCGCCTCTTAGGTTTGTTGAGTTTGCGGTCTGATGGGCGTTGCAATTTTGAATGCGTCTATTAAAGCCTTCTCGACCACGGAACGACCTTCAGACCTTCTGTTAACCAGTTGGTTTTCATGCCTTATTGACAATCGGTTCTTCCCTCGACACGTGTCAGGGTTGTCTTGCTTTGCTAGGTATAGAAGAAATTTTGTTGCACTTACGCCACGCCTGACGAGCAATTGTGTGACATCCGCGCCAAGTTCTGGACAGATTTTTGTCCCGGGCCTAATCTTCTTCAACCTCTTTTGCAGGGGTTAGTATCGACAAACTTATTGGTCACTTCCGTGCCGGTGCCATCTGGGGGGTTTGTTCCGGCAATGGATTAGGAGGTGGCAAAAGGCGGACCGATTTATTGGTCCGCCTTTTTTTTATGGGTCAAGATCCTGTCTGACGTCGATATCGCGCAAAATGCCTGAATCCGAGACGGGGACTTCTACTGTGACATTGGCATAGTCTTGAAACAGTTGGCGGCCTCCCTGATCGCCTTTAAGGGCGGCTAAGTCCGGATAGGCTGACCGTTCCCAAAGAATGGGATTGCCTCGCTTGCCTTCAAAGCAAGGGATCCAGACCTGGGTTTCCGCCCGGCCGGAAGAGGCCGCGCCGATCAATTCGTCGATCGTCTCAGGTTTGATATAAGGCATGTCGCCTAAGCCTATTAAAACACGGCCATATTGGTGTTGGACTTCTTGCAGGCCGGCAGCGACAGACGAGGCAAGACCGGCTCCGAAGTCGGGGTTTTCCACTATTTCAAGAGGCAGGCCTTCCAGCGTCTCAGCGATATCCTCTCCCTGATGACCGATGACCACATAAAGCCGTGCGATTTTGGACATGAGCCATGGCCTGACAGTTTTCCGGATCAGCGGCTCGCCGGCGAGGGGTTCGATCAGTTTGTTGCTGCCAAATCGTTTCGACAGGCCGGCTGCCAAAATGAGCCCGGCGACAGGATTCGCACCCGTCATCATGTGCCTGCGGCGCGCAGAGCCGCGGTCATTTCAGCCGCGATAGCAATGGCAATTTCAGCCGGCGACTGTGCGCCGATCGGCAAGCCAACAGGCCCGTGAATTCTGGCAAGGTCTTCGTCCTTAAGCCCATTTTGCTTCAGGCGCTCAAGGCGTTTGGCCTGATTTTTCCGGCTGCCTAGGGCGCCCACATAGAAGCACGGCCCCGCCAAGGCCGACATCAAAGCGGCGTCGTCCAGCTTGGGGTCATGGGTCAGGGCCACCAAAGCCGTGCGGGCATCGAAGGAGAGTTCCGCCATCACTTCGTCCGGCCAGGCGACCAAAATGGTAGCGTCACCAAACCGATCTGCCGATGCAAAAGCGGGTCTCGGATCCACAATGGTGACTGCGTAACCAGCAGCTTGAGCGATGGTCGAAAGATGTTCGGCGATATGGACCGCGCCGACGATGATCAAGCGAAGCGGCGGTGTGTAAAGGCGCAAGAACCAACTCTCATGCGCGGCCTCAATGGTTTGGCTTGTCTGAGAATGAAAAACGGCATTCACAGCGTCGGCCGTGAGCGTTGATGTTTGGTCGGTTTGTGCGTGCGGCCCTGACCGTTCGAAAAGGCTGGTTTCGAAGGTCTCAATATTCGTCGCCAAGAGGCGCGGACGATGGCTTTCTTTTACGCCAAGGATCTCTTCAATATCTGCCGCGCGCACACCACTCTTTAAGCCTGCGTCTTTCGAAACGCATTGAAGCATGATTTCAATCGTGCCGCCGCAGGGTAATCCCAGTTCCCACGCTTGATCATTAGTGACGCCGTATTCAAGGCGGCGCATCTTGCCTGTTTCGAGCATCTCTAGGGCTTCTTCTATTACGGCGCCCTCGACGCAGCCACCAGACACCGATCCGACAAATTCCGCCGATGCATTGATTCCCATTTGACTGCCGACCGGGCGCGGCGCCGAACCCCAGGTTTGAATCACGGTGGCCAACGCGACCGGCTCACCGTCTGCAGACCAAGTCAAGACCTGCTCCAATATGTCAAATTCGCTGGACATGGCGATGAAAAGTAACTTCTCCCTTGAGATTGTTCTGAGGTCGGACTTGTTAACGTTCTCAAGCCAGGATTCACGGATCCGGCATTCTATTGCAATTACCAAGACTTGCATGGGATTTCTCTATCGCCATCTTGCCGCGATGTTGCCGGCGGCGGCCTAGCAGAAGGGTGCCACATGGCCTGAATGGGCCCGCGATTGGCCGTCTGTTAAACGCCTGGCGCAGAACAAAAACTTTTTGAAAACAGTGGTTTGCCTCTCCTTCGATTTTTGTTAACCTTAATTTTTATACGTGATCGTTTTGGTGAAAAAGTTATAGGGCAGAGGGGCTTATTTCACTTATGGAAGAACGAGTTGGGGCTTCCTCTGAAGCGACTGAAGAAACGTTCGAGGTCAGAGGCGTTGTAAAGTGGTTTGATGCGGTCAAAGGCTACGGTTTCATTATTCCCGCAGACGGATCTGACGATATTCTTTTGCATCATTCTTGCCTGAAAGAAGCAGGGCACGATGTCGCACGCGAAGGTGCGACGGTCGTATGCAAAGCGGTTCGCCGTTCCAAGGGCATGCAAGCTTTAACGCTCCTGCAAATGGATGACAGCACCGCGGTGACCGCCGACACGCCGTTGCAATCCAAAGAGCGCGATCCCATGCCGCATGTTGTGGCAACGGGGGAATATGAGCGGGCGACTGTAAAGTGGTTCAATCGGGCCCGTGGCTACGGCTTTATCACGCAAGGCACCGGGACGCCTGACATCTTCGTGCATATGGAGACGCTACGTTACAATAGCCTCAAGGAATTGCGCCCAGGACAGCGTGTTCAAGTGCGTTATGGTCAAGGGCCCAAGGGATTGATGGTCGTCGACATCAAAGAAGACGAAGACCATTAGTAGATTGGCGAATGCGTAAGCGCCCAAAACCCTTTTCATTGTCCCGCATTTTCGATTTGAGATCGGTGACCTTTGTCGCCGGCGTTTTCGCGTTGTTTCTTTTCGGGCAACCGGTCTTGTCGATGGGCGACAAAGATGCGGTTGGCGCCAATGAAGTTCCGCTCAACAAGGTGTTGATCGAAACCGACCAGGGAAAATTTGAGATCTTTATTGAATTGGCGGATGAGCCGGAGGAGCGCCGGACCGGCCTCATGTTTCGGGAAACCATGCCGCTGAATGCGGGCATGCTTTTTGACTTTGAACGCTCCCGCCAGATCAGCATGTGGATGAAAAACACGCCGCTGCCGCTCGATATGTTCTTCATTCGCCGCGACGGCACGATCGCGCGGATTGCCGAATCCACCGAGCCCTTTTCCGAGCGGGGTATTCCGTCCGGCGAAGCGGTCTTGGCCGTCTTGGAGGTGAATGCGGGGATCGCCCAACGCTTCGGCGCCAAGCCGGGCGATCTGGTCCGGCATAAGATCTTCCGCAATCATCGGTTGGACGGGCTTTAGAGCGTTTCAACAGGCTTGCAGGGTTCCGCCGGATCGTGTACACGGGCGGCTCTTTGAGGTCATTTGGGCCTCTGTCGGGGCGTAGCGCAGCCTGGTAGCGCATCTGGTTTGGGACCAGAGGGTCGCAAGTTCGAATCTTGCCGCCCCGACCATTTTTCCAACATAATTATAAGGTTAGTGGATAAAGCTCTGAGTTTGATGTAAACCGTGGCATCGAATTTGCCTCTTGAGGGGGCGGGGCCTAGTTTTAAAAGCGACTTGGTTCATTTCCGAACACCTGCTTGTGGGAGACATATTGTGTTGAAGCGGACGAAATTAGGATTGGGAGCAGTGCTCCTCACATTGGGACTTTCTGGGCAGGCCTTTGCTCAAGAGGAAGCCCCGCAAACCCAATCGGCTGAGACCGTGGTGTCCGGATGGGGCACCCAATGCCAAAGCCAAGTACGAAATGCCAAGGCCAATTGTGCCATGGAGCAACGGGTCGTCTTGAAGGCCAATCGCCAACAATTGGCACGGATCACCATCAGCGTCCCCGGCGAAACCAAAAAGCCCGTTTTGGCCATCGTTCTGCCCCTGCGCATCAACCTGGAATCAGGCTTCCAGTTCCAGATCGACGAACAGGATTCCCAAACCCTGAAATTGCGCTCTTGTGACGGCAATGGCTGCTTTATGACCATTCCGTTGTCCGAAAGCACCCTCGGCAAATTGAAAGCGGGCGGCAAACTCAAGTTAACCTTCCAAGATTTGACCGGCGATAAGATCACGGTGACGGCGCCGCTGACCGGCTTCAGCAACGCCTATGACGCCATCAGCTAGGCGCTGATTTTGCGAAGAATTGAGACGGGCGATCCGGCTTGCCGGGTCGCCCGTTGGCAATTATAACGAGGCCCATCGCGACTCGGCGATCGGCAACACGCAAGGATCACAAGATGGTAGCGCGGATCTATCAACCGGCCAAAAACGCCATGCAATCGGGCACCGCCAATAGCAAGCATTGGGTGTTGGAATTCTCCCCGGCCCAGGCCCGGAAGATCGATCCTTTGATGGGCTGGACCAGCTCCAGCGACATGCAGTCTCAGGTGCATCTCACCTTTGACAGCCGCGATGAAGCCATTGCCTATGCCAAGCGCAATAAGATTCCGCACCGGGTGTTCGAACCGAAAAAGCGTCAGCCGGTGGCGAAAGCCTATTCGGATAATTTCAAATATGGCCGGTTGGAATCCTGGACCCATTGAGGGGATGTCTCAAGCGCCCGTAGCTCAACTGGATAGAGCAACGGATTTCTAATCCGTAGGTTGCAGGTTCGAGTCCTGCCGGGCGTGCCACAGATTCACTAGTTTCAGTATCGCGGCAGCTGAAAACAGAAGACTCAAAATTGAGCTGGCGACCTTGGCATGTGAATCTTGATGTCTTTTGACCTATCGGGCCTTCTGGGTGATGGCGTCAGCGGATGTGGAAGCCTTATTCCCCAGCTAATGGCTCCGCCACCAAAATGAACTGGCTCTATGGCGGCGTGCCATCGGTCTGGAGCATTTAAAACGGCTCTCGTTATGGTTAACGACTGCCTGGTAAAACGACAGCCGGAACAAATCTGCAGCTCCAGGTGAATCTTGACGAAGCGCGCCAATAAGTAGATGACAGGATGCAATACATCCCATAGCTTTAATGCTCTTCGTTACAAAAGGGTGGGGCTATGAGGTTAATTATCTTTATTCTGGGCGTAGTCTATGCTGGTGCCGCTCAGGCCGGCGTCATCTACAATTGGGAACAAATCACGCCGTCAGTAGGCGGACAATCCTTCAAAGCTCAAATTGAGTTTACAAACGAAGCATACCTCAGTGGACAAGCCGATGGTCGTTACAGAAATGACTTAGACGGATCGCCCGCAAGGTGCCAGAATAGCCTGAATTCGTCCCAAACGGTCATTTGCACAGATACCCTTGATATTGGTGTCATGGCCTTCTCCTTTGAAATGAGCGGCCCAATTGACAATTTCGACATTCCCTCATCGCTTACTCAATGGGATTTGATCATTGACGCCATATTTGGTGCCACACTGACCGGCAGTCGATTGTCACTGAATAACAACGCGCAGAGCGCATCATTTCGTATTTTAAGTGGCGATATCTGGAGTGTGTTTGATGTGGGCTCTGATAAATCGGTACTCTCATGCAATACAACCCCGGAGATTTGTGAGGGCGCAACAGGCCGCTTTGTTCTGGATGAAACGACTATTCCGGTCCCGGCACCGGCAGGAATTGGCTTTTTGATTTTTGGTATTGCGCTTATCGCGGTGTTAAAGAGGACAGCTGAGTGAAACTTTCGTTTTGTCTTCGCTCCAGCGCTCGTGGTGGTCTAAAGAAAAAGTTGGTTATCCTGCATGTTCGGTTCTGCGGCCTATCTGGTTTTAACTCAACAGAACACATCAGGACTGAAGCATCTCTATTCAGGGGTTAGAGACGTAGAGCTTGGAGATAATTTTCGGATTTGCCTGTGAGAGTTTTCGGCGGCGATGCGTCGGTTCTTCAACGGCAGCGCATCTTCAATCAACATGCGGAAAAAGAGGCCCGACTCTTCATATAGGCCGACCATGTGGGCCGAGTGCTCGAAGGCGATGTACTTTTTGTACGGCGCATTGATTTTGTCGAAATAGGCTTTAGCGAGGGTGGGCGGCGTCACCCAATCGTGTTCCCCCATGGTCATAATAATGGGCACGTCGAAATCATAGCCTTCGCCATGAAGATCGAAGCCGAAGACGGCGGGGTCTTTCATCAGCTCGAAGACGTAAAAGGCGGCATCGTCGTTACGAAAGGCGGCGATCTCACCATATGTCATGTCTGGCGACATCAGAGCGGTGGCGACCATGCGCAGCGGAATGTCCCCCGGGTTTGATTGTGCGTGCCAATATTTGCCGCGGGTGAAGAGTGGCGATTGGAGCGTCTCGAGCCAATCTAAATAGATATTTTCGTCTTCGCGGGGATCCGGCATCGGGCCGGCGGCTATCAGCACGTCAATGGTTTCAAGATCATTCGTTCGGCGCGCATAGTCGATCAACAAGCGCCGGGATTCTTCAAAGTTCTCTTCCCATGCCACGGTCTGGCCGATGCCGATATAGGCATACAGCAAATCCGGCCGGCGTTTCGCCAAGAGCGCCCCCAACATGGAGCCCCAGGATTTGCCGATGACAAAGATCTTCTCTTGGGCGAAGCGTGTGCGCAAATGCTCCACCACCTCGACCGTGTCGGACAGCATTTGCTCCATGGTCATGCTGTCGAGGGTGAGTCCCTCGGGACGGGAGCGTCCCGATCCCCTTTGATCCCAATGAACCACCGTGAAAACGTCTTCCCACGGATATTGATAGGAATAAGCATAGCCGCTGGCCGCCGCGCCGGGACCGCCGTGAATATAAAGCAAGACCGGATTGGTCTTGTTTTGCCCTCGCATGGTCATCCATTGCGGGACGCCGCCGATTTCCACATATTCGGCCACATCCACAACATTCTCGCCGGTACGCATTTGCATGGCGTCAAAGTGGTTTTGAAGCTGTGCCCGGGTCCAACCGAAGGTGAGGGCTGCCCCGATAATCAGAAACGCGATCGCGGGCAAGATGTGCTTTGCCGAAAAGAGCAGTGTTTGACGCATGAGCTTCGACTCCCTGGTCGAGCGGCGACTGCTATGAAAGAACGGGCGTCAGCATAAGGCCCTTGTGCCTACCCACCCGAAACTTGGGTGACGCGCCCGCTGCCCAAAATGCTGGTGCTCAAATCCGCCGGCCGGCTCAGCAGCCGCACTTCTCCGCTGCCGGTAATACTGATGTCGGCGGAAGATTTGGGTGCTGCATGGACCTCGCCGCTGCCGGCAATGCTGGCTTTGAGCTTTTGCAAATCTAAGTCAGCCAATTGAACCTCGCCCGACCCGGCGATGGAAATCGTTGCATTGGTGGTTTGACCTTGCGCGGTGACCGAGCCACTGCCGGCGACGGAGACATCCAATTCGTCTTGATCAAGGGCTTCCATGATCACCTGACCGGAGCCCTTAAGACTAACGTCTCGAAAGGTCGAGCCGGGTAGAGTGACGGTCACTTGCCCCATAGAGCGCCCGGCGCAGCTCGAGCGGATCTCGCTGCCGGTGACGGCGATGTGGGCAATGTCGCTTGGCTCGCCTCGCACGATGACCTTCTGGGTTTCGGCGCCACGGCGATGCCGGACGGTGACGTTGGACGGCAAAGCGATTTCAACCTGGTCGCCGCCGCGCCAGGGAAACGTCCGTTCGTTCGTGCTGCCTTCCGGCACGTCGTCGCTGCACGATTGAGACGCAATGGAAACTGATGGCAGTCCGCCAAAGGAGTCGGCGGTCAGCATTGCCATCAGACCCAATCCGAGCACCCCAACACCGAGCCCGATGGCAGCGATGGATGCCAAACCTTTGGTTCTGCGCGTTTTACTTAGGTCGCTTGTTCCGGTCATGATGTTGTCTCCACTTTATACAAAAGGGTGTAATGCAGACGCGCAAAACGGCCGAGCGCCCGGATCACCAGATCCATCAACAGAAGGAGCAGCGCACCGCCGCCGACACCGAAGCCGAGCATGGTGATGCCGCCGACCATGCGCACCAGCGCCGCCTCGCCAAAAAAGGCGTCCGTGACGTAAAACAGATTCATCAAAAGCCCGAGGCCGATGAGGCAGAGCAGAGTGGCCACGAGACCGGCGATCAGAACAAACAGGGTCAGGAGGGCGAGCAGGGGGAGCAGCACGATGAAATCCATCGCGATCAGCGTGACAAACCCGGCCATCACCGCAAAGAAGTTGCCGGCTGAGCGTTCGGTCTCCCATCGGCGCAAGCCGATCTCGGCGCGCAATTCTTTGCCGAGCCGTTCCGGATCGCCGAGCGCAGCCGCGATGTCTTCTTCGGAACGACCGGCGGCAAGTCCCTCGTCGAAATGGGCCTCATAATCAGCGATGACCTCGTCAATGTCGCTTTGCGGCAAACCGGATAGGCACTGCCGCAACGTGTCGAGAAATTCGTTGCGCGTCATTTCACCACCCTCAACTTTTTTGTGGTCGAGCCTTTCGTCTTTGTCAGGATCTTATCCACCGCCGTTGTAAAGGCCGTCCAATCGGCCTTTTGTTTGTCGAGCGCCGTGCGCCCCTTTTTGGTCAGTCTGTAATATTTGCGCGACGGCCCGTTTTTGGATTCTTGTAAATAGGTTGTGACCAAGCCCTCGCTTTGCATGCGGCGCATCAGCGGATAGATCGTGCCTTCGCCCATCCCGATCTCATCGGCGAGGCGGCTGGCAATGTCATAGGCATAACCGTCCTCCTGTTCGAGCAGGGTCAGAACGCACATCTCGAGTACGCCTTTTCTCAACTGCACCTGCAACACGTCTGACACGGCAAAAGGTCTCCCTCGGGTAATTGTGTACCACAAGGAACCTTGTGATGCAAGATAGTGGAGGAATGGGCAAAATTGAGCGAGTGACTCGCGGATGGGTCAGGCGCGCTTTATAATTTGTTGAATTCTCGAAAGGCCGGAAGGGTCCCATGACGCTGCGGATTGCGGATAAGTGGTTTGAAAGGCGCCGTGTCGGCAGCGGCATCACCCATCTTTGGGAGCCCTACGTGGATGAGTTCATTCGTTGCAACATTTGGCATATTTGCGGTCGTGACCGGGACATGCTGGTCGATACCGGTCTTGGGATCGTCAGTTTGCGCGCGGCCGAGCGGGACCTATTCGGCAAAGAACTGACCGCTGTCGCCACCCATACCCATTTTGATCACATCGGCGGCATGCATGAATTTGAAACAAGACTGGTGCATGAGGCGGAGTCCGACATTCTGGCCAATGCCGGCGAAGACATGATCCTCAAGGTCAGTGATTTTGGGGCCGAGGCGATTCAATCCATGGAAGCGCAGGGGTACACATTCCCAAAAGACAATCTGCTCACTGCCAAGCCGGATGAAATGTTTACGCCGGATGAGCACGCCCTGCGGCCTGCGCCACCGACGGCCACGCTTAGCGAAGGAGACATCTTGGATTTGGGTGACCGGCATTTCGAAGTGCTTCACTTGCCGGGCCATTCCCCTGGGAGCATTGGTCTGTGGGAGGCCGAGCAACGCATTTTGTTTTCCGGCGACGCGATTTACGACGGTCCCTTACTCTATGCCATGTCGGATTCCAATCTTGAGCACTACATATCGACCATGGAGCGTCTGTTGGATTTGCCCGTGGAAATCGTTCACGCCGGGCACGACCCCAGCTTCGGCCGCGAGCGGCTCAAACAGATCGCGCTGCGCTACCTAAAACTATGGGGCCGTTGATTGGGATCAACGAGACGGTTTCGATTTTATGTCATTGTCGTGATGGTTTCATATGCGTGCAACAATTGCACTGCAGATTGAGTACATCACAATAGATGTATCCCCCCAATTGTTTCGCGGAGATTGTCATGCCCCAGACACAAACTCACACAGAGGTATCCAAACCCAAACCACCGCCCGTCCAACAAAATGGTGCGGCGCCGGTCAAAGCCGAAAGCAAGAAAACGTCAGCGCCGTTGAAAGCCAGCGCACCCGCAAAAACCACAAAAACGCCCAAGGCCAAGCTGGACGTTGAGCATACGTTGACCGAATTGGATCTGTTCGCCCTCAACAGAGAATTTGCCGAACGGATTCATGAAATTAGTACGATTTATCTCGAAGGTATGGAAACGCTGCAGGGCGAGTGTTTTGCCATTGCCGCCGATCGCATCGATGCCCAATTCGAGGCCGCCCAATCTCTGATGGATGCGAGTGGTCCGGGTGACCTGGCCCGCGTGCAGCAAGCTTGGGCCAAGAAAGTCGCCGATCAATATGTCCACGAAGCCTATCGGCTTTTGGATTTGGTGGCCCGCACCAGCAATCACGCCTGGTCGCCGGTGATCTCATCGGGGTCGCAATCGCAACTGCGCAAATAAGCCCTGTTTCCCATTCATCCCAGAGGGATAAACGCAAGACCCGCCGTGTCATCCGACGGGTCTTTGTTTTTGCCTAGTCGACTTTTTCGAGGGCGGCACGCAAGCCATCAACAATCTGATCAATGTGGCTCTTATCTGAGGTGAGCGGCGGCGCAATGGCAAACACCTCGCCATTGATCCGGAAGAACACGCCCCCTTCGTAGGCCGCCAAGAAAGTGTCAAAGGCCCGGGTCAAAGGGGCCCCCTGCCGCGGCGCAATTTCCACACCGCACATAAGCCCTAAGTTTCGTACGTCAATGACGTGGGGCGCATCTTTCAGGGAGTGCATGGCGTCTTCGAAATAGGACGCAAGTTCGGCCGCGCGCTGATACAGACCTTCGCCCTGATAAACGTCAAGGGCCGCCAGACCGGCGGCCGAAGCCAAGGGGTGTCCGGAATAGGTATAGCCGTGAAACAACTCAACGCCGACCGGGGTCGTTTCCATATAAGTGTCGTAGATATGCTGCCTTATGCCGACGCCGCCCATGGGTACGGTACCGCTGGTCATGCCTTTGGCCATACACACCATGTCCGGCTGGACACCCAAAACCTCCGAGGCGGAGCCGCCGCCCAAACGGCCGAAGGCGGTCACGACTTCATCAAAGATGAGCAGAATACCGTGACGGTCACAGATCTCGCGCAGCCGTTCCAAGTAGTTTTGCGGGGGGACCAAGATTCCCGTTGAGCCCGCCACCGGTTCCACGATGACCGCGGCGATGGTCGAGGCGTCGTGCAGGGCGACCAAATCCTCAAGGGCATCGGCCAAATGCGCGCCCCAGGCGGGCTGACCGCGGCTGAAAGCGTTTTCATCGAGATTATGGGTATGGGGCAGGTGGTCTGTCCCGGGAAGGAGTGAGCCCCAATTTTTTCGATTGTTGACCATGCCGCCGACGGAGGTGCCGCCAAAGCCGGTGCCGTGATAGCCGCGGCTCCGCCCGATCAGCCGGGTGCGGCTGCCTTCGCCCCGCTTGTTGTGATAGCCGAGCGCGATCTTCAAGGCGCTGTCGACGGCCTCGGATCCGGAATTGGCAAAGAAAACATAATTGAGATCACCGGGCAGCATATCCGCGATGCGTGACGCCAACTCGAACGACTTGGGATGCCCCATCTGGAACGGGGGCACATAATCGAGGCCGGCGGCGGCCTGTTGAATGGCTTCAACAATCTTAGGGTGACAATGCCCTGCATTGCAGCACCACAGACCTGAGGCACTATCCAGCACCTGACGGCCGTCGGTGGTTTTGAAGAAAACACCCTCGGCGCTTTCGATTAGCCTGGGTGAGTCTTTGAAATTCCGATTGGCCGTGAACGGCATCCAATAGGCTTCGAGACTATTGCGTGTAGGGCTTGGTGTGTTTGACATCTGAACCGCCTATCTTCCCTGGGGCACCGGAAAACAGGCATTAAGGTATTGAAAATAATAGATAATTCAACTGTTTTGTGAGGATCTCTAAGACCTTGTTCGCACTCACAAATGCGCTAAAAACGTTTAGAATACTAAACAGAAGAATTGACGCCGGTAAGCGCGAGATCTTTTGGGGCCGGATCTAGGCCGGTGGGCCGAAGCGTTTTTTCGTTTCGGCAACTTGTTTTGAGCCTTCCGGCGCGTCCGTTTGCAAATCCACATTGAATGTTCGTATGCCATGCTTGCGCGCCTGAAGTTGTGTGATGTCGTAGCACGCCTCGCACCTCGCCCGCCGCGAGGGATCATTCGCCAAGTCAATGCCCAATCCGATCATTTCCGGCTTGTTGATGTCCAAGAACAATTCGAGCCAAGCCTCAAAATTCTGCAGTGACGCTTCAGTATCGGCGCCGGACCATAGAGTACCCGCGAGCGATTCTTCTTCGCCGATGGCGAAAGACCAATAGGTAACGTCGCCAAAGACAAACCAAAGAACTCGATCGCTCATGTCCCGTCTCAATCATTTTGGGTTGATAGGATTGATCTGAATTTTCATTCAGAGAATCCTATTGTGCCTATGTGTTCACATAATGCAAAAGTTTGTGAGAGGGCGCCCCGTAGGAAAAAATTCTAAGGCTTCGATCACCGGACCTTTAGCTGCGCCGCGAGATGTTTCTGAGCAGCACAGACAAGAACACGGCCAGTAAGAGAAAGCCGGTGACTGTTTCGACGCTGAGCAGCAATTGCCCGAAAGCAGTCTGAGCCGTCACACTGGCCGGCAGGCCCAAGCTGACAAAGGTAATGAAGGACGCATAATAGGGCGATATGAACGGGTCGAGATCTCCGGCCATGCTGATGGTTTGTGGGTTTAACAAAAAGACCGTTCCGAAGGCCAGAATAATGCCTGCGGACAGCCAGAGAATGCGCGACAAGGATCGCCCATAATCAATGATGGACCACAGCCAAAAAACCAAAATCAGCGGCGACCGACGCCAACGGAAAGCCAAAGTGTCGATATAATCTTGGTCGACCGCATCACGCCGAAAGATGGCATCGCCATAGGTGCTCTCAATGCCCCGGACGCCTTGATAGCGGCCGCGCATGGAGGAGCGCTCGTATTTCACGCCGATCACACCGGCATGATCGAGATTGGCGCCGCGCAGATCCGCGAAACGCAAATCGCATTCGTAAAGATTGGAGCGGCTCAGATTGGCGCCGCGCAAAGTCGATTTATTGAAGTTGGCCTGCTCCAGATTGGCCGCCTCCAAATCCGCGCCCGCCAGATCCGCTTGCCAGAAGTCGGCTCCCTTTAGATCTGTCTCAAGGAAACTCACGTCCAGTAACGTAGCGCCGACAAATTGGGCCCCGGCAAGCCGGCTGCCTTTAAAATCGGAACCCTTCAAGTTGGTGTCGCGCAAATCGGCAGCGACCAAAGTAGCATCGACAATGCTGGCATTCGTCATTTCGGCGCCGCGCAGATCCGACTGGCTGAGGTCGACACCGCCGAAATTGACATCTGACAAATCAATCCGGCGCCGGCGCCCGTCCCAAAGCGAGCTGCGTTTAAAGCCGTGTTCGCGCCGCAAGTCGAGGCCCGTCAGATCCGGCTTGATGTTCCAGTTTTCTTGGCGCCATTGATTCCAAGCATCAACACCTTTTAACAGCCGAGCGACATGATTGGGGTTGGCCATGATTGTCTCCTCAGCTCCGCCGGGCGATCCGCTGCAGCATGATGGTGATCATGATACCCAGCATGAAATACCCAAGGAGGACTTCAATGGTCAGAAGCAATTGTCCCCAAAATGAATTGGCCATCACAAAGTTGGAAAAGCCCAAAGTGGTGAATGTGATGATCGAGGCGTAGTAGGGCGAAAACCAGTTCTCAATGCCGGCCGATTGCACGATCAGCGACGGATTGAGGTCATAGATCAATCCGAATGTGATCACGAGCAACGTCGAGATCCAGACGATGCGCGGAATGCTGCGTCCGTAATCGACCAGGCTCCAAAGCCACAGCACAACAATCATCGGCGACCGGCGCCAGCGGGAAGCCAGCGTGTCAATATAATCTTGATCGAGCGCATCGCGGCGGAAGATGGCGTCGCCATAGGATGCTTCCACGCCGCGAATGCCCTGATACTTGCCACGCATGTAGCGCCGCGAATAGGTGATGCCGATAACATTGGCATGTTCCAAATTGGCTGCCTGCAAATTGGCATCGCGTAGGTCGGCTTCGAACAAATCCGCATATTGCAGGTCGGCCCCTTGAAAATCTGCCCGGATCAAATTGGCTTGGGACAAATTGGCGCCGGCCAGAGACGCCCCGCTAAAATTGGCAACCCACAAATCGGCGCCGGTTAAGTTGGCGTCGGTCAAATTGGTCGCACTCAATTGCGCGGAGCGCAGATCGCTATTGCTCAGATCAGCAGATTGCAAGATCGCGCCGCTTAAATGGGCTGTGCGCAAATCCGCCTCGACCAGTTTGGCTTCGCTCAAGTCCGCCCGGATGAGATTGGCTTCCATCAGGTTAGTGCCTGACAGGTCGGTCTTGGATAGATTTGCCCCGCTGAGATCCGCACCGCGAAAGTCGGCCCGGGCCAAAATCGCCTCCGTCAGGTTGGCGTCTTCCAAAACCGCGCCGCGAAAATTGGCGTCTTCCAAGTTGGCCCATTGCAAGTTGGCTTTGCGAATGTCGACGGTCTTGCCGGAATCGTCCCACAATCCCGATGACCGAATGCCCTTCTCATTGATCAGGTCCAGCCCAGACAGATCGGGTTTTACATTCCAGTTTTGCTCGCGCCATCTGTTCCAGGCTTCAACTCCTCTCTTGAGTTGAGCCACGTGATCGCGGTTCGCCATACGCGTTACCCCACCAACATTTACCTTAATATCAAACCACTTTGCGGGGGCCGGGCAAAGCCTATTTCAGGGTCTGGTGAGGCCCAAAAGGCCCCATTTCCGGCGGACATGGCGGATCTGCAACACATTTTGGCGCCTTTGGGCACCTGCCCAAAGACCGAAATCTAGGCGGTTGGCGTGATGCGGGCCAGAATTTGCCCCTCTTCGATCAGGTCGTCTTCGGCCACCAGGATTTCGGCCAGCTTCCCGCTGATGGGCGCCAAAACCGGGATTTCCATTTTCATACATTCAAGGGTCATGATCGGGGTCTCTGCCTCAACCTGCGACCCCGGTGGGAGATGGATTTTCCAAACCTTGCCGCTCAACTCCGAGGGCACGTCACGCATGGTCATGAGACGTCGCTTTCGTGTTCAAGACCAGCCAACCCGGTTTCCAGGGCGACCGACTTGATCAACGCCCAGACCCTTTGGTCTTGTTTGAGGTCCAGGTGCAAATAGGAGCGCCGCGTGATGCTGGCCCAAAGAGGGCGCGCATGGTCTGTTTTAAGGGCGATATCGACGCGGCCCCAATGATGATCTTCGATATCGACGATGGTGCAGGGCAAGCAATTGAGAACACTTACATCAACAGGTTTATCCAACGCTAAGGCAACATCCCGGGCTTTGATCCGCAGACGAACGGCTTCGTTTCGGTCAATATGAACGCGCGGGACAAAAATTTCATCGCCGCCGATATCGATCATGGAAACACCGCCGTCCAAATCATGTGAGGAGAGTTTGCCGTTGAGAACCGTGCTTAAGTCTGCATTGCCATCCGATTTGCCGCCGGGACGCAGATGACTTTGTAGTGCATGATTATTCAGCACTTCTTCCACAGTGCCTTCGGCGGCCACCGCGCCGAGTTCCATGAGCACCACTTTGTCGGCCAGTCTAATCAACTCGTCGACATTATGGGTGACATAGACAATGGGAATGTTGAACTCGTCTCTTACTTTCCGGATATAGGGCATAATTTCCAGGCGCCGTGCGGGATCCAAATTGCTCAAAGGTTCATCCATCAACAGAATGCGCGGGCAGGAAAGAAGCGCTCGCCCAATGGCAACGCGCTGTTTCTCGCCGCCGGACAGTTTGTGCGGCAGTCTGTCCAATAGAGACCTTAATCCTAGCAGATGAATCACCTCATCGGTCTCGGCCCAACGATCGTGATCTTTGACGTAAGGCGCCCCGAATGAGAGGTTTTGCTGAACCGTCATGTGGGGGAAGAGCCGTGCATCCTGAAAGACATAGCCGATGCGCCGCTGCTCCGCCGGAACATTGATCCCATTCTTGTGATCGAAAAGAATCTTGCCATTCAGGGCGATGTATCCCTTGTCGGGCTGTTCTAGGCCGGCCAGACAATTGAGCAGAGTGGTCTTGCCGGACCCGGAAGGGCCGAAAAGGGCGGTGATCCCCTCATTGGCGGAGAAAGACGCATTCAGACGAAAACCTGGGAAGGTTTTGGCTAAATGGAATGACGGCTGACGAATGGTTGAGAAATTCTGCTTCATGAACCGTAAATCCGTTTGCGGATGCGGCGTCCGAGTATTTCGGAGAGCATAAGTGCGAGAATGGCGATGATGATCGAGAGCACGACCATACGGGCCGCCGCCGCATCACCGCCCGGCGATTGCAACGCCGTATAAATGGCGATGGGTAGAGTGCGCGTTTGCCCAGGGATATTCGATACAAAAGTAATGGTGGCGCCAAATTCGCCAAAGGCACGGGCGAAGGCCAAAAAGAGCCCAGCGATCAAACCCGGTAACATCAGCGGCAGTGTTACTCGAAGAAAGACGGCCAGAGAATTGGCGCCCAGTGTCTTTGCCGCCGTTTCTAATTTGGGATCGATGGCTTCCAAGGACAGCCTGATAGCTCTGACCATCAATGGAAATCCCATGATCGCTGCTGCGAGCGCCGCCCCCTTCCAATTAAAGACGAACTGAATGCCGAGTGTTTCGTAGAGCAGGTTTCCCACAAAGCTATTGCGTCCGAGACCCACCAATAAGATGTATCCCAAGACGACTGGGGGAATGACGAGAGGCAAGTGGACGAGGCCGTCCAGCGCAACTTTGCCCCAAAAGTCTTTACGCGCCAAAACCCACGCAACGGCAATCGCGAAGGGCAGGCTGATGATGACGGCCCATGTGGCGACGACCAGCGATAAGGATAGAGCTTCTTGTTCCAAAGCGGTCAGTTCGAACATAGCCGGAATGTTATGGGGTTTGCGGGGAAGGGTCTAGAGTGAGATCGGGCGTCAGAAAGCCAAAACGTTTAAAGGTTAATTGGCCCGCGTCGCTGAGTAAGAAGGATAAAAATTGCCGCGCTTGTTCGCTTTTGCCGCCCTTGACGGCAGCGGCAGGGTAAACGATAGGGTCATGGGCGTTGGCGTCAATGCGGTTGACCACCTGAACTTTGCGGCTGGTTAAAGCATCTGTTTGATAAACAATGGCAAGGTCTGTTTCGCCGCGTTCCGTCCATGCCAAAACAGCCCGGGTGTTTTCACCAAAGATTAAGTTGGGTGAAAGCTTGTCATAGAGCCCCAGTGTTTTGAGCGCTTGCGCACCGTAAATTCCTACAGGCACCGAACTCGGTTCTCCCATCATGAGTTTCCTGCCGGGCGGTAAATCACCCAAAACGGTCGCTGCGCCGGCATTTAATTTCTGACGCCGGTTCATGGAGCCAATGATGACCAGAGCATTTCGTGCGACAACTTCTCTGGTCCCGCGGACAATGAGGCCACTTTCTTCGACAAAGTCCATCCACGCGACATTGGCTGAAACAAAGACGTCAGCAGGCGATCCCGATTGAATTTGCCTGGCAAGAGAGGCGGAACTCCCGAAGACTCCGACTGTGGTGCTACCGGAACGCCGATCAAACTCTGCACTGGCGGCATTGACAACATCGGTCAGACTGGCCGCCGCAAATATATAGAGTGGATCGTCGTCGGCATGAGCTCTGCCTGTGAAGGTGGCCAGCCACAATAACACGATACATAAGCGGACCATCAGGCGCGTCCTTTTTGAAACCTTTCAAACCCGGCCTCGAGATCGGCGATCAAATCTGCAGGGTCTTCCAATCCCACATGGATCCTTAAACACGGCCCAGGCACTTCCCATTTTGTCGCCGTGCGGGTGCCTTTCAGCATGATCGGAATCATAAGGCTCTCGTAGCCGCCCCATGAGAACCCCATGCCGAATAAACGCATGTGATCAAGCATGGCGGCCATTTGGTCATCTGTTCCCGACTTCAAAGAAAAACCGAACAAACCGCAAGCGCCGCTAAAGTCGCGCAGCCAAATTTCATGGCCCGGATCATCATTCAGCGCAGGGTAAAAAACGCGATCAACAAGTTCCTGAGTTTGCAGCCAGTCGGCAATCACCTTTGCATTCTTTTGATGACGTTCTAAACGGACACTCAGAGTCCGCAGACCGCGTAACGTCATGTAAACATCATCAGGTCCGACGGAATGGCCGAGATAGCGTCTCATATTCTCCAAGTCTTCGGCATGTTGTGCCTTACTGCACACCGTGCCCAGCATGACATCTGCATGGCCGCCGATATATTTGGTGGCGGCCTGGATAGATAAATCAACGCCGTGATCCAGGGGCTTGTAATAGAGCGGCGTGGCCCAGGTATTATCAATAGCAACCAAGACCTCTTGCTCTGCATGGGCGTATGATTTTACCGCGTCGACGACGGCCGGAATGTCTTGCACTTCGAAGGTGAGGGAACCTGGGGACTCAGTGAAGACCATGCGTGTGTTGGGGCGCATCAAAGACTGGATATCTCTGCCGATCAAGGGATCGTAATAGGTGGTCTCGATACCCAAAGAAGAAAGTGCCCGATCACAAAAAATACGGGTAGGTGTGTAAACGGTGTCCACCATCAACACATGATCGCCAGCTTTGAGGAATGCGAGCATCGCCGTTGTGATGGCTTGCATCCCACTGGCCGCGAGCAAACAATAATCTGCGTTTTCTATCGCACACATGGCTTCGTTGAGGGCAAAGGTCCCAGGTGTGCCATGGCGCCCGTAGGTGACTTTTGATTGCGTGAAGTTGCGAAGCTCTTGGAGAGTAGGAAATAGAATGGTTGACGCGTGATAGACCGGCGGGTTCACCACACCGTAATTGTCTTTCGGGTGCCGTCCCGCATGAGTGAGTTTGGTGTCATCGCTCATCTTGTAGCCTTAAGGTGACCCGGTTTCGATGGGTAAGTCTTCCCGGCTTCCCCATTCGACCCAAGAGCCGTCATATAAAGCAATATCGCGGCAGCCAAGTTCATGCAGTGCCAAAAACAAAACGGATGCCGTTACACCGGAGCCGCAACTGGTAATTACGGGCTTTGAGAGATTAATACCGGCGCTGTCGAACTTCGCTTTCAAGGCATCGGCTTTCAATAGAGTGCCGTCATCTTCCAATAGCGAGTCAAAGGGCAGATTCAAACTGTTCGGAATATGTCCTGAGCGCAGTCCCGGTCTTGGCTCGGGGGCCTCGCCGGCAAATCGTGTTGCGGCGCGGGCATCTAAAATTTGGGCGTCGCGTGTGTCCAGGTTGGCGCGAACATCTTCAACATTGCGCACCATGGTTTGGTTTACCCGTGCGGTGAAGTGACGTTCCCGAGGCATGGCCATCATATCTTCCACCGGCCGGCCTTCGGCAAGCCATTTGGGCAGACCGCCATCCAGTACGGCAACCTCGTCATGGCCCATGACTTTAAACATCCACCATACCCGGGCTGCGCTGAATAATCCGGCGCCGTCATAGACGACAATGCGGTTGCCGTCGCCCAAGCCGAGTTTGCGCACTCGTGAAGTGAACTTTTCGGCACTCGGTAACATGTGCGGCAGATCGGAGCTTGTATCTGAGATCTCGTCAATATCGAAAAAGACAGCACCCGGTATGTGCTGGTCCTTATATTCTTTGAAACCGTCGCGCTCTTGTGTGGGCAAGTACCAGGAGGCGTCCACCACTTTCACATCCGGCGCCGACAGATGCGCTTCCAGCCATTCTGTCGTGACCAGCGCGCTATTCGTATCATCAGCCATGCGAAATCCTTTTGCCCGGTGGCGTTGGTGCCTCATGGGCAATCATAGAGAGGGGCGGGAACAATTGCCGGGCCTATCAATCAGTTGTCCAATCATTGATCAACCTGGACTTATTTTGTGCCAGCCACATGAGACACATAAATGCGGTTGAGGCAATAATCCGGCCATCGGTGAGCGCCGTCAATGCATCATCGAAACCGACCACGTGGGCCTTGATGTCCTCTTCTTCGCTGGGCAGACCATGAAGCCCGCCAGCTTTGCTGAGATCCGCTTTGGCACAAAAATAACTGACATACTCGGCAAAAATCCCTGGCGACGGGTAGAAATCGCCAATTTTCTCAAGATAATCCAAGGTGACATTAGCTTCTTCTTTGGCTTCGCGGATCGCCACCTCTTCAGGGGTTTCACCCTTTGCAATCCTGCCGGCGATGCACTCGATCAACCAAGGTTTGATGCCGCGGTCATGAGCCGATACGCGCCATTGCTCCACCAATAGCACGGCATTCATCTTGGGGTCATAAGGCAGGACCACCACCGCATCTCCGGAGATGAAAAGTTCCCGATGTATTTCCGGCGTCCATGTCCCGTCGAATTTTTGATGGGTCAACGAATAGCGCTGAACCCGGGCATAGCCTTGATAGACGGTTTCCGACGCCCGCGTTTTGACGTGGGTGTCTGTCAGTTCAGAGAGTTGAAGTTTGCCGGCCATTTGCGTCCATCCATTGCATTGTCCCGCTGGCCTATGGGAACGGACCGGTAAAATCAAGATCTATAAAGCGGGACCGCCGCCGCGCATGCGCAATTCGCAACTTGGCGAACAAACAGATTTTTTGTTCTATTGATATTGCGCCTGATTACCTAAAGGCGGTTGAAATGTGGCAACCGACCGGCGCTCAGCCTGGATATAGTTCGTGGAAAGAGTTGAAGTGGTTCTTTTTTTGAGTGACTTTTTCAAGCCGGTCAAAAAACTACGCGAGTTGACGGGAACCCGCGCCACAATGTTGACCGCCAATTCCCGGCAGGCCGTTTCAATGGACTCCATCGGTTGCGGCGTCACATAGGCCACCGGTACGGTCGCACCGCGTTGAGAGACATTGTCCCGCAGAAAGCTCGTAAAACGGTGCGCTATATTCTGGTTGTCTTCGACCGCCAAAACAACAAGGTCGACTTTGTTCATTTTAAATGTTGTCAGCGGGTCTTCTTTGAAGTTTGCCAAGATGAACCAATCAAAACCAAACTGGCGTAGGGTCTCTCGAACCATGAGAGCCATATGAGGCTTGTCGAAGACGATCAACACACACATGTCTTCAAAGCGCTTATTCATTGGGCCACCTCAAAAGTTCAATTCCAGTACCTTAATCAACGGTGCGAAGGGCCGTTCGGATCAGCCAACGGCCCCCGCTCAAGCGCGCCTCTCGCGATAGTGATCGGAGTTGTTGAATGTAAAACGCCGGTCGGGCCCATAGTAATTGGCGGCCCGAATAGATGCCGTGCGGCCTTGATCAATGGCCTGGAGGGCATGCAGGAGCTCTTGTCCCTTGGAGGGGATGCTGGCCACCATGTCGAGCCGGTGATACTCGCAGTGGGCTTCAAAGGTCTTGATTGAACCCGTCGACAAAAAACCGATCGGCGTGTTTTCGCCGGTTTCATCCAAATGTTCGCGTAGTCTTTTGGCGAGATTGAATGCAGCGGAGAAATCCTCGCGAACGGCAAAAAGCACGTAATCGAACTTATTCATGGTGAAAATCATGAATGGGTCCTGGCTCAATTTCGCAAAGGTGTACCATTCGATCCCTGTTTCAATCATGTTCGCTTTCGCCATATCGGCGATCTCGACAAGGTCGTAAATCAACAGGATCTTGAGATCTCGGTTCTCTGTGGGCATGGTCGTCTCACTCTAAACTCTGGCGTCTTATTTCAAGACAGTTTGCAATTCTCTGTCTGTGTGCTGCAAAGCCCGGACCAAAAGTGTCATGTGTTAACCACCAATGAATGGATCTATTCATGTCTCTCAAGGCCGAAATCCGCTCCAAGATCGCTGAATTTGACCGCCGGTCTCCGAGTGTGCTGGGGGAAACCGAGGCCCAGTTCGGCCGGGAACGCGGTTACTTGACGGCTCTCATCGGGCTCGCGGGTGACCAAAATGCCCCGGTCTCGAGTGGATCAACCTGGCTCATTAAGTCTCATTTGGAGGCAGGAGGCAGCTTGAGCCCCTCTCAAGTGGCCAAGCTGCTGGGCCAACTGGATTTGATCAAGGAGTGGGATGCGCAGCTGCATATTTGCCAAAGCGTCAGACTGTTAACCATAGCTGGCGCCGAAGTCGCTCTCTTAGCAATTTGGCTAACGCCACTCATGAGCAACAGCCGGCCTTTTTTGCGCGCCTGGTCACTTGATGCTGTTTGCAGGCTTGCCGCAGAGCATCCCTTGTATGATGACCTGGCCCAGAAAGCCCTTGCAGCTGGTTTGGACGACGGGGCTGCGTCGGTCCGCGCTCGGGCACGGCGGCTTCAAAAAGAGCTGCACGAGTTAAAGAGTTGAGAGCAAGTATGGCTGCCAAATACAAATGGCCGGAACAAACGTTCCGGCCATTCAGAAATTGGCTCCCCGGGCCGGACTCGAACCAGCGACCCAGCGGTTAACAGCCGCTTGCTCTACCAACTGAGCTACCGAGGATCAGACCGCTTTGACAGCGCCAAAGCCCGTCGGAGGGGTCGTATAACAAACGGCATTGCCGCTTGCCAGTCCTTTGTGACAAACAAGGCCGTAATTTTTGGTTAAGGCCTTAGAAGGGCCGCTTTCAGGGTCTTAGACTGTCTTATGGCAACCATTCGCTTCGGCAATAGGTCTTTCAAGCTGCCGGGATCGCGGCTGCTGAGAACGCTCCTTGGCATCATTCTTATCTTATGCGGCATGGTTGGTTTTCTGCCTGTTGTCGGCTTCTGGATGATCCCCCTCGGTATGGTCGTGCTGAGTATTGATTTCCCCATCGTCAGGCGCTGGCGCCGCCGATTTGAGGTTTGGTGGTTCGGCACGGCTTGGCCGCGCCTGCGCGGATACCGGGAACGCCGACGCCAAAAGCGGGCGGCAAAAAAATAGGGGCGGCTTGGGTGGAGCCGCCCCAGTCGTTGGGTAAATGGTGGGGTGTCTTCAAGGGAAGACACTGACATCATTGAGGCAGAATGGTTAACGAGACGTTAACGAAATATGGACGTTTGTAAGCTTCCGTAAACAATATGTAGTTTCAGGTGTTTGGGGTCTGTGGCTGTAGCATGTTGTGAAGACTTTACGCTCATTTTCCCTGGGATTTGGATCGGACTCGCTACTCCCGAACCCAAAAACGACTCGATCCGGCAATTGATTGATCAGCAAGTCAGTTGACGATATTGCATAGAAGACGATATTGCATAGAAAAAGGGCGGCCCGAAGGACCGCCCTTAAACTCTGGTTCGCTTTTTAAGCGCTTGCCTTAGGCAGCCTTCCGCCGGCGGGCAGCAGCGCCAATGCCCATGAGGCCCAGACCCATCAAGCCGAGAACGGCAGGCTCAGGAACTTCATTCGGCACTTGGAAGAAGCGTTGCTTGATTACGCTGATTTGAGCACCGCTTGTGTCGCCACCCAACAGGAACAGGTCCTTAGTGATTGACAGCGTCGAATAGAGATCCGTCAGCGGGAAATCCAAACCGATTTCGAAAGGCGGATCATCCAGATCATTCGAAGCCAGGTCGACACCAATGGAGCCAACGGCAGTAATCTCGCCCGGTGCGTCCGCGCGCTCTGAGATGTTGCCAATCGCCCCATTGTCGAAGCGTGTACCAACAATTGACAGACCGATCTGCTCAATCAGACCGGCGGTTGCCGTCACGTCAAATGAGATGGTGACATCCAGCAATTGATTCGCGCCAACACCGGCCGCGATTTGGAACTGGATACCAGGATTGTTTTCACCGGGCTCAGAAGCCAAGGTGGTGATGTCGATGCTCTCACAAACACCCGCAGCCGTTGCGCCAGTGGCGTTACACTGGAAGTTTGTGAAGATTTTGTCTTCCGAGATCACGCCATTTTGGTTTGCTTCGTCAATCGTGATGGCTTGCGCCGATCCGATCGAAACAAAAGCCGAAACGGCCAAGCCCGATACCAATGTCAGAATTTTTTTCATTTCTATTCCCCTAATACTCAAGAGGCTCTCAAGCCAACCAGATTAGATACTAAGTTACAGGCCCTATAAAGCAATCCCTATGCCAGTTATAGAAATCCCATAAATACAATGGCTTAGGATCGTCGCGGCCAAGGGAAGGGGATTTCGGCGCCAATCCGCCAGCGAATCGTAAAAAATCCCGACACTTGTTGGTTTTCTGCTGGTTTTTTACGATCAACAGCCACTCTTAACCATGAAAGCGCCGGAGTTCCGGGAAAATCCTTGTAAAAAATCCCGACACCTTAAGATTTCTCGTCCGAATCCGCCAAAAGAAGCGCGGTCAAGCTGGATCGAAATAGGTCATGAAAATGGGGGGCGTTCTCGAAGATATGCAGCAAGGGAATGGCACATTGAGCCATGATTTTTCGAGCCATTTCAGGAGATTTTGTCCTCAGGCCCCCGTTTGACGGGATGCGTGAAAGGGCCTCTTGCAGGGAGTCGCCGAACTGGTCGTGTTCTGATTGCACCAGCTCAAAATATTTCACGTCCAGCTGGTTTACCATCAAAAAGGCCGAGTGGTATTCGGTCCACAGATCCAGATAAATGTCCGCAATCCCTTCGACGATTTCATGGCCTTCGGCGGTTTCCAGCGAGTCCAAGGCTGCCACGCCGCTGGCAAAAACCGGCGAGAGGATTCCGGCCACCAGATCGCTCTTGCTGGGAAAAAAGGTATAGAAGGTGCTTTTGGCGATGCCGGCCTGATCGATGATTTCGTCGACACTGACCTGATCAATACCCCGTTCGGCAAACAACATGGCTGATTCTTCGACCAATGCCTGGCGGATCTTCAAACGGCGCTTACGGATCTTGGGACTATGGGCGCCGACGGCGCCGATGGTTTCTGCCATTTGGACCTCTCAAGAAACGACTCAACTATAATTATCATACCAAATAGTTTGATATTGTACGAGGTGGTTTGTTGTCGGGCCGTCATATGTCTGTCACAAAGCGATGGAATACCGGAAGCTGTCGAGTGAGAGACCAAATTGCCGTGAGTTCACTATGAAACCCGTCGCCGTCGCTGCCGCTTTGCTTGTTGCAGTTTCAACATCCAGTTGGGCACAGGATCCCGGATGGCCGCCGGCCGTCGATATCCCCATTTCGCGGCCCGATCTGCCGGATCCTTTGAAACAACAGAATTATGAGATCATGGCCGAGTGCGAAGGCCACATGGAGAGCCAATCGGACATCTTGGATATCGCTCTCTTGGACCTCGACTATTTCCAAAAGACGGAGTCCGGTTTGAGCAATGATGAGTATAACTTCATCGAAAATCTCAAAGGTAAAATCATAGTCTCCGGTGATAGCAGCCGTCAGGCAGCAGAAGAGTTTCGAAAACTGCGCGACACATTGATTGCAACCGATCCCGGTTTAGATCACGCGGCAGCGCGCGCAGATTATGAACGGGCGAAGGCCCTGTGGGCGCCCTATTACGAACGCCCGGGCGGAGAGCAGGTTGATGCAGCGGTGTTCGATCCGGTGGGAATCTGTGTTAACGCCTTTACCATTCTGTCCAACAAAGTTGAGTCCACAAACTGACGGGGTTGCCACGTTGCGCCGGCAATTGTTTGCGTTAGTAGGTGTACGGAAGACCTGTTTACCAAGCTGCATGCGATCTGCGCACGACTGTTGACACCCAATGCTGTTTTTGCATGTTCAAATGAGCAGCGGAAGCGGTGCGAGTGTGAGAGCGCAAAGACAGGCGCGGCTTTAACGATCAAGTCTTAAGACTCAGAGGCCGGCTCGTCTGCGCTGCTGGTCTGAATGCGAGGCGGTCTCCTGCCGCCTGTCGATCGACTTGGCATGCCTCCGGATGGACGGGAGGCCGACATCATTGGGATATCGCCGGTAAGTTTGGCAATTGGGAGTCCATCAGGTCCGATCAGGCCGTAACTTTGCGCCAATCGTTCAAAACCGCCTCGAAATTCTATCGGGTCTATGGATGTGGTGCCGTCACGGTCGAGCTCCATCCAACCGGGCGTTGCCGTCGGCGAGCCAAGCGCCTTTGCCGACCAGTCCTGGTACTCAAAGAGGGTCAATCGCCCATTCGCGTCCCCATCGGCATTTTTGAATGCCAGTTCTAATCCATCGATGAGTTCGTCTCTGGTGATCGTATAATCCTGGTTGGCATCAAATCCGGCGAGCAGTAAGCCTGCCGGTTTCAGCATCATGCTGCCTTGAAAGTTTGCCGGGAGCCCCGGCCTTTTTGGTTTGGACGATCCACAGGCTGTTAGGGACCCCGCTAAAACCAAGGTAATTGCGAGCCTCCAAACGAGTTTCATATTGTCACCCCTCATGCATATCAGACCGCGCCGGTCAGCGGCCTTCCATGAAGGATTTAACGACCAATGGACCTCAATCCGTCGCGACAATCAGGCATTTTACTCCCGGATTCGGGGAATCCTCAGGGCGCGGCGGGGCTCAATGAAATACTCATTGGGAATCTCAACTGTGTCGCCGAAGATCATCTCGCCCATAAAGGTGATCGGTTCAACCGTCATCAGTGTCTCTGCGACAATCACACTGCCGCCGGCAAGACCAATGGCTGAGGGCAAAGTGTATTCTTCGCCCTCCGCAAGGGCATCCGTGTTCAACCCGTCGCTCCAGCCCACTTCGATGGAATCGTCCAGATTGATGGAAATGGAACTGAGGCGCACCGTGACCTGACCAGGTTCGAACGGATCCATAATTGAATTCACCGCTGCGAAAATGTCCGTCATGTCCGCATCGTCGATTTCCAATGCTTGCGCGACCAGGTCGGCGGAGGCGCTGGTCAGTGTTTGCGCCTTCCGATACGCCAAAGTCATATTGCCGATCTCAACCACGCCCAGAAAAAGCGTGAACAGAAAGGGCGACATGAGCACAAACTCCATGGCTGCGGTGCCGTCTTCGTTCCTTGTCGCCGATTTGAGGCGTTTCAAAATTGCTATCATCATGGCTTGATCACTCTTCTAAGATCGCGCCGAACGGCTCGTTGCGAAAGGCGGTTGTGGCAGACAAGAGGCGCTGATTGTCCGGCAGATTAGCCAGAATGGGGCCAAAGAAGGGAAGCATCGTGTCCCATAGATAAAATGCGCGAATGAGCACGACGTCGCCCGCACCGCCCGGTGTGATTTGGAAGTCGTCCGCCAGCTCCCCGCCGACGAGGGGCGGCGGCGCCGTCGCGCCTTCGAAATCGTCAAAGGAGCGAACATCCAAAATCAGCCTGTCTGCGTCGCAGGACATTAAAACGTCAACCGTTTCGCAAAGACGGTTTTTCAGATCCTCTTCACCGGTGTCACTGAACTGAACTTGACCGGTCCGCACCATTCGGGCCGCGTCCTGAAGACCGTTTTCCAGGACGGCATTGGCGAAAATGAGCATGCCGATCTCAATGATCGCGAAAATAACCGAAAAGAACAAAATGGAGACAAGAGCGAATTCTATCGCCGCCGTGCCTTCTTCTTCCTCAGCAAAATTCTTGACCAGTCTGGAACGCAGATATCTTTGCCATTGAGTCATAGCGGCCTCCAATCTTACCGGCTGATGCGAAGGTTGCTGAGTGCGACTGCGATCGCCTCGAAAGTGGCCTGCAATTCGGATTCCGACGGTGAATCAAAGTAGTTGGATTCAGAACTCGCGCAGTTTCTCATGAGTGCCTGCACATCATCATCGTCGATCTCGAAAGTTATGGAGTAAACCTCAACGTCGTTTTCTTTGAGGTCTTCGCATAGCGAGGCAGTTTTCTCATCCAGTTTGTCGACAAATCCTGACTCGGTGGTGGTACCCAGTCGGCCTTCAGCAAGATATCCGTATGCGGAATATTCGGATATGTTGTGATTGCCCGACGGTTCCATGTCAACTGTGTTTTCGCCATCCGTAAGGACTATGAGGGCTTTTCGCCATTCATTGTCATCATATTCTGAGCCTTCGTCGTAGGGCTGCTGTGGCGATAGAACGCGCTGTCCCCAAGCAAGCCCAATGGGAATGTGTGTCCAACCGGACGCACCCATATCCGCAATGGCATCTATCAGGGCGGTTTCATTGTCCGTCAGCGGCAAAATTTCGGCAACCGTGCAGCCCCGATGTGGCCCTCTGTTATCCGAGGTTTTTGCATTTGAGCCGTCATATTTTCCCGTATAGCGCTGACGCGTATCGGCGCTCCCGCTAATTTTGTCTTTCAAATAGCTGTTGTCATAATCGCTATCGCCGTTTCTTTCATCGGGCGCAAAGAAAGGAAGCCACAATGTATCTGGGTTTGCATCTGTTGGTGCATCATCACTTGTGTCGTAGGGTTCTGCCCGAGTTTCGATGCAACCGTTCCAAGCAAAATTTGGAATATTGTCATAGAGGTCAAGGACGTTCACGCCTATTGTAAAGTTCTCGCCGGCGATCGACGACTCTGCTTCGTCGTCAATCCAGCCATCGGCAAGTGCGTCTGTGCCGACATTGACGGCCGCGGCGAAAGGCACGAGGCCGATCCGCAACAGGCCGGATCCGTCATCTTCATCGAATAATGTCTCTACCATTGTGGTGGCCGAGTCGATGAGGGCTTCGATTTTGCTCCCGCTCATGGAGCCGGTATTGTCGAGCACCATGACCACTTCCAAACCGCCCAATTCTCTTGTGACCTCAACACTTTGAGTGATCGCCAAAGAATCAAATCCGAAGATGCGCATGATGGTGGTATCCACCTCAGCGGTTCCGGAGGCTTCAACCGTCAGCTCATTCGCTGTGATGGTGAAGTCGGTGATCTGACCCATGTCAAAGTCAGGATAGTTGGCCTTGAAAAATTCTTCCGCCAAGTCTTCGCGTTCCTGGTCGGTCAGACCGGGGCGGCCACCAATCGACAAAGCCACGGCGTCGAGGGCTTGACCCAATTGTTGGCGCACGACCAAACTACGCGCGAGATCGACGGCCATGCCTGCGGCCATGACGATAGGCACCATGGCAACGGCGAAGATAATCGCCACATTGCCTGTCTTAGATCTTGAAAATCGTCGAAAGAGACCAATAAGTCCGGATTGATCCCGAACAGACGGATTAGATTTTTTACGCATCACAACACCCAACGAATTAGAAAACCGAATTCGAAAACTCTCACCCTTGTCGTCTGCGTCGGCGAGTCCAGCAGCCCGTGTCGGCGCCAGTATCGCGCCTTGCCATAACCAAACCATTAAGAGTCGCGAGGGAATTTGAAGCTTTAGGACTTGATTAATATTTTTCCGGAGTGTGCCGTGTCGGGACAGGGAGCGCGGAATTTGGATACCGGTTGCCGAAAACCGGACGCGGACCGGCTGCAAACCAGACCGCCGATGCGGGTTTCACAAAATTGAGCTCAGGGATGTTTGGAGGCCACGGCCGGAATCGAACCGGCGTACACGGATTTGCAGTCCGCTGCGTCACCACTCCGCCACGTGGCCTTTTTGGTGAGACCGGTCCCATCGGCACCGAGCGCCAGGCTATAGCACCCAGGATCTGGTGGGACAACGCAGAAATTTGGGCGCGTTTTGCTTTTTCATCGGCATTGCGCCGATTGTCAGATCCCCATGGCCTGGCTATAAGGCGACGTCAAAGATTGTGATGATTCTGCAGAGGTCTTAAGACAACCCAATGACTGATTTCGAAGCTGCCCGTTTCAACATGGTTGAGTGCCAGGTCCGGCCGAGCGATGTGACGGATGTCCGGATTCAGGCCGCCATGAGCGCCATTCCGAGGGAAGCCTTTGCCCCGAAAGCCAAGCAATCACTGGCCTATATGGACGCGACATTGGATGTGGCGACCAACAGATACTTGGTCGAGCCGCGCTGCTTTGCCAAGTTGGTGCAGGCCGCCCGCATTGAAGAAGATGACTTGATCCTGGATTTGGGGTGCGGCACCGGTTACTCCTCGGCAATCCTCGCCGCTCTCGGAACGGCTGTCGTTGCAGTTGAAAGTGATCCCGATCTGGTGGAACTGGCCTCCCAAACCCTGACGGGATTGGACGTAGACAACGCGGCCGTTATCGAAGGCGATATTGCTGCCGGAGCGCCGGATCAGGGGCCTTTTGACGTTATATTCATAAATGGCGCCGTCGAAGAGATTCCGCAGACATTATTCGATCAGCTCAAACTGGGCGGTCGATTGGCCGCTGTGGTTCAAAGCGAGGGTAAGAGCTGCGCGCGTATTTATCTTAAGTCCGTCGAGGCGGATGGCACGGAAATCATGGGGCATTTGGAGGTTTTTGACGCTGCAATTCCGCCATTTCCTGAGTTTCAGAGGCCAAAAGGTTTCGTTTTTTAAGGAAACGTTTACCGGTTCCTCCGTTAAGATTAACCATAGGGGCAAGATTCGCGCGTCCGGCCGATTGAGGCGGTGTTTCCGCTTTTGACTTCCACGATCTTGGTTTGGTCAATCGCCAAGGTTTAAGGGGAGTCTAAGGCCATTTTGGGATCACGCATTGGTGCGGGGTCCAACGGGAGTGATTAGGTAATGGGTGGCAAAATAAAAAGTCTGATGTCTGGATTTGTCGCGCTTGGCTTTGTGCTGAGCGCGGAGGCGGCTTTTGCCGAGTCGCTTCGGGACGCTTTAATCGCGGCCTATGCCAGCAATCCGACCCTTTTGGCGGAAAGAGCACGGCTGCGGGCAACAGATGAAGGGTCGAACCAAGCGCGGGCCGGTTGGCGCCCAACAGTGACGGTGAGTGGTAATGCATCGCGCACCATCGACCGCAGACAGTTTGCGCAGTTTTTTGGCGGCGACGTTCCCAGTGGTTTGAGCAATACAGAAACCGATACCAATGCCTACAGCGCCAGCGCGAGTGTCAGCCAACCTTTGTTTAGGGGTTTTCAGACGCTGAATGCCACGCGCTCAGCAGATGCCCGGGTGCGAGCCGGCCGCGCCAATCTCTGGCAAGTGGAGCAGCAAGTTCTTTTGGATACGGTCACCGCCTATCGAGATGTTATCCGCGATGCTGCCACAGTCGATCTGAACGGCAACAACGTCCAAGTGCTTCAGCGCCAATTACAGGCTTCTCAAGACCGTTTCCGGGTTGGGGAAATCACACGGACAGATGTGGCGCAGTCAGAAGCCCGTCTCAGCCGGTCGCAATCGGAATTGACACGGGCCCAAGCCGCTCTTTCTGAGAGCCGTGCCCGTTATCAAGTTGTTGTCGGACAGGCGCCCGGGAACCTGGAGGATACGTCGACATTGCCCACGCTGCCCAGCAGTTTGGACCAGGCGATCGAAATGGCCCGGGACAACAATCCAAGCTTGATCGGGGCGCAGGAATCCGAATCCGCTGCCAAATCTGATGTGGCGCAGGCTAAAGGCGGCCTGCTGCCCACCGTCAACCTCGAAGGGACAGCCTCAAATAGCGAGGATTTCAACTTCGACAACAGCCAGAATTCGTCGGTGCGGGCTTTGGTTCGCGTCGATGTGCCGATTTATCAGGGCGGCGCACAATATTCTCGCATCCGGCAAGCCAAACACACCCACAGCCAGAGCCGTCTCCAAGTCGCAGAGGCCGAAAGGGGCGTCGTGCAGGCGGCGACCAACGCCTGGCAGAATCTAAAGACTGCTCAAGCGACGATCATTTCGGACCTTGAGCAAGTGCGCGCCAATGAAATTGCCTATGAAGGGGTGCGCCAAGAAGCTCAGGTTGGCTCGCGGACCACATTGGATGTGTTAGATGCCGAGCAAGAGTTGTTGGATGCCCGAGTGGCTCTCGTTCGCTCTCAAAGAGACGAACTGGTGACGGCCTACCAACTTCTCTCAGCGGTTGGCGGTTTGACGGCGGAAAATCTTGGATTGGAAGTTGATTTATACGATCCAACGGCTAATTATCGTTCTGTCAAGAATAAGCTGATTGGATATGGGACGAACGATTAAGTTCTCGATTTGAGGGACTTGATGCGAAAAGAGTTTCCGGTCTCACCCAGACTCAGCGATACTGGGTATGAAAAGCTTATTAATTCGCGTGATGGGGTTACGGCCCCGCTTCTGGATCAATCAGGTTAGGATCTATGGCAGAACAAGACTCTCAACAAGAACCGACGATGGAGGAAATTCTCGCCTCAATTCGCCGGATTATTTCTGAAGACGACGAAGAGGGTGAAGATAATGCGCCCGCGGAGGCTGCGCCTGCCGTTGAGGAAGCGTTTGAATCGGAACCCGAGCCTGAAGAGGATGTCGTGGAGCTGACCCAGGTCGTCAATGACGATGGATCAACCACCGACCTTGCGGAAGAAGAGGCTTACGAGCCGGAACCGGAACCCGAACCGGAACCTGAGCCCGAACCGGAGCCTGAACCCGAACCGGAGCCTGAACCTGAACCCGAGGTCGAAGACGATTTGGTCTTGGTTGACGAGGCTGAAGAAGAAATTGCTGAACCGGCGCCTGAGCCGGTCGAGGCTCTTGCTGAGGACGAGACACTGTTAAGCGACGCGGCAGCCGGCGCGGCGGCGGCGTCTTTCGGCGCTTTGGCTCAAGAAATTGCTATTTCCAACGGCACGTCGAGAACACTCGAAGGCTTGGTGGAAGATATGCTCCGGCCGCTTTTGAAAAATTGGCTGGACGAGAATTTGCCGCCCATGGTGGAAGATCTCATTCGTGAAGAGATTCAGCGCGTGGCGAAGCGCCGATAGCCCCATATCAAATTGCTAATTTTCTTGACCCGGGCCCTTTGCATTCGCACAAAGGGCCCGTTTCATATTTGACGGACAAAAATGGGAAGTGAGCAGAAGCTCGATGCTGGAAAAAACCTATTCTCCCAAAGAGGTAGAAGAGAGACTTTATAATGCGTGGGAAGAGAGCGGGGCCTTTCGCGGCGGTCAGCGGCCCGAGGCGCAAACCTATTGCATCGTGATTCCGCCGCCCAACGTGACCGGCAGCCTGCATATGGGCCACGCGCTCAATAATACCATTCAAGATATCTTGGTCCGGTTTGAACGGATGCGCGGCAAAGACGTGCTCTGGCAACCGGGGACCGACCATGCCGGCATTGCGACACAGATGGTTGTCGAGCGGCAATTGGCCGAAGAAGGCGCCAATATGGGGCGCCGGGATATGGGACGTGAGGCATTTGTCGAACGGGTCTGGAGCTGGAAAGAAGAATCCGGCGGAACCATCATTCGCCAATTGCGCCGGCTGGGGGCCACATGTGATTGGAGCCGCGAACGCTTCACCATGGATGAAGGCTTGTCCGCTGCCGTGCGCAAGGTTTTTGTCGAACTCCACCGGCAAGGCCTGATCTACAAAGATAAGCGTCTGGTCAATTGGGATCCGCAGCTCCTTACGGCGATTTCCGATTTGGAGGTTGAGCCGCGGGAATCTCAGGGCCATTTGTGGCATTTCAAATATCCCATCGAAGGGGACGAAAAGTCGACTATTACGGTCGCGACCACCCGGCCCGAGACCATGCTGGGCGACACCGGTGTCGCTGTGCATCCCGAGGACGAGCGCTATAAACATTTGATCGGCAAATATGCGGTTTTGCCGCTGGTTGGTAGGCGCATAAAGATCGTTGCCGATGAACATGCGGACCCTGAGCAAGGCTCAGGTGCAGTCAAGATTACACCGGCCCACGATTTCAATGATTTTGAGGTCGGCAACCGTCACAATTTGGAAAAGATCAATATTTTCGATCAGCACGCCGCCATCAATGAAAATGCGCCTGAGAAGTATCAGGGCATGGATCGCTTTGAGGCGCGCAAACAAATTGTTGCCGATCTTGATGAATTGGGTTTGCTGGAGAAGATTGATGAGCACACACTCACCGTTCCCTTTGGAGACCGGTCGCAGGTGGTCATAGAGCCTTGGCTGACGGACCAGTGGTATGTGGACGCTGAGACGTTGGCTAAGCCGGCGATTGCGGCGGTCGAAAACGGCGACATGTCCTTCGTGCCAAAGAATTGGGAAAAGACCTATTTTGAATGGATGCGCAACATTCAACCCTGGTGCATTTCACGGCAGCTTTGGTGGGGTCACCGGATACCGGCCTGGTACGGACCGGACGGACACGTGTTTGTCGAATCCGAAGAGTCCGAGGCGCAAGCCGCAGCGGAGAAACACTACGGCAAACCGGTTGAGCTCACGCAGGACGAAGATGTGCTCGACACGTGGTTCTCTTCAGCTCTTTGGCCTTTTTCCACATTAGGATGGCCGGACGAAACGGCTGAGCTCAAACGGTTCTATAAAACGGACGTGTTGGTCACCGGGTTCGACATCATCTTCTTTTGGGTCGCACGCATGATGATGATGGGTCTTCACTTCATGAAAGAGGTGCCGTTTCACACCACCTATATTCATGCACTGGTCCGCGACGAAAAAGGTGCCAAAATGTCGAAGTCCAAGGGCAATGTCATTGACCCATTGGAACTGGTCGATTCCTATGGCGCGGATGCCCTGCGTTTTACGTTGGCGGCGATGGCGGCCATGGGGCGCGATATCAAACTGTCGACACAACGCGTGGAGGGCTATCGCAATTTCGGTACCAAGCTTTGGAATGCTTCGCGGTTCTGCGAGATGAACGATTGTATCCGTGCCGAAGCGTTTGATCCGTCAACCGTCACGCAAAAAGTCAATAAGTGGATCGTCGGCGAGGTCTCTAAAGCCCAACGCGGCGTGGAAGAGGGGATCACAACCTATCGCTTTAATGAATCTGCAGGGGCGATCTATAGCTTTGTTTGGCACATTTTCTGCGACTGGTATCTGGAGTTCATTAAGCCGATTTTGAACGGGGAAGATGTGGCCGCGAAAGAGGAAACCCAAGCGACGGCGGCCTGGGTATTGGATCAATGTCTCATCCTTCTGCATCCCTTCATGCCATTTATGACGGAGGAACTTTGGCAACGCTTAGGTGAAAGAGGTCCGGCGCGCGACAACATGTTGATTTTAGAAACATGGCCTCAATATCCGGCGGATCTTACCGACAGCAATGCGGAAGCGGAACTCGACTGGGTTATCCGGATTGTTTCTGAAATTCGTTCCGTCCGGTCTGAGATGAATATCCCGGCCGGTGCCAAAATTCCTTTATTGATCAAGGACGCCTCTGATGAGACGCGAACCCGTCTGAAAGATAACTTTGAACTGATCACCCGAATGGCCCGCTTGGAAAATGCGACCCTCACAGACGCGGTTCCCGGTGGTGCTGTACAAACGGTTTTAGACGAGGCGACACTCTTGTTGCCGCTCAAAGATGTGATCGATTTGGAACAAGAGCAGACCCGTCTTCAAAAAGAGATCGATAAATGCGTCAAAGAGATCGGCAAGATTGACGGCAAATTGAACAATGAAAAGTTCATGGCCAAGGCGCCGGAACATGTTGTGGAAGAACAACGGGAACGCCGGGTCAAAACGGTAGCCGCACAAACAAAACTCCAAGAAGCTCTATCGCGGCTTCAAGGGGCCACTTAATTCGCAGCAGATTGGTAACAGATATGACAAAACACAAGTTCGACAAGTCGAAACTCCCCAGCCGCCATGTCACAGAGGGGCCCAGCCGGGCGCCGCACCGGTCCTATTATTATGCGATGGGACTGACCGAGGAGGAGATTCATCAACCCCTGGTGGGGGTGGCATCCTGTTGGAACGAGGCGGCACCCTGCAATATTGAATTGATGCGCCAGGCTCAGTCCGCCAAGCGCGGTGTGAAGGAAGCCGGCGGTACGCCTCGCGAATTTTGCACCATCACGGTGACAGACGGCATCGCCATGGGGCACCAGGGCATGAAATCGTCACTGGTGTCTCGGGAGGTGATTGCGGATTCGGTCGAACTGACCATGCGCGGGCATTGTTACGATGCGCTGGTAGGGCTTGCGGGCTGCGACAAGAGTTTGCCGGGCATGATGATGGTGATGCTGCGCCTCAATGTGCCGTCAGTCTTCATGTATGGCGGCTCCATCCTCCCGGGACGCTACAAAGGTAAGGACGTCACAGTCATCGATGTCTTTGAAGCCGTTGGACAGCATTCGGCGGGCAACATGAATCTCAAAGATCTCTTGGAGCTGGAATGTGTGGCCTGTCCGGGGTCGGGATCTTGCGGCGGGCAATATACCGCCAACACCATGGCCTGCGTTTCCGAAGCGATTGGTCTGGCGCTTCCCTTATCATCCGCCGCGCCGGCGCCATACGAAAGCCGGGATGAATATGCCGCGGCAAGTGGTCAAGCTGTTATGGCGTTGCTGGAAAAGAATCTGCGGCCTCGGGATATTGTCACTCGTAAAGCATTGGAGAATGCCGCAACGGTGGTGGCGGCCACTGGCGGCTCAACCAATGCCGGCTTGCATTTGCCGGCAATGGCCCATGAGGCAGGCATCGATTTTGATCTGATGGATGTGGCGGAGATTTTCAAGAAGACGCCGTATCTCGCAGATTTAAAACCCGGCGGAAAATATGTGGCCAAAGACATGTATGAAGCCGGCGGCATGCCGGTCCTGCTGCGGACATTGCTCGACGGCGGCTACATTCACGGTGATTGCATGACGGTGACCGGCAAGACAATTGCGGAAAATCTTGAGGATGTGGAATGGAATTCCAAGCAGGATGTCATGCGGACTTATGACATGCCGATCACGCCCACCGGTGGTGTTGTCGGGCTGCAGGGCAATTTGGCGCCGGAAGGTGCGATTGTGAAAGTTGCCGGATTGAAGACCTTGAAATTCACCGGGAAGGCTCTGTGCTTCGATTGCGAAGAAGATGCCTTCGCGGCTGTTGAAAAAGGTCAGTATAATGAGGGTGACGTGATCGTTATTCGCTACGAAGGGCCTAGAGGCGGTCCGGGTATGCGCGAAATGTTGTCGACCACGTCGGCCATTTATGGTCAGGGCCGAGGTGAGAGCGTTGCTTTGATCACCGACGGACGCTTTTCAGGCGGCACCCGAGGGTTTTGTGTCGGGCATGTTGGGCCCGAAGCCGCGGTCGGCGGACCCATTGGTCTTCTCAAAAACGGTGACGTGATTACCATTGATGCGGAAAGTGGATCCATCAGTGTCGATTTGACCGATGAGGAATTGGCGCAGCGCAAAGCGGAATGGAAGCCCCGGACAACTGACTACAATTCAGGAACACTTTGGAAATACGCACAAGGGGTTGGGCCGGCCCGTCAAGGCGCTGTTACACATCCCGGCGGCAAAGCAGAAACCCACTGTTATGCGGATATCTAACCCGGCGGGCAGAGCAGTGTCATGTTCCTGAGGGCTGCACATATTGTTCTGGGTCTGGCACTTGCGATCCTTATTGCTTTAGGTCCGGTACGTGCTGATTACGCCGCCGCGCAGCAGGCCTATGCTGCCGGTAATTATACCGAGGCCTTTCGGCAATGGCGCCGTCTTGCCGATCAAGGAGAGGCCGCCTCTCAACGGTTGGTGGGCAATATGCTGTTGAGCGGGACGGGTGTGGAAGTCGACATCGATCAGGCTTTTGCCTATTTCCACATGGCGGCAGCGCAAGACGATGTGGAAGCATTGATCACCTTGGCAAATCTCTATCGCGAAGGCGGCCCAGTAGATCCTGATTATAAGCAAGCGGTGGATATGTTGTACCGCGCGGCCGATACGGGACATCCGGTGGCACAATTTGATTTGGCCGAGATCTTTTTTCAGGGAGAGGGCGGCGTCGAGCAAGCCAAAAACCATGCATTGGATTGGTACCGCCTATCTGCCCGGAGTGGCGTGTTGCTGGCGCAATTTAAGCTCGCCCAAGCTTTGCTGGAAGGGAGCGCCGCGCCCAAAGATGAATTGACCGGCATGATGTGGCTGGAGCTCGCGGTGCAGACGATCCAATCCGGTGTCTCTCTCCCCATATCCGACCGCGTTTTTCCATTCACCCGAATTGTTGAAACGGATGAGGACCGGCGGACACTGGGCGAGATAATCTTGGCCACCAGGACGGACTATGTGCAGAAATTGCCGGAAGAAACGATCCTTGAGGCGAGGCGGCGGGCGTTAAACTACGACCCTGCAAAGAACTAAGGCGGTGCGGCTAAGAGATCTCGCACCAAATCGGCACATGATCCGAGGGTTTGTCCTTGCCGCGCACATGGGCGTCGATCTCACATTCACCTAACCGGTCCGCAGCTTGTGGGGATAGGAGGAGGTGGTCGATGCGAATACCGTTGTCCTTCTGCCAAGCGCCCCTTTGATAGTCCCAAAATGTATATCGATGGCTTTGAGTCACACGGGCACGGAAGGCATCGGTGAATCCGAGGTTCAAGAGCGTATAGAACTTCTCATGAGTGGTCGGCAGAAACAGGGCATCCTTGGCCCAAGCCTTGGGGTCGTGCACATCATTGTCCGTCGGGATCACATTATAGTCGCCGGCAAGTATCAAAGCCTCTTCATAGGAGAGCAGCTCTTGAGCATGGGCGATCAAACGAGCCATCCATTTCAGTTTGTAATCGTATTTTGGTCCCGGAGCCGGGTTGCCGTTCGGCAAATAGATGGAGGCGATCCGGATTGGGGCGCCGTCACCGGCGATCACCGCTTCAATATATCTTGCCTGTTCATCTTCATCGTCCCCCGGTAGGCCGCTCGTAACGTCTTCGATGGGGAAACGGGAAAGCAGCGCGACCCCATTGTAGGTTTTTTGACCGTGGACCTCGACATTGTAGCCGAGATCTTCAAATGCTTGCGCCGGGAAATTCTCATCGACACATTTGATTTCCTGCATGCAGACAACATCCGGTTTGGCCTCGGCAAGCCAATCGGTCACGTTGTTCAAGCGGGCTTTAATGGAATTCACATTCCATGTGGCGATTTTCATACAGCTCTGAAGGCCTAGATGGAGAAGGAGGTGCCGCAGCCGCATTCAGCCGTGGCGTTGGGGTTCTTTATTTGGAAAGACGCGCCAATCAGGTCGTCGACATAATCGACCACCGAACCGTTCATATATTCAATCGAAATCGAGTCGACTAAAACTTTAACGCCGTCGCGCTCGACGACCAGATCGTCGTCCTGAACGTCGTTGACCAAGTCAAAGCCATATTGAAATCCTGAGCAGCCACCGCCGGAGACGGAGACTCGCAGCATCTTGCCGCCCGTTTCACTTTCCAAAATCTTGGAAATCTGGGCTGCTGCTGCCGCGCTCACGCTGAAAGACGGGGCTTGATTAACCTCACTCATGGGGCACTCCATAGGCTTTTCACTGCCTCTTTATGTAGGGGCTGAGCGCCTCATGTCAATTGCAGTTGCGCCCCGAGTCACGCTAGAGGTGAGGGGCGCCAAAGAGCTTGAATTTTTGCGGTATTTTGGGAAAAAGCCTGGCTGTGAGAGGACGACGTGACTGAATTGTCTGCTATTGCCTGCCGTGTGGAGAATAGCCGCGGCCGTTTCCAGGCCGAGGACTCCAGTCCGACGCGAAGCCCGTTTCAGAGGGATAGGGACCGTGTGATTCACTCGACGGCCTTTCGCCGGCTCAAGCATAAGACACAAGTTTTCGTCTATCGCGAAGGCGACCATTATCGCACACGTCTGACCCATTCGTTGGAAGTCTCCCAAATTGCCAGATCCATTGCCCGGGTATTGGCATTGGACGAAGATCTCGCAGAAGCCCTCGCCTTGGCACACGATCTGGGCCACCCGCCTTTCGGGCATGCGGGCGAACAAGAATTGGCCAATTGCATGGAGCCTTTCGGGGGTTTTGATCACAATGCGCAGACATTGCGGGTGGTGACGAAGTTGGAGCGTCGCTACGCGGAGTTCGACGGCTTGAACCTCTGTTGGGAGACCCTGGAAGGGATTGTGAAACACAATGGTCCCTTGGTGCCCGCTGCTGATTCTGCCATTGGCCATCTACCGATGGCCTACAAAGTTTACGACAGGCTGCGTGAACTTGATCTGCATCTCTATGCTTCGGCGGAAGCGCAAGTGGCGGCGCTTGCTGACGATATTGCATACGACAACCATGATATTGATGACGGTCTGCGCGCCGGACTGTTTGCGGTCGATGATTTGATGGAGCTGCCGTTTGTCGGAGATGTCATCCGTGATGTGCGGGAACGCCACCCGGATCTCAGTCTCAGTCGATTGGTGCATGAAACCGTGCGGCGTTCGATCTCCGCCATGGTTGAAGATTCATTGGCAGAGGCGCGTCGGCGGATCGAACAGGACAAACCTCAGTCGTGTGACGATATTCGTCATATGTCACGTCCGGTCATTGCCTTTTCTGATGAGATGGCCGCTCACGAAGAAAGCCTCAAGACCTTTTTGATGGAGACGATGTATCATCACTACAAGGTCAATCGGATGATGAGTCAGGCCAGGCGCATTGTGAAAGACTTGTTTGATGTCTTTGTGTCTCAACCTGGGACGTTGCCGACAGAGTGGCGCAACCGATGCGATGGCGCCAATACGCCAAAAACGGCGCGGGTGGTGTGCGATTTCATTGCTGGGATGACGGATCGCTTTGCTGTGGAAGAGCACAAACGGCTTTTCTCTTTTGATCTAGGCGCTTAGCGTTAACGGCGCGGTCAGAGCGGCGGATGACCGTTGAAAATCCTTCTAACCCCTAGTATTTCAGCTGATAAAGTGAAGAATGAGCGTTTGATTCGGACTATGTTAAGACACGCAAATTCTAATCGAGGTCAAAATTAGAGGATTGCGTGTATGGCAGATGGGAGTGAAGAGAAAATGTCTGATGCGGTCAGTGCCCCCTATGCACCTTTCCCGGACGAACCCGCCTATGACATGAGTGAAGAGCAAAACGAATACAGCCGCGGGCCGTTTTTGTTTCTGGTCGCGCTGATCGTGTTGGCTGCTTTTGGGGGCGTCGTTTATGTGGCCTATCAACAAGGCCTGCGTGAGGGTCAGAGAACCCCGCCGCCGACCATTGCCGCCAAACCCGGGCCCATCCGGGATAAACCCGCCGATCCCGGAGGATTGGAAGAGCCTTACCAAGACAAGTTTGTCTTGAACGGCGAAGAGACCGGAACCGACATTTCAGTTTTGCAGGGGCCCGAAGAACCCATGGCGCGGCCGATGCCGGTCGAAGAAGCGATTCCGGAAGAGCCGGTTGATGTTGAGGAATCCATTAGATCCGCCGCCGCGGAGCCGACTATCGCGGATCTCATTGACGAGAGCCGGGCTGTGGATGCCGGTGCGGCGCTGGCTGTGATTGATGTCGAGCCAGATCCCGCACCCGTGGCCGAGCCCATGATTATTGAGCGTGCGCGCCCGCCGGCACCCGAGCCCGAGGCCGTCGTGGAAAAACCGGAATCCGTGCCGCTTGAAGTAACACGGGCGGTTGAGGAACCTGTTGAATTGGCGGTCATTCCAGATCCCGAGCCAGAACCTGCGGCACCGGTCGAAGAGATGCGCACCGCCGCACCTGAAGCGGACCGGACGCAGGTAACCGGTTCTTTGAACCCGTCATCGGGCAATTGGGTGGTTCAGGTTGCTTCCGTCAAAGGTGATGAGGCCCAAGCGCAGAGGCGCGCGGATTCCATTGGTCAGAGTTATCAATCAACGCTTGCCAGCCTGGCGTTGGAGGTGAAGCGTGCCGATCTTGGTGATAAGGGCATCTATTACCGGGTGCGTATCGGACCTTTCGCCGAGAAATCTGGCGCGAATGATATTTGCCAGAAACTTAAAGGCGAAGGTCAGGATTGTTTCGTCGCCAAACCTTAATGCAAGCAGATCGCGTAGCTTCTAAGTGAGTCACTTATCGGTCATCTTTGGCGGTATTGAAGGTCTTAGCCTTTCAGATGCCGAGATAGGCTTTTATCGCGAGTCAAATCCTTGGGGCTTTATCCTGTTTGGGCGAAACATTGAGACGCCGTCTCAAGTCCGTGCCCTAACCGATTCTTTGCGTGAGCTTTCTTGCCGTTCTGATGTACCCATCCTGATCGATCAAGAGGGCGGCAGCGTTGCGCGCCTTCGCCCGCCTCATTTTCGTGCGGCCCCGCCGGCTGCCAGCTACGGCGCCTGCTTTGCGCAAAATCCGGAAGAGGGATGTGAGGCCGTCAAATTGAATAGTGAGCTCTTTGCCAAGGAGCTCAGTGATCTTGGGATCAATGTCAACTGCCTGCCCGTTTTGGATGTCCCGGCGCCCGATGGGCATGAGGTTATCGGGACACGGGCCTATGGGAAAACACCGGAGCAGGTGACGACGTTGGGCAGAGGTGCGGCGGAGGGGCTCTTGTCCGGGGGAGTCTTGCCGGTGATCAAACACATCCCCGGTCATGGGCGTGCACTCAGTGATAGCCATCTTGAGTTGCCGCGTGTGAAAACAAAGCTCGAAGATCTGCGGCAAAGTGATTTTGCACCCTTTAAAGCTTTAAATGACATGCCCTTAGCCATGACAGCTCATGTGGTTTATGAGGCTGTAGACTCAGAGCAGCCGGCGACCACGTCGGCGAAAATATTCTCCGACATCATCCGCGGGGAGATTGGCTTTGACGGGTTGGTGATGACCGACGACTTGTCCATGAAGGCCTTGTCGGCGCCTTACGAAGAACGTGCGCGATCCAGTTTGGATGCAGGATGCGACGTCATTCTCCATTGCAATGGTGATGTTCCGGAAATGGAGCAAGTGGCGGCGGGCTGCAAGCCATTGCAAGGCATGGCGCTGGAGCGGGCCGAGGCTGCTTTGAGCCGGCTGACGGATCCCGAGGAAGTCGATTGGGCGGCAAATCTTGCGCGTTTTGAAGAGCTGATAAATCCCCATTGGGATCATCAAGTGTGATATTTAATGGCCATGATTGAGTCGCAGGAAAATGAACCGATTGAGGGCGAGGAGTCTGAGAGCTCAGAGTCCATAGAGCCACAAGGCCAAGCCACCGCCAACGATTCTGACGAGCCTGAGGTCTTTGAAGATGACGGTAGCGAAACCGTTTCCGAAGCGCCGGCGATCGCCGCCGCGCTGATCGTGAATGTGGACGGATATGAGGGACCGCTCGACGTCCTGCTTATGTTGGCGCGGTCGCAGAAGGTCGATCTGAAAAGCATATCCATTTTGCATCTGGTCGAGCAGTATTTGAGCTTCATTCAGACCGCCAAAAAGATGCAGCTCGAATTGGCAGCGGATTATTTGGTCATGGCCGCTTGGCTGACCTATCTCAAATCACGGCTGTTAATTCCTGAGCAGGAAAAGGATAGCAACGAGCCGAGCGGTGAAGAGCTGGCGGCCCGATTGGCATTCCAGCTTCAGCGGCTACAGGCCATGCGGGAGTCCGGTGCCAAATTGATGGCCCGCGATAGACTAGGCCTTCAGGTGTTTTCCAGAGGGATGCCGGAAGGCATTCGCCTGATCCGCAAGCCGGACTATCATTCGGATATGTATGAGCTATTGAAGGCTTATTCGGAAAGCCGGATCCGCTCTGTCAGCCACGAGGATTATCACTACAGACGGGCCCCCGTCTTCGCGATTGAGGAAGCCCGCAAGCGCATCGAACGCATGTTCGGCGAGATGAAAGATTGGGGCACATTGGACAGTTTGTTGCCGACCGGCTGGATTGGGTCACAGGAAGAGGGCGTGACTCCGGATCATAAGCGGCGGTCGGCCACGGCCAGCACCTTTACCGCCAGCTTGGAGCTGGCTAAAGATGGCCATATTGAGATCAAACAGATGCAGGAGTTTGGTCCGATCTATGTGCGGTGGAAAGAGTCACAATCCTTAGAGGGCGAAGAGGCATAGTGGAACGACAAGAGATGGAAGAGGGCCAGCTGAGCGCAAGCGAGGTTGTTGAGATGGATATAGTTGAGGACATAGCGGAAACTGAGGGCGCGATTGTGACGAGCGATGGCGATGAAAGTCAGCATCTTCGGATGTTGGAGGCTTTGCTGTTTGCGACGACAGAGCCTTTGGAATTAGCGGTGATTGAAGACCGTATGCCAGAAGGGGTCGACTTGGCGCATCTGCTTGAGACCTTGCGCAAAGATTATGAGAACAGAGGCATCCATCTTATTACAATCAATAACAAATGGTGCTTCAGGACCGCCCCGGACTTGGCGTTTCTGATGGAGCGCGAGCGTGTGGAGCAGCGGCGACTTTCACGTGCTGCCATCGAAACGCTGTCGATCATCGCTTATCATCAACCTGTCACACGGGCTGAAATCGAAGAGATTCGCGGTGTTGCCGTCAGCAAGGGCACAATCGATCTGTTGTTGGAAATTGGGTGGATACGATTAAGAGGGCGCCGGAAAACACCCGGTCGGCCGGTCACCTACGGCACATCAGAGAGTTTCTTGAGTCATTTCGGCCTGGAAGCGGTGCAGGACCTGCCCGGCATGGATGAATTAAAAGCTGCCGGTTTGTTGGATGGCCGCTTGCCGCAGAACTTCGCGGTTCCGGCGCCGCAGCCGGCCAGTGAGGACGAAGAGCAATCTCTTCTGGATGAAGAAGAGGATGCGCCTGAGTTCCAGCAAGATTTTCTGGAAGAGGCGCAGCCGGCTGAGGAAAGTGAGCCAACAGATACAACCGAGTGACTGTTGTAAGCTCTGGTTATATCTCAGCCCACACTGTTAATTGATTGTTTTCTTTGTTTATTTTGCGATAATGAGTGACTTATCGCGGAACGGGCCCCATATTGCAGTCCATATGGTCTCGAAGGGCAAAGGGGACCGTTTCATGCTGTGCGCCGCATGGCGAGCCCGAAACACCCCTTCGTTTGATAATCGACAAAGGACGGGCTAAACAGAGGCTCAATGGAACCCTCGCGGCCGGAAAGGGCCGTTTCGAGTTGGAGTGATAGAATGGGAATTAGCGTTTGGCAGATCGCAATCGTGCTGGTCTTGGTCGTCTTGTTGTTCGGCCGCGGAAAGATCTCCGATCTCATGGGCGACGTCGCAAAAGGAATTACGAGCTTTCGCAAGGGCTTGAAAGAAGGCGATGAGGCCGTTGCCGAGGAGGACGCTGGAGACGGCAAGACCATCGATAACGATACCGGAGAAGTTGTCGGTAAAGCATCGACTGAGAAATCAGGCGATAAAGTCTAGGTCTTTATTTATGGCAGCGCTGTTGCGCGTGTGCCGTCACGGATAAGTCAGAATGTTAGATGTCGGATGGCCAGAACTGCTCATGATCGCTGCCGTGGCGATCATTGTTGTGGGTCCCAAGGACCTTCCCAAGATGCTGAGATCCTTGGGCCAATGGATGAGCAAAGCCCGGTCCATGGCGCGTGAGTTTCAGCGCGGTTTTGATGAGATGGCCAAAGAATCCGAGCTTGCCGAGTTGCGCAAAGGTATCGAGGATCTGAAAACCAATAACCCCATTGCCGATGCAAAGCGTGAATTGGAAGGCACGCTCGAGTCGACGAAGAAGGCCATCAAACCGGCATCATCCGTTGAAGAATATTTCGGCGGCATGGATCCAACCGGCGCCAGCGACGAAGAGCTCGCCCAAGTTGGTCAAAAACCTTCGAAGGCCGATCAGGAGAGCGGTGCAGACGCTCATGAGCCAACCATTCGAAAAGAAGACAGCGCTTAGGTGAAAGAGCGGCTGTTATGACCCAAGAAGACATTGATGCCTCCAAGGCGCCGCTGATCGAGCATCTGATCGAACTGCGTCAACGTCTGATCTGGTCCCTGGTCGCACTGGCTGTTGCTTTTGGCGTATGCTTTTACTTTGCGACACCGATCTTTGACTTTCTGACCGAGCCGCTCAAAATTGCCGCAGCTGATCGGCCCGATTTCAAATTCATCTATACCGCGCCCCAGGAATACTTTTTTACCCAGCTCAAGGTCGCTCTCTTCGGTGGGATCTTTGTGGCCTTTCCCGTCATCGCCACCCAGCTTTATATGTTCGTCGCGCCCGGCCTCTATGCCAATGAACGCCACACCTTCTTGCCGTTTCTGATTGCAACGCCCTTTCTGTTCGTGCTCGGTGCGGCGCTTCTCTATTATTTCGTTCTGCCGCTCGCGATGAGCTTTTTCTTGAGCTTTGAAAACCTTGCCCAAGAGGACGGTGTCTCCACGGAAATGCTGCCGAAAGTGAGTGAGTATTTGTCGCTTATCATGACATTGATCATGGCTTTTGGCATTGCCTTCCAATTGCCGGTCCTATTGTCTTTATTGGCCCGGGCCGGGTTCTTGGGCGCGCAGTCCCTGAGAGAAAAGCGCAAATACTTCATCGTCGGCGCCTTTGCCGCCGCCGCGATCTTGACCCCGCCGGATCCGATCTCGCAATTGGGATTGGGCATTCCGATTTTGCTGCTGTATGAGATTTCAATCTTCATCGTCGCCGCGATCGAGAAAAAACACTTCAGCGAAGACGAAGCCGCAGCGACTTAGAGCCCGTCGGCGCATTGAATTCAAATCACCGAGCATGATTGCGATTGCGCGTGGCAAGGCGAAGTCTGGACGCCGATCCACCCCTCACGTATACACGGGCGAAACCGAAGTCAGAGGAACGACACATGTTGGACATCAGAGCGATCAGGGACAACCCTAAGCTTTTTGATGACGGCTGGGCCAAGCGCGGCTTGGCGCCTAAGGCCGATGAGATCATCGCGGCGGATGCCAAGCGGCGCGACGTGATATCGGACTTGCAAGAAAAGCAATCGCGCCGGAATGAGGCGTCGAAGGAAATCGGCAAGGCAAAAGGCTCCGGCGACGAGGCAAGAGCCCAGCAATTGATGGATGAAGTGGCCGACTTGAAAGCGGCCTTAAAAGATGGGGAAGAGGCCGAGCGTCAGGCCAACCAGACGGTCAACGCGCTTCTGGGCGGGCTGCCGAACATTCCCCTAGACGACGTCCCGTTAGGGGAGGACGAGGACAGTAATGTGGAAGTTCGCCAAGAAGGCACGAAGCCAGAGCTGGCCTTTAGTCCAAAAGAGCATTTCGACTTAGGCGAAAATTTGGGCCAGATGGATTTCGAAACCGCCGCGAAGATCTCCGGTGCCCGTTTCGTCGTCTTGACCCGCGATCTGGCGCGGCTTGAGCGCGCCATTGCCGCTTTCATGTTGGACCTGCACACACAGGAGTTTGGCTACACGGAAGTGGTGCCGCCGTTGTTGGTGTCCGACGACACCATGTTCGGGACGGCCCAACTGCCCAAATTTGCCGATGATCAGTTCCGAACGGAAGACGGTCGCTGGCTCATACCGACGGCCGAAGTGTCGCTTACCAATTTGGCGCGGGAGCGCATCTTTGCTGAAGCCGAGCTGCCGCTCAGAGTGACGGCCTATACCCCATGCTTCCGCAAAGAAGCCGGTTCCGCAGGCCGCGACACGCGCGGCATGATCCGTCAGCATCAATTCTCGAAAGTTGAATTGGTCAGTGTCACCACGCCGGAAAAAGCCTTGGACGAACATGAAAGAATGACGTCTTGTGCAGAAGAGGTCTTGAAACGTCTCGACCTGCATTATCGGGTGATGGTGCTGTGCACCGGCGATATGGGTTTCTCGGCACGTAAAACATATGACCTTGAGGTTTGGCTGCCCGGACAAAACATGTATCGAGAGATTTCAAGTTGTTCCGTCTGTGGGGATTTTCAAGCGCGCCGGATGAATGCCCGTTATCGTCCGGAAGGTGAGAAGTCGACGCGCTTTGTGCACACACTGAACGGTTCCGGGCTTGCCGTTGGACGTACGATGGTTGCTATCCTGGAAAACTATCAGCAAGCAGACGGATCTATTGCCGTGCCTGACGTTCTGCAGCCTTATATGGCAGGTCTTCAGACAATCGAGGTGAAGTCGTAGCGCCATGGCGGATTTGGGCCGCATCCTGATCTCGAACGATGATGGTATTCATGCACCGGGCTTAAGCGCCATGGAGCATATCGCGGCCCAATTGTCCGACGATGTCTGGATTGTGGCGCCCGAAACTGAGCAAAGTGGGGCGTCACATTCATTGACGCTGCATGACCCCTTGCGGATGCGCCAAGTGAGTGAGCGGAAGTTCGCCGTCAAAGGGACGCCGAGCGACTGCGTGATGATGGCGGTGAAGCATGTGATCCCGGACGCCAAGCCCGACTTGATCCTGTCGGGTGTCAATCGGGGCGGCAATCTCGCCGAGGATGTGACCTATTCGGGCACCATTGCGGCGGCCATGGAAGGGACCATATTGGAAATTCCGTCCATCGCCATGAGTCAAGTCTATCGCTACGGCAACCGAAGCGGGGTTCAATGGTCTTGCGCCGAATATCATGCCCCGTCGATCATTCGTCAGCTGTGTCAGGTGGGCTGGTCGTCTGACGTCCTGATCAATATCAATTTCCCCGATGTGCCCCATGCTAAAGTGAAAGGTGTGGAGATCACGGTCCAGGGACGCCGAGATCAATCCAGTACGGTGATCGATGCGCGTGTGGATAGCCGTGGCAATGATTATTTCTGGCTCGGCTTAGAGCGCGGTGCCAGCAACCCACCTCAGGGGACGGATCTTCATGCCGTTTATGGTGATCGCATTTCGGTGACCCCGTTGCATCTGGACTTGACCCATCATCAAAGCCAGGAGGATTTGCGGGCGGCATTTCAGTCCTTTGATATGGATGGCGACACGTGAGCCATGAAGCCGACAAGATTAATCTGATCATGGGGCTGCGGCGATGCGGTATCACAGATCAGGCAGTGTTGGAGGCGGTCGAAAAAGTACCGCGGCATGTCTTTGTGCCCGAGCCCTACAAAGAACAGGCCTATGACGACAATGCGCTGCCGATCGATTGTGGGCAGACCATATCTCAGCCTCTTGTGGTCGCCACGATGACCCAAGCTCTCAATGTTGATGCCAACTGCAAAGTGCTCGAAATCGGCACCGGGTCAGGGTACCAGGCCAGCGTCCTGTCGCATCTGGCCGACCATGTTTTTACGATTGAGCGCTATCGGACTCTGCACGCCCAGGCGGAAGAGCGATTTCAAGCGCTGAAATTAACAAATATTACCGCCAAGGTTGGTGACGGCGCCCTAGGATGGCCTGAGCAGGCGCCTTTTGATCGGATTATCGTCACCGCCGCAGCGCCCCAAATCCCTGAGAAACTGGTCGATCAACTCAAAATCGGTGGAATTTTGATTCTGCCGTTAGGAAATGATTCGGGCGTTCAGCAATTGGTAACCTTAATTAGGGAAGAAGGTGGAATAGAGCGAAAAACCTTAATGGACGTTCGCTTCGTTCCATTGGTCGAGGGGGTGGCCAAGGAGCTTTGAGGCGTCCATGTCAACGGCGGGAGTTGAGATTCATGAGAGCGCAAAGAGCTGCATCCCTTGGCCTGGTTCTGATTTTGGTAGGAACGGCGTTGTCCGCCTGCGCCCGAAAGGATGGCGGCGCACCGGTCTATTACCGCGACAGCCAGTCTTATGATGTCACCGTGCCGCCGGCCCCGGGATACCGGCCTGAACCTGTTACCTATTCCGCGCCAACCAATACGGATTCCGTTGAATTGGCGGGCCCCTACACGGTCTTGGTGGAAAAAGGCGACAACGTTTATCAGATCGCACGGTCGAACAATCTTTTGGTCCGTGATCTCGTCGAAGCCAATAATCTGCGCGCGCCTTATAATATTCAAGCCGGCCAAGAATTGGTCATCCCGGCGTCCCGTCTGCACAAAGTTACCCGCGGAGATACGCTTTACTCGATTGCCCGCAAATATGATTTGAAACCTTGGGAAATGGTCAGTGCCAATGAACTCGATCAGCCTTACGTGATTAAACCGGGACAGGTCTTGCGCGTGCCGGGCAAACATATGTCGGGGCAAGCAGATATTCCCGCGCGCTCAGAACGCGAAGTCCGCGTGGCCAGCGCGGATCCGATCACTTCATATCAAAGTGCGGCGGCACCTCGCGCGTTGACTCCGCAGCAAAAGCCAACCGGTTCCATTCCCGCGGCGCCCGCGCCGGCGGCGCGCAGCACGGCGCCGATCAAAAAAACCGCCTTGAACAGCGGTGTTCCGACACCGCCCGCGCCCAAAGCGACGGGCACGGCTCTCAAGCGGTCTGCCTTTATTATGCCGGTGACCGGGCGGGTTGTCTCAGGATTTGGCCCCAAGGAAGATGGCTACCACAATGACGGCGTCAACATTGCCGCCCGCAAAGGCGAGCCCATCAAGGCCGCGAAAGGTGGTATCGTGACTTATGCCGGCAACGAGCTTAAGGGATATGGCAATCTTATTCTCGTGAAACACGACAATGGATATGTTACGGCCTATGCGCATACGGATAAAATGATGGTTCGTCGTGGTGACATTGTGGAACAAGGCCAAGTCATCGCTCGTGTCGGAGACACGGGGGCAGTTGATAGTCCACAACTTCATTTCGAGATTCGCCGTGGCCGGGATGCGGTGAATCCTTCAGGATATCTTTCTGGCGTTTAACATCATCTTTGAACAGAGGGATGATGGGTCACCCCGCAGCTTCCGGGCTGCGGGGTTTCTTAACCTTAAGCCGCGCTCAGTGTGGGCTCGCTTCCGGGTCCTAAACCCATTATGTTTGGTCCTGCAGGATGGGGATGACCTGTGTCCAGAGGGCCTTTGCCATGTCGAGAGCGCTGATCGCGAAATCCATCGTGATACTCTTTAGCTTAACCGGCTGTGATACGACCGGCCTGCCGGGTCTCGATCTCGGCTCTCAGGCGGAAAACGGCACCCTGGTGATGGGCATGGTCGGAAAAGATGATACGGAATTCTCTGTCATCGTCGCTCCCATGAACGAAGACGGTTCGGTGAACTCCCGAGGCGGCGATCGCATGACCCACAAGACCGGCAAGTCAAAAAGCTTCCACGCACTTTCGTTGAAGCCTGGGACTTACGTCTTCCGCTCCGTCAATTGGGGCAATCGCCTGAGCAAGTATGTTGTTTGCCTGAATAACGAGACCTATGCGGTGCCGATTGTGACCAGCCAGACGGTTTATGCCGGGGACATTTCATTTGACCGCGCCAGTTTCGGTTATGGCGCCGCCAGTTTCACCGGCATGTCGGACCGCTCCCTCGTCGCGAATAGTCTTTCGGCAGACCCATTGATCAGCGGTCAAATCAAGGACGCCGAATTGCGTCCAGCGACCTTTGCCATGGGGCGCAACCGTCTCAACGGGAATGAGATATGCGGCAGCGGATCCTTTTAAGGCGCAAGCGTCTGGCCCAATCGGCCCGCTAAATCCTGAATGAATTGCCACGCGACCCGTCCTGATCTGGCGCCCCGTGTTGCTGACCATTCAATCGCCTCAGCGTGAACCGACTTTCTGTCGGCCTTCAGATCGAAGTGATCCATATAGGCATCGATCATGGCTAAATAGTCATCTTGATTGCAATTGTGAAAGCCGAGCCAGAGGCCAAACCTGTCCGATAGCGAGACTTTTTCTTCGACCGCCTCTGAAGGGTTGATGGCCGTCGACCTCTCATTGTCCATCATATGCCGCGGCATGAGGTGGCGGCGGTTTGATGTCGCATAGAAGATGACATTATCCGGTCGACCCTCAATGCCACCCTCAAGAACGGCTTTGAGCGACTTGTAGGTGGTATCGTCGTGGTCAAAGGAGAGATCATCGCAGAATATGATGCAGCGATAGGGCTCGCCGCGAAGCTTTTTCATCAAACGCGGAAGACTGGCGATATCTTCGCGATGGATCTCGATCAACTTCAAAGGGACTTCAGACGTTGATTGAACATCGCCGTGGACAGCCTTTACCAAAGAGCTTTTTCCTGCCCCTCGGGCGCCCCAAAGCAGCGCATTATTCGCCGGTAGTCCCTCGGCAAACCGTGCCGTGTTTTCCGACAAGATATCTCTGACCCGATCAATGCCCTTTAACAGGTTAAGTGGGAGCCGATTGACCTGGTGAACCGGATCCAGCCGATCCGGCTCTGTCTGCCAAACAAAGGCTGCCGCCTTGGTTAGGTCGATGGGTGCTGCCGAAGCCCCCGCCTGATGCTCCAATGCAACAGCGATACGTTCTAATAGGGGCAAAATGTCAGGGGTCTCTTGGCCCATCCCGGTGGCGATCCTATATGCTTGCAATCGGCAGACGCTAACCAGGAGAGGTGGCAAGGTCAACCGAGGGTTTCCCTTAATTTCCGGGGAAAAATCCTTGCATTTCTTTGCATTAGACCAGACTCATGGCTATAGTCCGCGCGATTTCACAGCCTAACATCGAGGAGGTCGATGGTGATTACACCTGCCTATGCACAGGCCGCCGGTGGCGGTGGCGGAAACATCCTTTTGGAGCTTACGCCGTTTCTACTGATCATCGTGATTATGTATTTTCTGCTTTTTCGGCCTCAACAGCAGAGGATGAAGCAGCACCAGGCAATGGTCGCCGGTGTCCGTCGCGGCGATACGGTTGTGACATCCGGCGGGATCGTGGGCAAAGTCACCCGCGTTTACGATGACAGTGACGAAATTCAGGTGGAAATTGCCGAAGGTGTCAAAGTGAAGGTTGTACGCGCAACTCTGTCGGATGTGCGAAGTAAATCTGAACCGGTTCCGGCCAACGACAAAGACAAATGAGGGCTGAGACACATCCGCTCCGCCGATTAAAGAGACGCCGCCATTATGCTGAGATTTGAGAACTGGAAGATCATCTGGATTCTTCTGCTGGCCGTTTTGGGCATTGCTTTTGCGACACCCAATCTTTTTTCCAAAGAAGACTTGGTCTCTTGGCCGGATTATGTGCCCAAAAGTCAGATTAGCTTGGGTCTCGATCTTCGCGGCGGGGCCGAAGTTTTGTTTGAAGTGGATATCGCCAAATTGCGCAGCGAGAAATTAGAGCGTCTCAGAGAAGATGTTGAGCAAGCCTTGCGTGGCAAAAGGGGCGAGCGGGCCAGCATCCGGCGCACCAATCTGGGTATTCGGGATGATCTGGTCAGGGTTCGGATTACCAATGCCGAGCAGATAGAGGAAGCCAAGAGTCGGATTGGTGAATTGGCGGAACCGATTAGTTCAAGCCTTTTGGGGCCAAGCGAGCTCAACCTGGCGATCGAAGAGACAGATGATCAGTTTCTGACGGTGAGATTTATTGATGAAGCGTTCCAGGAAATTGAGCGCTCGGCCATTGCTCAGGCGGTTGAAATCCTCCGAATCCGCATTGATCCCCAAGGGACCAAGGAAGCCACCATTCAACGCCAGGGCAATGATCGCATTGTCACGCAAGTACCGGGTATGACGGCTGATGAGATCATCAAGCTTACTCAGGCAGCCAAGATGTCGTTTCATTTGGTTGACACGCGAGTCACCGTCGCGGAAGCGCAAGCCGGCAGAGTTCCGCCGGGATCGGAACTTCTCCCGAGCGATGACCTGGAGCAGCCCTTCGTGCTTGTTCGCCGGGCCGCTGAGATTACCGGCGATCGATTACGCCGCGCCGGCCCGGGATTTGATCAACGGACAGGTGAACCCATCATTACATTCACCTTCGACACCGCCGGGGCCACGAAATTCGCTGAGCTCAGTTCACAGAATGTAGGACGGCAATTTGCTATTGTGCTGGACCGAAGAGTGTTAAGCGCCCCGGTGATCCGCGAGCCGATACTAGGCGGGTCCGGACAGATCAGCGGCAGTTTCACGCCTGACGAAACGGCGACATTGGCCAATATGCTCAATGCCGGTGCGCTGCCGGCCGACATCATTCCCGTGCAACAAAGCACTGTTGGGGCAGAGCTGGGCGCCGACTCTATTGCGGCAGGCCAAGCGGCAGCGTTGATCGGTTTTTCCGCCGTGATTGTCTACATCATTCTGAGTTATGGGCTGTTTGGGGTGTTCGCCAATATCGCTCTGATCCTCAACCTCATCTTTGTGGCAGCAGCGCTGAGCGTATTCGGTGCGACGCTCACATTGCCCGGGATTGCCGGCATTGTGCTGACCATCGGTATGGCGGTGGACGCCAATGTTTTGATCTTTGAGCGGATTCGAGAAGAAGTGCGCGCGGGCAAAACGCCGATCAGTGCCATTGAGTCCGGTTATTCCAAGGCTCTCGGCACCATTCTTGATGCCAATATTACCACCATGATCGCCGCCTTGATCTTGCTGTGGATTGGCTCCGGACCGGTCAAGGGTTTTGCTGTGACTTTGGGCATTGGCATTGTCACCTCGGTCTTCACGGCATTCACGGTGACACGTTTGATGGTGGCAACGTGGTTGCGGCGAACCCGTCCGCAAGCCCTCACTCTATAAGGATGACCTCATCATGCCATTGCTAAAGCTCCTTCCCGCAAAAACTGATGTGAAGTTCATCCGCTTCCGGAATATCGCCTATGCGATGTCGGCCCTGTTGATCATTGCCTCCGGTGCTTTGTTTTTCACCCAAGGTTTGAATTTCGGCATCGACTTCCGCGGCGGGACAAAGATCACCTTCACCAAAGAGCAAGAGGCCGACGTGGGGAGGGTGCGCGAAATTATCGGTGATCTCGGTTTAGGGGACGTCAAAGTTCAAGAGTTTGGCATCGGCAACGGCGTGCAAGTGGTTATTGAGGGCACTGTTCAAGAGGACTCAGACAGCGATAGCGAACGCGCCACTCAAAATGTGGCGACGATTGCCCAGGACGCGATCACCGCCGAGTTCGGCGAAGGGGTGACATTCTTGGGAATTGAGGTTGTCGGGCCAAAGGTTAGCGGCGAGCTTGTGATCAACGGTATTCTGGCGGTGGTTGCCGCCGTTGCGCTGATGTTGGTTTATATTTGGCTCCGGTTCGAGTGGCAGTTCAGTTTGGGCGCCGTCATCGCGCTTGTTCATGACGTCTTGCTGACAATCGGCGTTTTCTCTCTGACGCAGCTTGAATTCAATCTTTCAATCATTGCGGCAATTTTGACGATTGTCGGTTATTCGATGAATGACACGGTGGTTGTCTATGACCGGGTTCGAGAAAATCTTCGCAAGTATAAGAAAATGGATTTGATCGACCTGTTGGACTTGTCAATTAATGACACCTTGTCCAGAACGATCATGACATCTGTCACCACACTTCTCGCCCTTGTGTCGCTCTATGTCTTCGGGAGTGAAGTGATCAAAGGCTTCACCTTTGCCATGATCTGGGGCATTTTCGTCGGTACCTATTCCTCCATCTTTATTGCCGCGCCGTTCTTGACGTTATCGGGCGTGAAGCGCGACTGGAGTGCCGAGGGGGCAAAGCAGGCGGCCAAAGCCAGGCCGTAAATCTCATGGAAGTGCAACAACCGACCTTCCGCTCGCGTTTGCCCATTGATGCCTATGGCGACATGGGTTTTCGGATCGGCGGATTGCGCTTGGAAGGATCGCTGCTTTTACTGAGCGAAAGTATGGAGCCTTGGGATGTTGCCTCCATGGAAGAGCTGACCGTCGACTCGCTGAATCCGGTCCTGGCGGATCGGGGTGATTTGGAGTTTATCTTGCTCGGCTGCGGGCCCAAAATGGTGCGCCCGCAGACGAATGTGATGGAACATTTTCACTCAGCCGGCCTCGGCATTGAATTCATGGATACCGGTGCCGCATGCCGGCTCTATAACTTGTTGGTCTCGGAAGGCCGGTCGATCGCAGCCGCGCTAATTGCCGTGGAATAGGCTTAACCGATTGAAAAAACGTTCGATTTCGTCGCTTGGTGCGGCGAGGCGTCGCAATTTGTGCTATAAAACCGTCACATTTGATTCTTTGGGAGGCTGGGACCCATGGCGAAAATACTTTCTGACCTCAAGCTAACGGTCATTTCGGGCTTCATATTGGTGGCCCTGTTCATTGTTTTGTACTCCGCATCGCAGGGATTTGATGGAAGTTCCTTTTTGCGCTTTTCGGCGCGCTGGTTGCACGTGATCAGCGGTGTGATGTGGATTGGGCTGCTGTGGTACTTCAACTTTGTCCAAATTCCCAGCATGCCAAAAATTCCTGATGAGCAGAAACCTGCTATCGGTAAGGTTATTGCCCCTGAGGCCCTTTGGTGGTTCCGCTGGGGCGCCATGGCGACTTTGATCACCGGTCTGTTCTTGGCGATGTTTGAAGGCTATTTGATCGCTGCTTTGACGATTGGTATTTCGGAAGGCTTTGCTGTTCCCAAGCACGTCGCGATTGGCCTCGGTATGTGGCTGGCGATTATCATGTTCATCAATGTTTGGTTTGTTATCTGGCCCAATCAGAAAGTCGCTCTGGGCATTATTGACGGCGCGTCTGCTGACGAGAAAGCCAAATCCGCTCGGACCGCCATGCTGTTTTCCCGGACCAACACGCTTCTTTCCTTCCCGATGTTTTTTGGGATGGTTTCAGCACAAAATCTCTATTAAGTGACGGCACACAATAGAGGTCGAGGGCCGTCCCCAAGGGGCGGCCCTTTTGGTATGTGTAGAGTGTCGACTGACTTTTGAGGACGACCATTGGAAACGTCATTTGAGTATTGTGCAGGTCTTGTGCGCGAGGGCGATGAAGATCGGTTTGCTTCCGCCAATTTCGCCGCCGCTGATTTGCGGCCATCTCTCCTGGCGCTCTACGCTTTCAATCTAGAGGTTTCAAAGACTCGGGATAGCGTCAGCGAGCCTATGCTCGGTGAAATCCGCCTGCAATGGTGGCGCGAGGCCATCGCGGAAATCTACGAAACGGAGCCGCGCAAACATCTGGTCGTAGAGGCCTTAAAACTAGCGGTTCAAAGATGCGATTTACCGCGGGCGCCTTTCGATACGCTGATCGACGCGAGGACAAATGATCTTGAAAGTGAACCATTCGACACCATGGCCTCGTTGGACGCTTACGTGAGCCAAACGTCTACAGAACTTATGTCTCAGGCTTGGGCAATTCTGGACCCGGAGAAGAAAACCGCCGTGCCTGAAATGCTGCGTCATCATGCCGGACAGGCCTGGGCACTCACCGGACTGATCCGGTCCTTGCCCTATCGGGCCGCCCAAGGACAATGCATTATTCCGAATGATCTGATCGTCAAACATCAGGTTGACGTGAGCGCGCTGTTCGCCGGGCAAATGCACTTGGCACTGCGGCAATGTTTAGACGAGTTACTGGAGATGTCGGATGCGGCCTATCGCTCGTGCCGTGATGCGGCACGGGAGGTGCCGTCTTCTCTTTGGCCGGCGTTTCTCCATGTGGGGTTGGTCCCTAAATATCTGCAAGATTGCCGCCGGGACGACTTTTTCGAGGTTGCGACTTCCATCCCCCTATGGCGCCGCCAATGGCGTCTGCTGCGGTGTATGACCTTCGGCCGTTTGTGATTTATTCGGCGGCTTCACTTGGAACATGAAAGTCCGTCCCAAGCCACTGAGCCAAGTCCTTTAAGGCCCGATGAGAAAGCGCCTGCTTGCGCGCGCGGGATTTGTCTTTGCCGCGCAGTCTTTTACCGTCTTTGGTTTTGGGCGTCTCAATGGGCGGAAAAAGGCCGAAATTGATATTCATCGGTTGGAAGGTCTTGGCATCGGCGCCACCGGTAATGTGTTGGATCAATGCGCCCAGAGCGGTGGTTGAGGGCGGGGAGGTCAATGATCTGTCCAACAGTTCCGCCGCGGCAAAGCGGCCTGCTAAGAGGCCGATGGAGGCGCTCTCGACATAACCCTCTACGCCTGTAATCTGACCGGCAAATCTTATATTGGGGCGGGACGTCAACCGCATATGATCGTCAAGGAGCGTTGGGCTGTTGATAAACGTGTTGCGATGAAGGCCACCCAGCCTTGCGAATGAAGCCTCTTGCAATCCCGGGATCATTTTGAAGATCCGGGTTTGCTCGGCATATTTCAATTTGGTTTGAAATCCGACCATGTTGTAGAGCGTGCCCAGCGCATTGTCCTGGCGCAATTGCACCACCGCATAGGGTTTGGTTTCGGGATCATGTTTGTTGGTGAGCCCGACCGGTTTCATAGGGCCGAAGCGCAGGGTTTCGGCACCCCGTTCCGCCATCACTTCAATGGGTAGGCAGCCGTCAAAATAAGGCGTGGTCTTTTCCCATTCCTTGAAATCGGTTTTCTCGCCCTCCAGCAATTCTCGAATGAATGTCTCGTATTGGTCTTGGGAGAGGGGACAATTGATATAGTCGGCACCGTCGCCTTTGTCGTATCGCGATTGAAACCAGGCTCTGTCAAAATCGATACTGTCTTTGTAGACAATGGGCGCAATAGCATCGAAGAACGCAAGATCGTCTCCGCCGGTAAGCTCTGCGATTTGAGCACTTAAATCCGGGGAGGTGAGAGGTCCGGTCGCCAGGATAACGAGGTCATCCTTAAACGCGCTCAAGTCGGTGATTTCCTGCCGCCGAATCTCAATATTGGGATGGGCGCCCAATTGCGCTTCCACAGAACCTGCGAAGCCCACCCGGTCGACCGCCAATGCGCCGCCGGCGGGCACTTTGTGTTGTGCGGCGGATTTCATGATCACGGAATCGCATCGGCGCATTTCTTCGTGCAGCAAGCCGACCGCGTTGTTTTCCCAGTCGTCGGAGCGAAAGGAATTGGAACAGACCAGTTCCGCCAATTGGCCGGTGACATGGGCATCGGTGCCGCGTTCGGGGCGCATCTCATGAAGATGAACCTCCACACCCATTTGAGCCGCTTGCCAGGCGGCCTCGGATCCGGCCAAACCGCCGCCGATAATATGCAGTTTTCGTGTTGTCATACCGGCCTCTTAAATAACTCCGAGCAAGAGTTCCAGGGATTTCTTCCGAAGGACATGGTCGGCACTTGCTGCTATCGGATTGGTAACTTATGGTTGAGATTGGGGCAATTGGGGGGCGGATATGTTTGGCAACAGGCCAAAAATTGGCATTAGGAGTGTCGTCGGCTCTTCTTTCGCATTCGCTTGGGATAATTTTTTCACTTTGTTTCGGTTGGGTTGGCTGCCTGTCCTCATCAGCAGCTTTTTTTCCTACGTGGGCGGTTTGCCCGTGTCGGAAGAGCCGCCATTATGGGTCGATCGGATCAATCCCCTTATTTTCCAAATCTCCCATGTGCTCGCTTATCTCGTTTGGGCGATCTTTGCGGTTGCGGTCCATAGACTGATTTTAGTTGAAGATGATCCACCTCGGGGCTTGTTCTATTTTCGATTCACGTCCGATGAGTTGCTTTATGCGCTCGCACCTTTAGCGATAGCGATCTTGCCCATTGCCATTATCTTTGCCGGGAATTCAATTGTGTTAGGTCCTGAGGGGATCACTTGGGCCTTCGGATCTGAAAAACAAATTGTTGACCAATCGGAATGGCAGTCGAACCTTCAGCAAGCTCTACCATTAGCTTCAGTAATTGTGGCCATTTATGTGGGTATAAGATTGTTACTCACATTACCCATCGTAGCCGTACATCACAGAATTGGGTTGCTAAGGTCATGGTCAGTGAGCGGCGGTAATGTGCTACGACTTATCCTCGCGCATCTATTGCTTTTATTGGCGCTTCTCATTTTCTTCTTTTTTGTCGCCGCCGCGTTTGCGTTGTTCGGATTTGCGGGTTTTGGGAGCGGATTGTTTTCGCAAGGCGATAGTGTCAGCCAGTCTGCCTTGTCGGGCTTCATATTGACGACCGTCGGGGCGGCGTTTTTGCTCAATTACTTCTTTACCGTAACTGGCATTGCGCTCTTATCATTCAGCTATGATGAACTCACAAGCTCATCCGTTTCGTCCGGTGATCGTATTCGAGCACTCAAATCATCAGGTAGTGAGGCCTAAAGGCAATTTTTGCTCATCGCGGTCGAAAACTAGTCCAATGGGCGCGCCGGTAGGGTCGGTCAGAAACTCGACATGCCCGATACCTGGAACATCTGCTTCATAGCCCAGCATCCCCTCTATCGTTTCAGCCTCTGAAAGCGTCTCAGTCATATTGTCCGTGCCGACTATAGGAATCCATTGGGCATTGTGATCTTTTGACTGTGTTACGGGGGGAATGATGCCTAGTAGTTCTTGATAAAACGCAACGGTTTGCTTGATGTCGGGAGCGAAGAGTTGGTCCCACAAAAAGACTCCATGGGGCGGTGGGAAGTTGTGGCTCGGTGTGTGAACACAGAATAGTGCCCCTTGCGGATCGCGGATCACCGCATTGCGTCCGACGCCGGGCACATCAAAAGGGTCCCGTTCGATCGTGGCGCCCAGACGTTCGGCTTTTTGAGTCACCGCTTTAACGTCACCAACCTCAAAATAGGGAAGCCAATAGGCCGGCTGGTCGGCCGTTATCTCAATCATGCCGCCATGAGCCATGTTCTCGGCGACAATAAGAGGATAGTCTGCTTCGCCGTTGCCCCAGGCGAATTCCGTTGCGTGCTCCACATTGTATCGCCAGCCCAACAGCGTCTCATAGAAGCGTTCTGCTTTTCCGACATCGCCCGTCATCAGATCGTGCCAAACGATATGGTTCTCGCTCATGGGTCACTCCATCCAATATTCAGGCTTGTCTAAGGCCTCAGCGCATTCAACGTGTCCTGAGGGTCCGTCAAGAGCGCCAGGTTTGAGAGCCTGCACCATCCAGGCGTCGGCATGCTTTTCGGCAATGGGATAGGGCGCTTCAAAACCCAAACACCCCGCCGGCTGAAATCCAAGACGGGGATAGTAGCCCGGGTGCCCAAGCACAAAAACCAAAGCTGTTTCGGTTTGCGACAAATGCTCCAGGCCGGCGCGAATGAGGGCTCCGCCGATCCCTTGCGATTGCTTTTCAGGAACGACCGAAAGGGGCGCCAAAATTGACATAGGCGGTGTGGACGTTTCGCCGGTCAACTTTACGGCCGAAAAGAGAATATGACCGATCGCATGGTTATCTTGTACGGCAACCAAGGACAGAACCGGCTGGGCGCTAGGATCTTCCATCAGATCGCGAACCAGGCCCGCCTCAATATCGCTTCCGAATGCCAACCGATTGATTTCAAGAACCCGTCCCAATTCCGCAGGCCGGGCCTCGCGGATGGTCACATTCATTTCATGCTTTTTCTTCATGTCCATAGTCATCTTACTAGAATGGCGGCACATTACTGCATTGATGTTGATCAAGGTGACCTGACATGCCCGGAGAGCCTCGTCGAACACCAGGTGCCGGAATTAGGCGCGTCTTGCCCGGCATAGGCAAAGAACCTAAGGTTGTGATCTGATCTAAATTGATTCCGGTGAGGGGCAAATGGAACAGAACAAAATTCCTGTCGGCGAAGTTGTCAGTTCATCGCTCAATTTTGCATGGGATAACATATTTGCCTTGCTCCGTGTTGGCTGGTTTCCCTTATTGGCCAGTTGGATTTTTTCTCTCGCTGCGCAATACCCGGTGAACTCGGGCGGTGAAACGCTTTTTCCGCCCGCCGTGAATGGTGTGTTCGTGCCGGTCTCGTTTTTATTGTCTTATTTGCTGTGGGCGGTGTTTGCGGTGGCGGTCCATCGGATGATTCTATTTGAAGAGGAAGCGCCTCCCGGTCTGCTTTATTTCCGGCTGACCGGCGAAGAGCTGCGCTATTCCGTTGCACCGCTTATCATAGGTACGCTCTTGTTTGGCATCATTGGTGGTGTTTTTCTTGTTGCGCTTGGGCCGGAGATTTTGTTCGGGTTGAGCGAGGGCAACCCACCTGTGGAGGATTCCGCTGACGGCACTGCCGAAATGTCAGGGATCACAGGTTTCTTGATCTTTGTGGCTTTGGTTGTCGGCGTTCCGTTTGGTATTTTTATCGCCATGCGGCTGACGATGATTCTGCCGGCCATTGTCGATAAGGGCATATTCGCCTTCCGTCATGCTTGGGTTATTTCAAAAGGCAATGTCTGGCGGCTGATTGGGGTTCAGTTTTTGTTGTCCTTTGCCTTTACAATTCTATTTGCCGCTTTCGCCTTAGTGATCGCCATTGTGGTTGCAGTCGTTTCAGGTCTCGGAATCCCTTTGACGGAAGATGGCGAGATGAGTGGCACGCTGATTGGCACCATTGTAACAGGCGTCGGCTCTATCTTTTTTATTCTATTCCTGGGTACTGTCGCCAGTATCGCGATCCTGTCCTATAGCTATCAAGCGTTGACGGAAGAGCCGGTCGACACTTCCGATGACGGCTTCGCCGCAACAGACGAGCTTTGAGTCTTAACGCAACTTCTTTGTACGTTTATTGGTTTTTGCCTTTGCGAGGGCAGCGCGTTTTGTCACCGGCCGTTTTGTTTTGACTGTTGCCTTTTTTCGCGTCGGTGTTTTGGCCGGTTGTTTCTTTAGAAGGTCCTTTAGATACGTGCCTGTATGGCTGGCTTTGACTTTAGCGACGTCTTCCGGCGTACCGGACGCCACGATCTCGCCGCCGCCGTCGCCGCCTTCCGGTCCGATATCGATGACCCAATCGGCCGTCTTCACGACTTCCAAATTATGTTCAATGACGATAACCGTGTTGCCGGCGTCCACCAGTTCCTGCAACACTTCGAGAAGCTTACGGACATCTTCAAAGTGAAGACCGGTGGTCGGTTCATCCAAAATGTAAAGCGTTCGTCCGGTCGCGCGTTTAGATAGTTCTTTCGCCAGTTTGACTCTCTGCGCTTCACCGCCGGACAGGGTGGTGGCCTGTTGCCCCACATGGACATAGTCCAATCCCACACGGCGCAAGGTATCGAATTTCTCCCGGATGGACGGCACCGCTTTAAAGAAGTCGGCGGCTTCTTCGACGGTCATGTCGAGAACATCGGCAATGCTCTTGTCTTTGAATTTGACCTCGAGCGTTTCGCGATTGTACCGCTTTCCCTTACAAACATCGCATTCCACATAAACATCAGGCAGAAAATGCATCTCAATTTTGATGACGCCGTCACCCTGACAGGCTTCACACCGGCCGCCTTTGACATTGAAGGAGAAGCGTCCCGGTTTGTATCCCCTGGCACCGCTCTCTGGCAGGCCGGCAAACCATTCACGGATCGGTGTGAAAGCCCCCGTGTACGTTGCGGGATTTGAGCGAGGCGTTCGGCCGATCGGGGATTGATCGATGTCGATCACTTTGTCGAGAAACTCGAGCCCTTCGATTTTATCATGTTCGCCCGGATGAGCCTTGGCATTGTGAAGTCGCCGCGCCATGGCCTTGTAAAGGGTTTCGATGACCAATGAGGATTTGCCGCCGCCTGAGACGCCTGTGACGCAGATGAATGTGCCGAGCGGAAATTCGGCGGTGACATTTTGAAGATTATTTTGCCGCGCGCCGATCACCTTGATCATACGCGCGGGATTGATAGGCCGACGCGTTTCGGGGACAGGTACTTGCTTGGCCCCCACCAAATATTGTCCGGTTAGGCTGGCTTTGGACTTCATGATTTGGTGAGGTGTGCCTTGGGCGACGATCTCACCGCCATGAACACCGGCCCCAGGCCCCAAATCAAGTACGTGATCTGCCGTCAGAATGGCCTCTTCATCATGTTCCACCACCAAGACCGAATTTCCGAGATCTCGTAAATTCTGCAACGTTGTAAGAAGACGTGCATTGTCGCGTTGATGCAGACCGATGGAAGGTTCATCCAAAACATAAAGCACGCCGGTTAGGCCCGAGCCGATTTGCGAGGCGAGCCGGATCCGTTGGGACTCGCCGCCCGACAATGTGCCGGAGGCCCGGGACAGGGTGAGATATTCGAGCCCGACATTGTTGAGAAACTGCAGGCGTTCACGGATCTCTTTGAGAACGCGTGACGCAATCTCTTTTTGTTTTTTGTTGAGTTTCTTCGGCAGGTCTTCAAACCAGTGATGCGCCTGCCGGATCGACATATCGGCGACCTCGCTGATATGCAGACCGTTGATCTTCACCGCTAAGGCCTCCGGCTTCAGACGATACCCGTGACAGGCATCGCAATAACTGACGCCTTGAAAACGCTCCATCTCTTCACGGACCCAAGTGCTTTCGGTTTCCCGCCAGCGCCGCTCCATATTGTTGACAACACCTTCAAAAGGTTTCTTGGTTTCATAGCGGCGCAAGCCGTCGTCATAAACAAATGTGACGGTGTCTTCACATCCAAAGAGAATGATGTCTTTAACGTCGTCATCCAGCTCCTCCCACGGAGTCGTAACCGAAAATTTGAAGTGCCGGGCCAGACTGTCGAGGGTTTGTGTATAGTAAGGGGATGTCGAACGCGACCAAGGCGCAATGGCGCCTTCGCGGAGGCTTTTGGAGATGTCCGGCACGACGAGGTCGGAGTCAAAATAGAGTTGCGTGCCCAAGCCATCACATTTCGGACAAGCGCCAAACGGGTTGTTAAAGGAGAACAGCCTTGGCTCGATTTCATCGATGGTGAAGCCGGAAACTGGGCAAGCAAACTTTGCTGAAAACGTAATACGCTCTGGGTCTTTTTTCTTATCCGCCAATTCGGCGATGGCAATGCCGTCTGCCAGTTCCAGGGCCGTTTCAAAGGAATCGGCCAAGCGTTGCTCTAACCCTTCGCGAACGACCAAGCGATCAACGACGACATCAATGTCGTGTTTGATCTTTTTGTTCAGTGCCGGAACATCAGACAGCTCGTAAAAAGTGCCGTCCACTTTGACCCGTTGAAAACCCTTTTTCATCAGCTCCGCGAAATCACGGCGATACTCGCCTTTGCGGCCGCGCACGATCGGTGCCAATAGATAGAGCCTGGTCTTCTCAGGGAGTTCCATCACCCGGTCGACCATCTGGCTGACTGTCTGGCTTTCGATCGGCAACCCGGTGGCGGGCGAATAGGGCACACCAATCCGTGCAAACAGCAATCGCATATAGTCGTAGATTTCCGTGACCGTTCCGACGGTCGAGCGGGGATTGCGAGATGTGGTCTTTTGTTCAATAGAGATGGCCGGGCTGAGGCCTTCAATTTGGTCCACATCGGGCTTCTGCATCAGCTCAAGAAATTGCCGCGCATAGGCCGACAGACTTTCCACGTAGCGCCTCTGGCCTTCTGCATAGATCGTGTCGAAAGCGAGAGACGATTTTCCTGAACCCGACAAGCCGGTGAGAACGACCAATTTGTCTCGCGGAATTTCAACGTCGATATTTTGTAGATTATGCTCGCGGGCGCCCCGCACATGGATGGATTTTTTCGTCACGCTCTAGGCCCAGAATTCGGAAGTTGTCTCGCCGCTTTTCGGCATGAAGCACGGGCATGCCAACCCCGTCAATGTGCTTTCAGAGTGCCTCTGATGATCATTCATACCCTGCCACTTCGTCCTCAGATCAATGCTCACAGCAGATTTCATCGAATATGCATAGGACCCTGAAAAAACTGGTCTTATAGACGATTCTGGGCTATAGAACAAAAAAAGAACAAAAAGTCTGTGGATAAGTCGGTGGTGACCTGGCGGCGCCTGCTTGTTTTGTCTAATGTCCGCCGGAAGACTGAGACCTGGGTGTGTCCCAGAAAAGGGAGATTTGTGTTATGGCGGGAAGTGTCAACAAGGTGATTTTGGTCGGTAATTTGGGGGCGGATCCCGAAATTAGGCACACGCAAGATGGCCGTCCCATTGCCAATTTGCGCGTCGCCACATCGGAAAGCTGGCGGGATAAGAATTCCGGCGAGCGGCGGGAGAAAACCGAGTGGCATCGTGTGGTGATATTTTCCGAAGGTTTGTGCCGTATTGCTGAGCAATATTTGCGCAAAGGCTCCAAGGTGTATCTCGAAGGCCAATTGCAGACCCGCAAGTGGCAGGACAAAGACGGTCAAGACCGCTATTCGACGGAAGTGGTGTTGCAGGGATTCAATGCGACTTTGACCATGTTGGACAGCCGCAATAGTGGCGACTCGATGGGCTCGTCAGACTCCTTTGGCTCTTCTGCACCGGCGTCCATGGGCAACTTCCAAGACACTGAATTGGATGACGAAATTCCGTTCTAGGGCGCCAATTTCCTTGCCTTCGATGATTGCTTGGCAGACCCGGGAATGCTAGGATATATCTTGGATTCGGATGGTTCTTGCCGCTTGTTTTCCGGCAAGTGATCATACCGAAAAAAGAATGTGAAGGGGCCTCATCACGGGGCCCTTTGATGGTCGTGGGAACCCCTAAAATACGTGTCGGATACGCCTGAAACACCAGCTTCAGACTCTGAGGGCCAACCGCCCGGCGGCGAGATCAATCCGATCTCCATCGAAGACGAGCTAAAGACCTCCTATCTCGATTACGCCATGAGCGTGATCGTGAGCCGTGCGCTGCCTGATGTGCGCGACGGCCTGAAACCGGTCCATCGGCGCATTTTGTTTTCCATGCATAAAAATGGCTGGGACTGGGACAAGCCCTATCGCAAGTCTGCCCGCGTAGTCGGCGATGTGATCGGTAAGTACCATCCCCACGGGGACCAAGCGGTCTACGATGCCCTTGTGCGTATGGCGCAAGACTTTTCACTGCGTCTGCCCTTGCTGGACGGCCAAGGCAACTTTGGATCGATTGACGGCGATCCGCCCGCGGCCATGCGCTATACCGAAGTTCGCATGGGCAAGCCGGCCCATTCTTTGCTGGAAGACATCGAAAAAGACACGGTCGACTACCAGCCGAACTATGACGATAGCGAGTTTGAGCCAAGGGTTTTACCGTCCCGCTTTCCCAACCTGTTGGTCAATGGTGCAGGTGGCATCGCCGTGGGTATGGCGACCAATATACCGCCGCACAATCTCGGCGAAGTGATTGATGGTACCATTGCGGTTATCGATAATCCTGAAATCAGTGTCGACGAGCTTATCGAGATTATTCCGGGTCCGGATTTTCCGACCGGCGGATTGATATTAGGCCGGCAAGGATCACGCTCGGCGATCCATAAAGGCCGGGGTTCCGTCGTGATGCGTGGCCGGGCTCATGTAGAGGATATCCGCAAAGACCGGCAAGCGATCATCGTGACCGAAGTTCCCTATCAAGTGAACAAGGCAGCGATGATCGAGAAGATCGCCGACCTTGTGCGGGAAAAGCGCATAGAAGGCATTTCCGATCTTAGAGATGAATCGGACCGGCAAGGCATTCGGGTTGTGATTGAGCTCAAACGTGATGCCAATGCAGATGTCATTCTGAATCAGCTCTATCGTTTCTCTCAGCTTCAAACCACTTTTGGCGTCAACATGTTGGCGATCAATGGTGGCCGCCCGGAACTGCTTAATCTTCGAGATGTGCTGGATGCCTTTATCGCCTTCCGTATGGATGTCATCGCGCGCCGGACCACGTTTGAGCTGAACAAGGCGCGCGAGCGGGCCCATGTTTTGGTCGGCCTTGCCATCGCGGTTGCCAATGTGGACGAAGTGATTGCTCTTATCCGTAAAGCGCCTGACCCGGCGACGGCCCGGGCCCAATTGCTTGAACGGCATTGGCCGGTCGGCGATATCGAACCGCTGATTGCGCTCATCGATGATCCGCGTCATCGCATGAAAGATGACAAGACCATCCGTCTTTCCGAAGAGCAGGCAAGAGCCATCCTGGATTTGCGTCTGCAACGATTGACCGCTCTCGGCCGCGACGAAATCGGCGATGAGCTCAAAAAGCTCGGTGGCAAGATTGAAGACTACCTTGACATTTTGCGCTCTCGTGCGCGGGTGATGCAGATCATCAAAGACGAGTTGATGGAAGTACGGAACGAGTTTGCCACTCCGCGCCGGTCAGAGTTCGTGGAAACCAGCGGCGAAATGGAAGACGAGGATCTGATCCAGAAGGAGGACATGGTCGTGACCGTGACTCATTCCGGATATATTAAGCGCGTTCCGCTGAATATCTATCGGCCGCAACGGCGCGGCGGTCGGGGCCGCGCAGGCATGTCGACCCGGGACGAGGATTTTGTCAGTCGCGTCTTTGTGGCCAACACCCATACGCCGGTGCTTTTCTTCTCCTCCACGGGCATGGTGTATCGATTGAAAGTCTGGCGCTTACCTCAGGCGACGCCTCAAGCCCGCGGCAAGGCGATGATCAATCTTCTCCCCTTGAAGCAGGGTGAGAGTATCACCAGCGTGATGCCGATGCCCGAGGACGAAGATTCATGGGACCGTTTCGATCTCATGTTTGCCACCTCGACAGGTAACGTCCGCCGCAACAAGCTGTCTGATTTCCGCCGGATTAATCAATCGGGCAAGATCGCCATGAAACCGGGCGATGACGATTCCATTGTGGGCGTGCAGATTTGTACCGAAGATGATGATGTCATTTTGACGTCTGCGAACGGCAGATGCATTCGCTTCCCCGTTACCGATGTGCGTGTCTTTACCGGCCGCACGTCAACCGGTGTCCGGGGCATCAAATTGAGTTCAGACAAAGAACTCGGCAATGATGCCGTGATTGCGATGACCATCGTACGGCATGTGGATGTCACACCGGCGGAAGCAAAGGGATATCTGCGCCAGGCAAACGCCATGCGCCGGGCAGCGGCTGGCGAGGCGGCTGAACCCGAAGTGCCGGACGAGGATGATTCAGGGGTGGAAGCGACAACGCTTACACCGGAACGCTATGCGGAACTGGGGGCCTATGAGCAATTCCTGCTGACCGTTTCGGAGAACGGCTACGGCAAACGCACATCCGCTTATGAATACCGTACGGCGGGCCGCGGCGGTAAGGGGATCATCGCCATGACCGTCACGAAACGGAACGGTAAACTGGTCGCCTCATTCCCGGTTGAGGAATCCGATCAAATCATGCTGGTGACGGACGCGGGGCAATTGATCCGCTGTCCCGTAAATGACGTCCGTGTCGCCGGCCGAAACACCCAAGGGGTGACCTTATTCCGCACCGCCGAAGGCGAAAGCGTTGTCTCGGTCGAGCATTTGGGAGATGTCGGCGCCGACGACGATAATGAAGAATCGGATGGAGAAGACTCTGCCTGATGTTGCGATGGACCCGTCAGCTATGAGCGAAGCAAAGAAGCGAGTTGGTCTTTACCCCGGAACCTTCGATCCTTTGACGAATGGTCATCTCGACATTATCCAGCGCGCGCTGAAATTGGTGGATGAATTGGTCATCGGTGTCGCCAAGAATGAAGACAAAAAGCCGCTCTTTTCGTTAAACGAACGTGTCGAGATGGTTGAGCATGAGTGCCAAGCCTTGGCCGATCAGACAAAGCAATTGATTTCCGTCAAACCTTTCGATGGCTTGCTGATGCATTATGCCGAAGAGATTGAGGCCGGCATTATCATTCGTGGATTGCGGGCGGTTTCCGATTTTGAGTATGAGTTCCAGATGGTGGGGATGAACGCGCGGTTGAACCCGGATATACAGCTGGTGTTTTTGATGGCCGATGCGGCCCATCAATCCATTGCATCGCGCCTTGTGAAAGAGATCGCTCGGCTTGACGGTGACATTAGCAGTTTTACGACGCCTTATGTGGCGGAGAAACTTTTGGCGAAGATCAAATAACAGTTTTGGGGCTTGGGGGCCTCATGATTAGGAGAGGGCAGTGATATGCGTAACCTCATAGCAGCCTTTGCGCTGATACTGGCAAGTGTGCCTATGGCAATTGCCAAAGAGATGGATCCGGAAAACACGTTGTATCTCGACCTGAAAGATGGCCGGGTGACCATTGAGATGTACCCGGAATTTGCACCGGAAACGGTGAAGCGGATCAAGACGTTGGTCCGGGAAGGTTTTTACGACGGGATTGTTTTTCATCGGGTGATTGAAGGCTTTATGGCGCAGACGGGCGATCCGAAAGGCGACGGCACGGGCGGTTCGCAGTATCCGGACCTGCCGGATGAATTCAACATCAAGCGTCATTGGCGTGGTATTGCCTCGATGGCCAATTCAGGGGTGCCGAACAGCGCCAATAGTCAGTTTTTTATTATGTTTGCGGACAATCGCAACCTGGACGGAAAGTACACAATTTGGGGACGCGTGATTGACGGCATGAAACATGTCGACAACATCAAGCGCGGTGATGAATACAATAATGGCACCGTGGCGGCACCGGCAGACCGGATTGTAAAAATGGTTGTGGCCGCCGACGTGGGTCCGGTGGAAGAAGCGCCGGAGGAAGAAGAGAGTGCGGCCGCCCCGGCAACCCCGATGCAAAAACCGGAGGCCGAAGGCGAAACTGAGTCTTCTAATCCGAATGAACTTTGAGCGGTCCGCTCAAAGAGACTAAAAATTTTGGAGAGATTTTATGAGTGATGAAGTGTCACTTGAAGATGTGATTGTGCTGACATTGCCTTGGGGCGAGGTTAAGATTCAAACCCGGCCTGATTTGGCCCCTATTCATGTGTCGCGGATCAAGGAATTGGTCCGCGAACAATTTTACGACGGCATTGTCTTTCATCGTGTGATCGACGGTTTCATGGCACAGACGGGTGACCCTACTGGGACGGGGATGAGCGGATCGGGCCAAAAACTGGCGGCTGAATTTTCGGACGCGCCGCATAATCGTGGCGTCTGTTCCATGGCACGAGCCCAAGATCCGGACAGTGCCGACAGTCAGTTTTTTATCTGTTTCGCCGATTCCGGCTTCCTTGACGGTCAATATACCGTCTGGGGTGAAGTGATCGAAGGCATGGAGCATGTGGATCGCATTAAGCGGGGTGAGCCGGTGCAGGACCCTGATGCGATCGTCTCCATGCGCGTCGCCGCGGACCTTTAGTGGATCGAAGCGCGGTCATTCATGCGCGTTGATGATTTCGACTTTGACTTGCCGGAAGACCGCATTGCCTTGCGGCCCCTGGAAGACAAAGAGCGCGCCCGTTTGCTTGTCGTTAGCGGTCTTACTCTTCGCGATGCCGTCATTGCGGATCTGACGCAATTGCTGCGGCCTGGGGATCTGTTGGTCAGCAACAATACCAAAGTCATCCCGGCCTTTCTCAAAGCCACGCGGCCGCCGCGGGATGTGGGTGGTGGGACGGCGCCGGTTGAGATTGATCTCAACCTCCATCGGCGTATGGCCCCTGACATGTGGGCCGCCTTTGCCAAGCCGGCAAAACGGTTGGCTGTCGGCGACAGTCTTGCGATCGGCGGCGGTGATGAGCTGAAGGCCGAAGTGATTCAAAAAAATGCCGATGGCGAGGTGCATTTGCGCTTTAACAAAAGCGGTGCCGGCCTCGACCGGGCGATTGAGCAGTGTGGTAGCATGCCGCTGCCGCCCTATATCTCGTCAAAGCGTGAGATCGATGCGCAAGACGCCTCTGACTATCAAACCATTTTTGCCTCCAAGGAAGGCGCGGTGGCGGCACCGACAGCCAGTCTGCATTTTACCCAAGATCTCTTGGAACGTCTGGAAGCGAAGGGGATTCATCGCGCAGAGCTCACTTTGCATGTGGGGGCCGGCACTTTTCTTCCGGTTAAGGTCGAGGATACACAAGACCATGTCATGCATGCAGAGTGGGGTGAAATTTCAGAAGCGGTCGTGGATCAGATCAAGCGCGTCAAATCAGACGGCGGCCGGATCGTCGCGCTCGGCACAACCACTTTGCGTTTGCTGGAAAGCGCCGTCGACGGCCATCGCCAGATCGTACCCTTTGCGGGCGAGACGGATATCTTCATCACGCCCGGATTCCGGTTTCAGGTCGCCGATTTGTTACTGACCAATTTTCACCTACCGCGTTCCACTCTCTTTATGCTGGTCTCCGCCTTTGCCGGGCTAGAGCCCATGAAAGCCGCCTACGCCCACGCCATTCGGTCCCAATACCGGTTTTATTCCTACGGTGATGCCTGTTTGCTGGCCCGTCACGATTTGGCCGAAAAGGCACAATAGATCATTATTTTAGCGATCGTGGTTAATCTCGAGCGCCCGTGGGACTCGCGCAAGGCGCGGAAATCTGCCACTCTAGCGCCATTGGGTGGGTAAAGGTGCGGTCGCCGGTGTGTTCGGGCGCCAGGGCGCCAGTGCGTATTAGGGGAGACAAAGTAGGCCGTGACCTCAGAAGTCGTTCTCATGAATAACAAGGCAGTGGCCGTGGCGGCGGACAGTGTCGTGACCGTGGCCGTGGACGGTGTGCCGCGCAAAACCTTTACCGGGGTGCAAAAGCTCTTTGAGATTTCCAAAGACCGTCCGGTGGCGATGATGATCTATGCCAATGCGGAGATCATGGGGCTGCCGTGGAAGACCGTGATCAACAGCTATATCGCACAGGCCAAAAATCCAAAGTTTGCCTCCGTCAAGGAATATGCCGACGACTTCTTCAAATATCTGGACAAGAACAGCAAGTTGTTTCCGGAAAAGCTTCAGCGTGAACAATATGAGCTCATGCTGAAGAGTATGATCTACACGATCGAAGCGCGTGCCCAACAGATCAGGAGTTTCATCGCCGGCACCCAAGGCGGTACCTTAAATGAAAACGAAGCCATCAATATGGCGATCGGTCAGATCTATGACCGTGTGACCTTGGATGAGTGGGACGAGCAGCGCAAAGATCTGACATTCTTTCCGCAGGGCTATGCAGACTCGCTGACCAAAAAATACAAAGCCGAAATTGAAGGCGTTATAGAGAATTTTATTGCCAAGCACGACATTAACGACGCTGCGACTCAAAAGCTGCGCGATCTGCCGGTGCTGATTGCGACTAAACACTATTTTCCGCAAGGCTGGCCCTATTCGGGAATTGTGTTTGCCGGCTACGGCAAGGGGCAGATCCACCCTGAGATTTGTTCTTATGAGGTCTCTAACGTGATCGGCGGTTATCTGAAAAGAGGCGATCATATTTTCAGCACGTTGAGTAATGATGAGCCCGTGGTCATTCAGCCCTTCGCCCAAGACCGAATGATCCGTACACTGCTTTATGGGATTGATCCCTATTTGGAGTCGCTGATTATTTATAAGACATTCGAATTGGTGCCGCGGCTCATGGACCAAATCTTAGGCGCGGTCCCCAATCTCACCGATGAGCAGGCTGAAAAGGCTTTGGAAGCCATGCAAGAAGAGGATTTGGGAGAGACCATCAACGACTTTTTCGGATCCATTTTTCAGCATCAGGCAACCTATCATATGGTGCCGATTTATAGCGCCATCCAAGCACTGCCTGAGCACGAATTGGCCAATACGGCCGAAGCTTTGGTCAATTTGAACTCCTTCCAACAGCAGGTAAGTTTGGAGGTTGAGACCGTCGGCGGCGACATTGATGTGGCATTGCTGACCCCCACTGAGGGATTTGTTTGGGTCAAACACCCCAAACACAAGCAAAAACAGATCATATCCTAGCGGGGCAGATTTGTGTTAATATGGTTGCGTAACGAGAGAGTTGAAAATGCCTAAATCACTGAGAGATGCATTCGGCAAAAGCCGCCGGCAAGACAATGTGAAGATGCAGGATCTGCAGGGCAGGGTGCATTATAACTCGCCCCGGGCCGCCGAGAGCTGGGACGCGCCGGAACACTATTTGCGGTTTGAAGACCGGCCGGTTGCGGATGCCATGAAAGTGCTGTCCGATTACCGCCATGACATTGCGCAAACCGCGGACGGCCGGTCGGCTCAGCAAGTCTTTGCCGAGCGCCGGGCCAAAGTCCTGAAAGAAGTGTCGCAAGCCAAAGACCTGCGGAAAGAAACCATGCAGCAAAAAGCTGCCAAGCCGTTTGTGGACTTGGATGAGGCAGCCACCAAATCGCGCAAGCGGGGTTGGCTGTCGCGCATGTTCGGCCGCAACAGCGCTTGATCTTGGTCTAAGCCCCGCGCATAAAGCGCTGCATGACGTCTAAGAATATCCAATTTGAGCTTCTGGCCCAGGAAGGCGAGGCCCGTTGCGGTGTGTTGAAAACACCGCGTGGCGACATCCGCACCCCTGCTTTTATGCCGGTGGGCACTCAAGGAACTGTCAAGGCCATGTTGCCCGAGCATGTGCGTGCCACCGGGGCGGATGTGCTGCTCGGCAATACTTATCATTTGATGTTGCGGCCCACCGCAGAGCTCATCAATGAGCTGGGCGGCCTTCATAAGTTTATGCTCTGGGATGGTCCCATCTTGACGGATTCAGGTGGCTTTCAAGTCATGTCTTTGGCGTCCTTGCGCAAAATGAGCGAGGACGGTGTCACCTTCAGCTCTCATATTGACGGATCAAAACACAGCCTGACTCCGGAGCGAGCCATTGAGATTCAGTGTTTGCTCAATGCGGATATTCAAATGGTGCTGGATGAATGTACGCCGTTTCCGGCGACAGAAGAGGAAGCTGAGAGGTCCATGGAACTTTCCATGCGTTGGGCGGCCCGGTCGAAGGAGGCCTTCGGCGATCGGCCGGACCAAGCACTATTCGGCATTGTCCAGGGCGGGATCTATCGTGACTTGCGCGAGCGTTCGATCCAGGCGCTAACGGATCTGGGGTTTGACGGCTATTCCATCGGTGGGTTGGCGGTCGGCGAGGGGCCGGACCTGATGAAACAAGTGCTCGACTATACGGCGCCCGCCTTGCCGCGCGAAAAGCCTCGCTATCTCATGGGGGTGGGCAAACCGGAAGATATGGTCGCTGCCGTGTTGCGGGGCGTGGACATGTTTGACTGCGTGTTGCCGACCCGCTCAGGCCGCCACGGTCAGGCTTTTACCCACAGAGGCCCCATTAATTTGCGCAATGCGCGCCATGCGAAAGATCCGCGGCCCATTGACGCCGGCAGCGATTGTCCGGCCTCGTCGCGATACAGCCGGGCCTATTTGCATCATCTGTTCAAGGCGGGTGAGTATCTGGGGCCCATGCTGTTGAGTTGGCATAATTTGCATTATTATCAAGAGCTTATGTCAGGTCTTAGAGAGGCCATCTCAAATGGTCAGGTCACGGGTTTCGTGGAAGGGTTTCACGCCCAAAGGGCTGAGGGGGATATCGAGCCTTTGTAGGCGACCCCTTGCATCAAAAACCCCGGCAATTCAGGCTGAATCCCTGAAACAGCCATTGACCACAAACGACTCTGACCTTATGTTCCGCTCGCTTTTCACGCATTTGTGGGCCCGTAGCTCAGTTGGTAGAGCAACTGACTTTTAATCAGTGGGTCCCAGGTTCGATTCCTGGCGGGCTCACCATTCTTTTCAATGACTTATCCAAAAAAATCTAAATCTGCCTGAGCGGCGATCCTCGCGAGGGTAAACCGGGTTGCAATGATTCAGTCTCCGGGGCGACTGCGGATTTTTTAAAACCCCGGTAGCACTAGACAATTTGTCTTGGAAATCCAGCAAAACAGGCAGCCGGATACACCAGAATAAAAGCAGAACATAGACCAGGAATTGACCGGAAGATGAGTGGATTTCAAGTAGAAAGAGTTGGAAACCGCTCGGGCGCTAGCTAGCGCATGAATAACGTTCTGTATACTGGACTTTATGCCAGCTGGGTGATCGCCAACTGTTTTAGTGCCTTAAAAGCTCGAATTTTAGTTCAAGTACCACCTTTGCCCAGCAGCTCTATTTGGAAGCTAGCAAGTGGAGGAATTATACCGAATCAGAGTCCGGAGGACCTCCAGCTACTCTTTGCCAACCACCGAATTCTACCCTTTGATATAGCTGTCCTTCACCCCAGCCAATAGTTGCCCCTGTGTCAGCGACGCAATCTGCACACAGAAATGCCCGCCTGTCTCCTTGTCCGGGCACTTTCGCATCGACCAAAAAATTTTCCTCAGCAAAGGCGCACTTGCACAGGTCGCAATTACCAGCAAAGTCGGAGGCCTTATGTTGAGGCCCACCCGATGACGATTTGTCGATGAGTTTGCGTAGTGGTTTTTCATTGCAGCTCCCATCAACGATACCGCCACTGATGCGCCGAGCCACTTTTGTCACCAGGTGTTTCATAAATGTTGTTTCGCGTTCAAAGAAGCCTGCTAAAGAACTAAAGAGAACAATCGACTCACTTTCTCTCCAAGTGCTATTATGCCACTCAAAAAATTTGCGATCGTCATCAACTGCGTCGCATCGATAGGAGGCATATTGTATCCCAATATAATCCAATAGTTCAGAGTCTCTTGATTCTCTGTATCCCCAACTCGCACTCATCAAAAGCTCACCGATATCTCCGTTGTAGAATCTATCGATAACGTGTCTGAAGGTTTTTTTGTTACGTCCAGCTGCAAGTTCCCCAAAGAACAAAGTGGCTGCTACTCCGTTTTTATTGACAGTCATGCAATATGTTGGGACAAACAATTCACCTTGCTCTTGTGTAACTGCAAAAAACAGAGTGAAAAGTCCTGTTGACGGGTTAAAGATAGAAATATCAACCTCGCCGTCGGGATAATCTTTTTCGATTTCGTCAAGGTGTGCCAGAATATTCGCACCCCAAACGGGGTTAAGGGATAGACATTCGCTGATTTCTGCTCGTGCAGAGGAAAGCTGAGACTTGCTGGCAATTGAGATGCTACGCGTAAACTTTTGACCTGAACTTCCAGTTTCGCCGCAAATTTCAGAAATAATGGTTTGATCCGTTAGCAGCGTATTCCGAGCCAGAGATCCATATCGCTTTATTTCAACAAACGACCAGCCCTCATCGTCAATCAGGCGCGTACTGAATTTTGCAGGGTAACCGATTTCGTATCGTTGATTGTAAGTCTTCGGATCTGCTGCAAATAGATCCTCGTGAAGAGTACAGAGGATCTCTTCCTCCTCCATGTCTTCTAGAACTTCTTGCAACTGCACCATGTCCTCACCCGCGCGCTTTAGTGCCTCAAGGCAGGCTTCCTTTGATAGAAGTTGAGGAACGAAATAGAGGATGTATTTGAACTCCTCCATCTTCTCTAATTGCTTATCTATGTCTTCGTAGTCGATTTCGTCTGCAAACTGGCGACGGACATTCGCCATACTCTCTCGTGTAGCGGCCATGACCTTCTCATGATGTCCAGACGGTGCTTTGAGTACTACGAGAATATAGTCATCAAAACCCTTCGAACTGTTCGCTTTTGAATAGCTCTTAACTCCCCGCATGAGTTCGTCTTCATCTGTATAGAAATTTAGTTCGTGCCAAGGTGACAATGTCCGCCCTGCTGTGATTTTGAGAGGTATTACCTTCTGACTGCTCAGATTGTTTGGGTCAGAAATATCGAGCAAGATGCCTGTAACGTCTAATGAGGTTTCTGAGTAAAATCTTGAGAACGGCACCAGCAGCTCGTTCCAAACCGTCGAGACAATCATCGTTCGAATTTCATCGTCGCGGACCCCGAGGTGAGCTTTTACGGCCTCCACGTACTTGAGTACCTCATGAATAGCCTGTCGAGACGAGCTATCGCTTTTTTTGAGCTCGATGATGACCCAGTTATTTTTCCCGTCACGGGCGACGATATCTATGAAGCTCTTGGTGCTTATCTTGTTTGGAACGTACTTTTCCTTGTCAAGAAATTTTAGACCCTTTTCAAGACATTCGAGCTGATCAATAAGTATGTCCTGGATATCAGACTCTTGCATTTTTGATGTTCGATCATTTTTACTGGTGGTGAGCGTTGAATTTTCGCATGCAAAAAGAAAATATCGAACAGAGTAACCTGGGCGGGTATATTGAGCAATAACGACTTTTAGTATACGTTTGATTTATGGAAAACAAGTTCACCTTCGGCGGGCAGACGTACACTTTTGTTGGTTCATTTAGAATCGTTGCTTGAAAGCAAAATGAGTAGAGAGAAAATTATCTCAGAGATACGGCGATTGGCGACTGAACTCGGTGAGCCACCGGGTAGCAATAAGTTTCGCAGTGAGACCGGCATTTCAAGAACTCAATGGTACGGAAAGTATTGGTCGAAATGGAGCGAGGCTCTAGCAGATGCAGGTTTTTCGCCTAACTCTCGAATGATGGCAATACCTGAGACAGATTTGCTTGATGCGATCATAGACCTATCAATCCAATTAGAACATTTCCCTAGTGAAGGAGAGTTGCGTCTAGCGAAGAATGACAACTCTAGTTTTCCATCTCATTCAACAATACACAGTCGCCTAGGTAGGAAGCCAATCTATGCGAAGGCTGTTTTGGCGCGAGCTAAGGAACGCAACATTGATCCTGCTCTATTAAGGATATTCGAGGTAGAGGCAGAGTCAGCGCTCGTCGAGGATGAGACTGAAGTCGAAGCTAATACCATCGACGGATTTGTCTATCTCCTAAAGTCAGGACGGTACTACAAAATAGGCAAAACAAATTCATTGGATCGTCGGCAATATGAAGTAGGTCTACAAATGCCAGAAGGTGTGCAGCCAATCCATTCGATCAAAACGGATGACCCAAGCGGTATTGAGGCTTATTGGCACAGGCGCTTTAAAGACAAACGCCTGAATGGTGAGTGGTTTAATCTCTCAAAGGCAGATGTGAGCGCTTTCAGGAAAAGAAAGTTTATGTAATATCTTGGGCGTTATGTTCTGTGAGAATTCGGATTCTACCGTTGCGTTTCTGCTATCCGTTTTTACTGATTGGCTCGCCAAGAAGCCACTATATAGGAAATAAGAAAGTGTCTGAGTCTGCAGTGTTGCTTAATGCTGGCATTGCTAGAATCTAAGGTAGTGTCTGCTAGCGGGAGATAGTCGAAGCTTAGGGCTTGCGGATACATACTTGTAGAGCGTTCCGTTCGAAAATTCGCGGCAATATATGTGCTATATTGGTTTAAAGTTATGATCTCGAAATATGGTTTGTTAAAGGCATGCCAAATTCTAGACTCCAGTTTCTAATAGACAACCTTCAAGAGAGCCTCGACGTCGAGGTTAAGAATTGGCTTAACGGCCTTGCTGACAACGGCGATAAAGCTTCGTTGGCCAAAGAAATCATCGCCCTTGCAAATAGTGGCGGCGGATACATCTTTATTGGCTTCGATGACGAAGGTACGGATTTCACTGAATTGGAGCCGCAAGAAGGAGAGCTTCAGGCTTTTACTCAAGATGCAATCGCAAGCGTCATTCAGCGATATGTGACGCCTCCTTGCCAATGCCGTATTGAACTGATTTCAAAAACGGGATCGAAAAACCGACACCCTGTTATCGTTGTTCCAGGTAACCACCGTACGCCTCTATTTGCTGCACGAGGAGGTCCGGATGGAGAGCTACAGTCGAGTAAAGTTTACGTTCGTCGACCTGGCGGAAATAGCGAGCAGGCCCGCACGCAAGATGATTGGGAAAAACTAATTGAGCGGATTGTCAAAGCAAGACAGTCAGAGATGCTTTTTGCAATAAGAGAAGTGCTGGAACCTTCTACTCACAATATCGTTGAAGAGGCAAACACGCTTGAGAAATGGCGGGATGAGAATATCTATCTGTGGGAACAGATCGTTGGTGCTTTTGATGGGAAGGATCCAAGACGCTTGGTGAGTGGTTATTGGACGGTATCTTTTGTTATGAGCCCTTTTGAGAAGGTGAGTCTGAGTGAGTTGAACTCAACATTGGAACGAGAAATACCTGCATACTCCGGTTGGCCTCCTTTTACTTATCTTCACCGGAGTCCAGTAAGACCCCATGCACAAGGAGATTTCATTTCTGCATACTTAGGTGCGCTGGAGGAAAACGAAAAACCCGAAGATCGCGTTGAACGTTCGGACTATTGGCGTATTTCTCGCGACGGTCGTGGTTTCATGCTTCGACCAATGCAGGAAGATCACGCCGACTATGTGGCTCACATCAAACCGCGACCTGAAGGTCCGTTCTTTGATTGGACGACGCCAATCTATCGAATGACCGAGATACTGAAGTTCATACAAATACTAGCTGAGAAATATGGGTATGAGAGCACTTCGTTTAAATTGCTAGTGAGTTATCACAATGCAGCGGGGCGCCGTCTTCAGCAACATAATAGGCTGTATACACTTCACGATGGGGCCATTTGTCATAATCCTCAACCGGAAAGTAGTATTGAAGGGTTAATCTCGGAAATAGACACGAATATAGAGGAATTGATTTATTCCCTCCTGGCGCCGATTTATGAGCAATTTAGTTTTACTGAATTACCACGAGTGCTAGTTAATAAGATTGTTGCTGAAGTTCTCGGATATCGAAGATATTTGTGAATAGCTCTAATGACGATTGGTTTGATAAGAGTTTAGCATGTAAGAAATATAGAGACTAAGAGACAGTATTGTTTCTCATAGCGGATGTTGCTGGAGCCCATGTTAAAATCAGCTAGAAATCCAGAGCAATTATTACGAATAACAACTCGAAATCCCAATTTGTGATTCATCTATGCCGATCAAGCGCAAGACCGTTGTTACAAACTGATAAAGTAGGTTGCTATTAACTGATTGAATAGATGGTTCCTCAGTCTTACCTAATTTACTATGTCCAAAGATATCGATCGAATAGATAGGGTTGTAAAATTCATAGGGTCATTCATCCTTGAGTTTTCAGCATTTATGCCAATCATTGCGATTTTGTATAGAAAATATAGCGGCCTAACAGATGCTGAAATAGAAAGAGGTTTTTTGTCTCTTCGAGATGATGGAGCTCGATTGGAAGAGTTCAGAAGTCTAACCCTGAGGCTGCCGGACACTCTCCAAGAAAAGCAGACCCTGGTTGAAATGGCGGAGCGTACTATTGAGGTTTGCCGATTTAGAGCGGTATTAGCTCATGGTGTTTTAAGTGGTGATCGGCTTCATGATGATCCGGAGATTGTGCCCAACGTCTTTCATGCAAATGCCAAGTTTAAAAAGATTACGCTATCAGAAGCTAATATGCGGAGATACATGAAGCAGTTAGTTCAGATGTCTGTTATTGCGAAGGGCCTTTTGCCAAGAGGCGTGAAAGTTGATCTAGGAGCGCACTCGATCGTCATCGAAGAGTTGGGAGGAAAGTCAAGCGAGGAAATATTCGACGAATTAGATATTCCTTCGAACTTGGAAGATAAGGCAAATAAAAGAGTCGCTGTAAAGTTTGTGTACTCTGTTTCTAGGACAGTATCTGGCGGCTCCATAATACAATTTCATAGGCAAGAACGCATCCAACAGATATCCGGCCAGCCTGATGAGTTTGGTTGGCCGACAATACGTCAACTACATATAGCGGAACGCGATTTTTTGGAACAATGGCAGTACTTTGAGCCAAATGGATATTTAATCCAATATGAAGCCGTCCCCGCTGACGGATCGCGAGGGCGCTTTAGTGAATATCGCGCTAATCTCGGTGCTTAGCTTTAAGTGATTTGTTGCGACATAGAAATAGCATTCCTAATGCCGCCAAATAGATGCCTGAAGATTGCTACCGGCCAAAAAGACAATTCGACATCCTCGAAAAATGGCTGATAATTGTTTTTGCTCCCGAAGATATTGGAAATCGCTCCTCCGGGTGTATTGCCATCCGATGGCTACTTTTGCTAGCATATTGATATCAGATGGTGGGGGCGATCTGGATGGCAATTTCAGAAATTATAAGGGAAAAAACCAAACAGGGGTGGGGTGTCTTTTCCGTCTTCACGACTTTATTGGGTCTAGCAAGTTATACCGAAAATTTGGAGACTTGGCGCCGTTGGATATCATCTTCTTACAACTGGGTCGTCGCCTTAGTGCCCTCACCACTAGACCTCATCTTTAGCCTACTCAAACTGATTCCCATTCTCATCGAATTCTATCGCGCTGCAGTCTATCCCGTTGTGGAAACATTGCTTCCCGATATTAAGCTTCCGCCATGGGCTATAGATATTGCATTCATAGCGCTCCTCACAGTTACTGGAGGATTCAAGCTATGGATCTTCGCTAAGGTGAGATGGACTCAAACTGTCAGCGCGATGCGTGAGGCTACGCGGATGGAATTAGAAGAGCGTGGGAAGGGTTTCGTTGAATTCTTCTTCGAGCGAAACTTGGCGCGATCAACTGATATGAAACAGTTAAAGGCGCGACTGTTGCGAATTCGAGTCGTGGGGACGGCCGCAATTTTGCTACTCTTGGCATTTCTTTTTGCGGTCGATTATTACGTTCGAGGCAATGATGGCAGTTCCGTTCCTCAAATCGAACAACTACAACCAAGTGAGGGGGACGACCCAGCGGATCCATCACCTTCAGACTGATTTATGCTTGGCTTCCGTTACAGACGATGGATCGTGAAGCGTTTGAAACGAGTTTTTCGATTATAGACTCAATGTTGATTTGGTTTGTTTCTAGTAAAGTGGATTTTTGCAGTGATCTATTGGGAATGAATCCTTTGCTCAATAGGCTTTCGAAGGAGCTCAAATTATGTCTTGGTGGTTTGAAAAAGCTGGTCGGCTTCAAGGTTTGACCAGCATTTCCGAGCAGCAGAACGAAACTGATCATGACACGCAAACGGTATACAAAGCGGTCGTGAACACTCGGGAGGACGTCGTAATGTTAGTTTCACTTTTGGACTCAGCCAATGCTCAATTGCAAAGCATCAAGGTGGCACTATACCTTTTGGTTGGAATAATGGCTTCTTTAGGGGTAGGTGCTGTTTTGGTAGGTTGAGTCCAATTACAACAGAATTACACGCTCTGATAAGGGTTTTGAAAGCTGAAGCACGTTTAGCTCTTTACGAATAAAATCTTCCGTATCGTGAGGATATCAAATGAAAACCAACTCACTCTTTCTCATAAGCTCGCTGGCAGCAATTTTGATCTCCGGGTGCGCCAGTGTTGATAGTGCCAAAATCAACAGACTCGATGAAAACACTGCTGTTTGGGTTACTTCTTCAAACTTCTCTGGTTCAAACTGTGAAAACAAAACCTACTCAGAATCTCTGATTTACAGTAAGAGCCTCTTTGACATTGAAACTGATGAGCAAGTTCGTGTTGATCTGCTCTTGTTAGACATTAACGGTCAAGAAACCGGAATAACAGGATTGATTAGAGCCAGCGGAAACCTGAGCGACTCTGACGCGAGAATCCTGAGCGTGGATAGCCCACTGAATGATATTAAGCTGGCACGAGATGTGGACTACGTAATAAGAACCAGCGTTCCGCCCAGACCAGCGCCAATGCATGAGAGAACAGGCATATATTTGCTTTACGCGGTGAAGGAAAATGGTGGAGGTCGCCGAACAATCGCTCCGATTTCTAAACCTAATTCACTTGGTCAGCCTTCGTGTGATCGTTTGCAATAAGATTCTCCTGCCGAGTTCTCTGGGATTTTGACCGATTGGGCCTTCTTGCTTTGATCAATGTCGCGGTTGGGTCATTAGTGGAAATGCACTTGGGTAGTAGGAGTGTTGGCTTTTGGTTCGAAGCCGACATTTTGTCTCTAACTAGTGATGCGCTAGGGGGCGACAGCATTGGCATCTAATTGAGGGGTGGTTTGGTGGGGGTGGCTTAATCTTTTTCGAAAACGCGAGAGCGAACTCAGGGACATCTGCCGTAGTGATGTCCCTGATTGAAATTTGGACGGATAGCCTACAGGTGTGAACATTAAAGGCTCTCACTTTGCTAGCTTCACCGGATTTTGCATTTGCCTGTCCTCGCGCAACTGCGATAGCAATTTCGGGACTTGGTGCGCCGTTTTCATCCCAGAACTTTCTGCTTTCATTTCGGTATATGTTTATTTGCTCGAGCCTCCGTCGTCCTAGAATAGTCTTAGGTTCTGTCGTGTAATTCAATATTCGGATGACTGCTTGGGCATAGGGACCAAATCGAAATTGTGGAGCTGAGCGGCAGAGAATGAGATTTTCTTGAACTTGGTCATCTATCTTATTCCGCTCGACATTGTCGCGGCTTGATTTTCTCAAGCGACACAGCCGCGCGCCGCCCTTGTGATTGACCATGACTATCTTCTGCCCGAGCTTATTTAGTTCTTTACGAAATTCGGCAAAATCGCGTAGTGGGCTAGCCAATTTTAAGCGCTTAGTTTCGTGGTAGAGCCAAGCCAGGTCATGCCTTTTTAGAATATCAAGTTCCATCGGCTTAAACGGATACTTGATCGCTTCATCGGGTTTCTCCAGACGCCCGCAATCCTTCCAAATTACTCCGCCAAGACGTCGTTTCGTCCAAGATAGAAATTCCGACCACCGTTCTTTTGATAGTATTTGCCGCGGTGCATAAAGAATATTTGCATGTGGATGTAGTGACCGATCAAGGTTTACTGTGAACTCGATGCCTCGGAATAGTACTGCAACATTCCAATCGCGATCCGCTTCATGAGCCCATCTTGAGATCGCGCGCTGACCCGCTTGGATTGATTGTCTTAGGTCACCGAAAACTGGAACGCGAACTCCGAACGTCACGACTGCATATCTCAGGTATTTCCCAAGAGCATGATGAAGATGGAAGTACCTCAGAGCATTTAGTATCGGTCGCCTTTCACGCTGGGCGATAAGCGGTAGGAATCGAATAGCTCTGTAGTTCTCTGTTGTTTGGAATTCCCCGGTAACCTCGCCTAAGTCGATAACGTTGTCGGACTCCAATCGAGCTCGTATGCCTAAACTCTCCAGCGCCAGTGCAATTCGCTTTGTCTGACTTGCCAGAGCCTGGTAACGGCTGCTTGCCTTCCTCCATTGCTCCGGTGATTGCTGCCAGCCCGTATTTGCCGCCAATATATCAAAGAATGATAGTGGGGTAGGTGCAGCAGCATCCAACCTTTCATATATGGAGATATTCGGAATGCTCATTTCCAACCTCGTTCCTCGGTTGGAGCGGGGCGCTGCCCCGCACCCCGGGATATTTCAAGAAGGGTATTGGCTGTTTTGAAGCTTGAGATTTGCCGCAAATGCGGAGTAAGATTTGAAAGTGGTACAGCCGGGGACGGCGATGGCCACGAAGGGTATTGAAGGCCGGAGCTTTTTGCTTCGGCCTTTGCCTTTCGCGCCGGCATCAATGCACCGTAGCGCCTGCGGCGCCCTCTATGCCGAGGCAAGTCCGATCAACATAAGTGATATAGATTTTGCTCAGAAGCGTGGTTGACCACTGATCGCCATGCATGCGCATGAAGAATATGGTTTCAGCCAGCCAATAACCGATCATTGCGTCTTGCTGGAGTTTTCTATTCGTCGATCCTGCATGCTTTTGCAACAAGACACTAGACACCACTTCCCGGTGTCGATTGTAGATCTCGGGATTGAGGGCTTCGTAGTGCTTGATGATTTTTCGAAGAACGCCAGCTTCCCAGCGTAAGTCCTTCGTGCCGGGTACGGCCGCGGCAATCTCAGCATTGAAGAAAGTCAGAGCCTCATGCAACGCCCAAGACATCGTTGCCAATTCGGCGGTTTCGCGGTAAATATTTGTTCTAATAATTTGGGCCATGACGGTGGTCCTCAAAAATTAGGGCCTCATACGCACTGGCGGTGCGGGAGGCCCTTTTTCGTTCCTAGTTTTCGTCGAAATCTTCGTATTCTAGATCATCATCTTCGAGATCATCTTCGTCCTCAAAAGAGTCGTAGTCCTGTTCCTTGTTGAGAACGTCCTCACGCGCTGCCAAACGATCTTCAATCCAATCGTCGACTTCGTCTTCCAACCAACCAATCGACCTTGGTCCTAATTTTACACGCTTGGGAAAGTCGCCGCGTCCTTCAAGCCGATCGATTGTCCAGCGACTGAGCCCGGTCTTTTCCTCTAGCGTGGGCAACCTGCAGATCTTCATAATCTTCCTCCTGAGAAGTCCTGCACGCCATCGACACGACGTGCTCTTGAGGAAAATTTAGAAAACCGTGGGTGCGGAGTGTTGGAACATAATCACTATGTCCGGAACATATTTATTGTGTCCAACTATCGTGAAAAATGGCGAGCTTTGACGGTGGTTTGAGCGAAGTGAAAAATCGCATAACCGTATTTGGACAATTCGAATATGTTCCAATTCAGCTTAGATGTGGCTGTCTTCAACTAAAAAAGTGTGTTGGGGGGTGCGAGAATAGTGATCTAAACCGCTATGCGTTTTCCGCCTGCTTTTAAGCGTGGAAGATAATATTTTTTGTAGCGGCGGCGTAGTCCCTTCTTAAATGAAGCGGCTTGGTTAGACTTGATCGCGCCAGTGTCGAAATGCCTTCTTTGCATTTCTTTGAGAGCGTCCTTCATAGGCATGTTATCGATAGTAATTAGGCTGTGCAATTCGGCGCACAATTCATCCGTATACTTAACCTTTGGGCCAGACCTGTTCTTTTTGGTTTTATTGGGTGGCGCTTTCGAAATTTCAGCGTAACTGTCATTAAAGAAAAACCGTAGTCTCAGCCAACGTGGGTAGGTGGGGGAGTTGGGCACGAGCGCCTCAGGTGGCGGATATCTGAATTCTCGCGCATACCAATCATCGGGCTCTAGCTCAATTCTCTCGCCAGCGTTGCCATCCAGCCCTTTAGCTGAGCACTGGATTTCTCCGTCGTACAATAGTTCTGTTAGTTTTTGGAGTGAACTCCGGTCGGGGTCCCAACCCTCAAGCAGATCAATAACCTTTTTTAGGCGAGCATCTCGATCCCCTTCAAAAGGTTGATTGATCTGTTTCACGGCATCAAGGTCGCCACATAGGTAGGCCCAGATTTCATAGAATGACCAATAGTTACCCGATGACTCTGTCGGCAGTTGGAACATGTCAGACTCTGCCACTCATTCTTGACCTATGTGCCAGAGTCGGAAGTGCGATGATGTCTGCGGGCCCGCTCAAGATCCGGTCAAGGGCAGCCTCCCAACGAAGCAGCGCATCTGCCTTTTCGTTGCGATATTCAAAGCGCTGATAAACGCCTACGATTCCTCCGAACGTACCCGAAGTGTGATTGAGGAGTTTTTCAGCGACGTGAGGAAGAACGCCTTCTCGCGCCATCATGGTGACTGCGGTGCGGCGGACATCATGAAATGTCCATCGCGGGAGCTCATCGACATTCAATTCCAGTTTCATGTGCTCATGCAGCCGTGCCTTCAATTTGGAAAAGCCTGAGAAGCTGCGTTCGGCATCGTCTTCCTTCCGTTTGAATGTAGAAGGAAAGAGGAGGGCGCTTTCGTCTACACGAGGAAGCGAAGCGACAATATGTCGTGCCATAGGCCCAAGAGGCACCACATGTTCAACGCCATTTTTCGCCCGGTTTGCGGAGATCGTCCAAAGACCTTCAGCTTGATCGAATTCCGACCAACCTGCTTCGGCGACTTCTGTTTTTCGCTGTGCTGTTAATATGAGAAGCTGACCCCATTGGCGGAACGGCCAAGCTTCCAATTCAAGGCCGCGCCAAAGTGCTCTCAACTCATCATCTGAGAGAGTGCGGGTGCGCTTGTTTTCGGGTGCCTGAGATCGCAATCCTGCGGCAGGCGAGTATTGGATGAGGTCCCGCTCGACGCACCAGTTAAGAAACCGGCGAAGCGCCGCAAATGTGCGGTTGGCTGCTGTCGGCGCGCGGTCGGCTATGGGGTCTAATAGAGCAATCAGGTCGCGCTTGCGCAGGTCCATCAATTTGCGATGACCCAATGTGGGAAGAATGTCTCGCCGGAAGATGCGGTCCGTCTCACGCCACGAGCGGTTCTTTCTAGCTTGCCGGTTCAAGAATTCCGCATAGGCTTCAGCGACTGTTTCAGCCGCTTTGCCCATGCGCCTGATCATTGCCGGATCGTCGCCCCTTGACAGCATATCGAAAGCTATCCGGGCTTTGTCACGGGCATCGGCGAGCGAATGGAGTGGGTAGGGGCCGATCGTGTATTTGACATGCTTGCCGTCGAGCCCGCGGTAGCGGATGGCAAATGACTTACGCCCGGTCGGTTGGACCAATAGATAGAAGCCGGGCAGCAGGGCATCCGGGATCTCTTGGCGTTTCTCTTTTGGTTTGACAGCTTCCACAAATGTGTTGGTCAGGCGTTTTCGTTGCATTTACATCATCCTAGCCATTGTGTACCCGGCGGGCCGATGCCCCATTTGGGTAATTTTGGGTACACATTCGAGTGTTGAAGTGTGCAACAAGCTGCCCAAGCCTGCAAGAGGCGAGGCGGAAATATTATTTAATTACAGTGGGTTAAGTGACTTATGCAACGTCCTGCACGAAGCCCTTGAGCAACTTTTAATCAGTGGGTCCCAGGTTCGATTCCTGGCGGGCTCACCAATTTTCCAAACAAATGAACCGACGCGATTAAATGACCAGCGTTAGTCCGCTCGTTTTCGTGCGGAGACGACGCCCATGCCTATGGGGGCGCAGGCTGGGTGCCATGGCGGTGACAATCGCGATTGTTTCAGGGGTTGCACTTCTTCTCTTCGGCTTTCTCTGGTATCCGGTAACCCGCATGCTGCAGAATCGAAAAACTGCTGCCGATTCTAGCCGTAAGGACGCGGGCAAATAACACTCTGGTCAATCCTCGCCGCTTTGGCGGCTGTATGCTGTTTTGCTGTTGTGCTCGTGCGCTCAGGCCTCATTGCCGTGGCGCGCGAGGTGCCCAAAGTGGCATCGATCGGCGTGACGACTATGCTCGACGCCAGCTTGGACGATGACGCCAAAGAAAAAGCTGTCCAGCAAGCCGGGCTGAAACTACTGAAATTGTCATGGCAGCTCGCCTGGCGTGTTTTGATTTGCCTGGCTGCTGTATTGCCCCCAATTTTGCTTGCCGATGTTCTGGGACTTGCGCCGTCCGAGAGCAGTTTCGATACGTTGCTTCGGCTTGATTTCGTCGTCCTGGTTTCTTTGGCCGCTGTCGCGCTGGGTTGGATCTGGAAGCGTAGGGGCAACTCTCGCGATACCGCGCCTGTCGAAGTAACTTCCGATGCGGCGGTTTACAGGTCCGGCGACCGGCTCATGCATGCCTTCGCATTTTCGGGTCCGTCTGTTCATCGGGTGCTGACGCGTTTGGACGACCGGCTTTATCGGAGCACCGCCGACCGCGTTCCCGATGCGCCTCCCATCTTCATCACATCCTTGGCGCGGGGCGGCACGACAGCTCTGCTCGGCGCGCTTCACGACCACCCGGACATTGCAACACACCTCTATCGCGACATGCCGTTCTTGAGCGCCCCTCTGCTCTGGAACCGTCTTTCAGGCCGGCGAACAGACGTAGCCGTCAAAGAGCGTGCCCATGGCGACGGCATTAAGATCAGCTTGCAAAGCCCGGAGGCTTTTGACGAAGTCTTTTGGATGTTGAACTGGCCTGAAAAGTATCAAGCCGACCGTATCGATTTGTGGCGTGCGGACGATTTTAGTAGCGATGCCATGAGTTACTTCACTCATCATTTTAGGAAGATTGCTGTTCTTCGGCGTCCCGGTCTGCTCGACGAAACAGACGTTGGGCGACAGAGCGTGAGATATCTTAGTAAAAACAACGCAAATATAGCGCGTCTGGAGCTCTTGCCCGAGCTGTTCCCGGGGTGTCAGATACTTGTCCCTCTGCGCGAACCGTCCGCACACGCTGCTTCATTGTATCGTCAACATCAGAACTTCAAGAAGCTTCATGGAGAAGACTCCTTCTCCAAACGATATATGAAAGACATAGGTCATTTTGAATTCGGTGACCTGCATCGTCCGATCGCATTTAATATGAGTGCGCTTGTGGATCGGTCACCTGATGAGCCGGATTACTGGCTTTCTTATTGGCTCGCTTGTTTCGAGACGGTCGCCAAGGACACCGCGGCTGTGTCGATCGTCGCGCAAGACACGCTTCGGGCGGAGCCCAATCACGTCATGGCGTCGGTGCTCGAGCATTTGGGATTGGACAATGAGACTCCGACGCGCTGGGAATCGGTTTTCTTGCGGAGCCCCGACCGTCCGATGGATGACCTGTTTGACCGCTCATTGCTCGATAGGGCCCGTTCTGTCTATGCGAGCCTCCATGAAGGCAGGCTGGGCCGCTAGGGCTTTTGCCGGTATCGCCCGTGCAAGATTGGTCGGGGAGGTCGGTGGAGCTCTCGGCAGCGAGTAACCGGGTGGATTCCCGGCGAAGCGACCCATCCCGATAGCGCCAAGTCGAGAGGCGTTAATGCGGTTCACGTCTCAGGCACGTATCCGCCTCAATCCCGGTAGCTTTTTCGGCGCAGCCTGGCTAGTCTTTGGCTCCTTGGGTTTATGGTTAAGACGGAGCTGGAGTGACAAGCGCTCGAAACCGGGTTTCGCAGAGGCCGCGCAATGCCCCCCATGGCGGCAAACCGTCTAGGCGACTTTCCCCATGCAGACAGATCAAGGTTGAAAGCCGGTTGGCCAAAGAGTCGCCGCCACGCATTGTTCGCTCCCGCCGGCCGCGCCTTGCCGCCGATGAAACTGTGGCGACAGCCTTTTCGAAGATCATGGCGAAGGCCAAGACGCAAGTGACCGGCAACATTCCCGCAGCTGTTGACGGGAACAATCCGGATGGCGTTCATCAATTGCGGGTTGGCTTGCGGCGCATTCGTTCCGTGCTTTACCTGTTCAGATTTTGCTTGAAGGACGAGGCAAAAGGTCTCGATCGTGAAGCCCAACACGTTCTCAAAGTTTTAGGCACGGCCCGTGATTTGGACGTCTTTGTGACTCAGACGTTGCCGCAGATCTTGCGTGATCCTCCCAACGATGCCGGACTTCTCGCGCTTCGGTCCATCGCTGAAGTGCGAAGAGAGATTGCCTATGAGAATGTGCGGCTGCTTCTCAAGAGTGAAAGAATGACACTTTTGGTGGACGAGTTCTCCGATCCGTCAAACACCATCCGCTTCGTAACGGAGCAGACTGATGGACCGTTGAGCAAAGTGGCGACGCGTCTACTCAATGAGCGTCATAAGAAAGTACTGAAATTGGGCCACCAATTTGAGACGCTATCGACGCCGCAGCGACACCGGGTGCGCATTGCCGTTAAGAAACTGCGCTATGCATGCGATTATTTTCAGTCGCTTTATCCCGCCGACGAGTCGAGACGTTACCTGAAAAGTCTCAAATCACTGCAGGACGATTTAGGACAGTTGAACGATTCCGCCGTTGCGATCGATTTGGCAAATCAGTTGGCCGCATACGAACTGTCGGCGCAGTCAGGCGCCGATTTGGTCGTCGATTGGTATAAAAGCAGTTTGGTCGCCCGTGAGCCTCACATGGTTGCTGCCTGGCAACAATTTCAAAAGGCACAGCCTTTTTGGCAATAGGCGGTAGAGCGAATAAGGTTTCGTTAACCACTCGCCGCGCTGCGTTGTCTAAAGTAAAGCCGTGCTGGCGAAACCTGGCATTTACACAATATGTGCAGGATGCACTCCACTGAGGAGTGATGATTGTGCGCAAATTCCAAATCTGTTTGGCTTTCTGTGTCGGCGTTGCAGCTTTCGCATCTTTTGCGAAACCAGCACAGGCGGCATTGATTGAATTCGACTTCACGGATTTTGAGATGTTTGGGGATTTGAATGGTCAAACCTCATTCGGACCGATCACGATTGCCGGATTTCAGATTTCCTTTTCGGCCTCGGGGCGGATGACCACAAATGCCCGTGATCGGGGCGGCTGTGTTGCCGGGAAGGGCTCGACCCATGATCTCACTTGCGATGGCGACGGTCTTGGGATCGGTAATGACGAGATTACGTTCAACCGGGACAGGCTGACGGTCATTCTGGATTGGGCGGGCAGCTATCGCATTACAGCTATAGAGTTTCTCGACTTGTTTCGTCCGGAAGGCGGGCAATCGGAATTCGCTCAATATGAGATCAATGGCGGCGGCCTCAACAGCGTGGTGTCACAGTCTCTTACTGGTGGGTATGTTTACGAACCAAATGGTTCGATTTTGTCGGGATCCGCGCGCATTGATTTCCTGACCACCCTTAATCGCCGCAGCGACTTTGCGCTGGCCCGAATTTTTGTCGAGACGGAGGATCGGAATCTTGTCCCAGAACCGCCTATTTTGGGCCTTTTGCTCAGCGGTTTTGTCTTGGTGGGACTTTTCTTCTGGCGGCGAGCCGAAAACTGAGACTCAAAAAACCCTAGAATACCGCCATTTACTTTGAATTTCGGCGAATCAGTCGAGCCAAAAACCGGTTAAAGGGGTTAATCCGCCTTGATCGGCATTATTTATGCTCATCAATCTGTCTCTATATTGCAGAATTGTGACACCTAGGGGCGAAAATGACGCCCAAAGCCCTGAAAGTCTTACAAATCTCTTACGGTCGGCTTGTCAATTCACGACAGTTTGGTAATAGTTAAGTGACATTCGCAAAGGGTGGGGTATTCCTATGAAACTGATGAAATCTAGTGCATTGGCACTTGTTCTTGGACTGAGTTCAACAGCGGCGATGGCAGGCGGTCACTTGTCATCTGAGAACAGCGTAGCCGATAGCTATAATACATATGTGGGTATTGGTGGCGGGGTGAATATTATCCCCGATAACGATGCGGATCTTGGCACGGGTCTCGGTACAACGACCGGTGAAGCCGAGTTCGATAATGGTTGGGCCGCTTTAGGCACATTGGGTGTCTATCTTGATGGCGCCTGGCGTGTGGAAGTCGAAGGTGGCTACCGCGAGAATGAACTGGATGCCTTTGCAGGTGCGCCGACAGGCGGAGATGTTGATGGCTGGTCAGTTATGTTCAACGCGCTGAAAGATATCCCCAACGATTCAAACGTAACGCCTTACATTGGTGCTGGTCTTGGTGTGGCGCGCCGCACATTTCAGCTTGACGGTGGTTTGCTTGATGACACGGACACTGGCTTGGCCTACCAAGGTATTGCTGGTTTGAGTGTTGACATTGCAGACAACGTTCAGGGCTTTGCCGACTATCGTTACTTCAGAACCCATGACCTGGAATACGCTGATGACAGTACCGGCGTATCTCTGCAGGATTGGGATGACGAAAATCATACAATCATGTTGGGCTTGCGGTTTGCATTCAATCCGAAGGCAGCACCGATTGTTGAAGGTCCTGCGGCCCCTGAGAATTTCGTTGTCTACTTCGACGTCGATAGTTCAGCCATTACAGCAGATGCCGCCACGGTTCTTGACCGTGTGGCTGATGCAGCCAAAGCCGGCGGCGTCGTTCGCTTGGATTTGGAAGGTCATACGTCCACAACGGCTTCGAATGCCTACAATCTGGACCTGTCTGAGGATCGTGTGAATGCCGTGAAAGACGCTTTGGTCGCTCGCGGACTTGATGCGGCGACATTGGCCACAGCATTCTTCGGCGAGACAGCTCTGGCTGTTCAAACCGGCGACGGTGTTGAAGAGCCTCTTAACCGTCGTGCAACGATCGTGTTCGGCAACTAATTCGAACCATCACAAATTGATTTGGAATGGCCCGCTTTTCAGCGGGCCATTTTTTTTGCCAAGCTCAAAAAGTTACGCTAGCGTCTCTTTTTGTGTGTTCGATGTCTCAGATGGTGAGGGAAAGAATTGATGACGGTAAAGAGTCTCTTGAAAAGCGTATTCGGCGCGGCGTTTCTTATTGTTGCCGTTGCTGGTGGTCTGAGTGCACAAGAGAGCGTCTCGGAGGTTGGAGCCAGCGACAACTTGTCCGTGCTGATTTTTGGTGCCACCGGTCCCACGGGTTTCAATGTTGCGAAGATTCTCCATGAACGCGGTGACCAGGTGACCGCCTTTGTCCGGGCATCATCCGATACGACTGAATTGGATGCATTGGGAATAACGACAGTGGTCGGCGACGCATTAGATGTCGCAAGTGTTGAGGCAGCCACCAATAGCGGCTCTTTCGACCAAGTATTGACGACTCTTGGCTGCTACAGTTGCGATCCACCGGTCGACTCTACGGGTAATATCAACGTGGCCGAAGCTGCCAAAGCCGCCGGGGTCAGCCGTGTTCTCTTGGTCACCTCTATAGGCGCAGGGGACAGTGCCGATGCGCCGCCGTTTCTGTCAAAATGGTTCTTGCGCAATGTCTTGCCGCTCAAAACCGAGGCAGAAGATCATTTGAAGGCGAGCGGTTTGGACTACACGATCATCCGTCCGGGCGGATTGGTCTCTAAAGGGGCAACGGGCAACGGGTATCTCAGCGAGGACCCGATGACATTCGGATTGATCGATCGTGCGGACTTGGCTGAATTGATTGTCGAGTGCATGGATGATGACGGGACCATCGGTAAGACTTATTCGGCGGCCGATACGGAACTGAGGTATCCTTGGGACATGTTCATGTAGCGCTCTGGCCAGGGCAACAGAGGGAGAGGTTCGATGGATCGTAGACAGTTTGTCACCAGGTCTCTAGGGGCAGGGGTCTTTACGCTCATTTCTCAACCTGTTTTCGCCGGCGGGCATGGCACGAAACCGACCATCGCCTTGATTGGCGCGACCGCTCGATCCGGCCGCGAGATCATCCGCCAAGGATTGGAGCAGGGTTACAAAATTAAGGGACTCGCGCGCACGCCGTCGAAACTGGGTGTCGAGCATGAGAATCTCACTCTGTTCAAAGGCGACGTCCGGGATCAACCTTCTTTAGAAGCTGTGCTCGACGGAAGCGAAGTTGTCGTGTGTATGGTGGGCCGGGGTACACCGACAGATCCTATGGCTGAAATCGGCGAGGTCGATCTTTATACCGTGATGGGTGAAAATCTGATCGCCGCCATGAAAGCCAAAGGCAATAAGAGATTGATCATGGCAAGTTCGACCGGCGTCGAACACCGGGCCGATCTCGACGGGGAGAAGCCGCCGCCAAGTGATATGTCACAAATGTGGCGTTGGAATGCGCGGTATCTCTACAATGATATGTATGAGATGGAGAAGATGATCGCAGAAAGCGGCTTGGAACATATTCTGTTGCGGCCCGGTTTTCTGGTCGAAGAGCCTGCCCGCGGCGACATGTTGATCAACACAACAGGTGATACCCCAGGGGCCCGGGTAATTACCTATGCCGACTTTTCGTCTTTTGTTCTGAATAATCTGACCAGTGATGAATATCTTAATCAGGCGGTCGGCATGTATTCCGAGACGATCATGGATCCGCAAGCTGAAATTGAGAAGTTCTTGGCCAAACAAAAGGCGGAGCAAGCTCAATAACTTGCCGATTGCCGGTTTTATCTGAGGTTTAAGGACCCGGCGCCTTCACGCGGGGCTCACAGTTTCGTGCGGTCATTTGAGTTCCGGGACCGATCCCGATCACCTAAGCTCCCTCCAGTTTGAACGCAACTGTGATGGGAGACCAAGCAAATGATTAAAAAACTAGATACGCTGACATTGGCGATCGTCGGTATCGGTTTTGGTCTTTTGATCGCACTCGTGCCGCCGGTTGAGGCCGGCGAGATCTACGCTACCGGCAAAAAGAACGTGGCCATCGAAGGGACAGATCCGGTTGCCTATTTTACCCAATCGAGCGTTGTGACGGGGACGGAAGATTTTGTCGTGACTTGGCGAGATGCTGAATGGCGTTTTTCGAGCCAGCAGAATTTGGACCTTTTCCAATCTGACCCTGAAGCCTATGCACCGCAATATGGCGGCTATTGCGCTTGGGCCGTAAGCCGTGGATATACGGCGGAGATTGATCCGGAAGCTTGGCGTATTGTCGATAACAAACTCTATTTGAACTACTCAAAAAGCGTTCAGAAAGATTGGGAAGAGGATGTGCCTGGCAACATCCAAAAGGGCGATTCCAATTGGCCGGGGCTGCGGGCCGATCTGATCAATTAGCCGATGCTTTAATTCTGGGTAGGAGCTACACGTTATGACGGTTCTGCGCTTTCTTGAGACTTTTGAGCCTCGAGTTCCGCAGCATGTTCTTCTTCCTCTTCCAGCTCGTGACGCCACTCTGAGAGGTTGACGTCGAGAGCCGCGAAACCGGCGATCCAGACGAATTCGTCCCAAGCATAGACGTAGTGCCCTTTGCTCAACCAATAAATGGCGGCGCCCGCAATGGTGAGATAAGCGGCGAGCTTCAGTCCATTGCTCCAGGCGATAGCAGAGCCTTCATGATACCCCCGGTTCTGCAATTGCACCGTCAGCTCGATCATGGCCACAACAATCAGCCAACTGATATTTTCAATCAAGTCAGCCTGGCGCAAAGTGGTGTCTTCGGCGAGACCCGCGGTATCTGTGATAACCGGCTCCCTTGGATAGAGATAGAAATCTCCGGCATAAGGAATCTGCAAGCAGGTCTCTGCGGTGACTTCCGTATAAGCCAAGTTGCGCAAGAAGGCGTAGTTTTGGTTGGCTAGGCTGCAAAGGTCCGAGACATCGGCAATGGGTGTCACATTCATCACATCGTTGAGGTTGCCGATATAAGCATAGGTGGTTCGCAGGATCAGACCGTAGCAAACGGCCTTCGTCAGATTCATCAGCCATATGACGGCTGTATTGTCGAAATCGTCTTCAAGCCAATACGTCTCTATCTCGTAGACTGCAATCAGAACCATCCAAGAGATAAAGTCCCACGTCGCCGCATAGGCGCTAACCCAATCTCCGAAGGATGAGGCGGCGGTGAGCGTAAACTGGGCATTGCTCCAATCTTCGTACCAGTAATAAAAAAAGTTGATGGTGAGGAAGGTATAAATGACCCATTTCAGACGCTGGAGAAACTTCTCCTGCCAGGTACTTTCGTGTTGAGGTACCGCGTCTGCCGTCATACCGGATCGCCTAATCGGTTTCAGATCCGATAATTATAAGGGCAATTTCGTCCGTATGTCATTACACATAATAAATGCCGATATAGTATTCTATGCTAAACTCGTTCGCTGGGGGTGCGGCGGCGTCGCATGGATTAGCGAGTCCTCCGGAATTTGATGTTTCTCAAGGCGGGGTGGTCATGTCCTTAAAACATACGTTGCTTGGTCTCGTGCTACTTCTCATCGTCAGCCTATCGCTTGGGGCGGCTTACCTTGTCCGCTCAAATGGGATCCAAACCGAGGGCGAGATCTCTCTCTCGGTTCTCGCTGAGCCGGTGCGCGTTATCCGCGACGAGCAAGGCATGCCTTTCATCTATGCTGAGAGTATTGACGACGGCTTTCGAGCTCAAGGATGGGTCATGGCGCAAGACCGTCTTGGTCAAGCCACGTTAGCTCTCTATCTTGCGCAAGGCCGCTTGTCTGAACTGATCGGCGACGCCGGCCTCCCCACCGATATACAACATCGGGTGATTGGCTTGCGCTTTTTGGGCGAGCAACATGCGAAATTGTTGAGTGCGCAAGAGCGCAGATACCATGAGCTGTGGCTTGAAGGATTCAACGCTTATAGTCAGCAAATGTCCGATGAGCACCCCCTTGGGTTAAGAGTTCTTGGGGTTACACCCGAGCCATGGACCATCGAAGACATGATGACGGTTCATTACTTTTTGCTTTGGTCAAGTTCATCCGACCACAAAGCTGAACTCGTCTCCCAAATGTTGATCGAAAAAGTGGGTCCGCGAGAGGCGGCGCGTTTATCGCTCTTGTCGATCAATCCGGATGATGACAGCGAATATGCCTATCAGTACAAAGAGGAAGAAGGCGAGGCCGTCGATCTTGAGCTTGACCAAACCTGGCTTGATCCAACCTGGGGGGCCGTGCGCCTCGGGAGTAACAGCTGGGTGATTGCGCCTGAAAAATCGACCAGCGGTGGGGCCTTGATGGTCAATAACCCGCATATTGATACGCGCAATTTGCCGGGCAATTGGTATCCGGTGGGATTGATCACGCCGAACTTTCGGGCCGTCGGCGCCGCCGGGTTCGGTCCGGGCATGGGTCTGGGCCGGACAGACTCAATCGCTTACGGTGTGACGAATTCTTACGGCGATGTCATTGATCTCTACATTGAGCAATCGGATCCGGATGATCCTAGCCGATATTTGGAAGGGAATGTGTCGCGCCCCTATGTCATCCGTGAGGAAACACTAAAGATCAGAGATCGAGGTGCGGAAGACGGTTATCGCGAACAGGAGCTGATAGTACGTTCCACGCGGCGCGGCCCCATCATCTCCGATCACGGGATGGCATTGGGCAATGGAAAAACCATTTCCTTGCGCTGGGCGCCGGCGGAAACCATGGGGCCGGAGTTGGGAAGTTTGCAGCTCTATTTTGCCCAATCCTTTGATGAGGCACGCGCGGCTATCGGTGTGATCAACGCGCCTTATTCCTACACATTGGTCAGTGCCGAGGGGGAGATCGGCATGATTCCGGCGGGCAGAATTCCGATCCGGGCGAATGGGGACGGCTCGCGCCCGATGATTGTCAGAGACGGCACGGATAACTGGGACGGGTTTATTCCGGCCGAAGAACTGCCGCAAATTTTGAATCCGGAACGGGGCTGGACGGGCAATGCCAATCATCGCTACGTGCCCGCTGACTATCCCTATTATTATCAGTCCTACGTGGCTGCCTCCTGGCGTTACCGGCGTATGCTGGAATTACTGGATGGCGCGGGTCAGGTGTCACCGGAAGATAATTGGTCCTTCATGCAAGATGTTGAGAACTTGATGGCCGTACGCCTTGCGCCGATCATGATCGAAGCGCTTCAGGCGGATCCGGAGACCGTTGCCATGGCGGAAATTCTCAGCGACTGGAGCTATCAAGACGAACATGATTTGGTGGCACCGCTAATCTTTCAAGCGATCTATTGGAAATTCGCTCAAGCGGTTTTTGAAGATGAACTAGGAGAGGCGGATTCGCGGCGCCTCTTGAGCCTTTACTACTATTGGCATGAACGCTTGGCGCGCATGATTGATCAAAATGAAAGTGATTGGTTCGACGATCAGAAAACGTCCATCACGGAAACCCGGGACGATCTCTTTCGCAGCGCTGCAAAGGACGCAGCGGCGATGCTGACGGCGGAGCTCGGGCCGGATATGTCCGAATGGACCTGGGGCCGTCTGCACCAAATTACGTTTTTTGCGCCTGGCATTCCGGGCAAACTGGCTGCTGACTATTTAGGGGGCGGGACACGGCCCATGTCAGGATCGGGCGAGACACTCAATCGAGCAATCTACAAATTTGATGCGCCGTTTGAGGCGACCATTATTGATTCACTGCGCATCGTGATTGATATGGCCGACCCGGACAAAATGCTCGCCGTGACATCCGGCGGTGTCAGCGCCAGGCTGTTCAGCCCTCATTTGAAGGATCAGAATGCCAAATGGTTTACCGGAGAGCAAACGCACTGGTGGTATAGCGATGACGCCATTGCGAAAAACAAAGTCTCCGAACTTACGCTGATGCCTTAGCGCCTAAGTGTTCTTGGAAGAAAGCCAGCGTGCGACTGTCGGCTAAAGCGGCCAGCTCTTCATTATAGGCATCGCCGCCATGCAGGTTGGCGAAGGCGTGATTGGCGTTATACCAATGAACTTCGCCCGGATGGTCGGCGGACCGCAATTGCGATTCAAAATGATCGACTTGCTCTTGCGGTACAATCTTATCGTCCCGCCCGAAATGTCCAAGCACAGGGCCTTTCAAGGATTCAAGGACCACGTCGGTATGGTCGACGCCGCCATAATAAATCACCGTGGCATCCACCGGCGTGGCGAGCGAGGTGTTGAGGGACCAGCGGCCGCCGAAACACCAACCCACCGTGCCGACCTGTCCTGTGGTTTCTTTGTGGCCGCGCAACCACTGAACCCATGCGACGGCGGTCTCGGTCGCCGCCGCTGCATCGAGGCTCTGCATAATTTGAAAGCTCTCTTCGTGGGTTTGACCAACGCGGCCGTCATAGAGATCGATGGCCAAGGCGACGAAGCCGTTTTCGGCAAAATAGGGCGCGAAGGATTTGAACTCGTCCGTCAGGCCTTCAAAGGCATGGATCGTGATTATCGCCGGCGCCGGGCGTTGCGCCGGCAGAGCCATGAAGGCGGAGACTTTTCTCCCGCTCGGCGTGGTGGTGGAGACGGTTTTGGTGGGAACGGCAGTCATAATTGAGCCCTCGGCAGATGAATTGAAAATGACGCTATCATTCTGAGATTATTTGAAAAAGCTGTGCAGGCGATAGGTCCTTCCTATAGTCTGGGGTTTGTTTATCCGACAAGCGGCGAGAGGGTAGCCGGGGCTGGACAGCTGAGTCAGGGTGCGGCCTGTCTATTTTAGAAATTGGGCAAGGAGCGGGACATCATGAGCAGTGTTGATATTGATCGCAGTGGGCAAAAGGTTGGACCTATCTGGCTGGTGCCTGGGGTCAGTCAGGTCAATCTCTTCAGTCTTCTCTTTGTCGCCTTTCTGAGTATCGGCCTGACGTCGTTCATCAATATCTTTCAGCCCTATATTCTGAGCGAGCATTTGATGCTCGATGAATCCAGCCAAGGTGTTTTCACCAGCCGTATGAGCCTGGTGCAGGAAATCATGGCCATTTTGCTGTTTTCGCCCATCGGTGCCCTGGCCGACAAAATCGGCCGGCGTACGATCTTCGCCTTTGGCTTTTCGATGATGGCGCTTGGATTTTTCCTCTATCCCCTGGCGACCAATGTGGAAATGCTTGTCGGATTCCGGATCATCTATGCCTTCGGATCCTCTTCCGTCGTTGCGATGCTGGCCACTGTGATCGGCGATTATCCGCAAGAGCCGTCGCGGGGCAAGTTGATCGGTATGTGTGGTGCCCTGCAGGGGATCGGTGTGGCGCTGGCAGCGGTTCTCTTGCTGCAATTGCCAAGTGTCTATACCGCATTGGGTGCGGAAACACCGGTTTGGGCCGGGCGGTATTCATTATGGACCGTTGCTTCTCTTTGCGTTCTGGCTGCCGTCGTCATCCGCTTAGGGCTTAAGGGCGGGGTTCCTCAATCGGAATCCAAAGACTCGGATTTTCTGGAGCTCATGAAGACAGGCGTCCGTGCTGGTAAAAACCCACGCATTGCCTTGGCTTATGGCGCGGCTTTTGTCTCGCGCGGCGATCTGGTCATCGTCAGTAACTTTATGTCGCTGTGGCTGTTTCAAGCCGGCCGCGATGCTGGTCTCGATGCGGCGGAAGCCGCTAAACAGGCCGGCGTCTTCTTCTTGTTGGTGCAAGGCACGGCCGTGCTTTGGGCGCCGGTGATCGGCACCATTATCGACAAGTTGAATAGGATCACCGCCGTGATCATCGCCATTATCCTGGCTGGCATCGGTTACACCAATGTGGGACTGCTCGATAACCCGTTTGGGCCGACCATGTATATCTCCGCCATCCTCCTTGGGATTGGTGAGATCAGTGGCGTCCTGGCTTCTCAAGCTTTGATCGGCCAGGAGGCGCCCAAGAAAGAGCGGGGATCTGTCTTTGGATCCTTCGCCATGTTCGGCGCTATCGGTATCTTCCTTGCCTTATTGGTGGGCGGCATTCTCTATGACAGCGTGGCGCCAAGTGCGCCGTTCCTGATGATGGGGATTGCCAATATGGTATTGCTTACCTACGGCATTATTGTGCGCATTTATTTCACACCGGAAGATCCGATCACTTCGGACTCAGACGAGTCTCCATCCGGGCAGGTCAGCACTGAGAATGCGTCAGCCTCTCAAACGGCCACGAGCGGCACGGCCGAGTTGGCAAAAGAAAACGGCAGCCCCCAGGTGGGGACTGCCGCTCCAACAGGTGAGACGCCGAAGGCGCCGGAAGATCCGAAACCTTAGAGGATCTCTTCTTCAACAAACATGACCACATGCTTGGCGAGGAAATCGCCAAGGCGTGGGTCTGTGTTGAGCGGATCCCACATAGACCATGTGCCGGTATACTGATCTTGGACCGGGCGATCATCGCTCGGCTTGCCTTTTGCTTGGTCGTAACCTAAGTGACCATAGGCCGGGATGTCGTAGACGACATGGGGGTCGCTGTCTGGCATGGCCTGATCAATGGGTGTTTGGCGCAAAGGTGGATAGGGCTGGTCGGTGCCTTCACAGCCACCCATTTTAAAGCAGCAATCAACAAGCTCCGCATTGGGATCGTCATTGCCGATCGGGCGGCATTGCGTGTCCGCAAGGATGTACCAGTAATCCGCAAAGGGATGACCGTCTTTGGGGTATTTGTCGTAGTCGCCTTCTTCCCAGTACATCCAGGTTTTGTAGCCAATCTCCTTACCGATTTGGTTGGAAACCTCAACCATATCCAGCACCGAATGAGTCACGATCTGTGAGAAGATAATGACGATATGTTTGGCGCCGCGATCCTTGAGATGCTCAAGACCGTCCCAATAGCGCCATTTCCAATCACCGCCGGGCATTTCAAAATCGGTTTCGTAAAGATAGCCGTGACCTAAATTTTCTGCGCGCATGAGACGGGTCCGTTCCAGACGGGCTGTCTCGCCGGCTTCTTCGGGAATATTTGGATTGAGCTGTTTCACGCCCATCCAGCCACCGATCACATTGTCAGGATCCATTTCCGGATGGCGCCGCAGGATTTCGGCCTTGATATTGTCGTTGAGGATGATGGTGTCATTCATCTTCGGATCAAAGGTCTGGTTATGACGGCTGATCGTGTGATTGATGATAAAGACAGCCGTGTCTTCAACGGCGACGTCCGGATTAAATTGGGATGAAATGCCGTCCACCATCATGGCGCCGAATTCAGGGTCGCTGCTGACCGGATTGGGCCGGCCTTCCAGCGGCACCTTCACATCCCGGATCGGCGCCTCAAGTGTGCGGGTCCAGCCTTCCGGCTCGACGGGGTGAGATTCGGCCATCAGATCCGTCGGGTCGTTGACCCAATGCACGGGAATCTCGGTGCCGTTCTCTTCATTATAGGCCGCCACGACTGCTTTTGTGCGCTCGACCACTTCGTAGCTTTTGACGAAGCGCACACCGGAGGTCGTCATGTCGATCATAACAATGGCTTCCGCGCCTTTTTTGATCAGGCGTTCGGCCGGGCTATCTACGTCGTAACGATCAGTGTCGCAACCGGGCCATTGTTTCTTGCGACCCTTGCCGCCGTCCGCTTCACTGCCGCAATAGGTCATCTTCACGCCGCCTGGGACCTTTGGATTATAGATGTAGCGCGGCCAGGGCAGGTGCTTGATGTCTTTATAGCTTGTGATCCAGCTCGACCAATCGGTGATGAAGTCAACGCCCAGATCTTTTTCCATTTTGTTGAGTGTCTTGGACATGCGCTTCCATTGCCCGACCGTGATATCGCGGGCAGGGTCCAGACCGACTTTTTCATTTTGGAAGGTATATTTTTTGATTTGGCTGGCGATATTGCTGTAGCGCTGGCCGTCGCCGAACCCCGTGATTTGGGGCCAGGCTTCCGGATTCCAAACCACCCGCTTGTAGATCGGATTGTTAGGATCGGAGGAAAAGATTTGGATGGCGCTTTCCCAAAGGGTCGCCTGGATGGCATCGGTTTTGTCACCGCCGCCACCATGGACCACATAAATCACGCCGATCTTCGGCCGGTCACTCTTATGCATGAAGCCGGACAGAGATAAGACGAGTGCCAAACCAACGAGATAGACTGGTTTCTTCAACACAGAACGTAACATCAGGGGAACCTCTTTCTACCGCTCAGATGAACCAAAAAAGCGCAGGCAAGCGCTAATTTTACATACGAGCCAGTTTCCGCTCCAGTCCTCATTCTGCCTAGGAAGACTCAAACCCTGTCCGATGCTCGGATGAGATTTTATTGCCCCGGATGTTCCCAATTTGCCCGCGCGATGATCTTATGAGCTGCAATTCAATGGCGATTCATGCGTTGGGTTGAAAACGCCGCTGCAAGCGCCGGGGGACATAGAAATAACAAATCACCCATTTAGGAAAATCCTGATGCTATCAGCGCTGGCCCTCGGCCTGGCGACGGCTGGAACATCTTTGTCGGGGGTTATCTCCATCCAGGTGGCTTCGTTGTTTTGGCAGCTTGATCCTATTGAAGTTGGGACAAGCATTGGTATCACTCAGATTTTTTTGGAGATCACAAGAATTTTTGGGGCCTTGGCCGCCGTATTTCTTTTGTCCCGTGAGGTTTCCGCCAGTTGGATATCGGTCGGCCTGCTGTGCGTTGCCCTTTCATATGCTTTGATGGGCATCTCTGACGGTGTTGCGACATATGCCGCTTTTCGAATGCTCGGTGAGTTAGGGCGAACGATTGTCTACGTTGCGTGCTTTGCCATCGTGAACGAATTCGTCGCTGAATCTCGGCGCGGTACGGCGAATATGTTGCTTTTTCTGTCGATAGGACTTTTGATCCTTGCAGGTTTTTTTATCGGAAGATTGGTTTTCGATAACGTCGACAGCGCGGAATGGATGCAGGACTCACTGCTTTTGGTGTGTGGCTTTTTTCTTATTTTAAGTTCTGCTTTTGCAATGCTTTCAAAAAAACCTTTTGGTTTGCTGATCAAAATTCAGTCTTCACAAGTCTCCCAAAAAGCAAATGTCGAAGCGCCACCGACGTCGAAAAACAGGTTCGTTGTGGCTATTCTGGCCATCGCATTGGGGGCGATAGCAACCATCTTGAAGACCAGCTTTTTTTCGCTCTGGCTCGTCGCCGCTTCAGTCGACGCCGGGCGGACTGCTGCCGCTGCGTTGTTGGAGGTCTCTCTTGAGACAATTTGGCAGAATCTGACTTACTTCATATCACTTGTCTTTTTTGGATTGTTAGCTGACAGAATGAATAGGCTACAATTGCTCTTGATTGCTTTATTCATTTCATCCTTGTGCTTCATTTGTATTGGACTCTTGGACGACCCAATTGGTTCGTTGAGCGTCAATCTCTTTCGCATTTATTCAATTGGCTGGGGGGGAGTGATGGTAACCGCGATGACTCTCCTGGCCCAGGAGACATCCAAGGGACGCATGGCGCGTTCTATCGCGCTTTCTTTTATGCTTGGTACATTTCTGTCAGGCATTGGTTTGTTTGTTGGCGGCGAACTGTTTGATCGCTTCGGTGGAGCAGCTACGTTTCTCTTCTGTGGCTTATTATCAGCCGCGCTACTTGCCTGGGGCATTTGGATTTACCGCCGCTCGCCTGGACCATCGGCCGCCGAGTTCCGGTCTCCCAACTACCAATCTCAATCGGGCAGGGCGTAGACCACGAGTTCGTCGCCGAGCTTTTGGCTGTATTGCCACATATGCCCGCCCGAGGCGATGGCGACATATTGTTTGCCGTTCGACTCATAGGTCATGGGCACCGCCATCGATGAGGTGGGGGTTTCGACCTTCCACAATTCGTCCCCGGTTTCGATGTCAAAGGCGCGGAACTTTTCATCCATGGTGGCACCGATAAAGATGAGCCCCCCGGCAGTGACGATGGGACCGCCAGACAAAGGCGTGCCCCATTCGAGCGCGAGGGGGATCGGCGCTAGCTTATCGAGCGTGCCCAACGTCCGGCGCCATTTCACGTCGCCGGTTGCCAAATCAAGCGCCAGCAATTCGCCCCAAGGCGGTTCCACGCAAGGCATGAAGATGGGCGAGAGGACCGGTTTGCTTTGAAAGGCGTAGGCTGTGCCTTCGATGGGACGGGGTTTGCCGAAGGCGGGCGGGCCTTTCAGATCTTCCGGGTTCACTTCCGAGGCCGGAAAAACCCGCACATAAAAGGGCGCCCGGTTGGCTGTCGTGATCAGTGTGTTGCTGCCGGCCTCAAACGCGCCGCCGCCCCAATTGGTCACCGACATGCCGGGCAATGTCACCGTGCCTTTGGACGTGGGCGGGGTGAAGAGCGGGCCGTAATCGGCATTCTCAATGGTCTCGCGGCATTTGCCCCGGTCCCAAAAGGTCAGACCCCAAGCATCGTCCGGTGTAATTCCGGCTTCGATCAGCGGCGCCGGTTTGACCGGAAACGGCTGGGTGGGCGAGAGCATTTCGCCGGGGACGGCACCTTTGATCGGTACCCGGCGTTCTTCAACGCCGAACACAGGCTCCCCGGTTTCCCGATTGAAAATAAAGACCAAACCCTGCTTGGTCAGCTGCACGACCGCCGGGATCACCTGACCGTCCTTGGTGATGTCCGTTAAGATGGGCTGGGCGGGAAGATCCCAATCCCAGACGTCATGATGAATAATCTGAAAGTGCCAAACCACATTGCCCGAGGCCGCCTCCAAGGCGACCAATGAGTTGGCATAGCGATTATCCCCTGGGCGCAAACCGCCATAAGGATCCGGCGAGGCGCTGCCGGTGGGGACGAAAATCAATCCACGCTCTTCATCGACCGACAACATGGACCAGGCGTTGCCGCCGGTGGTTTGACGCAAGCCGGTATCTTGCCAATTTTCATATTCCGGGTCGTCCGGTTCGTAAGGGATTGGATCGAAGATCCATTTAAGCTCGCCGGTCCGGGCGTCGAATCCGCGCACGGAGCCCCGCGGCGAGTCCACATTATAAGTGCGCACATTATTGGAGGAGCCCATGACCACCGTATCGGCCATGACCACCGGCGGCGAACTGAAGGCTGCATCGCCATATTTCAAAGCCGGATAGTGCTCTTTGACCAACGGTTCGATATCGACATCGCCGTTCACGCCAAAACCGGTGCACGGCTCACCGGTCAGGGCATCAACTGAGATGAGTCGCAAATCAGTCGTCCCCATGAAGAGACGATACTGGCAAGCGCCGCCGGTCGATTGGGTGTCCTCCCAATAGGCTATGCCCCGGCAATTGTAGCGAGTGGGGAAGCGGCCAATATCGATTTGCGGATCGAACTTCCAGCGCTCTGTGCCGTTATTGGGGTCAACGGAGACGATCCGGTTGTATGATGTGCAAAAGACCAAAGAGCCGCCCGCGTCGGCGGGGAGCTTTAGGGGGGTCGTGTGAAAGCTGGCGAACATTTGGCGATCGGGAAACTCGGCCAATTCACCGGTGCTGTAGCTCCAGGCCAATTCAAGATCCTGGACGTTTTCCCGGTTGATTTGCGACAGGCTGGAATAGCGCTGCCCCCCTTGATCGCCACCCCAATAGGGCCAGTCTTGGGCCGCTAGTTGGGAAACTGAGGCGCCCGTCCAAATGAGCACCCATGCTGCGAGTTTTGACCTAAAGAATCTCATGCGTATTTGCGTCCCCTCAATGCCGCTGCGAGAATCGATCAGACTATAGCCTTCCCTAGGGGAAACCCCAAAACAACCGGCTGAGGAGAAGCCGGCAGAGGTCGCGGTCGAAATGGACACCGGCCAAAATCGCTATTTTGTTTGGCTGCCTTTCGCGCCAATGTCCGGTCATGAAATTGCCGCCGCTGCCGGATATCGGCGGCCGCTGTTGAGAGGTAAAGCAATGACGCAAGAATCAACTATAAAGCCTTTTGAAAAAGGCGATATTTTCGCTGGCGCAACTGTATTGAACAATCCCGAGGACGATCATGCGGGCGACGGACGCATCATCCAGTATGATGCGGATTTGAATGAAAAGGGTGTTTTGTGGACCGAAGGCACCACGCATTTGGTCGGCGGTCTTAAATTTGACCAAGACGGGACCCTCTGGGCTCATGACGGTCAAAACTTTTTGGTTGTGCGGGTTGGACCGGATGGCAAGCAACTGCCTAAGATCGATTTTCCGGTGCGGGCCTTATCGAGTGTCAATTTCCTGTCGGACGGCAATGTTCTGTTCGGCGAGCATGTGGTCGGTTCGGAAGTGAAACTGCCGCCGGGCCGTGAATTGGGCACAAAAATTCCGTTTATGCCGGGTACCGAAAAATTTGGCGAAGGCCATCTCATCAAATGTTCGCGCGATGGGGCCTTGGTTCAAGAATTTGCCACTGAGACCACCGGCGGTATGGGCGGCTTTCTGGGCGTCACCGGATCAACCTTGGCACCTGACGGCAAAACAGTTGTCTACATGTCCGAATTGGGCAATCGGCTTATGCGTTACGACATAGAAGCCGACAAACAACTGGATGATTTGAAAACTTACACGCCGGAAAGCGGTGATATGGCCATGTGCGCTGTCTATAATCCGGACGGCAAGCTCTACTACATTACGGCGAACTTCCGGGCCGGCTTCAAGTTACAGCAATTGGAAGAAGACGGCTCCGTCGTTCAGGAATGGGAGATGCCTGGGCCGGGTTGGGCCGCCATGGGGCCATCCATCGATCCCAATTATGTGCTTTTGGGCAATTTCTTCTCCGGCACAGTCGCCAAGTTCAATCTGCAAACCGGCGAGATGGAGGCTAAGGCCGAAACCGGTGTGGAACGGGCTCTGGCCGGACTGGCGCAATACCCAGGCTGATCGCCATTCAGAGCGTTTGATTGGGGCGGGGCCGCAAGGTGCCCGCCCTTTGCTTTGAAATCGTTCTTTTTTTGTCGTTTTGCATTGCAACAGCGAGGCGCAAGGCATAATTTGGCGCCGATTCAGCGGAGGCGCGATTCTCCGTTTTCATGCTTGTGTTTGCGCGAAATGGCGCATCGAAAGGGGCCGGGCCATGAATGAGTTTCTTGCCGCTTGGCAGCCAGAGCTCGTCAACTATCTCCCAATCATTATATTTATGGGACTGGCCGGCGTGATCGGGCTCTTTCTGTTGGTTGCGGCATGGCTGGTCGCGCCCAGCGATCCGGACCCCGAAAAGGTCTCCGCCTATGAGTGCGGGTTCAATGCCTTTACCGATGCCCGCATGAAATTTGATGTGCGGTTTTATTTGGTGACTTTGTTGTTCATTATTTTCGATCTGGAAGTCGCTTTCTTGTTTCCGTGGGCAGTGTCGCTCGGCGAAATTGGCATCTTCGGTTTTTGGTCGATGATGTGCTTCCTGGGCATTTTGACCATCGGTTTTGTATATGAGTGGAAGAAAGGGGCCCTGGAATGGGAGTAGGCAAAGAGCAGGACCACGCCCTGATCAATCCTGGCGCCGTTCCGGCGGTCGAAGACCCGTTCGTCGATTCACTGTCTGATGAATTGGCGGATAAAGGCTTCTTGGTCACCAAACTAGATGACTTGATCACTTGGTCCCGAACCGGTTCCTTGATGTGGATGACCTTCGGTTTGGCCTGCTGCGCCGTGGAGATGATGCAAGCCTCCATGCCCCGCTATGATTTGGAGCGGTTTGGCTTCGCGCCGCGCGCCTCACCGCGCCAGTCGGATGTGATGATTGTCGCCGGGACACTGACCAATAAAATGGCGCCTGCATTGCGCAAGGTCTACGACCAAATGCCGGAGCCGCGCTATGTGATTTCCATGGGTTCCTGTGCCAATGGCGGCGGCTATTACCATTATTCCTATTCTGTGGTGCGGGGCTGCGACCGGATCGTGCCGGTTGACGTATACGTGCCCGGATGTCCGCCAACCGCTGAAGCGCTGCTTTATGGTGTGCTGCTGCTGCAAAAGAAGATCCGGCGAACCGGAAATATTGAAAGATAAGTCGGCGGATTAGACAAATTCATGGAAAACCAAGATCTTAAAGAGCTCAGTGACTATGTCACCTCAAGTTTGGAGCAGGCCATTAAGTCGGCCGAAATCCGCTATGGGGAATTGACGCTTGATGTCTTGGTCGAGCGTTTGACGGATGTCATGACGTTCTTGCGGAACGATCCGTCCTGCCGCTTCTCGGTGCTGATTGATATTTGCGGCGTGGATTACCCCGAGAAGGCCCAGCGGTTTGAAGTGGTCTATCACCTTTTGAGCATGCATCAGAACCATCGCATTCGTGTGAAGCTGCAAGTGGACGATGAGACACCGGTGCCGAGCATCGTGGAACTCTATCCGACGGCCAATTGGTATGAGCGCGAAGCTTTCGACATGTACGGGATCTTGTTCTCTGATCATCCGGATCTGCGCCGTCTGCTTACCGATTATGGCTTTAGCGGTTATCCCTTGCGCAAAGATTTCCCGCTGACGGGTCATGTCGAAGTGCGATATGACGATGAAAAGAAGAGGGTGGTGTATGACCCCGTTGCCCTGACGCAGGAATTCAGAAATTTCGATTTCATGAGTCCTTGGGAAGGAGCCCAATACATCTTGCCCGGCGACGAAAAGGCCGAAGACGACTCCAAGCAGGAGGAGGCGTAGGTCATGGCCGAGACACAAATCAAGAATCTCAATTTGAATTTTGGGCCGCAGCATCCGGCGGCCCATGGCGTGTTGCGGATGGTCCTGGAGCTGGACGGTGAAATTGTCGAGCGGGCCGACCCGCATATCGGCTTGCTCCATCGCGGCACGGAAAAACTGATCGAGCACAAAACCTACCTCCAGGCGATCCCTTATTTTGATCGCTTGGATTATGTCGCGCCGATGAACCAAGAGCATGCTTTCTGCTTGGCGATCGAAAAGCTTCTCGAGGTGGAGGTCCCTGAACGGGGCCAATATATCCGCGTGCTCTATTCAGAAATCGGCAGACTGCTCAGTCATTTGCTGAACGTGACGACCCAAGCCATGGATGTGGGCGCATTGACACCGCCGCTCTGGGGATTTGAAGAGCGCGAAAAGCTGATGATCTTTTATGAGCGTGTTTGCGGGTCCCGATTGCACGCCAATTATTTTCGCCCCGGCGGTGTCCATCAGGATTTGCCGGCCGGTCTCGCAGATGACATCTATGAATTCTGTGAGGAGTTCCCAAAAGTTCTGGCGGATATCGAGCAGCTGATTACGGACAACCGGATTTTCAAACAACGCAATGTGGATATTGCCGTTGTCTCGCCCGAAGACGCCATGGCATGGGGTTTTTCCGGCGTTATGGTGCGTGGCTCCGGCATGGCTTGGGATCTGCGGCGGTCGCAGCCATATGAGAACTACAGCGATCTTGAGTTTGATATTGCCGTCGGCAAAAACGGCGATTGCTATGACCGCTATCTTGTGCGTGTGGAAGAGATGCTCCAAAGCATCAACATTATGAAACAGTGTCTCGACAATATGACCCCGGGGCCTGTGATGAGCATCGACAACAAAATCACGCCGCCGCGCCGGGCTGAAATGAAAACTTCGATGGAAGCCTTAATCCATCACTTCAAGCTGTATACGGAAGGCTTCAAAGTGCCGGAGGGCGAAGTCTATGCCGCCGTCGAGGCGCCGAAAGGCGAATTCGGTGTCTATTTGGTATCCGACGGCAGCAACATGCCCTATCGATGCAAAATCAGAGCGCCGGGATTCCCGCATATGCAGGCGATGGACTTCTTGAGCAAGGGGCACATGCTGGCCGATGTTTCCGCGATCATCGGAACGCTGGACATTGTGTTTGGGGAGATTGATCGATGAGCGGCCGGCGTTTAGCAAAAGACCAGCCCGAGAGCTTTGAGTTCACACCGGAGAATCTCAAATGGGCGCTGGAGCAGGTTAAGAAATACCCGGAAGGCAAGCAGCGCAGCGCCATTATTCCTTTGCTTTGGCGGGCTCAGACTCAAAATGGCGGATGGACCAGTGAGCCGGCTATGCGTTATTTGGCGGATCTTTTGGATATGGCTTATATCCGCGTTCTGGAAGTCGCCACCTTTTACACGATGTTCAACTTGGAACCTGTAGGCCAACATCATGTGCAGCTTTGTGGCACCACGCCCTGCTGGTTACGCGGGGCGAATGATCTCAAAGAGGTTTGTGAAAAACTGATCGGGCCCAAAGGCAGTGTCAGTGAAGACGGCAAGCTGAGCTGGGTCGAGGTGGAGTGTTTAGGGGCCTGTGCCAATGCACCCATGGTTCAAATCAACGACGATTATTATGAGGATCTCGACGGCAATAACTTTCAACAATTGTTGGAAGATTTGAGAGCCGGTAAAGAGGTAAAGGTGGGATCGCAAACCGGACGTGCCTCGTCCGAGCCCCAAGATGGCGCCAAAACCCTTCTCGACGAAACGATTTATGATCCGGCGCAAGCCGCGGCACCTTTCACGCTGTCGAAAGAGGAGGGTGCCTAATGCTGCAAGATAAGGATCGCATTTTCACCAATCTCTATGGTCTGCAAGATTGGCACCTGACCGCCGCCCGTGAGCGGGGCGCCTGGAACGGAACCAAAGACATCATGGCTATGGGGCCGGAGTGGATCATCAATGAAATCAAGACTTCCGGTTTGCGCGGCCGTGGCGGCGCCGGATTCCCGACCGGCTTGAAATGGTCCTTCATGCCCAAAAAATCTGATGGGCGACCGCATTATCTGGTGGTCAACGCGGATGAATCAGAACCCGGCACCTGTAAAGACCGCGAGATCATGCGCCACGATCCGCAGTTGTTGATTGAAGGGTGTTTGGTATCGAGCTACGCCATGGGCGCTCATGCTTGTTATGTTTACCTGCGTGGAGAATATATCCTTGAGCGGATCCGTTTGCAGGAAGCGATTGATGAGGCCTATGCCGCCGGTTTGGTGGGCAAGAATGCCTGCGGCTCGGGGTGGGACTTTGACATTTATGTCCATCATGGCGCCGGCGCTTACATTTGCGGCGAAGAAACGGCCTTGCTTGAAAGCCTTGAAGGCAAGAAAGGTCAGCCGCGTTTGAAGCCGCCATTCCCGGCCAATGCGGGGCTTTATGGTGCGCCGACCACGGTGAACAATGTGGAGAGTATTGCGGTTGCGCCGACCATTATCCGCCGCGGCGCCAATTGGTTTGCCGGATTCGGGCGGCCCAACAATGCCGGCACCAAGATCTTTTCTATTTCGGGCCATGTGAACAAGCCCTGCAATGTGGAAGAAGAAATGAGCATTCCGCTCCGCACGCTGATTGATGAACATGCAGGCGGTGTGCGCGGTGGATGGGACAATCTGAAAGCCGTGATCCCGGGCGGCTCTTCGGTGCCGTTGATCCCCAAAGAGATTTGCGACGACGTCTTGATGGATTTTGATGCCTTGCGGGATGTCCAATCCGGTTTGGGCACAGCAGCCGTTATCGTCATGGATAAGTCCACAGACTTGATCAAGGCGATCGCTCGTCTTGCTTATTTTTACAAACATGAGTCTTGTGGCCAGTGCACGCCTTGCCGGGAAGGTACCGGTTGGATGTGGCGTGTGCTTGAACGCATGGCGAAAGGTGAAGCCGAGCTTTCGGAAATCGATACGTTGCTCGAGGTGACCTATCAGGTGGAAGGGCACACGATCTGCGCGCTCGGCGATGCCGCAGCCTGGCCGATCCAAGGTTTGATCCGCCATTTCCGACACGAGATTGAAGAACGTATCAACAATTATCGCGGCAGCCGGCCTGTTGCGGTCAGTGCAACAGCGGCAGAGTGACGGTGAGACATGTCTGATCTTCGCACAATATTGGTGGATGGTGATGAGGTCGAGGTCAGCAGTGATCTGACTTTGCTTCAAGCCTGCGAAGCGGCGGGACGCGAGATTCCGCGTTTTTGTTATCACGAAAGACTTTCGGTTGCCGGTAATTGCCGCATGTGCCTGATCGAAGTCAAAGGCGCGCCTAAACCGGTGGCCTCTTGCGCGCAAAATGTCCGCGACTTGCGCCCGGGCCCCGAAGGTCAGCCACCGGAACTGATTACAACGTCAGAGACCGTCAAAAAAGCGCGCGAAGGGGTGATGGAATTTCTGTTGATCAATCACCCGTTGGATTGCCCGATTTGCGATCAAGGCGGGGAATGCGATCTTCAAGACCAGTCCATGGCCTATGGCGTCGGCGGCAGCCGGTATGATGAAAACAAGCGAGCCGTTGAAGAAAAGTATATGGGGCCGCTGATCAAAACGGTGATGACGCGCTGTATTCAATGCACGCGCTGCGTCCGTTTTGTGACCGAAGTGGGCGGCGTTGAAAATCTTGGCATGGTCAATCGCGGCGAAGACGCCGAGATCACGACCTATTTGCAGGAGGCGCTCGATTCCGAGCTCTCCGGCAATATTATTGATTTGTGTCCCGTGGGTGCCTTGACCTCCAAACCTTATGCCTTCGCCGCGCGCCCTTGGGAGCTGAAGAAGACCGAAACCATTGACGTCATGGATGCGGTCGGGTCCAACATCCGGGTGGATTCACGCGGGCGGGCCGTGATGCGCATTCAGCCGCGCAATAATGACGAAGTGAATGAAGAATGGTTGTCCGACAAGGGCCGTTTTGTCTGGGACGGATTGCGGACTCAGCGTCTCGACAAACCCTATGTGAAGAAAGACGGGCGTTTGGTGCCGGCCTCTTGGGAAGAGGCTTTGTCTTTGGTGGCTTCCAAACTGAAAACCGCGTCTAAATATGAGCTGGGTGCTATTGCCGGGGATTTGGCCTGCGCTGAATCGATGAAAGCGCTGAAGGATTTGATGACCGGATTGGGCACGCCCAATATTGACTGTCGTCAAGATGGGTTGAAGATTGGGGACGGCCCGCGCTCATCTTATTTATTCAACACTACCATCGACGGCATTGAAGATGCGGACGCCGTCTTGTTGGTGGGGACCAATCCGCGCGTCGAAGCACCGGTGTTGAATGCCCGGATCCGCAAACGCTACCTTCAAACCGGATTGCCCATCGCGTCCATCGGCGAAGATGCGGATTTGACTTATCCGGCGACAACCTTGGGGGCGAGCCCTGCGGTCTTGAAAGAAATCGCGGACGGATCGCATCAATTTGCGCAAGTCTTGAAGGATGCCAAGCGCCCGTTGATCATTGTCGGCATGGGCGCCTTGACCCGGAAAGATGGCGCGGCGATTTTTGATTTAGCTTTATCAGTGGCGAAATCCACTGGCGCTTTTGTCCAGGGCCAAGGCGAAGAAGAGGCGTGGAACGGTTTCAGCGTTCTGCATACAGCGGCTTCACGCGTTGCCGGTTTGGATCTCAACTTCTTACCGGGGAAAGACGGCAAGAGCGCGACGGAAATGTTCAGCGCCGCTCAGTCGGGTCATATGGACGTTCTCTATTTGTTGGGAGCGGATGAGTTTAATTCTAGAAATCTCGACAAGACGTTTGTGATTTACCAGGGCAGCCACGGTGACGTGGGGGCCCATTTGGCCGATGTGATTTTGCCCGGGGCGGCCTATACCGAGAAGAACGCCACTTGGGTCAACACGGAAGGCCGGGTGCAATTGGGCAATATGGCGATCTTTCCGCCGGGAGAAGCCAAAGAGGATTGGAGCATTATCCGCGCACTGTCCGAAGTCATCGGCAACACACTTCCTTACAATTCTCTCGATGAACTGCGGGACGCCATGATTGAGGACAATGACTGCTTCGCCGCGATCGACTATGCGCCGGGCGCTGAAGGTATTGGAGATCTGGCAAATTATGCCACCGGCCTCTCGGGCGAAATCAGTGATTTGCCCCTGGCGTCGAGTGTTTCTGATTTTTATCTGACCAACCCGATCGCGCGGGCGTCTGAAACCATGGCCGAATGCAGTGCCATGTTCTCCGGTGGCGACAAGGCCACAGGAACTGAGGGATAGAGGACGCCGCCTGCATGTATACTTTTTTTGCTGATATGCTGGGACAGGGTTGGGGCTTTTTTGTCGCCACCACACTGCATATTTTGCTTTTGCTCGTGGCTTTGTTGGTGGCCTTGGCGTTTTTGCTTCTGGCTGACCGGAAAGTATGGGCGGCCGTTCAATTGCGGCGGGGCCCCAACGTGGTCGGCCCGTTTGGCTTGCTTCAGTCTTTCGCCGACTTTTTCAAATTCGTCTTCAAGGAAATTGTCATTCCGGCCGGCGCCAACAAAGTGGTGTTCATTATTGCACCCCTTTTGACTTTTGTATTGGCCGCCATTTCTTGGGCGGTTGTTCCCGTTGATGAGGGCTGGGTGGTCGCCGATATCAATGTCGGCATTCTCTATATATTCGCGATCTCGTCACTGGGCGTATACGGCATCATTATGGGCGGTTGGGCTTCCAACTCGAAATACCCGTTCCTGGGTGGATTGCGTTCGGCGGCCCAGATGGTCTCCTATGAAGTATCCATCGGCTTTGTCATCATCACGGTATTGCTGTGGGTGGGATCGCTCAATTTGAGTGATATTGTCCGGGCCCAAGAAGGCTGGTGGTTTGTCTTCACGCCTTTGTTCCCGATGTTCGTGGTGTTCTTTATCTCTGCTCTGGCGGAGACCAATCGCCCGCCTTTCGATTTGCCGGAAGCGGAATCGGAATTGGTTGCCGGTTATCAGGTTGAGTATTCTTCCACGCCCTATCTTCTCTTTATGATCGGTGAGTATCTGAACATCGTGTTGATGTGTGCGCTCACGACCATTCTGTTCTTTGGGGGCTGGCTGCCGCCGATTGATATAGCGCCGTTCAACATGGTTCCCGGCGTTATATGGTTTGCATTGAAAGTCATTTTCTTCTTCTTTTTGTTCGCCATGGTGAAGGCCATGGTCCCGCGTTATCGCTATGACCAATTGATGCGGCTTGGCTGGAAGGTCTTCCTGCCGCTGTCGTTGGTGTGGGTGGTGGTGAGTTCGGCTTTTGTTGTGTTCATGCCGGACACATTCCCACTTATTCGTTAGCGGTTTGAGGAAAGGAAAGTAACGGTGTCACGGTTAGCGAGTTCAGTGAGAGCTTTTTTTCTGATGGATTTCATCAGCGGATTTGCTGTGGCTATGCGTTATTTCTTTAAGCCTAAGGCGACGGTCAATTACCCGTTTGAAAAAGGGCCGCTCAGTCCGCGGTTTCGTGGTGAGCATGCCTTGCGACGTTATCCCAATGGTGAAGAACGCTGTATTGCTTGCAAATTGTGCGAGGCTATTTGTCCGGCCCAAGCCATTACCATCGAGGCTGAGCCGCGGGATGACGGCAGCCGCCGGACAACGCGTTACGATATTGATATGACCAAATGTATTTATTGCGGATATTGCCAAGAAGCATGTCCGGTGGATGCGATTGTCGAGGGGCCCAACTTTGAGTTCGCCACGGAAACGCGCGAGGAGCTGTTCTATGACAAGGACCGGCTGCTGGCGAATGGCGATCGTTGGGAACGTGAAATCGCAAAGAACTTGGAATTAGATGCGCCTTACCGATAGGCGCTGAAGAGGGGCAAAGCAGGGATGTTGCAAGCAATCGCATTTTATGTGCTTTCCACCGTTGCTGTGGTGTCCGGGTTTATGGTGATCTCTGCCCGCAATCCCGTGCATTCGGTTTTGTTCCTCATCCTGGCGTTTTTCAATGCTGCCGGCCTGTTTGTTTTGTTGGGCGCTGAGTTCCTCGCCATGATTTTGGTGGTGGTTTATGTGGGCGCTGTCGCGGTGCTGTTCTTGTTTGTCGTGATGATGCTCGACATCGATTTTGTCGAACTGCGTCAAGGATTTTTGGAATACGTTCCCATCGGTGCGCTGATTGGATTGGTGGTGCTGGCGGAGCTTGTTCTTGTGGCGAGCAGTGCCATTGTCGAGCCGGATGTCGGCACGGTGATCGCTCAACCCATCCCGGATATTTCAGATCGCACGAATATCCAGGCCCTGGGCGATATCTTGTACACCAACTACATTTATCTCTTTCAAGGGGCCGGCATGATCTTGTTGGTCGCGATGGTGGGCGCCATCGTCTTAACACTGCGCCAGCGTGAAGGCGTCAAGCGGCAGGTGATTGCCGATCAGGTCAACCGCAAACGCGAAGAGGGCGTGGTGCTGGTTTCTGTTAAGCCGGGCGAGGGATTGTAGGGGGCGTCATGTTGGAAATCGGCTTAGGACATTATCTTACCGTCGCAGCAATCCTCTTCACGCTGGGGATCTTCGGTATTTTTCTCAACCGCAAGAACGTGATCGTCATCTTGATGTCGATCGAGCTGATGTTGTTGGCGGTTAATATCAACTTGGTCGCTTTCTCGAGTTTCTTGGGCGATTTGGTTGGACAGGTATTTGCGCTCTTTGTTTTGACTGTGGCAGCGGCGGAGGCGGCTATTGGATTGGCCATCTTGGTCGTTTACTTCCGTAATCGCGGCAATATTGCCGTGGAAGACATCAACCTGATGAAGGGCTAGAGGCAGGCGGCAATCAATTATGCTCTTTAAGACCATCATATTCTTGCCGGCCATTGGGGCCCTGGTAGCCGGTCTTCTCGGCCGATGGATCGGACATCGCGGCGCGGAGATGATCACCTCGTCGCTCATGGTATTGGCGGCTATTTTGTCGTGTGTTGCCTTTTACCAAGTGGCTATCTTGGGCAATGGCGCCGGTGAAGTCGTCACTATCATGCGCTGGTTCGATATCGGCAGTTTTGAGGCCGATTGGGCAGTTCGCGTTGATACGCTCACCGTGGTGATGCTGGTGGTCGTCAATGGCGTCTCCTCCTTGGTGCATATTTATTCGATCGGCTATATGAGCCACGATCCGCATCGGGCGCGTTTCTTTGCTTATCTGTCGCTGTTCACATTTGCCATGCTGATGCTGGTCACAGCCGACAACTTCATGCAGCTCTTCTTCGGCTGGGAAGGCGTCGGTCTGGCCTCCTATCTGTTGATCGGATTCTGGTACAAAAAACCATCCGCCAATGCCGCCGCGATTAAGGCCTTTCTGGTCAACCGGGTCGGTGATTTCGGCTTTGCGCTCGGGATCATGGGCGTCTATCTGATTTTTGACACGGTCAAGTTTGATGAAGTGTTTGCACTGGCGCCGGAAATGGTCGGACAGACCTTCACGTTCTTGAGTTGGGAACTGCCCATACTGACCACCCTTTGTCTGTTGCTGTTCATTGGGGCCATGGGCAAATCGGCGCAGTTCTTGTTGCACACCTGGTTGCCGGACGCCATGGAAGGCCCGACACCGGTCTCGGCTTTGATTCATGCCGCCACCATGGTGACCGCCGGTGTCTTTCTGGTTTGCCGCTGTTCTTACTTGTTCGAATTGGCGCCGGATGCCCAAACCGTCGTCACCATTGTCGGTGCGGTCACGGCCATCTTTGCCGCCAGTGTCGGCTTGGTGCAGAACGACATCAAAAGGGTCATTGCCTATTCGACCTGTAGCCAATTGGGCTACATGTTCTTTGCTGCTGGTATCGGTTTTTACGAAGCGGCGATGTTCCATTTGTTTACCCACGCCTTTTTTAAAGCCTTGTTGTTCTTGGGCTCAGGCTCGGTCATCCATGCTCTCAGTGATGAGCAAGACATGCGGAAGATGGGTGGGCTCTTTAAATATCTGCCCTGGACCGGCACGCTCATGATTATCGGCACATTGGCGATCACCGGTGTCGGGATTCCTCATACCTATATCGGATTTGCCGGCTTTATCTCGAAAGATGCGATCCTCGAAGGGGCCTATGCGGTTGGCACTCTGGGTAGTAACAGCACGGCCATGTTTGCCTTTTGGATCGGCATTACGGCTGCTGCCATGACATCTTTCTATTCTTGGCGGCTGATCTACCTGACTTTCTTCGGCAAGAGCCGGGCAGACGCAGAAGTCTTGGGTCACGCCCATGAATCGCCGCCGACCATGATGGTGCCTCTGGTACTTCTTGCGATTGGCGCCATTGCCGCGGGTATGGCGTTTAAGCCGCAATTTATCGGCAAGGACGAACATAAAGAGTTCTGGAAAGACTCCATCTACACGTCGGAAACGAGCGCCCTCGATCAACTGAACACCTTCAAATATCAGTTTGAAGACTCGAAAGAAGCAAAAGACGTCGACGCAGAGGAGTCGTCCGCGAAGACCGAAGTGTCAGAGCCCTCAGGCGGTTGGGTGTTTTATGCGCCGTTTGCCGCCATGCTGGGTGGCTTGGCCTGGGCCTCTTATTGGTATCTGAGACGTCCGGATATTCCTGCGTCCATTGTTGAAAAGAACGGACTGGCTTATCAGTTCCTGCTCAACAAATGGTATTTTGACGAAATTTACGACTTTCTATTTGTCAAACCGGCCATGTGGCTCGGACGATTCCTTTGGAAGAAAGGAGACGGCTGGTTCATCGACGGCTTTGGTCCGGACGGGGTGGCCAGTACCGTCTTGGAGACCACGCGCCGCGTGGTCCGGGTGCAAACTGGATATGTCTATCATTACGCTTTCGCGATGCTGGTCGGGATCGCGCTCTTGGTGAGCTTTTACTATGCAAAGTCATTGGGGGCGTTTTAGATGACAGGCGATCTTCTCAAAGAAGTGCTTTTGACGCTTCTCATTTTCCTGCCGCTCTTTGGGGTCTTGGTGATTTCCATCGGTATGCGTGGTGAGGGAGAGATTGTCGACCGGAATGCCCGGGCGACAGCACTTTGGACAACTCTCGGCACATTTGGTATTTCGCTCATCGTGTTGTTCAATTTTGATCCCAACACGGCAGAGTTCCAATTCGAGATTGAACGTCAATGGTTGGGCGGGGGCATCAATTATCATCTGGGCGTTGACGGGATTTCGATCCTGTTCGTGATGTTGACCACTTTCCTGATGCCAATTTGTATTTTGGCCAGCTGGGATTCCATCAAAGTTCGCGTCAAAGAATACATGATTGCGTTTCTGATCCTTGAAACGCTTATGATCGGCGTTTTCTGTTCATTGGACTTGGTGTTGTTCTACCTGTTCTTTGAGGGCGGATTGATCCCGATGTTCTTGATCATCGGGGTTTGGGGCGGTGCTCGTCGTGTCTATGCCTCTTATAAGTTCTTTCTCTATACGTTGCTGGGTTCGGTCCTGATGCTGGTCGCGCTGGTGGCCATCTATATTGAGGCCGGCACCACCAATATCGAGTTCTTGCTCAGTTACGACTTCCCACCTGAGATGCAAATGTGGCTCTGGCTCGCCTTCTTCGCGTCTTTTGCGGTGAAGATGCCCATGTGGCCGGTTCATACATGGCTGCCGGATGCGCATGTGGAGGCGCCGACGGCCGGCTCGGTCATCCTTGCCGGAATCCTCTTGAAAATGGGTGGCTATGGGTTCTTGCGTTTCTCACTGCCCATGTTCCCCATCGCGTCGGACTATTTTGCGCCGCTCGTTTTCGCCCTCAGTGTTGTGGCGATCATCTACACATCGCTTGTCGCCTTAATGCAGGAAGACATGAAGAAGCTGATTGCCTATTCCTCGGTCGCCCATATGGGATTGGTGACGATGGGCATTTTTGCGGCCAACGAAATGGGCCTGCAGGGCAGCATCTTTCAGATGCTCAGCCATGGGATTATTTCAGGCGCTTTGTTCTTATGTGTCGGTGTCATTTATGACCGTATCCATACGCGCGAAATTGCCGCCTATGGGGGATTGGTCAATCGCATGCCGATCTATGCGGCTATCTTCTTGTTGTTCACCATGGGGAATGTCGGGCTGCCGGGGACCAGCGGCTTCATCGGGGAAATCAGTGCATTGGTCGGGACCTTCCAAGCCAACACATGGGTCGCCCTCTTGGGCACGACCGGTGTTGTGTTGAGTGCCGGATACGCGCTTTGGCTCTATCGGCGCGTCGTATTCGGGGAGCTCCAGAAAGACAATTTGAAGGCGATATTAGACTTGAACCCGCGCGAGATTGCTCTCTTTGTGCCTTTGGTGCTCGCCACCCTCATTATGGGATTCTATCCGGCCATCGTTTTTGATGTCACCGCGGAATCGGTCAGAAATCTCGTCGACCAATATCAAGGTGCACTTGCCGCCTACAATGATGTTGTTACGGTCAGCCGGTAGAGGATGCACTCAAAATGAACCCAACACTCACCGGTGCCATTCCTTTTTCAGAGAGTATCTCGCTGATACTGCCGGAGATCACGCTGGCGGTCGGGGCCATGGCTCTGTTGATGTTCGGCGTCTTTCGAAGCAACAATTCCCTTCGCTTGGTGGCATGGGCGAGCGTCGCTCTTCTGGCCTTGACCGGATTCTTGGTTATGGGACAGCAACCGGATCGCAGTCTCGCGTTTGACGGCGGTTTTGTCGTCGACCCTTTCAGTCAGTTCGTCAAGATCTTGATTCTGTTGGGATCGGGCTTCAGCATCATGATGTCTTTGGAATACCTAAAATCCGAGCGCCTGGAGCGGTTCGAGTATCCCATATTGGTGGTCTTGGCGACGCTCGGCATGTGCATGATGGTGTCCGCAAACGACCTCATTACCCTATACGTTGGTCTCGAACTGCAGAGTCTGTCGCTCTATGTGTTGGCGGCGTTCAATCGCGACAGCTTGCGGTCGACCGAGGCCGGTCTGAAATACTTTGTGCTTGGGGCCTTGTCCTCTGGGCTTTTACTTTACGGCGCATCGCTGATTTACGGTTTCACGGGCACCACCAATTTCGACGCATTGCGGTTGGCCATTGTACCGGGCGAATGGAGTTTGGGTCTCATCTTCGGCGTCGTGTTCTTGACCGCCGGTTTAGCTTTCAAAGTTTCCGCCGTGCCGTTCCATATGTGGACGCCGGATGTGTATGAAGGGGCGCCTACACCCATTACGGCGTTGTTTGCCGCTGCACCGAAGGTGGCGGCCATGGCCTTGATGGTTCGGGTTCTCATGTGGCCGTTCTCGTCGGAGACCGGGATTGCACCGGAATGGCAGCAAATTATCATTGCCATCTCGATCTTGAGTATGGTCGTCGGTGCTTTCGCTGCCATTGGCCAAACGAACATCAAACGTCTCATGGCCTATTCGTCGATTGGCCATATGGGCTTCGTCTTGATGGGATTGTCCGCTGGGAACGAAGAAGGCGTCCAGGGCGTTCTAATTTATATGACCATTTATCTCTTCATGACGTTGGGTACCTTTGCTTGTATCCTTAGCATGCGAAGAAAACAGGGTGCCGTTGAAGAGATTGAGGAACTTGCCGGGCTATCGCGTAATCAACCGGTTGTCGCGGCTGCTCTTGCCATCTTGATGTTCTCCTTGGCCGGCATTCCGCCTCTCGCAGGCTTCTTTGCAAAGTTTTATGTCATCATCGCGGCTGTTTCCGCTGAACTCTATCTTTTGGCCATCGTAGGTGTCTTGTCGAGCGTGGTCGGCGCCTATTACTATCTGCGGATTGTCAAGATTATGTATTTCGATGAACCGGTGGAGGCTTTCGATTCCACGCCCGGCCCTGAATTGCGGTTGGTCCTTGGTGTGTCGAGTACTTTTGTTCTGTTCTTTTTCGTCTTTGTCTTCTTCGTCGTCACCGCCACAGGCGGTGTCTCAAAGGCGCTTTTCTAAGACCGCTCGGCTTGAGGTCGTTAGATGACAGTTTTGCTGCCGCAAGGGTATAACCATCAATTCTTTGCGGCGCTTGACAGCACCAATGAAGAAGCCAAACGGCAGATATTGAACAATACCGTCTTGGGTCCCACTTGGATCCACGCCAAATCTCAGACTGCGGGCCGAGGGCGGCGGGGCAACACCTGGGCGTCTAAACCTGGAAACTTGTTTTGCTCGCTTGTTCTTCCGCTCGACCGCAATCTAAGCGAAGCCGCCAATCTGTCCTTTGTTGCCGCACTTGCCGTCGCCCATGCCCTGGAGGCTCATGTGGACCGGGCGCGCATCGGCTTCAAATGGCCCAACGATGTGCTGTTGGATGACCGTAAAGTCGCCGGCATTTTGCTCGAAGTTCAGCAAAGATCAAATGTAAGCTGGCTGATTGTCGGAATTGGCGTGAACCTTGTGAGCGCGCCCGATCACGTGCGATTTCCGGCAACCGCCCTAAAGGTCTTCGCGCAGGAGACCGTTCCGGCAGAACGGATCCTGAGCGATCTCGCCCATGGCTTTGACCAATGGTTAATGACGTGGCGGACGCAAGGTTTCCAGCCTGTAAGACAAGCCTGGCTCGAGCGGGCCGCTCGCATTAATATGCCAATCGAAGTCCGTCTGCCGCATGAGACTTTGGAGGGTACCTTTCGCGGGCTCGACCAGGCAGGTGCTCTGCGACTCGGATTAAGGGACGGAGAGGAAAGATTGATCAGCGCCGGCGATGTCTATTTCGCCGACAGGGATCAGAAAGGGCCGCATGCTACTGACCGTTGACGTTGGCAATACCAATACTGTCTTTGCCATTTGGGACGGTGCCACTTGGCGCTGCCGTTGGCGCTTGGTGACCGACGGTCAACGCACGGCCGATGAATATGGCGTTTGGCTCTCTCAGTTGCTGCAGTTGCAGGATATGGATTTTGCCGATCTCAAAAGCATGGTCATCTCCTCGGTGGTGCCGGATGCAAACTTTCACCTGAGTCAACTTGCTCAAAACTATCTCAAATCGGAGCCTTTGATTATCGGCGCGCCCAATGTGAAATTGGGATTGAAAATCCGGATCGATGAACCGGGCTCTGTGGGCGCAGACCGATTGGCCAACGCGATCGGTGCGCATATCAAGTATCCAGGCGATGCCATTGTGATTGATTTCGGCACCGCAACCACGTTCGATCTTGTGGAAGCGGACGGCTCATATGCCGGGGGCATTATCTCGCCCGGGATCCACTTGTCAGTAGAGGCGCTGCACAATGCCGCCGCCAAACTGCCCAATATTGCCATCGAGCAACCCAGCACGAAGACGGTGATTGGTCAGGATACCGTTTCTGCCATGCAGTCGGGGATCTATTGGGGATATATCGGATTGATTGAAGGGCTGGTCGCGCGGATCAAGGCAGAGCGGGGTGACGATCTAAACGTGATCGCCACAGGCGGGTTGGCCCATTTATTCAGTCATGGGACGGACGTTATTCAGCATATCGATGAAGATCTGACCATTGACGGTCTCAGAGAGATCTATCGCCGCAATCTCGAGGCGGCTTAAGTCTGTATGTCCTTGCCAAACTCAGATGACGAATTGGTTTTTCTGCCACTCGGCGGTTCCGGCGAGATCGGCATGAACATGAATCTTCTGGGCTACGGCCCGGAAGATGAGCGCAAATGGATTATCATTGATCTCGGCGTCACATTCGGTGATGAACGCACACCCGGCATCGACGTGATCATGCCCGATCCGGCGTTTATTCTCGACGAACGCGAAAATATCCTGGGATTGGTGCTGACCCATGGGCACGAAGATCATATCGGAGCCGTGGCCCATCTCTGGCCGCAGCTTCGATGTCCGGTCTTCGCCACACCCTTTACCGCTGAATTGGTTCAATCAAAGCTCGAAGAAGCTGGTCTAGAGTCCCAAGTTGACTTAACAATTGTGCCTCTTGGCGGAACGATCGACCTTGGTCCCTTTGCGATGGAGCTGATCACCACCACCCATTCCATTCCCGAACCAAATGCCATTTCCATCGAAACACCGCTTGGCCGGATTCTACACACAGGCGATTGGAAAATAGATCCCGATCCCTTGGTAGGGGAAACAACCGATGAGGCCGCGCTGCGCGCCGAAGGCGATAGCGGTGTCCTCGCCATGATTTGCGATTCCACCAATGTTTTTGAACCGGGCACATCGGGTTCCGAAGGCGACGTGCGTACAAGCTTGATGGACCTCATGGGGACGCTGACGGGTAAGGTCGCTGTTGCGTGTTTTGCGTCCAATGTGGCGCGATTGCAGACCATTAGTGAAGTGGCCAAGGCCCATGACCGGCATATTTGCCTGTCCGGCCGGTCCATGCATCGTATCGTCCGGGCGGCTCAGGATGTGGACCTTCTTCAAGGATTTGGGCCGTTGGTTCAAGAAGACGAAGCCGGCTATTTCCCGCCTGAGAAAATTCTGTTTCTCTGCACAGGCAGTCAAGGGGAACCGCGTGCCGCGCTGGCGCGCATAGCCGCCGGCAATCATCCGGATATTTCGTTGGGCGATGGAGATACGGTGATCTTCTCTTCCCGGGTGATCCCGGGTAACGAACTGGCGATTTACGATCTTCAGAACCAATTGGCCGATTCCGGTGTGCGAATTATCACCGACCGGGATCATTTCGTGCATGTCTCAGGTCATCCGTGCCGCGACGAACTTGCGCAAATGTACCAATGGGTCAGGCCACAAATTGCCATCCCGGTACACGGCGAGGTCCGCCACCTCATGGAGCATGGCGCATTAGCCAAAGAGCTCCAAATCCCAGAGGCTGTCGTCCCCCGAAATGGCAGTTTGATCCGTTTGGCCCCCGGCAAACCAAGTATTGTCGACGAGGTCCCTTATGGGCGTTTGTATTTGGACGGACGAATTTTGGTCGACGAGGCCGATAGTCATCTTCGCGAAAGGCGTAAGATGGCGTATGGCGGATTGGCGACGGTAACGATTGCCATCGACGGCAGGGGGCGGATTGCTGCTGATCCCCATGTCCGGCTGCAGGGCGCCCCTGAACATGAGCCCCTTTCAGGTGACGAACTGGTCGAAGTGATTGAGGATGAGGTGATTGTGGCTGCGGACAAAATGAGCCGGCGGGAGTTGGATGACGACTACCGTGTGGAACAGACGTTGAGGCGGGCTGCCCGGCGTGCGATCCTGCAATATTGGGGCAAGAAGATCATGGTTGACGTCACCATCATCCGCACATAGCTAAGTGTCATAAACCTGTGTGACGAGTGAGTGAGAAAATGATTGGACGATTGAATCACGTGGCCATCGTAGTGCCGGATGTGGCGGCTGCGGCCGAAACCTACAAGAACATTCTCGGTGCCAATGTCTCCGGACCGGAAGAGCTGCCGGAACATGGCGTGACGACCATTTTTGTCGAGTTGCCCAACACAAAGATTGAATTGCTTGAACCTCTGGGGGAGGGCTCGCCCATTCAGAAATTCTTGGAACGCAATCCCGCCGGCGGTATGCATCATGTGTGTTATGAGGTCGAGGATATTATCGCAGCAAGGGACTCTCTGGTGGCGGACGGCGCGCGCATTCTGGGCGACGGCGAACCCAAGATCGGCGCCCATGGCAAGCCGGTTCTGTTTCTGCACCCCAAAGATTTCTGTGGAACACTCACTGAGTTGGAACAGGTTTAGGATTACGGCCCATGAATGTGGTCACCGGCATTATTGTTTATATCGTGACCTGGTGGCTTGTGTTTCTGATGGCCTTACCGTTCGGTGTGAAATCCCAATCTGAAGACGGTGCAATCGAAGAGGGGACGGAACCGGGCGCTCCCATGAGGCCTCTCATCATCAAAAAGATGATTGCGACCACCGGCGTCTCCTTTCTCGTTTGGGGCCTTATCTACCTTGCCATAGACTCCTCCCTCATTACTTTGGACACAGGAGAGGGGTTTTAGATGATTGCCTATAGGGTTAATTCTCAACGGTAAGGATTGAGCAAGATTGGATGAGATAAACTGGTCTCATGAAAAAAGCCCTCAGCCTTGCCTTCTTCTTACTTCTGCCTCATGGCTCCATCAGCGCGCAGGAGGTGATTGCCGTCTCCGAATCCGATTGCCTTTATTTGGAAAAGCACGTTCCCGACGCGGATGTCACCTATAAGCCAGCTGTGGACGTGAACGGCGATCCGGTCGTCCCGGCGGATCTCAATGACCAGACATTTGTCCTGCCGGAGGTAGTGAACTTTGACCTTCTCGTGGGGCTCCCGCTGGAGGATCCCCTCATGCCTGAAGGCAGTGTCGGCAAGGTCAGCGTGAATTTGGAGACATCTGAAATCTCGCTGAACGGACAGCCGCTTTCGACGTCTCAATACCAAGCCGTCATTGCCTATTGCAAAGAGCGCTAAGGCGCTCATTCTTCAGAAAATGGTCTAAAAGGCCGTCTCAAAAGCGGTTGACGGGCCCAACGGCATATGTGCAACCTGGCGGCCGATTCAAGGACTATATGAAAGTAAGATCTCAAGATGCGGCTCTCACGTTACTATCTGCCCACTCTGAAAGAGACGCCGGCTGACGCCCAAATTGCCTCGCATCGTTTGATGCTGCGTGCGGGCTTGATCCGTCAATCGGCGGCCGGCATTTACTCTTGGCTGCCGCTCGGGCTTCGCGTTCTGAAAAAAATAGAGCAGATCGTGCGCGAAGAGCAGAACCGGGCCGGCGCCTTTGAGCTCCTGATGCCCACGATTCAATCGGCTGACTTGTGGCGTGAAAGTGAGCGCTATGACGATTATGGTCTTGAGATGTTGCGGATCACGGATCGTCATGAGCGGGAATTGCTCTATGGTCCGACCAATGAAGAGTTGGTCACGGACATTTTTCGCAGCACGGTGCGATCCTACAAGGACTTGCCGCTCAACCTTTATCACATTCAATGGAAGTTCCGTGACGAGATCAGGCCGCGTTTTGGCGTGATGCGCGGCCGCGAATTTCTGATGAAAGACGCCTATTCGTTTGATTTGACGGCAGAGGATGCGCGTCGATCCTACAATCAAATGTTTGTCGCCTATTTGCGGACCTTTGAGCGCATGGGACTCAAAGCTATTCCCATGGCTGCCGATACCGGTCCTATCGGCGGCGATATGAGTCATGAGTTTATTATTTTGGCTGAGACCGGGGAGAGCGAAGTCTTTTGTCACAAAGATTTGGTTGAGATGGAGGCCCCGGGCGACGACATTGACTATCAGTCGGATCTGAGCGCCATCATCCAAGAACGAACGTCTCTTTATGCGGCGACGGATGAAAAGCATGATGCGGCGACTTTCGAAAAAGACGTGCCTGAAGATCGTCGCCTGACGGCACGCGGCATTGAAGTGGGCCACATTTTTTATTTCGGTACGAAATATTCCAAATCAATGAAGGCCGAGGTTGCCGGTCCGGGCGGTAATTTGCTGCCTGTTGAAATGGGCTCTTATGGGATCGGTGTCTCCCGTTTAATGGGCGCCATTATTGAGGCGGGCCATGATGATGACGGCATTATTTGGCCACAATCTGTTGCACCATTTGATGTTGGTTTGATCAATCTGAAGTCCGGTGATGAAGCCACCGATCAGGCTTGCGACGATCTCTATGCAAAGCTGACGGACGCCGGACAAGAGGTCTTATATGACGATACGAATGAACGGGCCGGCGCGAAATTCTCGACCATGGATCTGATCGGATTGCCATGGCAAGTGATTGTCGGTCCGCGTGGTCTCAAGACGGGGGTGGCCGAGGTGAAAAACCGTGCCACCGGTGAGCGGGAAGAAGTGTCCCTTGAGACTGTGCTGAACAAGTTAACGAATTAAGAGAGTACGCCTCATGCCCTTTGCCCCGTTTGAATGGATGCTGGCCTTGCGATATTTGCGCGCCCGTCGCAAAGAGAGCTTTATCTCTGTCATTACCGGGTTTTCATTGGTCGGCATCACGCTTGGGGTCGCCACGCTCATCATCGTCATGTCCGTGATGAATGGATTTCGGACTGAGCTCATGGGCAAAATCTTGGGCGTGAACGGGCATATGCAAATCAGCTCTTATGACGGAACCGGGTTCAAGGAATATGAATCGATCGCGGAGAAAATCCGTGAGATCCCAGGTGTGGTTAAAGTCACGCCTTACTTGGAAGGCCAAGTGATGGCGTCTGCAAATGATGCTAATCAGGGCGTATTGATCCGAGGCATCAGAGAGCGCGATTTTGATCGTCTGCGTGATGTTGGTCTTGAGGTGCTTGCCGGCGATCTAAAAGGGTTCGATGACGTTGGTGGATTGGTCCTAGGTTCAATCTTGGCACAGCAGCTTGGTGCTTATCAGTATAGTTCCGTGACTCTGGTTTCGCCCAAGGGCTCCGTGACGCCATTCGGCGTGACGCCGCGGATTAAAGCTTACCCTGTGACAGCGGTGGCAACCGTCGGTATGTCGGAATACGACAAAGCCTTTGCCTTCATGCGTTTGGCAGATGCGCAGATCTACTTCAATTTGCCGGACGCCGTGAACACCTTCGAAATTATGGTGGAAGACCCGGACCAGGCTTTGTCCATGGTCGAAGATATTGAAGAGGTGTTCGATGGGCCGGTTGCCGTTCGTGCCTGGCAAGTCTCCAACCAAGCGTTCTTCGAAGCGCTGCAGGTCGAGCGCAATGTTATGTTCTTGATCCTGTCGCTCATTATATTGGTCGCGGCGCTGAACATCGTTTCCGGTCTGATCATGTTGGTGAAAGACAAAGGACAAGATATCGCGATCTTGCGCAGCATGGGGGCGTCGAGAGGCGCAATCATGCGCATCTTTTGCATGACTGGATCTTCCATCGGAATCGTCGGCACGTTTCTTGGATTTCTGGTCGGCGTTTTGTTTTGCCAGAACATCGAAGCCATTCGTCAGGGGTTATCCGCTTTGTTTGGGGTCCAACTATTCAACCCGCTAATCTACTTTCTGTCTGAGATGCCGGTCGATATGCAAAATGACGAAGTTTTTGCCGTCGTCTTGATGGCTTTGGGGATTTCGTTTTTGGCGACGCTTTATCCCTCCTGGCGCGCGGCGCGTCTCGATCCTGTGCAAGCGCTGAGGTACGAATAAAATGGCGCAACGGGGGGTGATTTTAGATCTCAAAAATATAAAGCAAGGCTTCGGCGAAGAAGATACGCGCATCGAGGTGCTGAAGGGCGCCAATCTGACCATCCATGAGGGCGAAGTTGTTGCATTGCTGGGGCCATCCGGTTCCGGCAAGTCGACCTTGCTGCACGTTGCCGGCCTGTTAGAGGCACCGGATTCAGGCACTGTCACCATTGACGGGAAAAATTGCAGCGAGGCGAGCGATAGTCAACGAACCAGAGTGCGCCGCACCAAGGTCGGCTTTGTCTATCAGTTCCATCATCTTTTGCCTGAGTTTACCGCCCGGGAGAATGTGGCTTTGCCGCAAATGATCGGAGGACGATCCGCCTCTGCGGCGGCCGAGCGGGCGAATGATTTGCTGACTCAAATGGGTCTCGGCGAAAGATTGACTCATCAGCCTATGCAGATGTCTGGCGGCGAACAGCAGCGTGTCGCCATCGCGCGGGCTTTGGCAAATAGTCCCAAATTATTGTTGGCCGATGAGCCCACCGGAAATCTTGATCCCAAGACTTCAGAAGGTGTCTTCGACAATTTGCTCAACTTGGTCCGCAAGGACCGATTGGGCGCCCTGATCGCGACCCACAATATGGAGCTCGCGGGCCGCATGGATCGTGTAGTGCGTTTGGAAGATGGTCACCTGACCTCGTAACTGCCAGAAAACAAAGCGCTATTTTTAGTTCTTAAAATCCCTGCTTTTTGGGTTGACCAAGAAAGAACAAAAGTGGAACTCTCCTCTTGAGAACAAGAGGAGAACATCATGAAGACTTTGGTACACGATTGTATTGCCGTCCTTACCGTCGGTGGATTCGTTTGGACATGCCTCCTTTGGCTGCAGATCTTGGAACGGGGTATGCTCAGCTAGGCCGAAAAAGCTGTGGATATGTCGAATTCGCCATGGTCTTGGACGGGCAGCCATCGCATGATCCTTGGATCGAATCTCATCATTGAAAGAACACAAGGTGCGTTGACGTGTCTGAAACGGATGCTGGACCTCTAGACATCAGTGCATTGCCGCGCAGTCCGAGCGCCTTTGTTCATTTGCGTTTGCATACCGCCTATTCACTGGCCGAAGGCGCGCTGCCAATCAAAAGTCTACCCGCTTTGGTGCGCGATAATGGCATGCCGGCACTGGGCGTTAGTGACACCAATAACCTGTTCGGCGCGCTTGAATTTGCCAGTGTGCTCTCAAAAGAGGGCATCCAGCCCATTATTGGATGCACGTTGGATCTGGATTTAGAGGAAGAGCCGGAGCCGTCAGGCGCCTTGCGCACACCCGGTATGGTGCACCGGTCCGAGTCTGCCGGGAAGATCGCGCTGATTGCCAAATCCGAGATCGGATACGGCAATCTCATGAAGCTGTCTAGCTTGGCCTATCGCGACAATGATGGTGAAGGCGTCAAGATCAAGCTGAGTGAGCTCACTGAGCATGGTGAGGGTCTGATCCTCTTGACGGGAGGCCGGCATGGTCCGATCGATAGGCTGATCCGGGATGACGCTAAGGACAAAGCCAAGGCTCTGTTGCAAACATTTGCGGATCACTTTTCCGGCAATTTGTATATTGAGTTGCAGCGTCATGACGACGTCAGCGCGATTACGGAACCGGTCTTGGTCGAGCTTGCTTATGCCTATGATCTACCACTCGTCGCGACAAACGAACCTTATTTTGCGACACCGGATATGGCCGAAGCTCATGATGCATTGCTGTGCATCGCTCAAGGCGCCTATGTCAGCCAAGATGACCGATTTCGTCTGACGGCGGAGCATTATTTCAAATCGCCCAAACAAATGGCCGACCTGTTTTCGGACTTGCCTGAAGCCATTGAGAACACCATCGAGATCGCTCGCAGATGCGCGTACATGCCCAAAGAGCATCCACCTATTCTGCCTAATTTTGACACCGGTGAAGGCCGGGACGAGGCCGCTGAACTCAGGCGACAAGCCGAACAGGGCCTAAAAGAGCGGTTAGAAGTTCACGGCGCTGCGGTTGACGAAAAAGAATATTGGGATCGTCTGAACTTTGAACTCGATATCATTATTCGTATGGAGTTTCCGGGCTACTTTTTGATTGTGGCTGACTTTATCAAATGGTCGAAAGCACAAGATATTCCGGTTGGTCCGGGACGGGGTTCCGGGGCCGGCTCGATCATTGCCTGGGCGCTGACCATCACGGATTTGGACCCTCTCCGGTTTTCACTCCTGTTTGAGCGATTTTTGAATCCCGAGCGGGTTTCCATGCCGGACTTTGATATCGACTTTTGTCAGGATCGGCGAGACGAAGTTATCCGTTACGTGCAAAACAAATACGGTCACGACCGGGTTGCTCAGATCATCACCTTCGGAAAATTGCAGGCGAGAGCCGTCGTCCGAGATGTCGGGCGTGTGCTGCAAATGCCCTACGGACAGGTCGATCGGATCTGCAAGATGATTCCCAACAACCCGGCTAACCCCACGACGTTGAATGAGGCGATTGAGGGCGAGCCTGAATTGCAGCGCATGCGGCGGGCTGAAGAGTCGGTTGGCCGGCTGATGGAAATCGCGTTGAAGCTGGAAGGGCTTTATCGTCATGCCTCAACCCATGCGGCCGGCGTGGTCATTGGAGATCGACCGTTAGAGGAGCTCGTCCCGACCTACCGCGATCCCCGATCCGATATGCCGGTCACTCAATTCAATTTGAAATGGGTTGAACCGGCTGGGCTCGTCAAATTCGATTTTCTCGGTTTGAAAACGCTGACGGTTCTCAAACGAGCACAGAAGCTGCTGCACGAGAAGGGAATTGAGATTGATCTTGATAACTTGCCCCTCGACGATGAAAAAACATATGAGATGATTGCGAAAGGACACACGATTGGTGTGTTCCAATTTGAAAGCTCCGGCATGCAGGATTTGTTGCGCCGGGCGCGTCCCAGCAATATCGAAGATTTGATCGCCCTTGTCGCTCTGTTCCGGCCAGGCCCGATGGAGAACATTCCCAAATATCTTGATTGCAAACATGGAAAGGAAGAGCCGGAGTTTTTGCATGAAAGTGTCGTCCCCATCTTGGCCGATACTTATGGCGTGATGATCTATCAAGAACAGGTCATGCAAGTCGCCCAAGTTCTCTCAGGTTACTCATTGGGTGAGGCTGATTTGCTCCGGCGCGCCATGGGCAAAAAGATCAAAGCAGAGATGGACCAGCAGAAGGTGCGATTTGTCGAAGGTGCCATGAAGAATGGCGTGGAGCGCGACCAAGCAGATTATATTTTTGAACTGGTCAATAAATTTGCCGGCTACGGTTTCAACAAGAGTCATTCCGCTTGTTATGCATTGATCGCCTATCAGACCGCCTACCTGAAAGCCAATTACCCGGTGGAGTTTTTGGCCGCCATCATGACCTTGGATAAAGGCAATACGGATAAGCTCAACGTCTTCAAACAGGATGCCCAAGACTTCGGCATCAAAGTTCTGCAACCGGACATCAATGCGTCTGAGGCCGACTTCTCGACATCCGAAGGCGATATCGTTTATGCGCTGTCGGCCGTAAAGAATGTGGGCGAACAAGCCATGACACATCTGGTGGAGATGCGGGAAAAGGGCGGGCCTTTTAAAGACTTGTTTGATTTTGCCCGCCGCGTGAATCCGCAGATGGTGAATAAGCGGGCATTGGAAAATCTGGCGCGGGCAGGGGCCTTTGACCGGCTTAATCCCAACCGGGCCCAGGTCACGCGTTCGGTCGATCTGTTACTCAATCTGTCAAACCATGCAGCCCAGGAACGTCAAAGCTCGCAAGAAAGCCTATTCGGCGAGGCAACAGAAGTTCTCGCCAATCCACCTTTGCCGGTGATTGACGATTGGGAGCCGATTGAGAAGTTGAACGAGGAAAAAGAGGCGATTGGCTTCTTTCTCTCTGGTCATCCTTTGGTGGATTACTTGCCTGCCTTGCGTCAGCGCAAAGTTGTCACCTTTGAAGAGCTCAAAAACCGGTCGGACCGTCAATCCACCATCGCGCAGCTGGCGGGGGTCATTAGTAAGAGAAACAATCGGCGCTCTCAAAAAAGCGACCGGCCCTATGCCTTTGTGGAACTCTCGGATCCGTCCGGCAATTTTGAGGTGGTCGTTTTCTCAGACCTCCTGGCCGAGCAAGGCGGGATGTTGGAGCCCGGGGAAGCTGTGGTGGTGACCACCTCAGTGGAATGGCGTGATGATGAATTGCGCCTGACAGCCAAGGCTTTGCGTAGTGTGGAGGAGGTGACGGCAAACGCCATCGCCGGGTTCAAAGTGTTTCTCAATGTCTCCGAGAGCATCTCAGGTGTGAAAAAGACCCTGGAAACCGCCAAAAAACGCTCAGACAAGACCAAAGCACGGCAGGGGCAGGTCAATCTGGTGCTGCTATTGGACCAGGTGGGCCAAGAGGTGGAGCTCGAGCTGCCCGAACGGGTGCCGATTACACCGGCCCTCAAAGGCGCGCTCAAGGCCGTCCCAGGGGTCGTCGACGTCCAAGACGCCTAAACCGATAAATGCGGGGAATTTACGCATTTTTGTCACGAAACAGGCCTTGCGTCCGGGCCCGCGCCCCCTTATAACCCGCTCCATTCCACACACGGGGCTTCGGCATGTCCAGATCAGTGGTCGTGTCGATCCGGTGTCTTCGGATGAAGGCAAACCCCGTGGAGGTTAAACCGGAAAAGGAGATACAGCATGGCGCTGCCTGATTTTTCTATGCGCCAGCTTCTGGAAGCTGGCGTGCACTTTGGTCACCAAACGCACAGATGGAATCCCAAGATGGGGGAATTCATTTTCGGTGATCGCAACAACATCCATATTATTGATCTTTCCAAATCGGTTCCTCTGCTGCACCAAGCCTTGGTGAAGGTTCAGGAAACGGTGAGTGGCGGCGGTCGCGTATTGTTCGTTGGGACAAAACGCCAAGCCTCTCAGGTCGTGGCCGAGGCGGCAGAGCGTTGCGCGCAATATTATGTCAACCATCGTTGGTTGGGCGGCACGCTGACCAATTGGAAAACGATTTCGAATTCCATTCGGCGTCTGCGGACTTTGGAGGAAACCCTGTCCGGCGAGACGACAGGTCTTACGAAAAAAGAGACGCTGCAATTGACCCGTGAAAAGGACAAGTTGGAGCGTGCTTTAGGCGGGATTAAGGACATGGGCGGTATCCCCGACATCATGTTTGTTATTGATACCAATCGTGAATCCATTGCCATTCAAGAAGCCCGTAAGCTTGGCATTCCGGTGATCGCTGTCGTCGATACCAATTGCGACCCGGACGGCATTGACTATCCGGTTCCGGGCAATGATGACGCCGCACGTGCCATTAGCCTTTACTGTGATTTGATCTCACGGGCAGTCCTTGACGGGATTTCTCAAAGTGCCAGCAGCGCGGGCGTGGATCTGGGCGAAGCGGAAGAATTGCCGGCAGAGCCCCTGCCTGACTTGAGTCAGGACGAGGCCGAAAGTGCACCGGCTGAGGAGGCCGCGGACGGCACATCCGCTGAGACCCCACAGGAAGAAACTCCGGCGGCCCCTGCTTGATATTTGCAGGGCCCAAGAGAACCAGTTGAATTGAAGTGACGGGAAAATTCGATGTCTAATATTACAGCAGCATTGGTCAAGGAGCTCCGCGAAAAAAGCGGCGCCGGCATGATGGACTGCAAGAAAGCCTTGCAAGAAAACAACGGTGATCTCGAAGCCGCCGCTGATTGGCTGCGCACTAAGGGGCTTGCGAAAGCAGCCAAGAAAGCGGGACGCGTTGCTGCCGAGGGTTTGGTAGCGATTGCATCCACCGACGACGACAAGAAGGCCGTATTGGTCGAAGTGAATTCGGAAACGGACTTTGTTGCCCGGAATGAAACTTTCCAAGACCTTGTGAATCAAATTTCAGACTTGGCGCTAACGGTGGGTGGTGATTTTGAAGCCTTGAAAACAACGCAAGTGCCGGGAGCCGGCGTTGCTGTTGAAGAGCATATGACTAATATGGTTGCGACCATCGGCGAGAATATGTCTGTGCGCAGATCATCCGGTCTTGAAGTCGGCAATGGTGTCGTCGCCAGTTATATTCATAATCAGGTCGTACCGGGCCAAGGGAAGATAGGTGTTCTGGTCGCTCTTGAGTCCACCGGCGATGCAGCTGAACTGAACGCGTTGGGCAAACAGATCGCCATGCATGTGGCAGCCACCAATCCGTTGGCACTCGACAAGGACGGCGTTGCCGCCGACGTGGTCGAAAAGGAGCGGGCGGTGTTGATCGAGCAGGCACGGGAATCCGGCAAGCCCGATAACATCATCGAGAAGATGGTCGAAGGCCGCATCCGCAAGTTCTATGAGGACGTTGCCTTACTGTCGCAGACATTTGTCGTCGATGGTGAGACACGGATTGAACAGGTCCTGAAAAATGCCGAGGGCTCCATTGGCGCGCCGGTTTCGATCAAGCAATTTGTTCGGTTTGAACTGGGCGAAGGCATTGAGAAAAAAGAAGATGACTTTGCCGCTGAGGTTGCCGCAGCAGCAGGCGGTTGAGGGCCGACAAAATTGGTCCTTCCGGTCCGTTGTTCGACCCACTAACCCTTTGATTTTTATATTGTGACCGGGTTTCACAATGGGTCATTGGAACGCTGGGAAAGTGTGGTATAGCGCATATCATGAATAGCGAATCTGACCCCGACCCGTCTCAGACGGCTGGTAAAAGCAAGTACAACAGAGTGCTCCTGAAAGTCTCCGGTGAAGCCCTCATGGGAGACGAGGCTTTTGGGATTGACCTGGCCACTGTTCAACGTATCGCATCTGAAGTGAAGAGCGCCGTCGATCTCGGCGTTCAAGTCTGTATGGTCATCGGCGGCGGCAACATATTCCGCGGTCTGTCCGGCGCGGCGAAGGGGATGGAGCGGGCGAGCGCCGATTATATGGGGATGCTGGCCACGGTTATGAATGCGCTTGCGATGCAGAACGCCCTTGAAGGATTAGGCGTTCAGACCCGGGTTCAATCGGCGATCCCCATGTCTTCGATCTGTGAGCCCTTTATCCGGCGCAAGGCTATTCGTCATATGGAAAAGGGCCGGGTGGTTATTTTTGGCGCCGGGACCGGAAATCCATTCTTTACGACGGACACAGCCGCGGCGCTCAGAGCGGTGGAAATGGGATGCGACGGGCTGTTCAAAGGCACGCAAGTCGATGGCGTTTACTCAGCAGATCCTAAGCTCGACAGTAATGCAGAGCGTTACGAAAAACTCAGCTATATGGACGTTTTGTCGCAGGATCTGAAAGTAATGGATGCATCCGCCATCAGTGTCGCCCGCGAGAACAAAGTGCCCATCATCGTTTTTGCTATTCGCGAACGGGGCGCGTTTGTTAACATTCTTGAGGGTGGAGGTGTCAGCACCACTATTCGCGATTCTTGATATAATGCGTTGCTGGGCGGCGAACGACGACGCCAGCGCGAAACGGGATCAGGCCAATGGCAGATGAGCAGACAGAACCAGATATTGATGACCTCCGCAGACGCATGGATGGGGCTATGGTTGCCCTGAAGTCGGAGTTCTCGGGACTGAGAACCGGTCGCGCTTCAGCCAGTCTGGTGGAGCCCATTCAGGTCGAGGCCTATGGCCAGACCATGCCGCTCAATCAGGTCGGCAGCATCAGTGTGCCGGAACCCCGCATGATTTCCATCCAAGTTTGGGATAAATCGACCGTCAGTGCGGTGGAAAAGGCCATCCAGAATGCGGGCCTCGGGGTCAACCCGGTGGTGGACGGACAGAGTGTTCGTATTCCGATCCCTGAACTTAACGAGGAACGCCGTGTTGAACTGACAAAGGTAGCGGCCAAATATGCGGAGCAGGCCCGGGTCGCGGTTCGTAACGTCCGGCGCGACGGTATGGAGCAGCTCAAGCGGCTCGAGAAAGACGGCCATATGAGCCAGGATGAGCAAAAGATGTGGTCTGAAGAAGTCCAAGAGATGACTGATCAGCATATCAAGCAAATTGATGAAGCGCTGGCGAACAAAGACGCCGAGATTATGCAGGTTTAGACGGTCGCGTCGGTCCAGGCCTCAAATTAGGAATCCAAGATGAACGTGTCACAAACAAATGTCGTCGCAGGCAAAATGCCCCGGCATGTGGCCGTGATCATGGACGGCAATGGTCGCTGGGCCAAAGAACGCAAACTGCCGCGCAAAGCAGGCCATCAACAAGGTGTAGAAGCAGTCCGAGAACTTGTCACCAATTTGGAAGGCAAGGAGATCAAATATCTAACGCTTTATGGTTTCTCTGCCGAGAATTGGTCAAGACCCCCCTCTGAAGTCAGCGACCTGATGGGTCTTCTGAGGCTTTATATCCGCAAAGACTTGGACCGTCTTCACAAGAAAAATGTCTGTATTCGTGTCATTGGCGAGCGCAAAGGCCTGAGCGCAGATTTGGTCAAGCTCATTGATGACGCCGAAGGCAAGACTTGCCAAAACACTGGTCTCAATCTGATCATTGCCTTTAATTACGGTGGCAGGGACGAAATTACCTCTGCCGCGATTGATTTGGCCAAATCGGTGGCAGAGGGCACACTCAATCCTGAAGAAATTACTCAAGAAACGATAGCTAAGGCTCTTTATACAAAAGAAATTCCGGACCCAGACCTGATCATTCGGACGAGCGGCGAACAGCGCCTCAGCAATTTTTTGACTTGGCAATCAGCGTATTCGGAGTTGGTTTTTGTCAATGTCTATTGGCCGGAATTCACTATTCGTCATTTTGAGGAAGCGGTTGCTGAGTTTCACCGCCGAGATCGGCGCTTCGGCGGCCGCCCTGATGAGGTCCTATCCGAAGACGCTGAACTCATGCAGCCCACAGCAAAGCAGGCGACGTGAGCAATATACCCAATCAAGAGACCCATGCGCCGGCTGTTGAGCCGCCCTCCAAGAATTGGGGCAATCTCAAACGACGCGTGGTTTCGGCGCTCATTCTCTTGCCGATCTGTCTGGCAGCGTTATGGATCGGCGGGATCCCGTTTGCCATTTTCGTCGCTTTGGTGTCCGGGGTCATGGCCTATGAGTGGCACATGCTGGTCGGTTCATCGATTAAAACGCCGGCTTTTGTGATTCACTTGGTGACGATCTTATTGGCCGTCGTGAACATGATTCTCGGGAACACGACGAGTGTTTTCCTGCTTATCGGGCTGGGCATCGTGCTGACGGCGTTTGCGGAGGCCTTTCAAGGGCGACGCTCCGTTTGGATCGGGTTGGGTGTCGCCTACACAATCGGTGCCCCCATTTTGCTGCTGTGGCTGCGCCAAGATTCGGTCATTGGATTTATAGGCGTGTTGGCGTTGGTGTTTGCCGTCGTTGCGACTGATGTGGGGGCCTATTTTGCCGGTAAGAGTATTGGTGGTCCGAAACTGGTGCCGTCGATTTCACCATCCAAAACTTGGGCCGGATTGATTGGTGGAGCGCTGTTGGCCGCGCTTGTGTCCGCCGGAGCGGCCGGCCTGATTGAGGGCGTAACCGTTTGGCTTGGTGTTGCCGCCGGGGTCGCTATCGCAGTTGTGTCGCAAATCGGAGATATCTTTGAGTCGTCTTTTAAGAGGCGCTTTGATGCGAAAGATTCCAGTCAGCTTATTCCCGGACATGGCGGCGTGTTGGATCGATTTGATGGCCTTATGTTTGCGTCCCTTGTCGTTGCGCTGGGGACAATCGCCTTTCGGGCGCTGACGTAAAGCTTGGTAAACGGCGAAGAAGGATACGATTTGGCTGAAATTGGATCAGAACTGGCAAGTCGTCTCACAGACATGTCTGCGCAACCCGACCTGTTCTCCCGCCGTTTAACGGTCTTGGGATCCACCGGGTCGGTTGGATGCAACACGCTTGATCTGATCGCCCGATGCCGTGCGACGGCCGGTGACGACCCTGAAAACGTGTTTCCGTTGGAAGCACTGACCGCCCACCGCAATGTTGAGCTTCTGATTGAGCAGGCCCGCACTTTCCGTCCCAGAACGGCCGTCATCGGAGACGAAAAGCACTATGCCGCCTTGAAAGAGGGTTTAGCCGGCACACCCATTAAACCCGCCAGCGGGGCCAGTGCCATTGTGGACGCAGCGGAACAGGCCGCAGACTGGGTGATGTCAGCGATCGTCGGGGCGGCCGGGCTCAAACCGACTGTGGCGGCGATTCGCCGGGGTGCATTGGTGGCACTGGCAAATAAGGAATGTTTGGTTTGCGCCGGCTCCTTGCTGATGGACTTGGTCCATAAGAGCAACGCAACCCTATTGCCCGTGGATTCCGAGCATAATGCGATATTCCAAGTGCTTGAAACCGACCATCCAGAGGCGGTCGAGAAACTGATTTTGACGGCCTCAGGCGGACCCTTCCGGGAGTGGACGGCGGAGGCTATGAGCCACGCGACGCCGGAGCAAGCCGTTAACCATCCTAATTGGAGCATGGGCGCCAAGATCTCTGTTGATTCCGCGACCATGATGAACAAAGGCTTGGAACTTATTGAAGCAGCTTATCTTTTCGAGATGGCACCTGAGCGAATCGATATCATTGTCCACCCGCAATCGGTCGTTCATAGCTTGGTGCAGTATATTGACGGCTCGGTGCTGGCCCAATTGGGCAGCCCCGACATGCGGATTCCGATCGCCAGCACCCTCGGATGGCCTCATCGAATTGCCACCCCGGCCCAACGTCTCGATTTAGGCGAGATCGCCAATCTGACGTTTGAATCGCCGGATTTGGGCCGCTTTCCGGCTCTTTCGATTGCGCGGCAAAGCTTGCAAACCGGCGGAGGCACGCCTACTATCCTCAATGCTGCAAATGAGATTGCAGTACGGGGGTTTCTTGACCGAAGGCTGGGGTTCCTAGATATTGCGGCCATCGTCCAAGCAACGATCGAGAAGACTTGCCACGAGGCCGGAAAGGTGAGTTTTGGCAGTCTTGAAGACGTTGAATATTTGGACGAAATGGCGCGACGGGAAGCCGAGCAATTGGTTCAAGAATATGCCGAACGGTAATAGTACGGCAGTTTAGGGGACTTTGATGGATTTCATCTTGGGAATATGGAACAGCGCGGCCGGATTGATCTCCTATCTGGTTCCGTTTCTTTTTGTCCTCACCATCGTCGTCTTTTTTCATGAGTTAGGACATTTTTCCGTCGCTCGATATTTCGGCACCAAGGTTGATGTCTTTTCCATTGGTTTTGGCAAAGAGATATTTGGTTGGTTCGACCGCCATGGCACACGCTGGCGGGTGAGTTGGGTACCTTTAGGTGGCTACGTAAAGTTTCACGGCGACGAAAATGCCGCCAGTACGCCGGACCAGGAACACCTGAAACAACAACGAGAAAATCTCAGCGATGAAGAGCTAAGTGAACTCTTTCATTTTAAGCCGCTTTATCAACGAGCGGCCATTGTTGCTGCGGGCCCATTTGCTAACTTCCTACTGTCCATCATCATCTTTTCCGTTTTCTTTTGGTTCGTCGGCCAGCAGGTCTTGATGCCGCGCGTCGGAGACGTATTGCCGGACAGTGCGGCCGAAGCTGCAGGTCTCCAATATGGCGATCTCATAACTGAAATTGACGGACGGAAAATTGATAGCTTTACGGAACTTCAGGGCGTCGTTGCTTTGAGTTCCGGAAATGAACTTTCGATCCGTGTGGACCGAAATGGACAGTTGATTGATTTGGTGGCGACACCTCAGCGCATGGAAGATGTGGACCCCTTTGGCAACAAGGTCCAATTGGGCAAACTCGGGTTTCAGCATCGTGGTCTTGAAGAAGATACGATCTATGAACGTTATGGCCCCATCAAAGCCGTGCAGGTTGGTGTAGGACAGACTTGGTTCATTGTCGAACAGACGATGGTTTTTGTCAGTCGGCTGTTCGTTGGAAAAGAAGACGCGGCGCAGATTAGCGGGCCGGTGCGCATCGCTCAAATTTCGGGGGAAGTGGCCGGACTAGGACTCGTCGCACTAATCAATCTAGCGGCAATCTTGTCGGTGAGTATTGGATTGATCAATCTGTTTCCGGTTCCTATGCTCGATGGGGGGCATTTGCTTTACTATGCTTATGAAGCGGTAGCCGGGAAACCTTTAAGCGAGCGTGTTCAGGAATATGGATTTCGAGTGGGGCTGGCCATGGTTCTATGCCTCATGGTCTTTGCCACTTGGAACGATATTACTCAACTGTCTCTCATTCCCAATATTTCTGGGGCAATAAACTGATCAAAGAGTAACGGGTAAACAGGCGCTGGGCGGATATGACACGAATAAATTTTTATAGTTTACGATTCCTGACCATTTGTTTGGCGATGGTTGTGGCAATCGCAGGGGAAAGCTGGGCACAATCCGATTCATTTCGTGGGGGCACAATTGAGCGGATCCTGGTAGAGGGCAATCAACGCATTGAACCATCGACAGTCGCGTCTTACCTCATCATCCAACCGGGTGATCCCTTTGATCCAGAAACAATCGATTTGTCGCTCAAGACACTCTTTGCCACCGGGCTTTTTGCCGACGTGACAATGGGTCGACGTGTGAACAATTTGATCATCCGTGTGGTTGAGAACCCGATCATCAACCGCGTTGCGTTTGAAGGGAATAAAGCCAAGGACGACGAAGATCTTTACGAAGAAGTCGATTTGCGGCCGCGTATTGTTTACACCCGTGCCAAGGTTCAGGCTGATGTTCAGAAGATTCTGGAGTTTTATCGTCGGGCTGGTCGTTTTGCCGCAACGGTGAATCCAAAAGTCATTCAGTTGCCTCAAAACCGCGTCGATTTGGTGTTCGAAATCAACGAAGGCGACGAGACCGGCATCAGCAAAATCACCTTTGTCGGTAATGAGGCCTTTGATGACGGTGACCTGAAGAAGGTCATGGTGACATCCGAATCCCGTTGGTGGAAATTCCTTGAGTCGAACGACAATTACGATCCGGACCGGCTGGCTTTTGACCAGGAACAGCTCAGAAAGTTCTACCTATCTGAGGGCTATGCCGATTTTCGTGTTGTTTCGGCGGTCGCAGAACTGACCCGGGACCGTAAAAGCTTCTTCATCACCATGACCGTGGATGAAGGTGAAAAGTATAATTTCGGCGAACTCACGGTCACGACAGAGCTAGAGGCGCTGAATGCCAACGCCTTGTCACGGCTGATAAACGTCGAGACCGGTGATACCTATAATGCGGATCGCATCGACAACATTGTTGATGCGATGACTTTCGCCGCCGGCGTTCAGGGCTATGCCTTTGTGGATATCCGGCCCCGGACGAATAAGGATCGTGGTGCCCGAACCATCGATATCAATTTTGAGATTTCCGAAGGTCCACGGGTCTATGTTGAACGGATTAACATCAACGGAAACGTCCGGACACTAGACAACGTCATTCGCCGCGAAGTGAGAGTTCTTGAAGGGGATGCTTACAACAAGATCCTGATTGACCGCTCGCGCGCACGTATTCGTGGTCTTGGATATTTTAAAGAAGTTGAAATCACCGAAGAGCCCGGATCCAGCCCGGACAAGACAGTTTTGAATGTTGATGTTGAGGAGCAGTCGACCGGTGAGCTGTCGATTGGTGCAGGTTTTTCTTCGACCGACAACTTCATCACCGACTTCAGCATTTCGGAACGCAATCTGCTGGGCCGTGGCCAATTCTTGCGGTTACGCGTCACACTTAGTGGCCGCCGCCAACAGGTCGATATTCGCTTCACGGAGCCCTATTTCTTGAACAGACGCCTAGCGGCTGGCTTCGATATCTTTAAAACCACGACCGATTATTCCGATGAATCAGGCTTTGAAACGGACAGTGTAGGCTTTGGTTTAAGAGCCGGTTTTCCGCTGACTGAATTCACGAGTGCAAATGTCAGATACACATTGCGCCAGGACGATATCGAAGTGTCCGACGCGCTTTGCGACAGCGGCATCATCTCGATCCGGGTCTGTGCGCAAAGGGGCGAGGATATCACGTCGGTCGTTGGCTATACGATCGCCACTGATCGCCGCAATGACCCCATTGAGCCGACGCGTGGTTGGCGAGCCAGCTTTACACAAGACATTGCCGGTCTCGGCGGCGATGTGAAATATCTTCGCAACGAAAGTCAGGCTGCTTGGTATTACGGCATCTGGGAAGATGTCGTGTTTAGCGTTCAAGGAACCGGCGGCTACATCATGGGCCTTGGCGACGATGATGTGCGATTGAACGACCGATTCTTCAAAGGTGGCAATAGCTTCCGGGGATTTGATGTGTCCGGAATTGGCCCGCGTGACTTGATCACAGATGATGCCCTTGGCGGCAATATTTATGCCATCGGTACGGTTGAGCTGAGGTTCCCGGTCGGTTTGCCGGAGGAGTTCGGTATTAAGGGTGCGCTCTTCACGGAATTTGGTACATTGGGTGAGCTTGATTCTTCCGACCAAGGTCCGTTTATCGCTGACGACTTGTCTTTGCGGGCCTCGGCCGGTGTAAGCATCTTCTGGGATTCTCCCTTTGGCCCTGTGCGTCTAGATTTTGCTAATGCATTCCAGAAGGAAAATTACGACAAAACGGAAAGCTTTAGATTCAGCGCCGGAACAAGGTTCTAGAACATGACACTAAAATTGAGACGGTTGTTTGGCCAAATCACTCTTGGCCTTACATTCTCCCTATTCTTTTTGGCCGGCCACGGACAGGCGCAAGAGGCGCCCATCATCTTGGTGGTGAACCAAGCTAAGATCATTGCGGAATCAAAAGCTGGCAAAGATCTCAACGAGAAAGCCCGTTTGCTGAATGAATCGATTCAGGCGGATTTGAAAAGAGAATCCGACGCTATCCGGCAGGAAGAGGAAGAGATCAAGCAAATGCAAGCCATGTTCACGCCTGAGGTGCGCGAACAACGCGTAGCGCGCTGGCAAAAGAGGGTTCAGGACTATCAGATTTCGTCACAACGCCTTCAGGCTGAGTGGGAGCAGACGGTGGTGAAGTCCCGTCGTGATGAGCTGGTGACGGCCGTCGAACCGATCTATCAAGACATAATCAAAGAACGCGGCGCTACCATTATGGTGGACCGCAGTACGCTTATTTATGCTTCACCGGACATAGACGTGACTTCCGAGGTCATCAAGCGCTTGGACGACAAAATCACAACCGTGAAGTTTGAGCGGGTCACGTTTGAGCAGGCTCAACCTGAGGCAGCTGAATAGAGCAGCCGCCCATTGGGGAATCTTTCGGATTTGCCGCCAAACTCAAAAACTCTTTGAATTCCCACGGGGAATTCCTACTGTATTGAGATCATGGCAGATTCCCGATTCTATAAAATCAGTGAACCGATGGCTTTGGCTACGGTCTGTGAACAGACCGGTGCCTCAATATTGCGAGACGCCGGTCAACAGACATTGGTCGCCGGTGTTGCGTCCCTAGAGACCGCATCCAATAGTGACGCAAGCTTTCTTTCCGATGGGAAGCATGTTGAGAGTTTCAAGAAAAGTCGTGCCGGCACCTGTTTTGTCTCTGATGAGAAACATCAAGAATATGCACCGGATGGCATGAATCTATTGCTCGTTCAAAACCCTCAAAAGGCCTATGCGCAGATTGCGGCCCATCTCTATCAATCAATCTCGACTCCAGAAGGTGTCGCTCAATCGGCTTTTGTTTCGCCGACAGCTCAACTTGGCGAAGGCGTCAGCATTGGCCCAGGCGCGACAATCCTGGACAATGTTGAAGTTGGACCCGGTAGCACGATAGGGCCCAATTCGGTGATTGGACAGGCTGTCAAGTTGGGCACGGGCGTATCAATCGGCGCCAATGTCACGATCAGTCATGCCTTGATAGGCGATCATGTGCTCATTCATAACGGCGCGCAAATCGGTCAGGACGGATTCGGCTATGTATCGGATGCGGAGGGTCACCTGAAGATTCCCCAGATCGGCCGTGTGATCATTCAGGATCATGTGGAAATCGGTGCCAATTCCACAATTGATCGCGGCGCGCTCGACGACACGACCATTGGTGAGGGGACGAAAATCGATAATCTCGTTCACGTGGCCCATAATTGTAAAATCGGGCGAAACTGCATCCTTGTCACCATGGTCGGCATTTCCGGCAGCTGCACGATCGGAGACGGCGTCGTCTTGGGTGGTAAGGTTGGTGTGGCTGACCATGTTACGATCGGGGACGGTGCCCTGGTCGCTGCCAGATCAGGCATTACCAATGATCTTAAGGCGGGTGGAAAATATGGCGGATTCCCGGCAAAACCGATCGCTGAATGGCGCCGCGAGGCTGTTCTTTTGGCACGACTCGTGAAAGAACGAAAACGGTCAAGCTAGCAGCACACAACGATCAAAAGAGGGACAGCAATTCGCATGAGCGATGATCAAAACAGTGAGACGGATGAAGGGCGCGTCGATATCCAGCGGCTGCTCCAATTGTTGCCCCATCGATATCCCTTTTTGTTGGTTGATCGTTTGGAAAATATCCGCCATGGCATTTCAGCGACGGGGATTAAGAACGTGACATTTAACGAGCCACATTTCCAAGGCCACTTTCCCGGGCAGCCCGTAATGCCGGGCGTTTTGATTATTGAAGCCATGGCTCAGTCGGCAATCGCATTGGTAATGAACTCCCCAGGTATTGAAACTGAGGGAAAGATCGCTTTGTTTACATCAATCGACAAAGCCCGCTTCCGCAGGCCCGTGGTGCCAGGCGATATTCTTGAGATGAAGATCGAACTGGTCAAAGCCCGGGGCCCGCTTTGGAAGTTCCATGGCGCTGCAAGTGTTTCCGGCGATCTTGCCGCCGAAGCCGACTATGCCGCCATGGCCGTCGATTCAGAGGCGTAATAATATCATGAGCTCCATTCATCCTACTGCGATTGTCGAAGACGGTGCAGAAATTGCCGACAGTGTTTTCGTCGGTCCCTATTGCCTGGTGGGCCCAAAAGTCAAACTGGACGATGGTGTGCGTTTGGAGTCGCATGTTGTGATTTCAGGGAATACGACGATCGGTGAGAATTCTCAGATCTATCCCTTCGCCTCCCTTGGCTCGCCGCCGCAAGATATGAAATATGACGGCGAAGACACCAAGCTGATCATCGGCAAAAATAATATCATCCGTGAACATGTGACGATGAATCCCGGAACGGCTGTCGGGCGAGGGCAAACTGTCGTCGGCGACGATGGCTTGTTTATGGTCGGTAGTCACGTGGCGCACGATTGTATCGTGGGCGACTCAACCGTCTTTGCCAACAACGCCACTTTGGGTGGCCACGTGACTGTAGGCGACTTTGTCATGCTGGGCGGATTGGCTGCCATTCATCAGCATACCCGGATCGGCCGGAATGCCTTTGTCGGCGGCGTTTCAGCCGTTGTCGCCGATATTATTCCCTTTGGATCGGTTTATGGCGTTCAGGCACATCTTGAAGGATTGAATATTATCGGGATGAAACGTCGGGGCTTTAGCCGTGAACTCATTCACGATTTGCGTAGCGCCTATCGATTGTTGTTCGCCTGGGAAGGCACATTCCAAGAGAGGATTGATGACGTTGCCGAACAATTTGCCGGCAATGAGCCTGTGATGGAGATTATCGATTTCATCAGGGCTCATTCTTCCCGCTCAATCTGTCTGCCCACATTTGATCCTATGGTGAAGAGGGCATAAGTGACGCGCGCCGCCGACGATCAGAAGCCAAAGCTCGGTATCATTGCCGGCGGTGGCTCGCTGCCGATCCTCTTGGCAGACGCTTGCAAATCTGCCGGCCGCTTCTATCACATGATTGGAATTGAGGGCTTTGCCTTATCCGATGATTTGGCGCCCTACGAGCCTGATTGGACGCCCATTGGTTCTTTGGGCCATACGCTTGACGTTCTGAGGTCAAACGATTGCCGTCAAGTCGTCATGGCCGGGCATGTCAAACGGCCCGACTTCAAGTCCCTCAAAATGGACTGGCGAGCCACGAAGCTGCTTCCCAAACTGTTGAATGCGGCCCGAAGGGGAGACGATGCATTGCTGAGTGTCGTGGTCCAAACCCTTGAACAAGAAGGCCTCGAAATCGTCGGCGCCGACGACGTTTTGGAAGACCTTCTGATTGCGTCCGGACCATTGGGCGCAATCTCGCCGGATGATCAGGCGTCACAAGATATCACGCGCGGTCTTGAGGTTGTCCGGGAATTAGGCTCCCTTGATATCGGACAGGCAACGATTGTCTGCAACCAATTGGTCCTTGCGGTCGAAGCCGTTGAAGGCACCGATGCCATGCTGGATCGATGCCTCGATATCTCATTGGATTTGCGCGGGGATCCGAATAACCGCCGCGGCGTGATGGTCAAGATACCGAAACCGGGGCAAGAACGACGGGTCGATTTGCCGACAGTGGGGATCAGCACGTTGGAGCGTGCCTCGGCCATCGGGCTTGCGGGCGTCGCGGTTGCCGCCGGTGGCGCGTTGGTTCTTGATCAAGACGAGATCATCGCATTTGCCGATAGTCACAACATGTTCGTATTTGGCATCGATATGGCCGGTGGCGAATTGCCATGACTGAGTCTGTTTCGCTGGTTGTTGTCGCTGGCGAACCCTCCGGTGATCGGCTGGGCGCTCAGCTCATTGCGGCGCTGAAGCGAAAATCAAAAACGACCTTGAGTTTGTCCGGCGTTGGCGGAGAGAGTCTGAAGGGACAAGGACTGGCCTCTCTCTTTCCCATTGATGACATCGCTATTATGGGCATCTCACAGATAGCAGTGCGATTGCCAAAATTGCTGGGCTTTGTCTCAAAGGTTGTCGACCATGTCATTCAGATCAATCCACCTGCGGTTTTGTTGATTGATAGTCCGGGATTCAATCATCCCATCGCCAAACGTTTGAAGAAGCGCGGCTATAAGGGAGTGATTATAAAATACGTGGCGCCCCAGGTTTGGGCATCAAGACCTTGGCGAGCACGTCATATCGCCCGGTACATTGATCATCTTTTGACTCTCTTTCCCTTTGAGCCCAAATATTTTGAGCCGCATGGTTTGCGGGCTCATTTTGTGGGTCACCCAGTCACCGAACGGCCGATCCAGACCGGGTCAGGAGGTGAATTTCGCCGCGTTCATGACATTCCTGATGATGCGCCGCTTCTGTGCGTCTTGCCCGGCAGCCGAAGCAATGAGGTTCGGTTTTTATTGCCCGTCTTCATTGAGGCCGCCGAAATCCTACGCACCACCATGTCCGATCTACATTTGGTGGTGCCTATGACGGCCAATGTGGCGTCGGTCATTCGAAGGGAAATGGATCAATGCAATGCTCCCATTACGTTTGTGGAGGACGAGGTCTCGAAATTTCAAGCCTTTGATGCCTCCAATGTGGCAATTGCCGCATCCGGGAGTGTTTCCTTAGAGTTGGGACTTGCGCGGACTCCCATGGTGATCGCTTATAAGATCGGACCGGTAACGGCTTTCATCTTTCGGCGCTTTCTATTGCTGCCCTATGTGACGTTGATCAACATCATTCTGGAGCGTTTTGCCATTCCCGAACTTCTTCAGGAGTCCTGTACGCCGGAAAACGTGGCCACAGAAGCTGGACGCTTATTGTCCGATGAAGCACAGCGGGAAAAGCAACTCCAAGATATTGACCTGGCGATCGGACAATTGATGGTTTCCGGCCAAAAGCCTGACGAGGTTGCAGCCCAAACGGTTTTAGATATTTTGGAAGGCCGGATCGACGCTAGTTAAGAGCGGCTGAGAGCAGGCTGGCAAAGGCCAACCCTCCCAACAACCAGGGGCCTGAGCGACGAATACGGTGGGCCATGGAAGTATTGTTGTCATTGGCGGCAGATGTCCGGACATATCGTCCGCTAAAACCAAAATGCCGCTCTCGGGGCGCGCCTCGACCAGCCGGCCGAGGGCCTCTTATGGGGTCCAGCGAATGGCGCCGGGAAGGGGACAACACATCCTCCGTGATCTTGGATTAGCGGCGCTCCATTGGAACATAATCGCGCTGACTTTCGCCAGTATAAATTTGACGAGGACGGCCAATGCGATAGCTCGGATCCGTAATCATTTCCTGCCATTGGGCAATCCAACCGACCGTCCGCGCCAGGGCGAACAGAACCGTAAACATGGTTGTCGGAAAGCCCAGTGCTTTCAACGTGATGCCCGAATAAAAGTCGATATTTGGATAGAGGCGCTTCTCAATGAAATACTCATCGCTGAGCGCAATCTTCTCCAGCTCCATCGCAACATCGAGCAGGGGATCATCCTTGATACCCAACTCTTTCAGAACTTCATGACAGGTTTGTTGCATGACTTTGGCTCTCGGGTCGTAATTCTTGTAGACCCGGTGGCCAAAGCCCATCAATCGGAATGGGTCATCCTTGTCTTTGGCGCGTTGGATAAATTCGGGAATGCGGTCAACATTGCCGATCTCTTCCAGCATATTGAGGGCGGCTTCATTGGCGCCACCGTGAGCAGGGCCCCAAAGGCAAGCGATACCGGCCGCGATACAAGCAAATGGATTTGCCCCGGACGACCCCGCCAAGCGCACCGTCGAAGTGGAGGCGTTTTGCTCATGATCGGCGTGCAAAATGAAAATCCGGTCCATGGCTTTGGCCAAAACCGGATTCACTTCGTATTCCTCTGCAGGAACCGCAAAACACATCCGCAAAAAGTCGGCGGCGTAGGATAAGTCGTTGCGCGGGTAAATGAACGGCTGACCGATCGAATATTTGTAAGCCATGGCGGCGATGGTCGGCAGTTTGGCAATTAAACGCCGGCTGGCAATCATGCGTTGATGCGGGTCATTAATGTCCAGGGAGTCGTGGTAGAAGGCCGATAAGGCCCCAACCACGCCCACCATGATCGCCATGGGATGCGCATCCCGGCGAAACCCGCGGAAAAAATTGGCCATCTGATCGTGGATCATCGTGTGATTGGTGATGGCGTGATCAAAGGCGGCCATTTCTTCCTTGTTCGGAAGATCGCCGTAGAGAAGCAAATAGCAAACTTCGAGAAAACTACCGTGTTCGGCGAGCTGATCGATCGGATAACCCCGATGAAGCAAAACGCCCTCATCGCCGTCGATATAGGTGATGGTGGACTCACAGCTGGCTGTTGACGCATAGCCCGGATCGTAGGTGAACACGCCTGTCTTACCGTAGAGGCCGCGCACATCGACAACATCGGGTCCGATGCTGCCCTCATAAACCGGCAAGTCGACTTTGGTGTCACCGATGGAAAGGGTTGCGCTTATATCCTTGGGCTTCGCGTTGGCAGCCATTCGTTTCTCCGTATCTTCTTATTCCTTGGTGCGCCGAACCGGGACAGTCGGGCGACCAGACAATTACAAACTCATAAACACATTAGGATGACAAATCGCTCAATCGCCCTAGCGACTCGTCACGGCCTAAAATGATCAAAACATCAAAAATGCCGGGGGAGCTTGCGCCCCCGGTCAGCGCCGCACGTAAGGGCTGAGCGACCTTGCCGAATTTGAGGCCTTTTTTATCGGCAAAATCCCTAACAATGGTTTCAAGGGCCTCTTCCGTCCATTCACTGGATGAATCAAGGCTTTGGTGGAGGTCTGATAGCATGGAGCGCGCATCAGCATCCAATTGTTTTTCAGCCTTGTCCGATAGCCCAAGAGGTCTCTTAAGAACCAAAAAGACTGTATTTTCAGCTAGTTCGAGGATTGTTTTTGCTCTGAGCTTAAATTCTGGCATGGCACGCAACAGACGTTCGGTCCCGGCTGGATCCAGGGAAATTCCATGGCTCTCCGACAAAATTGGCGTGATCAGGTCAAGCAGATGCTGGTCATCGGCCTGGCTCAGATAGTGCGAATTGACGAAATTCAGCTTGTCCATGTCAAACCGGGCTGGGGCTTTGCCGATGGATTCCAAATTGAACCACTCGATGGCTTTGTCCGTCGGGATGATTTCGTCATCACCGTGGGACCAGCCCAGGCGCAACAGATAATTGCGCATGCCCTCGGGTAAAAAACCCATATCCCGATAGGCCTCAACAGACAGCGCGCCATGCCTCTTGGAAAGTTTCGCGCCGTCTTGTCCGTGGATGAGGGATTGATGGGCAAATTCAGGCACCGGCCATTCGCAAGCGTGAAACAGCTGAAGCTGCCGTGCCGTGTTGGTCAGATGATCGTCCCCTCGAATGATGTGTGTAATGCCCATGTCGTGATCGTCGACAACCACGGACAACATAAAGGTGGGCGTGCCGTCGCTGCGCAGAATGATGAAATCATCAATTTGAGCATTGGAAATGCGCACGTCGCCCTGAACGTGATCTTGAATAATTGTTTCGCCTTCCGTCGTCGTTTTGATCCGGATCACCGGATCGACGCCTGCCGGGGCGTCCGCCGGGTCCCGGTCCCGCCAGGTCCCGTCATACCCGACCGGGCGGCCTTCTGCTTTGGCTTTCTCGCGCATTGCCGCCAGCTCTTCGGGCGTGCAATAGCAGCGATAGGCCAGTCCTTTGTCCAACAGCTCATGGGCCACCTGCTGATGACGCTTGATGTTGTCGGATTGAAAAACCAGGCCATCCCAATCCAATTCCAGCCATTTCAGGCCGTTGAGAATGGCCTCTTTGGCCTCCGGCGTGGAGCGCTCTTTATCCGTATCTTCAATCCGCAGCAGAAACTGGCCTTGGTGATGGCGCGCAAACAGCCAATTGAACAAGGCCGTCCGCGCCCCGCCGATATGGAGCATACCGGTGGGTGAGGGCGCAAAGCGGGTAATGATCTGGGAGTCGGACAAGGGAGGCAGCCTAAACTTGGTCTCAATCTGAGGTTTTAATCAAATCCGGATGGAATTGCGGGTCTTTTAGCACAGACCTCACGCCCTGTGTAAACTGCCTAAGAGCCTGATTTATGGACAAAAAGACCAGGCAAGCCGGTCAACTATTGGGCAAATTTGAGGCTGATCGGCTGGCTCAGTACTGCTTTGCGGTGGGGGACGGTGTGCGTGACCGACTCGTCGTTCTGCTTGCCGCGATCTGGTCTCACATTCTCGATGAAAAGGACCGCTGGCCGCTCTTCGTGCCTGTGGCCGTTGGGATCGGAATAGGCTGTTACTTCGCTTTGCCGTTCGAGCCCGGTTGGGTGCTGATGATGGCAGGGTTCGCTGTTCCGCTTCTTGGTCTGGCAATCCTCAACGGGCCTTTCCGGCGACGCATCGCACCTGACTCTGCACTCCGCTATGCTACAATTGTAATCTTCATTTTCGTCGGGATGATCGCAGTCGGTTTTGCGGCCGCCAAAATTCGAACACTGGTCGTCGACGCCCCCATCTTGTCTGACCTGAAAGCGCCGGTCGAACTGACAGGAGACATTGTCAGCGCCTCAAAGCAAGAAGGCGGAGGTTGGCGTCTCTTGATTGCACCTTCAAAGATTCAAACTGTGCCTGCTGAAAACTTGCCGGCACTTGTCAGAATGAGTGTGCGTCAAAAGGAACTGACTTTTCAGCCGGGTGAAAAGATTGAGATTTGGGGGCGCCTCATGCCGCCGCCGGATCCGGTTTCGCCCTATGCCTTCGATTTCGCCCGGCAATCTTATTTTAGACAAATCGGTGCGGTTGGTTTTGCCCTGGGCCAGCCTGAGAGTCTTGGACAGGCAGAATGGATGAATCTCCGGGATCGATTTTCTATTTTTGTCTCACAATGGCGGCTCAAGCTAGCCGACCGAATACGAAGTCATCTTTCCGGAGAAGTTGGCGCGATCGCAGCCGCCTTAATGACCGGGGATCGGGACCTCATCTCTGAAGACACAAGAGAAGCGATGCGGATTGCTGGGTTGGCGCATTTGCTTGCGATCTCCGGATTACACATGGCGCTGTTCGGGGGATTGGTCTATGCCGTCTCGCGCTTTGTGTTGGCTGCGATAGAACCCATTGCCATCCGTTACAACGTGAAGAAGATGTCCGCCGTCATCGGATGGATTGCGGCGCTTCTGTATCTCATTCTGACCGGCGCAAGCATCTCCACACAACGTGCCTTCATTATGATCTCGTTCATGTTTCTGGCCGTCCTCTTGGACCGGGCGGCCCTATCAATGCGCTCTGTTACGGCAGCGGCGCTGGTCATTCTATTGATGTCGCCCGAGAGTCTTCTCGATGTAGGCTTTCAGATGTCCTTCTCAGCAGTTATTGCGCTGATCGCGTTTTATGAATTTCAACGCAAGCGTCGATTACAAAAGTCAAATGCTTATTGGGAGCGGTCGCGAAGGGCGCAAACGCTCCGAATGATCGGACTGTACCTTGTTGGCATCGGACTCACGACGATCGTCGCCGAGGCGGCGACCGGGCCGTTTGCGGCGTTTCACTTCAATCGCGTCGCCGGATACGGTCTTGTGGGCAATTTGGCGGTCATGCCGTTGGTTGGGGTACTGATCATGCCCTGTGCCGTCCTGGCTTTTGTGCTTATGCCATTTGACCTGGAACAATATGCGCTGATGCCTATGGGTTGGGGGCTCGAATGGCTCCTTAGCGTGTCGAATGAGATATCTTCTTGGCCGGGCGCGGAAATCTATCTGCCGTCCTGGCCGACGGCAGCTTTGGCCTTCATTTGCTTCGGCGGTTTATGGCTTGCTTTCTGGCAAACGAGGTGGCGGCTTTATGGATTGGCAGGGATTTTGTTTGGTGTCCTAGTCGCTTTGACCAATGACTCTCCCGACATTCTAATTGACAGAGAAGGAAAAAATGTTGCTGTGCGAAACGGTGATGGTGAACTTGCTGTGCTCTCAAATCGTCGGGCGAAGTTTGCTGCGGAATCTTGGGCACGACGAAGTGGGCAGGCTGCCCCCTCCAGATCGAACGGTGCGTTTTCATGTGACAGCGAAGGTTGTGCAATTTGGGATCCAGCGCATCCCAAGATTTCCTATATCCGAACAGCTGCGATTGCAGAAGAAGAATGTCAGCGTGCGGATATCCTGATTGCTCAGGTGCCGCTGCCGCGGCGCATTCGAAACACTTGCCGCGCGCAGATATTAGTCATCGATCGTTTTGATCTCTGGCGCTATGGAGCCCATGCAATCTGGTTACAGGGCGACCATTGGCGTGTGGAACATGCCGCCGGGGTTAGGGGGAACCGGCCATGGTCGCCGGCTAAGTGAACGGGCCTAGTAGCGCCGCATCAAGCCGATCAAGCGGCCTTGAACCTGGACGCGGTCCGGTCCGAAGATGCGTGTCTCGTATGAGGGATTGGCCGCCTCAAGCGCGACCGTATTCCCACGCTTGCGCAATCTTTTGAGGGTGGCTTCCTCGTCATCCACCAGGGCCACAACAATGTCGCCATTGGTGGCGGTGTCGCTGCGCTGAATGACGACCACGTCGCCGTCCAAAATGCCGGCATTGATCATGGAATCGCCTTTGACCTCGAGCGCATAATGCTCGCCGTGTCCGATCATGTCGGCGGGTACGCTGACATTATGGGTCACATGTTGGATCGCTTCGATCGGAACACCGGCGGCGATGCGGCCCATCACCGGCACTTCAAGAGAATCATTATCGGCCACCGGCGGCCGCCGTTCCGAACCACCGCCTTGACTGAGCGCGCCTTCGATGACGCTTGGGGAGAATCCTTTTCCGGATTGGCGTTCACGCAGCATAGTGCCGCCATTGGGCACGGCGCTATCGGGCAGTCTGACGATTTCCAAGGCCCGGGCCCGGTGGGCCAGGCGCTTGATGAAGCCGCGTTCCTCAAGGGCCGTGATGAGGCGATGAATGCCCGATTTTGACTTCAGGCCGAGGGCCTCTTTCATTTCGTCAAATGACGGCGAAACACCGGTTTCCCGGATCTTTTCATGAATAAAAAGAAGCAATTCGTGCTGTTTGCGCGTGAGCATGCCACATCCCCTTGGGCAAAGAACAAAACAAAAACGTCCGAATCTGTTCTAGTTTAGTTCTCAGAGGGGGTCAAGGGCTATTCGTGAAAGGATAAACGAGCAAAGTGTATTTCTTTAAAGATCAAGCGGCAGCAAATCGACAAAGTCACCCGCTTCCGCTTCCGGCGCATGGGGTGGCCGTATGATCAGGGCATCGGCTGCGGCAAAAACAGACATGACGGAACTGTCTTGCAGCTCAAACGGCGTTGCTTCCAATTGACCGTCCTTGGCGGTGCGAAGACTGGCGCGCAAATAGTCCTGCCGTTTGGCATTGGCTCTGAGATTTTCCGTTAGACGCGCGCGCAAGGTGCGGGGCTTCAGTTGCGCCGGCTCCAGTCCCAACAAGGCGCCGATTGCGGGCCGCAAAAAGAGCAGGGCGCAAACCAACGACGAGACCGGATTGCCCGGCAGGCCCAACATGGGAATGTCGTCCAGGTGGCCGTAGATAAGCGGTTTGCCGGGTTTCATGGCAATCTTCCAGAAATCGACGGTGAGATTGTCCTCGCCCAAAACTTTTTGAATGAGGTCATGATCGCCCACGGAGGCGCCGCCGATTGTGATCAGGAAATCGGCGCCCTTGGCCAGCGCGGCCATTTTCTTCAAAGACGCCTCGCTGTCCCGCGCGATACCCAAAAATTTCGGGCTGCCGCCCCATTGTTCGATATATGCGGCAAGGGCGGGCGGCGAAGACGACACAATTTGATGATCACCGGTCGGTTCGCCGGGCAAGACCAATTCATCGCCGGTGGCGAGAATGGCGACGACGGGTTTCCGGATGACCGAAAGCTCGGTGACATTCATGCCGGCAATGAGACCCATGTCGCGCGCGGTCAATCTTCTACCCGCCTTGAGTGGAGTATCGCCCAATTTAAAGTCGATGCCGGCGCGGCGAATATTCTGACCCGGACGGGGCGCTTCTAAAATTCGGACCACATCGTTTTCCGCTGTGGTGTCTTCTTGAATGACCACCGTGTCGGCGCCGTCGGGGACATTGGCGCCGGTGAAAATGCGGACTGCCTGTCCGGCCGACACGGATTGATCGAAGCCGACGCCGGCTGCGGACTCGCCGATCACGGTGAGTTCAGCCGGAACCTGTCCGACGTCTTGAGCCAAGACGGCATAGCCATCCATGGCAGATACATTTTTGGGTGGATGAGATCTTTGCGCGGTTACATCCCCCGCCAAGACACGGCCAAGGCCCTGGTCAAATCGAATGGTTTCCGCGGGCAGGGGAGAGAGCGGCGCCAACACCCGCTCAAAGGCCTCATCAACGGAAATCATGATTAGTGACCGAACATTTGATGGGTCGAGACACCGATGGCCGCGGCCAGCTTTTGGGCGCTGCTGTCCGGGATGCGCGCGGTTTGACCATTGAGATAGGCAAATACCTCACCGGGACGCACATCCGCGTCTTTGGCCCAGCGGTGAATCTGAATCCGATTGATCCGAATGAACTGACGAAAAGCGTCGCGTTCATCCGGTGGGGGAACGCGAAACGCCGTCTGTGTTCGTCCGGGCCTAATTTCTTCCGGACGCACGCCCATACCTCTGGACTTCAGCTTATCCGACTTAGTTGGCGTCGACGGTGGGTTTGACTTGGGTTCATCGGCTCTTTTGAATGACCCAGACTTGCCGCCTTCCTTTTGGACCAAGCGAATATCGCCAATTTCCATTTCCCGGTCGACGGCCTTGGCCATGTCGTAAATTGTCAGCGCTGCCACAGAGACTGCCGTCAGCGCTTCCATTTCAACCCCGGTTTGGCCCGTGACTTTGGCGGTGGCGCGAATTTGAATGGCATTGTTGGACGGGTCGGGGGTCAGTTCCACTTTGACCGATGACAAACCCAAGGGATGGCAAAGCGGAATAAGATCGGATGTCTTTTTCGCCGCCATGATCCCGGCAATGCGTGCGGTCGCCAAGACATCACCTTTTTTGACGTCACCCTCCATAATCAACTTGAGGGTTTCAGGCTGCATGACGACACGCCCTTCCGCCGTGGCCAGACGAGAAGTGATTTCTTTATCGCCGACGTCAACCATATTGGCTTTGCCTTGACTGTCGATATGACTGAGTTTTGACATGATCTTGGTCTCTTAGCTCATTGATTTTACATCATATCTGAAAGCGGGACCGGCCGCAAAACAAGTCGGCTTACTCGTCGAGCAGGTCTCTTGTGGCAGCCCGGACATCCGACTGGCGCATGAGGCTTTCGCCGATCAAGAAGGTCGTTACGCCCGACTTTTTCATGCGTGCCAAGTCGCTTTTGGATCGAAGGCCACTCTCCGCGATGATCAGCCGATCATTAGGAATGAGTGGCGCCAGGCTTTCCGTCGTGGCCAAATCCGTTTCGAAAGTTCTCAAATCTCGATTATTGATCCCGATGAGGCGACTCTTGAGCTCCAAGGCCCGTTCAAGTTCTTGTTCGTCATGCACTTCCACAATGGCGTCCATATTCCAATGCCGTGCAGCATCTTCCAATTCTTTCGCCAGCCCATCATCAACTGAGGCCATGATGATCAAAATGCAATCGGCCCCCAGGACGCGCGCTTCTACCACCTGATAGGGGTCGTAGAAGAAGTCTTTGCGAATAACAGGCAGCGATACGGCCTGCCGAGCGGCCACCAAATATTCGTCTGCCCCTTGGAAGCTGGGCGTATCGGTGAGGACGGAAAGGCAAGCCGCGCCGCCGGCTTCATAGGCCGCAGCCAGTGAGGGAGGATCGAAATCTTCCCGGATGAGGCCCTTCGATGGACTGGCCTTTTTCACTTCCGCGATGAGCCCGTATTTGCCGCGAACGGATTTTTCCTTCAACGCATTATAAAAGCCGCGCGGACGTCCCGCGGCGGCGGCGGCCGATTCGACATCCGCTAAAGGATGCTTGGCTTTGCGGGCCGCGACATCCTCCAATTTATAGGCTTTGATATTATCTAAGATGGTCATGCGTTTGAGAGTTCAACCAATTTCTGAAGCGATGTTTTCGCCGCACCGCTGTCAATCGCTTGGGCGGCCCGTTCAACACCTGTTTTGAGGTCCGGCGCTTTATCGGCCACGACCAAAGCTGCGGCGCTGTTGAGCAAGACGATATCCCGATAAGCGTCTTTCTGCCCGTCCAACAGGGCGGTCAGGCGCTCGGCATTATAATCTGCTTCAGCTCCTTTGAGATCCTTCGGATCGGCTACCGCAAGTCCGAGCTCTTGAGGGGTGACCTCGAAACTACGGATGTTGCCCGCATCCAATTCAACCACATGGGTCGGCCCGGTCGTTGTCATCTCGTCCAGACCATCGCTGCCATTGACCAGCCAGACTTTCTCAGAGCCCAAATTCTTCAGAACGTGAGCCATGGGGTCGAGCCAGGCCTTGGAGAAAACGCCGATGAGTTGGCGCTTGGTGCCGGCCGGATTGGATAGAGGGCCCATCATATTGAAAATCGTGCGAACGCCGAGTTCGACCCGCACCGGGCCCACATGCTTCATGGCAGAATGGTGGAACGGGGCCATCATGAAACCGACACCGGCCTCACGAATACACGCCGAGATCTTGTCGGGCGCAACGTCCAATTTCACGCCGAGTGACGTCAAAACGTCAGCCGATCCACTTTTGGAGGAGAGCGCTTTATTGCCGTGTTTGGCAATGGGGACGCCAGCCCCTGCGACCACGAAAGTAACGGCTGTTGAAATGTTCAGCGTGCCAGATCCGTCGCCGCCGGTGCCGCACGTATCGATGGCGCCCTCCGGTGCATTTACATGGGTTGCCTTGGCGCGCATCACCTCAACGCCGCCGGTAATCTCCTCGACCGTCTCTCCGCGTACGCGCAAGCCCATCAAAAAAGCACCGATCTGACCATGGGTCGCGTTGCCGGACATCATGATTTCAAATGCTTGGCTGGCTTGTTCCTGGCTCAGGGTGCCGCCATCGGCGATCACGCTTAGAATGGATTTCATATCGGTCATTATGGTTCTCGTTTACGATGCTTTGGCCAGGGATAGGAAGTTTTGCAAGAGGGCATGGCCATGTTCCGACGCGATGCTCTCCGGATGGAATTGAACGCCGTGGACATTGTGTTCGCGATGTCTGACGCCCATGATCGTCCCGTCCGACGTCTTCGCGGTCACTTCCAAACAATCAGGCAGGGATTCCGGCTCAATTGTCAGTGAATGATAGCGTGTAGCCTCAAAACGCTCGGGTAACCCTTGAAAAACGCCCGTACCTTGATGGTGGATGTCGCTGATCTTGCCGTGCATCAGGGTGGGGGCCGCGACGATACTTCCGCCATAGGCCTGGCCGATGGATTGGTGGCCGAGACAAACGCCGAAGATTGGTGTGCGGCCCGCATTCTGTTTGATCAGATCGACGCAAATACCGGCTTCATTGGGCGAGCACGGACCAGGCGACAAAACGATGGCATCGGCGTTTTCGTTTAAGGCATCGGCCACACTTAGCTTGTCGTTGCGCACAACTTTGCATTCCGCGCCCAAGTCACCCAAGAACTGAACAAGGTTGTAAGTAAAACTGTCGTAATTATCGATCAGTAAAAGCATCAGTGAACGGACGTCCTTGTCGGTTTGCCAAGTGTTAACTCTTTCCTAACTTTGGGCTCAGATGATCAGCATACTGGCAATGCACTGCGAATCCTGGTCTTTAGAAATCAATCCGGTTCTCCGGCAACGATGAAACCAGATCGCGGCAAAGATTAAGAGGTTTATCGTCGATGTACAAAGTTCCCAAAAAACTGAAAATGCCGATCAGCTTGGCCAGCTTGGGACTGGGTATAGAAACCGAGGCACGCTTTCAAGATAAACTTCAAAGACGCTTTGCAATATATTGTGTTCTAACGCTTTTCTCAGGACTGATTATTGGTTTCGTGGCTGAGCGGGCAGTGGGGCCGGAACCCGCTTGGGCCGCCAACAATACGGACGGCGGCCCGGTTGATCCTGTGGCAGCCGCGCCGCAAAGGGATCTTACGATACACTAATCAGGCTGGCGGCGCTCATTGTCCGCGCTTGGACCGTGAGGCAAATCGAATAGCTTCTTCTGCTGCCTTGATCACAGCCTTAGCTTTGTTGACTGTCTCCTGATATTCCGCTTCAGGATCGCTGTCGGCGACCACACCGCCGCCGGCTTGCGCGTAAAGGGTGCCGTCTTTGACCACGGCCGTGCGCAATGCGATGCAGGTGTCCATGCTGCCATTGGCGGAAAAGTAACCGACGCAACCGGCATAAATGCCGCGCTTCTCTTTCTCCAGCTCATCGATGATCTCCATCGCCCGGACTTTCGGGGCACCGCTGACGGTTCCCGCCGGAAAGCCCGCAATCAGAGCGGATATCGCGTCATAGTCCGGGTGAAGCGCTCCCTCGACATTGGAGATGATATGCATCACATGGCTGTAATACTCGATGGCAAATTGTTCCGTGACAGTCACCGATCCGATTTTTGCTACCCGGCCCACATCGTTGCGCCCCAAATCCAGCAGCATCAAATGTTCGGCCCGTTCTTTTGGATCCGACAATAGATCTTCGGCCAGAGCACGATCCTCTGCCGGCGTCGCGCCCCGCGGGCGTGTTCCGGCAATGGGGCGGATGGTGACTTTGTCATCCCGCACACGCACCAAGATTTCCGGACTGGAGCCGACGACCGCGAAATCGGAAAAGTTCAGATAGAACAAAAAAGGCGACGGATTAAGACGTCGAAGGGACCGATAAAGGGCAAAGGGCGGCAGATCGAAAGGGATCTGAAAGCGCTGACTGGGGACCACCTGAAAAATATCCCCGGCGCGAATATACTCCTTGGCCTTTCGCACGATTTCAAAATATTCATCCTTGCTGGTGTTCGAGACCGGCTCAACCTTGGGCAAGAGATCCGTTGTCATCTCTGTGGTCGGCACTTTCTCTTTTTCAAAATCGTCGACAACTTCTTGGATACGCTCTTGAGCCCTGGCATAGGCCGCCTTTGCCGAAACGCCGTCTTGCACGCGAACGGGGGTCGCGATGACGACTTCATCCTTGACGGCATCAAAGATGGCCATAACGGTCGGGCGGATCAGCAACCCGTCGGGCACATGGAGCCTGTCCGGGTTTTCGTTCGGCAGAGATTCCATTAATCGGACGGTGTCATAGCCCAGGTAACCGAAGATCCCGGCGGACATGGGCGGCGCGTCTTCGGGCAGGTCAATATAGGACTCGTCCAAGACCCGGCGCAGGGACGACAATGTGTCGTCGTCACAAGGCTCGAATGCGTCGGGATTGACACCGGCCTGTCGATTGATTTCAGCCTCGTTTCCGTGGGCGCGCCAAATCAAGTCAGGCTTTGATCCGATGATGGAATATCGCCCACGAACATCGCCGCCTTCGACAGATTCCAGCAAAAAACTGTTGGGCCGATCGCCGGCGATTTTCAGCATGGCGGAGACCGGCGTTTCGAGATCCGCTATCAGCGTTGTGGTGACGATTTGAGCCCGCCCAGACTCATACGCCTCTGCGAACGCCTCGAAACTAGGTGAAATGGACATGATCGGACATCTTAATTGGGCAGAGGTCCGAGGATCGTATCCAACATATCCGGATAGATCTTCACCTCGTACTGATCTTGCAGAGCGCCAACATATTGGTCGGCAATATCGCGGCTCACGGATTGGGTCAGCTGTTCGCGAAATAAGGAAACCTGAATGGCTTCGGCATTTACGTCCGGCGGGAGGATCTCCTTGACCCGGGCCACAACATAGCTTTCGCCGAAGTTGACCGGCGCCGTGTGAAAACCGCCTTCTTCCAAAGCGAATAAGGCGCTCGTCGTCGATGATGAGAAAATATCGCTATTATAATTGCGCGCCATGGCCGGTGTCGTCGTCAGAATGGTTCGCCCGATCTCCCCAGCCAGTGCGTCAAACGCAGTTCCCGTCTTGGCGCGCTCCACCATGTCGTCGGCGAAGGCTGCCAGTTTTTCAGACCGTTTATTCGTCGCATAAATGGATGCAACGTCATCCTTGGCCGAGTCATAGGGTTTTGGCTTGGCCTCTTCGATGGTATCGACGCGATAGGCATAAATGCCGCCGGCGCCCGTGTCGATAAGCTCGCTGGTGACGCCTTCTTCGTCCGAAAAGACATTGGAGAGCAGGCCAGGTATGTCTGAAGGAATGATCCGGCGCTCTTGACCATTTGGGTCATTACCTTCCCGATCCGTAGCCGCGACGATGACCACCGGCATGTTGACGATTTCGGCTGCCTCTTCCAGGGTTGCGCCGCCTGCCAATTCATCGTCTAAGATTCCAATGGTTTCAAAGAGCACATCTTTGGCGGCTTCCAGAACCAACTCTTCTCTGATCGCTGCTTTGGCTTCCTCGGCGCTTTGTTCGACGGCGGGCGTAATCGATGTTACCCGCATGATGCCCCAACCCAGTTGACCGTTTGTCGCCGGGCTGACTTCATTTTGCTCTAACGCAAAAGCCGCTTTGGCCAGAAGTGCGTCCGCCATCTGAAACTCGGTGATGTCAGTTTGCGTAATTTCATCAATATTAAAACCGCTATCCTGCACCAAGCCTTCGAATGAAAAACCTTCTTGCGCCAGTTTAGCCTCGGCCGCTTTGGCCGCATCTTCATCAAAGAAAGGGATCAGTTGAACCGTGCGCCGTTCTGGGGTCTCAAACCGGCTACGGTCAAAATCGTAAGTCGCATCGACGGTGGCTTCATCGATCTCAACTTCGCTGCTGAGATCACCGGGCTCGATTCGGATATAGGTAAAGGCGCGGAATTCCGGGTCGAAAAACAGAGGCAGATTTTCATCGTAAAAGGCCCGCAACTCTGTTTCCGCGGGGTCAGCGATTTCACCGGCCTGTTCCGGCGGCACGACAACATATTCGACGACCCGTCTTTCATTGCGGAAATTAAAGATGGCTTCCGCCATTTTTCGAGACGATCTGGCGCCGGCGGTCAGGGCGTCAATCAATTGCTGTCGCGCCAGATCTTGGCGCAACGAAGTCTCATAGCCCGCACGGGTCAAACCGGCCCGCCGCAATAATTCATCATAGGTTTGTTCGCTGAAGCTTCCCGTTGCCGAGCTGAATGCCGGCGTGGAAACGATCTCGTCGGACAAACGCTGATCGGAAACTGTTAGGCCCAATTCCTGTGTATGAAGTTGCAGGACTTTACGCTGCACCATGCCAAGCAAAACCTGACTGTCGATGCCTTCCTGGCGAGCCCGGATGGCGTCGATTTGCCCACCTGTTTGCTGCGACAAGCGTTCAACGGTTTGACGGAATTCTTGTTCGAAAGCCGCCCCCGGAATTGTTTCGTCGCCGACCTTGGCCACATCATTGGCGGTCGAGCCCCGAAAGATGTCACCAATGCCCCAGACGGCAAAGCTTGCGACCAAAAGGAAGAACAACACCTTTGCAATCGGGCTTTTGGCGCCCCGTCTCATTGAATCGAGCATATTCTGATCTTTCCGATACTGCTTTGCGAATGGCGCGGGATCATAGTGACCGGAGGAGCGCCCGGCAAGCCGCCGTCTTCCTATTTTAGCGCCTATTTGCTAAGGGACGGGGCATGTTTCGGCTTCTCTTAACCAACAGAGCGTGAATTTCCATGGCAAAGAAGAAAACCCGTATGCCCCTTGTCGCGGGCAACTGGAAGATGAACGGTCTAACGAGTTCAAAGTCTGAACTCAAAACCCTTGCTAAGCATCTCAAAAAACAGTCGAAATCCGCGTGCGAGATCTTGATCTGCCCGCCGGCCACATTGATCAGGTCATTCCAAAGTGATGCCAAAGGCACCCGGATCAAGCTGGGGGCGCAGGATTGTCATCAGAACCAAACCGGCGCGCATACCGGTGACCTCAGCGCTGAAATGCTGGCGGATGCCGGGGCCAAGTGGATTATTGTCGGCCATTCGGAAAGGCGCACTGATCATAAAGAAACCGACGCCCTTGTTTGTGCCAAAGCGGATGCCGCCATTGCGGCCGGATGCGTTGCCATTATCTGTGTCGGCGAAACCGAGGCGCAGCGCGATAAGAAAATGACTCTGCGCACCGTTGGGCGCCAACTGAAGAACTCCATGCCGGAAACTGCCCAAGCTGATGATGTGGTCATTGCTTACGAACCGGTCTGGGCCATCGGCACCGGCCGGACGCCCACAAATGAGGAAATCGCGGAAGTGCATGGTTTTATTCGCTCGAAATTGTTTGCCCGGTTCGGTGACGAGGGCAAATCTGTGCGCATTTTATATGGCGGCTCGGTGAAGCCCGCCAATGCCCGCGAGATCCTGGCCATTGACAATGTCGATGGCGGCCTGGTCGGCGGCGCCAGTTTAAAAGCCAAGGATTTCTGGGGAATCATCAAATCCTATGGGGCAAAATAGTGGGCAATTTGCCGCTGGCCAATTTTGGGATGTTGGAGTAAAAGACGCCAACATTTCGGAGGATCCATGACCGCGTTTCTACTAGTCATTCATGTAATGATCTCAATCGCTTTGATCGGAACCGTGCTGCTGCAGCGGTCCGAGGGCGGCGCTCTCGGCATTGGCGGTGGCGGCGGCGGTGGTGGCGGCGGTATGGGAAATCTGTTTTCCAGCCGCGGCGCGGCAAATGCCTTGACCCGCACGACGGCCTATCTGGCGGTCGGCTTTTTCACTACAAGCATATTGCTTTCCATTTTGGCCAGCTCCGGGGGCGGCGGTGGATCCGTGATCGATACTGATTCGCCAACCGGGGCTCCATCACTTCCGCTGGTGCCGATCGAAGAACCGGCTGAGGCGCCAAGTGATGTTCCGGCGATCCCCGAGGCGCCAAGCGTGCCGGCCATCCCAACGCCGCAATAAGACTTAATAAACACGTTTTCTCGACGCCGCTCTTTTTAGCGGCCACTCATTTGTATTGGGACAAGCGAATGAATTCTTTTGATCCTAGCAAAACTGCGCTAGGTTAGCCTCCCATGGCGCGGTTCATATTCATCACCGGCGGCGTGGTCTCCTCACTCGGTAAAGGCATCGCCTCAGCGGCTCTCGGAGCGCTTTTACAAGCGCGCGGTTATTCCGTGCGCTTGCGTAAGCTTGATCCGTATCTGAATGTTGATCCGGGAACCATGAGTCCGTTTCAGCATGGCGAAGTTTACGTCACCGACGATGGCGCGGAAACAGATCTGGATCTCGGCCATTATGAGCGCTTTACCGGTGTGCCCGCAAAACAGTCGGACAACATTACGACCGGACGGATCTATCAGGATATTATCGCTAAAGAGCGTCGCGGGGATTATCTCGGCGGCACCGTGCAAGTCATTCCACACGTGACCGATGAGATTAAGTCCTTTGTTTTGTCCGGCGTCGATGATGTCGATTTCGTCCTGTGCGAGATTGGCGGCACGGTAGGCGATATCGAAGGGCTGCCCTTTTTTGAAGCCATTCGCCAATTGGGCAATGAACTTCCGCGCGGGCAATCGATCTTCATTCATTTGACGCTTTTGCCCTTCATCGGATCGGCCGGAGAGCTGAAAACAAAGCCGACTCAACATTCGGTCAAAGAGCTGCGGTCCATTGGTATTCAGCCCGACATTCTATTGTGCCGTTCTGAGCAACCGATCCCGCCCGCTGAACAGAAAAAGATCGCTCTCTTTTGTAATGTGAGACCGGAATGCGTTATCCAGGCGCTCGATGTGAACAGCATCTACAATGTGCCGCTGGCCTATCACGAAGAAGGATTTGATGATGCGGTGATCGCCGCGTTCGGGATTGACGATGCGCCGGATCCGAAACTGGAGACCTGGCAAGACATCGTCAAACGGGTGGAGCAGCCCGAGGGCGAAGTGAAAATTGCCATTGTCGGAAAATATACCGGCCTCAAAGATGCGTATAAGTCTCTGCAAGAGGCTCTGATCCACGGCGGCATTGCCAATAATGTGAAAGTGAATCTGGAGTGGATTGAGTCTTCTTTGTTTGAAGAAGAGTCCGAGGCTCTTCAGAGTCTGGAAGATGTCCACGCAATTTTGGTGCCCGGCGGTTTCGGGGAGCGCGGTGCGGAAGGCAAAATCGCCGCTGCCAATTTTGCCCGGACCCGTAATGTCCCTTATTTCGGTATCTGTTTTGGCATGCAGATGGCCGTGATTGAGGCGGTTCGGAATATTCTCGGACAGGATAGTGCGGGATCCACGGAATTTGGACCGAGCGCCAATCCCGTTGTCGGATTGATGACCGAATGGATGTCGGAAGATGGATTGGAGACCCGCCAATCGGGCGGCGATCTTGGCGGTACGATGCGCCTTGGCGCCTATGACGCCAAGCTCGCGGACGGCAGTCATGTCTGCGATATCTATGGGGCCACAGAGATCAGCGAGCGTCACCGTCATCGATACGAAGTCAATATGGACTTCCGCGCGGCGCTGGAAGAGCAGGGGTTCATGTTTTCGGCCACATCACCGGATGGTCTGTTACCCGAGATTATCGAAATCAAAGACCACCCGTGGTTTATCGGCGTGCAGTTTCACCCGGAACTCAAATCCAAACCCTTTGATCCTCATCCGCTTTTTGCGTCCTTCGTGGCCGCGGCCGTCAAACAATCAAGGCTGGTCTAGCCATAACGGCCCGGTTTAGACTTCCCTCAGCGGAGGAGGGACGTCTGATGAAAGCCTTGATCTTGGCCTTGGCCGGTTTTTGCTTTGTGGCCTCTGCGGTGCAGGCACAAGAGCCCCCGACGCGCGAGGAGCTCTTACAGCCGGCGCCCAATCCCAATTGGAATAGATTCAATGCCATGGGGTCCGAAGTTGAGGAACTCTATCCGGGTTTCTTCACTTTCAAACAATACGGCACACGCAATATTTTTTTGGTGACCGATGACGGCGTCATCGCAACCGATCCGGTCAACGCGCTTACCGCGAGGGAGTATCTTCAAGCCATCCGTTCGGTAACCGACAAGCCCATCAAATATCTCGTCTACTCCCATAGCCATTGGGACCATGTGGAAGGGGCAAAGATCTTCAAAGATCAAGGGGCTGAGATTGTATCCCACCAAAACTGCGTGGCTGATTTTGAAGACATTCCGAATCCTCGAATCGTCATGCCCGATATCACCTTTGAGGGGGATTATGTTCTGGAGCTCGGCGGGCGGCAATTAGAGCTGCTCTATTTCGGGATCAATCACTCCGACTGCCTTGTGGTGATGCGGCCCGATGACAGCGACTATTTGTTTATTGTCGACCTGGTAACACCGGGCGGCACGCCGCTTTCCTATATGGCCGATTATTACCCCCACCATATGATCCGGACTTTAAAAGAAATCGAAGCGCTTGATTTCAAATATATCGTCCCCGGACATGGGGTGCCCATTGCTCATCGATCTGCGGTGACCGAGCGCCGGGAATATTTGGAAGACTTGATGGAAGCGGTCGAGATTGAATTCGGTAAAGTGGGGAACAATTTCTTTGCCGACGTTAAACCGCAAATCCGGCAACGGATGGATAAATGGTCCTATCTGCGGAACTTTGAGCGCAACATCGACCCCAATATTGAGCGGGCGATGAGCTATTACGGTATTGGTTGGTAGCACTCGATATTCCCAGAGCGGTCAGCCGGCCGGAAGCGGATGCTGTGTAAGTTAATTGGCCTTACCCTTTTCCTTTCAACGAGGGGATTCTTGCCATGACACGCCGCCATTCTTGCCGCTTTTTAAAACAATCCATTCTTCAACTCTGGGCCGCCGCGTTCGGATCGCTGGTTACCATCACTGCCGCATCCGCCGGGGATGATATCGCGCACACGACTCTTTCCGTGTCGGAGATGGATTTCTCAACCGAGCAAGGGTTGGTATTGGCCATGGTGGATATAGAGCAAGCGGCATGGACTGTGTGCTCTCAAGTTAAGCCTGTAGGTAGCCGCGAAAGAGACTTCATGTCGAGCTGTCAGCGCCGAACCGCGCGTCAGACGATTGAGCAAATCAACGATGAACGCTTAACGGCGCATTATGAAGAGAGCTCGCAATTGAAAATCGTCGGACGGGCCGCTGAGTTCTTCGACCGCTTCAGGGAATGATACCGCCAAGAAATTTGTCTCAGGCGTCAAATTAACCATATTTCGAAAACATGGATTTGGCTGCGCGTTTTTGGCAAATTGAATCATCCGTACACAACCGGAAACAGAATAGTCAGCGCGACTGTCAAGATTTTTAACACGTTGAAAGCTTCTCATTTTTTTCATTCGCACGATTGGTGAGGTGGGTAGATTTGATTCCCGTTTAAGTGATTAGGATTCTCCTTTCGGTTATTCGAAGCGCGGGCCGCGCAACTGAAAACTGAAAATTGTTTCAGTGGTGTCGACTGAAACGCCTTTCTACCGAGAGAGTGTCAATCGGATTTACAACATCATGTCTCAAAACGCGAAAAATACGATAAGTCATTGAAGTAAATAATGAATTTATCTGGCATGGCCATTGCATAATTGTCTTCACCTAGTTGAGTAACAAGAATGGGGACAATTATGTTCAGAAAAATAGGTTTAGCGGTGGTAGCTGCGATCAGCATGGCAGTCATGTCATCTGGAGCAAATGCCAGCGTTGTAAACACATTTGAGTGGTTTGACACTCGCGTGTGTAATCCGTGGTGGAACTGCACGACCATTCCAGGCACGCCTGGCAATGGCGGCGGACAAGATGTGGGTCAATCGGAAATGTTCACAGCCGATAATGGTCTGCAAGTGACTGCCAACTTCCTGACCGGCCTCAACGATAACGGTATGGGCGGTAATCCTGCAAACGGCTACTGGGGTCACGGCCTTGGAGTCATTGGCGGAGAGTCCAACAGCATGGACCGCAACATCGGCGAAGGCATCCTGTTTGACTTCGGCGTAGACGTCGTCGCAATCAGCTCGCTTCTTTGGGAAAATCCGGACCGGTCGGGCTGTGCCGATGCCAGCATCTGGGTTGACGGTACTCAAGTTGCTAATGGAGCAAATATTTGCGGCAACCCGGATACAGTTCTTCTCGATAACCTGGTCGGTAGCCAAATTCTTATCATGAATGTGGACAACTCTCCGAAGAATAACGGGCTGCGCGTCAAGCGCTTGGTCGTTAAGACAATTCATCGGGACGAAGTACCTGAGCCGGCCGCCATCGCTTTGATTGGCCTTGGCCTGCTGGGTATGGGCACTGTTGCCCGCCGCCGGAAGGCTGCATAAGGGCGACAATCGTCTAACAGACGGCTTGTTGAGAAACGGCCTCCCTAGTGGGGGCCGTTTTTTTGTCTCCAGCTTTTCGTTGGTAACCTTAACAAAAGTTAAGCACCAATAGTTTGTATACGGTTGATTTCATCAATCCGTTACGGATTGGCACAATCGCGGGGTGCTCACTGTCGGCAGTCTTTACAGCTTAATAGCGAATCCTCATCTTTAGTTTTTAAAGCATTGAAAACACGACGTATTTTCCCCTGGCATGCTCGTTGCTCTCTTCGCTGTACCTAGTTCATTGTGAGTCGAGGAATGAGTCATGTTTAAGAAATTGAGTTTAGCTGTTGCGACGGCTGTTGGTGTGTCGGTTATGGCTTCCAGCGCATTTGCCGCAACAATCAATACATATAAATGGTATTCCGGCGGTACGCCGGGGAACGGCGGCGGACAAAATGTCGGCACAACAGAGATGTTCACAGCCGACAATGGCCTGGAAGTGAATGTTTCGTTCTTTAGCGGTGTAAATTCCGCGACCGGCATGGGCGGCGGTGCTGCCAACGGCTATTGGGGTCACGGTCTTGGTGTGATGGGCGGAGAGTCAAACAGCATGGACAGACTGTCAAACGGAGTCGGCGAAGCTATTCTGTTTGATTTTGGCGTTGATGTTGTCCTGATGAGCGCCATGCTTTGGGAAAACCCAAACAGAAGCGGCTGTGCCGATGCCACCATTTGGGTTGACGGCGTGCAAATAACCAATGGAACCAACATTTGCGGTAACCCGGATGTTGTCAGCCTCGGCAACCTGACCGGAAGCCAAATCCTGATCATGAATGTCGATGGAAACCCCTTTAATAATGGACTGCGTGTTAAGCGCTTGATTGTGGAAACCATCGATCGGGAAGAAGTTCCGGAACCGGCAGCCATCGCCCTGATCGGTCTTGGCCTGATGGGTATGGGCGTGGCCACTCGCCGCCGCAAATCTGCATAAAGATTGACCTCGTCTCTGAATAGAGACCAACTTTCAAGCGGCCTCCTTCCGGAGGCCGTTTTTTTTGCGGCAAGCTCAAATGCAGAAACCTCATGTCTGGCGCTTGCATCACACGCACACGCGGTGCAAAAGGGCCGGGAAGTCAATTTCTAAATTGAATTTTTGAGTATGAAACCGAACCAAGAAGTTCAAGTTGGTGATACCAAGATTGGCAATCAATTGCCGCTTAGTTTGATCGCCGGCCCGTGTGCCATGGAAAGTGAAGGGCACGCCCTCGATATGGCCGGTGCCTTGAAGGAACTAACAGACAAGCTGGGAATTGGCTTTATCTACAAGACGTCCTTCGATAAGGCCAACCGGACCAGTGCCACCAGCGCGCGCGGTGTTGGCCTGGAGGCGGCGCTGCCGGTTTTTCAATCGGTCAAACAGCAGATCAGGGTGCCCGTTTTGACGGATGTCCACACCGCCGAGCAATGCGCAGAGGTGGCGCAGGTCGTCGACGTCCTTCAGATTCCGGCCTTTCTCTGCCGGCAGACGGATCTCCTATTGGCCGCCGCCAAAACCGGTGCCGTGGTCAATGTCAAGAAGGGTCAATTTTTGGCGCCTTGGGATATGAAGAATGTGGTGGGCAAGGTGCTTGAGGGCGGCAATCCCAACGTGCTGGTGACCGAACGCGGCGCCAGCTTCGGTTACAACACCTTGGTAACGGATTTTCGAGGCTTGCCGATTCTCGCTGAGACCGGCGCGCCGGTCGTCTTTGATGCCACCCATTCGGTTCAGCAGCCCGGCGGCCAGGGCACCACAAGCGGTGGTCAGCGAGAATTTGTTCCGGTTTTGGCGCGGGCGGCCGTCTCCATCGGCGTGGCGGCCGTCTTTATGGAAACGCACCAAGACCCCGACTCGGCGCCTTCTGACGGGCCCAATATGGTGCCATTAAAACAGCTACCCAACCTATTGGAAGCATTGCTTGAATTTGATTCCTTGGCAAAGGCACGGCCGATCGGGCTCAGTTAACGCTTGACCCAGAAAAAGCGCCTTGTCTGGGCGCGGCAATTGCGCTATGAGGCGCCTTTCCATTCGCCAAGGTCGCTGCCAAATGCGCTGCGGACCCAAAGAGAGGACGGACAGATGGCAGTCCCAAAGAGTAAGATCACGCGCTCGAAACGCAATATGCGGCGTGCGCACGACGCCCTCGGAAAGAACACTTTCATTGAGGACAAAGACACCGGTGAACTGCACCGGCCACACCATATCGACTTAAAGACAGGCATGTATCGCGGCCGCCAAGTTCTGGAACCGCGCGACGATTAAACTTGAGACTCCCTCAAAACACCTCGTGGTGTCAGGGATGAGAGACACATGAGCCGGCGCAGCAAAGACCTTGGTATGAAGGTGGAGCGCCGGTTTTTTCGTATTTGCCCGACCCATTGCGACCAGCAGAAAGATTACAAAAGACCATGACAGCCATTATCGACGTAATCGGACGTGAAATCCTCGATAGCCGCGGCAACCCCACCGTAGAAGTGGATGTGATTTTGGAGGACGGCTCCATGGGCCGTGCCGCCGTGCCGTCTGGCGCGTCCACAGGGGCCCACGAAGCCGTTGAATTGCGTGACGGTGAAAAACGTTATGGCGGCAAAGGTGTCCTGAAAGCAGTTGAGGCAGTGAATGGCGAAATCTATGAAGCCATTGCGGGCCTCGAAGCGGAAGAACAAGTTTTTCTGGATCAAGTCTTGCTGGATCTGGACGGCACGGAAAACAAATCCCGGATCGGCGCCAACGCGATCCTTGGGGCCTCCTTGGCGACGGCCCACGCGGCGGCACAGGCCTCCGACTTACCGCTCTATCGCTATGTGGGTGGGGCCAACGCCCGGGTGATGCCGGTGCCGATGATGAATATCGTCAATGGCGGTGAGCATGCCGATAATCCGATCGATATTCAGGAATTCATGATCATGCCGGTCGCAGCCGAGTCCATCGCGGATGCCGTCCGCATGGGATCGGAAGTTTTTCAGCAGCTGAAAAAAGGTCTGCAGGCGGATGGTCATAATACCAATGTCGGCGATGAAGGCGGCTTTGCGCCCAATCTTTCGTCCGCCGATGCGGCACTCGGATTTATAATGAAAGCGGTCGAGGCGTCAGGCTATCGGCCCGGTGAAGATATCTATATTGCGCTCGATGCGGCCTCAACGGAGTTTTACAAAGACGGGTCTTATGTGCTTGCCGGTGAAGGTAAAACCCTCGATGCGGCGGGGATGGTGTCCTATTGGGAAGACTTGGTGAGCCGCTATCCGATTGTCTCCATCGAAGATGGCATGGCCGAAGACGATTGGGCCGGATGGGCTGCTCTGACTCAGGCCATCGGATCCAAGGTGCAATTGGTCGGCGATGACCTGTTTGTGACGAACAAAAAGCGCCTGGCACGCGGTATCGAAGAAGGCACCGGGAATTCCATTTTGGTGAAGGTCAATCAAATCGGATCACTCACCGAAACGCTCGAGTCCGTCGAGATGGCCCACCGTGCCCATATGACCGCTGTCATGTCCCATCGCTCCGGCGAAACGGAAGATTCAACGATTGCCGATTTGGCGGTGGCGACCAATTGCGGCCAGATCAAAACCGGCTCTCTGTCCCGCTCGGACCGATTGGCCAAATATAACCAATTGATCCGTATTGAAGAGGGATTGGGGCCGACAGCTGTGTATGCGGGAAAATCCGTCCTCAAAGCCTGACATCACGCCACATCCGCGCAACCGGTGCGCTGACTTTCCCCTGGAGCTTGTCCGCCAAACCGTCTAGGTTTTCGTCATGAAAGCCTGGGGGATAAGGGCAGGGGAGACACCGATGTTGAGGACTGTTTTCAGCGTCATCGCGACAATGATCATTTCATTTTTTGCCGGCTGGTTCGCTCATGGGGCCTTCGGCGATGTCTATATCGGCAAAGCCGAGGCCATTGACGGCACCAGTTTAAAAGTGGGCCGTAGCGAGTTTGATCTTCTAGGCATTGCATCGCCGGAACGCGGCACGGATCTGGGTCAAGAGGCCAAAGACTATCTGAGCTTTGTCATGACCGATCAGTTTGTTTGGTGCCGCCATGAAGGCGATATGAATGGCGAGCGGCGCGTCGGTCAATGTTACGCAGGTCTGGAAAATCTCAATGAACGGATGGTGGCCGAAGGCTTCGCCCGGGATTGCTTTGCCACAAGCGACGGGGAGTATGCCAATCTCGAAGCCCGCGCCAAAAATATGGGCCGGGGCATGTGGGAAGACGACCGTATGCCTGAGGCGCCAATGAGTTGTGCCATTGCGTCGGCCTTGGAAGAGGCTGGTCCTGTGGAAGATCCAATCATGCTTCCGCCTGATGTCTTGGAGGAGGACGTGACGTCCGACGATATTGATGTCTTTGATTTGCCGGCAGTGGAGGATGTATCCCCTGAGATGGACCCTGCAGAAAACTTGGGATCCGACATCAACTCGGTTGACGGTGAGGCGGCTACTAGTAACCCTGACTAATTCCGTTTTGATGAAGTCCCATTGGTGTGATTGCCAATAGTATTCTACTCTGACACCATGGCTATCTTACACTATGCGAGAGTTGTCATTGTAGCATTGGCTTTACTGTATTTAGGAGCGACAGCGGGTCAAACTATCTTTTTTGGATTGATTGAAGATCTTGAAAAAGTCCAGAATTTCGGAATTTCTGACCCAAGATTTGATTTCTATTTTTGGTTCTCGACTGTTCTGCTGACAACAACACTGATCGCTTACATTTCTTGGTGGTTAACACTTCTGCAGCGAGCGCGTTTTTCGATTCGACCTGTCAGCCCTGATGATCTGGGTTTGATTCAAACGATGGTCCTGCGATTCCTTTTTTTAGTATTTGGATTCCTACTCTCTTTTGTCGGCGGTAGCATTCTTTACGAGACATACCAATTTTTCGCTTCAAACTGGATCTCAATACTGGATTCTGATTCCAGCACAACCATCAAGACGCCGATGTTGGGCTTGGTATCTGCTACCATTGCATTAGGGCTAATAGCATATTCCTTTTTTGATAGAACCTTTGTTGGAGGTATCTTCTATTTGGCGGGAAGACTTTTTTTAGGGTTTCTGCATCTTGGCTCTATGCTTATCACAAGTAGCATTGCGGCATGGCCGCTTAACATCAACAAAACTCGTGTAGCAGCATTCCGAGAGAGGCGACTGAAGACACAACAAAAAAAATCAAACATTGATTCTGAAGTTGACGAAAACCAATTGGATGACGCCGCCAACATTTCAGATGGTGACGGCGGCGGCGGAGATGGTGGAGGTGATTAGACGTCTGAACTTAAGACACAATCTCATACGCCCCGCCGACCTCAAGCGCTTTTTGATAGGCGGGCCGTGCATGGATGCGATCGAGATAGGCCATCAGTTTAGGCCACTTTTTATTAAGACCGCCCCGGGCCGCCGCCACTTCAAGGGGAAAACTCATTTGAATATCGGCGGCGGTGAATGTTTCACCGACAAACCAAGTGTTCTTTTTCAGTTCGCCCTCGAGATAATCTAAGATCGATTTCACTTCCGGCATGACAAAGGACGACTTCACTTTGCCGGCAATGCCCTTCAGGATCGGGCGGACAACAAATGGGGCCGGTGCAGATTCCATTTTGTCGAACACAAGTTTGAGGGTCAAAGGCGGCATGGCGCTGCCCTCGGCAAAATGGAGCCAGGTGAGGTACCGCAATCGCTCGTCCGCGCCAACCGCCGGGGCTAAGGTGCCGGCGGCATATTTGTCGGCCATGAATTCAATGATGGCGCCCGATTCAATCAGCGTCAGGCCCCCATCTTGGATGATGGGGGATTTTCCAAGGGGATGAATCTTGCGCAGGGCGCGCGGCGCGCGCAGATCCTTGTCTCTCTCATAGTGTTTGATGTCGTAGTCGAGACTTAATTCTTCCAACAGCCAGAGAACACGTTGGGAGCGGGAATTATTGAGGTGGTGCAGGGTGATCATGAGGCTGTCCCGGATATGAGAGGTCAAGCGAAGACCAATGTCGCGGCTTCTGTTTAGGTCAATTATACTACGCTAGAGATGGGCGATTCTGATCAATTTCGCGCCGCCGAGCGCCACGGACCGATTGAAGAGATGTTTCCGGACGTCTTTATGGTGGCGGGTAACATGACGTTGCGGCGCGGCTTCAGGATCGGGCGGAACATGGTCATCTTGCGGCAGGGAAATGATCTGACTTTGGTCAACTCTGTCCGCTTGTCCCCGGCCGGCGAAGCTGCCCTCGACAAGTTAGGACAGGTCAAGCATCTCGTCCGCCTTGGCAATTATCACGGCGTTGACGATGCCTATTACAAGCACAGATATGGTGCGACGTTTTGGTGCCAAGCGGGATCGGATAACACACCTGAGCCGCCTGTGGATGAGGTCATCTCAGCAGATGGCCCGTTTCCCGACCCGCGAGTAGAAGTCTTCACTTTTAGTCTGACTAAAAAGCCGGAAGCCGCTTTGTTCATTAGAGAAAATGGCCTCTTGATCACGTGCGATAGTTTTCAGCATTACAAAAACCGTCGGGGCTTTTCCCTCTTAGCTCAGATCATGATGCCGTTCATGGGATTCGGGAAGGGCGTCATCATCGGCCCCCTATGGCTGAAAGCCATGACTCCCCAGGGCGGTAGTCTGGAGGAGGATTTCCGTCGCCTGGTAGAATGGCCCTTTGACACCTTGATCAGTGGACACGGGCAAGTCTGCTCGGGTTCGGCCCATGACCAAGCGCTTGCGGTGGTGGATACGGTCTTTGCGTCCGGCGCCAAAGATTAATGCTTTGTTAACGTGAACGCAGTCTGAATCCTGTGAGATCTCATTTGAGTCCTTTGGAGGAACGAAACCAATTCCCATGGTGACAAAAGATCAAATCGTCGCGTCGATCGTGCCCTTTGTCTGCGCCAGTTTCATGGTCTATCTCGGCTATGATGGTTTGTACGGCGACCATGGGGTCGTCAATTTGCTGCGCCTGAATGAGCAAGTTGAGCGGCTGGAGGTGGAATTGGCCGCGCGGGAAAAGGAAGCCTCGTTGCTCGAAGTGCGCACCAAACTCCTCCGCCCCGAAAGCCTTGATCTGGATCTTTTGGACGAGCGGGCCCGGGCCATGCTCGGCTATGCCCACCCGAATGATCTGGTAATTATCGAACCGGCGGAATAGGCCGGAGGGTAATTTTTTGATGCAAATATGGGGTCTTGGGCCACGAATTGTCTTTTTTGCATCAATGTCATCCAATTGGTATTAAATCAATGAATCGCGCAGATGATTAACGTATATAGAGCGCGAAAGCCCCCAAGTATCCCTTAGGCCCATCGTTTCGTGTCTGAGGCCCTGGCGGGCTGAACTTTTATGGCCGGGAGGGCAGTCTCAATGGTGGCAAAGTCGGCAAACGGAGCCGGTGCAAAAGCGACGAAGAAATCTGCACCCAAAAAGCCCGCCGCCAAATCCTCTTCGCCGGAGGAGACCACCGACCAGCTTCTCAAATATTATCGCGACATGATGTTGATCCGCCGCTTTGAAGAAAAGGCGGGGCAACTCTATGGCATGGGGCAAATCGGGGGCTTTTGTCATCTTTATATTGGACAAGAAGCTGTCGTGGTCGGCGTACAAGCTGCCCTGCAAGAAGATGATCAAGTGATTACGTCTTACCGTGATCACGGCCACATGCTGGCTTGCGGTATGGAAGCGCGCGGCGTCATGGCCGAACTGACGGGCCGGGCCGACGGTTACTCCCGCGGCAAAGGCGGCTCCATGCACATGTTTAGCAAAGAAAAGAACTTTTATGGCGGCCACGGAATTGTTGCCGCCCAAGTCCCGATCGGCACCGGTTTGGCTTTTGCTAATAAATATCGAGAGAACGATTCCATCAGCGTGACCTATTTTGGCGACGGGGCCGTCAATCAAGGTCAGGTGTATGAGAGTTTCAATATGGCCGAGCTTTGGGCCTTACCGGTCATTTATGTGATCGAGAATAATCAATATGCCATGGGTACCAGCGTTGATCGTTCGTCTTCAGAGACCGAGCTTTATCGCCGCGGTGCCAGTTTCAAAATTCCCGGTGAGCAGGTCGACGGTATGGACGTGATCGCCGTCAAGCAAGCCGCCACCAAGGCCGCTAAATGTTGCCGGAATGGCGAGGGGCCATACATTCTTGAGATGAAGACCTATCGCTACCGTGGGCACTCCATGTCCGACCCGGCCAAATATCGCACGCGCGATGAGGTCAAAGACGTTCGCGAACATCACGATCCCATCAATAATTTAAGGGACGTGATTTTGGCAGGTGGCCACACGGATGAGGCCAAGCTCAAAGAGATCGAGAAAGAGGTTCGGGAAATCGTCAATGACGCCGCTGAATTTGCCCAAGCCAGCCCGCTGCCGGATCCGGCGGAACTGTACACTGACGTTTTGGCTTAAGTTGGAAGGGACGCCTTAAGATGCCAACAGAGGTTTTGATGCCAGCCCTTTCGCCCACCATGGAAGAGGGCACCCTCGCCAAATGGTTGGTCAAAGAAGGTGACGAAGTTGCCTCCGGGGATGTTCTAGCGGAAATCGAAACCGATAAGGCCACGATGGAAGTGGAAGCCGTCGATGAAGGCGTGATCGGCAAATTGTTGGTGGAAGAGGGAACCGAAGGCGTCAAAGTCAACGTGCCCATCGCGGTCATTATGGCGGATGGGGAAGATGCCTCTGCCGCTTCCGCCCCAGAGCCTGCAGTGGCACCCCAATTTCAAGAGGCTGACAGTGCGCCAGCCAGTATCAATCCTCACAACGTCAATAAGGTCAAAGAGGCTGTTGCCGCGCCTCAAGTCGAGATCGCCAACGACCCGGATGTGCCGCCGGGTACGGCGTTCAAAAACATCACGGTGAGAGAAGCTTTGCGGGACGCCATGGCCGAAGAAATGCGCCGTGATGAAGACGTCTTTCTCATGGGCGAAGAGGTCGCGGAATATCAAGGGGCTTACAAGGTCAGCCAAGGATTGCTTGATGAATTTGGCGCTAAGCGGGTGATCGACACGCCCATTACCGAACATGGGTTTACCGGTCTGGCGGTGGGCGCAGCCTTTGCCGGCCTCAAGCCGATCGTTGAATTCATGACATTCAATTTTGCCATGCAAGCCATTGATCAAATCATCAATTCGGCGGCCAAAACGCGTTATATGTCCGGCGGTCAGATGACCAGTCCCATGGTGTTTCGGGGACCCAATGGGGCAGCCGCGCGTGTGGCGGCGCAACACAGCCAAGATTACTCCTCATGGTATTCGCATGTGCCGGGTCTCAAGGTTGTCGCGCCCTATAGTGCGGCCGATGCCAAAGGCCTTTTGAAAGCCGCGATCCGAGATCCCAACCCGGTGATCTTTTTGGAACATGAAATTCTCTATGGGCACAAATTCGATGTGCCGGTGCTGGACGATTATGTTTTGCCTATCGGTAAGGCCCATATTGCCCGCGCCGGGGCCGACGTCACCATCAGCTCTCACAGCCGGGGCATGGAGTTTGCGCTGGCGGCCGCCGAGCAATTGGCTGGTGAGGGGATCGACGCAGAGGTTATTGATCTTCGCTCGCTTCGGCCATTGGACACGGACACGGTTGTTCAGTCGGTCATGAAGACAAATCGTTTGGTGACCGTGGAAGAAGGTTGGGGACAATCAGGGATCGGTGCCGAGGTCGCAGCGCGCGTCACGGAGCAGGCCTTCGATTATTTGGATGCGCCCGTCTTACGGGTTCATCAGGAAGATGTCCCCCTTCCGTATGCGGAAAATCTGGAAGCACTAAGCTTGCTCACCCCTGAAAAGGTGATCTCTGCGGTGAAAAAAGTTTGCTATGTGGACTAGGGCTTCCGATAGCGGTTGAAGCGCAGCCTTCATGAAGGCGCAGAGGGGCCCCACCGGGTAAGTCTCTTTTGATTTGGCGCCGGACAAATTACGAATTTCGAGGGGCAGAATTGGGAAGACAAGATCCAGCCCTGTGAACATTGAGTTAGAATAAAGGACGACAAAATGCCGACTCCGATTTTAATGCCGGCTCTTTCGCCAACCATGGAAGAAGGCACACTCGCCAAGTGGCTGGTGAAGGAAGGCGATAGCGTTGCCTCCGGTGACGTCATTGCGGAAATCGAGACCGATAAAGCCACCATGGAAGTGGAAGCGGTCGACGAAGGTACTGTCGGCAAATTGCTCGTAGCGGAAGGCACCGAAGGGGTCAAAGTCAATGCGGAGATCGCCTTGATCTTGGAAGAGGGCGAGGATGCCGGTGCCTTAGAGGCGGCACGTCCGCAAGCCACGCCGGCACCTGCCAAACCGGATCCGGCACCCGCGACGCAAGCGACCCCGGCACCGAAACCCGAACCCGTTGCTGCGCCCCAACCTGCGCCGGCTCCGACGCCCGCACCCGCACCTGTCCAGAATAATGTGCAAGCCGCCATGGCGGATACACGTATCAAAGCCAGCCCCTTGGCGCGACGACTGGCCGCCCAAGCCGGTATCGATTTGGCAAGCCTGAGCGGCTCCGGACCGAACGGAAGGATCATCAAGTCGGACGTGGAAGCCGCGACGGACGGCAAAGTGGTTGCGGCGCCGGTGGCGCAGACCGCTGCCGCACCGGCCACGGCGGAAGTCATCCCATTGCCGACACCCACCATGCCGCAAGAATTGGGCATCCAGGCGGGGACATATGATGAAGTGAAACTCGACGGTATGCGGAAGATCGTGGCTAAACGCATGACCGAGTCCAAACAGCAGGTACCTCACTTCCCGCTGACGGTTGATTGCGAAGTCGACAAGTTGCTTGCCATGCGCAAAGAGCTCAATGCGCGGGCCGGTGAAGGCGGGTACAAAATTTCCGTTAATGATTTTGTCATTCGCGCCTCCGCTTTGGCTCTCAAAAAACAGCCGGGCCTTAACGCCAGTTTTGCCGGTGATAATGCCCTGATGCATCATCATGCGGATATTGCCGTGGCCGTTGCGGTGGAAGGGGGGTTGTTTACGCCTATTATCTGGAAGGCCGAGACAAAAGGCCTGCAAACGATCTCCGAAGAAATGAAAGATTTCGCGGGCCGGGCCCGGGAGCGCAAATTGCTGCCGGAAGAATATCAGGGCGGCACCTTTTCCATTTCCAATTTAGGCATGTTCGGGGTGAAGGAATTCGCCGCCGTCATCAACCAACCCCATGGCGGTATATTGGCCGTCGGTTCGGGAGAACAAAGGCCGGTCGTGAAAGACGGCGCGCTGGCCATTGCGACCGTGATGACCTGTACCTTGTCAGTGGATCATCGGGTGGCTGATGGCGCAGTTGGCGCCAGATGGCTGCAGGTCTTTAAATCTTACATTGAAGATCCTGTCACAATGCTTCTTTAAATGCCAAGTGACGGCCTACACAGACTTCAATCCCACTAGATACGAAACGAAATAATCATGACCAAATCCTTTGATGTCGTTGTCGTTGGGTCAGGGCCCGGCGGATACGTGACCGCCATCCGTGCGTCCCAATTGGGTCTTAAAGCGGCAGTGGTGGAGCGTGCGGAAGTTGGGGGGATATGCCTCAATTGGGGTTGCATCCCGACAAAGGCTCTGTTGCGGTCGTCCGAAATCTACCACCTGTTTGAACATGCAGATGATTTTGGTCTATCCGCCAAAGAGATAAAGTTTGACCTTAAGAAAGTAGTTGAACGAAGCCGGGCAGTGGCACAGCAATTGTCAACCGGCGTGAGCTTCTTGCTCAAAAAGAACAAGGTTGAGCTGATTGCCGGCGAAGGCAAACTGAAAAGTAAAGGTGTGTTGAGCGTCACACAGGACGGCAAAACCGAAGACGTTTCAGCCAAACACATCATCATCGCGACGGGCGCCCGGGCGCGGACGCTGCCCGGTTTGGAACCGGACGGCAAATTGATTTGGACCTATCGGGAAGCTTTGCTGCCCGACACGATGCCGAAATCGCTGCTGGTTGTCGGGTCCGGCGCCATTGGAATCGAGTTTGCCAGTTTCTTCAACACGCTCGGCGCCGAGACCACCGTTGTCGAGGTGATGGATCGGGTGCTGCCGGTCGAAGATGCGGAAATCTCCGCCATGGCCCAAAAGGCGTTCGAGAAACAGGGCATGACCATTCATACGGGCACGACCGTCGAAAAGCTGGAAACCGGAAAAAACAACGTCACGGCCACGCTAAAGGGAAAAGATGGGAAGACTGACTCCATCACCGTGGATCGTGTGATCTTGGCGGTCGGCATTGTCGGCAATACGGAGAATCTGGGACTGGAAGCAGCCGGCGTGAAAGTCGAACGGGGCCATATCGTTATCAATGAATGGGGTGAGACCGGCGTGCCCGGCCTTTACGCCATTGGAGACGTGGCGGGGCCTCCTTGGCTGGCGCACAAAGCCTCTCATGAGGGCGTGATATGCGTCGAGCGCATTGCCGGTGTGGAAGGTCTGCACCCCATGGAAACCAAAAACATTCCCGGCTGTACCTATTGTTGGCCGCAAGTCGCCAGTGTCGGCTTGACCGAAGAAGCGGCAAAAGCAGCAGGGCACAAAGTCAAAGTTGGCCGCTTTCCGTTCATCGGAAATGGCAAGGCCATTGCGCTGGGCGAGCCCGAAGGATTGATTAAAACTGTATTTGATGAATCAACCGGTGAGTTACTCGGGGCTCATATGATCGGCGCCGAAGTGACGGAGCTCATTCAAGGCTATGCCGTCGCCAAGACGTTGGAAACCACGGAAGCAGAATTAATGCACACGGTCTTCCCGCATCCCACATTGAGCGAAATGATGCATGAATCCGTTCTGGATGCTTATGGCCGGGTGTTGCATATGTAAGGATGAGTTCCCAAAATGCGGTTAGTATTATTGTTGTCGATTTTGGCACTGACGGCCTGTGCATCTAAAACAGGCAATCAAATTACCACCGAATCCATTTTCAATGGCGCTTCGCCCAATGGACTGGTCATTGTCGGTTTCGATGACGAGCAAGAGTTTGAGGGTCAGCCCAAGCCGAAATTGAATTGGCGGCGCTTTGATCCGGCCACCATGAGCGCGAGCGGCGAAATTATCGCCGTGTCCGTGCCCTCTACCATCAAATCTGCGCTATATGACGACAGCAATGAGACCAGCCGACCTTACTACGTTTTCGAATTGCCGCCCGGGAATTACTATATCGAGTCATTGTTCCAGAGTTACGACTTTAAGAAAGCCGTAAAGCGAGAAGAAACGGCTAATCGTACAGTCCTATTGGGATCCTACTCGCCGTCCATCACAGTGCGGCCCGGCGAAATCTCTTACATCGGCGAGTATCGTTACGGCGTTGACGGGGCGGCGATCACGCGCCTGAACCCGGCAGCGCCACAAATCGATCGCGCGCGTTCCTTGATCGGTACCTATAATGGTGTGTTCGGCGAGGTGTCTTATCAAGAACCGCGGCCGGTAAAATTCAGCTGCAATCAGACGCGCACCACGTTTCAGCGAGAATTCAATTGTGCGGTCAGTACGGTAAGACTGGCGTTCCAATAAAATAATCAGACGATAAGATCTGAAAACAAACTATTAAGTTTGAAATAAAGACCTTGATTCAAGAGTCTCGCAGCCATAAGTCAGACTCAAAAGGGCAGACATGGTCACTATTCTCGATAAATTCGGCGGCCCGGATCTGAATAAGGTTCAGGATTTCCGTCACCCGGAAAAACGCAATCGGCCGGACAATCCGATTCAGCGCAAGCCGTCTTGGATCCGAGTAAAGGCCCCGGGCTCACCGATTTACAATGAAACGCGCAAGATCGTTCGAGACAACAATCTGCACACGGTCTGCGAGGAAGCGTCTTGTCCCAATATCGGAGAGTGTTGGTCGCAAAAACACGCCACGATGATGATCATGGGCGATACCTGCACACGGGCTTGCGCCTTTTGTAATGTTAAAACCGGACAGCCCGGCGCCCTTGACCCCAATGAACCAGCAGGGGTCGCCGATGCGGTGGCGAAGCTTGAGCTCAATCATGTGGTGATCACCAGTGTCGACCGGGATGATCTTGAGGATGGTGGAGCCGATCACTTCGTTCAAGTGATCAAAGCCATTCGCGACAAATCACCGACGACCACGATTGAGATTTTGACGCCCGATTTTTTGCGTAAAGACGGTGCGGCCGAACAGGTCATTGCGGCGAAACCGGATGTCTTTAATCACAATCTGGAGACAGTCCCACGTCTCTATCTCAGCATCCGGCCGGGCGCGCGGTATTTTCATTCGCTGCAGCTATTGGCAAAAGTCAAAGAGATCGATCCGAACCAATTCACCAAATCGGGCCTCATGGTCGGTCTCGGCGAAAGCAAGGAAGAGGTGATGCAGGTGATGGACGATATGCGTTCTGCCGATGTCGATTTTCTCACCATCGGCCAATATCTGCAGCCCACGGTGAAACATGCAGCCATCGATCGATTTGTCCCACCGGAAGAATTTGAGGCTTTGGAAAAGATCGCCTATGCCAAGGGCTTTCTTATGGTCTCGTCCAGCCCATTGACCCGGTCGTCCCATCATGCGGGTGAGGACTTTGCCCGCCTGAAAGCGGCGCGCGAGGCTCATGCCCAAACATAAAGAACGGAAGTGGATCCCGTATTCGGCGGATCAGATGTTGTCTCTGGTGATGGCCGTGGAGACCTATCCCGAATTCCTGCCCTGGTGCACGGGCGTGACCATCACGGCCCGCGACAAAGACGGTTCTCAGGAACACCTGACGGCAGATCTGACCGTGGCCTTCAAAATGTTTCGTGAGCAATTCACCAGTACCGTGGATTGTCAGCATGAAAAAAGGGAAATCAACATCGCCTATATTGATGGGCCGTTCCGCTATCTCAACAATCGATGGCGCTTTGAGCAAAACAAAGACGGTTCCTGCACCATTGATTTCTTCATTGATTTTGAATTCCGAAGCTTGGCCTTACAAATGCTCATCAGCGCAGTTTTCGACAAAGCTGTGCGCAAAATGATCTCAGCTTTTGAGGCACGTGCCCATGAGATATATGGCAGTGCGTCAGCTTAAGTTTTTTTGCAAGAGTGACAGAGCCGCGCCAACGCTTTTCTGACGCACAAGATCCCGGCCGATATCACCAAAATCATGTTGCTCATGAAACAGATCGGCGCCGATGGCACAGGCCATATGCACGCAGCCCACGGGCTTGTCGGCGGTGCCACCGCCAGGTCCGGCAATGCCGGTGACGGAGACGGCAATCTTGGCTTGCGACCGTTCCAAAGCGCCGATGGCCATGGCGGTCGCCACCGGCTCACTCACGGCGCCGTGTTGAACGATCAGTTCTTCGGGGACACCCAACAAATCCATTTTGGCTTCATTTGAGTAAGTGACATATCCACGATCGACCACATCGGATGACCCGGGGATTTCGGTAAGGCAGGCCGCAATCAAACCGCCGGTGCAGGATTCGGCCGTCGCGATCTTGGCTTTGTTCTGTCTTGCCAAATCCAAGACCGTTTTTGCCAGTGAGATCAACTCTTCAGGAAGCATGGTTAGAGCCACCCAAGAACGCGCAGGCCGATGATAATCGCCGTCGCATAAATGCCGGCGATCACGTCATCCAGCATGATTCCCAATCCACCTTTCAAGTCTCGGTCCGCCCAACTGACGGGCCAAGGTTTTACGATGTCGAAGAAACGGAACAGAACAAAGGCAACAGCAAATCCGGCCCAGGTCATCGGAACGGCCACGAGGGCCAACCACATACCTACCACTTCATCAACCACCACCGAAGACGGATCGCTGTCTCCGGAGGCCTCGGCAAAACGCTCAGACTGCTGAATACCGATCCACAAAAGGATTAAAGAGGCGGCAAGCAAGACGGTTCCGCCGGCCCAGTTCAGAATGACCCAAGCAAAGGGCAGAGCCATGAACGACCCCCAGGTGCCCGGCGCCGGGCGCAACAAGCCAAAGCCGAACCATGTGGAGATGAGGGTCGTGCCGTGGAAGAAACCCAAGCTTGCCGGCGGGGGTACAAAAAAGGCCATGGATCAAACTTTCCGATCGGCAAGAGAAATGGTTGCAATAGCCTGCGCCGCAATGCCTTCTTGGCGGCCGGTATAGCCGAGACCTTCCGTGGTGGTGGCTTTGATATTGACCGACTCCAAGGGCAGGTTCAGAAGGTCGGCGACTCTCTGTTGCATGGCCTCTCTATGTGGACCGATCTTGGGACGTTCACAGATAATCGTAAGATCAACATGCTCAAGACGGCCGTTTTTCTCCGCAATCAATTGCAGTGCTTTTTCCACAAAAGTCGATGATGCCGTGCCTCGCCACTGGGGATCCGTCGGCGGGAAATGTTGACCGATATCGCCGCCGCCAATGGTGCCCATCAAGGCATCCGTGAGGGCGTGCAGGGCCACATCCGCATCGGAATGCCCAGCAAGTGATTTATCGTGTGGCACGCTGATGCCGCACAACGTCACGGATGTGCCGGGCCCAAAACGATGAACATCAAAACCTTGACCGGATCGGAATGTACGGGAAGAGGAGATCATTTGTTTTTCAGACAGGATTTGTTCCGCCAAGACAAAGTCGGCCGGTGTGGTGATCTTTATATTGTTTCGTTCGCCGGTAACAAGCGCGACTTTATGGCCCGCCGCTTCCATAATCGCCGCGTCGTCTGTGAAGAATTGATCCAAAAATTTTTCGTGAGCGGATCGGATGTCATGAAAGCGAAATGCCTGGGGTGTTTGCGCGTGCCAAAGGCCGGCACGATCGACAGTTTCCGAAATGGTTTGATCGTCCCTCTGACGTTTCAGCGTATCGACGACCGGCAACCCGGCAATGGCACCTCCCATGTTCGATGACAGGGCCTGCGCCAGATCGTTGAGCAGCTGCGGCCCAAAAAAAGGGCGGACGGCATCGTGAATGAAAACAATATCGGGATTCTCATCTGCAAGACTTTGTAGGCCCAGCCGGACTGATATTTGTCGTTCGGCACCACCGGTCACTGGCGGGAGCAGGCGAGGCTCTGCTTCTTGAAGGTCAGCCATCGCTGCCTGATAAAGCGGCAGGTCATCGGCGCCGACGACAACGCGAACATGCTGAACCGTCTGATGCCGGAGGAAAGCTTCAACCGTGCGGCGCAGGACGGCTTTACCGGCAATATCTTGATATTGCTTGGGCTGCTCGCCGCCCGCACGCAAGCCTCGGCCCCCGGCCACAATCAGGGCTGCCCAACCATTGAATTCCGATGCCACAGGCACGCTCACTTTCGCTCTTATTTGCCCGACCATAGGGGAAGAGTCTGGCCGGGTCGACATTTTCCCTCAAAATCAAGCGCTTAGAGCCTTAAATTTGAGGCACAAAAGCATTGCATATAATATGGGCAGTAGGGGATAATGCCCAAATCATGAGCATTCAGATCGGTCCTCTCTCTCTGTCCAGCAGGGTTGTCCTCGCCCCTATGTCTGGGGTGACGGATCTGCCGTTTCGCCGGCAGGTGCGCCGTTTTGATAGATCTAGTCTGGTGGTCTCAGAGATGATTGCCAGCAAGGAATTGGTGGAGCAGCGACTCGATGTCTGCCGGCGCGCCTATCAAGATCTCAGCGTCGAACCTTGTTCGATGCAGATTGCCGGATATGACCCTTATTGGATGGGCGAGGCGGCCAAATTGGCTGTTGAGGAAGGCGCCAAGATTATCGATATCAATATGGGGTGCCCGGCAAAGAAAGTGACCGGCAAACAATCGGGTTCTGCCTTGATGCGCGAACCGGAGCGTGCCCTCAAAATCATTCAGACAGTAGTGGAGTCGGTCAGCGTGCCTGTGACGCTGAAAATGCGCACAGGTTGGGATGACAATGATCGCAATGCACCGGCGCTTGCCGCTCAAGCCGAAGGACTGGGTGTCCAGATGATCACGATTCATGGGCGCACCCGTTGCCAGTTTTACAACGGCCGCGCCGATTGGGACTTTATCGGTCGAGTGAAAGAGGCGGTCACCATCCCGGTCATTGCGAACGGTGATATTGTGACGACCCAAGACGCCTCTGACATTCTTGCTGCATCTAAAGCCGACGGATTGATGATTGGACGGGGTGTCTATGGCCGACCCTGGTTTATTGCGCAAGTCCATCAGTTTCTCGAAACAGGTTCTGAATCGCCGGAACCAAATGTTGACGAACAGTTAGATGTTATTCTTAAGCATTTGCATGAAGCTGTGGCGCTCTATGGCGAAAGAGTCGGCATACGGAGTTTCCGAAAGCACCTGCTTTGGTATGTCGAGGCCGCAATTAACTCTGAGATTCTCAACGGCGAGCACTTTGCCTCGGTCCGGCCGGGATTGCTTAAAGCCACATCGCTGAATGATCTCGAGCAGCAAATTTGCGCATTGTATCAATCAGCACTTAGCGAGGGCCGTGCCTGTGCCTGAGACAATTCCTCAACCCTCAAAAACGCCCATGGGCCTTCTCATCGCCGATGACGATGTGCTGTCCGTCTTGCCCCATGCCGTCCTGATCGCAGATGCGGTGGGTCAGATCGAATATGCCAATGCGGCAGCTGAAACCTTTCTGGAGGCAAGTGCCTCTGTTCTGACCCGGAGCAAATTGAGCGACATCTTTCCTTTTGACAGTTCTCTCCTGGCGCTGATTGCGAAAGTTGTGGCCCGCGGGTTTCCCGCTCAAGAATATGACGTTGAGATCAGTACGTCGCGGATTGGCCGGCGGACAGTCGACACCTTGGTCAGCCCGATGAATGATGAACGCAACCGCGTGGTCGTCGTGATCCACGAGCGCGGGATGGCGGACAAAATGACACGCCAGCTCACGCATCAAGGGGCGGCGCGATCCGTGCGGGCCATGGCGGCCATTTTGGCGCATGAGATTAAAAATCCCCTGGCCGGCATTCGCGGCGCCGCGCAATTGATCGAGACGGAAAATGCCGACGGCGATGTGTCTCTCACCCGGTTGATACGGGACGAGGCTGATCGGATAGTCAAGCTGGTCGATCGACTCGAGGTGTTTACCGACAATGCGCCCGTGGAAAGCAAGCCGGTCAATATCCACGCCATCCTTGAACATGTGGTGAATCTTGCGAACAGCAGCTTTGCCCGCAACATTCATTTCAGAAAAGATTTTGACCCCTCTCTCCCGGATATTCCCGGAGACCGGGACCGGTTGGTTCAGGTCTTGTTGAACCTGATCAGGAATGCGGTGGATGCCATTGAGCAAAAGGGATCCGGAGAGATTACGCTGACAACAGCCTACCGTCCCGGTATGCGCCTGTCCCTGCCGGGGTCGCCCAACAAGGTCAACTTGCCGCTGGAGGTGTGCGTCATTGACAATGGCCCTGGGATTCCCCCGGAACTGATGGACCATTTGTTCGATCCGTTTGTCACCACCAAACCTAACGGAACCGGTTTGGGCTTGGCCCTGGTGGCCAAAATTGTCGGCGACCATGGCGGTATTATCGATTGTCAATCGCGGCCGAAGCAAACCACTTTTCGTCTGTTATTGCCGATGGAAAGCCAGAAAGGAGTGAGCCCTTAATGCAAACACCTAAGATACTTCTGGCTGACGATGACAGTTCGATTCGAACGGTCTTACAAACCGCTTTGACGCGCGCAGGATTTGATGTGCAAGCCACCGGCAATGCCGCCAATTTGTGGAAATGGGTGAATGAGGGCGAGGGCGATCTGATCGTCACAGACGTCGTGATGCCGGATGAGAATGCCTTCGATTTGATTCCAAGGATCAAGAAATTGCGGCCGAATTTACCGGTCGTTGTGATGAGTGCACAAAACACGATGCATACGGCCATTCGAGCGGCGGAGCAGGGCGCCTTTGAGTATTTGCCCAAACCTTTCGATCTCAACGAGCTTGTCAGCGTCGCCAAACGGGCATTGCGATCCGATCAGAAAGACAACGCAGAACGAAACGGCATAACACCGTCAACTTCCGGCGAGCAATTGCCTCTTATCGGTCGGTCACCGGCAATGCAGGAAGTTTATAGGATTCTCGCGCGCCTCATGAATACGGATCTCACGGTGATGATTACCGGGGAATCCGGAACGGGAAAGGAACTCGCCGCAAGAGCCTTGCATGATCTCGGCAAGCGGCGCAACGGACCGTTTGTGGCTGTGAACATGGCGGCCATTCCACGCGACCTGATTGAAAGCGATTTGTTTGGTCATGAGAAAGGCGCGTTCACCGGCGCCAATGCGCGAGGTGTTGGCCGGTTTGAACAAGCTGAAGGTGGCACGCTTTTTCTGGATGAAATCGGCGACATGCCGCTTGAGGCTCAAACCCGTTTGCTACGTGTGTTGCAAGAGGGCGAATATGTTTCCGTCGGCGGACGTCAAGCGACAAAAACCAATGTTCGCATTGTCGCGGCCAGTAACAAGGATCTGAAATCTCTGATCGAAGGCGGTCAGTTTCGCGAAGACCTGTTCTTTAGATTGAATGTTGTCCCATTACGGTTGCCGCCCTTGCGCGAACGCAAACAGGATATTCCGGAGCTTGCCCGATTCTTTTTGTCGCAAGCTGCAGAGGAAGGACTCTCGTCAAAAACGATTACCCAAGGGGCCCTTGATTTATTGAGCCGATATGATTGGCCGGGCAACGTGCGCGAGCTCAAAAATGTCATTCAGAGATCTGTGGCCATATACTCAGACGAAGCGATCGAAGAAACGCACATCGCGCGTGAACTGGACGATGCCATTGAGAGCGGAAGTATGGGCGCCGACAGCGCGATGACTCTGTCAGATGCCGTGCAACTTCATATCAACAACTACTTTGCTCAATATGATGGTGGCCTGCCCCCGGCAGGGCTCTACGAGCAATTCCTGCCGGACTTCGAACGGCCGCTGATCAAGCGCTGCATCAATGCAACCGGCGGCAATCAAATTCGGGCCGCTGAGTTATTGGGTCTTAACCGAAATACACTCCGAAAAAAGCTCAGAGATCTGGGGATCGAGGTGGTTCGCGGCACCAAGTGATGCAAATCAGCAACATAATTGTTGATTTTTACCCACATCTTCACCAAGCTCCTCCCAAGGATATCAGCGGCGTAGGCAGCGGCCAAAAAAGGGCTGTTTCCTGGGTGTTGGTCCGAAGACCATTGAGGCTTTGACGCATTCCTTCGGCGGCGGGTTCTGATCATGAGTTCGACTATCGAAAGCTTTGAATCGAAAGGCCCCGATCCAAAAGCGATCGGACGTCGGCCTGTGGATCCGGTCAGGGGCATTCTCAAGCAATTGTCGTCCATTGTGTCGCTCACCCGCGGTGGGCTCAGCAGCATCGGTGTGATTGCCATCCTGTTAGCGGGTGCATCACTGGTCTCGGTTCTGGTCACCTATTTGATCTTGAGCGGCACCTCGGCTTTCGGCATTGACCGCAGCGTCCTTTTGATCCTGCTGGGTCTCAATATTGCGATCGTCGTTGCCATTCTGCCCATCATTATTTGGCGCGTCACACGATTATGGGCTGCCCGAAAAGCCGAAGAAGCAGGCTCCAAACTGCATCTGCGCATGGTGGTTTTGTTTAGTGTGATTGCCATCTTCCCGGCCATCATTGTTGCGATTTTTTCGGCGGTCACGCTTACGCTCAGCCTTAATTCATTGCTGGCGGAACCGGTGCCGACGGCCATCGAGAATTCGGTGAAGATGGCTGAATACTATATGCGCGGTCAGAGCGATCGCGTCACAAGTGATCTCCAAACTTTGGGAAGTGTTTTGAATGCCAACACCGCCTTGTTTGAGCAGAGCCCCATCCGGTTTAATCAGTTTCTTGAATTCCAAGTCAGATCTCAAGGATTGCTGGCGATTTACATCATCGACGGTGACGGGAGTGTGATCGCCAGCGCGCAGAGGCAGGGCGCGCCGCCCTATGAGGTCCCAGGAAGTGAGTTTTTGAAAGTCGCATCCGAAGGTGACAGATCCATCTTTGGAGCGGCGCTGGAACAGGGCGTTGCAAAGGAAATCAATGGTCTGGCCAGATTGGATGCGTATGACGACGCCTATCTTTTGGTCAAACGCGAAACCGATCCGCAAGTGCTGGATCACTCGGCGCAAATGAAGAATTTCATTGTCGACTATCGCGGTATTGAAGAAAACAGAGCCTTCATTGAGCTCGTCTTTGCGGCCACTTATATCGTCATCGCCTTAATTGTTCTGCTCGGCGCCATTTGGCTAGGTCTGCGCGCCGCAACAAATATGGTGGCCCCTGTGAGTCAGCTCATGTCAGCTGCTGAGCAAGTACGCGACGGAGACCTCAGCTCTCGTGTATCGGTGGATAGCGATGATGATGAGATGGCAAGACTCGGTCAAACCTTCAACAGGATGACGGAGCAGATCGAAACCCAACGCAACGACCTGATCAGTGCGAACGAGATGTTGGATGCCCGGCGGCGTTTTACCGAGACTGTTTTGGGCGGGGTGAGCGCCGGTGTTCTCGGGCTGAATGCCAATGGAAATATCACCATCGCCAATCCGTCTGCCTTGAAACTGCTTGAGCTGACAAAGAAGAATTTGGTCGGCCACAATATTAGCGAGATCTCGCCGGAACTGAACACGGCCTTCCGCAAAGCGCTCAACCATCCGGACAACGCGCATGTCGAAAACCTGCATCTCACCATTAATGCCAAGGTGCGGCATCTCAGCGTGCAAGTGACCAGTGACAACAGCGAAGAAACGGAACCTGGCTACGTGATGACGTTGGACGATATCACGAAACTGGTTTCTGCACAGCGCACAGCTGCTTGGGCCGATGTGGCTCGGCGGATTGCGCATGAGATTAAGAACCCGCTAACACCCATTCAGCTTTCAGCCGAACGGCTTCAGCGCAAATATGCGGATGAAGTCTCGAGCGATCCAAGCATATTTGAGCAATGCACTGACACGATCATACGGCAGGTCAAAGATATCGGACGCATGGTGGATGAGTTTTCGTCCTTTGCGCGCATGCCTGCGCCGGTTATCCGCGATGACGAAGTTGTCGATCTGGTGAAGCGATCGGTTTTCCCGCAGCGAGTTGCCAATCCTGACATCGATTACAGCTTATCCCTTCCCAACGAGAAGATTGATGTGGAATGCGACGGCCGACTGATCGGGCAAGCTCTTATGAACATCCTCAAAAATGCTGCCGAGGGCATTGACAGTAAAGCGACCGCTTTGCGTGAGAAGGGTAACGAAGGTGACTTCAGAGGGGCCATCGATGTGAGCGTTGAATATAACGAACACCACATCAGAATATGCGTCGAGGATAACGGTTGCGGCTTCCCGACGGCGGAGCGTGAGCGGCTTACAGAGCCCTATATGACAACGCGGGACAAAGGAACCGGATTGGGATTGGCAATCGTCAAAAAGATTTTGGAGGACCATAGTGGGCAGTTGATCCTCCAGGATAGTGAACGCTTAGGCGGGGCCAGTGCCGTTTTGTATTTTCCACGAAGTCAACCGAATGCAGACGTGAAAGTCACCGCGTCTGAGAGTATCGAAACGTAATTTTAGAGCTGGGACAAAGTAGGAATCCTGTCGCATGAACATGCCGAGAAAAAGGCCTCAATCTGTTATCAGACAAGACGTTCTGATTGTAGATGACGAACGAGACATTCGAGATCTCGTGGCCGGAATTTTGGAGGACGAAAACTACGAAACGCGCGTGGCTGGCAACAGCACCGACGCGCTGGAAGCTATACGCGCCCGACGACCCGCCTTGATCGTTTTGGATATTTGGCTGCAGGGAAGCGAACTTGACGGCCTTGATCTTCTGGACGTCCTACAGGAAGAGATTCCGGAGGTGCCCGTCGTGATGATTAGCGGTCACGGAAATGTTGAAACGGCAGTGACCGCAATTAAGAAGGGGGCCTACGATTTCATCGAAAAGCCGTTCAAGGCCGATCATCTCATATTAACTGTGGACCGGGCCATTGAAGCTTATCGCCTCAAAAAAGAAAACGTCGCCCTAAAGGAACGCTATGGCGATGAACCTCAGTTGATCGGCACGTCCCCCGCGATTTCCCAAGTTCGTCAGAATATCGAACGGGTGGCCAATACGGGAAGCCGCGTCTTGATTGTGGGGCCCGCGGGATCGGGTAAGGAATTGGTGGCGCGGATGATCCACTCCAACTCAAGCCGAGCCGATCATCCCTTTGTCGCCATCAATGCCGCCGCGATCGCACCGGACCAAATGGAAACCACTCTCTTCGGCATTGAAGGCGGCCCGGAAACCGAGGGCAAAGTTGGTCTGTTTGAAGAGGCGCACAGAGGCACGCTGTTTCTCGATGAAATCTCGGACATGCCGCTTGAAACCCAAAACAAGATCCTGCGCGTCCTGGTGGAACAACGCTTTGAAAGGGTCGGGGGCGGCCCCAAAGTTCAGGTCGACGTACGGGTCATCTCTTCGTCAAGTAAAGATCTCACCCGCGAGATCGAGTCAGGCAGCTTGCGGGAGGACCTGTATCACCGTCTGAATGTGGTGCCGATCGGTGTGCCGCCCTTGTCTGATCGCCGGGAAGATATTCTGGAACTGGTGAATTATTTCGTCGATCAAATTGGACGGTCTCAAGGCCTGACCAAACGGCAGATCGGCGACGATGCATTGGCGGCGCTGCAATCCCATGAATGGCCGGGAAATGTGCGCGAACTTCGAAACAATATCGAGCGGCTTCTTATCTTGAGTTCGGGGGATGAAAACACAATCATCACAGCCGAAATGCTGCCGCAGGAAATCGGTTCGTCGACGCCTAGCCTGAACAGCTCCGGCGCCAATGAGCGCATCATCTCTCTGCCGCTGAAGGAAGCTCGCGAAATGTTTGAACGTGAATATTTAATGGCACAAATCAGCAGGTTCAGCGGCAATATCTCCCGGACTGCAGCTTTTATCGGAATGGAAAGATCGGCCCTTCATCGTAAGCTCAAATCGCTCGGCTTGACGTCGAACTCGCGCAATACCCAAACCAGCGCTTAGTCAGACACCGTAACCGTTCAATTCGAAGAGTTATTTTTCAGTTTCAAAAAATGCGGCCCTTTCGGCCAGTGCGGGTATCGCACAATCGAGGTCATTGATTATGAAAGTTATCGTCTGTGGAGCCGGCCAGGTCGGATTTGGCATTGCGCAGCAACTGGCCGAAGAAAAAAACAATGTAACGGTTATTGACCAGTCACCTGAGCTTATCCAAAGAGTCAGCGATGCGTTGGACGTCCAAGCCATTGTCGGTCACGGCTCTCACCCTGACATTTTGGAGCGGGCAGGGGCCCGTGAAGCAGATATGTTGATTGCGGTAACCTTTTTTGATGAAGTCAATATGGTCGCCGCACAGATTGCCCATTCCATTTTCAACATCCCGCTCAAAGTTGCCCGGGTGCGGGCTCAAAGTTATCTCGATCCGATATTTCAGGATCTGTTTAGCCGCGAACATATGCCGATCGACGTCATCATTTCGCCGGAGCTGGAGGTCGGGAAAACCGTTCTGGAACGCCTGGCGAATCCGGGCTCCTTCGATACGATCAACTTTGCCAATCAACGGGTGAAAGTGGTGGGCGTTCATCTCGATGAAGACTGTCCCGTCGTCAACACCCCTCTGCGGCAACTCACGGAGTTATTTCCTGATCTGAATGCCGTCGTCGCCGGCATCTCACGGGAAAATAGGTTGTTCGTTCCCAAGCGAACCGACGAGATGTTTGTCGGCGACAATATCTATTTCATCGCTGAGGCAGATCATGTTCGCCGGACACTGGATATTTTTGGTCATGAAGAGGACGAAGCAAGGCGGGTCATCATCATCGGCGGCGGCAATATTGGTCTCTATGTCGCCCAGCAACTTGAGAGTATTTCAAGTGTGAAGGCCAAAGTGATAGAGAGTGACAAGCGACGCGCGGAGATCATTGCCGATCAATTGGGCCGGACAGTTGTGCTTCATGGCGACGGGCTTGATCAGGATATTCTGAAAGAAGCCGGTATTCACAATACGGAAGCGGTCGTGGCGCTGACCAACAATGACGAAACCAATATCTTAGCCTCATTGACGGCGAAACGGGAAGGGGCCGCGCGTGCGCTGTGCCTGATCAATAATGGGGAATATGGCCCCCTGGTCGAGAGCCTGGGAATCGATGCCTTTATCGACCCTCGCGCCACAACGGTGTCGACCATTCTTCAACATGTGCGGCGTGGGCGGATTAAAGGGCTTCATTCTTTGGGCCAAGGCGACGCCGAAGTAATCGAAGCGGAAGCGCTGGAAACATCACCATTGGTCGGCAAACCATTGCGGGATGTTCGTTTGGATGACGGCATCATGGTGGGCGCCATTGTCAGAGGTGACGAGGTGATTAAGCCGACGGGAGATAGCCGTATTGAGACGGGTGATCGCATCGTGATCTTTGCGGAGCGTGACAAGGTGCGTAAAGTCGAGCAATTGTTCAGAGTGAGTCTCGAATTCTTCGGATAGACGCCCAATACGTCAAAGAACGGATTGCCTTCGGCCCATGTCATTTGCCAACATCTTCTACATTCTGGGCACAATGATTATCAGCCTGGCGGGCATCACTTTGCTGCCCCTCGTTGTGGCGTTGGCCGCCGGCGAAAGTGATGCGGCCTTCGCTTTTTTTGGCACGCTTGTCCTAACGAGTTTTTTCGGCGGCGGTTTTATTTTTGCCTTACGCGACATGCCCCGCCGATCCGGCATTCGCGAGGCCATTTTGCTCATACTTCTCGCCTGGCTCGTGATCCCTTTATTTGCCTCGCTGCCATTTTCACTCAGCGATGATGAGGTTGGCTTTACGGCAAGTTACTTCGAGGCCGTATCGGCGTTGACGACAACCGGGGCAACCATCTTCGGCACGATTGCGGATGTCCAGGACTCCATTTTGATTTGGCGGGCCAGCCTGCAATGGCTCGGCGGTTTGGGGACATTGCTGATGGGGGTGGGGGTCTTTACGGCCATCAGCTTCAGCACTCTGCCGGTCGCCAAACCCCCCGTGCGCGTGCGTGAGAGCCAGCACCTTTTAAACCGGCTTCGACCTGTCTTTCGATTTGTCGCGGTGACCTATGCCACCCTGACACTCGGCTGTTTTGGTCTGGCATGGGCTACGGGGCTCAGTCCCTTTGATGCCTTTTGCATTAGCCTGTCCACCATTTCAACCGGTGGCTTTATGACCCGGGACGGATCCTTCGGTGCCTACGAAGTCCCCGGGGCAGAACTGGTCATCACGGTGTTCATGATTATCGGTGCCACCAATATGGTTTTGCACCACAACTTCCCACAGCAGGGTCTGAGAACGCATCGCCGAGACCCAGAGGTCCGCGCCTTCTTTTTTATGATCATCATTATGTCGGTTTTGATCTTCTCGGTATCACTGGCGGACAACAACCCATCGCGGCACCTATTTTCATCTATCTTCAATGCCACCTCGTTGCTGTCGACGACAGGCTACGCAATCGGCGAAGGCGTGCCCCTGAGCGGCGTACCGATGCCCATTTTGTTGGCAACAGTGCTCATCGGCGGATCGGCTCTCTCGACGGCCGGGGGTCTCAAACTGATCAGGTTTATTCTTCTCACTCGCCATATGGGCTCAGAGCTCGCCCGTTTGGCCCACCCTCATAGTCTGACTCGCGTCTCGTTCGGCGATAAGAATGTGTCGCTTAATGAACTCACAAACTTGTGGACCTACTTTGTGTGCTTCACTGCCATTTTGGCCTTGGTGGGATTGGCTCTATCGGCTTTGGGGTTCGACTTCACGACGGCATTTTCAACGGCCGCCGCCGCCTTGAGCAATACCGGGCCCGTTCTTCAATATGCGGCGCCCGACGGTCTCCAGTTTCATGAATTTACCGAAGCGGCTCAATGGGTTGTGCTGTTCGCGATGATCATTGGGCGGATCGAGATTCTGGCTCTTCTGCCCATATTTAGCCTTACTTATTGGGACAAATAGATCGTGATCGGATTTTGATCGATTCTTTGCGTTGATTTCACAAAATATATATAAAATAGATCATTAGTGAGCCTTCATCCGGGATAGGATCATGGAGACCGGATAACCCAAACGACTGTAACGCGTATGCCGGACTCCCCCTGCGAATTGATGGGTCTGCTGCGGTGCACGACGCGACAAGAAGAACAAAAAGGATAGTTCCGTGGCCAACGATAAAAAACAGAATCTCCAAGACACATTTCTCAATGCCGTTCGCAAAGCCAAGATTCCGGTGACGATATTTCTGGTGAACGGGGTCAAGCTTCAAGGGATGATCTCGTGGTTTGATAATTTTTGTGTCTTGTTACGCCGAGACGGCCAATCCCAGCTTGTTTACAAACATGCGATCTCAACGGTGATGCCTTCTCAGCCGGTCCAATTGTTTGAAGGAGAGGAGAGCGCCGAAGAGGTCGCGGCTGAGTAAGCTGTTGCGATTGATTGGCCATATCCATTGACGACCAAGACACTTGTCATATTTCCCGTTCTAACTGTTGCGCCTTCCAAAAGCTCGAATACCGACCGTAAGCGATCTCAAGACCTGCGGCTGGAGGAAGCGTGCGGACTCGCGCGCGCAATCAATCTGGATATAAAGCTGTCTTATACTTTGCCTATTCGCACGCCGCGCCCGAGCACATTGATCGGCAAGGGAAAGCTCGAAGAGATTAAGGCACAGATTAACGCCTACGGCATCGAACTTGTTTTTATTGATGCTGCCCTCACACCGATCCAACAGCGCAATCTGGAGCGGGCTTGGAAAGTGAAGGTGGTCGATCGCACCGGATTAATTCTCGAAATCTTCGGCGCCCGCGCCATGACCAAAGAGGGCCGCTTGCAAGTTGAGTTGGCTCATCTGACATATCAAAAGAGCCGATTGGTCCGGTCTTGGACCCATCTGGAGCGTCAACGCGGTGGGGTCGGTTTTTTGGGCGGTCCCGGCGAAACGCAAATTGAAGCCGACCGCCGTGTCCTCGCGGAGAAGATCACCAAATTGCAAGGGCAATTGGAGACTGTCCGCCGGACCCGAAGACTGCACCGCAAAGCCCGGGGGCAGGTGCCATATCCCATCGTGGCCCTGGTGGGTTACACCAATGCCGGCAAGTCCACTTTGTTTAATCAAGTGACCAACGCCAATGTTTTTGCCGAAGACCTGCTCTTCGCCACATTGGATCCTTCCATGCGGGCGGTCACTTTGAACAATGGGATGAATGTCATTCTATCGGATACGGTTGGGTTTATCTCCGATCTGCCGACGGAGCTGATCGCGGCGTTCCGCGCAACCTTGGAGGAGGTGGCCGAAGCCGACATTATTGTTCATGTGCGCGACATGGCTGATCCGGAAGCGGACAATCATAAGACGGCTGTCGAATCCATTCTGCGCGATATCTTAGACGATGCCTCGGGGACAACTTTGCTGGAACTGCAAAACAAGATTGACCTACTGACCGAGGAAGAACGGCAAAATCTCTCATCCCATCCCGCGGCGGAAACGTTCATTCCCGGGCGCCAAGATGACCTGATCCCCGCCATGACCATTCAGATTTCTGCGCTGACAGGTGAGGGACAATCGACGTTTTTGAGTGCCTTGGAGACATTGATTGGCCGCTCCCATTTTGAGCGGGACCTGGAGCTGGACTCAACCCAAGGCGAAGCCCTGGCTTGGATCTATCAGCACGGCGAAGTCTTGAGCCGCGACGATTCAGCCAATCTCACCATACATTTGCGGGTACGGTTCCACGCCGCTCAAATGGGGCAATTTGAAAAGCGGTTTGGGCATTTGATGCAAGGCACACGAGAAAAAATAGCAGCCGAATAGGTCGGATATTTACCCTTCGCCGCACGGGGCTGGACAGCACACAAAGCCGTTCTTTATTCCTCGCCAGTGTAGAATGCAGCGGTGCGTTTTGCAGTGTCTTTAGCGATCTGCGGATCGGCTCCGGTTTCGGCATGGGCCTTGCCCCATGCTTCGGCCCATCCACGCAGTGTGGCCTTGCCTGCCGCGCTCACGGACCAAGCTTCTCCGGCCTCGATGGTCGACGTGCCTGAGCCAGATAGGTGCATTTCTAGGCCCAGCATTGCCATCTCCCACCCAACACCGGTCGCACCGGGGCCATACTGATCCCAATGGACTAGGCTTTCCGGGTCTGTCGGTTGTTCATGCTCGAGCGTCAAAAGCACGCCTTCGTCTGATTGCTGGATTGTGATATTGACCCAACTGGTGTTTCCCCCGAATTCCCAACTAAGCGCCAATTGTCTGGACGGTTCGCAGACGACTATATCCCCGTCTGCATTTCCTTCTATTGAGAAGCGCCCGCCTTGTTTGAAATCACCTGCAACCTTCGCAAACCAAAGCTGCACGCGCTCCTTATCCGTCAAAGCACTCCACAAGTCTGCTGGGGTTGAAGAGTAGTGACGACTTGCACGCACGATGTTGGTCCGGGCTCCTTCGCGCTCACCGCTGATAACCTGCCGAAAGGAGGCCCCAAGAGCTTCGATAGGTTCCATCGCCTTGTCCTCGATTGTTTCGTTATCAACCACCGGAATCGTCCCCAATAGGGGCCAAGTTGACGGCTAGCTAGGCGGATTTCTCTTCGAACTTCGCCTGGGCCCAAAGGGCATCCATATCCTCCAATGTGGCCTCATCTGTGGATGAAGACCGGGCATGAAGGATTTCCTCGATCCGTCTGAAACGACGGCGGAATTTCATATTCGCGCTGCGTAACGACGCCTCAGGATCAATCTTAAGGTGCCGAGCGAAGTTCGCATAAACAAACAATAAATCGCCGTATTCTTCGAATGCGGCCTGCTGATCCACGGTCTCATTCCGGATCTCGGCGAGGAGCTCATCTGTCTCTTCGCGCAGTTTTTCCAGAACATCTTCCACTTTGGGCCAGTCAAAGCCAACGCGGGCCGCTTTTTTCTGAAGCTTTACCGCCTGGGTGAGCGCCGGCAGATTGACCGGCACATCATCCAAAATATGCGCCGGTTCGGTCTTGTCACGCTTGGCGGCTTTTTCCGCTTCTTTGATGGCTTCCCAATTGCGCACCACATGCTCTGGCGTGTCGGCATCACTGGCATCAAAGACATGAGGATGGCGGCGGATCATCTTGTCACAAATGCCGCTGACCACGTCACCAAAATCAAACTGGCCATCTTCCTGGGCCATTTGGCTGTGAAAAACCACTTGGAGGAGGAGGTCACCCAGTTCTTCCTTGAGATCGCCCATGTTACCGCGCTCAATAGCATCGGCGACCTCATAGGCTTCCTCCAGCGTATAGGGCGCGATGGAGGCGAAGCTCTGTTCCAAATCCCAAGGGCAGCCGGATGTGGGATCTCGCAAGGCCGCCATGATCTTCAAAAGATCGTCGATCGATCCAAGGGACTGTTTGTCGTCAGTTCTTTCCATCTGAACATCCATTACGGCTTAAAAACGAACCAGAGGCCTCTTCAGTCAGTACGCTTTTTCGCCCTGAAATCCAACAAAAACGCAAGAGGCGACAGACCCGCTCTAGACCTCCGTGACGCGCATAATAAATATTATGGAAAATATGGACTATGGCTTAGGGGGGTGTGCCGTCAACCAGGACCGCCAATAAAAGAGCAGGTTCTGTCCCATGATTGACCCAGCCATGATTGGTAGCCTGTTGCACCACACAGTCGCCTGTTTTGAGTTCTGTCTCGCCGTCATCCAAGAGAAGAGTCACTTCGCCTTTCAGAAGGACGATAACATCCGTTGAACTGGTCTTATGCATGGCCGGATGGCGCGCGGTATCCACACGGCAATGACCGGCGCCGAGCATGGTAAATCCCATGGCCGCCAATTGCTCTTGTTGCGCGCGGATTTCGTCGGTCATCGGCTGGGGTTCGGGCGGCACCAAAAAGTAGCGAACTTTGACGCCTTTTGCGTCCGGTTCCAGTTTGAGTGGCCCGGCGGCGGAATCGATAAAATTTGATTTAATTTGGTCAGGCACCGATGCCCAGTGCCAGATCTCGCCAAGGCCGTTGCCGTCGAGCTCCATCACCGATCCCAAGGCACCATCGTGGACAATCTCAGAACGTCCCGTTTCATTATGGCCTGTCACAATACGTCTCAGTGTTTTCAGCATCTGCGTTCTCGTTCAGTGGGAGTCAATCACCATACCGTCGTAGGCCGGTTCAACATTTTTGGGCAAGTCGCGCTTCAGTGTCTGATAATCCATATCAATATGGAGATTGGTCAGAACCGTCCGTCGAGGCTGGAGACGCTCGACCCAACTCAGCACAAGATCCAAATGGGCATGGGTGGGATGCGGTGTGTAGCGAAGCGCATCGACAATCCAAACATCCAGATTTTCCAGAAGGGCAAAACTCGCGTCCGGGAGATCCACCAAATCGCTTGAATAGGCCAAATCGCCAAAGCGGAAGCCCAAAGAATCCATCGATCCGTGATCTTGAAGGAACGGCAGGACATCTAAGGCCCCTGCTGCACCCTCAACGGTAACCGTCTTTTCGGCTTTCAATTCATCCTTCAGCGACAAAATGGGCACATATGGGCTGTCATGGGGTTGTTCAAAACAATAGCCAAATCGCTGCATCAATGCCTGCGTCGTCGCATGGTCGGCATAAACGTCGACCAATCGCCCCATGGTATAACTGACAACACGCAAATCATCGATCCCATGGCATTGATCGGCATGATCATGGGTGAAAAACACCGCGTCTAACGAGCTGACATTGGCTGACAATAATTGTTGCCGAAGATCCGGCGAAGTATCCACCAGAACGGACGTCTCCTTTTCATCATTCACCAAGTCCACCAGCAACGAGCAGCGAAGGCGTGTGTTTTTGGGTTCCGACGGGTCGCATGCGCCCCAGACATTTCCGATCCTAGGGACACCGCCCGACGATCCGCAGCCCAAAATCTGTGCTTTGATCACGAGCGCGCCGCCTCTCGCGGAACTTTGGTGAAAAGACGGAAGAAGTTTTCACTGGTTTGAGAGGCCAGAGTGTCGAACGAAAGGCCCCTCTCCTCTGCCAATCGTTCCGCCGTATGGCGCACAAAGGACGGCTCGTTTCGTTTGCCACGCTTAGGCACCGGCGCCAAGTAAGGGGCATCGGTTTCGACCAAGAGACGCTCCAGGGGAACGGCCCTCGCCGTCTGTCTGATACTGTCGGCGGACTTAAATGTCAGGATGCCGGAGAAAGAGACGTAAAGGCCGAGGTCCCAGGCTGTTTCACCCAATTCGTAGCCGGAGCTAAAACAATGGAGCAAGCCGGGAAAGGCACCCTCCGCCATTTCTTCTTGCAGGATTTCGGCCATGTCGTCATCGGCGTCCCGGCTGTGAATGACAATCGGAAGGCCTGTTTGACGCGCCGCCTCAATATGCTGGCGAAAAGCCCGTTTCTGTTCCTCAACGGGGCTGTGTTCATAGTAATAGTCTAGGCCTGTCTCGCCGATGCCGACGACTTTGGGGTGCCGCGACAATTCGATCAATCGATCTGCCGCCGTTTCCGGTTCGGACGCGGCCTCGTGGGGATGTATCCCGACGGTGCAAAAAATATTTTCATATCGCTCGGCGACAGCCAAAACCTGGTCAAACTTTGTCACATGCGTGCAAATCGTCAGCATGAGGCCTATACCGGACTCATGGGCCCGCCCCACCACGTCGTCGATTTCCTCAGCAAAGTCCGGAAAATCCAAATGGCAATGACTATCGATCAGCATAATGATTTAATTCTACTCTTGCTACGCCGCCGCACAAACCTGCTTCAATTTCTGAAAGGCAAGACGGATCGTTTGTTTTCGATCCATATGCAGTCCCAAACACGTTCGCTCCAATTCTCGAATCTGTTCCCAGGCATCAATCCATGCCTCCAAGGAGGTATTTTCCAAAAGGCGGTGGCGTAACATTTGTTCGTCTTTCAAAACGCCAACCTTATCCGGCTTGGTCAACAAGTCTTCGAGCCACCCCGTGAGGAGCGAAAACATCAGCCTGAACGTTTCGTCCCCCGGGGCCTTCAGGACCTTGGCACAAAAACCTTCCAGGGCAAATTCATCCAAATTCGGCAACGTATTCAGCAGTGCCAAAATATCACCGTAGAGTTTGAGTCCATCATGCTCAAGGAGCTGTATGGCGCGGCCGACGCTTCCGTCGGAAAGATCCGCAATGGCCGTCAGCTCTTGCTGACCATGGTCGTCAAACCCGCTGTCTTGCAGCACCTGAATGAGCTGCGGCGTGTCCAGTGGATCCAGCCGGATCAATCGGCAGCGTGATCGAATGGTCGGCAAAAGCCTGCCAGGTGTGCTGGCCAGCAAAAGGATCAATGTGTTCGGCGGCGGCTCTTCCAAATTTTTCAACAGAGCATTCGCGGCTGATATGTTGAGATCATCGGCCGTATCAATAATGCAGACACGCCAACCGGACCGGCCTGCCGCAAGATGAAAGAAATCATGCATCTTGCGTACTTCATCGACGGTCAAGGCGGTTTTCAGACGTTTCTTCTCTGCATCCCATAGGCGCGATAAAACCAAGAGATTGCTGTGACTGCCATTGGCGATCAATTTGGAGACAGTGGCATCCGGCACCACCGCCAACGTCCCCTTTTGCGGATCGGGATCATCCTGCAGCAGAAATCGGGCTATCCGAAAGGCGAGTGTCGCCTTCCCCACGCCCTCCGGACCGGCGATCAACCATGCATGGTGAAGCTTTCCGCTTTGAAAATCTTTCAGAAACGCTGTTTCCGCACGCTCATGGCCGACGAGGTTATATGTCAGCCTTGGGTCAAAGCGGTCTTCCGAGACGTCATCCGCCTGAGTTTGAGTCGCGCGCGCCATCTAGTTGCTCCCCTGCGACGACAGGTCGAATTTGTTTTTCACAATCCCCCATACTTCCGCAGCGATGGTCTCGGCTGAACCGGAACCATCGATAACGCAGCAGCGATTCTGATGGGCCTCAGCGATTTTCATAAATGCGTCACGAATGTCTTGATGATAAACCAGACCCTTGCGTTCATACCGATCTTCCGCATCGTGCCGTGCGCCGGCTCGGCGCAATCCCTCAACCGGATCGAGATCCAGAATAATCGTCAAGTCAGGTCTCCAATCTCCGACAATGAGACTGTCCAACTTTTCCAAGATTTCCAGCCTCACGCCGCCGGCATATCCTTGATAGGCGAAAGTCGAATCCGAAAACCGGTCGCACAGGACCCAGTCTCCCCGCAAAAGCGCCGGCTGGATGATCTGCTCCAAATGTTCTTGACGGGCCGCATAGTTGAGCAGCGCCTCGGTGACAGGCGACCACCGGTCTGGCTCGCCCGTGACCAGAAGCCGGCGAATGTCTTCAGCACCCACGGAGCCCCCCGGTTCGCGCGTCGTAATGAGCCCCTCTCCAGCAGCTTGGAGTTTTTGGCTGAGGAGATCAATTTGCGTGCTTTTACCCACACCTTCCCCCCCTTCAAAAGTGATGAAGGGCGCGCGATCGGGATGTGCTGAATTGGCGGCCATACCCCGCTTTTAGCGGTGGAGGGTCTGAGAAATCAACCTCAGTTGGCCTCTTCTGAAATTTGGCCCATGACAAAGGATCTAAGCGCCATGCCCATTTTGCCGAAGATCCCCATAGGGCCGACATTTTCGGCCGCATAGAGCGGTTGGACAAGTGCGACCGTATCCCCGGGAAGGGTGACGCGTAATTCGGCGACTTGGTCTCCTTGCTGAATCGGCGCCTTCACCGGTCCATCATAATTGATCGACACTTTCATGGCACGCCGGTCTCTTGGGCGCATAAACAGGGCGACAGGATCTTGCACCGTCAAGTTGACCAGCGGTTGATCCCCCTGCCAAACTTGTGCAGTGCCCACCACATCGCTCGCCGCAAATAGATCATAATATTTGAAGTCGCGGAATCCGGTTCGCAACAATCTTTGGGACTCGGTTGATCTCTCGCTTTCGGATCCCAGACCGTTCACCACCAAGATCAATCGGCGCCCATCTTGCACCGCCGATCCGACCAAACCATAACCGCTTTCTTCCGTATAGCCTGTTTTCAAACCATCAGCGTTGATATCCGCATATAACAGGGGATTGCGGTTCGGTTGATTAATGTCGGCCCAAGTGAACTCGGTCTCTGAATAGAAACGGTAAAGATCCGGATATTCACGAATAATATGTCCCGCCAGGATCGCGAGTTCGCGCGCCGTCATTCGATGGCCAGGATCGGGCATCCCGTTGGAGTTGGCGAAGACAGAATTTTCCATGCCGATCTCGCGGGCAAAGCGCGTCATCTCATCAGCAAATGCGGCCTCGGTGCCGCTAATCCCTTCGGCGACCACAATGCACGCATCATTGCCCGACTGAATGACAATCCCTCGGATCAAATCTTCGACCCGAATTTTGGTGTCTACCATGACGAACATCTTGCTGCCGCCCATCCGCCAAGCTTTTTCGGAAACGGGAAACTCATCATCGAGCTTAATGGAGCCGTCTTTGATCTTGCTAAACAGGACGGCAATGGTCATGAGCTTGGACATAGAAGCCGGTGCCATCAATTCGTCGGCGTCTTTTTCAAACAACACCGCGCCCGTTTCGTAGTCCATCATGATGGCGAATTTCGCGCGGGTCTCGATACTCTGCGCAAGAACGGGAAAGTTAAAATGGAGCGCCAGCACGGCTACAAGTGCAGCTTGAAGAAATCTCATCATGAATTTTGCCACGTCTTCTGGGGCTGGGATCCGACGACGTCGTACGGGTCAGCCTATTTGATAATCATGCGGGCATCGGAATGCCCCATTTTCAGCAAGCGGCCAAGTTGCGTGTCGGCCTCTTTATCGGACGCCAACGGGCCCAACAAAACCAGATAGTAGGTCTTGCCGTCCACCGTCTCTGGACGAACTTCTGACGCGCCTAAGCTTTGAAGTTGAGAACTCGCCTGTCCGGCGGATGTCGCATCCAAATAGGCGCCGACGCGAATATATCTTTGACCGGCAGAGAGACTTACCGGCTCAGCGGTCGTTGGCAGCGATGCCTGTTGCACTGCCGATAGTTTGCCGGGCTTTCTTTGCGGCAAGACAGCAGAGGACTTGGCTCGAGCGACAGTCGTCGCTTTGGGTGTCGATCCCGTTGCAACTTGAGGGGCCGCAGTCGCACCATCGGGTGGCGGCAAAGCACTGCCGCGCGAGACCTCCATGACGGGCGCTGCAGCGGTGGCCGTCCGTTCTTTCCGGGTCGTTTTTGGTTTGGCCGCGTAATAACTTTCCAAAGGCGCCCGCCCTATATACTGGACGCGAACTTTTGCCGTGCCTTGATTATAGAAGCCGAGCTCTTTGGCCGCCTGCTTCGACACGTCAATGATACGGTCTTTGACGAACGGTCCGCGGTCATTCACCCGAAGAATCAAAGATCTGTTGTTTTCAAGATTGGTCACACGCACATGAATGGGCATGGGCAAGGTCGTGTGCGCCGCACTCAGCGCATTCATATTGAAAATCTCACCATTGGCCGTTTGGCGTCCGTTGAATTTGTCTCCGTACCAAGAGGCATAGCCGGTCCGGTCGTAACCTGGGTCTTCGCGGGGCACAAAGCGCTGGCCATTGACCGTATAAGGTGTGCCGACTTTGTAATAACCGCCGCCGCTGATCTGACCCGAACGCTGAGAGCTTGTACCGCAGCTGGCAAGACCAATCGCCAGCAGCAACATCATGGAGAGGCGCGCCGCAGGCGAAACCAGATTCCGGCAAATTGTCAGGAAATCACAAAAGAAATCACGCAACATCAACACGACAGACCACTCGCCTCCCCAGCGCAAATCTCTCCCCCGCGCGGATATTAGCCATGTCCCGGCCGCATGCGCAAGAGAGCGTCAAAATCACCGCTACCATAGCGAGACCCTATTTTAGGGCCCGTAAAGAAAGATCGTTAACAAGGGGTTGATATCGGACTCAGAGCGCCGCATTAACGACCGAAATCGCGCTGAAACCGGCTTGCTTGTAATTGTATTTGAGGTCTGATAACCCAAACGCCGCCGGCTATGCGGACTTCGAAGGCATCGCGGCAGGCACAAAGATGGATGGGTGGCCGAGTGGTTGAAGGCACCGGTCTTGAAAACCGGCAAGGGTTCGCGCCCTTCGTGGGTTCGAATCCCACCCCATCCGCCATCTCACATCCCACTCATTATGCCTATCTTCCAGGTATCAACTCATCTTGAGCGTGGACATCCGGCGCTCGATTGCGCAATCTTGACGAAAATGGGAGGGCTTCGTTTTGGACATTCGTCGATGGATTATTGGGGCTGCCAGCCATGGCGCGGCCCTTGGGGTTGGATTCGCCTTGGGGATTTATCTGTTGCCGATCCTCACGGCCCCGGAATCGCCGGATGCAAGCATGTTGGAACAAAGCTCGGCCGGCGCGAAATTTACGGCGACGCTGACGCGGGATTTACGCGGTAGCGATTTTCTGCACTGGGGCGAAGGCGAGATCAGCCTGACGGAAACGCAGATCGTTCATATGGGCCGGTTAGCGCCGGGCCCTGACTACAAGGTCTATCTCGTCGATCAGTTCGTTGAGCATGAGGACGAGTTTCTCCCCATCAAATCGCAAGCCCGTTTGATCGGGGATGTTAAAAGCTTCGAGGGGTTTCTGCTCGATATTCCGCCGGACGTGAATGTCGCCGATTACACCACGGTGCTGATTTGGTGCGAGGCCTTTTCCGAGTTCATCACGGCCGCGAAATACAGATGAGCTGGAATTGTTCGGTCCGGATGGCGCCGAAAGCCTTAAAATTCTTATGTTTCAAGGCCTTGTGATGCGGCATCAAGCGTCCTTGCAACCTGCGGGTTGAGACGGTATTGAAACATTACTCTCGTGGACGTGAAATGGGTCTGAAACCCAATGGCGCCAACTTGCCGTAACAGATGTTAGAGAGAGTGATCTGTCCTAGGTGGATATTTTGACCGAGCACAAAGACATACCAGCTGATGAGATCGACCGTTCGTCCCTGCCCTGCGGCTGGATGCGCTACGGCATCATGGGATTTGGTTTTCTTTGCACCGGACTTGGGATTGCCGGCTTCTTTCTTCCGGTGATGCCGAGCACTATCTTTTTGTTGATTGCGCTTTGGGCTTTTTCGAAAAGCTCAATCCGCTTTCACAATTGGCTTTATTTTCATCCCCGTTACGGTCGCACGGTTCGGGCATGGCACAAGGATAAGTCCATTCCGATCGAAGCCAAATGGGCCGCCGTATCGATGATGGCGATGAGTGTCTTGATCGTGGCGGTCTTTGTCGCCAATTCGTGGGTGTTGCCCGTCAGTATTGCAGCAATCCTCACGCCCATTGCCGCTTATATCGTGACCCGGCCGACTCTGACGTCGACTCCCTAATTCAAAGGCTCAGCTTTAGACGTATCACTGACACATTTGCGGCTGACGCGAGCCGTAGTAGACCAGTGCCTGTGGCAAGTCGAAAGCGTTGCAAATATCCGCCCGAATCAAATCCTCCACGGATGGCTGCTGGCTTGCGCCCTCCGGCACTCTGGCAAACAGCGTATCGATAAGACCCATGCGGGGGCGGCTGGGTGTGACCAAACGGAAATCTTCCCCAAGATTGGCAAGCTTCGCGAGCTCTTCAATGGAGTCATTCCAGGACCGGGTGCCGTCAATCAATCCATAGCCTTTGGCTTGCTGATTACCGAAAATCTGTGCGCCCATTTCATTGATGATCACAGATGCGTCCACATTCCGCGCACTTGAGACATGATCCACAAATCGCTGATATTCCGTGTTGACGCTGCCTTGGAGAATGGAGAGCTCCTCTGGTGTCGGGCGGCGAAACGGATTGCCCAGGTCCTTGCTGCGGCCCGCGCTCACGATGGTCTGATCAATGCCGCCTTCTGTGGACACCCCGCCGGCCAACAAGCCACCGTCAATGGAGGTGGGTTCGTCGTAAAACAAGAATGTCGGACCTAGCACGCCGATACTGCCGACATAACTTCCTTCATCGGCATAAATTTTGTCCGCGGCAACCATCGACATCACGCCGCCTGATGCCGACAAACCCTCAATATAAACCAGGACAGGATTTCCTGTTTTGGCCTTGTATTCTTCAATAGCATTGTAAATCGCTAATGAACCAAACACGGTGCCGCCCGGTGTGGCCATATGGATAAACACACCCTTGATGGACTCATTCTTCGCAGCCGCTAACAGTTTCTCACGAATCGCATAGCCGTATGTTGCGGCCGGTGTGCCGAGAAAACTGAACGGTCCGGGCTCAAAGCGCGGTGGTGTTCCCAGAATAACGCCCTGCACATTCACGTTCAGCAACAACTGATTGCTTTCGTCGTCACCATACAAAGTTGCGAATTGAGAGCCCTCGGCGGGAAGCTGTTCACCGGATGGGGTCAAAAGCGCGCCCCCCACGGCGAACATGGCGATAATCAAAAAACCACCGATGACGATCTTTGAGATCATGCTGAAAATCGATCCCAGAAAAGATCCTTTTTTCTTTGACATTCAGTCCGTCCTTAACTCATGGCCAAACGACCGCTACCAACAGTGCCATCAAACGTTAGAAACTCTAAAAATTCAATGGAAGCGAAGCGATTTTAGTCCAGTTTGCCTCTCAGTGCGGCTGAATTACGGCAACGTGCCCCAGATCATCGACTTTAACCTTAATAAAACCCACTAAAACAATGATTTTACGCCTTAATCACCCATTTCAAGATAAATGTCGTAAGCTTCATATGGGTGGCCAGCTTGTCTCCCGCGCCCTTGCGCCTGCTCAACGCAAGACCATGCACGTAATCTAACACCATGATATACAACCCAAGATTCGAATGAGTGATTGGCCCCTTTTATGAGCAAACCGCTAAGTGATCTCCTGGAACTGTTGAATCTGGAGGAGATCGAACTGAACATCTTTCGTGGTCGCAGCCCGAAAGACAGTTGGCAGAGGGTTTTCGGGGGGCAAGTGCTTGGACAGGCGCTGGTCGCGGCCACCCGCACCGTGCCGGACGAGCGCTATTGCCATTCCATGCATGCCTATTTCATTCGTCCCGGCGACCCGAAAGTCCCGATCCTTTATCAGGTTGACCGGGCGCGCGACGGCCGGAGCTTCGCCACCCGCCGAGTCGTCGCCGTTCAGCATGGCCGGCCGATTTTTTCTTTATCGGCCTCTTTTCAAACTTTGGAAGACGGTCTGGAGCATCAAATCGACATGCCCGATGTGCCGGCCCCTGACACATTGATTCCGGAAGAGGATTTGAGAAAACAAGTCGCCGAGCAGCTGCCGCCGGCAATCGCGAAGTGGTTCACACTGTCCGGTCCTATCGAGTTAAGGCCCGTCAATCCCAAACAGCGCCTGAATCCGGTCAAAGGTGAGCCGAAACAAAATATCTGGGTCCGGTCATCCGGCACCCTGCCCGACGACCTGTCTGTCCATCAATGTGTCTTAGCCTATGCATCAGATATGACATTGCTCGACACCTGTTTGATACCTCACGGGATCGGCTTTTTGTCGGAAGGTCTGCAAATTGCCAGTCTTGACCACGGGATGTGGTTTCATCGCCCGTTCAGGGCGGACGAATGGCTGCTCTATAGTCAAGACAGTCCCGTATCAGGCGGCTCGCGCGGCTTCAATCGCGGATCCATCTTCACGCGGGATGGTGTCTTGGTCGCGTCAGTGGCCCAAGAGGGACTGATCCGGATGCGCAAACAAAAGCAAAGCTAAATTGTTTCGATTTCGCCGGTCTGCGACATCACGATGGCAATACCCTTGGTGTTGGGAAATTGGGCAAACACGATCATCGCAATCACCATAATGGGGATGCAGATGATCATCCCCACGATCCCCCAAATACTTCCCCAAGCCGCCAGAGCCAAGAGAATCATAAGCGGGCTCAGATTGAGCGACTCCCCCATGATCCTTGGTTCAACAACATTTGCGACGAGCACCTGCACACCGACGAGCAGAGCCAACGCCAGCAAAAAGATCTCGAATGAACTGAACTGCAGGAGAGTGAGAATGACCGGAAAGGCGACAGCAATGATCGAGCCCACATAGGGAATGAAATTCATCAGGAAGATCAAGACCGCCCAAAACGCGGCGAAGTCAATGCCCAGCGCGGCCATTACGATATAGCTAAATCCTGCCGTCAAGAGGCTGACAAATATCTTAATGCCCACATATTTGCGGATCTTATGCTCAATCTCCGTGACGGTTTTTTCGAAATTCTGCACACTCTTTTCGTCTGAAAACAATGCGCTCATTTTTTGCCGGATCGTCGCCCGTTCCAGGAGCAAGAACGAGACATAAAAAACAATCAAGAAGACATTGCCGGTCACCGTGCGCAGCGGATCAAGAGTGAGCCGCGCCATCGCCGCGACATCGACACGTTCAATGAGCTGAGCAAATGTCGGGATCGACTGCAATCCCAGCATGCCCGCGACACGCTCGATTAATAACGTCAGGCTAGCCTCATATTCCGGTGTTTTGGCAACGACTTGCTCAACATTGTCAATAATTAGGTTGAGCAGAAAGATCATGGCCACCGCAACGGAAAGAAGAGCCAATGAGAAGGCAAGCCATTTCGGAATCCGTTTTCCGATCACCGGCAACTCGTTGAACGTCTCACCGAGAGCGATGATGAGATAGGCGATGACAATCGAAATCACGAGTGGCAGGAGAATAGCTTTGCCGACCACCAGAACATAGACGGCAATCACCGCGGTGACGCTGTAGAGCACGAATTGAAAGAGCTTATCTGTTGTTGTGTCCAGCGCCATATACTGCCCCTTCCTATAGTAATGTCGCGGTAGACTACGTGATTCGAAGCTCAATTAAGAGGCGAGCTCAGTGTGATGCCCTCGCCCTCTACATCGCAGTCCAAAACGCTTCTTGGAAAAAAGTGATGTAACGGCGTTCTGACTTAGCTCGATAGTGCGCCCGTAATGCTTTGATTTATCGGGGTTTCCCGCCTTACTCATGGTTAACCATCGTCTGGAGCGCAGTTCTTGCGCAAACAAGCGCCAGCGCAGTAAAATAGGTCGCCGGGGGGATAAACAAATGTCGATGTTTTGTGCGAAATACAGTCTTGGCCAAGTTGTGCGCCACAAATTCTTTCCGTTTCGCGGCGTCATTTTTGATGTCGATCCGACATTCAACAATACGGACGAATGGTGGCAGTCCATTCCCGAACATATGCGGCCGCGCAAAGATCAACCCTTCTACCATCTCCTAGCGGAGAACGAAGACACCGAATATGTGGCTTATGTTTCTGAGCAGAACCTTCTGCCGGATGAAAGCGGTGTGCCCGTCCGGCATCCCCAGGTGAGCGAGATCTTCGAACGTCTGGAAGACGGCAGCTATAGCCTGCACAAAGACCAATCCCATTAGGGCACGACTAGAACTGCCTAGGTGTTCGCAAGCGCAAGAGCCATAAAGGTGTGGAGCTCGGCTTTAAACTGATCGGCATCGCTACACCCGTACTTCTATGGCTGATTGATTCTCTTGCCTGAGCGATGTCAAATCCCTCGGCCTCAACGCGCACATAGAGATTGGCCTGACTGTCGGCGGACCTGCGGCCCGCATCGATATAGGTCTTGTAGCTGACAAGATAGCCGGAACTGGTTCGCCGCGCGATGCCAACCGATGACAGATCCCATTTACGGCCTGTCACCGAATCATAGAGCCGTGTGGAAATTCTGGGAACGCTTTGAGTGCCGTAAGGCACGAGAACCTGGAGATGAACCGGGAGCCGATCACCGTTGCGCACATTGTGAAGCAAGGTCGAAGAACCATTGTCAGCTATACTGCAGGTTTCCGATAAGGATGCGTTCATGATCCTCGGCTGCTTGTCCAAGGAGCAATCGAATCCGACGGGAGACTCCAGAGCGCTCGCCTCATTTAGAATTTCCGGCGCAACCCCCTGGACACCATCCGACGGCATACTGGCCCAAAGGACGGCCAATACACTAGCGCCCATGTAATAGGCTGAGCGTTTGTTGCGTGGTTCGAAGATGAACACCGTCACGGCACCTGCTAACATGAGCCCGATTGCCATCAATAGGGGTTCTAACGTGACATCTAAGTGCTGATTGAATAACGCATTCATCACGAAGATGGCCGAGGCATCGCCCTTTTGGACAAAATCTGCCGTGAGGGCCGAAGCCACACCGGCCGCACCGGCGAGCAGCACGGCCAGAAGCTCAATCAAATTCTTTTTAGACTGCACCGCGCGCGGCCGGTCAATTTCATAGGTCATTGCCATCGGATGCTCCTCTCGCCCATGCCAGCCGTGGAGTAGTCTACTGATGCCGCCTGAACCGCAAATGAATGAAACCCGTTCACAAGCGCTTAACCTGGAGCTCACAGAATGCGGCAAGTTCGTGGAATGGCTGCCGTTTTGGCGCCAAATTGCGCACGTATTGCTTACCTCTGCGGATAGACCAAGGTTCCAACACCAAGAATCCTAGGGCATATTCGCGAGGCATCACAAAGGCGAGAGTCGGATCAAAAATGAGTGAAACCATGTGTCGTCATGCACTGGCAGCAATGCTGGTCTGGATCACTGCAAGTCATCAACCTGCCCTCGCTGACACGATCGAGACCCTTAGTCCCGGGACCGGACCAAAACACGCTATTGCCATGCACGGGACCCCTCTTTACGGCGAGGACTTTAAGGGGTTTGCCTATATTGACCGCAATGCCGAACAGGGCGGCGAACTGACACTCGGCGTTGCCGGCACGTTCGACAGTCTTAATCCATTTATTATCCAGGGGAATGCGCCGACGGTCGCGTTAGAGACGGCCTATTCCCCTGTCCAGCTTCACACGGTCGAAGGTCTCATGACGCGGGGGCATGACGATCCTTTTGCGCTCTATGGCCTTTTGGCAGAAACAATTGAAGTCCCTGCGGACCGAAGTTGGGTTGAGTTTCGGTTAAACCCGCTCGCCAAATTTTCCGACGGCTCTCCGGTGACGATTGATGATGTCATCTTTTCATTCGAGATCTTGCGAGATAAGGGCCGACCCAATACGCGCCGCTATTACGGGCTGGTTGAAGATATTCTCACACCCGGCGACGGCCGGATCCGTTTTGTTTTTTCCAAAGACGCCAATACGGAAATGCCCTTGATTATGGGTTTAATGTCTGTCTTTCCAAGAAAATATTGGGAAACCCGTGACTTTGAAAAAAGCACGTTGGACCCATTGATCGGCAGCGGGCCTTACGTGATCACCAATGTGGATCCCGGCCGGCAGATTATTTTTCAAAAGAATGAAAATTATTGGGGCCGCGATCTGCCCGTGAATCGCGGCCTGAATAATTTTGATTTGGTGAAATACGAGTATTACCGCGACGATGCCGCCTTGTTCGAAGCCTTTAAAGCAAGTGAGATTCTATTGCGCGTCGAACAAAGCGCCAAGAATTGGGCGACCTCTTATGATTTTCCGGCCACACTCAGTGGACAGGTTATGACGCAAGAGATTCCTCACGCGCGTACAGCCGACATGTATGCCATGGCATTCAATACACGGCGCGATTTCTTCTCCGACATCGCGGTCCGTGACGCCCTTATTCTTCTGTTTGATTTTGACTGGATGAATGAGAATTTCTTTTACGGCGAGTATGAGCGGCTTCAGAGTTATTTCGACAATAGCGAATTGGGATCGACGGGGCGCCCGGCGGACGATGCAGAACGGGACCTGCTGGACAAAACCGGCGCTTATGTTCGCCGAGATATTCTTGAAACCGGATGGCGGCCCCCGCGTGGCGGGTCCCCTGAGATCATGCGGAACAATAAGCGCCTGGCGCTGAAGCTCTTCAGTCAAGCCGGCTGGCAAGTCCAAGAGGGTAAACTCGTGAACGAAGCGAGTGGTGAGCCCATGTCTTTCGAAATCATGATTGCCGATTCTGCCGACGAAAAAATCGCCTTGAATTATGCATCGACCCTCGAAACGCTTGGTATCGAGGTTCGTGTCAATCTTGTGGAGCCCATACAATATCAGATCCGCCGGGAGACCTATGACTTTGACATGACGCCCTTGCTTCTTCGAGGGTCCTTATCACCGGGCAATGAACAAGCCTTTCGGTTTGGGTCAAAAGAAGCCGACATTGAGGGCACCTACAATCTGGCCGGCGTCAGCGACGCGGCTGTTGATCGACTGATTTCGGCAATAACGAATGCGCAGACGCGAGAGGAACTGGTGACGGCGACGCGCGCACTGGACCGGGCGTTGCTTTCGGGCAGTTATATGATTCCGCTCTACTACACACCTGTCGACCGCGTGGCCTATTGGTCCGAACTTCAGATTCCGCCAAGGCAGTCGCGCACAGGCCTCAAGGTCAATACCTGGTGGGTCCTGCCGGACAATTAGAGATCCTGGAAAATGTGCTCCAAACTCGTCAGGTTCATACCGTGTTTGGTAAAATTGTAAGGCGTCATATTCACCGCTTTAATGATCTTGCGTTCAATCACCATCTGAGACGTGTCGGACGGATCCGGTGCAAGATCGAAATCCAGGACATTGATGCATGCCAAATCCTGTTCAAAAGACTGGATGGCTTGCAGACCGTTCCCCGTCGCCCAACCCAAGAGTAACCGGTTGATCACTTCATGGGCGACCACAAGGGACGTGTGCCAGTCGGGCTCAATCAACAAGGCTTCAATTTCGGAAACGGATCTTTCATAGGCGTCTGAAAACAACTCGCCTTCATGCAGAAATGTCGCGCCGGGCTCATGGGCCTGATAGAAATAGTCCATCATCTTATCTGCCAAACTGGCACGGTCGGCAGCGCCGAGCAGACTGCCACTGCCGATCTCTTTCAAACTCAACCGCTGTTCGATATTGACTTGGGCCACTTCTGAATGGGCCACAACGATTTCTGCGGATTCCTGTGTCCTCGGCAAACCGGACGAAATCACCTTGTCGAAGGCAATATGGGACAGAGCCTTGCCTGCCGCGCTAATTTGGTCGCGGCCAAGGTCCGTTAGTCGAACGGCTTCGATACCGCCTTGCCGAACCTCCTCGCTGAAATAGTTCACATGACCGTGCCGCATCAAATAGATACGCCGGCGGCCCTTGGTCCCAGGTAGTGCTGACATCAGCGCTCTATCCCCAAATCTTTGCAATTCTCATGATCACGACTTACGCTGTCAGATCATGTGAACGCGTTTATGTCTACGGGAAAATCTGAGCGTGCAAAAAATCCAACTTGATATTGTCTCTGACGTCGTTTGCCCTTGGTGCTATTTGGGCAAGAAGCGCATCGAATCGGCTCTAGAGGCATTCGGCGCGGACAGGGTGAATGTCGCCTGGCGGCCTTATCAATTAGCACCCGATATGCCCAAAGAGGGCATGGACCGCAAAAAATATTATGAAATGAAGTTTGGCGATAATCCTCAAATCAAAGAGATGAGCGATCAGCTGGTCGAGCTTGGACAGCAGGCCGGCATCCAATTTAACTTTGATGATATCGCTTGGTCACCCAACACCTTGAATGCGCATCGTCTGATCCGGTGGGCGCGATCAAGCAATGTGCAAGACGATGTGGTCGATAGATTGTTTCGGCGATATTTTGAAAATGGTGAGAATATCGGTTCGGCTGAGATCCTACTCAGTATCGCTGAAGATGCCGGTATGGACGCCAATTTAGTCTCCGAGTTACTTTCGAGCGAGGCAGACAGGGATGCCGTCCAACAAGAAATGGATCAGGCTCGGCACATGGGCGTCAGCGGCGTCCCAACTTTCATCGCCGAAAACCGGCTTGCGGTGTCCGGGGCACAGGAGCCGGCGATATTGGTGAACTTCTTGGAACAAGTCTCCCAACAGGCTTGGCTGCCCGATGGTGAGCCTTCCCAGAGTTAGGCCACCGCCTCCGCTTCGTCCGCAATCTCAGACAAAACGCCGAGCACAAGTTTAACACCTTTCAACCGTTGAGCTGCAGCCGGCCATGATCGCCGAAACACAAGCTTCTGATCAGGCCGGAGTTTTACGTCCTGCTCACTCTGGGCGATGTACGCCACAAGACCGGCCGGATTGGCAAATTCGTTCTTGCGGAATGAGACCGTCGCGCCTTTGGGACCCGCATCCACTTTCTCAACGCCCGCGGAAAAGCAAAGCTGTTTGATCGTGACAATCTCCAAAAGATGATCCACTTCCTCCGGCAGGGCACCAAAGCGGTCGATAAGCTCAGCCGCAAAGGCATCGATATCCTGCCGCGATTCCAATTCACTGAGACGCCGGTAGAGCCCGAGACGGACATCCAAATCTTGGACGTATGAGTCCGGAATCAGAACCGATGTTCCGATATTGATCTGCGGCGACCACCGTTCGTCTTGAGCCGAGAGATCATCACTGTCTTGGAGAGCCGCAACCGCCTCCTCCAACATCGACTGATAAAGCTCGATGCCGACTTCTCGGATCTGTCCTGATTGTTCATCGCCGAGCAGGTTGCCTGCCCCGCGGATATCCAAATCGTGGCTAGCTAAACTAAACCCGGCACCGAGACTGTCGAGGCTCTGAAGAACCTTCAATCTCTTTTCCGCATTGGCGGTCAACGTCCGATTGGGACGTACGGTGAGATAGGCGTAGGCCCGGACTTTGGATCGACCGATCCGGCCGCGCAATTGATAAAGCTGCGCTAGTCCGAACATGTCGGCCCGGTGAATCACCATTGTGTTCGCACGCGGAATATCCAGACCGGATTCGACAATCGTTGTGCTCAACAAGACATCATATTGACCGTCATAAAACGCATTCATGATGTCATCGAGCTGACCCGGAGGCATTTGGCCATGGGCAATCACGAATTTGACTTCAGGTATGTTGGCCGACAAAAACTCCGCTGCTTCGCCCAAGTCGGAGATTCGGGGGCAAACATAAAAACTTTGCCCGCCCCGGTAATGTTCGCGCAACAGTGCTTCCCGGACAATCATTTCATCGAACGGGGCCACAAAGGTTCGGATCGCCAACCGGTCGACCGGCGGGGAGGCAATAAGCGACAATTCGCGGACGCCGCTCATGGCCAGTTGCAAGGTACGTGGAATCGGCGTCGCCGTCAGAGTCAGGACGTGAACATCGGTGCGCATTTGTTTTAGTCGCTCTTTATGGGCGACACCGAAATGCTGTTCCTCATCAATGATCAATAGGCCCAGATTCTTAAACTCAACGGAATTCCCGAGAAGCGCATGGGTGCCGACAACGATATCAACATCGCCCCTGGCCATCCCCTCTCGGGTCTCCTTGGCATCGGCAGCCGAAACCATGCGGGACAATTGCCGAACTTTGATCGGCCATCCCGCAAACCGGTCCGCAAATGTTTTCGTGTGCTGCCGACACAGAAGTGTTGTCGGCGTCACAACAGCGACCTGCAAGCCGGACATCGCCGCGACAAACGCCGTTCTGAGGGCGACCTCCGTTTTACCAAATCCCACATCACCACAGACAAGGCGGTCCATGGGCCGCCCGGAGCTCAGATCTTCTAGGACATCCTCAATGGCATGTATCTGATCTTCGGTTTCTTCATAAGGAAAGCGCGCACAAAACTCATCGTAAAGACCTTGCGCCGGGTTCAGGACTTGTCCTTTACGCAAAGCCCGGGCAGCCGCCACCTTGATCAATTGATCGGCCATTTCCCGGATGCGTTCTTTGAGTTTGGCTTTCCGCGCCTGCCAGCCTGACCCCCCCAGCCTGTCGAGCTGGACGTTCAAATCATCTGAGCCGTAGCGGCTGAGTAATTCGATGTTCTCAACCGGCAGGTAAAGTTTGTCTCCGCCCTGATACAAGATCAAAAGACAGTCATGGGGTGCACCACTGACGTCGACAGTTTCTAAGCCGTCATAGCGGCCGATGCCGTGATCCACATGAACCACGATATCGCCTTGGCTCAAGGACGTCGCTTCGGCAATGAAGTTTGCAGCCCGGCGGGATGATCGTGCTGATCGTACGAGGCGATCACCGAGGATATCTTGCTCTGCAATGATGGCAAAAGCCGGCGTCTCGATCCCTGCCTCAAGACCCAAAACAAGCAATCCGGTGGATTGGGGCGGCAATGCCGATGCGTCTTGCCACGTTGGACAAATGATAAGATCTTGCAAACCGTGATCGGACAGAACGCCCAACATTCTGTCTGCAGATCCTTCTGACCAACAGGCGACAAATGTCTTTTTCCCGTCCGATTGCAGCGCCGCAAGATGACGTATGAGGGCATCAAAAACATTGGCCCCTTCGGTTTGACGTTCAGGAGAAAAGTTTCGTCCCTGCCGCGCACCCAGACTATAGACATCGGCTGCGTCGGGTTCATCGAAGGGTGATACTGTTCGCGTCAGACTTTTACTGAGTAGAGAACGCCATTCTTCTTGATCGAGATAAAGGCAATCCGGTGGCAGCGCGTTGTAGGCAACGGATTCGTAAGAGTCTGATTTACCTGTCCCGAATTCATGCTCGGATCTCGCCTGATAATAATCTTCTATTTGCGACCACCGGGTCTTGCGGGCTTCGTCTGCCAAATGATCAGCTAAGACAATCGACTCATCGGCGAGATAATCGAAAAGGGACTCGAGTGTGTCGTAAAATAAGGGAAGCCAATGCTCCATACTCTGATGCCGGCGTCCCTCGCTCACCGCTTCATAAAGCGGGTCATTTCCGGTCACCGTTCCAAAGCGAGAAACGTAAGAGGTCCTGAATTGTCTGATCGACTCTTCATCCAAGGGCGTCTCCGCGACGGGCACCAGAGAAAGCGTTTTTACCTGCCCCGACGTTCTCTGGGTTTCCGCATCAAAGGTACGGATAGACTCTAAAGTGTCGCCGAACATATCCAAACGAACGGGCTGCGGCTGGCCGGGCGGAAACAAATCCACAATGCCGCCACGGATCGCAAATTCGCCGGCTTCGCGCACGGTGCTGGACCGGGAGTAGCCATTGCGGGCCAGAAAAACAGTGAGCGCCTCAAGGTCCAGGACTTGCCCCGGCGATGCATGAAAAGATGCGCTTGCCACACTCTCCCTTGGGGGCACCCGTTGGATCATTGCATTGCTGGTGGTCAGGATGACGGCCGGTTGACGCTCTTCCGACCCGATCGCCAGGACCGACAGGCATGCCATGCGCTCGGCCAATATCTCCGCCCGAGGGGAGACGCGGTCGTAAGGCAAGCAATCCCAGGCGGGAAAAGACAAAACCTCGAGATCGGGCGCAAAGAAGCTCAACCCGGCCCGAATCCGACTGGCTTGCGCATCGTCGCGCGCAACAAAAACGATGTCGCCGCCATGCTCGCCGGCAGCCCGGATGCGGGCCATATCCGCAATCAGCAGCGCATCCATGCCTTCGGGCGCGGAACAGATTTTCAGATCCGCCCGGTCTTCGAGAAGACGACGATGGTTTTGGTCAAACGCTCCCGACACGCTGAGCGACTCCGTTAAACATCGGCTGTTTGTTATTTACTGAGATGAAAACTCAAAACTCCGGATTAACGCCATCATTTCATTATCAAATTCATCCGGAACAGGCTCCCGCCCTGAAATCCAAGCATAGAGTGCTTGATCCGGGCAATTGAGCAGAACCTCAAACTGGTCCACTCGATCCTCGGTCAGCTCTGCCAAATGGCGTTCTGCGAAACGGCCGAAAATGAGATCCATTTCTTTCATGCCCCTGTGTTGGGCCTGAAACAGCAGTCTTTTGCGGCGGTTGTCCATTGATCTGTAGCCTTTGTCCATCGCAGAACGGTGGTTATATAGTAGGACAAAATCCGATCAACTGTTTCTGATGCGCCCAGAAGTCCTATATCCCGTCTTTGCTTCCCTCACCTCGCTGCCCGGTATCGGTGCAAGGTCAGCACAGCTTATTGAGAAAATTGCGGGGGCCCATGTCCTTGATTTGCTTTGGCATCTGCCAGTCGCCCTTATTGACCGGCGCTATCAACCACCCATTGCCTCGGCGGAGAATGGCCGGATCGCCACGTTGGCGGTCCACGTTGAGCAACACCTTCCGGCACGCAACAAACGTATGCCCTATAAAGTTCGCTGCTCTGACGAGTCCGGTTTTCTCACACTGGTCTTCTTTCGGGCGCGAGAAGACTATCTGAAAAAAGTTCTTCCGGAGGGCGACGACGTCATCGTCAGCGGCAAGGTGGATCATTTCCAAGGAGAGATTCAGATCTCTCACCCGGACTTTATCGTGGCCGCCTCCGAGCTTGATCAGATCCCAGCTGTACAGCCGGTTTATGGGCTGACGGCAGGCCTCACGGCGAAGCCTCTGTTGAAAGCCATTCAAGCGGCCAAGGACCTAGCGCCGGATTTGCCGGAGTGGATCGATCCGGGCTTCTTGGAAAGGAACAATTGGCAAAGTTGGCGTGAAAGCCTGTTGGCGTCTCATAAACCGGAAAACCTCGACGACATCGCCTTGACCAATCGGTTCCGCGAAAGGCTGGCCTATGACGAACTGCTCGCGAACCAACTGACCTTGGCCGTTATGCGCCACCACAATCGCCGCAAGCGCGGCCTGGAGTTAAATGGCACCGGGAAACTGGTCGAGGCAGCGCTCAAGCAGCTTCCATACCAATTGACCGGAGCCCAAAAACGCACACTCGGCGAAATCAAGCAAGATTTGGAACAACCCTTCCGCATGATGCGGCTGCTCCAAGGAGATGTCGGTTCCGGGAAAACGGTGGTTGCCTTTCTTTCCATGTTGCGGGCGGTTGAAGCAGGCCGCCAGGCTGTCATCATGGCGCCAACGGAAATTTTGGCGCGCCAGCATTTCGACCTGATTGAACCCTTATGCCGGTCTCTTGACCTCAAGGCCGTTTCCATCACGGGTCGGGACAAAGGGGCGAGCCGAGACGAAAAGCTGGCCTCACTTAAAAGTGGAAACGCGAACATCGCTGTGGGGACCCACGCGCTGTTCCAAGATGATGTGACTTTCTGTGACCTCGCTCTTGCGGTGATTGACGAACAACATCGCTTCGGCGTTCACCAAAGACTTCTTTTGTCAGACAAAGGAAGGGCCGTTGATGTCCTTGTGATGACAGCCACACCGATCCCGAGAACGCTCACCCTCACGGCCTATGGCGATATGGACGTTTCCAAACTGGATGAGAAGCCACCGGGACGGCAACCGGTGGCCACGCGGGCTATTCCCTTGAACCGTTTGGATGACGTTGTCGCCGGCATCCGCCGCGCGCTGAATGAGGGCCAGCAAGTCTATTGGGTTTGTCCGCTGGTGGAGGAATCCGACGTGATTTCGGCCACTGCCGCTGAGGATCGTTTTGAGTATCTGAAGATGATTTTCGGCGATGTTGTCGCGCTGGCTCACGGCCGCATGAAAGCCGCCGAAAAGGATGCGGTCATGGATGATTTCTATGCCGGGCGGCGCAAAATATTGGTGGCGACAACCGTCATCGAAGTTGGGGTGGATGTGCCCAAGGCCTCGATCATCGTTATCGAACATGCCGAACGGTTCGGCTTGGCACAGATGCATCAGCTGAGAGGCCGTGTCGGGCGCGGAACCATCGCCTCGTCATGTCTCTTGCTTTATGCGTCGCCCCTTGGCGAGACGGCAAAAGCGCGCCTCCAAATCATGCGGGAAACGGAAGACGGTTTTCGTATAGCCGAAGAAGATCTGCGGCTGCGCGGTAGTGGTGATCTGCTTGGTACGCGGCAAAGCGGCCTGCCGGAATTTCGCTTAGCGGTTCTCGACAAACACCAAGACCTGCTTTTAGCAGCCCGCGATGATGCCGCACTGATCCTCACCAATGATCCCGCTTTGACCTCAGAACGTGGTCAGGCCTTGCGCACCCTGCTCTATCTTTTTGAACAGGACGATGCAGTCCGTTATCTCAGATCCGGTTGATCTACTCAGCCGCTACTTGATCTGTCGGCTTTTCCTTTACGCCGACCGTTGCCGGATCAACTTGCGGCACCTTTTCTTCACTTCCTGGCTCCACCAATCCGGCGGAGATGATGAGCTTTGCCGCCTCTTCAACGGACATGGAGAGCAGTTGAATATCCTGCTTGGGCACGAATAACAGAAAGCCGGACGTCGGGTTTGGTGTGGTCGGCAAAAACACGCTGACCAAATCATGCTCTGCCCGGGCTTGTATTTCACCGCCTGTACTGGTGGTCACAAAACAGACCGCATAGAGACCTTTCCGCGGATACTCGATCAAACCGACTTCCGTGAAATTTGCCTCACTGTGAGAGACGACAGTCTCAAAGATTTGTTTCAGTGCATTATAGAGGTTGCGCACGACAGGCATACGGTCGACCAGCCGTTCGCCGTATCCAATCAAGGTGCGACCAAAGAGATTGGCCGTCAGCGCGCCGAGCACGGTCAGTGCGATGACAGCCACCAATACCCCCAATCCGGGGACGCTGAATGGAAGATATGTTTCCGGATTGTAGCGGTCCGGGATGAGCGGGATCACACGATCATCAACAAAGCCGATAAAGGCCAGTGTCAGATAAATCGTGATGCCGATCGGTGCCGCGATAACGACACCGGTCACAAAGCTCCTTTGCAGCCAGCGAAAAGGATGCCCCTTCTGCTCTTGCTCATCGGACATGTCAGGTGCCTTTTGCGGCGGCTTATTCTGGGCCGCATTCATATGTCTCAGATCTCCGATTGAGTATACTTCATACCACCGCCTGAGGCAGTGATTTCATCGACGCTACAACCCGCAATAGGTCTGAAATTGGGCCATTTTAAGAAGTTATCACAGCCCAATAGCGTTTTTCGGGCCTCTCGCCTAGAGCAAAGCGCCAATTTTGCCGATTCCGTTACTTTTTGAGCGGTTTGGGTCCTGACTCATTCGCTCGGGCGATCAACCCTCTCATTGGCAGTATTCTCAACCGCGGGCGCCTCAGGTGTCTTGCACAGCGCCTTCACTTTCTGCCAGCCATCATCGGACATGGATATGACTGGGTCCTCGACAGTGACCTGCTCGGCCTGTTGCGCACGGATTTCGGACATAGGATGGGTTCGCATCATGCTTTCCAGACCAAACATGTCTTCGGTCTCGGCGACTTTCTCGACGGCATCAAGGCGCTTAAACAGATCGGCATATCCCGTTGTCTTGATATTGACCGATTGAAGCATCTCCAGGGCGAAACTGTCCGCCTCCGTTTCGTAATCCCTCGTATATGAAACCACGGCGATGGTGGCCCCCAATCCCAAGATGTCGCTGGTGCTGCCGGCGGTCAGCATATTCAGGAACAAGACGACCCCCATTTGACTCAACATGCCTTCCAAAGGGTGACGCAAAACAATGTGACCGATCTCATGCGCCATGACGCCGGCCAACTCATCCGGCGACTCCATGATTTCAATCAATTCGTCGGTAATGAAGATGTTGCCCCCGGGCAATGCAAAAGCATTGATCACTTCGGCATCAATGACACGTGCCCTGATCTGATAATTGGTGGGGGTATTGGCCATAAGGCGTTCAACCAAATCGTCGAGTTCTGCTAAGCCGTCGCCCTCACAAGTTGACCAGTTTTGGCTAATGGTTCGAGATGTGGTTCGACCCAATTGAGATTCCCATTGCGGGGGGATGGCATCGGCAATCGGCCGGGCCAATCTTGGGATCGAAAAGTAAAGCGAGCCAACCGCGAATGCTGTAATCAGGCCCAGCGTAACGGCCGCGCGCGCCAATCTCATGCCCGGTTGCCGATCAGGAAAGAGCTTGGGCATCAGAACCCGCAAAACGTCAACCGTCTCAGCATCTCGAACGGTTAAGCGGGCATTGGAGACCAATCGGTTTTTCAACCGAATGGGATGTTTCCGGCCCATGGGCGGGACGCGCGATATGTGACGTAAGGGCCAACTCGACAACTTGCGGCCATCATCGTCAAAAATATCAACAGATTTGCGGCTAAGTTCGATTTCGACGGACCAAGGTTGTGCAGTGTTGCCGTCAAAATAGATCGCAGGAAACCTCTTGCCCATGTTGTGTTTCCCTAGACCGCGCCGATATCAAAAAATTCAGCGAGCCCCTCACCCACCCACGGGTAAGGTGCATCACTTTGGGTTATGGCCTCGACGTCAATCTGTCCCTCAGCTTTGAGGCGCTTAAAGACAAATTTGAACGTTCGCATCTGCGCCAATGGCAGGCCAAAGCCAAGCGTAAAGATGATGATGAGGGCATTGCCGACACTAAGGCGTAAAAAGGCCAACCCGGAGGCGCGGAGCTTAAATCGAACGCCGTCTAATCTGAGGCATTGGGCAAAGTATCTGAGCTCTTTTGCCCGGTACCAGGACATCGTAAAGGCCAAAACCAAGCCCGTGACGGACGTCACCAGGAAAGTCAAAATTGCGATTGTGAAGAAGTCTTCACCGGTGAGAGAGAAGCTGCCATCGAGAACAGGAAATTGCCGAAACAAAAGGTTTTCGCCGAACAATTCCAATAAAATTGCCGCAGACGCCAAATAGGCAATGACAAGCGCGATCAGTGACGCGACCCAACCAACAGCGAAACTCGGATAAAGAACCGTCGGATCTCCTTCAAATTGAAACTGGCGGTCACCCAGTGTCATGTTGCGCAACATCTGCCGCATCAGCACAAAACGTTGCAAAGGATAGGCCCACAGAAAGGTCGCAAATGTTAGGTAGACAAACAAGAGAGTCCGAACGCCGTAACTGACCCAGGATCCCTTCAGACCAAACCGAATACCGCGCCACAGGGTTCGACTGAGACGAAACCTCTGCGCCCGATATCTCGCAACGCCGTACAAAAAACCAAGCCCCAGATAAACGGCAATGCCGTAAGGGATCGATAAGGGGCTGTCCGGCTCGACAAACAACTGCATCCAGATCGAGATACCGACGAGTGGAATCACCAAAACCAGTAAGATTTGGAAAAACCCCAGGAGCAGCTCATAGGAGCTGCCGGTATATTCCAAAGGCTCATCAAAGATTGAAATTCGACTCCAGATGTAGCGTCGCACCCGGGTCCGCGCCCAGAATCGATAAAGCGTCAATGTGAATATGCTGAGCACGGCGTTGCGAGCCGCAATCCCCAGCATTTCACTCAGTTTCATACTGACGCGGAACGGAATTTTTTGAACGGGCAGATCGGGGTCAAATTCGGGTACTTTGACCGCTTCGTCTTCTGCTGTTTCCTCGTCGATCGGGTGCCGCAGCAGCATCACACCACCCCATCCGGCAGCGAAGCCCAAAACGACTTTTTCCCATGCGTTCAGAATTCTGCGGCGGTTTGGGCGAACCCGGCGCCACATATGCGCTCGCATGAGCCAAGAGACCGGCGGCACCCGTCTCCGTGCATCCCGAAGAGCTTTGTACTCTTCCTTTGCCGCTTCATGGCCTTCATTAGGCCCCTTCGGCATTACCCTCGTTCCCCACACACTTCACAGTCTTGTCCTCGGGCCAGCTTAGACTGCCTTGTCGGTTGGGGCCAGCGCTTAAGGCCGAACTCGTCACTCGGGCAAACCCGATAGCTCCTCTTAGCCATGGGCTTGCCAACCAAATATCAAGTAGCATTGACTAAAAGCTCATTAAGCCATTGTTATTATTATATATTATATCAAAAAGCAGATGCAGTTCTGAGAACTAGCTCTCCGCCGAATTGCCGGCAAATTCTCACAAGCCCCGTCTCCATTCAAACTTGCCAAACAGAAAGGCGCATGGCAGACACAGCGCCAATACAACCTCTTGCCAAGACGATCTTCAAGGGACCCAATTTATGACCAAGGCCGTTAAAAAGGCTGTTTTTCCGGTGGCCGGATTAGGCACGCGGTTTCTGCCTGCCACCAAATCCATGCCCAAAGAAATGCTGACGATTGTCGACCGGCCGCTGATTCAATATGTCGTCGAAGAAGCCAAGGCCGCAGGCATCGAAGAATTCATCTTTGTCACGGGCCGTGGGAAATCGGCACTGGAGGACCATTTCGACCACGCTTACGAGTTGGAAGACACCCTGCGTCAACGAGGTAAAGATGAGATCCTGCAATCGCTGACGGACGATCTACATGAAGCGGGAAATGTCATTTACACACGCCAGCAAGCGCCTCTCGGGCTCGGTCACGCGGTTTGGTGTGCCCGGCACATTGTCGGTGATGAACCTTTTGCCGTTCTTTTGCCCGACGAGTTGGTTCTCAGCAAAACACCGTGTCTGAAACAAATGATGCAAGCCCACAAAACCGTCGGCGGCAATTTGATTGCCACGATGGAAGTGCCTCAAGACAGCACCAACAAATACGGCATATTGGAAATAGGCGCAGACGACGGCACGCTGATCGAGGTGACGGGCCTTGTCGAAAAGCCGGACCCGGCAGTGGCACCATCAAACCTCAGCATTACCGGCCGGTATATTCTGCAGCCGGAGATCTTTGACTTTCTGGGCAAGAAGCAGAAAGGTGCCGGCAACGAGATTCAACTCACCGATGCTATGGCGCACATGGTCGGCAAGACGCCGTTTCATGGCTTCCGATTTGACGGCGAGAGGCTAGATTGCGGGCACGCTTTGGGTTTTATCAGCGCCAACATCGCATTCGGCCTGCAACGCTCTGAATTCGGCGAAGATATCAAAGACTTCATAAAAACCTTACAAATTTGACGCAATATCCCGACGGTTCTGCCGCCTGACAAAAATTAAGGAACTCTAAAAGATGCGTGTATCGATGATCGGTACTGGATATGTCGGATTGGTCTCCGGCGCTTGTTTTTCAGACTTTGGCCATGAAGTGATCTGTGTGGATAAGGACAAATCCAAGATCGACCTCCTGCACGACGGCAAGATGCCGATTTTCGAGCCCGGCTTGGACACTTTGGTTGCGGACAATGTCCGCGCAGGCCGTTTGACTTTTACCACCGACCTCGCCTCCTCCGTGGCAAAGTCCGATGCGGTCTTTATCGCTGTGGGGACGCCAAGCCGGCGCGGCGACGGATATGCCGACCTATCTTACGTCTATGCCGCGGCAGAAGAAATTGCGGACGCGCTCGACGGCTATACGGTCGTTGTGACCAAATCGACCGTGCCGGTCGGAACCGGTCGTGAGGTTGAACGAATTATCCGGGAACGGCGGCCGGATGCTGACTTTACCGTTGCATCAAATCCTGAGTTTTTGCGGGAAGGCGCCGCCATTGATGATTTCAAGCGCCCAGATCGTGTGGTCGTCGGCACACAAGACGAGCGGGCTCAGCAGGTCTTGAAAGAGCTCTACCGCCCGCTCTTTATCAATGAGACACCCATTCTCTTTACCAAGCGCGAAACGTCGGAATTGATCAAGTATGCCGGTAACGCTTTTCTGGCGACCAAGATCACCTTCATCAACGAAATGGCCGACCTGTGTGAGAAGGTCGGCGCCGATGTCCAAGATGTCAGTAAAGGGATCGGTCTTGATGGCCGCATCGGACGCAAGTTTCTGCACGCAGGTCCTGGATATGGTGGTTCTTGCTTCCCCAAGGACACATTGGCGTTGACCCGGACGGCAGCCGAGTTCGGCGCCCCGACCAGGATTGTCGAAGCCGTTGTTGAAATCAACGAGGACCGCAAAAAGCGCATGGCTCAAAAAATCATCGAAGCCTGCGGCGGGAGCGTGAAAGGTAAGACTCTCGCAATTTTAGGCCTCACTTTTAAGCCGAATACAGACGATATGCGCGATAGCCCAAGCCTGACAGTCATTCCGATGCTGGAAGAGGCCGGCGCTTCTATACGTGCATTCGATCCGGAAGGGATGGAGGAAGCCAAGCATGATCTCACCTCCGTCACCTATTGCAAGGATGCTTATGAAGCGATGAATGGATCGGACGCCGTCGTCATCCTGACCGAGTGGAATGAGTTTCGTGCTCTAGATCTCGCCAGAGTAAAGTCGTTGCTCAGCAATCCCCTGATGATTGACCTGAGAAACATCTATACTTTGGATGAGGCGAGAAACGCCGGATTTCAATATCACAGCGTCGGCCGTGACATTGTTGAGTCAAGCTAGCTAAACCTAAAGATACGGGTCATCCGTCCAAAGATAATTTTGCACATAATCTTGGACGCCATTTTCGAGGCTGGTAAATCCGTCACGATAGCCGGCCTGGGTGAGCTTAGTCATATCGGCTTGGGTAAAATACTGATATTTGTCCCGAATCTCGACAGGCGTGTCGATATAATTGATCTTTGGCTCGCGATTAAGAGAGGCAAAAACCGCCCTCGCAAGGTCGGCAAATGAACGTGCTTGCCCCGTTCCCAGATTGAATAGGCCATTCACGGCACCATTGCCTATCAGCCAGTTGATGACATTGACTGCATCTTTGACGTAGACAAAATCCCTTAATTGACCCCCGTCCTCATAATCCGGGTGATGCGATCGAAACAGATTGACGACCTCTCCTTCGGAAGCTTTTGGGAAAATCTGCGCGACAACACTTTTCATAGACTCTTTGTGATACTCATTGGGTCCATAGACGTTGAAGAACTTCAAGCCAACCCATTGTCGAGGCGCAGGCGCCCGCCGCTCGATTTCCTTAGCGACAAAACGATCAAACAAATGCTTGCTCCAGCCATAGGCATTGAGCGGTCTAAGCTTCGCCAAAGCCGGCCGGTGTCCGTCATCAACAAACCCATTGCGGCCGTCGCCATAGGTTGCCGCAGATGAAGCATAAATGAAGCGTGTTCGATGCTCTGAACACCAACGCCAAAGATCGCGGGACAATGAGAAATTATTCCTCATAATAAGATCGACATCCGTCTCCGTGGTTGAGGAGATCGCACCCATATGGACAATCGACTCGATTTGATCTTTGTGGGCTTCCAAAAAATCCCCTAGCGCTTCCGGGACGACAATGTCGGCCAGGTCGTGTTGCGCCAGATTCCGCCACCGTTGATCAGTCCCCAACCAATCCGAAACCACCACGTCCCTCTTCGGCGCCAATGCGGCGACGATGTTGGACCCAATGAAACCGGCGCCGCCGGTGACTATGGTAATCGTCTTTGCCATGGGACGCTTTATCCCTTTATTTTCTCTATGGTGTTGGTTGTGCTCAATTCCGGTGCCAATGCTGCCAGGACAATTTTGCCACCATACGATTTCACGATATCCCCACCGACCACCTGGTCCTCGGTATAGTCAGCACCCTTAATCAAAACATCCGGTTGGAACATTTCAATCAGGCGCAGAGGGGTATCATCGTCGAACAGCACCACGGCGTCGACAGCGGCAAGCGAAGCAATGACCATGGCTCTGGCTGTCTGATGATTGATCGGACGGCTTTCGCCCTTGAGACGCTTAACGGAAGCATCCGTGTTCAAGGCAACAATCAGCCGATCGCAATGCCCCCGGGCTTGGGACAATAAAGAAACGTGCCCGGCATGTATCAAGTCAAAGCACCCATTGGTAAAGCCGATGCGCAGACCTTGTGCCCGCCAGCGGGCCACTTTATCGGCAACGGCCCCTTCCGGACTAATCTTCGCCTCGGAACTCTCAAACTCAGAATCCTGCAGCTGCTGGAATAACTCGTTGGCATAAACAACGGCAGTGCCAATCTTTGAGACAACAATAGAACATGTTCTATTGGCCAGATCCGCCGCCTCACTCAAATTTGCGCCGGCACCCAGTGCCAAAGCCAACACCGACAGGGCCGTATCCCCGGCCCCTGAGACGTCGTAGACTTCGCTTCCGGCGACATTGAAATGCGCCGGCTCGCTATCACGCTGAACCAAGGTCATACCTTGCTCGGATCGAGTGACAAGAATGGAATCAATTTTCGAATTCTGAAGCGCAAACTGGGCAGCTTGGACAACTGACTGATCATCATCCGAAATGATGCCCGTCGCCATTTGCAGCTCCAGTGTATTCGGTTTGATGACGTCGACGCCGTCATAGCGGGTCAGGTCATTGTTTTTCGGGTCCGCGATTACTTTCTTGCCCGCCTTTTTTGCGGCCTCAATAGCCGATTTCAAGACAGCATCCCCGAGACAGCCTTTCGCATAATCGGACAACACAACAATATCCGCTTCTTGCAGTGCGGACTTAAGGGATTCGATTAATTGACCGACAGCGTAGTCATCAAGGGCACCGGTATCTTCTTGATCGGCGCGCAGCAATTGCTGACCTCTCGCAAGATATCTGGTCTTATAGGTGGTTTTTCGGCCCGGTATGGTGACAAGGTCCGCATCAAGATCATCTTCCGCAGCGATCAGCCTGGCGACTTCCCGTCCACCTTCATCGTCGCCCACAATCGCAATGATATTAGCTTGCCCCCCCAGCGCAACGACATTGCGTGCCACGTTGCCAACGGCGCCCAACATGACTTTTTCAGAGTCTTGCGACATAACCGGAATGGGCGCTTCCGCAGAAATGCGGCTGACCCGACCATATATATAGCGATCCACCATAATATCGCCCAAACAAAGGACGCGGACGCCGGCGAAGGCTGAAACGTGGCGGGATAGTTTATTATAATCGGTCATTCTGTCTCGCCCAGCACAGGCCAAAAGAGTTTAAGATTAAAGGATTGAAGATAATCGGCGGCAAAGCTAAATGCCATAATACTCTCGATACCATTTTACAAAAGCAGGCAGACCTTCATCAATGGGGGTTTTTGGATCGTATCCATAGTCGGCCTGTATAGCCGAGATGTCCGCATATGTCTCTTTGACATCGCCCATCTGCATCGGCTCGAATTTTTTCATCGCTTCAATGCCGATGGCAGATTCCAACACCTCAATCATACGCATGAGGGGCTCCGGCTTGTTGTTTCCAATATTGTAAACGCGAAAAGGCGCCCCGGACTCAACCGGTTTGAACCCTTTGTCCAAGATGGCCACCAGGCCCGCATTAACATCGTCAATATAGGTGAAATCGCGACGCATATCGCCATTGTTGAAGACGCGAATAGGCTCAGATTTCAGAATTTTCTCCGTAAACGACCAATAGGCCATGTCAGGCCGGCCCATTGGCCCATAGACCGTAAAGAATCTCAAAAGTGTTTGTGGGAGTTTGTAGAGATGAGCATATGAATACGACAGCAGCTCATCGGACTTTTTCGTTGCCGCATATAGAGAAACCGGGCGATCGACGAAGTCGGTTTCAGAAAAAGGAATCTTGGTATTGCCGCCGTAAACCGAGCTTGAAGACGCAGCGATCAAGTGGTCCAAGCTGTCTTGGTGCCGGCAAAATTCAAGAATATTGGCATGGCCAATCAGATTAGAGGTGATATAGGCCGCCGGATTTTCAATGGAGTATCGCACCCCCGCCTGCGCGGCTAGATGGACAACAACATTGACCTCACTTTTAGATGGAAGAGACATCAATGCGTCAGCATCGCTAATATCAAGCTGGTGAAAAGTGAAATGCGGATATGAATTCAACATCTCCAATCGGGACTTTTTCAAAGCCGGGAGGTAATAGTCATTGAGGGAGTCGATACCGATCACCGCCTCACCTTGCTCGAGAAGTGTTTTGCTGAGATGCGCCCCGATAAACCCTGCCGCACCTGTTACTAAAATGGCCATAGGTCAGGTCCCGACTTAGCTTGCTTTTTGCTCAAGACAGCGCGCTTCCCAATCGTAAGCGGTGCGGACAATGAAGCCCAAATCGTCATACTTTGGCGACCAGGCAAGTAACTTTTGCAAGCGGCTGCTGTCCGCCACCACACTTGCCGGATCGCCTTCACGCCGTGGCGCCATCCTAACAGGCAGAGTCAACTTGCACTCTTTCTCAACGGCCTTGATCACTTCGGACACAGAATAACCGCGGCCATATCCACAATTGAGCGTCTGCGACGTCTGATGGTTTTCAAGATATTGCAGGGCGAGAAGATGAGCATCCGCCAAATCGGTCACATGAATATAATCGCGAACCCCGGTCCCGTCCGGTGTGGGATAATCGGTGCCATAAACTTCCAATTCCGAGCGTGCGCCTAGGGCGGCCTGACTGGCAACCTTGATGAGATGAGTCGCATTTGCCGAGGACTGTCCTGTTCGCCCTTTTGGATCGGCGCCGGCCACGTTGAAATACCGCAATGCGATGTAATTGAAATTGCTATTTGCCGCTGCCACATCGGCCAACACGCGCTCGGTCATCAGTTTAGACTGCGCATAGGGAGATTCAGGAGACAGCTGGGTGTCTTCGGATACGGGCTCCCCGTCGCCGCTGCCATATACGGCCGCCGTTGAGGAGAAAACAAATTCACCGATCCCATGGCGCAGACATTCTTGGATCAGGATCGAAGACTTACCCGTATTGTTCGTATAGTACTTCAAAGGGTCGCGCACAGATTCCGGCACCACAGTGGAACCGGCAAAGTGCATCACACTCTGAATTTTGTGTTCATTGAAGAGGCGAGACAATAATTGCGTATCTGCAATGTCTCCCACAATCAGTTGCGCCTTGGGATCGACAGCTTCGCGAAAGCCGGTCACCAAATTATCCAGGACCACAACATCGCGGCCCTGTTCCAGGAGAGACAGGATCACATGGCTGCCAATATAGCCGGCACCTCCCGTCAAAAGCACACTCATTCCTACTCTCCCTCGTCTTCTTGCGGGCCCTGCGTCAGCTCGACGCGGCCGCGGTCTTCCAACATCTCTACAATCTTTTTCACATCCTCAGATCTTTTTCGATCAACGAGGAGGACAGCATCGGGCGTGTTGACTAAAACAATATCCCTGACGCCAAGAGCAATCACGGTTTTGCCCTCGCTTCGCACCAAGCTGCGTTCCGTATCAATCAACAGAACGTCACCTTTTGTAGCGTTTCGATGATCATCCTTGGCACTGACATCCCAGAGCGCCGACCAGGAACCGATATCGCTCCACCCCATGTCGACGGGTACGACGACAGCGCGTTCTGTGTGTTCCATAACGGCGTAGTCTATTGAGTCTTTTGGGCTTGCCGCAAAGGCCTCTCGATCCAACCGTATGACATCGGAATCTCGCTCTGCTTTTGAAACAGCCGCCTGGGCCTGACGTGAGATCCCCTCGGCATATAAATCCATTTCAGACAACAGAGTGTCAGCACGAAACATGAAGATACCGCTGTTCCAGAAATAGCCGCCGCTTGCCAAATAGGCCTCAGCCGTCGCTTGGTTGGGCTTTTCCTTAAATTCTTCTACTTGACGCACCGTTCCGGCGGCGCCGGCTTTGATATAGCCATACCCGGTTTCGGGCGCATCGGGCACAATGCCAAAGGTCACCAAGGCCCCTTCGCGGGCCGCCGCCGCCCCGGCATCAACAGCCGCCAGAAAGGCCTCTTGATTGCGAATAAAATGATCGGCCGGCAGCATCAAGATCACAGTTTCAGGGTCGTCGACCGAAGCAGCAGCAACAGCCGCTGCCGGCGCCGTGTTCCGCCCCACCGGCTCCAGAACAATGGGCCCAACGGTCAAGCCGGCTTTTTGATATTGCTCGGCAATCGTGTCCTTGTGATCGGCATTGCAGATCGTCCAGACAGGTAAAAAGCGCGTGGGATCCGAGACCCTCAGAGCCGTTTCCTGAATCATGGAAGAATCCGTTACCAAAGATAAAAGCTGCTTGGGATTGCGCGCACGGGAGATGGGCCAGAGGCGGGTACCAGATCCACCCGACAGAATGACCGGCAAAATCAGACTCATCCCCGAAACCCTCTAATAACCTTTGTTAATACGCCGCAACCAATTCCGGCTGCCGCACTCTCAGATTTCCCGGCTTCTTCTACAACCGCCGTAGAAATAGCGCCAGGATTCCTTAAGATTTCGGGATGTTATCAGGGCAATCCAAAGGAAATGTCAAAATCGGGGCGAGGACTAGTTGATTTTTGGACTTAAATGATTGTCCAGAAATACCTCTAATTTCTGCAGAAATTGCGTCCTCAAGAGCGGATCCGTGAGGTCGTGGGTGCCGTCTTCCAAGTATAAGGTTTCATGAAGCCGTCCCCCCTCTTTCAGCTTCTTGGCCATCCTCTTGCTATGTTGAGAGCTGACAATATCGTCCTTTGTTCCATGGGCCAGCAGAATCGGGTCCTGAATCCTATCGATGTTGTAGAGAGGCGATTGCGATCGCAGTGTATCGCGATCCCGATAGAGATTGCCGATCGTGACCGGCAACACGTCGCGGGTCGACAGCTTCTGGCGATTTCTCAACATCAACGTTATATCGGACACACCGTTTAAACTGACACCACATCGATAGAGCTCAGGTGAACGGACAAGTCCCATCAAAGCGGCATAGCCGCCAAAACTGCCCCCGAATAAGCAGACTCTATTCGGATCGACATCGCCTTGGGCGATTGCCCACAATGTGCCGTCTTCGATGTCATCTTGAATATCCAGGCCCCATTTCCGGTAGCCGCTTTGCAGGTGGCGCCGCCCAAAACCGGCAGACCCTCGGAAATTCATTTGGAGCACCGCATATCCGCGATTTGCGAGAAATTGCGTAAAGGGATTGAACTCATCGGTCTCCCGGATACCAGGGCCCCCATGGGGCATGACAATGAGAGGCGCGGCAGCACTGTCCTTCACCGGTCGCGTCAGAAAACCCTCAATCAGCAAACCATCCCGCGCCCGGTATTCAATCTTCTCCATCTTCGGCATGTCCAGGTTCGCGAGGCGCGGTAACAGCTCCGCAATCAACGTCGTCTTATTTTGCTTGAGATCCACGAGCATGTAGCGTCCCGGATCGTTCGATCCGGAGACATAAACTGTCGCAAATCTTCCGGATTCATCAAAGCTTGAGAGTTGAAATCTATCCGTGCCCAGCAAATTCGCTAATCGCCCATTGAAAGCGATGCGGGCCTGATCCAGATAGACAATGTCTCCTACATTGGCGGAGAGTGACACACCGAGCAATTCGCGGCCCTCGCCACCGAGCACGACGCCGGACAGATCATAACGGGGGTGTTGAAAAATACGTGGGCCAAACTGTCCGGTCTCAAGATTGAATTTGTAAAGTGATTTTCGATCACCCTCATGGGTAGACAGAACATAGACTTGCCCATCACTTGCGAATGCGAGGGGTGTGAAGACCGGCTGTTCAAAAACATCAAATTGGTAGGCCAGGTCCCAAGACGAGCTGCCCGGCCTCTTGATATGGACAAGGAGCTCCGTTCCCTTATACCCAAGACCAAGCTTCAACTCGCCATTCTGATCCGCTAACCAGGAATCGATATTGCGCCTTCCGGATTGTATTTTTTCCGTTTTGCCGGTCCAAATATTTGCCTTGTAAACGCTTTGCCGGGTAGACGAGCGGCCCCGCCGGGCGGAAATGAGAACATGGTCATCATCGTTTGTTAAGAAGCTGACCAGCCGATCTGCCCCTTGTCCCACACGGCGCAAATCAAAGCGGCTTCGACCCAAAACAGTCAGATTGTTTCCATCGGGGTCGACGGCAACGTATCGGCGAAACGATTCCCGATAGGATCCAATGCTGACGATGTAATCGATAGAGGCAATGATCCTATTTTCATTCAGCCAACGTGCCCAACGATAATTCCCAAAGGGCGCCGTCAAACGTTGAGGATTAGCAGCCCCTTGCGTGTTGGAGATAACCAGCTGAGCGGTTTCTCCCTCCAACTGAATCGACAAGAGCTTGCGCCCCGATGGGCTGACAAGCACGTTCCAAATCTTGGGCGGCTGGGCAAATGCGGATGCAGGTGCAATGTAATGGCGCTTATCGACCGCTTCCGCCTGCGCCTCTCTGGCCGGGCCCCAGACAAATACAATGACAAAAAGGACAAAACAGACAGATGCCCCATAAAGTCGCTGGATTACTCTTTCGCGGTTTGCCTCTGCGAACTTAAAAACCTTCGGCATGAAGGCAGTATCTCCGGAAGCAAGCGACCCGTCCAGATACGTTCCATAACTTTGATGTGATTGAGCAAATTAGGAGGATTGATCCCCAATCAGATGCACATCGTGCTGCGGGTAAGGGATGGAAAGGCCGTCTTTGTCCAATCTCTCCTTAATCGCCTTCATCAACTCGAATTTCAGCGGCCAATAATCCGCGTTGAGGCACCAAACCCGGACCACAAAGTTGACCGAGCTGTCTGCCAATTCCGTGACGGCGACAAGCGGAACAGGATCCGAAAGACTTCGGGAATCCGCCTCAATGGTCTCCATGATGGAGGTTCTGGCTACATTCAGATCATCGTCATAGCCGACGCCAATCACGAGATCGACGCGCCGCTTCTCATGGTAAGAATAGTTTTTGACCGCACCGCCCCAAACTTCAGAATTGGGCACAATAATCTGAACATTGTCGCCTGTGGCCATTTCAGTGGTGAACAAATTGATCCCCTTGATGGATCCGGATTGACCGGCTACCTCGACGAAATCCCCGATCTTGAAGGGCCGAAACAAGAGCAACATGACGCCGGCAGCAACATTTGAGAGCGTACCTTGCAGGGCGAGCCCGACGGCCAAGCCCGCAGCACCCAGAAGAGCCACAAGACTGGTCGTTTCGACGCCAAACTGACCCAATACCGCAATGACCGTGAAAGCCATAATGAGATATTTGACGAGACTGCTGACAAAGCCAGCGAGGGTTTCATCGAAGCGGTCAATTTTGATCAGTTTCTTGGCGGCGAAGGCCTGCGCCCGTCCTGCAATCCAGAAGCCCAAGATCAGGATCAGGATCGCCCAAACCACATTGAGACCATAGCCAATCGCCAGACCGACCATCTGCTCCATTAAGTCCTCAGGCACATTTTCCATAAAACAGTCTCCTCCGCAGGCAATTACGCGGCATTGCCGTGCACTTACGCGCACGGCAATGCTTCACTGTGAGTTATGAGAATAAATCGAAAAAAGGGGGGCCAAAGATAGGCCCCCCACAATTCTTAGGAAGCGTCTTCCAGCTTATAGCGGACGGTTTCTTCAACCCATTTGATAAAAGCATCGTGTTGAACCATGCCTTTATTGCTGAATTCGTAATCCAAGCCTTGCAGGTCCTTGCGCATTTTATGCTGGATACTGCGCGCGGACATCAGATTGCTGACAATCAGAACCTGTTTGCCGGCGGCCGTCTCTTCAGCAACCTTGTCGCGCAATTTTTGGACATTGGCTTTCCGCAATTCCGGCGGTGCATCATCTTGCAGTGTCATGCCGATGACATTCGCGTAGCCGCCATCCTGTTCGACGATCATCGCCACGTTGCTCAACATTTCGAGGGCCTTGATGTTGTCCTCCTCGCCTTGAGGACCGTGGGATACGATAATCACGGATTCGTTCGACGGGTCCGCGCTTAATTCGTCGAGATTGTCCAACAGGATATCCGCCACGAGCGGATTGTCGTCGATCGCTGTGCTCAACAGTATCTCTGCGTCGGTCTCAATTCGAGGAACAGACAGATAAGACGCTTCGTCCCGCTTACCGAAAATATACTCCCATTGGCGATACATTGTATTATCGGTGCTGCTGACCACAGGCACAACGACAATACGCTTGGCTCCTTTCTCAACCAACGCATCGACCGACGTTTGAATGTGGCCGGAGCCCATCATCGACATGCCATAACTGACCGACGTTGGGAAGATTCCTGACAGACCGCCGAGCCGTTCGGCAAAGATCTTATCGCCGCGTTCGCCGAACCCGTGAGCCAGCAAAAGAACGCCCGTCTCGCCGGAAACCGCCGCGTCACTGACATAATAAGGATAGTTATCACCCATCATTTGCATGCTGAGGGCGATCTCTTGATCTGTGTACTTCTCAAAAAGGGTAACTTTCGAGCGCAGCTCATCCATCATTTCAGGGGTCATGACATGATCGCCATGCTTCATCATTCCGCCGGCACCCATATCGTGGCCTTCATGGCCGCCCGCATCCATATTATGGCCTTCGTGTTCGCCACCGCCCATTTGATGCTGGCTGTGGTCCATCTCGCCCTGCGAGTGTCCGCCTGCATACACCATCGACGCCGGAACGCTCAGCGCCAATGCCAGGGCTGAAGACGCCATAAGGTTGGTCAATTTCACGGTCATTTGCCTCTCCCACAATTTTGCAAAAATTCCCGCCGCATAGATGTGGCGGGCCAATTAATGCTTAGATTACGGTCAAATTTGATCTCAATCAATAGATCGGCGTTTCACCTCATGGCCTTCGATCGCTTGTTTTCTGGCGGATTTCGGCAGTAAATGACGCATGGTCACAAATCTATTACTTGCGCTTTCGTTTTTTATCCTGAGCCATGCCGTTCCCGCCTTCCCGGGGGTCAAACAGGCATTGGTTCAACAAGTCGGCCGCAAAATCTATCTGGCCATCTATATCCTGATGTCCCTGGGGGCATTCACATGGGTAATCTTGGCAGCGCTTTCGGCGCCCTCTTGGCAAATCTGGGAGCCCCTGGAGCTTCATTTCACTCTCGCCCTGATGTGTATGCTCTTGTCTTGTCTCGCGCTGGCTCTCGGCCTCCTAACCCCCAACCCTTTCTCGCTTTCGGTGCTGCCGTTTCGGGCCGGCGAGATACCGGCAGCGAGCCTGAGCTGGACTCGTCACCCCCTCCTATGGGCCCTGGTACTCTGGTCTGCCGGGCATATCCTGGCCAATGGCGACACCACCGGGGTTCTATTGTTCGGCACCTTGGGCGCCTTTTCGGCCATCTATATGCCGATCCTTGATGCGCGAAAAAAAGCAACTCTCGAGGCCGAGACATGGGAGCGAATGTCGCAAAAGGCCCCTCTCCTTCCTTTCGGCGGTCAAACAAAACCATCCGTCGATTCAAGGACCGTCATCGCCTTTGGCTTGGGGGTGGCCTTGTTCATTATATTGATGTTGCTCCATGAACCGGTCATCGGCATTAGTCCGATCTGGATTTTCACAAGGTGACATTTTCACGAAGATCGGATTTTGGCACCCACGTCACTAATCTGATCGCAAGAGACCAGCGTAACGGCAGCATCCATTAACCATATTTAGATGCGAGGTGCGCACATGAAACTCACTCTTTTGACGCTAGCAGCCGCTATAGGCCTGAGCGCCGCTGCTCAAGCCGCCAACCTGGATACTCTTTTGAACAATTCAGTCCAGCTGACGACGGAAGTCGGCGGGCAAACCATTGTGAGCAAACTGATGTATAACGCGGACGGCACTATCACCGGCGCCAATGGTTCAGCCGGCACTTGGGAGGTGAAAGGCAATGAACTCTGCACGACACTCACCCGTGCCCAAAACGGTGATGGTTTCACGGCTTGCAGTCCCCTTGCCGCGGCGGAAGGGACAAAAGTTGGCGACACATGGGCATTTAGTCCATCAGGTGCCGTCACACTCAACGGCGAGTTGGTAGCCGGTCGCTAAAACGCAAAAAATACTTTTTTGAAAATTGTGAAGGTCGGTGCGTCATTCCAATGACTGGATGCGCACCGCACCTACTTTAAGCAAAAGCTTTACTCGACAATCTTGAGAGATTGGGCGGCCATTTTTCCGTTCCGGCCCTCGACAAGCTCATATTCAACCTTTTGTCCTTCATTTAGCGACTGCATGCCAGACGCCTCAACAGCAGAAATATGAACGAAAGCGTCTTTTCCGCCGTCATCAGGAGTAATGAAGCCGTAGCCCTTGGTTGAATTGAACCACTTAACAGTGCCCGATGCCATAGTCGTAGTCTTTCATTTTAGTCATTGGTCAAAATCGCGGAATGTCCGATCATCGCGCAGACAGACTACTCACTTACATCGTCCTATCTACACCAAGCCAAATCCAGTCCGAACAGAAGAGATTCTGGGATGATTTGCGTTTGGGGTGACGTCGTCCTCTCCATCTATAGTGCTGGTAATATTGCACAAATTGACGGCTGAGTAAAAGACTACATTACATGCCGAAAAACGCCGTTTTCGCAGGCGACTAACAAGATCGAAAGCGGACGCGGGCGCCCAATACGACCGATCATGTTCCAATCGAATATCTGCTCGAATTAGAACCGCGTAAACTAAACGACGCCGGCAACCATACCAATAATGGATCCGATAACGATGACAGTGATGAATGCGTTGATTGCTCTATACATGACCAGCTCCTTTTGTCTGGAGCCACAATGCGAAATGAGACTTAGGCTTGACTTAATCAAGACTTAACGGTGGCTTAAATTTCATCCTTACACAAATAAAAAAGGACACCTCAGAGTGTCCTTTTTAAAACTTCAACATTTTGACTGGGAGTGAAAGGCTGCCTCGCAGCGCAGCCTTCTTAAACAATGCCGCCCACTGAAATCAGAATACTGACAAAAGCGAAACAGGCGACTGTGATGTTGAGTGCTTGATACATAATGCTTCCTCCATTTGATGAAACCAATATGGAGGTGCAGACTTAGGGTCGCCTTAAGGTACCCTTAGGCCAAGCTTAATTCAGAAAAAATTTGACGAGATTTGCATCAAAGACAGGCGTGGGGGCCCTTGCTGCTTAAGCCAAACTTAAGCAATAAAGACATCAGACACGTGCAGATCCAATGCACTGACGCCGGCCAGTGTGACCGTGTTACCGCCGCCGAAGTCGAACACCACATCATTGCCGACTTGGCTCACCGTATCGACCAAATCCGAGACGCTATCGATCCCGGCAATGTCGAAGTAAAGAACATCGTCGGACCCGGCACCGGCCTTGAAACCGGTGATGCGGTCCTGACCGAACCCTGATCCCTCGAATACGAACCAATCACTGTCTTTGCCGCCGCGTAGAACGTCGTTTCCTGCATTTCCAAACAGGACGTCAATGCCTTTGCCACCAACCAATGTATCATTACCCGATCCCCCATACAGACTATCGCCGCCAACCCCGCCGAAAAGTCGGTCTGCCCCGCCACCTCCTGTGATCGTATCAGAGCCGGCCAAGCCCATGAGCAAGTCAACACCGTCATTTCCAGCTAAAGAGTTCTTGCTCGAACTGCCCTCCAAAACGTCGTCGGAGTCCGATCCCTCCAAGCCTTCCACGGAGATGTAGGAATCGCCACGTGCTTCACCCCAGTTCAAACCTGATCGCTCGAGTGACGCGCCTACGCCCGTCGAATATTGCGCCACATCGAAACCACTTCCACCAGACAGAACATCAGCCCCTTGCCCCCCTTCCAAAGTATCATTTCCAAAGCCGCCAGAGATAACGTCGCTGCCGGCACCGCCGATTATGACGTCATTTGCTCCGGTGCCGCCGATCGTATCGTCTCCGCTACCACCCGAAATCGTGGTTTCTGGAGGCTGGCTGCCGCTCGCCGGCCCGTATAGAGCTTGCGCGCCGGCAATATCGTCCGCCTGAAGGGAGAGTGTGGGATTTGAGGAGCTATAATAGGCGTTCATAATCGCATCGACGTTATCGTCATGATCAAGTCCGATAGCGTGACCGATTTCGTGCAGCGCCACTGCATAGAAACTGATCGTGCCGGGGTCCGGCGCGCCGTCCGTATCCCAATTCTCAGCCGTGTCAAAGATGATCACCGATTCTTCAAATGTCGGCACATACATCCAAGTGGTCGCCAGGACACTTGAGCTGCCGTCAATGGCATCCCAGCCCAACCGGATATCGACATTGGTTGAATCCGTTACCTCGACGAAATCGATATCGGCGACCGCTTCCCAGGCATCGAATGCCGCCCGGATCAAGTCCGCTTCAGCGCTATTGGTTCCCATGAAACTGTCGAACGTAACGCCCGCAATCTCATCGCCATAATTGGTCGCCGCTAAACTCCAGGTTACAACACCGCCATTGGTGCCGTAAGTCGAACTGCTCCCCCATTTTGGGCCGATGAATTCGTAATTCGCCCCGACGACTTCGCCTTCGGCTTGTCCTTCGCTTGCTTGATTGTGTTGCGCATGAGCTTCGCAGGAACAACAGCCGCAGCCATGGGCATGGGCCGGCACAGAGTCCAAGTAGTAGGAATGTCCCTGGGCTTCTTGCTCAACTAGCGACATGACTCACGCACCTCAAAACTCACTTACTCAACGCGGCAAAACGCTCGACCATCACCGGTTTACCGTCAAAAAATTAAGGCGGCTTCGCCGCAACCGCTAAAATTTAATTGTAATTGCGGGCATCAAACCGGCGCCAGATCAAATGCCCTGACTCAAATTTAATTCGAATCTTATTCAATTTGAAAAGGATAGGCACCGCTGCGCTTGAAGGCAAACGCGCGGGCTTTTTTCGCCTGACGCTGCTTCAGATTTGGGTTGTTGAGTTGCCAGGTAAGAGCCTGTAGCGTTTGGAAAAAGTCATGAACCACAAGATTTCCTCATGGATGCCCAGCCGCAGACAAATGCAAGCTATATAAGCTCCGATCCGGTCATCGCAGAACGCCGCGAGCGTGTCTTCATCGTCCTGGCGGGCGTCTTTCTCAGCGCCATGACCATGTTGAATATTATCGGATTAACCAGGTTCATCCAATTGGGGCCGATGGCCTTGGCAGTGGGTGTCTTGCCCTATCCGCTCACCTTTCTCTGCACCGATTTGATCAGCGAACTCTACGGTAAACAAAGAGCAAATTTTCTGGTGACCGTCGGATTCGGCCTCAACATCCTGATCGTTGTCATTCTTTATATTGGGCAAGCGGTCCCCCCTGTCACCGGTGCCGCCGTACCGCCTTGGCAAATATTGGAGCTTTCCAATGAGGTTGTCTTGCCCAGCGGCGAGGTACTGTCCGGATCTGTCGAGCTATTTGACTTTGTTTATTCACTGACCTCCGGCGCCGTTTTGGCCTCCATGGTCGCCTATGTGGCCGCCCAATATTGCGACGTACAGCTTTTTCATTTTTTGAAGAAACTGACCAAAGGCAAACATCTTTGGCTGCGCAATAATTTCAGCACACTGATCAGTCAAATGGTGGACTCTATCATGGTGGTGATGGTGACCTTCGGCGCGGTCTATTGGGCCGGCGATATGAGCCTCAATCAGCTCATGGTTCTGATCGGCAGCTCTTATTTGTTTAAGATGTCCGCCGCCCTGTTCGACACGGTGCCCTTCTATATCCTGACCCACCGCCTCCGGGATTACCTGCAGATCGAGCCGGAATATGCGCCCTAATCGAAATGCAAGGGACAACCGGCATTCTGTTTTTTGGATAAAATGGCGGGAGTGACGAGACTCGAACTCGCGACCTCCGGCGCATACGGGCAAAAGACTCATGGAAACCATGAGATTTAGTGGTTTTCGGACGATATTATCCAATCTAACCCAATACATTTCAATCTGTAGAAACGGGAGAGGCATGCGCGAAAAAGGGTCCTCAGCACGTTGATCGAGTAACTACTAAATCGGCTCATCTCCTCGATCCAGCTCCCATAGCTCATAAATCGCCCTCAATTCAGCGGTAGAGAGAATCTCTCGATCAACGCGCCTCTGAAGGTTTATCACGCGGTTGTATATCTCTTTTCGAGCTTTCAACGTGAATGGCCCTAGGCCTTCCGAGCCATTTCGTCTCTCAGGCCAACGCCGTGACGGGTCGTTGCGAATCTCGGAGAGCCAATTCCTGAACTCCAAATAGGGGAGGAGTTCGTTATGGCCAGCATCAATCATTTTCAGTGCTGAATGATCTTTCCGCACTACGGTGCAGGTCCAACAACCAAATCTACCAGATCCACAAGGAGGAGATACTGGTGATTTCAAAATTGGGCACTCTCCGGACGCGTCACGGTAAAGAGATTCTAGTTCCGCAGGTCTTATAGACTTTGGTCTTGGAAATCCATAAATCACATCCCAGACATCGGAAACTGATAGATTCATAATGGGTAGAAACAGTTGCGTGCTCTTTCTTCCAGCTTCGTGTTTCTGCCAATAGCCCCCACCTTCTCTCAACAAGCTGCGTTTACGTTGTTCGCTTTCTTCCATTCTCATGCCAAGCGAAACGACTGCCTCCGCACCGATGCCGCTCTTGGCAATGAATTGCTCCACGGGTTTGATTCGCAAATTCTTTGTGCACCAGCGAAAATTGTTCGTTGGTGGGGGATAGCCTCTGCCAATGATCTTTACGAAGAATCGATCACTGACCGGCGCTCTCAACAAATGAAAACTCAATGGGACCTGAAGCGATCTGAACTCTTTCTTCAACCGTCCAAACAGCCGTTTAATATAACTATCCAGCAGAACGTTTTCTACACCTGTATCACAATAGATAACGGCAATGTTTTGGGGCTTTGTCTTAGCTTTAATATATGCAGCACAGAGTACTTTAAGAAGAGCCGTAGAATCCTTACCGCCAGAAAAACCAATCACCCAGTTTTTTTGTCGGTGCTGTTCAAATGCCTTGATCGATACGTCAATTGCATCAAGTACACTACTCATTCAGCAACTGCCTCAATTCGGCTGTCACTTTCGTCTGATATTTGCCCCTAATAAATTCAATCTGATCATCCCCAAGTCTTATGTGCTTTTGTGTGACAAATTCGGAAAGCGGGAGGCTGATCAGCCCAACAAGAAAAAACAAGATCAACAAATAATGTGATCGTTCGATATCTGAGAACCAGAGAATTGCTGATAAAATAAAGAAGATCAGCGAAAAAACGCGAACATCTGCAATAGTCGTCCAAATGAACCCATTAAACATAACTCTCTGTGAGCGCGTTGTCAGAGTTGCATCGTTATCAATTAAATCATAGAACGAATTTTTTACACGCTTCCAACTTAGTTTCTTTTCATTATCTTCAACACCTGCGATGTCAACAAGCTTGCTGCGTAAGTTCTCGTTCACTCGATTATAGAATCTTTTGTTGGCCCAGCTTCTCAATGGAAAGACGTAGTAAAAGAGGCCAGTAATCAGTACTGGTATTGAACTCTGAAGAGTTTCGAAACTTAGATCAAACCCACCAAAGGTACCCCTTGGTACTGCGAGAAATATGGTCCAAAAAAGAATAAAAATCACTCCCGGTGTTGTATATCGAAGATACTGAAGAGTTGTTGGCTCCATTTCCAATCCTCTCACGAAAGAATGACTCTAACTCAGCCCACTGATCTTTTTGAAATCCAACTCAACCGCCACTCCGGTTGATGCAATTCACAACGTCGAAACCTCAGAATGAACAAACTGGAAAACCTGCCATTTCAGGATTGATCTGCTCAATCACATCATCCCTAGTTGGCCAGCTTAGCCGACTGGCGCGAACGCAAGTAGTCATCACACTACTCTATGATTGCACTCCAACAATTATACTATATATGCGTGCTTTCGCAAGAAAAAGTCAAAAAGACAATTTAGTAGAAACTTGGACTTTGAACTCGTTATGGTAGATTCGTGCTAAAGTGGTAATTGGGCTTATTGAAGGATCGCGGCAATGGTTACGGTATCGACCAAATCAAAATTCGGCGTCTCCGAAGTCATTTAGTCAATGGAAAATTCAGCAAAACGACAGACCCACTAGAAGTATAAGAACCACCGAGCCAAAAAATTGACTCACTCCAGCCGAGAAAAATTAGATGATGAGATAACAAGTCTCGCAAATGAGATGAGGGACAGGCAGTTTGAAGCTGGCCAATCTGAAGCAAGGTTTCATGTTTTAACGCACGCTGGTTCTGCAGCCGCAACTCTGACATTCGTTGGCACCTTTAAGGCCTCACTTAGCACTCCTGTTCTCGCCGCCACTCTTGCCTCATTGACATCCTTTGTCTTGGGCTTAATTGCTCTGTCCTTTGTGTACTCTCATATCACGAATGCCATAGGTACTTTGTCGCAAGCAATGGAAATGCTCAAAAAAGGTGATGCAGTTGTCGCCAATAAGATGATTGCTCGCGGAAGGAATAAAAACCAAACTTCCTTTTGGCTCCTAGCATCCCTAACACTAATGCGTTTGGGTCTGATTCTGGGGCTAGTCGCCATAATTCTCGTGGTATTCAGTCCTGACGACGCAAAAGCTGGCGTTTCCATAGCAGCACTGGCTGCAACTGCCGAAGATTCAATTAGTTTGTCCAATTCTTGGCTTACAAACGTAACAGCCGATGGATGGCTGTCGTTTGCGGGAGCATTCTTAGGGGCTCTGGCAGCCGTGGGTGCTGCGTTCTACGCGTCAAGCAGAACTGATCAAGCAAATAGGTTGCTAGAAGAAGCTCGTTCGAACAAGAGACAACAGGCAATAATGCAGATGCTGGCGAACGAAATCTCGAATATTATTTCTCCGCTTGTATTAGAAATTTCGATGCCGGATGGTAAGAATACTCGCGAAGAATGGAAGCAGCTCGAGAAAATTGTTCCTGTTGACTTAAAGCAAATACTGGCAGACCAAACGGTAGTTTACCAGAGAGCTAGCGACGAAATTGGAAGTCTAGCGAACATACCGGATCAGGAAGCTCTGCACCTGCTCGACTGGATTGTAAGTTTCTACGGTCAGTTTTCGTATATTAGTCATAGACTTCGAGTGCCGGGCTCTCTGAACGTTAATTTAGAGATGGGTTTCTTTGTCGCACTCTTAGTTACTGCATTCTTTGCACTCGAAGCTTTATCGAGCCAATGTTCTACGAAAGTGAAAAACGTTGAGGATTGTATGGATCGCATCCGCATTCACCTGTGCTATCATCTGAAGCGTCATTCAGATTTACCACAAAAAACACTGCTGAACTCAATTGATCTACTTCCATGGTTGGCGGATTACCAAATTGAGGCGTTGGAAAATCTCCGGTCACAAGTTTTAGAAGAGCAAAACTCAAACCAGGATGCATTTCCTCATCCGCGAACTTTCCTTTAAGTTTCAAATTGACTCGAGCTGACAAAACTCGTCATTCGATAAACTTAACAGCACACTGACCGTCTCTATTGAGATAGTTCAGCAAAGAGCGTGATACAAAGGTAATTCGACATGGAATTAGATGAGTTTATTAAAACGACGTTGATACAGGTTGTTAAAGGAGTTACAGAAGCCCAAAAGGATGTTCAACAATTCAATGCTGCCGTAAATCCTTCTGAATCCGAATCAAGTTATGGCAGCTCGGAGAATTACCCCTATTTGATAGATTTTGATATTGCTGTCACCGTGGAGGACAGCGGCAGTTCAACTGGAGGAGCAGCGATACAGGTATTAGGGATGAGCGCAGGCGGCAAGGCAGACACAGCAAATTCTATAAGCCAAAATCATCGAATAAAGTTCGAAGTACCTGTTCAGTTGCCAATAATGAAAAATGTTGGGAGCTTTTTTTGGGCCAACATGAAACGCAGAATGCCAGGAAAACATTAGAAAACCTGGCTGAAGTTAGCCTCAACTTGTCACGCAACTGGCTTGCTCCAGACTTTGAAGAGCAGGAACATCCCAACCTTTCAGCCATTAGCAGGAAATCTAGACCTACTCGGATGGATAGAAACTCTAGTTCGAAAAAAATGGCGGGAGTGACGAGACTCGAACTCGCGACCTCCGGCGTGACAGGCCGGCGCTCTAACCAAACTGAGCTACACCCCCGAATAAGCGCAGATTTGCGCCGTCAGGACGGGTTGATTTACGGCAGGGTTCGGCCATTGTCAATCGACAATTGAGCCTGATTAAGGGCTTATGGCATTTGCCCAATTCGTGACCGACGCGAGGTCTGTGTCCTGAGTGATGGCCCGCAAAGCGCCGATCTCGTTCACCTTTCCTCACGCCAAATCAATCGGTTATCCCTCATCTCGAAGCCTCGAGCTTAGGCCGCGCCCCAGAGACCGAGTCGTGCCCCATAGCGCAAACCGCCCGGCGATCCCCGTGAGAATGGCCGGGCGGCTTATAATTCAAGCGGGCTCCATGATTGGAGCCGATGAACTGACCTTAGAAAGCGAAGCGCAAACCGACTTCAACGATCTGCGAGCCGTTCTCGATGTCGAAATCAGCGGCAAAGAGTGTCGCGTCCACATCCACGTTGGTGGTCGCCCGGTATTTATATCCGGCAAACAAGGCGATGGTTTCGGATATGTCGTACGAGACACCGGCCATCACTTGATAGGCCAAAACCGTATCATCATCGTCGATGATGGTGACGCCTGACGGCGCGTAATTGACATCAACAAACCCGACGCCGATACCCGCACCCAAATAAGGGGTCAGTTTGGAATCGATAGGGAAATCATAATAGGCATTCGCCATAAGATAGATGGTCTCGACTTCGCCTTGACCGTCTGCGACCAGATTGGCCACGCTAACGCCAAGGTTAGAGGTTGCCCCGGTGACGAGCACTGCGGCGTCTTCAGCGCCCAGGGCGATACCGCCGGCGCTTACACCTGAATGCGTATCGACATCGTTCTTCTGATAGGCCACTTCCAATTCGGCGCGGGCATTGCCGTATTTTCGTCCGACGGCACCGCTCACCGTAAAGCCGGTATCAAACTCCGTTTCCCAACCGACGGCAGCGCCGCTCGGCAGGACCGTCCCAGCGGGAATGGTGGTCCCTTCCCCGGTGGTGAAAGGCCCGGTGAAATCTCCTTCATTGTCGGAATCATTGAGCCAGGCAGCGCCGCCCGACAAAGAAACATAGTTGTCTTGTGCGTAAGCGGGCCCCGCCGCAATGGTGAGCCCCAATACTGCCGCTACACTTACTGATCTGAACACGATTTAGTGCCTCCTGATGTTGACTATGTTGCCGCTACGCCGCGGTCACATAGACAGTTCAGGCGTCGCCTGCGGTCACTGTTCAGGTTTTCGTGAGAAGCTAGTGAATGGCCGCCGCTTCGACCCAAGAGAGCGATGTCTGACCGACGCTCACGGAGCGAAGGCTGGTGGGCGGTGACGGGATCGAACCGCCGACCCTCTCGGTGTAAACGAGATGCTCTCCCAGCTGAGCTAACCGCCCTTAATCGGCCCTGTAAAACTGGCGAGGGCCTTCTGTAAATCAAGCGACGGCTCGCTGCAAGAGCGGCCGTCACCAAAAATTGCTTTTTATGCCGTTTAGTTGACGGCTTCTTTGAGGCCCTTACCGGCCTTAAACTTAGGCTGCATGGATGCCGGAATTTGCATCGGCTCACCTGTGCGTGGATTACGCCCCATACTTGCCGCACGTGAAGAGACCGAAAAGGTTCCAAATCCGACCAGTCTGACTTCGTCCCCACTCTTCAGAGTATCAACGATCACATCAAAAACCGTATCAACCGCTTTGGTGGCTTCCGCCTTAGACATGTCCGTCAAATCCGCCACTTTAGCAATCAAATCATTCTTATTCATATGAGGCCCCTTATGTTCAAACGGGAAAAATCCCAAAGACTCGCTTTGAGTCCGCGAAGTATGGACTTTTGCCCGCACCTGGTCAAAGCAAAACCGCAGAAAACTGCGGTTTTTCAACTAAACTGACTAATTTTCAGCGGATTTTGATGAAAAAAGGGTGACTGAGAGGCCTCAATCACCCTTTTTTGCTCAATTTTCGCCGAGATCGGAGGATTTTAGTGGGTCACCACCGAATCACCGTCACCGTCCGGTTTGCCCTTGCTCACCGACGGATCCACTTCCGGGTCTTCCCATTCGATGGGTGTCAGCGCCGCCGTTAAAGCGCGCTCCAACACTTGATCCACCGTTGAGACCGGCACGATCTCCAGCACGTCTTTGACGTTGTCCGGAATGTCCGCGAGATCCTTTTCGTTGTCCTCTGGGATCAAAACGGTCTTGATTCCGCCGCGCACGGCCGCCAGTAGCTTTTCCTTTAAACCACCGATGGGCAAAACACGGCCGCGGAGACTGATCTCCCCGGTCATGGCCACATCGTTGCGCACCGGTATACCGGTCAGCACAGACACGATAGAGGTCGCCATCGCCACACCGGCTGACGGCCCGTCTTTCGGCGTCGCGCCTTCAGGCACGTGGACGTGAATGTCTTTCGATTGGAATACAGGCGGTTTGATACCGAATTCGGTGCTGCGCGAATGGACATAGGAATTCGCCGCCGAGATCGACTCTTTCATCACATCGCCCAACTTGCCGGTCGGCGTCATGCGGCCTTTGCCGGGCACCATGACCGATTCAATGGTCAGCAATTCACCGCCCACTTCGGTCCAAGCCAAGCCCGTGACAACGCCAATCTGCGGTTCGCCCTCGGCTTCTCCAAAGCGGTGTTTTTCAACGCCGGCAAACTTGGAGAGGTTCTTTTGGGTGACGTGCACTTTTTCAGATTTGCTCGAGACAATATCCCGAACGGCTTTCCGTGCCAGATTAGCAAGCTCGCGCTCCAAATTCCGGACGCCGGCTTCGCGCGTGTAGAGACGGATCAAATTGCGTAACGCGCTGTCCGAAATCGTCCACTCGCCTTCCTTGAGCCCATGATTTTCGATTTGCTTCGGAATCAAATGGCGCTTGGCAATTTCGACCTTCTCGTCTTCCGTATAGCCGGGGATACGGATGATCTCCATCCGGTCCAACAATGGCTGCGGCATGTTGAGCGTATTCGACGTGGTGACAAACATCACATCGGACAGATCGTAGTCCACTTCCATATAGTGATCTTGGAACGTGTTGTTCTGTTCCGGATCCAAGACTTCCAACAAAGCAGCGGAAGGATCGCCACGGAAGTCGGCGCCCAATTTGTCAATCTCGTCGAGCAAGAAGAACGGATTGGTGCTCTTCACCTTTTTCATGGACTGAATGATCTTACCGGGCATCGAACCGATATAGGTCCGCCGATGGCCGCGGATCTCCGCTTCGTCACGAACGCCGCCAAGGGACATGCGAACAAATTCGCGGCCCGTTGCACGCGCGATCGATTTACCCAAAGACGTCTTACCCACACCCGGAGGGCCGACAAGGCACAAGATCGGTCCCTTCAGTTTGTTGGTTCTTTGTTGAACCGCCAAATATTCCAAGATCCGTTCTTTGACCTTTTCCAAGCCATAGTGATCCGTATCGAGGATCTCTTCAGCTTTGATGATGTCTTTGTTGGTTCTGGAACGTTTGCCCCAGGGAATAGACAACAACCAGTCAAGATAATTGCGCACAACTGTGGCTTCAGCCGACATCGGACTCATTTGCCGTAATTTTTTCAGCTCGGCCTGCGCTTTGGTCTTGGCTTCTTTCGACAGTTTGGTTTTCTCGATCTTCTCTTCCAATTCGGAAAGATCGTCTTTGCCGTCCTCACCTTCGCCAAGTTCCTTTTGAATGGCCTTCATCTGCTCATTCAAATAATACTCGCGCTGAGTCTTCTCCATCTGCCGCTTGACGCGATTACGGATCTTTTTCTCGACCTGTAAAACACTGATCTCACCTTCCATGAAAGCAAAGACCTTTTCGAGGCGCTCCAACACGTTGAACATCTCAAGCAGCTCTTGCTTCTCAGAAATCTTCACGGCGAGATTGGCCGCGACCTGATCGGCGAGTTTGGACGGCAAGTCGGTGGAACTGATGGAGTTCACAACTTCAGCCGCCACTTTCTTATTCAGCTTCACATATTGCTCGAACTGGCTGACCACCGAGCGTGACAGGGCTTCGGTATCTGCCGGATCGCCTTCGACCTCTTCGACCTCAGTGGCAAAGGCCTGATAGAAATTCGGATTGTCCGTAAACTTTTCGATTCTGGCGCGGTGACCGCCCTCAACCAAAACTTTGACGGTGCCGTCCGGCAGTTTCAGCAATTGCAGGACAGAAGCCACCGTGCCCAGCTCATAGATATCTTCGGGGCTGGGGTCGTCATCCGCTGCATCCTTTTGGGCGACCAGCAAGATTTGTTTATTGTCCTGCATCACATCTTCGAGCGCACGGACGGATTTCTCGCGGCCGACGAAGAGCGGCACGATCATGTGAGGGAAAACGACAATATCCCGCAGTGGCAAGACCGGATAAAGGGTCGGCGCCTTGTCGGATGATCCGTCGTCGGGTGTGAATGGGCTGTCCATTTATAATCCTTTTTCATGGCGTATTACGACAATACGCTACCTCTGGTTTGGCCTGCCACAGCATTTGGCACAGAGAAAATGCACCAGATCTGCCAATCCGTTTTTGGGGGAAACCCAGTAATCTCAGGCCTGCTAGCCGCCGACTAGCTTGCCTTAGATGGCCTTCGTGAACGTTGCGTTCAACCCCTTGACAGGGTCAACTTACGCACGATTCGTGAAATTTTTGCTAGCCCGACGTCAGGTCCAGGACGCGTAGTTTAAGCGCTTGATTCTACGTCGCTTTGACGCTCGGCGTAGATATAGAGCGGCCGCGCCCGTCCTTCGATGACCTCGCAATTGATGACGACTTCTTCGACACCGTCCAGATTGGGCAGGTCGAACATCGTATCCAAGAGCGTTGCCTCCATGATGGAACGCAGGCCACGAGCACCCGTTTTACGGGCAATGGCCTTGCGGGCCACAGCTTTCAGCGCATCATCGGAGAAGGTCAACCGGATATCTTCCATGTCGAAAAGACGCTCATATTGCTTGACCAGCGCGTTTTTCGGCTCGGTCAAAATTTGCACCAACGCCGCCTCGTCCAGATCTTCCAGCGTTGCCAAAACCGGCAAACGTCCGACGAATTCAGGGATCAAACCGAATTTCAGCAGATCCTCCGGCTCGACTTCCGAGAAGATCTCGCCTGTGCTGCGATCGTCTTCGTCTTTGACGTCGGCACCAAAGCCGATGGACGTCCCGGCACCACGATTGGAAATGATCTTCTCCAAACCGGCGAAAGCACCGCCCACGATAAACAGGATATTTGTCGTATCGACTTGCAAAAACTCTTGCTGAGGATGCTTGCGGCCCCCTTGAGGTGGCACACTGGCAACCGTACCCTCCATGATTTTCAGCAAAGCTTGCTGAACACCTTCACCGGAAACATCTCGGGTGATCGAAGGGTTGTCGGATTTGCGGCTGATCTTGTCGACCTCATCAATATAAACGATACCGCGCTGGGCCCGCTCAACATTGTAATCAGCAGACTGCAAGAGTTTGAGAATGATGTTTTCTACGTCTTCGCCAACGTAGCCCGCTTCGGTCAACGTGGTCGCGTCGGCCATGGTGAACGGCACGTCCAAAATCCGTGCGAGGGTTTGCGCCAGCAAGGTCTTGCCGCAGCCGGTCGGACCAATCAAAAGAATGTTCGACTTGGCCAGCTCAACGTCAGCATTGCCCTTCGAAGCGTGATTCAAACGTTTGTAGTGATTATGCACCGCAACGGACAAAACCCGTTTCGCGTGGGCTTGGCCAATCACGTAATCATTCAAAACCGTGGCAATTTCTTGCGGTGTCGGGACACCATCGCGAGATTTCACGAGAGAGGTTTTATTCTCTTCGCGAATGATATCCATGCAGAGTTCAACGCACTCATCGCAGATAAAAACTGTCGGTCCGGCGATAAGCTTACGGACTTCATGCTGACTCTTTCCGCAGAAAGAGCAGTACAAAGTATTCTTAGAATCGCCGTTACTCACCTTGCTCATGAACTCTCCTATCGACCGTTCCGCACCGGCCCACAACTAAATCTTTTTTATCATCAAAATAAGGCGGCTTTATCGCAACCCCGCTATTGCAACATTTTAGCGGGTATTGGATCAAGAATTCATTAAATGATGCCAGACCCCTTTGGAAAATATCATTGTCTCCAATGGGTTAACCCAAAATATGAACCCTCAGTGACCCAATATAGATCACACCCTTCCTTATTCGGCCCCTCCATCACTCGAACTTGTCTCGTTTTCGCCCTCTGGAACGGTCCTTGCCTCTACCACTTCATCAATTATGCCAAAATTCTTAGCCGCCTCGGCGTCGAGAAAATTGTCGCGGTCCAAGGCATCCTCCACGGCGCTCAGCTCCTGGCCCGTATGTTTCACGTAAATCGTGTTCAGGCGGTGCTTAAGTTTGGCGATTTCTTCCGCATGACGGGCGATATCCGAGGCTTGCCCCTGAAACCCGCCGGACGGTTGGTGGACCATCACGCGGGCGTTGGGCAGGGCCGAACGAGAACCGGGCGCGCCGGCTGCCAGCAGCAGAGATCCCATGGAGGCCGCCTGGCCGATGCACAAAGTGGAGACCTCAGGGCGGATATATTGCATCGTATCGTACATGGCGAGCCCGCTGGTCACCACGCCGCCGGGCGAATTGATGTACATGGAGATGCCTTTTTTCGGATTGTCGGCCTCCAGAAACAAAAGCTGTGCCACCACCAAGCTGGAAACATTGTCCTCAATCGGGCCCGTCACAAAAATGATTCGCTCTTTCAGCAGCCGAGAGTAGATGTCATAGGCCCGCTCCCCCCGGTTCGTCTGTTCAACGACCATAGGAACAAGGGTGTTCATGTAAGTATCTATTAGATCTGACATTTTTCTTTTCCGGTTTTACTCAGCTCAAACTGATTTGGTTAACGAATGATTACAATAACAGCAATGCCGGGGACGGCTGTGTGAAGATCTCATATGAGAGGCCTTGTAGTGGATGTGAAGAGTCCACGGGAAAGAGGCGACTGCAAATAACAATTAAAAGTATGAATTCCCCTAACGACAAACAAGCACGCACGCCAATCAATATTGAAACGAGGCGCGATGTTATTGCGATTCGGAGTTTCAGGGTCGAAATGAAGCGCGGGTGTTAACCGCTTCGCCAGCTCTAACTCGACTTTTTGGCTGCCGTCTTCTTCTTTGCTGCTGTCTTCTTTTTGGCTGCGGTTTTATTCTTGGCAGCTTTTTTCTTCGGTGCAGCCTTCTTTTTGGCAGGCTTGGCGTCTTCTTCGTCGGGATCGGCATACAGTTCGTCCCGGGTCACCTTATCCTCGGTCACTTCTGCAAGTTCGACGATGAAATCGACAATCTTTTCCTCGAACAAGGGTGCCCGAATTTGAGCCAAGAGTTGCGGATTCTGCATGTAGAGATCGTAAAACTGCTTTTCTTGTCCCGGATATTGAGACGCTTGTTGTGCCACAGCCCGTGTGATTTCCTCTTCGGTCACCTCAATATTGTTCATACGACCAATTTCGGCCATCAACAGACCGAGGCGGACACGGCGCTCTGCAATCGACTGGTATTCGGCCTTTGCTTCATCTTCAGTCTGACCTTCATCCTCGAAGGTCTTGTCCTGCTTTTCTAAATCCGATTTGACCTGAGACCAGATCTGCTCAAACTCTTGCTCCAGCATTTTCGGCGGAAGGTCAAAGTCGTACATCTCGTCCAACACGTCGAGCAGATTGCGTTTCATTTTCTCGCGAGACGCTTGGCCGAAATCGTGCTCGATACGGCCCTTCATCATCTCTTTCAACGCCGCCAGATCACCGAGACCCAGAGCTTTGGCCATATCGTCGTTGACTTCTGCCGCCTGCGGTTCGGCGACTTCTTTAACAGTGACCTCAAATTCGGCATCTTTACCGGCGAGCTCAGCCGAGGTGTAATCTTCCGGGAAGGTGACATTGACCTTGCGCTCTTCGCCGGTTTTGACGCCCATGAGCTGGTCTTCAAATCCCGGGATAAAGGTATTCGAGCCTAAGACCAACGGCGCATCTTCGGCCTTGCCGCCCTCAAATTCTTCGCCATCAATTCGGCCGACAAAATCGAGCATGAGCTGATCGCCCTCTTTGGCCTTCGCCGTCTTGCCTCTCGCCTTATAGGTTTTTTGCTGCTCGGCTAGCTTAGTCAGGGCTTCATCAACATCCGCATCGGAAACCTCGGCCACGGGTTTGACCAGCTTGACCTTTGACATATCGCCGGTCTCGAATTCCGGCATGACTTCAACGGCCATTTTGAAGGCGAGATCGGCTTTGCCTTCGACCACCTCCGGCAACTTGTCTTCATCAAAATTGATGTCCGGCTGTTGTGCGGGACGCAAATCCCGTTCTTTCAGCGCCAAGTTACTGACTTCTGTCACAGCCTCTTGGATGATGTCGCCCATCATCGATTTACCATAAGCCCGCTTAAGATGAGAGACAGGGACCTTGCCGGGCCGGAACCCTTTTAGATTGACGGTATTCTTAATCGACTCCAGATGCTGCATGAGGCGCTCATCGAGATCACCGGCAGGAATCACAATTTCAAATTCTCTCGACAGACCCTCGGATAGGGTTTCGTTGACTTGCATCTGAAGCAACCTATTCTTTTCGTAATGGACGTTTCAATTCATCGCACTGAGCGGGACGCCGATGGTGCGGGTGGAGGGACTCGAACCCCCACGGCAAAGCCACTGGTACCTAAAACCAGCGCGTCTACCAATTCCGCCACACCCGCCTTCGGCGCCAGCTTTCTTAGGCGGCGCTCTCTATACCACACGATCTCGCCGTGTCACCAGCCGAATGGCCGGTTTTGGTGAGATCCGCCGCAAAATCCGCCAAATACATCCCCGCTGGCGAATTCTGATTTAAACTCAGCGACTTGCGCCATGGCCCCCTGCCCTGTAATCCACTATGCAGCGCAAGATGCCGCTCGGCCGGGACCGCTCGGGGGCATATGTCTAAGACCACTTGCGACGAATGACAGGGGATGCGGCAAGGCCATCGATGCTCTTTAACTCACCAGAATATATTCTCTTATTCTTGCCGCTGGTCCTCTTGGTCTATTTCAGCCTGAACCACTTTCGGCTGATCGCCGCGGGCAAGGTTTGGCTGGTTCTCAGCTCGCTGTTCTTCTACTCCTATTGGAATCCGATCTATCTGCCCCTGATTGGGCTGTCCATCATCGTCAATTTCAGTCTGGGCCTCGCCATCCAGAACCAGCGGCAACGCATTACGCTGGGGGACCCTGACCATAAGCAAGAGATCCCGAAAAATATTCTGACCCTGGGCATTCTCTTTAATATCGGCCTCTTAGGCTACTTCAAATATGCGGACTTCTTTTTAGGCAGCATCAATTGGGTGACGGGAAGCGAACTTGAATTGCTGAAAATCACGCTGCCGCTGGCCATCAGCTTCTTCACATTTCAGCAAACCGCCTATTTGGTCGACGCCTATAAGAAGGGCATCAAAGAACGAGATTTCCTGAACTATTCGCTCTTCGTTACCTTCTTTCCGCAATTGATCGCCGGACCGATTGTGCACCACAAAGAGATGATGCCGCAGTTCAAGCAATTGCGGGCAAAGGTTCTCAACTTAGATAATGTGTCGATGGGCTTGGTGATCTTTGTCATCGGCCTGTTCAAGAAACTCATCATCGCCGACACATTTGCCATATGGGCCAATGCCGGCTTTGAGAGCCAACAGGCGCTGTCGTTGCTGGATGCATGGCAAGCGGCGATCGCCTTCACGTTCCAGCTCTACTTTGACTTTTCCGGTTATTCGGACATGGCGATTGGCGCGGCTTTACTGTTCAACATTCGCCTGCCCGTGAACTTTCGCTCCCCTTACAAGGCGGTCAACATCCAAGACTTTTGGAACCGTTGGCACATCACACTTTCCAACTGGCTTCGCGACTATCTTTTCGTGCCGCTCGGAGGATTCAAGCGATCCATCCCGCGTGTTTACATGGCGTTATTTTTGACCATGCTCTTCGGCGGGCTATGGCACGGAGCCGCTTGGACATTCGTTGTATTTGGGGCCATGCATGGCGCCGCTCTGGTCTTGCACAGACATTGGCGACGGAAAAAGATGCAGATGCCGGACCGCATGGGTTGGCTGATGAACATCTTATTCATCAATTTTTCGCTCGTCCTGTTTCGGTCAGATACGTTCGAGCGTGCTGTCGGCGTCTATCAAAGTATGTTCGGTGTCCATGGCGTCATATGGCCGGGCAGTGCGGCAACAGTCACACTTGCGGGTTTGCTGACCCAAGACCCTCTCAATACGGCCTTTCAAGGCTTGGAAATAATGTCACCCTTTTCCCTCCTTCATACGCTCATTTTTGCGGTCGTCGCCTTCAAAATGCCCAATGCCCTCGAAATCACAGGATATATCCCTTATAAAGGCGCCTTGCGTTTCCGGCGAAACCTGGCTTGGGCGTTAGCGATCGCAACCGGTGCATTTTTATGTTTGATGACTTTCCTCGGCGACGACAGACCGCAGGAATTCTTATACTACCAATTCTGAGGCGTATGATGAAACTCAGAACCGTATCCACCCCCTCTCGCAACACCAAGTCTATTGGTTTTATTGCCAGCATATTTGGTTGCCTCGGCCTGCTGCTCGCCGTCTATATCGGCGCCTTCTTTCTCCAATTTGGCGCTCCGGTCAGCTCTCTTTGGTGGATGCGAAATGTTCTCTACATCAAAGAAGACCTTGCTCAACAAGGTGACGGCGACCGCATTCTCATTATTTCCGGATCGAACAGCCTTTTGGGCATCGACAGTGCCCTGCTTGAAGAAGAGACCGGCCGGCCCGTTGTCAATCTGGCTCACAGCGGCCTATTGGGCATGCCCTATATGGTTTATCTGCTGGAAAAACACGTCAAACCTGGTGATACAATTGTCATGCCCTTGGAAGCGGACTTTTACGAAACACCGGTTCCTTTCTATACGGACTATGTGAACAATATCCTTGCTTGGGGCCAGGACCATTGGAACTCATTGTCCTTTTCGGAAAAAGCAACGGTCTTTCTCAAGACATCACCTTGGCGCATCCTCGAAGGCCTTCGCGCCAAAGCCTCCTCCGCGCCGATCAATCCGTTGAAGACCCTGACCCGCGAGGAGGTATTGCAAGGCATTCAAACGGCGTGGGCCGAGCCAAATTCAGAGTGGCCTGGTTATATCTATCAAAGCGTCAATCGGCACGGCGATATACTGGTGTCGCCGGACATACCGCAAACAGAACAGTTTAAAAGACAGTATAATTGGGGCCGGCCTTATTACACCAAAGTCAACGACAGTATCTCCGACGAGTTTGTGACCCAATACGCGCGAATTCAGGACCTCGCCAAAGAACGCAATGCGGATGTTTTCTTGACCTGGTCAGTTATGGCGAAGAACAGATTCTTCAATCTCGACAAGATGCCCCGACGGCGCAGACTACAGAAGTTTGTCGATCTTTTGGAAGAAGCCGATATTGAAATCCACTGCAACCCAATCCACTTCTATTTCGACCCACAGTTCTTTTTCGACACCATGCATCACCTCAACGCAAAAGGTGCGCAAATGCGGACCGAGAACCTCGCCGACTGCATGTTGTCGGAAGATGACAGCCGTCTTAACGGCAAAATTCCATTTGAGGCCGGCTTGGCCCATGTCAGATCTCAAGAGGAACTCGCGCGACAGGAACTGGGTTTGCCGGCGCCACAGCAATAATCAGACACCGACGCTTATGAGGTCTCCATGATGTGCTGAAAGACCTCAGGTACCACATGCGGCAAGTCTTCGGCGATCAGCCCGCGATCGAGCCAATTGCCGCACTCCCCGTGAATCCAAACACCGGCGCATGATGCCTCAAAAACCGGCATTCCCTGTGCCATTAATCCAGCAATAAAACCGGCGAGCACATCTCCCGAACCGGCGGTCGCCAACCATGGCGGCGCATTCGTGTTGACAACAACGCGGCCGCCCGGATCTGCAATGACGGTGTCCGCTCCCTTAAACACAACAACAGAGCCGGATTTTTGCGAAGCCAAACGGGCCGCGTCCACTTTTGAGCTTTGAGTTTTCAGTAGGCCCGGCCACAGCCGGTCAAATTCGCCGGTATGAGGCGTGAGAACCGTGCGATCGTGAAGGGATGAAAATAGCTGATGCGGATCGTCTTGGAAGGACGTCAGGGCATCGGCATCCAAAACAGTCGCTCGTTGCAAGGACAGAACATGAAGAACATTCTGGGCAGTGTCCTTTCCCACGCCCGCCCCCGGGCCGATGACAATAGCATTTTTGCGAATATCCGATGTCAGTTCCCGCAGTCCGGCCAGATCCTGAAAAGATCGCACCATGATCGATAAGAGCTGCGAGGCATTGATATGAAGCGCGTCCGCGGGACAAGCTACCGTCGCCAGACCGGCGCCGATACGCAGGGCCCCCATGGCGCTCATCCGGGCCGCCGCCGACGTTTCGGCGCCCCCGCTAATCACCAAAGCGTGGCCTTTGGTATATTTATGGTCGCTCAGTTGCGGCACCGGGAAACGATGCTGCCATAGAGCGATCGTGTTCTCCCAGACCTGCAAGTTCAATCCGTCGACGACGCTGTTGGGAATCCCGATGTCAATCACACGAATGTCGCCGCACAATTCCCGGGCCGGTAGCAAAGTGTGGCCGATCTTTTTCCGGCAGAACGTCACCGTCAGCTCGGCGGGGAGCGCATATCCCCATATCTGACCGCTATTGCCATCAACACCGCTTGGCACGTCCACCGCCACAAGCCCAGCGCCAGAGGTTTCCGCCGCTTTAAGAGTCTCCAACACAACACCATCAATCGGGCGGCTCAGACCCGCGCCAAAAACCGCATCGACAATCACATCCGTATTGGTCGTCAAATCCGGCGACAAAGCCTCGATACCGCCGTCCCACCGCGCGGCCATGAGCGCGGCATCCCCGCTCAGCTTGGTCGGATCGCCCAGCAGGCCCAAACGCACTTGCCACCCTTTTGCCTTAAGATGTCGTGCAATGACAAAACCGTCCCCGCCATTATTGCCGGGACCACACAAAATGGACACTCTGCCGGCGGGCCAAAACTCTTGAATCGCTTCGGCGCATCCTCGACCGGCATTCCGCATCAATTCTTCACCGCTCAGTATCGACTTCATGGTGGCGCGGTCGGCGTCATACATTTGTTCAACTGTAAAGAGTTCGTCAGTCATCAAAATATTTTCTTGATACAAACTATCTCACGTGAGCCATTTTTCAGTACACTCTATCGTATCGCGATCACACACCATCTGTCCAAGTGGACAGAGCATTCAAAGCACTCTCTAGACGTTCATCACTCTTACAAAAACAAAAGCGTACAAAGTCCTGAGGCGCAGGCGCCTCTGGGCCATAAAATGGTGACAAAGGGATCAAGGCGACACCTGCCTCTGCAATCAGTTTTTTGCAAAACTCAAGATCGCTTTGGCCGCGGGAAAACGAAGAGATATCGGCCACAAGGAAGTAGGTGCCGTCACAAGGCAGCGTTTGCCAACCGATTTCCTGCAAGCCGTCCGCCAGACTCTGCCGGCCTCGCGCCATCTCCTGGGCAAGAGAGTCAAAATACGATTCCTCTTTCTTGAGCCCTTGCGCCACGGCCAGCTGCAGATTGGGGGGCGTGGTGAAGGTCAAAAATTGATGCGCTTTGGCAACCGGCTCAAGCAGCTCCGCGCATGCCGTGATATAGCCGACTTTCCAACCGGTCAGAGAAAAGCTTTTGCCCGCCGACCCAATCTTGAGGCATCTTTTCTCCAGGCCGGGCAACGTGATCATTGGAATGAACGTGGCCGGGGCAAACACCAAATGCTCATAAACTTCATCACAAACAACGTAAGTATCAAAGGTTTCGACCAACTCGGCTAGAGTCTCTAATTCATCGCGGGTAAAGACCTTGCCGATCGGATTCATCGGGTTATTGAGAACCAGGGCTTTGGTGTGCGGGCTGAAAGCCTCCCGCAACTCTTTTATCGGTAGCGACCAATGGGGCGGCTGCAAGCGGACCGGCTTCGCGATGGCGCCCATCGCTTCGACAATCGGCCGATAGCAATCATAGACCGGTTCAATAAGGACCACTTCATCTCCCGGATTGAGTAAACCCATAAGGCTGGCGGTCAACGCTTCCGTTGCACCGGACGTGACCAAAACGTCCGTCTGCCAATCCGCCTCTATGCCGTAAAATCGACGATCATGATCGGCCACCGCTTGCCTCAGTTCGGGCAAACCCAACATGGGCGGATATTGATTGGGTCCTTCCATCGCATGTCGCGCCGCAGTCTCTCGAATGTCCGCCGGCCCGTCAGTATCGGGGAAGCCCTGCCCGAGATTGACGGCTTTATGCTCGACAGCAAGCGCAGAGATGACGGAGAAGATTGTCGTTGGTTGGGCGGATAAGACCGCGTTGGCTGATTTCACTGATAACTCCTCACTCTTTAGTGGCCGCCATGAAGCACAGAATTTAAGCACCGGACGACGACTCGCCCATAACAGACAAGCAGACCGGCGACTATTGCTCACAGTTCGCGCACCTTGCCTATTTTTTAGGCAAAACACTCGCTCTGTTTGCCCGGAACGTGAACTCCTATCAAAAAATCACCGGAAAAGCAGGCTTTTTTGAGTGGTTAACGATTGGCACGAGTTCTGCTTATGGATATACCAAAGGTGCTTGTTTACGCGCCACCATCAAACCTGCGGATTAGTGCGGATATGAAAAAAATTGAGGCGATAATCAAGCCGTTCAAGCTCGATGAAGTCAAAGAGGCTCTACAAGAAGTCGGACTCCAGGGCATCACCGTTGTCGAAGCCAAAGGATTTGGCCGACAAAAAGGACATACGGAACTGTATCGAGGCGCCGAGTATGTGGTCGATTTTTTGCCCAAGCTCAAACTCGAAATTGTTTTGGCTGATGACCAGTTAGAGGGTGCTCTTGAGGCGATACAACAAGCCGCACAAACAGGCCGAATTGGAGACGGGAAGATCTTTGTCACCGATGTCCAAGAAGCCATACGCATAAGAACCGGGGAAACCGGTCGTGACGCGATTTAAAGCGTTGGGAATTTGGGAGTGATTGGAAAGACAATAAAAAACTCATCTTTCTAGATGCCGCGAGGCCGGCAAACAGCCTCATTCGAAGTGCCCCAAAAGCACTTCGGCAATTCGACAGCCGCCCAGGCGGCTTTTTATCTTTCGTGAAAAACAGGAATGAAACCTATGGCTGACGCAAAAAGTGTTTTGCAAACGATCAAAGAGAAAGACGTAAAATACGTCGATCTGCGCTTCACCGACCCTCGCGGCAAATGGCAACACGTGTCATTTGATGCAGACTTGATCGACGAAGATTTCTTCGTCGATGGCACCATGTTTGACGGCTCGTCCATCTCAGGCTGGAAAGCGATCAATGAATCGGACATGACCTTGATCCCCGACCCGTCAACGGCGGTAATGGATCCTTTTGCCGCTCAAAACACACTGATCTTGGTGTGCGACATTCACGAACCGTCGACCGGTGAACCTTATAGCCGCGACCCGCGGTCAATTGCGAAGAAGGCCGAAGCTTACCTGCTGCAAACAGGTATCGGTGACCGCGCCACATTCGGACCGGAAGCCGAGTTCTTCATTTTTGACGATGTGCGCTTTGAAACCTCACAAAACCGTACCGCTTTCGAAATCGACTCCACAGAAGGCCCTTACAATACGGGCACAATGTATGAGATCGGCAACCTGGCGCATAGACCGCGCGCAAAAGGCGGCTATTTCCCCGTACCGCCGATCGACAGCGGACAAGATATCCGCTCCGAAATGTTGACGGTCATGAAAGAGATGGGTGTCGAAACTGAAAAGCACCATCACGAAGTGGCACCGTCACAGCACGAGCTGGGCATCAAGTTCAACACACTAACATCCATAGCCGACCATCTGCAGATCTATAAATACTGCACCCATATGGTCGCGCACGCTTACGGTAAAACAGCAACCTTCATGCCCAAGCCCGTTTACGAAGACAACGGATCCGGCATGCATTGTCACCAATCCATCTGGAAAGGCGACACGCCGCTCTTTGCCGGTTCGGAATATGCCGATCTGTCGGAAATGTGCCTGCACTATATCGGCGGCATCATTCGCCATGCGAAGGCTATCAATGCTTTCACCAACCCCAGCACCAACAGCTACAAGCGTTTGGTCCCAGGTTTTGAGGCTCCGGTCCTGCTGGCCTATTCGGCGCGCAACCGTTCCGCCTCTTGCCGGATTCCTTTTGCACCCTCGCCGAAAGGCAAGCGTGTTGAAGTTCGCTTCCCGGATCCGACAGCCAATCCTTATCTTGCTTTCTCAGCCATGCTCATGGCCGGCATTGACGGGATTGAAAACAAGATTCACCCGGGCGATCCCATGGACAAAGACCTTTACGATCTGCCGCCGGAAGAATTGGCTGACGTTCCCCAGGTTTGCGGCAGCTTGAGAGAAGCCTTGGAAGCACTCGATGCTGACCGGGCCTTCTTGACCAAAGGTAACGTGTTCAACGACGACCAGATCGATGCCTATCTCGAATTGAAATGGGATGAAGTCTATCGCTTCGAACAAACACCGCATCCTGTTGAATTCGACATGTATTACAGCGTCTAATTCAGACCAAAAACGAATAGAGGGCCGGAGCGCTTGCTCCGGCCCTTTTTCTTTGCCTAAACTGAGCACGGTAAAACAGCAAGATCCAAAACATGCCCCTTATTCCATCAAGAGAATTGGTCCAAAGAGCCGAGCGCGAAATCGAAACGTGGAGCGCTCCGCGCTCTATCGAGCAACTGGATAACGACGAGGTTCAATTCGTCGACATCCGGGACATTCGGGAACTTCAAAAGCTGGGCACCATTCCGGGGGCCTTTCATGCCCCGCGCGGCATGCTGGAATTTTGGGTCGACCCGGACAGCCCCTATGCCAAAACGATTTTTCAGAGCGACAAGACATTTCTGTTGTTTTGCGGCAGTGGTTGGCGCTCGGCTTTAGCCGCCAAGTCGCTTCAGGATATGGGCTTTAAAAATGTCGCCCATATCGGCGGCGGTTTTAGCGCCTGGACAGAAGCCGGCGGTGCAGTTGAAAAAAGCTGATCAGACACTCAACTTCGTTCACGCTGCATAGAACCGTTCCAATCTTCCGCCGAAATACTTGTGAAAACTCATTCAATTCTTACATAAACTCCGCTTACGGAGTTTTCAACTAAACCAACAAAAACCCCAGTAATTAACAAGCGGTTGTGAAGTGTTAACAGGCCTGCTTTTTCCATCAAATTGCAATTGACAAGGGCATATTGCAGGCATACGCTTTTCATACTCATCGAAGAGACAGGAGGATAAAAATTGACTCCACCGACACATGAGTCGGATGAAAATTTGAACTTTTTGATGTTAAAGCCCGGCTTCTGCAAATCGGGCGGTGCGCGACAGGCACCCATATAGCAGCCCTGCCGAGAAAGCGTTTATCGCATGGGAGCGGCAGGGTTGTTGCGCGATTTTTTCCTACATAGATCCTTGTTTCGAATTCAGCCCCCTTTAAATTTGGCGAATCTACGCTAAGTATAGAGTCTGTCGATTCCCTACTCTTTGAAACGAATATGGCGCGCAAAAAGGCAGCAGCAAAAAAAGACCTGTTTACATCCTCAAAGTCGGATAAGGCCTCGAAAGCCTATACCGCAAAAGACATTGAGGTCTTGGAGGGCTTAGAGCCTGTCCGTAAGCGGCCGGGCATGTATATCGGGGGTACAGACGAACGGGCAGCGCATCATTTGTTCGCCGAGGTTCTCGACAATTCCATGGATGAGGCCGTCGCCGGCCACGCGACTTGGATTGAGATTGACGTTGCCAAAGACGGTTTTGTCACCGTTTCGGACAATGGCCGGGGCATCCCGGTTGATCCTCATCCCAAATTCAAAACCAAATCCGCTCTCGAAGTCATTCTCACCACGCTCCATTCAGGCGGCAAATTTTCCGGGAAGGCCTATGAGACTTCGGGCGGCCTGCATGGTGTGGGTATTTCGGTCGTCAACGCATTGTCGGATACGCTGGATGTCGAAGTTGCGAGAGACCGGCAGCTCTATACGCAGACCTATGCCCGCGGCAAACCAAAGGGAAAACTCAAGAAGGCGGGTAAGGTTCATAATCGGCGCGGCACGCTGATCCGTTTTCGACCGGACGACCAGATCTTTGGGTCGGATTCAAAATTGAAGCCCGCGCGTTTGCACCGCATGGCACGGTCAAAAGCTTACCTGTTCGGCGGTGTGGAGATCCGTTGGTCCTGTGCACCAGAGCTGATTACCGGCAAAGACACGACGCCGACCAAGGATGTTTTCCACTTCCCCGGCGGTCTATCTGATTTTCTTAAAGTGCAGATCGAAGAACGCAAGACGGTGACCGCAGAGCCTTTTGCCGGTGAAGTCAAAAGAGAGAACGGCAGCGGTGGCACGGTCGCCTGGGCCGTCACATGGGTGCCCGGCGGTGTCGCCGGAGGCGCTGATGGATTCCTCAACTCCTATTGCAATACGATCTTCACCGCAGATGGCGGCACCCACGAAAGCGGCTTCCGGACCGCATTGACAAAAGGGCTCAAAGCTTACGGCGAATTAGCCGGTGTCAAAAAGACCTCTCAGATTACGGCTGACGATGTGATCAGTACCTCTGCCGCCATGCTGTCGGTCTTCATTCCCAATCCGGAGTTTCAAGGACAAACCAAAGAAAAGCTCTCAACACCGGACGCTGCCAAGTTGGTGGAATCTGCCGTACGGGATCATTTTGAGCACTGGCTCACGGCCTCACCCGCCGAGTCCAACAAATTGCTGCAATGGGTAATCGACAGAGCCGATGAACGCATCCGGCGGCGCCAGGAGAAAGAGGTTAGCCGGAAGGCCGCCACACGAAAGCTACGTCTGCCTGGAAAGCTCGCCGATTGTTCCCGCAACACGTCGGAAGGCACGGAACTGTTTTTGGTAGAGGGCGATTCAGCGGGCGGCTCAGCCAAACAAGCCCGGTTGCGCGAGACACAAGCCATTCTGCCGCTCAGAGGAAAGATCTTGAATGTCGCGAGTGCCGGCAAAGATAAACTGAGCGCCAACCAAGAACTTTCAGACCTCATTCAAGCCTTGGGGTGTGGCATCGGAGACCGGTATGATGAGAGCGCGCTGCGTTATGAGCGCATCATTATTATGACCGATGCAGACGTAGACGGCGCGCACATTGCCTCTTTGCTGATCACTTTCTTTTACCGCTCGACGCCAGAATTGATTGAAGCAGGACATTTGTATTTGGCGGTTCCCCCGCTCTACCGACTGGCCCGCGGCGGCAAGACACTTTACGCCCGCGACGATCCTCACAAAGATGAACTGCTGGAGAAGGAATTCAACGGCAACGGCAAAGTCGACGTCAGCCGGTTTAAGGGATTGGGTGAGATGATGCCCGCGCAACTTAAGGAAACCACGATGCTGCCCGGCAAAAGAACGTTGCTTCGGGTGACATTGCCGGATGACAAGAAAGAAAAGTCCAGCACATCGAGCCTGGTGGAACAATTGATGGGGCGGAAGCCGGAGCTCAGATTTCGCTATATTCAGGAGAACGCCACCTTTGTTAAGAATTTGGATGTGTGATTTCGGCGCAAGTGTGTCCCCAACACATCACTTAACCATTGGTTTTTCTTGACATTCTGCCAAGGATAAATATGTTGCGCCGCAATATGTGAATCGCACGGCCCGAAGGGGCGGTGGACACATGCGAAAACCCAGCGACGACGAGCGCGGCGCGGCACATTCGCAAAAGAGACGGCGCCTAACAATTATGCGTCAGACCCAAGATGTCCCGGCACAGATGAAACCGATCGCCGGGTGATATGACGAATATCAAACGGTAAGGTATTTCATGAGTTTCGATCATCTGGGCTTAAGCCCTGCAATCCTCATGGCCATTAAGGCCACGGGGTACTCCACCCCTACTCCCATTCAAGAACAAGCCATTCCGGCCGCTATCGAAGGCCGCGACATTCTTGGCATCGCCCAAACAGGCACAGGCAAGACAGCGTCTTTTACCCTGCCTATGATTGAGCGCTTATCGCGCGGGCGCGCTAAAGCGAGGATGCCACGTTCATTGATTTTGGAGCCGACCCGCGAACTTGCGGCCCAGGTTGCCGAAAACTTTGAGACCTATGGCCAGAATCACAAACTGTCGATGGCCCTCCTCATCGGCGGCGTTTCGTTCGATGAACAGGAACGAAAGCTGGATCGAGGTGTTGATGTTCTCATCGCCACCCCTGGTCGATTGATTGACCATTTCGAGCGCGGAAAAGTGATGCTGAACGGCGTACAAATTCTCGTGGTCGATGAAGCCGATCGCATGCTGGATATGGGATTCATTCCCGACATTGAACGCATTGTGAAGATGACGCCTTTCACGCGCCAGACCTTGTTTTTCTCGGCGACAATGCCCAAAGAGATTCAACACTTGACGGATCAGTTCCTCCAAAACCCCAAACGGGTGGAAGTCGCGCGTCCGTCGTCAACAACCGAAACGGTTGAACAATCCTTGGCAAAGGTTTCGAATGAGCCAAAAGCCAAACGAGAAAGTCTCCGCAAACTCATCGCTGATCTCGATATCAAGAATGCCATCGTGTTTTGCAATCGAAAGCGCGACGTCTCAATCGTTGCGCGCTCACTCAGCAAGCACGGCTTCAATGCCGCTCCCTTGCACGGAGATTTGGCACAATCCATTCGCATGGAAACATTGGCCAAGTTTCGGGACGGCGAGATCCAGCTTTTGGTTGCCAGCGACGTTGCCGCCCGGGGGCTCGACATTCCGGAAGTCTCCCATGTGTTCAACTACGACGTCCCGACACACGCTGAAGACTATGTTCACCGCATCGGCCGCACCGGCAGAGCCGGACGCGAAGGTGCCGCGATCACTTTGGTGACCCGGCAAGACAACAAATATCTAGGCGCCATTGAGCAGTTGATTAACAAGCAAATCAGCGTCCGGAAAACGGATGAATTGCCTGCGCAAGATGAACCGCAAAAACCCCGCGGAAAGTCGGGTAAAGCCGCTTCTCAAGATGACAACACCAAACAAGGCACTAAGCGGCGCCGGCAGGATAAGGCCAAAGGCAAGAATCAAGGCGGCAAAGAGCCCAACGGCAAGACTGTGGGCTTGGGTGATCACGTTCCGGCCTTTTTACTCAAACCGGTGGTCCTCAACTCAAAAGTTGCTTAACCAAAAGCCTATTGCAACTTTAGGTTCCTCAGTCATCTGGGTTTGTTGAGTTTTTGGACCCCGTATTTACACCCCCTTCCTGACCACACGGTATTGGGGCAAAATCCCCGAAATCGCGCGGATTCTTGCGTGTATTTTCGCACGGGGTTTACTTTCTGTTTTTGTTTTGACCGTAGTTTGCGGTGAATAAGGAAGTTAACTCTGGGGGAGTATTACCCGTGGCAACGGCCCATAATTTTGACGAATCTCATTCATTTGCATCAAAGGCCATCGCTTTGATGGCAAAGCACAATATTTCTGCCGCACCAAATAATTTTGAAGTCTGGTACGCTTATTCGACCGGTTGTAATCAAGAGCTAAACCAAAAAATTGACCGAGCAATCTCTGAGAACAAGATCAACGATCAGCTCTGTCTGCAGCTCTATAAAACCGATCTGAACACCACGGAGAAGATGTCCGATTCCGTCAAGGATGTCGGCGATCGCATGGAAGTTGAGATGGACGATGTGATCGCGCGTCTCAATGAAGCTATGCAACAGACTTCCGCCTATGGAGACACCTTGCAATTGGCGTCCGGTCAGCTGGACAAAGAATCTTCCGGTGCGAATGTTAAAGTCATGATCGAGAACCTAGTGACGGCCACGCGCCATATGGAGCAACGCAGCAAGCAGCTAGAAACCCGCTTGGAACAGACCGCCAACAAGGTACGTACGCTTCAAAACAATTTGGAAGAGATTCGTGTCGAAGCATCGACGGATCAGCTGACGAAATTGCCTAATCGCAAGGCTTTTGACGAGAAGTTGGATTTTGAAACGAAAAATGCCGCCCGAAGTGGCAATCCTCTGACTCTCTTGTTCACTGACATTGATCACTTCAAGAAATTTAATGACACATGGGGGCATCAGACTGGAGACACCGTATTGCGGCTTGTCTCTGTCTGCCTGGATCAGAACGTTACCGATCCGCAAATGGCGGCCCGGTTTGGAGGCGAAGAATTTGCTGTCGTATTACCCAATACAACCTTAGACGACAGCAAAAAGATTGCGGAAAACATCCGTGAGGTTGTCGCCAAGAAAAAGCTTCAGCGCAAATCAACGGGCGAAGATCTAGGCCATATCACCATTTCAATCGGTGTGGCCCAGTTCAATCCTGGAGAGCCAATTGCAGATTTTGTTCACAGAGCCGATGCCTGTCTCTATGCTGCAAAGAGAGCCGGCCGCAATCGCGTTGTGGCTGAAAACGATCCCAACATCGATATCGAAGCAAGCCTAGAGCAAGGCGCCGCTTAGGGCTTAAGAAAATCAAAAAACAAAGATTGGCCTTGTGAGCGAATATGCCCGGCCGAACTACCGTTGAAATGCGCCGGCAGGATCAAAACATCCTGATCGGCCAAACGGTCCACGAAGCCGCTGCGCGTTTCCGAGGCCAGCACCTTGTCGTAACAAAAGTTCGTAAACCAGTGTGGGCAAACTGTTTGGACCGCATGGTGCATGACGTCGCCGGAGAATATTCCTTGCCGTCCGCCCGAATTGGCATGGATAACTGTGTTTCCCGGTGAATGGCCGGGCATTTCTTCCAACCAGATCCCGTCTTCAAGGGCAAAATCCGTCTTCACCAATTGCGCCTGCCCCGCCTCCATAACCGGCAGGACTGAATCGTAATAAGAGCTCTCCTGCCAAGGGCCATCCGGTGCCGCTTTGGCTTGTTGCTCCCAATGCAGATATTCCTTATCGGCAAACACATAGGTCGCTTTTGGAAAAGTCGGTTTCCACTCTCCATTCACCAGCTGCGTGTTCCATCCGACGTGATCTGCGTGCATATGGGTGCACATCACGTAATCAATATCCTCAACCGTTAAACCGAGCGCCGCAAGATTTGCCAGATAATCGGTCTGCGCCATATGAAACCCGGGATTGTCGCCCCGCTGCTTGTGGTTGCCAATGCAAGAGTCGATTAAAATATTGTTCGTCGGTGTTTGCACAACAAAACTATGGAAGCTCAAAAACGGCATTCGGGTGGCGAGATCTAATTGATCCGGCGCTAACCAATGGGCGTTGGTTTCGAAAACCTCCCAATCATGGCTTTCAAAAACCATGTCCATCGGCACTTTCAGTTGCTGATCCATGACCTTGTGAATCTGAAAATCGCCTAATTGGATTGTGCTCACGCTCTATCTCCCGTCCCGATCGGTTAGGATATCACGATCGCCGCTTTTGCGCCCGCCCGCGTTTAAGCCGGCTTGATATGGCCACGTTGAGAGATTTGCGTGCCCAATCAGCAAGCTCTTCCGGGTCGTCATAAAGACGCTCAGGCATCTCATAGTAAGACATAGAAGACCGCTTCCCCTCTCGACCGTAAGTGAAAGGTTGGCTGCCCTCTCCTTCAAATTCGGCAATGTTTGATTCATCGGCCTTTAGGTAGATTGTTTCCCGCGCAATCAAGCCAAACATGACATCGCCATCTTCCAAGGGGGCAAAGACACCGGCACCCCCGAACATGGACCTGACATGAACAGGCCCAACGCACGAGAACAGTTCGGCGACAAATTCCTTATATTGTTTGCTGACCGCCATTATCCAAGACCGTGTGGGCGGGTCACAACGAATATCAGCTTACGATGGCGGGTTTGATGGTCACGGATTCGCCGCAGCCACAGGCGTCTGTTTGATTAGGATTGTTGAAGACGAAGCCCGACTTCAGCTTTTCGACTTCATAGTCCATTTCAGTCCCGATCAGGAATAGAATGGCTTTTGGATCAATAAAGATGGTCACATCTTTATCTTCCACGACCTCATCCAGCGGCTCTTGCTCTTCCACATAGTCCAATGTGTAAGCCATGCCGGCACAACCCGCATTCTTGACGCCCAAGCGAACGCCGATGAAGCGACTTTCTGCATCCTGCATAATGTCCTTTATCCGGACAGCCGCAGCGTCGGTCAATGTTATGGCTTTTGGTCTTTCGCGTACGGACACCATATATAAACACCCTAAAAGATATTAAGTTCGAGTTTGGCTTCATCGGACATCATAGAGATATCCCATGGCGGATCGAATGTCAGGTTGACCGCAACCCCCCGTACACCTTCGACGGTGCTCGCGGCGTTTTCCACCCAGCCGGGCATTTCCCCGGCAACAGGACATCCAGGCGCCGTTAATGTCATATCGATATTCACGTCACGATCATCATTGATGTCGATCTTATAGATCAAACCGAGCTCATAAATATCCACCGGAATTTCCGGATCATAGACCGATTTCATCGCGGAAATAAGATCCCGCGTCAGACGCTCAAGCTCCTCTTCGGGGATAGCGCTCTCGGACGTCACGACTTGGTCCGGCAAAGCGGTTTCCGTGTTGGGCTTTTCCTGTGTCGACTGCTCTTCCATATTCCTAACCTAAAAACTCTTTTGCTTTTTTCAAGGCACTAACAAGCCGGTCTACGTCCTCGTGCGTGTTGTAGAGGGCAAATGAGGCTCTTGCAGTTGCGGTGACGCCTAATCGCTCCATTAAGGGTTGGGCACAATGATGCCCTGCCCGGATGGCAACACCGGAGCGATCGATAATGGTGCTGAGATCGTGCGGGTGAATGCCCTCAAGCGCGAAAGATAAAATGCTGCCCTTCCTAGGGGAATCTCCAAAGATCTTGAGCGAGTTAATCTCACGCAAAGAATCCGTCGCATAGTCGCGCAGAGCATTCTCGTGACGAAGCACCGCATCGCGATCAAGAGACATCATAAACTCTAGAGCGGCGCCGAGTCCTATCGCCTCGGCGATGGGCGGCGTACCGGCCTCAAACTTATGGGGTGGCTCCGCATAGGTCACATTTTCTTTGGTCACCTCTCCAATCATCTCGCCGCCGCCTCGATAGGGCCGCATATGCCGGAGGTGCTCGGACTTAGCATAAAGAACACCTATTCCCGTCGGCCCATAAACCTTGTGGCCGGAAAAAACATAGAAGTCGACGTCCAAGTCTTGCACATCAACGGGCAAATGAACGGCCCCCTGACAGCCATCCAGCAGCACAGGCACACCTTTTTCATGCGCCAAGCGAACTATTTCCTTCGCGGGTGTCAGAATACCGAGCGCATTAGACATATGGGTCAAAGCAACGAGCTTGGTCCGATCCGAGAAAAGGTCTTCATACTGGTCGAGTTGCAACTCACCGGTCTCGGATATATCGACCCACTTCAAGACAATGCCTTTGCGCTCGCGCAAATAATGCCACGGCACAATATTCGAATGATGCTCTAAGACTGAAAGAATAATCTCATCGCCGGCCACAAGGTCGGCCCCGAAACTATCTGCAACCAAGTTAATGGCGTCCGTGGCCCCACTTGTAAAAACGATTTCATTTTCCGTTGGCGCATTCAGAAAACGCCGCGCACTCAATCGGGCCTCTTCGAATTTGGTCGTCGCTTCATTACTCAAATAGTGAAGTCCGCGATGGACATTTGCATATTCGTTCGAGAAGACTTCATTCACCGCATCCAAGACCACGCGTGGTTTCTGTGCAGATGCAGCACTGTCCAAATAGACTAACGGTTTGCCATAGACTTTGCGGGACAGAATGGGGAATTCATCACGCACCTGCGAGACGTCAAATTCCGTCATCTCCTTGTCCTGCAATGTCGCGCTTTGGCTCACAGATCTTCTCCTTGCGCAAACCGAGCATGCTCACTAAGCCAGTTCCCGATTACGCCTTTAAGCGGCTCCTTGAGTTCATCTGCGGTAATCTCGTCGACGGCCTCGTCGAGGAAACCCTCAATCAGAAGCGCTTTGGCTTCTCCTTCCGGGATTCCGCGAGAACGCAGATAAAATATGGCATTCTCGTCCAGTTCACCGGCGGTCGCGCCGTGAGAGCATTTCACATCGTCAGCAAAAATCTCTAGTTCGGGCTTGGCATCAACCTCAGCTTTTTCGGATAAGAGAATTGCCCGACTCATCTGGTAGCCGTCGGTTTTCTGTGCATCCTGATGCACGACAATCTTGCCTTGGAAAACACCCTTTGCCTTGCCGTCCAATACGCCTCGCACCACTTCTCGGCTGGTACAGTTTGGAACAGCATGTTCAATCACTGTCGTCATATCGCTTGCTTGGTCGCCTTCTCCGACATAGGCACCGCTAAATCCAAAATGACCTGCCTCACCAGCCAAAACCGCGTGTAGATCTGTCCTGGCCCGGTCTGAGCCGGCATGCAAACAGAAGCATTCGAGACTTGCGCCGGACCCAACCTCCGCGAATGTCGTTCCAAGATGCATTGCTGTTTCAGATTGACGCTGAATCTTGTAATGCCGCAACTGTGCGTCGTCTTGGACCACTATCTCTGACGTAAAGCCCGAATAGTGATCTTCCGCTCCCGCCGAAAGGTGCTCTTCGACGATGGACGCATCGGAGTCCGTCCCGGCCACGATGAGGCTTCGAACGTGTTGATGAGCCCGATTTTGCGTCGACACGGAAATGACATGCAACGGGGCTGACAGTTTAACGCCCGGATCGATCCTCACGGCAATGAAGCCGGTCATAAAGATATTGTCAAAGGCGGCCATCGCCCTAGGTGACCTGGCTTCAAGTCTGCCGAAATGCTCACCAAACCAATCAGACGTCGGCTCATCCAGCAGACTGACCACGGTCAGTCCTGAGACATTTTGATAACTCGACAGTGCGTCTGACAATTTGCCGTCGACAAAAACAATCCGGATACCCTCTAAAGGTACGATGGATTGGAGGACATCAGATGAGACCTCCAAACCGGGTTCACTAATGCCGAGGGACTTGCGCATAACCGCACGCCAATCGGTATACTTCCATTCTTCAATGCGGCGATGGGGAAAGCCGAGTGCCTGAAAGGCTGAAAGAGCCGACGAGCGCAATTGTGTCAACCAGGGTGGTTCCTGATCGACGCGGCTAGCAATAAAGGTCTCCGCTTGCTCAATAAACGGCTGCTCTATATCGCCGGCCTGGGCCACCAATTTGGGCCTCGGCGCATCGCCACCCGTCAGCTGCTTGGATTCTACCGTCATTCTTATGCCGCATCCGCAATTATGGCGTCGTAGCCGTTCTTTTCCAACTCAAGTGCTAAATCTTTGTCACCTGACTTCACAATCTTGCCGCCGGCAAGCACATGAACGCGGTCCGGGACAATATAATCCAACAAGCGCTGGTAATGGGTGATCACCAACATAGACCGCTCGGGCGAGCGAAGAGCATTCACGCCCTGTGCAACCACCTTCAAAGCATCAATATCGAGACCTGAATCGGTTTCATCTAAAACCGCCATAGTCGGCTCAAGCAGCGCCATCTGCAAAATTTCGTTCCGCTTTTTCTCACCGCCGGAAAATCCGACATTGAGAGGCCGCTTCAACATTTCATTAGAAACATTGAGCAGTTTTGCTTTCTCGCGCGCCAGTTTCAGAAAGCTTGGCGCATCCAGTTCAGATTCCCCGCGAGCTTTGCGCTGCGCATTTAAAGCAGTGCGTAAAAAGGTCATGGTTGCGACGCCGGGAATCTCCAAGGGATATTGAAATCCGAGAAACAGACCGGCCGCTGCTCGCTCTTCAGGATCCAGTTCGGAAATATCCTGTCCTTTATATTGAATACTTCCGCCGGTGATCTCGTATCCTTCGCGACCGGCAAGTACGTAAGAGAGCGTACTCTTGCCGGACCCATTCGGTCCCATGATGGCGTGAACTTCGCCCGCAGGCAGTTGAATTGAGAGACCCGTCAGAATCTCTTTACCGCCAACTTCCACTTTCAAATCTTGTACGTTTAACAAATCACTCATGGTCGTTACCCCACGCTGCCTTCCAAACTAATGCTGACAAGTTTCTGTGCCTCGACAGCAAACTCCATCGGCAGTTGTTGCAATACATCCTTACAGAACCCGTTCACCAGAAGGGCGACGGCTTCTTCTTCGTCTAATCCGCGTTGACGGCAGTAGAACAACTGATCGTCGCTGAGCTTAGATGTGGTTGCCTCATGCTCAATCTGCGCCGTGCGGTTCTTGGCTTCAATGTAGGGAACGGTATGTGCGCCGCACCTGTCACCAATCAAAAGTGAATCACATTGTGTGTAATTCCGGGCATTGTCTGCTTTCGGATTCACGCGAACCAAACCACGATATGTGCTCTGCGCCTGCCCGGCGGAAATGCCCTTTGAAATAATCCTGCTGCTTGTATTCTTGCCGAGGTGAACCATTTTGGTGCCCGTATCGGCTTGCTGGAAGTTGTTTGTAATCGCAATCGAGTAAAATTCACCCACCGTATTGTCACCGCGTAGGATGCAACTGGGGTACTTCCATGTTATTGCCGAACCCGTTTCGACTTGCGTCCAAGAAATCTTGGCATTGTCTTCGCGGCAATCGCCCCGCTTGGTGACAAAGTTATAAATTCCGCCCTGGCCATTCTCGTCGCCCGGATACCAGTTTTGAACGGTCGAGTATTTAATCTCGGCGTCTTCCAACGCGATCAGCTCAACGACAGCTGCGTGCAACTGATGCTCATCTCTTTGAGGCGCCGTGCAGCCTTCGAGATAGCTCACGTAGGAGCCTTTATCGGCAATGATCAGCGTGCGCTCAAATTGACCTGTCTCAGCCTCATTGATGCGGAAATAGGTGCTGAGCTCCATCGGGCAGCGAACACCCGGTGGAATATAGACAAACGACCCATCACTGAAGACGGCGGAATTCAATGTCGCATAAAAATTATCCGAGACAGGCACGACGGATCCCAGATATTTACGAACCAATTCAGGATGGGTTTGTAGAGCTTCAGATATCGGGCAAAAAATGACGCCGGCTTCCGCCAATTTTTCCTTAAATGTGGTGACGACCGACACGGAATCAAACACCGCATCGACGGCCACATTCTTAACGCCCGCAAGCCATTCCTGCTCCTTGAGAGGGATCCCCAGCTTTTCATAGGTTTTGAGTAGCTCGGGATCGACGTCATCCAAACTGTCCGGACGATCTTCGTCTGATTTTGGTTCCGAATAATAATAAGCGTCCTGAAAATCAATCGCTGGGTAAGACAGTTTGCCCCATTTCGGCTCTTCCTGCGCCAACCATCTCTGGTAGGCATCAAGGCGCCATTCCAACATCCACTCAGGCTCGTTCTTCTTAGCGGAAATAAAACGGATCGTGTCTTCGTTCAAACCTTTCGGCGCCTTCTCGCTCGCGACGTTTGTCACAAAGCCGTACTTGTACTTTTCAGCAAGCGGCGAAATGTCTTCGATATTTTCTTCTGTGGATGCCATTAATTCTTACTTTCTAAAACTCTATGAGGCCGCTTTCATTTGTCTTTTGCTGATGATTTCATAGTGCCCATTCCAGGCCTCTACAAACTGATCAATATCATCTTGAGTGCTGTTCCAGCCTAGGCTGACTCTGATGGCGCTTGAGGCGAGAGACTCCTCCACGCCCATTGCAGTGAGTACGTGGCTAGACGAGACTTTGCCGGACGAACAGGCTGAACCGGCACTGATCGACACGCCCGCCAGATCCATCGCCATCACTTGTGTTTCGGCCTGCAAACCTTCAACGGCAAAACACGAGGTATTTGAAAGCCGCATTTCAGCCTGGCCGAAGAACCGCGCGACAGGCGCAATAACGCCAATTCTTTGCTCCAACTCATCGCGGAGTGTTGATGTCTCCAGTAAACCTTCTTGCAAAACCAATTCTGCAGCCGCACCGAAACCAACAATGCCTGGCAGGTTTTCCGTTCCGGCCCGGCGATTACTTTCTTGACCGCCGCCGCGAATAAGAGGCTCCAGACCCCGCCCCGACTTCACCACCAGCGCCCCAACGCCCTGAGGGCCGCCGATTTTGTGAGCCGATAGGGACAGGTAATCAACACCAAGCGCCGCAAAATCAATCGGTATTTTGCCTAAGCCTTGGACCGCATCGCAATGAACCGAGGCGCCAAATTCATGCGCCAAAGCCACGACTTCGGTGACCGGCTGCACAACACCGGTCTCGTTATTGGCCAGCATGACCGACACCAGCAAACGCCGCCCGGCCATAGATTGTTCTCTAAGCCGATCGGCCAACAGGTTTAAATCAATGACCCCGCCCGGTGTGACTTCACAGATTGAATTCTCTGTCGTGCCATGTGCCACACAATTCAGCACGCTATCATGTTCAATAGCGCTCACGATGAGATGATCAAATCCGGGTGCTGAGGCACCGCTTCTCAACGCCAAATTATTGGCTTCTGCACCACCACTGGTAAAAACGACCTCCGATGCACGCGCATTGACCAACGCAGCGACCTGCGCTCGCGCCCGCTCCAATTTCTCCTTGGCTTGACGGCCATGAGAATGAACGGAAGATGGATTTCCCACAGCGCCATAGCACGCCTCTAAGGCCGGCAGAATCTCCGGTCTTATCGGTGTCGTGGCATTGTGGTCTAGATACGCCGTCATCGTTCTTACGCGCAGTCCTCCACCGGCTCAGGAACCGTGTCCTGAACAACGCTCGTACCAAACTCTCGAGAACCGATATTGTTGTTGGCGACATCGGCAAGGGTGATGGAGCTGAGAAACAGATAGATATGCCGACCCAATTCATCCCATAAATCATGGGTTAAACACCGACGGCCTTTGGAAATACATCCGTCATTGGTTTTACCCTGACACCGCGTTTGATTGAGAGATTCGTCAACCGCCAAGACGACATCGGCAATACGGATTTCGTTCGACGGACTTGCGAGCTTGTATCCCCCACCGGGGCCTCGCACGCTGGCGACGAAGCCGCCCAATCTGAGCTTGGCAAACAGCTGCTCGAGATAGGACAGAGAGATCTCTTGCCGGCTTGCAATGTCCGACAATGTAACTGGTTGGCCTCGGCTGTTGACGGCCAAATCGACCATCGCCATAACCGCATAGCGACCTTTGGTGCTGAGCTTCACGAGTTCAACTCCTTTCGGATAAAAGCCCGGCAAATTCATCGGCCTGAGCCAGCCGGTGCCTGGGCATATGATCGTTGTGCGCGCGATTTCCTTGCCAATGCCGGTGATTCTTGTGCTAAGAACCGCCACCTGGAAATAGCGCCGTTAATCGAGGTCTTGCCAAAACCCAGTAATACAGTCAAGTATTATCGGTGTTAAGTCCATAAGATACTGCAATATATAGTTTTTTCATATCAAAAAGCCTGAGCAAAACACTTGGTTTTAACCCATTTTGCTCGGCGCGGAAGAACTGACAAACACGGGGCGCAGCTATAATGCCGGAAGTAATCTTTGCTGGACCATCTGGACGACTTGAGGGGCGCTATTACCCGAGCAAAGAACAAAATTCCCCGCTTGCCTTGGTTTTGCACCCGCACCCTCAGTTTGGCGGGACCATGAATAATCGCGTGGTTTACCAGATCTACCACGCTTTTGTTGAACGCGGATTTTCAGTTTTGCGTTTCAACTTCAGAGGCGTGGGGCGCAGTCAGGGCACGTTTGACCATGGAGTCGGTGAGCTTTCCGACGCAGCGGCGGCCCTGGATTGGATGCAATCATTTAATCCCAATTCCAATCAATGCTGGATTGCCGGATTTTCCTTCGGCGCATGGATCGGCATGCAATTGCTGATGCGCCGCCCCGAGATCTCTGGATTCCTGTCTATTGCCCCGCCGGCCAACATGTATGACTTCGGCTTTCTTGCGCCCTGCCCGTCTTCAGGGCTGATCTTGCATGGAAAGGCCGATCAGGTTGTCCCGGAAGCCGATGTGGCCAAGCTCTATCAAAGACTGGCGGCACAACGCGGTCTGGATATTCGCTATCTGGAGATTGAAGGAGCCAATCACTTCTTCGACGGCTATATCGACGAAATGACTTCCGAAATTGAGAAGTACCTTGATATGCGCCTGAATGAACCTGCAGAGGCCTAGACCGTCGACCACGACACGCTCAAAGGCAGCATCGGCCCATTTTCTTCGACTTCAAGATCGTGATCGATCATTCGGACAAAGCAACATGACACCGGACTTCCAGTCAGAGCTTTTGAAAGTCCTCGACGAGAGAGGATACATTCACCAGTGCACAGATTCCGCGGCATTGGATTCCTTGGCTTCATCCGGCGAGATTATTACCGCCTATGCAGGTTATGATTGCACCGCACCCAGTCTTCATGTCGGCCATTTGATCAGCATCCTCATGCTACGCCGTCTGCAACAAAGCGGCCATAAACCGATTGTCCTTATGGGTGGGGGCACAACAAAAGTCGGTGACCCGACAGACAAAGATAAAACGCGTCCGCTCCTAACCGATGAAGAAATCGCCAGGAATATGGAGAGCATCAAAAAAGTATTTGAGCGATTCCTGACTTTCGGCGATGGCCCAACAGATGCGGTGATGGTGAATAATGCCGATTGGCTGGACACACTTGGCTATGTCCAGTTCCTGCGCGATTACGGTACTCATTTTACAATCAATCGCATGCTGACATTTGAAAGCGTTAAGCTTCGTCTTGAGCGCGAGCAACCCATGACGTTTCTTGAGTTCAATTACATGTTGATGCAGGCCTATGATTTTCACGAATTGCTCGGGCGATATGGATGCCGCCTTCAACTGGGCGGCTCAGATCAATGGGGCAATATCGTCAATGGTGTCGAGCTTTGCAGGCGCCTGGATCGCAAGGAAGTATTTGGATTGACAACGCCTCTCCTCGCAACCGCATCCGGCGCGAAAATGGGCAAAACTGAAGGGGGCGCGGTTTGGCTGAATGCCGATTTGCAATCGCCCTACGATTATTGGCAATTCTGGCGCAACACCGAAGATCCGGACGTGGGGCGATTCATGCGCCTGTTTACCGACTTACCTGTAGAAGAAATCGCAAAGTACGAAGCTCTTCAAGGAAGCGATATCAACGAGGCTAAGAAGAAATTGGCAACCGAAGCCACATCCATGCTTCATGGAGAAGAAGCCGCCCGGATTGCCGAAGAAACGGCCCGCAAGACTTTTGAAGAGAATACAACGGCACAAAATCTGCCGACTCTTGAAGTCCCGTCAGGCGACCTAAAAACCGGTATCAACGTCATAAGTCTCTTCGTCGATGCAGAATTAGGAAAGTCGAAAGGCGAGATAAAACGTCACATTGCCGGCGGCGCGGCCAAAATCAACGACAACCCTGTGAAGGACGAAAAGTCGATCGTGACTGATGGTTTTCTCAATGCTGATGGTGTGATCAAGTTATCTATCGGTAAGAAGCGACACGTTCTCGTCAAACCGACCTAATTGGCTCCATCGGGCGCCAACACTTCATCTTCGGCCTGGACCACGGGGTCTCCCTCTCCAGGCTCACGCGGACGAGAGACTTTCGGGCCGCCCATTTGAAATATTCGTCGAAAGAAACCCGGCGCCATTACCGAAAGCGGATTAACAAAAACACGCGCCTCCTCCAACGGCCCTTGAATGGAATAGGTAAAGCCCAAAACGCCTTCCCCTTTCCGAGAGACAAAAAGATCGCCGATCAGTGGTACTGACCCCAGGACCTTATTGACTGTGTAGATCGGAACCAACGTTCCGGAGAAATCAATTTCGTCGATAGGGCTGTTATAAATCCCTTCCATGGTCACACCGACAGATGAGCCCCCGGCGCGCACATCGCTAAACTCTATCCGTTCAGGGAACATAACGAAGGGTACCGAAAGCTCATTGAATGACAGACCTTCGCCGTTCAACAGTTCAGCCACACCTTGAAACGAGCCGGCTGAAGACAACAATCGCGCGAGAAGCGGTAAGTCCGTCACTTGGAAGTCACTGATGAAGGCCTCGCCATACATGATGTCTTTCTCAACCTGGCCGCCCGGATTATCAACGGGCTCGTCTTGTTGACGAAAATAGAGGCTTTCGGGTTCGATTCTTGCCGACAGGTCCAATTGGCCACCGGAAACGCTTTCAATTTCGTATAATCCGCTGATGAAGGCACCCGCGTCGCTAGAGGAAACGATCATTTCCCGGCGCCCTGTCTCTGGGCCCGCAACGCCGATATAAACGCCGCCGCCTTCAGGGAATGAACCTTCAACCTCCATCTGAGAGAGCCGGTCGCCATCGGTCTTGAGCGTCATGCTGGCATCATTCAAAACAACATCGCTGTTGAGACGAACCCGCTTCACGTCGCCGTTGATTGTAAGAGGCGTGGCATCTTCTCCCTCCGCATCGGAAGTCAAGTAGTCTTTGACGATAGTGCCGGCAGCAAACCGTTGGCCTTTTACGTTTAGACTTAGCCGGCCGTCTGCGGGGTTTCTATCGCCACTAAGGGCCACATCCATCTCATCGCCCATTTTCAAGGTCGGAAAATCAGCCGACACAAGACTCAAATTCTCGGCCAATTGCATCTTTCCGCGAACATTGAGGTCTTTCCCGTCGAGCTTAATGGCGCTGAAATTCCTCAAACCATCCCTGCCTGGTCTGAAACTAAAACTGACCTTCCCGGGCTCACCGGCCGGTTTTTCATAAAGAAACGCGCTCAAGTCAAAAACCGCATCTGTAAAATCTCCGACGATGTCGGCCTGTTGAATATCCATTCCCTTGCCGGTCGTCGTGATTGTCGAACGCAGAGGCCCCTTAATGACGCCGCCCAACGGGTATCCAAGTTTCACATATTCTTCCGCATCCGCATCAATCGAGATGACATAAGATGTAGAAGGCGCATCACCGGAATTAAACTTCTCCGACCAGTCCAACCTCGCCGGAACGCCTGCCAAACGAAGCGTACCGGTGCCGGTAATGCCGGACATATCGATGTCGAGTTTCAGATCACCCTCTTGAAAGGACAGATCCCCAAAGATGTCGGGCAAAGAGAGCGCTTTGGCGTTTGCGTCGGCCGAATAGGTCACCGCTTCAATCGGTACGCGCCGCCGCATGGGGCGGCCGACCTCAAAGTTGGCGACAGCCGTTCCACCCACTGACTTAGGATCAATGCCCAGTTTGCGCGTCAGCTTCAACGGCTCCATGTCAATCAAACTTAAGATTTCTTGCGTACTGCCGCTTACGGTCGCCCCAAACTCAGCAACCGCTCCTTTTGGACTGAGGCGCGGAATAAAGACAACACCATTCGAGACATTGAGATTTCCGACCCTTCCGGCATTGGTTTCAACGCGCAGGCTGTTGCTCAGTAATTTGCCCGACCCAGACACACCTTTGAGCGGGGTCATCCCCTTAATGTAATGGGCCGTGCCGTCGCTGAAAGAGAAGTCAACTTGTATGGCGTCGGGCGGAAGACTGCCTGATAATGCCTGAGAGGGAAGATCAATCTTTACGTCGGCGCGCTCGATAAGACCTTGATCCATATTCCCGTCGATCCAATCACGACCGCCCATCCCGATGAATGTGGGCCAGAATTTGATCATGTCTCGGACCGGCAGATTTACAGCGCTGCCCGTCAATCGTATGCCTGGAGAAAACTCACCGGACTCCGCCAGACCGGATTCGACGTCGCCTTGGAAAGAGGCATTGGCGCCATAGGCTAAGAAGCTCAAATTGTTTAACGCAAAGGTCTGTTTCTCCGTATCGACATTGCCGGAAATCTCAAGCTCATCGACAACCAGTTCCTCAGCCAAGATACCCGGCAAATTCAGCACTGTATCTTCCGCGCGCAAATCAAAATTCAAACCGGTCGCGGGACTACCTTCGGAGTCGTAGGTGAACCCAAGACCGCCCACAATGCTCAGATTGTTGCCCGGTCCTGCGACAGACATCTGACGAAGCTCATATCGCTGGGTTTGCGGATCCAATGAAATTTCTAAAGTGAGACCGTCAATGACCACCGATTCCAGCGTTGGCGGCTGAACATTGGGGTCCCGATACTCCCCTTCGCAAGCCCACATCTGATCGGGTGGGCAAACTTCCGGCTCACTGTCTTTCTTAACTTTAACGCCATCAAGCTCAATGAGACCCGCCGCGCCTGAGACGATCAGATCGAGCGCCAACACCTTTCCTTCAGAGTCGAGGATCAAAGAGGCGGATGAGCTAAGGGGAACTTGAACGCGATCGATCCAGCCTTGGCTGTCGGCGCCGGCAACCAAATCCGACGGCAAAAATTCGGAAATCGAAGCTTCGAAATTCGCCTCGCCAACTTCACGGTCATAAGCCCCCGCGGCGGATATGGTTGATGCGCCGTTTTCCAACTCAACGACAGCGCTGAGTAAAACGTCGGTGCCGGAATTCGTCCTCTCAAAGGCCAGAGATGCATTTGTCGCAAGCAGCAAAAAACCGCTTTGCTGATCCAAAAACGTCAAGGTCCCGTCGCGAATGGCAAAGTCGGATAAAGGAAGGGTTTCATCGTCCGTTGCGACGTCGATGACCGAAGACAACAAGGTTTCAACCAAATCCGCTGCCTCGTCGTCGGCGGGCGCCGAGTTTTCCAAGTCGATGGGTTGGCCCTCGGACGTATCCGTCAATCCCAACTGAATCGCACCGGAACGGGTACGCTGAATGATCGCCGACGCCCCAACCAACTCAACCCGGGACGGCGTTAACTTGCCGATCAGCAAATTGTTCAGCGAAAATCGCAAGTCGATTTCGGGAAAATTGGCTATCTTACTATTATTGGCGTCAAAAATTCGCGTTTTTTGCACAGCCACATCCAGCGACCGGGTGCGTTCCGACCAAACCAAATAGGCTTCTTCGAAATCGATTTTATAGGACCCAAAGCTGTCGCTGAGGGCATCGCGCAAATTAGGCGTAATAAGAGAAAGAGAGATTGGGCCTTGGGCCAATTGCCAAACGAAGAATCCAAGCAGCACGACGAAAACCGTGACAATGCCGGCGGCAAATTCAAGCGTATGTTTTATGGCTGGGCGGATCAATTTACTGCAACTTCAAAAAGGGCCAAGCAAGCTTCCCGTCGGGACATAGTGGATTCCGAGACGATCAGCATCTTTCCCGTCCCTTAGGGTTCGATACCTTTGACCGCACTAATCCGCCGACGCAATACCACGCCAATCCCCAGCCTTCCGTCAGTCTTAGCGCGAATTCCAAAAACAGTATAGCAGGATCGTCGAATTCCTGGGCCTTGGTGAAAAGAAATGCCAATTCGTGGATTGTTTGCTATAGGCCGCGTCACAAGCTCCGAATTGGGGCATCTAATCGAGTTAAAGCGCCGTATCCTGCGCATAAACTATGAATATCCCAGTTTTCAGATCGAAAGGTAAAGAATGGCTAAAGAAATCAAGGTGGGCGGCAAGGCACCCGCATTCTCCATGCCGATAGCGGGGGGCGGCAAAACCGCCTTAAAGGACCTCAAAGGAAAAAACGTTGTTCTCTACTTTTATCCAAAAGATATGACGCCCGGCTGCACCACCGAGGCGATCGACTTCTCAGCGCAGTCGAAGGCCTTTGACAAGGCCAACACGGTCGTGATCGGCGTCTCTAAAGATTCCCTCGAACGTCACGAGAAGTTCCGCGATAAGCACGATCTGTCGGTCATATTGGCGTCAGACGAGAATTCTGAAATTTGCGAAAAGTATGGCGTTTGGCAGGAAAAAAGCATGTACGGTAAGAAGTTCATGGGGATTGTCCGGTCCACATTCCTGATTGACGGACAAGGCGTGGTGCAAAGGATTTGGCCGAAAGTCAAAGTTAAAGGCCATGTCGACGAAGTCCTGGAAGCCGCGAAGGCCCTTTAGGCGGTATTTGTGAGCAGCAAACAGGGTTCCCAGACTGAAAGGGCCTATTTTGATGGTCTAATGAGCGATGCGGTCAGCGTGTTGCGGACCGCAAAGGCGGTCGATAAGGCCCAAATGGCCTTGACCGCCGCAGATCGCTGGTGGTCCAGAACGTATGACCGCGGGTCCAGACCTGCCTCCCCGCCCGACATACCGGCCCGGCCCGCCGAACCGGTCTTAGGGGACCCCAAGGACGTTCCGAAACGCAGACTCGGTAGCGCAGAGGGACGCATCGCCCTGATCCACGCCGTTGCGCATATTGAGCTCAATGCGATTGATTTGGCCTGGGACATGATCGCCAGATTTGGCGATACCGCCATTACTCAGCTCAATCTCGGCCACGGCTTCCTAGATGATTGGGTTCAGGTTGGGGAAGAAGAGGCAAAACATTTTTTATATTTAAATCAGAGACTTGAAGAACTTGGCTCATATTATGGTGCAACCATGGCTCATGCCGGCCTTTGGGATGCCGCTTTGGCCACAAAAGATGATCTCCTCGCCCGCCTGAGCATCGTTCCCATGGTTCTTGAGGCTCGAGGCTTAGATGTGAATCCGAGCATGGCGAAACGTCTCAGGTCGGCCGGCGATGGCGTGACCGCGGAGATCCTTGATCTGATCTATCAGGACGAAATAGGCCATGTGAAGATTGGGACCCAATGGTTTCATAAAATCTGCGAAACACGCGGCCTTGACGCAAAAACCACTTTTGAAAGCAATCTTAGAAGTTACTTTAAAGGGCAATTAAAGCCTCCGTTCAATAATGAGGCGAGAGAGTTGGCAGGCCTGCCGTTGAGCTATTACGATCCAAGCGAGCCGAAAAGACCTAAAGCGTGGGATTTAAACTAAATTTTCAGTAAAAATCCTTAGGGAAGTATGTTAGTAAATCACTGTTAGGGCATTTACTCGGAACTGGGGCGTGGGGCCTGCAAATGTGCAGTTGTAGAGGGTTGCGTGCATGACCAAAGGTCTGTCTGGCCTTAGGGCGTTTTTTGATCGTTTCTTTCCAGAACGGCAGTTTTATCACCGCAGTCATGGTGAGGTTCATTTTGTCTCGCTTTCCGGCCGGACACAGATGGCCTACATCACCCTGACGCTCAGCTTCTTGACCTGGGTAGGATATGCCTCTGTCAATGTGGTCTTCAAAGAGCAGATAATCACCGAACAACAAAGAAATTTTATCGCTAAGGAGAAGGGACTCGTTCAGCAGGTTACCGATCTCCAGAAAGCCTACGACGATATTAATGAAGTCCTCTACCTTGCCGAACGGGATTTCCAGGAAGCGACGTTGCGGCTTGAAAAGCGCCACGAAGAGCTGAGGTCCCTTGTCGAACATGAGCAGGCCCTCAATCAGCAATATGAGGGCGTGCGTGATACGCACTTTACTTTGCGCCGGAATGAGAAAGATCCCCAGCCGGGTCAAAACAACGTTCTCATGCGGGTAACGGAACTGGAACCGACAGAGCGCCGCTCCAGACGCGCCGAAACAGTCACAGAGAATCCTGTCAGCGCTGTAACCAACGCTCTTACCAGTATGATTAAGAAGCAAGTGGGCGCCCAGGATCGCAAAGCAGATTTGGCCGAACGGGTCGCCGCCCTGCAAAACCGAGTTGACGAGCTGCGCGATCGCCAAAGAGATTTTGTTTTTGATCTCGAGGAAAAAGCCCAAAACCGCATTGAGCGCTCCCAAGCCATCATCACAGTGACCGGTCTCGATATTGAAGATGTGGTCGGGAAATTTGAGGAAGAGACCATCGCTGCCGGTGGCCCGCTGATTGCGCTGGCCGACGCGGACCGTATTGCCGATCTCGATAGCGAAGATATGGACCCGACCTATCGTCGTCAGGTTTTCCGTCTTGCGAATAAGATGCAGGAACTTTCGGTACTTGAAGCCGCCGTCACCCACATTCCGTTGATCATCCCCGTTAACGCTGACTTCAGATTCACCAGTGGTTACGGGCCTCGACTGGATCCCAAAACGAGACGCCGGGCGTTTCATTCTGGCTCAGATATGGCCGGAAAAAGGGGTAGTAAGATCGTGGCTGCGGCACCTGGGACGGTCACATATGCCGGTCCGAAGGGGCCCTACGGCAACCTGGTTGAGATTGACCATGACTACGGCTTTAAAACCCGGTATGGTCACCTGCAGAAAATCCTCGTAAAACGGGGAGAGAAAGTCGATTTCTATCAAAATATCGGCACTTTGGGTAATACTGGTCGTAGCACGGGCCCACATTTGCATTATGAGATTTGGTTCAACAATAAGGTAAGGGACCCGGCAAAGTTCTTCGAGGCAGGCAACTATGTTTTCAAAGAGTAAAGACAAAGACACGGTCAAGACCGTTAACGCATCCCCCGCCCCCAGCAAGCGCGGAAAGGCATCAGCACCGTCCATTTTCAGCTCCGATCTCATCGTCGAAGGATCTCTGCATTCCGACGGGGATATCCAAATTGACGGGCGCATTGAGGGCAATATCCGCAGTGGCTCATTAACCATCGGGGAAAAGGCAACCATCAACGGCGATATCATTGCCAACAACGTCACGGTTCGTGGACGTATTGTGGGCAGTATTCGAGCCCGCCGCGTGCAGCTTTCCGGCAGCTCGCATGTCGAGGGAGATATCTTGCACAATTCTCTGTCAGTAGAATCCGGCGCATTCTTTGACGGCAATTGTCGCCACGCGGAAGATCCGCTCAATGCTGAAATGCCCAAGACAATGAAGTCGGCCAAGAGCGCTCCCGCCGCCGCACCGATGAAAACAAAGACGAACAATGGAACCGGTGAGGTTCAAGGAGAACGGACGCTCGGTCGTGCGATCCCGAGTGCTTTAACGACACCGCACAACTAAACGGCTCACGTTTCCATATTTCCTGATTGAGGCGAGTTCTAAATTGAGAGCTCGCCTTTTCCGTATCTGATGTCCGGCCGCTATACTAAGGTGAACAAACAACCACCCGATTCTGGTTTTCTGCCGACATGATCACGCTCAAAAAGATCATCCATAGAGCCCGCAGCCTTTTGTTGGGAAGCGCCGGCGAAGGGTTTGACCCTCATGAGTTTCAATTGGCCAGGCGCGAAGGCGCTCATGCGGCATTGTTGGATAGACTGGGCGCCCTCCCGCAAGACCAGCACGCCGTCCTCGCCCGTATGGCGGAACTGCGCGAAGACCTCCACCATTTTCCAGAAGCCCAATCGCTTTGGCAGAAGGCCGCCAAGCTGCCCGAAAACCCGTTGCAGGACAGACTGCATGTTGCCGCCTGCGCCTACGAACGCGGACTGATTGACGACAGCGACCGGATCCTATCCGACCTTGCAAAAAGGCACCCCCGTGAGGCCCAGCCACAATGGCGTTTGGCCCAATTCTATTTGCGGCAAAGGCGATGGCAAGAATTTGACGCATTTTTGCAGAGATTAGATAAAGACGCCGATCACCAGAGATCCGTAGAATCTTTAAGGTTCCAAGCCTATTTGCTGCAGGAAGACTATGCCGCTGCCCAAGGGCTTTGGGCTGAGGTTGGCCAATCTCACCCAGACAATGGACTTCCCGAAGCCGTTACCTTGGCGCTGGATTCACGTGACATGGCGGGTGCACGTAACCAAATGCAAGACTGGCAAAAACTGGAGGGGTACGATGAAGACCGGTTTATGGAGGCCGAGCTTCGATATTTGACTCTGACACGTCAGTTCAGCGCCGCGGTGGAGCGCTTTGTCGCCCGCCACGGAGCCGCTCCGGATCACCCCTTAAGAGCGGCTCGCTTGGCTCGGTTGTTCATCAATGATGGACAAGTCGACCAGGCACTCAACCTGATCGAGAAGATTCCACCGATTTGGCACCGTCACCGGCAAGCTGCACCTTTGGTGAGCTATGCCTTTACCCAACGGGGTGACTACGAATCCGCCAAACAGACCTGGGGCGCCGTAACATTCTGGTCTGGCGTTCACACAGAGCCCAGCATCTCAAAACCCATACGTTTGATAAAGGCAGGAGCGCGTGATGAGTCTTCTCGCGTTCGTGTTTTTGCCACGTTACGCAATGAGCGCAATTATCTTCCGTGGTTCTTTTCTTATTATCGATCTATAGGCGTTAAAGAGTTCTACATGATCGACAACGGGTCCGATGACGGCAGTCACGAGTTTATCGCAGAGCAAGAAGACGCATACCTGTTTCACAGTGATGAGAGCTTTCGAGACAATCTGTATGCGACCTATTGGCTAAACCATTTGATTGAAACTTACGGCGGCGACGGCTGGGCCATTAATGCCGACATCGACGAAATGCTCGTCCTGCCCGGCATCGAAGAAGACGGCATTGAGCAATGCGTTGAACGATTGGAGGCCCGAGGCGATGAAGCCGTATTGGCTCCTTTGCTCGATATGTATCCAGAGAGCATTTCTCAGGGTGAGTTATATCGGCCCGGAGACAGCCCGCTTGATTACTCGCCCTACTTTGACAATCGCATATCTCAACACCCTCAAGTCAATTGCCCATATCTTGAGATTCAGGGTGGCTCAAGCGAGCGGTTTACCGGTGATCGCACCGTTGACATCTTGACTAAAGCGCCCTTGTTCCGGGCAGGACGTGGGATCAAGATGTTTTATATCTGCCACCAACTTACACCTGCAAAAGTGTCGCTCATGCGTGGCGCCTTGCTACATTTCAAGTTTCTAGGACCATTTGTCAGCAAGATAAGGTCTGAAGCCAAACGGGGCGTACACTTTGCAGGCGGCAAGCGCTATAAACTTTTGGCTGAGTTTTTTGATCGGCCAATTGACGCCTCTTTGCTCGGTCCAGACAGCATTCGGTATGAGAGCAGTACGCAATTGTCCAAGCTTGGTTTGATCAAGAGTCCAGAAGACGACGGAGGGGCGGTAACATGAGCGGAATGGTCAGAGGATTAACTGAGAAACTATTCGTTGTATTAACAATTGTGGTTGTTACCGCCTCAGCTGCACATGCCTTTGGGTCAAAGGAGGCGATCAATATGTGCGGGGGGATGATGGGATTGGGATGCGATGAAGGCTCATACTGCGAGTATGAGGTGGGGACATGCGGCGCAGCCGATCAAACCGGCCTTTGCGCGCCTAAAACAGAGATGTGCACACGCGAGTACCGCCCGGTTTGCGGTTGCGACGGCAAAACCTACGGCAATGCATGTACGGCGGCGGCAGCAGGCGTGAGTTTGGTCAGCGAGGGCGAGTGCCCGGATAATAACCCCTAACAAAACGCCCTCTAATAACCGGCTAGACTAACTTCTCCTGATGTGCCGTGAGCCCCGACTCGCCGTCATCTGTCGTTCCCTTGATCTTTGACGCCAACGCGGCATTTAAAAACGCGTCGATATCGCCGTCCAAAACAGCCGAAGGGTTCGAGCTCTCCACATTGGTGCGCAAATCTTTAACCATCTGATAGGGCTGCAGAACATAAGAGCGAATTTGATGGCCCCATCCGATTTCTGTTTTCGAGTCGGCAGTGGCTTGCGCCTCTTCCTCCCGTTTTTTCAGCTCTTGCTCGTAAAGTTTAGCTTTGAGCATATTCCAGGCGGTCGCCCGGTTTTTGTGTTGGGAGCGATCATTTTGGCACTGCACCACAATGCCGGTCGGAATGTGGGTCAGTCGAATGGCGCTATCTGTCTTATTAACGTGTTGTCCCCCTGCCCCGCTCGCCCGATAGGTATCGGTCCGCACATCTTTGTCTTCGATTTCAATTTCAATATTGTCATCGATCACCGGATAGACCCAAACGCTCGCAAAGCTCGTATGCCGGCGTGCGTTTGAATCAAACGGCGATATCCGGACCAACCGATGCACACCGGATTCGGTCTTGAGCCAACCATGCGCGCTCTTCCCCTTGATTAAGAGCGTGGTGGATTTGATGCCCGCCTCTTCACCGTTATGTTCGTCAATCACTTCCACCTTCATGCCGTGATTGTCGGCCCAGCGGACATACATCCGTTGCAACATACCCGCCCAATCTTGGCTCTCCGTGCCACCGGCACCGGCATTGATATCAAGGTAGGTATCGCATTCGTCGGTTTCGCCGGACAAAAGGGTCTCGATCCCCCGCTCTTCAGCCTTCGCGGCAATCCCGCGCAAGGCTTCCAAGGCTTCGCCCTGCATCTCCGAATCCGATTCAGCCTCGGCGAGTTCCAACAATTCAACGGTGTCGGTGAATTCTTGTGACAGCGCCTGATAGCTCTCAAGGCCTTGCTCAAGAGCGGTGCGCTCTTTCATCAGTTTCTGTGCAAGCGTGGGATCGTTCCAAAGCTCGGGGTCTTCGGCTTTGGCATTTAACTCATCTAGACGTCTTTGAGCCTTCTCAGGGTCAAAGATGCCTCCTCAGCAGTTCTAAGGACTGCTCGATATCGGCGGTGAGAGAGTCGGATTCGGCACTCATGTGGCAGGTCTTCCATTCATTTCTGAATAAACAAGCGGCGCGAAGCTATAGCGCTGTTCTCACAGAGCGTCAAAACGTTTCGCCCAAAATGCTAATAGAGACCGCCTGTGCCGGAGGATAGAGGGCTGTCGCCGTTGTCATTCATTTCAACCGGCAAACCGTCCGCACCGATCATAATACGGGTCGGCACACTTTCCGCGGTCGGCTCCGTACCAGGTTTAAACGCTTCAAGAATGACATTGGATTCCCCAGGCCGCGCCAACAAACCTGTTTTCAAGTTCACACGGACCAATTTAATGCCGGGAGGGACGCGGAAAGGAATACCGGGCTGTTCGGCCAAAGCCCCTTCAAAGAACCGCTTGACGACAGGTAAGGCGACACCGCCGCCGGTTTCCCGAGGACCGAGAGATCTGGGCGTGTCAAAGCCGACATACGACCCAACGATCAAATCAGGCGTGAATCCAATGAACCAAGCATCCCGTGCTTCGTTGGTGGTTCCGGTTTTCCCGCCAATCGGTTTCCCAAGACTTCGCAGTTTACGCCCTGTGCCGCGCAAGACGCCGCCTTCCATAATAGAAACGATTTGGTAAGCCGTTCGCGGATCAAGCAATTGCTCACGATTGTCGGCCAGCAGAGGCTCTTCCTGATAGCTCCACTCATCGGCGACACAGGCTTCGCATTGGCGCGTGTCATGTTTGTAAATGGCTTTGCCGTAACGATCTTGAATCTGATCAATCAATGTCGGCTCAACTTCCTTGCCGCCATTGACCATCACCGCATAGGCTCCAATCATACGAAGCAGTGTGGTCTCGCCCGCGCCCAAAGCCATAGCGGGCGTTGGCTGCAAATCCCTTTTGACCCCAAGCTTGCGCGCATAGTCGACGATCGGCCCCATGCCCATATCGAGGGCCAAACGGGCGGTCATCAAATTCCGGGACTGCTCGATACCGACACGCAGCGTGGATTCGCCGTAGAATTTTGCTGAATAGTTTTTCGGCTTCCACAACGGCAATCCTGGGCCCTGATCGACCACAAGCGGCCCATCCAACATGATGCTTGATGGGGTATATCCGTTGTCGAGAGCGGCTGAATAAACAATGGGTTTAAACGAGGAACCGGGCTGGCGATAAGCTTGAGTTGCCCGATTAAACTCGCTGCTCTCGAAACTAAAACCACCCTCCATCGCCAAGATGCGGCCCGTATGCGGATCCATGGCGATAATGGCGCCGTTGACCGCCGGGATCTGCCGCAAGCCAAATTTGTTCTCAAACCCAACGGTCGCCCCGCCCTCGCCGGCTGATTGTGTCAACGGCTCGACAAAAATCACATCCCCAATAGACACAACGTCTTTAGCACTGCGCGGTGCAGCGCCCAGCACCTCGCCCTTCAACCACGGGCGAGCCCAGGCCATTTCAGAAAAAGCGACCTCACCGGTCTGCCCATCCAAAAAGCCGATTTGTGCCGCCGAGTCCGAAACCGACAGAACGGCTGCGGGGCGCCAAGGCGCGATATTGGTCGGCGCTTCAATGGCCTCCAAGCTCTCCACCCAATCAGCTGGATCAAAATTTTCAATCGTAACAAAAGGTCCACGCCAGCCATGGCGGCGGTCATATTCTTCTAAACCGCCGCGCAAAGAAGACCGTGCCAACTTTTGCAGTCGAGAATCGAGAGACGTTCGAACAGATAGGCCCCCGTCATAGAGGCCCTCAACATCGTACATTTCAAACAGTTCACGCCGCACTTCTTCAGCAAAGTACTGGGCCTCGACCATTTGCGCGCCGTCCGGCCGTTCCATTGTGATCAGATCTTCGGATCTGGCGGCCACTGCTTCTGCTTGGGTGATGTAGCCGTCCTCAAGCATGCGACCGATCACGTAGTTGCGCCTTTCCAGTGCGCGATCCAAATACCGGGGCAATTGATAGTTATTGGGCGCTTTGGGCAAAACGGCGAGATAAGCGATCTCACCTAAGGTCAGCTCTTCGAGTGATTTGTCGAAGTAGCTCAGCGCTGCGGCAGCAACGCCATAGGACCGGCCGCCGAGATAGATCTCATTCAAATAGAGCGCTAGAATCTCGTCTTTGGTAAAGATCCGCTCCATACGCATGGCAATGAGGGCTTCTTTGATTTTGCGCTCATAGCTTACTTCACTGGTCAGTAGGAAGTTACGTGCCACTTGCTGCGTGATGGTTGAGGCCCCTTCCAACCGGCGATCGTTGCGAACATTGTCGATATTGGCGATGGCGGCGCGCAAGATACCGCGCGGATCCACGCCCGTGTGGCGGTAAAAATTCTGATCTTCCGCAGCAACAAAGGCTTCGATCACCCGGTCGGGAATGGCATCGATAGGCACAAAGAGACGGCGCTCACGAGCAAATTCGGCGACCAGGCTTCCGTCACCCGCGTGAATACGCGTTGTGATCTTAGGCTCATAATTTTTCATCACTTGAGCGCTGGGCAGTGAATTGCTCACCTGAATTAGGTAAATCGCAACGACTGCAATCGCCACCGTGCCGAATATGGCGCCATGAGCAAACAGCCACGCAAACAAATAGAGTGGTTTAAACCTGCGCGGCGGTTTGGATGCTGTCGCACCGTCCCTTTCAGGCACGATAAAACTGGTCGCCTCTCTTAAGGGCACTTTCCGTTCAGCGACAACCGGTTCAGGCTCTTCAACTTCTTCTTCGTCGAGAATGTCGTCATCGATGATTTCGGTGGGCTCTTCATCGGATGCCTCGAAGGGCAGGCCCGCTTCATCGGGCTCAACCGGTGCCGGCTCATCATAGGGGTCTTCGCCGATCGGCTGATCGGGCTCCCTGGACGTCTCATCATCGAAGTCGTCATTAGGATCGTAGGGCTCGCCGTCCCGCGGACCTGAAAGACCTTCGGACGGAGCCCCCTCGGAGTCTAAATCTTTGTCTTGATCCTGATCGTCACCCGAATTCGGGGTCATGATAACAGCCCTTTAACTCACATCGACGGCCTACGGCCTTAAAACACCCAGTATGCTTACCATTAAACAGCCTAAAGGGCCTTAAATTGGTCCGCGGAAGCGGACTTTTTTAGCGCATTATGGCTTTTGAATGACAATGCAAAAATCCGCCCAATTGAGGCAAAATCCCCCGAAAACCTGGATCCAGAGGCTATCTGCTGGCCTCAAGGATTTCTGCAGCGCCAAAATATGTGTCAACTGCCCGGGTGATGGCCTTGGCCGACTTCTGGCGCCACTTCTTGTTTGAGATATTCTTCTCATCTTGCCGATTTGACAGATACCCAAGCTCCAACAATACCGAGGGAATATCCGGCGCCTTAAGGACAACCAAGCTGGCCGAGCGATGCGGATTATTCAAGACAGCTGTCTCTTTGCGTATTTCATAGACCAATTTCTTGGCCAACCGAACGGAGCTGTTTTTGGTATCGCGCATGGCCAGGTCAATCAGAATGTCATTTACCTCATCGCTATTATCGGTCATCTCAACACCGAGTAACGTGTCTGCCTGGTTTTCTTTGGCGGCCAGCGCCGCGGCTGCCGCATCTGAGGCTCTTTCTGACAGCGTATAAACAGACGCGCCCCGCGTGTTTGGGCGTCCGACAAGCATGTCCGCATGCACGGAGATGAAAAGATCGGCCTGCTTCTCCCGAGCAAATTCAATTCTCTCTCGAAGACGCAATGAACGGTCATCACTGCGTGTCAGATATACTTTGTAACGCCCAGACTTCTCCAATTGAGCTTTGAGGTCTTTGGACATCGTCAATACCAAACCGGCCTCTTCTTTGCCGCTGATACTGATGGCACCAGGGTCTCTCCCGCCATGGCCGGGATCGATGACAATCACGCGGTAGCTCGGGCGTCGGATCGGAATGACGGGAGCCTTTACCGTGGGGGTCTTGCGCAGTCCGGGTTCCGTTGGCCAGCCTGCCGATGCCGAAAACGTGGCCTGATCAATGGCACGCAGGTCAATCACCATGCGGCGCCCAGGTCCGATTTCCGAGGGAATCAGAAACGCCTTATCAACAAGCATGGGCGATTTAAGGTCTAAAACAATTCGCGACGTGCCGGCCTTATATAAATTGTACCGTATTTGCGATACGTCGCCGGCACCGCCGCCACCGCTCGCAAACGGCAAACGCCAGTCAACTTCAGGCAAGTCGATGACGATCCGATTCGGTTTGACCAATGTAAAAGTGCGAAAATCGACGGATTGAGTGAGGTCAATCACGAACCGGGTTTTGTCCGTATGAACCCCCAATCTGGCATTAGTTGCAGCCACGCGGTCGGCGGCCTCAGCAAGACCGCCATTGAGCGGCAAGTTGAGCACCAAACAAACAAGGCCTAGGAGAACGGCACCGCCAAAAGTCCCGTATCGCATTTGCCGCAATTTCACTCCCTTAAACAACAAGATTAGAGCCAAAAGGCAGAGCCCGCCTGCAAGCAATTAACAGACTTGAACCATACCACAACAGACAAAAAGTCTTTAAAAATCGTTAGGGTTTCCGGGGCTTTACGCTTTCTTGAGGGATGGGTGTCAGGCTGCCTCTACCTTTTCCGCAGATGCTGGCAGGGCCCTCAATTTGGTCAGACAGCGATGGGGAAAAGAAACAGATTGTAGAAGTTGGGCGCTCCGCTCTATGATGTGTCGTCGAATCTTCACAAGCCAGCAGATAAGAGGTTTTCCTCCAAATGTAATTTGTTTGGTCTCTGCTTTATAACAGGCATATAACCAATTGTATTTGCTAGCTTTTTTCGAACGACCCAGACTGCCAAATCACGACGATTTGTGCATGGATTGAAAATACGACATTCAGGCCCACTGGGCTTGAATTGAATGCCAAAAGCTTCTGACAGGCCAATCGGCCATGAAGCGAAGGACAAAATGATCGAAACGTGTGATCAAAGCACCCAGCTGACCGGCATCAGGTTTCGGGACCGTCTCCCCAGACGCCCCCTGACGTCCGACGGTCGCCAATGCACTTTGGCGGTGACTAAGGCGGGCAGCTCAGATCACCTTCAATATAGAACAAACGCCAGACTCCATCCCGAGCGCACCGGCAGCATAAATGCCGATGGTGCGGGGGCCAGACTCTCGCGTTTTGGAGATTTTTATGGGCAAGAAAATGCTAATCGACGCGGCCCACCCGGAAGAAACACGGGTGGTCGTCGTCCAGGAGAATCGGGTCGAGGAATTCGACTTCGAATCTTCAACCAAAAACCGGGTCCGAGGTAATATCTATCTCGCCAAAGTTACGCGCATAGAGCCGTCACTGCAGGCTGCTTTTGTTGAATATGGCGGAAATCGCCACGGCTTTCTCGCCTTCAACGAAATTCACCCGGACTATTTCCAAATCCCTGCCGCCGATCGGGAGGCTCTCACCGAAGCCGTTCCACCGCCGCAGATTGTCGATATGGATGATGACGAGGACGGAGAACCTGCCGAGATCGAACCCATCTCGGAGGATTTAGCCGAATCCGAAGACTCCCAGGACGACGAATCGATTTCCGCCGAAGCAGACGCTGCGGCTGAACCGGACGAGGCCAATGAGACCGAAGCGGAGTCCGATGCGCCTGACGGCAGCACCGATACAGACTCAGAATCGTCTTCGGACTTAGATGCAGCGGCCGAAGAAGACTCCGATCCCGAAACGGCTGAAGCAAACTCAGCTGCTGAAGGCGAGGCAAAAGAATCAGAAGAGGCGGAGCAGCAAGAAGAAGAGCCTGCTGCCGATGCTCGCCGTAAGCGCAGACAAAAATTACGCAGTTACAAAATCCAAGAAGTCATCAAACGGCGCCAAATCATCTTGGTTCAAGTGGTCAAAGAAGAACGCGGCAATAAAGGCGCCGCACTAACGACATATCTGTCGCTCGCCGGGCGTTATTGCGTTCTCATGCCCAATACAGGACGCGGCGGCGGTATCTCTCGGAAAATCACAAGTGTGACGGACCGCAAGCGCCTGAAAAAGATCGTGGAATCATTGGAACTGCCGGACGGCATGGGCCTCATCATTCGCACGGCCGGCTCCAAACGCAATAAAACCGAGATCAAACGTGATTATGAATATCTCATGCGCCTTTGGGAGAATGTGCGCAGCCTAACGCTCGAGTCCATCGCACCATCCCTGGTTTACGAAGAAGGCAACTTAGTCAAACGAGCGCTGCGCGATCTCTATAGCAAGGATATCGACGAAGTCTTTGTCGAAGGTGAGCCCACTTACAAAGAGGCAAAGGCATTCATGAAAATGATGATGCCGAGCCATGCAAAAAACATAAAACACTACAAGGACAACCATTCGCTTTTCCAACGCTATCAAGTCGAACGGCAACTGGATCAAATTTATAACCCGCAAGTTCAACTCAAGTCGGGCGGATATTTGGTTATCAATCCAACAGAAGCGTTGGTGTCCATTGACGTGAACTCCGGCCGGGCAACCAAAGAACGCAATATCGAAAGCACCGCGTTGCAAACGAATCTGGAGGCCGCAGAGGAAGTCGCCCGCCAATGCCGGCTGAGAGACTTGGCCGGTCTACTGGTGATCGACTTCATCGATATGGAGGAAAACCGCAACAATCGCGCCGTTGAGAAGCGACTGAAAGAGAGCATGAAACAAGACCGGGCCCGGATTCAGATCGGCAGAATAAGCAATTTCGGTCTGCTGGAGATGTCTCGGCAGCGCATGCGCTCCACCCTGTTGGAAGGTCACGCCACCATATGCACGACGTGCAATGGCACCGGCATGATGCGCTCAACAGAATCAACTGTTCTCCGAATTTTGCGCGCCATTGAAGAACAAGCCATGGACGGCGCAAGCCAGAGAATAAGCGTGACTGTCTCAACGGACACAGCCCTTTATATTTTGAATAATAAGCGACGGCAGCTGCAGGCCATCGAGGACCGCTGCAATACGGTGATTGACCTGGAGACTGACGGTACATTCTCGCCGCCGAAATTCGAGATTTCGCGCGTCGCCGGAAAATCAGCCAGTTCGGAAAAAACCGATTCTGCCATTAGTCTAGAGACCCCCTTCTCCAATGGCGATGCCGGCCCGATGGTCGACGAGAACGCGTCAGATGAAAGACAGGCCAATTCGGACGGTAAGCCGAAAAGACGGCGTCGCCGCCGATCGCGCAAGGGCGACAAAGCCGAACAAAAGGCAGAGACCGAAACGGCCAACGAGTCTGAAGCCGGCGAGTCCCAAAAAGACGAAGATTCCGAAAAACCTGAATCACGGCGCAGACGTCGGCGAGGCAAACGCGGCGGACGGCGGCAGTCGCGAAAGCAGGCAGCTGATCAATCCTCTGAAACCCAAGAAGTCTCCGCCGAGGGCGGCGACACCACAAATGGTGGCGCGTCGGAGGTTGCAGGCAACGGATCAGGCGACGCGGCGCCGGCGCAAAACGACTCCGACGACAAATCGGACTGGGGTGAGAGCCCATCCAAAGCTGACGGCGGCGCCAAAAGCGACTCACAGGAGGAGTCAAAACCGGACCCGGTGGTCTCTGCAACGCAAACCTCCTCGGACACGGCACCAAAGAAGCCGACACGCCGGGGCTGGTGGCAGCGGCGTTCCGTCTAAGGAAAGGCTCGGATGCTTTTGGGCGTTTAGCGTTTAGACAACCAAGGCGCTAAACGCTCCAGGGCCTTTTCAATATCTTCATAGGCACCGGCATATGAAAAACGCACCTTTGCGGCACGCGGGCCTCGATCAAAATCAACGCCGGGCGTTGCTGCGACACCGATCTCGTCCAACATGCCTGTACAGAATTTGAGCGAGTCGTTCGTCATATGAGAGATGTCGGCATAGAGATAGAAGGCACCATCCGGCGGCGCAATGTTGCTTAAGCCCATTTGGGGAAGCTCAGACAACAGCAGGTCCCTATTGCGCCGATATCCTTCAACCAAATTATCCAATTCAGCTGATGCGTCAAAGGCCGCCATAGCGGCGCTCTGCGATAGCGCCGGCACAGAAATGTAAAAGTTCTGACTGAGTCTTTCGACGGCGCGAATAAGGCTCTCGGGCACGACGAGCCAGCCAATGCGCCAACCCGTCATGGAAAAATACTTCGAAAACGAGTTGATCACGATCACATCGTCGGAGAATTCCAACGCAGAATGCGCCCTCTCCCCATAGGTAATCCCGTGATAGATCTCATCGGATAGAAATTTGGTCCCTCTCTGCGCACAAGAGGATATGAGTGCCTGTAATCGATCGGGCGGGATCATGCTGCCTGTCGGATTGGCGGGACTTGCCACGAGCAATCCGTCAGGGCGCTCTGTCAATGAGTCTAAATGTTCAGACGTGATCTGAAACCCCGTCTCCGGCCCGGTATCAATAATAACCGGCTCATATCCAAGCCCTTTCAATATATTTGGGTAGGCCGGATAGTATGGCGCGCCCATGGCAACGGTGGCGCCGGTGTCAAACAGGCTCAAGAATGCCAGGACAAATCCGGCGGACGATCCCGTCGTGATGACGATTCGTTCCGGCGCCACTTCAACGTCATAAACGCGTTTGTAATAGTCGGATATCCGGCGCCTTAGAGGCGGCCGTCCGAGCGCTTCCGTATATCCGATCAGATCGGCATCAATCGCGGATTTTGCCGCCTGTCGAACCGGCAACGGCGCAGGTGTACCCGGCTGCCCTGCCTCCAAATGGACAATATCCCGGCCCGACTCCTGATAAGCATTCGCTTTGTCCAGCAGATCCATGACCAAAAACGGCGAAATATCGGCTCTTTTCGAAGGTTTCATAAAGGATTAACCATAAATCGAGGTTGAATGGAGCGGAGTTATTGCAGCAAAGACGGGATCACTCAACGCCTTCATATGTCGGCCACAATTTCATTTCATTGTGAGGTGGATCGGGTTTCGTTGACTGCGTGCAAAGCGCCGCCTAATTTGGAAGGAATTGGGCAAAAACAGCGTTTAAATGTCGTTGAATTGTCTCAAGTGAAAAGGATGAACAGCGTGTTCAAATCCAAACTTATTCAAGGTCTTGTTGGGCCCTTAGCGCTTGTTATGGCCTGGGTCGCAAGTGCTCCTTCCGCTCATGCCCTATCGGGTATTCGGGATACGGAAATTGAGCTGATGATCCGTGAATATTCAGATCCAATCCTGATCGCGGCGGGCCTTAATCCCAACTCGATAGAGATTTACCTGCTCAACGCACCCAGTGTGAATGCCTTTGTCACGCGCACAAACTCGATGTATCTCCACTCCGGCCTGTTGCTGTCGGCCGACAGGCCAGCGCAAGTGATCGGCGTGATCGCCCACGAAGCCGGTCATATTGCAGGTGGCCATGTCGCACGTATCGGTGATGCGATTTCCACAGCTGGAACACCGATGATCGTGACCATGTTACTCGGTCTTGGTGCCGCCATCGCCGGCGCGCCCGATGCCGGCATGGCCCTGATGGCCAGCGGTCAGCACATCGCTGAACGGGCCATTCTACGACATAGCCGGGTGCAGGAATCATCAGCGGACCAAGCCGCCGTCACCTATCTTGAGAAAACCGGGCAATCCGCGCGCGGCTTGCTGGAAGTCACGGAAAAGTTTCGCCATATGGAAGTGCTCAGTGCGCGCAACCAAAACCCTTATGTGCGCACCCACCCACTTTCGTCGGATCGTATCGCGGCGCTGTCTAATCGAGTTGTAAACTCGCCCTATGCCGACATCCGGGAAACGCCGAAGCAATTGTATGAATTCGACATGATGCAGGCCAAGCTTTACGCCTTCCTCCACCGGTCGGATTTGACATTCCGGAAGTATCCCACTTCGAATAAGAGTCTGCCCGCGCGATATGCGCGCGCCATCGCCTATTTTCGAGATCCTGATATCCACAACGCCATGGCCGAGATCAATAGTCTGATTGCGGAGCAACCCAATAACCCCTACTTCCAGGAACTGGCAGGTCAAATTCTGTTCGAGAGCGGCCGTGCCGCAGAGTCGATCCCTTATCACCGCAAATCCGTCGAGCTTATGCCCAATGCCCCGCTTCTGCGGTTGAATCTCGCACAGGCATTGCTGGCCGACGAAGACCCGTCAAATGTCCAAGAAGCCATAAACCACTTGGATACGGCGCTCAGGTATGAGAATGACAATTCCTTTGGGTGGTATCAGCTGGCGGTTGCCTATGAGCGTTCGAATAATGTCCCTCTTGCGAACCTGGCGACGGCAGAGCGTCATTACTACAATCGGCAAATGGGCATGGCGATACAGTTTGCCCGCCGCGCCCAAGATAAATTAAATCGGGGCACCCCTCAATGGCAGCGTGCTGTTGACATCATGCAGGTGGCGGCCATCGAACAAGCCAAACAGAACAATCGTTAAGCAGCCTAGCGGAGTCCTAAACCCTAAATGAGCAAGTTCAATTTAAAGGCCGGTCTCCTGGCCTGCCTGATACCGGTCGGTTTCTCAATGCCTGCAAAGGCACAGGCGGAAAATGTAGAACCGGTTCAGAATGCAGAGAGAGCCAACATTGAGTCGGTGATCCGGGACTATATTCTTGAAAATCCAGAGATTGTTGTTGAAGCCTTTTCTCGCTTTGAAGAGCAAGAGCAATTGCGCACGGAGACAGAGGCCCAGGCAGCTCTTCAGAAGTACCGAGATGAGTTGTTTTACAGCGACGGCGATTACGCCGCCGGCAACCCAGACGGAGATGTCACCGTCGTCGAGTTCTTCGACTACAATTGTGGTTGGTGCCGGCGCGCGACCCCCGTCTTGCTCGATCTGCTAGAATCCGATCCGGATTTGCGCGTGGTCTTCAAAGAATTTCCCATCCGCGGCAAGGACTCGGATGCCGTCGCGAAAGCGTCCCTAGCTTCTATTCGCCAAGGCAAATATTTCGATCTGCACTCAGCGTCGATGCAGGCTGAGGGAAATATGACGATGGAACGATTTGAGGATTTGGCAAAACAAGTGGGCGTTGATATCGACCAGTTGAAAAAGGATATGGAAGACCCGGACATCGAGAAGGTGATCGGGCGCAATCTTGCCTTGGCAAATATGCTCTATATTGAGGGTACGCCGACATTTCTGGTCGAGAACACGATTGTGCGCGGTTGGCCCGGTGCGGACGGTATGCGCGATCTCATCTCGGCCGCCCGAGAAGCGAAGGCCGGCGAGACCGACGCGGAGACCAATCCAGCGTCAAATTAGTCCGGCAAGGGGCGAAGACGGATCCGCATACATCTTTTTTGCCATACGCCCAGCGAGATAAGCTTGGCGTCCCGCAATCACTGCATGTTTCATAGCTGAAGCCATGAGAACTGGATCGCGAGCCTCGGCAATGGCCGTGTTCATCAGGACAGCATCGCACCCCAGCTCCATCGCCACGGCGGCATCTGATGCCGTGCCGACACCGGCATCAACCAGAACCGGGACATTTGATTGCTCAACAATCAAGCGAATGTTGATGGGGTTCTGCACACCTAGACCGGAACCGATCGGCGCGCCGAGAGGCATGATGGCGCAACACCCCATATCTTCCAGTTCCTTCGCCATAATCGGGTCATCGGAACAATAAACCATGACGTCGAAGCCGTCGTCGAGCAGGAGTCTCGCAGCACTCAGGGTTTCAACCATATTCGGATAGAGTGTCTTTTGATCTGCCAGGACCTCAAGTTTGACAAGGTTCCAACCACCGGCCTCACGCGCCAGCCGCAATGTGCGCACGGCATCCTCACCGGTAAAACACCCCGCCGTGTTGGGCAGATAGGTGACCTTTTGCGGGTCGATGAAATCGACCAACCGTGGTTGATCGGGATCACTCAAGTTCACTCGTCTCAGCGCAACGGTTACGATTTCAGCCCCCGAGGCCTCCAGCGCATCGGCATTTGTCTGAAAGTCTTTATACTTGCCTGTCCCAATGATCAGACGGGAGGCGTATCGCTTTCCCGCAATCTCAAAACCCTCATCGGTTTCAGAACTCATGTCTGTCCTATTTTCCAAAAATACGTCACCCACCGCCGACGAACTCGACGATTTCAATGCGATCCCCGTTTTGAAGCTGCGTCTGGCCATAGGTGGATCGCGGCACGATCTCCAGGTTCCGTTCTACAGCCACCTTGCGCTCGTCTAGACCAATCTGCTGAATCAGCTGCTGCAACGTGAGGACGGCCGCCAGCGTGCGATTCTCCCCATTCAGCACTATTTCCATGTCATGAAGTCCATTTCAGAGGTCTCAATGAGCCTTAATATAAGGCCATAAATTACTGTAAAAAAAGAATTTTTATGGGTTATTATATGTGATGAGCGAGAGAAAAATTTTCGATTTTTGCCTTCTCGCTCAGTCACTATATAAGAAACGCGACAGGGGCAAGCCATAGTAATGGCACAAAGTTCCGTTCATTTGTCGCAACACGGTTAGTCGTCGTCCCTAAAGGGCAGCGTCTACGAGATCTTTAGAATGAGGGCCCATCCGAAATCGGACTAAGTCAGCTTGTATGCGCAAAGATATCTACATACTGAACGGGCCAAATCTGAATTTGCTGGGGCAAAGAGAGCCTGACGTCTATGGCAAAAGCACCCTGAAAGATATTGAGTCCCTTTGCACTGACCACGCCCGGCAGGGAGGTCAATCAATCACTTTTAGGCAAACCAACAGCGAAGGCGAGTTGGTTGATTGGACCCAAGAAGCCGCTACACATGCTTCCGCGTTGATCATAAACGCCGGTGCTTACACACATACCTCGATCGCATTGCGCGATGCTTTGGCCTCTGTAAAAGTGCCCATCATAGAAGTCCATCTGTCAAATATCTTTGCGCGGGAAGATTTTCGGCATCAATCTCATGTATCGCCTTTCGCGACCGGCATCATTTGCGGTCTCGGCGCACAAGGATATGCCAGAGCTATTGATGCCCTTTTTGAATTAATGGGCGTCGTTCCGAACGCCGACCAACAAACCAAGTGAGGCAATACAATCGTGACCGACAATGATGAAAAGCCTGGAAAGGCGCCGAAGTCCAAATTGGACCACGACATGATACGCGGTCTGGCCGCTTTGCTTGAAGAAACAGATTTGTCTGAAATCGAGGTCGAACAGTCTGGTCTACGCGTTCGTGTTGCACGCCAGTTGGGTGTTGCCGCCGGTGCATATGCGCCGGTTCAGCAGCAAGCGGTCGCGCCCGCAGCAACGGATACAGCTGAGGCCGCCGGCGACGGCGCAGACCTGGCCGCCCATCCGGGCGCCGTCACCTCACCTATGGTGGGCACCATTTATCTCTCACCTCAGCCGGGTGCCGCCCCATTTGTGCGGGAGGGTGACACGGTCAGCGAGGGACAAACCGTCATGATCGTTGAAGCCATGAAGACGATGAATTCCATTCCCGCACCTAAAGGCGGAACGGTTCGCAAAATACTGGTCGAAAACGAACAACCAGTCGAGTTTGGCGAACCCCTTATTGTGATCGAATAGCGGTACACATCGATGTTTTCAAAAGTTCTGATCGCAAATAGAGGCGAAATCGCACTGCGCGTTCACCGTGCCTGCCAAGATCTTGGCATTTCAACGGTCGCCGTTCATTCAACAGCCGACCAAGATGCGATGCATGTAAAGCTTGCCGACGAAAGTGTCTGTATCGGCCCGCCACCTGCGGCTCAAAGCTACCTGAATATCCCAGCTTTGATTTCCGCCTGCGAAGTCAGCGGTGCAGACGCTATTCACCCAGGCTACGGTTTTTTGTCAGAGAACGCACAATTTGCTCAGATCCTAGAAGAACACAATATTACGTTTATAGGGCCGAGTTCCGAACACATCACGCTCATGGGTGACAAAATCACGGCTAAAAAGACGGCTGAAGATTTGGGCATTCCTGTGGTGCCCGGATCCGGTGGCGCGCTTGAGAGCGAAGACGCCGCGAGAAAAATGGCACAAGAAATCGGCTATCCTGTCCTGATCAAAGCAGCTGCCGGCGGTGGCGGACGCGGCATGAAGACCGTTCTGACCGAAAGTGATCTCAGCGAAGCCTATGGAACAGCGCGCTCAGAATCTGCGGCCGCATTTGGGAATGACGCGGTCTATATGGAGAAATACCTCAACACGCCGCGCCATATAGAAATTCAAGTGATTGCCGATTCACACGGTAATGTCGTGCATCTGGCTGAGCGGGACTGTTCTCTGCAGCGCCGCCATCAAAAAGTATTCGAAGAAGCGCCCTCTCCCGTATTGACCGCAGAACAACGGGAATCGATTGGGACTATTGTTGTCGATGCCGTGAAGAAACTCGGCTATCTAGGTGTAGGTACGATCGAGTTTTTGTTCGAGGACGGCGAGTTTTATTTCATTGAAATGAACACCCGAATACAGGTCGAGCACCCTATTACCGAAATGATTACAGGTGTCGACTTGGTCAGCGAACAGATTCGTGTCGCCGCCGGAGAACCGTTGACGTTTAGTCAGGATGACATTCAAATTTCCGGACACTCCATTGAATGTCGGATCAATGCGGAAAACCCAAAGACATTCGCCCCCTCGCCCGGGACAATACAAATGTTCCACCCTCCAGGCGGACCAGGCGTTCGTTTGGATTCATCGATTTATGCCGGCTATACGATTCCCCCATATTATGACAGTTTGGTGGGCAAACTGATCGTCTACGGCAACACCCGAAACGAATGTTTGATGAGATTGAATCGCGCCCTGCAAGAGTTCATCATCGAAGGGGTCGAGACAACGATCCCATTGTTTGAGGAATTGATTCTTCAGCCAGATGTTCAAACCGGCGATTATCACATCAAGTGGCTCGAAGAGTATTTGAAACTGTAGCGGAAACTTTGGAGACCACGGCGTGAGCAATATCACGCTTGAAGATCTCATATTGGCCTACGAAAACGGCATCTTCCCGATGTCGGAGGATCGCAACGACCCCGAATTGTTTTGGGTTGAACCGACGATGCGCGGCATTCTGCCTCTCGACAATTTTCACATCCCAAAAAGACTCGTTAGGACGGTTAGGTCCGATCGGTTTAAGGTCCTGATCAACAGCAATTTTTCAGACTGTATAGAGGCTTGCTCCACGCCTATGTCGGGCCGAAAGACGACATGGATCAATGGCGAAATCATTGAGTTGTACACACAGCTGAATAAGATCGGGCGGGCTCATAGTGTCGAATGCTGGCAGTGGGGGAAGCTTGTTGGCGGGCTCTACGGCGTTTCGATCGGCGCCGCATTTTTTGGTGAAAGCATGTTTAGCTTGGAACGAGATGCCAGCAAAGTTGCTCTCGTTCATCTTGTTGCACGATTGAAGGTCGGCGGATATCAGCTTCTCGACACACAATTTGTCACCGACCATTTAAAGCAATTCGGTGCCGTTGAAATTCCCAAAGCTGAGTACAAATCAAGACTGTCGAAAGCCATCAAGACCAGGGCAGATTTTTACAAACTGCCCGTGCCTGCGGCAGGATCGGAGATTTTGCAATCAATCACCCAAACGTCGTAAACCGGATGCTCAAGAGCATTCAGCGCGGGGCTTGATGCAAACATCCAACCGGTAAAGACTGATACCGGTTCACCATCTGGCTTGTTATCAACAATTTCCAAGAAAGCAGTCGTTTCCGGTGTTTCCTCCGGTGGGCGTTTGTTGCAAGTCCGCATGGTGATTTCTAGTGACTTGAAAACAACGGTCTCATCGAGACCGACATCTAAATCCTGAATGCGTGCTGTGACCTTTTCCAGAGCCCGTAGGGTTGCCCTGCGATCGGAGATTTCCACCGGCCCCTCCGGTGATTGCATGCGATCGCCTCCACTGCCCGGCGCTTCAATGGCCTCAATTGTCTCCACCGAAGACGGGCCCGTGTCGGCACCTGGCGTAAAGATCGAACCATCCTGATCTTGTGCCCCCTCGCCGGAAAAGGTATCGCGAAGCAAATCGTCAAGAAAATCATCTTCTGTGTCAGCAGCGGGTGTGGTGTCTTCCGCTTCCGCAGGACTCTCATCAATCCCAACAGGCGGCACGTCTTCTTCGACCTGCGCCCGGCCCGGCTCGTTAGGCAGACTGACGAAAACGCCCAAGGCTGCAATCAGGCAGACAAAATGACCAGCTCTCATGTTCATGACCATGGCATTTCCTAAGAGGCGATTGCGACAAAACGAAGGCGGACATGGTCCGCATACCAAAGGCCGCTTTCATCTCTCAAATTGGGCTCCAATGCGTCGACAATTTTCAACTTCATGCGTGCGACCAGCTCTTCATCCTGGATATCCTTAAAGAAAGCTGCAGCGAACATATCCAACCACTCTGCCATCCCTTGAGGTATGGGCGTTGGACGCCAAATGAGATCAATGTTTGAGACATCAAATCCCGCAGCTTCCAACTCAGATTGATATCCTGACACACTGGGGTTGTACCAAGGGTTAAGAGAGCGGCCCGGAAACCCATGATCGCTCAAAACAGCAATGAGTGTCGACGTGATGGCCGCCACGTTCCCGAAGCCGCCGAATTCGGCGACAAAACGGCCGCTGGGCTTGAGCGCTTTATGAACACCCCGAAGCACGGGTTTGTGATCTTTAATCCAATGCAAAACCGCGTTGGAAAACACCGCGTCGAAATCGTGTTCGAAGGGCAGTTCGCGGGCATCACACAGTCGGGCATCAATACCGCGCCCGCACGCGTGATCGACCATAGATTGACTGGCATCGACTCCGACGACCTCAGCGCCAGCGTCCAAAATTTTCTGTGTCAGGTCGCCCGAGCCACATCCGAGATCAAGGATACGCAAACCGGGCTTGGGGTCCAGCAGGTCAAGAACGCTTTGCCCCAGTTCCGGTACGTAAGAGGCAAGCTGAGCGTATTTCTCAGCATTCCAACTCTGGACACCCAATTCTTGCGTCATGTCGGCAACAAAATTAAAGGTGCCTACTCTTCACTGCCGCCGGAACCGCCAAGTGATGTCATGGCCTGGCCAACGATATCCATCAAACTGACAGTCCCTTGGGTGTAGAGAATTTCATCGCCGTCTGCCAAATAATCGACACTACCGCCTGGGTCGATGTCCAAATAGCTGCCCCCTAAAAGACTCTCTGACGCGACTTTGATAGATGAATCTTCGGGAAGCTGAACGTCCGACCGAATTGTCATGCTCACGACAGCCAAGAAATTACTGGTTTCAAGTTCCTGACTGTTAACCGTTCCAATCTTGATCCCGGACATGCGCACATCAGATCCTGGTGTCACGCCGTCGACACTGCTGAATCTAGCCGTCAATTGATAGCCTTCAGTAGGTCCGCTATCGGTGGTGGTATAAGCGAAAAACAAAAACACACCGGCGATCGCAACAACAACTGCACCGACCAAAGTTTCAAAAATATCGTTCTTCATCAGGATCGTCCCCTACCCCAAAACATACAATTACGCGTCAGGTGCCCACGCCTCATAGTCACCGGTGGTCGGCGCATGCCGTCCCTCACGATGAATACTGCCTTTGGGTCGATAGGCATGCGGCGTGCCCGTTAAATTGGGAATGTGTTCAGACTCCCAAGGTTTTACCTGAAAAGGCTCTTTGGTTGGCGGCTCATCGAATGTGTGGTGCAGCCAACCGTGCCAATCAGGCGGTACACGGGAGGCCTCGGCCGTCCCGTTATAAATCACCCAGCGTCTCGAAGGCTGGCCCGGCTTCGGATTGCTTTCCTCAAAATACCGGTTGCCCTGCTCATCCGTTCCGACCTCCTGGCCTTTGCGCCAGGTAAAGAAACGTGTCCCGATCGTGGCACCATTCCACCAGGTAAAGATTGCTTTTAGAAAATCCATGGCCACGCTCATCATGGTCACAAGCGATCCTTGGGATCGCGAGACTCACTTGTCATCAAGGACTTACCGTGTAGCGGTTCCGCGGGCCCGGCTCAAGACCAATCGATCTAAAGCAACCAAGTTTCATCGCTGTCTTCCGGCTCTGGTGGGCCCTTTTTGGTTTCACCGACCAAATTTGCCCGCAGCTTGGTACCCGACCGGCGCGCATCCTCCTGAAGCTTCTTCTGAACCCATCCGATGCGGTTATAGAGCCGCGCCGGCACAATGGGCTTCAGGACCAAATGTTCAGGCTCACTGTCGATGATTTCTTGGACCACGCGTTTATCGGTCGTAGATGTTACGACTATAACGGGTATTTTGCACAAGACACCCTCGTCAGACTGCAGTTTTGCCAGCAGCGATTTGCCGTTCATGGGCGCCATATTCCAATCGCAGAGGATAATGTCCGGGACCCAGTTTTTGAGCAGCTGTAGGGCCTGGTTCCCGTCCGTAACAAAGCGGATATCGGAGGCGCCGGCGGCTTCCAGGATCTTCCTTAAGACCTTTTGGGTCCCCAAATTGTCTTCAGCCACCAGAAAACTGGTCGAGGACAGATTGATTTCCGCAGCCCGTTCTCGGCGCATTTTCCGGGACCCTAAGAGAAATTGATCGACGGATTTATTATGCGCGGGGAGCGTTAATTATGTCTGAGGTAAAACCCGAAAAATTTATTTGAGTTGCACCAGGCTGCGATTCCCTCATAGGTAATCTCTGGGCTAGATATGGGTTATACACAGCTTTTCGACACAAAATGGGTTGCCGATGCCTTTTCGCTATTCTAGAATTTGTATCCGTTGAGAACTTAAACCCTACATCCTGTAGCATTTGGGGTTAAATTCTTGATTTTTAACGGACAATCAGAATTCGACTACCGTCGAAGGGCGGCGGTATAGGGCTAATTTTCTCAAAAGAGCGGACATCGAAGCGCCGCCGTGACGTAGCGATTTCAGAGGCTAGGACATACCAACATGCGCATTGCACGCAAATTTACAGCGGACGGCTCATCGCCTTATGACGGCATCGATTTCACCAAGACCAGCAGCGAAATACGCAATCCCGACGGGTCAATCGTGTTTCAGCTCAGTGATATCGAAGTCCCCGCAAGCTGGAGTCAGGTCGCCTGCGATGTTCTGGCACAGAAATATTTTCGCAAAGCCGGCGTGCCCCAAGCCCTAACGCCTGCCCCGGAAGAGAATGTGCCCAGCTGGCTGCAACGCCACGAGGCTGACACCACCAAGCTTGAAGCCTTGGACGAAGAAGTCAAGTTCGGCCCCGAAACCAGCGCGCGGGACGTCTTCGACCGTTTGGCCGGGACCTGGACCTATTGGGGATGGAAGAACGGCTACTTCGATAGCGAAGAGGACGCCCGTTCTTTCTTTGATGAACTGCGCTACATGCTGGCCACGCAAAAGGCCGCACCCAACAGTCCGCAATGGTTCAATACAGGTCTGCATTGGGCATATGGCATCGATGGGCCGGCGCAGGGACATTACTACGTCGACGAGGAAAACGGCCAAATCAAGAAGTCGACCGGTGCCTATGAACGGCCCCAGCCGCACGCCTGCTTTATTCAGAGCATCGAAGATGATTTGGTCAATGACGGTGGTATTATGGACCTTTGGGTCCGGGAAGCACGGCTGTTTAAATACGGCTCTGGAACTGGGACAAATTTCTCGGCCCTGCGCGGCGCCGAAGAAGGCCTGTCCGGCGGCGGGAAGTCTTCGGGATTGATGAGCTTCTTGCGGATCGGCGATCGCGCGGCCGGCGCCATTAAATCCGGCGGTACAACACGGCGCGCCGCCAAAATGGTGATCGTGGATATTGATCATCCTGACGTGGAACAATTCATCGATTGGAAAGTCATCGAAGAACAGAAAGTGGCTGCCCTGGTGGCAGGGTCTAAGCTTGCCAGCAAGCATCTTTCAGCCATTATGAAAGCCTGCGTCAACTGTGATGGCCCTGGCGATGATTGCTACGATGTAAAAAAGAACCCCGCTTTGAGACGGGAAGTCCGCGCAGCTAAAAAAGCGATGCTGCCCGAAAATTACATCCAACGGGTCATTCAATTGGCCAAACAAGGCTTCACAAATATTGAGTTTCGAACCTATGACACGGATTGGGACTCCGAAGCCTATCTGACCGTGTCAGGACAAAATTCAAACAATACGGTTCGTGTCACTGACGAATTCCTGCATGCCGTCGATACCGGTGCGAAATGGACACTGATCAATCGAACCGACGGAGAACCGGCCAAAACCGTCGAGGCTCGCGATTTGTGGAACCGCATAGGCGACGCCGCCTGGCAAAGTGCGGATCCCGGCCTACAGTTTCACACTACCATCAATGACTGGCACACTTGTCCCGAAGGCGGAGAAATTCGCGCGTCCAATCCGTGCTCTGAATATATGTTCTTGGACGACACCGCCTGTAACTTGGCTTCATTGAATCTCATGGCCTTTGCTGATGAGAACGGGGTTTTCAATGGTGAGGACTTTGAGCATGCCGTGCGCCTTTGGACCATTGTGCTGGAGATTTCCGTCCTCATGGCACAATTCCCGTCAAAGCAAGTTGCGCAATTGTCCCACGATTACCGCACACTCGGATTGGGCTATGCCAATATTGGCGGTTTGTTGATGGCACAAGGCTTGGCCTATGACAGCGACGAGGCCCGCGCCATGGCTGGTGCCATCTCTGCGATCATGACCGGCGCCGCCTATGCCACGTCGGCGGAATTAGCTAAGGATCTAGGGGCCTTCCCAAAATATGAAGAGAATAAAGCGCATATGCTGCGTGTTATTCAAAATCATTCGCGGGCCGCCCATAACGATGACAGTTATGAGTTGCTTCATACCAAGCCGGTGCCGCTGGATGCGGAAAATTGCCCTGATGCACGTTTGGTTTTGCAGGCTCAAGATGCGTGGCAACGCGCTCTGGTGACTGGCGAGCGGTTCGGCTTTCGCAATGCGCAAGTCTCAGTGATTGCGCCGACGGGGACAATTGGCCTCGTTATGGATTGCGATACGACCGGCATCGAACCGGACTTCGCGCTGGTCAAGTTTAAGAAGCTTGCGGGAGGTGGATTCTTCAAGATCATCAACCGCACCGTGCCGCGCGCGCTCAAAAAACTCGGCTACCACGACGGTCAAATTGAAGATATTGTATTTTATGCGGTCGGCGCCGGTACATTGGCCAATGCGCCGAAAATCAATCACGAGACCTTGGCTGCCAAAGGGTTCACGGATAACGAACTAAAGGCGATCGAAGACTCCCTCAGCACAGCCTTCGATATCAGCTTCGTCTTCAACCGCTGGACCCTCGGCGACGGCTTCTGCCGCGACGTTCTGGGGCTCAGTGATGAACAACTTGACGATTACAATCTCAATCTTCTCGAAGCCATCGGATTTCAGAAGTCAGAAATCGAGGCAGCAAATCTCTATTGCTGTGGCGCCATGACACTTGAAGGTGCGCCCCATCTAAAAGACGAGCACCTGCCCGTGTTTGACTGCGCCAACCCGTGTGGCCGAATTGGCCAGCGCTATTTGTCGGTGGAAAGCCACATTCGAATGATGGCTGCCGCTCAACCTTTCATTTCCGGCGCCATCTCAAAAACCGTCAACATGCCCAATGATGCAAGTGTTGAAGACTGCTTGAATGCCTACAAATTGTCGTGGACGTTAGGCTTGAAAGCGAATGCGCTCTATCGGGATGGCTCGAAACTGAGCCAACCGCTCAATGCACAATTGCTGGAATCCGATAACGATGATGACGAAGATGATCTTGAAGCCAAAGAGATCATAACAGACACGGAGCAGCCCCTTGTTGCCCGGGCGCAGGCGGTGACGGAAAAGATTGTCGAGCGGATTATCGAAGTCGAGAAAGAAAAAGAGCGCCGCAAGCTGCCCCATCGGCGCAAAGGTTACACACAAAAAGCTGTGGTGGGCGGCCACAAAGTCTATTTGAGAACCGGTGAGTATGAAGATGGACTGCTCGGTGAAATTTTCATCGACATGCACAAAGAGGGCGCAGCTTTTCGCTCATTGATGAACAACTTTGCAATCGCTGTGTCGATCGGCCTGCAATATGGCGTGCCGCTGGAAGAATTTGTCGAGGCCTTCACATTCACGCGTTTTGAACCGGCCGGACTCGTGCAAGGCAACGACACGATCAAAAATGCGACCTCCCTCTTGGACTACATTTTTAGAGAACTCGCCGTTTCATATCTCGGCCGGGACGACCTGGCACATGTCCAGCCTGACGACCTTAAAATCGATGCGACGGCAACCGGTGGTGGGGAAAGTGACGAGCCGGAAGATGACAATGATCAAGACGATCAGGTGCTGAACGTCGTCAAATCCGTCGCCAGTCAGGGATATATCCGGTCCAACTTACCGAGCAATTTAATTGTCTTTAAGAGCAGCCAGTCCCGGCGCGTCGCCAATGGCGAAACGGAAGAGCAAGTTGAAGCGAGCTTAGCAAGCGAGGAGGCCTTTCAGGAAATTGGCCGCGCCGTCGAAAGTGCGGCGGGAAGCCCTGTCATGGAAAGTCTCGGCGGCCTGGAAGCTGATTTGCAACAGGATCGAGTGCGCGAGGCCAGACTCAAAGGCTATGAAGGCGATGCCTGCGGCTCATGCGGTAACTTCACGCTCGTGCGCAACGGCACGTGCCTCAAATGCCAAACCTGCGGATCAACGACCGGCTGCAGCTAAGCTAACGCGTTTAATCTTAAGACGGTTCCCAATGATCTTCGATGGAACCACGATACATGGCCCGTGTTCCGACAAAATCGGGAACACCGGAGTGAATGCATGCGTGGTTATCCCACATAATCAAGTCACCGTTTTTCCACCGGAACCGGCATTGATATTTCGGCTGCGTCGAGTGCTCGTTGAGCATCTCAATTAGATGACGGCTCTCAATGGCGGATAATTGAGGGATCTTCTTCACCCAGCTTTGGTTGACATAGAGGAACTTCTTACCCGTTATCGGATGGGTGCACACAAGCGGGTGCTCCATCGGGGGGAAGTTCTCGCGCATGATTTTGAGGTAATCAAAACCCTCAGGCGTATCCGTATTGAACAATCCGACATCCATGCCATAGGCCAAAACATCGTGAATGGCTGTCAAACCTTCAAGGAATGATTTCATGGAGTCCGATAAGTCCTCGTAGGCGGCGTACATATTGGCGAACATTGTATCGCCACCGGCCGGGGGAACATCGACCGCATAAAGCATGGCGCCCATGCTTGGATATTGTCGATAGGAGTGATCCACATGCCAGCGCAAATTTTGTGTGGTTTGTCGATCGTTACTAGCGCCCCTGAACTGATGAACGCCCTCAGCACCCTCCAACTTGGGAATGAAAGGCTCATCCTCCAACTGACCCCAGTGATCACAGAAGACTTTGAATGTCTGGGGCGTCATGTCCTGGCCGTGGAAAAAAATCGCAATATTTTCGTAGAGGGCATCCTTTACCTCGGCAAAAACCTCATCATCCATGGGACGGCTGAGATCAATCCCAGAAATCTCGGCACCCAGCTTGGCGCCATACGGCTTTACCTCAATATGCTGATAGCTCATGACACGGTCTCCCTCTTGTGCATCTCACATATCATGTCATCATATTAACATGACAACCATGAGGCATTCTGTCCCAAGCAAGTATTTTGCTGGGAATTAGAGGACCTATATCACGCAGTGAAACGCTGATCTAGGCTTTTGGCTTGGCTTCCGGTGGCATGACGGTGCGAATATGCACTTCTCTCAGTTGATGAGCCGATGCCTCCGCCGGGGCGCCCATCAGCAAGTCTTCGGCTTGCTGGTTCATGGGGAACATGGTCACCTCCCGGATGTTAATTTGATCGGCGAGCAACATCACGACCCGCTCAAGGCCCAAGGCAATGCCGCCATGAGGCGGCGCACCATATTTGAATGCATTCAGCATGCCGCTGAACTCTTGTTCCACCTGTTCCTTGGTGTAGCCGGCAATCTCAAAAGCCTTAATCATCGTTTCGGGCTTGTGATTTCGGATCGCCCCTGAACCCAGTTCATGCCCATTGCAGACAAGATCATATTGCAGACCCATGACCTCGAGAGGATCTTTGTTTTCCAGATCGCTCAAACCGTTTTCGGGCATTGAAAATGGATTGTGACTGAAATCGATACGACCTTCGGCTTCATTAAACTCGTAAAGTGGATAATCCGTAATCCAACAGAATTTGAAGACGCCTTTCTCGCCGAGATCAAGCTCCTCACCGATGCGCACTCGGGCGGCACCGGCCAAATTGCACGCCGCGGATTCCTTGTCACAGGCAAAGAACAGGGCATCTCCCGACCGAATACCGGCTTTCGCAGCCAAGGCCTGCTGGACATCCTCTGGGATGAATTTGGCAATCGGCCCCTTACCCGTCAAAGTCCCCTCTTCGTCCTCAAAGATGACGTAGCCGAGACCGGGAGCGCCCATATCCTTGCGCGCCCAATCGTTCAGTTTGTCAAAAAAGCTGCGCGGCATCGATGCAGCGCCTGGCGCCGGAATGGCCCGCACCACAGCGCCCAACTCTATCTGGCTTTTAAAAGCTTTGAAGGTGACGCTTTCTTGATTGAATTCATCGGTGACGTCGACAATCTCGATGGGGATGCGCAAGTCAGGCTTGTCATTGCCGTATTTCAACATGGATTCCTTATAAGGAATCCGAGGAAACGGATGATCTGTCACCGCACGGTCCCCGGCAAAAGCCTTGAAGACATCATAAGTCACACCGCCAATTGCTTCAAAGACGTCGTCTTGCGTGACAAAAGACATTTCGACATCCAGTTGGTAAAACTCACCTGCGCTGCGATCTGCGCGCGCATCCTCATCGCGAAAACAGGGCGCAATCTGGAAATAGCGGTCAAAGCCCGACACCATAATCAACTGCTTGAATTGCTGCGGTGCCTGCGGAAGGGCGTAAAAGCGACCCGGATGCAAACGGCTCGGCACCAAGAAGTCCCTGGCCCCTTCCGGCGAAGAGGCTGTCAAGATCGGCGTTTGAAATTCAAAGAAGCCCCGATCTTCCATACCCCGGCGCATGGCACGAATAACATTCGTGCGCAGCATAATGTTCTGATGCGGCGTTTCACGGCGGAGATCCAAAAACCGATATCTCAGACGGAGCTCTTCGGAATAATCCGGTTCATCAAAAACCGGCAGGGGCAGTTCGTCCGCCGCCGATTGCAGCTCAAGGTCTTTGATCCGCAACTCGACGCGACCGGTCGGCAGTTTTGGATTGACGGTATCGTCGGAGCGCGCCATGACGGGACCGCTTACCGTAATGACACTCTCAGCACGCAAGCGCTGGGCGGTATTAAAAATCGGATTGTCAGGTTCGATAACGCACTGCGTGATCCCGTAATGGTCCCGCAAATCGATAAACAAAAGCCCACCATAGTCGCGTTTCCGATGAACCCACCCGGAGAGCCGGGCCGTTTGACCGACTTCACCGTCTCTCAGCTCACCACATGTATGGCTGCGATAAAGATGCATAATCTCTGTTTTCCTGGACTTTTGCTCAAACACTGGGCGGGCGAAAAAGCGCATGAGAGAGCCCATTTGTCAAGTGGCCGCGCCCTGGAATCCCAGGGAAAATGGGCCAACATGACCCAGAATCCGCATTTCCCGATGATGTGGGGCGACAAAGCGGAAAAGTTCGGTTATGACCGGCGACCATGCAGATGATTACCACGACCAAGGAACTGGCATCTTTGTGCGATGCCCTGTCTCAAGAACAGTTTGTCACCATCGACACAGAGTTTATGCGGGACAAAACCTTTTGGCCAAAACTGTGCCTGATTCAGATTGCCGGTGACGATATTGTCGCCATCATCGATCCCCTGGCTGACAAGATTGACCTCTCGCCCTTCTATGAACTCATGCGAAACCCTGAAGTCTTGAAGGTGATCCATGCCGGCCGGCAGGATATCGAGATCTTTTTTCACCAGGGTCAAACCATCCCGTCTCCGCTTTTCGACACTCAGATTGCCGCCATGGCCTGCGGCTTCAGCGATTCCGTGGGCTATGAAACATTGGTGGGCGATCTGACCGGCCACAAGCTCGACAAATCTTCAAGATTTTCCGACTGGAGCAAGCGGCCGCTCAAAGAGCATCAACTAAAATATGCGGCCGGCGACGTCACCTATCTTCGTGAAGTCTTTCTCGCCCTATACGAAAAGCTGAAAGCCAACGACCGGGAATCATGGCTGGACGAAGAAATTAGAGATCTGACTAACCCCGAAACCTACGCAATGGATCCAGGCTTGGCCTGGAAACGCTTGAAGCTGCGCGGTCCGGTGAGGAAAAATCTCGGTGTGCTGATCGAAGTTGCCGCCTGGCGCGAATACCAGGCGCAAACACGCGATGTTCCCCGCAATCGAATTATGAAGGATGATCTCATCTACGAGATTGTGACGCAAAAACCGGCGAGCCTAGAGGCCCTTGACGATATGCGCTTTGCGCAAAAGGGGCTTTCGCGAATGCCGGGCGCCAAAGATCTTGTGGCAGCCGTGAAACGGGGCGGCAATATGCCCAAGTCGGATTGGCCAGATATCAGACCGCCGGCACCACCAAAGACCAAAGGCAACGGCGCCTTGGTTGAACTGCTGAAAGTGCTGTTGAAGCTGACCAGTGAGCAGCACGATGTGGCGCAGAAGCTCATTGCGAATGTTGCGGATCTTGAAAAAATTGCAACGGATGAAAAATCGGACGTCAAAGCTCTCAGCGGTTGGCGTCGTGACATCTTCGGTCAAAAGGCGCTTGAGTTAAAGAACGGAAAACTCGCCATCGCGATCAAGAAAGGTAAAGTCCGGACGGTCACGATCGAGACATAGATCAGGAAATATATTTGAGACCGGACTGAAGCTTTAACCGCTTTGCCACGGCATCAAGCCGGATCAGCAAAATGTCTCCGACCATTGCCTTGTATGATTGCGGCAAATTAAGCACCAGTGTGTTTTGTTCCACACTCAGATGAGTGGTGGGCAGAATACCAAGGATACCGCTGGAGATGATTGTCCCTAAGCGGATCGCTAAGCCAACGACACGCGCCCACTTTTCTTGATCCTCGGTGACAATATAATTGTAGTCAGCGGCCGTGGGGACAGATCCACTTTCGTATCGATGATAAACAGCCATTCCAAGACGCAGGCGCTCGGAATGATTGAGACCAAAAACAGCGCCGTACAACACGGCCCTGAAGGCGTTAGAGCCGCGATGATCCGGATGCGCCCGCCAGGCAATGTCGCTTAGCCAACAGGCCGCTTCGCGCAATCTTTTCTGCTGAGGTGTCTCTTCAGATTCCAGAGAGTCAAAAAGCGTTTGAGTAAACCCGGCCAGCTCGTCTGCCAACATAGCCTTGCGACTGAGGCGTGAGGCCATGCCGCGGCAACTGCGCATTAACGGATCCGCGCCTTTCAATGGTTCCGGCAGGCCGTCAAATAGAAGCCCTTCCCGCACACCCATACCGGAAATGACGATTTTTTCAGAAGGAACCAACTGAAGGAGAGACTCCAAAACAGCTGCGCTGAAGGGCAAACTGTCGACACGATGGGACGGCACATTCGACATTTTGGCCAGCTCATCAGATCCCTGCTTCGAAATCCACCGCGCCAAGTCACCGGCCTCCTCACGCGGTATTTCATAGCTCTGCAAAACCCGAAACGGATAGTTGGACTGGTCCATATGTATGCGGCCAAGAGCACGCCAAGCGCCGCCAACGGCGTAAAAATTGCCGCTGACCCCTTGCAGCCAATCAACCTTCTCTAAGGACTCCCTGACGATCTTGCGTGCTTTGTTGATCTTGCCGCCGGACATATCCATCAAACGAAGGGCGCCAATCGGCAGGGTGATCCCGCTTCCCAAATTCCCCTCACTTAACGTGATCAGCTCCAGGCTGCCGCCGCCCAGATCACCAGCAAGGCCTTCCGCATTGGGCATGCCGGACAGCACGCCGAGAGCGGCAAGCCGGGCTTCTTCTCTGCCGGAGAGGATTTCCACCGGGACGCCGAATGTCTTTTGAACGTGATCAACAAATTCCTGACCATTACTCGCCTCTCTGACAGCGGCGGTGGCGATGATGTGAATGAGATCGACTTTCAGACCCTCGACAACTGCGTGAAATCGATTGAGGGCCACGACCGCTCGGGCAATCCCTTCTGATGACAAGGCGCCTGTCGAAGCCACGTTCTGCCCCAAACGGGCAGAGACTTTTTCATTGAAAATCGTTAAAGGGTTTCGCGCCGCGCCCTCAAAGACGACCAGGCGCACGGTATTGGACCCGAGGTCGATAATGGCAACAGGCCGACTTGGCACCTCCGTCGACAAAGACGGAAACGTCTCAGACCGCACCCCTTCTGTGGACACTCATTTTTTCCCCGTAGATCACGACCTATTTGACGACGCAATCGCCGGCGGCAGGTCGTACTTCACGGCCTCTCCTCTACCAGAAAGACTGGGGTTTGTCATGAAATAGCTATGAGCGTTAAACACATGGTCGGGCAGGATGCCCTCAATCACTCGGCGATAAGAGCCATCGGGTTGCATTTCCCAGCTTTGAGCGCTGTCCATCAAGTTCGCCACCATGATCTGATCCAGAACCTGCCGATGGACCGTCGGGTTCTCAACCGGAATCAGAGTCTCCACCCGGCGATACAGATTACGCGGCATCCAATCGGCGGAACTGATATAGACCAGCGCCTTTGGAGACGGCAGTCCTTCTCCGTTACCGAAACAAATGATTCTGGAATGCTCAAGGAACCTGCCCACGATACTTTTAACTCGGATGTTCTCAGACAAGCCAGGGATGCCAGGTCGCAGACAGCAGATGCCTCTGATAATCAATTCGATCTGCACCCCTGCACAGCTGGCACGATAGAGCGCATCAATGATTTTGGAATCCACCAAGGAATTAAGCTTCACCCAGATTGCCGCCGGGCGGCCTGCTTTGGCATGGGCGATCTCTTGATCAATATGCTCATGCAGGCGATCGGCCAAGTTCAAAGGTGAGATCGCAATCTTCTCAAATGATTCCGGCTCCGCATAGCCGGTCACAAAATTGAACATGGTCGCGGCGTCACGGCCCAGTGTTTTATCGCAACTAAACAGCGACATATCTGTATAGATTTTGGCGGTGATCGGGTGATAATTACCCGTGCCAAAATGGGCATAAGTTGCCAGCTGACGCCCTTCCCGCCGCACGACCAAACTCACTTTCGAATGAGTCTTCAAATCCATAAAGCCATAGACCACCTGGATTCCCGCTCGCTCCATCTCCCGAGCCCATTTGATATTGGCCTCCTCGTCAAAGCGCGCCTTGAGCTCAACAATCGCCGTCACCGCCTTTCCCGCCTCTGCGGCGGAGATCAAGGCTTGTACAATCGGAGACTGCTTGCTGGTGCGGTACAGCGTTTGCTTGATCGCCACCACGTCTTTGTCCGCGGCGGCCTGGCGGATGAACTGCACCACCACATCGAAAGACTCGTAAGGGTGATGGACGATGATATCTTTTTGCCGAATAGCCGCAAAACAGTCGCCCCCAAGATCGCGAATCCGTTCTGGGAACCGCGCCTCGTAAGACTTGAACTTGAGCTCAGGGCGGTCTTCCGGAATCAGATCAGAAAGCCGATCAAGTCCCAAAAGACCCTCCGCCACAAAAACATCTTCCTCTTCAACCTCTAGATTGGCGGAAATGAAGCTCATCAGATCCGGCGGCAAACCACTTTGCGCCTTCATACGAATAACCTGGCCACGCTTTCTTTCCTTCAGCGCCGTCTCAAAGAATCGCACCAGATCTTCCGCTTCTTCTTCGATCTCAATATCCGAGTCACGCAAAACACGGAACGCACCTTTGCCGATGACTTCAAATCCCGGAAACAAACGGCCCAAGAACATGCCAATCAAGGTTTCAACGGGAAGGTAACGCCTCTGTTTCGACGAGCCCGCAGGCGAAGCGTCTGGGTTCGGCACGCCGATGAAGCGCTCAAGCTGTGAGGGAATCGGTATCAAGGCATACATACGATCTCGGTCTTGCGTATGCTCAAGTTCCAAGGCGATCGAAAATCCCTTATTCGGGATGAAGGGGAACGGATGGGAAGGATCGATCGCCAAGGGTGTCAGCAGAGGATAGATCTTATCCTGAAAAACTTTTGATAATTGTTCCAGATCGGACGCGTTCAGCTCTTCCGGTTCAACAACGGCGATGCCGTTTTCGCGGAGCTCTTGGCGCAACTCAGCCCAATACTTTTGTTGTTCAACGATAAGTTCAGAGGCCTTGGCGTTCACCCGCTCCAACTGCTGCTTGGGGGTTAGTCCGTCGTCACTGAGTTTGGTGACACCTGCATTGACCTGACCACGCAAGCCTGCGACCCGGACCATATAGAATTCATCGAGGTTGCTGCCGGAGATAGAGAGAAACCGCAGCCGCTCACAGACCGGGTGATTAGGATTGCCCGCCTCGTCCAGAACTCTCGTATTGAATTCCAACCAGGACAGCTCCCGATTCACAAATCGTTCAGGCGACGACAAATCGATCTTTTCCAGAACGCCCGACTCGCCGGTTGTCACCCCATTCACGCTTGCAATTTCCAACTTGGAATTCGATTTGGTCATTTGTCACTCCTCTGGGGGGCTTCGGAGCGGCCCGCCATGCCGGTCGTGTTAAGCGATCAGACTGGCACAAAGCACAGCGAAAAGATGTGAAATTTCAGCAAAATCAACGATTAAAAGCGGATTTTAAAGGCAAATTGTCAGGCCGTCTCGAAAAAGTTAAGGCGCCCCGCGGCCCTTATTCAGGACCTGGGCGACAAAGCGCACCGTAATCGGCCGCTTCTCAGCCAAGGCCGCCGCATCCAAATTGCGCACGATTGCCTTTACCTGATCAAAAGACCGCTCGACCCGAACCAGCAAATAGTCGATCACATCGTCCTCGACCTCGATTTGTCGGTCCGCAAACTGTTTTTGCATGACCCGCCGAAACAGCTCGTCGTCAGGCTCCGCCAAACGGACCGACAGCAGACCCGCCAGGCGAGAGGACAAATCCGCCAGGTCATTCGGCCAGCGGGTCGGCGGCTGTTGTCCCGTCAGCAACAAAGATCCCCCTTCCTGGCGGATCAAGTTGATCAGATGAAACAAGGCTGCAGGATCAGTCAGCTTTTCGCCATCTTCAAGTACCACATTTTTGTGCTCGACCAATTGAGGCACCCGGTCCTGGGTCAACGCCTCAGAAGAGATCAGGATTGCTGATGAGACTTCTTTCCAGACATGGGCCAAATGGGTTTTTCCCGATCCCGCCGGACCATAAATCGCCAAACAATTGCCCGGCCAATCGGGCCAGTCGTCGACTGCCCGCAAGGCCTCCGCATTACAATCTGAGACGGCAAAGGCCTCACGCCCGAAGGCGGTCCGAAACGGCAGGTCGAGAGGCAGTTGATATGGTTTACCCGCTGCTGACATGCCTCAGCCATCCCGTGTCAGGTCGGCTTGAGTTTCTTCACCCTTTTCCCACGTCGCAACTGAGCGCACCCAACCGACAAAGTAAAAGGCAAAGGACAGTCCAGTGGTAACGGCCACAAGATAGGACAGACCGACAATCAATCCGCCGACACCGTTGACAAAACCCAAGCCCAGATCAGCCATCACAACGATGGCCAAAACAATTTGGGCTGCCGTGTTTGCCTTACTGATGAAAAGAGCCTTGATCTTAATCGGGTGCGAAATCAAATAAGAGAGCATCACCGCGCCGATAATCAAGATATCGCGACTGACGACCATAATCACGAGCCACCCATACAAGTGACCCTGAAATCCCAAAGTAACAAACAGGCTGATCAGAAGGGCCTTGTCGGCTAGCGGATCCAGGTAGGCGCCGATAGCTGATGCCTTGTTGTAGTGCTTGGCGATAAATCCATCCACGGCATCGGAAAGACCCGCGACGATGCAAAGCCAAAATGCCAATGCATATTCGGCATCGACCATAAAGCTCACAATGATGGGCACCAACAACAAGCGCGCCAAGGAAATGAGATTGGGTATGCTCAAAAGAATTGCGTCCGCTATTAAAGTGCCCGAACTGACCCCCGGGCGATGAGGCTACTCCAATGGAATATCGACAATTATCTCACCAGAGCCTTGAGGCTCCAAGCCATCATCAGGCTCATTGAGAAAAGTATCGTCTTCCGAGGGCATGCTTAAATCATCCATTTCGATCACTTCGATATCTTGGCGCATGTCCGGAGACTCAAAACCGTAATTTTCAAAAGAGGATTCGCCGCTCACGGGAACCAACTCGCTATCCAAACCCAACAAGATGATGGTCGACACATCTGTTTGCGCTAATTGAATATCCTGTTGTGACAACGCAAAACTGAGCTGTGACAGCGATCCGACATGCTGAATGGCAACGTCAGCCCCTTGGCTTGACAAAGACAGAATGTCGAAATCCCGGATAGTCGGCAAGTTGGACAGCCGTTGTCGCAATGTGAGCCATTCATTGAGCTCTGAAAATCTGACGGTGGCAAATAGATTGTTGGCCATCGCATTTGAGCTGATAATCGTCTGCGCTTTCCATCGCGATTGCAGTCTTTGCATCGCTTGGTCGATCGCAAAGCCCATGAGATCTTCCAGCGGTAGATTCTGACCATTGCGCACAACAACATCAACGCGCTCACCGACACTGGCTGACAGTCCGTCCGCTTTCCCGTTAAGGCGCGTCAGGCGAACCACCAATTCATCAGTCCCCGCATTATTCTGCAAACGCCCGTAGGCGACGACGACGTCAGAAACACTATAGCGCTGCGCGAACGGCCCGAGCCGCGACCAGGTCCCATTCAGCGCATCTTGTGTCCCGGCACTGACCAAGTCTTCCAACTCGCCCAACGGCGCGATTAGAGGAACGAGCTCGTGGGTGAGCCGGCGTGATTTCCAAACTTCCGCCCAGACATTGTCGTCTTCCCACAGAAGCGGTCCATCAACGGTCTCATAAACCGGGAGCACAACAGCCAATCGCGCGCGCGTCTCGGTATAAGAGATGCCATTTCCGGAAAATACCTGCCGAATTCTGTCGGGCTTGAAGCTATAGGTCACGTCCGCCAAATAGCGCGTGCTGGATGTCTTTTCGTTGGTGATTTGGATGCCGGAGACGATGTCGACAAGTTCGCGTGTGCTAAAGGACGGCAATGATGTCCAGCTCTGTTCAGGGGTCAGGCGTTGCAGCAATTGTCTCGCGGCGCGAACGCGACCTTCCGAAATGGCAGCTTCTCGCGCGACCGCGGCAGATTCGCCGGTCGCGTCCACTTTGACCCGGGCCACCGTGAATACGTCGTCAGCGCCGAATGCGCTCTGAGCCAGGCCCAGATGAACTGCCAAGGCGCAGAAAAGTGCTAAAATTCTGATCATGCGTACGAAACCACTCTGAATAGTGCATCCCCCAAATACCCAGATCTTATAGCGAAAAAAATGTGAGAAAACTACGGCAGACTAAAGATTTCAAAAGACATTCTCAGCCGGATCAGATAGATAATCGGCCGTACCCAAGCCTTAGCGAAAAGCCCATCAGAAGGCAGTGAGACGGCCCCGTGGCTGAAAAAGACACTCGAGACTCGTATACCTACCAAGATGCCGGTGTGGACATCGATGCCGGGAACGAGTTGGTCGATAGTATCAAACCGGCCGTCGCCGATACCGGGCGCGAGGGCGTTATGGGCTCTCTCGGCGGATTTGGCGGATTATTTGATATCGCCGCCGCCGGATATACCGATCCCATCCTGGTCGCCGCGACCGACGGCGTCGGCACCAAGCTTAAGATCGCTTTTGAACTCAACAAACATGACACGATCGGCATTGACCTGGTGGCCATGTGCGTGAACGACCTCATCGTTCAAGGCGCTGAGCCTTTGTTCTTTCTTGATTATTTTGCCACCGGAAAGCTCTCCAAAGACGTCGCGCGTGAAGTTATCGTCGGCATTGCTGCCGGATGCAAACAGGCAGGCTGCGCTTTAATTGGTGGTGAGACAGCCGAAATGCCGGGCATGTATCCGGGCGGCGAGTATGATGTTGCCGGTTTTGCAGTGGGCGCCGCCGAACGCGACCGGCTCTTGCCCAGCCCAGTCGAAGAAGGCGATGTCATCTTAGGCCTCGGCTCCAGCGGCATACATTCCAACGGATTCTCTCTTGTGCGTAAGTTGATTGATGACAGTCATTTGGACCTTCACCAGCCTGCGCCCTTCGATGAGACACGCACCCTTGGAGAATCTCTGTTGGAACCCACACGGATCTACGCCAAACAGGTGATAGGCGGCATCCGTGCCGGCAAGGTCAGTGCCCTGGCACATATTACGGGGGGCGGTATTACCGAAAACGTGCCGCGTATCTTGCCCAATGGCCTTGATGCGCAGATTGATCTGAGCGCCTGGGACCTGCCACCGGTTTTTGCTTGGCTTAAGGATCTCGGCGACATTGACATGCATGAAATGCTGCGGACATTTAACTGTGGCATCGGATTGGTTTTGGTGGCGCCCAAAAAGAACGTCGCCTTGCTCAAAAAATCATTCGAAGATTCCGGCGAACCGGTCTTTGAAATTGGTCACATTTCGCAATCAGCTGATTCCGGCGCGGAGGCGACCACTCAATATTCGGGACAACTGAGTCCAGCATCAGACTAAAGGCACGCTGGCATGGCCAAACTCAAACTTGGCGTTCTCATATCAGGCCGCGGCTCAAACCTGCAGGCGTTGATCGACGCCTGCGAAAACGTAGATTTTCCAGCTGAAATCTGTCTCGTCATCTCGAATCGACCGGGCGCTCTCGGTTTAGACCGAGCGCAGAATGCCGGCATTCGGAGCGAAGTGATTGATCACAAGAGCTTTGAGTCAAGAAACGCATTTGACGAGGCAGTCAGCCGTCGCTTCGAAGAAGTGGGCGTTGACTTGATATGCCTGGCCGGATTTATGCTTTTGCTCAAAAGCGAGTTTGTCGGCCGCTGGCATAACAGACTGATCAATATCCACCCCTCGCTGCTGCCGGCTTTTAAGGGCCTCCATATTCACGAAAGGGTCTTCGACGCCGGTGTCAAAATCACCGGATGCACCGTTCACTATGTACGTGCAGAAGTGGATGACGGCCCCATTATCATCCAAGCAGCTGTCCCCGTATTGGAGCAGGATACGCCCGAGACGATCGGCGCGCGCGTCCTAGAAGCAGAACACAAAATTTACCCCGAAGCTGTTCGCCTTATTGCGAACGGCGTGGCGCAGCCCCAAGACAAGAAAGTCACCTTGACGACATTGGGCATCGCGCCCGAGACGCTGATCAATCCGCTTCCGGGCGAATGATCAGCCGACGATTTCTTCGTCGCTAAAGAAGAACTTGATTTCTTCCGCCGCTGTTTCAGGGGCATCGGAGCCGTGAACCGAATTGCGTTCGATATTCTCGGCAAATTCCTTCCGGATTGTCCCCTCGTCTGCCTCGGCCGGATTGGTCGCGCCCATGATCTCGCGATTCCGGGCGATCGCATTGTCACCTTCCAGAACCTGAACCACGACGGGGCCGGACGTCATAAAAGCCACCAGATCATTAAAGAACGGGCGTTCTTTATGAACCGCGTAAAACCCTTCAGCTTGCTGTTGGCTCATTTGAATGCGCTTTTGAGCGACGACGCGCAAACCACCCTCTTCAAGCTTGGCGACAACCTTGCCGGTAATGTTGCGGGCAGTTGCATCGGGTTTAATGATCGAAAATGTGCGTTCGAGTGCCATTGTTAATTTTCCTGTATCCGATTGAAAACAACCGGCGCGTGAGCGCCGGCTTTCTCGAGAATTCGCGGGCCTTATAGCTGCCCGTGTCGCGGGCTGCAAGATGCTCTTTGGCCTCAGGCAAACGTCGTGCTAGAGAGCCGCCCTACTTGAGTGATTGGCCATGTTACACATTAACGACCTAACCTACCGGATTGAAGGGCGGACGCTGTTGGAAAACGCGACTGTTGCCATCCCCAGTGGCCATAAAGTGGGAATGGTCGGGCGCAACGGGACCGGCAAGACCACACTCCTGCGTCTCATAGCCGGAGACATCATCCCGGATGACGGTACCATCACCCAGCCAAAGAATCACAGGCTGGGCTGGGTGACTCAAGAAGCACCGGGGACCGAGGTCAGCTTGCTCGACACTGTGCTCGCCGCGGATCATGAACGAGCCAGTCTCTTGGCCGAAGCCGAAACGGCCATGGACCCTAACCGGATTGCCGAGATTCAGACACGCCTGGTGGATATCGACGCTCACAGCGCCCCTGCCAGGGCCGCCTCCATTCTGGCCGGCCTCGGTTTTTCCAACCATGACCAGCAACGCCCTTGCCATGATTTCTCAGGAGGCTGGCGGATGCGCGTCGCGCTGGCCGCCGTATTGTTTGCCCGCCCCGATCTACTTCTGCTCGATGAGCCGACAAACTATCTCGACCTTGAAGGCACCATTTGGCTTGAGAGTTATCTGCGATCCTATCCCTATACAGTCCTTTTGGTCAGCCACGACCGAGATCTGCTCAACAAAGCCGTCAGTCACATTTTGCATCTCGAGGATCATCGTCTCTCGCTCTATACCGGGGGTTATGACACGTTCGAAAAAATACGCCGGGAACGCCAAGCGCAGCAATTGGCACTCAAAGCCAAACAAGACGACCAACGTCGTCACATGCAGAGCTTCATTGATCGCTTTAGAGCAAAAGCAACAAAGGCAAAGCAGGCCCAAAGCCGTTTGAAAGCCCTACAAAAAATGGAGCCGATTGCAGCGGTTACCGAAGCCAAAGTGTCGCCATTTCATCTAACCGATCCGCAAAAACTGATCGCTCCCCCAATCATTCGTCTCGAAGATGCCAGTGCCGCCTACGGAGAAGATACCCCTATCCTGAATGCCATGAACCTTCGCATCGACAATGATGACCGGATTGCCCTTCTGGGGGCCAACGGCAACGGCAAGTCTACCTTTGCAAAACTGTTATCAGACCGATTAAGACCCAAAAACGGCAAGATCTACAAATCGAAGAAGCTAACTTTCGGTTATTTTGCCCAACATCAACTTGACGAGATGAATCCGGAGGAAACGCCGTATGAAGCGCTCAAGACACTCATGCCTGATGCGACCATTGCCCAAACACGGGCGCGCCTCGGACAGTTTGGATTTGGTGCCGACCGGGCCGACACAAAGATCAAAAATCTCTCAGGGGGCGAGAAAGCAAGACTGTTATTGCATTTGTGTACACATCGCGGGCCGCATGTTCTCATTCTAGACGAACCGACCAACCATTTAGATGTTGACAGTCGTGAGGCGCTTATCCGGGCACTGAATGATTTCTCCGGCTGCGTCATCCTCATCAGTCATGACCGCCACCTGATAGAGGCGTGTGTTGATCGCCTTTGGCTTGTCGCGGACGGAACGGTCGCACCCTATAAAGGTGACCTGGACGAATACCGGAATTTGCTTCTCGACCGGGCAGATCAACGCCCGAGAAAAGACGGCCAAGAAACCACTAAAACCGTCGACAAAAAAGATGCGCGGCGCAAGGCCGCAGCCAAACGCGAAGAACTGGCGCCGTTAAGGCGCAGAACCCAAAAGTTAGAGCAAGAACTTGACCGGCTTCATGCAGAACAACACAAGATCGATACGGCGCTCGCGGATCCGGAATTGTACACACGGGACCCGGCAAAGGCGGCCGATCTCAACAAAGCCCGTGCCGACATCGACGCAAAGATTGCCACAATAGAGGTTGAGTGGCTTGACGCGAGCGAACGATATGAAGCGGCAAAAGACCTCGGATAAGCGACAACCGTGAAAAAGAGCCGGAAATAAATCGACACCTTATCGAGAGTCATGACCCTTTCTTCTGCCAACCGCCTTTTGCTGTCTGCTGCCAATAGGTCACTTCATAGCCGTCGGCTTTAGCCTGCTTCCAGGCGCGGCGTGCATCCTCAACGGCATCGTTGTCTCGGGCATCAAAAATAGTGATGCAACGCCTAAAAGGCAGTGGATCCGACATTTGAGCGCCGTCGATCAGAAACAACACATCCGCATTGTTTGGATTGTCGTCAGCACAGGTCAAATAAACCGGCTGTTCGGACTCAAAACCGTCGGCTTTCGAACCATGGGGCAGAAAACTATCTTGGCGATAGGTCCAAAGAAGATCGTCAATAGCTTTCAAACGATCTTCGTTACCGATACGGACATTTGCCCGCCAGCCGTTCGCCAGTGATTTCTCGAGCAACCCCGGCAGCACTCGGTCCAAAGACGTCCGTTCCAGATGATAGAACCAAATCTCTGGGGACGTGGCGGTCATGGCTTAGTCTTCAAAATAATCGGCGACAAGACGGTTGAGCAGGCGCACGCCATAGCCGGTTCCGCCTTTGGGCACCGTTGCAAGTTCCGCGTCGGTCCACGCCATACCGGCAATATCCAAATGCGCCCAGGGCACTTTATTGACGAAACGCTGGAGAAACTGCGCGGCTGTCGTCGACCCGCCATAGCGCCCGCCTACGTTTTTCATATCGGCGATTTGGCTGTTGATCATTTTGTCGAAGGCATCGCCCAAAGGCATGCGCCACAGCTTTTCGCCCTCGGCTTCGCCTGACGCGATGAGCTTTTCCGCCAAATCATCGTCCGGCGTGAACAGCCCCGCATATTCATTTGCCAATGAAACCAAAATCGCACCGGTCAGCGTGGCCAAATCAATCATCAACTTTGGCTTATAGCGCTCCTGCGTATACCAAAGCGCATCTGCTAACACGAGGCGGCCTTCTGCATCCGTATTGATCACTTCGATGGTTTGCCCCGACATTGACGTGACGACATCGCCCGGCCTCTGAGCCGTACTGGACGGCATATTCTCCACAAGACCGATGACGCCGACGGCGTTCACTTTCGCTTTTCGGGCCGCCAAAGCTTGCATGAGACCGCTGACAGCGCCTGCGCCGCCCATGTCCCATTTCATCATTTCCATTCCCGCTGCCGGCTTGATGGAGATGCCGCCGGTATCGAAAGTCACGCCTTTGCCGATAAACGCGACAGGTTGCGATTTGGCGTTTTCGGAACCACGCCATTCCATGATGGCCATTTTGGATTCTTGCGCACTGCCCTGGCCCACCCCCAACAGGGCGCCCATGCCCAAATCCATCATCTTCTTCTCGCTTAGGACCTCAACTTTAAGACCTAACTCTTTGAGAGATTTAACTCTTTCCGCAAACTCCGTGGGATGCAAAACATTGGCCGGCTCGGAAACCAGGTCGCGCGTGAAGAACACGCCGCCAGAGGTTTGCTTCAGGGGGGCAAAAAGCCGCCGCGCCGCCGTCACATTGCTCGTGGCTATCACGATCTTGGTCAAACTGGGTTTTTGCGCGGGCTTCACTTTGGTCTTGTATTTGTCAAAGCGATAGCTCTTCAGAAGGGCGCCGTAGCCCACATGCGCGGCAATCACCGCTTCGCCGATATCGGCTCCCTCCAAAACATCCACCAGCACCGTAACGGTCTTTTCGCCTGATTTGGAGAGCTTCGATGCGATTTGGCCGCCGACCTTTTCGATCTCAAGCGCCTTGAGATTGGAGCCCTTGCCGACACCAAACAAGACCAATCGCGAAAGCTTGGTGCCTGCAGGTGAGACAATTTGGAGGATTTGGCCCTTCGCACCGGTGAATTTGGCCGCTTTCAAAGCCCGTGTGATCGCGCCGCGACTTTGCTTTTGCAGTTTTTTGAGACTGGCGGAGCCATTCTCCCCGGAGGCGACAAGAATCGCTAAAGCACCCGTTTTTGGCATCTCGGACTTTGAAAATGTGATGTTCATACTGATCCCTTCGTTCTCAGATCCAGCGCGGCCCACCCAAATCTGTGCACTGATAACCGGCGAATCCACATATTTCACAATAGATTATAGGAGAGTTGCCACAAGTCACTGGATAAACCAACGGACCGGCCACCGATGAGCCCCAAACTTTTCCGTAAAGTTCTAGGCTTCAAGTCAAATTTGATTTATTCCTTAGAGCCTTAGCAAACAAACCTGATTCAAACACCGCCGTATGTCGAGCCTAACCCGATACATCTTGAGACAGGCAACAGGACCGATCCTTGTCTTTACTGTTGTACTGACTCTCCTGGTTTGGCTGACGCAATCCCTTCAGATGTTGGACCTGCTGATCAACCGACAGCAATCGGCCGGCACCTATGCCACGATGACGCTCTACGTCCTGCCGAGCCTGCTGACCGTCATTCTGCCCTTCGCACTGTTCTGCGCATGCCTTTACACGCTGAATAGGCTTTCCGGCGACAGCGAGCTGATCGTTATGACCTCGGCCGGCCTGAGCCCCTGGGCCATGGCTAAGCCCATGTTGATCATCGGCGGGATCGCGACTGTTTTGAATCTGATGCTGAATCTTTACCTGATGCCAGCCGGCTACCGGGAGATGAAAGACAAGGTCTACGAAATCCGGTCCGACATCGCGAGCAATATGGTTCGAGACGGCCAATTCACAAATCCGCTTGACGGTCTAACGGTCTATACACAATCCCGATTAGGCAACGATGAACTGAGAAACGTGATTATTCACGACAATCGCAACCGGAACGAACCCAAGACCTACTTGGCCAAACAAGGCAAATTTACAAAACTCGTCCAAGAACAGGATGCGCCGCCAGAGCCGGTCCTCAAGCTGCTGGACGGCAACGTGCAGCAAATGGATGCGAACGGCAATCTGACCGTCCTCTATTTCGAATCTTACTCACTCAGAATCTCTGAATTTGCCGGCCCGGCGCCGAGTATCCAAAGGGATCTAACGGAGAGATTTCTCCACGAATTATTGACTCCGGATCTCACAAATAAATGGAACTTCCGAAATCGGGATCGGCTGAACGCGGAAGGCCACAACCGATTGGCCGCACCACTTTACAACATAGCTTTTGTGCTGATTGCCTTGACAGCCATGACAATGGGCAGCTTCAGCCGGCGAGGTTACGGTGGCCGAATTGCAATGGCCTTGGTCATCGGATTGTTGGTCCGCCTGGCCGGATTTGGCATACAGAGTCTAGCCGCGAAAAATCCGGCTCTTGTGGTCTACCAATATCTCGTTCCGGCCTTCGTAATTTTTGGCTGCACCTATCTTCTCACTGATATGAAGAGAATTACGGAAGATTATCTGACCAAGCAGAAGCTTCGCTTGCTGAACTTTCGCCGGGCAAGGGAAACTTAGCTGATGGTATTTTCGTGGATTCTGTTTCGCTATCTTGCCATGCGTTTGGCCATCGGCATGGCCGTCGTCGCCGGCTGCCTCACTGGGCTGATCTTTTTGATCGACTTTGTGGAGTTATTAAGAACCTTTGCCGCCAAAAGCGATGTCCCCTTTTCTGCGCTGATAGGGCTAAGTCTTATGAAGACACCCTACCTTATGGAGCAGGTGCTGCCATTCGTCGTCTTGTTTGGTGCGATCTTCACCTTTATGCAATTGACCCGAAACTCGGAGCTGGTTGTGGTACGCGCCTCGGGTGTTTCCGTATGGCAATTCCTAGCGCCGTCATTAACTGTAGCTTTGATCTTCGGCATTTTTATTGTCACAATCTACAATCCAATGTCTTCGACGCTCTATTCTCAGTACGAAGAGCAGAAATCCCGATATGTCTCAACCAACTCTAGTTTTCTGAAAGTGTCGCCGGACGGCATTTGGCTGCGCCAAGGTAATGCCGATGCTCTAGTCGTCCTTCACGCCCTCAACGTGAAGGATCGCGCAACCATACTTGAGGACGTTATTGTCTTTCGGTTTGCTAAGGCCGAGATTGAGAATGATAAAGGGGAATACGAGTTAGAATGGATTTCGCGGATTGATGCGGAACGGGCGACTTTGAAAGACGGATATTGGAGCGTCGAAAATGCAAATGTCACGGATAAAGAACAACCGGCCGTGTTTCGACAGCGAACGCGTATCGACACTTATCTGACCAAAGAACAAATTCAGGACAGCTTCGCTTCTCCTGACACGATTTCATTTTGGAATCTCCCACAGTTTATTCGCTTGGCAGAGGGTGCAGGTTTTTCAGCCGTTCCCCATAGATTGCATTGGCACAGGGTCTTCTCAGTACCTCTGCTGCTTTGCGCAATGGTGCTGATCGCTGCCAGTTTTTCGCTGCGCTTGACTCGTTTGGGCGGGGTGGGCAAATTGATTTTGGCAGGGGTGTTATTCGGATTCTTTCTCTATTTCGCCTCCGATGTGACCCGTGCACTCGGTCTATCGGGGAATCTGCCGGTGATTTGGGCGGCTTGGGCGCCGACCGTGATTGCTATGCTACTTGGGTTGGCAACACTGTTTCATTTGGAGGACGGTTAACTTGCTCCGGCGTTGGGGGATATTCAGAGGGATAAGTGTCGGTTTATTATTTGCTCTCGTTCTTGGCGTCGCCCTGAGCGATAGCGCCTTTGCCGCCGCACACCAGAACGACCAGGCCAACGAAACGGAAATTGAACTCACCATCGACGCACCCGGCGACCCCTTTGCCGAAGGCGGCATGCTGGTAGAGGCCGATGAAGTCAAATACAATACTGAAACACGGATCTTAGAGGCCTTTGGCAACGTTCTTGTATCCAATCAAGAACGCAAACTTTCTGCCGAGAAACTCATTTACTACGAAGATGACGACAGAGTCGTGGCATCGGGCAACGTGGCGATCACGGAAGCAAACGGAGAGACCTATTACGCCGAAGAAGCCGATCTCAAGAATCAAATGCGCGACGGCGTGATCAAAAGTCTTGAGGCCGTCTTACTTCAGAATGCAAGACTGGGCGGCAATGTGGCTTACCGCCGTGACGGAACCGTCAATGAAATCACTAAAGGCGTCTACACCTCCTGTAATGTCTGTAACGAAGACGGCAAGTCAATTACACCCAAATGGCAGTTCAAAGCTTTCCGCGTTGTTCAGGACAAAGACAAGCTAAAGGTCACCTACCGCGATGTGTTCTTCGAGGTATTTGGCGTTCCGATCTTTTACACACCCTATTTTTCCCACGCCGACCCATCAGTGAAGCGCAAGAGCGGCTTTCTTTGGCCGTCATGGGGAAACTCGGATCTACTGGGAACATTCATTACGACTCCCTATTACTTCGCACTCTCGCCGTATTATGATCTGACGGTCACACCCACGTTCATGTCCGAAGGCGAAGTCCTTCTGGAGAGCAATTGGCGGCAAAATTTCAGCCGCGGTGAATTGGAAGTTGATTTTGGAATTGTTAATGCCAAAGACCGCGACGATGACAATATCGAAACCGGAGACAGGCAGGTTCAGGGCCACATTTTCGGTAAGGGACGCATTCGGCTGGAAAAAGGATGGCGCGGTGGACTCGACGTTGAGCTAGTAAACAATGACACCTATTTGCGCCGCTACACCATAAACAACGGACTGAACAACAACTACACCCCGCTCGATCTTGAAAGCAAGCTATTCGCCACGAATATCAGAGGACGCAGCGTTACCGAAATTAGCAGTTACTATTTTCAAGGATTACGAGCCAACGACGACCCGGGCACCATCCCCATCGTTCTGCCGATGGCAGATGCCCGTTTTGTTTGGGAGCCTGGCAAGTGGGGGCGCGTCAATTTTGATGCCAGCGCCCTTGTTCTTCAAAGATCTGAGGGATCCGATACACGCCGGGTCAGCTTAAGCTCAGATTGGGAACGCAGGATCACGACACGCCGCGGCCATGTCATTACGCCGTTCGCTAGTGTCAGGGGTGATTTCTACAACACCGACGACGTGCCGGTCGCATTGACGACAGAAACACGCAGCGATACCAAGTTTCGCGCTTTGCCGACCGTCGGTGTCGATTGGCGTTGGCCATTGGTGCGCCCTGCCAAAGACAAACACTTTGTTGTTGAGCCGATCGTCCAAGCAATCGCAAGCTCTTTAGGCGGCAATGACTCCGATATTCCAAACGAGGACAGCATCAGTTTTGGCTTTGACACGACGAATTTGTTCACGCCCAATCGGTTCTCAGGATATGATCGTTGGGAGGACGGACAAAGGTTCAATGTCGGGGTCAAGAGCGGCGTATACTGGGATTCCGGCAGCCACATGAGTTTTATCTTGGGCCGGAGCTACAGAGTGCAGGAAGATACTCCGTTTAGAGAAGACTCTGGGCTTGCCACTCAGCAGTCGGACTACGTCGGAGCCTTCGAAGTTAATCTGCTGGGAAGATTGACTCTCAATCATCAATTCAGAATCGATTCCGATGATGGTGAGTTGAAGCGAAATGACATCTCGGCAACTGGAAATCTCGGCCCCTTCTCAGGAAACGTCAACTACATCAATGCAAAGCAGTCGGGAGGTGTGCGGGATAGGGAAGAGATAAACCTTAATGCCCGAGTAAAGATCACCAAGAATTGGTCCGTGACTGCAGGGTCTCGCCGAGACTTGCTCCAAGAACGAGTGCTGCAGAATCGCTTTGGCATTTTGTACGAAGATGAATGCACCGTGATTTCTTTGTTTTTCCGCAAGCAATCCTTCGTCGACCGGGACATCACGCCGGACGATTCAGTGCTTTTCAATTTCATTCTGAAAAGCCTGAATTAGAGCCGAACGTTTACCCTGCTCTTGCAGACGTGCTGATTTTGCGTATGCTCTGCCTCGAAATGGCCAAATTGGCAGGCGAAATTATAGACAATCCTATGAAATCGCAGGCTTTTTTCTGGCATGACGGGAAAACTAATGGCTTGGGTCCGGCGCCCATTTTGTACTAAAATCCCCCTCCGGTAACACGAAACAGTGACGTTTAAGATGTTCATGACCCCCCTCCGCAGATTTCGCCCTCTTCAGGGCCTCCTGAGCTTTGTCCTCGCCTCGGCGGGATTCATATTGGCGGTCAGCCCAGCGCAATCGCAGCAAATCGAACGTATCGCGGCGATCGTGAATGATGAGGTCATCTCGACATATGACGTCCAGCAGCGGATGAGCCTGGTACTTTCATCCTCCGGTATTCAGCCGACCCAAGAGATTATTCAACGTATTCAAGCTCAAGTCGTCCGCACGCTTATTGACGAAAAGCTTCAGCTTCAGGAAGCCAAAAAGTACGAGGTTGAGATTTCCGACGATGAGGTGTCGCAAGCTATAGCCCGCCTGGCGCAACAAAATAATCTGCGCGCTGAAGACCTTGAAGCTTCGCTCAGAAGCTCCGGCATCAATAGCGAAACCCTGAAAACTCAGATCCGCGCCGAGTTGGCTTGGAATCGTGTCGTTAACGGGTTGCTGGGCTCTCGGGTCAGTGTCACTCAAGACGAAATCGATCAGGTTTTGGGCCAGTTGATCTCAAGCGCAAATCGTCCGCAATATCTTGTCTCTGAAATCCTGTTGGAAATCCCGACACTTCAGCAGGAAGAAGAGATCCGTCAGGGCGGCATCCAGCTGATTCAGCAAATGCAGCAAGGGGCTCCCTTCCAAGTAGTAGCCCAGCAATTCAGCGCCGCCGCGTCCGCCGCTCAAGGCGGTGACATTGGTTGGGTCCAGGACGGCCAGTTGGAGGCATCGTTGAACGACGCCCTGAGAGGCATGCAGCCAGGCCAGATTTCTCCGCCCATTCGGACACCGGGCGGCTGGGTTCTCTTGGCCCTGAGAGACAAACGCATTGTGGGCGGCGCGGATCCCCTTAAAGCCAAGATTGATCTTAGACAGATCTTGATCCCCCTTGACGCAGATGCAGACGCAGATGACGTGGAAGATGCGCGAGAGAAAGCCCTATCCGTCCAAAACGAATTGGAAGGTTGCGCCAATCTGGAAAAGGCGGCCCGTAAAGCCCGCAACTCAACCATCACCGATCTGGGTCAAATGAGCATCAGCGACTTGGCAGGGCGCTTTCGCGAAACGGCAGCCATACTGCAAACAGGCGAAGCCAGTGATCCCATCCGGACCGACACGGGTCTCAATATATTAGTGGCCTGTAACCGTGAAGATGTCGGCGCCAGCGCACAGCTTCCCTCGCGCGAGCAAATCGAAGACCGGCTCTACGACCAACAGCTCTCCATGTTTGCCCGCCGCCACATGCGTGACCTTCGCCGCGACGCGACCATAGAACTTCGTTAGTGCGATGACCAAAGCGGGCTCTCCCCTGGCCCTCACAATGGGGGACCCGGCCGGGCTGGGTCCGGAATTAACACTGGCCGCTTGGCAACATTTCCGGCAGGCCAACGGCCCCGTGTTCTGCTCCATATCAAACGCTGATTTGCTCCGGCGCACGGCGCCGGACATCCCGATTAAAGTGATCAAGGATGTCAGAGACGCCAAAGACTTTTTTTCGGCGGCATTGCCGGTGGTGGACATCGGCCTGAAGATTGAAGAGGTTGCCCCAGGACAACCCAATAGGTCGAGCGCCGATGCGGTCATCCAATCAATCGACACCGCCGTCAACCTCGCTAGGTCGGGGACGGTTGCGGGTGTCGTGACCAATCCCATTCACAAGGCGAGTCTCCAAGAAAGCGGATTTGCTTTCCCAGGTCATACGGAATATCTGGCGCATCTGTGCGGCGAAAACGGAACTCAGCCGACATCTGTGATGATGCTTGTTATCCCGGGATTGCGGGTGGTGCCGCTGACAATTCATCTCGCTCTCAGCCAAATACCCGCCGCGCTCTCCATAGACCTGATCGTAAAACGCGCGCAAATCGTCGCTGACGCTCTTGCGCGCGATTTTAATCTGAAGGTGCCAAAATTGGGTATCGCGGCTCTCAATCCTCATGGCGGCGAAGACGGCAAGTTTGGCGAAGAAGAGCAGACACTGATTGCACCGGCGGTTGCTCAACTGCGTGCGGACGGTATGGCAATCGACGGTCCATTTCCCGCCGACACGCTTTTTGCGGAGCACGTGCGTCAGCGATTTGATGCCATATTGTGCATGTATCACGATCAGGCGCTGATCCCCATCAAAGCGCTCAACTTTTATCAGGGAGTCAACGTCACGCTGGGCCTATCAATCGTCAGAACATCACCGGATCATGGGACAGGGTTCGACATTGCCGGCAAGAATAGTGCCGATCCTCAAAGTCTTTGCGAGGCCATTACATTGGCTCAGCAGCTTGCCGAAAATCGGGCAAACCGCAGCGCATGACACGATCTCCTCATCACGAATTGCCGCCTCTGCGTGACGTCATTAGCGAATTCGGCCTGGGTGCCGTTAAGTCCCTGGGTCAGCATTTCCTTCTTGATTCAAACCTTACAGACAAGATCGCGCGGATCGCCCGCACCGGACCGGAGGATACCATTGTGGAAATCGGCCCGGGCCCCGGCGGCCTCACCCGGTCTCTCCTGGCAAGCGGTGCCAACAAAGTCATCGTCGTAGAGAAAGACCGGCGCTTCATGCCGGCGTTAGAGCAATTGGCAAATGTCTATGAGAAGCGACTAGAAATTGTCGAAGCCGACGCGCTGAAAGTCGATGAAACAAAATCGATCGGATCCGGCCCCGCTAAGATTGTTTCAAACTTACCCTACAATGTGGGCACGCCTTTACTTTTGAAGTGGCTCGCTCTCGAAACCTGGCCGCCCTGGTACGACAGCCTTACGCTTATGTTTCAAAAAGAAGTGGCAGATCGGATTGTATCGCCGCCGGCGACGAAATCCTACGGACGACTATCGGTGATTTGCCAATGGCGCTGTACAACGGAATTGGCTCTAAAAGTGCCTGCTCGCGCCTTCACGCCCCCACCCAAAGTTGACTCTTGCATCGTTACGCTTAAACCAAAGCCTCAGTCGGCCGACCCTCAGATGTTTAGGGCCCTCGAGGCAGTCACTGCCGCAGCCTTTGGTCAAAGGCGAAAGATGTTGAGGGTCAGTCTCAAGGCAGTTTTTCCCAAGCCGGAAAGCATTCTGCACTCCCTGGATATTGAGCCCACCCGGCGCGCGGAAGAACTATCCATTCAGGAGTTTGCAAGTCTTGCCGAGATTCTTAATCAGACAAAGCGCCCGTGATCTCACCCACGAATACCGTCAATCCAACTTGGCGCTTCCGCCGGTGACGCTCAGCCAACAAAATTGACTTCAAGTCGGATTCTGCCTTTTCAAGATCGTCATTGACAATAACGTAGTCATACTCCGCCCAATGACTAATTTCGTCATTGGCTTTCTCCATACGTTTTTTCACGACCTCTTCCGGATCCTGTGCCCGCGTTCTCAGACGGGTCTCTAACTCGTCGCGCGATGGCGGCAATATAAAGATCTTGACCAGATCTTCAGGGGCCGCCTGATCCAATTGCTGCGTGCCTTGCCAATCAATGTCGAATAGAACATCGCGGCCTGCCATCAGGGCCTCCTCGACCGGTCCTCTCGGCGTTCCATATTGATTGCCAAAGACCGTCGCATATTCGAGAAACTCACCGCCGGCGACCATCTGATCGAACTTTTGCTCATCGACAAAAAAATAATCCTGCCCTTCAACTTCCCCAGGGCGCGCTGGACGCGTGGTCGCCGAAACCGACATCGTGATTTGGGCATCGTCTTCCAATAGCTTGCGAGACAAAGTTGTCTTGCCGGCCCCGCTTGGAGAAGAGAGTACGAGCATCAATCCACGTCTTTGAATATCAACCAATGCCATGACCAATATCGCTACTCGATATTCTGAACTTGTTCACGAACTTGATCGATCACCGCTTTTAGATCAAGGCCGATTTGGGTCAATTCAACATCCGCTGATTTGGAGCAAAGGGTGTTGGCCTCACGATTAAACTCTTGCATCAAGAAATCCAAACGTCGCCCTACCGGCCCGTCTTGTTGCAAGAGTTCTTTCGCTGCATCTGAATGGGCTTTCAAACGATCAATCTCTTCACGAATGTCGCCTTTTGTCAGCAAGAGCGCGACCTCTTGCGACAACCTCTCCTCAGAAACGCCTGCCGCATCCTGCAGCACCTCTTCGATTTGCGACTTGAGCTTTTGCCTCAATGCGTCAGGCTGAGCGCTCGCATTGTTGGAAGCCTTTATTGCCAGATCTCCAATCTGATCGATGGCGGACGCAACAACCTGCTTTAATTTGTCACCCTCAGCCTGACGTGCTTTGACCAACTCAGTCAGAGCGCGCCCAAAGCTGTCCAAGAGGGCTTCATTGCGCAAGGACCGCTCGGTGTCTGTTTCCTCGACATCGGAAAGCTCCAAGACGCCCTTGATTCCGAGAATTCCATCGGCACTCGCTGGAGCAAGACCGGCATCCTTTGGAAGCGATTTGAGGGCCGACAAAACCTGCTGCAGCGCGTCCTGGTTAACGGTCAATTCGGTTTGCCCCGTTTGACGCATCAAATGCAGGCTGATTTGAAAATTGCCCCGCGCAAAGGTCTCGCCCAGCTGCCGGCGCAAATCCGGCTCCAAACCGTCAAAACCTGAGGGCATCCGACATCTTATATCAAGACCCCGGCCGTTCACGCTCTTGACTTCCCAATTCCAAGAATACGGGCCGTGGCGGCCATCAGCCCTCGCAAAGCCGGTCATGCTAGAAATCGGCATCTTCTTCACTTTCGATCCAATAAACGCAACATCGCCGCACGAGCGACGTCAGGCCCCAGACTTACTAGGATTCGTTTCAGATTGAGAGCCCCACTAGCCCCTGCGAGCGGGCAAAAACAGAATTGGGACGAATGTCGCTTGCGGACCAGAAGAAAAATGACTTCTTACCCAACTAACGCAGAACGAGATCTGCCACCAAAGGGTAATGATCCGAGCCGACGTCGGGGCCGACGCGCCGAGCGCTTAAAGAGACACCGTCGCGATGCAAGACATGATCGATAGTCAATCCAAAGAAGGGAGATTTAGACAACCACGTCGAATCGACCAACACATCGGCCGACCACGTCCGCATCTGTCCTTGTTTAAGGAGACCGCTAAATTGTGGAGACCAGACACTGGTGTTTAAATCTCCCAGCACAATCAGGCGATTATCGGCACGCTGACGTGAGAGTTGGGCAAGCAATTCAAAGAGAGTGTTTCTCATAGCTGCCATACGGGCTGTCACCGGCGGCGGCGCATGAGTTGCCATAACCGTGTAGCAACCGGTTTCTTCAGGACAAATCTCCGCGCTAATAATGGGCACGTCTGGCTGAAAAACCTGTTTGGCCGATGTTGGCGAACTCGGCCTGGAAAACTCCAAACCGGATATCCTCTCTGAAGCAATCGGATAACGGCTGAGCAAGACAATCTCAAAAACATTCTTGAGTTGAGATTGCACCGTATGCGGATATTTTTCCGCAAGAGCGTCAAGAACCGCCTGGCGATTAGATCCGACCTCTGTCAGCGCAATGACATCTGGGGACTCTGCTTCCACATAATCGTAGAAGGCTGCCAAATCCACATTCTCGCCCTGCAGATTCATCCACATGGCGCGTGCATCAGGCGTTTCGACAGCAACTGCCGGCGTCGAAACACTTGCGCCTAATTGAATCAAGATGGGCACGGCATTCACACCCAATAGAGTAAGCCCGACAATCCATTCCAAGCGTTGCGCCTGGCTGATCAGCAACAAGACGAGCATGCAAGTGGCCACAGCTGCATACTGAACGCGGAAGTGACTGAGCAACTCAAATACCCAATAGTTCGCGCCCAGAAAACTCACCAAGGTCACGAAGCTCAGACCGAACAAACCAAAATAAACGAAAACTCTCGAGACGCGTTCGCTGGGAAGGGTTGTATCTGTCATGGGCGTATGCCCCTTTCAAATCGTGAGAAGTCTTACTGCTTCTTTTTCTGCTCTCGCTCAATGCGCCGCCATGCCGCAACATTACGTCTGTGCTCACTGTAGGTTTCGGCAAAGGCATGTCCACCTGTGCCGTCCGCTACAAAAAACAAAGCCTTTGTTTCAGGGGGATTGAGAACCGCTGCCAACGAGTCACGACCGGGATTGGCAATCGGGGTCGGCGGGAGACCGTCGATCTCATAGGTATTGTATGGTGTGACCTTCTTCAGCTCACTTTGTCTTAGACCACGTCCCAGGGGTTCGCCCTCCGTCAATCCATAGATTATGGTCGGATCCGATTCCAAACGCATCCCTTTTTTTAGCCGATTGACAAAAACACCAGCAACGAGCGGCCGTTCTTCTGCAAGACCAGTCTCTTTTTCAACAATCGAGGCTAAAATCACGGCCTCTTCCGGCGTATCAATGGGTAGATCTGGTGCCCGATTCGGCCAAAGCTCTGCTAAAAGCTCATCGTGAGCCTGCAGCATGCGTTCAATGATCTCTTGGCGTGTGGTGCCCCGAAGAAAGAGATAAGTCTCGGGCAGAATAGCCCCTTCCGCCGGAATATCCTCGTCGGGCATATCGCCCTGTAAAATCTCATCCGCTGCAACCAGCCGCATGGCTTGTTTGCTGGTCAATCCTTCCGGCACGGTGAGTTTATAGAGGATCGACTTACCCTCTCGGAGAATTTCCATGATTTCGGCCATACTGGCGGCGGCAGGGATGGCATATTCTCCGGCCTTCAGATCTGAATCGGCTTCTGACAACCGAACACCAAGCTGAAAAATGAGCCCGTTGTCGATCAGGCCCAAGGTTTCAAGTTCAGATGCAATCTGCGAGACGCCTCTGCCGCGTTCAAGCCGATAGATTGATTCTGCCTCGCCGTTTGCCAGAGCCGGGCCTGGTGCCTCGAATTGCGTCTTGCCGTAATAAAACAAGCCGCCCGCGACGGCACCGACCAATAGGACGAGAACAGCAAGGCTGACGCCCACGATCAGGGCCAGCTTGCCGAGATTCTTTTTGGCACCCGGCAGGTCTGCCTCATTTGGATGTTGGGATTCGTCCGACTTCTCTTCTTCCGCCAAGGCGCCCCTCTTACTCTTACAAACCTATGCCCTGAAACCTACAATCTTGGGGCTTTGTGTCAAATTGGCGGCGATTGAAAAATCAAACTGGCATTGGTACCGCCAAATCCGAAGGAATTGGACAGAACCGCGTTGATTTCACGCTCCCGAGGCGCATTTGCCGCCAAATCAATCGGCGTCTCCATCGACGGATTGTCGAGATTAATGGTCGGTGGAGCAATATTGTTGTTCATCGCCAGAATTGAGAAGATCGCCTCGACCGCACCGGCTGCGCCCAAGAGGTGCCCGACAGTGGACTTTGTCGACGACATCACCAGATTCTGGGCCGCATCCCCGAACAAACGCTCGACGGCGCGCAGCTCTATCTCATCCCCCAAAGGTGTCGATGTGCCATGAGCATTGACATAGCCAATATCGCTCGGCGCCAGGCCGGCGCGCTTGAATGCCATGGCCATGGCTCGATATCCGCCGCTCCCGTCCGTGGCCGGCGCCGTGATATGATAGGCATCTCCCGACAGGCCATAACCGGTCACCTCAGCCAAGATGGGCGCGCCGCGCGCCTTGGCGTGTTCCAATTCCTCCAGAACCACCATCCCTGAGCCCTCACCCATGACAAAGCCATCGCGATCGCGGTCATAGGGCCGAGATGCGCGCTTGGGTTCATCATTGAAGGCTGTAGACAGTGCTTTACTGGCCGCAAATCCGGCAACACCCAAGGGGCAAATGGCGCCTTCGGCGCCGCCCGCAATCATGACGTCCGCATCGTCCCACATGATGAGCCGCGCCGCGTCCCCGATCGCATGAGCGCCGGTAGAACAGGCCGTCACGACCGCATGGTTGGGGCCGGTGAAACCAAACTCGATGGAAATGTAGCCGGAAATCAAATTGATCAGACGGCCAGGGATGAAAAAAGGACTGATCTTGCGTGGGCCTTTTTCAGCCAATGTCAGCGCCGCCGCTTCAATCCCCGGGAGCCCCCCAATGCCGGACCCCGTCAAAACCCCAGTTCGGGCCTTTTGTTCCTCGGTCTCGGGCGACCAACCAGCCTGCGCAACCGCCTGCTTTGCCGCCGCCATTCCGTAAACGATAAAGTCGTCAACCCGGCGGCGCTCTTTCGACGACATCGTTTCATCAGGATTGAAAGTGCCGTCCGACCCATCGCCAAAGGGCACTTCGCACGCGATCTGACATGCTTGGTCGCTGGCATCAAAACGTGTAATGCGGCCCGCCGGCGACTCACCGGTTAAAAGCCGCTGCCAAACATGATCAACGCCGCTTCCCAGCGGCGTGACCAGACCCATTCCGGTAACGACGACACGCCTCATCCAAAATCCTAACTGGCTTGGCTAAGCGATTGATTTTATGTGTTGGAGCCGATGAATTTAACAGCGTCGCCGACCGTCTGGATAGACTCTGCGGCATCATCGGGAATCTCGATTCCAAACTCTTCTTCAAATGCCATCACGAGTTCGACGGTATCCAGGCTGTCTGCGCCCAAATCATCGATAAAGCTGGCATTGTCGGTCACTTTTTCAGCGTCGACTTCCAAATGTTCAACCACAATCTTTTTTACGCGGGTGGCGACATCATCACTCATCTGCTGGCCCTCTTCTGTATTGTTTGGACTGGACGCGGGTTTCGTTTGGCGTCCTCGTTAAAATGGGAAATGGCTTAGTTTTTGGCCATTATTCAACTGAATCGCGGCTGTTGGTATCACAAATTCTGGCGAATGACACCCCTGATCTTGCGTTTGTGACCTTTTTTGAAAGCAGCAAAATCCAGCATTTCCTAGGCCCCAATAGGCATCAAAGCATCGCCATACCGCCATTCACGTGCAAGGTCTGGCCGGTAATATAGCCCGCCTCCTCGCTGGCGAGAAAGACGGAGCCGGCCGCAATATCGGCGCCGGTACCCAACCGACCTGCTGGGATCGACGCAAGCAAAGCCTCCTTTTGTTCTTCAGGAAGCACGTCAGTCATCGGCGTTTCGATAAATCCGGGCGCGATACAGTTGACAGTGATCCCGCGGCTGGCGACTTCCTGGGCCAATGACTTGGTCATCCCGATCATGCCGGCCTTGGCGGCCGCATAATTGGCCTGTCCGGCATTGCCGGTCACCCCGACGACGGATGATATGCCAATAATCCGGCCAAACCGTCGCTTCATCATACCCCTGAGGCAAGCCCGGGACAGACGGAAATAGGCCGTGAGATTGACGGCAATTAGGTCGTCCCAATCTTCGTCTTTCAAACGCATCATCAAATTGTCTCGGGTGATGCCCGCATTGCTGATGAGAATGTCCAAACCGCCCATGGCCTCTTCGGCCTGTTTGGGCAATTGGTCAACCTCGTCGGAGGCTGACAGGTTGCACGTCAGAACATGAGCGCGATCGCCAAGACCCTCTTGCACCTCCTCAAGTTTTTCGCGTCTCGTGCCCGAAAGAACAACTGTGGCGCCTTCAGCATGCAGGGCCTCCGCAATGGGTCTGCCAATGCCGCCTGATGCTCCGGTGATCAGTGCCCGCTTTCCAGTCAAATCAAACATCAACAACGTCCTTCCTAAGGGAGTGATTTGGCGAATGCCTCGATATCTTCCGGTGTCTCAAGGCTGACAGATGTCAGCGACCGGTCAATCCGGCGATTGAGGCCACTGAGCACTTTTCCGGCGCCGGTTTCAACCAAGGTTTCGATGCCCTCAGACGCCATATAGCCGACGCTTTCCCGCCAACGCACCATGCCCGTAACTTGTTCGACCAAATATCCGCGAATGGTTTCAGGATCAGACACCTGACTTGCCGTGACGTTGGCCACAAGTGGAAGTCTGGGCGGCGCAATATTTACCGAGGCCAGTTCTTCGGCCATGCGATCGGCGGCCGGCTGCATCAAATCGCAATGAAACGGGGCGCTGACATTCAACAACATGGCGCGCTTTGCGCCAGCCTCTTTGGCCAAATCAACTGCCCGTTCAACCGCAGCCTTTGTTCCGCTGACAACAACTTGACCGGCGGCATTGTCATTCGCGGTGGCGCAAACCTCGCCTTGTGAGGCATCGGCGGCAACCTTTGCCGCATCGTCAAAATCCAATCCCAACAGCGCCGCCATCGCCCCTTCGCCGACCGGCACAGCGGCCTGCATGGCCTGGCCTCTGATCTTCAGCAAGCGGGCGGTGTCCGCCAAAGACAATGCGCCCGCGGCGGCCAGTGCCGAATACTCCCCCAAAGAATGGCCGGCGACGAACTTGCCGCTCGCGCCCAAATCCATACCGACGTCTTTTTCCAACACACGCATCACGGCAAGGCTCACCGCCATCAAGGCCGGCTGCGTATTTTCCGTCAAAGTGAGATCTTCGATCGGGCCTTCGCGCATTAATTTTGAGAGGTTCTGCCCAAGCGCGTCGTCGACCTCTTCAAAGACTTCCCGGGCATTGGGCATGGCGTCCGCAAGGGCTTGCCCCATCCCAACGGCCTGTGACCCCTGGCCTGGAAAGGTGAATGCGCGCATTATGTTCAACTCCCTAATAGCGGCCCCTCGGCCCAAGTTGGGGGCAAGACATAGTCGGATTGTTGAGGCTGTCAAGCCGATCCCCAAAAGACTGAGTTCTCCTTGCATTTCCCAGAAAGATCGCTATAAGTCGCCGCTTCCTAGGGCTCGTGGTCATGACCGCCCGAAAAAGGTTATGGGAAAGCGCTGCTTTCGCCGGTGTCATGATCCATCATTGGAACCGCCAAGGGGCTGGTTCCGGTGCCACGCGCCCGCAAAGATGAGGTGATAACTCATGCCCCTTTACGAGCATGTTGTCATTGCGCGTCAGGACATCTCACCCCAACAGGTCGAGACCCTGAACGAGTCGATGAAATCAATCATTGAAGAAGGCGGCGGGAAAGTCGGCAAGACCGAATATTGGGGACTGAGAACCCTAACCTACCGCATAAAGAAGAACCGCAAGGGTCATTATACATTGATGAACATTGACTCGCCCCATGCCGCCGTCGCGGAAATGGAGCGGCAATTGGGATTGAACGAGGATGTCCTGCGTTTCAAAACATTCCGCGTTGACGAATTAGAAGAAGGCGAGTCGGCCATGATGCGGAAGGGTGGACGTGACGACAGACGCGGTGGACGCGACGACCGGCCTCGCCGGGACGGCGGCTTCCGAAAAGACGGCGGTGATCGTCCTAAAGAAGAAACATCAGAGAAAACAGGAGACGAGTCATGAGTGGAGCACCTGCACGTCGCCCGTTTTTCCGTCGTCGGAAGACATGTCCTTTTTCCGGCGCCAACGCGCCCAAAATCGACTACAAAGACACCAGATTGCTGCAGCGATTTATCTCTGAGAAAGGCAAAATTGTCCCGAGCCGCATCACAGCTGTATCTGCGAAGAAGCAACGGGAACTGGCCAAAGCGATCAAGCGTGCGCGCGAATTGGCTCTCTTGCCATTTGTGGTCGACTGATCACTCAAGTCAGACTACGTTTATGAATTGGGGGCCGGCTTTCGTCGGCTCCCTTTTTTAGATGGGCATGTCTGAATGGCACAAAAAATTAGCATCGGACTTATTGCAGGCTTTGCCAGCCTTATTCTGTTTCTATTTGCGGGAACAGGCTCGGCGCTTGCAATTATCCCGACCATCTTTAATCCGCTGCCCATCTTTCTGGCCGGTCTGTCTGTTGGGACAACGGCAGCGATCGTTGGGTCGGGAACCGTCTTTTTCTTTCTTCTGGTTGCGGGGGGCTTGACCAGCGCATCTCTCTATTTGCTGGCATTCGGCCTCCCTATTGTGGTTCTGATACGCAACGCCCTGCTCAATCGTCCTGCGGAAGATGGCAACTCTGAAGACGGTGTCGAATGGTATCCGGCCGGACAGCTATTGTTATGGCTGTCGGGAACCGCCTGCGCTGTTTTTGTTCTGCTCTTTATTGGCACATTGGGACAAGACGGTGGTCTGTCCGGTCAGGCAACCCGCATGTTCGAAGACATGCTCAAGAACAACGAAGAAGCGCAATTGCTATTGAACGAATTGAATCCAGACGTCAGCGTCGAGGAAATGACCACCCTGATCGGCGCTGCCTGGCCCATCATGACGTGTATTTCGATCATTGCGATCATGTCCATCAATGCGGGCCTGGCACAGAGGTGGTTGGTCCGGCTGGGCAAGGCGATACGGCCAAGTCCGTCCGTATTGAACATGACCCTGCCTGAGCCGCTGCTCCTGATCTTCGTCTTAACGGCTATTTTATCCTTGTTTTCCGGGCAATTGGGCTATTTGGGAAGCGGCCTTTCCAACATCTTGACGGTAACATATTTTCTATTGGGTTTGACCGTCGTCCATGCTATCAGCTCCGCCTGGCCAGGTCGGAATTTTGGTTTAACCGCCTTCTATTTGGCCTTGTTTTTACTTCCGTTGATCGCCCCGATCGTTGCCCTGATGGGCATGGCTGAACCCTGGCTGAAACTAAAGCAGCGGTTCGCCGCAGGCGGCCCCGATCAACCACCATCCCAAGGGGATTGAAAAATGCAGGTGATACTACTCGAGCGCATCGCAAAGCTGGGACAAATGGGCGATGTGGTCAAAGTCAAAGACGGCTTTGCGCGCAACTTCCTTCTGCCCAAGCAGAAAGCCTTGCGGGCCACACCGGACAATATGGCTCGGTTCGAGAACGAAAAGGCCCAGCTTGAGGCCAAAAACCTTGAACGCAAAACCGAAGCTGAAGCGGTCGGCACAAAACTGGACGGCGAGTCCTTTGTGATCATTCGATCAGCGGGCGAAACAGGGCAATTGTATGGGTCCGTGGCGACCCGCGACATCGCCGAACAGATGACCAATGGCGGCTTTACGTTGGAACGCAGCCAAGTCACCCTGAACAAGCCCATCAAGACAATCGGATTGCACGATGTAGATATTGTCTTGCACCCGGAAGTCACGGTCTCGGTTCAAGTCAACGTCGCCAGATCCGAGGAAGAAGCCGTTCTGCAGGCGAAGGGCGAAGATTTGACCGGCGAGCAGCAATATCAGGACGAAGATGACGCGATCGCGGCGGAAGACGTCTTTGAGAACGAGGAACTGGCAAAAGCCGCCGAAGAGGAACTCTCTGAACCCGAGAGCGAAGACGCCGGATCAGCCGAAGACAATAGCGGCGAAGAAGAGACAAAATCTGACGACTAATTGATCTTTTAGGATCTCACATTGTTAAGGCACGAAACATCAGTTTCGTGCCTTTTTTGCTGGCAGATCTCGTCACTAAAGCGCGCAACTGCTGCTCTTTGCTTGCAACAAGAGCGTGGCACCCCCTATCATACCTCTGGTCAAATTTCAGTTTCAGCTTTGAGCGGCGGCAAGCTTTGGGAACTCCGTAGAGGGAGGAGACGAGCCCATGCTTTTGGCACCCATACTCAGCAAAATGATCACCGCCGGTGAATTGACGGTGATTGATCATAAAGGGCGAAAAGAAACATTCGGGTCACGCGATGCCCTGAATGTGACATGCACGCTGCGCTTCCATGATGCCGCGACGCAATGGCGCATGATCTTCAATCCGACTATGGCTATCGGTGAAGGCTATATGAACGGAAACCTGTCAATCGAGGATGGCGACATCCGGGATTTTCTGAAAATTGCCACCTACAATATGGAGCGTGGGCGAAAAATGCCGGCGCACGACTTGCTGTTCGCCATTAGACGTGGCGTCAAATTTCTTCAGCAATATAATCCCGTCGGCAAGGCTGAGAAGAATGTGGCGCACCATTATGATCTGTCCGGCGCGCTCTACGACCTATTCCTCGATAAAGATAAGCAATATTCCTGTGCCTATTTTTCGGATGAGTCCGTCAGCCTTGAACAAGCGCAGTTCGACAAGAAAAAACATCTGGCAGCCAAGCTTTTACTCAAACCAAACCAGCGCGTTTTGGATATCGGATCCGGTTGGGGGGGACTGGGACTCTATTTGGCGGAGCATCTGGGCGCCCAAGTCACCGGGGTTACGTTATCAAAGGAACAGCTTGCCGTTGCGCATCAAAGGGCGGCGGCAAAAAGCTTGGCAAGCACAGCCGAGTTTCGCCTTCAGGACTATCGCCTTGTTTCGGAACGTTTTGACCGTATCGTGTCGGTCGGCATGTTCGAACATGTCGGCGCCGGTCATTTCGGCGAGTTCTTTGGCAAAGTCCGCGATCTATTAACCGACGACGGCGTTGCCGTTATTCACTCGATTGGCCGCTTCACGCCGCCGACCGTGACCAATCCCTGGATCAGAAAATACATCTTTCCAGGTGGTTACATGCCTTCCTTGAGTGAGACATTGAAGTCAATCGAGAAGTCCGGACTCTATGTGACCGACATCGAGATCTTACGCTTACATTATGCGGATACGGCCCGCGCTTGGCGTGAACGATTCCTGGCAAATATCGATCGTGCCAAGGAAATTTACGATGATCGTTTTTGCCGCATGTGGGAGTTCTATCTTGCCGGAGCCGAGATGTCGTTCCGGCACCAACATCTCATGGTCTTTCAGATACAATTGGCCAAGCAGATTGATTCGGTTCCGAGAACCCGGGACTACATGGTCGACCGCGAACGTGCCTTGGCATCGTTTGACGACGTCACGTCCGACGAAGTGGTTGAGACCCCGGACGAAAAACGATGGCGAGAGCCGGAACATGCAACAGGTTAAATTTATCCACAGGGCTTTGAGATTCTTGTGGGTTAATTGATTCGTTGCTTTGCGGGCGGCGCTGCCGAAGGTAGAACATCGCATGAGCAACGACGACATCCCCCCTCACCCATCGGACATGGATCATCCCGACGCCGGCGCTCCTCTGCCTGAGGACGGAATGCATGCCAATGGCCTGCAAGAGAACGGCCATACCGGTAACGGTCAAGGTGCCGACTCTTCTTACAGTGCCGCTTGGGAAATGCGGCAAATGCCGTCCAGCATTGAAGCAGAACAAGCCTTGCTCGGCGCGATCTTGATCGACAATGAAGCTTACTGGCGCGCCTCAGAAATTTTGTCGCACGATCATTTTTATGATCCTTTGCACGCCCGTATTTTTCAAACCATTTCCGAAATGGTGCGCCGCAATCAATTGGTGACGCCGGTCACCATGGCCCCCTATTTCGAGCAAGACGAAACACTGAAGCAGATCGGTGGTACCGGCTATTTCGCAAAGCTCGCGGCGGCGGCCCCAACCATTATGAATGCGCCGGAATATGCCCGCACGGTGTTTGAACAATTCCAACGCCGCGGCCTGATTCATGTGGGGGAAGATATCGTTACAACGGCGATCAATCCCAGCATTGAAACCTCGCCCAGCGAACAGATTCAAGACGCCGAACGCACGCTTTATGAGCTGGCCGAAAATGCTCGGTACGAAGGCGGATTTGCGACTTTCGCTGAAGCCGCCGAAGTCTCGGTCGGCATGGCCGAAGAAGCCTTTAAGAGCGATGGGCGCCTTTTGGGCGTGACGACCGGTTTCATGGACCTTGACCGGCAACTGGGCGGATTGCATCGATCGGATCTCATTATTCTTGCCGGCCGGCCGTCCATGGGCAAAACCGCATTGGCAACGAACATCGCCTTCAATGCGGCCCGAAAATTCAAAGAAGGCAAAAACCCCGACGGCACACGCAAGACCACGGAAGGCGCCATTGTCGCCTTCTATTCCTTGGAGATGGCCGCTGAGCAATTGGCGACGCGGATCTTAGCGGAACAGGCTCAGATCCCATCGATCAAAATGCGTCGGGGTGAGATCAGCGAAGATGAATTTCGCCAACTGGCATCGGCCCAAAGGGAGCTGCAAAACCTGCCCCTCTTTATCGACGATACCGGCGGCCTCTCCATATCAGCCTTGGCCGCCCGCGCCCGGCGCTTACAACGCCAACATGGCCTTGACTTGGTGATTGTCGACTATCTGCAATTGGTGACGACGGCCTCAAGACGTAACGATGGCAGGGTGCAGGAAGTCTCAGAAGTGACACAAGGCCTCAAGGCCCTCGCCAAGGAACTCGATGTGCCGGTGATCGCGCTCTCGCAATTGTCCCGGAAAGTTGAAGACCGGGACGATAAACGGCCACAACTGGCCGACCTCAGAGAATCGGGATCAATCGAACAAGATGCCGACGTGGTGATGTTCGTCTATCGCGAGGAATATTACGTCGAACGAACCAAACCGTCCGAGGCCGAAATTGATAAATTCGTCGAATGGGAGGCCAAGATGGAGCGAACCCACGGTCTTGCTGAATTGGTCATCGGTAAGCAGCGTCACGGGCCGACAGGCACGGTCGAGATGTCTTTCCAGGCAGACATTACGCGGTTTGGCGACAAGGCCCGTCAAGACTATCCTGACGAAGGGCGTTTCTAGGTTTCCAGACGCCTTGACCCCGCCATTATTCTCGCTACCAATGAGCTTCCGATAAGTCACGGGAGCCCCTAACCTCTTGTCTCATATGGCCGATACAACTCTGACCGTCTCTTTGGCAGCGCTCAAAGACAATTACCGGACATTGGCAAAACGCGCAGGCAAATCCGAGTGCGCGGCTGTCGTAAAGGCCGATGCCTATGGTGTCGGTCTCGCCCCGGCAGCCCGCGCTTTTGCCGAAGCCGGCGCCAAGACGTTTTTTGTAGCCCAACTGACTGAGGCCATCGAGCTCAGAACTGTTCTGAATGAACTGTCTCAAGACTTTGATATTTATGTTTTTGCCGGGTTACGCAACGGCCAAGAAGAAATCTTTGCGCAACATCAAATCCGCCCTGTTCTGAACACACTGTCTCAATTGGATCTTTGGTCCGCACAAGGCGTCCTGCCTGCCGCCCTTCATTTGGATACGGGCATGAACCGCCTGGGCCTCGGCGATGCGGAGGTTGCGGAACTCAGCACCCATCGGGACCGGCTGGAAAAGATCGACCTTAAACTCATCATGAGTCACTTGGCCTGCGCCGACACACCGGATCATCCGCTCAACCGCCAACAGCTCGACCGATTCAATCGGCTTCGCAGTCAACTGCCCGATGTGCCCGCCAGCCTGGCAAATTCCGCCGGCATTTTTCTCGGTGCCGACTATCACTTTGACATGGTTCGCCCGGGCATTGGGCTTTATGGCGGGAACCCACAGCCAGGCCGCCCGCTACCCGTTAAGCCCGTCGTGCGCGTTGAGGCGACGATCCTCCAGACCCGTGAGGTCCCAGCCGGCGAGACCGTCGGGTATGGGGCGAGCTTTACCGCAAAGCGGCCAACGCACCTGGCGATTCTCTCCCTTGGCTATGCAGACGGAATGATCAGGGGGCTCAGCAATACCGGATGGCTCAATATCGATGGATTGCGGGCGCCCATTGCCGGCCGGGTGTCAATGGACTTGATTGCAATCGACGTCACGGATATTCCTTTGGGCCGGTGCCGTGCGGGGACGCGCATCACTGTCGTCGGGGACAATCCGGATTTGAATGATCTGGCCGATGCGGCAGGAACGATCTCATATGAATTCTTAACCCTGTTGGGGCAGAGATATGAGCGTCACTACGAGGCCTGAGAGATAAACGGGGGCGTATGAACTTCTTCGCCAATATTGGAGCGGCCGTCATAGGCTTTTTACAGGTGGTCGGCCGGCTGTCTCATTTCATGGGTCTCAGCCTGATGCACTGCATTGCGCCGCCCATCTTTCTGCGCCTGGTCGGCCAACAGATGATGCGGATCGGCTATTACTCGCTGCCGGTTGTCGGTCTGACCGCGTTTTTCACCGGCGGCGTCTTGGCGCTGCAAACCTTTATCGGCGGCTCCCGCCTGAATGCCGAGGGCATTGTCGCCAATATCGTTGTGCTCGGTATTACCCGCGAGTTAGGTCCGGTACTGGCCGGCTTGATGGTTGCGGGACGGGTCAGCGCCGCGATCGCCGCGGAAATCGGGACCATGCGCGTAACGGAGCAAATTGATGCGCTGACGACGCTCTCCACCAACCCGTTCAAATATTTGATGGCCCCGCGGGTGATTGCCGCGGTGATATGTTTGCCGCTGCTGGTCGCCGTCGCAGATACAATCGGTGTCATGGGCGGCTACATCGTCAGCACTCAAAGCCTCGGCTTTAACGGCGCCGTCTATTTAGAAAATACGGTCGACTTCCTCGAACCTCAGGACGTCACCAGCGGTCTCATGAAAGCGGCCGTCTTCGGCTACATCATCGCCATTATGGGCTGTTATCACGGCTATTATAGCCAAGGGGGTGCCCAAGGCGTCGGCAAAGCCACGACCAATGCCGTTGTATCCGCATCTATCTTAATTTTGGCCTCCAACTACGTGCTGACCAATCTTTTCTTCAGCGAATAGGACCAGATGACCAACACGCCAAAAATATCCTTGAAGAATGTGCATAAGAGCTTCGGCAAAAAGCACGTCTTACGCGGCGTGAACTTGGACATACCCTCAGGGTCGTCCCTTGTGGTCATCGGCGGGTCGGGCACGGGCAAATCGGTCATGCTCAAAAACATTTTGGGCCTGATGAAACCGGAACTCGGATCCATCAAAGTCGACGGCAAGGAAGTGACAACCATGTCGGCCCGCGAGCGCGAAAAGACCATGCGCAAGTTCGGCATGTTGTTTCAGGGCGCCGCCTTGTTCGACAGCCTCAGCGTTTGGGAGAATGTCGGCTTCGGTCTGATCCAAGGGCAACGCATGAGCCGCAAGAAGGCCAAGACTATTGCCATCGATTCTTTGGCCAAGGTAGGCCTCGGAGAAGATGTCTCAATTCTCAATCCCGCAGAATTGTCAGGGGGCATGCAAAAACGTGTCGGCCTCGCCCGCGCCATTGCCTCGCACCCGGAGATCATTTTCTTTGACGAACCGACCACAGGCCTCGATCCCATCATGGCTGATGTGATCAACAATCTCATTGTCGAACGGGTCAAGGAACTTGGTGCAACGACATTGTCGATCACCCATGACATGGCGTCGGCGCGCAAGATTGCCGACCATATCGCGATGATCTATCACGGAGAAATCATCTGGCACGGGCCGGTTGAGCAAATTGACAGCAGCGGCAATGAATTTGTTGACCAGTTCATTCACGCCCGCGCCGAAGGCCCCATCCAAATGGACGTGAAAAAGCCTTAACAGCCTCCGCAACCACTATAGCAAATGCGCAACATGGCTCGGCCAACTCGGTTTGCGCACAAACTTTCACTTGTCAAATCTGAGTCATCCGTGTTTAACCCAGCTCCCTAACTGAAGAGAGCCTATGACCATGAATGCCATGAGCAACACATACGTATCGACCGGACGCATCACTGCGCGGGACGGCTTTGTGGTGCTTTGTGCGCTTCGCACCCTTCCGGTGATCATCTCATAGGCTGACTATTCAACCTGCTTACGTCAGCCCCACTCGAATGGCTGACAGGTTTTTCCCCAATTAGGTCTATCCGTGCCAGCCCTTCGACAACGAAGGACAAAGACAATGGAACGGAATATTCGATTGCTCGGTATGCAATTCGTCATGAGGAATGCCTTATTCTTCGTACCCGTTCTTGTGCTCTATTTCAGGGACGAGATTGGCCTTTCGTTTCAGGCATTTCTCATCACCGAAGCCGCCTTTGCCCTGACCATCGTCTTGTTTGAGGTCCCGTCAGGTTGGCTGTCCGATGTTTGGCGGCGCAAATACACACTTCTGGCATCTGACAGTCTCTGGATCGTCGGCATGGCGCTTCTGTTGGTCGCCGATTCCTTGGCTTGGGCGTTGGCGGCGCAATGCATATTGGGCGTTGCCTTTTCCTTGTCTTCCGGCACGAATCTGGCGCTGCTCTATGACACGCTGTTGGCAATGGGTAAGCAAGACGAGTTCAGCCGCACCCAAGGACGCCTTGCAGGATATGCCTTTTATTCAGTCGGCACGTCATCGTTGCTCGGCGGCTTTATCTATGCGTTCAGTCACGATTTGGTAGTGTGGCTTTGTATCGGGACGGCCTGCCTGTCTTGGATCAGCACGAGCCTGATGATTGAACCGCCAAGGCACAAGAGTCCGGTGCAGCAGAACCCCTTTGCCGATATGGTCCGTACAATGAACTATGCTTTGCGTGAAAACATCGATGTTGGCCTGATCATCGTTTTTTCCGCAGCACTGTTTTGTGCCACAAAATTGATCATGATGAGTCAGCAGCCTTATCTTGTCGCCCTCGAAGTGCCGGAAGCCGCCTTCGGCGTATTCTATGCACTGGGTTTCGGGCTGGCGGGACTGGCAAGCCAATTGAGCCATCGCACAGAAACATGGTTCAGCAACTTCCAAGCGCTTGTCGGATTCTGGGCCCTAGCGGTTTCGGCCTGCCTCGCGTCGGCGATCATTCTAGGGCCTCATGGTGTGTTACTGCTGATATTAGGCGGTGCCTTTATCTATGGCGCGGCATCGCCCCGGGTTCACGGCGCGATTAACAAGCGTGTCGGCTCAGACCGCCGCGCCACGATTCTGTCCACACAAAGTTTGCTTGTTCAGCTGAGCTTTGTGCCTCTTAGCCTGATCATCGGACAGTCATTCGGCGCCTTCGGCATTCAAGGTGCCTTGTTCGGACTGGCTGTCTGGTTGGTTCTGGCCGGTATCGGGCTGGCGCTCTGGGCGCGGCGGCGCACCGCTCAGCGTCGAACGGCGGAACTCTAGGGTTCCGCCACCACGAGAATATTCCCCTTTTGTTCTCATGGCAAATCGGCTATGGGTCAAGCTTGATCTGACGAGCAGAATCGCAGGAAAGCTTGACCCATGGCCAGAGCCCTAGAGAAATATGTTTGCCAAGCCTGCGGCGCCACATCGGCCAAATGGGCCGGCAAATGTGACGCTTGCGGGGAATGGAATTCGATGGTGGAGGAAGCCCCCGTCTCGGCCCCGCCCGGCAGTATGGGCGCGGCACCAACAAACTCACTCCGAAAGGCCTCCGCTAAGGGCAATGTGATTGATTTTGCGGCCATGGCCGGGGCCATTAAAGCCTCCAAACGCTATGAAAGCGGGCTTGGCGAGTTCGACCGGGTGGTCGGGGGCGGTTTGGTACCGGGATCGGTCACCTTGGTGGGCGGTGATCCCGGAATCGGCAAGTCCACTCTGCTGATGCAGGCCTGCGCGGCCCTAACGTCTAAGGGTCACGAAACCATCTATATTTCCGGCGAAGAGGCGTTGGAACAATTGCGCCTGCGCGCGCTGCGTTTAGGTCTCCAAGACAGCACCGTCAAGCTCGCCACCGAGACCAATATGCGCGATATTTTGACCACGTTGGACAATGGCGACTCCAGCACGCCTGCCGTTGTGGTCATCGACTCCATCCAAACCATGTGGTCCGACACCATCACCGCATCGCCAGGCACGGTCAGCCAGGTGCGCGCTTGTGCGCAAGAGTTGATCCGCTTTGCCAAAAAACGCAATTGCGCGGTCTTTATTGTCGGCCATGTCACCAAAGACGGGCAAATCGCCGGTCCGCGCGTGGTCGAACATATGGTCGATACGGTGCTTTATTTCGAAGGCGAACGATCGGATCGGTTCCGGATCTTGCGCGGGGTCAAAAACAGATTTGGCGCTACAGACGAAATCGGCGTTTTCGAAATGCGCGATTCCGGGCTCAAAGAGGTGCACAATCCTTCGGCCCTGTTTCTGGACAGCCGAGGCAAGAATGTCAGTGGCGCCGCCGTCTTTGCTGGTGTTGAAGGCACCCGGCCGGTTCTGGTGGAGATTCAAGCTTTGGTCGCACCGAGCACCTTGGGTACACCTCGGCGTGCGGTTGTCGGCTGGGAATCAAGCCGACTGGCAATGGTGCTCGCCGTTTTGGATGCCCGCTGCGGACTTGGAATCGGCACACAAGATGTCTATCTGAACGTTGCCGGTGGTCTGAAGATTAGAGAGCCGGCCGCAGATCTCGCCGTCGCCGCCGCGTTGATTTCGTCGATGGCCGAAACACCCTTACCGCCCGACAGCGTAATTTTCGGCGAGATCAGCCTATCGGGCGCTGTACGCCATGTGGCACAGACAGAAGCCCGCCTAAAAGAGGCCGCAAAACTGGGCTTTACTGAGGCCTTGCTGCCCGCGTCGAAGACCGACTTAAAATTAAATCTTCGCCTTAATGAAGTGGAAGTGTTAGGGGACTTGGTAAGACAATTGTGGCAAGATCGAACGACCTCATAAAGAGTGTGTGGAGTTGCGTGAAATGGCGTTCACCATGGTCGATATCATCATTTTGGTGATTATCATCGCGTCGGCCCTGATGGCCCTTTTGAGAGGCCTGACGCGGGAAGTCCTGACCATCATTGCTTGGGTTATTGCCGCATTCGGCGCAATTGTGCTGTTGAATTCCGTGCGAGGCATTTTCCGGGACATGCTGACATCGGAAATCATTGCGGATGTCGTGGCCTTCGTGACCCTATTCCTGGTGATTCTGATTCCGGCCCTCTTGCTCGCCAATCACGTGGTACGCCGTTTCGGCCATACGGATCCCGGCATCCTCGACCGCACCGGCGGCTTTATCTTCGGCGTTGCGCGGGGACTTTTCGTCGTCGGTCTTGGTTATTGGGCCAATGCCATGATTTTGGAACGCGGGTCGGTACCGCCGTGGATTGAAGATGCGAAACTGCGCCCGATCGTTGTGGGCGTCGCCAGCATCTTTCCTGACCGGATCGGTGAGTTCAACGCGCCGGCTGCTCAGGACAGAGACGCGCCCGAGGAACGCAGCAGTTCAGTTGACGAGTCCCGATCGGATGAAAGTGATGACGGCTATGGACGAAATGATCGACAAAGCCTGGATCAATTGATTACAACCACCTCAGAGGATTAGGTCCTCGAACAACACTCTCGATAACGAGGATATATATGCCGGGTCGCTTAGATGATTTAGATTTAGATCTAAATGGTGACAAGCTGCGTGAAGAATGTGGCGTTTTCGGAATCATGGGCAATGCGGATGCCGCCGCCATTACGGTTCTCGGCCTTCACTCTCTCCAACATAGAGGCCAAGAAGCTGCTGGCATTGTCACCTTCGACGGCGCCAACAATCAGTTTCATTCAGAACGCCGGCCCGGATTGGTCGGCGATAACTTTTCGTCCGAGAAGATGATCAACCGGTTGCCTGGGGCGGCCGCTATTGGCCATGTGCGCTATTCCACGACCGGTGAGACGGTCAACCGGAACATCCAGCCTTTATTTGCCGAATTGTCGGCGGGCGGCATTGCCGTCGCTCATAACGGTAACCTGACCAATGCGCGTATGGTCCGCAAAGATCTGGTGAGCCGCGGTGCGATTTTTCAAAGCACGACCGACACGGAAGTGATTATTCATTTGATGGCGGTGTCGCGCGGCACGCGCGTGGTGGATCGCTTAATCGATGCCTTAAAACAGGTGGAAGGCGCCTACGGTTTGGTGGTGCTGACCCATAAGAAACTCATCGGCGCGCGCGATCCATTGGGGATCCGCCCTCTTGTTTTAGGCAAAATGGGCGATGCCTATATTTTCTGTTCAGAGACCTGCGCTCTCGACATTATCGGCGCGGAATTTATCCGCGAGGTTGAGCCCGGCGAGATCGTCGTCGTGACCGGCGATGAAGTGCAGAGCATGAAGCCTTTCCCGCAGCAGCCGCCGAGGCCTTGTATTTTTGAATTCATCTACTTTGCCCGGCCCGACAGCATTGTGCGTGGCAAAAGCGTTTATGAAGTGCGCAAGAATTTGGGCGCAGAGCTTGCCAAGGAAAGCCCCGCGGAAGTGGATGTGGTCATACCCGTGCCGGATTCCGGCACGCCGGCCGCCATCGGTTATGCGGAAGAAGCGGGTGTTCCGTTCGAACTCGGCATCATCCGGAATCACTATGTCGGCCGCAGCTTTATTGAACCCACCCAAAAATTGCGGGACATGCGGGTCAAGCTGAAACACAACGTCAATCGGTCCGTTGTCAAAGGCAAGCGCATCATCCTGGTCGACGACAGCATTGTTCGAGGCACGACGTCCAAAAAGATTGTCAAAATGATGCGGGATGCCGGTGCGACGGAAGTCCATATGCGGATTGCCAGTCCGCCCATTACCCACCCGGACTATTATGGGATCGACACGCCCAACCAAGACGAACTCATGGCAGCCAAACACTCACTCGAGAAAATGGCGCGCAAGTTGGATGTGGACAGTTTGGCCTTTATCTCCGTGGACGGTCTGTACCGCGCCATGGGAGAAGAGCAGCGCAATGACGTGGTCCCGCAATTCACGGACCATTGTTTCACCGGCGACTATCCGACCCGCTTGCTGGATCAACAAGAAGATTCGGCCCAGGATCACCAACTGTCGCTGCTTGCCGAAATCGCTTAAGTCTCTTTTGACCGGTATTTTCTATGAACGATTCCGCTGATTCCCAGGGACGGCTCCAAGGACGCATCGCCGTCATCACCGGCGCCTCTCGCGGCATCGGCCGATCTGTCGCCAAAGCCTTTGCCGGTGAAGGTGCGCATTTGATCCTGATCGCCCGAACTTCCGGCGCCCTAGAAGAGGTCGATGACGAAGTCCGATCTGCCGGCGGAAGCGCGACACTGGTGCCGCTGGACCTGGCAGATGTCGATGCCATCGACCGGCTCGGCGCCTCAATTTATGAGCGCTGGGAAAAACTGGATATTCTGGTCGGCAATGCGGCCATGCTCGGCAACCTCAGCCCCTTGGGTCACATCACGCCCAAAGAATGGGATCAGGTCCTCAACCTCAACCTGACAATCAATTGGCGATTGATCCGTTCGCTTGATCCACTGCTGCGTCAGTCAGATGCGGGCCGAGCAATCTTTGTCAGCTCCGGCGTCGCCCGAACCCACAAAGCCTATTGGGGCACCTATGCCATCAGCAAAGCGGGGCTCGAAGCACTTGCAGGGGTCTATGCTCACGAAAATGAAAACTCATCCATTAATTGCAATGTGATCAATCCGGGCGCCATGCGCACGGACATGCGAGCCGCAGCCATGCCCGGCGAGGATCCGATGCACCTGCCCCACCCGGATGAGGTCGTACCGCTCTTTTTAGAATTGGCAAGTCCAAGCTGCACCCGGAACGGCGAAGTCATTTCGTTCCGCGAATGGCAGGTTGAGCAAGCTTGATTTAATCAGCATACGGGTTTTTGCCCTGCTTCAATTGAAGTCGGATCGGAACCGCCTCAATATCAAAAGCTTGGCGCAGGCCGTTCACCAGATATCGCTTGTAAGACTCCGGTAAGTGATTGGCCCGCGAGGCGAAAAGAACAAATGTCGGGGGCCGGGATTTCGTCTGAGACAGATACCTCAAGCGAATACGTTTCCCGCCGACGGCGGGCGGCGGATGGCGTTGTTCCATTTCTTTCAGCCAGGCATTGAGCTCAGAGGTTTTCACCTTGGCATTCCAATCCCGATAGACATGCTCGACCGCCGGCATAATCGTCTGCAAACCTTTGTCTCTGAGCGCCGAAAGCTTCAACAGCGGCACGCCGCGAATTTGCGGCAGCAGACGTTCAAGCTTTTCTTGATAAACATTCTGGGCCTCAACTTTGTCCTCGACCAAATCCCATTTGTTAAGGGCCAAGATCAGCGCCCGTCCCTCTTTCACCACCAAATCGGCGATCTGGAGATCTTGTTTTTCAAAGGCATTGGTCGCGTCCATTAAGAGCACAACGACCTCGGCAAAGCGGACCGCCCGCAGCGTGTCGCCGACCGACAGCTTCTCCAGCTTCTTTGTTACCCGCGCCCGGCGGCGGATACCCGCTGTATCGAACAACAAGACCGGTTTGCCGTTCCACGACCAGTCGACCGAAATGGCATCTCGCGTGATACCGGCTTCCGGACCTGTCAAAAGACGGTCCTCTCCAAGGATTTGATTGATCAGAGTCGACTTGCCCACATTGGGTCGTCCGACAATCGCCAAGCGCAAAGGCCGATCGGGGTCGTCCAAATCTTCATCATCATCGCCGAACTCAGCATCTTGAGCATATCGTTCCAAAGCTGCGTAAAGATCGCCCATGCCCTCGCCATGTTCCGCCGAGATGGCAATGGGATCACCCAACCCTAATCTGTAGGACTCGTAAATGCCGGCCTCGGCGGCGCGCCCTTCGCACTTGTTGGCCACCAGCACAACATCGCCACCGCTTTTACGTAAGATGTCGGCAAAATATTCATCAAGGGGAGTCAATCCAGCGCGGCCATCCACCACAAAGAGACAGACGTCGGCTTCGGCAATCGCGAGCTCCGTTTGCTTTTGCATACGGGACTCTAGCGACTCATCGTCGATATTCTCGTAGCCCGCCGTATCGATAATGGTGAAAGTCAAATCCCCAAGCGAGGCTTGTCCTTCCCGGCGGTCGCGGGTGACACCGGGTGTATCATCGACAAGCGCGATGCGCTGACCGACCAATCGGTTGAAAAGTGTGGACTTGCCTACATTCGGACGGCCCACGACGGCAACGGTAAAGCTCATGGGTCGACCGCAATACGTTTCAGCGCACCGGTCGCCTAGCGATAGGCAACCAACTCCGCTTTATCGGTTAGTACGAAGACCGTCTCGTTGGCGACAATTGGTGGAATCAGCGTGCCGTCCGGCATGTCAATTTGACCAAGGATCTCGCCGCTATAGGGCGAAACGGAGAATGCCTTTCCACGAGAAGAGACCACGATCAGTCGATCCCCCGCCAAAACCGGGCCGCTCCACTCGATGGGGTCTTTCCGTTTCTCGACATTTTCAAATTGCGGAAGGTTGGTGATCCACCGAATGCGGCCGTCGCGACGGGAAAGACAGATCACTTCGCTATCGATGCTCAAAACATAGATGAATTCGCCTGCCACCCAAGGTGTCTGCGTCCCGCCGATATTTCTTTCCCAAACGCGCTCGCCGGACCGCAGATCAATGGCCACCATGCGTCCGCTATGGCTGATGGCATAGACGCGGCCGCGGTCAATCACGGGACGGCCCGCAATATCATTCAACGCCGACAAAGGCGTCAGCTTGCCGGTTCTTGACAGTGAGTCACTCCAGGCCGGCCGGCCGTTTTGTGCGCGTAAGGCGTAAACCTCGCCGGATGAATAGGGCGCCACGACGATATCGCCAGAGACGGCAGGGCTGGTGCTGACAAACAAACGCGCCGTTTCCGTGATACCCCGGTGGTTCCAAAGGATGCGTCCGTCTTCAGAGGCCAGCGCGTAAAGCTGATTGTCGAAGCTCGCCACAAATACCCGGCCGCCACTGACGGTCGGGGCCGAACGGACTGAGAGACTCAATTGCTGACGCCAGAGCTCCGCACCATTATCGGCATCGAGCGCCACAACGGTGCCGAACCCGGTCGTGGCAAACACCCGGCCGTTGGCATAGGCCACACCGCCGCCCGTGCCCATATAATCTTTTTTCTTTTCAAGCTTGAGATTGACTTCCCAAATTCTGTCACCCGACTGCATATCAAAGGCTGATACGCGCGATTCCGCATCGCGCACAAAGACCTTGCCGTCGGCCGCAATTGGGGTCGCCGTGACTTTGGCTTCGTTGCCCGAACCTGCACCTGCGCCGCTCTTCCAAACTTCCTCGATATTCTCGGGGATCTTCAAATGCTGCATGGCGTGATTGGCATAGCCGCCGGGCTGTGGCCAAGATTCGTTGACATAAGGCGGCGGCAGGGCGACTTCGATCTCCGCCAAGGCTGGATCCACGTCCAATCGCCTCTCCAAACTCAGAACGGAAATCCGCTCGCCCTCAATTCTGTCCTCTTCTTCTTCGTCGCCGCCGAACCAACCGAGAGGGTTGAGATCACCGGCGGAAGGCAATCCGCCGCAGCCGGCCAGTAAAAGGGAGGCTGACACGGCGAACGCAGCAGATCTGAGACGCTTCAAAATCGTTTCAGAGTTGCCCGGAAGTCCAGACGTCAGGGCTGGTGTGTTGGTTTGGTGGTTCGTCATCAATTCGTTCCCTCAATTGGAGGCATGTCTTCAGAGCCGTCCGGGAGCGCCTCTGTCGCTTCTTCCGGAATGGTCAAGTCTTCCGCCGGCGCTTCAAGCGGGTCCAAAGCCATAGGGCCAAGAACCAATCGCATCTCAGCAACCCGTAACCGCATTTCTTGTGTCAGTCCCGGCTCTGCAGCAAGGCTGGCATATTCCTCTTGGGCAACAGTCAGGTCGCCATCGCGAAACGCAACAAACGCCAGAATCTCGCGGGCGGCAAAGCGCCAAGGATTTGTCTCAACCGTAAGGGTCCCGATCCTCGCTTCCAGATCGGAACGGCTGCCCGTATCCATCAACAATTGAGCGGCTTTGATCTTTGCTAAATCTTTCAAGGTCTGATTAACGCCGCTCTGGACGGAAATGGAATCGTAGGTTTGGATCGCGCTTTCCAAATCATCTTCGCGGACATGAAGGGCAGCCTGCTGAAATCCGGCGAGCGCCTTATATCCGCCACTGCCGTCGTTTTGGATCTCTTTCAGAGCGTCCTCGGCCACTTCGGTCGATCCGCCCTGCAGAGTTTCGATGGCCGCCATATATTGATCGGCCTGTGCGACCCGATTGTCAGACTCCATTTTTTGCCAAAGCTGGAAGCCGCCTGTGAGGATGGCAATCAGAGAGGCAAACGCAATGACGTAATTACCGTATTTGTCCCAAGCCTGTTTGATACGATCATGCCTGAGATCTTCTTCGACCTCGCGAAAAATATCGCTCACTCTGTCACTCCTGCCTGCAGTGATTTTCGAATTGCCGCTGACGGGCCCACGGCCCAATGCGCCGCTAAACTAGCGGTTCATCGGCCGTGAGGCAAACAGAGAAAACCCTTTTCCGGCAGTATTTTACGCTCGGGGTCTCGGCCTTAGGACACTTTGAGCTTAGTCACGCCCTTCATGGAATAAACATGAGAGGCCCCAGGGAAAACCCGTGATTTGACCTCGCCTGCATAGGACCGGATCGCGGTTTCAATAGAGCCGCCCAGATCCGCATATTCCTTGACAAAACTTGGCGCCCGCTCGGCCATACCCAACATATCTTCCGTCACCAGTATCTGGCCATCGCATTGGTTGGAGGCCCCAATGCCGATGGTGGGAATGGCCAGTGATCTTGTGATTTTTTCGGCCAGAGGCTCCGCCACTCCTTCGAGAACAACGGAAAAGGCGCCTGCGTCGGCAACGGCCTTGGCATCGGCTTCGATGGACGGCCATTCAGTTTCGTCCCGCCCGACAATGCGATAGCCGCCCTTGGCATTCACCGATTGAGGCAACAGGCCAACATGGGCCATGACGGGGATCCCACGTTCGGTCAGATACGAGACGGTCTCCGCCAATCGCGCACCACCTTCCATTTTCACCGCGGTACAGCCGGTTTCCTGCATGACACGCGCTGCATTGCGGAACGCCTGCTCTGGGCTTTCTTCGTAGGAGCCGAAAGGCATATCCACGACGACAAGCGCTTGGCGCGCGCCGCGCATCACCGCTTGGCCATGGATAATCATATGTTCCAAGGTCACACCCAAAGTGTTGTCCATGCCGTGCAACACCATGCCGACGGAATCACCGACCAAAATAAGATCCACATGGGGATCCATCAGCCGCGCCATCGGCGCCGTATAAGCGGTCAGGCAGACAATGGGGTCACCGGTCTTGCGCTCGATGATTTTTGGAACAGTCATGCGTTTGAGAGATTTATGGCTAGACATAAGACTCTGTCTCCTAGACTAAGCTCCCGCCGTTCAGCTGGAAGTGTGTCCGGTGTCTGAGTGTTTATCTGAGCCACTTTGCCGGGCGCTCAAGGTGCCCGATCGACAAAGGCAGATACAGCCTATCTCGACAACGCGTGCTTGTAAAATGAATATGACAAACATGCGACCGATGATGCCAAGTAATTTTTTCATTTAATTACAATGTCTTAAGTTGTCTTTCGGACAGTTTACTTCGACCGTCAGGATCCATGCCCCTCTAAATCGGCTTGGCAATCCCAATAAAAGCAATCACCGCCAGCAGCAGATAAATAATTAAGACCGGCACGATCGCCCCATTGATTCCATGGCTTATCTCGCGCTCGATATCGGGGGTGGAGCCATACTCTGCGAGCTTCATGAAGCCGGGCCCGACCGGCGCAAAAAGCACATCAATGAGGATGGACATGGCAAAGATCATCGCAAACAGAATGATCTTCAATGCCAGCCATTGGGTTTCGAAGGGCACGTCATTGGTCCAGGACAAGATTCCGATCCCCATGAGCACGAAGAACAGTATGCCCTGCCATCCCAAATTCACCCGGCGCAGCACATTGGAAATCGGCCTGCCTTCTAACGCCACTTGACCAATGATAACCCCCATCCAAATGATTGAGGCCAGCCAAACAAGAACAAAGATGGTCTGGGAAACGGCAACCAGCCCCAAACCGGCGGACATATGCAATCCAACCGGGAACATCAGTGCGCTGGCGAGACGCGGCGTAAAATCGATCTTCATGGAATATTCGAGCATGACAGCGCGCTGCTCGAATGTGTAATTCGGATTCTTAGCGCCCAACGCCAGAAGCAGGACACCAAGGTCCGCGCCAAGCCAGTAGACCAACAACATTACGTGGGCAAAAACCCAAAGACTATACGGTTCCATACAGTGCCACCCCTCTTCGTCTGCGCCGGAGGGTAGTTCGATTTTTACTCCTTCGCCAGCGCAAACGTGGCCGATCACATTCTGCACACGAAGATTTCAGTTACTTTCCCGACGGCGCGCACTAGATTGTCCATTGGTCGAGAAACATATTTGCCGTCATGGGGATGAGCGGGCATGAATGGAAGATCCTTGGACAAGGACCTGAAGAAGGTCCTGCGTCTGCAGAATACGACTGTTCAATTGAGAAGAACGGCGATGCCGCTGGCTTTTGGGGCGTTCTTCCTGATCTTGGTCGGTGGCTATACCGCATTTATCTTTGGCGGCGTTTCAACAAACCTAGTTGTTATCACTGCGGCCATTATCGGCGGCTATATGGCGCTGAATATCGGTGCCAACGATGTTGCCAACACAATGGGACCCGCCGTTGCTTCCGGCACACTTACACTTGCAGGCGCCCTCGTCATCGCAGCGGTTTGCAATGTTGCCGGCGCCTTTATTGCCGGCGGCAATGTGATATCGACCATCTCCAAAGGGATTATCGATCCCAGCTTAATCAATGAACAAACCGTCTTTATCTTTGCCATGCTGGCGGCCCTCTCTGCAGCGGCGGTTTGGATCAACATCGCAACGATTCTCAACGCCCCGGTCTCCACCACTCATGCCATCGTCGGCGGTGTCATGGGCGCCGGGATCGCGGCGGCAGGTTTTGCCGTCGTCAACTGGGGCACAATGGGGAAAATCGCGGCCAGTTGGGTGACATCGCCGGTAATGGGCGGCGTCATCGCCGCCCTTCTCTATCAGATCGTCCGCAAAACAATTTATCAAAAAGAAGACAGAGTCGCAGCAGCAGTTCGGTATGTGCCCATCCTTGTCGCAGTGATGGCGGCCGCTTTTTCAGCCTTTCTCATGATGAAGGGCTTCAAGAAGATCTGGAAACCGGACGGCCTTACCGTTTTTTCCATATCGGCAGCGCTTCTCTTTGCCACGCCGTTCATCATTCGCCCGTTGGTACAACGCGCATCTATCGGCATTGGCAACAGGCGCAAAGAGATCGCCGCTCTTTTTCGGTATCCGTTGATTTTCGGCACCGCTCTCTTGGCTTTTGCGCATGGCGCCAACGATGTCGCCAATGCGATCGGTCCTCTTGCCGCCATTGTCAGCATCAGCGCAGGCGGAGAAATTGCCAGTAAAGTTACGGTGCCTGCATGGATCGTCGGGATAGGCGGTTTCGGGATCGCCTACGGCCTATCTGTATACGGACCTCGTCTCATTCAAGTCGTCGGCGAAAAACTGACACGCATGGACCAAGTCCGTGCGTTCTGCGTTGCTTTGGCCGCCGCCATCACCGTTATTGCAGCCTCTTTGCTGGGCTTGCCCATCAGCTCAACCCATACCGCCGTCGGCGCCATATTCGGTATCGGATTGTTCCGGGAAGCTCTAACAAACAGGCCGTTACGCATAACGCCTGATGGCCCCAACAAAAAGCGCACAAAAAAACGCCTACTCGTTCGCAGACAACAATTGGTGACCATCGTCGCCGCCTGGCTCATTACCGTGCCCAGTGCCGCCATTTTGTCGGCCTGCCTGTTTTGGGTCATGACACTTTTTGTTTAGTCGTTTAGCGGCCGCAAACCGCAGGGCGAAACTCACGGACGATAAAGTTCGACTTTTCTAGCCGCAACCAAGCCGCTGGTCTAAGTTTTTCTTTGGGAAGACGAATTTGATCTGGGAGCGGGATATCACATGTCATTTGAAATTGATCGCACGCAAAAACGCCTAGGCCCCATCTGGCTTGTGGAAGGCATCGGCCCCAAGAATGTTCTGGCCCTTTTTTACTGCGCCATGATGACGATTGTTTACGTCACCGCAGTCAGCGTGATTTGGCCGTTTCTTCTGGAAGAGCAAATTCAGCTTGATGCAGGGCGCGTCGGCAATTTCACGGCAAATGTAACAGTCATTGCCGAGATAATCACGATTCTTGTTGCGGTTCCTGTCGGACTGCTCTCAGACAAGATTGGGCGCCGGCGTGTCTTTGCCTCTGCCTTTGTCATCATGGCCGTTGTCTGTTTTCTCATGCCATTTGCGGGGACCGTTTGGACCCTGGCGATTGCCCGTGTATTGATTGTTTTTGGGTTTGCCGCCGGCACTTTAATGCTGGGGACGATCATTGCCGACTATCCGCAAAATGCGACCCGCGGAAAACTCATCAGCATCAACGGTGTGATCACAGGACTCGGCGTCGCCATATTGGCCGCTTTTGTCTTTGGGCAAATGCCACAACGCTTTGTTGAGGCCGGGTATGACCCGGTTGAGGCGGGAACCTACACACTTTGGATTATGGCTTTGATCGCGGCCCTCTCCGCATTGGTTGCGCTCTTTGGCATAAAAGATGTGCACAAAACCGAAAAAGAAAAGGCAGAGCCTTTTAAGCAAATGCTTCAAATTGGCAGCTCAGCCGTGCGGAAAAATCCACGCCTCGGCATTGCGGCAGCCGCCTACTTCGTGTCGCGCGGCGATTTAGTTGTCATGACCACTTTCTTTACGCTTTGGATCTTCCGCGCTGGCATTGATGCAGGATTGGATTCAGGTGAAGCCCAAACCGCCTCGGCAAGACTGTTCGGCATTTCTCAGTTTGCGATGATTCTCTTTATTCCGATTATGGGGTACCTCCTCGACAAGATTGACCGTGTGACCACCTTAGCCATCGCACTGGGCGTCGCGGCCTTCGGTTACTTCTCCTTGTGGGTGGTGGACTCACCCTATGGCACCAATTGGATCTATTTCGTTGCAATTGCTGCAGGAGCCGGCGAGGCGTGCGTGATCGTTTCCGGTCCGGCACTTGTCGGCCAAGAAGCCCCAAAGAAGATTCGAGGCTCTATCTTCGGATTTATGTTGCTTGTAGGGGCAACGGGTATTCTCATTCACACGAAGATGGCCGGCGTTCTATTTGATGAAGTCTCTTATCAGTCCGCTTTTCTATATATGGCCGTCATCAACGGCGTGATCGGCGTCGCTGCTGTGCTGGTCCGCCTAAAGATTGGCCCCAAACAAAGAACAGAGGACAGCTCACCGGAGAAAATGGAGCTGCAAGGCGAAGCAGCGCTGAAGCAAAGCCCTCAGACCGCAACTGGCAACCTCGACCCAAAGACTCCTTAATATGCCAACTGATCAACTGGAAGGTGGGTGTCACTGCGGGGCTATCCGATATCGCATATCAGGCAGTCCAGTTGACACGGGGTATTGTCATTGCCTTGATTGCCAAAGAACATCAGGGGCCCCTGTTTTGGCCTGGGCGGTATTCCCCGTCACCGAGGTGGAAATCATCGGCGGGCCTCCCAAGGAATATCAATCCTCCCAACATGGCCGTCGCCACTTTTGCCCGATTTGCGGCTCGCAACTTTTTTTCACCCATGACGACGCCAAAGACGTCACCTCCCTCAATGCAGGTGGCCTCGACGATCCGTCAAAGGTTCCGCCGCGGGTTCACATTTGGACAGACCGTCAGGTGCCTTGGTTTAAATTAGATGACGAATTGCCTCGCCATGGGAAAGATGAACCCACCGCTTAGGACTGACGAATAGAGGCTTGATCGGTAGCGAAGCGGGATTGTCGAAACATCCACCCGATAAGAGCAAACCCGATGATTGTCATCACCAACATGACAAGAATCATCGGCAGAGCCGTAGTGTCCTCCACAAAGCCCATAACCTGCAATCCGGCCGCCCCGGAAATCACCAAAGCAAAGGCCGTTAGGCTCGCCGCCGAACCGGAAAGCTCATCGCCCGCCTCCCCCATGGCGCCCGCCGATGTATTCGGTTGAATGGCCCCGTTGGCTGCCGCACACAAACACGCAAAACCGAAAAGCGGATAAACCGAAAGAGCATCCAGCAGATAGATGACAAGCAGACCCAAGACACCGAGGGCAAATACGAAAAAGGCGCACAAGATCATTTTGTTGATCCCAATCTGAGGCGAAAAACGGGTGGAGGCCCAGCTGCCGACAAAATAGGAGGCGGTCAGAGGAATAAAATACAAACCATACTCGCTGGCCGACCGATTAAAGATCTCAACGAAAATGTAGGGCGCGCCGGCGAGGAACGCGAAGATTCCCATTTGCGCCGTTGCCGATACCGCCAAGTAAGACGTGAAAAGCGGCTTGCGCAGCAACGCATAAAACCCTGCGAGGGCCTGAGTCCGTGCACCGTTTGTATCCGGTGCCTTCAGATGGCCAATCGCACCGGATCGCAAGACAATCGGGAGACCGATGAGCACGAGAAGCCCCAAGACAAAGAACAGCCATGTCGCGGCACGCCACCCGTAAGAATCAATCATGAAGCCCATAATGAGTGGCGCAAACATAGGCAGGATAACGATACACATATTCATATAGCCATAGACCTCTGCCAATTCTTCACGTTTGAAAAAATTGGCAGCAAGGGCCCGGGCAATCACCGTGCCGGCGGCAGCGCCGGAGGCTTGAAGAATACGGGCAAAGATCAGCACCTCAATGGTGGGTGCCATGGCCGCCAGCGCGGTGCCGACACAAAACAGGCCGATACCGAAGATCAGGAGATGCATGCGATTAACACGATCGGTCAAAGGTCCGTAGACCAGCATGGCAATGGCCAAGGCAAGCGAGAAAGCCGCAACAGAGGCCAATGCCCACTCCACGGAAATGCCGAAATCCCGTTCAACGAAGGGCGCCGTCGGCGGCAGAGCCTGCAAAGCGAAGGGCGCGATGGAGCCAATAAAAGAAATAAAGACAATGATGACGCGGCGTGACAAAGATGTCCCCTTCAGACGAAACGATTCAACCCTAGCAGCAATTGATATTGGCAGAAGCCGTGGCCTCAATGCGCCCGATGCGTGGACTAAGCAGGCCACATAGCTCAACTGGGCGTTGACAACTGGTGTCTTTCATACAAATTCGTCATGGACGGGTGCAGAGAAGATCGATAAACAGGCGCTTGAATATCAACAGATAGGAATACCAATGAGTAATGCCGAGAAAACCCCTCTCGATCAGGGTCTTGTTCTTGCAGGGGTTGCAGCTGCCATACTTTTAGTATTGGTACTGATCGTTTTTTGGCCGAGCGGGTCTCCGGACTCCGTTATCAACGAAAATTCTGTGAGAACATCCATGAATGAATTTGCACAACAACAAAAACAGTATTTAGACGACAATGCCACCAACGAAGGCGTCACCGTGACGGAGAGCGGACTTCAGTATCGGGTTATCACCAGAGGTGAGAGCGAAGTCCGCCCAAGCGCAAGCGATGTGGTCTCCGCCCATTATGAGGGCCGGCTCATCGACGGAACTGTTTTTGATTCCTCTTATCGACGAGGCGCTCCATCGGACTTTCCCCTCAACCGCGTCATTGCCGGGTGGACTGAAGGACTTCAATATATGGCCATCGGCGACAAGTTTGAGTTTACCATTCCCTCAGATCTCGGTTATGGCGACAGAGGCGCCGGCGCCGACATTCCGCCGGGTGCCACATTGATCTTTGATGTGGAGTTGGTGGGCATTAAAGGCAAAAATGGGTGACCCTCGCATTCCGACCAGGAAGGCCTGACGACGCGCCGGCATGTGGCCAAATTGCCTTTGACGCTTTTGCCGCCGTTAATGAAAAACATGGCTTCCCGCCGGATTTTCCGACTGTCGATGTGGCGGCTGGGTTCTTAAGCTCACTTCTGCAGCGACCTGACTTTTACTCAGTGGTGGCAGAGCAGGACGGCCAGATCGTCGGGTCGAACTTCCTCAACGAATCCAATCCGGTCGCGGGCGTTGGACCGGTGACCGTATCTCCAGCCTGTCAGGATGATGGCATCGGCCGGAAGCTCATGGAAGATGTGCTCGCCCGCGCAGACTCCCAAGGGTGTGAAAGCGTACGCTTGGTTCAAGCCGGCTTCCACATGCGATCGCTGTCTCTCTATACGAAGTTGGGATTTACCGTAAGAGACTCGATGGCGATCATGTCCGGCAATCCATTGCGCGAATCTATTCCCGGCTATCACGTCAGAGCGGCAACGGAAAACGACATGGAGGCGTGTCACGACCTGCACTATCGGCTGCAAAACCATGACCGCAGACAGACCTTGCGCGATGGCATCACCAGAGGCACCGCCGTTGTGGTTGAACGAGAGGGCCGGTTGACCGGGTTCGCCACTTCGGTCACGGGACTTGGCCACGCAGCCGCTGAGACGACCAAAGATCTGATCGCTATTATTTCAGAAGCGGAAGAACTGCCTGGGATGTTAATCCCGACCCGCAATCGCGAGCTCTTCGACTGGTGCTTGAATAGTGGCCTGCGCATCGGCCTGCCGCAAACGCTGATGTCAATGGGACCGTATCAAGAGCCCCAAGGCGCTTTCCTGCCATCCATGTATTACTGACCTATTGGTCCGCTTCAATCGCAGCATAGGTCTTATTGACTGCCGCATCTGAATAAAATGTTTCGGTAACGATCTTCGCCAGTTCAGTTCTGCCGATGACGCCATTCACAGTCGAGTCTTCCAACAAAACGCCTTTGCCGTTGGCCGGTTTATTGACCAACCCGCCGGGACGGATGATCGTGTATCCCAAGCCGCTATCTCTTAAATGATCCTCTGCCACATTTTTGGCTTCGATCGCGGCAGCCAAGGCATTCAGTAACTCGTCGGGCACGGCTTCGCGGCTATCGCCGGCGCCGATGGTGCTGATCAAAACAACCCGTTCAATGCCCGCAGCCTTGGCTGCATCGATAATATTGACATTACCCTGAGCATCGACCCGTTCACCGCTCGTCGTGCGGCCATTGATCGTGGTGACCACAATCGAAAAATCATCGGACGCCACCGCTGCATCAATGCTTGGCCTATCCATGGCATCACCGACAATAAGAGGCACTTCTTCTATTTCGAGATCGGCCGTCTTGGATGTCGGGCGCACCAGCACGACCACCTTCTCGTCCCGCGCATTGAGCTCGCGCACCAACTCCAAGCCCACACCGCGCGTTCCGCCGATGATCAACACACCTTCCAGACTCTCGCGTGCGACCGGCGGCGCCGGTTGCGGCGTCTCCGCAGACTCTTGGCTGTCATCGGAGCAGGCGGACAAAAAACCGATCGCTGCCAGTTGCACAGCAAAAAAGACACGCAACGCCGTTCGTCTCAACATGATCTGACCTTTCCCCTTCAGCCCCTCAATGTAGACCGGTCTTCGGGCGCTGTCACCCTACTCCCACTCGATCGTGCCGGGCGGTTTGGAGGTGATATCGTAGACCACACGATTGATGCCGCGTACTTCATTGATGATGCGCGTGGACACACGTCCCAAGAATTCGTGTGAATACGGATAATAATCTGCTGTCATGCCATCGGTGGACGTCACCGCGCGCAAGGCGCAGACAAATTCGTATGTGCGTTCGTCGCCCATAACCCCCACGGTCTGGACCGGCAACAGCACCGCAAATGCCTGCCAAATCTCATCATACAATCCGGCCTTGCGAATTTCGTCGAGATAGATGGCATCGGCTTTTTGGAGGATCGCAATTTTATCCCGGGTGATTTCGCCAGGCAGCCGGATCGCCAAACCCGGTCCCGGGAAAGGATGACGGCCGACGAAAGCCTCCGGAAGACCTAGCTCACGCCCTAGCGCGCGCACCTCATCTTTGAAGAGCTCACGCAAGGGCTCCACCAGAGCCATATTCATCCGCTCGGGCAAACCACCGACATTGTGGTGCGACTTGATCGTGACGCTGGGCCCACCGTGAAAGGAAACGCTTTCGATCACGTCCGGATAAAGGGTTCCTTGGGCCAAGAAATCGGCGCCGCCGACACCCTTGGCCTCTTTCTCAAAAACATCAATGAAGGTTGCGCCGATGATCTTGCGCTTTTTCTCAGGATCGCTGACCCCGTCCAGCTTGCCCAAAAACAAATCGCCGGCATCCACATGTATAAGCGGAATATTGTAGTGATCGCGAAACAACGTGACGACCTCGTCTGCTTCATTCGCGCGCATCAGACCTGTATCGACAAACACGCAGGTCAGCTGCTCACCGATGGCTTCATGCAACAAAACAGCGACCACGGACGAGTCGACACCGCCGGACAGACCACAGATCACCCGGCCGGCGCCGACTTGATTGCGGACCCGTTCGATCTCCGTGTCCTTGAAAGCCGCCATGGTCCAAGTGCCGGAACATCCAGCGATCTTGTGGGTAAAGTTCTTCAACAATTCAGCACCGCGGGGCGTATGCATCACCTCGGGATGAAACTGCACCGCATAAAACTGTTTTTCTTCGTTGGCAATGGCCGCATAAGGCGCGCTTTCGCTTTTTCCGACGGCGCGAAAGCCTTCGGGCAAATCGATGACGCGGTCACCATGACTCATCCAGACTTGGTCTTTGTCGCCCGTCGACCAGACACCATCGAATAAGGGGCAGCTGTCCACGACCTCTAATTCTGCGCGGCCAAATTCGCGATGCGTGGCGTTTTCAACCCGCCCGCCTAATTGAGCCACCATGGTTTGTTCGCCATAGCAAATGCCGAGGACGGGAATACCCATTTCGAATACACGGTCAGGCGCTCTGGGTGTGTCATCGCCCGTCACACTGGCGGGACCACCGGATAGAATGATGGCCTGAGGATCAAATGCGTCCAGCACCTCCTCGGACTTGTTGAATGGAACGATTTCCGAATAGACACCGCTTTCGCGAACCCGCCGCGCGATCAGCTGAGTGACTTGAGAGCCGAAATCAATAATGAGAATGCGCTCGGCTTCGACGCCTTGCGCATTGGATGCCGATATTTCCATCTGAGTTCAGAGTCAGTTCGTTAGCGTATCAACGACGGCTTTGAGTTCTTGATACTGATTGCAATCCGCGCCGCATAAGCGTTCCAACCGGTAGAGCTTTTCACGGGCTTGATCAGATTCCTCATTGGCTACATCAATCACACCGCTCCACGCAAGGGCTTGAAGCTGGTCCGGATCAATCTCCAACGCGATCTCGTAATAACGATAAGCGCGGGCCTGAAAGCCGGCCTCATCATACGAGCGGCCGATATAGCTGAAGGCCTCAGCATTCTTCGGATTAGCCGTCGCCGCTTGCTGAAAAATCACCACGGCTTCCGCATAATTTCCGGCCTCAAGTTTGCCCACACCTTGATTGAGCAATTGCTGCGATGCGCGGCCGTCTGCCCGGGCTTCGACTTGGTCAAAGCCAAGTCCCGGTGCCAGTGTGATCGCTGCCGCTAAAACAACAAATGTCGCGATGATCTTACGCATAGTCCAATTTGCCTTCCGCATCCGGGCTCACCTGAGAGGCGGCTTGGATGTTCAAACCTCTGTCCCGCCCTGCCGCTGCATAATTGCGACAAAACACCCGTCGGTATTGGCGGATTCTGGCGTGAGAAGCAAGCTTCCATCCGATTGAGGCTGAATTGTGGTTCCGACGGCCGCCGGATCAAGGGTGGAGATCTTGGGCCAGACCTCCGCTACCGAAAGTGCCGTGAAGTCTTGATGAGAGCCCATAAAGCCTTGAACTTGATTGATATTTTCCGGTTTCAAAAGAGAACACGTGATGTAGACGAGCCGGCCGCCAGGCTTTACCAAGGCCGCGCCCCGCCTCAAAAGGGCCGCTTGGGTCTCCACATAACCTTTGAGTGATTGCTCGGTGAGACGCCATTTGTTGTCAGGGCTGCGGCGCCAAACACCGGATCCGGAACAGGGCACATCCAGGACCACGCGATCGAATGCGCCCGCTTGCTCCGGAAAGTCAGGGTCTGGCTCAGTGGTGTCGGGCGACCAATCGGTAACGGTTCGGGATTGAAGATTTCGAATACCTGCGCGGTCCGCGCGACGTCGCAGTTCGCCCAAACGGGATTTGGAAATGTCGGTGGCAAATATCTGCCCACTATTTTCCATGGACGCGGCAAGCGCCAAAGTCTTGCCCCCCGCGCCGGCACATAGGTCGAGCACTTGCATTTTGGGGCCGGCATCAACCAACGCCGACGCGACTTGGGTTGACAAATCCTGAAACTCAATCTTGCCGTCTTTGAAGAGATCGGAATTTCGCAGGTTTACATACGAGCGGTCGCTGTCGCTCCCGTCAACACGCACCGCATGATGATGAAGACCGGGATCGGACACCGGGATGTCCATGGCTTCGAACGCAGCCAAGACATGTTGCCGATCAGCTTTCAACGTGTTGACGCGTATATCGACGGGTGCGCGCTTGACCATGGCAGTCAGCGCATCCTGCAAGGACGAACCGGGCGCCAAGTGCCACTGCGAGTCCTCCAGCCAGTCCGGCAAGGGATCAAACTGCGCCTGTCGCTCAGCCGCCGCGCGACGATAGATGTCAATTTCGCCGGGTGTTAGCGCCGCTGGATTATAACCCTGACCATCAAACACGGACGTTAGAGTTTCGAGGTCGAAGCGCTCCGTAAAGGCTAAATGCGCGAGCATAAGTGCACGTCCGTCACCGCCCCCGACAGCGGCGCTCAGATGCCCGCGCCAACGCATGACTTGAAAGACCGTTTCTTTGATCATCCGCCGGTCTTTTGATCCGGCATAGCGGTGCGCTTTTGCCCAACTGGAAAAGAGCCGGTCTAACGGCATTTGCGTTTGCGCCAGCTGATCAATCAGATCAATCGCCGCTTGATATCGTGCGCCGGGTGTCACGGACACCACCCCAATGACGAATTAGTTCTGCGTCGGATAGTTCGGCGCCTCGCGGGTGATCGCCACGTCATGGGCATGACTTTCCCGCAGGCCTGCCGAAGAAATTTTCACAAATTTGGCATTGGCCTGGAATGCTTCAATACTCTCAGACCCGGTGTATCCCATAGCGGCGCGCAAGCCCCCAATCAATTGATGCACTATCGCCGGCAAAGGCCCTTTGTAAGAGACGCGGCCCTCAATGCCCTCGGGCACGAGCTTGAGCGAATCCGTAATGTCCTGCTGAAAGTAGCGGTCGGCTGAGCCGCGGGCCATGGCGCCGACCGAGCCCATCCCACGATAAGATTTGTAGGATCGCCCTTGATAGAGAAAAACCTCGCCCGGGCTTTCCTCGGTCCCGGCAAACAGCGACCCGATCATGGCGCTTTCGGCGCCCGCGGCAATGGCTTTGGCCAGATCGCCCGAATACTTGATGCCGCCGTCTGCGATCACCGGCACATTGCTTTTGCGCGCGACTTCCACCGCGTCGGTGATGGCGGTGAGCTGAGGCACGCCTACACCCGCGACAATACGGGTGGTGCAAATGGAGCCCGGTCCGATGCCCACTTTCACCGCATCGGCGCCGGCGTCAATCAGTGCAGCAGTTGCTTCGGCGGTGGCGACATTCCCGGCAATCACTTGCGTATGATTGCTGGCTCTCTTGATACGGCCCACCGCCTCAATCACTTTGGACGAATGTCCGTGGGCAGTATCGACCACAACAAGATCGACGCCTGCATCCATCAGTGCTTGCGCCCGTTCAAATCCGTCATCACCAACCGTGGTCGCAGCGGCCACGCGCAACCGGCCATGCTCATCTTTGCAGGCGTTAGGATGAGATTGCGCCTTCTCCATATCTTTAACCGTGATCAGTCCGATACAACGATATTCATCATCGACAACCAGCAATCTTTCAATACGGTGTTGATGAAGCAGGCGTTTGGCTTCATCACCATCGACATTCTCCCGAACCGTGACCAAATCTCGCTTGGTCATCAGCTCGACAACGGGCTGATCCAGATTGGTGGCAAACCGCACGTCGCGATTGGTCAAAATACCGACCAGCTTACCGTTGGAAGTTCCGTTCTCCGGTTTTTCAACAATCGGAATGCCGGAAATCTTGTTGTTGGTCATGACATCCAAGGCATCGCGCAAAGTACTCTCAGGCGTCAATGTCAGCGGATTGACCACCATACCGGATTCGTATTTCTTCACGACCCGAACTTGATCCGCCTGTTCCGCAATCGTCATGTTCCGGTGAAGCACGCCCATGCCACCCTCTTGGGCCATGGCAATGGCGAGCCTTGCCTCCGTCACCGTATCCATCGCCGCCGACAAGAGCGGAATGCCCAAGCTGATCTTATTGGTGAGGCGTGTCGCCGTTCTGACCTGGCTCGGCATGACATCGGACGGGCCGGGCTGCAGCAGTACATCATCAAATGTGAGGGAATCGCGAATGTCCAAGGTAGCTCTCCTTACGCCCGCATGCGGTGACGGACATACCCTAGGCACGCGGTGGCGATCACTAACACAGCTTTTTTCCAGGATCAAATACCAAGCAATTAGCAGGGGTATTGTGCGTCTAACGGGGGCTAGGTCTTGCGAAAACCCGTTGCCACAACATAAATCTCGGCAGAATCACTGCGGCTTGCATTGGGTTTGAAATGCTTCACCGATCTGAAGCGGCTTTTCATCAGCGCCAACAATTCGTGCTCCGTGCCGCCGCGCAGAACTTTGGCGACAAAGACGCCGCCCACGTTGAGCACCTCACACGCAAAGTCCAGCGCCGCCTCGCAAAGCGCTATGATGCGCATATGATCGGTTTGCTTGTGGCCAGTGGAAGCCGCCGCCATGTCCGAGAGCACCACATCCACGGACCCAGAGAGCAAGGTCCGAATGCGTGCCGGTGCTTCGTTGTCCATAAAATCCATTTCGACACAGGTCACCCCGGTGATCGGCTCCATCTCCTGCAGATCAATGGCTAAGATCTGGCCCGGCTCCAGCGCCCCGCCGGATTTCGGCACGATCCTCTGGGCCGCCACTTGGCACCAGCCGCCGGGCGCCGCGCCCAAGTCGACGACCTTTTGTCCCGGTTTGAGAAAACGGAATCTGTCGTCTATCTCAATCAACTTGAAGGCGGCTCTTGAGCGAAAGCCTTCTTCTTGGGCTGCCGCGACATAGGGGTCATTCAACTGTCGTTCTAGCCAACGCGTAGATGACAGCTTGCGCCCGCGCGCGGTTTTGACCCGTTCCTTAATCCGGCGCCGGGCGTTGCGCCCTTGCGCACTCTTCCACTTATCGGACCGTGTTCTCTTCTCGTCATCACCCATGGCGGGTCTCCGTCCCGATCACGTTGCCGCGGTCTCCGGACCAACACTGACCGTTTTCTTACTTTTCTTTCGGCGTCGGCGCCGGCGCCGGCGCGGACGTTCACGATCAGCTTTGTCCATCAACGCGAAAAGCATCCCCTCGCGCAATCCCCGATCCGCCACACGCAAGCGGTCGCAGGGCCAGAGTTTGTAGATCGCATCAAAAATGGCGCACCCGGCAACCACCAAATCGGCCCGGTCATGGCCGACGCAAGGTTCGGCAGCCCGCTCGTCGTAGCTCATCGTCGAGAGTCGCTTCGAAATCTGATGAACGGATTCAGACTCGATCCAAACGCCGTCTACTTTAGACCTCTCATATTTCTCCAAGCCTAAGTAAATACCTGCCAATGTTGTCACCGTGCCTGAGGTGCCGAGCAGATGTACATTGTCGGATTCAAAGACCGACTTCATGGCCGACGCGCCGTCGAAGCGCCGAAGATGAGAGGCCACCTCCTCCACCATTGCATCGTATGACGCAGCCGCAACGTCGCCGCCGCCATAACGTTCGGCGAGGTTCACAACACCCAAGGGCAAAGACGTCCAGGCGACAATCGCTTCGGCATCGGTCCGCGCATCCGGCTTGGGCTTCACCTTGGTCAAATCGAGCCAAACAAGTTCGGTGCTGCCGCCGCCAATATCGAAGATCAGGGCGCCGTCGGTTTGACGGTCCAAGAGAGTCGAGCATCCGGCAACTGCCAAACGCGCCTCCTCGTCGGTCGGAATGATATCCAACCGCAATCCTGTTTCTTGATGCACCCGATCGATAAAGTCCGGTCCGTTGTCGGCCAGGCGGCAGGCTTCGGTCGCGATGGCCCGGATCCGTGTGACCTTGCGGCGCCGGATTTTATTGGCACAGATTTTTAAGGCCTCCACCGCGCGATCCATGGCGTCGGTCGACAGGGCGCCGGAGCTTTCAACCCCTTCCCCAAGCCGAACGGTCCTTGAGAAGGCGTCGATCACTCGAAATCCGGCTTTGGTTGGTTTGGCCACAAGAAGACGGCAGTTGCTGGTGCCCAGATCAACCGCTGCAAATACGTGCCGCCATCGCCCGCGCTTATTCTGCGGGTTATTGGACGATGCAGGCCGATTGTTTTTACGTCGGCGGGACTTTGTGTTTTGACCCGCCGGGCGCTCCGAGGGGGCGCCAACTTCTTGTTCAGGCACTGCGAAACCTTTTTGCCCCGAGGAAAGATCCCAAATCGGAGCCGTTGGATTCACCTTACTGATTTCACGCGCCCTGGGAAAGCGGGATTTTTAACCCACTGCCTTAGGACTCATTTAGGAAATTTCTCTTAGGCTCCCTCTTGTTGGGAGTATGGAACGCTATGTCGGGTGATCATTTACAGGCTCAAGAACAGCTCAAGGCCTATAATACGGCCGGTTCCTCGAACTTGATTGGGGAAATGCGGGCGCTTCTGGTGCGCTTGCGCCCGAACTGCACCGCCTCCGCGCTCCGCGCCCTCAAGAATGCCTTCCCGTCCAGCCCACTAGAAGACCGCACAGAGGCTTATGAGGCCTATGCCTCCAATATTCGCCGCGTGTTTCCGCATAACGACGAATAATCCCACTCTCCGTTAATCGCTCTTGGGCATGTAACTTTCGGGTTACACGCATAGTTTGCAGTGCGACAACTTGGCTCTTGCCATCTATATCGATCCGATATATCTACCTATATCAGATCGATATATAAGCTCGCGTCGGCTTTTGCCCCCGCCTGCCGAACTCTGGATTGCTGAGCCATGGATATCCGCACGCTTTGTCTTGGGGTTCTGACCCTGAAAGACAGTACCGGTTATGAAATCAAAAAAATGTGCGAAGAAGGCGCCTTGTGCCACTTTTTGGACGCCAGCTTCGGATCCATCTATCCGGCATTGAGCCGCCTCACCGAAGAAGGTTTGGTGTCTTGCCGGGAAGAAAGCCAACCCAAACGACCGGCGAAAAAGATCTACTCGATCACGGATAAAGGCCGTGAGGAATTCCGGCAATCTCTCACCAAGCCGCTGTTGGAAGACAAATACCGGTCCGATTTTTTATTCGTCAGTTTGTTTGCGGATCTATTGCCACCGGGGCACATGCACGAGTTGATCGATAGTCAAATCGTCTGGCTCAAACAGCAAGCGGAACATATGTCCGAAGGCATTCGCGATTGCGAGTCAAGCTCCGCCGGTGCGCAATTCGTCAGCGGATTTGGTCAGGCCAGTACAAAAGCCATTATCGAATATCTCGAAAAACACCGCCGGTCGCTGGAAACCGCCGCAACACAAACCGAAAACGTCAAAACCCCCGTCAAAGAAGACGCTTAGTAAAACAGGCCAAGATTATGGTTGGAAAAATTCGTGCATTCGCTGAGAGAAACGCCATCAGTGAGTCTTATATTTGGGCCGGTATTATTGTCGTCATCGTCTTTCTTTGGATGGTGTCAGGGCAATTTGGCAGCGATTCAGCACAAAGTTCCGTTGAGCCGAACTCTGCAATCAACGCGGAGGAACAAGTTGTCTCTGTTCGCGGTGCAGAACTGAGGGCAAGGAACCACGTTCAGACCATTTTAATCCGTGGACGAACGGAAGCCTCTCGTCTTGTCACGGTTCGCGCCGAGACCGTCGGCCGGGTCATTTCAGTACCCGCAGAAAAGGGCTCGTTGGTCAAACAAGGAGAGGTCATCTGTGAGCTGTCGATTGATGCGCGGGAAGCCCAATTGGCCCAGGCCCGTGCGGCTATGCGCCAGCGCGAATTAGAATTCGAAGCTGCCAAGCAATTGCGCTCGAAAGGCCACCGGTCCGAGACCCAGGAAGCCGCTGCAGAGGCAGCGTTCAACGCCGCCGAAGCTGCCGTCAAGGAAATCGAAGTTGAGCTGGAACACACCAAAATCAGAGCGCCCTTTGACGGTTTGCTGGATCAACGGCCCGTGGAAATCGGCGACTTCATGCAGAAAGGTGATGCCTGCGGCACGCTGATCGATCAGCAGCCCTTCCTCGTAACGGGACAATTGTCGGAAGCCGAGGTGGCTTTGGTTGAATTGGGCACAGAAGCTGAGGCCGTATTGGTTTCAGGCCAACGTCACAAGGGTGTGATCAGCTTCATCGCGTCCAGTGCCGACCCTAATACCCGCACTTTCCGCGTTGAGCTGGAAGTCGCCAATGATGATTTGTCCTTACGTGACGGCATCACGGCACAAATTCAAATTCCCACGGTCGCCGTACGCGCCCACCAGGTCTTGCCGTCCAGTTTGGTTTTGAATGATGCAGGCCAATTGGGTGTGCGTGCTGCAAGTGACGATAAGCGCGTCACCTTCCATCCGGTTGCCATTCTGGCGGACGACCCGACGGGTGTTTGGGTCACCGGATTACCGGAGACTGTCACGGTGATTGTGGTGGGCCAAGAATATGTCAGTGAGGGCCAGAAGGTCAGAGTGACACTCGAGCAAGATGGAATCCAATCATGAACGCGCTGATTGACGCGGCCCTCTCTCATACGCGTACGGTCCTCAGTGTCTTGTTCGTTCTGACAATCTGGGGCATTACGTCCTATATCAATATTCCTAAGGAAGCCTCGCCGGACATTCCCTTCCCGCTGATCTTGGTTGAGATCCCTCATCCTGGGATCTCACCCGTCGATGGTGAACGGCTGCTTTTGAAGCCGATGGAAAAACGTCTTCTTTCCATCAATGGTTTGACAGAGCTTAACGCCAAAGCATTGGAAGGCGGCGCCTTCATCAGCCTTGAATTCGATGTGGATTTCGACAAGGACCAGGCGTTAATTGACGTGCGCGAGCAGGTCGACATTGCGCGGGCCGAGCTGCCGGCCGACAGCGAAGAACCTGTTGTCTCAGAATTAAATGCAGCGCTTTTTCCGGTTATTGCCGTGACCCTTTCCGGCGAAGTGCCGGAACGTAAACTGCACGAAATTTCCGTCGACCTGAAGGACAAGCTGGACTCTCTACCCGGTGTTCTCAATGCCAAACTCACTGGGAACAGAGAAGAGTTGCTTGAGGTCATTGTCGACCCGGCCAAGCTTGAGGCCTACAACGTCTCACAGCAGGAACTGATCAATGCGGTCACCTTGAACAATCAGTTGGTGGCGGCAGGTGCCTTGGATACGGGCAGCGGACGGTTTTCCGTCAAGGTGCCGGGGCTGGTCGAAACCGCTCAAGATGTCTACGACTTGCCCATCAAGGTCTCGGGCGAAGGCGTTGTGACACTCAGTGACCTGACGGAGATACGCCGAACGTTTAAGGATCCGGACGGTTTTGCCCGATATAACGGCTCACAAGCCATTGCCATTCAAGTGGTCAAACGCATCGGCGCGAATATTATCGAGGTCGCCGACTCCGTTCGCGACACTGTTGAGCAGGAACGCCGCTTTTGGCCCGAAGGGGTCGAGACCGGCTTCATTCTGGATCAATCCCGCTTCATCAAAGATGCCCTCGATCAATTGCAGGCCTCGATCCTGACCGCGGTCAGCTTGGTCCTGATCGTGGTTGTGGCGGCCCTCGGCATCCGATCGGGCCTTATGGTTGGGATCGCCATCCCCTCCTCGTTTCTCATTACGTTTTTGATCCTGAGTCAAATCGGCATCACCATCAACCAAATGGTGATGTTTGGATTAGTGCTTGCCGTGGGCATGCTTGTGGACGGTGCCATTGTGATTGTCGAATATGCCGACCGGAAGATGGCGGAAGGCCAGGATCGAAAGACAGCTTATGGCATGGCCGCCAAACGCATGTTTTGGCCCATCACCTCGTCGACCATGACCACACTGGCGGCGTTTTTGCCCATGCTGTTATGGCCGGGCATTACCGGCAAGTTTATGAGCTATTTGCCGATTACCCTTATTTTCATCTTGGGTGCTTCACTCTTCGTCGCCTTGATCTTCTTGCCCGTGATCGGCTCTTTGATCGGACGCACCCAATTGAAAGGCTCAAGAGAACTCTCGGCACTGGCCGCCGATGACGGCGGCTCCCTCGAAGACCTTCAAGGTTTCATGGGCCGTTATGTGCGACTGATCTCACGGGCCGTGCGGCAGCCGCTCATGGTTGTCGCTGGCGCCGTTATCGTCATCGCCGCGATCATTACGGTGTTTAACAATACCAGAGTGAACACCACCTTTTTCATCGACGGCGATCCTGAATTTATCTCGGTGATCGTTGCTGCTCGGGGCAACCTTTCCACGGAAGAAAAACGCGATCTCACCATGGATGTCGAAGATCGTATTGCCGGCGTACCGGGTATTCGTGCAACCTACTCGGCAATCGGCGGTATTACAGAAATTGCCGCCGGACCGGAAACACCGCCGCCGGACGACATGATTGCGCGTATCAACGTGGAATTCACCAGCTGGAAGGAACGCGATTTCTCCGGCAAGGATATTGTAAGGGAAATCCGGAAGAACCTGGAAGACGTGCCGGGCTTGCGCATTGAGATCCGTGAGCAACAAGATGGACCACCCGTCGGCAAAGACATTCAACTGGAATTGAGCTCGGACTTTTTCGATGTCCTCCAAAGCGAAACCATTCGCATTCGGGAACACCTGCAGACGGTCGACAATTTGTTTGACTTGGAAGACAGCCGTTCTCTTCCCGGCATTCAATGGGAATTGAAAGTGGACCGGGAACAAGCCGGCCGCTTCGGGGCAGACATCGCGCAAATTGGCGTCATGGTGCAATTGGTCACCAATGGTGTTCTGTTGGGCGAGTACCGCCCCGACGACGCGGAAGACGAGGTCGAAATCCGCGTACGCTACCCATATAGCGAACGCAGCATTGAACAGCTGGATCGGTTGCGTATTCAAACCAATGATGGCCTGGTGCCGATCAGCAATTTCGTTCAACGGGTGCCGAAACCCCAAGTCAATAAAGTGGATCGGCGGGACGGGCAAAAGGTGTTGTTCGTGCGCGCCAGTGTGAACAAAGATTTCGCGAGCGTTGATGAGAAGGTCAAGGAAATTCAAGACTGGCTCTTACAGGCCGATATCGATTCCCGCGTCAGTTACAAGTTTAGAGGCGCTGACGAAGAAAGTGCCGCGGCCGAAGAGTTTCTCGGCGGTGCTATGCTGCTCGCCCTGTTTTTAATGGCGTTGATCCTGCTGACCCAATTCAACAGTTTTTATCAAGTCTTCCTAACTCTGTTCTCGGTGATCATTTCCACCATTGGCGTTCTGCTCGGCATCATCATCACCGGACAGAATTTCAGCGTGGTCATGACCGGAACGGGTATTGTGGCCCTGGCAGGTATCGTGGTGAACAACAACATTGTTCTGATCGATACATTTAACCGACTAAGAAAATCCGGTTACGAATTATACGATGCCATTGTCCGAACTTCCGCGCAGCGTTTCCGGCCGGTTCTCTTGACGACGGTCACGACCATCTCCGGCTTGCTGCCTATGGCGTTGGAAATCAATCTGGACTTCTTCGAACGAAGGGTTTCTGTCGGTGGGCCGGTGGCTATTTGGTGGGTGGAGCTGTCGACCGCCGTAATCTTCGGCCTGGCATTTGCGACCGTCGTGACATTGATCATGACGCCGGCCATGTTGGCTTTGCCGGAGCATCTGCGCCGTTCAGATCTGTTCAGAAGACTGCGCCGGAAAAAGACAACAATGCAGCCTGCAGAATAGTCGCTATTCGTCCGACTTGAACAATTCGGCTTCCTGTTCGGCCGGGTTGTCCAATTCACCGCTCGCCTTCATGTGCTTGCCATGACGGTAAACGCTGAGCGGGATCGACAACAGATAGGTCAGACCGACTGCGGTCAATGTCTGCCAGGTGTAGATCAAGAGAAGCGCGGCAAAAAGCGCGACCATAAGCAAGAGCGGCAAGACTTGCTCGCCTTTGACTTTGATTCCTTTGCCGGAAAATGTCGGAATGCGGCTGACCATCAAAAATGAAACGGCACCGATATAAACGGCAATCAGCAAGGACATGTCGCGCAGCCAACTTACCCCAAGAAAGTCTAGAAAGAAGGGTGTGATACATAATCCCGCTGCTGCAGGCGCCGGCACGCCAACAAAGTAATTGCCCTTCCAAACAGGGCGGTCCGGATCTTCTTCCATCACATTGAAACGGGCGAGGCGCAACGCGCAGCAGATGGAAAAAGCCAATACGACGATCCAACCAAGACCGCCCAAATATTGCAGGGTCCAAAGATAGAGGACGGTGACGGGGACAACGCCGAAATTGGCAAAATCGCTCAAGGAATCAAGTTCGGCTCCAAACTTTGTCGATCCCTTCAACAACCGCGCAACACGTCCGTCCAATCCATCGAGTACAGCGGCCACGACGATCGCGATAATGGCGCTTTTAAAATCATTGTCCAAAGCAAACCGGATGGCCGTCAAACCGGAGCAAAGGGCAAGGACCGTGAGGATATTCGGTGCAACGCTGCGCAACGGCAAAGGACGCCGTATGCGCCGCCGCATTTTGCCGCGGCGGGTTGTAGACCCCATGGGATCGATATTGCGTTTCACCTCACCTCCGTAGCGCGCGCCTCTCCAGTGATGCGGGAATCTGCCAAAACAGTTTCACCGGCGACAACCGTTTGTCCCACCGACACAAGCGGCGCGATATCTTTGCGCATATAAACATCCACGCGGCTGCCGAAGCGAATAATACCAAATCTTTCGCCGGCTTCCAGCACATCGTCGGGTTTCACCTCACAGACAATACGCCGGGCCACCAGGCCCGCAATCTGGACAACACCGACCTGCCCGATCTCATTGGTCCGAATGACCAGGCCGTTGCGTTCATTTTCCTCGCTGGCCTTATCTAATGAGGCATTCAAGAACTTGCCCTGATGATAGGCGACACGCGCAATCTCGCCGTCGACTGGGCTCCGGTTCACATGACAATTGAAGACGTTCATAAAGACGCAAATGCGCATATAGGTGTCGTCTTCCATGTCCAATTCAGGGGGCGCCGCCGCCTCACCAACGGAGCAAATCACGCCGTCAGCCGGACAGATGATGAGGTTGCGGTCCGTCGGTGTATAGCGATCAGGATCCCGGAAAAAGTAGACGCACCAAATTGTCAGCACCAAACCGGCCCAGCCCAAAGGTGGCCATATCAAAAACAGCACCAGCGTCGCGCCGGCAAAAGCCAAAATGAACGGTTTGCCTGCGTCGTGAATACGCGGAAAAAGGATCGACATTGTGTCCATAGTGACTGGCCCTTGAATGAGGGGTGATAAGATTGCCGCTGGCCGAAAAACCAAAAGTTATGTTCGCCGACGACACGTTGCGTCATAGCAGGATGGCAGGATCGAAACAAATGGCTTCGGCCATCGAATCTCATTCATTGGCGGTCGGCACTTCGAAAATCTGCCCTGGATAAATCAAATCAGGATCCCGGATCTGATCGGCATTTGCCTGGTAGATCACCGTATATTGCAAGCCCCGGCCATAGAGGTTCCGCGCAATCCGCCACAACGAGTTGCCCGGTTGCACGATCACTTGCTGATTGGACGCCATTTGAACGACATCCCGGGCGACCCGCTCGAACGGTGCCTCCACCCGAGCCGTTACGGAGCCGTCGTCGGCCAACTGATCAATTCGCAGGGTATAAACGCCCGGCCGGATTGACTGATCCGGAGTCAAGGACCATCGCCCCTGAGCATCGGCGAGGGCATCGCCGATCCCTTCATTGTTCACATAGGCCCGCACGCGGGCGCCGGATGCGGCCCGCCCTTGCAGAATAACCGCGCCGCTTTCGTCGTAATCGACAATATCCAAACTCAACTCGCCGGAGGAAATGCCGGGGCCCGGAGACTGTAACACGCGGCTAGCCATGCCCTCTTGGCCCAAAACCACCAAAGGCATGAGGCCCGGACGTTCCGGCACCGCAATAACAACCACCTGTTCGGATTTAAGGGTGCGGCCATCGGGCAACCGCATCTCTAGGGTAAACTCCTGATCCCCTGAATCCAGGGGCGTCGTGACCATAATAACCCAATCGCCCTGGTCCGTGGCAACGCCGCTGGCGAGCTCCGTGCCGTTGGCGAAGAGAACAACTTCCGCATTGGCCGCGGAACTGCCCGCCACAACCGCCTCGCCTGAGGCGTCAACGCGCACAATGTCAAAACGGGGCGGCACCAGGGGGGACGAAGGCTCCGGAGCCGGTTGATCAGAGTCCTGCGCCATATCAGAGACGACCGGGCGCGAGGCCGACGTCTCAGGATCCTCTTGGAGGGCGGTGAAAAGCAGGAAACCCAGACCGGCAAAAAAGATCAATCCCGCTACTATTAACGCTATTCGCACGAGGCCACTCTCTCCTGCCGGTTTAGATCACCAACTTAACGCCGTCGGGGCCGGCGCGCAATTGAACACCTGTTTCTCGGCATTTCCAATTAACCACGACTCACATACCAATGTGAGTGTGGACGCATAATTTGGTGAGAAGATGACAAAGTCTCGGCTTTCCTGAAGGTTTGGCATATGGGTCCTTGACTTCCCGCTCTCTGAGCGTTCCTTGGAGCCCTTAATTGGGGAGGCACAAGTCACGAAGATGCTGAAAAAGTATGGAAGGACGTTCCATCTTCCGATCTCACCAGGAGCCTCAAGTGATGACAAGATCCTAGATAACGATTCAGCGCTTCGTACTGCGGCTGAAGTGGTTGTCACGGAGAAGATGGACGGCGAAAACACGACGATTTTGTCCAAAGGCTGCCATCCTCGCAGTCCGGATGCGGGATACCACCCCTCCCGGGATTGGGTGAAGGCCTTTGCTGCATCTATATCTCCACTGTTGGACGACAGCGAACGTATCGTTGGCGAGTATCTTTATGCACGCCATTCGATCGCCTACGATTCTTTAGAATCCTACTTTTTGGGTTTTGCCTGGATAGTGGATGAAGAGATTCAGTCTTGGGACCAAACCGGCAACCGTTTTCGTGAACTTGGCATCATCAGCGTGCCGGTGTTGTATCGCGGGCCATTCACAGATGAAGTCATCAACTCCATTATTCGCGGTTTGGATTTGTCACGACAGGAGGGGTTCGTCGTTCGATCAACAGCGTCATTTCCTGAGGATCAGATGGACCGTCAGCTTGCCAAATATGTACGGCTGGGTCACGTCGAGAGTGAGACTCATTGGACAAAGGGGGAGATCATTCAGAATGGTCTCGCGAAACATGACAGCCAGTGATTCTTGCGGATCCATTCAAGCCAAAAGCCGCATAATCGGCAAACTAGATGTGGGGGAGCAACAATGACAAAGCCTCAAGCAGTGACCGTTTATTGCGGATCTCGGACAGGCACCAACCCGGCTTATGAGAAAGCAGCCGAAGAGCTTGGCCATCATTTGGCCAAAGCCGGCGTGAGGCTGGTCTATGGTGGCGGGTCGATCGGTCTGATGGGCATTGTGGCACGGGCGGTTCATGCGTCCGGAGGTCATGTGACGGGGGTTATCCCCGAGGCCCTCGCGCAAATGGAAATCAAGTATGAAGACGCCGATGAGTTGATCGTCACGGAGAATATGCATCAGAGACGCTGGGAAATGTACCACCGCGCCGATGCTTTCGTCGTCCTGCCGGGCGGCGTCGGCACCTTGGAGGAAGCGATTGAAATCCTTTCTTGGTCATATCTTAAGTTACACACCAAGCCGATGATATTGTTGGATATCGAGCAATTCTGGCGGCCGTTTAACACCTTACTCGATCATTGTGCGGAAGAGGGATTCGTCTCAAAAGCCTTTCTGGACGGACCGGCAAGCACCTCGCTGACCACATGTGACAGGGTCAGCGAAGTCCTTCCGTTGATCGAGCAGGCATTGACCTATCAGGATCTGAGCCCCTGACCCGCAGGACGCTTGGCCTCACAAGGTTTTTCTGGCAGAAGAAGCCAAATTACGACCCAGGACCATCCGGAGCACCCTCCCCATGAGCGATCAAGACACTGTGGCCGACGACGGCGCACAGGATTTTATCCGCAAAGTCATTCGCGACGACCTCGCCTCCGGCCGCCATCAGAAAATCGTGACCCGGTTCCCACCGGAGCCCAACGGATATTTGCACATTGGCCATGCCAAGAGCATTTGCCTCAACTTTGGGATCGCGCAGGAATTCGACGGCCAGTGCAATCTGAGATTCGATGACACCAATCCGGTCAAAGAAGAACAAGAATATATCGACGCCATTCAAGAAGATGTGGCGTGGCTCGGCTTCGATTGGGGCGAGAAAACATATTATGCCTCTGACTATTTTGAAACGCTTTACCAATGGGCCGAACACCTCATTCAAAACGGTAAAGCGTATGTCGATGATTTGACGGCTGAGGAAATTCGAGCCTATCGGGGCACCTTGACAGAGCCCGGACGCAACTCGCCCCATCGGGATCGCAGTGTCGAAGAAAACCTCAACCTGTTTGCCCAGATGAAAGACGGCAAATTTGAGGATGGATCCCACGTCCTCCGGGCCAAAATTGATATGGCGTCGGGTAACATCAACATGCGCGACCCGGTCCTTTATCGCATTCTCCATGCTGAGCATCCACGCACAGGCAATGAATGGTGCCTCTATCCGACATATGATTTCGCCCATGGACAGGAGGATGCCATTGAAGGCATCACACATTCACTGTGCACCCTTGAATTTGCCGATCATCGCCCACTCTATGATTGGCTCATCGACAATCTTCCGGTGCCGGCAGAGCCAAAACAGTATGAGTTTTCCCGGCTCAATCTGTCGCATACGGTTTTGTCCAAGCGCAAACTCATGCAATTGGTCCAAGAAAAGCATGTTGACGGATGGGATGACCCACGCATGCCGACACTTTCCGGACTGCGCCGCCGCGGTGTGCCCCCGGAAGCTATTCGCGATTTCATCAGCCGTCTCGCCATCACGAAAAGTGACGGCGTGGTGCAAATGGCCAACTTCGAAAACTCAATCCGGGAGATTTTGAACGCCAAAGCCGAGCGGCGTATGGCTGTTTTACGGCCGTTAAAAGTGGTGATTGAAAACTATCCGGAAGGACAAACCGAAACGCTTGAGGCTCAAAACCATCCGGGCAATCCTGAGCTCGGCACAAGAAGCATTTCCTTCGGCCGTGAAATCTATGTCGAACAAGAAGACTTTATGGAAGACGCGCCGAAGAAGTTTTTCCGGCTGAGCGTCGGCCGTGAAGTGCGTCTGCGATATGCCTATTACATTACCTGCACAGATGTCATTAAGGATTCAGAAGGCCAAATCGTGGAGCTGCGATGCACCTATGATCCTGAAACAAAAGGCGGCCAGTCTGCCGATGGGCGAAAAGTCAAAGGTACAATTCATTGGGTGTCAGCCGAGCATGCGGTCGACGCAGAAGTTCGGCTCTATGACCACCTCTTCGCTGTTGAAGACCCCGGCGCATCGGAGAACTTTTTGGACGACATCAATCCCAATGCCCTTGAGGTTGTCAATAATTGCAAACTGGAGCTGAGCCTTTTGGAGGTCCCGAAAGGTCAAACCGTGCAATTTGAGCGTCAGGCCTATTTCTGCCTCGATAAGGAGTCGACAACTGATCAACCCGTCTTCAACCGTACAATCGGATTGCGCGATTCATGGGCGAAAGAACAGAAGAAAGGCTGATAACTTAGCGCGCGTCGCGAAATCCGTTGGTAATGGGGTAGCGGCGGTCACGGCCAAAGTTCTTTATGCCGACCTTTACACCCGGCGGCGATTGGCGCCTTTTATATTCCGCAATGTAAAGAAGATGCTCGATCCGTTTGACCACCGTCAAATCATGGCCGCGGGCCACGATCTCTTCAATACTCAACTCATTCTCAACAAGTGACTCTAAAATGTCGTCGAGCACATCGTAAGGCGGTAGGCTGTCCTCATCTTTCTGGTCAGGGCGCAATTCGGCGGTCGGCGGCTTGTCGATAATATTGACCGGAATTACGGCGCCCTCGGGACCATGGGCGCCCTTCGGCAGATGGTCGTTGCGCCAGCGGCTGAGACCAAAGACATCGGTCTTATAGACATCTTTCAATGGGTTGTAGCCACCACACATGTCGCCATAAAGAGTCGCATAGCCTACCGACATTTCGGATTTGTTTCCGGTCGTCACCAGCATATGACCAAACTTGTTACTAAGCGCCATCAGAATGACCGCCCGGATGCGCGACTGGATATTCTCCTCAGTTGTATCCGACGCTAAGTTGCCAAAAACGGGTGCCAGCATGCCGTCAAAAGTTTCAACGGCTTCGGCAATGGATATTGTCTCGTAAGACACCCCTAAGCGCTTGGCGCAATCGGCCGCATCATCAAGGCTCTCTTGGCTCGTATAGCGAGACGGCATCATGACACAATGAACACGGTCCGGGCCCAAGGCGTCCACCGCCACCGCCGCACATAACGCGCTATCAATACCGCCTGACAGGCCCAAAACCACGCCGGGGAACCGGTTCTTCTCGACATAGTCCCGCAGCCCCAAAACCATGGCGAGATAAACGGACTCTAAACCGTCCTCAAGACGCACTTTGTCGCCTTCTTGGCATCTCCAGGCTTCGCCGTTGCGCGCCCATTGGGTTTCGGCCAAGGCTTCTTCCCAGGCCGGCAGTTGCAGGGCAAGCGTCCGGTCCGCATTCAAGACAAAACTCGCGCCGTCAAACACCAATTCATCTTGCCCGCCAAGTTGATTGGCATAAATCAACGGCAAGCCGCATTCGGTGACCCGCGCGACCACATGATTGATCCGCTTATCGAGCTTGCTGGTGTTGAAAGGCGATCCGTTGGGCACAACCAAAATTTCGGCACCTGTTTCCTGCAAACACTCACAGACATCTTCGAACCAGATATCCTCGCAAATCGGTATGCCCAATCTCACGCCCTTGAAATTGACGGGCCCAGGCATGGGTCCAGCCTCAAAAACCCGCACCTCATCAAACACTCCGTAATTGGGCAAATGATGCTTAAAACGAAGAGCCTCGATCTTGCCTCCGCTCAAGAGAGCAACCGCGTTGAACAGAGCGCCATCCTGGCGCCAAGGCGTGCCGATCAAAAGCGCCGGGCCTTTATCTGCGGTCAGTTCCGCCAGGCTTTGAACCGCTGCCATCGCCTCATCTTGAAACGCCGGCTTCAGGACCAGATCTTCCGGCGGGTAACCGGTGACGAACAATTCACTAAAAACGATGAGATCCGCATCAGGCGCTTTGTCTCGCGCCGTCTTGATCTTGGCAACATTACCTTCAATATCGCCAACAACCGGGTTGAGCTGTGCAATAGCTATGGTCAAGCTGTCAGTCATGGACGTTAGTTAGTCTCTTGTCGAACGACATACAAGGCCAAAGCGACTATGGTTTCGGCTGGGCTACGCCCTTAAGCCCGTTTCTTCCCTTTGAGCCCGGCGGTGCCAGACGCTTTAAGTATGACAACAGCAAAGACCCCTGCTCCAGATTTTCCAGTCGAGCTTCAAGCTCGCGAATGCAGGCCTTACTATTCCACCATACAGAAAAAGTCGTTGCCGGTGCGCTGGCCGGCCGGGGCACATACGACCGACCGAACGGCTACGACCCGGTCCTGCAAGTCTTCCGCCCATTTATCGAGCTCCTTCAGAGTCGGCGTATCTGATTTACTTCGTTTCAACCAACGAGGCTGGTACGAGCCTTTGCACTCACTCTCGTCGAGCCAGGATTGCGCGCACGCTTCCATGTGAACGGAATTATACCGGAACAAGACGTAGTGCAGTTGCTCAAAGAAGTCCTGAGCATCTTCATCGATCGCGTCAGCTTGGGCCGCCGGCATCGACTTATCCTCAAGAACAGAAATCGCATCTTGTGCTTGATCGGTCATGACGGCTAAGCGGCCAATGCGGATTTGCAAATCCAGCGGATCAATTTCACTGTCCCCAGAACCTATCATCGGCCCGGGAGCGCCGGCGCACCCAACCAACAGACACCCGGCTAAGACACAGAAGATGTATTTGCTCAGCTTCATCAGAATTCCGCTTTCATTTGCTCGTCAGCCGATTCTTGCAGGTTCGGCGCCGAAAGGAAAGCGCGGTGGTCTGGCTTGTCAAATCGCCGCGGTGAGCGTTTCACAAACGTGGCGCACTTGACCGTCCGTCAAATAAGGATGCATTGGCAAAGAAAGTATCCGGCGGCTCAACTCTTCACTCACCGGCAAACCCTGTTCGGGTGCATAGTCCCGAAATGCTGCCATTTGATGCAAGGGCTGACTGTAGTAAATGGCCGTCGGAATACCTGCCTCCTTCAGAGCGGCCTGGATCCGGTCACGATCGTTGACCAAAATCGAGTACAGCCCCAAGCCACTTTGCGTGTCCTTCGGTGCCTTGGGCAGCTCGACCTTGTCAGCCAGCATCTCATTGTAGAGTGATGCAATCTCGTGCCGGCGCGAGAGTTCACTGTCGAAGATTTCAAGCTTGGCCAAAACCACTGCCGCTTGCATGGAATCCATGCGTCCATTGGTGCCGATACGCACAGACTCTTTGCGCGTATCATCGGTGCCGTGCCAGCGAATAGATCGCCAAATATTTGCGCGCTCGACACTATCGCTGAAAATAGCACCCCCGTCTCCATAACAACCAAGTGCCTTTGCAGGAAAGAAACTGGTCGCGGTCATCGGCGCAATGTTGCCGACCCATTTGCCGTTTTGCTGCCCGCCAAAACTCTGTGCGCCGTCGGACAAGACGCTCAGCCCGTGGGCCTCGGCGATAGGCGCAACGGCATCGTAATCCGCCGGCAGGCCGAACAGGTCTACCGGGACAACCATCTTCGGCCGAAGCTTACCCTCGTCCCGTACAGCCTTTACCTTGGCCTCCAGATCTTGGGGATCAATGTTGAATGTTTGCGCTTCGACATCGACAAAGACAGGCGTCGCCCCGACCATCATGACCGCGCTTGCGGTCGCATTGTATGTAAATGCCGGAATGAAGACCGCATCGCCTGTGCCGATGCCTTCGCCCATCATCGCGATCTCGAGAGCTTCCGTGCCATTGCCGCACAATACGACATCTGCGGCACCCGTCCGCTCAGCCAGTGCTTTTTCAAGCTCGGCAATCTCCGGACCGTTGATATAGGCGCCATGATCTAAAACAGCCTGGATACGTGCATCGACGTCCGCGCGGATACGCGCTTGCTGTGCTTTCAAATCGATAAACTGGACCGGCGGCAGCTCAGCAACAGCTTGATGAAGTTGCACGACGTTGCCCTCTTCCGATTTATTCAGCATATACTCTTGCTCCCTAATGCCACCAATTCAGGCAGCCAAATCATCTGTGATTCGAATGGCCGTTTCCAGCGCAAGCCGCGCCTGCCTTCCGGTTACTTTGGGGGGTGTTCCATGACGGACCGCCTCAATAAAGGCTGCAATACCGTAGCCGAGGGGGTCGCCCATTATTCTCTTCGACCTTTCATCTCCGTCGAAATCCGTACGCAGATCTTCCGGCGTTGAATTAAAGATCGTCCTATTGACGAAATCGATTTCGACAACGCCGTCGGGGTAGATAATCTTCATATCGCGCTGACGCTGATCGGCAATACGGCTCGCCAGGATATGTGCTTCACAGCCATCGGCAAATGTAAGCTTCACATCCACTTCATCGGCGTGATCGCCATGCACCGTCTTGCCGCTGGCTTTCACGCTGACAATTTCGGCAGCACTGACCTGATGTATCAAATCCAAATCATGAATCATGAGATCGAAAACAGCGCTGACATCCATGGCGCGCCCTGTGAACGGTCCCGCCCGTCTCGCTCGAATCTCTTTGGGTGCAATTTGACGTCCGATAACGCCAAAATCTTCGAAGACATATCTTTCTTGATGACCGACCTGAAGGATCAATGACTTGGACTCCGCCAATGCGATCAGTTCATCCGCATGATCCAACTGCAGAGCGATCGGCTTCTCCACAAGGACATGGACATCTTGGCCCAGGGCACGTTTGGCGAGGTCGTAGTGATAGGCAGCAGGCGCCGTGATGCTGACGGTATCTACTTGCTCAATCAAAGCTTCCACAGAGTCAAACGTTTTGGCTGAAACGCGTGCCGCTATTTCTTGGGCGGCATCGGCACTGACATCGAAAACGCCAACCAAGTCGACACCTGCGGCTTCTGCGTATTTTTGGGCGTGAAGACCGCCAAAAAATCCGCAGCCAATAACGCCCACACGGATGGTTGGTTCGCTCAAACTAAACTCCGCCCTCAAATTTACCGAAGGCGCCCCCTCTTACGGTTCCCACAGCGTAAGACCAATTACACTGAGTCCTCAAACGCCTGTTCGGATCTGATACACACGATTTGCGCGGGTTTCTCAAGATTCCAGGGCTTCAACAAATATTTTCAAATATTTCATTGGCAGCCTCCCTCTTAAGATATTGATTTTAAAACACTTTCCATTGCAATCGAACTTTGGTCCCGGCAGCCTGGAAGCCTGCCTCAGCACGCCCCGCCTGCACCGAGTCGAAACCTTGTGCAGCGCACAAAAAAGGGCGGCACGTCGCCGCCCCATTCCGTTCGTCAGAACTCGTCGAGAGCTTATGAGGCCTCGGCAACATCGCCGTTCTTTTCGCGCTCTGCCTTGATGGCCTCAGCCAACAAAAACGCCAAGTCGAGGGCCTGATTTGCGTTCAGTCTCGGATCACAATGGGTGTGATACCGAGACGACAAATCATCTTCGGTAATGGCATGAGCACCGCCGGTGCACTCGGTCACGTTTTGTCCGGTCATCTCCACATGAATCCCGCCGGCATAAGTGCCCTCGGCCCGATGTACGGCAAAGACTTGTTCGACTTCTTTCAGGATACGCTCAAACGGTCGCGTCTTATAACCATTCGCGGCCTTGATGGTATTGCCGTGCATCGGATCACAGGACCACACCACATGGCGGCCTTCAGATTTGACCTTCCTCAAGAGCTTGGGCAAGTGCTCAGCCACGCTGTCTGCGCCGAAGCGGGAAATCAATGTCAGCCGGCCGGGTTCATTTTCCGGATTCAGTGTGTCGATCAAACGGATCAATTCGTCCGGCTCAAGGCTCGGTCCACACTTCATGCCAAGTGGGTTTTCCACGCCGCGCAAAAACTCAACGTGAGCGCCGTCCAATTGCCGTGTCCGGTCGCCAATCCACAGCATATGAGCAGATGTGTCGTACCAGTCGCCGGTTGTTGAATCGACCCGGGTTAAGGATTGCTCATACCCCAAGAGGAGAGCCTCGTGGCTGGTATAGAGATCCGTTTCCTGCAAGTGCGGAGATGTTTCCGCATCCACACCGCACGCCTTCATAAATTCCAGCGCTTCAGTGATCCGCGTGGCTAATTCCTGATAGCGCTCGCCTTGAGGGCTGTCTGCAATGAAACCTCGGTTCCAACGGTGGACATATTCAAGCCCCGCATAACCGCCCGTGGCAAATGCGCGAAGCAAGTTCAAAGTCGCAGCGGCTTGACTATAGGCGCTGACCATCCGCTCCGGATCCGGTTGGCGTGCTGCGTCCGAAAAATCCATGCCGTTGATGATGTCGCCGCGATAACTAGGCAGCTCCTGATCGCCTTGGGTTTCGGTCGGCGCGGAGCGCGGCTTGGCAAATTGACCCGCAATGCGCGCCACCTTAACCACCGGCACGGCAGCCGCGAAGGTCAAAACCACCGCCATCTGCAACAGGATACGGAATGTGTCCCGAATATTATCCGGGTGGAATTCCTTAAAACTCTCAGCGCAATCGCCCCCCTGCAACAGAAAGGCATTACCCAGCGCCACGTCGCCAAGTTTCTTGCGCAACTCTCTGGCCTCACCGGCAAAAACCAGGGGAGGATAGACAGACAAACGCTGCTCTGCCTCTGCGAGCGCCTTCGCATCAGGATAGTCCGGCACTTGCTTAATCGGCCGAGACCGCCAGCTTTCAGGACTCCAACTCTTCGTCATGATTCACTCACTTTAATAGAGACGGCACGTACTCCTAGCCGCCCAAACCACGTCTGGACGGCGTATATAAGGGAAAGCGGCTGGCAATGCTAGACCGCAGACCGGTTCCTGCAAAAACTGGCCCTATTCTGCGGCCTGCAGCTCCGGCGGCAGCCACTTTTCTTTCAACGTCACCAATTCTTCCGCCGCCGTCGGATGTACCGCTACGGTCTCGTCAAACTGCGCTTTGGTGGCGCCCATTTTGACCGCAATTCCGGCGAGCTGGATCATCTCGCCTGTGGCCGGTCCCATCATATGTACACCAACTACTTTTTGGCTGTCTGCCGCCACGATCAGCTTCATGATGATCTTTTCATCCCGGCCAGTCACCGAATGTTTCAGGGACCCAAAGGTCGTTTTGTAGATGTCGATCTCACCAAACTGTTCTTTGGCTTGAGCTTCCGTCAATCCAACCGTTCCCAATTCGGGCTGGCTGAATACCGCAGTCGGAATATTGGCATAGTCAACAATAGTCGGTGTGTTGTTGAAGACCGTCTGAGCAAAAGCGGCGCCTTCCCGGATGGCAACCGGAGTCAAATTCACCCGGTTGGTGACGTCGCCAACCGCATAGATATTTTCCACATTGGTTCTCGAATATTCGTCGACCTTAATGGCACCGATTAAATCGGTTTCCACGTGGGCCGCTTCCAACCCAAGCTCGTGGCTATTGGGCACCCGGCCAGTCGCAAACATCACACAGTCCACCTCCAGAACCCGCCCACTGGTCAGTGTGACCTGATAAACAGGAGAGCCATTTGGGCCCACTTCCTTTTCAATCGTATTGACGATGGTGCCGGTGGTGATCTCGACGCCCTTCTTCTCCATCTCGGCGTGAAGCCCGGTGCGCAGATCATCGTCAAAACCGCGCAAGATCTCTTCACCCCGGTAAAGCAAATGAGTGTCGACCCCAAGTCCATTGAATATGCCGGCAAATTCGACCGCGATATAGCCCCCGCCACACACCAGGATCCTGTTTGGCAATGTCTCAAGATGGAAGGCTTCGTTTGACGTGATCACATGTTCAGCGCCCTCAAAATCTGCCGGGATAAAGGGCCATGCACCGGTGGCAATCAGGATTTTGTCCGCCGTGACGTCGCGACCTTCATTTACCAAATGAACTGTATGCTGATCTTTTAGGATGGCACGGTCTTGAATAAGCTCGACGCCGGCCGCTTTCAAATTGCGAATATAGATGGAATTCAAGCGGTCAATCACTTTGTCCTTGTTCTCAAGCAAAGTGGGCCAAGAAAAAGACGGCTCCTCCACATGCCAGCCATAGGGACCTGCATCTTCGAACTCATCTTGGAAGTGACTGGCATAAACAAAGAGCTTCTTTGGGACGCAGCCCCGAATGACACACGTGCCGCCCACTCTGTATTCTTCGGCAACGGCGACGCGTGCGCCAAACTGCGAAGCGAGGCGGCTGGCTCTAACGCCCCCGGAGCCCGCGCCGATGGTGAACAAATCATAATCGTAGGCCATCTGAAATATTGCCCTTCGGTCAAGGCGCCCAACACGTCACGGCGCCGATTATTACTTTTCAAGTATCTCGATGTCGCTATCACGGCCAACAATCACGACAGATGCAATATCGATAAAAAGGCCGTGATCGACGACACCAGGCAGGCGGCTTAAGGTTTCCGCAAGCCGCTCCGGCTGTGGAATCTTGCTGCACGCGCAATCCAATATGTAATGCTCACCATCGGTCACAAAAGGACTTCCCCCATCGAGCGCTCGCAACTGCACGGCTTGGGACGGACATCCGTGTTTCGACAAAATATCAGTGAGGCGCTCCATCGTCGTCTTCCAGCCGAACGGCACAACCTCGACCGGAAGCGGAAACGCCCCGAGAGGATCGACGACTTTGCCGTCATCTACGATCACAATCATTCGATCTGAAGCCGCCGCAACAATCTTCTCGCGAAGCAATGCTCCGCCGCCGCCTTTAATCAGCTGGAGGTTTGAATCCACTTCATCTGCCCCATCGACGGTCAGGTCGATGCGGCTCACATCATCAATGTCACGGATTTCAATGCCGAGGCCGTTCGCCAACTCTGCCGTCCTTAGCGATGTCGAAACGCATGTGACGTGCAGACCATTCCGCACGTGTTCCGCCAGTGTTTGGACAAAGTGCTCGGCTGTTGAGCCTGTCCCAAGACCCAAGGTCATCCCGTCTTCGACAAATTCGAGAGCCTTGATGGCTGCCCGCTTTTTCTTGTCATCTGTCGTCATAGGGGCTCCCTCACCGACGGCAAAGCGAGGGCGACACGCAACGTGCGGCGCTCAACTCAACCTCAAGCAGAGTGAAACAGTGCCTTGAAGACTGCAGCCCTGCTCCACGCGACCGGCTAGGCTTATTCGACGGTGACGGATTTTGCAAGATTGCGGGGCTGATCCACATCTGTCCCTTTGGCAACAGCTGTGTGGTAGGCCAAGAGCTGGATCGGGATCGAATACAAGATCGGCGCGACATAGGGGTCCGTATAGGGCACGGATATGGTCGCCCAGCAATCGGCGCCCGCAAGTTCGAGCCCCTTCTCGTCGGAAATTAGGATGACTTTGCCGCCGCGCGCGATCACTTCCTGCATGTTGGAAACCGTCTTCTCGAACATGGAATCGAACGGCGCCAGAACGATAATGGGAACCTCTTCGTCGATCAGTGCGATGGGGCCGTGCTTGAGTTCGCCGGCGGCATATCCTTCCGCATGAATGTATGAAATCTCTTTCAGTTTAAGAGCGCCCTCTAAGGCAATGGGATAGTGATGACCGCGTCCCAGATAGAGCACATCACGCGCCTTCGACAATTCATGGGCCATCGTCTTGATGGTCGATTCCTGGTGCAGCGTTTCCGCTGCATATCTCGGCAGCTCCATCATGGATCGCACGAGACGGATTTCTGCGTCGCGGCTGAGCTTGCCTCGTTCCTTGGCGGCAAACAGGGCCAAAGCCGCCAGCACGGTTAGCTGACAGGTAAAGGCCTTGGTCGATGCCACACCAATTTCCGGACCTGCATGGGTCGGCAAAATTAAATCGGATTCGCGGGCAATCGAGGATTCCTCAACATTTACAATGGAGACAATTTTTTGATCTTGCGACCGGCAATAGCCCAATGCGGCCAATGTGTCGGCCGTCTCGCCGGACTGGGAGACGAAAAGCGCGACGCCGTTATCCGGCATGGCCGATTCCCGGTAACGGAACTCGGACGCAATATCGATTTCGACCGGCAGGCGCGCCATCTTTTCGAACCAATATTTGGCCACCATAGTGGCATAGAAGGCGGTCCCGCATGCGGTCATCGTGAGACGAGAAACATTTTTAAAATCAATTTCCTCGCCTTTGATGCTGATGGTTTGCTTCAACGGGTTGATGTAGGATCCGAGCGTATGGCCGATCACCTCAGGTTGCTCGAAGATCTCCTTGGCCATGAAGTGTTTGTGGTCACCCTTATCGACCAAAGAAGCTGTGGGAGAAATCAGCCGCTCTTCCCGATTGACGATTTGGCCGTCGCCATTGCGGATCGTCACTTGATCGCGCGTGATTTCCGCCCAATCACCATCGTCCAGATATGTGACGCGATTGGTCATCGGCGCCAAGGCAAACGCGTCTGACCCGATAAACATCTCGCCGTCACCGCGGCCGATGGCCAACGGCGATCCGCGTCGCGCCGCAATCATAAGATTGTCTTCGCCTTGGAAGATCACACCGATGGCAAAAGCACCCTCCAAACGACGAATGGCTTTCCGGCAAGCTTCCGCCGGTTCCTCGCCGGCATCGAGGTGAGCGGTGATGAGATGCGCGATGACCTCTGAATCCGTTTCCGTTTTGAAGGCGTGCCCAGTGGCTTCCAACTCGTCCCGCAGTTCTTTGAAATTCTCAATGATGCCGTTGTGAACAACAGCCACTTTCTCGGTCGCATGGGGATGGGCATTTTGTTCGGTCGGGGCACCATGGGTCGCCCAACGGGTGTGGCCGATTCCAACGATCCCCGCTAACGGTTCCTGCGCGAGACGATCTGCCAGAACCGTCAACTTGCCCTGGCTGCGCCGACGGTTGATTTCACCATCAATCAGAGTGGCAACGCCGGCCGAATCGTATCCGCGATACTCAAGACGCCGTAAAGATTCCACGATGGTGCCAGCAACAGGCTCTTTACCCAATATCCCAACAATTCCACACATTGCCGTTCCTAAGCCCCCGACTAATCCTTTAACTGCTTTTTGCGGCGAAACTTGTCCGCCCATCCGGCCAATTCTTTTTGTTGCGATCGCTCAATTGCAAGTGCATCAGCCTCAACATTCTTCGTAATCACGCTACCCGAGCCCGTATAGGCCCCATCCCCAATCGTCACCGGCGCCACTAAGGAGTTATTGGACCCGATGAAGGCGCCCTTACCGATATGAGTCGTGTGCTTATCAAAGCCATCATAGTTACACGTAATAGTGCCGGCCCCGATATTGGCGTTCTCACCAATGATTGCATCACCGATATATGTCAAATGGTTGACCTTGGCGCCGTCATTCACTTGAGACTTTTTGATTTCCACAAAATTGCCGATATGCGCCTCAACACCGATTTCAGCGCCCGGACGAAGCCGCGCATAAGGACCGATCGTGGCATCGGCTTTCACATGAGCATTCTCAAAATGACAAAATGGCCTGACTTGAACACCGGAGTCGATGGTCACCCCTGGTCCGAACACAACATTTTGGCCGATGGTGACGTCCTCACCGATCACAGTGTCGAAACTGAAATAGACTGTTTCCGGATCGAAAAGGGTCACCCCTTGCTCCATCATCTGCCGCCGCCGCTTTTGCTGATAAAGCGCTTCAGCTTCGGCTAGTTCGACCCGTGAATTAACGCCCAGGACTTCGTCTTCGTCACATCGTTCCACACCGCAGGTTTGACCTTGGCTGCGCGCAATTTCGACAATGTCAGTGAGATAGTACTCACCCTTCGCATTGTCATTGCCGACCGCCGCCAAAAGACTGCTCAAGAGCGCCCCGTCGATGGCCATGACGCCGGAATTGCAAAAGCCTGTTGCCAACTCTTCGGGTGAGGCATCCTTGGCCTCGACAATCCGCAAGAGCTCATCACCTTGCCCTGTGATCAAACGCCCATAGGCCCCGGGATCTTTCGCATCGAATCCCAAAACCACAACGGCATGTCCGCTGCGCCGTTGGTCGAGCAGGTTGCTGAGTGTTTGATAGCCGATCAGGGGCGTATCGGCATAAAGAACGATCACATCGCCTTTGAAGCCATCCAAACATTCAAGTGATGCGCTAACCGCGTGCGCTGTGCCCAAAGGGGGATCTTGAAGAACCGTCTGAACCTTCGGCTCAAAATCGTGGGCGGCCTCGGCAACCATCTCGGATTTCGTGCCCACCACGACAACCATGCGATCAGGGGCCAATTCGCCGGCCAGCGCCATAACATGGTGCAACATTGCCCGGCCGCCGACCTGGTGCAAAACCTTCGGAAGCTGTGATTTCATGCGTGTCCCTTGGCCTGCAGCCAAAATCACAACGGCGACATCCGGATTCGAAGGGGTTTGTGTCATGCTCATCTGCTTCAGCTTACGCGGCGGAACCTGTCATAAGCTTTAAACCGAATAAAATAACGAATTGTTTCCAACATTTACCTTTTTACAGCACTCACTCTTCATCCTAATTTTGCCTAAATTTCGGCAATACTCTTAGATCTCCGACGATTTTTGAGGACCAGAAAATGATGGATCGCAAACTTACTAAGCTCATTGTGGCGGTTTTTGGCACATACCTCAGCCTGATATTAACCAATCAGGCCGTTCAAGCCGACCAGGTGATTAGCTTCAAGAGCATTCCGACGGACATAATTGAGTATCAGGAGCTCCAACAGACGGTGAATACGCCGGAGGGTGCAGCGGGCCTCTTCATCATGGCCATGTTGGCGCAGGAAACGAGCCCCCATGTGTCGCGCGCCTTTATGACCCTGTCTCTCGGTCAAGGCCAGCTCGTCGACGGCCCAAACGGTTACAAGGGGCGCCAACCCGATACCACGATGAGCGATCACATCAAACGATTGCAAAATGATCCCGCCATTGCCCGGAGCTACGTGACCGGCGCGACACCCCAAAATGGCTATACGCTGAGCGAGGGCGATTTGACTCTCTATTTCACCCGTAACCGTCTGAGTGTGGTGACGCCCGATGAGATTCGGGTATATGTGGCCACAAGCGGCGCCGGAACGCCGCGCCCGGTCTACATGAAGCGGGAATCAGACGGTATCTGGCGTGTCGCCGAGTGCTCTTCCTTGTTTGTCGGCATCTATGCGCCGGCAACTTGACGAGGGCTCACCGCAAACGCATTAGGAACACTCTGTTTGCTAGGACCACAGCACAGTTTGGTATTCGATTTGGACGGCACGTTGGTGGATACGGCGCCAGATCTTTGTCATGCGCTCAATCACGTTCTGGATCGTATCGGCAAGCCTGCAATGCCGCTGAGCGTCATGCGCAACCTCGTCGGACATGGCGCCCGCACGATGATCAATGATGCGTTGGAACAATACGGCGTTCATCCCAACGGTGCAGAAATGGCGGAACATGTTCAGACGTTTCTCGCCTATTACACAGAACATATCGCAGATGAAAGCCGGCCCTTCCCGGGTGTGGTCGATGCCCTGGAGAGATTTCAGGATCAAGGTGTCAAGCTCGGTGTCTGCACCAACAAACGTGAGGCGCTTTCGGTTCAGCTTTTGAACACCCTCGACCTCACTCGTTTTTTCCCGGCTATTCTTGGCGCCGACTCGGTCCCGGCAAACAAGCCGGACCCAGGTCATCTATTGGCTACCATTGACACATTGGGAGGAGATCCGATGCGTTGCACGTTTGTCGGCGACAGCCCAACGGACGTCGCAACCGCAAAAGCCGCAAAGGTGCCCATTGTTGCAGTCCGCTTCGGCTATACTAAAATAAAACCAGAGGAACTCGGGGCCGATCATCTAATCGATCACTATGATGAGTTGGACGGGGCTGTGCTCCACTTGCTGAAACGCTCAATAACAAAAAACGCCTGACACGAGGTCAGGCGTTTTTCGTTCCCTCAGGTCTCGCCGCGGAAACCCGAAAATATTTTTTATTCGAATGATGTCGTATCAATTGAGGCATCTTCGCCGCTGAGGCAGGCCACATAAATCAAAAGTGCGGACAATCCAACAGCCATCCAAATCATAAATGTTTCAGCGCCCATAATATTACTTACCTTTTTTACTGACCTCGCGCCGAGGGGGTTACTCTTACGGCGCCTGTATTACGAACCCATTCTTATATGTCTCTTAAACGAGACAATTTTTATTTTGGATCACATGAAAAGGCGCCCTGTGCCGGAGGAATGCTTAAGGAGCGTTAAGCTTTAGCTGAAACCGATTCTTAGGTTTCGAACGGCTCGACTTATGTGTCCGCCAACGGCCAAAAAGAAACGCCCGTCCGGCTTAGGCCAAGACGGGCAATAATTGATTTAGCCCCTTTCACGGTCGAGCGAGGTCTCGTTTTTGACAACGCTTCAAATCTACTCAACTTCGGAAAGAGAGGGGCCCCGGTTGCGCTAAGCATTTGGGGGGGGACCGGGGCCTCGTTAGGGGTGTGCCTTTTGAGGTGGCACGATCCCGATTTTTCATTCCATTCTTAATAGAACCTTAAGGCAATTTAACAACTTATTAACGAATATTAACGAATCGTTTCGGCAGCGGTGAATTCCGCTCTATCGGCCTGAAATTTGCCTTTTCCGGCAACTCTGTTCGATGATGGAGGATAGAAACAGGATAATTCGATGACCCTTATCACCCGGCGCCAAATGCTCGGAACCGGCTCCGCAGCGGCCCTGAATGTAATCTTCCCAGCACTCGCCCGTGCCCAGGAGACCACCGATGTCATCGTCATTGGCTCAGGTCTTTCCGGGCTCAACGCTGCCTGGATCCTCTCGGAGGCCGGATATCGGGTGATTGTATTAGAAGGAGATGCGCGATTAGGCGGCCGCGCCAGGACAGCGGACGACGTAGAGACCAAACCGGAGCTCGGTGCCAGCCAAGTCGGGCTGTCCTATGCACGGGTGCTGGATGCGATCGACCGCCTGGAGCTGGCCACGTCGGTTGAGGTCATGGATCTGTTGCCGATGGTCAATCACGTCGATGGCGCGTTCATCTCAGCTGACGACTGGCCACGCGCCGCGCAGAATAGATTGACCGGCGACGACAGGAACGTTCTGCCGTCGCGGCTGAGCACAACTTTGATGGCCAGGCACAACCCCCTCCCATCGGTTGATGACTGGCTGGAACCGGACTTCGCCAAATATGACATTTCCTTGGGCGAGTATTGGCGGTCCCAAAATGTTTCGGAAGAAACCCTGCGCCTTGCGACGCTCGGCGGTCCCGGGGCCGCCATGTGGGACGCCTCCGCGCTGACGCTCTTCCAAGAGGCCAAACGCGGCGACGTGGAGAATATGTTCCAAGCTCAACACATGGAAGCCATGGCTGCAGAGGGCAAACCCGCTTTCCCGTTGGTGCGCAATATCAAGGGGGGAACGTCACGGTTGCCCGAAGCCATGGCCGCGCAATTGAACGCGCCGGTCCGCCTGGCTTCCATCGCCGCGGAAATTGAGATGGACGCGCAAGGCGCAGAGGTCACGACCTTAAATGGGGATCGCTACCGATCAAAACTCGTCATCTCAGCCATTCCATTTGCGGCCCTACGCAATGTCACCATTCGACCCACCCCACCCCCGGTTCAAAACAAAGCGATCCGGACACTGGGGCATACGGAGACGTTCAGAGTCTTTGTCTCCATTCGCGAGCCTTTTTGGGAACAAGATGGACTGGGCGCCTCCATGTTTTCTGACTCAGCCCTCAGGACCTTCTTCGTCCTCAATTCCGAAAACAAACAACCGCCCTATCGCGGTGTGTTTGTGATCATTGGACAGGCCGGCATGCGCATGGCATCCCTCGGCGCTCAAGGAGTTACGGACTTTGTTCTGAAGGAACTTGCCAAACTGCGCCCGGCATCGAAAGGCAAGGTCGATGTGCTGACATGGCACTCATGGGCACGGCAGCCATTGATCGGTGGATGCCGCCACATGTTTGCACCCGGCCAGGTCAGTGCGTTTGCCAATAGGATGCGCGAGCCTTGGGAGCGCCTGCACTTTTGCGGTGAACACACAAGAGTATCCGACTACGGCATGGAATCGGCCTTTGAGACAGGCGAAAGAGCTGCGCTGGAAGTGATGGAGAGATTGATTTAGGACAGAGCGCGTTTCAGCTCGTCCCCTTCAAGCGAGGCAAAATCAAACTTGGCAACCTCTGGGGCATATTCCTTTTTCATCGGCCGCTCGCCGCGACTGGCTACTAAAAGAAGACAGTGTTAAGCCAGGGGGTTATTGGAGCAGACGCGATAGTTCTCGAAATGGAAAAGAGATTTCCGCAGCAGGAAGAAAACACACCGTTTATTATATCGGGCGATCGATTCAAGCTACTCTCTTACCTTTTCGGAAAATGTTGAGCTGGACTTACTCGGTCGTTGAAGACAAGCGGCGGCGCGCATCAATCGTTCGCCGAATCTTACGCGGATCAGGCATTGCCGTGATCTCGATTTCATAACCATCACTGGCCGCAGACGAAATGCGAATGGTGCCCGTGCCTAAGATTCGTTCGATGAATGTGCGATCAATTTCGACAGACCGGATATCGACCATCCGGACTTCCGTTGTTTTGGTATTCAAAATACCGCGTTCGAATATGACGAGACTGTCTGTGAGGGTCAGGCGCGTATCGTAATTCTTGATCCACCATCTGACGAGAAAATAGATGCCGATGCCGACAGGCGTCAAAACTAAGAAGAGAATAAACCGCATTGGCTGATCGCGGAACATGCGCGGATAAGACCGATAGAGGATCTTCTCGCCGCCATATGTACGCTTTCTGAACATTACATCGAGGTTCCCAGAGGCCATCTCAGCTTAGCGGGAGATGTCACCGAGCAAAGAAATGAGGCCTTTCATATTTAAATCACGACTAAATGTACCGAGTCACGCCGGTTTACTCATTATTTATTACGTTGACTCAGAACCTTACGGATCAGTTAGATCATGCCCGGACAGCGCCGGTAAACTAATTGTCGCTCTTTTGATAGATCTCGCTGCCTTGCTGTTTGAACTCTTCGGATTTTGCCGCCAGACCTGCTTTGATTTCTTCTGAGGAAAGGCCCGTCACCTCATTTTGTGCTTTGGCGTGATCCCGCACCTCTTGACTGATCTTCATGGAACAGAATTTCGGCCCACACATGGAACAAAAATGGGCGACTTTGGCCCCCTCCGCCGGCAATGTCTGATCGTGAAATTCCTCGGCGCGCGACGGATCGAGCGACAGATTGAATTGATCACGCCAACGGAAATCGAAACGCGCTTTCGACAGAGCATCGTCACGCAATTGGGCTGCCGGAAGCCCCTTCGCCAGATCAGCCGCATGGGCGGCGATCTTATAAGTGATCACGCCTTCCTTGACATCATCGCGATCTGGCAGCCCCAAATGCTCCTTGGGCGTCACGTAGCAAAGCATAGCCGTGCCGTACCATCCGATCATGGCCGCGCCGATGCCGCTGGTAATATGGTCATAGCCTGGGGCGATATCGGTGGTGAGCGGGCCTAGCGTATAGAAAGGTGCTTCGTCGCAGACCTCCAATTGCTTGTCCATATTCTCTTTGATCTTATGCATGGGCACATGCCCAGGGCCTTCGATCATGACTTGAACATTATGCGCATCGGCAATGCGGCGAAGCTCACCCAAAGTTTCAAGTTCAGCAAACTGAGCCGCGTCATTGGCATCGGCGATCGATCCCGGACGCAACCCGTCGCCGAGAGAAAATGAAACGTCGTAAGCGGCCATGATTTCGCAAATCTCTTCGAAATGCGTATAGAGAAAATTCTCTTTGTGATGGGCCAAGCACCATTTTGCAAGAATGCTGCCGCCACGGGACACGATGCCGGTGACGCGGTCGACCGTTAAAGGAATATGCGCCAATCGAACGCCGGCATGGATAGTAAAATAGTCCACACCCTGTTCGCACTGCTCAATCAAGGTGTCGCGGTATATTTCCCAGGTCAGATCTTCCGCAACACCGTCTACTTTTTCCAATGCTTGATAAATCGGTACGGTTCCGATCGGAACCGGCGAGTTACGGATAATCCATTCGCGCGTGGTGTGAATATGGCGTCCGGTCGATAGATCCATGACCGTGTCCGCGCCCCAACGGGTCGACCAAACCATTTTGTCGACTTCTTCGGCGACGGATGACGTGACAATCGAGTTACCTATATTGGCGTTGATCTTGACCAAGAAGTTCCGCCCAATAATCATCGGTTCAATTTCCGTATGATTGATATTGGCCGGAATGATCGCGCGTCCACGGGCCACTTCGTCACGGACAAATTCAGGTGTCACGAAGTCCGGGATGTTGGCGCCGAAATCTTCTCCATCGCGCGGCTCGCCTGCTAGGCTGCGCTCTTTCAACTGAGCTTCGCGGCCGAGATTTTCGCGGATCGCAATATATTCCATTTCCGGCGTGACAATGCCGGCACGGGCATATTCCAATTGTGTTACACGCTTTCCAGGCTTCGCCCTCAACGGCTGACGCTGCCCGCGATCAAACACCGGAACATTGAGTGTTTCGCCGGGTTTGAGACCATCATCTTCAGGTCTACGATCCCGGCCAACATACGCTTCCACATCGCCTCGTTCCAGAATCCACGCCCGGCGCAATTCGGGCAGCCCTTTTGTGATATCAATATGCGCGGACGCATCCGTATAAGGCCCTGAAGGATCGTAAACCCGGACAGACGGTTCATTCGGGTCCGAGAGATCGATTTCGCGCATGGCAACGCTGACCCCGGGCTGAGAGCCCTGAACATGAATCTTCCGTGACGCGGGCAAAGGACCCGTTGTGACCGTGTCATTAGTCAATGGTGACGTCTGCTCAGCAAGATTTGTCATTTTTCCGATCTCCACACTGCCGCCAAGGCAAAGCTCAGTCTCAATGTCCGGAGTTTGTAGCGGAGAAATGGCCGCTTTCGCGGTCTTCCCTTCCTCCGCCGGCATGATCCGGATCAGGTCATAAGGGATTCCGCGTTGCACCAACAAATAAGTGCCGGCAGGATCTCAGCCCCCTAGCGGGGCGCCCCTGGGATGACGCCACAGTCGCCGTAGTGAGACAGGAAGTCAAGGAAAAGAGGGATTAACTCCGGCCCGAACCTGTAGTGATTCCCGGAGAAAGAATCAGGTCTTTGGGGAACCGGAGGATGCGATTTACTCCTCCGTATACGTCTTAAGTAATCTCAGCCGGCTTCAAGGCAAGATAGCGATAGACGGAGACCTCACCCGATTGCAACGCCTCTAATCGGGAGACCCATTCAGCGTGCTCGGCACCCACACTGTCATAGATGGCGGATTGAAGTGATGTACTGCTGCCTTCTAAATCAGAAATCAGCTTTGTCCATAACGGCTCGGCTTGCTGAATCAGATCCACGTAGCTCTGCGTGACATCTTCTTGCACCCGCAATCCCAGACCGCTTTCGGAGACAGCGGCAGCATATTGATGGGGTGTCCAAAGAAACGGCTTTCCCCATTTGGGCGCAAACAATTGCGCCAGACGGTCCTGCGACGGCACTTCTTCTTTGACGACATAATCTGTGAAAAGAAGCGAGCCGCTTGGCTTTAGGCTCATCTCGCATTGCTGCAGTAAGCGTTCTTTTTGTTCGACAAAACAAAAAACTTCAAAGCTGGCAATGGCATGAAACTTATTTTCCGGCAGATCAATCGTCTCCGGATCAAAATGAGAGATCGCAACCCTCTTAGAAAGGCCCGCCATATCGCTCTGGCGTTGGCCTTCTGCCGCAGCCGTTGCTCTGGCCTCATAAGCAGAAATCCAAACATCTGTTGCACGGCTGATATCGCGCGCGGGTCCGCCGAGCCCGGCGCCGATGATGGCCATGCTCTTCTTTTGAGTCAGCGCAAGCGTTTTGGCCATTTCAACATAATGCTCGGCATTGCCGGGTTGGATATAGCCGGCACCCCAAATGCCTTGTGCCACCGCCATGGACAAAACGTCATCGGCCACGCGAACGGCCGGATCATCCGCCTCAGACATTTCGAGCGTGTCGCCATCTTGTTCGTCTTTGGGCAAGGGAATGTATTCGTCGCCTTCCCACCAGGCGGAGAATTTGCGCTTGAAATCACCCGGCGCCAACTTTTGCAAAGGCTTTTTCAGATTTGTCACGGTCTGCCCCACTCACTATGCAGGCTTGCCACCTGCAACGCTTGGTGATCACACCAAAAGATTGTTAATTTCAAACTAATAGGTTGAGCCTATGTCCGTCGTTAAACCCCTCGGCAAACCTATGTATTCTGCGGTTAAACGAACACACGACAACCCGGAGTTTAGTTAACCTTTTTCCGCACGCCACTCTTCGCCGGACGGCAGCGGTCCCTTGGGGTTGACGATCCACGCCTCGATATCGGCCCAAACGGTTTCGCGCTGCAGATCGCGAAGCAACATGTGATAGCCGTTGTCATAGAGAACAACACGATTGCCATCGGGTAGCCGGCCTAAGACCGAATCGAGCGGCTTGCGAGGAATGATCTCATCCTTTTCGCCATAGAGTAGCAAGACCGGCAGATCAACAGCATCAACGGCGAAGTAGCCGTCATCCATTAAACCGACCAACCCATAAATGGCGTCGGCGCGGGTCCCTTTAATAACATTGTCGTCGTAATAATTGTCGCGCAGCATTTCAATATTGTCGGATGGCTGAATGTTGAGACCGGACCCGGTGAGCTGCCAACTAGGCGCCATATGAGCCGCCAACCAGAGCGTCGTCTTATAAAGTGGATTCAATGACGACCAACCCCAGACTGCCGGCGCGACAAGTACCAATCCGGAAATTTCTGCCGTCTGCTCTTCAGCGACGGCGGACAAGACCACCGCTGCGCCCATGCTGACACCCACCAAATAAATCGGAAGATCCGGATGACGTCGTCTTACGGTCTGAACAAAGGCATTCGCATCTGATCTCAGAGTATCGTTGCCGGGCCACAGGCCCTTCCCGGGAGAGCGCCCAAAGCCTCGCTGATCATAGGCATAACTTGTGATCCCGCGTTCCGCCAGCCACGGTCCCGGCATGGCAAATGTCTTCGCGTAGTCATTCATGCCGTGCAAGCCAATGACAACCGCCTTGGGATCTTCCGCCGGCCAAGATTGCAATGCCAATCGGGCACCGTCAGCGGTAACAAAAGCCTCCCCTTCAATAGAAGGCGTTGCAACCGGCGGGCCGACATCAATCACCGTCGGCGTACAACCCACCAGCCACAGGACCCATCCAAAGACCAAAAACAAACGAGCCATACCTGATCTCTTCTAACCTTTCAGCAATTGGCGAACACGTCGGCGAAGATAAGGCAAAACCTCCTGCTCAAACCATGGGTTCTTTTTCAGCCAATGATTGTTCCGCCAAGACGGATGAGGCGTGGGGACAAAATCCGGACGATAATCCCGCCAAGCTTCGACAGTCGCTGTAAGCGATTTCTTCGCTTCAGAACCCAAATGCCACTTTTGCGCATAACCCCCGACCAGCAGAGTAAGACGCACGTTGGGAAGCTGAGCAAAAACGGCCGAGCGCCATTGAGGCGGGCATTCTTTGCGCGGTGGAAGATCCCCTCCCTTGGCATCAAGACCGGGAAAGCAAAATCCCATGGGCACAATCGCAATCCGCCGCTCATCATAGAATGTTTCCCGGTCAATAGACATCCAATCGCGTAAGCGATCACCGCTGGGATCGTCGAACGGGATGCCGGAACTGTGTACGCGGGTTCCCGGCGCCTGACCGGCTATGCAGATAACCGCGGATCTGTGAGCCCGCAAAACAGGCCTCGGCTCATGAGGCAGCGACTCGGCGCAAATTCGGCAGTCACGAATATCGTTCAACAAATGTGTGAGTGTCTTCGAGTTCAAATTACTCTCCCCAACGAACCCTTATTGCCGCTGACCTGCCAAACGCTTTCAATTACTTTAGCCCGAGTGGCTTTGACCAACAAACACACAACGAGCACAGCCCATTCGCAGCGCCGGTTCGTCGGCGGACCAGGTATCGCAGTAAAAACGGACGGCCTCAGGCAAACAAATATCCTAGTTCTTGATACCGCCCGACAAATGGGCTCATATCATATGAACGAATGGGTCCAATTGGGAAAAATTAATGTCAGTTCGATTTGATGATCGTGTGGCGATCGTGACCGGCGCAGGCGGCGGTCTGGGACGTAGTCATGCTTTGGCTTTGGCGGCTCGAGGGGCGAATGTCGTCGTCAATGATTTAGGCGCTGCAGTCGACGGCAGCGGTGGATCTTCTGAAGCTGCCGACAATGTCGTTGCTGAAATCAAATCTGCCGGCGGCAAGGCCATTGCGAACGGCTCCAGTGTGACCGATACCAGCGGAGTCGAGCGCCTTGTGGAAGAGACCCTCAATGCCTTTGGCCAGATCGACATTCTCATCAACAATGCCGGCATTTTGCGCGACAAGAGTTTTGGCAAAATGGCGATCGCCGACTTTGAGCTGGTCGTTGATGTCCATTTGCTGGGAAGCGCTAAGGTCACCCATGCCGTTTGGCCGCATATGAAGGAACGGCAATATGGCCGAATCGTTATGACCACCTCCTCCAGCGGACTCTACGGTAACTTCGGCCAAGCCAATTATGGTGCCGCCAAACTGGGTTTGGTCGGCTTGATGAATACACTTAAGATCGAGGGCTTGAAGGACAATATCCGCGTGAATGCCGTCTCCCCTGTCGCGACCACGCGCATGACGGAAGACCTTTTTCCAGAGCAGATCCAAGAAGCGTTCAAACCGGAATATGTCACGCCGGGCGTTTTGGTTTTGGCCCATGAGGATGCACCGACAGGTGAGATTTTATGTGCCGGGGCTGGATCCTTTGCCCGATCCGTCATCGTTGAAACACCGGGCGTTTATCTTGGCGCTGAAGAGCTGACACCTGAAGCCGTCAAAGACAATTGGGATAAAATCGGTGATTTGACCGACGCATCTCTCAACCAAACAGGCGGTGACCAAACCATGAAATTTGTCAAAGCCCTGTCCTCTTAGATCCCAACCAGACGGTAGAGCCGCAAACATGACAGACACCCCCCCACCCAACGACAATGATCCGAAAACGGACGCGACCGACGCGGAGCCGGAGACGTCAGGAAAGTATGCCAAATCCTATTTTGCGGACGTCTGGCAGGATATTATCCATGCCTTCATGACACTGACCATTCTTGCTGGTCCTCTCGGTCTCAAATATTCAGACCCTAATGCCATTGCATGGCGCGGCTATCCCATCATCGGCGCCCTGATCGGATTGATCAGCGCCATGGCCTTCTTTTTTGCGTTTCTTATCGGTCTTTCCAATTTTGCCTGTGCGGTGATCGCGGTCGCGATGCCTGTCCTCATTTCAGGCGCCCGCCATGAACAAGAAGTCAGTCAGTTCATGCGCCATATGCTGCGTCGGGGTGAAAAACGAACCGATATTGAAAGCTATGGCCCTACATTCACGACGATGACGCTAGCGATCCTATTAAAAATTGCGCTGATCGAGAGTTTGTGGATCGAGGAAATTGGTGAATTCAATGTGGCCATGGCGCTCGTCGCCGCTGCGACGCTTTCCAGGACGGCGATGATCGGCTGTGCCTATCTTCTGGAAGGCACCGGCGATGACGCCTCAAAGCCTGCAAACATTGGGGACCATCTTATCGAAGCCGGCCTTATTTGCGGCGTTGTCGTTTTTCTGACCCTAAATATCTCCGTTGCGATCGCGTCTATTCTCGCCGCCATCATCTGCGTTGGAGGCTTGATTTTTTGGGCTCAAAATCGCCCGAAGCTCCACCGTGCTTGGGTGTTCGGCACCGCCCAGCAGATCTCTGAATTGCTGGTCTTAGTGGCGATTGTCGCGGTCTGACGTCAATCCCGGCCGGACACACCCAAAAACCGGTGGCGTTTAACAGGATTAAAACCTTTTGCTCTAGGGTCGACGGCCGAACCGAAAGTAAAAGGCCGATCAAATGAAAAGCCTGAACTGGGCCCTGACACTAGGCCTTGTCATCATTACTGTCTTTGCGGCGACGTGGCTTATCAGTTCTCCCGGCGCTCTGGAGCAATTACAACGCGCGGATTTTAACTTTGTTCCGCCGCTGGCGCTGGCGTTCATCTTGAGCGCCATGATCCTCTACATTTGGTCCGGCCGGGCAAAGCCTGTGGCCAAAACACTTTTATTATATGGCGGCATCAGCTCGGCCATTGCGATGACATTTATGTATCGCGTTGAGCTCGAGCAGTTGGCTGCCGCTATCGACTCCGATTTGACCCTCTCGACAACGCAATCCATGGGCAATGGTGAAGTATCGATCCGCGCGGCAAGGAACGGTCATTTCTTCGCCTCGGCAATGGTCAATGGCACCCATGTGGACTTTCTGGTCGACACCGGCGCCACTATTGTTGCCCTAACCGAGTTTGACGCTCTCCGTCTCGGCTTTAGCCGTGATGAATTGCAATATGATCAGCGCGTAAGTACCGCAAACGGTGAGACCTTTGCCGCTGGCATTATGTTGGATCAGATCACCGTCGGTGATATTGAGATCACAGACGTGCGCGGTGTCGTGTTGGAAGATGGCTTGGAAGTCTCTCTGCTCGGCATGACATTCCTCAATAAACTGGGCAGCTTTACCGTCGATCAAGACCGGCTCATCATGCGCCAGTGATCAAAGGGATTTGCCACATGATCAATAGACCTCATGCAGGGGCCGTGTTACACGATCCCCGCCAGCATAAAATGACCCGTTTCGATGGGGTATCTGGCAGCAATAAATAGAATTTGAAGAGACCTCTCTACAAGGACCCATCCGATGTTGCCCAAGCCTCAGGCAGACCTCACACCCAATACGCTCGCCTTCGAATCCACGCCCTTGGTTAAACCGACCGGGTTCCGCGAATATGATGCCCGTTGGCTTTTTCCCGAAGACTTCAATCTTATGGGCGCGCAGGCCTTGGGGCTGGGCTTGGGAACACTGATCCACGAATTGGGTGTCGAACCCGCCATCGCCGTCGGGCATGATTTTCGCTCTTATAGCGGCAGCCTCAAACAGGCGCTGATCGTCGGCCTGATGGGGGCCGGATGCCGGGTTCACGATATCGGCCTGGCGCTCTCGCCGGTGGCCTATTTCTCACAATTCGCCCTCGATGTGCCGTGCGTCGCCATGGTCACCGCCAGCCACAACGAAAACGGCTGGACAGGCGTAAAGATGGGTGCCCACCGGCCCTTGACCTTCGGACCGGACGAGATGTCCCGGCTGAAGGAAATTGTTTTAGAAGGAAAAGGCCAAGCCCGCGACGGCGGCAGCTATGCCTTCGTCTCCGATATGAGAGACCAGTATATTGCCGATCTGACAAATCGTGACCCATTGAAGAACAAGATCAAAGCGGTTGTGGCCTGCGGCAACGGCACGGCAGGCGCCTTTGCACCACATGTCTTAGAGGCCCTGGGCGCTGAGGTGATCCCGCTTTGTTGTGAGCTTGATCATAGCTTCCCCAATCACAATCCTAATCCGGAAGATATGGCCATGCTGCATGCGGTCAGAGATGCAGTGCTGGAGAATAATGCCGATGTCGGTCTGGCTTTCGATGGTGACGGCGACCGGTGTGGTGTGGTCGACAACCAAGGTGAAGAGATCTTTGCGGACAAAGTCGGCGTGATGCTGGCGCGGGATCTATCCGCGCAAATTCCCAATGCGCAATTTGTGGTGGACGTGAAGTCGACCGGCCTGTTTCTCACCGATCCTGTACTGATCGAAAATGGGGCACAGACCGATTACTGGAAAACAGGACATTCCTATATTAAACGGCGGGTCAACGAGTTAGACGCTTTGGTCGGATTTGAGAAAAGCGGCCACTATTTCTTTAATGCACCGATCGGCCGCGGATACGACGACGGCATTGTTTCCGCCATCGCCATTTTGGACATGCTCGACCGCAACCCAGGCAAGTCCATGTCAGACCTGCGGGAAGCCTTGCCCAAAACATGGGGATCGCCAACCATGGCGCCCTATTGTGCGGATGATAAAAAATATGCCGTGGTCGACAAAGTCATCAAGCACTTTGAAGATCTCGCCGCAAACGGCGGCACGCTCATGGGACAATCCATTCGAGATGTGGTCACTGTTAATGGCGTCCGCATCACCGTAGAAGACGGCACATGGGGATTGGTGCGCGCTTCTTCCAACAAGCCCAGCCTTGTGGTCGTGGTAGAAAGTCCCACGTCCGAGCAAAATCTGAAATCAATGTTTAAAGAAATTGACGACTTGTTGAGCGCTATGCCGGAAGTCGGCGAGTATGATCAGAAGCTGGACTAAAGCCAATCCCGGTGATCGTTTCTTGCCGGACGACGTCTATCTTCAATGGCCTGCCGTAAGGCGCGCACGATTGTCTCGGCCACATTCACATCGTAACGATCCGCCTCATCAATCAGATGACTGATCGCATTGAGGGCTTCCGCGTTTTGCGGTGAAGTCGCCTGGTCCATATGCGAAGGCGTACTGCTTTGCGCCCAGGATCCGTTCTCACGATCCGAACCGTTGGGCAAGTCGCCAAAAAGATAGTCTTCAATGATCGGCAATTCGTGGACTTTGAGGTGCCGTTTCCCATTCAGCAAACGGCTGATCTGAGACACATCCACGCCGAGCCGTTCAGCCAAACCGGCCCTGGATTTTCCGGGTCTCAAAAGTCCCTGTCTAATGTCTTGCACGTCCATCGGCGAACTTTCCGACACTCAAAACGCAAATCTTATGTACTGTTCACAAGACCAGACGTAATTTTTGCACACTTTCTTCAACTGACCAAGGCTAATAGACTTTTCCCAATAGAGGGTAAATTCTTATGGTTAAGATGCCTTAGGCGGGAGAAGAAAGTTAATATTTGACGGCGTTAGTTCGAGAGATCCCAAAACATTTTTGCGGACGTTAAGGCCAGAAATACTGCAAAGGCGCGCAGCAATGCCTTGCGGCTAATACTGTGGGCAATCTTTGCGCCGGTGGGCGCCATCAAAATTGTTGCCGGAACGATGAGACAGAACCCCACCAGATTCACATATCCAAGTGACCCGGCCGGTCGCGCCGGGATATCCAGCCCGTTGAGTACGTAACCAATGGCCGCCGGAACACCGATCACCAAGCCAAGACCTGCAGACGTCGCAACTGCATTACGAATGTGAATGCCAAAGAGTGTCATCAAGGTGACGCCCATCGTCCCCCCGCCAATACCCATCAGCGTGGAGACGATGCCCATAATTGTTGAGAGAGCCCATTGAATCCATCTTGCCGGCAGACTTTGGCTGAGACGCCATTCCTCTTTGGCAAACGCCATGTTGGCCGCCAGTAAAAGAGCAACAGTTGCGAAAAAAGCCGTGAGCCATTGGTGCTCGGCCGTCCTCACAATAAACGAACCGATGACAACGCCGATCAAGATGCCGGGTGACCAGTTTCGAATGATTTCAAAGTTAATCGCGCCTCTTTTGTGATGGCTCAGCGCCGAGCTGATGGACGTGGGAATGATGGTTGCAAGTGAGGTGCCCACGGCCATCTGCATTCGGACCGTTTCATCGACCCCGACAAGGCCGAAAACATGAAAGAGTACAGGAACCACGACGATACCGCCGCCAATACCCAAAAGACCGGCCGTAATCCCTGCCACCACACCTGACGCCAAAAGCGCCACGGCCAACCAGGCGAACTCCGCTGTTAGGAATTGCGAGAGGTCCACGCTTAAGCAACCTCTGCACTATGCGTTTGGCTGACGAGGCTCGCCGCGTCACGAATGATCGCAGGGGTCGCGTCTTTTTTGTGACCATACTCGCTTATCCGGCGACGCCAGGCTCGGGCACCCGGTCGCCCCTGAAAGAGGCCCAACATATGGCGGGCCATGGCGTAGACGGGCACGCCGTTTCGGAACTCTTGTTCAATGTAAGGCATATACCGTTCGATAATCTCGTGAGGGCTCATGATCGGCTCAGGGGACCCAAAGTATCTTTGGTCGATATAAGCTAACAAATAAGGTGTTTGATAAGCCGCACGGCCCAGCATCACGCCGTCCACGTGAGATAAATGCTCATCACAGGCGTCTAAAGATTGGATACCCCCATTGATCACAATCTCAAGATTAGGCCTGTCCTGTTTTAATCGGTAGACCAAATCATAATCGAGCGGTGGTACATCTCGGTTTTGCTTCGGACTCAATCCTTCAAGCCAAGCCTTGCGTGCATGAACAATGAATGTGTCGCAACCAGACTTTCTCACCGTGTCGACAAAATGATAGAGGCTCTGCTCCGGGTCTTGATCATCGATGCCGATCCGGCACTTGACCGTCACCGGAATTGACACGGCATTGACCATGGCGGCCACCGCCTCCGCCACGAGATCAGGCTCGGCCATCAAACAGGCGCCAAACCGGCCCGATTGAACTCGGTCCGACGGACAGCCGACGTTGAGATTAATTTCGTCATAACCAAAATCTTCGCCAATGCGTGCGGCTTCCGCGAGATCTGCCGGCACGGAGCCGCCCAATTGAAGACCGACCGGGTGCTCGGATGGATCAAACGCCAGCAATCGCTCTTTCGGGCCAAACAAAATCGCACCGGTTGTGACCATTTCCGTATAGAGAAAAGCGCGGCTGGAGATCACACGCAGAAACGCCCGCTCATGACGGTCTGTCCAATCCATCATAGGCGCCACGGAAAAACGGTGAGATGGCATGTGTGCCGGCAGCTTCATCGGGTTCCAGAGCCGTTCCTGTTTTGATCAGCCTGGAAAATGCCCCGATTATGGTCAAAGCACAAGTAAGCTCTACAAGCCCAAGATGAGTTGCTTGCAGATGACTATGAATTTGATCAGCCGCCGCCCAGTTTAATTGGCACGCGCAGCATGACTCGGGCATCAGGTGCATCAGATGTGACGCCCACACCCACATTGAAGTTGATATTGACCCGGTCCGTCAGGATATAGGAAACGCCCCACAGAAACTGACCGACCTGGGCCGTGCGTCCTTCTGTGTTCACAAACGTGAAGGGTCGCGGCGCATTGGGATCAAACACGGAACTCGTGAAATCCCGAGCCTCCCGTATGCCGATCTCTGTTTTGGTGCCGAAGATGTAGGAGTGGTCGTACCCGAAGCTCATAGACAGGCGCTCATTGATTCCCAGCCCCATACCGAAGCTGGCTTTGATGGCATCGCCAGGATCAACTTTACGGATGAACGTCGTATCCGTAAGCTGCGTATTCACATCATCTTCAATATTGAAGAGATAGCCGACATTGGCGAACAGCACTGCAGGGTCCGTCGGATAAATCAGGGTCACACTTGGCTCGACCGTCCAAAAGCCTGAGCCGGTCGGCAATTCGGTCTCAATACCTTGCGCATTACGGCTGACGTCAAAGGGACCGTCTCCGGTATCTGATTTCACCCGTAAATTTGCCACCGCATAAGGCCATTTGCCGCGCTTGCGATTGATCTGATAGTGCAGGCCAAATTCCACATCCCCCAGACCGGAGCCATCAAGATCCGTTAGAACTGTGGTTTCCGTCGAAGAGACAGGTGTTGAAGCCAACTTGTCCTGGCGTTTCTGGAAAGACACACGAGCGTCAGCCTCCAACCGGTTTGTAATGCCGTAGCGAACACCAAGCGATCCATTGATCACATCCCGATTGAAATCTTGAGCTTCGATCAGCCCCACCAGAACCGCATCCACGATCTCCACGCCTTGGAAGAAGAAACGATTGTCAGAGGCATGTGTGTATTCGACGGACGGCTCGATCACCCATTGCCCTTTAGGTGTCAGCACCCCTCCCACGTCAGCAATTACCGAGATGTCTTGGTTCGCTTCGGCACTGCGGTCCGGTGCTTCGCCGACGGATCTAGGCTGATTGTCAGCCTGCTGAATGGGGGGCGGCGTTGCGGGGAGCGCCGGCTCTCGGCGGTCTGTGGCCACTTGCTGATTGGTTTGTACCTGGGTCTGCATTTGATTCATCAGGTTTTGCAACTGGAGCTGTTGCGCACTCAATTCCTGGCGCTGTTTATCGAGCTCTTCCTGCTGGCGCTTGAGTTCAGCCTGTTGCTTCTGCAGTTCCTCTTGAAACTTGCTCAGATCCTCGGCCGTTACTTCTTGAGAAAGCACCGGCGTCGAAACCAAAGCTGTACTCGCCATCAAGCAGGCCACAAGACACGAAGATTTAAATTTTGTCATTCGTACTACCCCCACACCCTTTAACTGCCTTTCCGGCTTATTTAACAACGACCTGCGTCATCCCATTTACTTCCGCCAACAGGCGTCGTGATTACTAATCCAGATCACCCTGAGTTAGGGTCATATTGTATTTCTTGAGCAACCGATAAAATGCCACACGCGAAATCCCCAGATGCTCGGCCGCTTTCTTTATGTTCTGACCACTCAACATGAATGCATCTTTGAGCATCTTCTTGTCCGTTCTGGCACGGGCTTGGGCCAAAGTCGGCAGAAGGGATTGTTCAATCCCGTGTGACGGTAAACCCAAATCCTCGGAGTGAATTACCTGACCGCGGCACATGACGACCGCATGCGCAATGGCGCTCATCAATTCACGCACGTTTCCATGCCATTGGAAAACCTGGATTGCCGCCCTCGCCTCACGTGACAAATGCAAGGATCGCCGACCATGCGCTTTTCCAAATTTCTCCAGGAAATGATCTGCCAGGAGTTGAATATCTTCGCCGCGTTCCCTGAGCGGCGGAACATGCAAGGGCAGTACCCGAAGACGGTAATAGAGGTCTTCCCGGAACGAATTCTGGGAAATTCCCATCTCAAGATTCACATGCGTTGCGGAGATAATGCGCGCATTGACGGAGCGAACCTCTGTCCCACCGAGCCGTGAGAATGTGCCTTCCTGCAGGAAGCGCAAAAGGTGCGCTTGGGTCTCCAGGGGCATATCACCAATTTCGTCCAGAAACAGAGTGCCACCGTTGGCCAATTCCAATTGACCGATCTTTCTGCCCGTTGCGCCGGTAAATGCGCCTTTCTCGTATCCGAAGAGCTCTGAGTCGATCAAACTTGGCGGCAAGGCCGCGCAATTGATCGGCACAAAAGGCCCCTTTCTGCGATCGGATGTCTGATGTATGGCACGCGCGGTTTCTTCTTTGCCGGTGCCGCTCTCTCCTGTGATCAAGACCGGCAGATCCGTTTTCGCCAAACGCCGGACAGATGCGTGAATATCCATCATGGCCGGACTTGCCCCAATCAAGCGGCCAATAGGTCTGCGCGAACGTTTGGTTGGTTTTGCGCTGTCCGGTCTCTTTGTGAGATCCACAAGGTTTTTGAGACGGCGCAAGACGGCCAGAAGATCGTCATAGACAATCTGATCGACACTCAACACATCATAAACGGAATGACGCAAGGCGAGTTGCGGCATCTCGCAGTAATGGTCTGCGCTCTCCGACAACAATAAGATCGATCGCAGATCCGAAGCCGACTGCCCTACCAAATCGAGAACATCCAATGCTTCTTCCGATCCAACCTCCGCCAGAACCAACAAAGCAAATGGATCATGAACTTTTACGAGCCGCGACAAGTCACCCGAATCTTTGCAGCGCACGACCTCAAAGTCGCGTTGCAATGCGACAAGAATATCCGTCGTTGGGGAGCCCCCTACTTTCGGTTCAGAGCCCGATGTCAATGAAATCAGAATAACAGGCTGATTTCGACGAAGGGGGACCACCTGCGCAGTTTCAGAAGACGTCTCCCGCGTCTTAGGCGAACTTGTTTTGGATTTGTGTTCTACAAATCCGAGATCCGTAGATCCCATTTCCTTACCCCACCTTGTGCCTTTGCCGCACAAAAGGCTTTTTTGTTGTTGATCTAATTATCAACTTATTATTGATGTTATTATCATCCTAAAGCTATCAAACTTACAAGATAACTTTTTGAAGATACGATGACTTTTTCAAATTGTTCGTCGTGTTTTTCGTCTGATAAAACAACGACGTTCTTTACACGTACTGCAAAAACCCTTTTCGTTTACGTCAACTAAGGCAATACGTCTTTACGGGCGCGTAAAGCGACGCAAGACCTTTAGTTGTGCGCTGTCACAAGTTGCTCCCAACTTTGCAAAAGCAGCAACTCGAAAAACTATCATGATGATTTTAAGGTGAGGCCTTTGGGCTGTGTCAAAGAGTAATTTCACGCATTTTCGAAATGCAAAACCACCGAGACCAACAGGCGCATGTGTATCGTTCGTAACAGAACCAATTCAGAATCCGACATCTGCCCAAATGTTGAATTGGAGCCGAATTACGATCGTGCATGATGTTAACCGACTGAAATTTCATTGCAAGCAAGGAGATTCTCAGCCGAAATTTTTTCCATTTGAAAAGCTTAGTCTTGTGCGAATGCCCACGCATTGGCGGTCTTTTTGCTTGAAAGATGATTGCCCGTGTACGACAGAATAAGACGATCACAGGCGCGCCGGGTTATATGTTTGTGATCTTCCGACAGCCCAAGAGATGCCACCATCTTCCAATGCCCGTACATGAGGCAAACAAACAGAAACGAAAGTTCAACCGCATCTGTCCGGCTAAGCTCAGGATAACTGAGCTGAATTTCTTGCGACACGACTTGACCCAGCAGATTATACTGATCTCTCAACGTGGATCTGACGCATTTATGCCCCGCCGCCAGTGACATCACCGCGTCATAAACCTGATCGTCTCGCGGTTTAGGCGTGCCGTCCACCAAATCAAAGTAGAAATCGAGAAAGAACTCTAGGCGATCCTTATCAGGTGTTTGGGCTATGCCGGTCACCAGTGCATCGCGATAAAGCGACGCCAAATAGTCGCATAATGCGATCATGAGTTCTTCAGGGTCTTCAAAATAATATCTGATCAATTGACGCGAAACACCGCATTCTCTTGCAATAAGATCGTAAGACAACATGGGGAGGCCGTTTTTCTTTAGAAACGAAAACGCGCCCTTTACAATATCTTGTCTGCGATTATCGTCTTTCGGCATTTCACACTCAAAGGACATGCCCAATAGAGCAAGAGATGGATTTCGGTAAGTCCTCCTTATTTATGCGACCGATATTCCGGCGTCAACCTCACTAAGCACTTGTGATCCCTAAAAAATTTGCCGATTCGGTCGAGCCGCAACTGCTCTACGATGCCGTCTTCTTGCGCCTTGTATTGGCTAGGGCGCACCATCTTTCACGAGGGATTGTTTCAATTGTTTCATCCGCCTCGTCATAAACACTCAAGACTTGTTATTTCATCCTTGTACTAACTATTTTTTGCAACGCTTTGAAAAAAGACAGTTTTGTGACTGGCCACGACTTACCCTTACGTCAAGCAGCGCCGACTGTTTCGTTCCGTTTACACTTTCAATAGAGTGCCAAATGGCAGCTGTTTCTTCAAAAGGTTGATCTAAAAAAAGTCCTTTGGCATCCTCGCTCACGTTTTCTTGATGCCGGCGATGGAACAGGTCAGATACCCGGCACACTACCCTGCTATTGGCGGGGATTCTGAGGCCAAAGCGTTTCGCGAACACAATTTTAGCATCGGCAATAGGCATTCTGCGGCGATGAGTTTCGTGTATTTGAATCCGAATAGAGAAGCTGATTTGCGAGACTTGAACCTCGTTGGCCTTGAGGTTGCAAAACGCATGTCATGAAAAGTTCTTTCCCTAAGAAAAAGCCAAATGAACAGCTATCACGACTTTTTGGGGAATGGCTCAATATGCGCGGTGTTTGCATCAAGGAAATGCTTGACCAAAATGGCCATATGACCTCCGACACAATTCAAAAACAGCGAGAAATCGAATGGCAGATCATGAACTGTCCCGCTGCCGACGCAAGAGAAGTGGCTTACAAATTTGAAGTCTTGCGCGACATGCTGCTGATCGAGTCCATCAATCGCGACGCCCTTCAATTACTCACCAGCATCGAAGCAGACTTAAGAGAACTTTAGCGTTTAAATTGCCGCCCGCGGCAACCGGTGATCAGAAAAAAATGTGTATCGCAAGTGATACAGATTCAATTTCACCATTCCATATCCGTTGGACGACGGATTTACGACATTTCGGCGACATGGGCGGACTATTGACAGCCAAACACGAGAGATTCTCGACCATTTGCTCCATTTCGCCGCCATAACAGACAATTTTCAACCCAAATTCCGCGGCGCGGGATCGGCCATGGCTTAACGGCGTATTCCCATGTTGCGTTTTCGATACGGCGAACCCAGAGCCGTCCGCCCCACCAAAGCGTTAAGAAAAATAACCTTATTTCTCAGCTCGTAAAAGACAATGAAATCAAAAGTCTAGCGCCGTTGGCTCATTCTGGCACAGCCCTTGCTATTAACCATTCCGCTTATCTATGGGTGGCGGGGCTTTCGATCTGAAGTTTTAAGCGTGAATTCCCGGGACCTTTAGATGGGTTTGACGAAACCAAACTCTGTTTTCAATGAGGTATTGGAGAAAAAAGCGTATGACGAAGTTAAAGCTATTAGGCGGCGTGTCGGCACTGGTATTAGGACTTACACTCAGTGCAGGCGCACAAGCCGAGATCGCTGTTGAAGACGTACAAGTCGTCGACGATAGCGCAGTCGGTTCGCAGGACAACAGTACTGCTGCCGGAAATGATCAAGTGGGTAACGACCAGGCCGGAAACGATCAAGACAATGACGGTTCCGACACGGATGTTGATGTGACCATCGACGATCTTGGTGCCGCACTCGGATCAAACAGCCCGAACCAGGTTGGTGACAATGGCACTCAAACCAACAGCGAAGTCGATGCTGACGGATCGAACAGTGCTGCCTCACAATCCGGATCTGCGGAAAGCAACGAAATTGACGCAGACGGCTCAAATAGTGCCGCATCGCAGAGCGGATCCGCCACAAGCAGCGAGATTGACGCAGACGGCTCTAACAGTGCCGCATCGCAGTCTGGCAATGCTTCCAGTGTCGAAAACGATGCTGACGGCGAAAACAGTGCTGCGGTCGCCGGTACGGGCGATGCCACTAGCAGCGAAGTAGACGCGGACGGCTCAAACAGCGCCGCTTCTCTTTCCGGTAATGCGGAAAGCAACGAAGTGGATGCAGACGGCAACAAGAGCGCTGCTTCTCAGTCCGGCAATGCTTCAACCACAACAGACGACGACGGTCTTGATGTCGACGTAGAAGTGGATGATATTGCTGTCTCAACGGGCTCAAATACAGCTGCCCTTTCCGGCGACAATGGCACGCAATCCAACAGCGAAGTTGACGCTGACGGTGAAAACAGTGCCGCGTCTCAAACCGGTGATGCAACAAGCACTGAAGTTGATGCAGACGGCTCAAACAGCGCCGCCTCTCAATCTGGCGATGCCAACAGCGCCGAAAACGACGCTGACGGCAACAGAAGTGCCGCTGCACAAGACGGCAGCACCGCGACTGTTGACAATAGCGACGACAACTCGTCCGATAATGGCGGCCAAACAGCCAACGACCAAGCCAAAATCGAGAACGAGGCTGAAGCTGAAGGCGAAGGCAGTGCTGCAGCCAATAACGGCTCAACAGCGACAACCATGAACGACAATGACGGTACGGAGAACAATAACTCCTACAACACCGACGTTGACGTGACCTTGGGCGATGTCATGTTGAATGCCTCGATCCTGAGCGCAGAAGTATCCAATGTCTCCTTCGGAGGCGCGGGCTTTGATGAGCGTGATGGATATGGTGTCTCGACAGGTAGCATCGACAACGTGAGCCTGAGTGACAACCAAGGCATCAACCAAATCACTGCCAATACAGGCGTTTCGTTGCAATCCAACAACATTAACATCAACGCAAACGTCAACAACTTGCCTCAATAAGGCATGACGAGCCTATGGACCCGCCGAAAGGCGGGTCCATATAGCTTGATCTCATCGGAATAAAGATTGCCCTTTGAGGACACTAAAATGAAAAGATGTGCGACAGCACTTGTAGGACTTTGTTTCTTACTGACGGCAGGACCGGCGCTCAGTCAATCTGAGATCGAAGAGAATGTTGCCGACACGCTGGAGTTATTCGGGGACTTGGAACCCATGAACGAAAGCGTATTGGGTGAAGAACGCGGCGGCATAGATTCCGTAGACATCTCAATCGGAGATGTAGCGGTCAATGCGGCTGAGAACGACTCCATTATTCAGGACACATCCGTCAACAACACACAGACAGGCGAGATTGCCAACAACAATATTCAGGATGTAGACGGCATCAGTTCGGTCATGTTCAACACCGGCAATAATGTGAGTTTTCAAAGCAATATCCAGGTCAATGTGTATCTTGAGTAGTTTCGTCTGAGCTCTCACTCAAAAGGATGACATTCCCTATGTTGCGGGAAAAAATTCGATATCTCAGTTTGGTGACGTCCTTGGCCATTGGACTGACAAGCCTAGCGACCGCTCCGTCCAACGCCGGATCCGGCGCCTTCTTTGCCGGCGGCACTGAATACCGTGTGCCTGTTCAAAGCATGCGCGAGCGTAAATTCAACGGCGTCGTCGCCCAGCAATATGACTTCAGTTGTGGCTCAGCTGCTGTGGCAACCCTCTTGACCTATCACTACGATCGCCCGGTCACCGAACGTGACGTGTTTCTGAAGATGTATGAAGTGGGCGACCAAGAACGCATCCAGCAATTGGGCTTCTCACTTTTGGATATGAAGCTCTATCTGGAGTCGATCGGTCTCAGAGCTGATGGCTTTCGCGTCGACCTAGAACGGATCGAGGAAACCGGCGTACCGCTGATCGCACTGGTTAATATTCGCGGTTACAAACACTTTGTGGTGATCAAAGGTGTCAGCCGCGAAACCGTCTTGCTCGGTGACCCGGCCGTTGGCAAGCGAGTTATTTCCCGGACCGACTTTTTGGATATTTGGGATGGCGTTGCCTTTGTCATCCGCAATGAAGGAGCCAGAGGTCGGCTCAACTGGAACAAGCAAGACGATTGGTCTGGATTCATTTCCGCGCCTATCTCTTCGACTGCACTAAACAACCAGACTCTTCATTCATTCACCTCGAGCTTGGCCGCTCAGGTGTCGCCCGACGATTTTAGATGAAAACGAGATTAAAGATGCTGCAATCCTCTGACAAAAAGCCCAGACTAAAGATTAGTCGCAACTATAAGACATCCGTTTTAGCCACAGTGTCTGTCACGGCGCTCACTCTAGTGGCAACGCCGTCGCTGGCAGATATCGATCCCCTTGCCGATGATCCATTTGGAGATCTCGCGGCTATTCCTGATTCAGAGCTGTCGGATCTGCGCGGTGGTTTTACCATCTCAACGCCGGTTGGCTTGGTCGATATCGGCATTGGCATTTCAGATGTCGTGGTCTCATCCCTTGCCGGCCTTGACGATTTAGGGGCACAAATTTCTGATCCGCTTCAGGACTTGGGGCCTCAAATATCGCAGACGGTGAATGAGGCCGTATTTGAAGCTGGCGGACAACCGCTGCCACCGGCCTCAAACAATGCGTCTAACGCAGCCCCTGCCGCACAACAAAATGCAGCGTCGAACTCGGCAGTCGCCAATGCAACAGCCGCCCTTGGCCAAGCCTTAGAGACCTCAGTGGACACATCAAGTTCATCAACCAATCAGTCGCCGACCACGAACACGGCGGCAACGTCTCAGGGAGGTGGGACCGCTGCGTCCGCAGCGACTTCACAGAGTGCCGTCACGAGCTTAACAGCTCTTGACACACCGGCTCAGGGTGTGGTTTCGGCCGCCCCTGAGCCCCCTACCGAGATAAATCTAGCAACCAATGCCTCGCCATCGGAATTGACAAATCCTCAATCGGCGAACGTCAGCGACACCGAGAGTCTGCAGGTCGCTTTGGCAGATCAAGGCACAACCCGCGTCACAACAACCGGTGCTGCGGGAACCGCCCGGATCATTGAGAACACACAAAACAATGTGATGATTTCGCAAGTGGTCTCGTTAAATCTTAGGTTCCAGGATTTCAATCGCATGTCGACGATGAATGCGACCCGCAGCCTTGTGTCAGCCATTGAATCGGCAACCATTCTGTATTCGTTGCGTTAGAGTTGACGTTTCCAGTCGCTTTGCTGGTTAACAAGAGATGAATCAGGCTGACTTCGGGCTATCATGGGTGGCTCGTATCCAGCGACTTTAACCTGGCTGAAACCAAGTTCGCTTAAGCTTTTCGCTTTCTGGTGTAGAGCGAGAGGACATGGGACGCCATGGCAAAAGCCCAGTTTCACAAGAACCAAAGGGTCTATGTAAAGCCGGTGGGCACATGGGCCATTATTGAACGGGTCATTCCGCAATGGGCCAAGGGCTTAGAAGAACCCATCCGCGTGTTCTACGACGTCGGATTGGGCCGGCGCTTTGGGGCCGAGGAGCTTAAATCCGAGACGGCGGCGCCTGACACATTAGATGATGCCGGACAGAGCTGGCGGATCATCCGCGCCCGCAACAAATGGCAATCGGCCGATGATTGCACCCACCATCCTGTACCAGGCACCTATCCCACCATTGTGACCGGTGAAAAGGACTGGGGTGGATGGCGTGTCCCAGGTGCGGAATACGATCTTGACCCTTACAAGATCGAAATGCAGGCGCGCATTATTTCTAATGCCTTGTCGCTGCTGAAACTGACCCAGGAACTTGTCGAATTTGTAGACGAGAATCCGGAGGATGCATCTGCAGAAGTCCTTGAGCTAGCCAAACGCGGGGACAACACGTTGAGAATGATCCTGGAACAGGAAGAGCCCAGTGACCAAGTTCAAACCGATGAGCCCAGCGGTGTGTTGGAGACATTCGATGCTGATGCAGATATTGATTTGGACAGCGACTTAGATGTAGATGCGGACGTCGCATAGCGTTTTCGACATAACGAAACCAAAAGCCGGGCGGTTTCGTCCGGCTTTTTTGGTACCCGATCCCGATTGAGGGATTGACGTCTCACACCCATCAGCGCAATTGTGATTGTTTGACAACAAGACACCAGTCCGCTGATCATGAAGACAGATGAACCGAAAACCATTCGCCTCAGAGATTACACGGCGCCTAGCTATTGGGTCGACACGGTATATTTAGACGTCGATCTATCGCCAAATCGGACCTTGGTTCGGGCCAAACTCGCCATTCGGCGTAATAGTGAGACCGGATCGGCCAGAGACATCACACTTGACGGTGAGAAGCTTGAACTTCTGAGCCTAAAGATCAATGGCGACATCTGCAGCGCTGCCAATTACGAAACCAGCTCCGAAGGTCTGACGATCTTTAATGTGCCTGACGTCTTTGAGCTGGAAGTCGAGACAGCGATTGATCCTGAGGCCAACACGGAGCTGGAAGGTCTTTATATGTCGAATGGCATGTTTTGCACCCAGTGTGAAGCCGAGGGATTTCGGAAGATCACGTACTTCCCTGATCGCCCGGACGTCATGGCAGTCTATACAACTCGTGTGACGGCCGACAAAGACGCTTACCCAGTGTTATTGTCAAACGGCAACAAGACCGCCAGTGGAGATCTCACCGAGGGTCGGCATTGGGCGGAATGGCACGATCCCTTTCCCAAACCGTCTTATTTGTTCGCTCTTGTGGCAGGGAATCTCACATTCGTCGAAGACCGTTTCCAAACCATGCACGGCCGCGATGTCACTTTACAGATCTTTGTCGAACCCGGCGACGAAGACCGGTGCGACTTTGCCATGTCATCGCTCAAGAAGGCGATGGCTTGGGATGAACAAAAGTTCGGGCGCGAATACGACCTCGACATCTTCATGATCGTTGCCGTCAGTCATTTCAACATGGGCGCCATGGAAAATAAGGGTCTGAACATTTTTAACTCTCAGTACATTCTGGCCAAGCCCGAGACGGCGACGGATCTGGATTACGAGCTGATTGAGAGCATCATCGCCCACGAATACTTCCACAATTGGACAGGCAATCGCATCACCTGCCGGGATTGGTTCCAATTGTGCCTGAAAGAAGGGCTCACCGTGTTTCGGGATCAGGAATTTTCCGCTGACATGCGATCGCGGGCGGTCAAGCGCATCCAAGATGTACGGATGCTGCGAACGCGGCAATTCCAAGAGGATGCGAGCCCCCTTGCCCATCCGGTCCGTCCCAGTTCATATATCGAGATCAATAACTTCTACACAGCTACTGTCTATGAAAAGGGCGCCGAGGTTGTCCGGATGATTGCCACTTTGCTGGGTGAAGACGGATTTCGCAAAGGCATGGACCTGTACTTCGAGCGCCATGACGGCGAAGCGGCGACGGTAGACGATTTCCTCAGCGCAATGTCGGACACGAGCGGTGAAGATCTGAGCCAGTTCAGTCTCTGGTATTCTCAGGCCGGCACGCCGTCTCTCGACATCAAAGACCATTACGACCCGGAAAGTTCGACCTATGAGCTGTCCATTGCGCAGAGCTGCCCACCGACCGCAGAGACCAAAAACAAAAAGCCCTTTCAGATCCCCATCAAGTTTGGCCTACTTGATAGTGAGGGCAAAGATATGACACTAACAGCAAAAAAGGACTGCGAAATTCGCTTTGGCGATACCTTAATTCTGAAGACGGAAAAGGGTCGTTTCCTATTTGAAGATATCCCATCCCGACCGCTACCGTCCCTGCTGCGCGAATTTTCGGCGCCGGTGAACATCAAGTTTTCCTTACAAGATGAAGAACTCGCCTTCTTGATGGGGCACGACAATGACCCGTTCAACCGTTGGCAAGCCGGCCAGAATTATGGCGAAAAACTGATTCTGAGAAACGTGGAACGGCACAAAGCCGGCCAGCCACTTCAAACCGACGATGCCTTTATCAGCGCTATACGCCAGATCCTCAATGACCCGGATCTCGATCCATTTATGAAAGCCGAGATGTTGCTGCCGCCGAGCGAGGCCAATTTGGCACGGGCCATGGAGGTCGTTGACCCTGTTGCGATCCATCACGCCCGAAACGGCGTCTTAGTGGATTTGGCATGTACCCTCAAGGATGAGCTTTTCGCCACCTATCAGAAAAACCGATCCGAGGGGCCCTATCGCCCCGATCCGGATCAGGCGGGACATCGCACCCTTGCCAATCGCGCCCTCGGCGTGCTGGTCAAATATGAAATTCGTGAAACCATCGATCTCGCCTTCGCCCATTTCCAGGCGGCCACAAACATGACGGATACGATGGGTGGCCTGTTGGCCCTGCGCGATAGTGATTGCGCCGAACGTGACGCCGCCCTCGACCAATTCTATGACACCTGGCAAAAAGACCCGCTGGTGGTCAACAAATGGCTATCGCTCCAGGCCGGCAGCGCCCGCGCAGATACACTCGACCGAATTAAAGTGCTACTTCATCATGAGGCCTTTAGCCTTTCTAATCCAAATAAAGTTCGCGCCCTGATTGGTGCCTTTGCCGTCAACAATCCCTATCGTTTTCATTCAGAAGACGGTGACGGCTATGCCCTGTTCGGCGACATCATCCGAAAACTAGACCCACAAAACCCTCAATTGGCCGCACGCCTCCTGGGCGCCATGGAGAGTTGGCGTGACTTTGATGAAGCCCGACAGGCATTGATGCGCTCTGAGCTGGTCGCAATCCGCGAAACAAAGAACGTCTCCAAGAATGTCTTTGAAATCGCTTCAAAGCTGGTCGGCTAAACGCCCGCAATAGGGCGCAAAAATCGCCCCAAATCCCCAAAAATGTGAAGCGAATCGAAAACAGATCGTTTACGTTTAGATTTCATTAACGATTCCCCGGTCGGGAAGTCCGGGCATGACGTGGAGATGCGGATCTTAAAGCACGGCATGCCGAACAAACTGCAAGTGGGGCAGATAAGAGGCCATGACCGACGGCAAACCTCATGACCGGAAGGATGCGGGCAGCAGCCGGCGCCTGCCCATTTACGGTCACGCCCGCCTGGTTTTTCTGCTCACGATGTCGTTCGTCGGCGCTTTCGTTTTGCTGGTCGGACTCAAAATCACCAAAGACTACCAAGACACGCTCGTCATAGCCGAAACGCAAACAGCTGCCATGATCGGCGCCCTGGCCTCAGATTTCCGGTCTCAATTGGAGCGTATTGACGCACAGATCAATTTTGCAGCTGAAGTGCATCGTGATGAGACGGGAGAAATCGACCCCATCAGCGCGGATCGGCAGGCACAGCTCAGGGCGCAAATCGACACGGGGCCCCTGCTGAAAGATTTGCAGTTGATTGACCGCCGGGGTGACACTGTCTTCTCCTCGCGCACCGGCAGCTGGCCCAATCAAGCCGCTTCGGACTTTTTCACGTTTCACCGAAACGGTTCGCCGAATGTCTATTTTGTTCAAAGCGATGAGACGCTTGAATTCAGCAAACAACTGGTCACCGAGCAAGGTGAGTTTGCCGGCGTGGCCGTGGCCCGATTCAGGAATGATTATCTGTCCAGTGTCGGGCGCGCCGGCATGATCGGCCGAACGAGAACTCTGATTCTTGCAGGGCGCGACGGTGAGATTCTTGCAGAGTCCCAAGTCAGTGCGGAAAGCGCCGACAATATTACCGCCCGCCTTGGCTTGCCCTCGCAACAATCCGAAATGCCGGATAGCTCCCTTGTCTTTGGCGTGAACGCCCAAGGCGAACGTCGGCTGATCGGCATCAGTCCCATAAAGGGCACACCATTTACATTGTATTTGGCCCAGCCCGTCCGTGACGCCTTGGCGGTTTGGTATAGCTCCCTCAGTTTTTACGCTTTGGTTATATTGGCCCCCACGCTTTTTGGTGCAGCCGTCTGCGGCACATTGGTCCGCCAGACGTTGCAGCGGAACAATGCTATTGCCGCGCGGCAAAATACCGAGGCCCGCCTTAAGATCGCGATCAACGGTGCTATGTGTGGCATCTGGGATTGGGATGTTGAAGGCAGCAGAATTCACTGGTCAACGTCGATGTTCCGCCTTCTGGGGCAGAACCCGGACTCACAGATCCTAACCACGGACCAGGTGCGTAACCTGATGCATCAGGAAGACCAGAAAAAGCTGTCGCGCATCGTCAAAACCACCACTGCGGAGAAGATGCCTTATGACGAAGTGATCCGGCTTCGGCATCATGATGGCCGATGGATTTGGTTTCACGTCAAAGGGCAACTCTTGCAAAATCCCGGCGTCAGCGATGTCGATCAGACGGGCGCGCGGATTGTCGGCATTGCCCTAGACATTACCGAGCAAAAAGATGCCGAATCTCGTGTTGCGAAAATGGAAGAGCAATTGCGCAATGCGGTGGAAAACATCTCCGAGTCATTTGTTGTCTGGGACAAAAACGACCGGCTCGTCATGTGCAACAGAAGTTTCGGTGAATTTTACGGCATTTCGCAAGATCTTTTGATTCCGGGCGCGAAGGCTCATTCGATTTCGAGCGCCAGCGCGAAAGCCCATACGCTGCTCCTGGACGATCATGGTGGACGGGCAGATCAGGTGGAGCTGCAATATGTACTTGACCGCTGGCTGCATGTAAGCACGCGCAAAACCCATGACGGCGGCCGCGTGAGCGTCGCAACGGATGTCACACCGTTGAAAGAACAAGAAGACGAGCTGCTGAAGAGCGAAAGGCAATTGAAGCTCTATGTGCAGCAGCTCGAAGACTCCCAACACCGCCTTAAATCGGAATCGTCTGAACGCGCTGAGCTTGCGGTCAAATACGCCAAAGAAAAGGCGCGCGCCGAGGAGGCCAATAGGTCAAAAACAGAATTCCTGGCCAATATGAGCCATGAATTGCGCACCCCCCTCAACGCTATTATGGGGTTTGCCCAGATCATGAATGACGGCATGTTTGGGCCCTTGGGCGATGAAAAATACGAAGCCTACACAAAAGATATTCTGGATAGCGCGACGTATCTTCTTGCGTTGATCAACGACATTCTGGACATGTCCAAAATCGAAACCGGCAAAATGGAGTTGGATGCAGAGCCGGTCGCCTTAGGGCATATCGTCCAGAGCTGTTTGCGTTTGATTGAACCGAGGGTCTTTGATGCTGGACTGCGTCTCAACTATGATCCGCCGCCGCTGCCGTCCGTCTATGTCGACCCGCGAGCAACTAAGCAAATTCTCCTCAACCTTTTGAGCAATGCAGTGAAGTTCACCCCCCAAGGCGGTGAAATCACCATTGAAACGGAAGTGAGCGATAGCTCAGCTGCGCTCACGGTGATCGATACCGGTATTGGAATATCGCAACAGGATCTGCGCCGAATTGGCATGCCTTTTGAGCAGATTGAAAACCAACATACAAAAACCCACAAAGGGTCGGGCTTAGGACTCGCCCTTGCCAAGTCTTTGGCCGAACTGCAAGGCGGGACACTGACGATCAAAAGTGAGCTCGGGGCTGGCTCAGCATTCCGTTTTTCGATGCCCCGTCAGAAACCAAAAGCTCAACCCGTCATGGACCAAGTTGAGTCTCCTAACGTCATTGCAAGGCCGAGTGCGTAAGCTACTCCTCCCGCACCTCATCAGATCCTTCTGACGCGCCGCCTGCCGGACCGAAACGGTCACGCGGCCCCATGGGAAAACCGTCTTTTCCATCCCGGTCGCGGAATCGACCCCTTGGGCCCATAGGCCTCATCGGCATCGTCTCAAGTTCGGTGGAGATTTGTGATCGTTCTTCCGGTGTAAGTGACGCAATAAAGGACTGAATACTCTCTTGCGCAATCAATCGAACGGCATCATCCGCCTGCCGCGAACCTTCGAACGCCGCTGACAAGCCTTCAGGGTCGAATGGCTCCGACTTTATAGCGTCAAGTATTGCACGGCGGGCCTCAAATGAACCGCGCATGGCGCTGCGCATTTGTGGGCGCAGCTCATCCAACGTCGATTTCAACTTGTCGCCAACTTCTGGGTCCGACACGATCCGGCGAAAATCCATCGGCGAGACAAGCGGCGGCATACCCATGGGACCAGGCCCGAAAGCGCCTTTTCCGGGGCCCCGTTGGGAATTTCCAACGAGCACGCCGGCCAAAAATACATTGGCCGCCAGTGACGCGATCAGAAGCGTACGACCGCCCCAAGACCGCTTTCCACTTTCTTTGGGTTGTGAGCTCATTGCCCGCCTCCGTTCAACGTCCAGCTGTCCAGGTCATAATCAGCCTGCCCAAACGCGACATTCAGAATGTCTTCGTCTTCAAATGTATAAAGCGTTTCCGAGACACCGCTACCGGGCAAATAAGAACCGGTTACAAGACCTGCCAAAGCGGCACAGGCCAAAACCGCACCCGGCTGCACCCAGCCTTTCAACGACCAATCTATTTTATCAATGTCGCCCAGCAAATCCCGCACGTCACCTAACCAACCGCGCGGCTTATCGGACGAGACGTCAGGACCAGCGATGGGACGCAAGATTTCTGCCGCGTCACTTAAGATGGCTTCGCTCAATTGGGCAGAGGGCGCGATATCATCAACGGCTCCAAGGGCTGCATCCAAAAGACGCTCCTGCTCCAAGATTGCCGCCGCTTCGGGAGTCTCGGCGGCAAAAGCAATTGCCGCGTCACGCTCGTCGTCGGGCCACCGATCCGCGGCAACACCGTAGGCTTCCACAATCTGCTTAAAACGCTCTAATGTCATTGTCATCCCAGTTGGTCCTAGACCAGCTCCGTCTACCATTATACATCCCCCACCAAATCAACCGCCGCATCTTTTAACTTGGCCTTCAGACCGCGCCGGGCCCTAGCCAATAGCGACTCGACAGCTTCGACACTGATTTCCATGATCTGAGACGCTTCAATATTGCTGAAACCCTGCAAATGACACAATGTCAGGGCCGCCTTCTGACGCTCCGGCAATTCTTCCATCGCGGCTCGGACCTGAGAGGCAATCTGAGACTCTTGCAGAACTTGGGCCGGTCCCGCGCGCTCATCAGCCTGCTCAGGCATTTCATCAACCAACGTTTCCCTGCGACGGCGCAGACGATCATAGCACAGATTAATCGTCACCCGATGCATCCAGGTTTCAAACTTGGCCCTGCCGGGCTCCCACTTTGCGGCATGTGTCCAAACCTTCAGAAAGACATCCTGCACCACTTCTTCTGCATCATCGCGGTTTCCCAAAAGACGGTAAGCAACGTTCAACAGCCTGTTAAGATGACGGTTCAGCAGCTCACGTGCAGCCGACTGATCGCCGCCCGCAATGGCGGCCACAAGCTCCCCATCGGGATCGATGATACCGGTTTGACCCTTCACGGGACGATCATGCCCCAATTGGGGCACGATCAAAACCGTTTGTTCTGCATCTTTTGCCGTGCCAAGAATATTTCCTGTCCCTCCAACAGCTACAGCAAACATTTGCCGATGATGATCAGCGATCTCTCCGCTTGCCACCTCTTTTATCTCTCATGGCCTCGATTTCATCTGCAGTGATCTCACCATCTTCGTTGGCGTCCAGCCGATCAAACAAGCGAAGTTCCCGGCCGCCGAATTCATCCCGGCTGATCTCTTGATCGCCATTGGTGTCAATTTTACTGAGCCGCTCGGCGCGCCGCTCCTGTTTTTCAGCTTCTCGGCCGGCTTCCATTTCTTCCAGCGACAAACCACCGCTATTATCCGTATCGAATTTCGCAAATCGCTCATCGCGAACGGCATCGACCTCCTCTTTGGAAATCTTGCCATCTTCATTGGTATCCAAGCGCTCGATCAATCGCTCAGGACCGCCCATGCCCTTCGGGCCAAATCCGCGCGGCCCTGAGTCCGCCAGAACCACTGCCGATCCAGCGATTAAGACCGCTGAAGCTGGAACAATTACCTTTAAAATCAATGATTTATGCATCTTTTCGTCCTTTGACTCTTATCTATAGCGGCCCGCCAGCGCCGTTATCTTTACTAACGGCCGCCGGATGCAAATCCGTCGCGAAAAAAGTAGTGTTTCTGGCTAGCTGGCGTTGCCGGTCAGCGCGTTTCGGGCCGGGTCGACATAGAAGGGCCGTTCACAGACAAGGGCAGACTGGACCATGGTCTGAGGCTCCAATTCACTGACATAAGGACTGGCCACCGAAACCCGAGTCTCAAGTTTGGCAATTTCGGGGCTCACCGTTGCCAGGCCCAAGACACGCTTGAGAATGGGTGACCAAACTGCCGATGTGACCGTCCCCACCAATTGACCGTCGACCTCCACGCGCGCCATTTGCGGCACCATGGAGCCTTCTATATCCAATCCAACAAGTCTCGTACGGGGGCTTTGATCGCGCAGTGCTTTGAGCGCACGCTTCCCGTTAAAATAATCTTTGTGAAAATCAATGAGGTGTTCCCAACCCAATTCGATTGGTGTGCGCGGGCGGCTACCGTAAAGAGCTGCATGAGCACCGATATAATCCTGGCCGAATTCAACGTAACCCGCCTCGACGCGCGCGACATTGCGGGCCTCAATACCCACAGGTTTCAAGCCGATCGGTTTTCCCACCCGAAGCAACTGACGCCAAACCACCAACGCATCCTTGGCGGGCACGCGCACCGTGTAGGCAAGTTCACCCAAGGCGCGATGCCGGGTCACGAATGTGTCGGACTTGCGGATTTGAAATCCCGCGACACGGTTGGGATCAAGCTTTTCGGCATTCTTTGCACCAGCCAAAAGCAGTGTCGCGCATGAACCCAAACCATAAAGGCCGATAATCGCTTCTTGTCCTGTGAGTTCATCAATCTCAACGTCGTCAATGCCGTCTCGTGCACTGAGAAACCAAGCTGTATGCGAGGCCGTTGTATACACCTCAAAGACGTCTTCGTCTAAACGCTCAATGCGCATCATATCGATGACATGTCCGTGGCCATCGCAAAATGGCGTCATCATCGTCGCACCCACACTCAGCGCAGAAAGATCCCGCGTCACCAAGTGGTCGAGGTAATTCAATGAGCCCGATCCCATCACACGATAATGCGGTGACGGCGTTAGGTCACTAATAGCCACATGCCGGCGAATAGTTTCATACTCATCTTGCCAAGACGAATAGCTATTGGCGACCGTGTAGTCGCGCCAACGGCACCAATCATTGGTGGTCGACAGCTTGTCGACGGCACTGTGGAGTAATGTGGTTTTCACACCACTCTGCCAGGGCCGGATTTTCGCTTCCTTAGCCACGGGCATTCCCTATCCTTGCGCGTTCAGCTGCAATAATTTCTTGGGACGCATTAAGACCGGGCAATCCGGTAATGCCGCCGCCAGGATGACACCCGGCACCACACAGATAGAGACCGTCAATGGGCGTATGGAAATGCTCTACATTCGGCAGCGTACGCAAAAAACCTGCCGCCTCAAGAGTGAAATCCGTATGGTGCCAATGGCCGCCGGGCGTGCCCATCACCGCTTCAATCTCCGGCGGTGTCAGCAAATCACCATCAATAATGAGATCACGGATATTGGGCACCACATAGGCGATGGCATTCAAGACACGGTCGGCCAAATCTTCTTTGACATTGAGCCAACCGTCTTTCGGCTCATAAGGAATAAAGTAGATGTTCGCCGTCAAAATATGTTGTCCGCTGGGCGCCAATCCGGGATCCAAGTAACTCGGCAACATCAGTTCTATCAAAAACTCGTTCGGCAATTCCGCGTATTTCGTGGGCCGCGATGAGCGGTTTATCCCGTCCAGTCCGGTAGTGATGACAATGCGCTGTCCATAATCGGCCTGTTCCAAGCCCGTTATTTCCGGCAAGGTTTCGAGCGCCAGCGCCAAACGCGCCATATGTCCTTTGTCCCGTGCACGACTCAAAGCCCCCAAATGATCCGTATCGAGCCATTGCGGCCCGACCAAATTCACTAGGGTCTGGCGGGGGCTCAGACTGGAAACCACAATATCGGTGTCGATATGTTCGCCGCCCTCAAGACGCACCCCTTCAACGCCATCTGCGCCCATGAGAATTGTCTCAACCCGTGTCGACGTTCTGACCGTTACACCTTTGTGCTCGGCTGATGACAGCAGTGCTGCGGCCAAGGCCGCGGGACCGCCGCGCGCGAATGAAATCGGGTCTTTGGACTGAAGCCGCAACCCCCAATGCCAAAGGAGATTCGCCATGGTCCCGGCGGCTCGAGGGCCGTCTGCGGACCCGCTTAAGGCATCGACCGCAATGGCTGCCTTGAGGAGTTCGGACTCAAAGATCTCATCCAAAATATCGCTGACTGAGCTCACACTCCAGCGGACGAACTCAGCGATATCCTCAGGAGAGAGACCCGAAAGGGTCTGGAGCCATGATTGCCAGTCAGCCATTTTGGAGTCTTCGAGAATGGGCATTTTACTGTCGGACATCAGAGCCGTGATGGCGCCATAACGTGTCAGCTTGTCAACAAACCCACCATAGGCTTCAACATCTGATGGGCTGAGCCCGCTGGTGCCGGTTTCGCTTTTCCAGGCCTCACTGCCGAAACATGCCCGCTGACCTTCGCCGTCGACGCACACGACAGAAAGATTCCTTGCGATAATCTCCAGACCATGATGGGAGAGTTTGAGATCGCGGACCACCTTCGGACTCAAGCCTGTGAGATATTGCGCGCCCATTGGCGCCACGAACTCACCGGCAAAAAAGCGCTCGGCCAGCAGACCACCCACTTCTTCTCCTGCTTCCAGCAACTCCACATCGTAACCCGCATCGGCAAGAAAAGCTGCGCAGATGAGACCGTTGTGACCAGCCCCAATGACGACGGCCTTTGACGACATCGGCTGCTCAAGCAACACCTCTTTCTGTTCGAAAGGGGGCGGCTCAGCCTGTGGTGGCGCCTTCTTCTTGCGGCGGAAAATGTTCATGAGGCCGCCGCCCTTTGATGGTTCAGGATCTTTTGCGCCGCCAAGAGCCCAGGCTGTCCCGTGACCCCGCCGCCGGGATGTGTTCCAGCACCGCACATATAGAGATTTTGCACCTGGTTTTTCTGATCTGCCTCACTTGGAAACGGGCGATGGAAGAACATTTGGTCCAAAGCCATGTCACCATGATGAATATCGCCGGCCGTCATGGAGAAATCTGCTTCCCAATCGCCGGGCACAGACAAAGACCATCCCAGAATCAAATCCGCAAATTTGGGCATATGGTCTTGAACCTGTTTTAGGATGGACGCGGCCAGCGCATCCCGCCGTTCCTGGTCCCAGGTTCCGTCGAACAACTTGTTGGGAACATATTGCGCATAAATGGACATGACGTGCTTGCCCTCAGGCGCAAGACTTGAGTCCAACAAACTGGGAATCGCAATCTCAAGGACGGGCCGTTCCGGCACAAAGCCGTCGGCCCAAGCATCCCCCGCCCGTTCCATTTCTTCAATTGATTGTGTCAGGAAGAAGAGTCCGCGCGCAGCCGGACAGTCTTTCGGTACGCTGTCGAATTGCGGCGGCCCATCAAGCGCGACATTGAGCTTCGCCAAGGATCCCGTCATTCGGTGGAACAGAACTTTTTTGGCAAAGGCTTTCGGGATTTCGTTGCTCCAATCAAACAAGCCCGTATAGGTTCTTTTGATATCCAAGTTGGACAAGACAATGCCGCAGTCAATTGTGGAGCCGTCGTCAAGCGTGACGCCACGTGCCAACTGTTTATCCAGGTTGATGCTCGATACTTCAGCACCGCAACGCAATTCACCGCCGTAACTTTCAAGGGCAGCCACAAGTGCATCCACTAAGGCTTCGGGGCCACCGCGGACAAAGCCCGCTGTCCCGTGCGCCGTCCCCGCAAGACCGCCATGGATCAAATGATGGGCCGTTGCCGGCATGAGAGGCGTCTGACCGGATCCGAAAAAAGCCGGGACGGCAAAATGAGCTTGGAGCGCAGCGGTTTCAAAATAATCCTCCAGAACATCGGCACATGATCCAAGCATGAATCGGACAGTCTCTCGACGCGTCGAACTGCCGAAGCTTTTCACCGACGGCGTCAACAGATCCGTAAGCCCGGGTCCTGAATTTTTCGCCGCGAAAGGATGCGGCGCGCCTTTTTCCAGAACCGGCTTGATGAACGCCCTCTGACGGCGCAGCACCATTTGATAATGCCGGAAATTCGCTGCATCGCGCGAGCTGAAACGGGCAATTTCATTCTGGGTCCAAACGTCGTTCGGATACGAGGCCAAATAGTTCTCGTCATCCAACAAAGTCACAGCACCCGGCAGAGGCAAGATATCAAGACCGTGCTTGTGGAGTGCGAGATCGCGCATGATATGTGTGCCGAACGCCGTCATCTTGTGGGCGCCGCTCGGTGCCTTAAAGCCGTCAATGATCTCGGTATTCACGAGGGATCCGCCCGGACGTGCGTTGCGCTCAAACACGCAAACAGATAGGCCCGCCCGCGCCAAATAGGCGGCCGCCACCAGGCCGTTATGACCTGCTCCAATGACGATCACGTCATATCGCGACATATACGCATTACCTCTCGCGGGGCGTGCAACACACGCCCATCGCCCGGCGACAAATATGCACCAGGTCCCCACAATCTAGGACGATTATGGTTTCTTATTGCTGAAGATCGGTTTCGGTCCGTGCCGTTTTGGGGCGGAAAAGCATCGCTTTTGATGGCTTTGGCCATTTGAGCGATAACGCTCCATCAAGACTTATGAAGATCTGTTAAGACCCTTGTGCACCACCATCGATATATTTGTTGAAGTGCTGCAAAACCAGAGACTGAAGGTCGAGCAATTTGGGTTCGACCAATTCGAAACGGTCGACACCCACTGATTTTGCCAAGAGAGCGCCCAGGCTAAGCCCGGCTTCTTCGGGTTTGAAGCGCCCTGCGACGGCGATACGGGTGATTTGGCTGAGTGTTTGCAGCACTTTATGGGCTTCCAACAGCGGCATCAGTTCATCATCATTCAAGAGATCAAATCGGGCCGCTGACTTTAAGGCCTCTTCGGTATTCGAATTCAAAATTTCGGGATGTTCGGCGGCATAGGCCAACTGCAAAAATTGACATATGAACTCAAGATCAACGAGCCCGCCGCGCACCTGTTTAACGTCCCAAGGATCCTCAGTCCCTTTTTCTTTGGCAATGCGTTCGCGCATTTCCAAAACATCTTGGGCCAATTTCTGACGGTCGCGGGTCTGACACAAAATCGATTGCCTCACGGCTTCAATCTTTGGGCCTAAGTCGCCGGTCGCAAATATCACCCGCGCGCGCGTGAGAGCCATCAGCTCCCATGTCCAGGCATCTTCCCGGTAATAGCGCTTAAAATATTCAAACTTGGTGGCAATGGGTCCGGCGTTTCCCGCAGGCCGCAGCATCATATCCACCTCGTAAAGCGAGCCTTCCGCCGTGGGCGCCGACAAGGCCGAAATGGTGCGTTGGGCAACACGGGTAAAGTAACGCGACGTGTCAATCGGCTTGCGACCATCTGACTCGACGCTGTCGTCTTCCGTGTCGTTCACCAAAATCAGGTCAAGATCAGACGTCGCAGTCAATTCATGACCGCCGAGCTTTCCCATGCCGATCACCGCAAAGGACGAATTGGGCACTTGGCCATGCTGGCGGGCAACATCGGCTTGTGCCACCGGGGTCAATCCTTGAATAAAGGCATCTGCCAATCCGGCATAGGCAGACCCGGCCAAATTGGACTCCGCAATACCGCGCAAAACCTGCAATCCGATGCGAAATTCATGATCTTTGCCCCAACGACGCGCTCTGTCCAAGGCATCTTCGAAATCGCGATGCCCTATGAGTCTGCCGCGCAGTTCCTCAATGAGATCCTCTTTACTCGGAAGAGTGACCAGAAAATCCGCATCAAGAAGCGCGTCGATCACAGAACTGTTCTGGGCCAAATAGGAGGCCAGCCTCGGCGCCATACCGAGAGCGTCCGTAATCAGATACAAGAGTTCCGCGTTGGCATAAAAAAGCGAGAACAGCTGAACACCGGCTGGTTGCCCCGCCAAGAAATCGCGAAATCGAGAAAAGGTTGTATCTGGATCCGGCGTTTTAGAAATCGCTTCCAGCATCACCGGAATAAGTTTGGTCAATCGTTCCCGAGCGCGTTCACTGCGGGTGGCTCGAATGCGTCCAAAATGCCAGCCGCGAATGGCTGCCGCCACATCCTTTGGCCGTTTAAATCCCAACCCTTCCAGCGTCGAGAGCGTATCGGGATCATCATCGACGCCGGTAAACACCAGACTGCCTTCGGCCCCCGACAGGGCATCTTCCTGAGAGAACAAGTCGAGATAATGTTCGTTCACCCGGCGCAAATGCAGCAAGACATCCTGACCAAACGCATCTGTGTCCGCATAGCCGCTGAACCGTGCCACTTGATCCAGCGCAGCCGGGTCAGTGGGCAGACTGTGTGTCTGAGCATCTTCGAGCATCTGCACACGGTGTTCGATGGTCCGAAGAAAGATATAGGAATCTCGCATGTCGGCAGCGACGTCTTGGGTGATCATGCCTTCATTGGCCAGATCCTCAAGCGCGCCGCAAGTGGCCGGATTGCGCAGAGACGGATTGCGCCCGCCGGCAATCAGCTGCTGAGTTTGGACAAAAAACTCAATCTCGCGAATTCCCCCAAGGCCCAGCTTAAGATTGTGACCGGCCACGGCGATCGGTTTGTGTTTTCCGGCACTATGGATTTGGCGTTTGATGGAATGAACGTCTTCGATGGCGGCGAAGTCCAAATATTTGCGAAATACAAAAGGCTGCAAAACCCTCAAAAGGGCCGCCCCCGCTTCTTGATCGCCCGCCGCCACCCGGGCCTTGATCATCGCGGCGCGCTCCCAATTTTGCCCCATACCTTCATAATAGATTTCCGCGGCGACAACCGATATGGCGACCGCCGTAGACCCGGCATCGGGCCGCAATCGCAAATCGGTTCGGAACACATAACCATCCCCGGTCACGTCTTGCATAAATTTGACCAAACGCTTGGTCAGGCGAACACTCAATTGACCGGGGTCCACATCGCCGGAAATGGGCATGCGTTCGCCGTCATAAAACACAATCACATCAATATCCGATGAGTAATTGAGTTCGTTCGCCCCATGTTTGCCCATCGCCAAGATAAACAGGCCCGAGCCTTCCTCCGGCGAGGACAAATCCTGCAGCTTGAGTTTTCCCGCCACATGGGCTTCGCGTAAAAGAAACCGGAGGCTCGCCTGAAGGCACGTATCTGCCAATCGAGAAAGAGCTGCCGTGACTTCGAACAAAGACCAGACACCGGCAATATCGGCAAACCCAAACAGCAAAGCCATGCGGGCTTTGGTATGCCGCAACAAAGTCATCAACGCGTCTTCTGAGTCCAATTCTACAGATTGGGCCAGAAGATCTTCAAAAGTCTCGGCAATCTGCTTTTCCGGACTTTCGGTCAAGATGCCGTGCAGCCATTCAGGATGGCGTAATATGACGCGCGACAGGAAAGGCGAATTGCCGAAAACGGATTTCAGAAGCGCGGCGGCGTTGGGATTGGACAGAACATCGTTCAACTCCTCGACTTCTGTCATGGCCGCCAATTCGTCAAAACAGCGATCGGCTTTCTCACCGTCGAATATCGGCGGTGCGGAGACAAAACGGTCGAGAAGCGATGTCATAGGATCAGACTAGTCAATCACGGGCCATGAAAAAAGGGCCCTAAGAGCATCGCCCCGGACCCTTGATTCAACTGATCTGAATGAGATCTTAGCAGCCGGCTGCCTTTTTCAAATTTGCAGCAGGCTTAAAGCGCAATGATTTTGACGCTTTAATCTTGATGGCTTCGCCGGTCCGGGGATTGCGGCCCATGCGCGCTTTCCGTTTGGAAACAGAGAATGTGCCCAAGGTTCCGATGGTCAACCGGCCGGACTTCTTAGCTGATTTCAGGCTGCTTTCGATTTCGCCAAATACCAGCTCAACAGCTCTTTTGGCTTCCGCTTTGCTCAATTTGCCTTTGCTGGCAACACGTTCGATAAATTCGGCTTTACTCATTGTAAGTCCCCTTTTGGGTTAGATGGCCTCAATGCCGAATCTATAACAAGTGATTCTCACAAATGCTATGAAAATAAAGGGTGTCAGAGCATCAACATGCAAAATTCCCTTATTTTTTATGGGAATCGGCGTACCCCGGTCGGGCCGGAAACTGCCCTTGCCTCACTCGAAGGAGGATCGCGTCTCGATATCATATTGCCCGCCAACCGTTTCGAGATCTTGTGTCAAAGAGATGACATCACCCGCGGGCATCTCGGCCGGAACCTCTATCGTGATTTGAAGGTCAGGATCCCCCGCGACAGCTTCACGCATCACGTCGAGCGCCTGGTCTCTTGTCAGGATTTCACCATCGATCCGTAATTCTGTCGCCGATTCCATGCGCACGAGCATCGAGTCCGGCGGCGCGGCCCAGAGATAAAAGCTATAAGCCAATACCCCCGATAGAATAATGGCGAGAAGAATACTGCGGGTTGCCAAACCTGGTGCTCCTAACGTTTGGATGGACGGCGAGAGGAAGCGGTTTCATGCACCCGCCGATATTCTTCGAGGGTCAAATCTTGAGGCGCTTGCCGCTTGAGGCCGTTGGCCCATCTGTAGAGTGCCACCAAAAGGAATGAAGCCGCGATCACAAAACCCGAAAGCAGTATCAACTTCATGGCATAGAAGCCTCACCCTGCCACTGACCGGATTCTTTCAAGGCATCGGCGACTTCTGCGGGCATATAGTTCTCGTCGTGTTTGGCCAGAACTTCGTCGGCGACAAATACGCCCTGCTCATTGAGACGTCCCTGCGTCACGACCCCTTGTCCCTCACGAAACAGATCCGGCAAGATCCCCTTGTAACGAACCGAGACGCTGGCGGCGAGATCGGTGATCGCAAAGGCGACGACGCCATCGTCCAGTTGCTGAACACTGCCTTCTTCGACCAAACCGCCCAAGCGAAAGGCCTCATTGACCTGCGGCCCGGTTTGATTGAGGTCAGACGGGGAATAGAAGAACATCAATGTGTCTTGAAGGGCGGTCAGGACCAAGGCCACAGCCACAATCAAAACCGCCATGGCAGAGCCCAAAAATGTCAGTCGTCTTTGCTTGCGAGTCATCCTCGAAAATCCCGGTTAGTCGCGCTTGAGTGACAAAATATGCATTTGTGGCGGGGTTACAAGACAATTGCGTAAAAGTGCCGCAGGACTGGCACAATTTGGCCAAACTCCAAGGCGACTCTGGGCTTCGGCAATGACGAGGGATGAAAAAATGACACCGAAAAATCGCAAAATTCCAACGCTGTTTTGTGTGGTCTTGGGACTGTTTTTGTCGGCCTGCCTGCCCACGTCGGAAAATCCGATTGTCAAACGCAGCCAGTCTGTCATCGACGATCGGTTGATCGGTTCCTGGTTCGGCACCCTGCAAGATGATGATGACCTTCTCTATTTGCACATCTTCGAAGCCGATATCGATGAAGAAGACACCGAAGCCCCCTACCCGGACGGCATGCGCATGGTGATGGTGTCTCATGCGGATCGCCCGAATGCTGACGGCGGCTGGGCGGTAATGCATGGCGTGAGCGCGCGCAATGACGAACGCGGTGTTCTTAGCCTTTGGTTCGAAGACGATTCAGGCAAGCCCGTCGAGGAAGAACTCAAAGGGTGGCATCTCTACGGCTACGAGTTCGAGAATTCGGGCCGCATGATCATCCGGGCGGTTGATGAAGACGCCATGATCGATCTGATCGACGACGGTAAGCTGCAAGGCACGTATGAAAAAACACGCTTCTTTTCGGAACTCCGGATTACGGATTCAACCGACGTTTTAGTGAAACTTTTTGAGTCTGCCGAGTGGAACATGTTGCTGGCGGAAGAGTACGGCGTTTTTGAAAAGCAAATGCCGGTGCAGCCCGCTTATGAGAATTGACGGTTTAACAGATCATTAACCGTCTCAACTTTACGAGTTTTTACGAAAAAGCAAGATGAGGGTCTTAGAATTGTACCTTAGTAGTCAAGAGTATAGTGCCGACGCGTGGGGTGTCAGTATGAACGGCGACATCAGTCTGGGCGATCCATTGGATCATCAAGTTATCGAGCAATTGCTCGAAATTCTCTCCGAAGAAGATGTCTACAACATCCTCAGGTCGTGCTTAGCCGATGCCGAGCAGCGCATCGCAACTATTCGCAACATCAACCTGTCGACGGGCCTGTCGGACTTTGCATGGAATGCTCATGACCTGAAAAGCACCGCCGGTCAGTTGGGGGCCACCCGCCTCTCGGAATTGGCGGCAGAGATCGACGCCTATTGCAACGGTTTAGACGATTCTGCCAGTCCGGATTTGGACTATCTGCAGCAGCGCCGCAAGGAACTGTTGAATCTGTTCACCGACGTGAGCGATTCCCTGCACAACAATTATCTGTGTAAAGCCGTCGGCTAAGCTTCCAATCCTTCGCCAATCATGGCGATGACCTTAGCCGCTTCTTGTTCCCCAAAGACATGCCGGGTCAGCAAAACGGCGGTTTCTGCATGGGCCCGGGCGCGTTCGATATCGTGACCGTCAGCGGCATGCAGCTCCTCGGCAATCTTCTCTGCATAATGCCGGACCAATTCTTGGATGGTACTCAGCGTATCGTTGCGCAGCTCACTCAATTCCAAACGCTCGGCGAGAGACTTGGAGCCTTCCAGCATGATGATGTGATCAATGGCGGAATCCACATTGTGAGAATCCGGCCAATCGGAGATGTCCGGACGGCCGGAGGCCGCCCCGCCCGTATCGCCGGATAAGAAGAATGGCAAGGCGGTGCGCAAGGTTGTAATGGCCCGGTCAAGCAGGCGCTCAATGCCGATGACGATCCGGTCGCGATAATCTTCCAAGCGACGGCCCGCATCTGAGTCCGCCGCCAGGCCGGAATGATCGTAAATACCCTCATAGAGTTGCACGAAGTAAGACAGATTCTGCAACGCGTCTTGCGGATTCATACGGTCTTCGGAGACGCCGTCAAAATAGGCCGCCAATTTTCTGGCGTCATTCAACAAAAGCCGGCCTGGGATCCCAACGGGCATTTCCGAGAAGAGATCGTCGGCCTGGGCTTGCGCCACCAACCTGATGAGTTTTAACACGGACCAGGGTGTATTGAGCCGCCCCATCACCACAAGAAAGAGAATGGGTGCAAATTCAGGGGCGTCCGCGCGAACGTCGTTATAGGCCGTGGTCACAACATCCACGTCCGGTTTGCCGAGTTTTAACAGCGGTTGCGGTAAGCCTGCCTGCATGGTGAGAATTTGCGGGGCGATCTTGAAAACAGCCGCGACGTCCCGCGCATCTTCCAACACACGTTCTCCGCCCAAGGATTGACAATGACGGCGGTAACTCTCCGGATCGTCTTCGCACTCCACCAAGACAGAAAAGATGGCGGCGCTTGCCAAACGGCGCAGCTCAGCAATTTGAACATCGGCGCCGGACCGGTCGCCGTCGAGAAGCAATTGACGCGCCTCCTGCACCAGTTGCTCAAACTCTTCCGGGATCAGCTCCTCCGCCAGCCAATTCCAAATGGGCAAAATGGAGGAACGCGGAATGCGGCCGAATTCCTTTTCGGAGACATCGCCCTCGTAGAGCAGATCTTCAAACGGCAAACAGAAGAGTCGTTGCGGATGAAACAGCCGTTGCGGCGTATCGAGAGACTTGGCGAGGATCGGACGAAGGGTTTCCAGAACCGCTTGCTCGAAAAATGAATCTTCGCCTTTGAGCTTTTTGAGTTCGACCGCGAGGGCCAACCGGTTCACCTGCTCCATCGGCAAGCTTTCGATCAGCTCCAACAACTGTTTTTTCTTATTCTTTGACGTGCCCATACCAGTCCTTAGACGTCCCGATTGGCTTGGACCCACGACTCACAACGCGTTGGGATCCCCCCACCATGAGCGTCAACGCTAGAAAATTAGGCTTAATATTGGGTTGATGCGGCGCCGAACGGGACAGACCCTACCGGGCTCGGGGCGCAAAAACGCCGCGTTTTCAACAGATTAACGTGGGATCGGCAGACCGGCGGGGGTGTTTTGGCCCTTCTGCCGCCCGGCAATTTATGGTAATTATGGCTAAGAGATTGTGAGACGAGGCTGCCGCCGACGGCCCTCATTGGTGAGAAAGAGTGAGACTGTTCATGTCCGTGGGAAACGTAAAGTGGTTTGACGAGAAGAAGGGCTACGGCTTCATTCAGCCTGAAGACGGCTCAAAAGACGTCTTCGTCAGCGCGTCGGGCTTGCGCAAATTGGGCATCAAGGACCTGAAGAACGGCCAGAAGGTCAAATTCAAATTGGTCGAAGAACGCAATGGGCGCACATCGGCTGAGATCACCGCGCTCGCCTCCTAAGCTGCAATTTATCCCCCAAATTTTGGTGCCTCAGGCGGCCGGCAATTGAAGCGTGGCGCGCACGCCGCCGAGCTTGGACGCTTCCATTTTAAAGGCGCCGCCGTAAAGTTCGTTGATATCCGTTACGATCGAGAGGCCAAGCCCACTGCCGGCAACGCTTTCGTCGAGCCGGGCACCGCGCTCCATCACTTGTGCCCGTTGATCCTCGCTTAAGCCCTCGCCGTCATCGTCAATGCTGAGCAGAAACGTCGGCTGCGACGTTTCTCCATTTCCGTCGCCGAGCTTTGTTGCCGAGAGTTCAACTTTGCCTTTGGCCCATTTGAACGCATTGTCGAGAAGATTGCCGACCATCTCTTCAAAGTCCTGCCGTTCGCCGCGAAAGGCCAAACCCGGGTCCACACGAAGGTCCACTGCAATGCGCCGATCGTGGTGCATTCTTTCCATAGTCCGCGAGAGATCCTCCAGCACCGGCGCGACAGGTGTTCTGGCGCCGATCACTTGCGCGCTGGCCGCCGCCCGGGCCCGAACCAAATAATGATCCACATGGGTACGCATGGCATCGGTTTGTTTGTCGACAATATCCGCCAGCTCTCCCGGATTGCGTTTGACTTCATTGGCCATCACCGTGAGCGGTGTCTTTAAGGCATGGGCCAGATTGCCGACTTGGGTGCGTGAGCGCTCCACCACCTCGCTATTGTGTTTAATCAATGCATTCAATTCCTGCGCAAGGGGTTTGATCTCAGACGGAAAATCCCCATCGAGCTTTTGCGCCCGCCCGGTGCGGATCGCCGCCAAAGCGCGCTGGACTTCGGCCAAGGGACCAAGACCAACGCGCACCTGAATGACGAGCGCCATGATCAATCCGGCGCCGAGCGCAATCAGGGCCCAAATCAAGATGGCATTAAAGCGCGAGGCTTCGATATCGATCTCCGCCTGATCGCCAGCAACCGCAATGACATAAGGCTGATCCGCATTGGGCAGACGGATTTTGCGCGCCACCAAACGTAAGGTCTGCCCCTCCGGCCCATCCACCACGTCTTTTTGATATTCGCTTTGGCTCGTCTCGATCGACAATTCCAATGCCGAATCCCAAAGCGAACGGGAATTCAGACCACTTTCATAATCGAGATTGTTGCCGGTCTCCCCAACCGGTGTCACCTGCCAATACCAGCCGGAAAACGCTTCTTGGAATCTGAGATCGCCGACCAAGCCCACATCAACGATGCGCCCCTGTTCGTCGAGTTCGGCGGAGGCCACCAGACTTTCCCAATTGGCGATCAGCCGGTCATCGAAGCGGCGGACGACACTGTCTTCGAAAATGGTGGCCAGCGCATACCCCCCCACGATCAAAGCAAATGCACACCAGAGCGCTGCGCTGGTGATCAGCCGAAAAGCCAGTGAGTGGGACGTCATTGCCTCGCGTTGACTGCCTCTTGAGTTTCGATCTCCTCAGGTGCAGTCAAAGAATAACCCAATCCGCGAATGGTTTGAATAAGATTGATTTTCAGCTTTTTGCGCACGCGGCCGACAAAAACTTCAATCGTATTGGAATCCCGGTCGAAATCTTGATCGTAGAGATGCTCAACCAGCTCGCTCCGGGAGACCACCCGGCCCTGGTGATGCATCAAATAGGTCAACAAGCGGTATTCGAGCGAGGTCAATTTGACCGGCTCGCCATTGACACTGACCCGGGCGGATCGGGTGTCGATCAAAAGCGGACCGCAGGTGAGTTCCGGAGAGGCCTGACCGCCGGAGCGGCGCAAAATGGCCCGGATGCGCGCTAAGACTTCTTCCGTATAAAACGGCTTGGAGACATAATCATCCGCCCCCGCATCAAACCCGGCGACTTTGTCGCTCCACAGATCGCGCGCGGTCAAAATCAAAACCGGCATGGTGCGGCCGTCTTTGCGCCAGCGCTCCAATACGGTGACGCCATCCATTTTGGGCAGGCCCAAATCCAGAACCACCGCATCATAGGGTTCCGTATCGCCGAGGAAATGCCCTTCCTCGCCGTCAAAGGCCACATCCACCGCATAACCGGCATCGCGTAAGGCTTGCTCCAACTGACGGGACAGATCAGGATCGTCTTCAACAACCAATAACCGCATATTACAATCCTACCACTTTGATGATGCGCCCGGTTTGGGCGTTGACCATGATGTCGAGCCGCCGCCCATCGGGCGTCAGCCAGCGAATGTCGTAACAAGGTAAATTGCGCGGACCGAAATCCACTTGCCGTGTGTCGAGCTGTTTGCCCGGATACTTTTGACGGATCGTCGACAGCACTTGTGACAGGGGCACAAACTTGCCCGAGCGCACGCCCTCCCGCGCGTCGTCATGATCGTGTCCGTCAAAGTGCGGCTGACGCGCACCTGAGTTCGGCACGAAATTATCCACGAAAATCGAAGCGTCGGGGCCACCGCGTCGGGGATCCGCCGACGCATTGCCCGCTATCAACAATGCTGCCGCGGCGCCCATCAGGACCGCTTTAAGAACCTTGTTTTTCGTGTCCTGTCTCACGCTCATGAGGGGATAGTATCCCAAGTCAGCTGAATGCGACATGAACAAAACGTGCGATGAGCGCACGGAATTTGCTTTATTTTGCAGTTATTTAGAGAGAAATACATGCCCGCCCGCACGACTCGGATTACCCTGACGATGGAGACTGACCACCCATCGTGTCAAATCTTGGGGCAAAGCAAGGCAATTGTGTGAAGCGCGCGAAAAGGGCCTTCTCACGCTCGAAATTGTGGCGCTTAAGGATAGCCCTGATGCAGAGAATATTCCGCGCTCGGGTCCCAAGACGTCGAGTGGCGCACGCTTTCCGCGTTGCCCACATTAAACCCGGCGGAAAAGGAAACCGCCGAAACGAAACAGAGCAGCACGGCGAAGAAGACAAGCTTCCACCTATCTGCAGATCTGCGGGGACCGAATATCCGTTTCTTGCGCATGGGATCGCTACCTAACGGGAGATCATCTTTCTCCTCAGATACCAATCTAAAATCCCAGGTCTAAGATACTGTAAAAAATAAAGTTTGAACTTTATGGAGACAGCAGGGGTTGGTTAACCATAGAAAACGCAATCAAAGAGTACATCAGTACCAACGTCTCTTTCAATGATCTGAGCCCGAATAGCTTGTCTGCAATACTGCCAATACAAAGCCGACTATGGGTCATTGTCCGATGGCCTTGAACTGGCGTACTCCTTGTAGCCCTCATATTCCCATTGCGCGACGCGCCCGATAGTTTGTGCCAACTTCTCCCAACTGACCTCTTCGACTCCCTCAATAATCTCATGCAAGTAACTCTTGATCTTTGGCCAGTCGTATTCGGGAACAAAAAGGTAGTGCCTACCCACAACAAAGTCATCGGGACGATGCTTCCAATACACATTTTCAATCCAAGACGGAGAGCAAACAAAAAGCCGAAACAATTCCGAACCGTCTTCTTGTTCATTATCTATCGTAATGGTTAGATCGAGATTGAAGCCGAAACAGGTTGGATCCTCAGGCAGAAAATGCTCGAAGTCGCCATCGTCTACCTCTGAAGAATAAAACTTCAAAATCTTTGCTTTCAAATTTCCTGCCCTCAAAATAGTCGACAATTCGGTCTTCGAGTTCCTCTTCCGGGATGTCTTGTTCCGCCGCGATGAACCCGTTGGCCAATAAAAATGCAGCAAATACGGATTGGTCCTTAACCTTCAAGACCGCAGCATTATCAACCGCCATAGACATCAAGCAAAACATTGAAATGCTTGAAACAATTCAAGTAGAGACACTTTTCTCACAAGAAGTATGTATTAGTTAGACAGGCCAGTAGCATCCAACAACCGGAGAGAAAAATTGCCAATTAATGAACAAGTCCTTTGCTTCCGTTATTCACGGAATACAAAATTCTTCAAATTTTAGTTTTAAAGCCAGTCTGCCTTACGCCTACTAGGATAGAGCATAAAAGGACTAGACGGTATAATCTTACTACCAGCAGGTCTGAAAACTTCAGAGCTGAGCTCGTCAATTTGGTCTACATGCTCGGACTTATTCCCATAGGTGTTTACCATCATCCATGATGTGGGTCTTTCCGAAAGGCTGAAACCTTCATGCCTTGGAAATACCGCCAGATACTCCAATTCTGAGATGAAAAAACTACCAACTTCTATGTTCACAGGAAGAGATGGCTCAATCCTTACAATAAAGCCATCGTAGACCTCGCCAGAAATTTTATGCGGATAACGGGCTCTCTTTATTATAAAGCAATCGTAGATCGCATCTGTTGGACTTTCAGTATCTTCTAGCACAAAGTCAGGTTCCTGATTCATTTCTAGTTCCTCATTGCGCCGGCCAAATGCGGTCTTCGAGTTCCTCTTCCGGGATGTCTTGCTCCGCGACGATCTTGCCCAAGACCGACACATTGTGATCATGGACGCTGTTCGGGTCTCCCGAAACAAGCGGGTGCCAAGGGAAGAGATCCTTGCCCTCCGAGATCAGACGGTAGGCGCAGGTCGACGGCATCCATTTGAGCGACGAGATCTTCTTCGGGGTCAGCACCACACAGTCAGGGACTTTTTGTTTCCGGTTTTTGTAATCAACACAGCGGCAGGTCTGATGGTCGAGCAAGCGGCACGCCACATCGGTATAGTGATAGTCGCCGGTGTCTTCATCTTCGAGCTTCAACAGGCAACATTTGGCGCAACCGTCGCACAGGGACTCCCACTCGGCCTGGCTCATCTCCTGGAGCTTTTTTTCCCGCCAAAAGGGCCGCTTTCCCACTCTTTTCCCTCCGAAGGAGCCCCACGCCCCATTGATGCCGCAAAGACTTCGTATGCCAGCGGACGGTAGGCAAATCGGCGGTTTTCAACAAGAGCCAATCAGACTAATGTCCTGAAAAACGAGGACATTTCGGCTTCGAAAACCGCCAGACGCCGTGAGGATGGGACCGTAAACTCCGATGGGAGAAAGACTCAAAGCATTCCGCACCCGCGTGCTCCAAGGGTTCGCCATGGTCATGGCTGCCTTGATGGTGGGACTTGGCGCGGCCTACTTCGTGCTCGCCCCAGAATTTCCGGAATCCGCAGATCTGTGGTCGATCAACCGGACCCGGGCGATTACCTTCCTCGACTCCAAAGCCAGCGTGATCGGATCCCGCGGCGGCTTACACACGGATCCGGTGCGGCTGGCCGAACTGCCGCCTCATTTGGTCGACGCCTTTGTCACCATCGAGGATAAACGCTTTTACGATCACAGCGGCATTGATTGGTTCGGCATCGCCCGCGCCATGTTCATCAATGTGCGTGAAGGACGCCTGGTCCAAGGCGGCAGCTCCATCACTCAGCAGCTTGCCAAGAATATCTTTCTCAAACCGGACCGAACCCTGCGGCGCAAAGTCAAAGAAACGATCCTCGCCCGCGAGCTGGAAGCCCGGCTCAGTAAAGATGAGATTTTGGAGCTTTATCTCAACCGGATTTATTTGGGAGGCGGCGCCTTCGGCGTTGAGGCTGCGGCCCAAACCTATTTCAGCAAATCAGCCCGCGAGGTGACCTTAGCCGAAGCTGCCATGTTGGCAGGGCTGCCCAAAGCGCCGACACGCTGGGCACCGACGGCCAATCTCGAAGCGGCCCAAGAGCGTGCGCGGGTGGTTTTGAAAGCACTTCACGGCGAAGGCGTTATCAGTGAATGGCAATATGCCGAAGCCTATGCCAAACCGGCCACGCTCGGACAGCAATCCGTCTCAGGCGAGGTCAATTACTTCTTGGATCACGTCACCTCTCAAGTGAACCTGATTGAATCCGCGTTAGAGTCCTTCTTCGATCTGGATCCCCAAATGGACCTCGTCGTCCACACCACCCTCGACAGCACCATTCAAGCCAAAGCGGAAAAAGCCATATTGTCTGCCCTCGACGCCCAAAGCGAAGATCTCAACGCCGAACAGGCGGCTTTGGTGGCCATCGCACGGGACGGTGCCGTGCGGGCCATGGTCGGTGGACGGTCTTACGAAAAGAGCCAATTCAACCGCGCGGTTCAGGCCAAACGCCAGCCGGGTTCGGCTTTCAAACCTTTTGTCTATTTGACCGCCCTAAGAGAAGGCCGCGGCACCAACGATATTGTCTATGACGAACCGGTGACCATCGGCGATTGGAGCCCCAGCAACTATTCCCCAACCTATCGCGGCCGCATGACCATGACGGAGGCGTTGCAATATTCCATCAATACGGTCGCTGTGCGTGTCTCCGAAGATGTGGGGCGGGAGAAAATTGTCGAACTCGCCAACGAAGTCGGCATCGACTCCAATCTCACGCCGAACCGCTCCCTGCCGCTCGGCACCGAAGAAGTGACGCTTTTGGAATTGACCTCGGCCTATGTGCCGTTTGTCAACGGCGGTCAGGTCAATCCCAATTTCGTCATTACCAAGATTGAATCCAAAGACGGCGAGGTCCTGTGGGAATACACGCCGCCCGACGTCAAGCAGGTTTTCACGCCGGAGCAAGCCCGAGACATGACCTATATGATGCACCAGGTCATTTTGGACGGCACCGGCAGACGTGCCTCACTCGGCAACCGGCCGGCGGCAGGCAAGACCGGGACAAGCCAGGAATGGCGCGATGCCTGGTTCATGGGCTATACGGGCGATATTGTGGCCGGTGTTTGGGTCGGCAATGATGACTCAACACCGATGAACCGCGTCACCGGCGGCGGATTGCCCGCCATGATCTGGAAGGATTTTATGACCACGACCCATGAAGGTTGGTCGGTCAGCGCCCTTCCCGGTGCCATCCCGGCGCGCACCTTGGCGCAGAATTCAGAGATGAAACGCTATTTATCGGACCTGTCCAAAGCCATGCGCAAGATTGCTCCGCCGGGCACCAAAGTGTCTGAGTCCCGTGGACAGAAAAAGAAACGCAGATGGTGGCCCTTCTAAAGATCGTTTCCCGCTGATATGGCCCCTCCTCTTCTTTCTTTACGCGACATCACGCTGACCTTCGGCGGTGCGCCCTTGATCAACGGCGCGGCGTTCGCCGTTGAACCGGGTATGCGCGCCTGTATCGTCGGGCGCAACGGCACCGGTAAATCGACATTGTTGAAGATTGCGGCAGGATTGGTCGAGGCCGACAGCGGCACGCGCTTTGTCCAACCGGGCACGACCATTGCCTATATGGAACAAGAACCCAATTTCGACGGCTTTGCCACCGTCGCCGATTATGTGGGCGCCGGCACCAGCGCCGAAGATTCCTACCGGATCGACGCCATCCTTGGAGACGTTCATCTGTCGCCGGAAGCCGATCCCAGCGTCTTTTCCGGCGGCGAAGCCCGCCGGGCCGCTTTGGCTAAAGCGCTCCTCAATGATCCGGACATCTTATTTCTGGATGAACCGACCAATCATCTCGACTTGCCGACAATCGAGTGGCTGGAAAGTACCTTGTCGGCCTATCGTGGCGCGGTCGTCACCATAAGTCATGACCGCGCTTTTTTGGGCAATGTCACCACACGGTGTTTTTGGCTCGACCGGGGTATCATTCGCACCCTGAATAAAGGGTACAAGTTCTTTGACGCCTGGGCTGATGAAGTGCTGGCTCAGGAAGAGCTCGAGCAACACAAGCTCAGCCGCCAGATCGAACGCGAACTTCATTGGCTGCGCCGCGGTGTTACGGCCCGGCGCAAACGCAACCAAGGCCGTTTGCGCAATTTGAATGCCTTGCGTGAAGCCAAACGCAATCACATCCGGCAAACCGGTCAAGCGGATTTGGCCATTGAAAGCGGCGTTCAGTCGGGCAAGCTGGTGGTGGAAGCCAAATCCATCGGCAAAAGTTTCGAGACAGCGGACGGCGCGAAACAGATCGTGCGTGACCTCACGGTGCGCATTCAGCGCGGCGATCGCGTGGGATTGATCGGGCCCAACGGCGCCGGCAAATCCACTTTGCTCAAAATGCTCACCGGCGAAATCGCGCCCGATGCTGGCAGCATCCGGCTCGGCACCAATTTGGAACCGCTCTACATCGACCAGAACCGGGGCGAGCTTGACCCGGACAAGACCATTTGGGACATGCTGTGCCCTAAAGGCGGCGACCAAGTCATGGTCCGGGGCAAGCCCAAACACGTGATCGGTTACCTGAAAGACTTTTTGTTCGATGAGCGCCAGGCCCGCCAACCGGTGAGCGCCCTCTCGGGCGGCGAACGCAATCGCCTCTTGCTGGCGATGGGCCTCGCCAAGCCGTCCAATCTTCTGATCTTGGATGAGCCGACCAACGATCTCGATATGGACACGCTGGATCTGTTGCAGGATATGCTGGGGGATTATGACGGCACCCTGCTGCTCGTCAGCCATGACCGGGACTTCCTGGACCGGATTGTGACGTCGACCTTGGCCTTTGAAGGCAATGGGAAAGTCATAGAATATCCGGGCGGTTATGCGGACTATTTGCGTCTTCGGCAGGCCGCGCCGGACTCACGAAAAGGTGAGGAGACGGGCGGGAAAGCGGCAGTGGACGCTGCCCCAAAAAAGACAAAGATCAAGACCAAATTATCTTACAAAGAACAGCGGCAGCTCGACATGCTGGGACAGCGGATTCCGGAGCTGGAAGAACTCATTAACCGGCTGGAAACGGAATTATCCGATAGCACTTTGTTCGCGGACAAGCCGGAAACCTTCCAGGTCAAAGCTTCGGAACTGGAATCGGCCCGGGCAGAGCTGGAAGACTGTGAACAAAAGTGGCTTGAAATCGAGTTGCTGAAAGAAGAACTGGCGGGCGGATAAGGCTTTATGACACGGCAGAATATCAACACACTCAAAATACGCATGACGGTCTTGGCACTGGCAACGATGGGAATCGCCTCAACGGCATCGGCACAATTGTCCCGGCTGAACAATAGCGATGCCGAAACGGAAATCGCCAATGCGCCGGAGCTGACCTTCCCGGTCGACTGCCAAATCGGCGACACCTGTTTTGTGCAAAACTTCGTTGATATGGACCCCAGCCGCCGCTGGCGCGATCCCCAATGCCGGGGTCTCAGCAAAGACGGTCATAAGGGCACCGATATTCGCATCCCCGATATCCCGACCATGAATGAAGGTGTCGCGGTCTTCGCGGCCGCCGACGGGAAAATGAAGGGCTTCCGCAACGGCGAGGAAGACGGCGTGGCCTTTTACGGGCGCGGTGAAATTGAAGCGGGCAAAAGTTGCGGTAATGCCATTATCATCGATCACGGCAATGAATGGGAAACACAATATTGCCACTTGAAACAAAACAGTTTGGAAGTCTTTCGCGGCAAGCCGGTCAAAGCCGGTGACAAGATCGGCGAGATTGGCTTATCGGGCGACGCCCTGTTCCCTCATTTACATTTCGAAGTCAGGTACAAGGGCAATGCGGTTGATCCCTATACGGCAAGCTTGGCGATTGACGGCTGCGGCGCCGAGGAACCGCCGCTTTGGAACGTCGAATCCCTGTCGCAAACGTTGTACAACGCATCAGGTATTTTGAACCAAGGCTTTGCCCTGGAAGAACCGACCCCAAGAGCGATTGAAGAAGGCGCCTATTTGGACAGCAATCCAAATGACAACACAAAGGCCTTGTTTGCCTATGTCCGCATCTTTGGTCTCAAGCTTGACGATGTTCAAGAAATAACGGTCATAGCGCCGGACGGGTCCATCGCCGCCGAGCGTATCGAACAGAACGGCGACCAATCCAAAAAAGAGCATGTCCATTGGATCGAAGTGCCCCGCCCCGCCGGCGGCTGGCAGCCTGGTGAATATACCGCGTCCTACAAACTCATCCGCTACGGCAGCACTGTGCTCCAGGCCGATTGGAAATAAGCCGCGCGGCTATCGAAACGAGGCTTTGGTCCAACGCCCGGTGCCTCGGCGGCAAACGGTTTGCGTGGCATTGTCTTTGCGGCCGTCCCGCAAGATCAGATCGTGACCAAAGGTCCGGCAATAGCGCGCTTTGACGGTCGGCCCCCCGGCCAGGAAACTCATCCCCGACCGTGACTCTTTCACCAACGTGTCGGAGACAAAACCGACAATCGTGCCGTCACGCGCCACAAGATACCAACCGGTCTTGGCGTCTCGGCCCATGCCGGAAAGTTCCGTTCCCTTATCAAGGGTCGTGATCCGTTGAAAATCTGTCGACGGGCCTAGCCGGATATTGGCATTGCGGGTGAGTTCGTAATTCCCAAGGGCCGTCTCCAATGAATTCGGCAGCGTAAGACCGCCAGGGCCCACATAAATCGTGCCGCTCTCACTCAAGCCCGATACCAACGCCTCACCGGGACGCACGACACCCGCGTGACCTGTTTCCGGATTGCGCCAATTGACGGGCTTTGCCGAACTCGACATCAGTCCTGCGTTAATCGCCTCGGCTGCAACAGCCCGATCGGATCCCGTCAAGGTTTGAAACAGACCTTGTTTCGGAACCAAATTGGCCGCCCCGCCAAAGCCGGTTGTCTCGCAGGCCGCAAGGATCGGCGCCCATAAAATTAACCCTAAAATCTTCAGTTTGCGAAGGCTCGTCACCCTTTGTCCTCACTGTCTTTAACCATGACCGGCATAATGCCCTCGCCATCTCCAGAGGATATATAAAACTTGGACGATCTTTTTATCAAATACTTCATGGTGATTGAGCACAATGGATGACGGTAAACGGGGGGTACAGCCCGTGATGGAGACGAGATAAGGGGACGCTCGTGACTGAGATCGCCAATAAAGACTTCAATTTCGAGAACAAAGTTTTCGAAGCGCCGGGCGCTCATTTCGCCAGATCACCCGGCTCTAAGGAACCTCTTTATTTTGTTCAGCTCGGCGAGAACATGGTCTCGCTGCAATTCGACTCCGTTCGCAACAATTTCGATATTGAAAAAGGGTCAGAGGACGATCGTCTTTTGGACCTTGTGATTTCCAGCCTGCAATTCATCAAACGTATCCGCCCGGGCGATTCCATTCCCTCGGAAGTTCTCGACGGCACGGCCTCTTGGGCGATTGAAGACCGTCACCGGAATATGGTGGAGATCCGGCTCACCGTGGCCCTGGCTCGATTGATTACAGGCGATACGGACACATCCTTTGATGTCTCCAAGTTGATGGCATTGGCCGACGACCCGGAAACAAAAAAACGGGCACAAGAAGGCATTCAAAAGATTGCCGAATCCATGGGCCTGGAAAAAGGCCAGCATCAAGAAGTCATCAATAAGATCGAACAATTGAAGGACGAACTGTCTTACATTGAAGCCCTGAAGGAACGTTTCCAGGGCATCAAAATGATTTCAGACAAAATGAAGCAAACCCAGAAGCGCTTGAGCGAAGATAAGACGCTGAAAGAGGAAATTGCCCGCATTCAGATTTTGCTGTCTGAGCCCATGAAACGGTATGGCAGTCTTTTCAAACTGCTCGATAATGAATCCAATGATGTCTACAGCTTGATCGAAGATTTTTCCGTCAAGGTCGACTTGATCCGCCGCACCCGCGACGACTTACGGAGTGCCCTGCTCGATTGGGAAGACATGATTCAGCAATGGGAAGAGCAGCTGATTGAGCCCGACTGTGGCGTTGAGGCCTTGGTTCGGTCGACTTATCGGTTCGTGGCCACCAACTTCCCCATGACCCAGAACTGGCGCGCCGGTTAATTCCGCCGAATTTCAGCCTCAATTCAACCCTAGTTTGGCATCTCTGGCGTTTGCGTTAGGATCGCAAACGTCCTGATTTTGCTGTCTGGGGGTATAGGGTGAGTGCATCCGCCACCGTTCCGAAATCCGTTGCTTTCTCGGGCTTTGTTCTCGGTCTGCTTTTGCTGATGGCCCTGATTTTGATCGTCGTGGGCTTGACGGCACCGGCGTTGAAAATCACCAGCATGTATGTCTTTACGCGGGAATATTCGATCCTGGGTGGGATCTTATCTCTGTTCGAAGACGGCCAGACTCTGTTGGGCGTCATTCTGCTTTTATTCTCTGTCGTCTTTCCCTTGGCTAAGAATCTACTGGCGCTGTTTTGCGTTCTTATCCTGGAGCGCCGCCCGAGACAGGTTCGACGGATTGTCTCGGTGATCGGGCAATTGTCCAAATGGTCCATGGTCGATGTCTTCGCCATTGCCTTGGTGGTCTTGGTGATGAATGGGCAGTTATTGTCGAGCGCCAATATCGATGCCGGCGTGGGCATGTTTGCGGCAGGTGTTCTTCTGTCGACTTTGGCCACCTTCGGTCTGGAACGGATCTCACATAAATTGTCACGGTCTGAGATATTAACCGTAAAACCCACATCGCTGCCCGACCGATAAAATTTGAACGGTTGAACATTCCCTTTTTTTACATCTTCTTGCGATCATGCGCTCCCAAGCGTGAGGGAATTCCATGTCCGACAATCAGATTCTGCTGGAGCGCCTCGTTAACCTTGCCCAGGAAAACTCCGGCGATAAGCGCCGGGAACTTTTGCGCGAAGTCTCAGATTTGTTTACGGCCGAGACAGACTCGCTGACGGATCAAGAGGTGGATGCGTTCGGCGGCGTCATGGGTAAGATCGCCTCCGGGTTAGGTGAAGACGTTCGGGCGCGCCTATCGGAATCCATCTGTATGGTGGCGCGGGCGCCGCATGAACTGATCAAGCAATTGGCCAATGATGAGATTGCCGTGGCGGAACCTGTGCTGAGCCACAGCCCGGTCCTGACGGACACCGATCTTATTGAGATCGCCCAAAGCAAAGGCCAGGGTCATTTGATGGCGATGACCAACCGAGACTCCCTATCGTCAGCGGTAAGTGACGTCATCGTGGAGCGCGGCAATGACGATGTGCTGGCCAACCTGGTTCAGAATGATGGCGCTCAATTGTCTCGTGCCGCCATGGAAATCATGACCGAACGGGCCGAAGCCAACGACAAATTGCAGGCGCCTTTGGTCAAGCGCAAAGATATTCCGGTCGATCTTTTGAACGATATGTATTTCTTTGTGTCATCGGCCTTGCGCGAAGTGATCTTGAAGACCAATGCACAATTGGACGAAACCGAACTGTCGGCCGCCCTGGTGCAAGCAAGCAATCGTATTGCCAAGAATATTGTCAGAGAAGAAATCGCTCTGGTCGATGCCATCGATTACGTGGATAAACTGGAGAAATACAAAGAGCTCAACGAGCGGCGTTTGGTACAATTGGTCAAAGAACACCAGTTTGACGAATTCATCGTCGCCTTTTCGCGCCTGACGGATTTGGAAGTGCGCACGGTTCGGCGCCTCGTGACCGATGTTTCATGCGAAGGCTTGGCGCTGGCCTGCCGGGCCGTCGGTTTTGATCACGCCAGTTTTGCCAGCTTTATCACGCAGACACGGGATATGGTCGATCGTGACCCGGTGATCGCGCAACAGGTGATCCAGCTTTATGGAAAAATTCCTGTGGAAACGGCGCAGCGGACCATTCGCTTTTGGAAGGTCCGCCGGCAACAGATGCGCAAAGATCGTCCCGCCGCCTAAGCGGTCTGTAGACGAAGCGCTTTTGAAAAACGGAAAATAAAATAGGCCGCCGGGATCACGTTGCCGAGAAAATAAGTCGGGACGATCCAGAGCAAAGCAAATCCTTTTTTGGGCTCGAGCGTCCAGATAACGGCGCTGATGATCACAAAACCAGCATACAGATCGACGATGGCGACCAGGACCCATGGGTCTTCCGTGATATTTCCGAAACTCTCGAAAATGTCCGCCTGGGGTGCCGCCCAAACAATCGCGCCCACAAGCGCCAATGCCGCCGCTGCGACAAGAATCTTCAACATGCCACGCCCTCCCGCGTCCTATATGTCTCTCAGCCACTACTCTATCGGAGAGGCCTTGGATCACAAACAGGTACATCGGGTGTCATCCTCGTACCCTCGGATCAAGTCCGAGGCCATACTTGTTGAGAGTTTCTGATTTACAGAAGCACTAGACAACGACAGTCCATAGACCCTCGGAACAAGTCCGAGGGTGACGGTTTGGGTTTGTAAAACTCCTTCTCCTGTCATCCTCGCACTTGTTGCGAGGATCCATAGGATTAGAGATTCAGATCTTCATATAGGTCACGCCAAGCGGGATTCTCCTGCTCAATGGCATTGATTTTCCATTGGCGAATCCAATGCTTCATCGTTTTTTCTCTCTGGATTGCTAATTGGATATCGTCGAAACTCTCAAAGTAAACAAGCTGGTGGACATTGTGCGTTTTTGTGAATCCATCAACGAGACCTTGCTTATGCTCCCAAACGCGCCGCGCAAGGTCGTTTGTGACACCAATGTAAAGGGTTCCGTTCTTTCGACTGGCGAGGATGTAGACGAAGAAGGATTGGCGATCATTCATGTGCCAATCTTGATCGTAGATGGACCCTCGGAACAAGCCCAAGGGTGACAGTTTGGTTTTTTAAAATCGCTGTCATATTTCTCCCAATTCCCGCTTGACTCTGTGGCCCACAAAAAATAGAACAAAAGAAGAACATTATTTCCACCGAGCCGAGAGATCAGATGACGCGTCAGGCCGCGAATAGTCTTTTGCCCCCTAAAAGAACCCTGGAAAACAGGGCAAAATTGCCGAATGGGCGCAATCGGGCTGCGGCATTACGGCGTCACATCGCCCATCTTGAGCGGGCCGATGTGACATTTGAGAGCGGGGCGCACTCCACACTCGACCCCCTGCACTCGGGTCGTCCCTCTCTGTCTTCTGCCTCTTGGCGCTTCGGTGTGAAGGCCATTGATGCCCATCTCCCCCCGCTGGGCATGTCCCGCAATGGCCTTCACGAATTCACTGCTGGAAACCCTGGCCATGGGTTTGCCGCGACGGGTCTGGCACTTGCCCTACTCCGGCGTTTTTTGGAGTCTTGCCAGACCCGTTCCCCCCTTTTGTGGTGCACGCGCGCACAAGATGCCCAGGAAGACGGCATGCTTTATGGGCCCGGCTTGAAAGATCTGGGACTCGACCCGGCACGTTTTGTGTTCGTCACCGCCAAGCGCGATAAAGATGTGCTTTGGGTCCTGGAAGAAGGATTACGTGCCAAGGGCCTCGCCGCTGTGATCGGCGAAGTGCAAAACCCAAGCTTCACGGCGACACGGCGTCTGGCGCTTGCCAGTCAAAATACACAAACACCCAGTTTGCTTTTGTGTCCCTACACCTATCAAGCGGCGAGCGCGGCGCTGACCAAATGGCAAGTGGACTCAATTGTCAGCACACCCCCTTTTTTAAATAAGCATGCGCCGGGCCATCCCGCCTGGCGCCTCACCCTCAAACGCGCCAGAGGAGGCCAATCAGGCGTTTGGGATTTGGAGTGGAATTATGAGACGGGTGATTTCCATCTACTTACCCCATTGGCCGATCGAATGTTTGAAGCGGGAGAGCCGGAACGCACCGTCTTGCCCTTCCGCCGAAGCGCCTGAGAGCGATATTTTCAGCAAGCCCCTTGCCCTCGTCGAGGCTGGCGCCAAAGGCGTGCGCCTCACCGCCGTCAATCACCCGGCTCAAGAGCTGGGCCTTCATATGGGCATGACGCTCGCCGATGCCCGCGCCATACACCCGGATCTCGAGACCGCGCCGGCGACCCCACAAAAAGATCAAGACAGATTGCTGGCTTTGGCCCATTGGTGCGGCCGCTATAGCCCATGGGTCAATGTGGATGCGAGCTATGCCCTCAACAGTAATGGCCTTTGGATTGATGCCAGCGGCTGTGCCCATCTGTTCGGCGGCGAACAGAAAATGCTGGAGGACATCACAACACGCCTCAAAGGATTTGGCTTTACGGCAAAGGCCGCCATGGCCGACACGCCCGGCACCGCTTGGGCGCTGGCGCGTTATGGGGCACCCGAGCAGTATCACGCAGCCCCGCAGGCCAACCGGCAAGCTTTGAAGGCTCTACACCTCGGCGGTTTACGGCTCGATCAAGATGTCTTGGTTCTTATGAGACGCTTGGGGCTGACGCGGATCGGACAGCTTTATCACTTACCGCGCGCCGCCCTCACCCGGCGCTTTAAATCCCAAGAGATCAGCGCGGCGGTCATGACCCGCCTCGATCAAGCATTGGGCCACCGGCATGAACCGATTTCCCCTTTAATGCCGCCACCTGATTACCGCAGCCGTTTGACGTTTGCCGACCCTCTGCAATTGCTCGACGGGATAAAGCTCAGCTTAGAAAAATTATTGGAGACATTATGCCGCTCTCTCAATACGGATCAGAAAGGGGCGCGTGCTCTGACCCTATGGGCCTACCGGGTCGACGGTAAGGTGGGTTCCGTACGCGTCGCCGCCAGCCGTCCGTCGCGCGACCCCAAACATTTTCAAAAGCTGTTTGACGAAAAGCTGGAACGTATTGATGCAGGCTTTGGCATTGAAACCCTGATCCTCAACGCCGATGTGATCGAAGGTCTCACACCCGACCAAGTGGACCTGCAAAAAGACAATGTGCGCAGTCTGTCGCCTAAAGCCCTGGCTGAATTGGTCGACCGGGTGGACAATCACGACGGCACCGACAAAGTGTTTCAAACCGCCCCTGCCGACAGCCATATCCCTGAACGGGCCTGCCGCACCGTCACCACAGAAGAGAGCCATGAATGGGAGGATTGTTCCCCCAAACCGGTACGCCCGTTTCGTCTTTTACCGCGGCCGGAACAGATTCAAGTCATGGCGGAAATCCCTGAAGGCCCACCGCTCACCTTTACTTGGCGCAAAGTGCCGCGCCGTATTGCCCATGCGGAAGGCCCCGAACGGATTGCCCCCGAATGGTGGCAAGACAGCAACCCCATACGTGGCAATATCCGCGATTATTACCGGGTGGAAGATACGGAAGGCCGGCGCTATTGGCTATTCCGCGACGGGCTTTATGAAGACGAAACTCGTCAAGGCCCGCCGCAATGGTTCATGCATGGGATCTTCGCCTAATGCCCCCTTACGCTGAACTTCAAGTCACCACCAATTATTCGTTTTTACGCGGCGGATCTCATGCGGACGAATTGGTGCTCATGGCCAAAGCCAGAGGCCTGACCGCCCTTGCTGTCACCGACCGGAACACTTTGGCCGGCGTGGTGCGCGCCCATGTGGCCGCCAAAAAACACAACATGCGCTTGATCATCGGCGCCCGGCTTGATTTGACCGACGGTTTCAGCCTGCTCTGTTATCCCAAGACACTCCAAGGCTATGGCCGTCTCAGTACGCTTCTGTCCACCGGACAATTGCGCACGGAAAAAGGCAAATGCGACATCAGCCTTGCAGATGTGGCGATGCATGCGGACGAGCAAGTTTTCATTATTGTGCCGCCGGATGAAAAACCGGATGCAGGTTTTGACAAGGATCTGCAGATCATCACGGCAACCTTAAGCCAAGCACCGCTTTATTTGGGCGCGCATATGCTCTATCGCGGTGACGACCGGCAGCGCTTAAAAGCTTTAGCGGATCTTGCCGTGAAGCATCACCTACCCTTGGTCGCGACCAATGACATTCTTTATCACGAGCCTGCGCGCAAAAAGCTGCAAGACGTCATCACTTGCATTCGGGAAGGGTGCCGCATTGAAGAGGCCGGATTTCATCTTACCGCCAATAGCGAACGCTATATCAAAGCACCGGAGGTGATGGCGCGTTTGTTCAAGGGATTTGAAGACGCAATCACCAATACCATCGAGATTGCCAATCAGTGCACATTCTCGATGGATGAACTCGCCTATAACTATCCCGATGAACCGGTCCCCCCGGGCAAAAGCCCGCAAGAACATTTAGAGGACATTGCTTGGAAAGGGGCCGCCTGGCGTTATGGCGACACGGTCCCGTCAAAGGTCGTTAAAACCATCCGCCACGAGCTGGATCTCATTGAGGAGCTGAATTACGCGCCTTATTTTTTGACCGTTTATGACATTGTCAAATTTGCCCGCGAGCAAGGCATTCTGTGTCAAGGCCGTGGATCGGCCGCCAATTCCGCCGTCTGTTATTGTCTTGCGATCACCTCCGTTGACCCTCATGAAATCGATCTGCTGTTTGAGCGCTTCATCAGTGCGGAACGCAGCGAACCGCCGGATATCGATGTGGACTTTGAGCACGAACGCCGGGAAGAAGTGATTCAATATATTTACCAGCGCTATGGCCGCGACAAAGCCGGCATGACGGCAACGGTCACCTGTTACCGGCGGCGAAGTGCCGTGCGTGAGGTGGGTAAAGTGATGGGTCTGTCGGAAGATGTGGTCGGCGCTTTGGCGGGCACGGTCTGGGGACAATGGAAAGACGGCCTGTTGGAAGATCAAATTCGCGCCATCGGACTCAATCCCGATGATCAACGCTTGATGACCACGCTAGCGCTTACCGAAGAATTGGTCGGTTTTCCGAGACATTTATCTCAACATGTGGGCGGCTTTGTCCTGACCCGGACACCGCTTCATGAAATTGTGCCCATCGGCAATGCGGCCATGGAAGACCGCACGGTTATCGAATGGGACAAAGACGATTTGGACGCGTTGAAACTCCTGAAGGTCGATGTCCTGGCCCTCGGCATGCTGACCTGCATTCGTAAATGTTTTGATCTCCTGAGAGATCATTACGACAAAGACTATAATTTGGCGACCGTACCGAAAGAAGATCCGGCGGTTTACGACATGCTATGTAAAGCGGACTCCATCGGGGTATTCCAAGTGGAAAGCCGGGCGCAGATGAATATGCTGCCGCGCCTGCGCCCCAGAAAATTTTACGATCTTGTCATTGAAGTCGCCATTGTCCGCCCCGGCCCCATTCAAGGGGATATGGTGCATCCCTATTTGCGCCGCCGGAACGGCGAAGAAGCGGTGGAGTTCCCGGCCCCTCACCCCGACCATGGGCCGCCGGACGAATTGGAAAAAGTCTTGGAGAAAACAAAGGGTGTGCCGCTGTTTCAGGAACAAGCCATGCGGCTTGCCATTGAAGCGGCCAAGTTCACCCCCAGCGAAGCCAATGAACTGCGTCATGCCATGGCGACCTTTCGCCGCCGCGGCACCATCGACACATTAAAAGACCGCATGATCAACCGGATGATTGAGCGTGGCTATGAGCCGGACTTTGCCGCACGCTGTTACAGTCAAATCGAGGGCTTCGGCGAATATGGTTTTCCCGAAAGCCATGCGGCCAGTTTTGCCTTGCTTGTCTATGTCTCCTCTTGGCTGAAATGTCATTATCCGGACGTCTTTGCCTGCGGGATTCTCAATTCTCAGCCGATGGGGTTTTACGCCCCGGCCCAATTGATCCGCGATGCCAAAGAACACGGCGTGCCGCTTTTACCGGTCGATGTGAACTATTCCGACTGGCATAATAAACTAGAGCGCTCGAAAGATGGGCGTTGGGCTCTACGCATCGGCATGCGGCAAGTGGACGGCCTCAAAGAGACTGATGCCGCCGACCTGATCGCCACGCGCTATCAAGCCTTTTCCACTGTTTACGATCTGTGGGAGCGCTCCGGCGTCAGCCCGAAATCACTGGAAAGACTGGCCGCGGCCGATGCTTACCGGTCCTTGGAGCTTGATCGCCGCCAAGCCTTGTGGGAAGTGCGCGCCCTCAGCCCCGCCGAACCGCTGCCGCTTTTTGCCTTTGCGGAAGCTCAAGACAGCGGCGCGGAAGAGAGTGTTCAGCTTCCCACCATGCCCTTGTCGGAACATGTGGTGAATGATTATCAAACGTTGCGCTTTTCTCTCAAAGCCCATCCCATGTCGTTTTTGCGGGAACGACTGAGCCAAGAGAGAATGCGCCCGGCGCAGGATCTGCTGCATATGCGCAACGATGACTGGATCTCGCTTGCCGGTCTTGTGATTGTGCGCCAACGGCCCGGCACAGCCCAGGGCATTATTTTCATGACTTTGGAAGACGAAACCGGCATTGCCAATGCGGTAATCTGGCCGCAAGTCTTGGAAAAGTATCGGCCGATTGTAATGTCGAGCCGCCTGATCATGGTGCGCGGCCGGGTGCAGAAACACCAAGACGTCATCCACATTATCGCCCGGGATGTCAAAGATTACTCGCCCTATTTATCTTATCTCGCCGAAGATCAAAGCCAGCCCTCTCTCAGCCGCAAGCGGCCCACGCTCATGGGTGTGCCGTCTCACCCGTCACGCCATCCACGCAATGTCCGCACCATTCCCAAATCCCGGGACTTTCATTGACCACTGCAACAGACAAAAACTTCTGCTAAGACCAACACAGCAAAACTCGTCGAAAGGCACATTATGACCATCAAACTCTATATGGGGCTCGGCTCCGGAAACTCCTATAAAGCCGAACTCATGCTGCATCTACTATCCGTGCCTTTTGAACCGGTCAGCGTCAGCATCCCCAAAGGCGAGCACCGGGACCCTGAATTCCTCAAGCTCACACCTTTCGGACAAATCCCAGTCCTCGTCGATGGCGACAATGTCTTCACCGATTCCCAAGCGATCCTGAGTTATCTCGCACGCGCCTATGGCGGCGATCAGGCCGATCAATGGCTGCCGAGCGATCCGGCAAAGCTCGCCGCTGTGATGCGATGGATCTCCGTCGCCGCCAACGAAATTCAAAACGGCCCAACCATGGCCCGGGCGGCATTGCTGCTCAAATGGGAGGTGGATTACGATACGACTGTGGCCAAAAGCTATCGTCTTCTCAAATTGATGGATAATCACCTGGCCAATCGCAACTGGCTGGCAACGGACAAACCCACCATCGCCGAGGTGGCGTGCTATCCCTATTTGCTCCTGGCGGCCGAAGGCGGCGTCGACACAACGCCCTTTGAAAACGTGACGGCATGGATGCGCCGCTTTGAAGAGGTCCCCAACTTCTTTCCCATGCCGCGCATTCCGGGCTTGCCACCCGTGCCCATGGTCCCCCCGCCGGACACGCCGTCTTAAGGCTGCAATTGCCGCTCCTTATAGCGGTCCAAGAAACGCTGAGCCACAAACGGGCATGATAAAGCCGACACTTCGATTTGGTAACCGTCACGGCCCTTCGAGGCGATGGAAATCTTCCCCACACCCATCAACCGTTGAAACCAAGTTTGGTAGACTTTGATTCCGGCAACGTCCTCCAAGGGGATCTCCACAAAGCATCGGCTCAAGATCCCCGTCATCAACGAAACCGAACGGCCATTGATTTCAAGACGCACGGACTTGCGGCTGACATACCAGATCAACATCAAGATCAGGCCTAAACCGAATACCGGGATCAGGATGAGATAGAGAATAAAACGCAAAGGCGCGTCCCGGAACATGGCCGGATTGGCGCGATAAACCTTGTTTTCTGTATCAGCGCTCAATTGGGCACCACACGTTTAAGTCGGACATATTTTCTCTTAAACCAACCCACGCCGCATTGGCAACGATCACACTCGCCGGATACCGGGAAAAAACGTCCCGAATGAATTCGGCGGAATTCATTTGCTATTCATATATATATGTGACAAGAGACGCCAACGGTCCCGGCGTAGATGACGTTTTTCGTCCACGGTGACCGTGAACTGAGCAATTTTCCGAAAAGATCGTTGCCCTTTAGACCGTGCCCAGAGGCACACAAGCCAGGCGGCTGATCTACGCGAGCTCCCTCACATTAAGAGAAGATTATACGGCTGATCTGCGTGATCAGGCCCGTAATCATATTGAAAGACATATTTTGAAACAGTTTAAAGATCTTGGCCTCGCCAAGAACATCCTTCATGCCGTATCGGCGGAAGGCTATGCCAAGCCGACACCCATTCAGACGCAAGTCATTCCTACCATGCTGGAGGGCCGCGACATTGTCGGTATCGCCCAAACCGGCACCGGCAAAACGGCGGCGTTTGTCCTGCCGATCCTCGACAAGATCATGCACGACAAAACACCCTTGCAGGCAAAATCGTGCCGGGCTTTGATCCTGGCGCCCACGCGAGAGCTCGCCGCGCAGATTGCAGACAGCATTCGTATCTATGGAAAACAAGTCCATCATTCGGTTGCCGTGATCGTCGGCGGCGTCAAACCCAGTCCGCAGATCCGTGTGCTCAAACGGGGGGTCGACATCGTTGTTGCGACGCCTGGCCGTTTGGAAGACCACCTGTCGACCCGCGCCATCCGGCTCGATCAAACCACAACGGTGGTTTTAGACGAAGCCGATCAAATGATGGATATGGGTTTCATTCCTGCGGTTCGGCGGATCATGGACAAAACCTCAAAAAAGCGCCAAACGCTTTTGCTGTCCGCCACCATGCCGAAACAAATCCGACAATTGGCAAGTGCCTTTCTGACCAATCCGGCGGAGATCGCCGTCGCAAAACAATCCCGCCCGGTTGAAAAGATCGACCAGCGGGTGCACTTCATCGAGAAATCGAATAAGCGCCGTTTCATGGTCGATTTGCTCCGGGAAGAAAAAGCGGATCGTACAATCATCTTTACACGCACGAAACATATGGCCGACAGGGTGTCCCGACATTTGGATAAAGCAGGCCTGCCCGCCGAGGCCATCCATGGCAATAAGAGTCAGGGACAACGTCAACGGGCTTTGGATGCCTTCAAAAAGGGAAAATCCCGCATACTTGTCGCAACGGACATTGCTGCCCGCGGCATTGACGTGGATAACGTTTCACACGTGATCAATTACGAATTGCCAAATATGCCCGAAGCTTATGTTCATCGGATCGGCCGCACGGCCCGTGCCGGAAAAGCAGGCGTTGCGATTTCCCTTTGCGATGGAGCAGAGCGGTCTTATTTGCGCGATATCGAGAAGGTGATCGGACGGGAATTGACCAAAGAGGCCGCACCCGCCAACGACACTGGCGCGCCTGCCCTTGATGAGCAACCCGCACCGCCCAAACGCAAGCGCCGCAGACGCAAGCCCCAAGGACGTGCCCCTCAGACAGGCCAAGGGCCTGGATCGAACGACGGGCGCCCGCCGCGTAAACCACGTGTCAAAGGCAAACCGAAAACCGCCAAGTCCGGATCCGGTCGCCCACCGCGCCGCCGCAACAAACCCAAAGCGGCGTAAGTAAAGCATAAGATAGGCAGTCTTTTTTAACGTATAAAAAGTTGGTCACCAAAAAGCTGTCAGACTAAAGTTCAAAACCGACTGTGTTCACCTTAAGTTTGGCTTTATCGGCGGTTGAGCATTTATTGTCGTAGCCGATAAGAAGATAGCAATCATCTTTGATGCCATCTTCATATTCCGAAATGTAACCCTTAAGACGGTTCATCATGTCTTCAATGGTGACAGAGGCCGTCAACTCTTGGTCTTGAAAAATCATAACGCGGAGGTGCGCTCTGCTCTGAAGGAGCTTTTGAAAATCGTCTCTTATATCTCCCTCATTGTGCAGTTCCGATTCGACCGCGACCGCCACGCTCCCAAGAATTTCGGGTCGCTTTTTATACTTCAACCAGACCACATCGAAGAGCCACTCTCCCCAATCTTTATCTGCTTCATCGACCTGATTGCAACAAACATAGTATCCTGATGTTTGCCCTAATGTGCAGAGCTCCGTCTTTATTCTCTTTGACTTTTTTGCAACACCCGTGGTCTCCATAGTATCGTCAAATGCTTTCTGCACAGCATCAACAATACGATTTGCATTGCTTTTGACCGTGTTCAAATCTGAAACTTTCACAACATCACCAACAATTTCATATCTTATGGTTCAATCCGGCAACGCAAAGGCTGTCAGATAATCACCGGGGTCTTGATCCACAAAGGGATGACCGCCGGAAGCAACGACCACATATTGTTTACCGTTCAGCTCATACGTCACGGGATGGGCAAAAGAGCCTTTGGGCAGTTTCTGGGTCCAGATTTCATCGCCGGTCTCAACATCGAACGCCCGGAAGCGATTGTCCGCCGTGGCGCCGATGAACACCAACCCGCCACCGGTGACGATGCCGCCGGAAAAGCTGGGCGCGCCCCATTTAATCGGCAAAGGAATGGGCGACAATTTGTCGATCGTGCCCAAGGCGCTTTCCCATTTGATGGTGCCTTTTTCTAAGTCAACGGCCACCAGCTTGGCCCAAGGCGGCGCGTTGCAGGGCGTAAAATAGGGCGAGAGCACCGGTCCTTGCTTCAAATGATAGGGTGTGCCCAAGAGCGGCCGGGGGCTGTCCATAATATTGCCGTCCCCCTCGCCCATATCTTCGACAATCTCTTCGTTCGGGACCAATTGAACGAAGTGCAGAAGATTGAGCACATTGGTCACCAGCGTTTTGCTGGGTTTGTGAATCGCGACACTACCCCAATTCACCCCGCCTGCCGTTGCGGGGACAACGATCGTGCCTTCGGTTGTCGGCGGCGTGAAGATCGGACCGACGCGGGCATCTTTATATTTGTCCGCGCAAGCCCCAAAACCGAGCCAAAACTCTTCATCAAAGGAAAAGTCATGCGCGGACAATGGCGGTGGGGCGACAGGGAAAGGCTGTGTCGGCGACAAAACATCGCCCAACACGCCGTCGGTCGGCACGGGCCGTTCTTCAATCTCGAAATAAGGCTCGCCCGTTTCCCGATGAAAAATGTACAGCATGCTGGTCTTGGTCGCCTGGATCACCGCGGGGAACGGCTCGCCGTCTTTCACCAAATCAACCAAGACCGGCTGGGCCGCATTGTCATAATCCCAAACATCGTGATGCACGGTTTGGAAATGCCACACCACCTCGCCCGTGCTGCCACGCAACGCCACCAAAGAGGTGGAATAGCGATTATCGCCCGGCCGCGTACCGCCGTAAAAGTCCGGCGACGGACCGGATGTGGGCAAGAACACGAGATCCCGTTCTTCATCCACGCTCATCAACGACCAAACATTGCCGCCGCCGGTAATCTCGGCCGAGGCTTCGTCCCACTCAGCGTAAACAGGATCTAAAGAGTCGCGGGGAATGGGATCGAATTCCCAGACCAAGGCACCGGTGCGGACGTCAAAAGCGCGAATGGTCCCGGCGGGCGCATTGGCCCGGTGATTGTCCCGAACGGACGTGCCGATCACCATAATGTCGCCGATAACGGCCGGCGGTGAATAGAACTTCACTTCATGACGCCAGGCCGGCTTCTTGGCCAGGTAAAGCGGCTCCACATCGGCCACACCGTTTTCGCCGAAGCCCGGACATGGCTCGCCGGTCTTGGCGTCCAGTGCGACTAATCGCAAATCTGTTGTGCCGAAAAGAAGCCGGCTCGCACAAAAGGCGCCTTTATCGATTGCCAGATCGTCTTGCCAAAGGGAGACGCCGCGGCATTTCTTAAACGGGATCGAGTTTTTGCCTTCCGGGTCACTTTCCGACGCATAACCGGTCAAATTGATTTGCGGATCGTAACGCCAACGCTCCGTGCCGGTTGCCGGATCGAGCGCGATGATGTCTTGGAAGGGCGTGCAGATCACCAAATGGCGGCCCGCCTCTTCCGGCAAAAGAATCGGATTGACCTGATAACCTGCAAACCTATTAGCGACCTCAGAGTATTTCTCGACGGCCCCGGTGCGGTACTGCCAAGCAATCTCAAGGTCGTCAACGTTGCCGGTGTTGATTTGATCAAGGGGCGAATAACGCGAACCACCAGGATCACCGCCCCAGGTCGACCATTCCTGGGCTCCGACCTCATTGGTCAAAGCACAAAAGATTAGTGCAAAGAATATGTTCTTCATCTCATCCCCCCGGCCGGCTGGCTTACACTTTTGTCCATTTCAGCCTGCCGGGCAGTAAGATGGTCGTCTACTGAGCCGCGCCCAGGGAGGCTTGCTCTTCTTCACCCTCAACCTTAAGCGAGGCTTTATCTTCCTCACCGTCCGGCGCAACGAAATTGCCCATCACCTGTTCCGGCGTCCAATCCCAAGGATATTGTTTCTTTTCAGGCTCACGAATGATGAGGAAAGGCGACGGCGTATCCGTGGCAATCATAAAGTCCCAAGATTTCTTGGCAAAGTCCGGATCCGTAATGTCCAAGGCCGTTTCCGGTAAATCGATGTAAGGATCCGTACCCTCTACACAAGTCGTAATATTTTGAATGTGCAAGACCTCTCCGGGCTTATCGGGTATGGTCATTTTGAATTTGAATGGGATCCAACTATTGGTAGGCAACGGCTCGCCCTCAGTCGTCCACATAATCTCGTCGACAACTTGCGTGATCTCCCGACCGTGAGAGTTGATGGGCGTTTCCAAGTCGCGCATTTTATATTCAATGGTCCAACCAGGTGCAAAGGCCGCTCTGGCATCTGTGATGCCCTCGGGCACTTTGATCCGAAGCCCCGTGATCGGACTGCCTTTGCAGCCATGATTGACGCTCAATGTCAGAAAAGTCGAATAGCCGGCATAGGCTTCTTTCAAATCAAGGCCATTATGCGCCAAAGCCGTATTGACCGAGCCGACACTCAAACTTCCAATTGCCGCGAGAACGAGTTTCTTCAACATGAGCTTTCTCCCTCTTTGCCTAGCGCCACATCGACCGGCACATCGACCGGCACATCAAATTCCAGATAAAATTCTACCAGTTAAAACCACGCTTTAACACCAAATCGGGCGGTAAATTCCTCTGTATCCTCACCCAGTGCATCCGCCAAATCAGCGGTTTCGCCCAAATCCGTTTCATAAACAAAGTCCAAATAGGGCGCAAATTTGCGTGTGACTTCATAGCGGAGCTGAAGACCCGCCTCCAAATCACTGAAACCGGCACCGAATCCAAGCTCCTCCACATCTTGAGCAAAAGCGTTCACTTCAAGATGGGGCATGGCAACAAAGCGCTGAGTGATCTGGATGGTGTATTCTTGTTCTACTCGAAAACTGACATCGCCGTCTTCACTGATGAAAATCTTGGCTTCGGTTTCAAGTTTGTACGGGGCCAAGCCTTCCAGTCCGAAAACGGCATAGGTGATATCACCGGGTTCGAGATCTTGCCGCAGACCAAAGCGTACATCCCAAAAATCCGAAATGGGTCGGCTATAGAGCAGTTGGATTTCCGCATCCTCAACGTCGCCGTCTATCGCCTCGCCTTCAAACTCCAACCGGACTTTTTGCCGATCACCACCGGCCCAAGCGCTTCCATCCCATGTGAGCAAGGTGCCCTCATCCGCATCGGCAACATCCAATTCCACGCCGAGATAATACAAGATCGGATCGTCATCCATCCCAAAAGCGGATACAGCCGGCATCAAGAGGAAACAAAAAGATACGGCCACAATGTCCTTGAAAAGTTTCATCATTGCGGCATCGCCTCAGCAGACATTTGCGCCACCACTACCCTGCGCTTCATGCCGGACGCCATGTGATAGAGCAGATGACAATGAAAGGCCCACTCGCCGACTTCGTCAGCCGTGATCAGAACCGAATAAGACTCGCCCGGCGGCACGTTGACCACGTGCTTTTCCGGCCTGTATTTGGATTGGCCGTTATCGAGCTCAACATACATGCCGTGCAAATGCATCGGATGGGACATCATTGTGTCGTTGACAAAAGTCATTTTAACCCGCTCGCCATAGCGCAATTGAATGGGTTCGGACTCAGAAAATTTGACGCCATTCAATGTCCACAGATAACGCTCCATATTGCCGGTAAGATTGACGACGATCTCTCGCCCCGGCGCGCGTAAATCATCGTTGGGCACTAAAGATTTCAGATCGGCGTAGGACAGCACCTTCGCCTCTTCCGGAAAGCCGGATCCCCAGCCCCGGGGCTGATCTGCCGTGCCGGGCAAATCAATATGTCCGCCATGATCCATATGGTCGCCGGCTATGGAACCAGGGTCCATCTTCGCGTGGTCCATTCCCTGATGGTTCATCTGCGAGTGATCCATTTGGGAATGATCCATTTGACTGTGATCCATGCCTTTCGGCTCTGCACCATCGTGATGCATATGATCGTGGCCACCCTGATCTTTTGACGTGCCGACATCATCCGGATCATACGTGCCGGTCTCGCGCATCTGGCGCATATGCCGCTCATGATCTTCTTGGGTATGACCTTCATGACCGTCGTGATCGCCGTGCTGATGCTCACCACCGTGTTGGTGATGGCTGTCGGACGGCATTTCCTCGCCCATCGCCATGGACATACCCATATCGGCCATGTTTAAGACCGCCCGTGGTCTTTGTCTTGGACGGGGACCAACCGCACCGCCCCCTTTCAAAGTGGCGCGGGCGTATCCGGTTCGGTCAATGGATCCTGCAAAGATTGTATAATCTCTGTCATCTTGCGGTTCGACGATGACATCGTAGGTTTCCGCAACAGCAATCCGGAATTCGTCAACGGAAACCGGTTGCACATCCCGCCCATCGGCTTCAACGACAGACATCTTCAAACCCGGTATACGCACGTCGAAAAAAGTCATGGCCGATCCGTTGATGAAACGCAGGCGAACCCGCTCACCAGGCTTAAAATCAAAAACCGGGCTTTGCTCCGCTGTCTGACCGTTGATCAGAAATGTATAACCGGTGACATCTGCCAGGTCGGTCGGATCCATCCGCATCTCACCCCAGGCGGCCCTGTCTTGAAGCGTGGCTTTCCAGCCATGACGGTCCGCATCTTTGAAGAGATCCATTACCGTCCGCTTGGCATAATTGTAATAGGCGGGGTCGATTTTGAGATTACGCATGATGGAATCCGGATTCTCTTCCGTAAAATCGGAAAGCATCACCACATAGTCGCGATCAAATTCTGTGGGCTCTGGCTCTTTGGGATCAATGATCATCGGGCCATAGACCCCGGCTTGCTCCTGAAAACCGGAATGGCTGTGATACCAGTAGGTGCCCGACTGCCTCAGAGTGAAGCGATAGGTGAAAGTACCGCCCGGCTCAATCTCACGATAACCGTTAAACCCCGGCACGCCGTCCATCAAGCCCGGCAGCAAAAGCCCATGCCAATGCATAGAAGTGGGCTTTTTCAAATTGTTGGTAATATGGATGACCGCTTCCTCGCCCTCTCGAAAACGTAAAAGCGGGCCTGGGATCGACCCATTGATCCCCATGGCTTTGGTCGATTGACCGGTGATATTGACGGCGATGTCATCCACCGTGAGAAAATACTCCTGAGCCGACGACATGGTTGTCAGCATGCAGGAGACAGACAAGACCGCACTGCATATTCCAGTGCGCAACAATGAAAAAGTAAACATTCAACCTAACTCACAAACCTAAGAACTCGATAACGTGGAAGGTCCACGCAAGTGGCATGACTCCAGAGGAACGGACACATTTTGTCCGACAGCAGAAGTCAATGTATCTCAGATTTATGGGATGGGCGGGTCGAGAAGCGGCCGATGACCGTCGCGCTGTGCAATCATGTCGTTGGCCCAAGACAATTTCAGCAGTTGCGCCAAATCTGTCTCAGCGGACTTCAACATACCGAACATTTGGAACGCATTCATGGTGCAATGTTCGTGAGAACAGCTATCGGACGGATCGCAACAATCTTCATGATCTGCCAATTCGTGAGTCATTGCATGGCTATGATGCATGTCATGGCCGGTCATGTCGTGGGACATATGCATATGATGCGATGTCTCCACGGATGCGGAATCCAGTGATGCTTGGACCGGGGCGGAGAGAAACGGAAGCAGTACCAACACGGCGCAGAGCAGAAGCCGAAAGCCCGCAAAAATCTGCGTTCTGAAGCCTGAAAGACCGGGGGCATTTATGGCAGCAAAGGTGCTCAAATCTGTCTCTGTTCTTAACCGTTGGCCATCATTTTAGTGTGATTGTTCGCCCATGAAAATAGTTATATCAAGACTATATGTCGCAAAACCTTAACGCCTATTCACCGCGGATTGAGCGGGTTTCCGCCTTGGACGGCTCTCTCACCCGGCGGAAATGATACTCAAAGGTGTCATCTAAGTTCCCTACGGCGCGCGGCATGCGATAAAGCGCCGCCATGGATTCCAAGATGCGGGCACTTTGGATGGGCCCGACATCCATGGTTTCAAACCCGAACTCCCGCGCCAAGTTCATCACTTGCTCTTTCGCCGCAAGATCGTTGCCTGCCACGGGCACGGTGACGTGCCCGTTCGCTCTGCTCGGATCGGCCAGCACATGAAATCCCAGTGTATTGAAAGCCTTTACGACGCGTGCGGTGGGAACAAGCCTTTGAACCATTTCGCCGGTGGACTCGCCGCCCATATATCGGGGATAGCCGTCCTCCCCTATCTCAACGGCATTGCCCACATCGATGATCAGTTTGCCCGCGAGATCATCCGCCATTGAACTGACAACCTCTTCAACCGCACTTCGCGGGACGGCCATGACAACAATATCGCCTTCTGCCGCTGCACTCGCCTGATCCATGGCGCGCACGTTAACTCCGGTCTTCTCCAAGAGCTCTTTGATGCGATCGCTCTCGGGCGTGCGCGATCCATAAACGATATCTTGCTCAAGACCTCCGAGCCGCGTACCGAATGACGTGCCCATCATACCGGTTCCGATCACCGCATAGGTCTCAGCGCGCGCAGATACCGTCGTCAGAAACAACACACAAAGGAGAGCCGCGACAAACTGGCTTTTCAGATTCACAAGAAAACCCCTCAATGTAATTGGCCACCCTGGCCCTCACAACTAGGAGGACGCGAGGCACGATCTTATTTGAAACACGAGATTCAAAGCAATTGCGGAACTTACAAGCCCCTATTGTGCCGGTGGAAAACGCCTTTACAGGCCAAGTTTACGAAAGCGATTCTCTATAGAGCGGACATCGGGAATCCATACCTGGACAATTAAATCATTTGACTTAATCTCCTCTCCGAGGGAATCAAGTTGAGAGGGACCTATGATCCGCATTTTTAAACTTTGGGCGGTGGCCGCATATCTTATGGGCCTTGGAAATCCTGCGCATGCGGATGATTTATCGCCGCTTGATGGTTTGAGCGTGGGAGAATTGGAATCCCTGTCAGAGATACTGACCGCGTCGGATCAGATTAAAAATGATGCGCAATACATTGCTGTAGTTGTTGCCGAGCCGCCCAAGGAAACAGTCCTTGCATACGAGAGCGGCATGCCGCTCAACCGAAAAGCCCTTGTTGTTTTGCGCCAGGACAGAGAGCTTTATGAGGCCATTGTGAATCTCAATAGCCGCGAAATCGAATCCTGGGAATGGCAGGAGGGCGCCCAACCGGTTCTGCTCGATTCCGAATTCGGCATGTCCCAAATCATCGTGCGCAAAGACGAACGCTGGATCAAAGCCCTTGCAGATCGCGGCGCTAACGATCCCAAATCAGTTTTTTGCTTTCCCGTCTTTCCGGGATATTTCGATCTGCCGCGGGACAAAGACAATCGCCGCCTCGGTATGGTCAGCTGTTTCGAAACCCAAACCGAGAATTCGATTTGGGGACGGCCCATCGAAGGCCTGCTTGCGGTGGTCGACTATGATGAACGCAGTGTTGTGGAAATTCTGGAGAGGGACATCGTACCAATTCCGGAAGGTGGGCCGCAAATTCCAAAGGACCAGCCAACAGATTTGAAAGCCTTGGGTCCGGATACTTCGCGGATCAAGGTCTCCAACTCTTGGGTGTCATGGGATAAATGGAAGTTTCATTTAAGGATCGACCCGCGGGAAGGACCCGTCCTGTCGCAGGTCAGCATTCAGGACGGTGAGACGCGACGATCAGTCATGTATCAAGGCGCGCTGTCGGAGATGTTTGTGCCTTACATGGACCCGACAGAAACATGGTTTCACCGTGCCTATCTTGACATTGGCGAATACGGCATCGGGGTGAGCGGCGTCAGCCTCAACCAGGGAAAAGATTGCCCGGCCGACGGGCTGATGATTGACGGCCAATTCATGAATGAATCGGGAAAGATTGCGTCAAAGCCCAATATGATCTGTCTGTTCGAACGGCAAACCGGAGACACCGCTTGGACGCATTATGAAGTCACCCAAGGCGGTTCGCAGACGCGAGCCAAAACCGAATTGGTGGTCCGCTTCATCGCCTGGCTTGGCAATTATGATTATGTGATCGATTGGATCTTTAGTGAAGACGGATCGCTCAAAGGCCGTGTGGGCGCGTCAGGTATTGTGCAAGCCAAAGCTGTGAAGGCGCAGAATATGTCCGACGAGAATGCTGCCGACGAGGCAGCCTACGGACGTTTGGTGGCGCCGGGGATTGTCGCCGTCAATCACGATCATTTCTTTGCATTCAGATTAGATCTCGACGTCGACGGGACTGAAAACAACTTGGTGATCGACCGGCTGAAGAAGGTCAACGTCAACGGTTCAAAACTCAATTCGCCGCGCAGACAGATATGGCAAGTTTTCCCGGAGATCGCTGAACGCGAGAAAGATGGTATGTTGAGTGCCAATCAGCAAAAGCCTGCCATGTGGCGCGTCGCCAATAGCACCAAGACCAATGCACTTGGACATGCGGTGAGCTATCGCCTGAAGCCAGGGGGCACGGGGCTTGCCTTGATGGACCGGAAAGAGTTTGCTCAAAAGCGCGCGGCGTTTACGGAGCACAATCTGTGGGTCACCCCCCGGTCTCCGGACGAGAAATATGCCGCTGGCGAATATCCAAATCGTCATCCGGGCAATGCCGGATTGCCGACATGGACCAAGGACAACAGATCCATTGCCAACGAAGACATCGTGCTCTGGTATACAATCGGCATGCACCATGTTGTGCGGACGGAGGACTGGCCGATCATGCCACAGGTCCAACATCAATTTGAGTTACGGCCATTCGACTTCTTCGACTTCAATCCGGCCATGGGTCCGCCGCAATAGAACGCAAAGCTGCGGACCGGCACGATCAAGCGGGTTGGGCTTTTGCCGACACGTTGCGCAGGGGCAAAACAAACAACAGCAGGAAGCCGACATTGAACACGGCATTCAAAGGCGCGCCCGCTGCGATGGATCCCAAACTGTCGACCAAGAACCATGTACCAATACTGTTCAGGATTAGACTACGCCCCAGCTTCGGATCGCGCAGGTAAAGACGGTCGGTCAATTGCCAAAGCAAGATGCCCCAACCGGCCATGACGCCGCCGCTAATGGCGAAGGCCAAGCGTGTTTCGGGCATAGTGGCTCTTTCGGCGCCGTCGACGGGCCAAAAAATCAGATCCAATAGGAGTTGAACCGGCGCAGCGGTTGCCGGCACCGCCGCAATGGCGATCAAAAGTCCAAACCCGATCACGATAGCCGAAGCCGATTTGAGCCAAAATGCCGATCTTTCCAATGACATGACTATTCTCCTTTTGTCTTGTTCGGAGCGACCATGGCTTCAGATTTGACGCTTCACAATTACCTCAGAAGTAAGTGCCTGTTGTCATACCGGGATGTATGATCACGCCAGTCACGTCGCGGAGGAAAACCACATGGAAATGAGTTTTGGGTCAGCGTTGAAAGACTGGCGTTCCCGGCGGCGGATGAGCCAATTGGATTTGGGCCTTACCGCCAACGTATCGGCACGCCACATATCCTTTTTAGAAACGGGACGTGCCCAACCCAGCCGGTCTATGGTGATCCAGTTGTGCGAGACCTTGGATATTCCGCGTGTGGACCGAAACGCCCTCCTGAATGTTGCAGGTTTTGCCTCGTCCTATAGCCGCCGGGAACTAGATGACGCAGATATGACTCATGTGCGTGCCGCAGTGGACTGGACCTTGAAACGGCACGACCCCTTTCCCGCCATGGCAGTCGATCGCCATTGGACATTGGTGCGATGTAACAAAACAGCAATCCGTCTCATGAGCCCTATGGACACGTGCGAAGGCGACAGTCTTTTAGACTTGTTTGCGGACTCAGACCGCATGTCACACTTTATTGAGAACTGGCCGGAAGTCGCGCGCCACATGATCCAAAGATTTCGTACGGAAAGTGCTCATCTGGGCGGCGACCCGGTGCTGGACCAAGCCGCCAACAAGCTAGCCGATGAATTTGAGCCGGATGAGGGCAACGGTGTCTTGCCCGCCGTGATCCCAACCCGATACTCAACAGGCGACATGACATTATCGTTCTTCTCGACCATCGCACAATTTGGTACGGCAGAAGACATCGCTCTTGCTGAACTCAAGATCGAAATGATGTTTCCAGCGGATGATGTTACACGGGATTTATTGTTATCGATGGCGGCTGACCAGTAGATCTCACTCAGATTTTGTGCAGGGTCTAGATTAGACGAGGCTCTTTTTCATCCTCACCTTGTGACCCGCTCGTTCGATCTCTTGCCAGCCCAAATATTCATAAAATGCAACATTTTCCGGCATATCCAGATGGGTGCTGAGCCACATTTCTGATAGTCCACGCTCACGCGTTTCTTCTTCCGCTTTATCCATCAGCGCACGGCCGATTCCTAAACCTGCCGCATCCGGGTGAACGGCAACATTCATGACCAACACAAAATTTGCTTCTACCGACAGGACCAATCCGCCGAAGATCGTACCTTCACGCTCTGCTACCCACACGATTCTGTTGGCTATATCGTCGCTGAGTCCTTCTGAGACATTGGGCAGGTCCGGAATCTGTCCAGCGTAGATCGCGTAAGCCGCGTCAATACAAGACGCCAAATCATTTGCGTCATCTCCTGTCGCACGACGGATTTCTGTCAACTTCATTGCGCCCACGGCTCTCAAGATTGAACGGACTCGTCTCGGTTGGATCGAATGCGATAATGGCTTTGCACGATGCCGGACTCAAACGACTTCTGGCCAATAAGGTCGAGGTCAATGTCCCGGTCCAAGGCGCCAAACAGACGTATACCGCTGCCGATGAGGACCGGCGCGACGGATACAATCAACTCAGAGATTAAACCCTCTTGCAAAAACGACTGAACCAACAGGCCGCCATCAATATACACCCGCGACCAACCATCCTCTGCTAAACCGGACATGACTTCCTTTGGCGCCATTGATGTCAGTCGAACCTTATCCTTTAGCGCGTCCGAAACATCACTGCCGACGAGCGAACGGCTCATCACAATGACGGGCTTTTCATAAGGCCAATGGTCAAACCCCCGAACAGTCTCAAAAGATCCGCGGCCCATAACGAGCCCGTCGACGCTCTCCATAAACGCATCATAGCCGTGATCTTCACCCTCGGTTTTTTGTTTCATCAGCCAATCCAGCCGATGATCCGCACGGGCAACAAACCCGTCCAAACTGGTGGCGATAAAAACATGCCCGGTGACCATCAAACGCTCCTTTCCGGATGAGATTGAGAGGTATACTCTAAAAAGAGATGAGCAGAGGGAAAAATGGCATCGGACGATACTCAAGCAAGGGAGTCGCAAGAGGACGGGCGGCCCCCGAAAAATTGGCAAGAGACCGTGATCGCCAATAGCCGGCCACAACCGGCCATTCCAGCAATATTGGTTTTCTTTCTCGCAGTCCTGATGCCGACCATGTTTATGGCGGGCGCGGATCCGCAACCTCTCTGGCAAACGGTATTGGTCGCCTTCGGCATTGCCGGATCATGCGGCTTGGCGATTGCCGCTGGGTTTTGTTCCGTCGCACCGCAAGCTATTTGGTTTGCCGTTGCCCTCTGGGCATTGAATTTGGATGGGACCGCAAGGATCGCGCCGATCAATGAGGCACTCTTGATGATCGGCATGGTGGCCGTGATCGTAATGATCGGCGTTCAGGTGTGGCGGGTTCGAAACGGTCAGTTCGTGCCGACCATTAGAGACTAAATGATCTCAGCTAGATGAGCGCCCTACTGGATGGCCGGGTACAGACATAGACGCCAGCGGCCGCGATTACCGATATGGTGATTACACCAATAAGGGCGGGTATTGCGGAAAACATGATGACGACCGCTGCCAAAGACATCCCGATGACGGCCATCACTTTGCTTTTCGGTTGAATGATTCGGTGATCCGCGAAGTCCGCGAGAGCCGGACCGATCCCCGGCCAATTGAGAATGCGCTCCGCCATTTTCGGGGAAGACTGTGAGAAGCAGGCGAGTGCTAGGATCCAAAAGATAATCGTCGGCAACACCGGCAACACGATGCCGATGAGTCCGATGACGAACAGACCATACCCACCGGTCAAATAGATCCATCTTTTGAGGTCTGTATATTTCATTATCTCGGTCTCACATTCGGATCGCCGAACATCGCAAAAAAAGCATGCGATGCCCGGCGAGTCCGAGGGGTGGGGTGCGGTGTCGCTCTTCAAACTCTCAGCGTCCGCATTTGAACGCCATCACACTGCCCGAATTGCCATCATCGGTACAATTAATTATACCAATCACATTAATCGGTTGCACAGATGGATTTGCCTATGAATCTGAGAGATTTATCCTATGTGGTGGCAGTGGCGGAACTCGGCCATTTCGGCCGGGCTGCAGAGCAATGTCACGTCAGTCAGCCTGCCTTAAGTGGCCAAATCCGCAAATTGGAGGACCATCTGGGCGTTTCTTTGTTTGAGCGCACAAAAAGGCGTGTGAGTTTGACCCCGGCAGGCGAAGAGGTCGTAGACAAAGCCCGTCAGGTGCTGCAATTGGTTAGTCAAATTGAAGACAGTGCGCGATCGCAATCGGATCCGCTCAGCGGTGAGTTGAGATTAGGGCTCATTCCCACGATTGCCCCCTATTTGACGCCCAGCTTATTACCGGCCCTGCATCATCATTTGCCGAAGGTCGACCTTAGCTTACGTGAGGACATGACTTACGTCTTAGAGCAAGCCTTGCTCGACGGCAAAGTCGACGCCGCCATCCTCGCAACGGACGTCACCCACCCTAGGCTGGAGAAAATCCGTCTCTATGATGAGCCCTTCTGGATCGCCTTACCGAATAAACACGCTTTGACCAAGCAAGACGAAGTCGATTTGGACGATCTCAAGAGTGAAGACCTCCTGCTCTTGGAAGACGGCCATTGTCTGCGCGATCAGGTGTTGTCCTTTTGCCGGAACGGCCGGGCGCGGTCTTCAAACATCTGCACCCAACAGACGAGCCTGAATACCATATTGGCGCTGGTTGGCGCCGAAGCCGGGGTTACCTTGGTCCCTGCCATGAGTCTGCGCGGTCCTTGGGTCACCGATTCCGGGATCGCGGTGCGCAAAGAAAGATCAGGGGCCGCCAAAAGATCCATCACGCTTGCGTTTCGCAGCTCCTATCCAAAGCGAGAGTTGTTGGAGAAGCTCGCCGACATTATCTGCGCCATCGTGCCCGACACCGTCACGCCGGAAAAACGTTAGCGGGTCACCATGAGCGATCCTCGTCGCAAAATTGTGAAATTCTGTGAACCGCAGCATCGAGAACGCGTATTGAACTCTAAGTGATCAGGGCATAGCTCAGCATTGTCGCGACGAGCCGACACAGAAAGGACGCCTCTCATGTCTGACTTCCCACTCAGCATCGTCGAAGGCGTGCATTGAACATCAATACGATCAGCCAAATTAAGGATAGAATATGATTGATCTTTACACCTGGGGCACGCCGAATGGTTGGAAGGCTTCCGTCGCTCTCGAGGAGCTGGGCCTTCCGTATACGGTCAAACCAATCGACATTACCAAAGGCGATCAGAAGCAGCCGGAGTATCTTGCTGTCAATCCCAATGGCCGTATCCCGGCCATCGTGGATCATGACAATGACGGGTTTGCGGTTTTCGAATCCGGGGCGATATTAATCTACTTGGCGGAGAAAACCGGCAAGCTGATGCCAACGGACATCAAAGGCCGGTCTCAGGTTATCCAATGGCTTATGTTTCAGATGGGCGGTGTCGGACCGATGCAGGGTCAAGCCAACGTCTTTTATCGCTACTTTCCCGAGAAGCTGCCGTCCGCTATTGAACGCTATCAGAAGGAAACCAAGCGTCTGTATGAAGTCCTCAATACGCGCCTTAAAGATCATGAATATTTGGCAGGCGATTACTCGATCGCGGACATTGCCAATTGGTCTTGGGTTCGCGCGCATAAATGGGCGGGCGTGACCATTGACGATCTGCCCTCACTAAAACGCTGGCTCGATCAAATTGAAGCGCGGCCGGCGAGCATTACGGGTGTCACCATACCCAAAAAGCAGAATTATGACGGCACCAAAGAAGAGGTACAGGAGATCATCGACTCGGCACAAAGTATGATCACACGCTAGCCGGCTTTTTTCGCATCGTCTAAGCGAGCTTTTGCTCTAGTTCTTCTTGGAGGGATCGCGCGTGGCTGCGTTCTTCCAGAGAAGGCAAATGACGGCCCAAGACCTTCTCAATGGTCGAAAGAAGGAGGCGTGGATCAATGGGTTTTGAAATATAGCCATCCATCCCCAACCCCAGATATTTTGAGCGGTGTTCGCGCATCGCATCGGCGGTGATCGCGATAACAGGTATATTAGACCAAGGTGAATCGCTGTTGCGAATACGGTGGGTGGCCTCCATACCGTCCATCACGGGCATATGAATATCCATCAAGACAAGGTCGAAGGGTTCTTGCTCAAGGGCTTCCAGCGCCACTTGGCCATTCTCGGCCTCAGTGACAGAAAGCCCGTGCGGTTTTAGGAATGTCGATGCCACCATGCGATTGACCTTGTTGTCGTCGACCAACAAGACCTTTAACCCAGTAAGGTTCATTCTATGCTCATCGCTATGGGCGTCCCGATCTTTGGCCTTTTCGCCTTGAACAGATTCCGCTTCGAATGTGAGCACAAAGGTTGACCCTTCACCCGGTAAACTTTCGACCGTGATGTCGCCTCCCATAGCGCGTGCCAATCTGCGGGATATGGTCAGACCCAAACCGGTACCGCCAAAACCGCGGGTTGAGGAATCGTCGCCCTGCATGAACGGCTTAAACAACTGTGCTTGAACCTCATCCGAAATACCGGTTCCTGTATCTTTCACTTGAATGCCGACCTCCAGCAACCCTGCGTCCTTTTCATAGGCACTGACATGGATCGAAACACCGCCGTCTTTTGTGAATTTGAGCGCATTGGAGACCAAATTGGACAGGCATTGGCGGCATCGCATGGCGTCAGCCCTAATTGATTGATCCGGCGACGTGTCGAAAGACAATGAAAGACTAAGGCCCTTCTCATCTGCAGCAGGGCCAAAAAGCCTATGAACACTGGTGACAAAGTCTTCCAGTGAGGTCTCTACCGGTTGGATCTGAAGGTGACCGGCTTCGATCTTCGATAGATCCAAAACGTCATTCAAAAGCGTTGTGAGCACCTGCCCCGATTCCAGAATGGTTCCAACCATTTCAGATTCCTGCTCACGAAGAGGCTTCATCTTCAGAGCCTCTGCCATCCCCAAGATACCATTTAGTGGCGTGCGAATTTCGTGACTCATATTGGCGAGAAAGTTGCTCTTCGCCTTATTGGCCTTTTCTGCCTCTAAGCGTGCATTTTCGAGAGCCGCTTCGTGACTTCGCTGGTCGGAGATGTCACGGACATGAAGAAGAATTGCCTGCCTGTCTTCATGGGGCACGCTGACACCGACCATGGACACAGGGACATTGCGGTCTTCCAAAAAACATTCGGATTTGTCGCAAAGCGCGCAAGCTTCCGACAGGACATAAGAACAGGTCATCGCATCGCAACGTGCATGCCCCTCAAGCAGTACCTTGTCCGCGAACTGCCGCAGTTCGAAGGTCTTGTCGTTAAAAATATCCGTGGCTGTGCGTCGTTCGCCATGCGCGTCCAGCAAGCAGAGCTTGTTTATCGCCGTTGGATTCTGATCGATAAATTCGAAGGTCACCGGGTCAAGAACCATGATGGCATCAGGCGATTCATTGAAAAGTCCCTGCCAACGGATCTCCGACTGCTCTGCATTTGCAGCCTGAATGTTAGCGTCAGCGATGGCATCCGATGTTGCGACCAGCAGACGATTGAGAGCCACACCTGCGGCGCCAACTTCATTCTGAGCCGGCAGATCTACGACATATCTCATTGCATTCAGGGTGTCATCTGCTGCATTTGAAACGCTGGCGATGAATCTCTCTATGGGTCGGAAGATCAAAACCCAAGCTACGATTCCAAATATGATGCAAATCAATATCGCCGTTGTCCCTGCGACGATGGCAAAGTTCATGACATAACTATTGTGGGTCAACATCCTCGATTCTTCTTGTGCTAGTGCGTCGGTAATCGCTAGTAGCTTCGCCTCAGTTCTGCTTTCGAGCCCGGTGGCCACCGCGCGCACTGCGGCGATCTTCTCTGCTGCGCCCGGAATATCTTCCATGCTCGACGCGTCCGTGACCTCCAGAGAGATCCGGACAACAGCTCTCGTCGCTTTCTTCACAAAATCCCGAAGCGCATCATCGTTGAGTGTGTGGGCGATATTGTCGACAGCGGCGGCGGATTCAATAAAGTCTCTGTAGCTGCGCTCCGAAGGACTGTGAAAAAGTGCGGCTTCATTGTGGATGAAGAGATCAATCTTGCGATCCAAACTCATCGCCAATTCGAGCTGATCAATCAATGCATGCTGGCGCTGTAGTGTTTCTTGAGTCTTTTTGCCTCCAAAAATGAGAAGTGCGGACAAGGACAAAACCACGGAGATCAACAACACAGCCAAGAACACTACGGCAGCGCGGAGAGATCTTTTGCCGATCCATCTTGTGTTCACGACCAATACCCCTCAGTATCCCGCTTTCACCTATGGGGTCGTCGTCTTCGGCTCCGTTGTGAGCCGGCTCGGTTGGCAGACGACCCCACTCGCGAGCAAACCGTAATTCAATATTGTTCCATCCCAGACGCATTGTGCTTCAGCGTCAAGCTGATCCCCAAACGAATAACTACTTTAAGTAGTGGTTTCTATGAACGGGTCAGCACATGCAATATGCTGGGAGCGGGTGAAAATGGGGTTAAATTATTTTTCTTTATAGCGGCATTCTTGAACCTAGTGCCTACACAGAGTTTGAAAACCCCTTTATTTTCATAGCAAAGATTGACGATAGCGTCGACTTCTACCCTGGGTAATAGGCTCAGCTTCCGGAGTCTAATCTTTCATCGATCAGGTATCGATCCGAACCAGCAGCTTCTTTCATCTGTCAGTAATTCTTTGAGATTACAACCTATGATACACTTTTGACACTTAGCGGGTATACGCGCTCAATGTCTCACTCGTATTCTACCTTTTGGTTATCTGACCTCAGAACTCTCGGGCCTGACGAAATATACCTCACCTCGTGGATAGTCCTCGTGCTTTCGAGCGGAGGGAACTGCCAAATTGTCATCCAGCACATTCAAGAAGTATTGCACCGGCCAGTAGTGACCGTTTCGGGCAAAACCAGCGCGCTTAGGACTCTTCGTTACATCAATGGTGAAGGCTTGCTGCAGTGGCGTATTCCCTGCCGGCGCTGGATCGTCCGTATTCAAATAAACCGACGCAAAGTCGGCGCAGCGACCGTGTGTCCGGGCGCCGTGGCTCCAATCGACAAAACCACGTAAACCGAACGGGTCAAGAAAAGTGATCTCGATAAAGGCCGGTTCCAGGGCCTTGTTCCGATAAGACTCACAAAGGGCATCGGGCACGTAAGCCCCGGCGCTATGAGCGATCAACCGAATTGATTCCAAGTTGGCGAGTTCAGCCAATTCCTGTCCCAACTCTCCGCCCAAACGAATAGCCGTAGCCCCGGCCCGCAGCCGGTCGTCTGCCCCCGCGGACCAATTGTAGTTGATGACGGCAGTGCGTGACTGCGGCCCCGCCAGAGCGCGATACTTCTCGGCGATTTCTTCGAATGCCGGATTATCCCCGTCCCGGCTGCCGTGGAAAATCAAAACCACATGACGGGTTTGTGTATCCAACTGCAAAGGCCGAATGGCGAAGTCGGTTGGCACCCGGGTGTAAAGCTCCATTCCCCCAAGTGCCAGAACCACAAGGATTCCGCCGAACACAATCACCCGCCACATCCAAACACGCAATCTATACATCAACGCGGTTCCCGCTCACTCAATTGCTGAGACTATCGGGATCAGACCTAGTCGAGCGCAATCCGCTAAACAATTCGCTGACCACGTCTATGCCACGCAGTGGTATTTTGGTGGCTTGAGCAATTTGAACCGGTATTGTCGAAAATAAACTGCTCGACAAAGATCAACGCAATTGTATTTCATTTGGGAGAAGACAAAGTGCCATTGTGGGCGGCAAGCGAACCGGGTTTCCGAGGCCTAGATTCTCGATCATGAAGAGCGGCAACAAGGGAGTGATACGTGCCTGATCACCGTTGGACCACTGATCCAGAAATCGACACCTTTCTCAGCACCATGACATTGCCGTCAGAAGAAGTGCTGGCGAGTGTTGAGTCGGGACGAACCGAACATGAGAGAACCGCGCCTAAGATGGGCGACGAAGCGCCGGACTTTGTGGCGGAGCCGCTGTCACCTTCCAAAGACCTCGCCCACGTGGTTCGGTTGTCAGACTTCCGTGGGCAATATTTGGCGCTGTTATTCGGCAGTTATACCTGTCCGATTTTCCGTGGGCAGATTAAACGATACCAAGAAATCTACGACGAGCTCAAAGACCGCTGTGCCTTCTTGCTCATCTACATCCGGGAAGCCCATCCGGAGGACGGCTGGCAGGTCGGTATCAATCTTACCCAAGGTACCGTTTTTCATCAGCCGCGTTCAATGAACGCACGGAGGAACATTGCTGAGATTTGCCGGGAAAAAATGGCTCTGACCATCCCCATGGCGCTGGACGCCATCGAAAATCCGCTTGATGCCCTCTACTCCGCCTCGCCCGAACGGCTCTATCTGTTGGATAGTGATGGTATCGTCAAGCATCGCTCGTCCCCGGGCCCTTTCGCTATGAACGAAATAGAAGATTGGTACAGAGCGATAAAGAAATCGATTTAACCAATGAACGCTCACGATTTGCCGGACATGTAGCGTTAACACGGCCCAAAACGCGACTGGCGTCAATGGCTGGCGTCTGAGATACTGAGGACTCCCATAGTAGTGCGTAGGGAGACATGCCATGGGCCGACTGTTGATGCCACTTGCAACCATTTGGTTGATCAGCGCCATCGCTTTGGGAATCACCAACTTGTTCGTCGGCGCCGGCGGTCCCGGGTTTACGCCAAACTCCGGGTTTACCGATTCCGGCCAGTCCCTGATTGATCAATCACCCAGCCAGGACTTGCCCGACATAGAAGGTCTCAAGATCAACGCAGCGGGTCTCAAAATTATCGAAGATAGTGAGGGCCTCAGGCTTGAGGCCTATCAAGGCATGAGCGGCAAATGGCTGATCGGTTATGGCCATGCCGCCACTGCGGCACCCGGCATGACAATCACACAACAGCAAGCCGAAGAGCTGCTGCGCCAAGACCTCGAAGCCACGGAATCAGCACTCAAGAGTTTTCTTAACGTTCCTGTGACTGAAAACGAATTCAGTGCCATGGTATCCTTGGCGTACAACATCGGCACATTTGCATTTAAGGATTCAACTGTCTTGCGAGAGGTCAATCGCAACAAGACGAAAGCGGCGGCCGAAGCTTTTTTGCTTTGGAACAAATCGGGCGGTAAAGCCTATCCCCATTTGACAGAGCGCCGCCAAAAGGAGCGCGACCTGTTCCTCAGAAAATAGACTGTCACGCCAGCAAAACAATTCACTATTTGCCGTGAACTGGACTATGTTGGCGGACAACATGCCATCTTCAAATTGGATAACCGACAAAAGCGATTTGCCACCGGGCAAAGGTTCCTACCTGCTGTGGATCGAACTCAGCCACGCGGCACCCGCACCGCCGAGGTTTCATGGCAGCTTTACGCCTGGTGTCTATCTCTATGCCGGCAGCGCAAAGGGACCAGGGGGCCTACGCGCACGCTGTGGTCGGCACTTAACTCAAGATAAATCTCTTAAATGGCACGTGGACTGGTTGACTCAGGTTGCCCAAGACATTCGTGTACTGCCCATTATGCACAAAAGTGAATGCGAGGTCGTCAGATCCTTACAGGGCATTCCTGGCGGTCACGCTCCGTTTTCAGAGTTCGGCAGCACAGACTGCAAATCTTGTCGCGCGCACTTGCTGATGTGTCCGAGTGGTTACGACTCAGAAAAATTGGACGAATGGATAAATCAAGTATGCAAATCAGAATAGTGTCTCCAACTGACACACATCTTGTCTGAAACACCTATCAACCGGACAGGTGAATATTCATTCAAAGTTGTGTAAATTATAATAACTCTAATCTGGGCGTGACCGGCTGTAGGTACTGCCGCAAAGATGGTTACCCAAACACCATCAATCTCTAGACAATGCTATGCATTCGTCTTATGTCTCTTGCTTCGCAAGAAATTCGACGTCTAATCGTATGTTTTCACATTTGAATTGCTTTGAAGAAGTCAAGCAATGATTGGATAGGTCAGTCCGCTTACGGACGACTGAGTAATAGTAAAAGGTCATTCAATCATCCGAAAAATGCCTTTTTATGTGATTTTGAATTAATAACAAATACGGGATTTATGAATTTTTGATCCCACAGGACGAGGCACTAGCATGACTTCAGACACGGCAGGAAATGATAAAACTAAAGGCCGCAAGAAGCAGAAGCGCCCTACGCGGGAACTTATTCTCGACGAAGCGGAACGGCTAATTATGGCCGGCGGTGTTTACAACCTTAAACTTCAAGACATTGCCGCTCCGCTTGGGATCACCGTTCCGGCGATCTATAAACATTTTACCAGCCGAGAGGATGTTCTGATCGGTCTCGGCATGCGCAATGCTCTCGACTTTTCCACTGTGTTCGATAGGGATCCGGACAAAGACCCTATGCAGGCCCTAAAAGAAGGGTGTTTGGGTTTCACCAAACATTTGATTAGCCACCCGGTCTATGTCTATTTCCTCTTACTGGATTATTCGACGCCGGGCGGATGGGTTGCGCTGGATAACGGTCGGAATCTCGCCGTTAAAGATAGGCAACTGATCAATCCTTCACCGGTTATGATTCAGGCGCTTGACGAAATCATGACCCGCGGCCGCCAGGTCGGACAGTTCCGGGAAATGGATTTACCGCAATTTTTGACCATTCTATTCGGCGGGATTGTCTCACTTCTTCTTTGGCCGAGCCGCAACGCGCTGCTGTCGGGACTCGACAGCCCATCATCCCAGGCTATTCTGACCCAAGTGGACGAACTTGTTGAACGCCTCTCAGCCAAGTAATTCGGACTTGCCTAAACAAAAAGGCCGGCGCTGAAGCACCGGCCTTTTTTGATTCTGAGATTGGTCTTGAATCAGAACCGATGGGTAAAAGGTTCTTCTGAAAGCCATTTTTCCTTGAGACGGTCGACCGCAAACATGACAGCTTGCGCCTCGCCTTGTGCCATGGGGATCTGCACCGTGTCATTCTCCATGACCTGAAAGACGTCAGATTTGTATACCTGATATGTGCCACCGCTGCCCTCTGCCGGCACGATCTTCATGGGCAAGCTCTTGCCTTCGCAATAAGAGTTGAATTGATCAACGGTCCAAATGTGATCAGGGTGATCGATATTCGCCATGTTTTCTTGACCTTTCACGTCGTTCATCAGTCTGGTTGATTCCCTTATAGCCAATCCGAAACGTGCTTTCAGAAAAATTTTGACCTCAATCCAAGGGGTAGACTGAATGCGTCGCCCGCTCTACACCCTTGTTTTCAATAGATAATTGCCTTAGCTTGATGCGGATTTGGGGATGTTGGACAAAGATATCTTTTTGGGATTTTGAGACCGGTCATATGGCACCGCTTCATGCAATCTTGGCCTCTCAGAGGTCCGGCACAACACTGTTTCGCAGTATTCTGAACACCCATCCCAAGGTACACGCCTTTGATGAGGTCTATGGAGGTTTGCGGCCCCAACGAGGTCCCAACTATTTGGGGTTTCTGCTGCAACAAGTCTCGAATGATCCGTCAAGCGCGCTGCCGCAAGTCGAGACATTGCGCCAGCTCTTTCAAGACCATCATGCCAAATTAGAAGCGCTGACCCCCGAGGCCTCCGTGCGTTTGGTTGACATCAAATACACTCATGTTCACCGCTTCAATCCGCTGAATTATCACGTGTTGGAATTACCTTTTGTTTTGAGGTGCATCCAAGCAAGTGGCGGAAGTGTGCTCCACCTCATTCGCAAAAACGTCCTGGCGACCTACACGTCTGCTGTCGTGGCCAAGCGCAATGCCAGCTATCGCGCCACGAAGGCGGATTCGGTCAAAGAAACCCGTGTTCAAATGAATGCGGAAGAGACTCTGCGGGAACTGGAGAATCGGGACCGCGAGATTGAGCATTTTCGCAATCTGCTCCAAAGCACTGCGGTGAGAGAAATCTATTATGAAGATATGATTCAGGACGGCTTGTTTTCGGAACCCATTCTTGCGGAATTGGCCCAAAGCTGGTCCATCGACCCGCAGTTTGAGCGCAAACCTCAAAGGGAGAAAATCGTTCCGCCACTAAGCGACGCCATTATTAATTTTGATGAGATCGAGGCCAAACTAGCCTCCACCAAGTTCTCCTGGATGACCAAAGCGTGAGAACCGCGCTCAATTCTTTCGCGCGCATTGCACTTTCTTACCTTGACGCTTCCATGCGGCCGGCGTGACGAAGCGCCCCTCATGGGCGCCCCGCTTGGCCGCCCGGGCCGCGGCAAAGGCAGCCTCATATCGGTCCCGCAACTGGGGTACCGCATCCATATATCTTGTTGTCGCGATAGCCCAACCGTCAGCGATCATTCGCTCGCTCAAGTCCACCGCTTCGCCATCGAGTTGAACGCTGCAAATGCCAATAGGCCGGTCATTGGAAATTGCCCCCGTCAGACGGCAGGTCACCTCTCTTTGGGCGCGACCATTCTTGTTGGTGTCCATGAGAGATCGGAAATGGCGTCGCGCGGCCTGGCCGCAATTGTAACATTGCCCTTGCCTTGCGCATTGCTGCTTACCTTCGAATGCGTCCACACCGACCAGCCTGACGCGACCAAAGCCGGGAAAGCGCAAATCGTCTCCATCATGAACAATGGGAAAGCCGGTGACTTCTTGAAGGTCTTCCGGGTCGCCTGCCATCCCCACAAGGATGAAGCACGCTGTTAAAATAGTGAACCCGCGTTTCAACACACACCGATTCCTTTTGCTGAGGAATCTGCAGTCTATCACGAATTGGATGCGCGAAAGATCCCCGATATCACGAAGCCCTTTGACGGCGGATAACGGCGCTCAATCTGATGAGCGGCCTTTTGTTCCGTCTCGGCATCCACGACCAGCTTTTGCGGATCGGCCCAACGATCGCCAAATTCCGGGTGCTCCCGGTTGTTTTTTAAGCACTCGCGAACCGCGCGATTATAAACGTTGACGATAAACCGGCCAGGTCCCGCCATTCCCATACGCATCATCATGTTACTCATCCCCTTTCAACGCGCACTGAACTCAATACATGTGCTGCCCACCATTAATGGACAACGTGGCTCCGGTGATGAAGTCGGCATCATCTGCGACCAAAAACAATACACCCCGGGCAATATCTCTAGCCTTGCCCAAGCGCCCGACCGGCACCTTGGCGACGATCTTTTCTAAGACATCCTCCGGAACAGCCCGCACCATATCCGTATCAACATATCCCGGTGCAATGGCATTGACCGTAATACCTTTAGCCGCTCCCTCTTGTGCCAAAGCCTTGGTGAATCCGTGAATACCGGACTTGGCCGCCGCATAATTCACCTGGCCATATTGGCCTGCCTGGCCGTTGATCGACCCGACATTGACGATGCGGCCGAAACCCCTTGTCCGCATGGGATCAATAACCAAGCGGCACATATTGAAACACGATCCCAGATTGGTATCGATGACATCGTCCCAGCAATCGCGCTCCATTTTATGCAACGTGCGATCACGCGTGATGCCGGCATTGTTCACAAGCACATCTATCGGTCCGAATGTCTCAGTGATCTCTGCAACAGCGTCTCGGCAGGCCGCAAAATCGGAGACATCGAATTTGAAACACGTAATGCCCGTCTCATCGCAGAAGGCCTTGGCTTTTTCGTCGTTCCCAGCGTAATTGGCGATCACCTTGTACCCGGCTTCGGCCAGCATCTCGCTGATGGCCCGGCCAATGCCGCGGGTTCCGCCTGTCACCAAAGCAATACGTGAAGGATGGGTTGTCATGTCGTTGCCTTCTGAAATCCCCGATTCTCATGCTTCCATGGATTCGCCGGGACGCCAAATCACCAAATCTTTCCGAATATTTCCTGCTTGCGGTTCATATATGTAATTTAATTACTCAATTAAATCGTAGTACGCAATAATAGTTTCTGAATGATCATTCATTTTTTTGCAGAACCAATGAAAAGTGTTGCCAAAAAGTATCAATTGAGGCCAAACACCCGCTATCCGAGCCGTGACCGACCGTGGCACCAGGCGGTGTCTTAGGGCTTCAATTGAGCCAATATGCGCGCCGCAAAGGAGGTCCCAAATCCCATGGACATTGAGATTATTCTAGAACCTGACGTGTCACCTCAGGGCGTTGCGGAAATAGCCGTGGAAGCCGAGAAACTCGGCGTGCGTGCCTTATGGACCTCTAACTACCATCACAACTGGGACGCCTTTGTGTCTTTGGTGCCCGCAGCCCAAGTCACCAGCAAAATCTATTTGGGAGCACTGGCTGTTAGCCCCATGGAGATGCACCCTTTGAAAATCGCCAATACGCTTTTGTCCGTCAACGAATTATCCAATGGACGTGCTATGGTGGCGATTAGCGGCGGCGGCGGGGTCGCTGGCGCCATGGGCATCAAGATGGATCCCAAAAAGCTAAAATCGGTAGGCCGAGTGCGTGAAACCGTCGAGATTATAGCAGCCGCACGGGACGGGCAATTTCACAAGAGCTATGACGGCGAATATTATCAGGTCACCAGGCCCTTCATCATGAATTGGGCAACCTCCGACGGACCACAGATTTACACCTGCTCAACGGAGCCCCAAATGTTGCGGATGGGCGCGAGGCTGGCTGATGGACTGCAGATGAGCGATGTCGCCATTCCGATGCTGCCCAAAGCCATGGAGAACGTCAAAGTCGGCCTCGGCAAGCGGGAGACCCCGGCTAAGGATTTTCGCGTCGGTAACTTCTGGGCTTGGCATATCAAAAAGGATCGCGAGGCATCGATGCACGAGGCCCGGCGGGAATTGGTGTTCCGCGGGTCCCTTTTGCCGCCCCACTCTCTTGATCATTTCCTGCCGGAAGATGAAATCAAGATCGTCCTCGACAATTTTCCGGAGTTTCAAAAAGCCTATTGGATGCGCACCGGCGTGATTGACAACGTGCCGGAACATATCGTCAATCACCTGATTGAGGAGCTTTCCTCATCCGGTACTGAGGAAGACATCCCCAAAGAGATGGAACGTTTCCGCCAATTCGCCGATGGCGGGCTGACGGACCTCTCGATACGGCTGTTCGATGATCCCATGGACGGCCTCAAAATGATCGGCGAACATGTGATCCCTGCTCTGCGATAGGTGTTTGACCGCGTCATTTGGCCGCCGACCTCCCTGTAATCAGAGGATCAGCCGGTCTTTGCAAGCCGGGCGAGGTCTGCTACGACAACTTCCGAATTTGGTTATCTATTTTGGAGAATAAGAATGTCGATAGATGGTGATTGGAAAGTAACCGTGCAAACCCCTATGGGGTCTCAGGAACAGACCTTTACGGTCACAACGGACGGTGACACGATTTCCGGCATGGTGAAGAGCGCTATGGGCGACATGGAAATCAAAGAGGGCAAGATCGACGGCAACAATCTGTCCTGGAAAATGGATATGACAGTGCCAATGCCGATGACGTTGGATGTGACGGCTACGGTGGACGGCGACAAGATCAGCGGCCAAGCGGTGAGTTCCTTCGGCCCGGCCCCATTTGAAGGCGAGAAAGTCAGCTAATCCTGCGGGGTTAATTGAGACATAAGGGCGGTCCTTGAGGGCCGCCTTTTTTGTTGGGGCCATTCTCACAAAGCCGCACTAGAATGTTCCGGTTCAAACATCGGAATCAATATGAACAAGCTCGGATAAGGCCTGCTCATGTTTCGTCTCATCAAAGTTATTGCCCAATCAGGTCACGCGGACACTTTGTGTGCCATTGCCGAAACCCACGAAGCAGAAGATTTTTGGGTGGAGGGTGCGGATGATGACGGTCAGCAATGCGTCAATATTCTAATCGGCCCGAACCGGCGTCAGGCGTTCATGGATGCATTGCAAACCATCATGGACCGGAACACAAAATGGCGGATTGTGATTTTGCCGGTGGAGGCCACCGTCCCGACGCCCAAAGCGAAAGACGACTCCAAAGACGCCAAGAAGTCATCTGTGGCGATCACACGTGAAGAACTCTACAACGATGTAGCTCACGGCGCGCAGCTCAACAACAACTTCTTATTGCTGGTGTTCTTGTCGACCCTAGTGGCGGCGATAGGTTTGCTTGCCAACAATGTGGCCGTATTGGTGGGGGCCATGGTGATAGCCCCACTGCTCGGTCCTCATTTGGCCTTTGCGCTCGCCACCGCCACAGGTGACTTTGATTTAATGAAACGGGCGCTCACCAGCGGCGTGGTCGGCTTGTCACTCGGATTTGCTGTCTCGCTCGCCATCGGGTTTATCATTCCGTTTGATCCCACCGGAGTGGAACTGGTCTCTCGCACGATCGTGGGGCTTGACGGCGTGGTATTGGCCCTCGCCTCCGGTGCCGCCGCCGCTTTGTCGCTGACCACCGGCCTGTCTTCCGTACTGGTCGGTGTCATGGTCGCGGTTGCCTTGCTGCCGCCAGCTGTCGCCGTGGGTCTGTTGCTCGGCGCCGGGCGGGAAGAACTCGCCTTGGGTGCTGCCCTTTTGCTGGCGGTTAATATGGTGTGTATCAATCTCTCGGCACAATTGGTGCTGATTGCCAAAGGCATCCAGCCGCGCTCTTGGCTGGAAAAGCGAGCCGCAAAACAATCTCGCCGTCTTAATTTGATCATTTGGACATTGTGCTTGATTGTTCTCATCGCCTTTATCTATTGGCGGACGACGTAGAGTTCCCCCGGATTGCGAGCCTTATTCCTCATCCACGATTGTGTCGTCCGCAATGATGATCGGATCCGGATGGTCTTCTCTTGTTCGGCGCAGATGAAATAAGATTCGCCATAAATGATATGCCGAACGATGGAGCCACCGCATACTGTCGAGCAAGAGCCTTGTTCTTCCTGCATCCATCCCGCCGCTGGCCGCATCGCTGATGGCTAGGTCACGATACTCGTAACGACGTTCCCGCAAACGTTGGCGCAGCTCATCAAAACTGGCCACAATATTGTCCTGGTCATCGCCATGCCGCGCCTGCGCGACCGCATCGACAAATTGCTCCTTGGAGCGGCGCAAGGGCCCGTCCCGGCGTAAAATGTCCGATCTTTCCGACTGACCTGCCCGATAGTACAACCTGGCAAGATGGTCTAGGGCGTGCAGAACCGATTGATGGCGCTCATGCACCACACCGTCGGCCGGTGCCGTCTTAATGTGCTCCACAAAGCGGCGCGTCCCATCCAATGCGGAATCAATCGATAGCAAATGTCTACCGGCCGCGCGCTCTTGTTCTGCAGATCGCAATTGATTGACGAGAACATCCAGAAGGCTATCCGTAATGTCGTGCAAAGTCGCGGCGGCGGCATCAATCGCCGCGTCCGGGTCTTGCAGCAACCTGTCATCAAGGCGCCGTTGCAATTGCGGTCCTCGTTCCGGCACCAAGCGGATGATCAGGCGGGCAAAAGGCTGGGTAAACCCGATCACCAGCAAAACACCCAGCGCATTAAAGGTCGTGTGAAAGGCCACCACGGCCACCTGCGCGTCGCCTGCCTCGGCAAGATTGAACCAATTACCCGCCACAGCGGCATAAGGCGTCAGTAAAATGAATGCCATCACGCCCGTCATCAGATTGTAGATCACATGGGCATAGCCGGTGCGGCGGGTCGCCGTTGAGCCCCCGATGGTCGCAAGTGCCGCCGTGAATGTGGTGCCGATATCCATGCCGATCACCATGGCCGTAGCTTGAGGAAACGACACCGCCCCTGCCCCCAAGGCCGCCAGCGCCGTCGCAACACCCGCGCTGGACGATTGTGTAACTAATGTAATCAGTATACCAATAAAAACCAGCTGTATTCGGCCAAACAAAGTATCAGAAGGAAATATCTCTGGCGTGACGGCGCCTTCAAAAGGCGCCATACCGGATTGCAAGGCTTCGATGCCGATAAACAAAAGGCTGAAGCCGGTGAGGGCCCAGCCGGTATGGGACCAACGGCCCCGGCCGAACATCTTCATCAGCGCACCAATGAGGATAAGCGGCAACACCACCTCGCCCAAGTTGAGCTTAAATCCGAGGATCGCGACCACCCACCCGGTCAATGTGGTGCCGATATTGGCCCCGAAAATGATGCCGAGCGCCATGGGAAACGTCATCAATCCGGCGCCAACAAAACCGATCGCCGCAACAGTGGTCGCGCTGGAGGATTGAATGATCGCCGTGGTAAAGGCCCCGGTGGCCGCCCCGCTAAAAGGGCTTTTGGTAAAGCGGGTCAGAATGCGCCGTAAAGCGCCACCGGCGAGGCCCTTCAGCCCGTCGGTGAGGATCAACATCCCCAACAAAAACAATCCCAGCCCACCAATGGCGGGCAGCACATCCAAAAGCATCGTCATGCTCGCCCTCAATCACATCATACAGGGATTCCAATGCATTCAAATCCAATAGACTTTCAATGGTCATGATCTACCCATCGACATCTGGCGGCGGAGTGAGGATTGTCCTAAGGTGAAGTGATAAGTGAGGGAGAGAAACATGGATCGACGGGATTTTTTGAAAGGGACCGCGGGTGCCGCCGCTATCGCCGGACTGCCCTTGGGCAATGCCTGGGCCGCGGGGGAAATCAAAAAAATAAAAATTGCCGCAGATCTCAACGCAGTAACCCGCTCGGGTGGGTCCACCACCGTTTCTAAAGCCGCTTTGCAAGAGTTGAGCGACGCCATGCGTGGACAATTACTGCTGGCAGATAGCGACGGTTATGAAGATGCCCGCCAAGTATGGAACGGCATGATCGACAAACGCCCGGGTGCTATTGCGCGCTGTAAAGGGGCTGCCGATGTCAAAAACGCCGTCGATTTTGCACGATCCAATGATTTGCTGGTGGCCGTGCGCGGTGGAGGTCATTCGATTTCCGGCAAATCCGTCTGCGAGGGCGGGTTGATGATCGACTTGGCGCCCATGCGTGGTGTTCGGGTTGACCCGATTGACAAACGGGCCCGCGTGCAATCGGGCGCCCTGCTCGGAGATCTCGATCAAGAGTCCCAACAATTCGGTTTGGCCACAACGGCAGGCACCGTATCGCATACCGGGGCCGCGGGCCTAACCCTCGGCGGTGGACACGGCCGTCTCGGACGGCGATATGGTCTGACCGCGGATAATGTCGCAGCTTTTGACATCATCACGGCGGACGGTGCATTCCGCCGGGCCCGGAAAGGCGAAAATGAGGATCTCTATTGGGGCTTGCGCGGCGGCGGCGGTAATTTCGGGGTTGTGACGTCGTTCGAGTATCAGTTGCACAAGGTCGGTCCCAATGTGTTAGGTGGCGGCATTTTATTCCCGTTCAACCGCGCCAAAGAAGTTTTAGAATATTATGCGGAGTTTTCACAAAACCTGCCCGATGAGATCGGTGTGGATGCAGTCATTGTCTCTCGCGCCGGTGGACCTACCCTGCTCACCTTCGATGTCTGTTATTGCGGCGAGGATATGAGCGTCGGTGAAAGCTTGATGGCACCGATGGTGGCGGACATGAAACCTGCGGTCAATCAGATGGCCCCGATTTCTTATGTGCGCCTGCAACAACGTGCCGATGCGGGCACACCGCCGGGCCGTCTCTATTACAATAAGGCAGGCCTCATGACCGAGATCACCCAAGAGGCGATTAATGCACTGCTATCCGCCTTGGAAGAAACCAATGCAGCGGATGCAGATCCCGGCCGCACCACTCTTATCATTATGCAGCATTTGGGTGGATCGATTGCCCAGCGCGGCAAAGACGCCACGGCCTATGCACACCGCGATGCCCGTTATGACTTTTTGGCCTTGTCAGGCTGGGATGATCCAGAACGCAGTGAAGACAATGTAGGTGCATTGCGCAAAGTATTTCAGGCGGTTGAGCCCTACACAACCGGATTTTACTCCAATCACATGGTCGACAGCGACAATGCGCGCGGCCGCCAAGCCTTCCGTCATAATTACGATCGTTTGGTGGGATTAAAAAATCAGTACGATCCGACGAACCTGTTTCAGCTCAACGCCAATATCAAGCCGACGGTTTGATCAGGCCCACTGCTTATAAGTCAGCGTAAAAACGATCGATCATTTCACACATGACGCGCTCAATATTGGCCCAAGCCGCATCGTCGTGCAGATCCATACCGTAAAATTCCGGGGATTTGTGGGCACGCATGGCGACGTAATTCGACGTTGAATAGAGCAACATGCTGATATCCGCCACATCGCGCATATCTTGTTCGGTCAAATCTTCAAACAAGAGAGTCACGGAGCGCGCCAGTTGATCGGACCGGTGATCCAACGCCGCGGTGATTTCCGTCGGCGACAGCATTTCACTCGCCAATATTTGCATGACGATCGGCCGTGCGCGAAGAGACCGCAGATAATTCAAATGGACGGTCTGGAGCTTCTTTTTGATATTCAGCGCGCGAAAGGATTCTTCGTCCCCACCGATCAGCTCTTCGTAAGTCGGCCAAATATCTCTAAGTTCGAACCACTTTTTGATAAGGCCCGGCAATCCGCCGAAATAGCGATAGATAAGATCTTTGCCGACGCCCGCTTCTTTGACGACTTTATTGACCCCGATCCCATCGGCGCCGTCGCGCAAAAAGATCCGCTCACAGGCATCGACCAAAGCTTGCTCCGTGGCTTTGCGATCGCGGGGTCTGGGCTGTTCGTCTTGAGGGGTCATCTACTCTGCCCTGGCGAAAAGCCTATTATGTGACCGATCGGTCACATATGTCAAGGGGCAAGAAGGAATTTAGTCTTCAAAGAGGTGCCTGAAGTCTTGAATGAATGTTCGCAAATTTATCGGCGGCCGGCCCAGGATGTTTTCGATATCGTCCGTGGTGTGATCGATCACCCCTTCCGAGATGGCGCGAAATTCTTCACAGACCGCATCGATCCGCCATTGGGTCAGACCGGCTTTGGCCAAACGCTCTCGGTACGGGCCGATTTCCATATCGACGTAAGTAATCGTGCGGCCGAGCACATCAGCGAATTGCTGCGCGATCTCATCGAAAGTCAAAAGCTCCGGTCCGGTCATGGGATAGTTTTTACCTGCATGTCCGTCTTCAGTTAATAGCTTTACATGCACCGCCGCAACGTCGCGCAAGTCTGTCGCCGAAACGGTCCCCTGGCCCACCGGCAACGTGATTTGGTTATTGGCTTTGATTCCTGCCGCCATGTTGGAAAAGTTCTGCATGAAAAAAGTCGGGCGGCTCAGTGTCCAATCCAAGCCGGACTGCGCAATATACTCAGCAGAGGCCACATGCATTTTGGTGATGGGATTGGTTGTGCCCGGAATAGATTCAAGGGAAGACAGCTTGACGATATGTTTGACGCCCGCTTCGACGCAACAATCGGTGAATTGTTTTTCGAGCTCCAATTGATGCTCCCCATTGGGGACGATCAGTAGAGCTCTTTCGATGCCCCGCAGTGCCGACAGCAACGCGTCACGGTTTTCCAAGTCACCGATGGCTAAATCGATATTGTCTTTCTTCAAATGATCTGCCTTATCCGGATTACGCACATAGGCCCGAAACCTAAGACCTGCTTCGGTCAATTGCTTTGCCGTTTCGGCGCCCGTTTTGCCGGTCGCTCCGGTGATCAAGATCATTTCTATTGGTCCTTATGATGGTGCGGCTTGAATAGCTGCGGATTCTCTTTCTGAATGGCGGATGGCCATTTCGCCGAGGATCATAGCGACAACGGAGCCGATCGCAACCGGCCAATCCACACCGGCTCCCGGCACATATATGAAGAGGAAGATCGCAATAGACAAGACGGCCATACAAATCAGGGTGAAAAATAGAGCGACAGGCAATCCACCGGGCACCTTGTAGGGCCGCGCGCGGTCTGCATCCACAATGCGCATCTTCGCAAAGGCCAGCAGCAAGCCGATATAGGGCAAGAGAAATAGGACAGCACTGCAGGCGAAAAGCGACCAAAAGAGATCTTCATTGCTGCCCGCGAGGAGTCCATAGACCACAAACACGGTGGTACTGATCACACCCAACCCGACGGCCGCCCCGACGGGCGTCCCAAACTTTTTATGTTCTTTTCCCAAAAAGGACGGCATCTCGCCTTCGATAGCCGCCTCAGCCATCGTCCTGGAACAGCCGATGGACCATGTGGTGCCATTGGAAACAAATGTATAAAGCGCTGCAATGCCGAGGATTGTGGCCAACATCACACCCGCCTCCGAATTCCCGAGCAAGATGCGCAACGTGTCAATCAGGCCCTCCACCAAATTGATGTCGCCGGCGGGGATCGCCGCAAGAATGGCAAATGTGCCGAATATGTAAAAGGAAATGATGATCACGCCCGACACCAGAATGGACTTAGGCACATTGCGCGCAGGATCATGAATCTCATCACTGCCGGCGCTGACCAGCTCGAACCCAAGCATGCCGTAAATCACGGCACCGATATATTGGGCGGAACTATCCCACCTAGGCATCACAGAATCATAAGAGAATTCATTGGCTAAGGGAGCAGAGTTGAAAATGAGATTGAAGCCGCCAAAGATGATGACACTGAAGATGATGATCTTGAGCAGCGCACCCAGGTTAGGCACCCACTTGCCGATATCCAGGGTCAGGCATGTGATGAAGACAACGATCCAGGTCAGACCGATCCCCAATATCACCTGTTCAAAGAGACTCATCTCTGGGGCAAACATTTGTGAGAAGACGACGGCAAATAAGACGAAAATCGACGGAAACCAAATAGCCGCATTGATCCAATAGAACCATGTGACCCGCGCAGCCCAGCGGCGCCCGAAGGCGTCGCGCACCCAAGCATAGATTCCACCTTGCTCAGGATAGGTTGTCCCCATCTCGGCACAGATCAAACCGTAAGGTAGAAAAAAGATAAGCCCGAGAAAGATCCACCAAAACAGACTGGAAACGCCGATGGCAGCGGTCGCGGCCAACGTGTCGAGCAGGAGGATGGCGGACACTGTGAACAAGGTCATGTCCCGCACACCCATGGCTTTTATGTGAGACCCCTGGCCTGTCACATCCATCCCTCCTCATTCTCCTAGAGAAACGGTAGGCCAAAAGCCGGAGCAATGCAAAAGGACGGCCCATTAGGTCTCCCGGCCGGCAAGGTTTTGAGCACTATTTGATGATATAAATCTCACCGACTCGGATGCGGATTCAGCCATGGCCCAAAAGAAGACAAGAGCCGAAGATGGACCGATTTATGCCATCGGTGACGTTCACGGCATGTTTGACGAGCTTGTCAAATTGATGGCGCTGATTGCCGAAGATCTTGAGCATTCAGAGACAACAGCGCCCGCCACATTGATCTTCCTGGGCGACTATATTGATCGTGGTCCACAATCCCGCCAATGCGTCGATCACTTGATGGGCCCCAAGAATCGGATCAATGGGGCACACCACATCTTCCTCAAGGGCAACCATGAACAAATGATGCTGGACCATTATGCCGGCGATGATCGTCTATCCTGGCACGACAATGGCGGACTGGAAGCGGAACAAAGCTATCCGCGCGGCCATGTCACCAAGCGGCACCGCGAATGGCTCGCCCGGCGTCCCCTTTTCTGTGTGCGACAAGACTATTTCTTTGCTCATGCAGGCGTCGACCCGGACCTCCCACTGGAAGATCAACCGGATGAAGGGCTGCTTTGGATCCGCGGCAAGTTTCTCGATCACACCGGACCCTATACCTACCAAGACAAGCCCGTCACAGTGGTTCATGGTCATACGCCGACAGACGCGCCCGAGGTGAAGCCTAATCGGATCGGTCTCGACACGGGCGCCTATTACTCCGGCATTCTGACCGCTGCCGTTCTCGGAACCGGACCGGTTCGCTTCTTGTCTACGTAACCGCATCTGCGCGGTTTTGATCACTTGCCAGATACCTAGTGAAGAAGACATAGTGATCGCAAAAAACACCCCGAGTTGGGTTTTGGAAAAAACAATGCGCGAAAGAGTGGACAGCTTCCAGCTGAAACCCGGCCGGATTCTGAACGGCAAATATGTCGTCGAGGATAGAATCGGCGGCGGGATTGAAGGCGAAGTCTACAAGGTTCGGGACAAGAAAACCGGTTTGCATCGCGCCATCAAGGCGTTTTTTCCAGGCAATGGCGATGTCGAAAAATCCATTGCCCGTAACGCCCGCCTCCTCGACCGCTTAAAGAAATGCCCGATCGTCATTCATTATCATCACGCCGAAAGCTTTCGCTTTCGTCGGCAGACGATTCACTATCTGGTCAGTGAATACGTGCAAGGCCAACCGCTGTCGTCATTTTGCGAGCGTTACCCGGGCAAACGCATGCGGCCTTTTGCGGCGCTTCACGTTATTCACGCTCTTTGTAAGGGGCTCGAAGTCATCCATGCTGCCGGCGAATATCATGGTGACATTCATGCCGACAATGTGCTTGTCGAACCGACTGGGATCTTCTTCGACATCAAATTGGTGGATTTTCACGACCGCGGCCGGGCCAAAGCGAAGGAAAAGCTCTACGACATCTATGAAGTCGCCCGCCTGCTGTATGATATCACCGGCGGCAGCGCTCACTACGCCAAACAGCCTGAAATCATTAAAGGATTGTGTCGAGGATTGCGTAGAGATTTGATCCGCAAACGGTTTCCTACCATCAGCCACGTCATCAGATATCTGGAGACTCGCGATACCGAAGGGCCTATTGTGTAATCGTCAATGGGGCGAGAGACATGAGTGGGAAATGTGCATTTATGGCCGGGTTTGCGGGGGGTCTGCTTCTGGCAAGCAGCGTCGCGACACAAGCCGCAGAGATGGTTATTCGCAATGCCAAAATCTATACTGTCGACGAGTCGCAACCCTGGGCCGACGCAGCAGCCCTAAGCGAAGGCCGTATTGTCTTTGTCGGCAGCGAAGATCAAGTCAATCAATATATCAAAGATGGCACGCGCGTGATCGACGCGAAAGGGCAATTGGTTTTGCCCGGCTTTGTCGACAGCCACAACCATGTGGCCTACGGCACCGATACACCCGGCGTGAATTTGTCTGAAGCCAAAGACATTGCTGCCTTCCGGACTATGCTCTCCAACTATGCCGATGCCAATCCAGAACTCGAATGGATCATAGCAGACGGCTGGTACTACGGCATCTTTCCAGGAGATCTTCCAAATTGGCGCAATTTGGAAGGGATAAGTAACGGACGTCCCATGTTGCTGACATCTGCGGATGCGCATACGACTCTCTTCAATAAGGCGGCGCTCGACTTGATGGGGATCGACGCCGAAACAGAAGATGTTCCGTTCGGAGAATTGATTAAGGACGAAAACGGCGACCCAACCGGCGTCGTCAAAGCAACCCTCTATGCGCCCAATGCAGGATATGACTTTTTGAGTCAGTTTCTCCCAGAACCGGATCCGGAAGCAGATTACCAACGCCTAATTAGGAATTTGGAGAAAGCTACACGGCTCGGAATCACCACGATCGTTGAGCCCCAGAACTATTTGGATGATCTTTATCTTTATGAGCGTGCCTATGAGGAAGGCAAAATCACGTCTTATCTCAGTCTGGCCATGCTCTACGCCACAGATTCAACCAAAGCTGAATTGCGCGACTTTGCGCAAGCTCGATATCGCTTTCGCGACAATCCGCATATCAAAATTGATGCGGTGAAATTGTATATAGATGATGTGATTGAGGCCGGGACAGCCGCCATGCTCAGACCCTACGCCAATAGCCCATTCAATGCTGGCCGCACATTCTACACGCAAGACAGGTTGAACCGCATTGTTCAAGATCTCGAATTGGAAGGCTTTAGGGTTTTCATTCACGCCATTGGCGATCGCGGAACGCGCATGGCGTTGAATGCTTTTGAGAAAGCGCGGGAGAAAAACCGCTTCGACAACACACGGCACCAATTGGTCCATGTTGAGATGGTTCATCCCGATGACATCCCCCGCTTTGCCGAATTGGGTGTTGTGGCATGTATGCAGCCACGCCATGCCGCTCTGTCTTTCAACACCCCCTGGGCGAGGGCCGTAGGGGCATTCCGGTTCCGGGGGGCTTGGCCGTTTCGCTCATTAGAACAGTCCGGCGCGGTTTTGGCCTTTTCCAGCGACTACGACGTCTCAGAGATGGATCCCCTTATTGGCATCTATTCAGCAATTACGCGGCAGGATGAAAACGGTATCCCGGAAGGCGGCTGGGTACCCGATGAGAGAGTCTCTCTGGAAACAGCGATCCGGGCCTATACACTGAACGGTGCCTACGCCGTAGCCCTAGAGAGTGAACGCGGTTCTATTGAAGTTGGGAAGTTTGCGGACATGGTCATTCTCTCGAAGAATCTGTTCGAAATGGATCCGGTCGAAATCCTAGATACAGAGGTAACGATGACCTTGTTTGAGGGTAAGATCGTGTTCCAACAATGAGTTTGGTGACTTCTGCAATCTTGCCATCAAAAAGCCATATAAACTGCTGATACGTTTACTTAAATTCCACTTGAGAAGTGAGTTTAGAAAACTCGTCATAGCCCACACTTGACCGTTGATCCTTCTGTGATCAATGGCCTAGAACTAGTCCCATGAGCCCTTGCCAAATATGTTCAGTGAGTATCAAGCGGTCCTTATGAAACGCTCAATTTTGGGGCCGCCTGCTGCCGGGTTCCGGACACTTCTATCTTTGTTTTTGCTCTTGAACGCCGGGCTCAGTTCGGTCGCCTCCGCAGCACAAACTTACTCCGTTCAAATCAAAACGATTGATGCTACTGGAGACATCGCGGAGCTTGTCGCAGACGTCGAAAGTGCCCTGAACAGCCGGGCGCCTGAGGAGGAACTCGCCGGAAACGCGCTCGGCTACCGTATCGATCAAGACAAAGCGTTCTTGGCCAAAAGGCTCCAAGCAGTCGGCTATTATTCATCCACCATTGTGATGGATGCGCCAACTGATGGGGGGAAAACAGTTTTCACGCTGGACCCTGGCCCGCAATTCACATTCGGTGAAGTTAAAGTCGAACACCTGCCAACGCAAGCCGGGCCCGCTGATCCACTGCCAACATTTGACTTTCTGGGGGCGGCCAAAACCAAGCCTGCCCTCGCCGCCAGCGTATTGGAGGACGAGGCAAGCATCGGAGCGTGGCTGGAGAGCAATCGGTGCTACTTTTCCTACAGTGTCAGCCACAGCGCCGTCGTCGACCAGGCCAATCAGATCGTCAACGTCACTTATCGTATTGCCTCAGGTGAACCTGTGACCTTTGGAACGATCCGTTTTGAAGGCCAAACCAGTCTTGAGGAGGAATATCTCCAAAAGCTTGTAAACCTACCATCGGGCTCCTGCTTTAGGCGTTCAACATTGAACAATTTAAAGGTGAGGCTGCAAGGCACCGGCTTATTGGCAGGCTCTACAATTCGTCTTGCAGACCGCCCGAACCAGGACGGGACAGTAGACGTCGTGCTTGAAATTCAGGAGGCTAAGCATCGCACCGTCAGAGCGGGCGCGAAATTCAGCACCGATATCGGGCCCGGTGTGTCGGCTTCATGGGAACATCGTAATGCATTAGGCGCGGGGGAAAAGCTCGTGACCTCGTTGTTGCTGGCCACCATTGAGCAGAAGATCACCACGACTTTTGACAAGCCGTTTTTTCGCCGCCGTGGACAGCGGCTCAAACTCGGAGCTGTAGTCGGACGCGAAGATAATGATGCGTTTGAGACGACTGGCATCAATGTGACGGCGGCAATTGAAAGGAGTTTAAAACGCGATTGGAAATTGGGGCTTGGGATCGGATATGGTTTTGAACGGATCACAGAGCAAGATGGCACGGAAGAAGATGCGGCGATCCTGGATTTCCCAACCTATGTGGCCAAGGACACACGCGATGACGCCCTAAACCCCACAAAGGGCTGGACGGTCCGCCTGAGTTCCACACCGGCTTTTGATACGATCGATACGGGCACCGGCTATATCAAAAATCAAATCCGGGGCAGCTACTTTCAGAAACTCTCATCAAGCGGCAGAGTTGTCATTGCCGGTCGCATCGCCGTGGGCAGCCTGATAGGTGTCGCCACCGAAGACGTGCCTGCCACCGAACGTTTTTATACCGGTGGTGGCGGATCAATCCGCGGCTATGGTTATCAACTTGCCGGACCGGTAGACGAGGATTTAGATCCGTTGGGGGGGCGGTCATTCCTGGAAACATCTTTGGAAATGCGTCTGCGCGTGACCGAAACGATAGGTCTAGCGGCGTTTGTGGACGGCGGAAATGTCTACGACAATAACACGCCGGAATTCGGCAAGGATATATTGTGGGGCGCTGGACTTGGGTTCCGCTACTTCACGAGCTTTGGACCGATAAGATTGGATGTGGCTGTGCCTATCGACAAGCGAGACGGTATTGATGATGACTTCCAAATCTATTTCGGCATCGGACAGGCATTCTAGCAATGGCTCAAACCCACAAACGTCATCGACTGCACACAATTGCACGCATATTCGCTGGCGCAATTGTCACGACTTTTGTGATCCTGTTTATTGCATCCATGTGGCTGCTCGGCCCATCCGGCCAAACTCTTGTGAGAGACTTGATTGCAGGTACGGTTTCAGAAAGCGTCGGCTATTCCTTGGAAGCCAAGGATGTGGAATTGGACTTGCCCATTTCATTGGCCATCGGCGAGTTAACCGTCGCCGATGAGGAGGGTGTTTGGCTCACAGCTGACAACATCACCATATCCGTTCTGCCGAGTTTTGACCTGCTAAATGCCGTGATCCTGCCGGATGCGAAAGCTCTGACAATCGATCTTAAGCGGCAGCCTCTTCCGCCCAAACCCATTGAACGTGATGGCGGCGGCGGTAGGTTTGATGTCACGATTCCGGATTTGCGGATTGGGACACTTATCCTCAGCCCTGAACTGACGGGTCTGAATGAGCGCCTAACCGCTGCCATAGACGGCAGCCTGAACTTGTCCTCCAAAGAAGCCGCCCTGGAGTTCTCAGTGGTTGCTGAGATTGCTCAAGGACTGCCGGTTCTCTCTGCAGCGCGATTGGATACCGCAGGCATTTTTCAGATCAATGACAACTTGCTCTTTTTCGACTCCGCAAGCCTAGGATCAGAGGCGGTCGATGTTTCGGCCGCGGGGCGCCTGAACACGAAAACTCAGAGAATCGATATTGACTTGTCGGCCATCAGCGAGAACCTCGCTGCTCTCATCGCAGACGCCGACGGTACATTGGAAGCAGAAGTCAACATTATCGGCGCGATGACATCGCCTACTTTAGATGCGCTCATCACCACCACGGATTTGGCTTTTCGAGAAAGCGCTTTGCCCGATAGTCGCATCAGCATAAGCGCTCAGCCTCAAGAGAGAGACTGGACAGGTCAAATTGAACTTGAAGCGGGAGAGCTTGCAACCGGCGGGAGTCCATTCCTGTGGCGCGGTGAAACACTCGAGTTCTCGAGCTTCAATTTTGCAGACAAATTCGGTGAGGTTGCTGGGAGCATATCAATTAATACCTCATCTCTCTTAGCGAACGGCAATGTGGCTATTGATCTGCCGCAGATTGAAGCCTATCAGGACCTTCTTCCGGTGGCGGTTGCTGGTGCCCTCACAGGAACGGCAACACTATCGCCTTCGGATGGAAAACAAAGCGCTAAGTTGGCGGGCGACCTGCTCAATGTGACCATCGCGGAGGCTCAAGCGCAGTCAATCGACATCACCGCAAGCTATACAGACATCTTGACCCTGTTGCCGGATCAATTGAGTCTGTCATTGTCAGGCGCACAATGGGGAGACGCGCAGATCGAAGACGGTACACTGCAGGCCAACCAGCAAGGGGATCTTTGGCAAATCCAGGCACAAGCCCGCGGGACAGCGGGGCAACCTTTCGATCTGAGCGTTGCGGGAACCGCTGACTTTGAGGATGCAACACTCGGGCAGACCACAATCGAAACATTAAGCGGCACAGTGGGCGGCAGACTTGTTGCAACCGGCGCGCCGATCGAGGTGAGCAATCGATCCGGCGATTTAGCAATTGATGTCAAAGATCTTCGTTTTGGTTCCGGAAGATACGCTTTGAACGGCTCACGACAGTTGGATACTCTCAAAGGTACATTGAGCGGTGAAAATGTGACGCTCACTGATTTGGGATTTGATCCGGCACCTGAATGGAACGACGCTACGGGTACCTTGTCGGCTACGTTCAATGGTTCTGTCGGCACGCCGATCGTCGACGTCGAATTTTTCATGGCCGGATTGCGCCTGACCGGTACCGCAGCAAATGGACAAGCTGAGATTGCTGCCCGCCTCAGCGATGGACAAGCAAACGCCAACGTTAAGATCTCCGAAGGAGCAGCAATACAATCCACGATCGCGGTCGGGCTCCCGCTGACACTCAGCCTTGATCCTTTCGCCCTGGAATTGGCAGATACGGCACCGCTCCAAGGCGTCATGGATCTATCGCTCGACATCACAACCCTTGCCAAACTCAGCCTGCCACCGGAGCAACGCCTCACAGGTCGTGTGACCGGTGACCTGACACTTGGCGGCACGGTTGCCCAACCGTCGCTGCGGGGAAATATGAATTTCAACAATGGGTCTCTTGAATACTCACCAGTGGGCCTTGAGCTTCAGAACCTTGCCTTCAATCTGGATGCCGACGGTCAATCGATCGCGATCCAGGATTTCCGAGCGACAGACCCGGCAGGTAATCCACTTAGCGCAGAAGGTATCGTCACCTTGGAGTCCATCGACCAATTCGCGTACAACATGTCCATCAATGGCGAGCAATTGGAGCTTTTAACTCACCCAAATGCCATCGGTACGCTCAGTTTGGATCTCAAAGCCGAAGGCAACGAGGCCGAAGGTGCACTGTCGGGCACGCTGACCAGTCAATCCCTCTCGATTCAATTGCCGGACCAATTTGTCGAGACGATCCCAGAACTGAATGTTGTCGAGACAATTGAGAAAGACGGCGCCATCCAAGGCGACAAAACGCGGCCAGACGCTTACAGATTGGCTCTCGATATGGTTCTAAAAGCCGATAACAAGGTGTTTGTGCGTGGATGGGGGCTGGATGCGGAGTTGCAGGGCAACCTCGCCATCAAGGGACAAGCCAACGACCCGCAAGTCACCGGTAAGCTGAGCACGATCCGCGGTCGCTACGAGGAATTCGGCAAGCAACTGAATTTGACCAGGGCGGATATTGTCTTTGAAGGCGATATGCCGCCGTCTCCGTTCCTCAATATCACCGGTACCACATCTGTTTCGAACACCACGATCAACTTGAACATCACGGGACCGCTTCAAGATCCGGGCCTCGGCATCACATCGAGCCCAGCCCTACCGGAAGATGAAGCCCTGTCGCTCTTGTTGTTCGGCAGCGGCGTATCCAATATCAGCACGCTTCAAGCTGTGCAGCTGGCAAATAGTCTAAGGCGCTTGTCCGGCGTCGGACCGACCGGCCCGACAGCGCTCGGTCGGATTCGTAACACGATCGGGGTCGATAATCTGACACTCAAGAATAACGGCGGCGAGGCTTCGGGCGCGGCGCTCGGTGTAGGCAAGTATATCGGCGATAATATCTATCTTGAGGTCGAACAAGGGCTGGAGACAGGCAGCGGCAAGGCCAAAATCGAGGTCGACGTCACGGATAATATCTCCGTTGAAAGCGGAACCAGCGTCAGCGGCGACCAAAATATCGGAATCAACTGGAAGCGCGACTATTAGAACGTGGCGGTCAAATTATCTATAGCATCGATGCTGATCATCAATTATAGGCCATTATAGAAAGCTATTTGAGGGGCGGCACGCTCTATGGCGAAGTTAGATGGCAAAGCTCAATTGAATGAAATTGGCTGGCGAGAGACTGTTGCCTTACCTGACCTTGGGATAGAGGAAATCAAAGCAAAGGTCGATACGGGCGCGCGAACCTCTGCATTGCATGCCATTCCGCGAAGGGTCTACAAAAAGAACGGCCTGTCATGGATCGACTTTGACATTCCCCGAAGCGTTGCGCATCCGGTGATCTCCTGCAGCTCTCCTTTGGTGGACCAACGCAAAATTACCAATACCAGCGGCATCCCCGAAACACGTTATGTCATCGAGACAAAAATGATTCTCGGTGATAGGCATTGGAATATTGAGATCTCATTGGCCGACCGGGAAAAGATGGCATTTGACCTAATTTTGGGCCGCACGGCGATTCGTCGCCACAAGTTATGTGTCAATCCGGGCCGGTCATTCTTGGCCGGCAAACCGGTTCTATCGTAGAGTAGAAAACAACATGATTGCGGCAAACAGGTTCCATCAAATTATATATCCAATTCTATTCGAACTTGGAGAGCATTTATGAAGATTGCCATGCTGGCACGCAACGCCAATCTTTATACACACAAACGCATAAAAGCGTCGGCTGAAGAGCGTGGGCACTCACTGGATATCATTGATACGCTTCAATGCTACATGAACATCGCGGCACGTCGCCCTGAAGTTTATTACAACGGCGAAAAATTGCTCGGTTATGACGCCGTTATTCCCCGTATCGGTGCCTCCATTACTTTCTATGGGCTCGCCGTCTTAAGACAGTTTGAGATGATGGGCGTCTTTCCGCTGAACGAGTCGGTCGCCATTGGGCGTTCCAGGGATAAGTTGCGGTCGCTCCAGCTATTGGCGCGCGAAGGGATCGGATTGCCCGTGACAACTTTCGCGCATGATCCCAAACAAACAGACAATGTACTCAAACTGGCAGGGGGTGCGCCTCTGGTCATCAAACTCTTGGAAGGTACCCAGGGGATTGGTGTGGTGTTGGCCGACACGGATCGCTCGGCCCGTTCGGTGATTGAAGCCTTCCGCGGTGCCAATGTGAATATATTGGTGCAGGAATTCATTAAAGAAGCCGGCGGAACCGACATTCGACTTCTGGTCATCGGCGACAAGGTGGTCGCCGCCATGCAGCGCAAAGGCGCCGAAGGGGACTTCCGGTCCAACCTTCATAGGGGCGGCAGCGCAAAGACCATCAAAATTTCCCCTGAAGAAAGATCTATTGCTGTGCGTGCCGCAAAAAAACTAGGGCTGAACGTCGCCGGTGTGGATATGCTTCGCGCCAATCACGGTCCGGTCATTATGGAGGTCAACTCTTCCCCCGGTTTGGAAGGCGTCGAAAAAGCCACCGGCATCGATATTGCGGGGAAGATGATCGAACTGTTAGAGAAGAAGGCAAAACCCGGAAAGACTAAAACAAAGGGCAAGGGCTGATGCTGACCACGACACCCTTTCAGATCGGCGATCACGAAATTGCACCGGGCACGCGGAAAACAGTTGATCTGCCGGTCAGCGTCTTATCTGACCATACGCCCATGTCCATGTCCGTCCACGTTATTCACGGAAAGAAGCCTGGCCCTACTCTGTTTGTCAGCGGCGCCGTCCATGGAGATGAGATCATCGGTGTCGAGATCATTCGCCGGTTGCTGAGGACCAAAAGCCTTAAGCGGATCAGCGGCACGCTGCTCGCCGTGCCCATCGTGAATTCATTTGGATTTATGAATCATTCTCGATACTTGCCCGACCGCCGGGATTTGAACCGTTCTTTTCCGGGCAGTGAAAGTGGCTCCTTGGCGGCGAGATTGGCCAACCTCTTTATGACAGAGGTCGTCGACAAGTCAGATGTCGGCATTGATATCCACTCGGCAGCCATTCACCGCGCCAACCTGCCGCAAATCAGGGTATCTGGCAAATCGAAAAAATCTCTGTCTCTTGCCGAGGCATTTGCTGCCCCCATGATTATCAGGTCGCCGGTTCGGGAAGGATCACTGCGATCTATTGCTGCAGAGAAAGACATTTCAATCCTCGTCTATGAGGCCGGCGAAGGATTGCGGTTTGACGAATTTGCCGTTCGCCTCGGTGTAACGGGAGTCCTCAATGTCATGCGGCAGATGGATATGTTGCCCAAATCCAAAAGTGCCAAAAAGAAGGCCGCCCCCATCACATCCCATTCCAGTCATTGGGAACGGGCACCTTTGGGTGGGATATTGCGGGCCTACAAGGGTATCGGAGACGAAGTCAAGGAAGGAGATGTCCTCGGCGCGATCGCCGATCCGTTCGGCGAAGTTGAGGTGGAAATTGTGCCGCAATCCGCGGGCGTGATCATCGGTCGCAACCGACTACCCATCGTGAATGAAGGGGATGCTATTTTTCACATCGCCAAAGTTCGCCGAAAAGACAACCCCGAAGAGATCATCGACACCATGTCGGCGGAAGTGGACGATGATCCCATTTTCGATGAAGATGAGATCATTTAAAGGTGGCCGGGCGACTTTGAATCAAGCCGCCCGGAATATTTCTTCATATACTAGGCAGTCCGAATGCGCGCCAGAAAGCCGCTGACATTCTCGCGCAATGTTTCCGCATTCTTGGAGAGATCCTTCGACGCACCGAGTAACACTTCAGCGCAATCGCCGGTCCCGTTGGCCGCCTCATTCACTTGATCCGCCGTATCATTGATCTCTTGTGCCCCGTCCGACGCAAATTGAATGTTACGATTGATCTCTTGAATCGTCACGCTCTGCTCCTCCATGGCGCCGGCGATCGCTGTGATCACGTCGTCGACCCCGCGGATGGTTGAGCTAATCTTTTCGATCTCGTCCGCCGTTCCGTTGGTCACCGTCTGCATATCTTCTATCTGCTGACCAATCTCATGGGTCGCCTTTGCCGTTTGGGTGGCAAGGGTTTTAACCTCTGAGGCGACGACGGCAAATCCTTTACCGGCCTCGCCCGCTCGGGCGGCCTCAATCGTGGCGTTCAAGGCGAGAAGATTGGTCTGCTCCGCAATATCGGAGATAAGATTAATCACTTCGCCGATCTTCTGAGCCGACGCAACCAATTCAGTGACCTGCGTTTGGGCGCTCTTGGCATTGCCGACCGCTTTGCGGGACACATCGGTCGCATTGTTGATTTGCTGACCGATCTCGTCCACCGAACTTGACAGTTCGTTGGTCGCCGCGCCGATGGTTTGCATATTGCGGTCCGACTCGTCGGCTTTCGTCCGAATCACTTGAGATTGAGACTTTGTCTGATCGGATGCCGTGGCCACGGAACGTGCCGAACTGTTCAATTGTCCAACCGCATCGGCAACCGAGGACAAGACAACCGATATTTCCTCATCGAACTCTTGATTAATCGCGGCGAGCCTTTCGGCACGGTCGACGATTTGCTTCTCCTGCTCGGCGGCTTTGGACCGCAATGTCTCAGCTTCGATCATGCCGAGCCGGAAGGTCTCTAGTCCCCCGGCCACAAGACCGATTTCATCATCATTCCGAACAGTCACAGCGCTGGTCAAATGACCCGCTGACAGATCCTTGACTGACCTTGAGACTTCTTGCAAAGGCTGGACGATAGATCTGCTCACGATCAGATAAGAAGCCGTCCCCGCACCAACGATCACCAAACAGGACAGAATGATGAGCCAGGACAACGCCGATCGCTCATGTTGCTCCGCCAACTGGGCCGCTTCTAAGGTGAAAGTCTCTATTTGAAACAAGAGTTCTTCAATGGCCTTGTCGAGCTCTGCGACCTCTTGATCAACTTCATTGCCGAGCACCATGCCTTGCGCAAGTTGGTCTGCCGCGAGGAGTGTGATGACCTCCTCCGTGTGCGCTTCGAATAGCGCGTGGGCCTCTTCGATTTTCTTTAGCTCGCTGAGAGCCGCCTGGATTTCGGTGATCTGGTATTCCAGTTCCAATGTCTCAAGCGCGCTTTCGGATAGGCGCATGGCGTCGGTCAGTTTTTCTTGGACTGTCACACCATAATTTCGGAACTTATTGACCGCGCCCGCATAGCTCTCCGAAGCTGCCGGGTCGATTTCTGTTTCAAGCGCAAATTTCAGCAGCCGCTCAAATTGGATGCTCTGTTCCAATTGGTTGGTGGAAGCCTCAGTGACAAGCACGGTGAGCGGCAGGTCAATCTCGGCGATGGATTTGATCTCTTCGCCGATCTTTGCCATCTGCTGAATGGCAAAGCCGGTCAATAGAATGAATGAAAAGATACAGCCGTAGATCGTGGCATATATTTTCGCGGCAATATTGCCTTGGTTGAAGACGCTAAACATGGGGCTCCCCCGACTCATTATCTAATTTTCAGTCGACGAAGACGCCCTCAACAGTCTTCATCAATTTGGCGAACATAGAGGCAGCCTGTTAAAAATCGCCTAAAAGCTATTAACCTGATTGGGAAAAACCTATTGATTGTATGTGCTTACACGAACCCTCAACTTTTGAGCGACTGAATAGGTCCCATTTTTCCCCTTAAACCTCAGAACAATCGGATCACTCGCCAAGCGCAAAACCCCAACGCAAGCTTTCAAGTATATGTGATCAAGACGTGACCCGGCGGTTGGATCCAATTTCGAGGCCTCGCGTAATGAGAGGTAACGGTTGCCGGGTTGGGAGGAGCCACCCGTTAACGCCCGAGTAACAATTGTGATCCAGTGAAAGAGGACCCCCCGATGAAAAAGTTTGCCTTGAGTGCCGTTGCCGCTGTCTTTGCAGTTGGTGCCTTCTCAGTTCCCGCCAGCGCCGACAGCAGCGGTTACCTGAGCTATTTTGACGCCGGAGAGTACTTTATCGAAGGCGCTAGCGACCGCCAGGTCGTTCGACTGAACGAAGATAGAGATGTCCGCATCTGCGTTGCAGAATCTTCGGCCAAAGATATCTTCGCCGGGACGGAACAATTGCCGATCGAAGTCCGGACGACGACAGGCATTGAAATTGTCAATCCAGGCAATTGCCTGCAGCTCTCAGCGGAACGGGTTGTATTTGCGGTCCCGCAAGGAACTGAAGTGCCTTCTGACTCTCTCATCGAGATCAAAAAGCAATAATAGAATGCCCTGGTGGCGGGAGGCGTGATCCCGATGGGAGCGCCTCCGCACAAGGCCCTTTAGACCCTCATAGGGCCGCAACTCAAAGCGATAATGCCCCCACTCCTTATAGGCTTATCGTCGACCAAAACATATTAAGCCCGCTCGCGATCTGTTGAGCGGCGACCCTTCCGGTTACCCTTCAACCACGCCCCCATTTGCCTTATAGTCAGGCACATGATTACAGCAGCATATGCGTTGAGCTTCAGCTTGGTGACGTCCGTATCAATCGCGGATCTCGGAACAGGTTTTGACCGCGAGCCCATCGCGGCTGACCCGAAGGAACTTCTTGATGATTGCGTCTATGAGCTAGATTTGCAAAAACGCGCTCAAGCTTGCACCAGCGCTATTGCGTCCGGCAAATTCGGCAACATCGATCTAAGTGTCGCATATAACAATCGCGGAATCGCACGTGGCAAGCTCCGGCAGCATGACGGGGCCCTCAAAGATTTTGAAATGGCCATCGATTTTGACCCTGGTTATGCGGACGCCCATCATAATAGGGCCGTTGAATTCGCCCGGCTGGGCGAATTCGAAAAATCGATCCAAGATTTTGACGCCGCCATTGAATTGAAACCACGCGCGGATTTTTATCGGTCGCGAGGCGTGGTCCATGAAAATCTCGGCGCCTATTCCAAGGCCGTTGCCGACTACAGCGAGGCGGCCCGCATGGATCCGGCAGACTACGCTTCGCGCAACAGCATGGCATGGATTCTCGCAACGGCCCCATTGGACAACTTGCGTAAGGGCCAACGCGCCTTGACAGCTGCACAAGAGGCGGTCGAATTGCAAGATTCGCCTTCCCACCGGGACACCTTGGCCGCCGCCTACGCCGAAGCCGGCAAATTTTCAAATGCTGTCGAAGAGCAAAAGCTCGCGATTGATATGTTGCGCGATCTTGGCGCAAGAGACGCCATCAAAGCATTTGAAAAGCGTCTAAGCCTATATGAACAGGGACGCCCCTACCGGCAGGACAAATAAATCTCTGCGCCGAAAGATGCGCAAGCCAACATGAATAAAATACGCCCGGACTGATCGCGCCTCAGCGGTTCAAAAACTTGCCCGCCAAATCAGCGACATCGTCAAGACCAAAGCCATCACCATCGTCTTGCAAGAGCGAACCCAATCCGCCCAAAGCGCCGAGATCAAGCCCACCGGGGCCCGCACCGCTGGTTCCGTCCTGCTGAAATTTTTTACTCAGCGCACCCATGGCCATGGTGGCGATCACCGGTAACATCTGCTTCAAAATGTCATCGCCTAGACCTGTTTTGGCAGAAGCTTCCTTCGCCACCTGCCGGCTAACATCTTTACTGCCAAGCACATGCCCCAATATCGCATTGCCCTCCTGAACCGCCGCAGCGTCGGCTTGTACATCATTGCTATCCAAATATTTTGCATGATTACCGGACTTCAGCGCCCCGAGCAGTGCTTCGACTCCGCCCGGCTGCGTCGCATTTTTCGCAATCCCGCCTTGAAGGGCGGGCAACAAACTGCCCAGGGCCTTTTGGGCATCGGCACTCTCCAAGCCAAACTGCTTAGCCAAACCATTGACCAATTGTCCGCCTTGCGCGGACACCAACTCGTCCAATAACCCCATATCCATCTCCCGTCACAGACAACACAGCGGCCAGACAAAAGCATGTAAAGCCGCTTTACCTTAGAATGAGACTGTAGCGGGACGGTTTTAGGCCGTCAAAGAGTTCTAGCCGGTGCCTGTATAGAGATCGAGAATATCGACGAAAGCTGCAATATTAGCTTTCACATTGTCGCGGGCGATGCCGTAATCCGCCGTCACATAGCGCGTGATCTGCAAATCGCCGCCGTCCAGTTTCGCAAATTTCATGTCATCGTGCCGCCGATTCATGCTCGCCACCACACCGTCATCAATCTCCTGAAAGACAATCGCGGCAACCTGCAAAGCACGACAATTGGCGACGCCTTCTGAGCCATCACAGGCCTTCAACACGACAGCAAAATCTAAACCTTGCGGGCGGTTCACGAGAACCATCTCTTCCCCATCATCACCCACGCTTGCCTCAGCCGTAAAACCCATTTCATCCAGCAATAGACGCAACTCTTCAGATTCAAACTCAATCCATAAAGAGATCGCAGACGGCATGAACACTGAGCTCTCGACAGGCTGGTCGACGTTTGTTTCCACATTGACCGGCTCAACCGGTTCACGGTCTTCGGACACGTCAACGGCAGTGGATGCAGGGTCCGCCTCTGGAGGTAATGTCAACCAATCCGGAATGTAATCGCTTATCGCCGGCACGGTCTCAACGGCCAAGGCGAACACCTCATGTCGCGGCGGATAGAGGTCTTTCAATGGTGTGTAGACAGCAATGGTCGCCCCTACGGCCATCACCAAAAGCAATCCGAAACTTCGCATAATGCCCCCAAACCCAATACATCTGGAAGTATAAGCGGTTTCTGGGCCGGATGTCAGCGGCAAATTTGGATCAGAGAATCTGCGGGGCAGCGGTCACAAACCTGTCACAACTTTCCCATCCATGGGACGCAACGTTAACCCTATTGTCCCAGAAGCCCTGTCTTTTCTTTTGATCCCAAACTGGAGCCGAAGAAAAAGTTGATCACAGCGTATAGCGAAGCCATAACGGCGGAAATGAGCATGCCCAATTGAGTGGACTCCGGCACCGCTTTGTCCGCAATCAAAACCGCCCAGGTGAACAAAGCCGCCAGACCGAAGAAGCCGACAACAATCGTGACGGCCAAGACGGGAACCAAAATGGTCCGGGTTTTGGCGTACATGTCTCTGGCCGACTTCTGGTTTTCCACTTCCAGAGCAAACACATCAATGTCGAGCTGCCTCAAATCACGCTTGACCTGGGCCTCCAATTCTCTGAGCTTCAACAGCAGTTCCGGTGATTGATGTTCCAAAATGTAGTCTGCCACCTCTTCAGGCGACCTTTTCTCCTGATCGCCAAAAAGAGCCGGGGTCAAGATCGCGGCGACTGTGGCACCGGCGGGTCCGAAAAGACCGGTGGCAATAGTCGGAAAGGCCGTCTTTCCGATAGCCTTAAACCGTTCTTTCCAATTCATCTCTTGAAGCTCCATTTGTCATACGTCTTACGCGCGCCCCGCTTCTGCTTACCGTTCCGAGCCTCTTCCAAATAGTCTAAGCCGGCCATGTCATAACCAAGCCACTCGGCAACCACGAGGCCGCCATAGACATAGTCCGCATAGCCGGAATACTGATCTCGAGTTTCCCAATAGGAGTCCTCAGGCCACTTGTCGATCGGTGTCTTGAAACGGTCTGGATAGGTGGCTTTATAGATCGGGAATAGCTCCGACCAATTCTGTGCCCGGCCAAAATCCATTTTCCGATTGTCGACATTGTAGAACGAGGGAACACGACGGTCCCAACCGTTATCTTTTGTTCTCTCATTCATGGACACCAACAGCCATTCAAACCAAGGCCGGAACTGCTCATAACCTGCACGCACGCCAAGCCCCCAAACGCTCACGTTAAAATCCTGCATCCACATGACCGTCAACCAACCGGAATTGGACCACATAATATTGAAGCGCTGTCGTTGAATAGCTTTCGTATCGCTGCCGGAATCATTCATGATCGCATTCAACTCAATCAAAATATCGGCCAACAACTTATCGTAATAGGACTTCGGCAATAGCCAATTCGGCGCATCGTCCGGTGTCAAATAGTGAGCATGCAGAATGTCTCTGTATCCCCAAGCAAACCCCCGCATCTGGCCTTTGAAAATCGCCAACCGCTGACCGGCGTCATTGCTGGTTCTTTCAAAATTCGAAGCCAGAATGTGCCGAAGAGTCGAATACTGAAGCTCTTCCAGCCAAAAGGGGTCCTCGGTAAGAAGAAACGGTATAAAAAATAGGCTGGGGTGATGAGCCGTATCGTGAGAGACAAAGGATGGGTAGGCTTTTCTGTCAGCCCCTCCCATGGCAATATGATTTGGGTTACCTCGGGTGTTCCAATGAAAATTGTGGTTTTGATAAGCCGGCTTGGTGATGTCAATCATCTCACCAGACGGTAATCGGAAATGGTGAACCGGCACCGCAGAATAATCCGCCGCCAGAGCGATCAAGTTTTCCTCATCCATCGCACCGCCAAGCAAACAAGAGGCGGACCAACCCGTGACCACACCAATGTCGTGGCGCTCACCCCCATTTCCCATACCCCGCTCGAACTCCGGCATAGTAAAAGGTCCGGAATAAACAGGCTTCTTGCCCGGGTCATGCCCTAATCTCGCCTTTTCGAGCTGCGGCAAAAAGGGATGGTCCTTAATGTCGTCGCAGGTCTTGAGAATCGGCCTTTCCTCGGACTGCCATCGCCAGCGTCCCCCCCAAAAATGAAAAGGAACCTTCTGCGAGGCAATTTCTTTGCCGTTTTGGCTCAAACGAAACGTATACTCACCTGCGGTGAAAGGGGCAGACATATCACTCGTCACATGTCCCAACTCGACAACCACTTCGACCCGGTCACTGGTCGTGTCCGGGCGAAAAGAGACATGCCAAAACCCGTTCGATGCCCGACAATTCCTTTGGGTGAAATTGGAGCCGACCCAATCCTCAAAACATTTGGCTTGGTCTTGGCTGAAGTTCAGCTGCTCACCGTCTTTGAACGACAGCGTGACCGCTAAACCTTGCGTCGCTTCTTCCGAACCTCCAGCAGAACCCGTATGATTTGAAGCAATCCGAAACTCCATCTCTTCGCGCAAAGCACGGGATCGTTCCTCAAGCTCGCGAGCCTGCCTGCCAATCTCTCTCGAATCCGACTCCATCCACGTGAGAATTTGCCGCACTTGTTTATCGGAGAGACGATCAACGCCAGCATCGCCCGCTTCGTCAGCAAACGTGACAGACGATATGATCAGCGCAATCATAAATGCGGAAATCACTCCAACGGCAATTTGAAAAATGAATGCGTGCTTCGTCATATTCAGGCTCATTTCTAGGGTTACTGTTGGCATCGCCAGTGGTCTATCGTTTAGGCCAGCTTAACTTTGAAGGGTCGAAACTTCAATTGAGAGGGTATTCAAATCTTACAGCCATTTATGAAGCAATCGCGGTCAACAGGCCGTTAACCAAACCGCTTAGTGACTTTGAATTCATCCTCTTTGCGGCGGCTCATCCGTATATCCGTACGGCACCAAATATTTGCGTGGCCAACGGCCATTTTCGATAGTCTCACATAGATCAGCAATGGTCATGCCTTCAAAAATGAGCCTTGCTTGCCGTTTAGGCCTGAGGAGTCTTCTAAGCCAGAAGCGAAACAGATCCCACAGACAGACTCCGTCATGAGCGATCAAAGTCAATTCATATTTATCCCAATCGTGTATGGCCGGGTCTTGAATATTGAAGTATTTGCAAATGTCTTCAATCATGTAGTCGACATCTTCGGAATCGATTTCGAAACCGTCGCTCAAGAGACGATGCGGCACGATCCAGTCGTCAGCAACATCCAATTTGTCGCGAATGATCCTCACGAGCATGTCATATGTCTCTTGAGTATACACAATCGCATTACTCTGATTGAAACGGGCGCTTGCAGTCCGCTGTGCAACGGGCAATTTGCGCGACGTCATTGGCTAAAAGCCCCCAACCGACATAAGGAGTGGCTCGACCAACGAACTTCCCTGCATATCGTGTCATTGGAAACTTTGCAGCCAAAGTCCTCCCATATCTGAGCGTCGTGTCGGTCGGAGCCGGCAGCTTGAGACCAAATGGAAGCTTACGTTCACCCAGAAACTGACGCGCCGCATGGGATACATAAGACGTTTTCTCGCTCGCCTTGCCCAATGGTCCTTTTTCTTTCTCCAACCGAGGCTGTCCAGCGCGAACTGCAGCTGCCCCAGCAATTGTCCCAAGACCCAATTGTCTGGCCGTACAGCCCGCCATGCACCTTGATATATGAGGAGTCCTTCTTTCTGGGGTCGGCGGCAAGGGGAATTCTTGGTGACCTGACAAAAGAGAGTATCGACGTCGATTGGCGCCACGCCGCTGCAGTTCCTGCGCTAACAACTCACGTCTATTGTCGGCGTCATAGATCGGGCCTCCCTGTGTTTGGGCCATATCGAATTCACCTTATGCGTGTCTATCGACAAACATCGCCGGAAAATACGGCATCAGTATGACATGAACAAATGGCATTTCTTGCCCCATAAAAGCTAAGCTCTTCGGCCTGTGCCCTTACCGCCTAACGACTTTTAGCGACACAGATGTTCCCACGCCGTCTTTCAAATAGGCTTCCAGTGCGGCGGCGGATTTAATGATCTCGTCCATCTTGGTATTGGGCAGAGCCTGCACCACTTGGACCCAGGCCCAGCAGCGCCGCCCCTCCGCCGGCTCTTCTAAAGTGAGATAGTCCGGACACGCCCAATCCTCCGGATCAGAGTCGTCAGAGCCCGAGATCATGGAGACTCGCATAAGGGCAATGTGGCTTGCCCTTGGGATCTAGATCACAGTGCCGCACAACTTCCGCATCCGGATATCTCGATTTCAATTCACCAATAAGCGCCTTCAATGCGGTCTTCTGAGACAATGTGTAATTGGCCTCAGGTTGATCATTGTGCTCTCCAAGCCCGCCGATCAAACAAATGCCTTCAGAGTTTTGATTGTAGCCTTTCACATGGGCCCCGGCTGTTCCGCTATTGCGCCCTTTCTCGATCCGACCATTGCGCCGGATCACCCAATGATAGCCGATCCCCTTCCAGCCTCGAGCCTTGTGCCAAGCATCGATGGTTTCGACGCCGATATCGCTTTCCTTGCGGGTTGCCGAATGATGAATCACGATATACTCAGTTTTACGCCTCATGGGCTGTTGCTTTTGATACTGTTCCACAGGACAGCGAGTACCCCGCCTGTGAAAATCGTGAACACCGTAATGATCACGCGGCTGCCCACTTGTTCTGACAGCTTTCGGTATTTTCCCGCCCAATTGATGGTCTCACGAAACTCCTTCATCGACTCCACGTCCGTGATATCCACATCGAAATGCTGAAACAATTCCGCAACGGTTTGGTGCGCCGCCATTTGGGCTGCCTCCGTCGCGATCTTTTGGGCCTCTTCCGGCGTCATGCATATCTCCAATAAAAAAGGCCCCGGAGGGGCCTGATGTCATAGAAAAGACTTCAAGTGTTTCCGATATTGCGCCCTGGTGAGATCCGGTCGTGACTGTCTGGCCAACTCAAACAATGCATTGAAAACAATGATCTTGAAGGGATCACCACCTTCTCCGGGAATAGCTCTTTCAAAGTTTTGGTCTTTGGTCGGCGTGTGAATCCCGGCCTGCAGAATCCATTCACCATTGATATAGTAGTACTCGTCTTCGTCCGACTGCGCGGATTTGGGAACCAAGCCTTCAATAAATGTATGGGTCTCTTCAAGCTTAGGCTTGTCCGACCGCAGCCCGTAATAAGCCACACGCCCATTGGGCCCTATAAAACATCCTCTCATGATTGGTCATCCTCTCAAATTCGAACTGCCGCTTCATTTGCAACAAACTACTTTCTGTGCCATCTGTTCGGAACCCGCCTTTATCGGAAGACAAATCTGACTATGTCTGCTGCCCCAAAAAGCCCGCGACTATTGCTAGCAAAAAGAAGGATTTCGGATTTTTCCACAGTCCTGAGCGCCTATGCACAGGCAGGTATCAACCTTGGCAGCTGCATTGATGGAGGGGCAGGCTTCGGCCATACGGCACTCAAAATGTGCTCATATCTCAACGAGAATGAGAAGGTCCTCGCGTTTGAACCTTTCCCCGGCAATCACCGCTTTTTTGAAAAACCAGAGTTTTTGAAGGCCGCTAACGGTCAAGTCGAGCTCGTAAAAAAAGCAATTTCCAATGAAAAAGGTCAGTTCACACTTGCCGTTTCAAGCATAGTCGAAGAAGGCAGCCGCTGGGGCGCGACGGGAAAAAGTGGGTACTCATCGGCGGGTCGCCTAGACGATCGCGCACCGCAAGGACAACATGACTGCTTAGTAGAATGCGTAAGGCTTGAAGATGAGATTCCTCAGGATACGAAGATAGGCTTCATCAAACTTGATTTACAAGGCGGTGAGCTAAACGCCTTAAAGGGTCTGGGGTCTAGACTTGCTGACATTCCCCTTATGTGGATCGAATTCATGGGGCAAGCCGATCTCTACAAGTACCTAACTCAAAAAGGTTTCATCCTCTTTGACTCCAGCTATCTGTTTTTTGGCGAACCTAATGATGCAACGCGACACTATTTCCAGACAGAAAACTTAAAGGCCAATCTCTCCATAGATCAGAAATCCTGGACCGGATTCCGAAGAGACCATTGGGGCGACTATCTGGCCAACTTTCGGGCCATGAAGACACTGTTTGGGCTCGTGCAAACCGACTTGCTTTGCATAAACAGGAATTTTCTCGAAGAATTCCATGCAGCGCGGCCTTTCATAAAAAAAGCCCCGAGAGGCGCCTGAAGTCACAGAATGGATTTCATGTGTTTTCAACATTACGACCGGGTCATATCTCGTCGGTGTTGCAGCATTGGCCGCTCGTGGTCATAAAGAAAAACCGGCCACAACGAGCCGGTCTTGAATTTAATTTGCCTACCGTACTCTAGATTCCAGTAGAAGTAATTTGAGCGTAACGTCTTTTGGCCACACTGCTTTCCAGTCAAGAACTGTGTACTTCCAATCGTCAAGCTCTTCAGGTGGTTTGAACTGCGGCGGCAAAGCGAATATTCCCAATGCGTCCGGCGCCATAAGCTTCTCTAGATCATTCAAGAAGTGTTCAATGCTCCAGTGAAAGCCGATTGAGCAGAAGCTATACAATGGATCGTATTTTTTATTGATAGCATTCATCGGAACATCCGCAGAATTGATAATTTCAACGTTCGTGATCTTGTTGTATTCAAGAATAGCCGTCAGCACACCAATGTTCCCACAAAACGAGTCATAAAAGCGAGGCCCCATGACCGTGCACTTTGTTTCCGTGCCTTCGCCCTCGTACGCATCTATTTTACTTTCAGACCAACCCAGTTTTTTTGAAAAGAAAACCACAGATCTCCCCATACCCGGCCCGACTTCCAAAATACGTTGTGGTTTTGTCATCCCCTTTAAGACAGACTCTAACGCTTCATATTCTCCCCAACACGCCCCATTTTGATCAACCTCCCACTTTTCACGGGATGCTTAATCGGGTTTTAGATCAAACTGAGGTGATATCAGTTTAATAGCTGCGACTATTTCCGGCGTTAAAGGCGGTTCCTTAAAGACATGTTCTTTTTGAGCTAGTCGATTATCCAACTCATCAAAAGAAGGACGCGGCGAAAACTTGCGCTTAATGCGCTCAAGAACTCCCAAAATTACACCCCAATTTGACACTTTGCCTAAAATTAAACCGCCTTAACGCCGGTTGCGAGTGGGGTCAACCACGAGACACGTCACAGTAGAGTCTTCAAGTGTTTGCGGTACTGAGCTTTTGTAAGTGTGGGGTTAGACTGTTTTGCCAACTCAAATATGGCTCTTAGTGCTATTCTTCCAAAGGGGCTTTGGTTTTCCTCTTTTAGAGCATCTGCCATGACGACTTGAGGGTCTGGTTTGTTGATATCCTTCTGCAAGACCCATTCACCGTTGATCCAATAGTATTCATCGTACATCTCGAAAGCTGTTGCGGGAGCCAAACCTTCAATGAACGTGTTTTCTTTCTCCAATAGCGCTCCATCCGCCCGCTCTCCATAAAAAAGCACTTTGCCCTCTGGGCTTACAAAAGACCCCCTCATGTGCCCATTCCTCTTGTTACCATCTCAAATCCATACGCATTCAGATAAAACGTTGTCGTACCCGCCCCTTCAAGCATTCGATATTGAACCTGGCTGCTGCCGTCCACCTGAAAGTTCAGTACACCGAAGACCCGCAATATATTGCCACCACCAGATAGCAACATGCCCGCAATTTGATCCGCCGCTACGCTTGTGTCTGGCGACGTGGTGTCCCCTCTAGCAAAGAATAAATACTGCCCCGTACTGTTATGAGATGTATTGTTTATGGCCACTTGAAAATGCCCAATACAGTTTGGGGGCGTCAATGTTGTGCCGGTTTCCCAGGCTGAGTCCGTTATTGTGCTATCCGTAATAAAGTTGATTGGCGTGTCTGCCGTATAAGAAAACACAATTCCCGCATGTTTAAAGGCGAGAATGTTGGATGACGAATCCGTTGTTACCGCCCCTATCAATTGGGCACGATCGTAATTCGTGGGGAGTGTCAGGCCGGCCTTAGTAAAGGATGTAGAGAATAGAACATCGACTACCCGCGTATCTGAACGCATTACCAGCCAAACCGCATAGAGCGTATCGGCTGCAACGGTCCCGGTATCTAGCCCGCCCTGATCGTCTCCCTCGGCCCAGGTAGTATCTATTTGCTTTGTTATTTCTGAGGTCAAGTGCAAGACATCAACACCAGTGGTATCAACACAGAAGCCCGCTGTGATGTTCACATCGTGGTCCGTGTCCGTATCGTTCGATAAAACAAGGCCCACCACATGCTCTCGCATAGGAAGAGTTGGAAGGTCTGGCGATCTTAGAACTTCATGCCAGTCAGTTCCGTCATAACGCAGCATCACCCACTTTTCGAGTGTGTCCAACGTCACGTCATCATTCCACGCAGTGTTGACATTGCCGGAGCCGTGCTTGACCACGACGCTCCGCGCCGCATTGTTGGCGCGCAGCATAACAATCTGATCGGAAGTATAGTTGGTTGCCGTGATCGTGACCAAGTCATCCGACGCCGCATCGGATTCCGTGTCGATGGTCAACTGAGCTTGGCCGGCGGGCGTTACGGCGCCGGAGGCAATCGTATATTCAGTCAGGCCGCCCATGGCGGGGCCAATCGCTTTGTTGACATCTTGGCGACGCGCGGCGTGAGCCGAGGCCGTCGGCGCTCCCAGATTGGTGATCAATTGACCGTTCCAATTGATACTCCCGCTGGGACTGTTCGACCCGTCACGAAGCAGCAAGGCTTCGAGCCCGCCTTTAATATCCGTAAATTGTTCGTCGACGTCGTCGGCGTCGATATACTCCGCGCCGGGATTGGCATCACGGAAGGCGGAGAAATCATGTAAAAGCGTAAATGTCGCACCGGACCAACCCATATCTATTCCTCCCTCTTCGTTGTTTTGTTTGCGCGTCGTCTGTCCAACAAAGAAAACAAAGCGGGCGCGACGATATTGCCAAGATTATGGGCAAGATTGTTGCCATAGATATGATTACCGGCCGAGACATCACGCCCCCAAGACATTTGGGATTGCCAAGCTTTTCGTCTATTCTTCCCACGTTCTTGGGCTTCCTGCTCGCGTCGAAACAGCATCGCATCCGCAAGCTCATCCGGGTAACCCTCTTCGGACATGGGACCCGGCTCCAGTGGGAGATTTCCAACAACTTCGAAGCCGGTTTCGTGGACCCTTTGGGGAAGGGACTCCTTCATCCCTCCGCTGGGCACCATGTAAAACTTGTTAAGGGGCCGCACATGTCCTTGTTTGGCGCTCGAAGTCTCATACTGCCGTGGCATGACTGTTCCTCCCATCTTTTTGAGTGTCGTGCAGACGATTCACCTCTTCGGCTAGTTCTTTGATGGCTTGCAGACAGACGCCAACCGCATCGATCACTGAGATGGTACTACCATCGCCAAACCCAAAAGTGTTCTGCCAATCCTCCGCATAAGGACCGATATGACGCTCCGTCCCGAGTTTCATTTCCGCCCTGTAGCGCCAGGAGCGCACGGGCAACCGCTTGACCCCATCCAAAATCCGCTCCGGCGGTGCATCATCGTCCTTGAACGCGCGGCTCGACATCATAAATGCGCTGGCAAGTCCCATGATGCCTTGCATGGTGGCAGCCGAATTTTGCTGCCGGGCATTATAGGCATTCATATCCGCCTGGTATTTTTGATTGATGGCTCCCTGCAGATCCGGAGGCGCTACATTGGGCGCCGCGACGCCGGCATAATTGGGCATGGGCAAAGCAGGAGACCCGCTGAGCAACGCCGCCACTTCGTTCGCATCTTGCGTCCGCTCCAAGAGTCGCTCTTGAACGGCCCGATCGCGCGTATTGGAGTCCAAGCCGAACAAACGCGATTGCTCCGCCCCGCCCTGGCGGACCGCATCGGCGGCCACATTCTGCAACACCCGGTCTTGGCTGTCTTTAAACTGACGATAGGCGTTGTTATAGGCACCACTCCCCACCGGCAGACCGCGATTGGCCATGCTTTGTTGAAAGCGGTCGCTCTCCAAGTCCATATCCGGACGCAAGAGATTCCGCGACCTGTTATAAAGGTCTTGTTCAATGCGCCGGCGGTCAAGCCTATAGTTGTTTCGTTTTGGCGCCACAGGCAGTCCGCGCAAAGTAAAAGGGCTATTCGGCACGGTCTTTGTCCGCTGATTTGCCTTCCAAGCCATGCGGTTGGCGATTTCCGTTTGCCGGTTGTAGAGACGCTGTTGCGCCGGCGACAAGGTGATCACCTGCGCGCGCGGCACCTGCTGACCGTAGTTCTTATCGAACTCGCGTTTGAAGGTGGTGGATCCCCAAGGGGCATATTGATCAATCGCCGATAAATCCAAGGTCGCCACCGCTGAGTCTTTGTTGGCTTGGGCCTGAGCCGCCGCTGTTCTATAGGGATCGGGCGCTGGAGGCGGACTGGAACTTTTCTTACCCATTCATCTTTCTCCTTGGGTCTTGTAGGTCAGTTCTGCGTATTTCAACCATTTGCAGTCTTCCTTCAGCATTTCATAAATGATGGCATCTCGCCGCCCGTCCCAACCGCGGGTCAGCTTTCCCACATAGCGAAAGCCCAAACGTTCATCAAAGGCCCGGGCCCTTTTGTTGTTCTTGGCGGTGATGGTGGTGAGCCGCGAGCAGCCCAACTGATGGAATGGATAAGCGAGAATCAATCCGAGAATGCGCCGCGTCGCCCAACGGGCATCTTGAAAAGCACCATGCAAGCGAATGTCATTGCCGTATGTCATAACGCGATAATCCGAAAAGACGGCACCGCCCAAGAGCTTCGTCCCATTCACCACACCGATCGCCGTGGCATCCGGGGCAAACTGCTCGTCATCACCGATCAAGGAAGAGACAAATGTTTTGACCAGAGCGTCTTGATGGAGAAGCAACTGAATCACGTTAAGTCTCCTCACTCAGTAATCTTGACAATCGTGACGTGCAGCAAGCCTTCAAGAGGATCACCAAAAAGGGAAAGATTGCTTTTTGAACAGGCGCGTTACTCGTCGCCGTTGCATGGAAAATCGATTTCTAATAGCCTAGCTTAACAATTCACGTTGGTCTGAAATGTGATCCGGGGGCAGTTATGAGGGTAAATGCAAGCGTTCCTAATTTTGCAGCGGCGATATGCTTCGTCGTCGGCAGTTTTTTTGCCACCGCCGCATCCTCAGCAGTGACATACACATATACCGGACCGAACTTTGACACCGTTTCCGGGATTTACACCACGTCCGACAATGTGACTGTCATCCTTGAGTTTGATGATCCGCTACCGGTCAATTTGTCCGGCGTCTTTTCAGGCGGCACCGAGAGCGTCATTGGTTTTGCCGGGTTCAGTTTTGTCGCCTCAGACGGACAGCAGTCCATAGACAGTTCAACGGCAACTTCCCAGGAGATGCTTTTATCAACGAATGGTGCCGGAGAAATCGATTTTTGGAGAATCCGAGTTGAAAACGCCAGTTCATTTGAAATTGGAACGTTTAATGTTTCGGACTTCAATCTCTGTTTTGGCTTTGATTCGGGTCGACAATCCGACAACAACGAAGGTATGGTTGGTAGCATTTTTAGCGGCAATTGCGACTCGCGGGCGGGTGCATGGATCTTTGCTCAAAGCGATGCCGTACCCGAACCAAGTAATATGCTGTTGATCAGTATAGGAATGATCGGGATTTGGGCGGCACGAAGGCGTCTGCTCATTCCAGATAGCCGGCTTGCATAAAACATAGCAACTGAATCACATCAGGCCCCCGGGCAGGTAAATGTAAGTTGTCGACTTCCATTCCACTTGATCGGCGGGCGAGGTAGCGCGAATACGCAAGCTTGCCGCATAGCCCATACCGGTGACACTTTGCCAAGATTTGGTGATGTTCCGTCCGCCGCCCCATTTGGCGCCGGTGGCCGTTTCCTTATCACCCCATTTGCCGCCAGTGGCGCTTTCCTTGTCACCCCATTTGCCTGAATCGACGGCGTCGATCAGTGTCGCTTTACCGGAAATGAGCGGTCGATCAAAATCCACCCCCAATCCCAAATCCACAAAAGGCGTGACAACGCCTGACAAGGTCGGACGCACATTGGTAAAGAGTTTCACCCGTTCACGCGATCCCAAATAGGTCCAAGCCTGCTGGCCGTCGGCAGTGATCGCTGCACCGTCATCGCTTAATCCGCTATCGGCCAAATAGACCTTGCCGTCATTGCCGCCGAAATAAATGTCTCCGCCGAATGTACTCCAGCACCGTGCCGGATAATCAAACCGTGTCCAGGCGCCGGTGTCGAAATTCATGACATATTGCTCGATCGTATTGCTGCTGATCGGCACGTTGATGATCAACATGTCCCCTTTGAAGTAAGGCTGAATCGCCCAGAACGCATTGGCGCCATATTGGCGCACTGCAGTGGAGGCCGCGCCGACGATTTTGTCGGACAGGGCGAGACCCTGATCTTTTGAACGGCCGAAAGGCAAGACACGGGTCAAAGGCAAAAAGCCGTCTTTGGTGATGACAATGACATCGGAACCGATTTTGACAGCCATGCGATCCACCGGCTCGCCGATTTGAAAAACACCAACCAACGACCAATCATTGGCATCGCCGGGATTCGACCCCGCGTAAATCATCACATCGCCCGACGACATGACAAAGACCGCTAAATCATCCACACCATCGCCGCCGTCCTGGGTGATGGATGAAAAGGCTGCCAAGTGCCCGCCCTTAGACCCGATTTGGCTAAGGTCAAAGTAATTGGCTGTGCCGCCGTTGATTTCCCCCACCCCGCCGTAGAAAAACCCGGTAGCGCCGCGCGCCATAAAATAAAGGCGCGACTTAATGGTCATCACATCGCGAAAGTCGGAAAGCGTGACCCCGGCCGGCCCACCGGCCGCGCTCCATGACCCGGTCCGGTCGCTGAATGTGTTGCCGTCATACGTGAAAATACCGTTGGCCCCATTCACCAATGCACTAAGGCCGTTATATTCCGTGCCCCGCCAATCATTGCCGGTGATGCTGACTGCGGCGGCCACATCGCTTGGCGTAGTGGGATCGCTGGAGACGTCGAAGAGTTTGTTGTTCACGCCCGCAAGCAAAATGGAAGAGGTTGCGCCATGATGTTCGTGAAGCGCTTCAATAGTTTGGCCCGTCTCACCTGTATCCGCATAAGGCGCATAGCCTTTGCGCATGACTACATCATGGGTGCGCGGGAACCAGTTTTTGAGGTCGACGGCATCCATCGCCTGCATTTGATCCAGCGAGTCCCGGTCGTTCCAGCCGCCCACAGGCGGCGGCAGCGTTGCCACTTGGGCCCGGCCAAACCGTTCGGAAGCCGGGTTGATTAATCCACGTGCAAACATCTACAAAGTCCAGGAACTGTCCGGCACATTGGGGTCGACCAGATCGTTTGGTCTTGCGCCCGCCAGGTTCAGCTTCGCCTTGGGGGTTTCCTGACCGAACCGTTTGGCGGCGTGCAAGTTAAAACGCTGCTGGTCCTCTGCATAAGGAAAGCCGTGCTGCTGCTTCCAGCGATAAATTAAACCGAGGGTCAGCAAGTGTTCATCCAAGACGCCCACATCCGTGTCCGCGGCAAAAGCCGGCTTACCCGTGCCGCCGGCACTTTGACACCAGTGTTTTGAAATATATTCAAAGGCGATGTCTTCGCCCGCGGCCGGCGTCGGCGTCAAAAACAATTTGCCTTCGCGCAAATAGATCGTGTCGAACACCGTTTGGTTGATCACCGCACGATCCCATTGCCAAATCTGCGCCGTCACCGGTCCGAAGATCTTGCGCCGGGTGGTCCGATTGAAAAAAGTCTCCGGCAAAAAACGATCAAGATCCGCCCAGGCCGTGGCGACCGTCGCCTGCTCCGCCGCCGCCAATGTTGTCAAACTGCCCTCTTTGCGCAACACCGCCCAGGGTGTGTCGCGCATGAGTTCCAGCCCCAGCACGTTCAGCGTGCTCAACATTTCTTGAGTCGCCTGATTGCCATTGTTGATCACCGTCGCCGGTTGCGGCAGGGAACATAAATTACTGGCGGTTTGGACAATCGATAAAAGACTCAATGGTCGGTGTCCTTTTTGCTTTTGGTCCGGCGGCTTCGCTTGGGCACCGCCGGTCCCAAATCAGACATAGATTCGCCCTTACCGCCCTCTGGGGTTTCATCGCCCGGGTCTTGAGAAAGTTGCGCCTGCAGCGTCTTATTTTCGGACCGCAATCGTTTGAGCTCCGCCTCCGCTGCTGCGGCCTCATCGGCATGATGCTGAATTTGTGCGATTTGATTCTGCAACAGAGAGATTTGGTCCTGCTGCTGCTCCAATTGCACCGCATATTTTTGGGCCGCGGCGCCGTCTTGCTGCACCTCCAAAAAGGCTTGCGCTTCGGCGCGCAGCTCCCGGGCGCCCATGCCCAGATTCTGCAACAGCCCGTCAGGCACACCGGCCAAATCCTCAACCGTACGGATCTTAAAAAACTTCAGCTCTTCAATGCGGCTGCCGGGCAAACGCCCCCATTGCTCCAAAGGCGTGCCGATGGGCGCCGCCTCTTGTGCACCGGTAAAGGCTTGATAATGGTCGGGCCAGCGGTGGCGATGGAGATCCGTTACTTTTTGTACCGGCTCCGATTTGATATCGCCCGGAATCTGAATCCGCACCATCTCCACATCTTTGAAAATGGGCCGGCCCGCTTCCGCCGTCGCCGCTTTGTCTTCCACACTCTCCATAAAGAAAATGGGCCGAACCCGGCCCATCTCTTCGCCCTCAAATTGGCGGATAAAATCTCCATTGCGCATGCAAACTCGGCCTCCTCTTTGACTTTGAACTTAAGTAATAAAAAACCCCGCGTGGCGGGGGTTGATCTGAGAACATTAGCTCTAAATCTACATACTCAGAATAAGCTCTCGCAATGGTCCATCATGTAAATAACTCCAACCGAGCTCAACGCGGCGATGCCAGCCGGGACCGAATAACAATTTCGGCCCCCAAAAGAACGCCGAGTGTGGCGTAGCATTGAGATGGTTATTTGTCGTTGTCCGTAAATCCTGACATTACCCAAGGCATGAAAGCACCAATAAGATTGATCGAAATGAAAATAATGACCGAAAAGATAAGGATCGGAGCAATGATGTTGAGATCAGTCAGCGCCAAAAATGCGTTGGAGCCGTAAGAGATGAAATGAGTCAAGAAACCACATGCAACCCATAGCAGGCTCCCGACAATAGAAATGCGAAAAAACCCTTTACGCCAATTCATAGATGTCTCTTCCTTGCGCAACTTGAATCGCAAAGTCCGGATTTTTGCGCTGGCGATAAAAAATAGCAAGAAAAAATGATGCAACCTGAGATATATGCCTGACGAACCTCAAGGAAGCGGGTCAAACGGTATAATCTCTCCGTTATGCAACACCATATATCCGTTTGGGATTCCAAGCTTGTGTAGCTGACGGCGATAATCATCACCAACTTGATAATCTTTATAGTCTGTTCCCGGATTAAACTCTTCACCGACAATCCAAGCACTGGTGTTATTGGGAACTACCGGATCAACCGGCAGCCATGGGTTATCTGTAAACGGCAGACCATGCCGATATCGCTCAGAACCATCTTTGGCTTGCTCCGTTTGAACGTAGATTTGATAAGCGCTAGTAGGATCTCCACCAAGAAGGCGGTTGAGGGTTGACCCATGATGAGATTTCTCAAAATCCCTCAAGGCCGCAACGGCGGCATTTAGTACATCAGACTGATCCTCAAAATTCTGCCAGGTCGTTGGTTCCCGGTCGGCCATTGCGAACTCCGGATAGACGGGATGCGTGGTCATGCCCGATTCCGTCTCACTCGCCACATCAGTGTCATTGTGATGAGAAACTGGCTGACGATACCGCTGGCGTCCTTCTTCTTCCAAAAGTTCTGCCAAAATCTGATTCTTTGCTGAGATGGGTTTTGACATCTTTGGTTCCTACAAAGTGATTGCAACCGAGGTGGACGACAGGTTCCATAAGATCTGCCACATTCGGTTAGCAACGTGCCCTCTCTTATCCACAGTTTCGCGATTGACGTGAGCGGAAAGCGCTCGGGACACCCTAAGAGGGAAAAGTATGGAACCCGGCTCTTGCAGCACGGGAAAACCGCCAAAAAAACGTTCGCTGAGTGACATCCAATGTCCGGTTTTGCAACACTCTTGACACAATCGGGTTATAAACAAAGAATCTCATATAGTTGGGGACAGTAGCGTGAAGCGTATATTGAGTTTCATATTCGCCCTCGTTCTGATGATGGGACCTGCCCAAGCAGGCATCATGTATGACGAGTTGCTCGGCGCACCGAGCACTGCGCGCGAAGCGTCCCTGCCCGGCCCGACTCAGAGCACCGTGGTTCAAGGTAAGGCGGAAACCATTCCCGAACCTGCCGCCTTCGGATTCATTCTTTTGGGTCTAATCGCTATGTTGTTCATCGCCGGCGGCGGCGGCCGTGTGAACAGCGTCAGAGTGCACACTCCCGCGCGCCAATCGTCTCGCGTTCCACAAGGGCTGAAAGCCAATCGCGGCATGTAAGCAACGCCACTGCCGGTGGTCGGCCTAGTCGGCTTGCCCGTCACAGGTCGGCGGCATAGGGCCTTGCGGACGTTTTAATGCGTGACCGCCAAGTCTTCCTGCTCAACCAGAAAGCCGGACTGCCTCTCACTTGTGGGGGAGGGTTAGAATATCTTTACACAGAGCGTCTTAGCTATTCCACAACAAAGGGTCATGTTAAAAGTCCCCCTCATTCAACTCTGCCGGATCATTCACAGGATTAACGCTAGGTATCCTCCTCTCGACAGGGGAGAAGGATACGTGCCGTTCGCCTGTGATGCGAAAACCTAACGGCAAACACAATTCTTAACGCGGCGGTGCGGCGCAAACTACACCTTTCAAGGTTAACCGCAGCCTGTTTGGCTTTGCCTGATCGCCCGCCTTCGCGTACCATCCTCGGCATAAACCTTCGCGCCGGGGAGCGATGCGATGAAAACGCTTTTTCTAAAATCCGCGACGATCATGAATGTGCTGCTGCTCTGCCTTGCGGCAAATGTCGCGCAAGCCGAGCCCATGATGGGCATCCTGAATCAGGAGACGGTCAACGTCACCGAAAATGTCAACGACGTGACCGTAATCGGCAATATCGGTCCGCTCAGCACCACGTTGTCGGCGGACACGCTGGACCAGGACGTGTTGTTGCAATTCGTTCTCGACGATCTCGGCCTAACCGTCGGCGACGTGCTCGGCCTCACTACTGATCTGGTCTTCGACATGCAGACGAGCGTGCTCGATACGGTTGTAATTGTTACCGAGGAACCCGGCACTATCTTCATTGGCGACTTAAGTGACCCAACAAACATCATTGTCGTGACAGGCCAGGTGAATGTGATCACCACGAACACGACAACCATTACCGACTTTTACACCTTCACGGTGACCGGCGATCTGGTGCAGCCGCCACCCGTTGCAGTCTCCGGGCCGCCCGCCCTGGCGCTGCTCGCCTTCGGCCTGACCGGCCTTGTCGTCACACGGCGGCGGCAAAGAGCGTTGCGAACACATTGATGCCTGACCGCTAAGTCTTCCCGCCCAACCAGAAAATCAGACTCCCTCTCCCTTAGGGGAGTAGGAACAAAAACGTCATGAGATGAGAAAACGGGAGGGCAGTCGCCTGCCCTCCCGCCAAGTTTACAGCGTTGCGCCCACCGTCGGGTGAGACAAGACGCCCGGCGCTTGATTGCCCGAGCTTTCCGCTGTGGTCAGCACCAACCGGTCGACAACTTCCGCGCCGACCGTGGCGTCGTCATCCAGACGTCCCGGCGTGGCGGTTGAGTTGATCGCCGTATTGGCGGCGCAAGACGATCCGACATTGATCGCATCGGCGGTGCCGCACACCAAAAACCAGCCATATTGGTTATCGGTCAGAGTGGCGTAAGCCACGCCCACTTTCTCACCGAAGGCCGAGGCCGAGTTGGTGGTGTCGAGCTGATCTGCGTCCCAGCTTTCGGGCAACAGACAGACATCGAATTGGCTGATCGCACCATTGGCTTGGGCGTAGACGAAACTGGTGCCGTCTTCGCCGTGATCGCAGGTGCCCAGCGCAAACGCCGGCGACGCATCCGCCTGATCGTAGGTCACGCCGAGGCGGCCTGAGATGCTCTTGGGAATTGCCATGATCAAACCTCCTTACGCGACAATGACGCCCTGCAAACTGCGGTTGGAGACGGTCATATTGCCGGCCCATCCGATCAGCTTGACGATGGCGTCTTGGTTGGTGGAGAACCGCTCGCCTCCAATGGGGACGAAATTACGGTCCTTATGCGGACGATAATGCAAATATTTGCAATTGAGCGCATACATATGGTTGGTCGGCGCATCGCCACCCACACCACCGTCGGGCACGACCGGCGCACCCATGAATTCCAAATTCTGGAACCCGGCAGAAGCCATCTTATCGTCGGTCAGACGTTGGATCTGCTGCAGGCTAGACCAGTAATATTGGAAATAGGTGTCGTCCGCGACCCACAGATCCGGCACATCCGCATTCCGCTTGGTGCGCAGATACAGCGTGTTCATGGCCGTTTGGATCGTATTCGCGCCGGGCGTCACCGCTTCGGCGGAAAAGTCATAGATCGCATTCTGCCAAAACGGATAGGTGGTGGAATTGATGCCCCCCACCGTGCCCGTGCCCACATCGGAGACCAGCGCTTGCAAGCCGCCGATTTGTTTACCGCCATCGGCCGTGCCGTCGGAATAAATATCCGAACTGATATTGTTCATCATCGTGTCTTCGGCATTTTGAATGCGCGATTCGAACAAATCGATAATGGCGTTGCGTCCGGCATTTTGAAGAGTTTCCAAACCGGAAATAGAGACCGCCACGGCCGCTTGCTTGATTTCAAACTCGGCCGCGGTGATCACGTCGCTCGGACTGATATCAAGGGTCTCATAGCCCTGATACCGTTTATACGCGCCGTTTTCCGCATAGGAAATTTCTTCAACGATCGTGCGACCGCCCGAAAAGGGACGCACCTTGCCGCGTTCTTTCATTTTATACAGCAAGGCTGTGTTATCGGTCACATTATCCGCCAAACGCCCGCTGCGTTCGCGCAGCGTGGTGGTGACAATTTCCGAAAGGTTCGGAGATGCCATAATGTCCTCCTAGCGTTATTCGTAAGCGTTGAATTTTTCTTCGAGGCTGTCCCGCAAGCTGATCGGCGCTGTGGCGCTCAGGCCACCTACACCGCCATCAAGGGATTTTGCCGCGCGCCGTGCCCGCTGTGCTTTGGTGCGATCCTGTGCCTCGCGCCGGAACCGTTCCGCTTCGTCGCGGTCCGATAACAGCGCATTGCGCACAACAGGGCTCGCCCAAGCCGCCTGCTCATAAGCGTCTTCTAGGGTTGAGGCCGTTCCTGCCCGGATGAGTGCCGCCATATCCGTTTCCAACGTGTCGAAATAGGGAAAGAGCGGCGTCCCGTCAGGGTCGGACGCAGACCTGAAATCATCGATCTCCATTTGAACCGCGCCCCGCTGCTGTTCATAAGAGGCGGAGCTTTGCTGCTCCAATTGTTGACTGAGAAGGCTGACCTGGTTTTGCAAGGCCGCCAAATTAGGATCCGAAGGGAGCGCGGTGTTTTGGCTGCCGCCCCCTGCCCCCAGCGAAGCCAAGTCCACTTGCCGCTGGGCCGCAAACCATTGCACAAAGCCCGCGGGATCCGCGGCGGCAAAATCGCTGATCGCCAGCAATTGACTGACCGCTTGGGTGCCCGTCAAACCCTCCAAGGCAAATTGCTGTTGCCGGTCGGCAAAGATCTGATCCAGCTCTTGATACTGAGCACCGCGCCGGTCCAAATCAGAGCGATAGCGCGAAACCTCTTGATCGGTCCGGCGAACCACATCGCGCACCAAGCGTTTGGAGGCCTCATCCAAACCGGCAAAGAGTTTCTTCTCCGCTGAATTAAAATGAGCAGGCGGAGCGAGAGCGTTAGGGGAAGCCGTCTCGCGACCGTTGGGGTCCTCTTGCGGGGGAAGAGCCGCCTGCCCAAACCCATCCGATGCCTGGCCCGGGTGCGCTGCTGGTATGTCACTACCTTCAGTGCTGTCGTCAGCGCCGGGCTCAGGCGCCAGATGTGTGTCTTCCGCGGCACCGTCAAAGGTGTCGGCGATCAATTCGTTGAGTTCCGTTTGTTGGGTAAAATCTTGGCCGCCATCTGCGGCATAGATATCGGTGTCGACCATGAGGCCTCCCAAAGAAAAAGGCGGCCCGAGGGCCGCCTGGTTTTGAATGTTGATTTTTGAGTGTCATCCCGGACAATGAGCGAAGCGAATGCAATCCGGGATCCATCGCCTGGCCTCGGCAAGGCTAAGCCACAAAGCATCTATTGCGCATCAATTGATGCGCGATGGATTCCGCGATCAAGTCGCCGAATGACAGCCCGGTTGGGACGATGACATCATGGCATCGCTCTTGGCTTTCAAGGCCTCTAACTCTTCGATGTGCTGTTGAATAAAACCAAGCGTCTGTTTGCGTTCTCTATCCCAATCCGCATTGACAAAAGACCGGTGACAAAATTGATAAAACTCCAAGCCGGCTTTGACAAAAGCGTCCACAAAACTGGCGCGGTCGAAAGTTGCGGATTCAGCATTAGGGGGGCCGATAAATATCTTGATCCTATCCCCCTCCTCCAATGTCACTTCCAATGGAACGTCGCTCTGATCTGCCAACAAACCTTTACCAACTTTACCGTCAAGGGCGTCATTGACTGCTTCGCAGAGGGAGGCCCATAGCACTTCGATCACATCGTAAAGCGATCGATCGCGGAACACAGGATTACTGTCGACGGAAATATCGATCCGCCCGTCTTCCAATTGCATTCGATAGGGGAGACGTTCAAAGGTCGTCACGTCTTTACGCTCAAGCCAGACTCCCTCGACATCCACAAAGGTTTTGATCTCGATAGTGTCATTGGTCATGGAATAGTTCCCTCAATAAACCGGATGAAAAGTCGTCACAACGCCCTTTTCACCAATGACAAGATTATAGTTTCCGCTTCCAAACCGAACGGGGTAAGACCGCTGTACAGCCGTACCATTCCTCTGAATTTGACCCCAATTTTGTCGAATGCCCATCACCAGGAGCCTCTGAATCGAGTCTGGTGAAAGGCTCTCACCGAATTGGCTGTTTCTGACTTTTACGTTCCCATTGTAGAAAAAATAGGGATGATGTCGTGACAAAATATGCTCCATACTCTTTCGAGTCATTCTGACGTTGTTGCCCCCTATTCGCACGTGCCAGGGCTTCCAATGTTTCAGAGCTCTCGCGATGCGGTATCTTGAAATGCGCGGCGTGACCGGAACATTTCGTCCTTTAAGTTGATCATCCAATTGTGTCAAAAACCCGCCCGGCTTGGACTTATCGTATTCAAAGGTGGCAATCTCCTCGATCGGTGTGCTGTCCGGCGCCGTTCCGTAGAGCAATTCGCCGACATCCGTCGTTTTAGCGAGTCTGCCCTGGTTCCAAAACCGTGTCTGCAGACGCCTTGACGCAGACTCCTCCAATGCATCCGTCAAAAGTGCACGTCGTTGGGCTTTCAGATCTCCATTCGGTATGATCATCGGCATCATGATATCCCAAAGAAAAAGGCGGCCAATGGCCGCCCGCTTTTGAATGTTGAAATCAACTGTCATCCCGGACTATGAGCGAAGCGAATGTGATCCGGGATCCATCAACCGAGCGACAGCAGACCAAGTCACAAATCATCTATTGCACGCCCATTGGCGTGCGATGGATTCCGCGATCAAGTCGCGGAATGACGGCGTCGAAGAACTCACTTGGACACGAACTCACTCACCCGTCCACACTCAGCCGCTCGCAGACCCGGCGCATGGTGGTGCCGACAGGTTCCAGGCAGCGGCGGTTTTGCTCCACATGTTTCAGACTTTCATTGCCCACAATGGTTTTGCCGTGGGCGTGAACGTGCCGGGTATAGCCTTTCTTGGAGCTGTGTTTCGAGCCGTCGATGGGCGAAACGACTGGTTGATCAAAGGCGTCGGACAGGAATTCCATGCGGCTGCGCGGCGCATGATCCTTTTCCCATTCTTCCAAGGGGATGAGTCCTCCGTCTGCTTCACTCCAACGGTAGCGGTTCGACGGCGAGGTCAACTGGGTACGCGGCGATTTCTCGCGCGGCTTTGCTTTGACCGCCTTTTTGTCTTTAGGCCGCCCGGTCCGCTCCGCCCGGTTAAAGCGCAACGGATTCTCTAGATGCGGGTCGTAGTGTTTGGTCATGAGCTGTGATTGAACTCCTACCGTCATTCCGGCCCCGGATCGTCGTCCGGGATAAACTCCAGCCGGAATCCATCGCACGTCAAACGACGTGCATTAGATAACTTCTTGAGATGGCAAACCTAACGGATTGCCGATGGATCCCGGATCACGGTCGCAAAGCTCCCTGTCCGGGACGACAGCCTCTGTTTTTTGGATATGCCTAAGGGCCCGAAGGATCTGTTGGATTACTCAATCCCGCTCTTCGTCTTCATCACGGAAACGATCGTTACCGTCCTCTACCTTAATTCTTCCGGAACGATTGAACGTGACATAAAGCTCACTGGTAAATTCCGCCATTGAATACTCTTCTCGTGAGAGGGAATAATCTATGTCGAGAGCGTAGCCTTCTTCGCGCTCATCCTCCGGGTCATCACACCAAGCGGTAAGAATCATTTCTTCCAAATTCGGGTAAGAGAATTGCCAAAGCTCGTCTATGTCGGCGGTGAAATGCCCAGACACTGTGGTAAAAGAGAGCCCGGTGAACCGCCGACGGTCGGGAGTCAACCCCACATCCAGTCTGATATCACGCTCACAGCCTCTCGGCGTTATACCGATGGACGCCGCCTGCCAGCGTGCCAGTTTTTGATATCGCAGGCCTGGATATCGTTCAAAAAACATATCCGCTTTTTCATCGGCTGAAATCTCGAACTCACCGGTGGCATCGAAAAGGACGGATAATACGGCGCTCTCCCGCTCATACAGCATTTCTTCATCGCGCAGCGAATACTCGACTTGAATGAGGTAACCCTTTTCAAGACCAGGCATTGCGCCTGAACACCACGCCAATATCAAAGCATATTCCAACTCCGGATAGAGATAGTCTTGCAACTGCTCCACCGGAATAGCAATGCGGATATCCCCCGTGGTCAGTGCAAATGTGGTAAAACGTCCCCGGTCATCGGTGAGTTCCATCTCAAGCTTTGCGCCAGGCTCACAATGACGCGGTGCCAAATTCATGGAGATGGATTGCCACCTCGCCGGGCTGGGATGAAAGAGATTGAGAACAATTTCTTTATCGCTCGAATCTGCTTCATCAGCATGCAGAGTGATCAATGGAAGACACAAAAGTGCCCCTATAAGTGCGACACAAAACTTCCACCCCATCGCAATACCCTCCACTTCCGATTGCATATGGATAGAATGCCATTATGGCGAAACCATGATATTCAGGAAGCATCTGGCACTGTTTGACGACTTAACCTACGCTGTCATCCCGGACAATGAGCGGAGCGAATGTGATCCGGGATCCATCGGCCGAGCATCCGCGAGGCCAAAACATAGAGCATCTATTGCACGTCGACCGGCGTGCGATGGATTCCGGCTGGAGTTTATCCCGGACGACGATCCGCGGCCGGAATGACAGGCTTATGTGTTGCTGCCCACCCGTACAATGATCTCGCGGGTAATACTGTCCCAATCCATGGAATCGTCGACGGCAACACCGCCGGCGGCGAGAACCGCCTTAATGTCTTGGGCACGCAGATCGACAAAGGCGTCGAGATCCTGCCCTCGTGCCGTGGTGGCATCGTCCCGGGCAGCGGCCGTTTCGGTTTGCGCCAACTCGGCGAGCTTCACACCGGTCTCCGCCTGTAATTTTTTCTCCGCGAAAGCTTGCTTCAACATCAGTTCCATATTTTTCAGCTGCAGGCCTTGTGCCTTGAGCGCTTGGTCCTGTTGTTTCAGCTGAAGCTCCCAATCCGGTTGCGGTGGCATCTCCGGCATGGGTTCCGGGGCTGCGCTCAATTGTTCGGTCACCTGGTCGAACATTTCCTCCAATTGGCGTCCGATGGGAAAGCCGCGCACGCCGAATTTCAAAAGCTCAAATAAAAGCGGTGCTGCTTCCGGCGTTTGCTGGCCCGCCATAAAGGCATTGTCGATAAAGCCACCCACGGCAGAAAGAAATTCCATGCGCGCTTGCTTTTCCGAACGCAGATCCGGGGCCACGGTGGCGTCGGTTTCCACAGACAGGCGGAAGGCCCGCATTTTATCGTTGCGCAACAGGGCAACCACCTCTTCCACCGGGATGCCCGCCACATTGGGGCTTTCTTCGTAATTGGAGATGTCGCGAATGGTTTCGGGCGAAAAGTGTTCCGCAATGATCTCCGCTTTGATGCGCAAGAGACCCCGGGCAAATTCCGCCATACGGGATTGGCGTTCTTCCAAACGCATGGAGGCGAAATTGGATTTAAGCTGTTCGGCCGTTGCCGTGGCCGACGGCGCGGAATAGCCCCGCATAATATCGCTGAGACCGGTGATCTCATAAAGATCGGCCTTGACCCGCTCGCGTTGCTGCTGAAGCGAGATCAAAACCTGAATGATATTCTGAATGGGCAAAAAACTCATATGCCCGTCAAGACCGCCGGTCTGTTGAAAGGCCGGCCATTCATTGACCGGGATCATTTCGTTTTCATTGTCTTCCGACAGCAAGCGGCTCAGCTCCGGCAGCGCGCCGTTATAAGCCCCGTTCACTTTCACCGCCCGGGTGAGATGGGCGATGCGCACGGACAAATCATCAAGCTCCTTCGCCTGACTGGCATATTCATGATAGTCCGGGATCGGCACCAGAGACTCATTGGTGAGAGTCGCGTAAAGCGGTTTTGGGCATGGGAAGAAGTCCATGAGGCCTAACGGGTCTTGCACCACATCCAGAGGCCCGTCCCCATGATCCGGGCAAAGCCACAGGACTCGGCCCTCCACCTTGTCCCAAATCTCATAGATCTTGATCCGGCCGAACAGCTCCGTGTTCTTTTGTAAGTCGCCATCGCTCGCCCCTTCCCGTTTGTGTTTGACGGGCAACTTGGCGACAATCTCCGGATCAAACCGTGCACGCGCCTGGGTCTTGGTCATGAAGGAAATGCGCGCCACCCACGGCACTTTGTCCCAGGACGGCACCATGGGATGGAGAAATTCTTTGCGCCCCACATAGTCAAAGGCCACATCTTCGGCGATCACCCGTTCGCCGGTGCCGGATTCCTCTTCGCCGCCGGTGGCAAGGTTTTCAAACACAGGCTTGTAGCGCACCCAGGCAACGCCCCGCCCGAACAGAAGAAAGTCGTCCCGCGCCCGGCGCATGACTTCGTCAAACGCGCCGTCGGCCAAGTCATATTTAACCGCCCGTTCCAATGTCTCCGCCGCTTTGCGCGCCAGCGGGTCGCGGTCGCGATATTTGCGCAAGACCTTGGGCTCCGGCGTGCGATTGTAAAGGGCAGGTTTCAGGGTTTCGATATTAGACCACAACACATTGAACTTCCGGTCGTGGAGCGAATTGTTTTCCGGTCGTTCATCCACATACCTTTTAAGGATCTTATCTCCCTGGTCGAACCAAGCACGCATGCCCTTTTCGGCAAGCTTGATCTCATCAAGCCAGCGTGCCACCAGCGCCTTGCCGTCGGTGCCATATTGCTCGGGCGTGTCTTGGGTAGATTGGATCATTTCAGAGGTCTCAGAAATTTGTGAAAGGGTGTGAAACGTGTTGGTTATGTCTTCGCCACATTCTCGGGGACTAAAGCCCTCATGAAACGGTGAATTGCGGGAAGACTGCGTCCATCGGTGACGGAAACGCCTTAACTTCGTCTCGCTGCCAATTGAATCCCCGGATCGAACGGGCGTACTTTCACCCCGTCATCGATCTTGATCAATCCGGGGGGCTTGCTCTTTCTGCCCCTTTGCAAGCCAGGGCCCTTGCGGCCCATCCAATTTTGCTGCGGGCCGCGCCGCCTTGCACGACGCGCGCTGGGCCCCTGACCCCGCAATCCTCTGGCCAAGCGTCCGCGCCGGGGCGAATGTCCGAACCGCCGCCCGCCCGCTCTGCCCAAACGAAAACCCGGCGCTTGCATCATTGCCTGCTCTAACAACCTCATCAGTACAGCCTTTCTTTGCGCTTCAATCCTTTTTCGTGGAGTTCCCACATGTCGTTCAAGGTGGCCCCGGCCAATCCTTGGGACAAGGTTTCTTTAGACGGTGGCGCAGCGGTCACCGGCCGGCTCATACAGGCATAGCGCCAATCGTCCGCCGCGTGATCTTCCGCTTCCGTATCCAAATCCTCTGCATTCACCTTGTCATGCTGTAGAATCGGCAATGTACGAATGGAATCGGTACACGTCGCAAACGTATAGATCATCGGTCGGCCTAACTCGCCGATCAGGCGCGCGCGCAATTGATCCCAACCGCCCATCGCGCCGCCTCTTGCAATGCGCCGATTGTCAGCTTTACGAAACGTCAGGGGGCGGATCGATAAATCTTGAACGGCCATAGTTCTTGAGTGTTCAAACAAAGTCTCTGCAATCGACGGCCCACCGTCACTGGCAAAGGCGCTGGGGTCGAGCACTCCATAAGAGACCGCTTCACCCTTCTCCCGTGTGACAATGCCTTCGGCCACTTCCTTGGCGGTCAGCTTCAATCCCACATTGGGCTTACCGCCGGCGTTGCCGTACCATTCCCGATAACGCACCAGCGCGCCTTTGGGCAGGATACGCCCCGTTTCGCGGAGCGCAAAATCCTCCGACGCCACGGCCCACCATCCGACCGAAAAAGGCTTGGCCGAGCCCCAATCCATGGACCGAAACCGTGCCCAATGATCCGGTAGCGCAAAAGGTTTGACCACGTGGAGATGGGGCCGCCAACATTCAAAGAAAGCGCCTTCCACAATATCCCAATCGCCCGATAACCAAGCCCGCACCAATTGACTAGATCCCGATTGATAGAGCCGGGCCACATAGCCGGGATCGGTCTCCAGTAATTTCGGATTGTCGTCGAGCCGTGCCGGAATAAACACCCGGCCGATCTGTGTCTCTTCGTTGGTGAACGGATTGGTGTAGGCCTCCGTCACCACTCTAAAACCGCGCGGGTCCGGATCAATGTAACGCTCCTTCACCCACAAATGTCCGGGCCCGCCTGGATTGCAGGTGGCGCGAAAACCGCACGGCACGCCGGCAGCCGAACGCAAGGTAGCTTTGAGTTTATTGACCGGGCTCGGATCCGGATAATTGGTCAGCTCCTCCACATAGACTCTCGTGTAATCGTGGCCTTGATAATCCTCCGCGTCCCGGTCCGACTGCAGATGACGAAATTTCAGTGTCGCCCCATTGGGGAACACCCAGGTCTTTTTTTGCTCGCCCCAGCGTGCGCCCAGTTTGGGGTAGAGCTCCTGGCTGCGGGCAATGGCTGCTTCCAGATGCGACACGCTTTTGCGCATGAAAATGCCCTTCGCATGCGCCCCATAGGTTTGGGCATGAAGCGGCCAATCGCCACCGATACAAGCATCGGTTTTCCCGCCGCCGCGGGCGCCGCCATAAACCACTTCAAATACCGGACATTTGACAAAAGCTTCTTGGGGCCCGGGCTGCGGCGCCCAGATGATTATTGGAGCGTCTTGTACCGCGCTTGCCATTCTTCCACCGATTGTGACTCCGGTTCCGCCGATACAGCGTAGTGCACATGATCCACCTGATGCTGGTCCACAAACATGCCAAGATGCTTACCGATGAGCTCCAGCGCCCGGGTCGCACCGGTGGCATTGAAGGTCCACATGTGATGGCCCGCCTCATCAGTACTGTGCACTTGCACGCCTCCCCGGCGCGTCATGACCGGCGACTTTTGCATGCAGCGTTCGGCGAGCTCGATCAGATTGCCCAGCACATAATCTTGGGTTAGCCGCAGGCGTTCCGCTCGTTCCTTTTGCGCCGCATCGATGGCGGCGGCGATCTCCGGCTGTTTGAGCAGGCGATAACTTTGGTCTTCCGCTGTTGAGCGCGCATAACCGGCCCGTAAAGCCGCCGCCGTTGCATTGAGGTCGATCAAATATTCGTCCACAAAGCGTCGCTGTCTTGGAGTCATAGGGCTCTTTATCTCTCCATTGTCACCCTCAGGCTAGACTCGAGGGTCCACGGTAAAGGTTGCAGAATTGCTGTATCGGCAGAGATTGAACTACAAGCGCCAGCCACGGATCCTCGAAACAAATGCGTGGATGACACGGGTCTTCAAATGGAATGGCATACAAAAATGCCCCGGCCCTGCTCAGGCCGAGGCGCAATTCCGGTCATGTTTTTGAGCCTCTCACGAAAAGCCTTCCGTGTCGATTGTGAAAATTCAAATCTTCACAGAAACTAGCGCCCAGGACGAGACGATAAGAACATGTTTCCAAATCGCTCTTGTCTGTAAAACATAACACCAACCGCAACCGCTCCGGCATAATGAGCTAGCATTCGAGGGGTCATAGCATCGCTCCACGTGAATAAATCTGGCTTGTTCATCTCGTCCGTTACAAACCAAACCTCCAAGCCAAGCCAAGACGAAGCTGCCGCCAACGCCATGAGAAACGAAGACATTCCTAAATGCTGACTGATCTGGGATCGAAAGGGATAAACGATGATACTCAAAGGAAAAGCTAAGAGTGGGGCCAGGAGTACCATCGCAACAGCAAGCTCAATCAGCCCCTCAGAAAACTCTCTCTCAATGACGGCAAGTAGGAGATAGGTAATAACAACGGAAACCATGTACATAGCTCCCATTGAAAAAGAGAATTCGAAAAACTTATTCCATTTTCGGCGGTATTCTGCACTGTCATACATTTTGCTGTATGCCCTCGAAACGCTGCTAAGAACCGATTGAGCTACACAATTCTGGCCAAAGTATGATTGATCTTTGGCTGCATTTGGCAATAAAACCTTTTTTGGGAAGCTGATTAACACCTTAAAACACGACAAATTAAGGCGATGGGAAGTTTCAAACTACGAAACTACTGCATATCAAGCGGAACTTTTTTTGAACCATCTTTGGTTTCAATCTCAACCCGAATAGCTCTTGTCTCCGGATCGAAATTAACGTCAAATCCTGCACCTGAAGCATGAACGATCGCTGCCAGAGTCTCTTGCGGTAGCTGCCGCAGGCTAGTTCCATATTCCTTCAGTTGATCAGCAAGTCTGTTGAATGTTTCGATCGCCGCACTCTGGTGGCTCATGGTCATGTTAGCGATCGATCCGATACCTTTATACTCTAGTTGCCGTTGCCGGGCACGACGAGCAGCTTTAGTCGCCGCAAAAGTAGCTCCACGTGCACCTGCCCCAAGGACACCACCCAGCGCAAACCCTGAGGCACCGGACCCAATCATTCTTCCGGTCGCATAGGCTGGGTTCTTCTTGGCTTGATGAAGAACGAATTCGACCGCCTTACTGGGGTTTTCATTTGCCCATTCAAAACCGCGGTTTACCGCCCAATCGATGACTTTGGCCTGCGGATCTTCTTTCCACAACTTGATCTTATGGTTGATAAATGTAGGTAACGACATCGCTCCACTTTTCGCACCCTCGCCAAATTTCAGAATATCAGGAACCAAGCTTGGCGAAGCCTTCCATTCAGGGTGATTGTCCGGATGTCCGAATTCTTCAAATTCAAAGTCAGTGCGCCCACCCTCTCGATCAGCTGACGGACCGGCACCCTGCGCCATCTGAGAACGATCGTATGCCTCCTCTAAGGATTGCCGCAGCGACCTTACATTGCTGACGACAGGCTCTTCCACACTCTCTGAGTTGACCGGAGGCATTGGAGTCACAGACGCGGAAACTTCAGAATCCGTGTTCTCGGATTTCATATCCAAAGCTGGCTCAATTTTAAGTCCTTGAGAGGTTTCCTCCAGCCTCGCCGGTCCCGGCATAGGGAAAGCACTTGGCCGATGCATCTGTGTCCGCAATGCCAGACCGTGATTACGCCGCTCAAGCGCCATACGCTCAAGCTCTTCTGCCAGCAAATGAGGATATGACGGCGTCTGAGCGCCGTATGTTGGATGTTGTAGGATCATAAACGTTCACGCCTCATTGTCATCCTCGGGCTTGGCCCGAGGGGTCACGGTAAAGGTTAGCGGATTTCCCTCTCACCAGAACTGAACTGCAAATGCTCGTTATGGATCCTCGCAACACGTGCGAGGATGACACTGGTCGTCAAATGGAATGGAACACAAAAGCGCCCCGAATCTATTGGAGCCGAGGCGCAATTCCGATCATGATTTTCAGCCTCGCACAAAAATTTTTTCGTGTCGATTGTGAAAATTTGAATTTTCACAGGATTTGGGTAAGGCTCTCTAGCACCAAAGAAAACTGCGGGAACTTCTCTTCGCCATTTCATCTGTCTACAGATGTTACTCTCATAGCGAGAATATCATCCTATTTTCGCCATATTCTCATGTGAGGGTCTTCGTATGAGGGCGTTGGTGGTCATATGTGTTTTGTGGCTTTCGAGTTGTGCAAGTTCCGCTTTAGGGCCGGCCATGACAGGCAAGCTCACCCCCCAGCTCGATTTTCATGACAACAAATTTCCCTTGCTGACTGTCGACTTTAACGGTGAGAGCTACAGTCTTGAGGGCTATCACATTAAGCCGGGCTTGCATCAAGCAAGTCCGTTTGTAACTCACTTCAACGCGCTCCTGTTTTGGGATGATGTCAACTACACTTGCCGCGAAAAGGGCCAACAGCATTTGGTCTGCTTCGATGCCAAAGGCAGGAATTTCGGCAAATATGCCGAGTTAATTGTCAACGCAGGCCCAATGGTGGGCCTTGAAACGCGGCGCAAACCGCTCCTGACCAATCAGATTGGAACACTTTCGCCTCAACTTCATCGTGTCAACGGCATCTTTCCATTCCTAACTGTCGAATTTCAGGGCGAGGAATACACTCTTGACGGCCTCTATGCATCACCGGGGATAGATGACCTGGAAGCCTACCGAACCTATCAGCAAGCCGCCGCATTCATGGCGGATCGAAGTTTTTCATGCGACACAAATCATTCCTGGCATCTGACCTGTTTTAATCAAGAGGGCGAGAACATCACTAAGTATCTCAAAGCGAAATCATGAAGAAGCTCGCCACAATGGGTGTTTTGCTTGCGGGTTGTGCCACCACACCGGAAAAAGTCGTACAGCCGGAATATTTGTTCGGACCGCCCTTTGGTCCAGCCATGACCGGCGAGATCACTCCATACTTCTACTTTCTTGATCGGAAGTTTCCTGTTTTCACCGTCGAATTTAACGGCCAGGAATATTCACTCGAGGGATACCATGAACCTCCAGGCCATGATCGAATGAAGTACTTTTTTGCTTACCAGAATGCGCGTGATTTTCTACTAGGTAAGACGTTCACCTGTCACGAAACTTTTCCGTGGCATTTGGTATGCTTCAATAACAAGGGAGAAAACATGGCCCGATATCTAGAACCCAAACCTTTATCATCAGAATCAGTGGCACTGGGAGATCTTGAAAGGGAAGATCGCGACTACTTTGACACGCTTTTCTTCCTGGAACTTCCACAAATGTAAATCCCGGGGAATTAAATGGGTATTTCATCCTCTTGCATACAGCGGTCTATCGCATCCAAATCAAATCCATATAGTTCCGCGCATCGATTGGCCTTTTCGAACAACGGGCCGTATCTTTTGCGAAGCACTTCTTTCATTTTTTCGTCAAAATCATCCATGCGCTGATCGGCGAGCCCTTCCTGCAATCTTCTTTGCAGGTCGGGGTTCATCTGGAACGGGCCTGGAGGAACTGCCGACGCAGTTGGATAGTCGGGAACTTGATGGCTGATTGTCTTGGGTCTTTGGCGCGCTTGCATCAGCGCATGGACGAGATCGTTCATGGGACAATCCTTTCGAGGGATGAGTGGGACGGAATTGTCAAAAAACAAAACGCCTCGGCCCTGCTCAGGCCGAGGCGCTATCGTTTAAAGGGCACGCCTAAACGAAATGCCCCACATGCTGAACCGTGGAAACGCCGCCACTAGGCGCTTGGAGCGTGGGATGGTCTGACGACCACGTCGGTGAATAGATGTCTGCGTCAGCGAGATTGGGGCCCGTCAGTGCGGTGTATTGATCCGTATCGGTCAATGTCCAATGCGCGACCGGGTTTGCCGCTGCGATGTTGTCCGCTCTTTTGCCGTTGCCGCTGTTGTACAGCTGCGATGCGATCGAGTCCGCATTTGACAAATCCGACGGCAGCCAAAGGGCCACGTCAGCGATCTTACCTTCCATGCGGGTAAATTGGTTCCGATTATTGCCATTCCCAATGTATACAATCGTAAGATCTTGCACACCACCGGGATCACCGGACCCATACGAACGGCTGTTTGATGTGCCGTCTATATATCCCTTTAACGTACAAAATGGCGCGCTTCCCTCCGCAATAACGGCACGAAAGGCCCACACATTCTGGGCTAGGGCTCCGGTTCCGGTGTTTTGTCCAATCTGCCCATCGTCATTATACTTAAGGATATGGCTCGGTTGATCGAGGCTATCGAGTTCGCCCCGCATATAGTTGCTTTCGCTCAAAGCTTCGACTTCGACCTCAACCATGCCTCCGCCATCCGCTTCACGCTTGGTCCAATAGGTCATCATCTTCCAGACGTCGACAGACAAACCGCTTGTCAACGTGGTTTCGAGATAATCCCTACCGTCCACTTGGCTAAATTGAGCACTCATAGTGCGTACCTCCAGTTAAGCTTGCTGTCTATGTCTACAGTGATGTTTGACGTAAAATTTTGCGCCTCGGTCACATGACTTGCATTGATGTTTGGCGATCCCGTGTGATGGGCCAACACCGCTGCTGCCTTTTGCATCATCGTATAACTATCCGCAGATGAGATATTGGGTGCCGTCATCGCCACGGCATCTTGCGATTGAAGCAAGAAAGAGATTGCAGCATTGTTCACAGACGCAAATGAGATCGCAGGACCACCCGGTGTGGCGCTGACCTCGATATTGAGACCGGAAATACTCACCACATAATATTCAGTGCCTTCGGTAATCTCGGCCGGAATGTCTCTGCTTTGGTTTCCGAGATTGTTGTTGTCCATGAAAAAGGCGCTGTCGCCCACCGTCACAGGAAATTCAACGGAATCTGGGGTTAGACTGCTGAGGCCGATAAGTGTCGAACTTGCCGATGTACCGGCATCAACAATATGGCTGGCATATTTCGGATGGTGAAATTCGTTGGTAACCGACTCCCATGGCTGACTCTTCGGTGTCGGAATGAAACGATATGCCATGGACTTTGCACTCTGCGTCCCATTCCACATATTGGCTGAAAACTTCGCCATATGATCCGCATAGGTTTTGATATTGGCGTTTTCCGTCAGCCGGTAATTGAAGAAGCTGCCCATCACGATCAACGCCTGGGCCCAGGGCGCCTCCACACCATGACCCTCGTTGAAGACACTGACGCCCGCATCCTTTTGGGATTGCGGATAGTAACTCAAGGACACCGCGAGGTAGTCTCCATGCTGATCATTATAGACGGTGAAGAAATTTCGAGCCACGTCATTGTCAGGCACAACAGCGACGGCACCTGCCATGATCGCCAATCCCAAACCTACTCCGCGGGAATTGTTACCGCTGTTCAAGTCGCCGGTTCCAAGATATTGGGTGGTGGGGATGCTGAGAGATGGGCGCGAACTCTGAAAGTGGGGGTACGGTTGGCCGTTGCCTAAGTTCCCGTTGTTTTGATGAGTGAGGTTGGTGCAGAGGTCCATCTGGGCCTCAAGAATGTATCTTTCACCCTCTAAGAGATAGGTGAAGTAACAATAGTTGACACCGTGACTAGCTCCTGACGAGACGTTCCATGGGCCGTCACCACCTAGAGGCTCAACCCAGCCGCCGAGTGCTGCGCCCGCGCCGTTTCGGTGGCCCGTTGCGGGCGGCGGCATGCCGTCGGATTGGAAATCGTACTCTGCTAAGAGTTTTGGCCCCATCTCGAACGACATGACCGTATTCGCTTTGTCTGCGCCCTCACCGGTAAAGTCATTCCAAGCGTCAGACGCTTTACTCGACCGATTCCGGTTCGTGTCGACCCGATAATGATAAGGGATGTGCAGCCCGACATGAGCATGCACGCGCGCCACTCGATTGTTATCCGCCGACGGATTAACTATGGCGATCGCGTCACTATTGGATATCACGCCGCGGCCCATATATCCGCCGCCATCATCAATATTGTAGCGATGGTCCATATTTTCCATAATTGAAAGTGTATTGGTCAGATTATTGGTCGGCGTGAAGCCGAGTTCTTGTGGTGGGACCAATCCGGTTTCAATCCAATATGCGCTGTCCGGCTTGTAGACTAAGGTGGGGATGTTCACCGACCAATATCGCTGCGCATGTTGCGCATCATTATCCGGTCGAACAGTCGCCCACTGACTGTGGTAGTAATGCGGAATGGCACTAAAGGTCTCTATCGTTGCAGCACCGTCCTTCAAGACCGCATTGTAGTTACGCCGGTCTTTACCGGCGACAGACCACCAATCCTGCGTGAGAACGGCGACATAGGAGTAATCCGTAATTCCGTTTGAGCCGTTGTTCCACGCATCGATATGAAAGATTGCTTTCAAATGGGCATCTTCGGCACCCCCGGTTTGATCTTTGAACATGATCCAGCCCATCCAAGACTCACAGACCTTTCCACCGCCAACCTTGGTCAGGCGGGTTGCCACTGTGTCATTGAACTTGGCTTCGAACGTGCCGGAACCGACGGTCGTATCTGGCGTGTGATCTTTCAGTGTATCAACAACAACTTGCACGTCCGAATTGGCTTTGATGGTCGCCAAGGAAATCCGTTCCGTATTGTCATAAGTGCCTGAGACGGCCTCGACATCATATGTCCGGCTTTGTGAGGCGCTGAAGGTCGCGTCTTTGAAACGGCAAACACAGAATTTGAGGGATCCGTCCATCCAACTGACCCTTTCGTCAAATTGGATATCGGTGATCTCCGCGCCACCTTGGATCGATACTTTGGGTACGCAATTGGCCGGCATGTCGCCTTTCTTGAACGGCAATCCGATCTTGACAAAACCTGGCGACGTGCCGCCGCTATTGGTGTTTTCGATCGCGAAGCTTTGGATCACCCCTTGGGGCGGGGCCGGCGGAGTCCCGCCGGCCGCGCCGCGCAGGCGCGGGGCGATACCGCCGATCACCCGCGTGCCTTGCATAGCAATATCTATCGTCATTAGTTTGCCGTCCTTTTCACTGTAAAGCTGTAGACCAAGTTCCCCGAGCCGGAGGTGAAGGTGAAATCGAGCGAGAGCTTCGATCCCTTGGCGATGGCCTGTACCGCCGGCGTCGTGGTGCTTTTGGTGGTGTTGGTGGTCAGGGCGCTAAAGCCGGTGATGGTGGCGCCGTCATCTTGCAATGTTGTGGTGCCGACCAAATTGCCCGTGGTCTGTAAATTGACTTCGACGGTGTCGAGGGCAAAAGGCGTCGACAGATCGAGATCCACGGTTTGACTGGCATCCACATTCAAAATGCTGCCGCCATATTGACGCAGATCGTCCCGGGCCTCCGGGGCATCGCCGGCGGCATTGGCCGACAGATATTGATTGCCCGCAAGGGACCCGCTGATCAGCACTTCGGCCAGCCATTTGGGGTCGGTGGCCGAGGCATAGGTGACGCGGAGCATTTCATCTTTGCGCAAGGTCGCCGTGTCGAGACCGGCGCGGTTGATACCGTCGGTCCCTGCGCTGAGGGTGACCAGCCCATCATTGACATTGATGACGTCAAAAAAATCACCGATATTGGTCATGGATGACGGCAGGGTGAGCTGAAGCGCACTCGCGCTGTTGGTTTTGATCAGCTTTTTGGCGTCGCTGGTCTGCACCGTATAATTGGTGGTGACGTCATTGATCGCCACATAACGCAGCGGATCATACTCGCTATCGTGATTATGGGTTGCGATGCTTTCCGCATCATCGCGGATTGATTTTAAAACCGTGTTCGTGTTGGCCCGGTTGGGGATGCCGGCGGAGGGTACCGCCTGATCGATTTGGGTATTTGTGGTTGCCATGTTCTAACTCCAATGTGTTGAATTGTCCCAAGTAATGCCGTTGTCCCAAGTGACACCGGTACCGTCCCAAAGAACGCCGCTGTCCCAAGTCGTGTTGTTGTCCCACGGTGTCCCGCCGATGCCGGCGATGGCCGCAGCCGTTCGGATGACGCCGCGTTCGACGCTGCGCCAAAGATTGCGTGTGAGAGTTCGAATGGATGTCATGATCAGACCGACAACCGGCACTTAAAGGTGCCGCTGGTATGGGAGGTGCATTCGAAGCGATAGCTCACGTCATACTCGGGCTCATCAAGGACCTCGGTCACGTCTGAGGTGTATTCTTTGACGAGATACCATTCCGCATCGTCGACAAACTTGCGCTGCACTTGCACGATGCCGGTTCCGGCGGTCAGACCGCTGATCGTGATGTTGGCTTCACCGCGTACGGCCAGAGACGCTGAGGTCCCTGTCGCAGTGAAGGATATGGTCGTGGGACTTGCCATAGACTTTCTCCATTTGGTTTCAGATTGAGGGGTGTAATGATCAAAAGGCCCCGTGCGCACAGACGCCGCGCAGGGTTGGGCCGAGATAGAAGCTGTTTGAAATGAGGTCGGCGTTAGATGTCAGAAAACAAAACGCCCCGGCCTTGCCTAGGCCGAGGCGCAATTCCGATCATGTTTTTCAGCCTCTCACGAATTCTTTTTCGTGTCGATTGTGAAAATTCAAATCTTCACAGCTTTCGAATGCAGAAGTAGATGAGAGGGCTATTCGATAGGTTTTTCCTCCGTTAACGGATCTTGCTCTTATAGCGGGAAAAACATCCTATTTTCGCCATAATCCTGTTTTAAGTACGTAAACATGAGGGCTATTATTCTGATATGTGGGCTGCTCTTGGTCAGTACCGGCGCAATGAGTCAAACGGACGACTCAACATCTCAATATGCGGCACCATTGGGGCCGGCCATGACCGGCACCCTTCGTCCCGATTTTGATTTTTTCCACGGGAAGTTTCCAGTCCTTGCGGTCCACTTCCACGGCAAAAGATATAGTCTGGAGGGATATCACGTGCCGGTCAATTCACCGCATGTCGGCTTCAAAGTTATGTATCTCACGCAATTACTTTTGCAACTGGACGGCATACAGACGTGTCATGAAACGGTGCCCTGGCATTTGGTTTGTTTCCACCCGGACGGAACGCAAGTGCTCAGTCCTGAGAAAGCCAATTTGGACTTTGTGAGTGATTATTTGAGCGATATCGAAACCGAGGAGTCCGCTTGGCTATGGGTCGGTACGTTGACCCCCAATCTCTATCATCTCGACGGGAAGTTTCCGTTGCTGACCGTTTACCTGAAGGGCACAGAGTTTACGCTGGAAGGCTATTCCGCCCCACCGGGAAGCCCAATGGATGATTTCTATTTGGAGTATCTGAGAGCCAAATATGTTTTGGAGGGTCATACCTTCATATGCAAGGAACGCCCTCTTTGGCATTTGACCTGTATTGATCAATACGGCAAGAATCTCAAAGAGTATCTTTGAATATCAGGCACACTTGTTGCTCGGCAGTGATCGTCTGCCCATTGACCATGATTAGGCTCCACGCTCTTTTCCAGCCAAGCAATCCGTAAGAGCGACCAAATCGTTGGGAAACATTTCCGCGCAACGTTTTGCCTTTTCCGTCAAGGGATGATTTGTGCCTTCCATCCAAAGCAGAATATCGTCGATGGCATCTCTTTGCCCACCGTCAATAAGCCTATCGCGCCGCTCCTGGCCGTCTTCAAAACGTTTGCGCAGCGAGTCGAAACGCTCTTGTAAATCTTCATTTTCCGACGGCGGCGGTGGTGGTGTGAACTCCTGTTCCGGAGTCAGAACCTGTTGCTCAGAGTCATCGCCGCCATCGCTGGTCAACAGAAAAGGGTTCTTCACTGGGGCATATGGCATTCCATTGTGCGGCGTGAGACCGCGGCGCTGGCGCGCTTGCATCAGCGCATGGACGAGATCGTTCATGGGACAATCCTTTCGGGAGATGAGGGGGTCGGAATTGTCAAAAAATAAAAAGCCCCGGCCCTGCTCAGGCCGAGGCGCAATTCCGATCATGGTTTTCAGCCTCTCACGAAAAATCCTTGGTGTCGATTGTGAAAATTCAAATCTTCACAGCTTTATTGAATAAGCCGTCAAACAGATCAAAACCATTCCAATGGCGGTGGCAGGGCATCCGCCGCATAGTCCATGCGGAGCACTCTTCGGTTACTTTGCGCACTAGACCTTTTTGACCGGTGAAGTGTGAGCATGTGCAGAATTAGCACATCGCCGGCCTCAGCCGTTGTTGTTTCCAAGGGAAATCTCGACGCAAAGTCTGCCGCCGCCTCCGCGTCAACGATTCCAGCGCGATGGCTGCCAAGGGCGGCGTCCATGGCACCATCGTCCGCCGTGCACGAGTCCAAATGGATGCGCACGAATAACATGGATTCCAAAATTTCCCTTGGCGGTTCGCAGTGCCAAATACCAGCTTTTTTGCTCCAGTTTTTGAAGTCCTGGACATCTGCCTTTTCCTTGACGGCGATCATCCGATCTTGATGCCATGGCACAGACCAATTGGCGGAAGGTGATTTGTCAAACGAGACGATGCGAACCGGCCGGACACCTGGAAGGATTGCACCCAGTTGCCTCTCCATTGGCGACTGCTTTAGTACCTGAACCAAATCCCCTTGGTTGGACAGCCGGACCCCTGGTTCACCTTTGGCGTCGGACAATTCTCGTAATGTCGCGAGCGTATCGGGCGAAATGGCATTTCGGAGCCAAACCCGTCCTTCCGCGTCAAATTGAGCCTTAATGTCAGAACATTCGGTCACCGGAGAGTCGTCAAACCTCATGACCAAAAACGTAAAGGCCAAAGCCTGCCGGTGTGGTGATGTACAGAACCTTGCTACTGTCAAAGAGCGGCGCGGTCACCTCCTGTTCAATGAACGCCATATCTTTTTGACGCAATCTGTCTTTGAACGGCTTTAGGTCTTCCAACCGGTAATTCAAATGCAGCAGGCCGCAGGCGGGCGGCTTGGCCCGGGGATAGAGATCCTCGCCCTTGACTTGTTGGTATTCGACCAACTCCACTTGCCCGTAAGGACTCGCCTTGTCGCCGACGATGCTGACATCAAGACCGGCCCCTTTGGGCAAGCCGACCATCTTTTCGATCTCCGGCCCTTCAAACAAATTCTCCGTGATCAGATCCAGCCCGAGACCGGCAAGATAAAACGCCCGCTCCGCCTTACCATCGGCCACCGTCTGTATCGCAAAACCGATGCCGGCGGCGCCCTTGTCGGAAAAGTTCAAGCTCTCATCGAGTAATTCCAGCAAAACAATGTTGATGGCATCGTGACCGCTAAGATGAATTTCGCGAAAGCGCGTGCCGTCTTGGGCTGTGACTTCGCTATAGGTATCCGCGCGGAAATGAAAACCTGCGGCCTTCATCGCCTCAAAACGGGCGGGCAAATCGCGCACATAGACGTCTAAATTTTTCGGCGCGAGGTCAAAGGTCTGAGCACCCTCACGCACCGCCGGACCCGGCTCTTTGAATTCGACAAAATGCAATTGCCCGTGATCCAGACCCGGCGTGGTGACAAGGGCTTGGGCACGAATGGCATCGGGCGGCAAATCCCAAAGGACGTTTAACCCTTCGTCGGGCCCGTCATCACGAGACAAAATGTCAAAGCCGAACTCGCCGCGCCAAAAGGCAAGCACGTCCTCCAAGTTCGACACGCCGATGGTGATGGAGGACCAGGGGCCCAGACCTGCGCCGTTCCCGCTCATGAAGCATCCAAACCCAATGCACCGGGATTGATCAGACCCTTTGGGTCCACCACCTGTTTGATGCCTCGGAGCAACGCAAAAGTTTCCGGCGCTATCGCTTGCTTGTAGGGATAGAACTTACCCAACTGACGATTGACCGCCCCTTCACGCACAAACAGTTCCGCCAAATCGCGCAGCATGTCTTGCACCGCCGCCGTCGCCCCAGGCACATGGGGCACATCGCCATAGGCCTTGCGCTCTTTGGGGTCCGTATGGCGCTTTTGAAACTCTTCCCAATTGTCCGGATAATAGAAGGCCGGTTCAAAACTCATATCATTGCCGCACACGGTCGACAGGTGCGACGTAGCAATTTTGTATTTGGCCAGCACCTCCGCTTTGGACTCGAAATAGGCCATAGTGGCATCGAAGACATGTTTGATGCGCGACGTGGGCACGCCCGCATGAATGGGTATCCAGCGCTCACCTTCGGAACCTGTCAAATATTGCCCCACGTCTTGAAAAGGCGCCGCGCGCATGACACGAGGCACGGAATCTTCCATCTCCCGTCCCCTCTCACCGCAAATGGCTTTGATCTCACCGATCTTCCAATCTGCGTGATCTTTGGTCGGCGCATCGGCGGTGACATGCAAGGTGTAGCGCACATCTTTCATGAACCGGGTGCCGGCTTTGGCGACGGAAAAAGCCGACTTAACCCCTTCGCTCAGCGTCTCCCCGGCCTTGGCCACATCGACCAAGGTATTGAGACCGGATTTCAAATCCTTCACCTCTGAACGCGCCCCGTTGAGGTATGGGTCCAGGCCGAAACATTCGGCGGCCAGTTGACGCCGGGCGATTTGAATTTGGGCGTCCACCATGTCGTGGAAATTATCAAAAGCGAAAGAGGCAAAGGCCGTTGCCGCCGGGGCTTCAATCAAACGCAAGGTGGCTTGCGCTTTGATGCCGAGGGCGCCCGCATCGGCCAAAAAGAGCCCGGCAAGGTCCGGCCCATAGGTCCGATAGAATGGTTCGCCGGCATGGTTTGCCGCAGACCCGGTACGGATGAGCGTGCCGTCCGCCGTCACCACCTCTAAGGATAAGACACTGTCCGCCGCCGTGCCGTAGGTGCCGGAGCCGTAAAACAAACTGTTTTGCGAGAGGGTACCCCCGATGGTCGCGACCATACCGGACATGGGCCCATAATAGGGCGTACGAAGGCCTTTGGCTTTCAAGGCCTCGAACAAAACCGCCCAGGTACATCCTGCTTCCACAGTGACATACATATCGTCTTCGCGAATCTCGACAACGCGATTGAGCGCACTCATATCGATCATCACGGTGTCGTCTTGGATAGGAATATACCCGCGGGTATAGGACATGCCGCCGCCGCGCACGGTCACCGCAAATCCGGCGGAGGTAATCTCCCCCACCGCTTTGGCCAAATCCCCTTTACTCTGTGGCCGGATAATCGCCACCGCGGGCACACCGTGCCAAAAAACATCTTGGGAAAAATAGTGAAGCTCGTCAGGTTCCGTGATGACGTGTGCCGCGCCAAGACAATCCGTCAAGGCGGATACTAAAGAAGAGGAAATCGATCTTTGTGGCATCACTTTTGCGGTCATTCTGCTCCTCGATCGCGCCCGTATGGCGCTTGGGCCCCGGCCGATGCACCTGTGGGCCGGCATTTATTTCAATCAGGCTTCTAGCTTTATCAGGTTCGTGCTAGGCCTCAATGGAAATCAACCTCGGTACACGCAAACATGATCGAACAATTCGTCTTGTTGTTACATATTTTGGTTGTGGGTTACTGGCTCGGCTCCGAGCTCGTCATCAACAGCACTTTTCGCTATGTCTGCTGGTCAGGCGGTATGCCGTTCGAAGAACGCGCGCGCCTCATGGATCATGTGATGGTGGTGGACCAGCATGTCCGTTATGCCCTCATCTTGCAGGCCAGTTTGGGCACGGCATTGGGCGCGTGGCTCGGCTATTTTCCGGGCGGGCAAGTGCTGGCGCTCGTCGCTTTGGGCCTTGGCCTGTTGTGGCTCGGATTCGTCGAGCTGACCCATCGCCGCCGTCACGAACCGTCAGGCAATATGCTTTCACTTATTGACCGTCTGTCCCGGGCTGTTTTGGCGGGCGCACTGGTGGTCATCGCCGCGGCGGCCTTTGCAGGCGCGAATGCCCTAGCTCCATGGCTGGCGGCAAAACTCTTTTTGTTTGCCGGCGTCATCACCAGCGGATTGGTGATCCGTGTTTTTCTCATGCGCTTTTTCCAAACTTGGGCGACAATCAAACAAGTGGGCAGCGATGACAAAAAAGAGGCCCGTATTCGCGAACTCTATGTCAAGTCAACGACGACACTGATTGTCTTGTGGCTTTTTATTGCGGGGATTGTTTGGCTGAGTTTCTCGAAGACCATGCCGCTTACCTGACCCGTGGTGCCGGATTACCGGCCCCCATCGGCAATAGCACGGAATAGCGCAATGCTCTCTTCCTCCCGCCACCCTTCCGGCGTGTCGGAGGTCCCATAATCGTTAAAGGCAGATAGTTTTACTATGACGGTATCCGTTGCAGGATCCACGTAGACAAATTGATTGTAGATTCCAACCGCCGCATAATCTCCACGGCCGCCGTCCATCAGCCACCACTGATAACCGTATCCCCAATCTTCATCCGATTGCGGATTACCGCCCGGCAACAGATGGGAAGCGTCCGGCGTTAGACTCTGCCTGATCCAATCGGACGGCACAATCTGCCGGCCTTGCCAAACACCGCCCAAGCGATAAAGCTCACCGAATTTGGCATAATCCCGCGCGGCGATATTCATGCCACCCATGGAGAGCGCCCGGCCGTCTTCGTCAACCACGAAATATCCGTCAAACTCCATACCCAAGGGCCGCAAGAGTTTTTCTGCCATATATTCGGGCACACTCTGGCCCGTGGCCTCGGCCACCAACATACCCAAGACTTGAGTATCAATGGAATTGTAGCGATTGTAGGTGCCGGGCTCCAATTCCCGGCGCATGGTGGTGGCGAATTCATCAAACGATCCACCCAACGCTTGCAGCCGGGCAAAGCGATTGAGATCGGAATTAAAATCGGTGTAGTCCTCATTCCACGCAATGCCGGACGACATCTGCAAAATGTCTTTGATCCGTACACCCTCGTAGCCGCTGCCCTTGAGGATTTCCACATAATCCGTCACCGGGTCCTCTACCGAGGAAATGAATCCTTCGGCGATGGCGATCCCCACCAAAGCGCCAATAAAACTCTTGCCGGAGGAAAATGAATTCCATGTCACATCGGGGCCGCCGGTGAGCCAATAATTCTCATACACCTTGACGCCGTTCTTTAGGACGACCAAAGCCACGGTATCGGTCAGTTCCAGTAAGATCTCCGCCGAACGCCGTTCGCCTGCATATAAATACGTCTCCGGCAGAGCGAGGGCTGGACCGTCCGTAAACCGGTACGGCACCGAAGCGGCAAGTATCGGAACGGTGGGAAAAAATTCGTCGAAGCGATGAAAATTATCATATTGTTCGGCGCCCGTGAACCAGGAAGTCACCGTCAGCGTGCGCTCAATCCGGCTTTGAAACAAAAGTGCAAGTCCCAAAAGAAAAAGTAGAATGATCGCGAAGATTTTGAAGAACCGGGTCATTGAAATATCGCACGTAGCATAGTTGATAAAGCTTAGCGTAGTTTGGGCGACGGTTACACATCCGAACGTGTGATCGACAAAGCAGATAACAATCTACGGCAAAAGCTTGAACGCAGCGCGGAGCGCCTCGACACAGGTCAGCCGCGATGCCATACTCTTGTCCTCAAGGGGGATCTTATGAAAGACATTCTCGCCGGCCTTGCGCTGTCTGTGGCCTTGCTCGGTTCTGCCGCTGCGCAATCGCTTTATAGCGATACGTCCATCATGAGCGACTTCGCCGTTCAAAACGTGACCAAAGCGCTTCAGCAATTGGGCTACACCTATCGTCAAACCTCGTCTCAACCAACCGAAATTGAAGTGGATTTGCAATCGCCCCGCGGCAAGATGATTCTGAGGCCGGAATGTAATCCCGGTGCGACGGGCAAGATCTCCTGCCCAGGCCTGACCATCTACATTGTCATGCCGCCCACCGGCACCATGCAAAGCATCAATGCCTTTAACGGCCGCAATGACGCCGCGTCCGTCTTTGCCATTCAAGTCGACCCGCAATCGGAAGCGATTGTGTTGAAGCGCTATCTTTCCGCCGATCACGGCATGCCCTTCGGCAGCTTTAAGGGTAATATCAATCGCTTTCGGGGCGCTTATATTGACTGGCTGAGATTTTCCGGGTCGGTGCCAACGGCTCCAGGGCCATAAGAGGAATACTTGGCGTCTCCCGGACTTTGGGCGTTTCAGCAGAGATAGATGCCGCCACTTGACGAAAGAACTCAATGCTTTCGAGTTCGCGGTAGGCTTTTTCGTCATGGGTCAATCCGTAATCGCTATTGGCCGAGAGCTTAACGATCACCACGCCGTCATCTGGATTCACGTAGATGAATTGATTGTAGACACCAATGGCTGTGTAATCATTTTGACCTCCGGGCAGCCACCATTGATAGCCGTAGCCCAGCACGCGATTGGACTGGGCGTTGTCGCCGGGCATGAGATGGGGCGCGTCCGGCGTGACGGAAGCTTTCACCCAATCCGCCGGAACAAGTTGTTGATCCGCCCAACGGCCTTTGCGGCGGTAAAGCTCACCCAATTTAGCAAAGTCGCGGGCGGTTACGTTCAGGCCCCAAGCCGCGATCTCCCGGCCCTCACTATCATGAACCCAATCCGCATCATACTCGGTCCCCAGAGGGTGCCAGAGCTTCTCCTGCATGTAGTCGGTGAGCGTGCGGCCGGTGGCTTTGATCAGAAGTAAACCCAAGACCTGCGTGTCCGCAGAGCTGTAACGGTTGAAGGTGCCGGGTTCCGTCTGGGGGGTCAGCGTGGTCAAGAATTTGTCCGTCGATCCGCCAAGGGCAAAGATTACGGCCCAACGCATAATGTCGGAGTCCATATCGCTGTAGTCTTCGACCCAGCGCGCACCCGATGACATTTGCAAGATATCTTTGATCCGCACACCGTCATAACCGGTGCCTTTGAGCATGGGGACATAGTCCGTGACAGCATCTTCAATGCTGCGAATATGGCCCTCTTCAACGGCAATGCCGATCAGCGCTGAGACATAGCTTTTCGCAAGGGACCAGGACATCCAGCGCACATCGCGCCCGCCGGTCAGCCAATAATCTTCATAGACCAACTTGCCGTCTTTGAGGATCAACATGGCGCTCGTGTCCGTATCGGACAAAAACTGCTCAGTTGCTTGAGTAACGCCCTCATAGGTGAACTCGGCAGGTAAGTTCACCGTTTCCCCTTCAGGGAACAGATACGGATCCGGCGACGCCGACATGGTCGAGAACTGCGTCAGCTCATTGATGCGATTGAAATTATGGTATTGCTCGGCGCCACTGAACATGGAATTGACCACCATGACGCGCTCAATACGTTTCTGATAGACAATGCCCAAGCCGGCCATCGCCACAAAGAGAAACGTCAAAGAATTGACGACAAACTGCTTCACAAAATCACCCTATGCGCCCCAACGCCCGGGCCACTTTAGGGCTGAGAGTGTTAACACTTTGCAACCTTCATAGTTGAAACTGTTCGGTTACAACTTGAGTGACGTGCGGTTTCTTTTGCGCACTCTCATCTGCGCAAAAGCTGTGTCAATACGGGACGCACGCCACACATTATATATGCACCCGTATATATGCACCCGTCGTCGCCCCAGCGCCCGAGGAGCTTAGCGCGCCTTTAAGGCCTGCGCCTTTTGCACCACATAGGCCTGAATTGCTTGCGCATCCTTTGCCGACATCACATCGCCGAAGGAGCGCATACCGCTTTCTTCCAAAGCACCGCCGATGACGATGTCGGCCCATAATTCATGGGTCGTGCGGTCGGCGAATTTGAGATCGGGAATGACGCCGCCGGAAATGACGTCCAGACCGTGGCACATATAGCAATAAGTATCGTAGAGCTTCTTGCCGCGGGCCAGAGTCCGCTCATCGCCGAAAGCCTCCGGCGGATCGAGTACGCGGGCAAGCCGCTCCGGCGCCGGCAAAGGTGTTGTGCCGCCGAGCTTAAACGTCAGCACACGGTTCATATTGACAACTTCCTGCCAGGCAAGACCCATGGGACCGCCCACAAGGCCGCTGCCCCCGCCCCGGCCGGCCAGCACGGCAATATATTGCTCACCGTCAATTTCATAAGCAATGGGCCCCGGCATGATCGGCGTGCCGCCGCTGTAGGACCAGAGCTTGTCGCCGGTCTTGGCGTCATAAGCGACAAAGTCGCCGGAGCCCAATCCCTGAAACACCAGATTGCCGGCAGTCGCCAAGGTGCCGCCGCCTAAATCTTGATGACGCACGCGCCACTTCTCGCTGTTGGTGACCGGGTCCCAGGCCAAAAGATCGACGCTGAATCTGAGCGGTTGTTTATTGCCCTCGGGATTGGTGGCCCGAAAATCCGTTACCCCTTCTTCGATACCGGTATTTTGAAACCCGGGCCGGTAAGCGTAATCCTCGTCAATGCGATAAGAATTGGGAACGTCTTGGGTGGGAATGTAAGCCAATCCCGTCAACGGGCTGAAGGACATAGGATACCAGCTGTGCCCGCCGGACGGGCCCGGCACAATGAGCTTGGCCTCGCTACCGTAGAAGGCACCGTCGAATGTGACGGGACGCCCGCTTGCGGGATCGATCCGCGCCGCCCAATTCACCGTCACGTAAGGCTCCGCCGAAATGAATTCGCCGGTCGCTCGGTCAAGCACATAAAAGAAGCCGTTCTTCGGCGCTTGAATCAAAACTTGGCGCGTCTCACCCGCAATTACCAAATCTGCAAGGATGATGGACTCCACCGCGGAATAGTTCCACGACTCGCCCGGCGTGGTTTGATAATGCCAAACATAGTCGCCCGTATCCGGGCGCAAGGCGACGATAGAAGAAAGAAACAAATTGTCGCCACCGCCGGGGCTGCGCAGATCGCGACTCCAAGGCGTGCCGTTGCCGACACCAATATACAAAAGATCTAAATCCGGATCATAGGCCATGGCATTCCATACAGTCCCGCCGCCGCCAGTTGTCCACCACTCCCCGCTCCAAGTCTCAGCCGCCAGTTTCATGGCACGGTTTTCAAACCCGTTCTCCGGATTGCCCGGTACCGTAAAGAAGCGCCAGATCTGCTCGCCGCTCTCCACGTCATAGGCGGAAATATATCCGCGCACGCCGTAATCGGCGCCGCTATTGCCAATCAACACTTTGCCTTTCACCACCCGCGGCGCACCGGTGATGGTGTAAGGCTGCGCTGGGTCAATGGTCAGCACTTCCCACACTTTAGCGCCGGTCTCGGCATTAAGAGCAATGAGGCGCCCATCCAAGGTGGCGGCGAAGACTTTGCCTTGCCAGACCGCCACGCCGCGGCTGACCGCATCGCAACAGGCGTGACGCGCGACCCAAGATCGTGAGGTCTCAGGATCGAAAGTCCAGAGTTCTGCACCGGTTTCGGCATCCAAGGCATAAATGACGTTCCACGGGCCGGCGAGATACATGATGCCGTCGACAACCAAGAGCGTTGCCTCCATACCCCGCCGGGTCGGCAGATCCGCAAACCAGGCAAGACCCAGATCAGGGACATTCTGATCATTGATCTGGGTGAGCGGACTGAAACGTTGCTCGTCATAGGTTCGGCCGTGGGATATCCATTCACCCGGATCGGCCGCGATGATCCGCGCCCCATCCACATCCGCGGCCGCCCTCTGCGGTGGGCCGTCGTCGCAAGAGGCAAGCGCCATCCCGAAATATAAAGTCAGCGCTATAAGGACCGACCGCATTCCACCCCCTCAAACATATGTGATGAGATATGAAACCAGTTGTGCGGTCTTGTCTAGCGCTTCGACGGTTCAATTGACGCCATCCCGGATTGTGGGCAGCGGGCGCAATAATCCAGGATGACAGAAAGATGATCAGCGAGTCGTATTAAGCCGCCCGGATCCGCTCAACAAACTGTGTCACTTCGCCACGCATGGTTTCCGCCTGTTGCGATAACTCTTCAGCAGCGCTCAACACCTCAGTGGAGGCCGAGCCCGTTCGTGATGCCGCTTCGGTGACACCTTGGATATTTTCCGATACTTCGCGTGTGCCCGTTGCGGCCTGTTGAATATTATTGGCAATTTCTTGGGTGGACTGCCCTTGCTGTGAGACCGAACTGGCAATTTCACTGGTGATATTATTGATGTTGGAGACGGTTTCATTGATTTGACTGAGGGCTTCACTGGCCAGGCCGGTCGATTTTTGAACTTCGGATATTTGCTGTTCTATATCTTCCGTGGCTTTGGCCGTTTGATTGGCGAGCGCTTTCACTTCACTGGCAACCACCGCAAAGCCTTTGCCCGCTTCACCGGCCCGGGCCGATTCAATCGTCGCATTGAGGGCCAGCAAATTTGTTTGCTCGGCAATATCGGAAATGATGCTGACCACATCGCCAATTTTTTGTACTGCATCCACCAAGCCCTGCACTTTTTGATTGGCCTCATTGGCCCGGTCGGCGGCTTCGTCAGCCACGCCGGCAGACCGCTTCACTTGGTTGTCGATTTCACCAACAGATACGTTCAGCTCCTCGGCTGCGCTAGCGACGCTCTCCGCATTGCAGGTTGCCTCTTCTGACGCCGCCGCTACAGTGCTTGCTTGATTGCTGGTTTGCTCTGCCGTTGCGGACAGTTCTTGAGATGTGGATTGCATTTCGGTCGCCGCAGAGGCAACGGAATCCACAATGGCAGCGGCTGTCTCATTGAACTCTACAACCGCTTGCTCTATCTCTTGAGATCGGCGTTGTTGCGCCTCCTGTACTTTGCTTTGCTCAGCCTCAAGACGTTCGCGTTCAATCGAATTGTCTCTAAAAACTTGAACAGCCTTCGACATGGAACCAATTTCATCGGAACGGTCTTGAGCAGGGATCGCGACCTGATTGTCTCCATTAGCCAATTCAGACATAGCGGCAGTCATCTGGACAATCGGTGTGACGATGGATCGCGCGGTGACATAAACAATAACAACGGTCGCGACCAGGCCAACCGCCAATAAAGACCAAACAATTACGAGTAAAGTGCTGATTTCAGCAGCAGCCTGCTCAGCATCGTTGTCAAGAAGTGCCTTTTGATTTTCCACCATGCCACCTGATCGCGCACCGCTCGCCTGAACCGGCCCTACAAGGCCGGTCAAGATGATGCCGGCCCTGGGAGCCGCTTCCGTTACAAGCAGATAATTGGCCATATTCCATTGATCTGATGATCTGATCTCAAACATTTCTGCGGGCAAATGTTTGAACACCTCGCGCGCATTCTCAAACCTGATAAAGGAAGCTCTTTGCGTCGGCGTCAAAGACGATAGATTCGACTGGAGATCACCGAAGCGTCTTTCGTTCTTAGCCCACATAACATCGAATTGATCTCGAAATTCAACCTTACCGGACAACAGAAAAGCGCGAATGTTTGCCAAACTTGTCGCGGTGCTCCCGCGCACGTCGGCCATCATACCCAATAGATTTTTCCGCTCCTGGGTGGCATCAAGAGACAGCTCTTCATCAATAATGCTGGTAATCTCCCTCAACAAAATGTCGGCCTGCGGTGCCGCTTCGTTGAGGAGAATTTTTGACGCCGGTTGTTCATCGGGGGAATGAGCGATTTCTTCGACTTTTTGCTGGGCAGCACGAAATTCGTTGAGCGTAACCTTCATGTCAGTCCAGACTTTGACATTGTCCGGATTGGTCCAGCTCTTCGACAGCAAATCTAGCTCCAATGTCAATTGATCAATATGTGCCCAAACCGCAGACCGCTCTGTTTTAAAGGCCTCATCGCCTGTGAGCATCCATCCTCTTAAAGAAGCCAGAGAGGCGTTGATATCATTGACCAATGCTGAGCTGGTCGCTGAAGTGGGAACGCGCAATTCCGTGATGCGCTCGGATCGCTCGGCTACACTGCTCACCTGAACCACTGTGGTCAGAATTGCTACGACCAACAATGCCCCGATCGATGAGAAGCCCATAATAAGGCGTGTACGGACATTAAAGTTAAACTGACTTACTCGACAAAATAGTTCCCTCATAAAACTTCCCCCAGAAGTTGAAATTGAAGGCTGCCACCAAGATATTTATTTATGGTAAAACTATCGAAAACAGCTCTCTTATAGGTAGAAACTCGAAGGTTCTGTCCCAGGCCGGCCCGAATTCGAACTATAAGAAGGCCCAGCGTTTGATAATGTCATCCCGGACAGCGCGTGATGCGTGAGTGAACAAGGCGAAGGCATCACCGCCAATAACAAGACCGTTTGGGAGGTCACGGATAAGGGCGCCTGGGTCTGCCGAAACTGTTCGAGCGTGCCGAGAAGATTGGATCCCACAGATGAAAACTACGCTGAGCGCATTTGAAAGCGTGGGATCTGATTAGATAGAGCGCCTGCGACGTGCGGCTCCAAAAACTGCAAGACCTATAATAGCGATGAACCCAAGAGCCGCAGGTTCATTCACGACTGCAGCTTTGGTCAATGCCGTATTGTCTAAGAGGGCAAACGGCACGTCCGAGCCGGCATTGCCGCAATCACTGGCGGTGCAAGTGCCGTTGGTCGAGATGGTTCCGGAATCTCCGTCGGTGATCGAGAAAAACTTGCCCCTGTCGGGAAAAAGCACCTCAGCTGCTCTGAAATTGAAAATAGAGAACGTCGACCCATCGGTGTCCAGGGTCCCAAAAAACAAAAATCCCGCAGATGTCATGTCGGTCAACGTATGTGCGCCGAACGTAACATCAAAAGAAAGAACGTCATTTGTATCAAGAGATGCCCCTGAGGCGAAATTGGTGTCATCAAACGTAATGCTTCCACCGACCGCATCACCATCGGTCAGCCCAACGTCGGCACAAACGAATGAACCGGCTGACCGGCATGTCGCGTCCACATTATAAAGGATGGGGGCTGCTTGCACTGCTGCGCCTGTGGTAAGCACAATCGCTGCAACCAAAATGCCGCGCAATTCGTAAACAAACTTCATTTTAAACGCCCCCAGCACACTGTTTGGCGGACAAGCCGCCAACCCAATTAAATACCCATAATTGCATTCAGTCCTAACAGCATACTGCACCGTCAACAACTTAGAAAACCTATAAAAACAAAGGCAAAATAGATCTGCTCCGGCTTAGGTTGCCAAACCAACACATAAGATCACTCTAGAGTTGTTTCATCATGTCGCAGGTTGTGCCAGGGCATTGAGACGGCTTTTTCCCGCCAGCAGCAAACTCAACACCGTCGGGACCAGGAATAAGGTGAAAAGGGTCGAGATCAGCATGCCGCCGACCACCACACCGCCGAGGCCGCGATAAAGCTCCGAGCCCGCCCCGGGAAACAGCACGAGCGGTAACATAGCCAATGACGATGTGCCGACACTCATGAAAATAGGTCGGATGCGCGTCCCAATCGCATCCAGCACCGATGCGTTAGCCTCTTTGTTTTGGTCGCGAATGCCTTGCAAGGTGCGGTGCACAATCAAAATGGCATTGTTCACCACCGTGCCCACCAAAATGACAAAGCCCAGCATGGTCAAAATGTCCAAGCCTTGTGACGGCGAGACCAAGCGCACCAGGGACAAGCCGATGACACCGCCGAAGGCTGCAAAGGGCACGCTCACCAAAATGACCAGAGGGTAATAGAAACTCTGAAACAAGACGCACAACAATAGATAGGTGATGGCTATGGCGAGCAGCAGATTAAACTGAAGCGCTTGGCCCGCTTCGACCAATTTACTGGCGCTGCCGCTGAGGGAGACCTGGTAAGATGAGCCCACCTTACCGCTCGCCCGGTAAGGTGTCAGAACATCATTTTCCAAAATATTGATGGCCGCTTCCAAAGGCAGGTCTTGGGGCGGCGAAATACGCAACGTGATGGTCCGGCGGCGCTCGCGATGGGCAATTTCTCCCGGACCCTTGAGACGGTCCGTGGTCGCCACGCTACCCAAACTCACCAGCTGCCCGTTGGGCGCGGCGATGGGCAATTGATCAAGGTTGTTGGCCAGCATCTCATCATCATTCTTGGCGATGATTTTCAAATCAATTTCCCGGCCTTCATAAATATAGTCAGAGACCTTAGCGCCATCGATAAGGGCCCGGACCGAAAAACCGAGATCTTGATTGGACAGACCTACGGAGGCCGCCCGGTCCCTATCCAACGTGATTTGCAGTTCCGGACTGCCGCTGTCGAGGGCCGGGATCGGATAAGCCTGTGCTCCCGGCATCACTTCATAAATCTTCGGAAACAAATCCCGTCCCATAGCGATCAAACGATCGAGATCCGGCCCTTTGATTTCCAAATCAATATTGCGCTCTCCGGAATCGACCACGGAAAACAAATTCCATTGAGAAAAGAAGCCGATGGCGCCGGGAATGGTGCTGGCGATCTCTTGAAAAATTGGGATCAATTCACCGGCCCGTGTGGGATCGGTGGAGCTGATCCCCATGGAAAGGTTACCGCCGAAGGCGCCAAAGAAAAACTCCTGCACGCCACCGCCCGGCAGATCCGGATCGCCCACTGTGGAGCCTTCGGGCTGGGCGTAAGGCGAAATGCCGTCGCTGAAACGCTGATGAAAGGATCTGGTTTCTTCCACATTGTATCCGGGCGGCAAGAGAATGAAGCCTTCCATATAATCCGTATTGCCGACCGGTAAATATTCCGCGTCCGGGAGCAAAATCAAACTGGCCGCCAAGGCGCCCACCATGCTACCGCCGATAAATGTCCACTGCCGTCTGGCACTTTCGTTGAGCCAGGCCACGCGGTCAATGATCCAGGCTTTGAAGCCCCCGACCCGATCGGCAAAACGCCACAAAGGTTTCAGACGCGGGCTATCGGACAAATCTCCCTGGTCAGAGATCACCCGCGCCGCCATGCTGGGGATCACGGAGATGGAAATCACCAAACTGAACAAAACCGCCGAACACAACGCGATAGAGATGTCGGCGAATAACTGCCCCACTTCCTCTTGCATAAAAGCGACAGGAATGAAAACAGCAACGGTGGTCAACGTGCTTGCCAAAACCGCGCCCCAGACCTCCCGGGTGCCGTCATAGGCGGCCTCAAAATTGTTTTTTCCCATCTGCCGGTGGCGGTAAATATTCTCCAGCACCACAATCGAATTATCCACCACCATGCCAATGGCAAAGGCTATGCCGGCCAGGCTGATAATGTTGATGGAACGGCCGAGCAAATCCATCACGATGAAGGTCGCAATGGCACTGATCGGAATAGCCGTAACGATGACGACCGTGCTTGTGTAATTGCGCAGAAACAAAAACAGGATCACGATACTCAGCAAGGCCCCGATAAAGAGACTATTGGTGACGAGACGGATAGCGCCCTCGATGTAGCGCTTCTGAGTCCAGCTCTTATATATGTAGAGTCCCTGCTCTTTCAGAATGCCGTTGTTCAACCGGTCTGCCACTTCGTGCACCGCTTCAATCATATCGAGCGCATTGGCATCTTTGCTTTTGGTGACCGGCATGACCAAGATCTGTTGATCCATCCCGAAAATGGCAAAGTCCGATTTTTCATATCCGAGCTCTACTTCAGCCACATCGCGCAGATAGACAGGTACATCATTGCGGGTGGCAATGATGATATTCTCCAGATCTTCCGGCGATTGATATTCGCCGACGGTGCGCACCGTATACCGCCGCTTGCCTTCGCTATAGGACCCGGCACTAAAATTCCGGTTCTGGGATTCAATGGCGTCGGCCAGTTGGCTCAGCGTAATCTGACGCAGGGCCAATTGGGTCAGGTCGAAGCGCACCTGCATTTCGCGCTTACGTCCACCGAACACATTGACGGATTCAACACCTTCAACTCGCTCGAATTCCGTTTTTACGTTGTCTCGTATGAAATCCAAATATGTCGAGATATCCTTACCTTCCCGGTCAACGCCGTCGGCAAAAACGATCTGGAAGTAAGCATTGGCATCTTCAATGTCGAGATTGCCGGTAATCACCGGACGATCCGCGTCCGCCGGGTAGGAGGGCACTTGCTGCAGACGATTAGCGACGCGAAGTAAGGCGCCGTCTTTGTCCGTACCTGTGCGGAACCAAATTTGAATTCGCCCGCGGCTGTTGGTGCTGCTGCTTTCAATCCGCGTCAACCCTTCGATACTGCGCAATTGCTCTTCTTGTTTGTCGACAATCTCTCGCTCAATTTCATAGGGGCTCGCACCTGGCCAAATGGTTTCCACGGTCACACGCAATTGATCGATATTAGGGATCAATTGATTGGGCAGCTGATAGAGTCCGATCAAGCCGAATAAGAAGACAAATATGACCGCCACGCCGACGGTCAAAGGATATCGGATGCAGCCTTGAATAAAATTCATGGCCGGTCCAATTCTAACTCTTCCGCCAGGACGGCCTGCCCGGGCGCCAAGCTCTCATTGCCGCGGATAACGGTCTTTTGCCCGCTCACGAGCGGCCCTTCGACAACTTGCCAGTTTCCCATACTTTGATGGGTGATAACGTTGACCTGCTCGGCCGTATCGTCGTCGGATATGACAAAAACGACGGTCTCTTCGCCTTGGGTGATGACCGCATCTTTCGGCACTAAAATGGACGTTTGAGACTCGCCAACATAGAGCACAACTTCAGCCAACATACCGGCAACCAATTGCTCCATCCCGTCGTCGACGGACAGCTTGACCAAAAAAGTGCGCGCCAAAGCATCCGCCCGCGGCACAATGGCCTTCACTGTCGCCGGCAAAGTCAAACCAGCCAAAGATGAAAATCTCAGCTCGGCTTTTTGTCCCAAGGCGACACCGGCATAATATTGTTCCGGCACGGCGAGATGGACTTCCAATCGATCGTCAGAAAGTATTTCAAAATGAGTTTCGCCTTGATCGCGCCATTCACCCACTTGGATCTGGCGGTCGACGATGACACCGTCAAACGGAGCAGTGATGGTGCTGTTGGCAATGTAGAATTCCGTTAACGCCAGATCCGCCTCTAAGGTTTCCACGCGCACCTGGCCGGCTTTCACGTCGTATTCCGTTTGATCGAACTTTTGCTCGGAAATCGATTTGCGATTGAGCAATTCCTGCGACCTGGCTAGATCTTTCTCCAAAAGCGCCAGCCGGGCCCTGCTCTCGGCGAGCTCGGCCGTCTGCCGCTTCAGCGTCAATTCCAATTCGGTCTTGCGGAGTTGGGCCAAGGCGTCCCCTTTGGACACCCGGTCGCCCTCCTCGGCAAAGACCTCCGTGACAATGCCTTCCACATCGCTCGCGATCAAACTGACGGCACTCGACTCAATACTGCCGGGCAATCGAATACTGGTTTGCACCGGCGCCTCAATTACCTGGGCATAGGATACGCGCGCAGGGCCAAATTCCCCTTGCGCGAAACCTTGAGACAGAGTCGCAACGGAGCAGCCAAGAGCAATAGCAAAAGCCCGGACGGACGATATGAAATGAAGAGACTTCAAGAGGTGCCCATTCTGATGGTTGTATCAACAGCTCGCTGAAAGCCGGAGACGGACAATAGCATCAATGGGCAGGACAGACAAAGCGCGGCACGACCAACCTTAAGAACAAATTAAACAGGTGTGACGCTTGGAATTTCAGAACTTTTCGCGGGACCGGCTGGACTTCTGGGTCGAACAGATATCCGGTCCCGGTATTTCTTATGCTTGCCCTCAGAGACCTTGCGTCCCTGCCGGGCTTACTCTTTGCCTTAGACGATCCCGGCGACGGAAATCATGACGGCGCTGAAGGCGAAAAAGACAACTGAAAGATTGATGACGTTATACATGGCTGTTCCTCCGTTTGTTGAAAACACTATGGAACAGCTGACTTATTGCTCCCTTAAAACAGACTTAGGGCAAGCTTAAAGTCATCTTAGACGAAGCTTAAGAACGAGAGTCCAATTCTGGGGTAGCTTCAAAAAACAGCTGATTCAGAGCCATTTTCGAGACTGGGCCGTGATGGAAGAGAGCTTAAGTCAATATTTAAGGAACACGTAATCGTTATGCCAACGTGTTTTGCCAATACCGTCAGCAACGACTCTAATTCAATTCTGTTTTTGGGCAAACATTTTGCCTGGAGGGTCCGGAAAATGAATTTTAGAGCGATGACCAAATGGAAACTCCCCCGTCAATTCGTTTTTCTGACGGCCTGCCTTTTATTCTTGCAAAGCTGCGCCAGTCTCGAAAAGTTGGCCATCCCGGAGTCAAAACTCATGTTTCCAGACTTAATCGGCAATGAGAGAATCAATCTCGCAACAATGGATCACAATTCCTGGGATCAGTTTCTCAAAAAATACGTTTCGCAAGACAGCGAGGGCGTCAACAGGCTGGATTACGCCAGTGTCACAGCGGCTGACAGACAGGCGCTCTACAGCTATCTCAATGCATTGACATCGGCAGATCCGCGACGGCTTTCCAAGCAAGGTCAATTGGCCTATTGGGTGAATTTGTACAATGCGCAGACGGTGGCTCTGATCTTGGAAAACTATCCGGTCAAATCGATCCGGCAGATCAAATCCGGCGCCTTATCCGTCGGTCCCTGGAGCCAAAAGCTTCTAAGCGTCAACGGTGAAAGCCTGAGCTTACACGACATTGAGCATAGCATTATCCGGCCGGGTTGGAACGATCCGCGTATCCACTATGTCATCAATTGCGCGGCGGTCGGTTGTCCAAATTTGGCGGCGAAAGCTTATACCGGAGAGACTATCGACCAGCGTATGACAGAAGCGGCCATTGAATACATCAACAATGCGCGCGGTGTGCGATTTAACGAAGGCGGCGGGATGGTTGTTTCCAAAATCTATCTATGGTTCGAAGAGGATTTCGGCGGCAGCAAGTCGGCGGTCATTGATCACATTCGCACCTTTGCTGGGGCCGAGCTAAAAGACAGATTGCCCGCCAGAATTGCCGGCTATGAATATGATTGGTCTCTCAATGAATGACCCCGTATGGCTATAACGAACAGACCAAAGCTTAAGCTTTTCATTACGCCTGGCGCCGGGCCGGATTTTCCCTCATCCGTCCCTTTCGATGTTTGGCGGGCATCATCTTCGGATCCGTCGTGAAACCGGCAACGGGATTCCACTCAACAACCTCTGTGGGTGTCTTCAAGCCAAAGGGTTTGGCGATGTAATTGTCACGTTTGGCGTTGTGAACGCACATGGAAAGCGGGCCGTCGACCGTAGCGACCTTAAAAACACAAGACTCACAGCGGTCACGCTCCAATTTCTCCGCATCCATAAAATTGTGAATAAAGAAGTTAAGTTTGCTGATCCGGCCCCGCTCTTTAATGGCGCCTTTATACAAGGCCAGCACTTTCCGGCCGACATATCGCAGTCCCGCGGCAATACGCGACGGATGCCGGATAAAAAAACCGGCAGCAAGTTTGGCAAATTGCCAATTGTCATTCCAATCGAGAGTCCGGCTGGCCACCGCTTCGAATATTTCCGAAAACAGCTCCGGGTCATCGTAAAGCGGGGATACCGCTCCACCGCTCACCAAAACAGATGTATATTTGTTGCAACTGGAGTGTCCAATCGCGGGCGCATCAAACGGAAGCGCACAACCGGTTCCGTCTTCGATTTGGCTTATCACCGTTTGTTGCGAGATCAAGGCTGAATCGCGCTGCCGCAAAACACCCCGCCCCGTATCGGCTTGCATCTGAAATGACGCCATATAGACCTTTTCGGCATGCCGAACGAAAAACCGCACAACGCCCGGCAGACTTGCGAAATTGCCGGCAAAAACCGTGGTGTTGAAAAGGATGCGCAGGCCGAGGCCCCCTGCGCGCTTAATATACTCCTCGCGCACGACATCAAGTGCAGCCTCAGTCGCATAGCCCTTGCGGTGCTGAGTCATATCTACATGGAAGACGATATCGTTTAGACCGGCCTCGGACAGTGTTTTCAGCAGACCTCGTGTTGCCTTGATACCGTTGGTCATCAAAGCTGAGCGCATCTTCTTTTTGCGGATGTATTCGACGATATCGATCAAGTCATCAGTGCTGCGTAGGGTTGGGTCGCCGCCGGTGATCTGAACATTTGTGCCATCGCCATAATGAGTGTGAATCATATCAATTCGGCGCTGCAACTCAGACAAGGGCACATCCCTGACGGCCTCCGCTATTTCGGAAAGATAGCAAAGACTACAATCCAAGTTACATCTTTGCGTGACCTCCAGTGCGACGCAAGCAATCGGAAACATGCGGCCGCCCATTTGAACGTCGGAATATTGACCGCTTTTTATCAAACGGTCCCGAAGGGGATTACGTCGATCCATATCTAAGGGAGGGCTGTCGTCGGGATGAAATGTGTTGATCTCCTGGGGGCTCATGTAAACTTTGCCCTGGATTTCGCTCGCCCCTTTTTCGGCGGTCCGCTGATTAGATTCTGAGGACGGCATGGTACGGCTCAAGAGTTCCTCCGCGTTCTTTCGTCTGGACACGACATCATTTATTCGGGTGACCTAATCCTAATCGGCAACGGTTCCATGTCTATCGAGTGACCGAACAACATTGGTCACAAGCACGTTATGTCCACTTTCGCCATCTCCACTCTTTGGGTAGATCTGTGTGCAGGAAGAGGCGACAACTGAATGCGTATTCTACGATCACCCAATCGCTCTATGGTCTTATGCTTGACGATACTGATAGGCGTCGTGTCAACAGCTGCCTATGCGATGAAGGAAATATCGATTGGTGTCTTTGATCCCGGCTTTGAAGATCATTGGCATCATCAGGTTTTCGGCAGAGCGACCACCTACGACTTTGTCGACAAGGAAGGCATCGCCGCCATTGAAGCGAGAGGTAACAGATCAGCATCCGGTTTATTCACTGATCTGTCTTCAACAATTGACAATGAGCAAAATATTAAATGGCAATGGCGGGTTGATCGCATTCAGAACAGCGCAGATTTGACTATGAGCAAGACAGAAGACTTTGGGGCTTCTTTGTTCCTTGTCTTTTCGAACAACAACCGCCTCTTTCCGTCCTATACGATTTTGGTCTATGCCTGGACGTCTATGGATGTGCCGGTGGGAACGGTCGTGATCAGCGAGCGCGACCCCGACCGGTTCCGGACTATAGTCGTCGCGAACCGGCAGACGCCCCTTGCGAGTTGGCTGAGAGAAACACGCAATTTTGTGCAAGATTACGAAGAGGCCTATGGATCACCACCACCGGAGAAGCTGCGATCCGTCGGCATCTTTACGGACAACGACAATACGCAAGAATCGGTTCATGCATATTACGCCCCCATAACCATATGGTGATGCGTGATCTACTCCTGCTTGGCTAGATTATCGCAGAACTCCATGGGGTTCTGATAAGCCTGGCCCTCACGAGGGTTGGTGGATTCCATGTAGCGATGAATCAGCCATTCTCCATCCACATTCTTAAACAGGGCGGTATAGATGCGATCTTCGGAAAAAGCCGGCATGCTGGGATATGCTTCCTTTGGCGTGCCACGCAACACGGTGCGCCCGATCATCATGGCGACCGGTCCCATTACTTCCAAATCGAGAAGCTCGTAATCCGCTTCAAAGTCATATTGCCGTTCGCTGGGCCCGAAATAGGCGCGCAAGCCGTCTTCGTTCCGCGCAATCGGCCTGAACATGGAAATATACCAGGCATCGTCCGTATAGGACTCAACAAAACCATCAGCATCCCCAGCATTGTAAAGATCCAAAAGAACTTGGTGCTCAGCTTGAATCGCAGCGTAATCGTCCGCCGTCCCGCCCCGCATCTCTTGGGCTTGCGCCATTGACGCACTCATAGCAAGCGCCACAGCGCATCCCCGGATAACTGACTTTATCGTTGTCATCGAATTCCCCTCTTCATTTCAAATTGCAATGAACACTCATTCCGAACCGGGCCACCTCTGTAAAGACTTTAGTTGACCTCCAACAATTCGATATCGAAAATCAGTGTGGATCCGGCGGGTGCCAGTTCAGTCGGCGGTGCCCACTCGCTCCCATAGAAATCTGTCGTAATGATCAAGGTCCGCTTGCCGCCGACCTTCATGGTCGAAATACCCTCATAGAAGCCCTTCATGTAAAATTCGGGCTTGAAGGTAAATGGGGCCGGCAACCCGCGATCGACGGAACTGTCAAACTTCAACCCTCTCTCCCCGTTCTCCATAACCCAACTCTCATAGTGGATGGTGACGAGACGGCCGTCTTCCGGTGCCAGGCCGCTCCCTACTTCGACATCCACATATTGGAGCCCGGAAGAGGTCGTCACCAGATCATCAGTTGGCACCAAGGTGGTTGCCGTTTGCTGCTCCGCGCCACTACTGAAGAAATTTGCAATGACGAAAACGGAAACGACGGTCGAAATAGCGATCACCGGCAACCAGACGTAACTCGCTTGGGTCTTGATCGTTGTCTTCATGAATGTCTATTCCACCATAGCAGCACGCATTTCCAATGAGAGAAATTATAGTTGATATGGGAAAGCATGTCAGCTCATGCCGGAAAATCAACGCACCTAATTCCCAAAATACATGAGGAGGTCTCCTGACCAGGTTAGGAGGTAACAAGCAACTGCGAAAAGGACGGCAGTTTGTGCAAGTTTGGGTATTTTAGCGGTGAATAAGCCAAGAAAATTGATTGCCCCCTGCTCGTTGCCGCGGGTAAGCCACTGGAAAGAGAAGTAAAGACTAGCAAATCCTGCGAGCAGGGCAGCGGCATTGAGTAGCTGTCCGATGAGATTGAGTATAATCAAAACATATTCCTGGCTTTCTTGAGACCATAAACGCTTAGCCTATGCCCAATACTCACTCCGGATGGCGCAACGCATCGAACTGTTCATCTGCCGGGAAGGCGCGATAAACTTCAGACTCATTTCGAATGTCACGGCAGGCTTGGGCAAGCTTCGATAGGATGAGCGCCGTTTCACCACGCTCTAGATCAATATCACGCCCGCACTGTTGATGACTGCATTTGATATGGTTTTCGGTCAACAAAACATCGAGATATTGGATGGTTTTTCGCCTGCAGGCTTCGCAAATGACGGCAAGGCTCACATGACGGCTGATGGCGGGCTTCCCTTCTGAGGTGGAATAGGACATGGCTCTCCCTTGCGGCAATTTCTTCCCGGTTTAGACATCTTCTACTCTGGCGCATGATCACACTCGGTGCAAGACGCACACGTTTTATATCATGGCACCTTCGGCGCGTTTTGACTTCGGCTGAAAACATGCGGATGTCCACTACCCGCGCAAGATGGAAACAGCATTGTATACCAAAAAGTCGTCGGCTAGAATAAGCTTATGACCTCATCGGTGACACAGCCGCGCGCTGGGCGCAAAATTCAAAGCGATAAAGTTGTGCGCCGACGCAATCAAATGCGCGATGATTTGCTGGAATCTGCCACCCGCTTGATCACCACACATGGCTTTGCGGCTGTCAGTGTGGAAGATTTGATCGAAGATGTGGGCATGTCCCGGCGGACCTTTTATGGGTTCTTCGCTAACAAACATGAACTGGCCGCGGCCGTGCTTAATCCGATCTTTGATGCGGCCGTCGCAGACCTTAAACAAATCAAGAAAGACAAGCCGCCGACCCTCTTGCCGCGTTTAGTGGATCTTTATCTCAGCCTTTGGCATGACCATCAGGGTGGTTTGATGTTGCTCGACCATATTGACGACAGCATCTTTCCCTATATCGAACAGGGCCATCGGGAATACGGCAAACGCCTCAAACAACTCTTGAAGGCAGCGGAAAAAAACGGCGAGCTTCTCAACGACAGTGCCGATTATTCCTTTCGCATCGTCAATCGTACGGCAGTGCGCCTGTTGAAAGTTTATCAAGACCACCAAGATCTCGACGCCGAATACCGGCGCAGCTTTCTGGCTTTGATCTCTAAACGTCAGGATACCTCGTCAAGAATTGAGCGCCGACCATAAATGGGCGGCCGCATCCGGGATGGTCTTTTCCGGGTTGGCCCGGCAATATTGCACCATTTCCTCACTGAGACTGTTATAGGTCCAAGATCGTGCTTGAGTGGCCAAGATTTGGTCTATGGTTTTGCCTGACTTCGCAAAGACAAAGCCCTGAGCATAGGTCATAAGCGATTGGCGAAATCCCTTGGGCCCGATGGGCAACAGCTCCACAAAGTAACCACACTTGATCGTGCCCAAATCCGCAAAGCCCGCCATGCCTGGATCGAGCTGCAGCGGTTCCGACGCGGCGAAAGATGGCGTTACTGGAACCAGAAGTCCAACAACAATCGCAAATCGCTGAACGCTCCGGCGGACTCTAGACTGACGCTTGACCATCTTACCAATCTCCCACTTCGCTTGGTTTTTTCGGCGCACGGTAGATCAGCACTGTCAGAATGATGAATGCCAAAAGAAAGGCGGAAACTTCGAGCGTATACTTACCGGGCTCCAGCCAAATCTCCGTCAGCCAGCCCCAATGGGAAAAGATCTCCAAATTGATCCATAAAATATTGGCCGTCGGGATCGCATACCGCAAAGCCGATGAAGTTCGCTTGTATTTGATCAAACGGCTGAAACAATAGCCGCCCCAAATCACCGAGACGAAAACCGTTCCCAAACTGGCATAGAGCGGACCTGCACCGGTGCCCACAAAAGCCGGATCAAAGATCGTCAAGTTCCAGGCATAGACAAACCAGGTGACATAGAAGGTCTCCATAAAGGTGATGATGGCGTAGTTACGGTCCCGCGAAGTTTTGGTGCTGGGGCCGAGACCCTCGCGCAAGCGCAGATGCTTTTGGAAAAATACAAACATGTTGCATCTGGTATCTTTGTCGAAGGTATAGAATACCATCATGGTCATCAGCACACCGATCGTGGCGCTCATGATCAGATATTCCGGCTCGCCCACATCGGTGCCGTCATAAATACGAGGCATCAATCCGAAGTTTTCCCGGCCATACCACATGTAAAAAAACTCAACCCACGTCATCCACACGAAAATACCGCAGAAAAACCCTGTCCAAGTGGCAAAATTCTCATTGTTAGAGCGCACTGCATACCAAAGCAGCACAATGCTGCCTGCCCCCACAAGCAAGGAGCCGATATAGGTCTGCTCGCCCAGCACTTCCGCGAAGGCAACCATAAGAGCATGAGCCAATCCCACGCCGAATAGCATCAAGACCGTCGTAATAATGCCGACAAAGGGCGGCTGCCAGAAGCGTTTCAAACTGCGATGTAGCGCGCTCGGCGTTGCGGTGTCTTGGGAAGACATGACTCGAATCCCTCTCTGCTCTCAGGTCAAAAAAGTATACACTATTGTTTCTTTTTAGGAAGAGGAAAGTGACCACCCCATCAGACCTGCCGGTTAACCTCTGAGCGTTTGCCATTGACCGGCTCCCGGCGCCTGCGCACAATCATTCCGTCGAGGTAAATGGGGTGAGATGATCGTGGGTCCGGCAAGAACTTATCTGGCGACCATATTGAGCGGGGTGTTGTTGAATACAGCGGCCGCCTTGGCCCAAGGCGTGCCCGGCGATCCGATTATTGTCGTGCCGCAACAAGAAGAAATGCCCGGCGAAGCCCTGATCATTGAACCCGCCGACGACAAAGAAAAAGACCAACCGGAGCCAGAACCGGGCGTCTTCATCGAGCGGGCACCGCGCCCCACCCCCACGCCGATACAAGAGAGCCGCACGGCCAGTGATGCGGAGCGGCTGGCCAAACGCTTTAAGCCCATGCGTAAACCGGCCGTGCCAGTTCAGCGCGCTGTGCAAAACGCCGCCGCCCCCGCCGTCCCCAACCTGCCGTTAGGCGACGGCAGCCTACGTCAAGCGGTGATTCCGTTGAGCGGTATTGAGCTGTCCGGTGTCGCGGTATCCGCCCTACGCCGCCGCGGCTTTGCGGCAGACGGAGACAACATTGTGGTCAGTTGGCCGGCCCCCGACCGGGACGGTGCTAAACTGGTATCGGAGGTGAAAGACGAGCCGCTCAATTTTTATGGGGAGTTTTTTGAATGCCGAACCGGCCAGCGGTATGTCTGTGGACTGACGGTTGATGAACGCGAAGCCTTAGCTGCCATCTCCACTCGCTCCCAAGACGAAAACTGCCCGATCGAATTGTCGGATAATGCCACCAGCTTTACGCCGTCCACCAGCGGTGACCGAGGTGGCTTTCTCAATGGGCCGGTGATTGACATCATGGATGTGATGACAGTGATCGACTTGTGGGACCGCGGCGAAATCGGCATGCCAGAATGGGCCGCCTTCATGAACGCCTCGTGCAACCGGGCCTGCGGCCGGCCCGGAATTTACCGCGCCATGTCCTGGCGGCCCGGCGGCTTGGAATATGTCCATCGGGGCTATAAGACCGCCTTCGTCTCTTGCTCGGCCCGATAGACCGGCACTGATCGGCCCTACCCCCCCTGATTAATAGCTTTCCCGGATCGCAGGACCGGCTTTCGGCTCAGAACGGCCTATTTCATACCCCATTTGGGTGAAAAAATGGTCGTATCTGCGACAATCTACAACTTGTCGTGGTTCTGTCATCTCGTTAAGCTATTGGCAACAAAGATAAACAGGCGGTTAACAGTCTGGAATAACGACAAGGCGAATGGGGGACCCATCCCGAGGGGGTGAACCCACCTGTACCGATTGAGTATGGCGCGGCTGCCGACAAGCCGCGCCCCACTTCAGGTCGTTATCTGGCAAAGCGACTGAGGGACACGGCGTGGCCAATTATAATTTCGATAATGTTCTTGCCGGTACGGGCACGCGTAACGCATTTAATCCGTTTACGGACCCGTTGGACAGGACGGACCGAACTTGTGAGTCGGAATGAGTTTTTGTTTGCGTATGGGAGCCAATCAAGATGGTTGCGTATAGTTTTGACACGATCTTTGCAGGCTCCGGCACACTCGCTGGATTTGACCCATTCAATGACACACTGACAATTACTGGCAGTGCCTCATCTGTGCTTTCCATTGCAGATGACGGGACAGATGTCACGATCACGCAGGGCGGCAACAGTATTGTTCTGACCTCTATGCTGGCGCATCGTTTCACCAGCACCAATATCTTGGCTTCGGACGGTTCCACTTTCCATATCGGCGACAACAATGCGAGTGCAGACGACACCGGAGACAATGCGGATCTGAATATTAATCTCGGCGGCGTATCGACAAACGACTTTGTCTTGACCTTTGATGGGGCAGACACAATCACAGGCGGCAGCGGCAACGAAAGGCTGAATGGCGGCAACGGGCAAAATCGCATTCAAGGTGCCGAAGGAAACGATACATTGGTCACCGGAGATGGTTTTGACCTTTTAACGGGAGGAGACGGAGTTGATACGTTCTTCGTCCCCGAATACACAACCTCGACGCCGGGTGACACGATCACAGACTTCTCTGCTGGCGGTCTAGATATAATCGATTACAGCGACACAGCTGGTCCGATGACAATTCTTACGAATGGCAACACCTTTTTTGGATCAAGCACAACGGTTCGAGCTAACAACGGAAGCGCAAACCATACCTTCGTAATCGAAGGGCTAGATATCTCTGACGTTGAAGAGACCTCACCCGGCTCTAAGGTTTTGACCATCGCAGAAAACAGCGGTGTGCTTTGGTTGACCGGAGCCCGAAACATAACCATGACCGACGGCAACGATACCGTTTTTGCCGGTCAAGGAAATGACACAATCAACGGCGGCGCCGGTTCCGATGTTATCCTTGGCGGTGGCGGTTTTGACTATGCATCCTTTGAGAATGGTGCCACCAATCTGATTGCCATCTTAGACGCTCGATATACTCAGTTCAGTGCGGGCGATGCGGCAGGAGATGAGTTCATATTGGTTGAAGGCCTCATCGGATCCTCTCATAGTGACTTTCTAGGCGGTGATGAAAATCTCAACGGTTTGTTTGGCGAGAACGGCGATGACGAACTTTTCGGGCTAGAAGGTGAAGACTATTTATTTGGCGGCTCCGGCGATGACACATTGAACGGCGGGACTGGCGGTGATTGGTTGTTTGGCGACGATGGATCGGATACCGCCAGTTATCTGGTTTTGGGCTCCGGCGGCTTGACAGCCTCTTTGGCCAATTCTGGCAACAATACAGGCGACGCGACCGGCGACCGCTACTTCTCCATTGAGAACCTGGAAGGCAGCTTTGGTGCCGATGCGCTCACTGGCGATGGCAATGCAAACTATCTCTCAGGTGTCGGCGGACGCGATACGCTGGTCGGCTTCGGCGGCAACGATACTCTTGATGGTGGCGCCCGCGCAGATGAATTGAATGGCGGCGCTGGTTTTGATTACGCCTCTTATGCCAGTTCCAATACGGGTCTGACGGCTGTCCTGTTGTCAGGCTTTACCAATCTCAATACCGGCCACGCCGATGGCGACAGTTACACTTCTATCGAAGGCCTGATCGGGTCATCACAAAATGATTTGTTGGCGGGAGACAACAATGCCAATGAACTGATCGGCGGCGGCGGCGATGATGAACTGCTCGGTCTCAACGGCAACGACACGCTGGACGGGGGTGCCGGCAATGACACGCTGAACGGCGGCTATCCGTTCAACCCCAACGGTTTCGGGGATGACCGTTTTGTCTTCGCCACCGGATATGATCAAGACACGATCACCGGCTTTGCCGCGGGCGCAGGCTCAGACGACGTCATCGCCCTCTCCCTCGGCACGGACTTTGACACATTTGGCGAGGTCCAGAGTGCTGCCTCAGATGTCGGCGGCAACACCCTCCTCACCTTCAATGGCGGCGACAGTCTGACCCTCATCGGCGTGACAAGCGCCTCCCTCCACAATGATGACTTCGTGTTTGTTTAGGAAAGTGCAGTCCCATGGCAGTGATCAACGGTACATCGTTAGCTGACATTCTGAACGGCACAAGTGCTGCCGATGAGATCAACGGCTTGGACGGTAACGATACGATAATCGGCAGCCTTGGAAACGATACGCTAGATGGCGGAAACGAAACTGATTTACTTGATTATTCTGCACAGACAGCCGGTATCGTCGTTGACTTGTATCTTGGAACAGCAACGGGAAGCGGCATCGGTACCGATTCGGTGACGTCTTTCGAGAAAGTCGAAGGCGGCGAAGGAGACGATAGTCTCAGATCCGCTCTGGGTGTCGATACGACACTTATGGGCGGCGATGGTAACGATACATTTCGCAGCAGCACCGGCGATGACCATTTTGATGGCGGCGACGGCTTTGATGTCCTTGATTTTTCCAGCCACGCGAGTGGGAGTTTATCCATCGACCTTGGGGATGGAACAATGAGCGGCGGTGGCGTCGTCTATGGCAATGACACCTTTTCGAACATTGAGGGGGTCATTGGCGGCAGTGGCCAAGAAGTCCTTACTGCCGCCGCCGGAGATGGGTACTTGGACGGGGCTGGTGGCAATGATTGGCTCACAGCCGATTTGTTCGGTGTCACCACGTTAGTCGGCGGATCAGGAAATGATACTCTCCGGGGGGCCGGTTTTAACGACATCGCCGATTACTCGTCCGATACGGCAGGCATCACTGTTAATCTGGACACCAATAGTGTCACCGGCACGCTCGTCGGCACTGATACGGTCGAGAATATGGGAACGATCTTAGGGGGCAGTGGCGCCGATACACTCTATGGCGGCTTCCTCTCGACAATCCTTGATGGTGGTGACGGCAACGACCAACTCATCGGTGACACGTGGAGTAACCACATGATTGGTGGCGCAGGTGACGATACCTTTATCGGGAGCACAGGTGCCGACACGCTTGATGGCGGGAGCGGTGATCATGACGTTCTTGACTACTCAGCATTCACGACTGCGCTGACCATTGACCTGACGGCAAATGAATTGGTGCACGACTCGATCACCACGACAGTTCAGAACTTTGAAGAAGTAGTTGCCGGCGAAGCGAATGACACAATCATCGGCGACAGCAACGCCAAAGCCCTCACCGGAGGCGGCGGCAATGATCGGCTGGTAAGCGATGGTCAATCCGTGTCCATGAAAGGTGGACAGGACAATGACTGGTTAATCGGCGGCGGCGGAAACAGCACGCTAGATGGCGGTGCAGGCAATGATCGAGCCTCTTACTTCAATGATACAGTCGGATTGAGGTTCGACTTGACCTCGGGTCTTGTCACCGCAGATCATATGCAAACCGACACCTTGATCAGTATTGAATTCGTTGATGGCGGCAGCGGAGATGACTACTTCATTGACACTACAGGCAATGATTCAATCAATGGCGGAGCAGGCCATGATACCTTTATCGCAGGCGCCGGTAACGATACATTCGTCGGCGGAACGGCCGTCCAGACAGATGATATTGACGTTATCGATTATTCTGCCGATACATCTGGTATTGTCATAAGCGGGGGAAGCACAGTTACCGGCGCATTGGCGGGAACAGATTCAATTTCGGCGATTGATGTCTATATTGCCGGGTCTGGCAATGACTCGCTTGAGGGCTATGTAGGGGAAAGAGATGAGACGTTCGTTGGGGGTGCAGGCGACGATACCCTTGAAGGACAAAGGGGTGTCGATACTTTTGATTTCAATAGCCTAGATGACTTAAGTCTCACTGGCGACCGAATCGTCGATTGGGACTATGTCGGGGATTTCACGTTCAAATCCGAGAAAATAGACCTGGTGGATGTCGAAGGCTTGCACTTCATCTTCGATGAAGCCTTCAGCAGCCAGGCAGGCGAATTCCGTTATGAATTCTCTTCTGGAGAAACGCTTCTTTACTTCGATATCAATGGTGATGCCACTGCTGATCGCCTTATTCGGATTGAGAATGGCGAGTTTCATTTAAGAGAGACATTCGTCGGCTCTCAACTACTCGAAACCGATGATCTGTTTGGGAATGATTTTTTTGAAGTCTTCGATGATTTCGGTGACACTTTAGAGGGTGGACGAGGAAGCGACACACTTATTGGGGCTGATGGAAACGACACATTGAATGGCGGCCTTGGAGCTGACAGCCTAAACGGTGGCGGCGGCCTCGATTGGCTGTCCTATGAGGGAGGGTCTCCCGCGCTCGTCGCTATTTTGGATCCGCAATACCAGATCTACAACGGCGGTGATGCGGCCATAGATACCTACAGTCAATTCGAGGGTATCATCGGGACCATACATGATGACTTTTTAGCTGGAGACGATGGTCTCAATGGATTGGTCGGCGGCGCCGGCAACGACACCCTTGTTGGTTTGGGCGGTGTGGACTATCTCATCGGCGGCTCCGGCGATGACACATTGAACGGTGGCGATGGCGCCGATTGGCTATTCGGCGACGGGGACACGGATACGGCAAGTTATCTCCTCTTGGCGGCCGGTGGCTTGACAGCCTCTTTGGCCAATCCCGGCAGCAATACAGGTCACGCGGCCGGTGACAGATACTTCTCCATTGAAAACCTGGAAGGCACCAATCGCGCGGACAGTTTGCAAGGCGACAACAACGCCAACCATATATCGGGCGTCGGCGGACGCGACACGCTGGTCGGCTTCGGCGGCAGCGATACTCTTGATGGTGGCGCCCGCGCAGACGAAATGAATGGCGGCGCTGGTTTTGATTACGCCTCTTACGCCAGTTCCAATACGGGTCTGACGGCTGTCCTATTGTCAGGCTTTACCAATCTCAATACCGGCCATGCCGATGGTGACAGTTACACCTCTATCGAAGGCCTGATCGGGTCATCACAAAATGATTTGTTGGCGGGAGATAACAATGCCAATGAACTGATCGGCGGCGACGGCGATGATGAATTGCTTGGTCTCAACGGCAACGACACGCTGGACGGGGGTGCCGGCAATGACACCCTGAACGGCGGCTATCCGTTCAACCCCAACGGTTTCGGAGATGACCGTTTTGTCTTTGCCACCGGATATGATCAAGACACGATTACCGGCTTTGCCGCAGGCGCTGGCTCAGACGACATCATCGCCCTCTCCCTCGGCACGGACTTTGACACATTCGGCGAGGTCCAGAGTGCTGCCTCCGATGTGGGCGGCAACACCCTCCTCACCTTCAATGGCGGCGACAGTCTGACCCTCATCGGTGTAACAAGCGCCTCCCTCCACAATGATGACTTCGTGTTCGTTTAGGAAAGTGCCAATTCGCATGGCTTGAATCTGACGCGAATTCGCTCGACGCCGCTCCCTCCGAGCAGTTTATGGCCTCTTGGGCGACAGATTGACCTTACCCCAAAACATGCTTGTTAACCGCCTCATTGAATCCATTTAATCTAATAATATCAATATTTTACACGATATTTCTAAGAATCCATTTGGAGCTGTGTAGAAGCCGGCAAGCACTTTTATCAGGTCATTTTGAACCCTTTCCTATGCCTCTCCGACAAAGAACCAGAAGCCACGCTCGCGGCATGAGTACGGCACGTTTTTGGATTTAAAAATGGAGAGTTTAAAATGGCACTTATTTTCGGCGATAACGGCAACAACGATATCATTGGCACCATCAATGCCGATACGATCATCGCACAGGGCGGCAACGACACCATCAACGGCAGTTGGGGAAACGATGCACTGAACGGCGGTGAAGGTGTCGACATGTTGGATTATTCCAACGGCTTCGGTTCTGTCACAATCAATCTGGCGACAGGTCAAGCAACAAGCTCTTGGTTCGGCACGGACACACTCATAAGCATTGAGGAAGCGCAGGGTGCCGGAGGCGATGACAGCATTACCGGTAACGATGAAGACAATGAACTGCGCGGCAACGACGGTGACGACACATTGCACGGCGGTGCCGGCAATGACAGCCTCTTCGGCGATATCGGCAATGATGAATTGAATGCAACTTCCGGCGACAACTTCTTTTATGACGGCGAAGGCGACGACATTGTCAATGGCGGCACCGGTGCCGACTTCATTGTCAGTTCTGCCGGGAACGATATATATAACGGCGGCGCCGGAATCGATACCGCCTATTACGCACTCACGATCGCAACCATCAACGCCAACCTAACAACGGGCACTGTTCAGGACGGTGTTGGTGGTACCGATACACTCAGCAATATCGAAAACTTCTATGCTGGCCTCGGCGACGATGTGATTATCGCGAACTCAAGCAATAACTTCCTGTTTGGCGGAGACGGAGATGACTATATCGAAGGCCGCAACGGATCAGACACGTTCGCAGGCGCTGACGGCGAAGACACCTATGTCGGCGGCGCCGGAAACGACTGGGTTGACCATACCGGTAGTGGATTGATCGATGTCCTCGACTCTCAATACTGGGAGTATCGCACAGGCGATGCCGCAGATAATGTCTACTTTGGCATCGAAGGTATTATTGGTACGAGTGGCGCTGATATTCTAGGCGGTGACAACAACACAAATGGCTTAGACGGTGAAAATGGCAATGACGAGCTATTCGGATTTGGCGGCGCAGACCTGCTCACTGGCGGTGCCGGTGACGATACGCTGAACGGTGGTACCGGCGGCGATATATTAGACGGCGGTGACGATATCGACACGGCGACCTATCTCAAACTCGGCTCCGGGCCCGTCACAGCCTCTTTGGCGAATACCGCCAAAAATACAGGCGCAGCCGACGGCGACACATACACATCCATCGAAAATCTGGAGGGCAGCTATGGCAGCGATATTTTGGAAGGCAACTGGCAGGACAATGTACTGACCGGCGTATCCGGCAACGATACGCTGATCGGACGCAACGGAAGTGACACATTGGATGGCGGCGCCGGAGGTGATGAGCTGAATGGCGGCGGCGGTACCGACTATGCATCCTACGGAAGCTCAAATGCCGGCGTAACGGCGATCCTCATTGATGGTTACGGCCAATATGCCACAGGACATGCCAGCGGTGACAGCTATAGCGGCGTTGAAGGCCTGATCGGTTCATCACACGACGATTCTCTATTCGGCGATCACGCAGCAAACGACCTTCAAGGATCCGAAGGCAACGACCTTTTGGTCGGGCTTAACGGGAACGATACCTTGGTTGGCGGCGCCGGTAACGACACCTTGCGTGGTGATAGTAACATCGACGGGACCGGAACCGGCGACGACGTGTTTATCTTTTCAACCGGGGATGATGTCGACTTTATTGAGGGGTTCGAGGCTGGCGCCGGAACCAATGATGCCATTCTGTTGGAGTTAGGATTGGCATTTAACACATTCGGCGAAGTTGACGCCGTAAAAGTGGGTCTGAACGGCGGAGCTGATACGTTGCTCAATTTCGGAGGCGGCGACGGCATCGTCTTGGTCGGTGTGGCACCGGATGACCTTCATGCCAATGACTTCATATTTGCCTAAGGGCAAATATGAAAAGCGGGGAGCTTTCCAATGTTCCCCGCCTCAAATGAGGCGATCCGGTTTTCCGGATCGCCCTTTTTATGTCATATCACTTCATAGGTGATGCCCCGATTGTCGTACCGCAAATTTGTGAAGCTGGGTAAGGCCACAAGAGAATCTTCGGCGACCAAGCGCAGCAAATTCGACTGCGAATTGACGCCCATTTTTTCGTAGACCGACTTCAATTGCGCCCGCACCGTATGAACACTCACCTCATTTTCACGAGCGATCGCGTTGACTTTCTTATTGTCGCAAATACCGCGCACCACCCGAACTTCAGCTTTGGTCAACATCCAATAACTCGCCAGCCGGTCCTCATCCAAATAGCTGGTGGTTTGATCGAGGGATTGAATCAATACCATACAGGATTGTTCTTGATCCAAGCCATAATCGACAAAGTCGGAAAATTTTGTAATGTTGACAAACAGCATTTGAAATAGCTTGTCACCGCGCACAATCGTTTGAAACCGAACTTTTGATCGGTCGTCCGTCTCCGCCTGAGACGCAAGCCAGATATTATTCTGCACCTTCTGATAAATTTGACTCTCACCCAAAAAGATCAACTGTCCCTCATTACTGGCAAGAGACGGCTCGTCGGCGATAAACGCTTCGGCAAACCGGTTTTGATAAACAAGGTCATTCTCAGGCCCCAATATCAACAATCCCACATTGTTTGCACTGAGCCAGCCGTCAGCCACATAGCCAGCCAACATTTTCTGTTGTCGAACTTCCAGATACGCCGCAATGCCCGTTTGGAGCAGAGGCATCATCTTCTTCATACGAACAATATCTTCTTCATCGAAATCATCCTGTTCGGGCGGACGCATAAGGCCGACGAATGCCCTATAGTCTTGATCATTGATCAGGATGCCGGTGAGCAGCCGGGCAATTTTGAGTGGCTCGAGATAACTTTGGAAGAAATTCGTTTCTTGCAAATCGGCATCCGGAACCAGGTCACTCCCCCGTGTAACAACGCCACTTGCTAAGGATTCTGTGCGCTCAAGCCAAACGTCACCGGCGCGTTCATTCTGCCAGTAGGATTCGACCAAGTTCTCAGAGTTGTTATCGGTCGCGGTAAAGACCGCCGTATTCGGCTTCTTATAGACGGTGAGGATGACATTGCGGGCCGAAAATAGGCGGCCAAGCTCATCGCATACATCCTTCCATTTGCCGGGGTCTCCGATTGATGCCCGCACAAATTCAGCTACTCCAACCTCAACAGTCATTAAGAATACCGCCCTTAAGCCGTTGCTCTTTCTAGAGAAACCGCCTTGCGATAAGCGCTCCCCTCTTCTGATCTTGAGATTAAGGAGTCCGAGCGTGAAACCCTATAACCCAATTGGGTTAAATTGCCTGCAAACTCGACTATTTTCGCGCCATAGTTGCCAATAGACGCGTTGCATCCGCATGTTGAACGTAGAGCTAGTGACTTGTAATCGCAAAACTCTTTGGCAGCTATGGCCTTTACCGACGAGGTTTTATGGCCGTCCGGATCATTTTCAAGCTTTAGCTCAGCTTGGTCATGACAACAGGTATAGAGAAGTTCTTGCGCTTAGCTGTCCCGTTTCGCAATACCGTAATTGAACCGGTCGGCACTTTGAGACTGAAGAGAAATAGATTGGGCATCCGGTACCTTAACGTAAAAGGCGTAGATGGCGAGTGCGCCGAGCAAGCCCACATTGAGCAACAGGGGCAAGGTCGGATCGATCCGGTAAAAGGCTGTCCCAAAGATAGGCCCCAGCATCACACCCACGCTTGTGGCAGAGGCAAGATAGCCGGCAGCCGTGCCTTGTTCATGGGGCGCAACAGTCAAGCTCGCGCCGCCGCTAATGCCGGGCCCCGCCGTGCTGAAGGCTAGACCCAAGAGGACATAGCCTGAAAATAGCACGGGTAAGCTCGGCGCTAATGCGATAATCAGCAGACCAAAGGCAAAGAGCGGCATAGCAAGCCTCAAAAGAAGCCGAGCAGACGGTTTAATAAACTGCAAGACAACCGCCTGAATAAACAGTGCCGTGGCGGCCATGGTGAACAGGGCAAGGCCCGTAATTTGAATCACATCTTGATTGGCGGTGACATCGAACCGGTCCTCGATCAAAAAGGCCGTGATGAATTGCAACGATGTGAAGGCCAAGAAGAAAGCAAACCACAAAACCAAATAGGGCCGAAGCCGCGAGTCCGTGGCTTTGAGAGTCGGGTTCGGGCCCTCGCCCTTGGCCGGCGGCGGCGCAGACAATACCGCTTTCGTAAACACCGCGAACAAGATGATCAGCGCGGTAGCGAAATAGATCGGAAACAGGATACTGATCACGGCCAATGTCGCGCCGACAGCCGGGCCGATGATGGCACCCAGACTGCGCGCACTGCCGAGCATGGCCATCCCCTTTACCCGGTTCTGCCTATCCGTCGTAGCAGCAATGATCGCGGCCGAGGCGGGATAGATGGCGGTGGACGTGACCGCATAAAGCGACCGCGCCAGCAGCAGCAAAACAAAAAGAGTCGATGTGGATATCAATCCCCATAGGCCAAATTGAATAATGACGGCCATCAGTCCGATGCCGCCGCCGCAGCCCAAAATCCCAATCAGAAACACCGTTTTGGTGCCCAGCGTTTCACCTTTACGACCCCAGTAGGGGGCGGCAACCACAAGTCCGATATTGGACAAGGTAAAAATCAAACCGAATTCGATTTCCGTAAGACCCAGATCCCGCGCGAGCGGACCAAAGACCACGAACAACATGGATTGAGTGACGGCGAAAAACAGGACACCGCTCCACAAGATAAAGGTGGTGCGTTTGGACCCACTATGGGTTACTTCAGGCGTGTCTAATGACGTGGCGTCCACGATCTTCCTGGATCCCATACAAATTAGAAGATGATCAGTCGAAAAGACGACAAGAGATCAATAAGTCCTGATGGACGTCTTTTGATATGCCCCTATACGCAGGAAGGGCATTGGTTGACCACTTTGACCGGCAACAAAAATGGCGCGAATCCGAAACCGGTCTCTACCGCCAGGGGCAGAGTCCAGCAAAAATCCTATGGCACCTGGACTTTCTCGCTCGCAAGAGGAAAACTGCGCCTTTATACACCAATACTTCTCGACTGGGATTTCGAATGACCTTCAAACCTTCTTTGTCACCCCGACCCCGGCTATTCCTAACAGCTGTCTTTTTTGCCTGGTACGCTGCCGCTCAATTCGCTTGGGCCGGAGGCCATGCAAGTATCGACGGGAATGATGACTTTCAACAAGTTGTCATCACCGAATATGGCGGGCCGGATGTTCTGGAGTTGGTTACCGGCGAACTACCTAAACCGGGACCAGGCGAAGTCCGTGTACGAACCTTAACGACGAGCGCTTCATTTACCGACATCATGTTGCGCAAAGGCATATATCCGGGCCTTGACGTCGAACCGCCATTTGCACCAGGTTACGATATGGTGGGCGTGATCGACAAACTCGGCGAGGGCGTCACCGGGTTTGAGGTGGGTCAAAAGGTCGCCGACATGACCATCTTGGGCGCCTATGCCACGCACATTGTCCGCCCGGCCGAGTTGCTCACACCCATTCCGGACAATCTGGATGACGGTGAAGTGGTCACCCTGATGCTCTCCTATATGACCGCGTATCAAATGCTGGAGCGAGCTGCCGATCTTGAGGCGGGGCAATCGATTTTGATTCACGGGGCGTCCGGCGCGGTCGGCAGTGCCATGTCCCAGCTTGCTGTTTTGAAAGGACTGAAGGTTTTCGGCACCGCCTCAACCGCCAAACAGGATTTCGTCGCGTCCATGGGCGTCACGCCGATCGATTACAAGACCGAAGACTTTGTAGCGCGCATTGCGGAGGAGACCGGCGGCGAAGGGGTCGACGTCGTATTTGACGCCATTAGCGTTGAGAATTTCAAACGCTCCTATTCTGCGCTCAAACCCGGCGGCACCTTAATTATCTACGGCTTCTATGATGCCGCCGTCGCCGCCGACGGGGGCTCCATGACGGGTGTCGCATTTGAGTTTCTGAAATGGCAGTGGCAGCAATTGATGTGGCGCCTCTTCGATAACGAAGACCGAGTGGTCGCGCCCATGTATGGGATTACCACCATGCGCGACGAACACCCGGAATGGTTCCGGGAAGATCTACAGCAGCTCACTGCTCTACTGGCAGAAGGGAGAATCAGCCCGCGTGTCTGGAAGACCATGAGCTTGGATCAAGCCGCAGAGGCCCATCGCATGATCGAAGCGGGCGAGGTTCAGGGCAAAATCGTGTTTCGGGTGAGCGGCAAGTAAGGCCCACTGCTTTCAAGATACAATCATTATATGGAATATCGAAACCACCGGCGCTCCAGGGCTTAATTCTAGACGTCCAGCCTGGTCGCTAGGGAGACTTACCCGAAAAGAATCATTGGTGATGACTTCCCGGTCACGTTAGGTCTGTGCGAGATCTCATCAGGGGAGTGATTCATATGAGCTTTTTCGACCGTTTCCGGCGCAGCACAGTCAACGAACCCTTCGTCAACAGTCCCTTGCGGGACAATTGGTATCAGGCCAGCTCTTACTGGCCGTCCTCTTTTGCGCTGATCACCACGGTCAGCGAAGACGGCCAAACCAATATCGGCCCCTATCAGCTGACCTTCCCCTTTGAGGTGATCACCGGCCGCTCTTTTCTGGTAATCAGCCGGAAGGGGTCAAACACGGACAAGAATATCAAGCGCAACAAGAAATGCGCACTGAATTTTGTTGAATTCAACCGCAAGCAGTTGAAGCAAGTGGTCGGTCTTGGCTATCCGGGTCAAACGACGGAAGAAAAAATGAAGGATAGCCCCTATACATTGATGGATAGTCCCACACCCGGCCGAGAGCCCGACGGCAAAATCTATCCGCAAATCTTGAAAGAGGCCTTCCAGGTTCACGAATGTACCTGGGACGATGATCAACCGATCCGGGACAATGGTGTGACACCCGAATATTTCGTTCTCAGGATTGAGAACATCCTCTTAAAAGAAAGCTGGGCTAAAAATTTGGAAGACGGCGCCAAGCGCATGCCCAATATGCCGATCACCTTTGGTTTTCGCGACGGCGCGCGCTTTTGGTTCTCTGAGCCTTCACGGCGTTTTTGGTTTCCCACGCCGACCAATAAAGGCCCGAAAGAAGAGTCCGTTTATTATGAGGCCAACCGCCTCAATCCGGAAGTCCGATTTACCCGAGATGCCTGCAAGCAGCTGACCGGCATCCCAAAGCCGTTTCTGAAAACGGCCCTCAAAGGTATTATCAAACAAGCCATTGAGGACGGCGTCTCGGAAATCGATGTGGATTACGTGAAAAAGCTGAACGAAGACCGCGGCAGTTGAACCTATCCCCAAACAAATTGTGATCTTTTAAACCTCGATATTTTGGTCAGCTGCCTTAGGATGGGTTCATGGGTCAGATATCCACTCTCTTTGTTCACAAAGTGATTGGAGCCGTAGAGGGCGATGAGAACCGCAAGCGCGAGTTGTTTCGCTTTGCCGGCGTCGATCCGGACGCACCCATTGATCCTAAACTGATGATCCCCGATGGCGACTATTACGCCTTGTGTGAACGGGTCGTAGCGGAAGACCCGCAAGGACGCACCATCACGATACCGATAGGCGCCTCCATGCGCTGTGACGATTACGGCGCCTTTGGTCTGGCCTTTAAGTCAGCCACGAATTTGCGCGGCTCTTACGAGCGCGCCGCCCGATATGGCCTCGTGCTCACCAGCGTCTCGACTTATGAAGTGCGGAGCGAGAACGGCAAACATTACATGATGCTTCATCGCGAGGGGGACCGCTTTGGACTCAAACTGTCCAACGAGCAAACCATTTCAGCGATCATGCAAATCAGTGGAGAGGTCTGCTCCGAACCCTTCCGCCCGGAGGCGATCTATTTCAAACACGAAAAGCCTGAGGACATTTCCGTCCATGAATCCTATTTCGGATGCCCTGTGATTTATGCCGCCGACCGCGATGCGCTGCAAGTCTCCGAAGCTATGCTGCACGTGCCGAACAAATTGGGCGATGCACAGATTTCTCAGTTCTTTGATACCCATATGGAAAAAGAATTGGGCGAGTTTGACAATGACAGCGCATTGGAAAAACGCGTGCGGATTCAAGTCTCCCAGCGTTTAAGCGAAGGGGTACCCAACGTCTCCGACGTCGCAAGAGGTTTGGGCATGAGCGGCCGGTCCTTGCAGCGGCGCCTTTCCGAACGCGGCTTTGCCTATCAAGATTTGGTGGACGGCGCCCGGCGGGAATTGGCCGAACGGCTGTTGAAGAACTCCGATTATGCCTTGGCTGAAATTGCCTTCATGACCGGCTTTTCGGATCAGAGCGCCTTCACCCGCGCCTTTAAACGCTGGGCCGGCGAAACCCCCCGCTCCTTCCGCCTCTCAGCTCAAAACTAAGCGCTCCCACCTATTGGCGCGCTCGGACAAAATCTTGGCGCGCAGCGTCAAGAGACCAAGGCCCTGACCTGAAAGGATCGGCTTGTTCAAAACCAAAAGGAGCAAGCCATGAACCTGTTATCGAAAAAATCCAAGTCCGTCACCGGCCTTACCCTCGTCATCGGCGGCACCGGCAAAACCGGATCGCGCATCGTCGAAAGACTGCAAGCCCAAAATGTGCCCGTACGTATCGGCTCCCGGTCCGCCGTTCCGGCTTTCGATTGGAACCATGAAGCGGGCTGGGACGCCTGCCTCAAGGATGTAGAAAATGTCTACATTACCTACGCCTCGGATCTTGCGGTACCCGGTGCCACGGACTCGATCCGCGCTTTCGTCGCCGCGGCTAAACGCCAAGGCGTCAAAAAAGCCGTCATCCTGTCCGGCCGCGGCGAGACGGAGGCTCAAGCTTGTGAGAAAATTGTGCAGGAGAGCGGTCTGGATTGGGCTGTGGTCCGCGCCAGTTGGTTCAATCAAAACTTTTCCGAAGGCGCCTTTATCGAGATGGTGCAGGCCGGACAGATCAGCCTGCCTGTGGGCGATGTGCCGGAACCCTTTATCGATGTAGACGACATTGCTGACGTCGCCGCGGTGGCCCTGACGGATGATCGCCATAACGGGGAAGTCTATGAGGTCACCGGACCGCGTCTACTCACTTTTAAAGATATCGCCAACGAACTTTCCGTTATCACTGGCCGCGATATTACCTTTGTGGAAATACCTCACGAAGACTTTGTGGCCGGCGTGGCTGAATCCGGCGCGCCCAAGGAGGTCGTCTGGATTATGGATTACCTCTTCACCACCGTGCTCGACGGCCGTAACTCATACATCGCAGACGGCGTCGAGCGGGCGCTCGGCCGTGCCCCCAAAGACTTTGCTGATTATGCCAAGGAGATTGCGTCAACAGATCTTTGGAGGGCGGTCGCATGAGACGGTTTTTGTTCAAAGCTCTTGCCGCTGTGTCCGGCATCATTCTGATCGGGATCGGCATGGCACTCCTGTTTACTCCCCACTCCTTTGCCGCATCGAACGGCATTGTCTTAGACAATGATGCTAGTCTGCTATCGGAAGTACGTGCCCCCGGCGGCCTGCTTTTGATCAGTGGTGTGATAGTTCTGGTTGGCGCCATTCGTCACCATTTGCTGCAAACTTCTCTTGCCCTTGCCGCCTTGATCTACGGCTCTTATGGCCTATCACGGCTTTGGAGCATGGTCTCGGACGGTCTGCCGTCATCCACTCTCACCCAAGCGGCTGTCTTGGAGCTCATCCTCGGCGCTTTGAGCTTGGCCGCTCTTCTCACTCATCACCGCAACTCAAATGGAGTGACGCAGCGCTAGGGCGCTGCGCTCCCGCCTTCTCTATCTTCAGGAGCTACAATCATGTCTGGCCTTATTGTTTACCTTTGTCTCGCCGTTGGTCTTGCGGCCGCTTTGGTCGCCGGTGTGTTTCAGTCCTTTTCTGATTTTGTCATGGCCGGCCTCACCCGCGCCCGGTCCGCCGGCGGCATGGACTCCATGCAGCAACTCAATCGCACCGTGTTCCGGTCGGTCTTTTTGAGTCTTTTCTTGGTATTGATGCCGGTGACTTTCGGCTTTGCCATATATGCTTATCAGTCTCTGGATGGCACGGCACGTCAGCTCATCATCGCCGCAGGTCTCATCTATGCGGTCACCGTCTTTGCCGTTACCCTTTTCGGTAACGTGCCTATGAACCAGCGCCTCGACAAACTGGACGCGGATAGCGACGAAGGGTCAGCTTATTGGCGTCTTTACGGGCGAAATTGGACCCGGTGGAATCACATCCGCACACTTGGCTCGGTCGCCACTGCACTTTGTTATCTCTTGGCGGCGGTTCAGCTAGCCGCCGTTTAAATAGTAGCGTGGGGCAATCAGCTCCTGCACGGAGCAGCCGGTCTTCCTCAAAAGTTGTCGGCTGTTCTTGCTTCTCTGAAAAGGACTGACAGATATCTCATCTGGTTAAGTAAATCCTCTTTACCCTGCTGCTCTGCTCGCTACGATCACCCTCTCAAAGTCCGGCAGAGCGGACAAGACGGATTGAGAGGATGTTATGTGCAATCTGGAACGATTGCGGTCTGGCCCCGCCGACATCAGGCAGTTTTTTGACATCGACCAGGAATTTGATTTCACCGGCAATTTAGAGGCCGGCGATATCTATCCCCGGCGCTCCGGCCCGGTGGTGCGCCGGCGCGAAGACTATGAGGCTTGGCTGACGGCGGATTGGAAGAAGGCCAAAGCGCTGCAGAGAGCCTTCCCCGCCGAGAAGATGGAAATCTGCAGGGAGAGTCCTTAGCCCCCACCTCGAGTCTCGTCATGCCTGAGTATAATCGCGTGCGTAAAATTCCGTTGGGTCAGATTCTTTATCACCTGTCCTATGACCTCAACGGTATGTGCCTCCATTGCAAACGCCATAGGCTGATCAAACAAAAAGAGGTGCTGGCCTTGAACCCACCGCCCGACATGCGTCTTGATGAATTCGAAGCGCGCTTTAAATGTGCCCACTGCGGCAAACACGCGATTGTTTTTCAATTGGCTAATGCCAATGCACCCTTTTCCAAAACACAAGAACAGTGATTTCGATTATTGCTACGGATACGTCCCGCGGATGGGATAATTATTATCCGGGTTTCTGATCCACTCCAATCCAGAGACCAGCGACTCAAGCTCCGGGCGGATGAAGGGATTGTTGGACAGATCCACGCATTGAATTTCATTGTCTTGATTGATCACGAACAGGCCCGGTTCCGCAAAGGGATGATCGGTTTCTTTCTCCGATCGCGGATGAGAGATGTAAACGCCTAATGTCTGCATCTGTTCAATCGTGAGGCCATAATAAAGTGGGAAGCTGACACTCAGTTTTTGCAAATGGTCTTGCAATTGCGCCTGACTGTCCGCCGACACCGCCACTACATCGACGCCGTCTTCGCTCAGACGCTTCAAGAAGGACTCAAGATTGTTGAGATATTTGGTGCAAAGCGGACAGTGGCGACCGCGATAGACCACCACCATTTTCCATCGCCCGCTCTCAAGCGCACCCAACTCAACGGCTGAGCCGTCCAAGGCTTGAACTGTCATTTTGGGAAATTGCGACCCCGCCACTGCTTTCGATGAGGACATATTTGTCACCTCTCAATTTGCTTTCAAACACGAGATTTAGGTGTACGATAACAAAAGTCAATCAGTATACTTTTGGTAACCACATGACCGCACGTAATGCCAAAGACGACACGGATGCCCCTTGTGAACTGCCCTGCCCGATTGAACGCAGTATGCGTATGATTGGCGGCAAGTGGACGGCCTCCGTCCTTTGGCATTTGAAAGATGGTCCGGTCCGCTTTAATGAATTGTCCCGTCTGCTCACCGGTGCCAGCAAAAAGATCCTATCCCAACGCCTGTCGGAAATGGAGGAGAACGGATTGATCACGCGCCACGTTATCAGCGAGAAACCCATCGCCGTCACCTATGAAATCTCACCCTTTGGGCAAAGCGTGCTCGGCATTTTGGAAGACCTAAAAAGCTGGGCCGAGGCGCAAGAGATTTGAGGTAACAAAAAAAGATCGACAACTCTTGATGTTGTCTTGGGCAATGAAAACGTTCTAAATCAGTCACCCTCGGGCTTGTCCCGAGGGCCCAAGGACGAATTTGCAATCTTCTCGCATCGGGCAAATCTCTTGGAATTTCATGCTTATGGATCCTCGGAATAAATCCGAGGATGACGGCTGAGTACCTTTTCCAAACAGGTGACTCTCTCAAGTGCCCTGCTGAATCAGGACGCATATAAGCGGAAACTTTACGACACTGAGGTGCAGCGGGTGCGGATCTCCGTATTTTTGCCTTGAAATATGAGGCGGCCGTCGACGCGCAAATAGTCATCGTCGCGGACCCAGAAAAAGCGGTCCGCGTCCAGCATCACCAAATGCCAGGAGACCGGATTGCCCGCATCGTCGAGCCGTTCCTCATCGGCATATTGAATCTGGAACCGATTGCCGTCAGCCGATAGCAACTTGGCGCGTATTTCAAAGCCGTTTGTCACGTTGACCGCGCGATAAAGTCCCGCCGCCATGTCCACGGAAATACGCAAGGCATTCTCGTCGCAGGAATTAAACTTCTGCAACGCCGGCAAAGACGGGTCCGCCGCCCAGACGCCGGTAATGGCGCTTACCGCGTCAACATCGGACTCAAGAGCGTCCAAATAGGCGATGGAATCCCGGGAGATGGCTTGCCGCTCCGGCGCAATCTCATAGGCTTTTTGGTAATCCGCAATCGCAAGTTCCCGCTTACCCAAAATATCATAGGTCAGGCCCCGGCTATGTAGCGCCGCGTCCGAGTCGGGTTCCAGCTCCAAGGCCTTGTTACAATCGGCCAATGCCGTATCGTATTGGCCGAGCTCGGTGATTTTGAACCAACAAGAATTATTGGCGATCGCCGAGTCAAAGGGTGCTAGGATGACGGACTGATCAAAATCCTCTTCGGCTTTATCGAATTCTTTGGCTTCGACATAAAACATACCCCGCGTGCTTCGCACCTCGCCATTGTCCGGCTCCATCTGCACCAGCCGCGACAGATCATTAAGCGCCTGGCGCAGGCGAATGGGATCGCGCGTTGCCCAATACCAATCGCCGTAGGTCAGTGCCCTTTGATAAAGCACCGGCGTATAGTCGGGCCGCAATTGATCGGCGGCGCGAAAGGCTAAAATCGCATCGTTATACTCGTCTTGAAAACGATGAGAGATACCGATGCGAAAATGGGCGTTGGTTTGATCCGCAAGACTCAGCCAACCGGTCGCCAAGGCTTGTTTATTGATATCGATCACTTCCTGCAGGTCTTCGACTTGCTGCGTGATTTTATCCACTTCAAGAAAAATCGCTTCCGCTTCTGCCAACGTGTAGAAAGCATCGTCAAACAAATAGGCATCGACCGGCACGGTCCCCGCTTCTTCATCCACATAAAATTGTGTGACGATGCCCTCTTCTTTTAAAATTTGCGGTGTGGGAAACCACATATCGTCCGGCGGGACACGGATGGCCCAAGCGGCGAACTTTTCTGACACATTACGGTTCACCAAGTGCCGGTAATACTCGCTGGTTAAACCGCCGACACTCGTGTCGCCCATCATGGTGGTGAGATAGGGGCTGTGAAAACCGATGCGCGCGCCGTCTTCCAAATCGAGCGTGCGGTCTTTGCCGGCCAGGAACATAAGCGTGCAAGCACTCACACATTGAAATTGGGTATAGGTCGACAGCCCGGCTGCTTCAATGGTGCGCGCGGTCTTTTCTGCTTCCAATTCCCGGCCGCCGTCACTCTCAAGCTGAATGTAAGTCGCCTGGTTCGGCTCTTTCAGCATGGCTTTCAATTGGTCATTCAATCCGAATCCGATCGTGCCGCCGAAATAGATCCAGGTGCGCTCCTCATCGCCCCATTCCAAAACATACTGGCTCAGAGGGTCTTGGCCGCGCGCAATTTGCACCAATGTTGAATAGGTCGGTAAGAACACGGTGAGTGAGAACGTATAGAATAGCGCCAAGAAAAATATCGATACCTGCGCCAATTCCGCACTGGACCATCGTGCTAACTTGTGAAAGGCACCACCATCCCGGCGGCGGAACACCCGGGTCGCCGACTTCCAGGCGCCCGTTGCCCCCCAAACCAAAAAGACCAGAAGCACAAACAATGCCGCGAACCACAATCGGATCACCAAGACAGTGTCCGGCACATTGGCTAACGCAAAATCCAAAGCGTCATTCAGAAGATAGATCAATAAAACCGGCGCCAGCAAATTGATGAACAAGCTGTGCGGCAGTGAATGATGTCCGGCCCAATGCCGGGAAATATACCTCAAAACGAGACCCCACTTCGGCGGCCCCTGCCCCTCAACAGCGCCGCACTCTTTCAAAATGCAGTTGATCAGAAAGGTGAGGTTGCAGCAAGACGAAAGACGTGGACGGCGTTCACATCTGGGGAATCTGTGAGGCTCTTATGGTTAAGGGGTTTCGGTTCGACGGCACTAAACTGTCGACTCTACACTCAGCTCAATCTGTCAATACTCTGCTACCTTGAACGTTGTGCCAGGCTCACCGTAAATCGAGAGGGAACACTCGCCCCAGCTTTCGGGAAGTTTCCAAGTTTCTTCCGTATTGACGGCCGCCGAGAAATACTGACGGTCGCAAAAGAACTTGAACCGGTCCAACTTGCCTTGAATATCGGAAAAGCCAATCTCGCGGCGCATCAATGTGTGACTCACACTCCCACGCGCATGGTCAATACTGACATCAGTCGCAAAAGGCGACGTCCCATCGGCGACCGCCGCTAGCTCGCGACCTGCCTTAGCAATCACCGGATCTTCTGCTGCTTCCTTCGAATGCGCCGAGAGTTTTTTGTAAGTTGAATAGGCATCGCCATATTGTTTGAGATTTATCTTTGCCATCAGCATATAGATATACGCCCGCTCAATAGCATCGTCTTCAATATAGGCATGTCCGCGCAGAGCTGCATGAATCGCCTTTGTGGATTCTCTTGTGCGCCCTAACCCGCTCAATATTTCGCCCTTGATCAAATTTAGGCGAGTCGCCTCATACATGGTCATGCCTTTATCGCCGTTTTCAATATCAGAGACGAGCTGCAAGGCCGCAGAGTAATTCTTTGCCTCAAACTGCTTGGCAATCTCCTTGTATTTCCGCACAAACCACTTCTTGGCACCCGTTGTATAATCCATCGCATAGGTGATTTGGTATTGAGAACGGCAACTCTCCACCGGTTGACCGTTTAATGTCGCAGGCTTGAACTTCCAATTTGCAAGCGCTTCACGACTCGCCTTATCAAACTTGCCGTTACCGCTACTGTCTGTGATTTCAATATCGCGAATTGAACCGTCAACCTGCACAACGAAGCTGGCCAACGTCCAGCCTTCCTCGCCGCGCTGGGCTGCGGATCTGGGATATTTAGGTTTAGGCATTTCTATGGCAACGGGTTTGGATTCATAAGTACCAGGCGCATTTTTCTGGCCAACCCCTTCTGCGCTAACGCCCAGAATCTGACTATTAAAAACTGCGGCAGAGAAAAGCGTCACAAAAAACCATTTCATAAAGACAGCCCCTCAAACGTGTCCACGCCAATCGATATTGGGAGTTTGCAACCTGTCGGGGCTCAACCGCAAGAGAAAACTGCATGCGATACAACCGATGCGACTAGTCCTGGGGATCCTGACTTGACGCCCCGTTATGTTGTTTTTCAGAAGGATTCAGCCCCGCATCCCGAGCGACACTGTCTTTATAGGACTGCACATAACCAATCGGCCGGCCGCTGAGACTTTGAAGTATCAAGGCCAAGCGATAGAGCCCGTAGCGGCCAAGTTCGCGTACGAGTACGCGTGCCTCCGCATTAAGCACGAGCCACAAAACAATCCCGCCAAAAAGCGCCAGCAAAACTAGTGAAAGCCAAGACATGGGCAATACACTTCAATCGCAACATGGGAAGATTGACTTTATCGAGTTACGCGTCAGGCCGCTAGGGGCGCGGAATAGAGAAGTCTCACGAACCGCGCTTTGGGGTATCGAACGTTGAGACAACTGGCTCATCGTCTCTCGCCTCACCCCACGCTTTAGGGCGGCGGGGGGTGGGTTGAACATATTCCCATTTGGCGTCGAGATCTTTGTCGCCGAAATACACTTGGACAGATCGCCACGATACGAGCGCCGAGGGAATAGCCAAATGGGCCAGCCCAATGGCAATGAAAAAGTCGTTGGGCTCCGGCGCAAAAACACCGAGGGCCAAAAACCAGATACAGGCACCAAAGGACAGCAGCCAAGCCCAAGCCCGGGCATTCTCCGAGCGACGCCATAATCCCAGGGCTATGGCGGCGATAACCGAAATGATCAGTACTTCCGTCAATCCGGGCTCGGTGCCCATGCGCCACCAAGCCGGTAACATCCAAGTGGCTTGTGCCAAGATAGCCGCAGCAATCATCGTCACAAGAATTCTGCGCCCCCGGCGGCGCGCCGCCTGTTTCCCAAGAATTTCATCCGGGCCAAGGGGAGAGGTCCGGGCGATTTCCAAGGCGGCCAGCATCGCCAGGGGCGGAAAGAGGAGGCTGAGAAAGACGACAAAATAAATGAGGGCGCTCACGAGACTTATGAGGTTGGTACCCTCACCAAAGCTCAACAAAGAGCCACCTGATATCGCAAACATCGCCAAGGCAAAATAAGCGAGCCCAAAGCGGGCCCAACGATAGCCGTGAGCAAAAGACCAGCAGAGCAAACCACTAAAGATCAAAACAAAAAGTGAGTCCGCAAAGGCAAACACGGAGCGATCGAACACACCGTCCGAAAACTTTAACACTTGAAACGCCAAAACGGACCAGACGACACCTTTGATCATCCAATCACCACTTGCGGCGGTTTTACCCAGACCAACTGACATTCAATTTCCCCCTGCTATGCGCCCCGATTCGCACAGCTAACACTTAAATTTTATCGCTGGATTCCCGTCTGACGCAATCCCCCAATTGGGTGAAAATGGCCGGGAAACCGCCCTAAACTCAGCAATTTTCGACGGTTATCCGTAATACTTTTGTGACAGATTCGCGTCCGATAAGCGGCTTAACCCATTTGGGTGATGTGCCTAAACTCTCGAATCGGCCATCTTTGATAGGTAAAATCGGTTCTGAGGGGCGCCGGTGGCACCGTCCCACACAATCGCAATCCCGCGACAATTCCGTCGCCATGATGCCCCATGGCTTTAAACCGGAGGCATGCCTATGGCGAAAAGAACGGAAAAACTCTTTTGCCGGCATTGCACCGCAGAGCGCGTGCACATGCTGGGCCCTGGCTACACAATTGAAGATACCGGCTCGCAGGATGCAAGACGGCCGGAAGCCCAATATCATATTGTCGAATGTCGTCAGTGTGGGGAGATTTCGGCACTCAAATATACCTTTGAAGAGGGCCCCGATGGCGCAGGAGCAAAGGCACCCTATCTCACACTGTACCCGCTCAGCGCTACGCGAGAACATCCGCTCTGGTTCGCGGATTTGAGCGATGCCAATTTGCGGCGCATTCTGAGCGGCATTTATCAATCAATCGAAAAACCGGACATGGTAGCCTTTGGCGCAAGAATGGCGCTAGACCGGCTGATGACGCTGACGCTCGGCGTGCAAGATAGTTTCGATGCCGGTCTGCTTTCCTTGCAGAAGCAGAAGAAGATTTCCGAAGCCGAAACGTTGATCCTGGCACCATTGGCACACATCGGCGATGCCTCCCAATCACCTTCCGTTGCCATCAGTGCTGAAAACACGGCGGCCCTCTTAGACACACTCGAAACTCTCATCTGCCGCCTTTTCGTTATGGGGCCGGACGGGGAAAAAACGGACATCAGCTTACGGCGCCGAAGCGGTCTCATTAGGATCTTGAAAACGCCGGATGGACGGTTGATTGACTTCGCCGTCGGATTCGGCAACCACCCAGGCGTCGAACTTGACGAAAAAGTACTGAACCCTCAAACGCCGGACATGAAACGGTCCGGATAGCGCCGGGGAGCAGTTTAGCCGGCATCCGCCCATGGCCGTCACGCTCGCGTCATAGAAGCTGCCTATAGCATCAAGCGTAGCCAAAGAAACTCTGACATGAAAGCTCACCGATGAAAGCCTTCTCTATACCGAGCATTATGCTCACCACATTGCTGGTCGCAGCACCTGTAGCTTATGCGGACAAAGAAGTCGGGATGAAAACCTTCAAGGGTGAGGACGGGCCGGCCATTGAGGCCTATTATGTGGCCGAAACACAGGATGAATGGGAACGGCTTTGGGCGATTATTGGTAAGGAGCCGAAAGGGACTTTGGAAAAGGGCAAGCAAACCGGGGTCGGCATTTTTCTGGGAACGCGCCCCAAAGGCGATAAACTCGATTCCCGCAAAGCACAAAACGATGACGGCGATTTGGAAGTAAAACTGAAGCTCAAAAAATCTAAGGACTCATCCTCGGGCGAAACGGTCAATGCCTGGATGATCGCCTTGATCAACGATACCGGCGACAAGGTCAAAGTTGATTTGCGCATCAAGGGCGAGGAAGTGCCCTAAGTCCCGATTCATCTTTCATTAACGAAAGACGCCGGCGCCGTTGCACTCTATGCGCGTTTTACCGAATCCTAAGCCGCGGGCGCTAATCCTATTCACCACCGGGAAAGGCCCGGCATCGGGCGCAATAGGAAGATGACAAACCCAAAAGATACGGCGGCAGGATCCACAGCCCGCGATGCGCAAATCGCGGCGTTGAAGGAGGAGCTTCACACCGTGCGCGCGGCTCTGCGGGACCGTGATCAAAAGCTCGCCCGGATCACGCAGGATCTCGCCCAATCGTCGCAGCGGCGGGCGGATATCGAAACCCGTTTGAGCCGGGTGTTCGAAGCCTCAGGCGAATACATTTATGAAACCGACGACAATGGCAGCTTTACCTTTTTGTCCGAACGGTTTGAGGAAATCACCGGCCATAGCCCGGAGAGCTGTCTCGGGAAACGCCTGTCGGATTTGGTACCGGAAAACCAACGCCAAAAGATCCGGACTGCTTTGCTGGATATCGGCATGCGCAATGCCCATCATCGCCATTTTGAAGTACCCATCACGCACAGAGACGGTCATGTCATCTGGGTCAACATCACCATTGCGCCCTTCTATCATGCCCAAGGGAGTTTCAAGGGCTTCTGTGGGTCGGGCGCAGACATCACCCGGCAGATTGAGGCCCGCGCCGCATTGCAAGAGCGTGAATATCTTTTGAACTTTGCCGCTGATATGGCTGATTTAGGACATGCCATCTGGGATGAAGACGGCAATTGTTTTTTAAGTGTGTCCGACAGCTTTGCCGCCATCCATGGCATGACCACTGAAGAATATATGCGGGACTACGACACGCACGAAAGGGCGATATCGCTGGTGCATCCCGACGATTTTGAGCGGTATATGGCGTTTGAAGATAGTCTCACCCTCGCCAGCAAGGATGAATCCATTGATTATCGCGTGTGCTGGCCAAATGGTGAGATCCGATACGTTCACGAACGCTATCAGTTTCTGCATGATGACAATCGCAAGGCGAATTTGTCGCTTGTGGTCATCCAAGACATTACGGATCTGAAAAAGACGGAAGAGAAGCTGCACGATGTGGCCGATGCGCAAGTCCAAACGGAGTCACGCCTCGCAAGGATCGTGAAAGCGTCCGGTGGTTTCACCTATGAAAGTGCGCCGGACGGCATTGTCACCTTCATCTCAGAACAATTCGAAGCCCTGACCGGACACTCAGCGCAGAACATGACGGGCCGCAGGATCAACGAACTGGTTGTGCCGGACGAACAAGCGGCTATAAAGCGTCAGATTGCGCTGGCTGCCGCCAAACCACGCGCGGAAGCATATTTCGAGGCGCCAATCGTCCACAAAGATGGCCATACGGTTTGGCTCAACGTGACGGTCGCCCCCTATTATGCTGAAGACGGGTCGCTGATCGGCTATTGCGGTTCGGGTGTCGACGTGACGATACGCAAAGAGCGTGAAATTGAGCTTGAGGCGACCCGCAAAAAAGCCGATGCAGCCAACCGGGCCAAAACCAATTTCCTCGCCACCATGAGTCATGAAATCCGCACACCAATGAACGGTGTTTTGGGCATGGCCCAACTCTTAACACTCACCGATCTCAGTGACCGGCAACGCGGTTACCTCAACTCCATTATTGACTCGGGCGATTTGTTGTTGGTCTTGCTCGACGATATTCTAGACCTGTCCAAGATTGAGCAAAAACAACTTGAGCTCGAAGACATCTCCTTTGAGGTCAATGACATTCTGACCAAGTGCCGTCAACTTTGGGCACCGCGTTTTGAGCACAAAGGCTTGGCAATGAATGTACAAAACCTTTTTGAGGCGACGGTCCAAGCCTGTGGTGATCCGACACGACTCTATCAGATTCTGCAAAATCTGTTGGGCAATGCCTTGAAGTTCACGCAACAGGGTGACGTTTGCCTCACCGCCCAAATTGAAGGCGAAACCGAGGCCGCCTGGCATTTACGCTTTGAAGTGGCCGATACGGGCATTGGAATCGACGAAGCGGGCCAATCCGTCTTGTTCGAGCGTTTTGCCCAAGTGGATTCGAGCATCGCTCGTAAATTTGGCGGCTCGGGACTGGGCCTCTCCATCTGCCGGGAATTGGTGACGTTGATGGACGGCGAGATCGGCGTCATCAGTGCGCCGGACAAGGGGTCACTTTTTTGGTTCACCGTTAGACTGGACAAAGCCATCAGAAGGCCCGTTGTCCCTGAGAAGGATGAACTGGCACGGTCCGCGCCTACCCTGCCGCTTCTGGAACCAAGCACACGCATATTAGTGGCCGAAGACAATGTGGTGAATCAAAATGTCATCACGTCTTTTCTCAAAATTGCCGGCCTCAAAGCTGAGCTCGCCGCCAATGGGCTCGAAGCCGTCGCCGCCGCGCGCGCGCACCAATTCGATCTGATTTTGATGGATATTCAAATGCCCGAACTCGATGGTCTGGCTGCCACGAAACAGATCTTGAACTTGTCTAAGCATTATAAAGACGTGCCGATCGTCGCCCTGACCGCCAATGTCGCCAAGGCCGACCAGGCGCTTTACCTCGACTCGGGCATGACCGACTTCATTGCCAAACCCATCAACCCCGCCGACTTGTTCGACGTATTGGAAAAGTATGTGCCGGAGGCAGATTGGAACGATAAGTCAAGCCGCGGCGAAAAAACCACAAGCGATAATGTGGCTGAGAAGCACCAAGCATCTTATCGATAGGCTGATTTGATAACCTGTTCCAGCAGCTTCAATGCCGCCCGCCGATGAAGAGCACGCACCTGTTCGTCTCCGAAAGGTCGACCGAGTCTTGGCAAAAGACCTTGGGACAACATACTGTTGGTATATTCCCGCCAAGTAGGTTTTGCGGTAACGGAAAAACTTCGGATCGTTTTGCCGCACGTTCCGTGCCTCGTCCGCCCGCGGGAGTTCAAACAATTCGCAAAGATCGCCCAACAAACGATGCCGGATAAGTTCGGCCGCGTCCGGATCAGCGGTATCATGCGCGCCTTTGATAACGGAACCAAGTGGACCTATGACCCAGCCATCTGGAGCGCGAGCGATGGGGGGTGATGATCAGCGTCTATGTCGCAAGTCCAAACAAGCGTCAGAATGTGGCCATGTCATACGCTTTTAGATTATTGCACCGGCGCATGTTTTAGTGAAACAAGCCTTGTTCGTCGACATCGTAGGCTTGGGAGTTCCCCTGCTTGTTGACCTCATAAATAACAACACGCCATTGAAGTGTTTTGTTGTCGAGTCCGGCTAGCACATAGCGATCTCCAGTTTCCGACCGTCTATGTTTTTGAAACAAACCGTAGAGTCGATGCAAATGCTCAGTCAACTGTTCTGCATCATTGGCACGGAAAAACATAAAACGCACATCGCATCGGACAACCGGTAGTTTGTTGGCATCTTGAAGGATTTTTCGGATCCTTGGATCCTGCTCCGACTCGGCAACAATCCACAAATCGCGATCTTCATCTTGATAGTCCGGATCCGGCATCTTGACCACGACATCCCACATCCACTCTTTGCTCACAAAGCGCTTGAGATTGACCTTGATCTGATTGGCAAATCCAATGGTATTCGGCCGAACGATGTTCTCAACCAGAAAGGTTTTGATAGCATGGGTCGTATTCTTACGCTTGCTGAGCACACTCTCGGGCAAATTGTTGAGGTAGTCGAGCAATTCCAAGCCGAACCCTTCTGCCAATGCAGGATTGCCATAACCCTCTGTGAGCTTTGCGTCCATCGGTCTGTCCCCCTCTAATCTCAATACGCCAGACATGATGCCGCAGCGCCAAGGGTCAGTTCCATAGATTTCCAATGTGTCGGTATTTTGGCAGAGTGGGTGCATGCGGCTGGCACCAAGTATGCAAAGTAGAACCACTCTAATTTGGCGAACCCTTTTCACCCAAATGGGTGAGATTATTTATGGTTGAATTGGGCAGCCACGATGGGTCTATACTCTGATTTATTGATGCAAGGTCTTGTATCCCAAATCTATCCAGCATGAAGAAACCAAAGACATATGACCAAATCCAAGGGTCCAAAGAAGACGGCCAAGAAAAAAGCCACAAAAAAGGCCGCAAAGACGGCCGAAGGCAAAGCTAAGCCCAAAAACAGAGCCAAAAAATCAAACGGCGACAATCTCAATTTGGAGGAGACTCTTTGGGCTGCCGCGGATCGTATGCGCGGTGCCATGGATGCAGCCGAGTATAAGCACGTGGTGCTGGGCCTCATTTTCCTCAAATACATCTCCGATGCTTTTGACGGCAAGCACGCAGAGCTGAAGACCATTGATGGCGCGGACCCCGAAGATCGGGACGAATATCTCGCCGACAATATTTTCTGGGTGCCAAAAGATGCTCGCTGGACTCTGCTTAAGGAAAAAGCCCGCAAACCCAATATTGGCACCCTAGTGGATAAAGCCATGCAAGCCGTCGAAAAGGAAAATGGCGCTTTAAAAGGCGTCCTCACAAAAGACTATGCACGCCCATCCTTGAACAAGGAAATGTTAGGCGATCTGATTGATTTGATCAGCGGAATTGGCTTAGGCGATCAGGAGTCACGCGCCAAAGATACGCTTGGCCGCGTCTATGAATATTTCCTTGGCAAATTTGCCAATGCAGAGGGCAAAGGCGGCGGAGAGTTTTATACGCCGCGCTCCGTCGTCCGCGTTCTGGTGGAAATGCTCGAGCCTTATCAGGGCCGCATCTACGATCCCTGCTGCGGCTCCGGCGGTATGTTTGTGGAGTCAGAAAAGTTCGTGCTGGCCCATCAAGGGCGCATCGGTGACATCGCCATCTATGGGCAGGAGATGAACAATACCACCTGGCGCCTCGCCAAAATGAACATGGCCGTTCGCCAAATCAATGCTGATATTCAATGGAACAATGAAGGCAGCTTTCACAATGATGTCTTCAAAGAGAAAAAGTTTGACTACATTCTCGCCAATCCTCCTTTCAACATTTCGGATTGGGGTGGTGATCGGCTGACCGAAGATGTGCGCTGGAAATATGGCACGCCCCCGGAAAGCAATGCCAATTACGCTTGGCTGCAGCATATCATTCATCATTTAAGCCCAAAGGGCACCGCTGGCGTTGTCCTCGCCAATGGGTCCATGTCATCCAATCAATCAGGCGAAGGCGAGATACGTCGAAAACTGATCGAAGCCGATCTTGTGGATTGCATGGTCGCCCTGCCTGGACAACTTTTTTATTCGACCCAGATTCCCGCCTGCCTTTGGTTTCTCACACGCTCCAAAAGACCCAATGGTTTTCGCGATCGTCAAGGTGAGGTTCTGTTCATCGATGCGCGTAATTTGGGGTGCTTGGTCGATCGGACTCGCAGAGAGCTGAGCACCGAAGATATCCAAAAGATCTCGGAGACCTATCACGCTTGGCGCGGCGAAGCAGAAGCTATCAAACACCGAGGTGAGTACGAAGATGTTCCTGGTTTTTGCAAAGCGGCGTCAGTGGACGAAACAAAAGATAATGATTTTGTACTTACACCGGGGCGCTATGTCGGCGTCAAATCAGGGGAAATTGAGATTATTCCATTTCAAGAAAACTTTTCAATTCTCAAAAACTCTTTGGAGGAACAATTTCAGAAGGGCGAACAATTGACTTCCGACATACGGGAGACACTCTCTAAGGTAAAAGAAAGTTGATTGAGAACATTTTTTCCAGCTACCCCTCACATTGGGAACTAACAACGCTTGGCGAAGTCGCCCTCCGAGGTGGTGGAGACATTCAAACAGGTCCATTCGGAAGCCAACTGCATGCAGCAGATTACGTCAACGACGGGATTCCATCCGTGATGCCCAAGAATATCGGCGACAATGAAATCAGCGAAGAGTCAATCGCAAGAATTAAAGAAGCAGATGCTGTTCGATTGGCCCGATATCGCTTGAAGGCAGGAGATATCGTCTATAGTCGAAGAGGCGATGTCGAACGTCATGCTCTTGTTCGGAAACATCAAGATGGATGGCTTTGCGGCACTGGCTGTCTACGAATTCGGCTGGGCAACGGGCCGGCGATACCCGAATTTGTAGCCCATTACCTGGCACACCCTAATGTGAGATCATACATAGTCCAGCACGCAATTGGTGCGACTATGGCAAACCTAAATACTTCGATACTTTCCCGAGTTCCTTTTCTGCTGCCTCCCAAAAACGAACAACTATCGATCAACTCGATTCTCAGCACCCTGGACACTAAGATCGAACTCAACCGTCGCATGAATGAAACGCTCGAGGAGATGGCGCGGGCAATCTTCAAAGATTGGTTCGTGGACTTCGGCCCGACCCGCGCAAAAATGGAGGGTCGCGCCGCTTACCTCACCTCTGACATTTGGGACTTGTTTCCAGATAAACTTGACGATGATGAAATTCCCTCCGGTTGGAAGCTAAAGCCTTTTACGGAGTTGATAGATATTATCGGCGGTGGCACACCAAAAACCTCTGAACCAGACTACTGGGATGGAGACATTCCTTGGTTTTCTGTTGTGGATACGCCGGCCAGCGGTAGCGTCTACGTATCGAGAACAGCAAAATCAATAACAAAAAAAGGGCTTTCGGAGAGTTCGGCACGGCTCGTTCCAAAACACGCCACAATCATTTCTGCCCGCGGGACTGTGGGAAATTTGGCTATGGCGGCACAAGAAATGACCTTTAATCAATCGTGTTATGCGCTGCAATCGAAGACCGGAGTCGGCGCTTTCTTTACCTATTTGATGGCTCAGCAGATGGTTAGCAAATTGCAGTTCATGGCACATGGCTCAGTTTTCTCAACAATTACCCGAGACACATTCGCGTCAGTTTTGGCAGCATCTCCTTCAACATCCGTATTCGAAGAATTTAATAGAATTCAAGAACCCCTGTTCGCGCGGATAAATGCAAATGTGTTAGAGAATCAAACACTCGTGGAAATACGTGACCTTCTTCTTCCAAGGCTCATGTCTGGCGAAATAACTGTATCCAGAATTGCAAAGGAATTCGACGGTTAGATTTAATGCCAGACCACCGTGACAGAGATTTTGATTTTGATGACCTACTGGATGCTTCAGGCTCGGTCTCGATAGCTGGTCTCGATTTTGCTCCGAGTGATATACTTTTTCAAATGGATCCGGATGCCTATTCCCTCGCTAGAGCTGCATATAGAACAGAGCGCATCGAAGACCTAACAGCAACAGTCGAGAAGAACTTCCCTCAGCCGATTGCACATAGTTTCCTCAAATTTCTAAGGGGGTCGGAGAATAACATTGTGAGACTTCATCATCTCAGAGATGTTTGGGAGCGATTGATATTGCTGCTTCATGCACTTGTGATTAGCGAATGCCTTAGAAAATTGCATCGTTTCTCTGATGTTGGAATAAGCAAGTCGAAAATCCTTTCGGACAAGTTGGGCGACAAACTCGAAAACCTGGAAGGCGCACTAAGTTCTCATTCCTCTGGCATCATTCAGTTAGATTTTGTAGCGCTATTTGACCAACCTGTGTTGGATGAGCTGAGAGCATTAAACAGATCTCGAAATGAATTTTCGCATGGTGCGGCTCTAACTGAAGAACAAGCAGGCACACAGATTTTGTCATTAGAGCCTAGAGTATTGGCGCTTTTGGAACTTTTGGAACCTTTGTCCCAAATAAAAATACTTAGGTACCATGGGACAGAAGGAGACATTCATCGAATTCGGTTCCATGAGTACAATGGCTCTAATCTTTCAGATACATTTGAAACCTTAGAACTCTCCACTCAGGAGTTGTCAGCGGCTCAACCCTGTCTCAGGGCTAATCGAATATCGGCCCATTACAACAATCGGTTATACAATTTGGGGCCCTTTCTTCACTTTGCACGAGACATAGAAGGGCATATCGAAAAGATCTGCATCATGAAGCGAAAGGGACGCGCCGCAACGTCTGGAAAAATAGAATACAATGTTATCGCTGGCGAACAAATTCACCTTGAAGAGGTTACACTGTTTAGCCATGAGATGGGCGCGATAGATGCATTACAACAATAGGTGCCGCGCATTCAGAAACTGGATTCTTAGAGGCTGAATTGACAGAAGGCTTTTCAGAAGACACAGTCGAATTTGCCGGACTCGATTGGTTTGGAGAGCTTGGCTACGAAGTTCTGTGGGGTCCGGATATTGCGCCGGAAGGAGCAAATCCAGAGCGGATCAGCTTTGGAGATGTGATTCTTCTGGGTCGGCTGAGAAAGACTGTCCGGAAACTGAATCCAGGCCTAGATGACGAAACCCTAGAACAGGTTGTCAGTAAAGTCAGTCAATCTGATACGCCGTCTCTGTTTGACGAGAATAGACGCCTCCACAAGTTGCTGATCGATGGTGTGGATTTAGACATTACTCATAGCGACGGTACCATTGGCGGCAAAAAGTTTCATCTGATCGACTTTGATAAGCTGCATAATAATGACTGGCTTGTAGTCAATCAGTTTACGGTTATTGAAAACCAAAACAATAGACGACCGGACATGGTCGTTTTCGTCAATGGTCTCCCACTCGGTGTCATTGAGCTGAAAAATACGGCTGATGAAAGCGCTACCCTGGAAGGGGCATATCACCAGCTGCAAACCTATAAAAAGGAAATTCCTTCTCTCTTCCGAACCAATGAAGTCCTGATCACCTCCGATGGTATTTTGGCGCGCATTGGATCTCTCACCGCCGATAGTGAACGCTTTATGCCTTGGCGCACAGTAGATGGCACAGGCACAACAACTAAGGGCTTACCCGAGATGGGTACCCTTATTGAAGGCGTCTTTGAGAAGGAACGCTTTCTTGACTATATCCGCGGCTTTGTTGTTTTTGAGAATGATGGCGAAAGACTCATCAAGAAAATAGCGGGCTATCATCAATTCCATGCGGTGCGCCACGCTATTGAGAGCACCGTTGAAGCCGCACGGCCCGACGGAGATCGCAAGGCCGGCGTGATTTGGCATACGCAAGGATCGGGGAAAAGTCTGCTGATGGCGTTTTACGCCGGCCGGATCATTGCCCATCCAGATATGAAGAACCCCACTCTTGTGGTCATCACAGATCGCAATGATCTGGACGATCAGCTGTTTGGGACTTTTTCTGGCTGCAAAGATTTGTTTCGGCAAACACCAGTTCAAGCAAACGACCGCGAACACCTCAAACAGCTTTTATCGGTTGCCTCTGGCGGTGTCATTTTTACAACGGTGCAAAAGTTTCAACCAGAAAAGGGTGAAGCCTATCCCGCGCTTACGGACAGAGAGAATGTTGTTGTTATTGCCGATGAAGCACATCGAAGCCAATACGGATTTAAAGCCAAAATTGATCAAAAGTCGGGTGTCGTGACCTACGGATTTGCGAAACACATGAATGATGCCCTGCCCAATGCTTCATTCATTGGCTTTACCGGAACCCCAATCGAATCGACAGACGTGAATACGCCCGCTGTATTTGGTGACTATATCGACATATATGACATTCAACGGGCCGTCGATGATGGCGCCACAGTTCCAATCTATTATGAAAGCCGATTGGCCAAAATCGAACTTGAGGAAAGTGAAAAGCCTCGCATTGATTCCGCTATTGAAGCTCTCGTGGAAGACAAGGAGGAAGGCGAAGCTGAACAACTCAAAGGCAACTGGGCGCAGGTTGAAAGGCTTGTGGGTTCAGAAAAGCGATTAGAGATTATCGCCAGAGACCTTGTTGATCACTTTGAGGCGCGCATTGAAGCCCTCCAAGGCAAGGCCATGATTGTCTGCATGAGCCGTCGCATTTGCGTCGATCTCTACGATCAGATCGTGAAACTTCGCCCGGATTGGCATTCGGATGATGAGGACAAAGGTGCGATCAAAGTAGTCATGACCGGAGCCGCCTCTGATCCCGAATCTTGGCAGAAGCATGTGGGTAACAAGTCTTACCGCGAGCGATTGGCGAAACGCATCAAAAAGGCTGACGATCCACTCAAGATTGTGATCGTGCGAGATATGTGGCTGACCGGTTTTGATGCCCCCAGCATGCACACCATGTATGTGGACAAACCCATGCGTGGCCATGGATTGATGCAAGCCATTGCGCGGGTCAACCGCGTTTTTAAAGACAAACCCGGTGGTTTGATTGTCGACTATATCGGTCTGGCACAAAACTTAAAAACAGCTTTGGCGCAATACTCCGAACAAGATCAAGAAATCACTGGCATTGATGAATCTGAAGCCGTCGCTGTTATGCGCGAGAAATACGAGGTATTACGTGATTTCTATCATGGCTTTGATTATCAAAGCGGCCTCACCGGCTCGCCAAAGGAAAGACTTATTGCCATTGCTGGTGCCATGGACTGGGTACTCGGCAAACAACAAGCCGCGGCCACAAAAGAAGCCGACCAGAATGCCAAGAAAAAGGCCCACCGCCTTTATGCTGACGCTGTGCTTGCGCTTTCAAAAGCCTTTGCTTTGGCATCGGCCAGTCGGGAGGCACGTGTCATTCGTGACGAAGTTGCTTTTTTCCAGATCGTACAGACGGCCTTGGCCAAATCACAAGGCGCGGTAGCCGGCAGTGGCAGCAAAAAGAGCGAAGCTGATTTTGCTGTTCAGCAAATCATCAGTGGTGCCATTGTCTCCACGGAGATCGTAGATATCCTCAAAGCGGCTGGGATGCAATCTCCTGACATTTCCATTCTTTCCGATGTATTCTTGGATGAAATTAGAAACATGGAGAGGAAAAATCTGGCTCTCGATGCGTTGCGAAAGCTGATCAATGAAGAAATCAGGTCCCAATCAAAAAACAATATCGTCAAGCAAAGATCCTTTAGCGAACGCCTTCAGGCCGCGATCAATCGATACCACAATAATGCGATCACAACGGTCCAAGTGATCGAAGAGCTGATCGGCTTAGCAAAAGACATGAAGGCGGCGCGTGAACGCGGCGAAAAGCTAAATCTCAGCAATGACGAAGTGGCGTTTTACGATGCGCTGGCGGACAACGAAAGTGCGCAGGAAGCCATGGGCGACGATCGCTTGCTGGTGATAGCCCATGAGTTACTGGAAAGTGTCCGTTCTAATGTGGGCATCGATTGGAAACACAGTGAGAATGCCCGGGCGCGCATTCGTGTTCTTGTAAAGCGTGTCTTACGCAAACACGGCTATCCTCCGGATCTAGAGGACGCCGCAGTTCAGCTTGTCATCGCACAAGCCGAAACACTGACGGAAGGCTGGCTGAATTCATAAAGACAAACGCCATGGTTGAGAGTTCACAGAAAAGCGTTGTGATTGGAAGAGTTCAATTTGAGCCCTTTGTCGGTGGCAGCATATCTACATATTGGCCGAGAATATCTGCTGAAGGCATGCCGTACATTCAATCCACGGTTAATCTCTCGGCAAGACATATAATTGTCCAGATCCATCGGCCACTGGCCCCTGATACCACCCGAGAAATGGTGATGGATCAGTATCTCCGCAAGGCACGCGTAAAGTCTTCGGGGAGTCTTGTGCGTAGCTTCCAGCCCTCCGAATCGTTAGGTCACACACGGCCATCTATCGTCATAAGCAAATGAGCAAGAGGTCGAGGGAGCAACACGCGCTGCAGAAACATCATGTAAGCTCTTACACAATCACTACACGATCTTCACCAAAGAACTATGCTGTCGCCAAATCATAGGATTGCTTGATGAGAGAAATAGCCGGCTCAATACAATCAACCGAACTCAATCTGACAGCGACTCCACCTTCATATTTGGCATAGAAATAGAATTTCTTCTGAGTGGCGTCCTCAGCTAATCCTGAGGAGTTATCAATTTCATTGAAGTCCATAGGCAGAAGCAGTGTTAGACGGTATGCCCTGGGTAGAACCTCCAAAAAGAAGTCCTTTGAGTGATAACTAACTGACTTTGTCTCCGCAATTTCAATTATTTCCGAGTCGATTTCCAATATCTTTTTTCTCAACTGCGAGAACAATTTCTGAGCAATTTCACTCATCTTGACTTGCTCAACACTTTTTCTGGCAGCGCGGATTTGCTTATCTCTTAATTCCGCTTCTTCAACCTTCTGTGGGTCTACTTGCAAAGGCCCCCAAACACTTAGTGATTTCTGTGTCAAAGCTTGGCCACGTTCCTCGATTTCAATACTCGTCCACCTCTCTTTTTCCCTCACCAACTTATTCAGGCGAACAGCACTTTCGTTAAATCCATTCTCGATAGTTTTCTTTTCGTTGAATGGGCGGTCCGAATACTCGCTGTTGTAACCTGTGAGCGTAAGATTACCTAATCGATGGAGCCAGACTTCCCTTATCTCTTGCCAATTATCACCCAGCATCTCTCGCCATTCCTGCGAAAGCCTCTTGTTTTGTGGCATAATATGTTCGATTGAGTAGCGGCTGGTGTCTTCCGGCTCATTGGTATTATTGTTCTCAAGTCGCTCCAATATTGTACGGCAGATACGCAGGCTATAGAGATCCCTTTCGAACATTTCTCTCGAAAAATCCATGTCATTGGGAAATCTATAATTCTCTCGCTGACGAGCAAAACCTACTTTCAAATCATCCAAAGGATCTTCCGAATTGATTTTGTAAGCTAGTCCGGCAAACACCTGCCAATAACCTCTAGTCTGCTCACCGCAGATAGCTCGTCGAACTATATAGCTCTCAATTAGCTCCAAAGCCTCAATGAACTCGTCTTCCGATAAATTTCTTTGGTCGTCATAGCAGTCAAACAAACTCATCACCAATATTGCTGGCGCATCCACTAGTCGACGCACATTCGATAAGGCCAAAGACACCCTAGCTGGAAGATTTGCGCCCAAAGAAAAGGCCGCATAATAAACTGCAAATCGATGGATGTCTGATAGCGCATCTTCCAGACTACCAACTTCCGAAACGAGCTGAGGAAAGAAACGACGAAAACCACTATAAATAGTGGCAGCCTTTTCCTGTTTACTGGCTTGTGTTTTGAGAGCCAGATAATCCCGAGCAAAATCGTCAAAAGTCTGTTGAGATGCTCTGAAAAGGTTCTCTATATGATACCAAATTTCCTCATAAAGTCGAGTTTGCTCCTCTTCAGGCAATCCCATCAGAATGAAATTTCGAATGAGATCGGCTTGACTTAGATCCATCCCTGTTGAATTGAGACTCTCAAATATGAGCTGTGGATCGTCCTTCTCGTGATCTAGTGTAACATCAACAATCTCTAATCGCCCAATTCCTGCATAAAGAATGGAAGGGTCGACATCAGACATCCTCTCCTTGAAAAAATGAAAACTCTCCGCGATCCGCTCAGAAAAATCGGCTGGAAACTCTTTTCGATCCAAAATGGCGGCAAGTGTACTCTGATCATGGCCTCGCAAAACTAACTTATGGCTTTTTTCTTTTTTCTCTTCCAAGTTTTTTAAGAAGTAGGCTTCAATCTTTTTCGCTGTCAACTCGTCGTTGCTATCTGACCAATTGTTTTCTTGGATGTAGTCTCTCAAAGCGGCAAGCATCAAGATAAAGGTTGTTACTCTTTGCTGACCATCAATTAGCAACCATCGTGTGAATCCTGCCGTTGTATCTGGAGTAGAGACGTAGACCACTGAGCCCAGAAAATGACAGCGCCCTGTCTCATCTTTGGCCACCTCCAGTATGTCCTGCCAGAGCTGCTCGCATTGGGCCTCACTCCAAGTATAATCCCGCTGAAATACCGGAATCACAAACTGCATAGTGCCGTTAATAATTTTCGTGAACGGACGATCAATAGCCTTCATCTTCCACATCCCTCTGCATGTTCGATATTATGCTATCAGTAGATGATTTATTTGAATGCAACTCAAGCGATCTACAATGGTTCTCATAAGAATTCGATTGCTTTCACCCAAATGGGTTATGTTTGGTGAACTGATCAAACCGCTCCTGCCAAGACTTCCAACCCCACTTTAAGCATCGCCACATCTTCCCCGCGCTCCGGCACCTGATTGAGCACACACACATTATATGAAGTCGTGCGGTGGGCCGGGCTGAGGCGGCGGAGTTCAGCGTCGAGGGCGAGGTAGCGGCGGCCGGCGGCATCGCGGGCGGCTTGGCTTGGGTCCTCTTGGGTTTCGGACGTGAAGGATCGCTGGACATAATCTTGGATGTGGGAAGAGCGCGCATCGGCGCGAGGGAAAGCCTGCCATTTGCGGCGAAGGCTGGCGTAAGTCAGGCCCGCATTCATTTGCGCTTCCGTGATGACGCCCCGGGCATATAAAATACCCAGCGCATTATCGCTGAGGGATAAGTCACAGCCGGCGGCGCGGGAGAGACGTGCTTTATACTCCAAGGGCCCGATGCGTTGGGCGTCTAAGGCCGCGCGGATTTTTCCGGTGACACCGGCGCAAGCGCCCAAGGCTTCGGCTTTTCTTTGCAATAAATCCGCCGTGCCGAGATCGCGCTGTCGATAGTGGACGCGTCCCTCACCCGCACGGTCGCGCGCGCGGGAGAGCCGCCCGCTTTTAGTCCGGCGGCCGGCTTTGCGCGGACGGCCTCGTCTTGCCATCAGCCCTGCCCTTCACGCCGCCTGGCGTTCAATGATACGCGTCGCGACCGCTTTCAAATCCGGCGCCGATTCAACACGGGCGATAGCATACATAATGCTGGTGTGATGCTTGTAATCAAACATGCGGCGAATTTGATTATAGCTGAGGCCCAAAGCCCGGCGCATGGCGTAGATGGCAATGAAACGCGCTTTGGCAATGTCATGGGTCCTTTTGGGCCCACGCAATTCGTCCGGCGTCACACCGGTTTCGTGGGCCACATCGTTCAAGATGTGTATCGATCGTAGCATGGGAGTTGCTCTCCTCTTTTTGTGTGATCACTTGTCATTCCGGCGAAAGCCTGAATCCATCGCACGCCAATTGGCGTGCAATAAGTGGTTATGAATCTGCCTCGCGTCGCTCGGCGATGGATCCCGGATCACGCTCACTTACATTCGCTGTCCGGGATGACACTGAAGAAATTGCTCTCACCCCAACAAAAACCCCATGGCCATGCCGATCACCACCGGCACGGCGACATAAAGCAGCGCCACGATCACCATCCACCACGGCAATTTGCGCGGCTGCCAAATGCGCGTGGTCTCATCCCAATCATCCGTGTTCATCATACTCATCCTTGTGCTTCGTCCTCTGGTTCCATCGCCCCAAGCTGCGTCTTGAAATGGCAGTGCCCGCGTGGGACCGAGACGCTGGGGCGGCGTCTCTTTTCTGTGGGGGTGGAGCCCCACGCGGGTGCCTTGCCGGCCCGCGCCCTTCGCAAAAGACGCAAGCCTGTCCGTTCCGGCGCTGCACGGGCACGCTCAACGCGCCTTGGCAAAACCGGTTGCCGAACCCGTCAACTTTTGCGGGCCCGGAGGATTAAAATGGTGGTAGCGGTCCGTTTCCCGGACCGGTTGATTGACTGTGTCAATCATTACGTGACATACTTTAATCTTCATAAAGCTTAACGTCAACTAAAAGGTGCCTATCAGTTGACAGGATTTGGTGTATAAGACTCACATGGAATTAGGGGAACGCATCAGATTCGCTCGGGAACGGGCGCATATGGCCCAGCCGGCCGTGGCCAAGCATTTCGGGATCTCCCGGCAGTCGGTCTCCAAATGGGAGTCCGGCGAGTCGGACCCTAAACGCGGGCGGCTGGCGGAATTGGCCGATCTATTCCAGGTCAATGTGGAATGGCTGCTCACCGGGGCGGGCACGCCCGATGCCGGTGGGCACTTGAGCCGGCGCCAAGCGGTCCCGGTGATTGACAAAGTGGCGGCGGGCAGCTGGTCGGAAGTGACCGACCCTTATGCACCGGGCGCCTTTGAACGCTATGTCTTTCCCGACCGGCAGCTCGGCAAACATGCTTTTGCATTGACCGTAGACGGACGATCTATGGAGCCGGACTTCACGCCTGGCGATGTCATTATTATTGACCCGGATGTGCAGGCCGAGCCCGGCGATTTGGTGGTCGCCAAACTCGACGACGAAGAAGCCGCCACGTTTAAAAAGTTCCGCCATCGGGGCACAGATAAAGGCACGCCTATTATTGAGCTCGTGCCCCTGAACGATGACTTCCCCACCTTGGTTTTGAACAATGACCATCGTGGCCAAATTATCGGCCCGGTGGTGGAGTACCGCCGCTATCCTAAGGAATAAAGGATCGCTTCGTTCAATCGTGTTAAACTGAACTCATGTTGAGATATCTGATTGCAGCCAGCGTTGCGGCTCTGCCCGTGTCATTTCTGCTTGGCCTAGCATTTGGTCTTTCAGGTCCAGAGGACAAAACTCTGGCAGGGACCGCCTTTTTTACGGCCATTGGCTTCCCCCTAGCCCTTTTTTACATTTCCATATTTGGGGCGCCTGCTTTTTTCTTTGCAAGCTCGTTTTGGACCATCACCGGTCCACGCGCGGCGATAGGTGGAGTTGCCGTCTTCGTGATTCCGTTTGGGCTTATATGGCTCCCCACAATCTTACGAGGGGAAACCGGATTCATAGACGCTTTCCAGCTCGAGAGCGCCATCGGCTTGTCATTGGCCCTGACCGGTGCTGCACTGGGAGGGTATGTCTTTTGGCGGGTTTGGACACACCTTGAGCACAAGGCGATAATCGACAACGTGGAAAATGCTCACCATGAGTAAGCGTTTCATCATGCTGACGGTATTCTTTGGAGTGCCTGTCGGGGCCGTTCTCTTGGCCGGCAACCCGAGCGAATATTTTCGTTTACTCATCGCCTGCTGCGTCTTGTCCGCGATATGCTTGGCGTTCCTGATCCAGCGTGTAAAAGACTCGGATCCGGATCATCGGGAAACTCCCTCGATAGCTTATGCGGCGAAGGGCGGAAGCTTTATCGATTCCGAAGTTCGGGAACCAAACCGAACGCGCATGCTCTGTGCGCTCTATGGAACTTGGTCGGGCTTTGCTTGGATCCTCATCTCGCCCCTTCTGCTGGGGACAGTTTGGGAGCTTTTTCGTATGCTCATTCGCGCATTGCAGAGCTAAGCGCCCTTTCAGAGACCACCCAAATTTGGAGACCCTTCATGAAACTCGGTGCCTTTTCCATCAGCCTCACTGTTCAGGATCTTTCTGCCTCACGTGCATTCTACGAAAAGCTCGGGTTTGAGGTCATTGGCGGCGAAGCCGACCAAGGCTGGCTCATGATACGAAACGGCACGACCACGATCGGCTTGTTTCACGGTATGTTCGACAAAAACATGCTGACCTTTAATCCAGGATGGAATGCGGCGGCCGAACCGCTGGCGGCGTTTGACGATGTGCGCGTTATTCAACAACACCTCAAACAAAACGGCGTCGAGCTTGCCAGCGAAGCCGATGAAAGCAGTGAAGGCCCAGCGAGCTTTCTGGTCATCGACCCGGACGGCAATCCCATCCTGATCGATCAGCATGTATGAGCTTCGGCCAACGGTATGGGCCAATCTGGATTAAGGTTAAGACCAACGCGTCGTTCACCACAGAGGGTCACAGTATGTGCCAAAATCTGTTGGGCTTTGCGCAATAAAGTCCAACAAACCCCATCCGTAAGCGGATGAATGTTCAAATGAGACAACCGAGAGCGGCAAAAGTTAAAAGTGAACTCGAATTACATATCGTTCAACTCTCTAAACGTGCGCATTCATGTTAAGATACTCATTGAAATTGACGCCGCATTCTACCATGTTGGCCCCAATTTTGACGGATCCTGTTTCTGCGGTTTTGAGTTTGCCCAGTATGAGTACGGCGTTCACATTTGATAAAGACGAAAGCATCATCCGCACCGGCGATGATAAGATCACACTACGCAAGATCAGATGGTATCAGGATCTCGGCCATCAATTCATTCTGACGCTGGGCGATCACGCCATCGGCTTCCGCATCCGAACAAACGTGCAATTGATGATTTCCGGCCGGCAAAAAATACGCGTCTATACAATCGAAGATATGGGCTGTGCCGTCACCTGGTGGGACCGGTATCCCGAAGGCCAGCACACTTTGAAACGCACCTTATTCAAAGACCGCATGGAACAAGACCGGGCGATTACGCTGATCCGTGAGATCTTTTCCCAATATGACCAATTGATCCGCGGCGGCGATCAAGCCAGCAAGGCAGTCTTCACAGACGAGCTTGGCGCCAAGCTCAATGGCGGCGCCCTCATCGAAAAGATCCATGCCTGATTTTAAGATGTGATGCAGGCGGATCTCGAATCGGCCTCACCCAACTTTGTCTCTCAGCCGTACTCCATATCTAAGCCGTCATCCCGGACTCAGATCCGGGGCCGGGATGACGGCAGTGAATCATCCAGCATTCAAACCAGCTGGAGAACAAGAGGTCGGGTTTTTGACGTGAAAGCACGGCAACTTGATCCGAACCGGGCCCGGAACGGTATAGTATCGGAGAGATTCATCCGTTGATTTTGAGTAGGAACCCAACATGTCAGACACGAAAAAGTCCTTGGAAATTTCCCGCCGGCCGTTTTTGAAAGCTGCAGGCCTCGGCGGGGCGATGGCTGCCCTGCCCACCATAGCCGAGGCCGCCGCCTCCCGCGGGCCCATCCTTGATTTTGAAAAAGCCAATGAAGATCTCGTCAACAATTTTTGCTGGGATTGGGCCAAGCGCGATGTGGAGCTGCTGATCTCCTATCTCGCCGAGGATCTGGAATATCTCATGTTTGAAGGCAGCCCGCTGATCAACGGCCACGAAGGCTTCCGTAAAACCATGTCCGCCTTTTTTGACCGGGGCGAAGATTTCCGCTGGGACATCCACCGCTCTCATACCATGGGCGACATTGTCATTAATGAGCGTACGGATTACTTCAATATGAAAGACGGCTCTGTTTTGCCGGGCTCGCCCTATCACATTCTAGGGGTTTTCCTAGTGCGTGAGGGCAAAATCCAGAGATGGTATGATTACAATATCAAGGGCGGCGAAACCGGCTTTTTCAAATCGGATAAGTTCTTCGCCGAACCGCCGGCCTAGGATATAGAGGCTGAAAACAATCCAACCGTCGCCCCGAGCTTGATCCGGCGCCTATTTGCATCAGATGAGAGTGCCGGAGCCCGGCTCTGGCCAGGAGAGCCGAACGCGCTATACTCCCCATATATAGAGACACGGGGAGAGATGCGATGACACTCAACAGACGGGCATTGATGAAAGCGGGCGCGGCGGCGCCTTTGGCCGCCGGATTTGCCTCGGCGCCGGCCCTGGCCGAGGCCTGCACGGTGGCCGAACGGCAGGATCTGGGCGGCCCCATCCGCCTCATCGCCAATGAAAACCCTTACGGCCCCTCGCCCAAGGCGCGACAAGCCATGTATGAGGCTTTTGACGAGGCTCATCGTTATGCCATCCGTCCACGGATGGAACTGGAAGGCCTGATCGCGGAAAAGGAACAGCTAGAGAAATCCCAAGTCTTCATCACCGCAGGTTCCGGTGAGCTATTGCGCATGGCGGGTCTTTGGGTGGCCCTACAGGGTAAAAAGGTTCTAGCTGCCGACCCCACCTTTGACATGCTGCAACCTTATGCGGAGCGGGCCGGCACCGAGATCATCAAGGTGCCGCTCAGCGCCGATTACGTCCACGACCTTGACGCTATGGAAGCCGCCCTCACCGACGAGATCGGCCTGGTTTACATTTGCAATCCCAATAATCCGACCGGTACATTGCTGAATGCGGATGATTTGCGTGCCTTTTGCACCCGCGTGTCGTCGCGCGCTTTGGTGCTGGTGGATGAGGCCTATACGGAGCTCACCGACAACCCGCAAAAGAACGCCATGGTGGATTTGGTGCGCGGCGGGGCCAATATTCTTCTCACCCGGACTTTTTCCAAACTCCACGGCATGGCGGGCCTACGCGTCGGTTACGGACTCGCCCCTGAAGAGGTGGTCAAACAAATCAAACCTCTACAGATGTCCTTTCTCAACATGCTGGGCCTTAAAGCCGCCATTGCCAGCTACCAAGACCTTGCCTTTCAGAGTTTCAGCCGCAACAAAATCATCGAAGGGCGGCAAATGGTGATGGAGATGTGCGATGAGCTCGGCCTTGCCTACGCGCCCTCCTCTACCAATTTTGTGTTCTTCGATGCGGGCATGCCCGCCGGCGATCTGTCATCCCAATTGCGCGAGCGCAATATTCAAATGCGCGGCGTTGCCGGCTTTGACGCCAAATGCCGGGTCAGCATCGGCACGGTGGAACAAATGGCCCTGTTCACGGACGCTGTGAGGGAGATAAAAGGGGCCTGAGGCAAGCCGGTAACTTTCTAAGGGTCGCCAGCATGTATTGGGTAAAAACTCTAACCAAAGATGAGGGAATAAAGCGCTGCGAGAATCATGTAGCAGATCAATCCAAATAGCATCAGTCCGCAGCCTAACAATTTCTTTGATCGCCTGTCCACAACGCCATCCGCATAGAGTTGTGGCTCGTCGGGGCCTAAGTCTTCCGGATGGAACACGAAGGCAATTGTGTAGGCGAGTAGATTGATGAAGGCCCCGAGAATGAAAATCGCCAAAAGACTACCGCGCAGCAGTTCCAGCTTTTCGCCCTCCTGAATATTGAACATTGTAATGGCAAATCCAATAAGCGCTGAAATCGCTATGGCAGTCACGACATAGCGAAATATTCGAAAAGCTGAGTATGGTTTTTTATTATCTGATGTGTTCACTGAGAGGCGTCAGAAATGGTATATGCGGAAATGAGTTCCTCGATTTGAACCCTCTCCGCCGCGGTGAATGTGTCGTCTGTAATGTCCCAGGCGTAACCCTTCAACAAACAGAGCTCCTCCTCGTTTTTCACACCGCCACTTGAAATAATCCCAAGGACCCTTCGATAGGTTTTGTGTTTTTGATTTGACTCTGTAGGGTGAGCTCGCCTCCGCAGAACCAGATCTCTCACTAAACGACTACTCCGGTCCATATTAGCGCATAACTGCAGGATATCTTGTGCTTTTTGCTCCTCCCAACTCACTGTGTATTCGAGCCTTCTGTCTCCCAAATGCCACGGCTGATTATTCAGCTCACGGTGTAAGGCAACTAGGATCTCGGCGCTCATATCATCGGCAAAGTCTATGCCATTCCTCTTAAACCACTTTGCGAACTCTGAATGATGCCAGAGTCCCCAGGCATTGCGAAGGAAGCGGCCCAGCCCACCGTTAAGTAGAATCAGATCACCTTCTGAGCTTGTGCGCACGATGGAGAGTTCCTCTTCGCTCAACAACACCTGAAGACAGGCAACTGCGTGCGACATATCTGACGGAACAACATAGGCGTCGAAGTATATCTTCATACTTCCCTTGTAGTCCGTAGTTAGCGGAACCGGATCGTAGCACGCATAGGCACCAGCATTGATCGGACGTGTCTGAAGCAACGTCCACGCCGAACCCGCAAGGAGAATGACGGCAAGGCATCCAATCAATATCAGATAAGAGATTCTATCTGCGAACATTCATGTATGGTCTCCCGTTGCCGGAAACGAAACTTTACCTGAATTCTGCTGGCGTGTCAGGCCTCCAACTATGACATACTTGGGACAATATACCTGCTTCCCCATCTTACAGATGATGGCGCGCAGAGGCAGTCTCCGCTTCCGCGGTCGTTTAACCGGCAAGACAGTTGCATTGATCGAATACATAGATGCAGGTTCGACTCCCGTTCGCGGCAATGCTCAGAAACTCGGCCGCAGTATCTCAAGCCCCACGAATCTCATAGAGGCCTGAGCTGCTACCTTTGCCCACAATCAGTCGTCCTTGCGGATGATTGAGTCACGAATTTCCTGTGTATCCCATTGCCAGGGGTATTGAGGAACACCTGCATCATAGAGAATGATGTAAGGCGATGGGCCGGACATCGAAATAAACTTCATGAATTTCTCTGCGAAGTCTTCGTCATTAATGCTGATGTCTTCTTCGGGAAGCTCAATATAGGAATCATCTCCCTCAGCGCATTTATTGATGGTGCGGAAGAACAGAATACGCCCCGGTTCATTCGGTAAGGTGGGCCGAATGCGAAACCCCTCCACCCGCATATCCGGCAAAGGCGATGAAGGATTTTTCCAGATAATCTCATCAATCGCCTCGGTCTTTTTTCGGCCGAACTCATCGGTGATGGGCGGATCCAAGATCCGCATCTTTGTTTCGATTTCCCAGTCGCGATTGTGGAAGATTTTCACATCATAGATTTCATCCGGAATTTTTACCCGCACTTCCGTCGTTGGGCTGCCTTCACATCCATGGGCGACGCGGATCTCTATATCCTGATTGTAGCCGGCCGGTGCCAGCGCGGGCGCAATATAATCATGGGCGAGAACCGCTTCCCCGCACGCAAATGTGAGACCCAGCGCCAACAGCCACTGGGCTTTGCACCTCTTTGTCATCTCTCCATCCCTCTTTTTGGTTATACGACTCCGACTTCTTTTACATCCTCACTCTTTTGCAGCCACAATCTGATACCGTAAATCCTCATACCCCGACGGACCTATCGTTTGAACGCTGCCCGACCTTAGACCAAAACCTCCTTGAAGTCAGGTACGGTGCAAACAGCTCAGAAGGTTGGACATTTCAACGCAGCTTGTGGCAAATATTCGTTCGTTCAATCTCAAGGCGAATGCGATGACCGAAACCCCACCCGATGGCGATAGGCGCGCGCGTGAAGCTGCCGCGCTTACCATTGCCGATTATGATCGCGTGGCGGCCCGATACCAGTTGGGTACGGCAGACCACGATGTCAGCCAAAACATCAATGCCCTGCTGAAGGCAATCGAAGGCGAAGGACACTATCGCATTTTAGATTTCGGCTGCGGCCCCGGCCGCGATTTAAAGAGCTTCACTTCACTCGGTCATGAGGCCATCGGCCTCGATGGCGCGGAAGCGGTGGCGCAATTAGCCCGCACCGCCAGCGGCTGTGAGGTCTGGGTGCAAGATTTTCTGACACTCGATCTACCGGATGCCCATTTCGACGGCATCTTTGCCAACGCCTCTATGTTCCATATTCCAAGCCTTGAGCTTCCGCGGGTGCTGGGTGACTTGCGAAAAACCTTGCGGCCCCAGGGCGTGCTGTTCAGCTCCAACCCGCGCGGACAAAATCAGGAAGGCTGGAACGGTGAGCGCTACGGCGCCTATTACGACCTCGAAAACTGGCGGCGCTTTGTCACGGGTGCCGGTTTTGAAGAGGTCGAACATTATTACCGGCCACCGGGCTTGCCCCGAGAGCAACAAAGATGGCTTGCCTCGGTTTGGCGCCGGGCCTAGCACTTGTTTCCAAACGTTTTCAGAGGTTTTTCGATGAATACGGCCCCGTAACAATTGTTACGTTTTCGCCGACCACATGACACGCGTCAGAAAAAAGTAGCCCCTATTGTGCCCATGACCCCGGAAACGGGGAAGGCCAAAGGGGAGAAAAGCCATGTCCGTCATTGAGTTCGATAGCCAAGTCTTCGCCAAACCTCAGATCCAGGACGATGCCCCCATTGTCGCGCTGTACGGCAGCGCCAGCGGCCCGGTCTTTTGGCAAAAAATGCTGGGCGCGATCGGCGATCGTATGGTCTATACGCCCAACTTACCGGGCTATGGCCGGGCACCGACACGCGAGGCGTCTATCGCCGCTCAGGCTGCCGACACCATCGACTTCATTGAAGATTTGCTGGAACCGGTCCATTTGGTCGGCCATTCCTTTGGCGGCGCTCTGGCCCTTCATGTCGCCAGGACGAAACCCCATTTGATCAAGAGCCTCACTCTGTTTGAACCGGTGGTCGCCCATCTTTTGCGGTATGGCTGCGACCATGATCAGGCGCTATATCGCGGCTTTGAATCCGTCGGACATCACATGGTGGCCAGCGACGCCGATCAGAATCTGGATCAGGGAATTGGCCAGTTTGTCGATTATTGGAACGGCAACGGTACATGGGCAGCGCTCAATGCGGACAAACAACGCGGCATTCAATCCCTCGCCCAATCCGTCCTGACACATTTTCTGTCGATCAAAAAAGAAACATGGGTACCCGGCGCGTGCCGGACGATGACGGTCCCGGTTCAACTTGTTTATGGCGAGGCATCCAAGCCCATCGCCCGCCGCATGTGTGCGTTGCTGGCGGAGGTTATCCCCCTTTCGCAATTGACCGTCGTCCCACAAGCCGGGCACTTCTTGCCCAATACCCACGCGCAAGAGTGCAAGAAGGTGATGACAGATTTTATGGCCACGACATCCGCCGTGCGTTTCCACGTCAACGTCGCATAGCATTTTCCCCTCAATCCCCCAAAAAAGGCGCTGCTATCCTCCAGAGCAGCGCTTTTTACCAGTCGGACAATTCCCTAGCTGGGCGTCACCAGGCACAAGAGTCGGCTTGTAAAAGTCGGCTCTGACTTCTTATAATCAGCAACGATTTCCAACAAATGGGGTTATGGGCTTTGAAACTTTTCGGCAAGATTATCGGCGGTGTGTTTGCACTTCTTATTGTGGCGTTTTTGGCGGGGACCTGGGTCTACCGGGACATTCCGCGGGAGGTGTTGGAAGCCAAATACGCCAATGAAGAATCGGAATTCATTGAGATAGACGGCGTGCGTATCCATTACCGGGATGAAGGTACCGGCCCGGCGGTGCTACTTATCCATGCCCAGTTTGCGAGCTTGATCGGCTGGGACTCCTGGGTGGAGGAGCTGAAAAAAACCCACCGCGTCGTGCGCTTTGACCTCACCAGTCACGGTCTCACAGGTACCGATCCGACCGACGATTACACCATGGAACGGACCATGTTTCTGGCCGAACAATTCATCGATGCGGTAGGATTGGATACCTTCTCAATCGCCGGCACCTCCGTCGGCGGAACGGTTGCCATGCGCTACACCGCCGCCAATCCGGAACGTATTGAGAAACTGATACTGCTCAGCCCCGGTGCCCTTGAAGGCCGCGCCCAAATTGCCAACCGTGGCGACAGTGCCGGCGCGCTCAATATCCTGAAATATATTTTGCCGCGCTTCATCCCTGAAGCCCTGCTCAAGCAAGGGTACGGCGACCCCACCCGTCTTGATCCGGCCATTGTGGATCGCTGGCACGATCTTTGGCGCCTTGAGGGACAACGCGCTGCCGAGATCAAACGGCTGATCACCTATGTGCCCGGTGATATTGAATCCGTGGTCCGCGCCATCAAACCCCCAACCCTCTTGCTGTGGGGCGAGGAAAATCACCAAGCCCACTTCGAACAAGCGCCGATATTCATGGGTCTGTTAGAGAATGCAGAATCATCGCGGCTGATCAGTTATCCCGGTGTGGGCCACATGGCCGTGCAAGAAGCCGGCGCCGAAATCGTGCCTGACGTTGTTGCCTTTCTGCAGGAAGGCACAGGCGCCGAGAGCGAAGCGATTAACGCACCGGAGATGATTAAAGAGGCTCCAATGCCGGACAATCCTGGCGCTACCGAAGAGTAGCTAATCATCGCACCCAAAGCCCACTTGCTTTCTCGAGGAAACCGATCAGCGCTAGCAATCTAAAATACGTGTACTGACCAGCTCAGCACGTTTTAGGATCTGCGTTTGGAATATCTACTGCCGACGTGTAAGATGATCAGCTACTAGTCGCATCAAGCTGAGGGGATGGCGATGGAAGAGCAAATACCTTTTAACGAAGCCATGTTTATGCTCGCCAACGGTTGGATGACCGCTTGGCTCTATTGGATGGCCTTCGCCATCGCCGTCACACCGACAGTTCTCATTTTTTCTAAAAATACCCGTTTGGATGCGGTGATCGTTTTCATCGCCAATGCGGCCATGCTGGTGGGCATGGCCTGGCTTTATGAGCTGGTCGGCTACGTTCGTCTGCTTGGCATTGTCCATGTGGTCCTCTGGACGCCGTTGCTCGTCTACCTTGTCTTGCGCGCCAAGAACGGCGAAATGCCAACCATCTGCCGGGCCGTGATGTGGATGTTTGCCGCCACTCTGGCTATCTCTTTGGTGTTTGATTACACGGACACGATTCGTTATCTGCTGGGTGAACGCGAGAGCATGCTTTAGGGGCCGCGACCCTCAACTCACGATCAAGAGAGCGTTTTGGCGAGTGGTATCTATCCCACATAGCCTTTCGCCCCATAGACCTGTTAGAATCAATCCACATATCCTACCGGACAAGAAGGGTTAGAATTGTGGGTTGGATTTATCTTGGCCTCGCCATCGCTTTTGAAGTGGCGGGCACAATTTCGATGAAGCTGGCGAACGGCTGGCAGGTTTTGACCTTCAGCATTTCCACGGTGGTGCTTTACGGTATCTGCTTCGGGTTTTTCGGGCTGGCACTAAAGACCCTTCCCGTCAGCGTATCTTACGCCGTGTGGTCCGGCGCCGGGATTGTTCTCATCCTGACAGTGGATATTCTGTTTTTCGGTCAGGCCCTCACACCATTGAAAGCAGCCTGCTTTGCCGCCATCTTGGCGGGCGCCATTGGTTTATCGCTGATGACGGAGAGCGCCTAGGAGGCCGCGGCCAAGAGGCCCTGCTCGACAGAGACAGCGCGGCGATAAAGATGCCAGGTGGCATGACCCAACAAAGGTAATGTCACGAAAAGGCCTACCAATCCGGAGAGCAGCGAAATAATCGTCAGCGCGGCGATCGTGAAACACCAGATTGCCATCACCCGAGGGTTTTGTTTGACGAACCGAACGCTGGTGATCATGGCGGTGATGAAATCAATGTCCCGGTCAAACAGCATCGGGATGGAAATCACCGAATAGGAAAAGACGCCGAAGGCGATGAGTGCGCCGGCCAGATTGCCGATCACCAAAAAGGCCCAGCCTACCGGTGTGGTCAAAACAAGGTTCAGAAGCTCGGCAAAGCTGAAAAGCTGCGCGCCCATAAAGCCGAAAGACAAAAGCGCCGCAATATCAAGCCAAATAAACAACGAAAAGCCTGTGACCAAAGCCATCCAGCCGAAATCGCGTCCAAACATGGTGCGCACCAGCATGAAAACACTGTTCCAAGAGAGGGTTTTGTCTTTCTCTATTTCGCTGCTCACGGCGTAGAACCCACTGGCGATGAAGGGCGCGACCAGACCAAAGCCGGCCCCCAAGGGATAAACTAGGAAGGGTAAATCAAAGGCGATCAGCATCAAGATCATCAGCCAGCCGCCAACCACAAAGATTCCGGCAAAGAACAAGCCATAGGCGGGGGCCGCCTTAAAATCCCTGAGCCCCATGGCGAGCACTTCCAATAGATCGTCGACAGAGACCGTTTGAATCTGGATTTCAGCCTTTTGACCAGCCGACATCGTCCTCTCCCCTATAGCATCAATCAGAAATTATGCCTGAGTCGGGAGAAGGATTTTTGATATAGCGCAAATTATGGATAGGAGAGTGGATTACCAGCCAGGGCAGATCAAAATCTCAGATTCAATGTGCCGCCAAAGGTGCGCCGGGCATTGAGACCGGCAATAAGGTATGGCGGTTCATTGCCCTCCACATAAAAGGAATTGGTGACGACTTTTTCATCAATCAGATTTTTCGCCCAGAATTGCAACTCCCAGGTCTCGCCCAGCAATCCAAGACTACCATTCACCAGGGTACGCGGCGGAATGGTAGCCAAGTTCAGTTCCGTGACATATTGCTTGGATTGATGGGAGAGATCGGCGCGGATGTAATAGTCCAAATCCGTATTTGGCACTTGATCTTCCCATTGAGCCCCGAAGACAGCTTGGAACTGAGCGGTACGGGCTATGGTGTTGCCGCTGATGTCTGCAGCGAGCCGCCCGGTGCCATTGTCAAAAGCGGTGCAGACCGTGCCGTCACAGCCAAGAGCCACGGAAAGACGCGTGGTCTCCACGCCGTCGTCAAATTCGGGCACGTTGTAAGATAGGCCGTAATTGAAACTCAGACGATCAATAGGCGCGACCACGCCCGCAATTTCGATACCGTAAACAGAAGAAGACCCCAAAACATCCGTAATGGTCGGTGGTTGAAGCTGAGTCTCGCTGGTGGCGCTGCGTTGAATGGCCATCTTTTGCCAATCAATGTAATAGGCCGAGATATTCAATGTCGCGCGGCCATCCCAAAGGGTCGAGCGAGAACCGATCTCATAGGTCCAATTAACTTCTTCGTCATAGGTCAGCTCTTCTTCCAGTTCCGCGCCGGAATTAAAGCCGCCCGCTTTTACCCCCCGCGCCGCGGAGGCATAGAGCATGGTGTCGTCGGTCACTTTGTAGTCGAAGGAAATGCGCGGCGTGAAGAAAGAATATTCATCTTGTAAGAGCTGATCCGTACAGCATTCAAAGAAGGGCGGCAGATCCGGGTCCGTATCAAAAACAAGGACATCCACTTCTTCCCATGTGTAGCGACCTTCCAAGGTCAAGCGCGCACGGTCATCCAGAAAAGAAAAAGTACCGGAAGCGAAGATCGATCGGTCGATCGTTTCGCTTTCGGCAAAGTTGATAGGGAACTGGCTGGCGCGCGCCGGGTCGCCGAATAACGTATCGAAGAAGTTGGGCAGATCCGGCAAAGACGTGGCATCGCCCACATCGATACCGTCAAAGGATACCGGGCCGAAATTATCTACGTCGAAAAGGATATTGTTGAGGTTTTCAAAGTCTTCCGTTTTGGAGTAATAGGCACCGAAAGCCCCTTGAAACGAGCCGTCATTGTCGAATTCAAAGCGGATCTCATGACTGTCCGTTTCGTTGGTGCCGCCGGGCCCCACAGAATAAGACGTGCGCCCGCCCGCCAAGTTGCCCGTCACCGTATCGGCGGTGGTGGTGACGGAAAAGCTCTCCACCTCCACCCGGCCGAACTGATATTTGATGGTGACGGCATCGGTCACGTCCCAAGACAAAGCGGCGCGGTAAATATCCGTGTCCGTATCGGTAAAATTGGCCTGATCAATGATGGAAATCCCCGGCACGCGGAATTCGCCGGGGGTCACATAGGTCAGCGGATCCGACGAAAGCTCACCGCAGACCAACAAATTGTCCCGCCCGCAATTGGCGGAAAGATGCGAAAACTTGTCGGAAATGTTGATGGCCGCCTGCGGTTCGGCAGACCGCTCGGTACGATAAAAGTCTAAATCAATCTCGACGCCTTCCCATGGGGTGAGATAAGCCTGCACCGCATAGGAATCATTGTCCCAGCCGCCGACCTTCTTCAGATCCCCCTGGACCCCGGGAAAGTTGTTGTCCCATGAGCCGTCGAATTCCGAATGGCCATAAGACAAGCCCAGGGCTGCCTTGCCCTCGACCACCGGTATCTCTACCCGGCCCTTATAATCAATCCGGTCATCGCTGCCGTAGGCACCAGAAACACTGACGGCGAATTCATCTCCCGGGCGCTTGGTGACATAATTGATGGCACCGGCAAAGGCATTGCGGCCGTAAAGTGCGCTTTGAGGTCCCTTGACCACTTCAATACGCTCTAAATCAATCATCCCCACATCCACGGAATAAGGCCGCTGCAAATAAAGCCCATCCACAAAGGTCGAGGTGTTCGGCAAAGGCGAGGTGATGTCCGTCTGTGCCAACCCGCGAATGGTCGGCGTGCCGACCGTGCCATTGAAGAAATCTTCAAATACCAAGCCGGGCGTCAACAAGGCGACATCTTCCAGCTCACGAATTTGGCGGCGGGCAATGTCTTCTTCGCCGAAGGCCGAAATAGAAACGGGAATGTCTTGGAGGTTTTCTTCTCGCTTACGAGCCGTGACGATAACCTCATTAATTTGCGCCCAGCCTGACTGAGGCTGCACAAGGGCCGAGCCCACGAAGACACAAATTGAAATACTGGTGATCAGCGTCAACGTCTTGATCATAAGAACCACCCCCTTGGTTCAAAGTGATATCGGCTTGATCATTCGGTCAGCGTTGGCCGCTCATAAAAATAGAGGCCACCGCTGAAATTGGAGACGATCAATCCCTTTTCGCCATCGCCATTTACGTCGATGGCATGAATATCCCAGGCTTTGATCTGATCCGGATCGACCATCTCGCGCGATTCTTGGATCAGGCCCTTGCCCTCTTCCCAGCCAAACTCAATGATAGAGACGTTGCCCGGATCCCCAGCCAAAGCGACGGGCGAATCTTCGCCTGTGTAGGTACTGACAATTTCCAGCTTTTCGTCACTATCGATATCGACGAAGTTGAAATAGGGTCCAATTTTGAATTCATCCTCAGCCAATTGATATTGCTGCCAGGTTCCGCCCTCCTCAGGATTGCCGGGGTTGAGGTAAAAAATGATCCCGCCGGACTCTCCACCTGCCCGCGCATTGTTGTGCCCCAAGGCAAGATCGTCATACCCGTCTTCATTGATATCGATGGCAAAGACGGTAAAGGCCGCCAGTTCATTGTCGGGGTGAATTTGAAACTGTTGCCAATTACCAGAATCATCTCCGGGGGATTTGTACCAATAGAGAGAGCCTTCTTTCTCTGTGCCCGAACCAATGGTGACAGCGATATCCAAGTGTCCGTCGCGGTCAATGTCTGCCACATCGATCATGTTGATCTTGGCGACGTTGCCCTTTTTGGCCGGACTGATAACAATCTTCTCCCAGTCTTTTCCCTCGTTCAGATTGTTCTTGAACCAGACGATTTCACCTGTGTCCGGGTAGACGGGAAACCAAAGGGTTCCTGTCAGCATATCGAGATCGCCGTCTCCGTCCATATCGCCTGCCCGCACATATTGAGCGCCCATGACATCCATCTTCCCAATGATCTGACGCTCCCAACGAGAGGCGTTATCGATATTCTCAAACCAAACGAGATAGCTTTCCTGACAATCTTTGTTGGTCAGGCCAATCTTGCCGACACTGCACATCTCGCCCAGCAAGACATCAAGATCCTTGTCACCGTCCACATCGACGAGCTCAATATCAGCGGGGAGAATCTCCGTGCCACGCGGCAACAGATAAGTTCTGTTCCAGTTGCCATCTTCAAAATCATAGAGGGACACGCTGTGCTGCGGCAGCACATCGACGATCACAAACTCTTCTTGAGTATCACCATCCACATCACCCACATAGATATCGGCGATGCCTTGATCTTCATATTCAAAGATAACGTTGCGCGTCCATTCAGACACTTCCAGCGTTTTGGGTTCGGCCATGATTCGTTCGCCGCCGGCCGCCGGCGTGATGAGGAGAACGAGACCCGCCAGACAGAAGAACGACGATCGAATGCGCATGAGACCTCTCCTAAACTTCTCTGAGGCTCAAGACCTACGCGCACTCCTCCGTACACGTTTCATACACCTCTCTCTTTTGAGTACGCGAATGAAACCAAGCGGAAAATACAAAACTTTCTTAAGTGATATAAGGATCTCTTATGTTGGACGGTTTTGAGCGATTTCGATACGCCGATAGCCGGGATTATTACCCAACTCCTCGTCCCGCGAGGCAAGATACTCAAGTAGGCTCTCTAGAGCGAGACTTTTTTCCGTCTCGGCCTTGGTTAAAGCAAAGAGAGGCCGGTCCACATGCGGCACTTCTTTCAAATAGGCTTCAACCAATTGCCCGGCCTTCAGCTCCGGCATGGCTTCCGACAGCGGAAAGATACCCAATGACCTGGTGGTGAGGGTCAAATTTTTAATGACCGCCACATCATCCACCACGACGCGATTGCGTTGACTGACCCGCGCGTCCCGCACGTTTGTCTTTGTTGCAGGTGGCGCGCGCATATCGTCGCGCATGGAAATCCAGGTGAAATCTTCGAACAGCCGCTCCATAGAAACCGTGTCAGCATCTTTTGCTATGTGCGCACTGGCCAAAAACATGCCCGTTGCGGCGCGCGCAACCTCAATCGCTTCAATGGCTTTTGACATCTTAGCCGGCATATTGGCGCACAAGGCGATATCCACTACTTCCGACAATAGTTGTGCTTCGATGCTTTCGTCACTCTGCCCGGCAATATGTTGCACGCTCAATCGCGGATAGGTCTCGATCATATGCGCTAATAGATCGGACGTCAGCGCAGCGGGAAAAGATGGGCTGGTGATAATGCGCAGCATCCCCGCAGAAGGGTCTTGTAATATTTCAAGCTTCCTAAGAGCACTGTCGCTGATGTTCGACATAGCCAATGCGCTGGAATAAAACGCTTTGCCGAACTTCGTCGGCACCGACCCCCGCGTACCCCGGGTGAGCAGCTTCACGCCCAATTCGTTTTCCAATTTTCGGATCGAGGAACTCACCGCCGGTTGCGTCACGCCTAGAGCCATGGCGGCCTCTTTAATGGAGCCGCGGTCTATGACTTCCACGAAGAACTGCAAGTGCCTTAAGTTCATAAGTGATACTTATATCAGCATCTCTTGATAAAAGCATTTCTTATATTGGATATCTCTTTGAAAACCCCGAAACTCTTTGGTTCTCAGTTGAAAGCCGCAGGCACAAAAATGCGGTCGCCGATATATAAAGAGTGACCAAACCTCTAGCTTGAGCAATTGAAACACCGGCAATCTGGTTATCACGGCGGTGACATGAGGCAATAAGGATCGGCCGCGCCATATCAATGGTCACGGCACCGCAGTGGTAGGAGGTGGTCGTGGGCATCGGTTGGTTCCCCTAAACCGTCACCAAGGAATAATATCCCCATTAAAGCGGTACCACTTGCCGGAGCCTTCGAGAGTCAGCTGATCCATGACATTGATCATACCGCCGACGCTGGTATCGATATCGACCATGGCCGCTTTCATTTCAGGCGACATGCCTTCCATATTCATAGGTGTACCATAAGTGTTGACAACGCCGGGCGACAACACCACCGCGGAGACGCCGTCCGCCTCGCCCTCAAGTGCAATGTTTCGCATGATCATGTTCAAGGCAACTTTACTGGTCTTATAGGCATAAAGCCCACGATGAATGCGCGGATAGATATCAAATGAAGCAACCCGCGCGCTGATCCCCGCGACCTTCTTTTGCTCGCCGGCAAGGATATTGTCCCAAAGCGCTTCCGTGACAAACAAAGCGCTGTAAGCATTGACCCACATGAAATCGTCAAAGATCTCACGGTCAAGCTCCCCAAAGCTTTGGGCCTCGTCTTCACCCAATCTTCCGATATTGTTGATCAAGATGTCGATCGGAACGCCTTTAAGACGGTCGCCCAAGGCATCAATGGATACCGTGTCCGTCACATCCAATTGTTCGATGCGCACATTGCCCGTGCGCTCGGCAAGATCCATGAGGTCAGAGGCCTCACCCGGCTTGCGCGCCGTCGCAATCACCTGCCAGCCGCGTTCGGCGTAAATTTTTGCCCAGACAAAACCAAGGCCCCTATTCGCCCCGGTCACCAAAACCGTCGGCGCCTCGTCTTGGGCTCTTACTTGCTGTGGCGCCAGAACCAAAACGCTCAGACACAAAACAACCAATAGTCTCATCATCACCGCGCACCTCATTCGACAAGTGTTGTCTGTTAATCTTTAGACATTAGAGCACATTTCATTTGTTGTCAGTCGCCTACCTGCCGCCGGTAAAGCTGAATGGCGGTGAAACACAGCAAAGCCCCCAGCACACCGTCAAAAGGATAAGAGACAAAAGTCATGATTCCATCCCGGGGAATCTGAACGGAAATGGCCGACGCGATGTTCGAGGCCAAAAACAAGACCGCGACCCACCAAAAACGCGTCAGCCAAACGAGGGTAATGGCGGTCAGTAGCAATATCATCGCCGAAACGGGTACGACAGGTGACAGAGCAAATTCGCCGAGCCCGGCGTCTTCCGGCTGGCAGGCTTGATCGGGATGAACTTCCAAAACATAGCGCACCACGTCGAAGACGCAGGAGGGATAAAGCGCCATATCCCAATAGGCGATGAACTGATAGGCCCCTAAGGCGACAACCAGCGCCACAATACCGGTGATCACGGTTCTGTTTTGTGCCCAACCCACACCGGCATAGCCCAGAAACAAAACCGAGATGGCAATCAAAAGCGGCATAGTGGCAAAGAAAAATGTCATCCGAAATCGGATGAGCGTTTCCAGTGTGGGACCAAGGCCCAAAAAGCGTCCAATACCGTTAGAGAAAACATCGAGTGCGATAGACAAAAGAATGATCATGGCAAAAAGCAATGCCAAATTGTCTTTTTGGCCCATCCATTGACGGAACGCCCAAACCAAAACCGCCAGCTCAATGGCCGCCAGTACCAAAATGAAATTGGACATCACCCCTCCGATCTGTCCACTGCCCTCAAAGCGAGGCACAGACCTTAGCGGAAAGTCACCGTTTTGTCAGGGGCCGTCATGTTCACGGCCTTGATCAATTCAGATCTTTACCAATCGCGCAGTAATTCTTGGACGCACATACAGGCGGGCGTGCCCGCCACGGAGCCGCCGGGATAGGTGCTGGAGCCACAGATAGACGCATTGTCGAAAGACCCCCATTGATAGAAGCGCCGACCGAAGGCTTGTGAATAATGACGGCCATCATAACTTTGCCCTTCGACCAACATGGTGTGTTCAATATTGCCGCCGGGAAAGCCGAATGTGTGCTGTAAGTCCCGCGGCGTCATCAGCCGCGACCAAATACAATCTTGCGGATTGGCGATATGGGCGAGGACCTTTTGCCTCAGGGTGGCTTCCACCTGGGCAAGCTCCTGCCCGGTTTGTCCCAGGGCCAAATTTTTGAAAAAGACCGCAAGCCGTTCGTAAGGATTGTTGTCAGCCAAATGGCGCATGGCCTGACCTTCGCAATAGACTTGAAAATAGCCGGGCGCGAAATCCACCTCGCCGTCGGTGACGGCTTGGGTGGCGGCCTCAAAGTCTTTCACTGTATCGACGGCAAAAAAGTACCGGAAGGCTGTTTGCCCTTGAGGGCTGTCCCCGTGCGTTTTCCATTGAACGGGGTTACGGAACATCAGGTTAAGCTTGCCGGACGTGCCTAAGATCTTCTGCACCTGTGTCTTGGCGGTGAGGTCAGCATCGCCGGTCAAACGCGCCGCAGTTTGCGGGTCCGTCGCAAAAATCACATGGTCCGATTTGATTTCGTGTTCGGAGCCATCGGACTCGTACCGCACCACCGCATTTGCCGCATCGACCCCTCGGACTTTGCAGGACAAGATAAGGTCTACGCCTAACTCCTGATTGATGCGACCAAGTTCCTGGGTCACTTGCCAAATGCCGCCTTTGATATAGCCGTAATAGCCCTCAAACACGGAGCCCGAAGACATCATGGGAATGATATAGGCGGAATACGGCTCATGCAGCGAGACGGGCCCGCTTTCATTCACCATCATACCGAAATAGAGTTTGGTTCTTTCGGCCGTGAAATAATGATCAAGTAACTGGGAAGCACTGCCGGTAATCCAACGTTGGGCTAGGTCAGAGCCGAGCGCACTTTTGGCCTCGTCCACACGCGGTGGCTGCGCCGTGCGATACCCTTGACGCAAAAAAGCCACCACCCGATCGTGATCGGCTTGATAGGCACGAATGTCGCCCTCCTCCCCCCAGTGATCGCGGAGCTCTTGTGCCAAGCGGGCCGGGTCTTCATGGATCAAGACCGGATCCTCCACATCCGGAAAGAACACAATGTCCGGATGGGTGCAGGTCCATGTTTCGAGACGATCCGCCAGACCCGTTTCTTGCCAGACGAAATCTTGCATGAGACCGAGGGTCGACGCGCCTAAGGCGTAGTCTTGCGAACGCCCGCCAATCTCCACGGTTTCCGAAACGCAAGCACCGCCGACGCGGTCTTTACTTTCCAAGAGCACCACATGATGCCCAGCACGGATAAGATAATTGGCAGCCACCAAACCGTTAATTCCGGCGCCGATGATGACGATATTTTTTGTGCCGTCTATTGTCATAGACCCTGCCTAGGCGCGCGCCGATATGAGCGCCGGCTCAAGGCGCTTGGCGAGAAGCAAAAGCCCGAGGGTCAAAATGCCGAGGATGGCAGTGATCCAATATACCGCACTCATCAGCAGGTCGAAGAGATTGTCGATACCGTAAGCCTCAGCAAAATATTGTGGGTCATCGTAAAGCGGCAGAAAAAACATGCCGATCAATCCCACCACGGTCATCACGCCCAAAAGCGTCGCCATTCGCGTGGTGTCGCCTACGGCAAGCTTGGTGATGGGGTTGAGCGCATACTTAACCGGATCGCGCCGGGCCAGACCGCCATATTTACGTTTAAAGATCGTATAGGCGATGGGCCCGGACAACAGGGCCAGCAGACCGCCGACAAAATAATCGATGCCCGAAATGAAAAAGACGGAAAAGGCGATCAGCACTGGCGGCACACACATGGCGACAAAGCCCACTGTCTTCAACGGCACTTTGAAGGGACGCGCCAACTTAGGTTCTTTGACGCGTAAAACGCATGCCGCCACAAAGATGAGAATATAGGCCGAGATAAACAACATCACGTCGACCACGACGATGACTTCGAACGGAAAGGCGCAGAGCACCAGACTGGTGCCGGCCATGAGCAGCACAGAGATATAAGGCACGCCGCGATCGTCACTGCATTTCACCAAAAATGGCGGCGCCAATTTGTCATCGGCGATGGCAAAGAAACCGCGTGAGCCGGAGGCCAAATAGGTGCTGAAGAGCGAGAATTGCGCCAGCACGGCGACAATGACAAAGCCGAGCCCCAAGGCGGGCACCACATCCGACACCACATTGCTGTAGGAGAGCCCCCCATCGGACGACCAGTTTTGCCAATCACCGATGGAGGCAAGCCCGCCCATGGTCGGCAGGATATAAACCGCCATGATGAGCGGCACGGAAATCAGTGTCGCTTTGGGGATCACTTGCGGGTCTTTCAACTCGCCCGCCATGGTCGACATGGATTCATAGCCGGAATAGACCCAAACGCCGATGGCCATGGCCGCCCCTATGCTCTGCCAAAGGGATTGACCCGGCGGGGTAAAGGGCTCAAAGGGATTGCTTTGCCAATTGGCAAAGCCGACCACCGCCACCATAGCAAAAGCGGCGATCACGATCAGGGACAAGGCCGAACTCACCCTGCCGACATCTTGGATTCCCCGAATATTGATATAGGTGAAGAAAACAATGACCGAGGCTTTGAAGGCATATTCTTCCAACGGTGTGAGATCGACCACGGAGGCGAAATACGACCCGGCAAGCACCACATAAATTGTATTGTCGATGTAAACGGACATGGTGCGCCACCAGCCCGCTTGGAATCCCCAAAACTCACCCAATCCCCGTTGCACCCATCGATAAAAGCCACCTTCTTGGGGCAAGGCCGAGCCAAGCTCCGCCGCAACAAGCCCCATGGGTGCGCTCCAGACAAACGGCAGCACCATCAACATGACGAGAGTCAGACCAGGTCCGGCGTCGGGAATCATATCTTCGATCCCGTAAGCGCCGGCTGCACACAGACAAAAGATCATGAAGATGATTGTCGACATCTTCATGGGATATTTCTTGAGTCCGACCCGTGTGGTAGTGGTCATCCACACCCCTTTTTGCCAATCCCTAGCGTTACATCAGCCTAACGGGGAGCGGGAGATGCGGCAAGATCCGCGGTTTGCCTTTCACTCGGCGATTTGCCACACTAGCGGCCTGAAATTGCATCATCAATCAACGCAAAGGAACACCTCCCGTGGCTGAGATGTCACTGACACAACGCCGGATGCAAACTTTAGGGTCCGGTGCGGAGCTGTTCTACGATCAACCCCTCGAGATCGTGCGCGGCGAAGGCGTCTATCTTTATGACCGCAGCGGCCGCGCCTATTTGGACATGTATAATAATGTCCAATGCGTCGGCCATGCCAACGCGGCGGTGGTCCAGGCCATGGCGAAGCAACAGGCAATCTTAAATGTGCACAGCCGCTATCTGCACGAAGGCATTGTCAATTTCGGGGAACGGCTAGCCGGTCTCAACCATGACGGCATCGAAAGCGTGGTGTTCAGTTGTAGCGGGACCGAAGCCAATGAGGTGGCCATTCAGATTGCGCGTTTCGCCACCAACAAGCGCGGTATTATCTGTACCGACGCCGCTTATCACGGCAATAGTGAACTTGTCGATTCCCTCACCTATCTATGGCACGACATGCCTACCTCCGGCGAAATCCGCGCCTTTCCCTATCCGGATTGTTACCGGCCTCTCAAAGAAAATCTCAGCGACGAAGCATTGCGCGACGCCTATCTCCACGCGATCCAAAGCGCCATCGACAGTCTGAACAAGGAAGGTCCGGGTCTAGCGGCACTGATCGTTTGTCCGATCTTTGCCAATGAAGGCATGCCGTATTTACCCGCCGGATTGATGTCGGCCATGACGGATTTGGTCCACAAACATGGCGGCTTGGTGATTGCCGACGAGGTGCAATCAGGCTATGCCCGGACCGGGAATTGGTGGGGCTATGAAACCGTCGGCTTTCGTCCCGACATTGTCGTCACCGGCAAGCCTATGGGCAACGGCCTACCTCTTGCCGCCACAGCGGCCAAGAAAGAACACGTGGACGCCTTCCGCACGAAGAAAGATTACTTCAACACTTGTTCGTCAAGCCCGCTGCAAGCGGCAGTAGGCATGACCGTATTGGATGAAATTGAACGGCTCAATTTATTGCAAAATGCCGATGTAGTCGGCGGCCATCTCGCGCGCGAACTCACTGCCCGCATGGACGCTCACGAGAAAATCGGCGATGTCCGCGGCTATGGCCTCTTCGTCAGTGTCGAGATGATCAAAGATGCCAACACAAGAGAGCCCGATCCTGAGCTGACGGATCTGATCTGCAATCGCCTGAAAAATGCAGGCTTTTTGCTGGGCCGCCAAGGCAAATACGACAATGTCCTCAAAATTCGCCCACCGCTGGTCTTTTCCAAAGAAAATGCCGACGACTTTCTGAGCGCGTTTGATACCTGTATGGAGACGCTTGGTGGGTAGCCCAACGGATGAGTCGCGCTATCGGCCCGCTGCCGTGGAAGCTCTCAAGCAGTTTCCTGTCGACGTGGAATCTTTGGAATTCATCGCTCATTCGGAAAATGTCACGTTTCGGGTTTCGGTCCGCGGCAGCCAAACAGACTATGTCTTGCGCCTGCACCGGCCGGGATACAATTCCCTGCAAGAACTGCAGTCGGAGCGGCAATGGACCCTTGCCTTGCGCCAGGCGGGTATTTCTGTCCCCGGCGCCATCGAAACGGGTGCGCCGGGACACTATTACGCCTTGATCGATGTTCCCGGGACCGGTGAGCAACGTTATGCGGGTCTGACCACCTGGATTGAAGGCGAACCCATCGCACCAATCTTGCGCGGAACCGACGACACGCCGGCTCGGTCCCGCATCTTACATAAAGTGGGCGAGCTGATTGCACGGCTACATAATCAAGCCACAGGCTGGCACCGGCCGGCCGAGTTTCAGCGCCGGACTCTCGACGTCGACGCCCTGCTTGGCGAAACCCCTTTTTGGGGCCGCTTTTGGGATCATGAGTCCCTTTCAGACGCCGAACGGGCCATGTTGTCCGACGCTCGGGATCACATGCACGCTGAACTCAACGCCTATGAGCGGCGGCCAGATAATTTTGGCCTCATTCACGCCGACCCCAATCCGGATAATGTCATTTCTCATGAAGGCACCTTGTCGCTCATCGACTTCGATGACACTGCCTTCGGCTGGCATATGCTGGACGTCGCGGCGGCCTTGATCGAATTGCGTTTCGATGACGACTTTGAAGACCTGCAATCCGCACTACTGGATGGCTACCGGCAACACCGTCCGCTGGCCTCCAGCGAGTGCGATATCTTGCCTGTCTTTATCTTGATCCGCGCGATGGGACTCATCGGCTGGTATCAACAAAGGCCGGAACATACCGGCGATCCCTTCTATGAGAATCTCAAAAGTTGGGTTAGCCGCGAGCGGCAGCCCTCCTAAAATCAATCGACCGACACAAAGGAAAACACCCCATGATGCCGAAACCCATCGTCTCGCCGCCCGGCTTGGACATCGACTTCAACGATCCCAATCAAAACCTGGAAGCCTTCATGCGGGTTTTCGTCGATACGGACCCCGGTGCAACGACAGTCGGGTGGTATGGCGGCACGGTTTATGCCGTGATCGGGGATTCCTCCAAAATGATTCCGCTTTTGGGCGTGGAAGGGATCGGCACGACACGCATTCAAACCCTCGATGGCACTGTCGGATACCGGGTCATGAATCGCGAGCTAGCCTATTATAAAGACTTAGGCTCCGGCGCCTTTCTCGATGAATGGACAAATCCCTTGAACGGTGAAGTTTGCGAGCCCTTTCCCATTCATAATATGACCGTGAATGCGGAGATGACCCCCATGATGAAAATGGAAATGGAAGGGACCATGATCGAATACCCCTTCTTGCCCCCTTGGGAATTTCTTGGACCGCAAGCCCATAACGCCTTCGAGATCCATGCGTCGGTACCTTCGGAATTACAGCCAAATGAATGGCCGCGTGAATCCTCCGGTCCGGTCACCCGGGTCAGCGAAATGTTCATGCGCTATTGCGCCATCGCGGATCTCGCCGACAAAGACAAAACCTCCGTGCCCTATGTGGGCGTCTGGACGCGTTTGTCCTCTTGGTTTCCGTGGATGCTGATGGGACAAGCTGAAGGGCATCTCTTCTTTCGTTGCAGCATGACCAAATATGCCGCCCATAGCGAACTGCCGGCGGATTTTTTGGCCAAAGCGGAAAAAGATCATCCCGAATATCTCGTCGCGCCCGAATTTGCCGATTGGGGCAAATCCAATGATTCCACATTTAATATGTACAAAAAGGAGCGCACGCCTTTGCAGGCAAAAGCGAACTAACATAATTTGAAATTGTTTTCTGACGGGAAGCTGGCTTGATTTAATCGGCGAGCAAGTTGCCGTCATAATCGATGCGATAGGTGTCGTGATTCCAATCCGTCACCTCGATATAGTCATCGCGGAGATGAAAGGTGTCATTGCCGTCAGGTGAGACGAAAATGTCCCGGCCCGAAAACTGCCAGAGAAGCTGTCCGTTAAAAGACAGTTTTGAGATATTCATCTCGCCTCTCACAATGAGGCTGTCCTTGACCATATAGAGCTCAAAACAGGCCGCGCCATCTGCCTCGGTATGCCAGTCATAAGTCAACATTGGCAGTGACAAAGCGTAGACACTATTACCGCCGCAGACAAAAAGCTTCTCCCCCCAACAAACCGCCATCTTGTCATGAATGCCAGTCGCCCCGCCGCCGGTACTAAGCAAAATAGCGGAATGCTTGGTGCCGTCCACCGTCTCCACCCCTACCCCATGTTTGGAATGGGGCTGATAGTCCCGGCCCAAATCAAAATAGGCATGATCATAGATATGTTTGTTATCGGCGGAGCCATAGCGAAACATCGGATCGTCAAAGATTCGAATACCGTAATCTTTATGGGGAACGATTAATTGGTTCAATGTTCTCGTACACCCACAACTTGAAAATGATTGGCATAGCGCTCGCGCACGGCGCGGGCGAAAGATTGGGATATAGGAATCTGTTCCCCGGAATCCGCCTCAATGAAATACCGCTGGCCGACCTTGACGATAGCGGTCACCGCCTGGTCATGGACCCAATAGGATCGGTGCACTTGCATGCCCGGCGTGTCTTCCAAGCTTTTGACCGCATGGCCGAAAGGATATTTAATCAGTCCGGTTCCGTTGACCGTGCGCACATGAATATAATGCTCTTGTGCTTGCACACATAAAGGCGTGCCCTGAACGTCTCTCGGCAACAAAGGTATGAACGGAATGGGCAGAGCCGATTCCGATGGCGCAATTGATAGCGCGCGCGGCGCGGGCAACGCCCCACCTTCATAGCCAAAGTCCCGCCAACCCAAAAACTGAAATAAGTAATTGGTACCGGTAAACAAGCAGACAACGGAAACCATGCTTAATAGATAGTCTTTTAGGAACGCAAAGGTAGGCTCAATGGGCAAGGGTTTGAGCAAGTCCGATCCGGCGAGAACCAAATCGGCGGTCATGGCCAAATAGAAATTCATGGGGATCAGGGCAATCCAGCCAATCATTATGGGCGGTAAAACGGACAAGACCCACAACGGCGGACGCCAGGGCGCTAAGACCCTTTTACCGATGGTCATGGCGGCCACAACACACAACCAACCGATCAAGATAAACCCCGCAAAGTAACCGGCGGTGATGAGGTGACTGCTTAGCTCTGGCACCGGTGATTGCCCCCACCCCACAAACAGACCGACAAAGAGCGGCACGCCCACATAATATAATGCCGCGCTAAACGAAGGCCGGTCGATGATTTGCCACCCGTCTTTTTTCAGGTTCAGTGCCGTCACTGGCCATCTACTCCCGCGAGATCAATGAGTTTCGTGTCTGCATTCGTGATTATGAATCGCGTTCGTGAATAAATCGTCCGGATTCAAGACCTTAGACCCCTCTCCCTGAGTCTCCTGCCTAGACTGAAAGATCTTGATACTTGCTGTTCTTTGCATAGGAGCAATCCCATGACCGACACCCATTCGCCCATCAATGACCACAGACGGTCCCAAGATGTCTTGAGTTTTTTCACCTGGCCCATATTGGTCACGCTCCCTCTCATCGTATTTTATCACAGCCTCGCAATATTCGGTCCAGGAAAAGGCATCGGCGTTGGCGCGCTCCTTACCCTCGGTCTTTGGTTTCTGTTTGAGTGGCTCTGCCCCTATCGCCAAGATTGGCAAAAGAAAACAGATAGCCAGTTAAAGAACAATATCTTTCATATGACACTGTCGATCACCGGACGTATCTTTCTGCAACAATGGTTCAATGTGGTCGCCTTTGTGGCGATCTCAAATGCGCTTACACAAAACAATTTGCAAATCGTGTTAACGCTTTGGCCCGACCATTGGCCGGCGCCGATACAAATCATCCTGTGTTTGCTGATCGCCGAAGGTATGAACTATTGGCGCCACCGGGTTTTGCATGAATCTTCCTTGCTTTGGCCCATGCACACATTGCATCACAGTGTCGACCGTCTGCACTCCCTGAAGGGGGGCAATACACATATCATTGAAGCAGCCTTGGCATTCTTCGTCGTGGTACCGCCGCTTATTCTCTTAGGCTGTCCGCCGGAGGTTTTTGTTTGGGTGGGTGTTGCCAATATGGTCGCACCAACCCACGCGAATATTCGAATGACTCTGCCTGCGTTTGTTCACTACCTGGCAGTCACACCGGCCGTGCATTATCTCCACCATTCGAAAGACATACGCTATGGCAACAGCAATTACTCTTCTGTCTTACCCATTTGGGATATTGTCTTCGGCACGTTCCGTCATCCGAATCAACATGACCACCGGGTGATCGGCATTGAAGACGACCGCATGCCCGACGATCTATCGGGCCAACTCCTAGCGCCGTTTACCTGGTATCGTTTGGAGAAGCGCTCGCCAAATACTACTCTGGACAGCGAACACTTATAAGGGATCTCCCAGCGGCAGAGTTACGCCGTAACTTACTCCACCGCCGTCCGTTGAAACTGATACCCACCAGCGCTCGGGCCCCAGACAAGTTCACCCGCCGCATTAAAGCCGCGGTCCCAATTGGTGAAGCCTTTTTCGTTCATGATCGAGCGGGAGACCACATAGCTCGCCCCTTTGTAACTGTTGCGGCAGCTTTGCCCGACCGTGCCGGATTCAAAACTAGTCGCGCCGGTGCGCGCCACAAAGGCCGGGCACGACCCGGTTTCCGTGAGGTCGTCCGTGGTCAAACCATCCAGTAGATTGAGATCGTCGATAGCGCCGACATAACTCTGGGCGTTGGCAATGATAAAGCCCTGAGCCTTGATGGCGCCGAATTCATCCACCGTATATTGGGTGACCCGCTGGCGATAGGGCTGGTCATCGCCTGCAATCCAATTTTCCGTATAGGTCCAGCGGCCGTCCTCGCGCTCAGGCCAAATCTCCACTTTGCGCCAAATGGCATGGTCATAGCGGTTGTCTTCTGCCGCTTGGGCTGAGGAATCGAAGGTGCCCGTCGTGAGCAGGAGATATGCCGCCAAGGGATCAGCCTCCGTTTCCGCCTGTACCGGGATTGTCAGAGATCCAAATGCTAATACCGCGCCAAAGAGATAAGTGTGAATCCGCATGACGTTAATCTCCTCCTTGAGATGCTTCGCTCTTGATAAAAGGATGGGCAGGATTATTTTATGAAACAAGATCTGACCTATCGCCCCCGCGGCAGGCTTGGGGTCTCATTGTAATCGTCGTCGTCTTCCGGTTCCTGAGTCATGGAATTGTTGCCGCCGGGCGAGAGCAATGGCGAGACCTTCTTGCCCTCGACCTTGACCTTGGTCGAACCCACACGCGGCTTAACCGGACTGTTGGGATTAATCAGATCTTTGGTCACCCCGCCCGATCCCGTCTGACCGGAACCGGAGGTGTCGGCATTCTTTTTGAGCTTGACCTTCTTGGTTTTTTTGCCGCCGGCGGGTTCGACCTCGACACAAGCGCCCTCTTCCTCATTCCATTCGGTGAGCCCCGAACACAGTGTTTCGGCGGACTGGGCTTCAGAATTGGTGGCTTGCGTGCTCGCCGGCGCCGCCTCTTCTGCAGGTGTGTTCTTTTCATCCGCCAACACGGGAGCACTCCAAATACCAAAGGGAAGCAATGCCAGTGTAAGTGCTATAGGCTTTATCATGAAATCCTCCGTTGGTTTCGGGCTCTAATCTCCCAACACCCGCTCCAGGAAATCCAAATTAGCGTTGACGATGATCTCATGTTGAGCGGCTTGGGAGATGGGGTTGGGAATGGGCCGGTCCGACAACATGACGGAGGCAAAATTGGGCGCGACGTCAAAAGAGCCAAAATTCATATGATTGCCGCCGAGCACCGGGGTGAGATCCGACAAGGCCGGAATGAATGGAGAAGCAGCAACGAAGTTGGGCGGCATGGGTTGATCTTCGGCAGACCGGTAAAGCTGGGCCACGGGTAAATCCAATTGCGACAGATCTGCCGCCTCGTAGGAATGAGAATCCCAAAAAATTAGACCGTCAATGGCCTCTGGGTCAGAAAAGGCAAAGGTTGCCGCCATAGCACCGCCGAGAGAATGACCCCCGAGCACCCAAGTTTGGATTTCAGGATGAGCGGCTTGGACTTCACGCACTTTGTCGATGCCAAAGATGGCATAGTTGAAGGGCATGGGCAGGGAGACAACCAAGTAGCCTTGCTCGGCAATCGCGCGGAGCGGCCCTGCATAGCCGCGATGATCGCATTGAGCCCCCGGATACAAAATGAGCCCTGCGCGCGGGCTCATTTCCCGCGGCGTGAATGTCAACCACTCGTCTTCAACGACAATGACTTTTTCGTCGGACACAAGATGGCTGAGCGCCTCTTCGGTGGCCGCATTAAAGCTGGTCGTCTGCCACCACACAAAGGTGCCGACCATCGCCACAACAGCAAGGCCAATGAGACCCCCCAATCCCAAGAGTAGTTTTTTGATCATGAGAAACGTATCCCCCAAAAGCCTACCGAAAGCTAGCTGACTTTTCTTTGTTTGTCAGCCATAGCTGTAAAAGGCGGTGCATTGATCTCAACCTCCAACCGATAGCGCATCACCATATCCCTCGTCAGCACAGGTACTGCATAGTTTCATCATATCCGGCCAGGCCAGGGATTTCGAATCTTGGCGCAACGGACTTCCGTCCATGCCGCGTTGAAGAAGTAGGACTGTTATCTACCAGCAATGACGGAGCCAAAATCGATGAAAACTTGGATCAAAATTTCCTTCAGTCTCGCCGGTCTCGGCTTGTTGGCCTTTGCCTTGTCGGGCCGCGGCGAAGCCCGTGAAGAGCTCTGCGTCGAGCGGCCCCCTCAATTCGAGCAGACGGATGGCGAGCGCGTGGGCTATGAATTGATTAATTTTGCCGGCCGCCAAGTTTGGCTCACGCCCGACTGGAGCGAGGAAGAGTTTGCTGACTTTTCGTTTCCCGCCTCTTGGGCCTTTTGGCGCAAAAACGATCCCCGGGTCGGCGAAGCGGATTGGAACGCGTTTCTACGCTCACCGGGATGTGCGGAAGACGGGCAGTACAGTTACATGTCAGCCTTCGGCCGGGACTTTGTACAAGTCGTCCAATTCAAATCCTTCAAACAGCCACAATTCACCGGCCGCTTGATTCAGCAGGTCGAACTGGAAAAGCATCATGTGTTGCGCTTTGACACCGGCCAATCTGTGCGGGTGCTAACCAATCCGGCCGGAGAACGCTTCATTCTGGTGGCCCGAACTTTAGATCACACTGTCGAGACCCCCACACTGCCGGACGGCTGGACCGTCACGCAACATTTGCTGGATGACGACCTACATGTGGATCTTGTAGGCCGGGTTAGGGTACTGCGTATGGACAATAAGGATTCCTATCAAGGGCCGCTGCCCGAAGACATAGATTTATAGGCACCGCCGCTTAATCTTGGGTGGGTAACACTTCATAGACTTCCAAAATATGCCCGCTCGGTGCTTCCAAGAACATTTGTTTGGAACGTCCGGTAGGCGACAATCCGAGAGGCTTCAAAACAGCATTCGCGTCCACAGCCCGGGCGTAGACCGCATCAATATCGGTTGCAATCAAAACCAGAATGGCATCGCCGTAGCCGGTGGGTGTATCCTTCAGGTTCAAATCTGCATAATTGTCTTGCACCACTTCCAACAGACCGATGCCCGCCCCGTCCGGCGATTGAAACCGCGCAAAGCGTACCGCCGCTTCATTCGACCATCCCAAATAAACATTCTCTCCATCGTCAAGCTCCCGCGGCTCCATAATGATCTCGAATTGCATGACGTCACGCCAAAAGGCGTAAGACGCCTCCATATCTTTGATCATAAGCGTCGTCCGATCGAGCCGCGCGGTTCCGCTCTCTTGCGCCTGAACGCCGGAGATCAGAAGCGTTGTGAAAATTGTCAGACCAAATAGAAGTCTTGAAAGAAATGTCATGGCATGTGGCCTTTTTAGGGTAGCTCGAGCAATCATGCCTTAAACCTAGAAAAAGAGAAAGCGCGGAACAACAACATCTAGTTGCCTTGTCGGTCCGAGCAAAAAATCATAAAAAGGTCTTGGGATGAGAGGGTCCGCATGACCGACAACAAGACTCATAATATCACACACTGGATTGGGATCGCGGGATTGATGTTTGGCGTCTTCGGTTTTGCCTATGTGGGCGTGCAATACATGTTCAATCCAGCCCCCCTTGCCGTCGCCTGGGGCTTTGAAGGCACCAGCCCTGCCGCGATAACCAATTTGCGCGTTGCCGTCGGCGCCTTTCACGTCGCCTTCGGCATCGTCCTATTGGCTGCATTGATCGGCAACAAACTTGTTGAAGGGCTTTTTGTCTTTGTGGTGATCACATCGCTGGCGGTCGGCACACGGCTTGCGGGACTTGCCATTGACGGAGACGACCCTGCTACTTATCGTATCCTGAACGGCGAAGGCATGAGCTTTGTCGTTGCGGTCATTGCGTTTGCTGCAATTCTGATCGGCAGTCGGCACAATCAATAACGGCGCAAGCTCTATTCCGCCAACAGCGTCGCGGTAATCGCCTCCATCTCGGCAAGAGAGCAACAATATTCAATCTTGGTGCCTGCCCGGGCCAGCGTTTCGATCGATTGGCGGTGCACCAGCGAAACATCTTTCGCTGTACCATAGACAATGAGGGTGAGCCGACCCTCGCGAACAACATACGTCGCCGGCGGTAAGGGCAGATTGCCGAGCGCACTCAACGTCAGTGCATAATCCACATCCGACGACATGGGCGCTGCGGGCCAAAAGGCCAAACCATCTGACGCCTTGCGGCGCAAACACAGAGTGGCAATTTCTTGCAGGTCTTCAGCTTGAAAAACCGGGGGCACGACTTGTTCGATGGCGGCCATCGCAAACTCCATCATATATCTTCACCGGCAAAGGAAAATGCCCCCGCACGCCTTTGCCACACACCTATCCCCGCATCTGTTAGAGGCAGCCTATAAAGCAAGTCTATAGACAACCTTCGACCGGCGCCTCACGCACCGAACCACAAGGGTTTGCCTCGGACTTGTCGATTGCCAAACATGATGGGAAAGCGGCGAAGAGATTTAAGACCCTCTGCCTTGCTCCTTAATCCATCATGCTTAAGACATCGTCCAACCCTCGCCGTGATCGTTACTGAGATGTGCCATCGGCAGTACCGCATGTCAACTTTTACTTAACAAGCTCATGCGGGAATTTCTCAATTTTTGGTTTTACACCCCAAATTGGGTACGCGCTTCCCGTGTATGGGGAAGCACGCGAAGTTTATTCGCTTGCCCAATATCTTGCCTTATTCTGGGACAAATCTGACGGATTACCCCTTGGACCAAAGCCATGGCTTGGACCGGTCACCCCAGTGTCACCTGCCGTCCCGACTTGAAACAAGATGTCAATTATTAGTTGACAATTTGAGGCAATCCGTTAAGGTGAATATCCGAGCCACCGACCTTCGAGCATCCATGTCCTTTCTCGAGTATCAAGCCTCTGCCCGGATGCGGGCCCGCCACGAAGCGGCCGCTCTGGCGGAGTCGCAAGCCATCATTCGCGAAAGCTTGGAACAATTCCGCGAGCATTTGGATTGGCTGTTATGCGATTTGCGCGCCGAACAGATTCACGGGGACAAAGTCATCGGCACCTTCGAAGAGCAAGTGCAGGACGCGTTAAAGGCGCTGGAGATTTGAGAAGGACATTTAGCTGAGATGTTCCTTCACCGGTGTGTCGCACCAAAGCTGGATTTCAATATACTTTTTGAATGCCCGTCTGTGGTAGTTCTCATAATCATCCGTCGATTCATCCACCGGCAGACCGTAGTCATGAATAAGGCCCGGGAGATCATCCAATCGAAATACTCGATTATGCGCTGGATGTTCAGGCTCTGGCGGCAGACCAAATTCTTCGCCAAGACGCATGGCTGCGAAGCTGTCCGGATACGTCACACTGGTACGCTCATGCGGTAATGCATCCAACGGCAAGGTAACCGACTTTGTCTCAGCATAAAGGTTCTCAAACCACGGACTCGTCCCCAGAACAAAGTAATGAGGTGCCTGACGCTCCGGCTGGCCGCCTACACGACAAAATAGGTCCCGCATCTTGGCCTCGGTCTTCAGGCGCATGTCCATGTATTTTGGCCCAAACACTCTACGATAGCCTGGCTCTGAGCTTCGACGCAGTGCCAACTCCTCGATCAGCGCGTTGCGTGAAGAGTCACTCAATTCAGACAAATTCTGAAACGGCCTGTTATCGGCTGGATAATAATGCGTGGCGTAATCAGGTATGGCGTTCATGGACTCAGCCTATCACTGTATCCGGGCAAAATCACGGAGTGTGGCGAGCTTCCGGAAGTTCCCCGGAATGGAAGAAACCGCAAGCCCGCAACATTTCCTCCGTATTCGTCCTTTTTTAACCTCTGTGCCGTATGTCTCTTCTTTCCCGCATACGTTGCCGTAACGATGCGGAAACAGAGATTAAGTTCCAAGGCCACTACAGCCTTCCTACGCACATTGTGCGCCTCCGGATTTCTCTGTCAATCTCCAAAAAATCAGCTCGTTAGAAAACTATTCTCCGGATACGGACATATTGTTTTTCTATATCTAGGGGCCCGATCCCGATACCTGTTGAGTGTTTGTGGAATTCATTCTTGGTTAACCGGGTCTTACCCGGACCCTTCAAATTGAATCAATTGTAAAGACGCAGGTGCAGCATATTAACAGCCGCCACGACGCATGAGTCCGGGCTTCGGGGTCTTTGCAACAACGACTTCTCTCAGCCGTCGGAATCGGGCATCATCGCGGTAATACAATTCCCACGATGAAGGAGCGCCCATGGACGCCGTGATTCAATCTTTCATGTCCGGATTCCCGGTTTTGATGGCCCATAGCGCCCTGACTTTTGTCATGTTGGCCGTAGCCGTCTCCATCTATGTTTGGATCACGCCCATGGATGAGTTGGCCTTGATCCGGTCGGGGAATTCTGCCGCGTCACTGTCTTTGGGCGGGGCTATTGTCGGCCTCGCCGTGCCCCTTGCCTTTTGCATGGCCTCATCGGTCTCGGTAATCGACATTGTCTTTTGGGGAGTGCCCACATTGATCTTGCAGCTCATCGCCTTTCGCATTGTCGATTTCTTTTTGAAAGATATGCCGCACCGTATTGAACAAGGGGATATGGCGGCCGCCATCCTATTGGTATCGGTCAAGTTTGCTACCGCCGCGGTCAATGCCGCCGCCGTAACGGGGTAAGTTTTGGTGTCGGGCACGCGCAAAGTCTGGCTCGCCTTTTTGCTGATCGGGGTTTACCTCGTCTCCGATTATATGGACTCAGGCGGCCCCCGCCGGCCGCCGCCGACAGAGCCTTACGTCGTCCCGCGCGAACCGCTACCGCCCTTGAATCCGTCAGGGCCCTTAGATGTGCTGCCCGAAAGCGCCGGTGAAGTGCCCTTGGAGCCCGGCCCCGGCATGGGGACGGCCTTTTCGCTCAACTCCGACGGCATTTGGATCACGGCACGGCATGTGGTGGATTCTTGCGACGAAGTCGCCGTGCGCACAGGTGTCGGCCGGGCCGTGAAAGCCCGGCGGGTTATCATGCATCCGAGCGCCGATATGGCGGTGATCGAAACTTCCCGCGCCGGGCCCGACCTGCCGCTTAGCGATGCCACATTGCAGCCGGGCACTGTGGGCTTTCACGTGGGTTTTCCGCAAGGTAATCCGGCGGAGGTCTATTCCATTCTGATCGGCCGCACCATGATCCACACCAAGGGCCGCTACCGGTTGCGCGAGCCGGCTTACATTTGGGCCGAGCAACAACGCTTTCCCAATTTCTCCGGGAGCCTCGGTGGTCTCTCCGGCGGACCGGTGTTTGATGCGTCCGGCACGGTGGTGGGGGTCACCATCGTGGAATTGCCGCGACGAGGACGCGTCGGCACCACGGCCCCGATGAGCTTTCCCCCCATGTGGCGTGAGGCCGGCGTGTCGCCGGAAGCCAATCCGGACCGGGTCGAGAGTCTGTCTCTGCAAACGCTGACCCGAGAAGGCAAAGAAATGCGCGACGATCTTTCCGTCGCCAAAGTCTATTGCTCAATCAAAAAAGGCCGCCGCGGGCGGTGAGATGGTTCGTCCGCATCGATCGATTAGGTAACGCTGTCATCCCGGACAGCGCGCATCGCGCGCGACGATCCGGGATCCAGGCCAAACCAAATGCATCTATTGCACGCCGAGCGGCGTGCGATGGTTTCCGGCTTTCGCCGGAATGACAGCATAGTCTAGAGGCAGAACCATCCTTAAATATTTTTAACACTCTTCCCGTAAGACTGAATGCCAGTCAGTCACGCGCCCGGATCGTCCGGGTAAGGATTTGTTAAGGATACGGCCATGCGCGAGTTGAATGTACGGATCACACGATGGGACGCCTTTCGCGGCGGCTTGTTTGCCATTTCAAGATCCTTCGGATTTTGGATGGGCATGGCGGGATTGGTCCTTGGTGCCTTCTTCTTGGTGTTCCAGGAACTGAACCCCAGCGGCGATGCTTCGCCCGGATTGGTTCTGTCTGCAGCGGCGGCGGTCCTGTCCTTTTCGGTGGGGTGTTTCTCCATCATCGTTGTGCGCTGGGTGACCATTCTGCTCAATCCGAAATACCGCAACATCATCCGGACGCATTTCGTCGCAGACGAAGTCGGCATCAAAGAGCGCGGTGAGACCACCACTCGCTCATTCCAATGGGGTGCCGTCAAAGAAATCGCCAAGAAAGAAGATGCCATCTATATCCGCGCCGGTGGCGCCCATCCGATCTTGCCGCGCCACAGTTTCGACAGCGACAATGCATTTGAGGATTTCTACAGCTATCTGATTGACCAGCAGGCCAAAGCCAACGCTTAGCGCCCTGCGCTTAGTAGCTCTGGCGCCAGATCGACGCGGATCCGGTTCCAACCATCCTCACCTTCATAGAGATCCGCCGGCAACATATAAGGTTGGCAGGCATGGAGCACATTGATGGTGGACTCCGCCAATTGCTGAAACACCGGGTCTTTTAAGACTGGATCGTCCCAATCATACGTGAGTTCGGGCTCGCCGGACATCCAGCCGTCGCGGCCCAGGGGGATGGTCACCGAGACCACATAATCAATGGGCCCTTCGACGGTGACATCCAGATCCCAGCATTCGGCCAATTGCTCGCCAAAGCTCTGGAGAATTTGAATCTCCTCATCGCTGAACGCCTCCGGCACCGGTAATGGCGGGGTCTCAGCCCAAGCCGGCATTGCCAAAGCCAGTCCACTCCATAAGCAAGTCCATCGCAAAGTCACAAGGCGCGCCATCAAGACAAACATTCACACAACAAAAGTCTACTCATTTAAACTGGATTCTGGAGCTCCCGCAACTGAGCAAAACAAAACGCCATGCCGCGGCAGCCCCGACATGGCGTTCTGCAAATTTGACAATCTGTCGGCCCTAATTTGGCTGTTTCACGTAACGCAGATAAGGCTTCAAGGTCTTCCAACCATCAGGGTATTTTTCCTTGGCCATCTCGTCGGTCACCGCCGGCACGATGATGACATCTTCACCGTCTTTCCAATTCACCGGTGTGGCCACTTGATGCTTAGCCGTCAATTGCATGGAATCGAGCACCCGCAAAATCTCATCGAAGTTGCGGCCCGTGGTCATGGGATAAATCATCATCAACTTGATATTCTTATCGGGCCCGATGATAAAAACGGTGCGCACGGTCGCGTTGGTTGCGGCGGTCCGGTCGGTCTTGGTTGTGTCCTCGTCGGCCGGGAACATGTCGTAAAGCAATGCGACTTTGAGATCGGTGTCCGCAATCATCGGAAAATTGACCGCACTGCCTTGGGTCTCTTCAATATCGTTGGCCCAACCCTGGTGATTGTCGAGCGGATCAATGCTGAGACCAATCACCTTACAATTGCGTTTGTCGAATTCCGACTTCAGTTTGGCCACATAGCCAAGTTCAGTGGTGCAGACCGGCGTGTAGTCTTTCGGGTGCGAAAACAGAATGCCCCAGCTGTCACCCAACCACTCATGGAAATCGATTTTACCTTCCGTGGTCTCGGCGGTGAAATTGGGGGCTTGGTCATTGATTCTAAGCGACACGGGTTCCATCCTTTAATTCAAAATCTGAGGGAGGCGCACTTTCATTTTTGCACGCGCCAATGTCAAGCGAGATCCAGCCGTTGTAACCCAACTGAAACAAAATTCTTTGTGATCACATGATGCAACGCTTACCGACAGCAAAGTGCTCACTCGGCGTCAGTCTCAAGCCATTGACGGACAGCATTTTTTACGACGGACCTCGGACACTTGTCCGACCGACAAGCGCGTGCACCCGCCGCCCCAAGACAAAAAAGGGATGCAGCATTTGCCGCAATGGCGTGATTGCCATCAGCGGCGAGGCTTCAAGCCGTTCGTGGGGAAAGCTCGGATCGTCTGATCCGGTTGCCGGATAGATGTCAAAGTCCTTCACTTGGGTGCCGAAGAGAAAATCCCAAATGCTGAAAAGAGAGCCGAAATTCTTGTCCCGGTGTTCCGGTGCCAGAGAATGATGCACGCGGTGTGACTGCGGCGTGACAAGGATGTACCGCAACGGCCCCAAGTCAGTCTTGATGTTGCCGTGGTAGAATTTGGAATAGAACGCCCGAAAGATGCTAAAGGCAACCACTTCGGGAATGTCCATGGCAAAGATGAAGAACGCCAAGGCGGTTGCACTTTGCATCCACAGAAAGCTCACCGGATGAACCCGGAAATCGGAAAAGAAATTGAGCTCTTGCTGCTCGTGATGGACGGCATGAAACGGCCAAAGCCAGGAAACTTTGTGTTCCGTCAAATGCACCAACCAAATCATGAAATCGAACAACAACACGGCCAAGATGAACCGGGCCCAAGCCGGCCAGTCGGTGACCGCGGTGACCGTCAGGAAAGATAAGTGCGACTGATAAAATTCACCGAAGGCCGTGATGATCAGTGTATTGATGAAAGCGATGCCGACGGCTGTGTAAAAGAACCAAATAAAATCATTGATGAAGCCGGCCCCGTAATTGCGCTGCCCAGGGTCTGCGGGGATCAAACGCTGGAGCCCCAGCGTTACGGCCAGGATAATCAGAAAGCTCGGCGAAACCAGCCACCAAAACTGATATTCCAGGGGCTTGAGAACCCGGAAATCAATTTGACCTTTGAGCTCGATTGCCAAGCTGGATGCGCTGAAAGCAAGCCCGACATAAATGAGTCCCGCTGCCAAGAGGCTCAGCAAAAACAAAATCCAAATCCGCTGAGACCGCGGTGGCTTGATCGATGGGACTGTTACTGACATCGGCGCTGTTTTGCTCCTTATACGCTTGGCATCCTAAAGCAACCCACCTATCAGCGGGTAAATGCATTAACACATTGGAATCTCGGGTCTTTTCCCGTCATGCGATTGTCGTGGACGATCCCTCGCTCATTGGTTAACATTTGTTAACGCTTGGCTGGGGAGCCGGGCATCTGGGGTAAATGGGAACGAGCGGGGGCGCTCCTGGGGCATGGAATTTTCTATATCTAAAGTGACACGAGCCGCACTGCTCGGCACCACCGCTCTTGTTGCCGCCGGACACAACACCGGCGCACGCGCCGATGTCACCATCACGGCGAACACCACCAATACCGTCTCGCCGCTGGTGTCTGGTGACAATATCACCATCACCAATTCCGGATCGGTAACCGGAACATTTGTCGGTATTCAAGTTTTGAACCCAACAAACGCGGGGACAATACTCAACCAAGGCACGATCACGGTATCGAGCGTCGGCATACAGGTGACTGCCACCGGCGGCGTGTCCGGCGGACTTACCAATGAAGGGTCTATTGACGGGGCATTTGACGGCATTCAAGTTTTTGGCCTGTCTTCGGTGGGCGGAGGCATTACGAACCAATCGGGCGGCCTCATCAGCGGTGCCTCGAATGCTGGCATCAATATCGGTGGAACTTCCACGGTGCTGGGCGGCATCACAAACCAAGGCTCCATTGCCGGCGGGTCGCAAGGCATATTGGTCGATAACGCGGCAGTCAATAACGGAATCAGCAATAGCGGGACGATTCAGGGAACAGGTGCAACAGGCATTGGGGTCACGATTGGGAGCACATCAACCCTGACCGGCGGCCTGACCAATAGCGGTTTGATCCAAGGCAATGGGTCGGGGAATGCTATCAGCATCTCAGGCAGCACCTTAACCGGCGGCATCGCCAACCAAACAGGCGGTCAAATAATCTCGCCGTCAAACGTCGCCATTGTGATTGCCGCGTCCAGCGTGACCGGCGGAGTGTCGAACCAGGGGTCTATCACCGGCAGTCGGGCTTTGGCTGTGAGTGGATCCGCCTCGTTGGACACCGTTGACAATAGCGGATTGATGTCTGGGGCCGTGCACGGCATCGAAATCAACGGACCGGTCAGTGGTGGGATCGACAATTCGGGCACCATTTCCGGGGCCGCATCCGTGGGTATTCTTGTGCAACTCTCCGCAGCGTCGGTCGGCGGGATAAGCAATAGCGGTACGATATCAAGTCCCGAACGAGGCATTCTTGTCGCCTCGCAGGCTCAAATCACCGGCGGCATCGTCAATCAGGCAGGCGGGCTGATCAGCGGCGGTGACGACCAAGGAATCCAGAGTCGACTATCCTCAACCATTGAAGGCGGCATTGACAATGGCGGCACCATATTCGGCGGCTCAGAGGGGATCAGTAACTGGAGTGGCACGTTCACGGGCGGCATTCTCAATCGAGCCGGCGCCCTGATTTCGGGCGGCACAAGTGTTGGCGTCACCACCCGGAATACAACACTGATCGGCGGTATCGATAATCACGGAACGATTTCCGGCGGTGGGAATGCGGGCATTTATAACTTCCAATCTGCGCAGGTGGAGGACGGCATTATAAATCGCGCCGGTGCTTTGATTTCGGCGGGCACGGGCGCCGGTATCAGCAACTTTGGCTCAACTATTGTGGGCGACGTCGAGAATGGCGGTACCATCTCCGGTGGGCAATTTGGAATCGAAAACTGGTCCGGCGCCAGTATTGAAGGCGGTATCAACAACAGTGGATTGATCAACGGCGGTAATGTCGGCCTCGCGAACGTCACTTCCAGTACAATTGAAGGCGGTATAACCAATAGCGGCACCATTTCCGGCGTGACCGGTATTGTTGTCGACACCAGCTCCCCTGTCGTGGGCGGGATTACCAATCGCGGCATCATCACGGGCACAGGGGGGACATCCATTCAACTCAGTCCGGCCGATAATATTCTGACACTTGGATCAGGCTCCCAATTGAACGGCGCCGTGCAAGCGGGTGTTGATGATGGGGATGTTCTGAACTTGATCGAAGCCGGCAGCGAAGACGATATGCTCGTCGGTTTTGAACAGCTCAACATGAACGGCGAAGAATGGACCTTGACCTCCGACCTAACATTGGTCGAGGGACCCAGCCTATTCGGTGATGCCAATATCAATTCCGGCACTCTCTATATGAACGGGACTCTCACCGCCCCGGCTGGCGTTTCGGCCATTGGCGGCACACTCGCCGGAAGCGGCAATATTGTGGCTGATGTCACCGTCGGGAGCGGCGGCTCCATTGCGCCAGGCAATTCCATCGGTGTCTTGAATATTACCGGCGACGTCGCCTTGGGCCCCGGATCATTCTTTGATGTTGAGGTGGAAGGCAGCACCGCCGATTTGTTAAACGTCACCGGAGACGTGACCATCGACCCAAGCTCGACCGTGAATGTGATTCCGCTGGGCGCCGGCATTGATGTGGTTGATCAAGTGATTATTGATGCAGGCGGCACCATCAATGCCAACTTCCAAAATATTGAACCGGGCGGCCTCATCGCGACCACCGAATTGCGCGGCACCAGCCAAATCATCTTAAGCGCGGTCTCGCCGGTGGCGACCGATATCGGAAATCAATCCGGCATAGAGGACAGTTTTGCTTTCCAAGATGCCCTGTCCGCACCAGGTATCGGTACTTTCTTTGTCGGTCCGGAACGTCGATTATGGGCTAAAGGCATCCACGAATTCAATGAACGTGATGACAGCGCAGAGTTTGCCGGATTTGATCAGGAGATCTGGGGCGTCATCATCGGCATGGACGGTTTGGTCACCGATGACCTGCGGCTCGGCGGCGCTCTCGGCTATACGGACTCCGATGTTGAAATCAACATGCGCTCCGGCGATGTGGATCTACAAGGTCTCTATGCCGGCCTTTACGGGCTTTACGACAAGAATGCGTTTCACCTGTCTTTTGGTGCGCAAGTGGGCACCCAAGACAAAGACCTCACCCGGCCCGTGATCGTCTCCGGCCTGACCACCAATGTGATTGCCGAGACCGATGGCATGAGCTATGGCGCCCACGCCAAAGGAGGATGGGACTACGGTCTCACGCAAAGTTGGACATCCCGCTTCAATCTCAACGCACTCTATGTTCACCAAGACCAAGATGAATATACCGACAGCGCAAATGTGACCTTCGGTGAGATCAACACTAATACATTCCGCTTTGGTCCCTCGGTTGATGTCATCGGCACATTTTCAAATGGGAGCACAACCTTTACCCCGCGGGCGAGCCTCGGCTATCTGCAACAATGGGCTGACGGCGATGAAACCGTGGACATCACATTCGTCAATGGCACATTACTTCAAGGGTCATTGGAGGACAAAGACGAAGGCTTCGCCACCTTCGGGGTTGGGCTCGACGCGCTGTTCGATAACCGCGTCACCGCGTTTGTCGGCTATGACGGTGAATATGGCGACGAAGAAACGCGCAACCGGATCACCGCCGGTTTGCGGTTCGGGCTTTAGTATCGGCCAAAGACCGGCCATTTACCACGTTGCGCCTTAAGATTGTGATGGACACAATATACGCGCCTCGATAAACTTCACATCCGGCAGGGGTGCCGGTGTGTAAGTGGCGGGGGCCACAGTGGTGGACATTTCTCTCAATAGACTGACACGAGCAGCTTTGCTCGGAACAACAGCGCTAATTGCCGCCAGCCCGCCGTCGGGCGTACGCGCCGATGTGACCATCACCGCCAATACCACCAATACAGTTGTACCTGATGTGCCCGGTGCCAACATCACTGTCACAAATTCCGGTTCGATCACCGGCACATCTGTCGGTGTACAGATGCTTGGCGCCAACACAGCGGGCACTGTTTCCAATGAGGGGCTCATTGACGTCACCATCACCGGAATTCAAACGGCATCTTCCGGGTCGGTCAGTGGTGGTATCCGCAATAGCGGAACACTAACGGGTATCGGCGGCCTTGTTGGGATTTCGGTCAACAGCTCATCACAGGTCGGCAATGGAATTTCCAATAGCGGAACAATAACACAATTCTCGGTGGGCATTTCCATCAACAATAGCAGCAGCGTTTCGGGTGGTATCCAAAATTCAGGTATTATCGATCAAACAACCACCGGCATCTCAGTTTTTAATGATGCCCTCGTCGAAGAGGGAATCGAAAACACCGGCACACTTTCTAACACGTTCGTTGGTGTTGATATTGTGCGCGCCAATTTGACCGGCGGCATTCGAAGCGGGACTCAAGCTCAAGACGGTAATATTTTTGCTCTGATGGATGGCATCTCGATTTCGCGATCTGCATTGTCGGGCGGTATCGAAAATCACGGACTGATCAGTGCTGCAGCAGGCTCCGGGATAGAGGTGGGGTTGCTTTCAACTGTTTCCGGTGGCGTAAGCAATTTCGGAACGATTGAAATTGGAAATCCCGCCACTATCGGCATCGGAATTGGCCAATTCGTTGAATTTGATGGTGATATTTTGAATTCAGGCCAGATCACAGGTGCGGGAACAGGGATACGGGTTGGCTTTCGGTCGACGGTGGACGGCGCCATCACAAATCGTGGGGGCATCACCTCATCCGACAGCCCAGGAATACTCATCACCCGCACGTCAAGTGTGCGCCAAGGCATTGTCAATGAGGCCGGTGGCACTATTCGGACGGCCAGCGAGTCGGGAATTGAAGTCAACCAGGACGCTGTTGTGAGGAGAGGTATTTGGAATGACGGACTGATTGAGCATACCGGTGGCCGCGGCATTACATTGGACAAAGGGTCTGTACTAGGCGGCATTGAGAATAATGGTGAAATTCTGGGAGGCGACTCCGGCATTGGCATCGTTGCCAATTCAACAGTCCAAGGATCCATCGTAAACAATGGAACTATTCAATCGCAAGCGGTCGGAATTATTGTCGACGACGCAATTGTACTCGAAGCCATTGTCAACGATGGTCTCATTCAGTCGGAGACTTACGGCATATCCGCCAGTACCTTTAGTTCCTTGAGAAGGGGTATCGTCAATGAAATCAATGGAGTTATTAATGCTCCGCAAGGCATTGTCGTAAGCTCAAATCTTTCGCTTCGAGGCGGTATCCGTAACACCGGGACCATCGAAAGCACATTCGGGATTGTGATTGAGAATTCCGCGCGCATGAACGGCAGATTGATCAATCAAGGTCGAATAACTGGCGATGGAGGCGCCGCCATTTTCGTGACCGGGGCGAGTGACCTGTTTGGAGAAATCGTCAATACAGGCACCTTGTCAGGTGACGTCGGTGTGCGCATTGAAACCGATTCTTTTCTCCTAGGTGGTATCACCAATAGCGGCATCATCATTGGAACAGGCGGAATCGCAGTACAGCTGGGCGATGAAGATGACGTCGTCACACTGCAAACAGGTTCGTCGATCGTGGGCATGACCGACGCTTCTGATGGCAACGATATTCTCAATCTTGAGGGTATGGGCACCGAAGACGATGTCTTTCTGAATTTTGAACAGCTGAATATGAACGGTTCGGACTGGACATTGTCCGGCGACATCGAGTTGCTGACAGGCTCTCCTAACTCCGGCGATGTCAACGTCAATTCGGGGGTGCTCGCCATTAACGGAACTCTCACCGCGCCTGGCGGCGTAAACCTGAGTGGTGGGTCCCTTGGCGGCACGGGTGATGTGGTGGCGTCCATTACCGTCGGCAGCGGTGGGACTATCTCTCCGGGCAATTCCATCGGCGTGTTGAATATTACCGGCGACGTCGCATTGGGCTCAGGATCATTCTTTGAAGTTGAGGTAGAAGGCAGCACTGCCGATTTGTTAAACGTCACAGGAGACGTGACAATCGACCCAAGCTCGACGGTGAATGTCATTCCGCTGGACGGCGGCATTGATGTGGTCGATCAAGTGATCATCGACGCAGGGGGTACCATCGATGCCAACTTCCAAAATATTGAACCGGGCGGCCTCATCGCGACAACCGAATTGCGCGGCACCAGCCAAATCATCTTAAACGCGGTCTCGCCGGTGGCAACCGAGATCGGCAGCTCTGCCGGCAGTCGAGACAGTTTTGCCTTCCAAGAGGCCTTGACCGGCCCGCTTGGCGATACCGGGGCCGTCATGGTGGGTCCGGGGACCCAACTTTGGGCCAAAGGCATTTACGAGTTTAACGAGCGCGACAATTCTACGGACTTTACCGGGTTCGATCAGGAGACCAGCGGAATCGTCATCGGGCTAGATCAAAGCCTTGCACCCTCCTTCCGTCTGGGCGGCGCCTTCGGTTTCACCGATTCCGATGTGGTGATCAATATGCGCACCGGCGATGCGGATGTGCAAAGCTTCTATGGCGCCCTCTACGGGCTGCTTGAGAACAATGCCTTCCGCCTAAATGTCGGCGCGCAAATGGGCCGCCAAGACAAAGACCTGACCCGGCCGGTAATGGTGTCAGGTGTCACGACCAATGTCATTGGTGAGACTCATGCCTTGACCTATGGCGCTCATGCCAAGGGTGGCTGGGGCATCGACCTCAACGAGACCTGGGGGTCCAGTCTTAATCTCAATGCAGCCTATATTCATCAGTCTCAAGACGAATATACAGACAGTTCGGGTATCAGGTTCGGTGATCTCGATACGGACACGATTCGCTTCGGACCGTCCGTCGATCTCATCGGAACATTCCAAAATGGCGGCACGCGGATCCGGCCGAGGGCGAGTTTGGGCTACCTTCAACAATGGACCGACGGTGATAAGCTGGTGGATATCACCTTCTCCAACGGCTTAACCCAAAGCGCTGCTATCGAAGATCGCGATGAAGGCTTTACGACCTTCGGTGCCGGGCTGGATGCCCTATTCGAAAATGGCGTTACCGCTTTTGTGGGGTATGACGGCGAATACGGCGATGAGGAAACGCGCAACCGTATCACCGCCGGTCTTAGATTTGGCCTCTAAGTCTTCCGGACCTCACAATTGGTGTCGTCAGAGATTGTTGCCCTCATGAACTGCTTGCCTTGACAGGACCAGAGATTTTTCAGGATGTATTCTGAACGCAACCGGTAAACCCGTCTCAAGGGCTGAGATTAACCACACCTGCGATACGTCTTAAAATTGCTATAGACTCCACTTTCGCGCTGTCATAGCATTTAATATTAGTAGAGTCGGTGGGGAACCGACAGTATCTGGGTAATTGGGGAATGTATTTTTCAATCAAACGGCTGACACGTTCAGCATTGCTGAGCGCACCGGCATTGTTGTCAATCAACCAGAGCACTGCGAGCGCGGATATCACAGTCAACGGACCGACGAACTCAACTCAGACGCCGGGTACCGGCGAAAATCTGACGGTGACCGGCAGTGGATCCATCAATGCGGATCCGGGTATTCGAGTTGCCAGCGACATGGGCTTCATTGAGATCCAGTCATCCGGTCAAGTGACAGGTGATTCCGATGGTATCTCTTTCTCTACCGTCTCAGACGCCATCGTCAACGGCTTTGATAATGCTGGGACGATCAGTGGAGTGACCTACGGCATCGAAATGTTTGGAAGTTTGTCCCCTAACAGGATGGCCATTGACGGCGGTTTCCGCAATTCCGGTGTGATTTCGGGTGAAGCGTTTGGTGTTCTCCTCGCCAGGGGTGCCGAGATCAATGGTGGATTTGTTAATGAAGGGACAATATCAGGCGGGATCGTCGCAATACTCGAGTCACCTATAATTTCCGGCGGCTTGACCAACTCAAGTGAGATACGAGGCGATGACGCTCCGGGAATTTTGTTCTTATCGGAATCGCAAATCCTAGGCGGAATTAACAATAGTGGTTCAATTACCGGTGATCTCGGAATCTTGATGGGGAATGACACAGTTCTGGTCGGCGGCATTACCAATAGCGGTACGATCACAGCGACCGGTGTCACGACAGACTCGACACTTTCAATCCAAATGCCGGGGGGAGACGAATTCCTCACGCTTCAAACAGGGTCTGTCTTGAACGGGGATGTCGGGGCCGGAGGAGGCGACGACATTTTGAACCTTGAAGGCATGGGGACAGAAGACAACGACTTTCTAAGTTTCGAACAGATCAACATGAATGGTTCCAGTTGGTCTCTATCCGGCGACATTGAGCTGCTGACCGGCTCTACCCTTTCCGGCAACGTCAATATCAATTCGGGCATTCTCAATATTGACGGCACGTTGATTGCACCCGGCGGCGTGCAGATAAACGGCGGCGCGCTCGGTGGGAGCGGCGGCATTATCGCGGCCATCTCCGTCGGCAGTGGTGGCGCGATTTCCCCAGGGAATTCCATCGGCACATTAAGCGTAGGTGGTGATCTGAGTTTCGGCGCCGGGTCTTTTTTCGACGTGGAATTGGAGGGTCAAACGGCCGACTTCCTTCAAGTATTTGGAGATGTCACCATTGACCCGGCAGCAACTCTTCGGCTCATCCCACTAGGCGACGGTATTGATGTCGTCGACCAGACCATATTGGAAGCTGTTGACGATGTAACAAATGTTGTTAGTGCGGTCGTCGTGGTCACTGACCGAACTATCGACGCCAATTTCCAAAACATTGAGGCCGATGGTCTGGCAGCCATCACCGAACTGGTGGATGGAGATCGCATTGTGTTGACGGCGGTTTCCCAAGCCCCAACAGAGATTGGGGCCTTGGCCGGCATACAAGACAGTTTGGCCTTTCAAGAAATTCTGCCCGGGTCGGTCGGCGCCACCAACACGGTACTGGTGGGTCCGGAAACACAGTTATGGGGCAAAGGCATTTATGAATTTAACGAGCGGGACGATACAACAGACTTCGCCGGCTTTGATCAAGAAACAAAAGGAGTCGTCTTTGGTTTGGATCAGAGTTTAACTTCATCCTTCAGGTTGGGCGGCGCCGTTGGATATACCGATAGCGATGTTGACATAAACACGCGAATGGGTGACGCCGATGTGCAAAGCTTCCACGCCGGACTCTACGGACTTTTTGAAAAGAACGCTTTTTACCTCGATATGAGCGCTCAGATCGGTCGCCAAGATAAAGAGCTGACCCGGCCTGTCATCGTCTCAGGCGTCACCACGAACGTCACGGGAGAGACTCATGCGCTGAGCTATGGCGCACATGCGAAGGGCGGTTGGAGCTTTGATCTAAATGAAGTTTGGACATCGCGTTTGAACTTGAATGCCGCTTATATACGTCAATCGCAAAATGATTACACGGACAGTTCCGGGGTCAAGTTTGGAGGCCTCGACACGGATATGATCCGGCTTGGGCCGTCCATAGATCTTGCCGTCAACTTGCAAAAGGGCGAGACCCTATTCCGCCCCCGAGCCAGCATAGGTTACTTGCAACAATGGACCGGCGGTGACGATATGGTCGACGTCACCTTTTCTTCAGGGACAGTCACGACGGCACCGGTCGAAGACCGCGATGACGATTTTGCAATATTCGGTGTCGGTCTTGACGCCTTATTCGGCAACGGCGTCAGCGCTTTCGTCGATTATGACGGTGAATATGGCGACGAAGAAACGCGCAACCGCATCACCGCTGGTTTGAGATTTGGTCTCTAAGTCTTCCGGACTTCACAAACATTGCATTCAAAGCTTATTGTCCTGAAAACCCGCTTGCCTCTTTCAGGCTGCGGGATCATCAGGAGGTATCATGAGTTCTACCGTTCTTATCACAGGGGCCAATCGGGGCATCGGATTGTCGCTCTGCCAATATTACAAAAATCTCGGGCACAAGGTTTATGGCGTTTGCCGGTCATCCACGCCGCAACTTGAACAAACGGCGGATGTTGTGCTCGACGGGATTGATATCGGCAAGGCAGAGGATTGCCGTCAACTATTCCAAGAAATGTCCGGCGTCACCATTGATGTTTTGGTCAACAATGCGGGCATTTTGATCAACCAAACCTTGGGGCAGATCGATTTTGATATTCTGGAACAACAATTCCAAGTCAACGCCATGGGCGCTTTGCGTGTGACCGAGGGTTTGCTGGACAATTTGGGTAAAGGCGCCAAAGTAGCCATCATCACCAGCCGCATGGGCTCCATCGCCGATAATGGCAGCGGCGGCTCTTATGGCTACCGCATGTCCAAAGCCGCCCTAAATGCTGCGGGCAAATCTTTGGCGTTGGATCTTAAACCGAAAGGCATTGCGGTTGCGATCTTGCATCCGGGTCTCGTGGGCACTGAGATGATCGGGGGTAAAGGCGATTTGACGCCCGATCAGGCGGCCAAGCAACTCGCCGACCGGATCGAAGCGCTCGATCTCAGCAATAGCGGCACCTTTTGGCATTCCAACGGCGACATTTTGCCCTGGTAAAGGGAGACAAGAGCAGTTGTGCTGGTCAGGTAGCCTTTGAGATCTTACAATCTTCGTCTTAAATCACTGTAAGGACGTGTTCCCATGAGTCTGAAAAACCTTCTCTCGCAAGCCTTTACACCAAAACTCACCAAGCGTGGCTTTCTCAAATCATTGAGCGCCGGTGCGCTGACCGCCGGGTTCGGCGCGAGAGCTTCGGCACAAGAAGAGCAATGGGACGTGATCGTGATCGGTGGCGGTAATGCCGGACTGCCGACGGCAATCTTCGCAGCCGAGCGTGGCGCCAAAGTTCTGATTGTAGAGATTGCGGCTCAATTGGGCGGTACTTTGTTTCTCTCCACCGGCCAAATGAGTGCGGCCGGCACCAAGCTGCAAAAATCGAAAGGCATCATCGGCGATACGCCGCAATCGCATTATGACGACATTATGCGTCTCAGCAACAACACCGCCGTGCCGGAGATCGTTGAGTTGGCCGTTTTCAATGCGGCGGCGACATTTGATTGGCTCACGGATAATGGCCTCGAGCCCCTGCCCGAGCATCCTGTGAAAGGTGTGGTACACGACCCTTATTCTTATGCCCGCTATGCCTGGGGTCCGGAAGGCGGGGTCTCCATCTTGGAAGTATTGGAAAAACAATTGCAGCCCCATCTCGATAGCGGCCTCGTCACCGCAAAGACGCGGACCGAAGTCACGGGTCTCGTGCAGGATGATGACGGCACCGTGCGCGGTGTGACGGTCAAAAATGAAGACGGCACGACGGCGGAATATTTGGGTTCACAGACGGTCATCACCTCCGGCGGCTATGCGTCCAATCCGGAAATGTTCGAACGCCTTGAGGGCGCGGTGGATTACAGCGATTCATCTTATCCCTACAGTCAAGGGGCCGGGCTCACCATTGGGGAAGCAGCCGGCGGATACATACGCGGCGGTGAACATCACCTGCCTCTATTCGGCGCGATCCTCGGCGACGATAATTATCCAAGTCCCATGGCGGCCATGGCGCGCAACAATCCTCTGGAACGACTGCCTTGGGAAATCTATGTGGACAAAGACGGCAAGCGCTTCATGAAAGAAGATACGCTCACCCATACGGATCACGAGCGGGCGCTTTTGGATCTCGACAATGAGCAATGCTGGCTGGTTTTTGATGACGCCATCCTCAAACAAGCAACACCGGTGGTCTTGAGCTGGAGCCGCGAGGACGTTGCCGAAGCCTTTGACGGCATGCCGATGTTCTACAAGGCCGACGATATTGCAGGGCTTGCCGACAGCGCCGGCATCGAGGCCGCAGGATTGGCGGAGACAATTGCAGACTTCAACAAAGCGCAAGCCGGCGAGACCGACGACACCTTTGGGCGTACCTATATGCCGCTGCCCATCGCCCAAGGCCCCTACTATGCCATCCGGCTCAATAGCTGGCTGCTCACAGGCTTTGCCGGACTAGCCGTCGACAAGGATCTTCATGTTATCCGTGAGGATGGGACGCCCATTCCTAATCTATATGCTGCCGGCGAGGTTCTCGGTTCCGCCGCCTTTATGGGTCAATCCTATTGCGGCGGTATGTTGGTGACGCCCGCCCTCACCTTCGGGCGCCTCTTGGGACAAAAGTTGCTCCAGATTTCTGTGTAAGCTCGATCGAAGCGCGGTGACATGACGGCCGGCTTGAAATCATACGGTATGTTCGCACGAGTCATCTTTTGCGTCATTGCTGCTTTCTATGCGTATGGCGCTTTGGTGCACGTTCTCAACATGTTGAGTCTGACCGGTTTTAGTTGGATGCAAGCGCCGGTCAAATGGCAGGCACTCGATATTGTTTATCTCATCATCGATGTAACCGTGGTGGCTGGCCTGTTGATGGGCCGCTTCTTTGGGCTCGTAGCCTTTTACGTCGCGGCGGCATCTCAAATAATCCTCTACACCGTGCTGCGCGATTGGATCCTCAATGTGCCTGAGGCCTTTGCCCCGTCGCCGGACGACGTAGGATATCTGGATACCCTGGTCGCCTTTCACGTCGTCACCCTCATTGTTATGACCGCAGCTCTTTGGCTTGAACGGCGAAGGGCTCTTACGCCATGACGGATGCTGAGACATTGCAGCCCTTCCTCACGCTGGAGGCGGGCTATTACAAAGTCACCTTTCGCGATCGCACCTACGGTATGCGGATTGAAGTCTCCCAAGACGGCCGTCGGCGAAAACTTTATGCCGAAGAGCTCGGCGGGACCGACCATATCAGCTGCAATCTATATCTTCTGCAGGACCAAGAACCGTTATTGAAGCCGTGTGAAATGCCCAGACAAAAAGTGCTCGACTTTGTTGCTGGCTTTCGCCTGCAACAACATCAAGAGGAGACCTGAGCAGCAAAGTCGCGGCGGATCATCGCCAATTTGGGATCGATATAGGTCTTACAGAACGGCCGGTCCGGATTGGTGAGATAATAATCGTGAAAACGATCATCTGACGCCTTAAAGGCACGGAAAGGCAGAACCTCGGTTACCAATGGCTCATCGAAGTGTCTTTGCAGGCCACGCAAAAGTGCACCAGCTTCTTGGGACTGATCCTCATCGAATGGGTAGATCGCACTGCGATATTTGCTTCGCATGCTATGGCGTTTGGTGGCCGCATGGGTGCGCAAATGGACCTCTACTAAGATGGCCAGTTCGATCACAGCGGGATCGTAATGCACAATCACTGCTTCCGACCAACTATCCGCCGGGGCATCTGAGCGCATAAAACCCTGCTCGACACACTCAACCCCTTGGAGGGATTGGAACACCGCCTCCGTACACCAATGGCAGCCGCCGCCGAAACCAATTCTGATCACTGGGTCGCTCAATCGTCTTATCTCACAACCACTCGCATGGTCATGAGTCAATCCCACTGCTCTTTGCTATAAGATGTGCCCGACACCAGAGCAACCAGGCCAGCGACAAATATCATTCGCACTTTCTGGTACATGGTATTTTACCTCATAGCTATGACACCTTCGCTTCCCCTCCAAACGCGGAAGCAACGGCCCCGGAGGACAACCATTCTGTTCCTAACACAAACAAACACAAGGATTTTCCTTAATCGCGGAAGATCAGCGCTTTAATGGACGCCCGATAATGGGTTTTCAGATCCGGGTGATCCGCATAGAGCCGCAAAAGCGGCATACCGGTTTTGGCCAGCACCATATAGGTCAACTTCACATCGTTATTGCGCAACAGATTGTTGTCGCAAAGCACTTGCAAGACACTCAGCAAGACCTGACTAAACTGATTGTGCGACTCAGCCATATAGGGAAACACCGATTTACCGAAGGCGCCGGAAAAAATGACGGCATCTTTGTGTTTATCCCAAAGCGCCAAATAGACATCGGCGAGTCCGTCAGCAATCTTGGCCGGCTTTTGATTTAGCAACTTCGCCATCCAACTACTGCCGTCCTCAAAAACGGGGATGACAATATCGGCGGCCAGCTCGTCCTTATTGGCATAAAGCCCATAATAGGTGGCGCGCGAAACACCAGCCTCCTTGATCAGATCCTCCACGCTGACTTCGGCCATACCCTTTTCCACAAACAGTCGAGCGCCCACATTGATCAGTTTCTGACGGAATTCATTGTCGTGTTCCGCCGCTTTGACGCGGCGGATTTTGTTTGGCGCCCGGGCCTTTTTCACTGTTTGCGACATGTTGGCACTATGATGCCTTTTTTTCTTGCATACAAGACTGTATGCACATTTAATGTGGACAATACTTCTTATTCAGGGATGGAGAATGACGATGAAAAGGCACCTTCTCGGTTTTGCCGCCGCACTTATCATGATCGGCAGCGCCTGGGCGCAGGATGCACCCGATTTCAGCGGCACTTTTGAGCTGAACCCCCGTAAAGGTCAGAATTTGGGCATGGTGGCGGCCGTCAAAGAAACCATCGTCGCCACACAATCGGAAACCGACATTACATTTGACTACACAGATGTTTTCCGTGGGGAGACAACCACACGCACGGTGACTTACGACTTGTCCGGCCAAGAGATGGAAAACTTCGCGGCCATGGGCGACCCAAGCAAAACGATCACCGCATTGGAAGACGGCAAACTCGTGACCACTTGGACCAATGAGGGGGCGATTGCCGGGACAGAAGTCGTGCGGACGGAAACAAGATCAATGTCGGAAGACGGTCAAACACTGACGATCGAAATGGAACGAGACAATCGGCCGACCATGATTATGGTTTACGATAAGGTCGAATGAAACCAAGCATCATCATACTGGCCTTAGGGTTGGCCACAGCCATAGGCTCCGGCGGTTTTTTTGGCTTTAGTCTTTTGACGGACGGTTCCGAAGAATTATCGGGCGGTTCGATCATCACGCCAAACCGGCAGAAGGTAAAATCGACCGTTCTGGCGACGGGCGCCATCAGGCCAAGAGTGGGTGCCGAAGTGCGCGTGGGCTCGCAAATGTCGGGTATCGTTGAACAACTGAACGTCACCGTGGGTAGTCGGATCGAAGAGGGTGACATTATTGCGGTGATCGATTCCCGTGCTCTACAGGCGCGACTCAATCAATCTTTGGCCCAAGTCAAAGTTTTGGAACAAGAAGTCGCCAGCGTCACAGCTCAATTATACCGCGCACAGAAACTGGACACGCGGGGCATCGTGGCCAAAAGCGATGTGGAGGATTTGACATTAGAGCGTGCGGAGGCTGAAGCGCGTCTGGAAAAAGCAGAGCGCGATGCGGACGTGGTTAAAGCCGATTTGGCCTATGCAGAGATCAGAGCGCCCATCTCCGGCACGATTGCATCGGTCTCAACCCAAGAAGGCGAAACGGTTGCCGCCTCCTTTGCCACGCCCACATTTGTGACCATCGTGAATAATGACGCGCTGGAATTGATTGCTCTGGTGGACGAAACGGACATCGGCGATGTCGGCCCGGGAAACCCGGTTCGATTTACTGTCGAGAGCTATCCGACGACGGAATTTGAAGGAACGGTCACGCAGATCGCACCGACGGGGACCATCATTTCCGGTGTGGTGAATTTTGAAGTGATGATTGATGTCACGCCACCCTTCACCCAATTAAGACCGGATATGACAGCAAATGTCTCTATTGAGACCGCCGAACGCGATGCATTGGTGATTCCGAATGGTGCCATTCAGAGAGACGGCTTTGACCGCTTCGTTCAAATCCGGCGTGATGGTGAACTGATCAAGCGTTCCGTTAAATTGGGCACACGCACGGCCCTTGGGACGGAGATTCGCCAAGGCATAAGCGAACGAGACGAAATCCTATTGCCCGCGGCAGCGGGTGACAATTCCACAGGCTCCTAGGGAACGTCATGATAAAACTCGATCACATTGCGAAGACCTACCAACGAGGCGACGGCTCGGCGGTCAATGCTTTGGTTGACGTGTCATTTTCTATTGAACCCGGCGAATTTGTTACTATTCGCGGAGCCTCCGGATCCGGTAAATCTTCCCTGCTCAATATTCTGGGTTGCCTAGACACGCCGAGCAGTGGGTCTTTTTTGCTCGACGGAGAAGACGTTTCCAAATTTTCGGATGAAGAGCGATCCAAATTACGCAGTCAAAAGATCGGCTTTGTTTTTCAGTCTTTCAATTTGCTCCCTCGCACGACTGTTGCGGAGAATGTGGAGCTGCCAGCTCTCTATGCAGAGCGAGAACCGGACCGGGCCAAAGCCTTATCTTTGCTGGCGCGGGTCGGACTTGATCAACGGTCAGATCATTTTTCAACAGAGCTTTCCGGTGGCGAACAGCAACGAGTCGCGATCGCGCGGGCATTGATGAACGATCCGGATCTAATTCTCGCTGACGAGCCCACTGGAAATCTAGACTCGGTTGCCGGGCAGTCGGTGATGGAACTTCTGACATCGCTCAATGAAGAGGGAAAGACGATTATTCTTGTCACCCATGATGAAGAAACGGCTTCTTTCGCACGCCGGACCCTCATGATCAAAGATGGTCGCATCGCCGACACAATTGCAGACACGATCGCCCTTGAGAGCACGGGATAAACCCGCGGAGCGCATGCCATGAAAAAGCATCTTCTGACACTCAACATTGCCGCCAGAATGGTTTCCCGAAATCGCTTACGTACAGTTTTGATGATGTTGGGCGTCGCCATCGGTATCGCTTCGCTCACCACCATGTCGTCCGTGGGTGAAGCCACCAAGCAAGAGACCCTCAAGCGCTTTAAGCGCATGGTGGGCACCTACAATATTATCAATGTTGTCCCGGGAAGCAGCAAAACACGTGGCATGCCATCCTTGACGACCGTGGAGCCCAGTCTGTCCTTCGAGGACGCCCAAGCATTGAAAGACGAGGCGACCACTATTGCGCAGGTGGCGCTCACGCAAAACGCATTTGATATTGATGTGAAGCGCGCCAACAATATTACGGCAGCAGCCATCTATGGTGTTTCCGAGAATTGGCTGGAGATGCGCAGTTATTTTATCGATGTAGGCGACGAAATCACCGCTGAGGATGTCGCGTCGCTTGCCCGAGTAGCCGTGATAGGCCCGGACATCCAAAGAGACCTGTTTGACGACGAAGACCCCATCGGGCAACAGATCCGCATCGGTAATGTTCCCTTTCAGGTGAAGGGATTACTTGAGACCCGCGGTGCCGGACCTGGGGGCAGCAGCCTCGACGGTATTATCTTTATTCCCGTTACCACCGCGTCAAAACGCCTCTTCAACCGGGACTATCTGACCACGATCAATTTGCAGCTCAAAGACATGGAAAATCCGGAAGCTGGTGTCGAAGAAGTGCGCAGCATCCTGCGCGAACGCCATAAATTGGCGGACCAGGCAGTTGACGATTTTACCATCAGCAGCCCAAGAGCTAGTGCCGAAGAAGTCGCGGAGGTGCGCGACACGCTCAGTCTGGTCTTAACCGGTGTTTCGGTCGTCGCCACATTGATCGGTGGGGTCGTGATTATGAGCCTGATGTTGATCTCGGTCGCAGAGCGCCGAAACGAAATCGGCGTCCGGCGCGCCATCGGCGCCACCCGAATTGACATCCTTTGGCAATTCTTGCTTGAAGCCATTATCATTGCGCTCATCGGCGGTTTCATCGGCATCATACTTGGATTGGCGGGCGGTGCTTTGGCAGCTGTCGTGCAAGATATTGCCCCGGTCATTTTATGGGGCACTGTTGGCAGTGCTGTCTTGATTTCCATCGGAATCGGCGTGATCTTCGGCATTCAACCAGCGTGGAAGGCTGCCAATACCGATCCCATCCAGGCTTTGCGCTCTTGAGATCTACATCGTTTTATTCAAACCTCGTTCACCACTCTCTCCGCGCCGTATTGCGCGCCAGACTAACGTCCCTGCTTACAATCCTATGCGCGGCACTCGGCCTCACCGGCGCTTTGACCGCTGTCAATTATGCCTCGAGTGGCCGGCAAGAGATTTTGATGCAGATTGAAAAATTGGGAACGCATGTTGTCACTGTATCGGCCAAACAAAGCCGCGCCATTGCGGGCCGGGAACGGACAGGGTCTATCGTGACCACTTTAGATGAGGCCGATTACCGTGCCATCGAGAAGGAATTGCTAGGCGACGTGCCCTCCTCCGCCATTGTCACCAATCCCCAACGCTTAAAGGCAGGTTTTCTCTCTAAATCAGGACTGGTGAGCGGCGTCGAGCCCGATTTCTTTCAAATGAAGTCGTGGAAACTACTGCAAGGCAATTACTTTGGACCGAGCGATGTGAGACGCACGGCTCGCGTCGCTCTGATCGGTTTCAATATCGCTCGGGATTTGTTTGAGGATTCAAATCCGGTCGGTGAGCGTTTGTTTATCAACCGCGTCCCCTTCGAAGTTATTGGCGTTCTCGAAGAACGCGGTTCCGGCCTGGACAACACCAATGAGGACGATCGTGTCTACATTCCTTTGAGCTCAGCCATGCGTAGGCTTGGCAATCTGGATTATTATGATGCGCTGCTCTTTGAAATACCGGACATCAAAGATATTCCGGCGGCGGAATTGGTGATCACGGATCTGATGCGGCAACGGAATAGATCAAGCGCAAACAGGCCTGACGATTTTCAAGTACAGAGTCAGCGAGAGCTGATTGACACGCAGTTGGCTGCTGCAGATCAACTTGGCTTGATGGTCACAGCCATCGGTATTGGCTCCATCGTAATGGCGGGCCTTGGTATTCTGGCAACAGCTTGGATTGGGGTGCGCAATCGAATTATGGAAATCGGTACGCGCCGCGCCATTGGCGCAACGTCACGCGATATCTTTTGGCAGTTTTCCTTTGAGGCATTTTCCTTGTCGCTCTTCGGCGTGGCCTTAGGGGTCGGGCTCGGCTGGATTCTTTCCGATTGGATCAGCCAATGGAATAATCTGCCCCCTACCGTCAATGCAACCGCTACCGTCATCGCCGTCATAGTCGCCATTGGATTGAATCTTCTGTTCGCCGCGGTGCCGGCTTTGCGCGCGGCGCGGCTCGATCCCATCCGCGCCTTGCAAACGCGATGAAAAATCAAATTCGATAAATACGAGGCTCTCACCTATGAATATGCTTGGACGGGAACGCACAATTCGACATCTCGTGCTCTTTGCAATTGCTGTTTTGGGGTCAGCAATCGCAATTCCCTGGTCACAGGCAACGGGTGAAAATCGAGTCATGGGCGGCCCCCCGGATGTGATTGTCTCACTGACCTTGGGAACGGCCTATGTCTCCGTCTTGCTTTTGACAATCACCTTATTGATCGGCCCCTATTCCGTCATCAAGGGCAAACAACCGCCGGTACAATCCTATTCGCGACGCGATATCGGCATCTGGGGCGCAATCACTGCAATTGCCCATTCGGTGCTCAGCTTGTTGATTAACTTTGGGCCTCTATCGGCGTGGGATATGTTCTTCTATCGCAATAGCGACGGAAGCTTCGGCGCACTGCGCTTTGATTTTTTCGGGATCATGAATTTGACGGGTCTTGCTGCCATGCTGATCTTTATCATGCTTTTGGCCCTCTCCAGCGACCGCGCTTTCTCATCCCTCAAAGCCAAGCGCTGGAAGAGCTTACAGAGATGGGCATACCCGGCCATTTTGTTGACGCTGTTTCACGGCATTTCTTACCAATTGATTTCGCAGCGATCGACCGGGTTTGTGATCCTTCTCATCTTGCTCGTCGCAACGATGGTAATCGGTCAAGTTTGGGGCATTGTGAAACGACGTTTGAGATCCGCTCGCGCGTGAAAATCCAGAGAGCTCGCCCGGTCACGTAATCTTATCCCTAAACGCACGAATCCGATCCGCATTCTTACCCAAATCCGACCCGCCAATTCGTGATAGGGAGCGCATGTCAATGATACTGCCGGTACCTGTGGGCCTCACGCGAATGATCACATCATCCTTAAAGCCGTACCAGAATGTTGTATCCGTCGCTTCGATAATACCGGCATCCGGATCATTGGTGACGATCTCCCAACCAAAAGACTCAGCGGCGTCCAATGCGGCCTGAAACGCGTCGCCGCGGGAAAGTGCGCTCTCCATCGGCGCAATATCCGGATAGCCACTGGCTTGAAGGTCAGAGACAAGATCACCTTGCAACCCGTCGCGGGTGGGCGCGCGTTTGCCGACGTAATCAGCCGGGTTCGATTGGGAAGCATTGCGCAGGGTCATGATGGCATCGGTAAACATGGGCGGGTCGTCCCGGTCCGTGGTAACGTCATGAATGAAAGGTAATGTCCGTGCCGAGGCCCACACTGAATCGGTTTGAGACTTGACGGCAAAAGGAACCGCAATCGCCAACGCGCCGATCACAATGGCGATCGCACCCCGCGGCGGGACCAACACATTCAAGAGAGTCGTCAGCGCGCCCAACGCCATAGCCCCATAGAACACGTAAGGTGCCCATTCACGGGACATGGTGCCGAGACCGAAGCCGAGATCCCACAAACCAAATCGCGTACCGAGCCCGGCAATGCCATGCCAAGCCGTTGCGATCACCAGCACGACCACTGTCAGTCGCAATAGATTTGATTTCAGCTGGGTCATGTGTGCCCTCCCATTTGCGCTTGATCATCTGTCATTGCTGCATCCAATGCAACGGGGACCGTCCAAAACCGCCGGAATTCTGAGGTTTTAGCCGCCTTCAGCCCTGCTTATCAGTGTCATAACAAGAACCGATTTCAAACTTTCAGGCCGCTCAGATAGTTGGGCTTATGGGAGAAATCGCCGAAAAGCCGCCAACCATAAGAGGCCTTCGGCACTTAAGCGAGGCGCAGATCATGAGAAAACGCAATTTTTTGAAATCAACCGCATTGGCCGGTGTCCTGGTACTCTGTTTAGCCCCCGTCCCGGCCATGGCCCAAGACGCGAATACCACCAGCAAACCGCAAGGCGCGATGGGCATGGGCAGTGTCAAAGCGGGTCAAGCCAAACCTAATTCCTTTTGGTGGCCAGACACCTTGGACCTCAGCCCGCTGAGAGACCATGATCCCAAGTCAAATCCTCTGGGGGCTGACTTTAATTATGCCGAGGCCTTCAAGTCCCTCGACCTCGACACCGTCAAAAAAGACATCGATACGCTGCTGACAGATTCACAGGATTGGTGGCCTGCCGATTTTGGGAATTATGGTCCTTTCTTCATTCGGATGTCCTGGCATAGCGCCGGCACCTATCGCACATTAGATGGCCGCGGCGGTGGCGACGGCGGGCAAATGCGTTTTGACCCCCTGAACAGTTGGCCTGATAACGGCAATCTCGACAAAGCACGTAAATTGCTGTGGCCGATCAAACAAAAATACGGCGAGGCTTTGTCTTGGGGTGACCTGATGATCTTGGCCGGGAATGTGGCCTTGGAGAACATGGGTTTTCAAACTTACGGTTTTGCCGGTGGACGCGCCGATGATTGGGAGCCTGATCTGGTTTATTGGGGCCCGGAGATTGAGATGCTCGCCAGTGATCGCCGTGATGAAGATGGCGAATTACAGCGACCGCTCGGCGCCATGCATATGGGTCTGATTTACGTCAATCCGGAAGGCCCGCAAGGCGTGCCTGACCCTGTAGCATCGGCCAAAAATGTCCGCGTCGCTTTTGGCCGGATGGCCATGAATGATGAAGAAACAGTCGCGCTCATTGCCGGTGGTCACACATTCGGCAAAATGCACGGCGCCGCGCCGGCCGAGGACTGCGTGGGGCCGGAACCCGGTGCCGCACCTGTTGAAAACCAGGGCATGGGTTGGAAAAATACGTGCGGCAAAGGTCATTCGGAAGACACAATCACCAGCGGATTGGAAGGCGCCTGGACGCAGCTGCCGACACAGTGGACGACGCTCTATCTGGAAAACTTGTTGACCTTCGATTGGAAACAAACGAGAAGCCCGGCGGGCGCTATTCAATGGATCCCGAGCGATGAGTCGCTCCATGAATTGGTGCCGGACGCCCATATTGAAGGCAAGTTCAACCCGCCGGTGATGACCACTGCCGACTTGGCGCTGAAATTCGATCCGGAATACAAAAAAATTGCCGAGCGGTTTCTCAACAATCCGGATGAGTATCAAGATGCTTTTGCTAGAGCTTGGTACAAGCTCACCCATCGCGATATGGGACCGCGCATCCGCTATCTCGGTGACGACGTGCCGACGGAAGAACTGATCTGGCAAGACCCGATCCCCGCCGCCGACTACGCCATGATCACTGACGCCGATGTCGACGATCTGAAAGCGAAGATTCTCGAGACCGGCTTGACCATACCGGAACTGGTGCGTACCGCTTGGGCATCGGCCTCCAGCTTTCGCGCCTCCGATATGCGCGGTGGGGCCAATGGTGGCCGCCTGCAATTGGCACCACAAAAAGATTGGGCCGCCAACAATCCGGGAGAGATCGACAAGGTCTTGAATGCGCTATCAAAGGTGCAGCAAGACTTCAATGACGCGGCCGGCGACAGAGCCCAAATCTCCATGGCGGATATCATTGTCCTTGGCGGCGCTGCGGCCATTGAAAAGGCGGCGGCAGATAGCGGCATGACAGTTGAAGTGCCCTTCGCTCCTGGCCGCACCGATGCCAGCCAAGAGCAAACCGATGTGGACTCCTTTGCGCTGCTGGAGCCCATGGCCGATGCTTTCCGCAACTACTTCAACGGTGAGACAAGTTACAAGACGCCGGTAGAAATGCTGGTCGACAAATCCGATCAGCTGAACCTGACCGTTCCGGAAATGACGGTGTTGCTGGGCGGCATGCGGGCGCTGGGTGCCAACACAGATGGCGACAGCCACGGTGTTTTCACGGATGCGCCGGGCACATTGAGCAACGACTTCTTCGTCAATTTGCTCAATCCGTCAACCAAATGGCAAAAATCGCAAACGGACGGGATTTATGAGGGCCTTGATCGCAACAACGGCGATGTGAAATTCACGGCCACGCCTGTGGACTTGATCTTCGGCTCTAATGCGGAGTTGAAATCCATTGCGGAAGTCTATGCCTTTGACTCATCAAAAGAGCGCTTCGTCAATGATTTTGTCAAAGCTTGGACCAAGGTTATGCAGCTGGACCGTTTCGACCTGAAGCAATCCTAACCGACAACACACATCATCAAAGGAAAGGCGCATCAGTTTTCTGATGCGCCTTTCCTTGACCCTTATCTCTAACGGATCGGCTTACTGTTTCCCTTGCGCGTGGATTTGCGCATTTTGCCCGCAATATAACCGGCCATGGCCCGCGCAACCGGATTGATCGGCACATCGGTATAATATTCCTTATCCAACCAATCGCGCTCTTCCCAGTAGCGATAATTCACACTGTCCTTTTGATTGCGGGTCATATGTTGCATGGCGCGGAAGTTCATCAAATGGCGAAATTTCGGCGAGCCCAACTCACCCTTTCGAATCTCTTTGATAAAGGTCTCAGCGAGCTCAGCAGCGTTTTCTTCCACCAGTTTTTGATAGCGCTCTTTCTTCATCTGGGCGCTAGAGACACCCATGCGCCCCACCACATCGCAGCCCCAGGCCGTGGCCGTGCCTTCCAAAAACTCCATGACATTCTTATGGCCACCACCTGAGGCCGTGGCCGTCACCAACGCTTTTTTACCGAAGAAGCTGGGCCGATTGCGCTTGTACATAAAGTACTCAACAAAGTTCTTCATCAGGCCCGTTACGGCGAATGTATGGACCGGCGCACTCAAGATAATGCCGTCTGCCTGATCCATCTTCTTGGCAATAGGTCCGACTTTCTCATATTCCGGACAGGCATGTTCGCCCACGGATACGCACGTCAGACAGCCGTCGCAAAAAGGCACATTCACCTTTTGGATGAAAACATACTCTACTTCCGTCGGCTGAATTTTGTTCATTTGCTCTTCGATTTTGCGCACCACTTTATATGTGTAGCTCTCTTCGTTGCGCGGCGAACCGATCAAGCTTAGGATTTTTAGAGGTTCGGACATAGTACAGCCTCACTCAAACTCATTAATATGACCATCGAAAACTACCTATTTACCAGCATGCTGTCAACTTGATCTCATGCTGTTATTATGGCAATATAGCTTTAGTGGATGGAAAGGAATGCTCATGGCCCAAATGACCAAAGCAGACGCCTTGCTGAGATTGGTGGTGGAAAGCCTGCGGATCGGGCCCAAACTGCAATTACAAGGTGATCACCTGGCCGAAGAGTTTGGCCTGACCAGTTCACGCTGGACCTTCCTCAGCTATGTGGCCAATGCGGATCGCCCCCTGTCGGTGGCAGATCTCGCCCGGCGCATGGATTTGAAACCGCAAACCGTTCAACGTTTCGCCGATGCTTGCGAGGAAGGAGAGTTTATCTCTTGGGGCGATAATCCAGATCACAAACGGGCGCGGCTGATCCACCTCACCCAAAAAGGCCGGCGGGCTCTGCAAACCTTACGCAACAGAGAACGGGACTGGACCGCCACGGTCGCCGACGGCCTCACCACTCAAGACATTCTGGAAGCTGTCGATGTCCTCGCCACCTTTCGCCAAAATATCGGGCGGTGACTCACTTTGAAACTAACTACCAAGGAACCATCTCGACGATTGCCTCGTCGGCCTTGCCATACCAATAATTCGCTTGCTGTTTGTTCTCTTGAACGCCCAAGCCATTTTCATACAATTGGCCAAGTTTAAATTGAGCCTGAGGTACACCATTTTCTGCCGCTTCAAGGTACCACCGCACAGCATCGCCATAACTCTGTAAAACGCCGCGTCCCGAAGCGTACATATCTCCGAGATACGACTGTGCGAGACCATGGCCCTGCTCAGCAGCCAGCTTGTATAGGCGAACGGCCTCAACATCGTCAGCGGACACACCCTCCCCCAACTCATACATTACACCAAGTGTGAACTGTGCTTTTGCATGCCCTTGTTGTGCAAGAGGCCTCCAATGCCTCAATGCCCTTTCAAAGTCTCCATCCTGAGCAGCTTGCAATCCGCTATCAAAGCTCTGAGCCAACACGACTGCGGGAAACATCAAGGAAATAAGTATTATTGCTGGAAATACTTGGACCCAATATTGAACCCTCAACACTTGTCCCTCTTCAAACATCATATGTTGGAAAGCACTTTATCAGCTTGCCTTATTTCATACCACGATACAAATTTGGGCAAGCGCCTGGCCTGCCCGGCACCATCGCCGCGCAGAGACTGAATACTCGGTCATACGGCCCATTTTGCATCAATCCAAAACAAAAGGGCCACACCCACCAACCTCAGTCGGCAAGTATGGCCCTAATCTCTGTCTGAAAATGGCCTAGTTTTCAGGCATCATTTCTTCGGCAGCATCGCCTGCATCATCCATGGCATCAGCGGCGTCATCCGCAGCATCGTCCATCGCGTCCATGGCATCATCGGCCGCGTCCATCATAGCGTCACCGGCATCATTCATCATGTCGGCCGCCCCATCAACGGCATCACCCATCGTATCGGCTGCATTGTCCATGGCATCGCCCATCGTCTCGCCGGCATCATTCATCATGTCCGCCGCCCCATCGACTGCATCTTCCATGGTATCGGCCGCATCATCCATGGCGTCTTCTATAGCGTCACCGGCTTCTTCCATCGCATCGCCGGCGTCATTGGCCGCCTCTTCAGCACTGTCGCACGATGCCAAGCCAAAACCGGCGGCAAGCATGAGCGCCATCAATAAGGATTTCAATCGAAGTGTCTCAAACATAGAACTGTCCCTCTGTTCATTCATGAGTCAAAAACACAATCTGCTTTTGGCTTAAGCGCAGTTCCCCCTCTGCACCGCAACGATCAAGCATTGCGTCTGGTGCATATTGGACGCATACGTCGTAAAAATATGCAACCAAGAACTTTTGAATGTTAAGAAGCCAAATCATTTCATAGACTTGCCCAATGCGTTAACCGCAAGGCTCAAAGTGCAAAATGCATGAGAATCAGGGGGAATCAGGATGATTGAATCGTGGAAATCCTACACGCTGGGTGTCCTTAGCACATCAGCTTTTTTCATTTTAATCTTAACACTGACGGACGGGCTCATAGCAAACGCAGGCGGTCATGACGGCGCTGATCAGAGCCTTCAGGCGCCGGTCTACATGATCACGGTAGGCCGTATCGTACCCGGCGGCGACATGGGCCCCTATACATTAAAAATGTTGGAAGCAGCGCAAGGGCGCGGGATGGAATCCCTGGCCTTCAGCGACAACTTTAAAGTCTTTGACGGCACCTGGGAACATGATGGATTCTTAAGTGTAGAACGCGCTCCGTCTATGCAAGCCATAAACGACTTTTGGGCATCGGACACTTATCAAGAGGCCATCAAATTGCGCGATGGTGTCATAGAGGTTGACCATGCCGTCGCCGTCGAAGGCCGCTAGGGAATCACGGGGCACTTCTTTGGCGCAATTGAGGATCAAGGTCACCCGCGAGGAAAGCTTCGATGTCGCCCTCAATGAGGGCCGGCTCCTCCAAATAGGGATAATGACCTAATCCCGGATATTTGATCACCAGTGAGGGCGCATTCAGCATCCAGCTTTGAAACTGGTCAGCCTGCTCGGGATTGAGCAGAGCTTGTTCCCCTGCTCCCCAGAGAATGAGAGTAGGTGCAGTGATTTTAGATAGTTCAGCTTTTGGATCGCCGGTTCTAAAGTTTTCGAGAAACCGGTTTTGCTCTTCGCGAATGTCTTTTCGCCGATCAATATCGTAGGTCATCTGCAGCAGCCAATCAGGTGTTTGATAAGGTGGTCTAAAGATCATGCTGAAATAGGTTTCATAATATTCCAGCGGCCGCACTCTGAGTCCGTCATAGAGCGCAAGAGCCGCCCGGCTCTGATTGGGATTGGTATCAGGCGTGCGTGGAAGGCCGGCGGCATTGATGAGAATAAGCCGAGAAACCCGGCCAGGATATCTTGCTGCCATTTGGAATGCCGCTATACCGCCCGTCGATGTGCCGACGATATCCACGCGCTCAAGGTTGAGCTTGGTCAGCAATTCATCAACAATGCTCAAGTAACGCTCTATCGATTCTGCCCTTAGAGGATCGGGTCCGGTCAATCCGGAAGCCGGCCAGTCCAATCGGATCACACGATGTCTCTTGCCCAATGTTTGGGCCAGGCTGTCCCAAGCACGCAAATTGAGCCCAGAAGCATGAAGGAGCAATACGGGCGACCCAGAATATTCATCTGTGACATGCACCTCAATCTCATCCAACAACATGTATTGAGATTGAGACATTTCATAGGCGGATCTGAGTTCGGCCAAGCTTAAGAGCTCGTCGCTCAACGCCTGGCTGCAAGCTAAAGTTATGAGTGAAGCCACAAGGACTGTGCACCACCTTGGGGCTCTCAACTTTTGAAAATGGCGCAAAAAATGCTCCTCGACATGCTCTTTAACCCAATTTGGCTTCAATATCCCCATGCTGGTGATAGAATATGATGAAGACGATTCATATTTCGCGGACGTCAGCGGTTATTTCGCCGGAATATTTCACGTACGCAAAGAAATCGGTCACAAGACAGAATCTTTCCGGCGAGGGTCTCACATGAAGTGGATTAAGGCTGCCATCGATGTGGAAACACGTGGCATGTCTTTGACCTCCGGATTGGCATTTTTCATCGGCGTCCCGGTAATCGTTGCCTTCCTCGTTTCCTGGAACAACACATTGGTCAGCAATGAGGTCAACTTTCTAACTTCATTGGGCTTTTGGATTGGCCTCGATTTCATCATTTGGGTTTCGTATATTGTTTCAACGGGGGCATCTTATTGGCTGTTGCGCCGCTGGCAGCCGAGCTTGTTATGGGTTCTTCTGGGCGGTCAAGCCATCTCTCTCATCGTATTCACATGGCCATCCCGGGTTTATTTGATTTGGGGACTTGATGTCGGTCGGATGGCACCAATTCACTATTCCGACGTCACTGTCGGCTTGACCGGTGATTATCTGCTACAGCTCTTTTACGGCACTTTACCTGCGGCCGCGATCTGGTTTTCCACCAATCTTTTCTACAAACACATCATGAAAGTGCCACGCTATCACTATGGTGAGTGGCAACCACAACTAAATACAGAAAAGGGACCGCTGGGTGTCAGCATGACACCAGCCTTCCTGAAGAGACTGCCAGATCAGGTAAAGGGCGACATCGTCGCTCTCAAAGCAGAAGATCACTATGTTCGAGTTTATACGGACAAAGGTGATTCATTGATTCACTATAGGTTTAAGGATGCGCTTGCCGATATTTCGTCGCTTCCGGGTGTACAGACACATCGCTCCTATTGGGTTGAGCAGAGCGCGATAACCAGCCTCGAAAGCGACGGACAGTCGTCGCAGCTGACACTGAGGACGGGATTGAAAGTGCCTGTCAGCCGCACATACCTCAACGAAGTCAAACGTCTAGTGGCAAAGTTGCCGCTTTAAGCGGCCTGCCCTCTAACACTGCTCGCCAACTCCGCGCATTGTTCAGCAAACCCTATCAATCGGTCCGACCATTGGGAGAGGGCATCTTCCGACAGATATGCTTTTGAATAATAACGGACAGAAACGGCACCAAACGCCCTGTCTGCATTTCGCAGTCCGATTGCCATACTCGAGATAGGACGGTCCTTTATTTTCCAATCGCAATTCTCAACGGTGACGCAGCCGGTTTCAATTGCTGAGTCGAGTTTATCTTTTATCCAGCGATAATCTTCCGAACCGTCGATTCCGTCAGTCACCTGTTTCAAGAGTCTGTCGCGAACCGGTGCATCGCAAGCCGACAGGAAAGCAAGACCAGCTGCGCTCCGAACCAACGACAACCGATCACCAACGATTGAGTCTTTCAAAAAGAATGGGCTTTGACTTTCCGTGCTGTCGACAACTTCCATGTCGAATCCATCATTGATCGAAAAATAGACGGGCCATTCGACTTCTTGGCCAAGCTCTCTCAACTTGGATTTGATCCAAATATATTCACCATACCAGGGTTTTGCCCCGATGCTCAGCTCCTTGGCCTTGGGGGCAACAAAATAGACGCCTTGTCCCCTCACATCTTCACGAAAAATATAGCCTTCGGATTCCAGAGTTCGCAGCACGCGTAAAATAGTGGTTCTTGGAAGACCAATCCTTGTGTTGAGCTGAACTATTGTTGCCGGTTCGCGGTTTAGAGCCTCCAAGATCTTAAGCGCGCGCGTGACGGATCGAATAAGTCTCATGGTTCAAAGAACTCCAAACACAAAAGCGGCTTCGCGTATAGCGAGGTACTCAGCTCAACGCCGACTCTGTCGCTTTTTACCACTCTGAAAACTGCCGGACCGGAACTCGGGGGAAGAGGCTCTGGTCCGGCAGACTTCAATTGCAAGCGGAAGCAGGCAAGCACCGATGTCTTGCCGTCTCCCAATTGCGGGACTAAAACTTGAACTTTCCGGTGACGCCCACAATCCGGCCGTCGCCCTGCAAAACTGTCGTCGGGCTGGTGAAATCGCTCAACCGCGGTTGACGGATTTGCGATGTCACATAGTTTTCGTCAAACAAGTTCCGTGCCCAAAGAGACAACTCCCAGGACTCTGCAGAAAGACCGATATTTGCATTGACCAATTGACGAGAGTCAATGAACTGCAAGTTTGCTGCCCGGACAGGCGATTCATCCCTGTAGGAATAATCGATCCGCCCGAAGATATCCAAGCCGTTGGCTAGGGGTTGAACCACATCAAGATATGCCGAGAAGGTATTCTTGACGGTGCGGCCCAATTGTTGTCCGGCGACATTCGTCGAACACAGACTCGGATCTGTACAGATCGACGACAAGCCCAAGTCAATGCCTTCATCGAATTCAGGATTGGCGTATGCATAGTTGCCACCGATTGTAATGCTATCGGTGACACTGAAGTCCAATTCCAATTCAACACCGGTGGACGTGGCCGTGCCCAGATTTCGAACCACCGATGATAGGAACGTCGCATCCTGGGATTGAGACGGAACTTGTAGATCATCCCATTCGACATAGAACACCGCAGCATTGGCGCGAACCTTTCCGTCAAACAAGGTCGACTTCACGCCCAATTCGTAGGTCCAGTTGGTTTCTTCGTCGAAGAACGCCTCATCAGGGAACAATGGCGAGATGGACGCATTGAAGCCACCGGACTTTACTCCCATCGCCGCTGAACCATAGAGCAGAACGTCATCATTGACGGCGAAGTCGACAGTGAAACGAGGCGCAAGGAAGTTCCAAGACCCTTCCAATGGCACCGGGTTTGCGACCGGCGCGTAAAGGAATCCGACCGTTGTGGTGGTTTCCTTTTCCTCGTGGGTGTAGCGAAGCTCAGCTGTCGCATTCAGCCGGTCAGTGAAGTCAAAGGATCCTTGTGCATAGATCGCCCAGATATCGGTTTCAGACTCACTTGCTGTCGCCGGCTCGTCAAAGATTGTTGAAACGCCACCATCGTCACACAAGGGTTCAAAAATACCGCAAGGCACCAAAACCTGAAATCCATCCGGGATTGGCGAACTATCAATCACCGAAAAGTTCTGATTTTCATATTCGGCATTATAGAAATAAACACCTGTCATCCATGTGAAGCGATCTTCATCAGGAGATTGCAGTCGAATCTCTTGACTATAGGTATCAACTTCCTCGTTAAAACTGGCATAGTTCAGCAGATTAACGGGGTCGCCGGGCGCAAAGAACAATGACAATGTGCTGTACGGCGTTCCTGTGGAGCTTGCGTCATAGTCCGTGAGGCTTTTGTTTGTGCTCGTCGAGAGGGACGTCAAGCTGGACAGTGTTGCAAATCCAAGATCCCATGAAACGGTCAAGCCGCCCATGGCGAATTCATTTTCAAAGCCTAAAGTGTCGGTCTTAACATCGACGGGGTCCTTAAAGGGGAGATCGCCGCAGAAATAAACAGGATCAGCGCTTGGGCAATTTGGCTCGACATTGTGAACAGCGTCTTGCTCGTAGTTCTGTTCCCCGTAATAGCCCATCAGCTTGATGGTCCAATCATCATTAGGCGTCAGAACCACGTTGCCGAGCACATTGAAGGAATCGTCACCCTGGATGTTGTTGCCGTCTGCCGCGTTTTCAAATGTGCCGTCAAACTCCTTGTATCCCATCGATATTCGGGCTTTCAGCTTATCTTCGACAATCGGCCCGCCGACGGAACCTTTAACTTCATAATACTCATCTGTGCCCACACTGCCTGAGACATAGCCTTCGAGCTCATCTCCAGGCTCGGCGGTCACATAATTGATGGCGCCGGCAAACGTATTGCGGCCGTAAAGAGCGTTTTGCGGCCCTTTCACCACTTCAATTCGCTCCAGATCAATAATCCCGATATCCATGGTGTTCCGAGAGGCCAGAAAGAAACCGTCGAGAAACACCCCTACATTGCCGTCCTGACCAAATGGGTCGGTTTGAGCCAAGCCACGAATAATCGGCGTCTTCAGTGCCCCGCTCCCGAAATCCAGAAAGGTCAAGCCAGGCGTTAGAGCGGCGATATCGGCCATATCGGCAATACGCGCTTTTTCGATCGTCGGTCCGCCGAAAGCAGTAATGGCAATCGGTACGTCCTGAAGATTCTCGGACCGCTTTCGAGCCGTGACCACCAGCTCATCCAATGCATAAGCCAACGGCACCTCTGCCGTCAGGGCCAATACCGTGGCCAAAGCGCTCAATGACACTTTGGTTCCAAATGATGTTTTCATCTATGAATTCCCCCTAGAAGTGAGTTTGCGGATGGCGGATAACGCATCCCCATCCGGTTTTCCGAGTCCCACGTTCTAGGGTGGACGATGTCGAGACAACGAAGATTTCGCAGAATAGCGGGGTTTTGTTCGCGACTGTCATTCGCGCACGCGAACTTATTGGGGCATTTCAAAACGTCAGAGACATCAATCGGGAAAAACAGCCCTGTGACGGGGTCACGATGAGGATTTATCGTCCAAATCCCAATAGACGTCGATGATCTCTTCCAAGATGCCTTCAATATGATGCCAACTGGCATTGGAACTGAGATCGAGCCCATAAAACACAGGCTGCTTAGTTGACCGGATGGCCAGATAATTCGCGCTCGAAATCAAGATCAGACTGAGCGACGCAATACGCTGCACGTTGATGGAACTGATTTCTTTGACGATTTCCGTCAACTCATCTGAGATCTTGGCACTCGCCTTTTCAAAGGGCATCGTCAACTCAGTGGGCTGCATCAATTGCGCTGCCATGATTTGCACCAACACAGGCCGGCTACGCAAGGCCCGCAGATAATTGATGAAGGTGCGCTTTATTCGGTCGCGATCGGACAGGGCCTTGAAATCGTCTTTGTCGCCGCCGATCAATTCCAATGCTGTGGGCCAGTTCGTACTTTCGGATACCCAATGGGTAATGAGCCCGGAAAGTCCGCCGTAATATCGATACAACAAGTCTTTGCCGACACCGGCCTCATCGGCAATCTTATTGACCCCCAGTCCTTCGGCGCCCTCACGCAGAATCACGGTTTCTAAGGCCGCCACAAGTTTTGCTTCCGTTGCCGCCCGGTCCCGCGCTCGCTTGCCGGGAATTTTCTTGGTCTCAGTGGTCAAAGTTTTTGGCCTCACGTGGTTTTCTCGCGCTGTTCCAGGGTAGCAGCGCTATCAGACGATTCGGCAATTTCTTTTCGCCGCACCATGAAGGCGGCCAGTGCCAAAACAAGTCCCATGGCTGCGATCAGCAAAAAGGGGCCCGTCTCGTCCCAATTGTCGTAAACGCGGCCGCCAACGGAGGTAATAAACAAAATGCCGACCGCACCACTTAAACTGAACACGCCGATCATGGCACCGCGAATGTCCGGATCGGCACATTCGCCGATCAAGGCTTGTGAAGACAACATGCCCGCCATCATCCCCGCCCCAATGATCACGGCTACACCAAAGGTCATCGGATTAAGGGGTGTATCGATCATGCCCAAAGCGAAATAGCCGAGCGCCACAATGATCATGCAAATGCCGACGGCTGTCAGTCGATTCACACGGTCAATGAGAAGGCCAATCAAAGGCGCCGATCCCAGGGCCGAGACCTGCATAACTGCAAACAAGATACCGGACCGAGCGGTCGCTTCTGCCGTACTCATACCGGAAGCGATGCCGGCCTGTACGCACCACAACAAAAAGAAAGTCCCGATCACTACCAGATCGCTACGCGCCACAAAGGCAGCGCCATAGGCAATGGCAACACGGGATGCTTTGGCTGCTTTGAGTCCTTTGGCAAGGGACTTTAGGACATTGCTGTCTTCTTTTGTGACAGCAAATCTCATGGGGCTAAGCCCCCAATACAAGATTCCAGCCGTAAGCAAACAAATCAATGCAGCAATGGCCAATGTAATTTGGATGGCCGTTGCCGGCGCCAAGTCAAAGGCTTCCAACCACAAAGGAAGGGGTGCAAAAACGGCGACCATCAACACACCGCCCACCCCATTGGCAACACCGCCCAATGACATCATCTTGCCCCGGGAGTCTTCTTGCGGATAGTCGTTTAAGATCGTGGTCATCATCACGGCAACAGATGCCACACCGACCGCAAAAACCATCCGGCTGAGATAGAGCATCTCGACGGATGTGGCCAACGGGTAAAGCATGTAGCCGGCGCCCAGAGCCACGAACCCCAACGCCATAATAGATCGTCGCCCAACCCGGTCGGATAAAGCCCCAATCGGGCCGAACAAAGCCAAGGCCACCAGCTCGCTGATAAATGTCAGGTTGCCGCTCACACTGCCTTGCGCATCCGTCGGCACATTCAAACTTTCCGTGAGGATCATCGGCTGGACAACATTCACGAATGCCATAAAGCAATTCATTGTCACAGCTGCATACACCGCAGCCATAGCATGACGCGCCGTGATGCCCGGCACCATGCGAATGGGCCCGAGCCTCAGCCCGTCGGCGCTCTGTGTGATCAAGTTGATGCCCATTCGTTTGCCTCGCCCACCCCTTATTCGGACATATTTATTTCTGTACGGATGGTTTTGGGACTCTCAAGACAGTCCAAACAAAAATCAGCCAAATACCTGCGGCTTACCTGAAAGGTCAGATTTTGCTTGGGCAAGATGTCGCCCCAGACATATGTTGCGCCTTCCGGTTCCCGGTCGCGCAATCCCGCGGGGCGCAAGATGGTATAGTCAAGATCAGATGCACGGATGAGTGCTTCTTGCCGGTTTTTGTCCGCCAGCGTGAAACCAAAGAGGATTTTGAATACCAGCAGTCGCGTCCAGAACGCCGCCTGCGCGTCGGTTCCCCCAGCGCCCCAGCTGGAGATACAGATCAACCGTTTGACACTGGCTTCTTGCATCGCGGAGATCAAATTGGCTGTCCCCTTTGAGAGCTGCGTCGAAGGCGACTTGTTAAACTGCCCCAAAGCCGAAATCACCGCATCCAAATCCGGCGTAACGCAATCCCGCATCGCCTGTGGATCGAGCATATCGGCTTTGACCACCTGCAAATGCTCGGACGACGCACGCAATTTTGCCGGATCGCGCAGCTGTGCGACAACGTGATGATCACGCGCTAAAGCGCGTTCGACCAATTGCTGCCCCGATCCGCCGGTGGCGCCGCACACCAGTATTTTCATCCCGCTCATCACCTTCTTGTCTAACCCGTTCAGCGGTTTGACGCTACGACCCAGCAGCCAAAAAATCAACTTATTGGTATTATTTATAAAATTAGATCTTTATTTCAATACTTTATCATCTCCTTGACTAATACCATATAGTCACAATAAAATGTGCCCTTCGATGCACGAGGCTGAGGGGCAGTGTATGGCTTTAGACTTGACCACAAATCAGGGGCAAGTGAATGCGTGGCTCAAATCTATTGGCCGCACCGATGACGGTGACTGCTTTTGGTGGTTCACCGGCGTTACCCATGGGCTGACGCCGGACGAAGGTTTGACACCGCTCTGGCGCCACGAGAACTTTTCATTCGGTCCCTATAAGAAAGAGAGCGCGACACGTCATGTTGCCTCGATGGAAGACATTACTTTTTATCGCGATCTTCAGACCGGCGAAGTCATTCGATCGTTTACCGTGCCGTATACGAATGAAAAGCGTCCAATCATTGATGTGGTCACCAACGCCATCCATCATTTTTATGACGAGGAAGGTCATTCGGGGTTCGTGGCAGACGGCCAAGACTTCGCCAAAGAGTTAGAGCTAGAGGTTACAGAAGTCCAAGATACCGTCTGGCTGACCCGTCAATTTGATTGGTCGTTTCCCAATCCCTTGGATCCGGAGCTACACGCCCTCGCCTATTCGGGTCCGGCCATTCGATTGCAGATGGAGACGACTCTCAAAGTCAAACGATCAGATCTAGACGATTCATCGCAATCCTGGGCTCCAGCCCATTCCAGCTATGAGGCGGTTACACCTTGGTTTCCGTGGATGCATATGGGCAATCGGCCGGGTCATTTGATCACCCGCGCCATGGGAATCAAATTGCAATCCTACGACCAATTGCCGGCGCACATTATCGCTGCGTCGGAGGAACGCTATCCGGGATGTATCACAGGCGAGGCCTCGCCGCCGCGCGGCAAAGATCCATGGACAGATTACAAACACGCGCTGCTCGCAGCGGAATAGAAATCACGTCAAAAAGGGGGACATGATGAAACACTCGCTACTGAAACGCACTTTGTTGCAGACGGCATGCTTGACCATGATGGTCGGCGGCGTCGCCGAAACGGCTTTGGCCATTGACGAGATAATTGTCACAACACGAAAGAGGGCTGAGAACTTACAAGACGTGCCCGTTGCGGTGGCAGCGTTTACCGCTGAAACCTTGGATCGCCAGGGACTGCGCGATACGAAAGAGATCCTGAAGCTGGTGCCCGGGGTTCAATTCGACAACGCCTTTTCACCGAACGACACACGTATCACCATTCGCGGGATCAACAACAGCCGCGGGCGCGCCAGTACGGCAGTGCTCATTGACGGCATCGACACGTCCGGTGAGAGTATCACCGTGGGCGGCGGCTCATCTTTGCTGAACACACGATTGCTGGATTTGGAACGGGTTGAGGTGATCAAGGGACCACAATCCGCCCTTTACGGCCGCAATGCCTTTGCCGGCGCCATCAATTACATTACCAAAAAACCGTCAATGGACGGAATTGAAGGAAATGTCAGCGTCGATCTCGCAGAGTATGGGATCTATGAAGTCCGGGGCGCAATCTCAGGACCTGTTGCAGAAGACAAATTTGCCCTACGTCTCAATGCGGCGACCTATAACAATGACGGCTATTACACCAATCCGGTGACTGGCGAGGATCTCAACGATTCTGAGAGCCATGGCGTCCGCCTCGCAGCACTGTTCACGCCCAACGAAGACATTGAAATCAACGCGGCCGTTTCCTATTCGGAGGAAAAGGCTGGCCAAAGGGCAGAAGAAACATACGAGGCCAGCACTTTCTACCTTGAAAGTGTCGCCTTACCTGCCGGTACGCTGCCTGAATTCACTTTCTTCGGCAATCAGGATTATGGTCAATTTGCGGGGACCATTGATGATGCGGACGAAAGCGCCGTCGCGCTGTCTCCCTCACGGCGCACAGGCGCCGCATTTGAAGGCAGCAGTGACGATACATTGCGCGCTTCGTTGATTGTGGACTGGGATCTTGGCCCTGTAGCCTTGAAATCCACAACCGGATATCTCAATCACGAATTCTCAGTCTCGCAAGATGCTGATTTTGCCGACGGCGTCGGCACCTTCATTGATCTTTTCGGTATCGGATTCGGTGTTGAGAGCGACTATTCGACCGAGAATGAAACGGAATATTGGAGTCAGGAAATCACCCTCAGCTCCACCGAGTGGGAACGCGGCAATTGGATCCTCGGCGCCTCCGGATTTTGGGAAGACACCGACAATATAGACACATCTCTCAGCTGGTACGGTGATCCGGCTTTTGAAGGCTCGTTATTGGGCGGCGTCTTGTGCGGCATGTTTTCCTGCAATTTCGATGCGGCCGCAGCTGCCGGTCTAACACCCAAGCTGACTGAGCGCACAACAACGAGTTGGTCCATTTTCGGTTTGGTGGGCTTCGACATAACGGATGCTTTACGCGTGACCGCCGAGGCCCGTTATGTCCATGATGAAATAGAAGTCACCACCAACACCGCCATCAATAGAGTGGCACAATCTCTGTTGAATTCAGATATTGCCACAACCAACCTGTTGCCAGGCGAGTCCCTGCCCGTCTCCGACAAAGTGACATCAGATACGATCAATCCCCGGCTTGCCCTGGACTACCGGGTCAATGATGACGTTCTCATCTATGGATCGGTCGCAAAGGGCACCAAGCCTGCAGGTTTCGGCACCGCTCAATTCTCCCGGCCGTCTGACGTACGCATGAAAGAGGAAGAACTCTGGGCTTATGAGATCGGCGCCAAGACAACGTGGCTCGACGGCACACTGCAAGCCAATTTAGCCGCTTTCTATAATGTCTACACGGATCGGCAAATCAGCATCTCTATTACATCGACGGGCGGCTTTTTGGCCGCCGGCGTGACCAATGCCGGTGAAGCGGAAACCATGGGCGCCGAACTCGATCTGCTTTGGCAGCCGGTGGACAATCTACAACTGGGTCTTGGCTACGCCTATGTGGATGCTGAATTCACCGATCTTGATTTTGCGGAAATCAGAGGCGGAACGCCAACCGCAAAAGACCAGGCCCATTGCGGAAATGTGGAAGGCAATTGTAAAGGGGCCGAGATCGGCGGTGTTGCGGAACATGCGCTGACACTATCAGGTCTCTACACACAGCCGATCGGCAATAGTGATACTGAGTTGTTTATTGCGGCCAACAGTCAGTATCGTAGCGAGCGCCCTCTGCGCAACGCGGTCAACACGCCTTATCTTGACGAGAAGTGGAACCTCGATTTGCAATTAGGTGTGCAGTCGGATGATTGGTCTCTGGCGCTCTATGCCAATAACGTCCTAGATGATGAAACGCCAAGCTGGGCCCAATTCGTCAATGACATTCACAACGGCAACTATGGCGGCGCCATGGGCGGACAGCCGCGGGATGACGCCGTTTATGCGTTCTTGCCAACCCCGCGTGTCATTGGTGTCCGCGCCAATATCAAATTCGGACAATAGTTCTTTCGCGCGCCTCAATCGCGCCCATATCAAAAACCATTGCTCCTTCGCTTTCAGCGGAGGGGCATTTTTGTGACTCATCAAACCCCCCTCGCCGCCGTACAATCTTCCGGATAGAAATCATCCCAGATATATAGTATTGAGTGCATAAAAACCTCCAGGGGGCACGAAGAATGAGCGTATCCGACCTGTATCCGGCAAGCCCAAGCGATGCACCGGCCAACCTGACACTTGCGACACCCAGCTATAAGCGCCAAGCCTGGCTAGCGCTTCTGGGGCTGACAGCCTTCATGTTGATATATGTCTTGCTGATGCTCGGCTTTGGGCTCATTGCTTATAGAAACCTGATCGCTGTTCTTAGTAATGACTCAGCCTTTGGCAATTGGCTGGTGTTGTTCTGTGCGTCTATCCTCTTTGTCTTTATGGCGAAGTCTCTTTTCTCAATGCGCAAAATGGGCAACCCCAATGGCATAGAGGTGACCGCCGCCGAGCAACCCAAGCTTTTTGAGTTCCTGCACCGTTTGGCCGACGAGATTCAAGCGCCCCGGCCTCACCGCGTTTTCATCACACCTGAAGTGAATGCGGCAGTTTTTTACGACCTGTCTTTGATGAATCTGATCGTTCCCTCAAAAAAGAATCTGATTGTCGGCCTTGGTTTGGTCAATGTGCTCAATTTGGCCGAACTCAAAGCAGTCCTGGCGCATGAGTTTGGGCATTTCTCGCAAAATTCTATGGTGGTGGGGCGTTGGGTCTATGTGGCACAGCAAATCATTGCCCATATGGTGAGTGTGCGAGACTGGCTAGACAAGCTGGTCCGCTTGATCTCAAGAATCGATATTCGGATTGCCTGGATCGGCTGGATTCTTCAACTGATTATATGGTCGCTCCGGTCACTGATGGATACGCTTTTTCGCATTGTCATCATTGCGGAGCGGGCACTGAGCCGGGAAATGGAATTCAATGCCGACCTGGTGGCTGTCTCAGTTACCGGCAGTGACGCTCTGATCAACGCTTTGTACAAATTGCAAGCCGCAGATCAGGCGTGGCAAACCGCTATGAATGTCGCTCGAAGCGCAACGGGGCGCAAGGAGATCCTGGATGACCTGTTCATGGCGCAATCAGAAGCCTTGAAAGAAATGCGCCGAATTCTGGATGACCAGGAATATGGGTTGCCGCCGCAACCGGACGGTGACGCCGAACAGCACCGGGTTTTTGAAGAAGCGGCAGCGCGGCCACCACAAATGTGGTCAACCCACCCGGCCAATAGCGATCGGGAGGCGAATGCCAAGAGCACTTACGTGGCCGCGGCAAGTGATGATCGAAGTGCCTGGTTACTTTTCGAAAATGTCGATCAGTTGCGTCAGGACATCAGCTTAGGCTTTTACAACAAGGAGGCCGTCAAAGGATTTGACGTCGCCTCCCCGGCAGAGGCGGTGGGCAAGCAGTTCAAAAGCACCTCTTATTCACCCGAATATCGCGGCGCTTATCTGGGACGTAGTCCGGTGCGGGACTTTGATAGCGTCAGTCGGATATTTGAAATGACCAACGTCCCGGCCGGCACCGTAGAACTAGATACGCTTTACCCCGAGAAGATAGGTGACGATCTAAAGGCCATTCGAAATCTTGAACTGGAGCGCAGTACCTTGGAGGCACTGGCCAGCGGCGAACTGAAACCATCGGGTGGTGTCATCCGCCATCGCGGCGAAGATATCAATAAAGATGATATTCCGGCCGCCGTCGAAGAAATTATTGAAGAAAAGAAGATCGCCTTAGATAAGCTGATGCAGCATGAAGCTGATTGTCGTCAAACCTACCTAAACATCGCCGAACAACAAGGACAAGGTTGGCCCGAGCACTTGAAATCCACCCTGGAGTTTCTTCATTGCAGTGACCATCTGCTTGCAACGGTCAGCAACGAACGGGCGCTGCTCGTAAACACCTGGCACGTGATCACTGCCGATGGCAAGGTTGGCTATTTTGAGAAAAAACGCATCCTAAGAGTGGCCGAAGATGTTCATCGCGTCATGTCAAACGTGTCGGAGAAGTTGAACGCCCTTGTTTTGCCCGATCACATCATGAAGCAGCACAATATCTCGGATTGGGCCGAAGTTTGCCCAAAGTTTGAGCTGCCATCGGTTGACAAAAAGAACTGGGCGCAGTGGTGTCAGGCCGCCATTCAAATTATGGCTCACTTTGAGCAGAATATCGGTCTCCTCTATTCCATCTTCTTGGAAGAGTTATTGGCATCAGAAGCTACCCTGAAAAGGCATTACTTGGACAAAACGAATGCAGGCTCGGCGCCGGCCGCAGGCACGTGCGTCAGCGAGTATCCGACCTTGTTGTCTGGTGATGAACACGCATTACAGACGAAACTCGATCTATGGAACCGGTTTCAACTGGCCCACGGGGTGTTCCCGACACTCATGCGGGCTTTAGTCGCCCTCACCATCGTCGGCGGCACGATTTTTATCGGGCTGACAGGAACCTGACACATCCTAAGAAGTGTCAAGCTAGCTGCTTGCCCGAACATGAAATGTCATAAAATGACGCTGACATAACAGTTACATGACATCACATAGATGTCTTAACTCTGTCACGATCATTAAGCTCAGCCGTCACAAACTCACGTTCTTGTGACTCCCCGGATAACACAGCAACAAAATAACCGGGGGCAATCACCATGACAATTCAACACGAGTCGCGCCGTTTGAGGTGGCGTTTGCGGCTGATGTCTGCTGTATCGGCGGTCGCGCTGGGGGCGATGACCGCCGCTGCACAGGCAGGCACTATTCAAGGAAGAGCCACAGAAGGCACCGGCACCGTCGGCCTCCAAGGGGCCACCGTCCGTATTCTTGAAACAGGCCAAACCGTAAGCACTTTGCGCGACGGCTCCTATCGCCTGCCTAATGTGGCGCCCGGTACTTATACGTTGGAAGTCACTTATTTCGGCACCGACAAGGAAACGGCCAGCGTCACCGTCAGCGGGGACGGCACCGTATCTCGAGATTTTGCTTTGGGCGCTAATGAGAAAATCGTCGACAATCTGTTGGTGATTGGCCAACGGGGCCAAGCCAACAGTGCGATCTCTCAGCAACGGGCAGCCGACAATTTGATCAGCGTGATAAGCGCCGATGCGATTGGCCAATTACCGGATCAAAACCCGACGGAAGCAGCCCGACGCGTGCCCGGAGTCTCCATCGAGACTGACCAGGGCGAAGGGCGCTTCATTGTCATCCGCGGGATTGATCCCAATTTGAATTCCACCTCCATCAACGGCGTGCGTATTTCGTCGCCCGATGGCGGGGACCGGAAGGTGGCCTTAGACGTAATCTCGTCGGAAAACCTCTCCGGAATTGAAATCACCAAAACCCTGACACCGAATCTCGATGGTGACGGCATTGGTGGTAATGTCGACATCCAAACCGAAAGTGGTTTGGATCGAGACGGCGCCTTCTTCAAAGGCTCGGCTTCGGGCAGTTATAGCGAAATCGTCGAAGAATGGAGCCCGAAACTTTCGGCCGCTTTCTCCAACAATTGGAATGACAAATTCGGTGTTGCAGGCTCGCTGACTTGGTATGACAGGGAATTCGGTTCCGACAATATGGAAGCCGATGACAGCTGGGGCACTGAAGATGCCGACGACGGTGAAGTGACCATCGTTGAAGAAGTGGAATTACGCGACTATCGAATAACACGTGAACGTTTGACCGCTGCCTTAAATTTCGACCTGCAAGCAACGGACGACACGCGGCTCTACCTGTATTCACTGTTCTCGGACTTTGAAGACGATGAGTTCCGAGCCACCACGGCGGGCAAGTTTGCAAACGACAATTTTTCGTCATCTCTGAGCTCGGCTGGACGGAGTGAAGTGCTGTTTGACGGCGCCATTATGATTGATGATGGCGAAGGCGGCATGGAAGCCTCCGAGGTCGAAATGGGGCGGGAAATGAAAGACCGTCTCCAAGTTCAACAGATCTGGTCAAGCATTTTGGGCGGGCAGAGTTACCTCGGAAATTGGACGTTGGACTATTCTGTGGCCTACACACATTCTGAGGAAGAAGAACCCAACCGTTTGGATACCGAATTTGCTTATGCGGACGAACTGGTCGCCGGCTGGAACACATGGGACGTCGAGCGGCCCATCTTCATCTACGGGGACGCCGCAACACGGGCTGCCTTCAACGATCCGGAAAACTTTGAATTTGACAAGGCGGTTCATGAAAACAACTTCACTGAAGACGACGAAGTCGCGGTGAAATTAGACGCCCAATACGACACCAATTTCGGTGAATTCCCCGGCTATATCAAGTTCGGCGCCAAAGGCCGTTTCCGCGAAAAATCGCGTGACAATGAAGTGGTAGAGCTGGAATGGGACGGCGATGACGATCTCACGCTGGCGCAGTTCGCAACCACGGTCGACTATAACATCCAAGAATTCGGGCCTGTTGTGGATGCGAATGCCATCCGAAACTTCATCGACAGCAATCTTGGAATGTTTGAGTCAGAGCGACAGGAGGAAGACTCCCTGGCGGCTGATTACGAAGCCAACGAGGATATAATTGCGGGCTATGTGATGGGTCGGATCGATATCAACGATTGGCGTCTCATTGGAGGTGTCCGTGTTGAACACACCGATTTCGACGCAACCGCCAATGTCTTTAACGATGGCGACGCTGCTGTCGTTCAAACAAGCGATGATTACACGGATGTCCTGCCGAGTATTGTCGCCCGTTACGAGATCCAAGAGGATTTGATTTTCCGGGCCGGGTACTATCACTCCGTTGCCCGACCGAACATCGAAGCCGTGGTCCCGTCCATCGTCATTGACGGAGACGAAGCTGAGGGCGGCAATCCGAATTTGGAGCGGCAACAAGCGATCAACCTAGATATCGGGTTTGAGTATTACCCCAACAATTCCACCGTCGTGTCAGCGGGCTTCTTCCATAAGGACATCAAAGATTTTATTGCGCCGTTCACCTTTACCGGTGCCGGCTCATTGCCCTTCGCAGCTTTGGACGATCCCGATGACCCGGTGACCGAGTTTTCGACTTTTGCGAATTTAGACGATGCGGACCTGTTCGGATTTGAGTTGAACTATCAGCAGAATCTGGATTTCCTTCCCGAACCGTTTGACGGCTTCCTGATCGGCATGAACTATACCCATGTGGACGGGCAAGCGGTTCTGGCAGACGGGCGAAAAGTTCCGCTGCCCAAGCAGTCGGAAAACATCTTCAACATGATTGTCGGCTATGAAAAGGGCCCGATCTCCATTCGCGCTGCCGTGTCCCGCCGCGGAGAGTATCTGGATGAAATTGGCGAAGATTTCGACCGGTACAAAAACAGTCATACTCAATGGGACATCGGGGCGGATTTCAAAATCACCGATAATCTCAAGGTGTTTAGCGAAGTCTCCAATGCCAATGACGAACCGGACCTTTACACCTGGCGGCCCACGGACGGTTCCACCGGCGAGTTTTTGTCACAGTATGATGAATTCAGCTACACCGCTGTTGTGGGTGCCAAATTCACGTACTAACATTTCTCCGAACCATGGGGGGTGCCGGATCTTCGGATGCGGCACCCTTCCCATTTCAAAGGTTGTATAATGATAAAAAAAGTGTGCCTTTTTGCCTGTCTGGCCGTCATACCCTGGCTAGCTGCATGTGAAGACGAGAAAGTCGTCGACAATTCGGCTTATCCCGCCGTCTATCCTATGGCGGAAACCGACCCCGTAAGCACCGACGATGACGCTGCCGATGACATCGCCATTTGGGTCAACCCAGTCGATGCCAGCCAAAGTTTGATTGTCGGGACCAACAAGAAGTCCGGTGTCGCGCTCTATAACCTCAGCGGCAAACAGGTGTTCTTCTTGGAATCCGGCCGCGTTAACAATGTGGATTTACGTCAGATTGATGAGACCATCGTCATCGGCTCCAATCGATCATTGAATACCCTGGACGTCTATCGACTGAACTCTGGCGCGCAGAGTTTAACCCTCGCCGGGCAGTTTCCGGTCGGCCGCGACGAACCTTATGGCGCGTGCATGTATGACGGCGGCCCTGATGTAGGCCTTGTGGCCTTCATCGCCTTTAAAGACGGCGAGCTGCGCTCTTGGAAAATCCAATCCACGCCCGACGGCAAAGTAACCGCGGAGCCGGGGCCGGGCACCAATGTAGGGGCTCAGGCGGAAGGCTGCGTCGCCGATGATGCCAAAGGCACCTTGTTTGTGGGCGTAGAAGAAGTTGGCATCTTTGCCATGGACGCCAAGAATCCGCGTTTTGATCAAGCCTTTCAAATCGATACGATCGGCGACGTCTCCAATCTGGTGGCCGATGTGGAAGGCCTGACAATTTATTTTGGCCAAGACGGCAAAGATTATCTTTTAGCCTCGAGTCAAGGCGACAACACCTTCATGGTTTATGACCGTCTTCCCCCATATGCATTCCGCGCCAAGTTCCGCATTGCCGACAATATGGAAGACGGCATTGACGGCGCGCAAGAAACGGACGGGATCGACGCGACGGGCTTGTCGCTCGGGGCCAACCTGCCTCAAGGTGTGTTTGTGGTGCAAGACGGCTTTAACACCCAGCCCGCCGAAAACCAGAACTTCAAATTGGTGGATTGGCGTGAAATCTCACCTCTGATTCCCGCACCCTGAGCTATTTTCTGAAAGACAAGACCCAATGAGCACGCAGGACCCCAAAGAGCCCCAGGAACCCACGCAGCAAAATAGTGCCGAAGAGAAATCGTCAGCAGACGTGGAACCCGCAACGGTATCGGCAAAGACAGACGCACAATCGATCGAAAACAATTTCGAAAAGATTCTTGATGAAAGATTGTCGCGCCGCGGGTCCCTTTGGGCAATCGCCGGCGGCACTACGATCGTCGCATTTGGTGCCGGTTATCTTTTGGGACAGCGTTCCGGCGGCGATCCCGTGGCTGCGGTGACGCCGACACCGCCTGCTCCGCAGCCGGTCGCTCCCATCATGCAGTCTGTCGAACAGCCTGAGTCTCTGACCAGCCTAACCTTTCCGGAAATCCCGCACACCTATGACACGAATCATCACGTGGCCGAGGGCTACAATGCGGATGTGTTGTTGCGTTGGGGGGATCCGATCACGGCGAATGCGCCGGAATTTGATGGGCAAAATCAAACCCCCGAGGCCCAATCTAATCAATTCGGTTACAACAATGACTTCATCGGTTTTATGCCGCTGCCCTATGCCTCGGAAAATTCAGATCGCGGTTTGCTGTGTGTGAATCACGAAACCACCCATACCCACATGATGTTTCCCGGCTATGACACGTTGTGGGAAGCCGCGGAGAACATGTCTAAGGAACAAACCGAGACTGAAATGGCTGCGCATGGCCACGCCATCATCGAGGTTCAGAAAGTCGATGGCGCCTGGCAAATCGTCAAGGACAGTAAATACAATCGCCGTATTACCGCCATGACTGAAATGGAACTGACCGGCCCTGTCGCCGGCCACGAGCGTTTGAAAACCAAAGAAGATCCAACTGGTCGCAAAGTGCTGGGCACTTTTGCCAATTGCGCCGGGGGCGTTACCCCCTGGGGCACGATCTTGATCGCAGAAGAAAATTTTGATTACTTTTTCGACGGCGACAAATCGCAGCTTTATGCAAGCGCGCCTGAAGAAATCCGCAATTACAGTGCCTATCGGTCAGGCTATTTGGGCGAGCATGTGGATGACGGCGATCATCATTATGGATGGTACCGGCATCATGACCGCTTCAATCTCGGCAAAGAACCGCGCGAGTTTAACCGCTTCGGCTGGATGGTCGAGATTGACCCCTACGATCCCAAATCAAAACCCAAAAAACGCACGGCCTTGGGACGCTTCGGCCATGAAGGGGCCACCATCGTGGCCGAAGACGGCAAACCGGTCATCGCCTATATGGGAGACGATAAGAAGTTCCAATGCGTCTATAAATTTATTTCGAAAGGCAGTTACAATGCCGCCGACCGGGCCAGCAATATGGATTTGCTGGATGAAGGCACACTTTATGCGGCGAGATTCGATGCCGACGGCACCGGCCGTTGGATTGAGATGCGCTATTGGCCGCGGCTCGCCGAAGACGGCTTGGGCGATCTTAAAGACAATGCCGGCGTATTGATTGAACTGCGAAACGTAGCCAAGGAACTTGGCGCCACGGCCATGGACCGTCCAGAAGACGTGGAAGCCAATCCGTTGACCGGCCGGGTGTATGTCATGCTGACTAAGAATAAAAAGCGTGAACTCGACGAGACGAACCCCGCCAATCCGAGGGCCAATAATCGCTGGGGCCAGATCTTAGAAATTTTGCCCCCAGGGACAGACGGCAGCCGCGATCATTGGTCGAAGAGCTTTGATTGGGAATTGATGATTTTGGCCGGTGACCCGAGCCATCCGAAACCAGAAAAGCGTGGGCGTTATCACGACCAAATATCGGAACACGGATGGTTTTCCAATCCGGATAATTTGGCCTTTGACCCGCAAGGGCGCATGTGGATCGCTACAGACGGCTGCGCCGAATACGAAGACGGCGAAGGCAATCTCCTCCCCTTCCATGACGGGCTTTGGGTTTGTGAAACCACCGGGGACGGCCGCGCGCTGACCAAACACTTTTTCGGCTGCCCCATGGGCGCTGAACTATGTGGGCCGGCCTTCACACCCGATGGCAAAACCCTTTTTGTCGCCGTGCAAAGCCCGGGCCGAGAAGACGGCACCAGTTTTGACAAACCGATCACTCGCTGGCCGGATTTTCAAGATGGCGTGCCCGCCAAATCGGCCGTGGTCGCCATCACCAAAAAAGACGGCGGCACGATCGGGTCTTAGTTGCCGATTATTTTCCGGAACACGATCTTGTCGTCGCCGGCATCGTAGAAGTCTCGAATACGGGCTTCATTGTCATAGCCATGTTTAAGATAAAATTGGCGGGTCTTTTCAAATTCCGCCAAGCCTGAGGTTTCAATGATCAGCAAACGCGCGCGCCGATTGGCGATATCCGCCTCCACATAGCGCAGTAGGTCACTGCCAATCCCCTGCCCCTGGATTTCGCGGCGCACGGCAATAAAATAGAGATTCCACGTGCCGTTCGCCATCACTTCCGGCGCATAGTAGGCCGCCGCGCAGATGCCATTGGACTCATTAACAATCCAATGATGCTCATCAGCAATATCGGCGCCAAGCGTTTCACCCAGCATGTACTGCAATCCATCGAGCTCTTCGGCGGGAAAGAGTCCAGAGGCTAAAGCAACATCAAGGATCGCGTCCGAGTCCTCAACGTCTGCAGGGCGAATGGTGTTCTTGGTCATGACCCATAAAGATCACGAACGCGCTTTGGCTTCAACGACTTTGGCTTGCGCCGATGGGCTCTTCACCAGCCAGGCAAACAACCAAGTGGCCAAAACGGCACCGAAGAGCTGCATGACAATGAATAAGGGCGCATTGGCCGGATTGATCCCGGCAAAAGTATCGGTGAACATGCGGGCCAGAGTCACGGCCGGATTGGCGAACGAGGTTGACGCCGTGAACCAATAGCCGGCGGTGATGTAAAGCCCCACAGCATAGGGCACCGCTTCAGCCCGGAACCGGACGCAGCCCAGAATTGTCGCGACCAGACCGAATGTTGCGACAATCTCAGCCACGGATTGGCCGGTCCCGCTCCTCTCGGTCGTTGAAATTTGCAGGAGCGCTTGATCGAACATAACGTGCGCCAGGATCACACCCAGAACGCCGCCGATAATCTGGGCGCCGACAAACAGTGCTGCCTCGTTCCAGCTGACGACCCTTTGAATCGCGAATGACAAGGTCACCGCGGGATTAAAGTGGGCGCCCGAAACCGGGCCGAAAATCAGGATCAGAACCACCAGGATAGCGCCTGTGGCGATGGCATTGGCCAGCAAGGCGATGGCCACATTGCCGCCCGATAAAGTGTCGCCCATGATGCCGGATCCGACGACGGTCGCCAAAAGCAACGCCGTACCCAGTGCTTCCGCCACAAGTTTTTGCGCCAGAGACGGCGTATACACCGACCCGGTAATTGATTCAGACATTGTCGAAGACCTCTAACTTGCTTGTGCCGTATCCGTTGGATCGGCAGCCGTTTGGCCGATCTCGTCGAGCTCTTTTTGCAGCGCCATCTTGTCCAAAACATCAATGGGAAGATTCATGAAAATGGTGAGGCGTTGTTTCAGCGTTCGAACCGCCTCGGCAAAAGCATAACGCACTTCAGCCTCACTGCCCTGGGCCGCCGCCGGATCAGGCATGCCCCAGTGCGCGCTCATCGGTTGACCCGGCCAAAGCGGGCAAACTTCATTGGCGGCATTGTCACAAACAGTGAAAACAAAATCGAGCTCCGGCGCTTCCGGTGCCGAAAACTCTTCCCAGTTTTTGGATCTCAGCTCCTGAACCGAGAAACCTTGGTTACCCAAGACATCCAAAGCGTATGGGTGCACCTCACCTTTTGGCTGACTGCCCGCACTATACCCCTTGAAGCGGCCCTGACCGTAGCGATTAATGATCGCTTCGGCGATGATACTCCGGGCTGAATTTCCGGTACAAAGAATGAGTATATTATAAACCTTTTGTGTCATCTTACTTCCATTTTATTCTGTACAAAGATTTTCAAGATTAGCGAGGTCACCGCAGATCTCCGGATGTCCCTGACAACAATCTTGGGTCAGAAAGGTCACCAGCTGCCGAGTGACATCCAGTTCAACTGCGTAAAAAATACGCCGTTGATCGCGCCATGACCGCACGAGGCCGGCATTTTCCAAATGCGACAGGTGAAATGACAGGGCCGATGGGGACACGCCAATAGCTTTAGCGATTTCGCCCGCCGGCAGGCCTTTAGGTCCCTCCACCATGAGCAGGCGAAACACATTCAGCCGATGCTCTTGGGCAAGGGCCGACAAAGCGGAAATAGCGTCTTGGTCCAACATATTTCAATATTCCTTGAATTATTAAAATATGTCAATCTGTCATACGAAAAGCGCAGAATGCCGCTATGATAGGGTTGCATGATGACAAGTGATTCTTGAGACGTGACATGAGCCCTGCCCCCATGAATTCCGCAGAACGGAGCGATTTTCAGCTCTATACCAAGCGGCTTTTCTTGCGGCCGCTGGTCGATGCAGATCGAGAAGACCTGCGGGCGCAGATTTTTGCCCATCCGGTTTGCGTGAAAACCATGATTGGCGATGCGTCGACCCGGACCAATCAAGACGCTTTGGTCGATGTCTGGTTCCGGCGGCATAGCCATACGTGGGAAAGCGATGGATACGGCCTTTGGGGCATCTTTGCACGCAAAGGCCAATCGGACTTGCCCGACGGGCTGCTTGGTATTGTCTGGATTGACGAACCCGGCCGCGATGAAGAGGAAGACTGGGCCGAAGTGGGTTACGCGATTACGCCGACCGCTTGGGGCAAGGGTCTTGTCACGGAAGCCGTCCGGGCCGTGTTGGATTTTGTTTTCAGCACAACCAGCGCACCCGGAGTGGATGCCATGATTTTTGCTGAGCTCAATCCAGGCTCCGTGCGGGTGATCGAAAAACTCGGCGGCGATTTCATTGGCCGGCAACCCATTGATGATTATATGGGCGGCGACTGGATGACCATGACCCACAATATGGACTTATGGATTATCGAGAATGCCGGCGACCCCTCTCATGTCGGTCCGCGCACGGCAGAGGATTTCATCCAAGATGCCGTCTTCCGTATTGGCCAATTCGCGGCGGAAGATTTCCTGACCAAGGACGACGCGATTGAGCGCATCAACAAAGCGCTCGATAAGAATGCTTTTGTCACACGGGACCAAACGATCGATCAATTGGTCTCACGCGCGCTCGAAGCCGGCATTGAAGCGCCGGGCTGGGCGCAATACCGCATTCACCGGGAAACCTGGGCGGAAAACTGAGCCGTCTGCCCCGTTTCAATTCGATCGATTATTCTTCACCGCTCAGAGCCGTCCGCACAGCGCCTTCCAGGCGATTAAGTCCCGCTGACTTACCGGCAGCGATCGACTCTTCAACCGAGAGACCTGCCTGATGAAACGCATTAATCGCATACAGGGCGCCGACACGGTCGCCGCTGCCGCAATGAACTAAAGCGGGACCCTCAGCATCGGCAACCAATTGATCGAGTTGTGCCGCATTGGCTTTTGTCAGCCCTTCGCGCACATCAATCGGAAGCGAGATATAGGTCATGCCTAAACTCTCGACCAAGTCGGCTTCATCATAATCGTCAAACTCACCCGGCAGCCGCAAATTGATGACCGTCCCGTACCCCTCCTGATGGAGTTTGATCAAATCATCTTGACTGGGTTGACCACCGGTCAATACACCCAAGACAGGTTCTTGCGGATTGTTTAAATCGTAAACGACCACCGGCGTTTCCGTCTCTGTGGTCAGGAGCACGACACCTGCCACAAGTGCAGCAAGGACTCCAATGATGGACAGTTTTCCCTTCATGGCACAAACTCCCAATTGGAACTTGGTTACGCCAGCTTTACCACGGCAGCACCGTCCCGTCATATTGCAGAAATATACCGGTATTTTCGATGGTCACCGTATCGATATTGCGGATCATGTCTGCTGTTGCCACAACAGGATCACGCAGGCCGCCGCTGTCAAACCGCTTCATCATGTCGGTGGCCGTTGGGCCGGGATTCACCAGACCAACCGCGACGCCTTTGCTTTTGACCTCTTGGGCTAATGTCGCCATGGACATGTTCAAAGCAGCCTTACTGGAGCGATAGAAATACCCCGTGCCGAATGTCTGGGCGATGGAGCCCATACTGCTGGAAACAGAAATAATCTTTTTTTGCTCACTGGCGGCAACGTTGTCCAAAAAAGATTCCGCGATCTTCAACGGGCCCATTACGTTGACATGCATAACAAAGTCAAAGGCGTCATAGTCAATCTTTCCCAACATCTGAGTTTTGAAAGGTTCCCCTGTGACACCCGCATTGTTGATCAAAATGTCAATGGGCTGTCCTTCATATTTCTTCGCTAACGCGTCAATGGCGTCCAAATCCGTCACATCAAGCTTTTCGACAATGATGTTCGGATTTCCCGCAGCCAGAGCCTGCAATTCGTCTGCCTTCTCAGGCTTACGGGCAGTCGCAATGACCTTGTACCCTCGCTTGGCATATTGGCGGGTGAACTCATAACCGAGCCCACGATTGGATCCCGTGACCAAGACCGTGGTTTCCGCCAAGGCCGAACCCACGCCTGAAAACATGAATGACAAAACAATGATCAACTTGGACGCCAATGCTTGCCTTCCCATAACCCTGCTCTTCCCTCTTAAGATCTCTCAATATGCGTCTTTACGCCCCGCCTGAGGCTAACCTACTTTTGCGGGGCTGTCAGCTCGCGCTAGATAGGGGACGAAGGGCATAATGAATCCTCTGCCTTTGCTGCCTTCTGCCCTATAGTCGGGCCAATCGAAAAACGGGAATCGCCAAACGCATGCCAGACCTCCTCGACGAACTCACTGCCGCCATTGAGCAGTTTCGTGAAACACCTATGGATTGGGCAACGTCACCGGCCTTTTATTTGCAATGCGGCCTCATTGCAGTGGCTATCATCCTTGCCTATGTGGCTGCATCCGCAGCAAAACGTGCCATACCGGTTTTCCACACAAAACCGTCCCCGGGGCGATGGGAGAAAATCAATTGGGCCCTCTATCGCGTCCGTGCGCTCCTTTTCCCGCTGCTCGCGGTGTTCTGCTTAGGCGTCGGCGTCAATATCGCCGAAACGAACGTGGATCAGGCCTGGCTCATCCGCGGCGCCCGCGTACTTGCCGTCGCGGCCCTTCTCTTCACGATCATTTCCAACTTTATCCAAAACCGCTTCATCCAAACCATGACGAAGTGGATTGGTATTCCTCTGGCAACACTTCACATTTTTGGTCTGCTGGAACCCATCACGGAATATCTGGACCAAATCGCGCTGGTCATTGGCGACATTCGTTTGTCGCTTTATGCGCTCTTGAGAACACTAATTTTCGGCGCGGTGCTTTTCTGGTTGGGCCGGGCCTCGAATACGGCCGGCAAACAAGTCATCAGAAGCCAAGAGAGTCTGGATGCGGGCACAAAGGAAGTTCTCGCGAAGCTCTTCGAAATCACTTTATTCGTCGTTGTTTTCTTGTTGCTGCTTCAGATTATGGGCATCAATTTGACCGCCTTGGCCGTCTTCAGTGGTGCTCTTGGTGTGGGGCTCGGCTTCGGTCTACAACAGATCGCCTCAAATTTTGTCTCCGGCATCATCATACTGCTGGACCGGTCCGTCACCATCGGCGACTTTATCGAACTGGAAGACGGCAGATGCGGAACACTGCGTGAGCTCAACATGCGCTTCGGCGTGATTGAAACCTTCGACGGCAAAGATGTTGTGGTCCCCAACGAAGCGTTTATCACCTCTTCCTATACAAATTGGACTCACAAGGATCCCCGGCAGCGATACTCACTGAACCTTCAAGTCGCCTACGCCACGGATCTGGATCTGCTGTTCGATAATATTCGCCAAATTTGTAACGATCATCCTACCGTTCTCAGCGGCGAGGATTTGCCCGTCGAGTTTCGCCCCGATGCTGAGATCGCCGGTTTTGGTGATTCCGGCATCAACATTTTGGTGGAGTTTTGGATGGAAGGAATCGACGACGGCAAAAATCGTGTCGGCGCAGATCTCATGCACTCGATCTGGCGCTCGATCCAAGAACACGGCATGGAGATTCCTTACCCGCAACGGGAAGTCCGCATCCTCGAAGACCGTCGCGCAGTTCAAGATTAACACTCAATAAGGGCCTCACGTCGCGCCGGCCAAAACGCCTTCTATATCATCCAACACATCCGGATGATATTGCCGGGTCAATTCGACATAATAGGGATCGAAGCCGTCAATGCTACTGATGTGACGGCCCGACCCGCGAGAGATTGTATGACCGCGCACGTCGCCAAATCCCATCCAGGGACGGAAGCTGACCGCACCATTGAATTGCACGATCGACGAGACCGAGGTGTTGGCGGGCTCGGAGAGTTCCGACAAGCTAGCCTGATAGGTTGAATTCTCATTATAGACAAAACGAAATCCGCCTTCGGTTTTCGGTGCACCGCTGTCGACCCGGATTTCCTCCGTAATGAAGACATCGTCACCCACGACAACGGCGGGCCGAAAGCGGTGATTGATGGTCATACCGGACGCTTCGCCCACCGGATTGGGGATGGTCAACTTCTCCGCCGACATTTGAATAAGCGCAGGTCCCATGCGTGTTTGGGGAATATCGACGACGGCGTTGGTAATCGGGTTGGTCCACGTCTCCAACAATTTGTCAGTCTCAAGGTCGGTGAAGTAGGCCACTTCAATCGAGCGAATTTCATAATTATCGTCGTCGACTTGCCGGAAGTGGAAAAAAGTTCCCGCCAAGATATTCCACATAGGCGTGGCATAATCGTCGACGAACGCATAGCGCGTTCCGCGGACCCAGCCCATGGTGACGCGCTCATCCGTACTGCCGCGCATTTTGGCCAGCGCCGTCAGGAAGTCACGTGGATTGTTGAGATCCAACAATTCGTGAGCAAAAGCTGCTCGGGGCGAATAAAGCTGTGCGGCGGCCGTCGCCGCCAAACCGCCCAAGGCCATACGGCGGCTCAATCCGTCAGCTGAAATAATCGACATAGTTTATCTCCCCCTTCAAATTGCAGTTCCCGTGTCATCGTGACATGATCTCACTGCATCACGCCGGGTAAGATAACAGCATCGGAAGTCGGCCGTCCAATAGATGTCGATAGGACAACGATAGAATGGACATATTTGCGCTTACAATTGTGATCAGTCTGATCATTTTCATCGCCGTTGGGAATTTTGCCGGGCGCCGCGTCAAAGAGCTGGATGATTATTTTGTCGCTGGACGACGCGCGCCGACTCTGTTGATTGTAGGAACGCTGGTCGCCAGTGTCATGAGTTCCGTTGCATTCTTGGGCGAAGCCGGTTTCGTCTATGACGGACAGATGGGCGCCTATCTCCTCTTCCCCAGCACGGCGGCTACCGGCTATGTGGTCGGCGCCCTTCTCTTTGGTCGCTATTTACGTCGCAGTGAGGCATCAACTGTTGCAGATTTTTTCGGCCAACGCTTCAACAGTTTTCGCGTGCAACAAACCGCCGGCGCCATCATCATTCTGTCCCTCGGAATTTACTTGCTGATTGTTACCCAAGGCGCCGCCATTCTGCTGTCGGACTTGACGGAACTCACTTACAGCCAAAGTCTCATCGTGGTGTGGCTGAGCTACACCCTCTTCACCATGTATTCCGGGTCGAAAGGCGTGATCCTCACCGACACATTGATGTTTTTGCTCTTTACGGGTGCATCTCTCGTCTTTGCGGTCTTTATCGTCAGTGATCTCGGCGGCGTCGCGACCTCCATTGAAAATATGGCCCAATTGGAGGCCAAACCTGAGATCGCTGCCTGGCACGGCATTGTCGGCGAAGGCACGATATGGCCGACGCCGCTTGACTACTTCATCTGGGCTATCATTATCGATCTGGCGTGGAGTGCGGTGTATATTGTCGGGCCCTGGCAGGCCGGCAGGCATTTAATGGCCAGGAATGAACATGTGGTGATCCGTGCCGCTCTCTACGCTTGCATCATTGTGGTGTTTTTACAGATCGTCATTTACGGCCTCGGCGGCATCGTCAATCTCGAAAAATCTGACATAACGCCCTCCGAAACCGTCCTTGTATGGGCGGCCCAAAATCTTGTACCGGACATTTTGGGCGCGTTGGTCTTGGCGGGCATTATGGCCGCCGCTCTTTCGTCGGCTTCAACCTTTTTGTCCCTTGTCGGCTTCAGCGCCAGCAACGACCTCTTAGAACGAGACAAAGAACTTAATCTCAAATCGATCCGGCTGATCATGCTGCTGTGCGGCGTGATCGTCTTGCTGGCGAGCTTTACCTTTCCGCCGAATATCTTCTGGCTCATGCTCTTCGTGGGCACGGTCTACGCTTCATCCTGGGGACCGGTGGGACTCATGAGCGTGTGGAGCAAAAGAATCACCGCCGATGCGGCCTTTTGGGGCATGGTCACAGGCTTCGTCTTTAACGTAGGACCGGCTGCGCTTGAATATTTGGGGTATGTGAATTGGCCGAGCTATCTCAATCCAGCAATTATCGGCACGGTGATTAGTCTCATCACGATCTTTGTGGTCTCCAGCAACACCCGCATCACACCGGAAGAAGAGGCCTACCGCGCCCGGCTCCATATAACGCCGACCGGAGACACAAACGGACGCATGACCAAAGTGACTTTGCTCGCCCCGATTCTCTTGATCCTATACGGCTGCATCATGCCGTTTGTCACCGCCAACTTTTATGTGAAGCCCTATCAACGCGGGACTGGCGAAATATTGAGCGACGGATCGATTAATTGGCAGACCGGCGAAGCCTGGTTTGCCTTGTCATCGGCCCTGGTGTTTATCCCGCTCGGCATATTCGCCGCCATCATGATATGGCGCAGCTATCATCCCAAGGTCAGGCAAACAGTGCCGGCCGAATAACTGAGTCTAGCGCAATTCGCCCTTAACCATTGGCACGTGAGGCGCCGCAGTCCGCGGTAAGGTCCCGTCAAGCCGCGGGTCCGGCGAGATCTCGATCGCTTGCTTGCGAACCTCAAACCCCATTTTTCGATAGAAGGCTAGTGCTTTGGGATGGTCCAGTGTGCACGTTTGAACCTTGAGATGATCGGCACCGTGAACGTGCGACAAACGAAAGGCGTGCGCCATCAAAAAGGTTCCGATTCCTTGGCCTGTCTTTTCCGGCAGCACACCTAAAAAGGATATGTGCACGGCCGGCAAAGCCGTGCAATTCAGCTCCAGAAATCCGATGCATTCATCACTCTCATCGTGCAGCGTATGAAGCTCGGTTTGCGGGTTGTGAATAATATCGCTTAAGGCCGACTCGCCGATCCGCAGACGGCTGAACCAAAGCCAGTCTTGCCCGACGTTGAGAAACAGAGCTCGATAGTCGGCACAGGACATGTCAGTTTGCCGCTGAAGAGAGACACCGCTTCGCGCCAATACCTCTGCTTCAGGGGCGGGAATGGGACGACATTCCAAATAACTCACCACAGCGGCGATCTCGCCCGCGCCAACGTTTTGAATCATAACGCGATACCCAAAATAGAAAACTCAATAAAAGAATGCCCAAACAACAAAGTCGTCCGTAAAATCCTTAAATCTGTGCTCCGCTTTGGCTGGTACAAACAGCAAATCTCCTTCTTCGACATTGTATTCCTCTTGCTCCAAACAGAGCGTGCCTTGCCCTTTGAGGACCACATACAATTCGTCTTCATCATGAGGGGTTTGCCGGTCCACTTGATCAGGCTGGTAAATACCGGCCTCTATTTTTTGATCCTCAAAGGCGATGACATAGCCGGGATCGTCCGATTGCGGCAATCGTGCAAGCAGATCCTGATATTTCACGACGGCTCCTTTACCGGCCGCTTCCATGGCATGGCCCTCCATCTCTTTGCGATGCAGTCAGCCTACCGCAGTTAAAGAGCTTTGTCAGGGATCGCCAATCCGGCGTGCCTGACTGCTTATCTCTATTGATGCAAATAGCTTGGGTCTTCCTGCAGACGGTGCACCTCCAAAAGATCTTTGGGCGGATCCGTCCAAGCCGGCAGCTCGGCTTTCAGAAATTTTTGAATGTGGGGCGGGAGGTGGTCGAACGCCGCATACCCGCCGCCGGATAATACAGAAGTCACCAGAGCCTTACCGTCCCCTCCGGCCCAAGGTGGCCGGCGGCTGACGATGGAAATCCCCCAAGTGTGCAATGGATTGGAGGCGCCTCGCCCAGACAAGTAATTCACCGTGATGGTGAAGAAGTCTTCAAACTCGGGCGAGCTGGCATGAAAAAAGGGGAAGTGTGAGGGCGCCGTATATTGAACCCGATTGCCCACCTCGTTGCACAAGACATCCCCCGCTCCCGGGATCCGTCGCAATTGATCACTGGCGCCTTGCATGACGACGGATTGGACATCACTGCCGACAGTCTCATACTCAAACATTTGGTAGGGATATAAAAGCGGCTCAATGGGTTGTCCGTCTGCAGTTGTCAACAGCGCGTTGGTCTCTTTATCGCGAAAGGCATCGACTTTACGCGCAACGCCGATCTTGACGCCCGGCCGATCGGGATCACGAATTTGGCGCGAGACGTCGTAATACTCGAAAGTGTAAAGAGGCTCGCCGCTTAGTGCATCGCGCACCAGACCCGTCGCATGCCAATAAATCGGTGCTCCGCCGAGTGCTCCAAAACGAAGGCGCATCCATTCGTCAAGCTGATTAGGTTTTAGGGGAAGACCGTAAGGCGTCATGCATTTATTCCGATTGTGTCACGACTGTTTTTGATGATCGCTGCGGGATGCCCAATCAGCAAATTTCGACAACAATTCGGGAAACTCATCCATCGCCGGCACAGTGTCATAGCTGTAAATCGCCGACGTCTCGGCCCAAGGCAGCTTTTCCTCCGCATTGGCCTCCAGGAAAGGTGGATCGCGGGGCGGATCATCCAGCATCGTCGTCCGCACATTGACAAAGTCATCAAGACCTTCGGGACGCGTAAACATCCAAGTCATGCAATGAGGACAGAAAAAATGACGGGTCGGCCCATGCATGCCGCCAATCACAGGCTCGCCGGCAGTTATGTGGAAAGCAGCGCTGGGATAGAGCGCACTCATGCTGAAAGCGCTTGACGACATCTTCTGGCATCCGGTGCAATGGCACGCCATGGTGATCAATGGCTCAACAGTGATCTCAAACTGCACTTTCCCACATCGGCATTGACCGCGGGCCTTTGGGTTTTTTGCTGTCATCGCGAATCTCGCCTTACGGTATGACTTGTGTACTGGCCTATGCCAGGCGACATAAAGTCACAAATTTGTGGCTACTCTCGAGAAGAATACTAATCGGTAAAATTGCCCGCAGCCAATTGTTTCACCATATCACTCACAATATCTGCACTCAGCTTCGGATTGGCTTGAAGTATAAAGTGTGGACCATCAATCTCAAACAGAAGTGGCTGATCACACCGTGCGGCCAGCTCATTGCTAATGTGTTTTTGAACAAGGATATCGCCCGTCGCAAGCAAATGGGCGGTAGGGATCGACAATCTGTCTTCTACAGTAAAAGGAGAGAGAGCCAATCGAATTCTCTTCTTGAGCGTTTTGCTCTCCACACTCGCTACCGCCCGCCAAAATAACTCAATCAACTCTTCGCTCGCATTCTTTCCCAAACACAATTGCCTCAGGACAAGCGATGGGGTGATCGACCTTAAAAAGCGGATGGAAGGCATGAAACTCACCATACCCTTAAGCTTGGGCATCGGACTCTGTAAGAATGAGCATACAAAAATAACCCCCAATAGATTGGGTACATTCAATTGCCCGATTTTGTAGGCGATACGGCCAGAGAACGATTCTCCAAGAAGAAGAAATGGCTCCCCGGCAGGTAGCCTTTTCTGTACATATTCGGTTAGCTCATCATAGGTATCGTAGCCTTCCCTTGGGTACGCGATTTTCAGCACCTCAAGATTGGAATTGAGATGCTGAATAAACGAGTCAAAAAGAAGCCCGGTCCCATCTAAACCCGGTAGCAAAACAATCTTCATTTTGTAACTTGGCCTCGTTTACACCTGTTGCGCCCTTGAGATTACGAGGGTTTGATTATCATGTCAGGTCTTGGAAAGGAAAAAACGCATCCATGCACCGGTTCGGTTGCTGGGGAAATTGGCATCCAGCCCCCAAGTCTGATTAAAGGTCGAACGTCTTGTATAAAAGCGTATTGAGGAGAATTGGCATGGCCGAAAAGTTGACCGCATTGGGATTGATGAGCGGTACATCGGCGGACGGAATCGATGCGGCGGTGCTGACGACCGATGGCGACATGCACTTGGAATTCGGCGCCTCGTTGGTTCAGCCTTACTCGGATGATCAGCGCCAAGCCATCAAAGATGCCATGTCGCGCGCCCAGACGCTGACAGCAGAAGACGATCTCAAATCCCTTTTCGGGGATCTGGAACATGACATCACCTTGGCCCACGCGGCCGCGGTCAAAAGCCTGTTGGAGCAAGCCAAATTGTCCGCCGCCGATATCGACGTGATCGGGTTTCACGGTCAGACAATTTTGCACAGGCCGCCGACCGATACGGCCAATGGTCTCACGCTTCAGCTCGGCGATGGTGCGGGCTTAGCGGCGGCAACCGGCATTAACGTGATCAGTGATTTTCGAAGTGCCGACATGGCGGCCGGCGGCCACGGCGCGCCGCTGGCGCCGCTTTATCACCAGGCGCTGGTGGAGACCATTGATCCGGAAATTGCTGATCCGGCGCAGCCCGTCATGGTGGTCAATATCGGCGGAATCTCCAACATTACTTATGTGCCGCGCGGCGGCAGGGGCCCTCTTGTGGCTTTCGATGCCGGCCCCGGTAACGGATTGATGGATGATTGGATGCAAAAAACGACCGGCGAGCCATTCGATAATTACGGCGACGCCGCCGGCCGCGGTCTATCTGACCCGGATATTCTAGGGGCCATGCTTAGCCATCGTTTTTTTGAAAAAGAGCCGCCAAAGTCTTTGGACAGGCACGACTTCACATTGAAGCGCGTAGAGGGATTGAATGTCGACAAAGGAGCCGCCACGTTGAGCGCCTTTACGGCTTGCGCCATTTCACTTTCGACTCATCACACGCCCGACGAACCGGCAACCTGGATCATTTGCGGCGGCGGACGCAAGAACAACACGCTTATGAAAAACCTGAACGAATTTGTCGGCGGCCAAGTCTTTTCCGCCGACGACATTGACTGGAATGGCGACGTGATCGAAGCGCAGGCCATGGCCTATTTGGCGGTGCGATCGAAAGCAGGCCTGCCATTGAGCGTGCCCGGCACGACCGGCGTCAAAGAGCCGACCACCGGCGGCGTGTTCCATCAAGCTTAAGGATCCGTGCCGACGGCCGAATAGACTTTGCCAATCGCCGCCTCGTCCTCCATCACACCGACGATCAATCCTGCCAGATCAGAGCGGCGGATCACGCCGCCGACGCTGGCGTCTTCCGACAAGCTGGCCGTACCGGTGGGTTCGCCGTCTTTCAAATTGCCCGGACGGACAATGGTATAATCAAGTTCGGTCCCTTGAAGATAATCTTCCGCTTGAGTTTTGAGTTTAAGGCTTTCCCTTAAGATAAAGCGCGCAATCCAAGGCATCGCATCGCGGCTGTTACCGGCGCCGATCGACGAGACCATGATCACGCGCGACACACCGGATGCACTCGCTCCGTCAAAAACGTTGCGATTGCCCTCATAGTCCGGCGGGACATCACAGAGATTGCAGCCGAGTGTCGTGAGAACAGCATCAAATGACTGGCCTTCGAATGCCGCCTTCACGCTGTCCGCTTCCATAGCGTCGCCGACGACGAAGTTGACCCCGAGCGGCTCTAGCAAAGTACGGTCCGATGTCGGCCGCACGAAAACGGTGACGGGAACGTCTTGGCCTCTGAGAATCTTGACGACCTCAAAGCCGGTATTGCGCGTGCCGCCAAAAACAAGAACACCGCCGGCGGCGGCCTCGACCTGAGAGCTCGTAGACTCTTGTGCGAGACCGGATGTCAGACCGACCATGAGTGTCGCGGCAGCGACAAGGAAAGACTTGAAGAAATTCACTGAAAAATGTCCTGACTTATATGGATCCAACGACCGGAACGTCCCGGCACAAATCGCGAGCGAGCTTAAGCCAATTTCTAGAAAATGTCAGCTAAGTGATTGCAAGCAAAGCTAATTGTTTGCTGAACAGGTTGGCTGTCAACACTCTTCTAGGCCGTCTTCACCGCAACCTTCTTTGGTGCTGATACCCAGCATTTTCCAAAGATAACAGCGGCCAAAAAAAGCGTTCAACAAGAGGAATAAGGCAGCGACTAAACCCACCCAATCAAGCCAGCCATAGGGAGGATTAAAGAGAATCCAACCACCCAGGACGACACCCAAGATCAGTCGCACAGCTCTTTCAAAAAAGCCCAAATTGTGCTCGATCATCGCCAAACCTTTGGTTTCGCACGTGAAATTTCGAAAGTTCACGAAATATCGCGTGGATTAATTCCCTCAGAACCCACCTTCTGTTTTGACTACGTAACGTTTTGCCTATCAGATCTCCGCTTTTGGCCAAAAAACCAGGCAAAACCGTATTTGTTCAAAGGTTTTACCTATCAATTATTCTGGGTCTTGCTATTGGCACGGCGAGCAAAAGAAAGGGCCGGTCGCCGCTGTGGCAACCGGCCGGATTGTGCCATTTCGGGCCCCTTATTGAGCGACCGTGGTCGTGTCCGTCCTGGGCGCGGTGCTCTGACCGTTCCGGATGGGATTGCCGAGATAATCATTCACCACGAGGGGCGGTGCTTTTACCGCGGTCATCTCGTCCGGCATGTTCTTCGGCGCCGTCGGGCGTGCATCCGGGAAGGTCGCCGTGAAGGTCTTGCCGGTGGATTTCACCGTGTTCGGCACTTCAAACTTCTTGACGGTCGTTGGCGACTGGACCGGCTTCGCAGGCGCTTTTTTCGGCAAGGCGACATTCAACGGCGAGAAGTTTGGCGTCGCACCACCCTTGCGGGCTTGGGCCGGCTTGGCTTTTTGTCCAGACACTTTCTTCACACCGTCAGGATTTTGTCCGGTAACAACAGACTCAACTCGCTGCGTGTTCTTCTTCGGCTTACCGGACACGTTTTGGGCGCCCTTTTTTGTAACGGCAGGTTTGTCTGTCTTGTAGACAAGGCCCGCTTTTTTCTGTGTGGCACCGGTCTTCTTTGCCTGTCCGCCGGTCACGCGCGTTTTGGCATTACGCGTTGCGACGTGGGGCGATGCAGTCTGCGCGTTCTCTGCCGATTGGGTTTCCAATTGGCGTTGCATATCATGCACGCGGGCAATTGCTTCTTGAGCGCTTCCTGCTGCATCCATGGCACCAAAATCATTTCGCGTTTCTTGAGGCCGCACGACAACACCAACGGCTTGTGCGTTGGGCGCCGTGTTGATGGCGTTACGAAGCGCATCCAGACTGGGTTGTTGACGGACCGACGCATTCTGTGTCGGAGCACTTTCTTGCTGCGGGACGGCCCCATGATCGTCCATTGCGCTCTTGTCGCAATCGACAATCGGAACCGTGTCCAAAGCAATGCTGAGCTGAATGAGTGATTTTCTAACGCTGCGCCAATAAGCGATGTCCGCTTGGGCACCGGTAATCACAACTTCAATCCGCATCAAGGCTTCTCTGTGAACCGGATGGTCTGCAGGATAAGGGGAAACAGATTCCAGATTCTCATATTTCACTTCGACGGCGCGGTCATAGAGTTTCATCGCTTCGCGAATATTCCCTGTCACTTGTTGCTCAAAGTGGAAAATGGTGCGGCTGAAGGAATCCCGCTCTTCTTCGCTGCAAAATTTCGCGGGCAGTTCCGGAACGCGAACTTCAGAATAATTGGCTTCCAGGACAAAAGCATCCAACAGGAAGGAGACGTCCTGCTCAAACTCGGAAACCACTTCGGCATCCTCGGAATATTCGTCAGTCAGCTCATCGCCCGGCTCATAAGCCACTTCTTCATCAGCATGTTTGTCCGGTGACGAACAGGGGCCGGTCATATCGTCAGGCAATATCATCGTGATCTCATCGTAGATCTGCTGAATATCGAGATACTTGTCTTCGAAGTCTTTCAGATAGGCACTATCTTCAAATTGTCCGGCATCGCCGCCATATCCTTCGGTGACAATCTTCTTCAGTTTCGCTTTCATGGCAGCATGTTGGCGATAGGTATCAGAGGCTTCGGCCATCAGCGCCGACAGCTCGTCCTCAAGCGCCGCGGAGGCGTCTTCATTCTTTTCACAAAAGTGCTGATTGATATCGAGTGCCAACATGGCCGCCTCAATTCCTTTCAGCGTTTCCAATACCGGCGCGCCCGGAAGCGATTGGTCGGGGTCGTGGGCGAGAGCGGTGCCTTTGAAGGCAAGGCCCACAGCAATCGCCGTGGCGGCCATCAGCATCTTTTTGCGGTGTTTAAACATGATCTTGGGCTTTCAACTAAGGGGTTATGGGATCATGTTTGCTTTTAGGTGTTGGGCAGGAAATTGGCTGTGACCGCCGTCACAGGGTTTCGCCATTGATTGAACCGGCTGAGCCCCGCCTTCGACACACCCCACCCGGCGGCACCTGACCCGAGATCAGGCCGCATGGACCGGCAGCGGCGAGAATCATGGAAAAACGCCAGGAATCCTGCCACAATCAGCCACTGCCTATGACCTTGGTCCCAACTCTCAAAAATGGCCTAAAAAATTGACCCTCCTCATCTTCTATTTGCTGCTCGCCATCTGCGTCTCCTTTTTTTGCTCGATTTCGGAGGCGGTGCTGCTCTCCGTTCGCCCCTCCTACATCGGCACCTTGGAAGCCAACGGCAAACGCGGCGCCAAAGTGCTGAAGAAGCTGACCGACAATCTCGATCAGCCTCTGGCGGCCATTCTAACGCTCAATACGGTTGCCCACACGGTCGGCGCCGCCGGCGTGGGCGCTCAGGCTTCCGCTGTTTTTGGAAGCGAATATTTAGGAGTCACCTCCGCTGTTCTCACTCTTCTTATCCTGGTGCTTTCTGAAATCATTCCAAAAACAATCGGCGCCACCTACTGGCAGGCACTCGCCCCTAGTTTCGGTACCATGATCGATTTTATCACCCGTGCACTGTTTCCCTTTGTGTGGATGACGAAGAAGATCACGCGGCTGATTTCGCGGTCCGATGCAAGTGCCTTCACGTTTAGCCGCGATGAAATGGAAGCCATGGCGGAGATTGGGGCCAGCGAAGGGGTGCTGGAGAGCAAAGAACTCAAAATCGTGAAGAACCTGATGCGCCTCAACAATCTGTCGGTCCAAGACATCATGACACCCCGCCCAGTCGTATTTTCCGTGCCGGAAAACATGACCGTACACGAGTTCTTTTCAGATCATGCCAAGAAGCCATTCACACGGATTCCGATCTATGACCAAAACCTGGACGACGTGACAGGATATGTTCTGAAGACGGATTTGTTCTTGGCTCAAGCTAAAGACCAATTCGAGCTACCCCTGTCCGAATTTCGGCGCGATCTCATGATGCTCCCGTCCGTGCTGAACGCATCGACCTGTTTTGACCGGTTGATCCATGAAAAAAATCACGCCGCTTTGGTGGTCGATGAATATGGCAGCATGCGTGGACTGGTAACACTAGAAGACATTATGGAGACGCTGATCGGTTTGGAAATCACTGATGAGTCAGACAACGTCGAAGATATGCAGGTCTTGGCGCGACAACGCTGGCGCCAACGGATGGAAGCCATCGGTGTCGACCCGGATGCCTTAGACATCGCACCCGGCCCCTCGGACCCATAAAGAAAGTCCTACCGATGGCATTGAAAGACGAAACCTATTTGCTGATCGGCGGCAGCCGTGGCATTGGCGCCGCAGTCGCCGCACATCTTGCCGATAAGGGCAAGACGCTCTTTTCCGTGTCCCGAACCCCATCGGCCCATGGCACATGGATTGAAGCCGATGTGTCTTCCGCCAAAGGCCTCGTAAAAGTGATCGATGAGATCGGCGATCAAAAACTTGACGGCCTGCTCTATCTCGGCGGCATTTGGGAGAACGGCGCCTTTACCGACGACTATGATTTTTTCCAAAGTCCGGATGAAGAAACCCGCCGGGTTCTCGCCGTCAATCTTGTGGCGCCGATTGAATTGGTCAAAGCGCTCAGCGCCAATCTCAAGAAATCGGATAATCCGCGGACAATTTATATAGGCGCGCTCACTGCCAACCCCCATTCGGCTTCGCCGGAGGTGGCCAATACCGCATCAAAATTCGGTCTCATGGGCGCCGTGGAAGCCATGCGGCTCAGCCTCAGTGACCAGGGCATCGCCTTTACCGTGATCAATCCGGGTAATGTGGCAACGGACGAAGTGCTCGAAGACATCGCGGAGGGCCGCTTTGATGCACAAGTGCCCATCCCCATGAGCGATCTCATTGCCACTGTGGACTGTGCGCTCGCCATGTCAGCAGCCTCTGAAATTCGTGTGCTCGATCTCGCGCAGCGCCATCCGGGCATCGATTGAGGTCGGAAAGCTATAACAGCCGCCGGTCTATCTCATCCCAAAGCGGATGACACTTTCGGTACATAGGCGGACAATCCAAATGAGCGATCGTGTCAGACTGTGGCTTTGATCCAGGTCATGCTCCGCTTGGTCGTGATGATCTTGCTCATCTCTCAAGATCGCTCGGACGCAGTCACAGGCCGACGGATCATTGATCGACAAATAGGATATCTGTTCATCTAGATGCTCCAGCACGACGTTCTCCACCGCAAATGTGGTTGCGGCAATGGCATTGGCGCCCATCGCGCCCGTCACAAACCCCAGCGCGAAACCGCCCAACCCGCAAAGATGATAACTCACGCATCGCCGAACACCGTTGCGTGCTAGCCAATTCCCAAACAGACGCCGGTGCGCCTCTTCATGAGCTTGATGCACAGTCAGCTGGCCCCTGACCGAAGGCGCCCGGATCAGCGCCACCAACCTCTGAGCACGGTAGATATTTACCGCGCCGTTTTCACCGGCATGATTGACCTTGATCATTTTTTCCGCCGTCGTTTGGGCTGGTCGGCGTTTAGAGAAAAGCATTCGATATCCTGTCGGGCACGGAGAGTGATCCGCGGTTGCTTTACGCAAAGATTAGGAGGATTTGGCCGCTTGCGCGGCGGGCCACTTACCCGCCGTATACCCGCCGTCCACCGGCACAACAGCGCCGGTCATAAAGGATGCACGATCCGAGGCCAGAAAGGCGACCACTTCGGCAATCTCATTTGGTGTTCCGACCCGTCTCATGGCGTGCAAATCCAAATTGCTCGCAAGCAGTGACTGTGCCTCGGGCGTAAACATGACCTCGGTCATCGGCGTCTCGACCAAGCCGGGGCAGACGCAATTCACCCGCACCCCACTGTCTTTGAGATCAATGGCCATCGACCGGGTCAAATGCACCAGAGCGGCCTTGCTCACACCGTAAGAGATGGCATTCTCACAGGCCATCAGCCCCATGGTGGAGGCAACGTGTACCACTGCACCCCGTCCTTTTGTCATCATGTCCGGCACAAAGGTCTTGGAAAGCAGCAAAGCAGCGCGGACATTGACCTTCATCGCGTGATCAAAATTGGCCATATCGAGTTCGCTGAACCTCTCCAGTGACACGGTCCCGGCGCAATTGACCAAGATGTCCACCGCCCCATGGGTCGCATGAATTTCATCATGAGCCTGGCGCACTGCCTGATCATCGGTGACATCAATGCAGTAGCTGCGGTCGCCGCCGGAGGATTGAAGATCAAGGCCGATGACCGTCGCCCCAAGGTCGCTCATTGCGTCCGCAATCGCCCCGCCGATTCCGGACGCCGCACCGGTCACCAGCGCCACACGGTTTTCAAGTTCCATCATCCCCTTGCCCTTTCGTCAGATATCTTCGACTTTCTGGCGCGTGGCCTCGCGCGGAAAGTTCCGTGACTCCGCTCGCACCCTATGACAAAACGCTCCCAAGTTCACGATCAGAGACCTGTTTCATGACCCAGCCGTCGATCAAAGAAAAAAGTTTTGTCTGCCCCCATTGTCAGACAGAGTCAGACCAAACCTGGGCGAATGCCTATGCCAGCCCCATCCAAAGCCCCCAAGGGGTTCCACTTCGTATTGAGGGCGAAGGGCTTGAGATGCTGAAACAGAATCCGCAATTCCCGCCGGAGGTCCGCGATCAAAAAGTCGCTTATTGGAACAAGGTCAATCAGGGGGAGGTTTTTCTGGACCGTTGGGCACCGGTACAAACAGACCTATTCGTTGCCGGCATGGAGCTCAGCATTTGCCACAATTGTTCCGGAATTGCCATTTGGCTCGGGGGCAAGATGGTGCACCCCAAAAAAGATAGTCATAGCTCTTAGGAAGACGATAGCGCTGCAATACGCTCGCGAATCCAATACCGGGCTTTTCGATATGACCATAACGGATACCCGATGCCAAAAATCAAAAATATAGGTCCCGCGAGAACGGTCACAGGATCCATGACAAATTGAGGCCATTGCGCAAAGGCAAAACCCATCAGCGCCACGCCGACGAAAACACTGAACAAGACAATCATAAAAACGCCCAGACTAATAAGGGCTTGAATGAGATCGAACGTATGGGTCGTCGCCGACCATGGCATATCATGCTGCGGCTCAGGCGGCGCCCAAATCTTACGTTCCGCACATGTCGCCAGATGAGAAAGCGTAATGTCCCTCGGCTCCGCATCACTCAGCTTTTGAGCCGTACGGGACGAGAACAGTTTGAACAGCATCAAGATCATCGGAAAGAGCGGGTCAAAGAGGTCGCTTTGGTAATGGTGAACACGAGAAAAAGACGACACATCAACACTGAATTGCTCACCATAATTGTTGATGAAGGCGTGAAGAGTTGCTGCATCCATGCGCAAATCTTTGAGGAGACCTGTTTCCGGCGCCAATAGGTCTGCGTCCCTGCCCGATTGTTCGGCAACAAAAGCCCGCACCTGATCATAAAGCGCCATGGGGTCAAGAACTCGCAATCAACTCGGCAATGCGTTCGGCTTCGATTCCGATTTCACGCAATTGACCTGTCAAAGCCGGCCTGTAACTGCAAAAGTAGAGACCGCATTCCCCTGACGCCGCGCCGCTGACTTTCGGACTGCCGGTCTCGTTCAAAACGTGACGGTGATCCGGCAAATAGGCGGATAAATCGGCGCGGTAACCGGTACCAAGGATAATGGAATCGTAGCGCGCGTTTTCGCCATCTTCAAAGTGCACTAGTCCGTCAGAAAGTCGCTCAATACCGCGGCGCACGATAATCTTGCCTTTACGAATACGGTCGATGGTGCCGATATCTAAAAGCGGGATTTGTCCATCCTCAATGATCTGAGCGCGCGGCCCCTTGTTTGATTGGCGCAATCCCAATTTCTCAAGATCTCCGAGCACAAACCGCATGATAGGCGCGTTTAACTTATCCGATAACTCATATGGCAAACGCTGCTGGGCAATAGCAAAGGACAGAATAGGAATGCCGAAAAGATCACGCGGTACGACATTGACCGGACCCCGCACGGACAAGGACGTGCTCACACCGGAATCTGCTAGGTCAAGGGCGATCTCACCGGCAGAGTTACCGAACCCGACCACCAATACATTCTGTCCCAAAAAAGGCTCAGGGTTTTTGTAGTCGCTGGAATGAATCAGCGTGCCGTCAAAACTCTCAAGCCCTGCCAATGGCGGCAAATAGGGCTGTGACGCTAGACCCGTGGCAAAAATCACATTCTTTGCGGTAAGGACCTCATCTTGTGTTTCGACATGCCAGGTGTCGGCATGCCGCAAACACGTGACCTCCGTGTTGAATTGGGGTTGTAGATCGTGATGCTGGCAATAAGTCTCCAGATAGCGAACCACATCTTTGCGCGCGGGATACTTGTCAAAACCATGCGACATGGCGAGACCCGGTAGCCCAGAGTGCTTCTTGTGTGTGTGCAGATGGAGGCGATCGTAGTGGCCACGCCATGAGGCGCCCACATTGTCCGTCTTTTCCAAGATCAACGACTGTCGCGCCCGTTGCTTCAACGTCGCGGCACAAGCAAGGCCCGCGGGGCCGGCGCCAATAATGATCGTTTCCCTCTCGGCCATGGATCCGCTCCCTCAACCGACTCCCCACTTTATCATGAGTGGGCCATCACCCCTAAAGACACGTTAATGAATTAAGGCGCAATAACCTCACATTTCCAGCCCTCATAGGCGCCGCCCAAAGCCTTAGCCTTACTCACCAAGGGCAAGACCGACTGGTCAATTTTCGCCGGCGGATCATTGCGGGAAAATACAACGTCGAACCGGGTGCGCATATCGTCCGGTTCAGGTAAGGAGACAATCTCAAAGTCCGCCTTCAGAATGAAGTCGACAAACAATTCGCGGTCTTGGCGGGTCTCGAAAAAGGCCACGTGATCGATCAGGCGGGACCGGGTCAAGTCATCGCCCAGATCCGACAATCGGTCACAAATGGCTTGGTTCTTCAAGCGCTGTAAATACTCTGGAGAAAGATTAAGGCCGGTCGGGCCGGTCATGAGTGACAAAGCTCTAACATGCGAATTCTGCTCCAATCCTGTGCAGTTCTTTTCGCAAATCGGAGACATCTTTGAAAAGGTACGACTGGAAACCGAGGGAAAGAGCTGCCTTAGTATTTTCCAGCTTATCGTCGATAAAGATGCAGTCTGACGGCTCACCACTGACAGCGTCAACAGCCAGTCTGAAGGCCTCTGCATCCGGTTTGGCAACCCCCATCTCAAAAGAGACCAAGCGATGATGGAAGTAGTTGAGCTCCGGGTGGCGGCTCAACACAGTCGCCCAGTAGGCAGCATCCACATTAGACAACAATACGAGTTGATATCTCGACGCCAAACCATGCAAAATCTCAGACATGCCGTCCATGGAGTGCGAATAAGGCTCTAGCCACTGAGACCGAAAAAGATTGAAGCTCTGCGAATACGCGCATGTCTCCACAACTTGATTGTAGACCTCAACCAGAGAAATCTGGCTCGTAATCAATTCAGGATGCGAGACCAGGTCATCCAGAGCGATCATGGCAGCATCAAAAGAAGAACAGTACTCCGCTATCCGGCGGTAAACCAACTGATCGTCGAACGCAATCACGACCCCGAAGAGGTCGAATATAAATGTCGATGGCACCGAACTATTTTGCATCTGGGTTCCGCTAAGAAAGCGCAATCACGCGCTGAGCTGCCCGGGCAACAGGTGTTACCAATTTTCACCCCGCGCACCAGAGGGGCTCCCCAGGTTACACAAGCAATGGCTTTGTCGTATAGTGATTTCGTCAACAGGGAGAGGGCCCATCATGACACTCAATCTTTCACGGCGAAATTTGTTGGCTGGCGCGGCAGCGCTGAGTGCGGCGTCTATGCCAGAGATCGCGCAAGCGGCGAGAGAGGAAATGGCGGAACTGTCGCCCCTCACGACACCTACGGGCAAACCTGAAGCGGTTGCGAAAGATGAAGTGCATTGGCAGAAGATCGCGGCCTATTATCCGACCAAAGACGGAATTCTCAATTTGGAGAACGGTTATTTCGGGGTCATGCCCCTGCCCGTCCTAGCAGCGTACCAAGATGCCACCGAGCAGGTGAATATTGCCAATTCTTATTATGCCCGCGCCGAATTTTATGCCGACTACCGGGCCTATCGCACGAGAGCGGCGGACGAATTGGGGGTCACCTCCAAAGAAATTACCTTCACGCGGGGCGCCACAGAAGCGCTGCAAAACCTCATTGCAAATTACAACAAGCTCAAACCCGGCGATGCGGTGATGTATGCGGATCTCGATTTCGGCGCCATGCAAGACACGATGGATTGGCTGGAAGAAAGACGCGGTGTCGACGTCGTGCGCTTTGCCATTCCTGAGCCCGCAACGAAAGACGCCGTTCTTTCGACTTACGAGAAAATGCTCAAAGATAATCCAAGCGTGCGCTTGTTGCTGGTCACTCATGTGAGCAACCGTACAGGGCTTGCCATGCCGGTGGCAGAGATAGCCAAGCTTGCCCGAGCACGTGATGTCGACATCATTCTTGACGCCGCTCATTCCTTTGGTCAGATCGATTTCAAAATTCCGGATTTGGATGTCGACTTTCTGGGACTCAATTTTCACAAATGGATGGGTGGCCCCTTAGGTGCGGGTCTCATCTATATCAAGCAAGACCGCCTGCAAGATATCGATCCGGCTTTCGGCAATAGCTCCTTCCCAAGGGAAAGCATTTTGTCACGAGTCTCGTCGGGCACATCGAATTTCGCCGCCTTCAATATGATCCCGCCGGCCCTTGATTTCTACCAAACCTTGGGGCCGAAACACAAAGAGGCCCGCCTTAAACATCTGCGCAATCACTGGGTGGCAGGCGTCCAGGATTTGGACGGTATCGACATCCTCACACCCAATCAGCCGGAAATGATATCGGCGATGAGCGGATTCCGACTGAAAGGGCAAGGCTCGAAGGAACAGAACAAAGCCGTGGTCGACAGGCTGTTAAGCGACTACAACATCTCGACTGTCTGGCGAGATGGCGTAGCCGCAGGCGACTGTGTTCGCGTCACGCCAAATGTCTATACCATGACCGACGACATGGACCGGTTTGTCGCCGCCCTACGCGACATCGTGCTGAGCTAATTTGGCGGGTGAGCGCTACGCCTTACTCGGCCGGCTTTTCCTCCAGTTTCTCGAAAACACCCAATCCACAGGAGCCGCGCCGGAAGCTCGGATTGGTGGAATCAATCACCGTGATGATGTCCGTGCTGCAAAGCTTTGTGAGCGATGTCGAATAGCTGAAGGCCCTTTCGAAGCCGAGGCCCGAACATCGCGTCGGCAAACGGCTCAAATAGGTCTCGTTGCCCCGCGTTTCAAAGAGGATGTTATAATCATCGAGCGGCTTCGATTGCTTGATGCTCGACAGACTCAAACACTGTTCCGTTTCACCAGTAACGGTATATTTGCTCAGTTCCTCAGGCGGCTCTCGGTCTTGACTTCCCTCTGTTGCGCACCCAGCAAGCGCCAAGGCACCCGCCATGCAAGCGATTTGACTTAACTTCATTTGACCACTATCTCCTTCCAGGCCGGATCTTCGAGTTATCAACCCGGCAAGCGCCGGAATGATAGCACACTCTCAACCAAAGCCTCGAATTTCGTTCCCTATGTCACGTGATCGTGACGGTCGGAACCGTACCTTCGTGAGACTAGCGGCTTTTTTTGGGAACCCGTGCATAGCGCAGTTGCTGCGCATTCCCGAAAGTTGTCCGGGTAAAGAATACACCGGTCAACAAAAGGAGATGGATGACGACGCTCGCGCCGAAGGCAAAGTAAGACCCGATTGAAATCGCGAATATGGTACTCCACATGTAAGACAACACGACCATGTACTGAAACCGCTGCATCTTCGGGAGCGCGCTCAGGGGATTGCGCTCAGGATCCATGACGGACGCGTACAAATCTTTTAGCATTTTGATACTCCTTCAATATGGTTTTGCTACGCGCCATGTCCGTCAGAAGATTTCAGCCTTTTTTCACGGCCTATCAAATGGGCGTGACAAACACACACGAAAAAATTTCATGAGACCAGGCTTACAATTCTGCCTACGGATAGAATTATGAAACCGCGTCGGACATACGTTCACTGTAGTCCCAAGTCATCAAGCGTTTGGGCGTGATGCTGACGATCACTTCGGGCTCGGTCCGTTTGAGCAACCACTTCGCCAAAGACGAGTCAACATCCCCAAGATAGCGGACTATAAGCGATTTGAGGTTTTCCAAATCTACATCTTCCGTCAAATAGGCATCGCCCTGCCCGCGAACGCCTTTATATGGAGGTGTATCCGCAGCAATTTCAAAAGCGCATTTAGGATTACGCCGAAGAGCCTGCGCCAGCCTGGAGCTCTGCGGCATGCCGCACCGAAGAACCGACCCATCCCAATCGAACCAGTGCGATGCGACAATCGGATAACCCGAAGGCGCGACGACCGAAAGCCGAACCGGCAGCCGGCTGGCACGCAAGAATTGATTCACGTCATCATCCGTCCACGGCCCTTGAATCATCTTTGCTCTCTCGCATTTTGCTCTGGATACATCTCTAACGCGCGCAATGTGCTATCCGATCATAAGAGTCAAATGTGGCGACGAGGCGCATTAACTTCTCAGACGGATAAATCCGGCGCCATCGCACCTTGGCCTGCAATCGAGAATTCGTGATCACATTGTGACGTCGCCCAGCGCCCCAAAATAGCCGGTTTCCTAGGATTCTGACGCCATTTGAGATCTTACGCAGACCGAACGCCATGGCGAGCAGACATCCACACAAGCAAAATTCGCGTAGGACAAGAAAATGCATAGGAGAGAGCCATGAAGGCTGTCATACTTTTCTTTACCGCAGGTTTTTCGTTTACCTTTTTGGCGTTTTCGGTCATGGCCACTGAACAACCAGATTATGACGTGTTGGAACAGCGGGACGGATATGAGATCCGCAGTTATCCGCCCTACATCGTGGCGGAGGTTAAAGTGGACGAGGATTTTCGCCGCAGCGGCAGTTCCTCTTTCAACGTTTTGGCAGGCTATATTTTTGGCGACAATCAAGGTGCGCGAAAGATGCAAATGACCTCACCGGTCACGTCCGCCATGTCCGCTCAAATTGGCGAAAAGATGCAAATGACGTCGCCCGTTACGACAGTGCCTTTAATGAATGAGCAAGACGAGGCCGACGGCTTTCTCTATCAATTCGTGATGGAGCGGAAATATTCGTTGGAGACCCTACCGGAGCCCAATGACCCCCGCATTCAATTGCGTGAACTCCCGGAGCGTATTGTCGCCGTCCGGCGATACTCCGGCAGTCAGTCAGGGCAGAATGTTATGCGCAATTTGTCGTCACTGATGGAAGATCTTGCTCGAGACAATTTAAGTGCTGTCAGTGGCCCGCAGGTTGCCTTTTATGACAGCCCTTGGACCCCATCCTCGGCAAAACGCAACGAAGTGATGTTCGAAATTGATTATTGAAATGGGGGTGGCGGAACCACGATTACGCCGCCAACCTTTCTTGAATCAGGCTAACCATCTGGCCGACATTTTCTAGATTGGCCACTTCACCTGTATTGAACTTCATGCCGCTGAACTCTTTTTCAATCGCGATCAGCAGCTGAACATTGATAAGGGAGTCCCAATCTTCGATATCCTCAGCTGTGGTCTCCGAGCGAATCTCAATATCGTCATCGGCAAACACATCTCTAAAAACCTCAGTGAGGCGCGGCCATATATCATCTTCCGTCATAGCTCTTCGTTTACTCCTATAGAAATTTGTACGGCTTTGGGTTTGTAATCCCGCACAGCCATCTCCCAGTATTCAGTCCCATTGTCCCCCTCACCGGCAGGGCTGAAGCCGAGTTCATCGAACAGTTTCTGAACCATCATGTTCTTAGCGGTCGGGGTATACACGCCGCGGACCATTCGCAGATTCAAGCTTTCCGCTCTTTCAAAAACGTGATTTGTTAACAGACTCTCGACACCGCGCTTCAGCACCCGGCAGCTCATCAGCCATAAATCAATTTGCAAAACATCTTCTTCGATGTGCCCGCTGAAAACACTGATCAGCCCGTTGTCGCCGAACCGATCGACGAGTCGAACATAGGCCGTAAGTGTGTCTTCCCGATTCATCAACGTTTCGACTTCTGACCCTGTTAGCCGCTGCGTCGTCAAGTTGAACTGATTGGTTTTATTGATGAGCTGCGTAATGCGGTTCAAGTGCTTCGCTTCAAACGCACCAATCTCTGCCCTTTGCTCCAAAGACTTAAGATAACTTTCGTAATCGGTATGTTGAGCCTGTAAGGCATCCCGCTCACTATTTTGGCGATATTGCTCCGTCTTCTTCACATCTTCATCGGTCAGCTTGACGGTTTCAATCCATCCGCATCGGTCAAGCAGCGTGGGATAGTCCGCCGGATCGCTCGACAGCTCCAAGACTTTGACCTCCGGCAGACTTTGCCGAACAAGCTCACGCTCAGCGGGATTGTCGTCAATGAACACAAGAGACTCCAGCCCAATATTGAGCTCTCTGGCGATCTGTTCAATGGCGAGAGGCTTCGGGTCCCAATTGGCTTTGAAGGCGACAAAATCGTCGCGGGCGAGCACCATATCCGGCAGATTCAAGAATGGTTCGAGAGCATTTGCCTCTTCGTTTTTGCTGCTGACTGCCAACAGCAATCCGCGATTTTTCAGCGCAAGAATATACTCTTGAAACGCCTTAAACGCCTCTCCTTCGGCATCTCCCTCGCCGATCTTGATCCCACCAAGTCCGTCGTCACCGATCACACCGCCCCAAAGCGTATTGTCTAGGTCGAGCACCAGACACTTCGCCGTTTGACCATAGAGCGCGCCGATGATCGCTGCCAGATTGCGGACAAACGGCACCAGGCAGTCGAAAGAGACCGGCTGCTTCGCATGATACCAAAAGCGTGAATCAAACCAATGGGAGACGCCGTGAATAGCGGACAGCGTTTCAAGATCAAACAGATGAACAAAGCCCGGCGCTTTCCGGCTCAAGGCCATATTCACACGGCGAAGAAAGCTATTCGGCTCCCAAGGTAACTTGGCGCCAAGGTTGCCGACAGACCGCGTCGGCAGAAGGTGCAAATTGCTGAGCACAATATCGCAGCTCGTGTGATCATAAAACGACTGGCATAGTCCCAGCCAATGATCCGATAGCCGATCAGCCAACGAGTCCACATCATCACGCGTGTCGCCGACCGCAGGCCATTCGGCGACGTTGAACGGGTTTACCAAAAGAACCGCAATGTCTGGTTTGAACATGGCCGTCCGGCTTGAAGAATCCAGCATCTCAGGGACAAAATTGTTAAAATCCGCGCAAGAAATCGTGCTCGTGAGACCCAAAGTCTCCAATTCAAGACTGAGCGGCGGCACCAAAAAGTCAGTCGTGGCGCCGCCGAGAATTGCGATACGCAAAGGGTCCCGTCCAGATGCAGTGGGCAGATCCACGGCGATCTTTTTGCGTTTCCGGCACAGCGACATAAAGGTGCTGAAATCATCGGTTGCCCTGGCTTGCGCCAAGAGCTCTTTCAGCTGTTCCGTTTGACGGGCCGACTTATGTGAGGTTTCCGCATCCATTTCACTTTGCCACGTTTTCACTGATCTGCGATTTCGACATCGACTCGCGAAGGCTCTCGATTATCTTGTTTGAAAGTCGGATAGAACCATCGGTCGTGGTGTGCTCCCGGTCGTGAAAGTCCGCCGCATCCAAGAAATCGCGCAAGTCCAAGAACTCCGTATTCCTCAACTCGCTCTGCACGATCTCTAAATATTCTTGATAGTCGGCCTCATCGAACACCAAACGGCTGGCTTCATGTTCGGGCAAGTTGACCACAAGGACACGAATCCCGTGACGCTCGATAAAGTCCGCGAAATGCTTTATTCGAGCGCGGGTCACCGCCTCATTTTGCTTCGGATCCCAGAAATACACGCTCGGCCACCACTCGACGATATCGTCCCCCTCATAGTCTTCGCGCGCGACCATGGGCACCTCGAGTGGAGCGTCGAGAGTGTATTTGTAGGGGGAAATCAAGTGCTGCGTAACATCTTGAAAGGCGAAGTCGCGAAGCTCCGGGTAGCCGAACTTTCCGAGCACGCCGCCAACGCCCGGTAAATTGAGCAACCCGTTCGCCGCCTTGGCGAGTGCCGGCTCTCCCTCTGCCGCTTCTTCACCGTTATTCAGATTTCGGTTCAGCACCGCCAGAAGACCGGTGCGGAACCGCTCGGGCGATTTTGAGAAAAGGAAACGAGACCGGGCAAAGAGACCCTCCATCGAGCCCTTTGGCTCAAGCACGATACGTGTCGGTTCTTGCTTGGCCGAATAGTAAGGACTGTAGCGGTTGAGCCCCATGGTGAATGGTCGGTCATCGGGTTCATTGGCAGCCACGCGAGGCGCGATACCGAAAACCATAAATGCCGGCAGCGCCTCTGCGCCGTAAACTTTCTCAACATATTCGAGCGACACCGCAACGTCCTCGAATGTGGCGTAAACAAAACTGCCTTGAAAAACATCGTAATCGGGAAAGGCAGCCTCAAAGACTTCGTGCCGCAAATTCTCTCGTGCCGTCGATGCACCAGTAATCATGAGGCGGCTGCGCCCTGTCGTTTCAAAAGAAGTCGGCAGGAGATATCTGAGCCAATCCTCGTTCTTAAACGGAAAAGCTTGCAGGTCGCGTTCCGCCCATTTGGAAATGGCCGTTAACCCGCTTGCGATCACAGTCATCAGGAGAACGACCGAAGCCATGGCAGAAAGCGCGAGTAAGGGTTTGTCAGAATGCCGTGTAAACAAAATCGACCTCCGTGCGCGAAAAAACCAATATCACAATGATGAGTGCGCCACTCGCCATAAGTTTGAGAGATATTCTCAGTTTTGGGGACATATTTTTCATCATGAGCCGGTTATCCCGTTGAGAAAATTAAATAGGCTGGGCGTGTCGAGACGGAAAAACAAAAATGCAAATGCGGTTGCGTTGAAAGTCAAGAAAATGCCACCGGCACGTACCGGCCAAGTTTTGCGCAGTTGTTTCGCCCGCTTCCGGCCGACATACCGGGTCAGCGTATGATCCCAGACATTGTAAACAACCAAGTAGAAACCATGAATCAGGCCAAACAACAGAAAACCAATCGTCGTGCCGTGCCAAAGTCCTGAAACCAACATCGTGAGCAGAATGGCAAGACTACCGGCTAATAGCGGCGACCCGGCGAGCAAATTGCCGCTCAACATCGCCTTGTAGGTCGGCGTAAACACGTAATCCGTCAACCACAATGTCAAGGAACGGTGTTGGCGTTGCCAAAAATCGGAAATGTTCTGAGCGATAAAAGGTTTGTTGAAGTTCTCAGGCGGCCGAACCCCAAATAGACTGCCGATGCCGATGACGATGTCACAATAGCCTGAGAAATTGAGGTAAAGATAAAAGTAGAAGGCGTAGAGCTTCACAATCCAACCTGCGAGGCTCAAATCTAAGACGTCCGTGTCGGGCTGCAACGCGCGGTCATTAAACCATACCGCCAGAACATAGGCTTTGACGATACCCACCAGAATCCGCAAGACAGCATCCAAATGCGCTTCGAATGTCAACTCGATCGCTTTTTTATGTCCATGCCACTGATCATGAAAGTCTTGATAGCGTTGGATCGGCCCCATTGTGAATGTGGTAAAGCTCAAGCAGTAATTCAGATAGGTCAGAAATTCGAGCTCCCGGATCATCTTACTGCGCGCATCGACCAACACATGAATCATCTTGAACAGGATGAAACTCAAACCGACCGTCTTAAATATATTGGTCAGTAAGTCATCGGAAACGAACCATTGCAGTAGCTCATAGTTCCGCATATAGGCGAAAAGAATGACCAATAGCGGCAAGGTATGGATCGGCTTCAACATTGGCCATCTGAGATGCGCGACAATCAAAGCGTATCCCAGCAGGCAAAAGGTGATCGTTGAGAGCGTCCCGACACTCCCCAGAATAAACCAGACAAAAGCAACATTAGCCCCCAGGAACGTAACCTGGCGAACCCAGCCGCCCAGCGTCGTGAGCAGCACGATCATGAGAATGGCGAAAGATAAAAACTCTGCCGATATCAGCGAAATGCCCATGGCAATCAACCGCGCTCTATTCGGCTCAAGCTTGTGATCAAAGTCGAGAAATATGGATACATAATGTCAATTGATCGCCGACCCCCAAGCTCTCAAGTATCATTTTCGAACATGGTTAACTCAAGCGTCCAAAAATGAACCGGTTCGCCAAGACAAGCCCGCCCCTTCCACAATTCAAAAAGCCAATTCAGCTTTTTTGAGCAAGACGCGTGCCGGAATGAGGCAGTTTTCGACAGGGCCCGTTAACCACAGACTCTACGTCTGGTCCGATGACAAGCAATAAGCCGGCAAGCCGACGCAGCCGGTAATCTGGCACCTCAAATTGGGGTGCGGAAGAGAAAGCCGGGGCTGAAGCTATGCAGAAATTAGGGTTGCGTGACTTTCGCCACTGCGGTCAATTCGCCAGTGCAATGTTGCCGGTGAAAAGGCCTTCAACATAATCCGGGGCGACCAAGTGACAATAATGGACGCCCAGAAACCGCTCAGGCATCACATTAAAGAAACTATATTCGATCAGCACAGCGCCTGCACGAATGCGGTACGTGCCATCAGATTCTTGTGTGACGGCGGGATATGGCCAAGGGTCAAGCCATAATTGGCCGCGGTCTTCAACTTCATCCTCCTCGAAAACCACCCGAGGCGGCGTCTCCAATCCGAGACGATCCAAGACAGATTGCACGGTCCGCTCATTGATGCCTTTGCAGGTTTTTTCCTCGCCCGCCGCATCTTCCCCTCTGACGGATTTAATCCGCTGTGAAGATTTGAATTTACACGACACCAGTTTCGGAACCTCTCGTCCGTCGTCGTCCGTGCCGTACGTGATCAATTGTGCCGGGCGCAGGTCTTGCTTGTCCAAGAAAGCTTTCGATGCAACGAAATCTTCGAAGGTGCCGTAAAGCTGATTGTCGATGGGCACCGTGGCCCCGGTGATATACTGCTGCCCCTCGGCGCAGAACTCACCCAATGGGCTCTGAGTCTTATCGATGGTCGGAACCGGATCAGACGACGGAAAGTAAAAGCCGATAATCGGATAGGCCACAGCGATCAATGCCACCACAACCAACCCCAAAAAGATCTTCAAAATCGTCTTAATCACGGCCTCCGCCTTTCATTCAACACTCATATACAATAGATGGCCGACACTAACGAAGATCGGCATTCCTGTCAGCTTGTGACCTACAAGGCACATTACAAATTCGGAATTTTGTCCGTCCTTTAGCCTACCAGGGCACCGTCGATCCATCGTGGGCGAGAAACTCGCCGGATTGCTCTTTGGTCAATCCGTCGATCACACTGACCATGCCGGTCACCGACGCCTCCGGCGTGCGCATGGTGACAAGGCCCATACGAACCGCCTCCATCGTGTCGGCAAATTCTTCCGGAACATCTTCCGGCGGCAAATCTAACAAGCCTTGGGTATCCACCACGCCCGGATTGATGATGGTGACAATGACGTCGCTGGATGTAAGCTCAAAAGCAAGTATCCGCATCATAATGTGCAAGGCCGCCTTACTGGCCCGATAGGGATAATAGTCCCGCGAGGCAAAAATCATTTGCAAGGAACCGGCGACACTGCCGAGGCTGACAATCTTCTTTTGATCGCTCGCTTCCACATTGTCCAAAAAAGCCTCGGTCACGCGCATGGTACCTGTGGCATTGATGCGGAACGTCTCTTCAAACTGGTCATAGTCGAAGTCACCGAACTTTTGCCCGGCACGCGGGCCGATCAATCCGGCATTGTTGAGGAGGAGATCGATCGGTGTGTCAGCATACTTTTTGTCCAGGGCGCGAATCTCGCGCGCACTGGTAATGTCCAATTCTTCGATCACCACATTGCCGTTCGAAGCCGCCAGTTCTTGTAACGCCTCAGCCTTACGTGGGTTCCGGCAGGTTGCGATCACGTTCCAACCTTTAGCCGCATATTGTTTGGCAAACTCAAATCCGATGCCCCTGTTGGATCCGGTAATCAACACGGTGGGCGCCGCGGTCTGCTGGGCGGCGGCTTGATCCGTTACGAATACGCTAAAAAGGGCAGCGACAGCAAAAATTCGCAGAGTCAGAATTTTCATATTTTGTCTTCTCTCATGGGTGAGCCTTGTCATTCTTTATCCAAAAAAGAATATTGCTTACTGGAGATCAAGCCGACAACGGACTAACCTCATATCCAGCGCTTGGATGCCATCCGACTATAAAGGAGCGAGCAAATGACCCAAAATGGAATGTCGCCGCTGGTCAGTACAGATTGGCTTGAGAAGAACTTGGGCGAACAGGATCTTCGGGTCTACGAGTGCACCGTCGACCTGAACATGAGCAGAATCGATGGCCCCCCTGTGCTGAGTGGGCGCGCGGAATGGGCGAAATCGCATATTCCAGGAAGCGGATTTCTCGATCTCCTGGAAGAGCTATCCAGTAAAACCAATCCCCTTCCCTTCATGATGCCGACCGCCGAACAATTTGCTGGCATTCTCGGCGAGGCGGGTGTGGGGCCCGATCATCGTGTGGTCCTGTACGACCGAGACGCCAATATGTGGGCGGCGCGTCTTTGGTGGATGTTGCGTTACTTCGGCTTTGACAACGCATCGGTCCTGAGCGGAGGTTGGTCAAAGTGGCTTACCGAAGACCGGCCCGTTTCAGACACGTCGCCAAATTATCCACCGGCGGACTTTGAACCCAATATAAGACCTGGCCTTATCGCCGATAAAGCAGAAGTTCTGGCTGCTTTGGATGATGATTCCGTTTTATTGGTGAACGCACTGGCAAAAAGTGAACATGCCGGCGAAACAGCCCGATACAGTGGAAGGGCCGGACACATTCCTGGAAGTGAGAACGTACCCGCCCGGTCACTATTGGACGGCGATATGGCTACCTATCGTTCCGTCGAGGATTTGCAAAAGCAATTCGATGCGATTGGCTCACTCGACGGTCGACGTATCATCGCCTATTGCGGTGGAGGTATTGCCGCTTGCAGCGATGCGCTCGTTTTATCCGTTTTGGGCGCAGACGACGTCGCAGTCTATGATGGCTCCATGCTTGAATGGGCCGCGGACCCTTCTTGCCCCTTGGAAACAGGCGCGGAAAGCTAAAGGTTGAACCCATGGAGTCTCACAAAGACAAAATGCGAAAGCTGCAAAAAGAGCAGCGCCAGAAAGTGCAAGGATCGGAAGATCCAGGCCGTGGTTTAATTCTTGTGCACACAGGCGACGGTAAAGGTAAATCCTCGTCGGCCTTCGGGGTGATCGCCCGCGCGCTCGGCTGGGGGCATAAAGTCGGTGTCGTGCAATTCATCAAAGGAAAATGGGTGACCGGTGAACGCCAGTTTTTTGAGAAATTCAGAGACAAGCTCGATTGGCACAGTATGGGCGAAGGCTTCACCTGGGACACCCAAGACAAAGACCAGGACATCGCTGCGGCAAGCGCCGCTTTCGAGCGCGCTGCCGACATGATGAAGTCCGGCGACTACGATCTGATCGTGCTGGACGAGATCAATATCGCTCTGCGCTATGATTATTTGTCCGTTGACGCTGTGATGGACGCGCTGAAATCAAGATCAACACGCACCAGTGCTATCCTGACTGGCCGCAATGCCAAGCCGGAAATCTGCGACTATGCCGATCTTGTTAGCGAAATGCGCGAGATCAAACATCCCTTTCAGTCAGGCATTAAAGCCCAGCGGGGCTTGGATTATTAGCCCCAGACCCACAACGGTGAGTCCCCCCAACTTGACACGCGGCGGCATTTTCTAGATACAAGGTCGCAGATGGTTCTGCCCGTTTGGGCAGCGAAGAGGGAATTCCGGTGAAATTCCGGAGCTGTACCCGCAACTGTCAACCGTGAGCTTCGGCCCATATGCCACTAGGATCCATCCTGGGAAGGCGGCCCAAAGCGTTGATCGGTAAGCCAGGAGACCTGCCATCGCGTCGTTCGTCCGGAGACCGGGAAAAGTTCTCTGCGGGCGGGAAAGTCTTTCTTTCCTTTGTAACGACATCTGAAAAGAGCCAGGCCGCCTGCATCTTTGTTGGCCTTGTTACGTTGTTACGAGAAGCATCTCTCCAGGCGGCGGGTGCATGAGGGAAAGAAAAATGACTCCAGCGAAAAAACTCATCTGCACTGCGGCAATTGTCAGTCTGCTGCCTATTTCTATCATCGAAGCAAATGCAGACGGCGAGCGCGGCAGCCTGACGGTGAACGGCTCTCGTCTCAATCAAACAAAGTCGGAGATCGGCTCAAGCGTGTCGGTCATCACTGCTGAAGACATCGAAGAACTTGGATTTGATTTTGCGGTAGATGCTATTGCAAGCGCGCCAGGCGTGACCGTCAATCAAAACGGGCCGTTCGGTGGCTTTGCCAGCATTCGTATTCGCGGCGCAGATAGCGGCCAAACCTTGGTTTTGATTGACGGCGTTCCGGTAAACGATCCTTCGTCTCCGGGCGGCGGCTATGATTTTGCTCGGCTCGACACGGACGCGATCGATCGGATCGAAGTACTGAAAGGCCCAAATTCAACCCTGTGGGGCACAGACGCCATCGGTGGCGTGGTTTCCATCATCACCAAGGAACCTGAAGACGGATTAGGCGGCAGCGCATTCGGCGAGTATGGCTCATTCAATACGTTTCGGGGCGGCGCATCGATCGGCACAGCAGGTGACGCAGGCGATATCCGCTTCGCATTCACCGGCACTAGCTCCGACGGAATTTCCAAAGCGGATGAAGACAACGGGAACACCGAGGATGATGAATATGAATCCGTGACCCTTTCAGCCAATGGTGGACTCAACTTGCCCAACGATATTCGTCTGGATGCGGATGTGCTCTGGTCGGACAGTGAGTCCGATTTCGACGGTTTTGTCTTCGGGGCTGAGGGCAATGTGGGCGACAGCGATGACGTCAACGAAACGGAAGAACTGTCCGGCAATGTGTCGTTAAATGTACCCCTGTTTGACGGACGCCTGCAAAACCAATTCCTCATCGGCTATTCTGATATTGATCGCAAGAATTTCTCGGGGGGTCTCCCGAGCTTTAGTTCGGGTGGTGAACGCATTCTTTACCGCTATCAGGGCACAGCAACGATTAATACTCAAAATGCGCTGGCCTTCGGCGTGGAACGGGAAGAGACCGAAACACAAACGGCAGAACGGACCATTGACGGTGCCTTTGCCCTTTACGAGTTCAAGCCCATCGAAACCCTGACGCTCACAGGTGGCATTCGGGTCGATGATCATGATCAATTCGGCTCGGAAACCACCGGCCGCGTGGCAGCTGCCTTTGCGCCAAACGATCAAATCACCGTATCGGCGAGTTGGGGCCAAGGCTTCAAAGCGCCGACCTTGTTTCAAAGTACGTTCATTTGCTGCGGGGAAACAGAACCAAACGTAAACCTCCAGCCGGAAACCTCGGAAGGCTTCGACATAGGGATTCAATTGCGCACCGAAGACGGGCGCGGACAATTCGAATTGACTTACTTTGATCAAGAAACCGAAAATCAAATCGGTTTTGGTCTTACCGGGTATGAAAATTTTGAGATTGTGGAATCGCGCGGTGTAGAAGTTGCAGGCCGCTATCAGGTGACCGATTGGTTCACCATCTCAGCCAATTACACCTATATCGACGCCGAAGATGAAACCGGTACTCAGCTTATTCGAGTGCCTGAACACTCCGGCGATGTCAGACTGTCTTTTGATCCGCAAGGCCCATTTTCCGGTTCGGTTTTGGTTCGCGCCAATGGGGAGGAGCTTGATCCCAACGGCAATCTGGACAGCTGGACAAGAGTGGATCTGACAGGTCAGTACGAAGTCACAGAAACCGTCGAACTCTATGCCCGTGTCGAAAATTTGTTCGATGAAGATTATCAGCAGATTTTGGGCTATGGTACGCCGGGCCTGTCCGGGTCCGTCGGAATTCGCTTGAGGTATTGATGCCGCTTAAAAGGCTGATCGTTGTTTTGGCGTTGATGGGCGCTGCTGGATGCGACGCGTCCGATGCGCCATTGGGACAAAACAACGATCAGCCGTCGCGCATCGTCAGTCTCGACTTTTGTGCTGATCAATATGTTTTAAAGCTCGCAGATCGGGAAAATATACTGGCTCTGTCTCCGGATGCGACGGAACGCTTTTCCTATTTGCGGGAGGAGGCGCTCGGATTGAGGCAAGTGCTGCCACGAACGGAAGAGGTTTTGATCCTGAAACCCGACCTAGTCGTTCGCACCTACGGCGGCGGCCCAAATGTCGAGAGCTTTTTTGAACGTGCCGGAATTCCTGTGCTTACGCTCGGCTGGACCGGTGACCTTGACGACGTTAAGCAGGTGATTCTCGACACAGCCGATGCCTTAGATGAATCCGAACGCGGGTCAAGTATCGTCGATGAAATCAATGAGCGCTTAGCTGCATTACCGCAATATGACGACAAGCCCACTGTCCTTTATATGACACCTGCAGGCGCCACGACCGGACCCGGGTCTTTAGTAAACGAGGCCTTGTCGATTGCAGGCCTTGAAAATTTTCAGCAAGAATCGGGCTGGCGATCACTGCCCCTCGAACGCCTCGCTTATGAGCAGCCGGATATGGTGGCCGCGTCTTTCTTTGAACGTCAAAAAAGCTATAGCCGCAACTCCTGGAGCGCGACAAGGCATCCGGTCGCACGCTATCAAATTGAGAACCGCCCCACCGTCAATCTTGATGGCACCTGGACGGCCTGCAGCGGGTGGTTCCTCATGGATGCCATTGAAGCATTGGCCAATAGTGCAAAAGATCTGAGCGATGACAAATAACCGACCCCTCATCCCCATCCTGATGATCGGCGGTGCTGTCAGTATTTTCGCTGCATGCCTTTTGGGTTCGACTCCATTGGGTGTCGGCCGTGTGCTCGCTGCCTTTGTGGGCCAAGCGGATCCCGGTGATCATTTGGTTGTATGGCAGATTCGCTTGCCCCGAGCTCTGGCGGCTTTCGTCGTCGGATTTGCCCTGGGAACCAGCGGTGCCGCACTCCAAGGCTTGCTGCGCAATCCTTTAGCGGAACCCGGCGTGTTGGGCGTATCCGCGACAGCCACTTTGGGCGCAACCTTTGCGCTGTATTATGGCCTCGCCGCTGTCAGCCCTTGGATTGTTCCTGTTGCCGCGATACTCGGCGCTTTGGTTGCCACAACAACCATTGCACTCGCGGCTATTCGCACCCAATCCGTCGTAACCCTCATCCTGATAGGAGTGGGATTGTCCAGCTTCGCGGGGGCCGCCATGAGCCTGTTGATGAACCTAGCGCCCAACCCTTTTTCCCTATCCGACATGATCAATTGGATGCTGGGGTCCGTCGCCAATCGCAGTTTTGAGGATATCGCATTGTCTGCGCCGTTTTTAGTGCTTGGATTAGCCATTTTGTTTGCGACGCGCAGGGGGCTCTCAGCTCTCACTTTGGGCGAAGAGGCGGCCAGCGGCGTTGGGCTTGATTTGCGACAGCAACGGATCTTTGTTGTCTTGGGCGCCGGCCTAGCGGCAGGGGCCTCTGTAGCACTGGCCGGAGCCATTGGCTTTATCGGAATCATCGCCCCCCATTTAATTCGGCCATTTGTGGACCATGACCCGGCGCGCTCGCTTTTGCCCTCTGGTTTATTTGCTGGCCTTATCTTGGTACTGGCGGATATTGCTATCCGCCTAATCCCTTCAAGCACGGAATTGAAACTGGGTGTTGTCGCCGCTTTGATCGGCGCCCCCGCCTTTGTTTGGATTGCCATGCAAAGACGTGCTGCCTATGACTGAGCTTCGGGTCGATGACATAACGATTGAATCGGATGGTGCCACACTGGTCCAAAACGCTTCCTTCGTTCTGAAACGTGGCGAACTTGTCGCCCTACTTGGCCCCAATGGTGCGGGTAAGACTACGCTGCTGCGAGCCGCGCTTGGTATGCAAAAAACAGTTTCAGGGACCGCGAGCTTGGACGGACAAGATACAGCGGAGATGCCACCAATGGATCGCGCCCGTCAAATTGCTTATTTGCCGCAACAAAGGCCCCTGGCTTGGCCCAACCGGGTTTATGACGTTGTTGCCCTTGGTCGCTTTTCTCACGGTGCGGTTCTAGGACGTCTACGAGAGACAGACTCCTTTGCCGTCGACGACGCCATTGCCGCCTGCGACATCGAGCATCTAAGGGATCGAAAGACAGACACGCTTTCCGGCGGCGAATTGGCGCGTGTGCATTGCGCCCGCGCCTTTGCGGCTCGGTCACAGTTCTTAGTTGTCGACGAACCGGTTGCCGCTTTGGATCCACGCCATCAATATCGGGTCATGGACCTTATTCGGAATTTCGTATCGACAGGCGGAGGCGCTCTTGCCGTACTCCACGATGTAGGGCTGGCCGCGCAATATGCAGACCGCCTCATTTGGATCAAAGATGGCATGATTGTCGCAGACGGTACGCCGGAACAAACACTCACATCGGAACGGCTGCAGGATATCTACCGCATAAAAGCGCAGGTCGATGGCCGTTCGGTTCAAATCAAAGGTGCCTCTTGAACGCCAAAGCGCTGATGATCCAAGGAACCGGCTCGGATGTTGGCAAATCCGTTCTGACAGCCGGTCTCTGCCGGGCCGCTGTCAGACGCGGACTCAGCGTGGCGCCCTTCAAACCCCAAAACATGTCGAACAACGCAGCGGCCTGTGAAGATGGCGGCGAAATCGGAAGGGCTCAAGCCCTGCAAGCTCGCGCCGCCGGTCTGGCGCCGCGGACAGATTTCAATCCGGTTCTCCTGAAGCCACAAACAGACAAAATTGCTCAAGTCGTTGTCCATGGTAAAGCAGTCGACACCATGGCCGCAGCCGATTATATGGAAAGCCGCGACAATCTGTTGGGCGCCGTAATGGAAAGTTTCGACCGCCTGACCGGATCTTTTGACTTGGTGCTTGTAGAGGGCGCGGGCAGCCCTGCGGAGACGAATCTTCGAACACGAGATATCGCCAATATGGGATTTGCTCGCGCCGCGGGCGTGCCCGTTTGTTTAGTGGGCGATATCGACAAGGGCGGCGTCATCGCAAGCATCGTCGGCACACAGATGGTCTTGGATCCCGAGGATCGCAAGCTAATTTCTGGATTCATCATCAACAAGTTTCGAGGCGATCCCAATCTCTTCACCGACGGCGTCCGCGATATCAGTGCACGCACGGGATGGCCCTGTTACGGCGTGATCCCGTGGCTCCCGGTCATCTCTCGATTGCCGGCGGAGGATGCCGTGACACTGTCAGCACCAGAAAACAAAAAAAACGGTTCATTGAAAATTGCCGCGCCCATGCTCTCACGCATTGCCAATTTCGATGACGCTGATCCGTTACGCTTGGAAAAGGATATAAATTTTCAATGGATTCCGCCGGGCAGACCAATTCCGCGCGATGTGGATGTCATCATACTGTTCGGCACCAAATCAACTCTGGGCGACCTTGATTTTCTACGTGCGCAAGGTTGGGACCACGACATTCTCGCCCATGCCCGCAACGGTGGACGGGTTCTTGGTCTTTGCGGCGGCTATCAAATTTTGGGAAACCAGATAATTGATGACTATGGACACGACGGACCCAGGGGTACACGGCGAGGACTCGGGCTCCTGGACGTCAACACCGTCATGACGGATGACAAAACAGTGCGACCGGTGGAAGGGACCTGTGCCCTGACGAATACCGCCACGAGCGGCTACGAAATCCACTGCGGTGAAACAACCGGCCAAGATACAAAACGGCCCATGTTGTCATTGCCGTCAGGCCCAGATGGCGCACGGAGCGCCGACGGGAGAGTTGAGGGCACATATGTACATGGGTTATTTGCAAGTGACGCCTTTCGCCGAAATTGGCTGTCGCGTGTTGGTGGCGCCTCCGGCTCCGGAATGAATTACGGCGAAATCATCGACGGGGTTCTGGATCAGCTTGCAGAAGAGCTTGAGGCGGCGCTTGATATGGACGCGCTCCTGACCACTGCCCGGAGCGCCTGATCTACTCTTGGGAAAATCCCGTAACTTCTTGCATTAGCAGTCATCACCGATAGACTGACCCAACGCAATGAGCAGAAACGGGAGAGATCATGATCAAGTCTTGGCAATCATTCACACTTGGCATCGCTGCGGCCACGGCCGTGTTCGGATCACTGATGCTGTTGACGAACGGCCCTGAGGCCAATGCAGATGCCCATCGCGCCTGGGCCTATATCGAAGGCGACGGCGTTTTGCTGGTGACATCCGGGCGCGTTCGGCCCGGAAGCGATTTAGGGCCCTACCTAGAGTCCATGAAAAAGGCGACGGACAAATTTGCCGTGCAGGCTGTGACAACCGACAATCGCATTAAGGTGCTTGATGGTAATTGGCCATACAGAGGATTTGTCAGTGTCGAATGGGCTCCTTCGTTGAAGCTCGCTGAAGAGTTCTGGAACTCGCCGGAACACGAAGAAGCTTGGAAAATGCGTGAGGGTTTAATCGACGTCGATTGGGCGATCGTAGTTTCCGATCGGAACTAAAAACAGACAAGACAGTCCATCCCGTCAGTTTCGAAACACTGCGCGGTGAATTCAATGAAAAAAGGCACGGTGCCGACCGCACCGTGCCTTTTCTCGTCATAGTACAGATTTTTAGCCGTCCGAGCTCTCCGCTCCTTCAGCCGGTGCGCCGGGCATCGGAGCCGGCGTCTGCTGAATGGCATAATTCTCCAAGCTTGAAAAACTCGGCTCATACCACTCTGTCGGCGCTTCCATAAACTCCGGATAGTTCGCTTCTGTATACTTCAAGATTTTCTCCGGAATGAAACTGGGATCATCCCCACCAGAGTAGGTCTCGCAGGCATACAATATGTGTCCCGGGGCTTGACCCATAAACATCCAAGGCAGCCAAGGAGTCACGCGGTTCCATGAGCCGCGACTGACCAAAGTTGTGAGCTCCTCGTTCTGCATATCAGCGAGACTCATTTGAGTACGGAACATCTCGGAAGCAATCACCCATGGCCCCGAAGATTCGCGCTGCCACTTTTGCGGGTTGAGCATATTGGGGTAACGCAGATGAACATCCATATGTAAGGTCAGCGCATCGCCGAGATGACGCCAGTCGAGCAAGAACGGAACATCCGGCTGATCCTTGAGGAACGGCACCTTGGGAAAGGTCTCTTGCAGATGGAAGTTGAATGGGTCATTGGCAACCGGAACAACCTTAACCCGCTCTTCGATAAACGGATTGTCCCACTCTTCCATGATCTCTTTGGTTTTAAGATCGGTGTAATAGCCGACTTCTTTCAGAACCTTTTTCCAAGAACCGTCTTCCTGGGGCAGCATGCGCGTGACGCTGAAACCCTCAAACTCAAAAATCGGCTGAACCTTCTTCTCAGGGATCACAGCCATAACGGCACCGCTGTAATAACCAAATTTTTGCTTGTCTACATTGAGATCGCCGATCGTCCGGCCGAACCCGGTTATATTCCCCTGAGGCGTGGTCAAATCGACATAAGGACCGGTCAAGCTGGGTGCATCTAGCTGCTTATGGGCGCCCGCCATAGCCTGACCGGTGCCGAGGGCCGCCAGACCGGTCGCCATGCCAATTCCGCCGGCGGCTTTCAGAAGGTGGCGCCGGTTGGCTTCGGTCAATTCAATATCAAAACTCATATTTCACTCCCATTTGGTCTGACATCTTGAGGCACACTATCGCCTGACTGGATAGGCCTCAATCCTTAGATCAATCTTATAACCAGCAAAAAGCTCTTGAAGGGCAAGACTACCAATCAATGCGACCCTTGATCCGCCAACGCCGAATTTGCAACCAAACACCGGTTCCGAACAAAATCATGGTCAAAGCAATGGCAATCAGCAGTTCCGGCTCCAAACGGTATTTGATTTCGCCGCGGGACCAATGAACCACATGCAAATTGTAATACTCGGCAAGCAAGTTCTGTCGGAGGATGGTCGGAAAATGGGCATGCCCTGTCACCTGATCTATGACGATGGCACCGTATGTGGGCTCTTCAAAAAAGCCCTTCCAAACCGGAAAGGGTCCGGTGAAAAAGAAGCGATCAATGCCTTCAGGTCCTTTAACCTCTTCCCAGCGGATCAGGGACGCGACGCTCTCTTCGGGCATGACCTGCGCCAAAATGGCGTCGCGCTCATCTTCGGTCAATTCGATACGGCCGCCGGTTGCCGCGTGGATGAGATCTTGCTGAGGCCATCGGCCGGGCCATTTGATTTGATAGACAGGCTCCCCCAAGAGCATGGTGAGTTTTACTTCGATCGGATCACCACGCGGATCATCGGCTGACAACACATCACTTGGATCAATTTGGACCCTAGTCCAATCGATCGACTGGCTCGAGGGACTGAGCAGTTCTTTCGCGTCTTGTCGAAACGCTTCCAAAAACCAAACGACACCAAGTCCCGAACTGACCCAAAAGAAAACTTGGATGGCCAGCACCAACCCCAACAATTGATGCACTTTGAGAGCCTTAAGCCCGCTCTGTTTGACATAAAGACGCTTGACCGCAATCACTCCCGCAATCGCAGCTGTCAAAAAGAGTGCGGCAAAAAAAGAAAGGACAATGTTGGAGCGGAACTGACCGTTGCCCGTATAGTCCATCACATGAATCGTCTTCATAAGGTTTTCGAGATACTTCCCAGGCGGCGTTTGCGAAATGAACGCCCCATGGAACGGATCAAAAAACAAGACGCTCTTTTCGGCCTCCACCCGATAGGCCGGGACCGGCAGTTTTTGATACTCAGGTGAGTTCCCTGTCTGGACACTGACTTGATCGGTTGAAATGTCCTCGCCGGTCAAGCCCGCCACATGTGCCGCCATGGTTGCGGCAGAGATAAAGGCTGGTTCGCCCAACGTGTCTGGTGCAACAAGACGCCCGTCCACAGTCACCTTACGCAGAGCACCGCCCGTATTCACAGCAATTTCGTGGGCCTTCGGGAAAGTCACCTTCAGATCATTTAAAGCGGGCCATTGGGTTGTGGCATTTGCCATCGCCAGCGGCGGAAAACTGTATGCCAGCGTTGCACTTCGCGGGATCAAGGTCATGACCAAAGCCGTCAAAAGCCAAACCCCAAATTGAATCGTCAAAAGAATTGTGACACGCCGATGCCATTTCAAAAGAGACGCGCGCGTTTTGGGTTTCAGCACGGCTGTATTCGTCCTCAAATCGAGAAATTAGACTTCCGTCTCTTATCGCGTTATCCGGGCAATTACCACGATACAATCCCGCCAGCATCGGCGGCACCCCATTTGACAAACGAAATTTGTCGAATAACGCCCTTTCGCGGCACGATATGCAACGACTGGCGGGAACGAGCGCAAGGGCGACAAAGGTTCACATTTCGGTTAGACTCTTTTCTTGACCCAATCCCCGACTGAAAGTTGAGGAGCGATTGATGTTTGAACGAAATCTTGGGAATGTTGAACGTGTTATCCGGCTGATCTTTGCTGTCGGCTTGATCCTTTGGGCGCTCGCCCAACCTTCTTTGAATCTTACGGAGATATTTGTGCTCGCCGTCGCCGTCATGCTCGCTATCAACGGCATCTTTTCCCGGTGTTATTTTTGGTATTTGCTGAATATCAATACGGTCAAGACTGAGGATCTCAGCGTCGACTGAGTCGCCGCGCAGGAGAGAACAGGATATGTCCGTTCATCGCGCACTCATTCAAACGATTACGGTGACCGGCCTCTTGTTGGCAGGCCTTACAGTCGCCGCAGCCACCTTCTCGCTCAACTCATCTCCAGTGGCGGCTGATCCCAGCGAAGGGATTATCGTTCGACGCACTACTTTGCTGGTTCACGATGCTGACATTTCCGTCGCTTTTTACCGGGATATATTAGGGTTTGAGGTTTGGTATGAGAGCGAGGGAACGATCAGCGGCACCGGATTGCCGGTAGCTGACGCCGAGGTCGGTGAGCCGACAAAATTTGTTATTATGAAAGGAAACGATCCCTATATGGGCATGGTGGGATTGCTGCAATACGGCAACCCAAAAACACATGAGCGTCTGACCGCTAAGCCGGAAATGCGTGCGGGCGATTTTATCTTGATGATCGAAATAGCGGGCATTGATGAGGTGATCGACAAACTAAATGAGCGAAGCCATCCGATCTATAAGTTGCCCGAAACATCTCGCATCAAGAGCGTCGACGATGAGTGGGACGCCAAAGTGATGTATGTACTTGACCCGGACGGCCACATGATAGAACTGACGGAAAGACTCAATTGAAGCCATACCGGGCTCCTCGCTGCTCCGATCAACGCATTTCTTGCGGAGGCGTAGAACCCGCCGTAACGAACCAATTCCATAGATGCTCTCCGGCGACAGGCCGGATCACTTGTGTTAGTCTCCGCCGCGAAACGGCCAACTTGCCGCCCCTCATATGGAGACACTTAATGACCCACTACAAGCTGACTTATTTTGATATGGACGGCGGGCGCGCGGAGCCGGTGCGTATTGCCTTTCACGCCGCGGGGATCGACTTTGAAGATAACCGGATCTCCTTTGCCGAGTTTCCCGAGGCACGTAAGTTCGCCCGCTTTAATTCTGTCCCCACCCTCGAAATCGATGGCGTGATGGTCTCCCAATCCAATGCCATGTGCCGCTATGTGGGAAAGATGGGCGGGCTCTATCCCGAGGATCCCATGCAGGCCCTTTATTGCGACGAAGTGATGGATGCACTGGAAGATATCAGTCACTACATCGTCCAAACCTATGGCCTGGAAGGGGACGCATTGCGCGATGCGCGAGAAAAACTGGTCGATGGCTGGCTGACCACCTATCTGCGGGGTCTCAACGCGCTTCTGGAACGTGGCGGCGGCGAGTACTTTGCCGACGGGCAGATGACGGTTGCGGATCTGAAGGCCCTGGCCAATACACGCGGACTGCGCGGGGGCCATCTGGATCACATTCCGACAGACATTGTCGACCGCCTCGCCCCTGGTCTTGTTGAGCATCAAGCGCGCATTGAAAGTGACCCCCGTGTGGTCGCCTATTATGCCGGCCGAACCTAGCAGTTCAACGCCATGACCAAAGCAACATGGACATCTCTCAAGACCGCCAGCAAAGATGAATTGACGGCGTGGGACAAAGCGGAAAGCGAACACGCAGCCCATGCCGTGGACAATGTGATCCAGCATTTTCATCTGATGAAGAACGACGCCTTGGATCACGAGGCTATTCCGGTTTCCCGGTATGAACATTCACTGCAAACGGCTACGCGCGCGCTCCGCGACGGCCGAGACGCGGAATATGTGGTTTGCGCCCTGCTCCATGATATCGGCGACATGTTGTGCCCCTATAATCATCAGGATGTCGCGGTCGCCATCTTGCGATCCTTTGTATCCGAAAAGAACTTATGGATCGTGCAGCACCATGCGCTGTTTCAAGGATATTATTTTTTTCACCATTTCGGCGGTGACCGCCACGCCCGCGATCAATTTGAGGGGCACCCTTGGTACAGCGATGTACAGGAGTTTTGCGAGAAGTATGATCAAGCCGCCTTCGACCAGAACTACGACACGCTGCCATTCGAAACTTTCGAACCTCTGTTGCGTCAAGTGTTGACCCGGCCCCGTGGAAGCACTGGCGATGGCGTGCCGGTGAGCGCCATGGATGCTCAGATGAAAACATCCTAAACACAACCGTGTTGCCCTAAGCAGGAATCGAACCCCACGAAATCCAGTTCAATAAACTGGACGGTCTTGCCACTAAACGACCAGGGCACAGGCAAACGGAGTTGGGGTATCTACATCAATTGCCGACAATAATATAGGCGCGAACCGCTTCTGCGTTGAGGGGCGCCCATTCCTCAAAACCCAGCCATTCGCCGTATTTGGGCCTCATATCGTCGACCGCCGCTGCAATAACTGCGGCGATGTAGACTTCGCCTTGGGCAAAAACTTGGTCGACATCGTCAAATGCCGGCGGCGGGATCTCGGCTTGGGCTTTTCTGAGCGCCGCCTCCATGTCCTGAAAGTAGTTCAGATAATTCTCGACCCAAGTACCGGGGCCGGGGCCACTGTGACCGCCTACCACCCAATCCATATCAAGCTCCGCAGCCCGCTGTAGTGAGGTGAAATATCCCCGCACATTCGTGTCCGGCAAGGTGCGATAGGGCACAATACCGACTTCCAATGTATCCACCCAGACCAGCACCGAACCGATGCCCGCATCAAACGACATAGCGATATTCGAGTCCCCGTGATTGGGCCCGAAATAATGAATGCCCACCTTGGCGCCCCTGACTTTTACCTGATCGCCATCTTCCACCAGCTTCGTGGGAAGTGGGATATCGATACCTCCCCTCTCCTTGATGGCTGTGCGTGTCCCAGGATGGGCATAGATTTCGGCCTCCGGCGATAAAACATCCGCGCCGACAATATGGTCACGATGATCGTGGCTATAGATAATTTTCGTAATGGGCTTGTCCGTGATGGCGGCGACAGCCTGCCGGTACAATGCGGCCACCTTGCGATTGACAGGATCCGCCGCAATCACTTCTTTGTCGCCGATGACAAACGCGCTGACATAGAATTCCGGTTGATAGTGAAACAGGTGAACACCCTTGCCGAGGTCGAGGACAAACACAGTACCGTCGTCGCTGCGATAAACTTCTTGTGTATCGGCCTCTTGCGCGCTGACCGGCATAACGGCTGCGATCACGAACAGAAAAATGGAAAGAATGGCTTTCGTCACTTGAATACCCCCATCAGCAAAACTGCTCATTGCTTTTCCCGGACGCCACGCTAGCAAGAAATTCCGCATAAAGATATCCCGTGGCCATGGGTTCAACGACAGGAAACCCCTCTGCCTTCAGGATCGGCGCCATACTGCTCATGCAGGTGCAGCCCAGAATCACGGTATCTGCACCCTCTTGGTCCAAGGCTTGCCGCATGGTCTGACGGACTTGGGTTAAGGTCGTGAAATGACAGGCTTGCATGTTTGAATAAAAATCGCCTCCTTGTCCCATCGTCTCCAGTTCTTCATCAGCGGACAAGAAGTGAATGCTCCGAAACGTATCGCCCGCGGAAGCGTCCTTCAAAACATGATCGTAGATGAACTTCATACGCGGCGGCCAGATGGTCACAATGGAAAAACTCTGCCCCATTGACATGGCCGCCCGTATAGAGGCCTCCCCCGACCCTATGACGGGAATATCCACCACATCGCGCAAGGCACCGAGCCCATAATCGCCCATCGTATTGATATAGAGCGCGGCACAACCGTTCTCAGCCCATCGCTTGCCCGCCGCCAAATACGCCTCAACGGTTACTTGTCGAGCTTCCGGCGACGCCGGAAACACGGCGCCGGGTACGGGCGTCAAAACCGGTCTAAAGACGTGATGATCAAGGGCATCAATCGGATCCGGCAAGCGGGAAAAATCATCCGAGGAATCGCCGGTTCCCAAAATAACAATATCCCCCGTCATCCGGACCTTTCCTCAAAAACCTTAGACTTAAGACTATAGAGTATGCCGGTTGCCCGCAATTGCCCCGATGCAACGCAAACTGAGATCAAACATGCCGTCAGCTCCGGCCGCCGGATCTCTCCGGCGGCGCGAACCTGCTTGGCGTTACCGCTTCCACTTCTTCGATGCACTCTGCTTTTCCGCCTCCAGAGCATCGTCCCAATAATAACGGCCGAAGACGTGCCGGGTAAGAGAGGCCGCAAATTTGCGCCGACGCTTCTCCTCTTCAGTCATGGGCTTTGAGTTTTTCGGCAATGATCCTTTAGTAATTGATCCGGTCATTTGTCCCTCCAGATCGCTTGAGGTTCGCCGCGACCAACAGGGTGCGCGACGCCGATCTCACAGAGGGCGCAAGGCGCACTTCACCTGTGGGTCGGATCTCTCAATTTCAGGAGGGAATGGGGCTAACCGCCGGGCTTTGAACCGTTCATTTCCATAGGGTTTATATAGGACGCCGGCAGCGCGCTGTCAAAGGCGAACGCCAGGTCGGCATTGAGAAAATCCCTGTCTGATGCTAGGTTTACGGCGCCTTGGTCGTTTAATGGCAAGACATTCCGGTTCTTGAATTGGATTTTGCAGCGTTCGATTCCTGCCCAAGGCACTTGCAGCAATTTCGACAGAGTTATGCAATCTGTGAGCAACGCTGACACCACGCCAAGCACCACCCATTCGGCCCCAGGGTCGGCGATCACCGACGGGCAAGCCTCAAACCGGCCCCGCGCAAAAATGCGCAGCTGGTGGGAAACGGCGGACACACGGCGGATCTACTCAAAATACGCCTTGCGCCGCCTCTTCGGCTATGACGGCTATCAAAGAATAAAGAACCGCAATTGGACGACGACCAGCCTAACCCTATTAGCGCTGGGAATTGTTTCCGACATTTCCGAGATCTTCGGCCCGATCACCGAAATTGGTCTTTACACGTCGATTATTGCTGCATCCATTTTGGGCATTGTCATTCTCAAGCGCCTGCGCTTTTGCGATCTGTGTGTGGTGCCCTTTGTTTTATCCGTGATCTTTGCCGTCATATTCGGCGGCGTGGCACTGGCACAGAATTCAGATGCGACACCCGGCAATGGAGTGGTTGCGGATTTCATTCCGGGGGTTTCGGAATTCCAAAAGCTCATCTTAGGCGCGCTGTTTGAAATCAAAATAACGACCGACGACACAAATCAGCGGGTGGTTGAGCTCCAAGCGCAGATTCAAGATCTCTCCCAACAACACAATCAGCGGTACGAAGAGATCTTATCCAAGCTAGAGACGGAAAGAGGTATTTCGAAATCAGTGCTGTCCGAACATTTGGTGAGCTTAGGGGCCCGACCGGAAATTTCAGCCGAAGAGATCCCGGGTTTCCTTCAACAATTCGCCAAGGATTACCAAACTCTTCAAATCCGCCTGCGGGCGCTGGATATGGATGACGAAGAGCTGGCCCGCATTCGAGGCGAGGCTTCGAACTTGCTCGAAGCTGGCAATCTTGAAGGAGCACGGCAATCTCTGCGGGATGCCCGTGCGGCAATCCGGCAAGGGCGCCAATCGAACGCCGAACGCGAAGCCGCCCTGTTGGCGGATGAGGCAGCCATTGATAATCTGGATCTCCGGTATCGCGCGGCAGCCGCAAAGTACCAGGAAGCTGCCGACATCACGTCCTTCAATCAAAGTCTCTCAAGCGCCTATCAGTTTTCTGCCGCAGAAGCATTGTACTTTTTGGGAGACAGGTTTGGTGTGACATCCGCTCTGGAAGAGTCCGTTCGTCTCAACATCGAAATCCTTGACTACTACGCAACATACTGGTCTCCGAAAAACTGGGCGTTGACCCAATTGAATCTGGGAAACGCATTGATGAAGCTGGGCGAGCGCACAGGCGACATCGCATATCTCCACGACTCCGTTCGAGCTTTTGAATACGCTTTACAGGAATACACACAAGAGACAGACCCGTTGGATTGGGCGTCAGTGCAGAACAATATGGGTGGTGCCCTGCTCGCACTCACGGAAAGGGAGCTGGGAACAGTATCACTGACTAAGGCTATCGAGGCCTTTGAAAACGCGCTGTTGGTGCGTACGCGGGAAACGACCCCGTCTCAATGGGCGGGCACAAAAAATAATCTCGGAAACGCATATAGAAAACTTGGATTGCGATCCAAAGACCCGGAACTTTTCAAAAAATCCATCCTCGCTTATCGCGAAGCACTGTTGGTATGGGAACCCGATACAGAGCCCGAATATTGGGCGATTGCACAGAACAATCTCGGGAACTCAATCGCCGACCTTGCGGGATTCGAGCCCGGAACGGAGCGCTATGAGGAAGCTCTGGCGGCTTTCAATGCAGCCCTCACCGTCGCCGACAGATCGATCATGCCGCTCATGTGGGCAACCATTCAAGCGAGCAAGGGCTGGACGTTGCTGTATCTCGGCGAGCGCATCCAAAGCGACGAACGGCTTCAGGACTCAATCTCAGCCTTCGAAGAAGCGCTGAAAGAGCGGACACGCGAAGCCGTCCCGCTGGAATGGGCAAACACGAAAGGCGGATTGGCCAGAACTCTTGTGAGTTTGGGCTGGCAGACACGAGACCAGGTTTGGGTAGAAATGGGTATTAATACCTATGCAGATGGTTTGAGCGCAGTCACATCTCAAAATGACCCTTTCGAATGGATCAAGCTCAAAGTGGAACAAGGCCGCGCTTTAATTGCGCTTGGCGACTTGAATGACCAGACTGATCCCTATCTGGCGGCACCCCTGCGTTTCCAAGATATTCTCAACGCCGGTGTGGCGGTATTCGATCCCCAGTATCCCTGGATAACGGCCGCGCAGTTTCATCACAGCACATGTTGGGCCTTCATTCGGGCAAGCGAATCCTCGGATAACCCGATATATCTCTTCGAAGCTGATCCGGCCTGCCGGGAAGCCTACCAAGTGATGTCTCAGGAAGTGAACGATCCGGCACGCATAGATACGCTTTACAACCTTGCCTATCTCAATCTCGTAAAAGCGGAGATGTTTGGAAATAGAGAACTTGCACAGGAAGCCTATGGACTATTTCAACAACTCGAGGCCGATCCGTTGACTTCGGGCGAAAACCCGATTCGGCCAAAGGTTCCACAAGAAATGCAACGGGTCCGCGCCTTGCTGGATGGCGGAATTGATTAATTTTGTCGGCGGCTCAAACCTACAATTCAGCAATTGTATTCTTGTAAATCTCACCGTCTTTCATGATGAGACGTATGTTGTTTTCATAATCCTCTAAGATTGCGGCGTCTTCCAAGGGGTCACCGGCAACCAAAAGCAGATCGGCATAGGCACCCTCTTCGATCACGCCGAGCGGACCGTCGGGATAGGGGTTGCGCGGCCCGGTGAGCGCCAGCAATTTCGCATTGTGACTAGTCGCTTGCTTCATGATTTCCAGGGAGTCAAACCAGCGCTTGCGATAGGTGAACTCTTTGACCGCGATGTCGTAAACGCGCAGATTCCCAAAGGAGTCCGTCCCGAAGGCGACAGGCAATCCAATCTTCTTGGCCGTACTCATCACCGTATCAACGCCATCCATGACCGGGAATGACTTGCTGCTGCCCCCATTGGGTATTCTGGCCATCATCTCTCGGACAAAACCAAATGATTGGGATGATAAAAATGCCCCTTCAGACTGAATGCGTTTAAGGGTCGGTTCAGTCAGCAAATGTCCATGTTCTATAACTTTGACTCCGGCATCGAGAGACCGATTGACCGCATCATCCGTATAGGCGTGCACCGTTACATATGTGCCCCAATCAGCTGCCGATTCGACAGCTGCTTTCATTTCTTCCAAACTATATTGAACCGTATCAATCGGATCGTATTCGGAACTGATCCCTCCCCCCGCCATGACCTTGATTTGGGTTGCCCCGACGCGCAGAGACTCGCGAACAGCACGTCGGACCTCAGCAGGCCCGTCAGCAATAAGACCAATACGCGCTTCAAAAGGATTCACATTTCCGGTCATGTTTGGATGTGAGTCCGTCAGTTGCCGGAAATCCCCATGTCCGCTGGTTTGGCTGACAAACATGGCAGACGGATAGATCCGGGGGCCGATCGCTACCCCTTCGTCAATCGCGCGGGCGAGGCCTTGGGACGGACCGCCTACATCTCGCATCGTCGTCCAGCCTCGCATCAGCAACATCTCCGCCACTTTCAGCGAAACAGCAGCAACATAAGCCGGGTCTTCCGTATGCACAGTGTCGAGCGTGATCGGCAGGGCGACATGCGAGTGCGCGTCAATAATGCCGGGGATGACAGTGAGATTCCTGCCGTCGATGATCTCAGCGGTGTCACCCGCCTTGAGGTCTGGGCCGATCGACTTGATCAGATTGTTCTCGACCAAGATGTCTTGACCGGCGACGGCTTGTTCACTGGTGCCGTCCCATACATTCACATTTTGGATGAGGGTTTGCGTCACTTCCGGCTCAGCGACAGGCGCCTGGGCCAAAGCGCTACCACATAGGACCGCCAGACTCACCATGACAGCGCCGACAGAGCGTATCTCTTCTCTCATCATCCCATCCTTCTTGGCAGCTCCAATAGAGAAAAGCGTAGAGCCTGATTGTCACCGAGTCAAAATTGGGACCAAGCTGGATAAGAGGCCATAGAACTTTTTTCCAATCCATCCTGTACAGAAATACGCTTGCGCAAAATGAATCCAATACCTTGGGTGAGCACTTCAATCATCTTCGAATCTCTTCTAGCCGCGCCGCGTGACCTCCCATATAAATTATTGTCAGAGGGAATCACATGAGCGCACCCCAACCGCAGATCGAAACGTCATCGCCGGTCGGAGATGAAACCAAAGAAACCACATGCTACATGTGCGCTTGCCGTTGCGGTATCCGAGTCCACCTCAAAGACGGCGCCATACGCTATATTGAAGGCAATAAAGACCATCCGGTGAATAAGGGCGTGCTATGCGCCAAGGGGGCAGCCGGCATTATGCAGCAATATTCACCGGCCCGATTGTGCAAGCCATTGCGCCGGGTTGGAGAACGCGGATCCGGCGACTACAAAGAGATCGAATGGGAGGAAGCGCTGGAAACAGCCACGGCCTGGCTTGCCCGCATCCGGGCAACAGACCCAAGGGGCCTTGCCTTTTTTACCGGCCGGGACCAGAGCCAAGCCCTAACATCTTGGTGGGCCAAGGCCTACGGCACGCCCAATTATGCGGCTCATGGAGGCTTTTGCTCCGTGAATATGGCGGCGGCCGGTCTTTACACGATGGGCAGTGCCTTCTGGGAGTTTAGCGAGCCCGATTGGGACCGCGCCGAGTATTTTTTGATGTTCGGCGTGGCCGAAGACCACGCGTCCAATCCGATCAAACGTGGTCTTTCCAAACTCAAAGCCCGAGGCGCCAAATGCGTGGCCATCAATCCAGTCAGAACCGGATACGCTGCCGTGGCCGACGAGTGGCTTGGCATCACACCGGGCACAGATGGCTTGTTTGTCATGTCGTTGATGCACGAGTTGTTGCGCAGCGGCAAGATCGATCTCGATTTCTTGATACGCTACACCAACGCCTCATGGCTGGTGATTGAAGATCCGGGCGGTCAAGAAGACGGCCTTATTTATTATGGCGAGAAGGGCCGGCCGGTCTGTTGGGAGACCGACTCTCAGACCATTCAAAATGCCTATGAATGCGACGGCAGACCCGCGCTGAAAGGAAGTTATACTCTGCCTGACGGCCGCACCGGACGTCCCGTATTTGAACTGTTGTTTGAACGGTATTTGGATACGCGTTACAGCCCAGACCAAGTGGCAGAAACGACTGGTATCGATGCCACCACAACCCAGCGCATCGCAGCGGAGTTGGCAGAGGCTGCCTTCGACAAGAGCATCGAACTTGATATTCCGTGGACAGATGCTTATGGGCGGCGTCATGCGAAAACCATCGGACGACCGGTAGCAATGCATGCCATGCGCGGCATTTCAGCACACGCCAATGGATTTCATACCTGCCGCGCGATCCATCTCTTGCAAATCTTGCTGGGGACGATCGATGTACCCGGCGGCCTGCGCTACAAGCCACCCTACCCTAAAGGCCTCGACTCCCTGCCCCGGCCGTCCGGGCGCCCGGAAGATGTGTTGCGCAACGCAGCCCTCGCAGGTCCTCATTTGGGCTTTCCCACCTGGCCGCAACACTTGCTGGTCGATGACAAGGGCGATCCGACGCGGATCGACAAAGCATTCTCTTGGGAGGCGCCGTTTGCAGCCCATGGCATGATGCATACGGTGATCGCAAATGCCTGGAAAGGCGACCCTTATCCGATCGACACGCTGTTTATGTATATGGCGAATATGGCGTGGAATTCGGCGATGAATACGTCCGACACTATCGCCATGTTGACGGACAAAGATGCCCGCACCGGCGAATACAAGATTCCGCACATTATCTACAGCGACGCTTTTGCCTCGGAGATGACGGCCTATGCGGATTTAATCTTGCCGGACACGACTTATTTAGAGCGATGGGATTGCATCTCATTGCTCGACCGGCCGATTTCCGAACCGGACGGCCCCGCCGACGCCATCCGGCAACCGGTCGTCGAGCCGGATCGAGACGTCCGGCCCTTTCAAGATGTCCTGCTCGATCTCGGCGCGCGCCTCGGTCTTGACGGCATGATCACAAAGGAAGGCACACCCACCTTTCCGGGCGGCTATGCGGATTACATGGTTCATCATCAGCGCTTACCCGAGATTGGTATGCTGGCCGGATGGCGCGGTCCCGGCGGTAAGGACGCCGTGCGCGGTCCAGTGAACGAAAATCAGATCGACCGTTACACCGAGCATGGCTGTTTCTGGCATGAGAAACTGCCCCCTGACCTACAATATTATCGCCACTCCAATGCCGCTTATTTGGCTTACGCCAAAGACAAGGGATTCGTCACCGATACCAATCCCATTGTGATGAATCTCTATGCCGAAGAACTCCAACGATTTCGATTGGCTGCCCGGGGATTTGGCGATCGAACAGTCCCGGAAGTTCATCGCTCAAGGGTCGAAACCTATTTTGATCCCTTGCCCTTTTGGTATCCGCCCGAGGACGTGATCCAGAAAGCCGAGGATGACTACCCGTTGCACGCCATCACGCAGCGCCCGGCCCATATGTATCACTCTTGGGGCGGACAGAATGCCTGGCTGCGTCAGATTCAGGGAGAGAACAAGCTTTATATTCCGGACTCCATTGCTCACGCACAAGGCATCCGGGACAATGACTGGATATGGGTTGAAAGCCGTCACGGCCGCATCAAAGTCCGTGGCAAGATCATGAATGGCGTCAATGCACAAACAGTATGGACCTGGAACGCCATCGGCAAACGAAGCGGGACTTGGAATCTGGATCCTGATGCCTCAGAAGCTCAAAAAGGTTTCTTGCTCAACCATCTGATTGACGACCTGCTGCCCGAACAACCCGGCCAGTATCGATATTCCAATTCCGATCCGGTGACAGGTCAGGCGGCTTGGTTCGATTTGCGCGTGCGCCTCAGAAAAGCAGCGCCTGATGAAGAGGACGTCATTGCACCACAATTCTCTGCTCTCAAAACGCCGCCCGGCCTCCCTTCTCCGCCGAAGTCTTCACAATACGGCAAGAGGTTTCGACGCTAGACATGACTCAATTGCCGGACAAGCCCTTAGCAAAGAGACTTGGACTCGTGATCGATCTGGATACGTGTGTCGGATGTCACGCCTGCGCCGTATCGTGCAAAGAGTGGAACACCGGCGGGATCGTGGCGCCCCTCACGGATGAAAACCCTTACAGCGCAGGACAGACCGGCGCTTGGCTTAATCGAATTCATTCCTACGAAGTCAGCGCGCCGGACGACAGCGCGCACCTAGACCGTACCGTCTACTTTCCCAAATCTTGCCTACATTGCGAGGACGCGCCTTGCGTCACCGTCTGTCCCACCGGCGCGTCTTACAAACGCCAAGAAGACGGCATTGTTTTAGTGGACGAAGACAAATGCATCGGCTGTTCTTTATGCGCCTGGGCGTGTCCCTATGGGGCACGGGAGCTCGACCCTGGCGAAGGGGTGATGAAAAAATGCACATTGTGCGTGGACCGCATCTATAATGAAAACATTCCGGCCGCCGACCGGGTGCCCGCTTGCGTGGCGTCTTGCCCCGCCTCGGCCCGGCACTTCGGCGACTTCGCCGATCCTCATTCGAATGTGTCTCAGATAACTGCCGAGCGCGGCGGTTTTGACTTGATGCCGGAACAGGCATGCAAACCGACCAACAAATATTTGCCACCCCGTCAGAAATCTCTCGAAAAACAAAACAGGTCGCAAGAGGCCGCATTGCCGGAGGCCAAAGGCGGTTTTCTAAACTGGCTTGATCAAGCGCTGAGCAAATGGGATCCGAGCTCATGAACCCAGCGCTCTCGGTCATTCTCTTCACGACGCTGTCCGGGGCCGGCTACGGGCTCCTTGCCTTGCTCGGGGTCATGGCCGTAGCCGGCGACGTACCCAGCGACGGCGGCTTCGGTCTCACCGCGCTTGGCTTTTCATTCTTGTTGGTGACAATCGGATTGCTGTCCTCCACCTTCCATCTGAAACATCCCGAACGAGCTTGGCGCGCCCTCACTCAGTGGCGATCCTCATGGCTCTCCCGGGAAGGCATTCTGTCTATTTTGACTTATGCACCGTTTCTGATCTTCGCTTACGGTTGGATCATGCTGGAAGATGTTGGCGGCTGGTATGCTTTTGCCGCTCTTCTGACGTCTGCAATGGCGGCCCTAACGGTCGCATCGACCGCCATGATCTATGCCAGTTTGCGCTCTATTCAAAATTGGCATCACCCATTGGTACTGCCGGTCTACCTCGCCTTTGCCTTTCAATTAGGAGCCTTGTGGCTGGCTGCCCTTCTCAGTCTCCACGGGGAAGATCATTTCGGTCTTTTGGGCCACGCGCTAATAGCGACCTGTGGGGTTTGGGGCTTGAAATCATATTACTGGAAGGATATCGACGGCTCGACACCAGGATCGACCTTGGAGACCGCCACGGGCCTTCAAGGCAACATCAAACCATTTGACCCTCCCCACACGGAGGACAATTTCCTTCTCACAGAAATGGGCTATCAGGTTGCCCGCAAACATGCGCAAAAGCTGAGGCGGATTGCGGTGGTTCTGGGTCTTGCAGCACCCCTGTTCTTTTTGGCCTGCGCTTGGCTTCTGACCGGGCCGGCAGAAACCGGTTGCCTGTTTCTCGGCGCCCTGGCCGCAACCGCGGGGGCTCTCACTGAACGCTGGCTGTTCTTTGCGGAAGCCAAACATAGCGTCACGATTTATTACAGATGACGGTGCCACTGCCATAAGGCTGGCCTTGTCAGAGCGTTTCCGTTTCCTCATCACCGGTGAATGTGGCCCCGCGTAAAGTGGCCGCTTTATCTTCCTTCCAATAATACCGCGCTCGTTTGACGGCATCGCCGTAGCTTTCAGGCGAGGTCATTGGATGAAAGCCAAACTTGATCGCACGCGACCGGCCCAAAGGCGAGCCTCTGTAGTTCGCCACACCATTGAAAACTTCAAATTGGATATCCGGATGGGTCAACGAGATGCGACATAGATCCGCTAAGTCTTGTGGTCCGATCCAATTGCCCGGCTCGACATCCAAAGGACCTTCGCCTAAGGCACCGATCCGCAAAATGGCAACGCGGAGCCCGTGTTTTTGCGCAAACATTTGCGCAATGGCTTCGCCGAACAGTTTGGAACTGGCGTAAACACTGTCAGGCTTTGACGGTGATGATTCATCGAACCATTCGCGGCGGCCATAAAACCCATATGTATGCAGCGTGCTCGCGAACACGACTCGCTCAACTTCCGACTCTAAAGCAGCTGCGAACAGATTATAGGCACCGTCTAAGTTCGGGCGCCTCAGCTCATCATAGGGAACATTTTTGGATGCCGCACCCAAATGCAAAATCGCATCAGTCCCTTCGCAGACCATTTTCATAGCCGACAAATCCGCAAGATCTGCCTGTTGAAAACTTTCGTTGTCCAACAAATCGAACGGCACCACCAAGTCGGTCAAAATAACATGCTCGAACTGGGGCGATAAAATCGGCCGGATCGCCTTTGCCACCGAGCCCGCCGCCCCGGTGATCAAAAGTGTTTTCGGCTTGACGCTTTCCCGTGTGCTGCCGAAAACACCTGTGACGTCGGGTGTCATCAGGCGCGCGATGCGGCCGAGGGCGCGGGTCCATAAGCTCATGGGAGTTTAACTCGCCTTTTTCACTTCCGCTTCGCGAGCCCTACGGCGATCAAGAGCTTTTTTGAAAGCCATGAGTGGATTGAGCTCTGCCTCCGTTTTGCCGGCAGTCATATTCTCACCATGGCGGCGAACATGAAGCGTAACACCCTTGTGGCGCAAAAGTGGAAGCTCGATTTCCTTGGCCCGATTATACCAATCGGAATCTTCGGCAAAGGTGAGTTCATATTCAAACAAACCGACCTTCTCAAAGGCCGACTTTTTGTAGAGTCCGGAACCAATATAGTAAGGGAACGATTCCTCAGGATTGCCGACAAAATTGAACTCGCCGCTCTCCTTGTCCAACTCCATCAGCTGAGCATAGCCGTAGACAACTTCCATTTCCGGGTTATCTGTATGGATTTTGAGAAGGTTGTGGAGATTGTTTTCAGGCCAAAGGTCATCGACGTCGAGAAATGCGATAAAGGCGCCACTAGCATCTTTGATTCCCCAATTGCGCGCCGCCGCCGGCCCCTGGTTTTCCTGACGAAAGAAGCGAACATCGACGGGCAGCGTTTCGACGACCGCGGCAATATCCTCGGTTGAGCCATCATCAACCACAATGATCTCCAGCGCCGGATAATCTTGGCTCAAAATATTATTGATTGCCTCAGGCAGAAACTTTGCCCCGTTATATACGGGGACGATGACGCTGATTAACGGCAACGAGTCCGTTGCCTCTTGGTTAAAGTCTTGCTCCAACTTCTTGATAGCCTCATTTGACATGCTGAGAGTATCCTCTATTTTTTGCGCGACACCGGGCAGATCACGCCCAAGCTTCAATTCAAAGCCAGGTAAACTCTCAACAATTCTGGCGATGCGTTTATGATTGTCCTCGCCCACATAAGGCAATTGCGACATGGTAGTGAAAGCCGCCGCGCCGATCAGATGATCTTGCGAGACAGGTCCCAACTCGGTTTGCTCACTGTCATTGAAGCATGGTGTTAAAACCGCCTTCAACGGCAACGACTCCGCGATCAGATCCTTAAGCTCCGGATAGAGATAGAGAGTCGCCTTTTCCTCTTCCATGGTTTCGCGATTGGTGATGTATTTTCCAAGCTCCGGGAACTTCTCCACCTGGTCTGCATTCAGTTTAGCCGTGGAATACAAGCTGTAAGCCGTTGGCACCGGGTCAAGCCCGACGATCAAATAATCATCGGCGATGTATTTCAGGCCATGAGAGAGACAAGTCAAAGACGTAGTGGATTTACCGACACCGCCCTTGCCGGTCATCAGGACGGCCCCGTCCGCATATCCCATGGCACAAGCATGAAGCAGCTGACAGTCATTCATCTCCATCCACCAATGGAACAGACTGCGCATAGGTGAACTTTTGGACCAATAGGGCAAGAATGAAGAATCTTGAACCCAATAGACGCCTGTCTTGGTCTCCCGGTCGAACACATTGACCGAATAGTCGCTCCAATGGAATGCTAAGCGGTACCGCTCACTATTGCAGCCCCAGATATCACCACGATCCGTAAAGTCTGTTTGGTTGAATGGCGGTTTGATCATTTGCACGGCGGTGGATTGGCTATCCCAAACAAAGAAAGTGACGTCTTCCTGCCCGTCATCTTCAACCACCAAATGCGCCAAAGCCGGCAAAAAAGCCTGTACCAATTGGTTGCCTGCAAAGTTGAGCCGGACGCGGGTGTTGGCAACGCGAATGACGTGCGATTCAAGGCCAGTTTCTGCAATTGCCTTCTGCCCCAGTGACAAGACTGTACCGTAAAAGTCAGCTTGCTCTTGTTCGGTTCTTTTGGGCCTATCCAATGTCATCCGCTCAGCCTCGTGCACTCATTAGGTTTGTTTGATCAGATTTATTCGGTGTGGTGTTTTCGAGCTTCAACAATTCGGCAGAATTGAGCTCATACACTTCATCGCCATAGCCGATCACAGTCGGGTCGTGGCTAATGGTCAAAATCGCAGGTCGCTCGTCTGATTGGTGAACGGCATCCAGAATTGCGCGGATGGCGCCCGTATCCAGGTGATTGGTGGGTTCATCAAAGATCACAAATTTCGGCTTGCCGAGTAAAACGCGGGCAATGGCGATCTTTTGACGCTCACCTCCGGACAACAGCGCCCCACCGTCACCCACTTCAGTTCCATACCCGTCACTGAGTTCCGTTATGAAATCATGCGCCTGCGCTAGCTTGGCGGCAGCCGCAACGTCTTCTTGGGTCACGTCTGGATAACCATAGGCAATATTGTCAAAAACACTCCCGGCAAACATCACAGGATGTTGCATCACCACCCCGACGGATCGGCGAAAATAAGTGATATCAACCTCCGTAAGCGGCACGCCTTCAACCAAGATGTCTCCTCCATCAGGTTTCCAGAAACCCAAGATAAGAGACACGATGGTACTTTTGCCCGCCCCATTGGGACCTACGATGACAAGATTTGACTCCGGTTTAATCGTCAAATTGACGCTCTTCAGAATGGGCGCATCTTCATAGGCAAAGTCGATATTCCTCAATTCAATATGACCCTCGCAGGCCAATTGCCGCGTGCCCGTATAGGGCTCAATATCCTTGTCACGCATGAGCGTTTCGAGCGTCACAAGTGACTCGTTACCGGTAATGATATCCGGTACACCGCCGATCACGCTGGAAACTTGGCCACTCAGAAGGCCCGCGGCCATGTAGAAGGCGATAAACTCGCCCATCGTCATGGACCCATTGGCAATGGACATCCCACCCACGACCAGAATGATCAACCCCGACAAACCGAAAACATTGGTTTGCACTTGACGATGCAGAGCATAAGAAAACGCCATCTGCTCACCGCTATGGCGCAGATGATTGAGCGTTTCAGCTTGCCTGCCTTTTTCCTGCTCCTCTTGTCCCTGAATGCGCGTGAGATCAATTTGCCTCAAAACAAACATCATACCTTTGGAGAAGGACTCGAACGCGCGCTGAAATTGGAAGACGTTACGCTTAACGTACTTACCGGATATCCAGGTACTTGCCGTCACTAGCGGAAAAACCAGGAGTGTGAGAGCGGTCAGCTGCCAATTCAAAACAAGCAATACGGAAAACAAAATAGCACTGGTGATCGCGGCGGGCAAAATGCCGGAAAATAGCGCATTGCTCATAACATCCACGCGTTCAGTATCTTGCACCACCTGTGTGTGAATGTCGTCAATGCTCTTCTTGGTGTGAAAACGGCGGGACAGAGCATAAAGCTTTGCGACAATGCCCTGACGCATATCGGTGACCGCGGCTTTAATGCTTCGGATAATCATACGGCGCATCAAAAGCACCAGCGCACTTGAAATGAGCCGCGCAAGAATAATACCGACTGCAAACCAAATCAGCAATGTCACATTGCCGTTTGGGATTGCCGTGTCGAATGCTTCGCGGACCAAAAACAGAACAGGCAAAACAAGGAGAGATTGGGTCGAGGCAATCGTCGCGTAAACCAATAACTTCTTACCGTACCGGCGATAAGCACGCATGAAGTATCGCCATGCGCTGAGATTAAATAGCGCGGCATTCTTTTCCAATGCAGGTTTAAGGCCGTTTCCGATCATTTCCTGCGATGTCCCTTTCACGCCCTGCGCTCGATGGAACCGCGCAAGCGACGATAGGATCCTGCAAAGAACTCAGGAACAAAATCACGCCGGGAGTTCAAGTGCAGACGATGGCTCAAATACTTGGAAAAGCCAAAGACATGAGGAAAATAGGTACGCTTGGGTGCAAGACGCTGATACTCAGCAAAAATCACCCAAACCTTTCCCCACACGGTGTTGAATAACTTGTCTGTGTTGCGCAGCACAAATGAGTTTTCGATCTTTTCTGTCAGAGAAACTTCCTGCTCTTGCAAGCGTTTCACAACACTATCCGGAATGTCCGCATTAAAGTGTTTTTTCAGGTAGGCGATACCAAGGCCCAGGCGATGGGAAAAGCCATGCGCGACAGCCTCGCCCACAAGACGCTCCCAGTCGATCGCATCTGAGTCTTTCTTCAGAATCATCATGGCATCGGGAATCCACCGGATCGGGGGCTCTGCATTCCAGCGTATGCCATGAACAACCGTGTGAAAGAAAAAATCTGTGGGATCCAGAATCTTCGCATGGAGTCCATCGATTTCAACATCGACCGCACGCGACCAAAAAAGCTTGTTGTGGTATTCGCTGCAGCACTCCACCATGACATACCAGTGGAGATCCATTTCAAGTTTCGGATCCTTGGTGAACTGCATAGAGTGGCGATACTTCAGATCATTGTCGGATGCCAGTGCATTCCGGCTCCATCCATCCCGGTCAAAGAACCCCATGGCGCCGCGCACTTGACGCACTGGTACCAGCACATCAATATCCGCCATGGGTCGCAATGCATGGTGATCATAATAGAGATGCACCATGGGTAGGCCTTTCAAGAAGAATAGCTCAAGCCCATCGTCGGTCATCGCTTCGAGCGTTGGCCGCATATCGTGAAACAAACGATGGTTCTCATACCATGCCATACGAAAGACGCCTTTGAGCCGCGGCATCAATTCATCCTCGACGCCAAGACGATGCATATTGTGATAGAGAAGCGGCAACAAACGAAAAGACCCGTAGTCGAAGTCGTCATCGATATTGATCGAAGCCCGCCATTGCTTCCAAGCAGCAATAGCTTCTTCACCATCAAGTAAAGCGGCCCGAAGCAGATGTAGCTGGTCCTTACTCGGCCACAAGCCACTATCTTCTGTCATGTCATCTATCTTGGCTTGTGCAGTCATAAGCTTAGCCTCCCGCCCCCATTTGTTTTCGGCGCGCCAGAGACTGACGGAGAGCCTGGAGATAATGCTGATTGATTTCTTTGTCCTTCTTCACCGTATTTGTGTCGTGTACACGGCGCAGAAGGACAATGTGATCGAGCACCTGCTCAGAAAGACCGGCATCTTTCGCGCGCAACAGCCAATCGAACGTCTCACCCAATCGCAAATTCTCGTCAAAGAAACCAACCCGAAAGAATGACTCGGCTCGGCAAAGAACACTTCCCGCCAAGCGTCCGGCTTGCATATCAGGCAGCTGGCTCTTGGCGGCCTCTTCCTCAGATAGATCCTCAGACAGGAAAGGCTTCACCGTACCGTATACCAAATCGACATGGCTATTGTTGCGCAAATGATCCAAGCGAACTTTCAAGCTATCCGGTGTCCAAAGATCATCTGCATCCAGAAACGCAATATAGTCCCCGGTGACCCGGCGCAGACAATTGTTTCGGGCCGCGCATATACCGCCGTTTTCTTGCCAGACGTAATCTACCCGGTCGCCGAATGCTTTGATCGCTTGAGCGCTGTCGTCAGACGAGCCGTCGTCGGTAACCAATATCTGCAGATTATCATGACCCTGGTCCAGAACAGTTTGGATCGCATCACTGACATATCTTGCAGCATTGTAACAGGGTATGACCACGCTGACGCATGGAGATTTGCTCTCACCCATTCGTCACTCCCTCCCTCCGAGATCTGAGCGGAAACTTCCTAGGCGGATTCCGCTTTCGGCATCGGCCAACCGGCCTCGTCGACATCATGAATCGGATCCAATAGGAGCATGTCCTTCATATCCGTGTAGATGGCCATCTCGGGCTTTGTATAAGGTGCAGCGGAACCATTCGACTCGGGTTCATCGACGGGATTGGGTCCACCTTGTTGCTCTTTCACCAGATTGTTTTCGATCAATTGGTCAACAAAGGCGATGAGGTCTTCCTCAGCCGACTCGGCTCCCGAAAAATGAGACCCTACCAACGCCAATACGTCTTTCAGCGCATAGCCTTTTTCGATCCAAGCCCAGACCTGAGCACCGGTTTTCTCCGCACTGAAATAATTACCGGATTGCAAATCCATAATCACCAACTCGCCATCGATCAGTTCGGCGACCACCGACGGCGCATTCACGATATAAGATGTGTTTTCTCTGTCCATATTCCTCAACCTTGCCGCATTTTCCCAGATTTTCGCTGATGTGACCATAAGTGAATGATATTAATCTGCTGTTAAATCAGTTGCAGTCATCGTGTAGCGTTTCTTAACGATTTTTAATGGTTGGCCCTCGCTCAACCCCAGGCAACTTGACGATGTCGCAATTTGATTGGATCCGCCACCGCATCGCGGAGGAAACACGCGGTCTGATGGCACAATTGACCGGGGGTCCGGTTTGCGTGTGGCCCGCGCAAACACAATTGGGAGAAGGCCCGCTCTGGCTTAAAGAAGCCGATGCGATTGTGTTCGTCGACATCCTCGCAAGCCAAATTCATGCCCTGCGGCTCAACGACGGGCGCAAAGACTCGACGAGACTTGATGGACATCCGAGCGCCGTTCTTGCCCGTCGCGACGACCCGCGTTTGATGGTCGCCATGGGCACCGGCCTTCACTATTTAAGCGCAGATCTTAAAGGCACCTCTCCCTTCGTGAATTTAGGTGTCGACGGCGCGCTCTACCGAACCAACGATGCCAAGTGCGATCCTATGGGACGCATTTGGGTGGGCGTCATGCGCCAAAAAATGGATCACGATGACGGAAGAGTCATGATCGTCGACCATCGCGGCCAAATCGAAACTCTAGACGAGTGTTACACGATCCCGAACGGTCCGGCTTTCAATAAAGATGGCTCTCGCGCCTATATTGCCGATTCACCAACGCGCAAAATCTACTGCATCCCCATTGATGAAAAAGGTGTGCCGGACGCCCGAACATTTTTTGCCGCTTTGCCAGATGGAAAAGGCCAACCTGATGGCATGACGGTCGATGAAGACGACCATCTCTGGGTTGCTCACTTTGGCGGCGGACGCCTCACCCGGTTCGCGCCGGACGGCACGGTGAAACGGATCGTCAAATTACCCGTAAAGAACATTACCTCATTGACATTTGGTGGGCCCAATCTTGATCAGCTTTACGTGACCACCTCCGGTGCAGGACAGACCGGCCGGTATCCTGGCGGCCTATTCCAATTCAAGCCAGGCGTCAAAGGCCTGCCTACCAATGCGTTTGCCGGCTAAGACGGTTATTGAAACCACTTGGGGTCTGGCGTGAAGGAGTCGGCAACGATCACGTCGATTTTGCCATTACCGATCCTAAGCGGAATAGCCTTTTGATACTCTTCCGAATAGTAAAAGTCCTTGGCGCTTTGCAAACTCGGAAATTCAAAAACCCGCACCGATCCGGGGAAAGGGCCGCCTTCGATGACTTGTGTCTCGCCCTCCTCCGTTGCGAACAATAAACGCCCCCGATATTTCAATAGGAGCGGCACGGCCGCCTTAGCGTAGTCCCCCATAAGCGCCGGATCGACACCATTGCCGATAACCAACATGTAACCAGGTTTGGTTTGCGCTGGCGTGTCTGCAACCGGTTCCTGCGCTTGAGCAAGAGAAGCCCAAAAAACCACGCTGACAAGACTCGCGACAACATAGGAATACTGCATGTCGAAATCCCCTCTAGATTCACCAGAGTTTGCCGAGCCCGAACCGCCCGGTCAAGGCATCAGAGCCTGCGGCCTTCACTCAACATCAATCTGGGACCAGATTGCTTCGTCGATGGTTTGAGCATTGAGTTTGCCGTCCAATTGAAGGCGCACGAGGCCTTTCAGGGATGGCTCCGGTACCATGCCGTGCCGCGAGGAAACACCATAACCGTCCCAATGGACTTTAACGCAGTTCACGCCCGCTTTGGCTTTGAGCATGGAACATAGCGTCATGACGATATGCGGATTTTGTGTTTCGATTTGGGGGTCGGCGTGAAACTCATCGCGTAAGAGCTGCACGAGTTCTTCAACGGACAGAGCATCATACTGCTCAGGGCTCAGAGGAAAGGAAGGGTCAAGACGTGGGTCTGATGACGCATCCAGATGTAGAATCTGTTCGTTGAAAAGAAAAAGATTTCCGGTCATGACCAGTCCTCCGTTTTCTTGGGAGGCTCTCGAGCCGGCAAATCAAGACTCGACAGGCTCATCCAAAAAATGGCGCCCCTTGGAGTCCTCCACTTCAATCACCCAGAGATCTGAATCAAATTGCCTTTGTCGTTCTATATATTGCTCGATCTCTTGATCACTCCTAACGCCACCGCCGGCGCCTTCAATCCAAATGCGTGTTCCATCGCCTCGCCGGGCAGGTGCATATATGCGGCCCGTCCCATCCAACAAGTTGACTTTGACAAGGACGGTTCCCGCATCGCCATCACCTTTACGCGCAACCATTGCCGGCACCGCTTCCACTTCGCAGCGCCTGATCAGGGCTTGAACCCATAGACTTGTTTTCAGTCTCGTTTCCATCCATCACAGCACCATCCCGAATGGACAGAGATGTCAAGCCGCCCCTTTGAGAGGCGCTTGGTCCTGCTGAACAGGGATGCCGGGTTCCGACGTCTTCACATTCAGGGTCGCAATATTCCCGGTCGTCGCTTCCAATGTGCGCGGCAAGATGATCGTCACCCAAGTTCCTTCATCTTTGCGACTTGTGATTTCAGCCTCACCCCCATGAAGCGCCGCGAAAGACTTTACCAATGCCAGGCCTAGGCCTGTGCCCGTCTTTGACTTCACCCTTTGATCATCCGCCTGTTCGAAGGGACGTCCCAAACGTGCCAAATCCTCTTGGGAAATCCCGATGCCATTATCGACCACTTGGAGATAGTAGTAATTGTCGTCAACGGCCGCTCGGATAGCGACGGCACCGCCTTCAGGCGTAAACTTGATGGCGTTGGACAGTAGATTCAAAAGGATCTGCTTCAACGCCCGCGGATCTCCCGCCAAGTTTGGCAGGTCGGGATCGAGAACAGCACTGACCCGAACTTTGGCGCGATCCGCCGCCACCTTTACCAAGCCGATCGCTTCGGCACTCAAGGCATGAACGTCGATGGATTTGACGTCGAGCTGAAACTTGCCGGCTTCTATCTTTGACAAGTCCAGAATGTCATTGATGAGATTGAGCAGATGGTGCCCGCTATCGTGGATAAGTTGGGCATATTCGGCATATTTCTCCGACCCAATGGGACCGAATGTCCGGGTCGTAATCATTTCAGAGAAACCGATAATGGCGTTGAGCGGCGTGCGCAGTTCATGGCTCATATTGGCGATGAATCTGGACTTTGCCTGATTGGCGGACTGCGCCTTCTCCAGATCACTCTCAATGTCCAGTTCATGCGTCTTGCGGGCATGAATGTCACGCGTGACCATGACGATGTCGAAGCCGGCATCCGCTGGAAGTGTCGTCGGGTTCGGCCTCAGACTTGAGGCCTCAAAAGACAAAACAGGGCGGCAGCGCGACTCGACCCAAAGCCAATGGCCGTCGCTATGGGCCAATCGGTATTCCACCACGGCGTCACCGCCGAAATAACGGGCGCGACTCATGGCTCCTTCGACATCGGGTACGTCGTCCGGGTGCACCCAATCAATCCAAGGCTGATCAAAACAATCACTCGTCTCTCTGCCCAAGAGGTCCGCCGCGGCGGGCGAGATATACTCAACCACGCTGTCGCGACCGTGGCGCGTGATCAGGTCCACAGCGTTTTCCGCCAAGAAACGAAAATGGGAATTGGCCGCTTCGGCCGTTTCTTCATCACCTAGCTGGCTGGACAGGCGCATGCCCACGGACACGACAATATAGACCAAGGCGGTGGCCAAACTAATCCCTAAAGAAATCTGCTGAACCTGCTGAGAAACAAGCATTATTTGCCAATCACTCAAACTCAGCACCAGCAAGAGGGCGAGCGCCACACCCGTCACAATAGAGGCTACACGAAACAGCTGCTGATCCCGCCAAAGAAACGCTTGGATCGGCAAACACAGGAGCCACGGCGCGAATGGAGACGCCATACCGCCGGTAATGGCCGCAATGGTGAGGAGATGCAAAGCCAGACCCATCAGCAATCTTTGACGCGCCAGCGCCAAATCCCCAAACAGCCGAAGCTGAATCAGCGCCGCGACGGGCAAGGCCAAGGTTGCCGCGCTGACATAAAACCAGAGTGAGACCAGGCCTGTCGCCGGCAAAACCAGGGTCTCCGCGATCAGAAGCCCAAAAATAGCCGCCAATCCTGCGGCCCAAACCACCAAATGCTGCCGCCGCAGTTGTTCACTTGGCCGCGCAGACCCGTGGACCAAAAATCCTGCGGAAAGTGGGATCGGCATATTTAACACGGTTTCAACCTTGCTGAATCAGTGGTTAACAGCTTGGCCAGACATCATTAACAGACTCTAAAGATGGCAATTTGATGCTTGGAAAAAGGCGCCGTTTCTGGGACACTGCCTAAGGTGTGGGGGCTAAAGGGGAATTTGACAATAAGGCTGATCGGCAGAAGACCCCGGTCGCCTTGAGAGACAGCCCCGCCAGCGCCAAATCGGTCCGAATCGCCGCAAAATGTCGACGAATTTGAGTCAGTTTTTCGCGTTTTGGCTGAGATCATCTTCACCTTTGGGCTGCTATAAGCGGCGCTGGGCTTGAACAGTATGAGTAAAAGGAAGGGGCTGGTATGAAACCCATCCACGTAATTCTAGCGTCCGCGGTCATTCTAATGGGCACAACGGCGCCCACTTTTGCCGACGAGGACGGCAAAGGCTTCGGCGGATTCTTCAAAAAGAGCATCTCCGTGTTTAAGCGCGGCGACAAAGAAGAAGACGCAAATGAAGAAGCAGCCAAAGAAAATGCCGACGGCACAGTTCCCGTCGAAAAGGTTGGTGACGTGGTGATCCCACTGAGCAAACCAGGAGAAACGCCAACCGATCCGACTTCGACTGGCGCCACATCGACGGATTTGGCTGACGCCGCCTTTGATGCCAATGGCACGCGCACGCCGTATCGCAAACCGCCGCCACCTCCCCCTTCGGTCCAAGAGATCGCGGCAGAGTATGGCCGGTTTAGTAAGGACCTCCAGGATATTGCCGCCATGAAGCTGGACACGCCTCAAGAAGTGCGCAAGGCGTATGGTTTGCTGAAAAACCACGATCCGAATCTACTCTCGAAAGGCTGGATAGCCAAAGCGGCTGTCAGAGCATCACAAGATGTAGCGTTTCAGAATGCTATTCGAAAAAAGGTCGAAGATGACGGCCGTGACAAGTTTCTGAAGAAACTAGAGTCCAAGAAATACTCCATCAGCAAAGATCTCAAGACCGGTAGAACCACGAACTCGGTGGTCGACACGGTTATGGAGGACGTGGCGCTGATGCATAAACTGGGCGACGATGTCTTGGCGCGCGCCTACAGCCTGCAAAAATCGAGATGGGGTGCATTGGAGCTTCCTGAAACGCCGACTTACGAAGATCCGTTCTTGTCTCTCAACATCGTGCCGGCACAGCAACTCGCTTCAACGGTCGCGCCCATGCAAAAATCGGCAACCGGCGTCAAAACCGCCAAGCCGTCTGCAGGTATGAAGAAGATCACGGACCGGGTTCTTAAACTCGCGGCGCGTCTCGAAATGAATGCCTCCAGTGGTGCTGAGCGCTCTAAATCCGAAGCCCTCATGGCCAATCAAAAAATGGAGCAGTGTCTCTCTTGGGCCAGGCTGAACATGAATCAATGTGTGGCAGTTGCCAGCAAGCCTTCTGAATGGGCCTTCTGCACAGCCAAACATGCTTTGACCGAGCGCGCTCAATGCTGGTCTTGGGTTGTCAGCTACGACAGCTCAATCTAGTAAAAGACACAGTTAGATTCAAAGGGCCGCTCATTTTGAGCGGCCCTTTTTGCGTCTAGCAAAGAACCTCTGGGATTACTTACGTGTTTCATACGAAGCGGCCGCCTGGGGCGGTACCGCTTTCAAGTCTGCTGGGTTTTTAGGGGGCACGTCACTTTTGAAGCCTGCCACAATCGTTCGGACAATAGCTTGCAAGGCTTGAAAGTCCTGGTCTTGGCGCTCCATTAGAGCATCAACACGCGCGGCGAGTGATGCCTGAAGCTCGCAGATCCTCTTGATCTCGTCGGACAACCGAGCTTGCCGATCCTGGTCCTTGGCCTCCATTGACTTAATCTCATCAAACAGCCGTGCCTCGCGTTCCTTGTCTTTCTCTTCCAGGGCCCTGATTTGGTCTGCCACTTCACCCTTGAGCAAGGCCAAAACCGATTGGCTGTCAGCGGCGGCAGCTTTCAGACGGGTTTCTAACTCGCCCTGGGTCGAGGTCATCGCATCATTCAAGCGCTCTTCCATCTCCTCCTGCCGCTTCTCTGCGGCGGCATCGACAGAACGGAATTGCTGATCCACTTGCACAAAAAAATTGGCAATCTCCAACCCCATCTGTTCGGTATCATCTTTGATGGATTGTATACTGTCCGACAGCATGATGGATTGAGTCTTGTGGGCGTCGTCAACCTCTTCCAAATACTGTGTCTTGAGGTCTGCGAGAATGCCCTCGGATTTTTCGTTCAAATCGCCGATCAGCTTGTCGACGCCCGGCGAGAGAATTTGCTCCAAACTCTTATTGTGTTCAAACCGAACCGCCTGACGTGTTCGCGCCAAAATCATCTCCAATTGGTGTTCGAGAATTGAGATCATCTCTTGCAAGGAGTCGGCGCTAGTTCTGCTATGATCCGCAATCTTGGATAAGACCTGCTCCGACGTCAGGCGCGAAAACAGCCCATCGATTTGTAATTGAAGGTCAGCCAACGGACGGCGTACGGAAAACTGCAAGCCCTTAATGAGGGCAAACACCAAGGCCGCAACGATGACCCCCCAAATTGTCGGCACAAAGGCGGCCGCGGCGGCTCCGACCAGCAGCAAGGTTGTAAAGGAACCGGCAATACCAAGAAGCAACAAAAAAACCGGCGTAATATTGAGCAGTGCGTTGCGCTCAAGGGGCGCGTTCACGGTATCGGCGTGAAAGATGGTATTTGCCGGCACAGATTGAAAAATCCGTGATCCGTCCGGCGCAAGAACCAACGACTCATCGAATTTGATCCATAGGGCGCCGCGCTGACCGGCTTCAGTCGCCTCCTCGCGAAGGCGCGCGCGCTGCTCCAGCATCTGAGCTTCGGAAACGCCTTCCAGCAACTCAGTATAGAAGGACGCAGATCTGCGGCACCAGCGCCATTGCAAAAGGGCGAAAATGCCCACCCAGGCGGCTAAGAGCCACAGACAGACCGTGAAAATACTGATCAGCCCGATCCCGGTTGTAGTCTCAAATTCCAATACGGGCTGCAAATCGGGCCAGATATTCGGCACACCACTCTCCTTTTTCAGACGCCGACACTAATGGGTTTTGATGCCGATCTCCAGGGCAGAAATCAAGCGTATCAGGCCATCCGCAAGCTCCGAAACCGCACAATTTGGCACCTTTTGCATTGCCCGGTCGCTGCGGGTTAAGCTCTGCCCTTTCCGCAAACAGGCTGAACATGACAAAAAAACACCGGACCCGACGTGGTCACATTGAATATCAAATCGATCACCCAGATTTCCCCGACGGAGTCTGGGGCGGTGAAGATTGGATCGTGACCCGTCAGGAAGACGGCAGCCGGACACTCCGGTCCCATTGTGCCCTAAATGATCAAGACGGGCTCATTCGCGATGTGATCCTTTCGGTTGACGAGGCGTTTCATCCCCACGACGTGTTTGTGCGCCTCACCAAGAACGGCAAGTTTTATGGCAGCACTTGGTATCTTTTTACCGACGAGACGGCAGAGTATCAGGGATTTACAGTTGAGCGAGGGCGCATCACTGAGACTGTTCCCATCACCCGTGACATTCGAGGCTTTGGAACACACGCTCTCATGTCCGATGCTTGGCTGGCGGCTCGGTTTGACTATTCCCAAGGGCCTGGCGACCAGACCTTTCGCGACAATCTTTTAACGTCGACTGATCATCGCGGCGCCACTGGGCCGGATTTTCAACCCATCGAAGTCAGTACACTGAGGTTTCACGGCATCGAAACCGTCAATGTTCGAGCGGGCACTTTCGAGTGCTATCACATGTCCTTCGCCGCCACACTAGAGGATCATCCATTCTACGAATTCTGGATCACGACCGATGGTGATTTCATTTACGTCAAATCCACGGTGGCCGCGCCCTACAATTGGTCCTTTGAATTGACCGAGATTCAGGACTCATAGTTCGTCGTCGACGACCCCCTTCTTAGCGACACATCGTCGAAAAGATATTGACACAGTGTCGCTAAGCTGATGTGCTCATCATAGAGGGAGAGCACATATGTTTTTGGCATTGCGGGATCTCGCTTATGCGCGCGGTCGTTTTTTGCTGATGGCCCTTGTGGTGTCATTGATCGCCTGCTTGATGGTGTTGCTGGGCGGCCTATCGAGTGGATTGATCTTCGGCAATATATCCGGGCTTATGTCGTTGCCGGCGACGCATATTGCGTTCGAATATGACGACAAGCCGACCTATACCAGCTCCATGGTGGATCGCGAAATGTGGGAAGGTTGGGCCGCGACCCCCGGTGTGCAGCAGGCCCTGCCCATCGGCTCCGCCGTCTTTTATGCACGCAGCGAAGAGAATATCCCCTTGCAATTGACCCTATGGGGTATTGAAGCGGGCTCATTTCTGGAACCCGATGTGATTGAAGGTGAACAACTGGGCGAGTTGGAAAACGGCGTTCTGATATCCGCTGTGCTTGCGGAGAACGAAGGATTGAAAATCGGCGAAACAATCACATTGGACCGTGTTCTGACCAAATTGAAAGTGATCGGTATTACGAATGGGGCAAATATCGGCCATGTCCCCATTGTCTTTGCTCATCTGCCCAAATGGCAAGAAGCAACCTATGGCCCGCCAGGCGGCCCGAGGCCCGGTGAAAAGCTGCCCGACATCTTATTCGACTTTGCCAGCGTGATCGCACTTCAAATGGATGAGGGTGTGGCCATCAGTGATGTGGATATTGAATTGGGGACTTCGACCCTAACGCGCGAAGGCTCTTATTTTGCTTCCGTCGGTTACATGGAAGAAATCCGCACGGTTCAGATTATTCAAATCTTTCTGGTGTTGATTTCCGCCGTGGTGGTGGGCGCATTCTTCATCGTTTGGACCATTCAACGCACACAAGAACTCGGCTTGGTCAAAGCTCTGGGGGCATCAACTTGGTATTTGATGAAAGATTCCATGGCCCAAGCGCTAATTCTCCTTGTGATCGGCACCCTCATCGGACTTAGCGTGGGGAGCTGGCTGGGCAATCAGGTCCAGACTTCAACCCTCGCCTTTCTATTAAGTCCCCAAGAGGCAGTGACCATGGCCTTGCTCGTGATCATCAGCGGCTTGGTCGGCGCCGCTCTCACCGTCCGCATCATCGGCACTATTGATCCGATCATTGCGTTGGGAAGAGACCGATGAGCTTAGAGGCCAAAAACGTCAATCTCATGCTGGGTGATGGTGATGCCAAGGTCAAAGCCGTCGACAATGTCTCCTTTGAGATCAATGACGGAGAACTTATCGCCGTTGTCGGGCCCTCGGGGTCGGGCAAGTCCAGCCTGCTGGCCGTCTGCGGAGGTCTTCGAAAGCCGACCAGCGGGAAAATTCTTATCGGTGGGCGTGACATCACGTCGCTGTCGGAACGGGATCTGACAAAGCTGCGCCGCGACCATATCGGATTTGTTTTCCAGTTCTCCAATCTGGTTCCGTCTCTCAATGCTGTCGATCAGCTACTGTTGACTTTGCACTTGGGCGGAAAGAGGCCCAAGCAAAAAGACAAAGATCGGGCCGTTGCCCTGCTGAAGGAAGTGGGATTAGGCGCCAAAACAAAGTCTCGGCCGGGCCAATTGTCTGGCGGCGAACGTCAGCGCGTCGGCATTGCGCGCGCTTTGATGACGGAACCGGATATCCTTCTGATCGACGAGCCGACCTCCATGTTGGATCAAAAACGTGGGCGAGAGATCATCGATCAGCTGAAACAAACAATTAAGGATCACAAGATTGCGACGCTGATGGCAACGCACGACGGCAGCATGTTGGACGCTGCCGACGCGGTCCTGACGATGGCGGACGGACGGCTCACATCGGCCAAGGACATTGCACATGCCTAAGATCTCCGCAGCAAGTGTGGAAGAACATGTAGAGCGGCAGACGGAAATCTTGCTCGATAAGGCCAACCAATTGTTTCGTGAAAAAGGCTTTGTCGGCACTGACATGGGCGACATCGCGAAAGCCATGGGGCTCAAGCGCAATTCCCTTTACCGGTACTATCAGAATAAAGAACATATCTTGATCGCCTGTCTTCGCAGGAGCATTGAGCCCCACATTGCCAAGGAAAAGAAACTGGCCACCCAAGTCGACGACCCATTCGAACGCTTGGATCGACTGCTGGATTTGCAGATTGAATTCGCCACGGGCAAAGACCATGCCTCAATGAACTTTATGGAGGATATTCGAAAAGGATCGACAGATCTGCGGCGGGAAATTAGCGGTCTTTATGCGGACTTCCGGACGACGCTAACGGCGACGATCCATCAAATCTTACAAGGACAAAATCGCGAGGCCAGTGTGGTAACGGCACTCGTCGTCGGAATGGTGCAATCGGCATCCCTTCATATCCTGCGCCACCAAAACAAGACCAAAACCAAGAACGAACTCAAGAAATCAGTGCGGCTCCTCCTCGACCAAAAAGGACGATCGACATGAGACAGAACTCAACCGGTACCTTCATGGCCTCGGCGCTCTTGGCCCTTAACCTGTTGTCCCCAGCGGCCTCGGCAGAAGACACTCAAGCGCCGAATGCCGATGATCATTCCACCATGGACCATTCGCAGATGGATCACAGCCAAATGGATCATTCGGCACCCGATGTGGCCAAAGGCGTTATGGTGATGGACATGTCGGACTTTGATGAAGACGGACGGCGTGTCGGCCTGATGGATCACGATCATCTGGACATGGTGACGATTGAAGCCTTGCAGGAGAAGATCGACGTCTACAAGGCTTTCACGCCCAATGAGATTCGCATCAACATGGCGATGATGGGCCCGAATTACGAATGGTATGTGAGCGATCAGTCTTTGCAAGGCGATGTCGGCGTTCTCATTCTGTGTCACGGTGTTGGCGAAAAAGGCGACCGTCATTTTGTCGAAGCGGTCAAACCTGTCGGCGAGAAATGGCCAACCGCCGTTGGTTTCGGCATGGCCATGATGACATCGGATCCGTTGCAACAATCCGTTGACGATTTGGTTGCCCGCGGCGCCAAAAAAGTCGTCCTGGTCCCCGCCCTGCCGACACGCTTCAACTCACTCTACCGGCAGTGGGATTACACATTCGGTCAAGGCGCAGAATCCGCTTATCTGTCCATCCCTCCGATCGAGACGGATGCTGAGATCATTATGGCGGAAGCCTTGAATGACAGCCCTCTGCTGACCGATGTTCTCTATGATTATGCCAATGAGATCAGCACCGACCCGTCAAATGAAGTCGTCATCATCATTGGCCATGGCCCGGAAGATATCGAAGAGAATATTCCCGACCTTGAAATGTTAAGCCCGCATAACGATCGCTTGAAAGAGATGGGCGGCTTTCAAGACGTGAAAATGATCAATCTGCAGGACGACGCCTTCGCGCCAATCCGCGCGGCGAATGTGAAACAGCTGCGTAAATGGGTCACCACGGCAGAGCGGCAAGGCTACAATGTGTTGATCCTGGGTCTTGTTCTGGAAAGCCATGGACTCCAAGCAACCATTGTGGAGGACCTGCGGGGCCTGTCCTATGAATTCAATACCCGCGGCCTGGCAGATCATCCCAAAACGGTCGAATGGATCGCCGCAACGGTGGAACGGGCTTTGGCGGGGGCGAACGAAGGCTAACGGAACGTTAACGGCCGCCGACAATTTGAATAAATGCCTTTACGCCGTTTCAAGACAGGGTCGCTAGGGTGAGCCAGATTTCGTCTCTATCGGGTGGCCAAACTGATGTTTTTCTTACGCGCGATATTCTGGGTCGCGGTGATATCCATTGTCTTGCCGGACGGCTTTGTCGACAACATATACAGGTCTGCGAAGGGCGCGGCATTCGGCTCCGAGATTGCCGAAGACGCTGATCCTTACGTAGAACATCTCGTCGAAGAAGAAACCGGCTTTTGCGAAGATTTCATGATGGCGTGCTCGGCGGTGGCCTCTATGAAAGACTTTGCCCATATCCAAGCCATCCGCGTGACCGGCTCGCTGCACGAATGGCTGATGGACACTTACGAACCACCTGATAATCCGTTCAGTGAGTCGCTGGCTGCGAATGATCCAGACGAGAACGAATGACTCAATGTGAGTTCTTGCCGAACGTATTCGGACACTGACTGAATTGGTGAGGGCAACGGCGTGGGCCGTCATCGGAGCAAATGGCGTCCTGTCTCAATGTCTTCCGGACCAAATCGCCCAGCCCATGAATGAAAGTGCAATTGGCCGCAACGGCAGGAACACGGACAAAGTAGGGCACACCGACCTGGTCCGCCAATTCACGGCATTCTTTTTCGACTTCGACAAGCGTCTCCACATGTTCGGAGACAAAGGCGATCGGCGCAATTACCACGGGCACGCCGTCCCTGCCCGCCCGGCGTACTTCGTCTTCAAGCTCCGGCCCAATCCATTTTAGTGGACCGACCCGGCTTTGATAACATGTCACCCAATCCAATTCCGGTTGGCCGAGCGACTCGACAATGGCGCGGGACGTTTGCTCCACTTGCCACTGATAAGGATCCCCCGCCGCGACCGTCTTTTCGGGAAGCGAATGCGCCGAAAGCAAAAGCCGCGGCGCACCATATGCTCCCACCTCTTCCAACCCCTTGCGGATATTCTCCACTGTGGCGTCCAAGAAACCAAAGTGGGATGGATAACAACAAATCGTTTCGCGCGGCGCTGTCAGACCGGCACGCTTGGCTTCCGCGTCAAACGCTTCCATGCCCGTGCCCACGGTCGTGGTCGAAAACTGCGGATAGAGTGGCAACAGCACGATACGATCGGGATCGAAGTCTTTGATGCGGGCGACCACTTCGCGCGCCATCGGGTGCCAGTAGCGCATGAAAACAAAGACCTCAACTTTCTGCGGCATCCCGGCAAGTTCATCTTTCAGGGCTTCCGCTTGCTCAAGGGTATTGGGCAGCAAGTTCGACTGCCCGCCGATCTGCGCATAGATCTCGCGCGACAAGGGCGCGCGCTGACGAGAAATGAACTGGGCGATGGCCCAGCGCAAAAAGGACGGCAGCCGGATAATGGCCGGATCATTGAACAGATTGAAAAGAAACGGCCGGACGGCTTCTGGAGTGTCCGGCCCCCCTAAATTGAATAGCACAATCGCAAGCTTGTCTTGGCTCAAATCCACCCCCTCAGGCATCCATGCCGGACCCATGGTTTCATAGGCCGGTTTTACTGGTACTTCCCTGTTCCATCGGGAAAACCTCTTCAGCGACAGCGGATACCCACAGATGGACAAAGGGTCAATGCGACACAAAAACCCGGTTCTGCGCACCGTGAAATCCACTGCAGAGCGCCTATATAAATGTGAGCTAAGGATTGTGTTGGGGCCCCGAATGGCTTAGACAACCAGCCATCCCATAAAAAGACCCAGCGTCACATAAATAACCCCAGTTTTCCGGGGAAAAGCGGCAATTCTACAGAGGCCCCTATGATGGATATCGATACCGAGAGCTCCCAAGTGACCATTCGTTCGGCGACCCCGGACGACATTCAGATCATGGTCGATTTGATCAAGGCTTTGGCCGCCTACCAAGGGCAGCAAAAACAGGTGTCTGTTACTTCAGAAGACCTTCGGCGTGACGGCTTCGGCCCCAATCCGAAATTTGAATGCGTATTGGCCGAGCTTGATGATCGCGCGGTGGGTCTCGCGATCTTTCACCCGACCTATTCGACTTGGGAAGGCGCCACAGGTGTCTATGTCGATGATCTTTTCGTCGATGAGTCCGTTCGCGGTCAGCGGGTCGGCCACAAACTGATCAAAGAAGTTGCCCGCCGGACGTCAGACAAAGGTGGCAGCTATCTGGCCCTCAATGTTGTCCATGCCAATCCCGCCAGAAACTTCTACGACCGTTTCGGCTTTAATCATGTGGATGATCTGCTCACCTATCGGTTGAGCGGTGCACGGCTCGACAATCTGATCAATTCATAACGGCCGCAGTCATGACGGATTCAATTCAGACTCTTATTGAAGACTTTGAGTTTCTTGACGATTGGGAAGACCGTTACGGCTATGTGATTGAATTGGGCAAGGCACTTGACCCGTTACCCGATGAATCCAAAACGGACAGTACAAAAGTCCGCGGCTGCGTCAGCCAGGTATGGATGATCTCTGAGACGGACGACACCAATCCACCCCATTTTACCTTTCGCGGCGAAAGCGATGCCATGATTGTTCAAGGTCTCATCGCCATCCTGTTACGGATGTATAACGGCAAGACCGCTCAAGAAATCTTGGATATCGACGCGCAATCCGTCTTCAAATCGCTGGGACTGGATGAGCACCTGAGCCCGCAACGGTCAAATGGACTGGCATCCATGGTCAAACGTATCCAACACGACGCAGGGGACGATCGGGCGCCATCTGATCAAACCTCTTAAGAAGCCTGCGCCATATTATAGGCCTGTGTGAGGGCTATGGCCTTTTCCGCCGGCAAAAAATGATCATAACCCAAGACCATGTTGACGCTCTTGCCGTCATTGGACATCGGCATGCGTAGCCAAAATTGTATGAGGTCATCTCGATCAGGGTTGGTGACTTGTGAGACGCCCTGTGCGGGGCTCGCCGTTTTGACCACACGTTTTATGGGCCTGACCAACTCTTTCGGCAATTCGCTTTTGGTAAGTCCCGTGATATCGCGCTGATAAACGTCGCGCAGCCCGGTTCCGGCAAGGCGAACTTGAAACCTTCGGTCGTCGCCGGTTACATCATAGAGACTCACAAGACTCAAATGGCCTCGAATTCCCTGCGGTTTAAAGTCAGCCCGAGACGGCATTGAACGATCCCCACAACAAGACAGCCAATAAGCAAACACCTCTTGCTGTTCCGGAATCACTAACTGCGCGCGGAAAGCCAAGTCCGACTCACTCACACCAAAATCCTTAACTGTGGATTGCCCCAAGTCCCCGTAGGAGACTGTTTACTATGTGTTAAGAACTTCAGCGACTTCAACACATTATTTTGTTTTCGTCGCGACAGACGTTGGTTCAAGAGTGTGTCTTTGTTTCGGATCCGATTCAACAGAGTCTTGCTGCGGGCTACAGACTCAATGAGATCAGCGTCTTTCTCCGCAAGACGTTAACGTTTTGAGACTCGCAATGACGCATATCACGGCAAAAAGCGATGTCCTGTTCAGAATTCAGATTTGATTCGCCAATCATATAAACGACCGGCGCAAACTTGGCCGCGAGAAGACAGACTTCTAACCGTCCAAGCTACGCTTTTGGCCAAGGCCCATCTGTTTGGCCAGGTTGGACCGTGTCTGTGCGTAGTTAGGCGCGACCATCGGATAGTTGGCCGGCAGGCCCCATCGTTGGCGATATTCTTCCGGTGTCATGTTGTAACGGGTGCGTAAATGGCGCTTGAGAGATTTGAATCTCTCACCGTCTTCCAAACAGACGATGTAATCGTCGGTCACGGATTCTTCGACTGGCACCGCAGGGAGAAGACTTTCCTGTGCGTTCTTGTCCAACTCGGAAACGTCAATGGCTTTCAGAGTCTGGTGAACGCGCTCGATCAAAGGCGGCAAATCTTCCTGCGCGATGGTGTTGTGGCTGACATAGGCTGAAACAATATCAGCGGCGACTTTGATGAGATCAGTCTCTTTGGTCATATTTCCTCTTGGGCCACAAATTCACTTGTGACTGTAAGCCTATGTGATCTGACAACGACTTTCAAATGGCGCCATCAGATGTAATTGAGGATCAAGGTCACGCCCAATAGGATGGCGATCCACATGGCCAGAAGTCCAGACGGCCAGGAGCGGGCCAGCCCGCCTTTAGGACCCGTATATTGGTAAAGCTGGTCGACGGCCGCATTGACGCGCGCCCGCACACCGCCAAATAAGGCTGATTGGAATGCGGAAACCCCTCGGCCCAAAGCCTTGAAAAACACCGGTGCGGCTTTGCGATAGAACCAATCGGTGTCCAAATTGGTGGATCTGATTTCCGGCGGATACACACCCAGTTGGATCAAAACCACAAATGCCAAAATGGCAAAGAGCAAAAGCTGCAATTGAGTGACCACATGAGCGGCCGTATAGGGCTCATAATCCATTTCATACGGCAAAAGCGCATAAAACTGCTCAAAGAAGATCCCGATCGCAACGCACAACACAGCTGATATGCCCATGGCAATCAGCATACCCTTGGGCGCTTCTTTAACCCTCTTACCACTGTCATGAGCAAAGAAGGCAAAATAGGGGATCTTGATCCCGGCATGCTCCAAAACACCTGCCGAAGCAAAGAGTAAGGCGAGCCAGATAAAGAACATATGGGCTTCGCCCACACTATCGATGATGAGCCCTTTGGACACGAAACCCGCAAACAGCGGAAAGGCCGAAATAGACAAAGCGCCGATGATACAAAAGGTGGCTGTCAGCGGCATTGATTTGTAGATCCCGCCAAGCTCGGAAGCTTGGGCCGTACCGGTACGATAAAGCACAGCCCCCATGCTCATAAACAGCAAGCCCTCAAAAATGATGTTGCAGAAGGCATAGCCTGCCGCACCATTCAGCGCCATCGGTGTGCCGATTCCGATCGCCACCACCATGAAGCCCACCTGGTTGTTGATGCTATAGGTCAAAACCCGGCGCAAATTATCCTCAATCACCGCAAAGAAGATCGGGAACAGCGTCATCGTTACGCCGATATAGATCAGTTCTTCCGTGCCGGCGAAGCCGCGTGCCAATGAGTAGACCGCAAGCTTGGTCGTGAAGATCGACAAGACGATCGTGCCGGACACCGTGGATTCGGGATAAGAATCCTGCACCCAATTGTGTAACAGCGGAAAGGCGCTCTTAATGCCGAAGGCCAAAAAGATTAAGAGCTCCGGAAATGAGTCGAGAGCCATCAGCTCAAAAGCGATTGACTTGGTTTCATAGGCATAAAGGACCACACCCCCCAACAAGATGACACCGGAGGTGACCTGGATGATGATGTAGCGCATGCCGGCTTTGTAGGCGCGCTCGGTGCCGCCGGCCCAAATCAAGAAAACAGATGAGACGGCCGCTAGCTCCCAATAGACGAAAAGCGTGATGAAATCGCCGGCCAGCACGCCGCCCAGTGCCGAGGCTGGATACACAATCGACGCCACTTGCTGTAACAGATCGTCCTCGTGCCAGGCATAAATCACGTTCAAGCCGGTTGCGAGAATAAAGATGATGGCAAAGATCCGGCTGAGACCATCAAGCCGGAAAGTCTCCAATTGAAAGCCTAGGAACTCGACGAAGCCATACGAGCCTTCTGGTATGGAGATCAGATGAACCCCGGCGACCAGGATCAGCAGCAACATATAAGGCCGTCGTAATGCCGCCGGTATCACCACCGTCAAAAACCCACCGATGATCAGCAGGATGGCCGGATTCAAACTGTAAGGCAGAAGACTAGCGGTCATAATAGTCCTCATCGCGCATGACGATCATCCGCAACAGCTTGCCGACAAAGACAATGAAGACAAAACAGGCAAAGCCCCACGTGCCGTAGAACAGTTTAAAGTCTTTTTCGATATCGAAATGGCCGTAATTGATGAAGAAAAAGCCCGCAACGGCGGATGCGGCGCAGGCCGCATACAATCCCCAAAGCAGGAAATTGATGTTCCGCTTCTGATCAAGCCAATAGACCTTATCGTCTTTTTCTGACTTCGCCATCCTCTTCCCTACCTCAAAGGTATCATTTCAAGCAACGACACGACGTGGTCTGCCGCAAAGAACAAAACAATGCACCCAATTGCCGTCAGGCAGAGCGGAATGACGCAAAATAGCGGCGCTTCTTGAATACCGGCCACCGGGGACCATGTCGAAGCGCTGGACAGGCTCGCGCCGGGCGCCGGCGAGAAAAAGCCCCGCACCACCAAAGGCAACAGATAGGCCACATTGAGGAGCGACGACAGCATCAACACCACAATGATGATAAATTGGCCGGTATCTGCCGCCGCCAGCATCAGCGTGAATTTACTCCACGCACCCCCCATGGGCGGCAGGCCGATAATACTGAGTGCACCGATGAAAAAGGCGCCGAAGGTAAAGGGCATAACACGGCCCAACCCCCGCATATCACTGATCTCGGTCTTGTGGGTTGCCACATAAATGGCGCCCGCACACATAAACAAAGTGATTTTACCCACCGCATGCATGGCGATCTGCATGCCGCCGCCGATCACGCCCATAGACGTGGCAAGGGCAGCGCCCAAGGTGACATATGACAATTGGCTGATCGTGGAATAGGCCAAGCGTGCCTTCAGGTTATCCTTGGTCATGGCAATCAGCGAACCAATCAAAATCGATGCCGCCGCCAACCACATGAGCCATTCGGAGACGCCTGTCTCATTCAATAAATCGATCCCGAAGATATAGATGGCGACTTTGAGAACCGTGAAGACCCCGGCCTTGACCACGGCAACAGCGTGCAGCAAGGCGCTGACGGGGGTCGGCGCCACCATGGCTGAAGGGAGCCACCGATGAAATGGCATCAAAGCTGCTTTACCGACGCCAAACATGTAAAGACCAAGCAAGATGGCGAGCGGGATACCGGTCAGCGTTCCCGTCAGAATGCCGCCTGGTGTAAAATCAAGCGTGCCTGCGAGTACCCAGGTCCAGATGACCGCAATCATCAAGAAACCGATGGATGTGGACAGCAAAATGCCCAGATAGACGCGGCCACCGTTGCGCGCCGCCTCATTGCCTTTATGCGTCACCAACGGATAGGTCGACAACGTCAGCACTTCGTAAAAAAGAAACAAGGTGAACATATTTGCCGAATAGGCAATGGCCAACGCGCTGCCGATGGCTATGGCAAAGCAAATATAGAAGCTGGTTTGGTTCTTCTCTCCATTGCCCCGCATATAGCCAACAGAATAGATCGAGTTGACGATCCACAAGCCGCTCGCAACCGTCGCAAACAGCATGCCGAGCGGCTCTATAGCAAAGGCGATGGTTAGACCCGGAAGCAAGGCCCATAACTCAACCTCCGGCCGCGCGCCCGCCAAAACGGCATCAAGCAGATAGAGTGTATTGGCAAACAGAAGTATGGCGGTGAGTAGCGTCGAAGCTTCACGCAGGTTAGGAATTCGTCCCGTCAGCGCAATCAAACCGGCACCCAAAGCCGGCAAAATAAAACTGAGCAAGAGAGCCCATTCGAGAGACAGCATCATGGGCTCCCTCCCAGCAAAGCTTCTGCGGCGCGGGTTGCCACATCCGTTGTCAAACTTGCATCAATACCGAAATAGACGTTGGCGGCCACCAGCAACCACATGGGCACAAGCAACGATATCGGGGCTTCCTTAACTTCCCTCCCCTCCGGGACCGGCTGCAGATAAGCTTGCTCAAAGACGCGCCAGACATAAACCGCTGCGATCAGTGATGTTACAACGATAGGTATCGAGACCCACCACAAATCCGATTCAATCGCGGACTGAATCAAAAGCCACTTGCTGACAAAGCCGACCGTGAGCGGCACGCCGATCAGACTCAAACCGCCGCCGACGAACGCCCCCATGGTCCAGGGCATTTGCTTGCCGATCCCTTGGAAATCAGTAATCCGCGCGGAACCGACCCGATAGACCACGGCCCCGAGCGCCATAAACAACGCGCCCTTCATCAAGGCGTGATTGAAGAGGTGTACACTGGCGGCGCTGAGGCTGAGCACACTCGCGATCGAAATCCCCAGTAACATATAGCCGATTTGTGCAACGCTGGAATAAGCCAGCATGCGCTTTATGTTCACTTGATACACGGCCACAATTGACGGCAACATCATGCCGACAAGGGCCAGAGGCAGGAACAAGTAGAGAAGCGTGACCTCTTGGAAAGCAAAGCGGGTACCATAGACCGTGAAGATGAACCGCATCATGACGTAGACCGCCACTTTGGTGGAGGTCGCCGCCAAGAAGGCCGTTACCGCAGATGGTGCCTTTGAGTAGGCGTTGGGCAGCCAAAGATGGAGCGGGAACATCGCCAGCTTCAGACCCAGGCCAACGACAATAAAGGCAAACGAAACCCGCAAGGTCCGGTTGTCGCCCAACTCCGAAACGCCGATGGCGATATCCACCATATTGAGCGTGCCCGTCGTCATATAGAGGAAACCGACACCGATCACGAAGAATGTGGCGCCGATGGTTCCGGCGATGAGATAGTTGATGGCTGCCGAAAGGGCGCGCCGGTCTCGGTTGGCCCCCAAGGCGACTAAGACATAAGTGGAGAGCGATGAAATCTCCAAGAACACAAAAACATTGAAGGCGTCGCCGGTCGCGGCAACACCCAAGAGGCCGGCGACGCAAAGCAAAAACACTGTGTAGAAGAGTGATTGATTGCGCTCTTCGATTTCGGCCATGACGCTTTTTCGGGCATACGTTGATACCAACGCGCTCATCCCCGAAACGATCGTCAATACGATCCCATTCACCGCGTCAATACGATAGACAATGCCCCAAGGCGGCGGCCATCCTCCAATCTCGTATTCGATCACGCCGACGACTAAGACCTGTCCCAACAAAAGGACAACCACGCCAAAAGTCAGCCAACAAATGATTGCCGCCAGAGCCCATGACGCATTGGCGCTGCGCACGAGCATCAACACCGGTGCGGCGATCAACGGCAATAAGACGTGCAGAATGGGCAGGTGGTCCATCAAAGGCATGGGCATTTAAGCTAGTTTGCCCTCACCGAATTCGTCCTCATAATCAAGCGCCAAAATCTCATCTTCCTCGATGGTGCCGTAGGCTTCTTGTACCCGCACGATGATGGCAAGTCCGACCGCCGTTGTCGCAACGCCAACGACGATGGCCGTCAGAATCAAAACATGGGGCAATGGATTGGAATAGATCTCATCCGGATTGTCCGTCAGGATCGGAGCCGTTCCGCCGGCGACTTTACCCATAGTGATGTAAAGCAGAAAAACCGAAGTTTGGAAGATATTGAGCCCAACAATCTTTTTGACCAAGTTGCCACGGCTGACCACGATATAAAGACCCATCATCATCAAGACAATGATGACCCAGTAATTGTAATGGCCGACGATGAATTCAAATGTCATCACCAATCCTCATCGCTGATTTCGACATTGCGGCCCGCAAAAGAATAAAACAGGCTAATCATGACAAAGGACACTGTGATCCCGACACCCAACTCGACGGCGAGGATGCCGTAATGTTGACCCGCATGATGAATCGGGTCCTCGAGAATAGCGTCATAATCCAGAAAGTTCATGCCAAAGAAAAAACTGATCAACCCGGTGCCGGCATAGACCAACACACCGACAGCCATCATGGCTTTTGCAAAGTCGGGCGGCAGCACTTTCTGCGTCGCTTCCAAACCAAAAACCAAGGCATATAAGATGAAGCCGACCGCAAAAATCACGCCGGCCTGAAAGCCGCCCCCGGGTCCAAAATCGCCGTGAAACTGAACGTAAAGCCCATATAGAATAATAGGTGGGATCAACAGTTTTGACACAACGCGCAAAATGAGATGATGGTTGTTCACGACTCGCCCTCCTCTTTACGTCGTGCGACCCCTGCCCCATAGCCGAGCAAAACAAAAACACCCAAGCCAGCCGTAAACACGACCACTGTTTCTCCCAGCGTGTCATAGCCGCGGAAACTGGCCAAAATGGCCGTGACAATGTTCGGAATCTCAAGATCGTAGATATCGTCTTGGCCGGGCGCTCCGGTCAGATAGTCCCTGCCCACATAAGAATTAACCGGCGAATCCGGATCGCCATAATTGGGCATATCCATGGTGCCATAAACCAAGGCCGCTCCGGTGGCAAAAACGACCAAGATCGGCAATATGGGCTGCCGGTCTTTGGGGATTTTTTCCCGCCGCGACGTCAACATGATGCCACCCAATAGCAAAACTGTTGAAATTCCGGCCCCAACCGCGGCTTCCGTGAAAGCGACGTCAACAGCGTCAAGATCGGCAAAAAACAATGCGGAAAGAAGTGAATATACACCTGCCACCATTACAACAGCGAAAAGGTGCCGCATCATGACCACCGCCAGGGCCGTAATCAGAAGAAAGGCCAACAGAACAATATCAATGACGGTGCCGATATCCATCCACTCAATCCTTTACCTGATCGTGTACAGATTCTTTGCCTTCCTCTTCAACTTGCCCGGTCGGCGTGCTGACAAAAGGACGTAAGCCCGCCGTCAAAGCTGCGTTGGCGATCGCATGGGTCGCTGTTGGACCCGTGATAAAGAGAAACAGGCCGACGAACAGAAGCTTGACCACAATAAGTATATCCGCGGTCAAAAACATGAGGCCCAGAAGAATGAGGATGGCACCCAACGTGTCCGTGACGCCCGCAGAATGCAAACGGGAGTAAAAGTCGGGAAAACGCATCGTTCCAACGGCCCCACCCACGACAAAGAAGCTTCCGACCATAAGGAAGATCACACTGATGACATCGAAAATCATGGACATTATTTAGTCATCCTCCGTCCTAGACAAAACGTCACCCGTCACATTCGATAATCGCGAGCCAAAATTCCGGTAGCGAAAGAACTTCAAGACCGCAATCGTGCCGACGAAATTGATCAAGGCATAGAGGATGGCGATATCCAAAAACTCCGGACGGCCGCCGATGAAGTTGAGGACAGCCAAAAACAAAACGGTCTTTGTACCGATAGAGTTGACGGCCAAAACACGGTCATAAAGCGACGGCCCCAAGAACATGCGGCAAACCACAATGAACATGGCGACAAACATAGCCATAGCACAAACGGCAAGTGCAGTGGTCGTCATCAGCGATTGGCCCCCGATTTCTCAATACGGCGATCCATTTCAGCAATGGGTTCCGGATCCGCCGCATCGGTGGTCAATGCATGAATCATCAGTTCATCGTCATTCAGCTCAAGCACCACAGTGCCTGGCGTCAACGTGACCGAGTTGGCCAAGGTCACCAACCCAACTTCAGAGAGGTTCGGGGCGCGATATCTGAATATTTGAGGTCGCACAGTCTCCATATTGGAAAAGGCGACCTTGGTGACGTCAATACTTGACGTGACGATCTCCCGAAAAAGCCAAAGCCAATAGCCGATAATTCGAGGGGCCAGGTGATAGGGCACACCCTCTTGATCGACTAAATCCATGCGATGAGCAATCCACACGGTCAGAACGCATGACAGCGCGCCGAAGGACAATATGAGGGGGTTATCAAAATACCCGGAGAGCAGCAGCCATACCACTGCAAGACCCAAAAAGAGGCCGATGCTCCTTACCATTTTCCACCCTTCTCCAAAGAATCGCCGTTTGATGGGATCCTGGTCGCGCAAAGACATAATATGCCTATGACATCTTGGCTAGACCCTTTCGGGGCTTAGCGAAAAGCTGTCCATTGCCTCAAACAATCATGAGCCCGCCCGTTTGGCCGGAAACCCTCTGGCCCATATCATCATGATTATAAAGTGCAATCCCAAGCCGAGGCTATAGAAAAGCAACGTGGACAGTGTCCAGTCCGGCGGCGGTGTGACAAAGAGAGTTGGCGTTCCAAACGCTGAATCAGAAGAGCTCACGATGAGCGCGGCGAATAGATTATTTGCCAAATGAAGCCCCAGAGCAAACTCCAAGCCGTCGCCCCACAGAACAAGAAACCCCAGATAAAGCGACGCCATCAGATAACCAGCCAATGCCCATGGGCCGCCGCCGGTTACTTCCGGATTGGCCGCATGCACGACCGCGAAGACAAGGGCCGGAACAACGAGTCGAACCAGATAGAGCTGTGTCGATCGGCCGATCATTTGAAGCAGGTAACCGCGAAAGACAATTTCCTCCGCAAAAATTTGTAGCGGAATCAGCGCGAGCGCCACAAGCGCGAAAGCCACCCACGGGCCTGGTTGAAATTGAAAGGTCACGTTCCCCGGCTCAAAAACCGTCACAAAAATGAGGAAGGTGCCGGGAACAATCAAAGCCGCCTCAAAAGACCTTAGAAATCCACGCCAATTGAAACGCCCGTTGAAAATGAATGTGGAGATGGGGCGTTGATGCAAAAGGGGAACAAACAAGATGAAAGGTATGAGGGCACTTACGATGGACCATAGAAGAAACGCAAAGGCCAAAAGACCGTCGGCCAAGGGATATGACATATAAGTGGAAGGCGCCTGGAGGATGGCTATCACAACATCGTCTTTGCCGGCGAGTGCCAAAACCAGTTGTGCAAGTGTCTGCAACACCACCCAGCCAGCAGTAAGAAGCGCGAATGACACCACATAACGCCACCAATCGTTGCGCCCTAGATAGCTGAGCTCAGGGAAAGAATAGGAATCGCCCCAGGCAATGGTATTCGATGCAGTGCGGACTTGCGTCAAGTAAACCCCCATGGACTTTCCGACAGCATGTCACGGCTGAATTAAACCGAAAACCTTAAAAAAATGGCGCCACCCCAAAAGGTGTTTACTGTTCAGATGCTCGACACTGTGATCGGGGGGCAAAGACAGTCAAGCAAAACAGCAAACCGGGGTGGCGCCAGACATCAGGCGTCTTATGCGGGTGGTGGGGGACAGACAACCCAGGTATCAGACGCCCGAATTCACTTCATCGATAACTCCTCTTTGATGAGTTTCTGCAAGCAAGTGCAGTCTTTCAATTCACCGTCAGCCAATGACGCCAGATACATATCAAGCGCCTCGACTAAAATATCTTGATTGGTACGCCGCATTTTTGCGCCGGCCATTTTCAGACAAAGGTATTGTGTTGTGTTGAGACGGAGCGTGACGGCGGCCCGCTTTTTGGGACCGCCTGTTTTGCGGACCCGCGGCAGATGATCACATTCCAGCTCATCGAAAACGGTCGCTGAATCGGCACGCAATTGCGCCTCAAGATGTTCCTGTGCTTCACGTGGCGAGAGCTTCGCTACGTCATTCTGCTTGTCGGCTTTGGGTGCCGCCGCTTGCCGCTCTTGCGAGGTTAAGGGCCGGTCAATCACCCCTGCGTCCGGCTCTTGTTGTTTCACATCCGGTGCGGAGTCTTGGGCGCCAAATTTGGTGGATACAACATTGTGCGCCGCAAAGCCGGCCGCAGCGGGGACGGCTTCACCTTTTCGCGCAAGAAGCCCTGCGGTGAGTTCTGCAAATTGGCCTTTACCCATGCTGCTCACTCCCTACTGTAAAACGCGCTTGCCGAATGACGGCGCCGGGCGTCCCAAAGCGTTTACGTTTGGCAATCCGTGTTCGTCCGTTTCCGTATCGCCGTTCCATCCCGCCTCCAACGCTTCAGTTCGATTGAGTCTGTCGTAGAGGTAAGTCCAGAGCTCTTGAATCTCTTTTGAAGACCGGCCAGCTTCATGTGATTCCATGACGGTGCGCCCATCAATCATGCTTGCGGCAAAATCAACGCGGTGATGGATAATTGTCGGCGCAACAGTTCCATGCTGAGACAGCGCAACTGCCGCTTCCGAGGTAATCCTGGCTCGCGCTGTCGCGCCGTTGACCACAAAGATCATGGGCTTCTTTCGCGCTTCCACAAGATCCACGGTCGGGCCGACAGCACGCATATCATGCGGGCTCGGCCGCGTCGGCAGAACCACAAGATCGGCAAAGCTAACGACTTCGGAGATAGCGCGCGTGACAGCAGGCGGCGTATCGACAAAAACCAGACGAAATCCATTATTGCGGGCTTTGTCCAAGTCTTGGAAGAGATTGGAGAAGACCGACTGGATAAAAGCAGGCGTTTCCGCTTCCCGGACATTCCACCACTTCGCCAACGACCCTTGCGGATCCGTGTCGATCAGCGCCACAGGACCTGCACCGCTGCGCTCAGCCTCAACAGCCAAATGTCCAGAAAGAGTGGTCTTTCCCGAGCCCCCCTTTTGAGAGGCAAATACGATAACCCGCATTGTTGGAAGCATGTCGCTCACCCCCACACAGTTTTAAGCCAAACAGAACTAGGTATTAATCCGTAGCCTGACGGTTAAAAGTTGTGCTCATGTGAACGGAGATAAACCAATTGCATGCTTTTCTCCTTTCGGTGGCTCCGCTGCCCGTTTTGCTCTTTTGAGCTACTGGGCCGGTGGCTTTGCGTCCCGCCGTTCCCGACGGTTTGCCGTTTCGAGGAAACGACGGCCGAGACCAGATACGCAGGCCACAGCCGCCGTCATCAGCCAGACTACAGAGGAGGTCTTAATTCAGCGTAAAGTAGATCATTAAAATCCAATCAATCAGCGAAAGTTTTCATCCCAAATCGAATGGATTTGTTAACTCAGTGTTAGCGCTGTGAGACCAGATGGGGATGCGCGAATGGCTAGTCAAGAATGTTCAGGGCTTCGGCAGATTTCTCAATATCGATCCGCGGCCGGTTCCAATATCTCAGAATTATTTCTGCCGAATCCACAGGCAAGGCATCGTAGACACGCGCCAGCCGTGGCAAATTCTTCTGCATGTCGCTTTCTCTATTTTGCGCCTGCCACAGCAATTGAAAAATCAGTTCAAAATCTTGCTTGCTGACATTCGCTGCCTTGCACAGCACGGCCAGGGGTTCCCCGCCGTCGTCTCGCAGAACCTTAATCAAGGTTTGACGCGAAATCGACGCCGCCTCGGTCAAGGCCATCAAAAAGGCATCCAACCTGCCCTGCTTGAGTTTGTCACGAACCGCCAAGGGTTTGTTGGCACTTCGACGACGCAGGCTGAGAATGAAATCAAGGGCCTCTCGCTGCACCGGATCATAAGTCTGAGGATCAATCTCGCCGGTGTCGATGGCATCTTGCACCGACTGTTGCAACACGCGCCTTGAGATATGAAAGCGGAATAGAACGCGCGCGCGCAGCTTTTGCGGCAACCACCAAAACATGATGACGGCCAGCGAGATATGTAGGTCCTCGCGCTTGACCAAGAGCTCTTGAAGGCTGACCACATATCGGCTCCGCGCTACGAGGCGTTCCAGCGCCGAAAAGGACAAACGTGATCGCCCGTTTTTGAGCAAAGCCTCGATCACCTCTGTTTCGCCCCAGTCAATCAGAGCATCTGCGACTGAGCTTTCAAGATGTCTGCGTTTCGCAATGGTTAATCGATGGGCCTTGTTGCCGCGTCGTACAACTTCCACCAGGTCCGACGCGCTTATTTCCGTATTCAACTCGAGAATGGGCTGCGCAATCGAAATCTCATCCAGCACGAGTCGATTCAGCAATTGCGCCGGTGGATCCATCATTTTGGCGATCCGATGGGCTAGCTTACTGCGCAATTCGGGCTCAACGTGATCAACCAAACGGACCAAGATCTCATCCACCAAGGACCGATCGAGCGGCGTCATTTGATCATCGGGCAAGAGCAAAAGGTCTGACAGACGCTTCACCAAAATAACGGAGGGATGCTCGATTTGTATTTCGCTCAGCGCGCGCGCCAAATCCAAGGCGCGATTGATGTCTTCGCCGAGCGCCTCGCTGATCAACGGTTCGAGCCCCGCGGCGGATTCGGCGGCTTCATTGGCATTGCTAGATTTCTCGCTGGGCTCAGTCGATCTTTTGGGGCCGGATTCCGACTTTGCTGCCGGCAACGGACGCCCACGGGTCCCCTTCACCTTGGGCACCACGTCCTCTGCCTCAACCGGCATGGATGGCGGCTCTTCGGCAGGCGGCGCCGGTTTGATAGGCACAATCCGCCCGCCGCTTGTCACGCCACCCTTCACAGGTGTGGTGATTGACCCTGACACACTTTTTGAGTGCACAAGGATTGGCCGCTCAGCTGTCATAAAATGCCCAATGCTCAAAAGCTGCGTAAACCGCACGCAGTCGGAGCTATTTGAGCATCCCCATCTTTAATATTTGGCTAGATCGGCCGGCCAACTTTTCGCCTAAATTAATTCAAATTTCACTGGTCAAATCAGTTTCGCCTCCGTTTTATTTGGTTTTAGTGGACGTGTGGTCCTTTTATCTGCTCTGATTTAACGATATTGTGGGACTTTCCAAACGGGGGATAGGGTGCCAGGGGTAATGACAAAAAAACTGTCGATGTGTCTGTCTGTTTTTGCGGGTCTTTCTATGTTGGCCGGCTGCGCATCGGATTACGATCCGATGTTGCGCGAGAACCCAAATTTCAGCCTGGGCTATAATGACGGCTGCCAAACGGGAAATGCGCGGGTCACGGGGTTCGACGAAACAGTCTATCGAGATAAAAGTCTCTTTGAAGCTGACCGGGCGTATCAAGCCGGCTGGCGCGAAGGGTATACTGCGTGCGGCGGCAACAACTATAACGACCAAGACGTTTTTGGCGGGGAAGATAAATGGTACGACAGTGGACCTCTCTAATCATTGAGGATCCCTTTATGTGCCTGAGCCAAACTGTCTAAGGGAGACACGCCTATGTTTTCGCTTATCCGGAATCTATTGGCATTATTCGGCGTTCTAATCATTATTGGCGCGGGCACCGCCTATGCCATGTATGGAACCGTCGAACCGTGCCGCATATTGGCCAAAGAGCGCAGCGACCAAACCATCCGCGGCGTCAGTCAAGCCTTCGGAGGAGATGGAGAGTCACTAGGTTCGATGGACGAAATTGTCGAGAACACCTTTATGGCGCTCACCAGTCAATATTCCTCGGAAGAATGCGGCCAGGAGCTCGTCGACGGTTGGTGGTCCAAGCTGACGGCAGCCAACGACGCCCTGTAATCCATATATGCAGATCTGTGTTGCAAAGATCGGTGCGTGACAAGAGGCGCATCTGGGCGTAGGTATTTGCGCCATGGTCTCTACCGACATCGATACCAGTGAACGTAAGCCCTGTTGGTCCGAGTTCCGCTGGTACATGGGCGGGCATTCTTCTTATTTTGCCGCTATGGGCATTCAGGGGATTGTCTATCCTTACATCGTGACATTTGTCTTGGCCAAACCCGCCGATATGGTGGGACTTGCCCAAATGTTCACCATGCTTCCCATGTTTGGATTGGTTTTATTGGGCGGCATGACCGCCGACCGGCGCGAATTGCGGATGCATTTGGTGCGGTTGCAGTTCTTAGCCGCCATCCCCATGCTGGTTCTGGCCGGATTGATCTTTACCGAAAATTTGACCTTCACCCTTCTCATTCTCTGCGGCATCGCCACAGGGTCGGTCAGCGCCTTTGTCATGCCCGCTCGAGACTCTCTTCTCAATCGCGTGGCGCGGCGCAGCCCAAGCGGCGACATACAGCAAGCGGTCACAATAGTGACGGCTGTTCAATTTGGCGCCCAGCTTTTCGGTCTCCTGCTCGCCGGTCAATTGGTCAGCGAAGCCGGCGCCGGTGTCATGCTGTTGGTGCTGGTTGTCTCCTTTCTGAGCGCGGCCTTCTGCACGACCAATGTCGATCCCGCTCCCCCCAGCGTGAAGTTAGAGCCGGACGATATCGACCTGATCAAAGTCTCCCGTTGGCGAAAGAACTTTTCGGACATTAATGAAGGCATCCAAGAGGTCCGAAACTCCAAACGCATGCTGCCCGTTGTAACCCTGATCTTCTTCGGCGGATTGCTTATGATGGGGGTCATCTCCGTCCTTCTCCAAGTTCTAATTCGTGATGAATATCAAGGGGATATCGGGATTTATTCAAATCTTATGATAGCCTTCACCATTGGCGTCACCGTCAGCACCACCATCTTGTCACGTTACTTTAAGGTCGTCCGGCAAGGCCGCACAATGATGCTCGCCTTTGCCTTTGGCGCTGTCATCCTATCTGTCGTTCACATCAAGCCGCCGCTTGAGCTGCTCTACGTGTTGATGGCGGTGTGGGGCGGCGCTTCAGGCATCAACATGAGTATGAGCCGGTCCATTGTCCAAGAAGCTGCAAAAGCCAGCCACCGTGCTCGCATCATGTCCGTTTATCAACTTGGCTTTCTTGGTGGCGCGCCACTAGGATCTCTCGGGATCGGCTTTGTCACGGACTGGCTGGGGCCGTTGGATGCGGTTCTGGTCGTGATCGCAGGCATAGTCCTTGTTTGGCTGGGGCTGTTCTTTTTCTCCGGACTTTGGCATGTGAAGCGGGAACAGCCTGTGGCATCATAATCCACCCGATCCGCACACTTTCAGCTCACTGTATTCGACATGGCACAATACGACTTTATCATTATCGGCGCTGGATCTGCGGGCTGCGTGCTTGCCAATCGATTGTCGGCAAAACCTCATCATCGAGTCCTGCTGCTGGAAGCCGGTGGGCCCGACACAAACCCTTACATCCACATTCCCGCCGGTTTTTCAAAAACCCTGTCGGACCCTCGGGTCAACTGGCTATACCGAACCGAGGCCGATCCAGGGACCAATGGCCGCCGTCATATTTGGCCCCGGGGCAAAGTGCTCGGCGGATCTAGTGCCATCAACGGCATGCTTTATGTGCGCGGTCAGCGGCAGGACTATGACCTCTGGCGCCAATTGGGAAATCCCGGTTGGGGTTGGGACGAGGTGCTGCCCTATTTCAAAAAAAGCCAGGACCAATCGCGCGGCGCCAATGCCGATCACGGCACGGGCGGCCCTTTGCATGTGGCCGACAGCCTGGAACACTCGCCCCTTGCGGATGCCCTCATCGAAGCGGGCCTTCAAGCGGGCATCGAACCGGACGCGGATCCTAATGACGGCAATCAAGGTGGGATCGGATACACCCAATTGACCATCAAGAAGGGCCTGCGGGTCAGTGCGTCAACCGCCTATTTGCGGCCCGCGGCCAATCGCCCAAACCTGCATATCGAGACAGGCGCCTTGGCCCGGCGCATTTTGTTCAAGGACAAACGAGCGGTCGGGGTTGAATATGACCAAGATGGCCAGACGCTTCAGGCCTTGGCCGGCCGCGAGGTGATTTTATGCGGCGGCGCCATCAACTCACCACAGATTTTGGAATTGTCGGGCATCGGACCGGTCCATGTTCTGAAAGAACGGGGCATAGATGTTGTCCACGCCTCTCCGGGGGTCGGCGAGAATCTGCAAGACCATTTGGTCGCGGCCGCGCAATACCGCATTCAGAACACTGACAGCCTCAACGAATTGTCTCGGGGTCTGCCTTTAGCCAAAGAAATCGTCAAGTGGCTGTTTCGCCGCCGCGGACTGTTAAGCCAGAGCCCGAGCCAACTGGACGGCTACGTGAAGTCGCACCCTGACGTCGCCACGCCTGACATACAAATTCTGATGATCCCCGCCACCCTCAACGGCAGGAAGATGGCCGAGGAGGGAAAATTTGAATTGGAGCGCGAGCCCGGCGTGACCATCGGTGCGATCCCATTACGCCCAGAAAGCCGCGGCACGATTCATATCAAAACGTCCAACCCCCTCGACCCGCCCGCGATCGCACCAAACTATCTTGATGCGGCGGCCGATCACCGTGTGACCGTGGAGGGTTTGAAATGGGTCCGGCGCATTGCCGATCAGGCCGCCTTTGCGCCCTACCGGCAAGCCGAAACCCTGCCGGGATCGCACGTCACAAGCGATGAAGACTTGCTCAGCTACGCCCGGCAGGCGAGCTCAACGCTCTATCATCCGGTCGGAACCTGCAAAATGGGCGCCGACGCCATGGCAGTGGTGGACGAAAAACTGAAGGTCCACGGCACACAACACCTGAGGGTCGTGGACGCCTCTATCATGCCGCGCCTGATCTCCGGTAACACCAATGCTCCCACCATTATGATCGCCGAAAAAGCAGCCGATATGATCCTTGATCCCTAGATGGGGCGTAATCATATTGAAAATCAAGAGAAGAGGAGCACGTCATGACCAAAGTCACCAAAACCGACGCCGAATGGCGCGAGCAACTGACACCTGATCAATATCATGTGACACGTGAGGCGGGCACCGAGCGCGCCTTTACCGGCCCCTACCACGACAATAAAGAAGCCGGCATGTATCATTGTATTTGCTGCGGTAAGCCCCTATTTAATTCTGAAACCAAATTTGATTCCGGAACAGGTTGGCCGAGTTTTTTCCAACCGGTGTCGAATGACGCGGTCGCAGAAAAAGAAGACAACAAACTTTTCATGCGCCGTACGGAAGTAGTGTGTTCGTCGTGCGATGCCCATTTGGGCCATGTTTTTCCGGACGGACCAAAGCCGACAGGCTTGCGTTATTGCATGAACGGCACGGCTCTAGACTTCAAAAAGAATGAAAACTGAAAACAGTCTTCAGCTCCTCTTCACATCGGCACTCTGAACTTATGACCACAACCACACCGCCTGTTGCTCAGCGGCGCGAGAAAAAAATATCCGCGCACGGCATTGAACGTATCGATCCCTATGCCTGGCTCAAAGACGAGAATTGGCAACAAGTGATGCAAGACCCAAGCATCTTGAATGCCGAAATCCGGACCTACCTGGAGGCGGAGAACGACTACACCAAGGCCGTCATGCAAGACACGGAAGGTCTGCAAGACACGCTCTATAAAGAAATGAAAGGTCGGATCAAAGAGGACGATTCTTCAGTACCGAGCCGCGACCGGCCGTTCGCCTATTATGTCCGCTATCGGACCGGCGGCCAGCATCCGATTTATTGCAGGAAACCCAGCGACGGTTCAGGCGAGGAGGAGATTTTGTTCGACGGCGACAAAGAAGCCAAGGGAAAGGCTTTCTTTGACATCGGCGATTGTGAGCATAGCCCTGACCATCAGTATTTGGCCTATTGCATCGATGATAAAGGGTCAGAGTTCTACACGGCCCGCATAAGGGATCTGCAAACCGGCGAAGATCTCGAGGACGCGATTGAAAACATGACCGGCGGTATTGAGTGGGCCGCCGACAGCAACACGTTGTTCTATGCAACGCTGAACGACAAACATCGTCCTGACAAAGTCTTTCGCCATGAATTGCGCACATCCCGGTCCGCCGACACCCTGGTCTATGAAGAAAAGGATCCGGGCTTTTTCATCGGAATTGGCAAGACGGAAAGCAGCCGCTTCATCATTATCTCGGCACATGATCACGAAACATCGGAAGTCCACATTCTGCCCGCCGATGATCCAAAAGCCGTTCTTCAGTGCATTCAACCACGGGAGCCGAAGATCGAATATGAAGTTACCGATATCGGCGAACGATTTTATATTCTGACCAATTGTGACGATGCGGAAGATTACAAAGTCATGCAATGCCCCGTCTCCACCCCGGGGCGCGAATATTGGTCCGACTGGCAACCTCACGAAACGGGAACCCTTGTCCTTGACCTCTTGGCATTCGCTCAATTCCTGGTCCGTCTCGAACGTGTTGACGGTTTGCCAAGAATTGTCATTACAGAACTCAAGGAAGATGGCAGCAAAGGCGACGAGCATATTGTTAGCTTTGACGAAGAGGCTTACGCGCTAGGCTTGATCGACGGTTATGAGTTCGACACCCAAGTGGTACGTTTCTCCTACTCCTCGCCGACCACGCCGGCGCAAGTTTTTGACTATGACATGGTCAAGCGCACACGCACCCTCTTGAAAACGCAAGAAGTGCCGAGCGGGCATAATCCGGCGGACTATGAAACTCATCGTTTGATGGCCCCGGCCCGTGACGGAGAGCTGGTCCCGATCACCGTGGTGCACAAGGCGGGGCTGCCACTCGACGGCACGGCGCCCCTCCTCCTCTATGGCTATGGATCTTATGGTCATGCCATTCCTGCAAGTTTCAGCACGTCGCGGCTGTCACTGATCGATCGAGGTTTTGTTTATGCCATTGCTCACATACGCGGCGGTATGGAGCGCGGCTATCGCTGGTACAAACAAGGCAAGCTCGACCGCAAGCCCAATACCTTCAATGACTTCATTGATGCTGGCGAACACCTCATCTCGGAAGGATACACTTCCCGCGGCTGCATTGTCGGCCACGGCGGCAGCGCCGGGGGCATGTTAATGGGAGCGGTAGCCAATCAAGCGCCCGAGCTCTTCCTTGGAATTGTCGCCGACGTGCCGTTTGTCGATGTGCTCAATACGATGAGCGACGACACATTGCCCCTCACACCACCCGAATGGCCCGAATGGGGCAATCCAATAGAGAGCAAGGAGGCATACGGATCGATCGCGGCCTACTCTCCTTATGACAATGTACGTGCGCAGGACTATCCCCATATACTGATCACGGCAGGCCTAACGGACCCGCGCGTCACCTATTGGGAGCCGGCCAAATGGACAGCCAAACTGCGCGCCAACAAAACTGACGATCAGCTTTTGCTGCTCAAGACTAATATGGATGCCGGCCATGGCGGCGCGTCCGGACGCTTTGAACAGATCAAAGAGACCGCGCTCAATTTTGCTTTTGCGTTAAAGATTGCCGGTCTCAGCTAGAACCGGCGCGGCGGTGCCAGTTTGTCATCCTTGCGGCCAGCGCGATTCCATCGTCCGCAAGAGCGGCAGCGCTTCATCGAATTTCTTCTGCTTGATATAGACCGCCACGGCAATGGCATAAAAACTCTCTTCTGCCGCGTCTGCATCCATTTCAGCCATTCCTAGTTCAACAAAGCGTTCCGCATCGGACGCAAGACCGGCCTCGAGATAAACTTGAGCGGCAAAAAACAAGGCATCGGCCGACGGCGATATGGCACGGTCAAACCATTGGCTGAGCAAACCGAGCGCTTCATCACTTCGGCCCTGCAAGAAGGTGACCCGGGCCATCACCAATTGCAGCTCGGATACATCCCTGAATGATAAATAGGGATGGGCAATCGCCAGCTTCAGATCGGTCAACGCGGCGTCATACTGGCCACTCGCCACGTGGGCCATGCCACGCATCTTGTAGGCGATAGCGATATCGAACCCGTTGAACTTGTCCTGATGGACCAGGATTTGATTGTAGGCCGTAACAGCCGCGTCGAAATCGTCGGACTGCAAGGCCTGAATAGCCGTGTCCAAATGGTCGAGAGCGGGCCGTGAGTGCGATTTCTCGGCCTCGGTCGCACGCGGGGGAAGCGAGACAGCAATTGGGGCGTCATCGGCCCTTTTCGCCAATACGGCTGGAACGCCGCCCATGGCGATCTCCAACCCGATCTCCAGGACGAGAACCGCCAACAAGAACACGCCGACCTGCGACGCACGCAACTCATTGATTTTCATGACTTTTCCCGCTTAACTCAGACCGCACCCTGTGCCGTGGGAGGTACAACAACTATTCCGCATTCGCGCGAGACAGCTAAAGACAAAATAAGACATAAGAAAGGCGGGCTTCGCAGCCCACCTTCATCAAAGCCAATTCGCGTGAGGTGATACGCCGAATGGCGGCTCACTGCAAGTTTTTCGCGTCTTCCTCTAACTGTCTGATTTGTCTCTCAATTTCCTCTTTGCGATCTGCCTCCGCTTGGGCCAAAGCTTCAGCACGAGCCTGCTCCAATCGCTCACGCGTTGACTCGGCCTGGGCATGACTCTTGCGCCACATACAGAACTCAGAAAACTCGTCGATGTCAGCACAGGCTGCAAACACTTTGATCGCCTCTTCGCGTTTGCCCTGCTCATAGAGTGAAATGCCAAGGAGTTGCCAAGCCAGCCCCGCATATTCTTGCAATCCCCCTTGGGCAATCGCGCTCCGGCAGGCGCTCTCTGCCCGCAACCAAGAATCTTGCTGCAGATGGACCTGGCAGAGCTTCAACCAATTAGCTCCATCGGATGACGACTTAGCAGCGCATTCCAGCGGGTCCATGGCACGCGTCATTTCGCGAGCCTGGAAATAGGCATCACCCCACTCTTCGCAATTTTTTTGATTCCGCTTCAGCGTGCCGTCATTGATGGCCTTCTCGATGATTTTCGCTGCCCTGAAAGGATACTCACGCACACGGTAAAGCTGACCAAGGCGCACAAGTTCGCCGCTGTTCAAATCCAGATGGTTGTCATAGGCCATAGCAAGAATGGCAAAGGCGTCGTCGTCTTGTCCTAGCTCCGCGTAGACCGCGGACAATTGATTGTAGTATTCCTTTTTCGCAGGCCACAAAGAGATCATTGTCTCAAGTATAGGGGCCGCTTCAGCGTATTTGCCATTCTGAAAGTAGACAACGGTAGCAATACGATACCAATTCTCTTGAGGCGCTTCGGGATCCATTTTTGCAAGACCCATTTCAACATTGCGTTCCGCATCCAGCCAACGATCACCTTGTGCATAGGCTTGTGCTGCAAAGAAAAACGCAGAGGCATTGGGCGCTTCGGCGTCGGCAAACCATCGTTCTAAACTATTGATGGCCTTGGTCACTCTGCCCTCAGCCAGATAGAGTTGAGCGATCGTGAATCTCAGCGGAAGCACGTCCCAATCGGGAAGTGCTGGATCAACAATCGCCATTTCGAAATCGTTCAGCGCTAAACCCAACCTGCCAGCTTGCGTATGCACATAGCCGCGCATTTTCAGGGCGACGGCAGCATCCACATTCTTGAACCCTTTCGGACTGTTTAGGATCTCATTGAGCAAACCGACTGCATTGTCATAATTCTCTTGCTCGATGGCTTCTTGAATATCCTGAAAAAGGGCGCCTGCCTTCTGCGAATGTGCTGTCACGCGCCGCGTATCACGGCCTGAATTTGATTGACGTCCGTCACCTTCTTCCGCTTGAGCAGCCGCTTCGGGCACCGGCGAGAGTTTTATGCCGGAATCAAAACTCAGGCAAAATGTGATCGTCAGCACCGCGATAAAACAGCGTGTAGAGAATCGTTGTTGGCTCATTTTAGGCTCCCACAGTTTACAATGCGAAAGCCCCGCTCATCCGCGCTCAAGAAAGGCGCGAAACCCCTTTTATGGTTCTCGTTTTACGCGACGAATGAGACACAAAAAAGGCGGGCCTCATGGCCCGCCTTTCTGAGTTTCTTTTTTTCAGACTATTGCGCGCCGGCAGCTTCGTCCGCGGTGCTTGAGCTCAGAGATTGAGAATCTTTCTCGATCTGCTTGATTTGATCTTCGATCTCTTTTTGACGCTCAGCTTCCGCTTTCGCGGCGGCTTCTTGACGGTCTCTTTCCGCTTTCTCGCGAACAAGTTCCGCTTGAACGGAGTTCTTCCACTTCACACAGGAGTCAGCCGTATTGTCCCAACCCATACATTTGTCAAAAGCTTCAATAGCTTCTTCGCGCTCGCCAAGCTCATAGCGGGCGATACCGGCGAGTTGCCAGGCCATGCCCCCATCCTTGTCGAGACCACCTTTGCTGATGGCGCTGTTGCAGGCAGCACTCGCGCTTTTCCAGGCATCCTCTTGAACGTGAACCTGGCAAAGACGCAGCCAGATTTCTCCGTCATTAGACGCTTTGGCGGCACATTCCAGCGGGTTCATCGCTCTCTTCATTTCACGGGCCTGGAAATAGGCATTGCCCATTTCCTCGCAGTTCTTTTTGTTCCGCTTCAGTTTGCCGTCATTGATACCTTTTTCAATGATCTTGGCGGCCCGATAAGGATACTCATACATGCGATAAAGCTGCCCTAAACGGAGCACTTCACTGCCGTTCAGATCCAATTTGTTATCGTAGGCCATCGCCAACATGGCAAAAGAGTCTTTCTCACGGCCCAGCTCAGAGTAAACGGCACCCAGCTGCGCATAATACTCTTTCTTACCTGGCCACAAGGAAATCATGGTTTCCAACAGCGGCCGTGCTTTCGAGAACTTCTCACGCTGGAGATAAATTACGCTGGCGACGCGATACCAATTTTCTTGCGGATTGGCTTTGTCCATTTTGGCCAAACCCTGTTCCACATTTCTTTCGGCATCGGCCCAACGGTCCCCTTGAGCATAGGCTTGCGCAGCAAAGAAATAAGCCGCTGCGTTGGGATTCTCCGCTTGGGCAAACCAAGCCTCCAGAGCCCGGATGGCTTTACTGACCTGGCCTTGTGCCAAAGCGATTTGCGCGATGTTGAATTGAAGTTCCGACTTATCCCAATCGGGCAAAGACGGATGGGCAATAGCCTTGTCAAAGTCGGCCAATGCCGAACCATATTTGTCCTGACCGATATAGGCGTAGGCACGGAATTTATGACCGATCGCAATATCAATGCCTTTGTAAGACCCCGGATTGCCCAACATGCCGGTCAAAGTCGAGACAGCACCGCCGTTATTATCGGCCTCCATCTGCTCTTGAGCTTGGGTCAAGATCTTAATGCCCTTTTCGGAATGGGCTTCGGTCCGCTTGGTCTGACGGCCGGAATTGGTCCTACTCTTTTCGGCACCCGCGTCTTGCGCCTGCGCCTGAGAGATAAGTCCGTTCCCCCCACTGAACTCACCCCCAGCAAAAACCAACGCGCCGGCAATCGCAAAGACTGCAAATCGAATTGTACTTTTCATTCGGAGATGTCCTTTCATCTTCTTTGCTCCTACGAACGATGGGGCCGGTTTGAAAATTGCGTCTGGAGCGCGCAGCTCTCAAACCTCTCGTCCCACTCAAACTCTATGCATCGTCGTCAAACTCGTACCAAATCACCTCTTGTAAACCATACCGTGGAACGGCCTTGCCGTTGATCACTTTTGGTTCATATTTCCATTGTTTGACCGCCTTTATGGAAGCGTTGTTGAAACAACGATTCGGTTCCGCTTCGATCACCCTTGGGTTCTCCACAACTCCTGTTGGCGACACATCAAATTCCACAACAACGCGGCCTTCTATCCCTTTGGCCCTACAACGCTCAGGATAAACCGGCGGAAACTTGAGGACCGGCTTGTCAAAACCGCCAACCGAATCCTCGGTGACATCCGGTTCCGGAAATTCGCCTGGATTGATCCCAATCGTTGGGCCGCCATAACTGGTCGGCGTGATATCAGGAATGTCCGGCATATCGCGATCCTCAGGAGGGGGCGGTCTCTTCGGACCTCTTTCTTTTACCTCCGAGACCTCCTTATAGTCGTCCATAAGAATGTCCGGGTATTCGACATCAACGATTGGTCCATCGTCACCCGATTCGGTCGTCACCAACCCCATCATAAACAAAAACAATCCGGCGGTTATGGCCGCTGAGCCCAAAATCCCAACCACGTATCGCAGCCTAAACATGTGCAATCTCCTCTTTTATTGCCATGACATTGGGAACTTCCCAATTTCGCTGCCCCGCATATGTTGGCCCGAGCTTGTCTTATGTTCTGCTCACTCCGGCGCCTTATCCTGTGTCTGCACTTCTCCTATCTTTTGGTTTTCCAATCCTTCCGCTCTATTGATCGAGCTGGAAGGTGATTTGATATTCCTTGTTGAACTGGGCCACCGGCTGTCCATTGACGATTTGGGGTTTGAACTTCCATTTGCGGATGGCCTTTAACGCCGCCCGGTCGAACGTTTTCGCCGGCAAGGCATCAATCACACGCGGATTCTCAACCGTTCCGGCGGGCGTGATATCAAACTCAACAACCACCCAGCCTTCAATACCGCGCTGGGCGGCCCGGTCCGGATAGATCGGCGGGACGGTCACCAGCGGAATGGCTGTGCGGTCCGTCGGCGCATCCAAGCTGCCTACATCGACACCAAAATCGGGCATGCCCATATTGCCCGCCAAAGTCGCCGGGTCCACCCGGGAATTCACTTGCATCGGAGGCGGCGGCGGCGGCGCTTCTGCTTGCTCTGGCCGGTCCGGCTTGTTCCGGTCACGGCGATTGACGTCTTCATCCCGCTCAGGACGGGTGATGCTGATGGTCGTCAACTCTTCATCTTTTTGCTCCGCGCCCTCGACCAAAACGAGGTAGCGCATCAGCAAGAATAAGGAAACCGTGATTGCGCCTGCAACAGGAAGACCAAGAAGTAGTCTGAACATATTATGCCATCCTTCATTCGTTTATGGTCGAAATCGCGACACCACGAATACCGGCTTCGTTCAGCTGATCCAAAACATCAACGACGACTCCGGATTCGGATTTCGCATCTGACTGTACCACAAATTGACCTTGGGGGTTTTCTTTACGCAACCGTTCAACAACGGCACGCACATCGCGCAACTCAACTTCCGTCTTATTGATCCAGATTTCGTTTTCTTCGGAAATCGCGATCAACGCCGAAACACGCTTAATATCTTCGGCGGTTTGAACTTCCGGCTTATTCACATCGATACCCGCTTCCTTCACGAAAACGGCCGTCACGATGAAGAAGATCAACATGATGAACACGATGTCGAGCATCGGCGTCATGTTGATTTCCGGTTCTTCCTCTTTGCCTGCGGTTTTACGTCTCATACTTTTCCGTTCCTATCGACTGTCGATGTCAGTCCAAGACTATTGTTCAGCATCTTCCGCCAATGGAGCCAAAGACAGACCTGCACCTGCAAGCCGGACCTGATCCATCACCTGGGCCATGGTGCCTGTGCTGGCCTTACGGGCCGTTTGAATAATCGCGGCCGTATTGGGGTCTTCCGCCAAACGTTTTTGCACATTGGCCTGAACCGACCGCACATCCACACGCCGGCGATCCAAGAAAATCTCATTCTGGGCGTTGATTTGAATCAGAATTGGACGGGCCGATTTTGTCTGCTGTTCTTCTTGATTGGGGTCTGGACGGGAGACATCAAATCCGGTTTCCCGCACAAAGGTCGCCGTCACAATGAAGAAAATCAGCATGATGAATACGATGTCGAGCATCGGCGTCATGTTGACTTCGGCTTCTTCCTCGTTAACGCGAGAGCGTCTTCGCATAACTCATCACTCCCTAATTCAAAACCATGGAATCGGCGACACGATTAATCTCTCGAGCCGATCGCCGATCCAAAGCCGCGGAGAAATACAGCCCGGACAAAGAGGCCACCATACCGGCCATCGTCGGGATCGTCGCTTTGGACACACCGGCCGCCATAGCTCTGGCGTTACTGGAGCCGGTAAAGGCCATCACGTCGAAGACCTCGACCATTCCTGTTACGGTACCCAGCAATCCAAGCAAAGGCGCAACCGCCACCAGTGCTTTGATCATGAGCAAATTGCTCTGATTGCTTTGACGCACTTCCGACAGCAATTGCTCTCGAATGCGGTGGGCATACCACGATTTGTGATCGGCCCGTTCATTCCACTCATTGATCGCTTTCTTACCCACCGAACTCGCGGAGGTCCAAAAGTACCAATAGCGCTCGACAATCAGAGCCCAGAGGAAGAAGGTGGCGACCATAATGATCACCAGAACATCTCCCCCCTGCTCTAGGAACTGCTGCAGGCTCGAAAAGGCATTCGCCGGATTTAGAGCCTGCAGAATGTCTGCAACAGCATCCATGGTCTAGCGACCCTCGGCTTGAGCTGCCACCAAACCAGCAGCCTGTTCCTCCAAGATCTGCTGAACGATCTTCGCACGGCCGCTGGCCAGACTATGGAGCAGCAAGAGCGGGATCGCAGCAACCAGACCCAAAACGGTCGTCACAAGAGCCTGTGAAATACCGCCAGCCATTAGTTTCGGATCGCCTGTCCCGAACAGGGTAATGGCCTGGAAGGTCTGGATCATACCGGTCACCGTACCCAGAAGACCGAGAAGCGGTGCCACACCGGCCAAAACCTTCAACGTGTTGAGGCCTTTTTCCAGTTTCGGCATCTCTTTTAAGATGGCGTCATCCAATTTCAATTCAAGCGTTTCCACATCCGCATTGGCGTTTTCTTCATAAGCCATGAAAACCCGGCCGAGCGGATTGGACTTGCTGGCCTTGCGTTTTTTGGCCTGACTGCGAACAGAAGAAGCTGTTGATGTAAGAGCAAGAGTGCGGGTTATACCAATCAAAAGGCCAAGACCAGCCAAGCCGATCACGATGTAACCGACGATGCCGCCCTGATTAACGCGTTCAACCAAATTGGGGGTCTGAACCAACAAGCTCAAGATCGCGCCGCTGGACGGGTCAATGGCCGCCTGGACCAATTCCCCGGGGTCGGCATCTTGCAGATCGTCCGCAGCGCCCAAGAAAGATGCACTGGGTTGACGCACCAAATACTCAAGCTCCCGGCGCTCAAGATTGTAATTGACAAAGCGGCTGTCGGCGACGGCGCTAAACGGTCCGACGCGAACCACGGTGGCCTGCTCCATCTCCCCGTCCTCATTCCTGACTGGGGCGTCAAAGCTCGCAACCTTGCCTTGCTCTGTCATCTCTTGCTGCATGATGAACCAAAGCTCACGCAATTGGCCCATGGTCGGCAGAGCCTTACTTGTAGCAATCTCGTCAACGATGGCAGCACGGCCAGGGATCTGTGCACTGACCAAAGAGTTGTTCAATTGACCGCGCGTATCACCGGCAACCTGACGGGCGGTACCGAACAATTCACCGAACACACCCAATCGATCAGCCAATTGCAGCTCCAGTTCACCGAGAACTTCGTCATTCTCGTTGAAGGTAGCTTCCAACTGTTCGCTTCTGGCTTCTTCCCTGGCGATATCCGCCTTGGTTTGATTCAAAAGCGCAGCCTGCTGATTCCGTGCAGAACGAAACCTGGCTAAACGATCCTGGTTTTCCTGACGCGACAACGCACCGGCCTGGCGAATATTGGACAAAAGCTGGTCCAATGTGGTGCCGGCCTGGGCCTGCGCTTGAGATTGGATCGGCGATACGGATGTTTCGCTGACCGCGAGGCCTGTTACGGCAAGACTGACCGAAAGACCAATTACTTTAAACATGTTTTTCATCGTTCTGGTCCTTACCCTTTAAGATGCCTCTGGTCCGAAAACCGGAATGAAAATCAGATCCGGCGGAATTTGCTCTTTGGCCATCCGGATAGCGATCGTGATCGGCGTATTGTAGCTGCCGGGAAGCGAATCCCATGCGCCCGCCTTTTGATTCCAAACGTAAGTCTCGGATCCATCGCGGGTTTGATAGATGAATGACACCCGGCCAATTTTCAGAAAGGTCACAGCGAGAGGCTCTGCGCCTTCCCGTTCCACCGTGCCTTCATAGGCTTCGATGGTCCGGCCATAATCATTTTCAATTTGGAAGGCTTCCAAAATCCGGCGATATTTTTCGGAGTCGGTAACGTCAGCTTGGCCCATCAACACTTTGAGGTTATTGACCCGGCCTTTGCGCTCGTTGATCAGGAAAGGCACATCCAAATTGACGAATTCCTCAAGGGCGGCAAGCATCTCATTCATCAATGGAACGATCTCACGGCCAACGCCGGTGATCCGGTTGATTTGGTCACGAAGAGAAACTTTTTCTTCTTCTTGAGCTTGAATCAGCTGTTCGAGCTGAGTGTTGTATTCCCGCAAATTTTCAAGCTGGGTCAAAGCGACTTTATATTCCGCTTCGATATCTGCACGCTCATCATCTAAATTGTCGATTTGCGCCTGCGTGTCCGCACCTTGTTGCGTCTTTTGCAACTCCGTGCTTCTGGCTTGGTCAAGTTGCGCCACAGCCGGTGCAACAGTCGCAAGCGCGAGTGTCAATAAAACCAAAAGCGGTGCAAACAAATCTGCGACGCTTTCCCCTAAACGAGTTTTCATCATTATGATGCCTCTCTGCTCAACTTACAGGCAGCCTTCCGACCAGCAAACCGAACCAAGAGTTCAGCCTACCGATCATTAGGTGCCCCTTTCGAAGGATATAAGCCACACACCCGATCATCTTCGATCTGATCCCGTAGCTTCCGAAAACCGTGACCCAAATTCTCACGCTTTCGAAAATCCCCCACACCCGACGGATCTTTTAGGGCGAAAAATTGAACTGGACATCCCGTGTTCAACCTCCCCACCCATGGACAATCCTACTTTAAGACTCGCTTAAGTCAGACCACCCATCTTAGCCTCGACCAGTTGTGAGCAACTCACAAACGGGCCTTTGCGTTCATATACAACCACCTCGATTAACCAAGCGTAACCAATCCATAGGAACGTGGCCGAAGCCGCACGAATCTTGTGGAAATCGTCACATCGCATTGTGGCGGTTTTGTGTTACTCCCCAACTTCACGTTTTATGCTGCTGGGCGAACCAGTGCGTCAAACGCGAACAATCAAAAATTCTGCGCGCAAACGCAGCACCATTCTTCCCCTAGACTGCATATATCAACAGTTAATATTCCTCCGCAAGCGCCGAATTCCGCCCGCATACATAATTCCTTGAAAACATAAGTCGTTTTTGCAAATACGACTAACCCTAACAAATTGCTGCGCCGCAGCAATTTGAGCGGCCAAAAACCGGCAAATGCAAAAGCCCATGCGATTTCAGCCGGTTAGCCAAAAATTCAGAAATAAATAAAAAATGGCTGGGGCGGCAGGGATCGAACCTGCGAATCATGGGATCAAAACCCACTGCCTTACCACTTGGCTACGCCCCAATACTTGGAAGGAAATAAATGAAAAATCCGCCAGAAGCGCCGGGACGCTATACCGTTCGCGCACGCAAAGCAACGGTCAAGATTGCATTGATTGCAAGAAATTTGCGCCCACTATTTCACTGTGTTTGCAACAGAAGATCGATCGCCTATCTGGCGTCAAATTCCTCAATTGACGCGTTGGCGGCGTATTCTTGCACATTCCGAATCGCTAACAGGGCGCTAGCTTTATCTTCGTACCCCTCCCCGCTCGCGATAACCTGATTGTTCGGCCCCTTCAAACGCCACCAATGCTCGCCATCGTCGCCGGCATAAATTTCAAACCGGGCTTGAGGGACTTTTGCCTCCTCAACGAGGGTTTCAACTTTCAGAAACTCTGCTCCAGCTCCATAGGCAATGAAGCTAAGAGACAAAAGCACGTAAGTACCAATCAATGCGCGCATAAAGCGACCTCCGGAACGGCGCAAAAAAGCCTTACAATCCTTCAATATCTGGCCCTCAGGCGCAATAGAAAGGGGCACCGGCAGTAACCATGGCGCGCCGGGCTTTTTACTTGAAACGCCGAATCGGCAAGCCTATAAGCGCAATCCGGCAACGGAGTGTAGCTCAGCCTGGTAGAGCACTGTCTTCGGGAGGCAGGGGCCGGTGGTTCGAATCCACTCACTCCGACCACTGCCCCGATTTCGCTGCATTTCATTCATAATCTTAACGATCTCGCCAAATAGGTGAGATTGAGTTGACAGATACACGGGTTTTGGGCGGAATGGTTCTTGCTTCTCAGGTCAATAGCAGAGCAGAAAACCTCAAAAATCGAGATCTTTTCCAGCCGAGGGACAGATGACCGAAAAATTTGCGCGTATACGGACAATAAATCCAATTCTGAAACGAATCGCCTTTGCAGGGGTTATCAGCATCGCTGCTGCAGTGCCAAGCCATGCGGCAACACTGTCTTCATTCAGCTTTTATGATCAATCCGGTGATTTTAATGCCTTTATCCTGGGCGACATCATTGATTACTCAAATGACGATCCGGTACAGACCACCGAAACCACCGACATTGAAGGTCCGGTTGCCGTAGCCGGCAACATTACCACGACCGGCGATCCAATCTCGCTGACGATCGGCAAAAAGATTTCGGAAACCGCGGGCTATGACGGATCGCAAAATGCACTTGTGGTCGGCGGCAATGTGGAAAACCAAAACAACAGAATCTACGGCAGTGTCTGGGTAGGAGGCGACGCTGATTTCGGCTCGGGCCTTACTATTGATGGCAACGTAACGGTTGGCGGCAATCTCGACTACAATGCCGGCGGCACAGGTGGCGAAATCGGAAAAGTCCTCAACAATAGCGGGACGCCTGCGCAAGTCCTAACCGGCGGCAATGCTACATTCGGCGACGGTTCGAACGTGTTCGGCGCCGTCAGCTCCAATCAGAATATCATCGTCAACGGCGACGGTATGGGCGACACCACGTCTTTCAATGCGAATGGCAGCGTCATTCACAACAATTTTGATCCCTACATCGAGGGGTCAGTGCGAGAAAATGAAGGTGCGGGCCCATTCGTTTTGCCTGCGTCGCCGGTTGATTTCGCAGCCATGGATGCGGGCCTTAAGTCGGACTCGTTTATGTTGTCGCAACTCGTCTCTAACGCAACGACTCAGCAAGATACGCTGGGTCACAATGGTGTTTTGCTCGACACAACAACATCGACTGCCGCAGACGGCGAGCTGATCATCTTCGACTTAGGACTCAATCTCGACTTCCTGTGGAAGAACGGCTTTACCATCACATCAGATAAAAACGCGGAAATATTGATCAATGTTTCCGGTGATACCCACACGATCACAGATTTCGGGTTTTTCATCGACCCCATCTTGTCGCTTTCGAATATTGTTTGGAACTTCTTCGAAGCTACCACCATCAATTTGGGTGAGGATGGCGGCACGGGCATCGGCTTTAAGGGCAACATCCTTGCACCACTAGCGGACGTGTTCTTCTACAATGGGCTGTTGGAAGGAAATCTGGTGGCTAAATCCCTCACCGGGGACGGCCAAATCAATTGGCTGGTGGACACGGTCCCGACACCGTCATCCTTCTTTGTAACATTCTTTGGGCTGATGGTCCTGAGTTGGGTGATTTGGTCGCGGCAGAGCGCCGTTCGGTCACGCTCCTAAAAAATCAGTCGTCTCATTCAACACAAATGGCGCTGGATTTTCCTTCCAGCGCCATTTAAATTTGCGTGCAATAAGGGGCGCATAAGGCGCTACTCAGTGGCGATCCACGCCACGAAAGCGGAGGCTGAGACCGTTGGAACGGGAAATCGTTATTTTACTCACTCTTATCTCGTACAACAGCGCCTTGCTGCTCATCGGCTTTTGGGCCACACGGCGCACGAAGGACAATAGTGATTTTTTTCTTGGCGGACGCGGCCTGGGCGCCACTGTCGCCTCGGTCAGCTATGCGGCAAGCTCGTCTTCAGCTTGGTCCCTTCTAGGCTTCTCGGGCATGGTATATTTCCTAGGGGCTTCGGCTATTTGGTTCGTACCCGGAATTATGCTTGGTCATTATCTTTCGTGGAAATTCATCGGACCGCGACTGATGGAACAATCTCGGTCGAAAAACTATCTCACGACTACAGATTTGCTGGCCGGAAATTCAACAGGCACGATCAGGCAGTGCATCATTGTCACGGCTTCACTTTTCATTGTCATTAGTTTTGCGTTCTACGTCGCCGCACAGTTCGAAGCCTCCGCCAACACATTTTCCAGCAGCTTCGATATTTCCAAGGAAATGGCCGTAGTGATTGGCGCCACGATTATTATGATCTACACATTGCTCGGGGGTTTTTGGGCGGTAAGTGTGACCGATACTCTGCAAGGTTTGCTGATGGTCGCCGTGTCAATTCTTCTGCCGGTCGCAGCCGTCATTGCCATGGGGGGCGTCGGGGGCATGATCGAGGGGTTGCGCACGGAGCTAACGCCTGAGCAGTTCTCATTGACAGGACAAAATTCGGCCCTCGCCTTTTTGGGTCTTATGGTCGGGGTCATGGGTCTGTCCATCGGGGCCTTCGGCCAACCCCAATTGCTGACCCGTTTCATGGCCCTAAAAGACGAACAAGCTTTGCGGCGCGGTCGTATCATTGCAACCACTTGGTTCGGACTCATATTTGGCGCGATGTATATTGTCGGCCTGGCCGGACACGTGCTGGTAGACAATGTCGGCAATAGTGAGCTTGTTTTCTTCGACCTCACCAACCAGCTGTTTCCAAGTATCCTTGCAGGCATTGTCAGCGCGGCCGTCTTGTCCGCGATCATGTCCACAGCCGATAGCCAGCTCCTCGTTGCCGCTTCGGCCGTTTCTCATGACCTCGGGTTTGAGAAGAGGTTCGGCGTCTCACCAATCCTAATTTCTCGCATCGTGATTGTTCTTCTATGTCTGGCATCGGTTTGGATTACACTGCAGTTGCCCGACAGCATCTTCGATCGCGTTGTCTTTGCTTGGTCGGCTCTCGGCTCTGCCTTTGGACCCGTCGTTATCGGCCGTGCGCTCGGCGCGCGCACGCGACAAGAAGCGGTTCTAGCGGCCATGATCATCGGGTTTTCCATCACCGTCGGTGTTCACTTCACCATGGCGGCACCACCGCCTTTGTTGGAGCGAGTGGTACCCTTTTTGGTCGGCCTTATAATCGTATTCGGCGTCACCGAAAAGAGAGTGGTTGGCATCCAAACCGAAGCTGCCGAATAGAAGAGTGCCGCGTCACCGATTTTGAGCGTGATATTCGGGGTTCGGTTGCATATCAATCGCACTCGCCATGCGATTGCTCATGTTGAAGAAACCCGCCGTCGCGGCGATATCCCAAATGTCATAGTCGGACCAACCCGCATCTCTGAGCTTCTGGCGATCTGCTTCAATGATGGTGTCGGGCTGAGATGTCATCAAATAGGCAAAGTCCAACATGGCTTCCTGTTTGGTTGAGAGATCAGCGGTTCGGTAATTCATGACCAATTGCTCACCTAGCTCAGGCTGGCCGGAAAGCTCACGGACAGCGGCTCCATGGGCAACCAAGCAATAATAACAGTGATTATAACTTGAGACGACGACAGCAATCATCTCACGCTCAAGCTTAGTCAGGCCGGACTCGCCCAGCATCAACTCGTTATACATTCCCATGAAGCCGCGCAGCTTCTCCTCGGAGAATGCATAGGATTGCAGAACATTTGGCACCATCCCCAATTTCTGATCACAAACGTCAAAATATTTTTGCAAGTCGGGCGCCAGATCCTCGCGCCGCACCGGCGGAATATTGAGGGCATGCAGTTTGTTTGAGTTGGCCATTCATTGCTCTCCCAGTCGTCGCACTTTTTTGACACTTTAATCCAACCACAGACGAGGCGAAAAGAAATTCAAAACAGCACGTCAAACGTCTAGGATGCGGAAACCACCTTATGCGAGTTCGAATGCTATGGATCTTCGTACCGAGTTGACCTTCGACTATGGCGTGGCCGATCAAGTCTCGCCATTGATCCGACGCGTGATTGCCAAGAATCCCGGACCGTTTACGTTCACAGGTACGGGCACCTACATTGTCGGTCACGGAAGTGTGGCGGTCATCGACCCGGGCCCCGCGGACAATGATCACATCTTAGCCCTCATGGCGGCCCTCGAAGGCGAAACCGTGAGTCATATTTTGATCACGCACACCCATTTGGATCATTCCCCTGCCGCCGCCGCGCTGCAGCAACTCACCGGCGCACAGACCTATGGTTTTGGCCCCCATGGGGCGGGAAAACGGGCCGAAGGCATCGTCGTGGAAGAAGGCGGCGACATGGATTTTGTCCCGGACATCAAACTAAATGGTGGCGAGAGTCTGTCCGGCGACGATTGGACCATAGACGTTATCTACACGCCCGGTCACACTTCCAATCATCTCTGCTTTGCTCTTGCTGACGAAAGAGCCGTATTCACCGGCGATCATATTATGGGCTGGTCGACTACGGTCATCGCGCCGCCAGATGGCGACATGAAGGCCTATTTCGAGAGCCTGAGCACTATGTTGAAACGTGAAGATGCGGTTTACTGGCCAACTCATGGGCCGTCCATCGACACACCGAAAGACTTTGTGTCGTCATTGATTGCCCATCGACAGGCACGCGAACAGGATATCTTGACGGCCCTTCATGGCGGCAAGTCGACGATCGCAGAGATGGTCCCCGTCATTTATGCGGACTTGGATCCCCGCTTACACCCTGCAGCAGGTCTTTCCGTTTTCGCGCATCTTATTCATTTGCGAGAGCAGGGTGTGATCGTGAGCGACGGCAAGCCACACATTGCGGCTCGGTTCAAACCGATCTAACTGCAAGCCATCAATATTTCGGTGCGTTTTGACTGAAGAGCTTCCCCTTCACCACCGAGATAAATCGCTCTTGATAAGGGTCGGCGTCGCCGTCGGTTGATGCAACGCCGGACATCATTTTGATCAGATCTCGCTTGTCTTGCTCGGACATGTGGTGGATCGGCTTCAACAACCTCACCAATATGTTCTCAACATCCGGCATATCCCGCGTGAGATACGTCACCGACGCCATCATCTCAGCAGCCTCGGGTTCCGAAAAGTCGAATTCCCGCTGCATGATCTCTGATATGTTCTGCTTTTGCGTGGTTGTCACCTCGCCGCCGCATTTCGCCGTCTCAATCATAAGCACGGTGGCAACTTCGCGCGGATCCGTCAGCTGATCTCTCGGATCATAATTCTTCTTTCGATTCCATTTAGCGCGCCGCACCATGGCTTTGGAGTCTCTTGCCAGATCGACGCCCTTATCGACAGCATCCTTGCCCATCTCAATAGCATTGAGGACCCGATAGAGAAAAAATAGACCTCCGACAATCGCGGTGAGGACAGCCAGCAACGTCATGTCTTGGTCTCCACCCGGTTTGTCAACGAGCGACAGTGCTCATTCCGACTGCAACGCTTCGATATACGCGCGCACGCGTGCTGCATTCTTACCCATATCGCCTTCTCCCATACGAGATGATGATCGGACATCAATTTTGGTTGCGCCGCTACCTTGTTCGGTCAATCGGATCACAACATCATCCTTGAAGCGCATCCAGGTTGTCGTATCCGTTGCCTCAATGCGACCCGTATTGGGCGCCTCGGAAACAATCTCCCAGCCTTGGCTCTTGGCTGCCGCCAGAGCTTTGCTGAATGCTTCCGCCTTTGGCAGATCCAAGATTACAGGTTGAATATCTGGGAAAAACTCAGCTTGCACCTCCGCGTAGGACTTGCCTGCAAGATCGCCCCCAGGACCGGCAGAGATGAATTTGGATTTGTAATCCACCGAGTTTGAATCCTCGCCACGGGCGGGCATTACGGCTGAAAACTCCGGCGGGTTTTGAATATCGGTCGTAATGTCATGCATCGTCGGCCCGCGATTTTGAAACTGTGGTCCTAACATCGCCAAAGGCACACCAATCACAAGACCGGAGACCAGAACGGCAATTGCCGCCTGACCTAGTTGCACCCTGTCGGACACCAATGTCCAAAGCAAACTGAACACGCCCACAATCAGCGCTAGCACCGACAGCAAAAGAGAGCCGCCCAGCAATGCCAAGCCGATCATACTGGGCAGAATGCCGAAACGCGTGCCCAGAGCGCCAACGACAAGGACAATCGCCGCGCCAATGGCAACTATAAAAGCAATCCGAATAAGCCTAGACTTCCACACGATTTATCTCCCCCAAACCGAGTCATCGACTAAAGAAAAGGTTATAACCCAAATCACCGGGTGAACCCAATAGAACATCTTCAATGGATTAAGACTCGATCGCAAAAAGTTAGTTGCGCTCTAACTGGGTTAACTCTTCAAAACCGGCCGGGTCCTGGTGGATGATAATTTCCGCTCTCGGAAACTCCGCCTTCAGAGAGAATTCCACTTCATCGGCGATCTCATGGGCTTCGAGCAAGGAGATGGTGGGATCAAGCTCGATATGCATTTGAATGAAATCCCAGGTACCGGCCGACCGTGTGCGGACATCGTGCACACTGCGCACTTGAGGATGGCCACGGGCCAGCTCTAAGACACGCAGCCGCTTTTCGTCGTCAAATTCCTTGTCCATCAATTGATCGAATGACTTGACCACAATCTGCCAGGCACTGCTGAGAATATATAAGGCGATACCGACTCCGATCACCGGATCAACCCAGGTGAAAGGGGTGAAGCCTGCAATCAACAAAGCCGCGATGACAGCGGCATTCATCAGAAGATCGCCCTTGTAGTGCAACTCATCCGCAGAGATCGCAAGGGACCCTGTTTTCTGAATGACGTGCTTTTGGAAGCGAACCAGCGCCAGAGTCAAGGCAATGGCAAGAAGGATCACGCCGATCCCCACCATGCCGAATTCAATCGGTTGAGGAGCCTGGAACTGATTAGCCGATTCCCAAAGCAAAAAAAGCGCAGAGACAGCGATGAACAAAGATTGACCGAGACCCGCCAGAGCCTCAGCCTTGCCGTGTCCAAAACGATGCTCCGCGTCACGCGGCGCAAGTGAATGACGGACAGCAAATAGATTCAGCAAAGAAGCAAATGTGTCGAGCAAACTGTCAATGAGTGAGCCGAGCAAGGCGACACTACCCGTCAGCACCCAAGCGACTGATTTGGTCGTCAACAAGAACAGTGCCGTCAGAACTGCCGCCAATGTGGCGGCGTTTAAGAGACGCTTCGTTTCCGCCGGCCCGACGGGGGCAACTTCTGGATCGTCATGTGTCGTTGAATTCATCTCCTCAACACCTAAGGATAAAGTCTCTCTTCAGTCCAGTCAGTCTCAGAAGGCGTCGTGCGCCTGAATAGCCAACGATCATGCAATCGAAAGGATCGCTCCTGCCAAAATTCCATTTCTATAGGAAGTAGTCGATACCCTTTCCAAAAGGGTGGGCGATCCACCGACTTTAGCGCATATTTGGCAGCGAACTTGGCAACTTCGGCTTCCAGCTCGAACCGGCCAGCCAATACTCTGGATTGTTTGGAAGCCCAGGCGCCGATTTGGCTGTCCTTCGCACGGCTGGCGAAATAGACATCCGCTTCTTCTTCGCTCACAACCTCAACCATCCCGCGAAGCCGTACTTGCCGCTTCAGGCTCTTCCAGTGAAAACACAGAGCGGCCTTGGGGTTTTGCGCCAACTCAATCCCCTTTTGACTTTCGGCATTGGTGTAGAAGACAAATCCTGACGGACCGTAACCCTTCAACAAAACTAGCCGGGTATTCGGTAGGCCGCTCTCATCGACGGTGGCGAGCGACATGGCCTCAGGCAAACTTGGCTCGGACGCCTTGGCTTCCGCAAACCATTGGTGAAACAGCGAGAAAGGCTTGTCTTTCAACGCATTATCCTGGGGATCATTAGTTTGGCTTTGGTTCAAAAGACCTAAATCCTGTTTCACTGAGCGACCAACAGTGTTTGGCCAAGATCTGAACGCTTGTCAAACACCACAAAAAGATCAGGTTTTTACGGGTCAGCGCAGCAAATTCCTTTGCGCTGCAGCGCAAAAAGCGGCGGTCAGGGCCAAGATCGGTCAGTCCGCGGCGAATGCGTTAACGCTTTGGTATCTTTGAGTGTCTAGCTTGGGTGGCTTGAGACGCCATGACGTCAACCGCTCCAAACTTGCCGATTTGAGCCAAAAAAAGAATGAAAGACCCCTTCCAGATACTGGGCCTCAGCCAACGGGCAACAGAAGCAGACGTCAAATCAGCATTCCGCCAGCTTGCAAAGAAGTATCACCCGGATCTGCATCCCGGTGATCGCAACAATCTGGAAAAATTCCGGGAAATCAACAACGCCCATGACGAGCTAAGCCGTGAGTTTCGCAAAGAGCGGGAAGCGAACGAAGCGAAATTCGGCCTCAAGCGCAAACGTCCCTCTGCAGCAAAAGAGGGAAGCTCGCAGACGGGGAACAAATACCGCTTCGCTCGTGAAGAGCCACAGGCCGAACCACCACGAAACGACGCGAACTCGGAACCAAAACGATCGGCGGAAGAGATATTGGGTGATTTCTTCAGCGGCTTTCGCCAGTCGAAAGACAAAGAACCTGACGCAGCGCAACAAGATCTAACCTATCGCTTGAAGTTATCTCTGGAAGATGCCGCAATGGGAACGACGCGGCGGGTTCAAATTCGAAACGGCAAAAAACTCGATATCAAGATTCCTGCAGGTGTCGAAGACGGTCAGCAAATCCGGCTTCGCGGTCAGGGCCTGTCAGGCTCCGATGGCGGTGCCGGAGATACGATCATAACGATTGTGGTCAAAGAGCATCCCTACTTCACCAGGCATGGGTCAAACATCCATTTGGAATTGCCGGTCACCGTTGACGAGGCGGTCCTTGGTGCGAAAGTCAGCGTGCCGACGGTGGATGGCGAGGTGATGCTCACGATTCCACCCGGCTCTAACACGGATTCCATATTTCGCCTCAAAGGCAAAGGCGGACTCATTCGCGGCAAGACCGATAGCACCGGTCAGCCCTTGCGTGCGGATCAATATGTCAGCCTGAAGGTCGTCCTTCCGTCAGCCAGCGACAAAGGCTTTGCGAAGATGATCAAACGGTGGGCCGGCAAAGGCAGCTATGATGTCCGCAAACACTTCGACTCAAGCGAAAAAGCCGCCTGAATTTCGCCAAATCCCGTCTTTCTTCTCCGTGTGCAATTGTGTACGATCCGCCACCGCACGGAAGACTAAACACGAGAAATGGAGTTCATATGAGCGAGTCGTCAGGCCTTATGGCCGGCAAACGGGGATTGATCATGGGCGTGGCAAACGCCAAATCGATCGCCTGGGGGATTGCCGAAAAATGCTCACAAGAAGGAGCGGAGCTGGCCTTTACCTATCAAGGAGAGGCGCTGCAAAAACGCGTTCTGCCATTGGCCGAGTCGGTGGGCAGCGATCTCGTTCTCCCCTGCGACGTGACAGATCACGAGAGCATTGATGCCGTCTTTGAAGCGCTTAAGGAAAAATGGGGCAAAATCGACTTCCTCGTACATGCTATCGCCTTTGCAGACAAAGAAGAGCTGAAAGGCCGGTATATTGACACCACGCCGGCCAATTTCCAAAACAGCATGAATATCTCATGTTATTCGTTCACCGCGGTTGCTCAGCGTGCGGAGAAACTGATGTCTGACGGCGGCAGCATGGTGACCTTAACCTACTATGGCTCAGAGCGCGTGATGCCCCATTACAATGTGATGGGTGTGGCAAAAGCCGCGCTGGAAGCCAGTGTCCGCTATTTGGCGGAAGATCTGGGCAAGAACGCCATTCGGGTGAACGCCATTTCTGCCGGCCCCATTAAAACATTGGCGGCCTCAGGTATTGGGGACTTCCGAGCCATGCTCGCCTACAGCGAAAAGAACACGCCCTTGCGCCGGAACATCACGCAGGAAGAAGTTGGCAACACGGCCCTCTATCTGCTGAGTGACATGGGAAGCGGCGTGACCGGCGAAACACACCACGTGGATGCCGGATATCACATAATGGGCATGCAAGTGCTCAATGCCGATGACTAACGGCCATTAATCCTTATTTGACGCTCCGGCGCGGTCAGCGTACAAAAATCACAACATTACCGCGTTGGGCACTTGCACATGTCGTACAATACATTCGGCCATATGTTTCGCGTCACCACATGGGGTGAATCCCATGGGGCCGCAATCGGCTGTATTGTGGACGGAACGCCGCCTAATATTCCGCTTACGGATGCCGACATCCAGCATTGGCTCGACAAGCGAAAGCCCGGTCAAAACAAATTCACGACCCAACGGCGTGAACCTGACGCCGTCAAGATTCTGTCTGGCATCTTCGAAGACGACCGGACAAACGGCCAAGTGACCACGGGAACGCCGATCAATCTGACGATTGAAAATGTAGACCAAAGGTCAAAAGACTATAGCGATATTCGCGACAAGTATCGTCCGGGACATGCAGACATTACCTATGACAAGAAATATGGCTTACGCGATTATCGTGGCGGCGGCAGATCGTCTGCCAGAGAAACAGCCGCGCGCGTGGCTGCGGGCGCCATTGCCAGGAAGATCCTTGGCGATGAGGTCACCATTAAAGGTGCGCTGATCCAAATGGGTACGGAAAAGATTGATCGCGCCAATTGGGATTGGAATGCCATCGATCAGAACCCGTTTTGGTGCCCGGATGCGAAAGCGGCCGAACATTGGGAGACATATCTCGACGACATCCGTAAGGCAGGTTCGTCATGCGGGGCCGTTGTCGAAGTTGTGGCCAAGGGTGTTCCCATCGGATGGGGGGCGCCGGTCTACGGCAAGCTTGATGCGGACCTGGCTCACGCCATGATGGGAATCAATGCGGCCAAGGGCGTCGAGATCGGCGCAGGCTTCGAAGCGGCTGCGCTGACCGGCGAAGAGAACGCGGACGAGATTAGAATGAAGGACGGGAAGCCGGAATTTCTCTCCAACAAAGCCGGCGGAGTGCTGGGTGGCATTTCAACGGGGCAAGACATCGTCGTGCGCTTCTCTGTCAAGCCGACCTCCTCGATTCTCAACCCACGCAAGACGATTACACGAAACGGCGAAGTGACAGACATCGTCACCAAGGGACGACACGATCCGTGTGTCGGGATCCGGGCCGTGCCCGTCGGCGAAGCTATGATGGCCTGTGTGCTCGCAGACCATTTCCTCAGGCATCGTGCCCAAATAGGGGAATAGAAAAGTGGCCCGGCCATTAAGACCGGGCCATCTCTCAGAACATTAGAACCGGAAGACTGCTTCTACACCAAAGGCTCTTTCTGCAGCCGGGTGGATAAACGCGCCACCGAATTCAGGAGCCGGAATGATCTCTTCCAGATACTCCTCATCGGTGATGTTCTTACCGTAAGCGGTCAATGACCAATTCTCGGTTTCCACGCCCAGACGCAGATCCAATGTGTGATAGGAATCGCGTTCCGTACGGGAGTAATCTCCCACAAAGCCAAAGCCTGCAACCGCGTCACCCGCCTGTACGGTTCTGGTTTGATCCTGAACCGTGTGGAACCAAGTGGGGCCGACATATTGGAAATCGGCTCTCGCGACAAAGTCGGCATCGGTATTCGCAATGGGCTGCTCATATTGAACACCCAGATTGAATGTATACTCCGCCGTATAAGGCGCGTCGTTGCCGACCGTATCAGGCCGTACATTGTTTTCTTTGATTTCGCTGTCGATGTAGTTTCCGTTGGCATAGATCTGCCAATTGTCATTCACGCGCCAATTTGCGCCCAATTCGACACCGGTAATCTCAACTTCATCGATATTATTGACCACCCGCAGCAGGCCGAACGGGCCGACAAAGAACTCAAAGAACTGCATATCATCGACACGCGTGTGATAAACCGCTCCGTCAAATGTCAGATCGCCACCCAATAGGCTCGACTTGAAGCCAACTTCGAAAGCACTAGACGTTTCTTTCTCGAAGACATCAGAGACATTGACCGGCGCTTGCGTGGACCCATAAACATTCGCAATGAAGTCATTGATGAACAGATCAATCGTCGCGGCGCTGCCTTGATTGTTAAAGCCGCCGCTCTTGAAGCCGATGCCCCAATTGGCATAGGTCGTCCATTCCTCATTGAGATCCCATGTCACGCTCAATTTGGGCTGCCATTGCTCAAAGGTCTCCTCCTTATCCGCAATCGTTCCCGACGGATTGATCAGCGGATTCAGGCCGGGATTAAGCGGTGAACCGCCGTCGTCCCAAAGGATACCATTACCGTTCGTATCGGCAGACAGATCGAAATCGATGAAACGGGTGGTTCTATCCGTTGGCACCAAATTGCGCACTTTCCGCTCTTCCCGGTCCCAACGCAATGCCAGCGATAGTTCAATGGCTTCGGTTACATCGTAGTTCAGTTGCCCGAAAAGAGCGAAAACTTCACTATCGAACTGGTCATAAACAAGCTGCTCAACGTCGGCGTCCAGCAAATCGCGGGCGATGGTTCCGCCTAGGAATGTGTCGTCGATACCGGTGGCAACACCCACTTCACGCTCAAGATCGAGATAGTATGTGCCTACCGACCAACGCAGACGCTGATCTGATGGGGATGTCAGACGCAACTCAACACTCACGTCTTCCTGATTGCGAACCTGATACTGATAACCGTCACAGGTTGTCGGCGTATAGGCGCCCAAGAAAGACGACCCGCCCAACAAGACGGGAACGCCGTCGCCAAAGTTAAAGGTGGGCGGTGAATACAAACCCGGATCGCTTAACGTCGTGATGGCGGCGGCACTTGCAGCACAGCTGGCCTCAGAGGCAAAAAAGCCAAAGGCACCGCTTGTGCCGTCCGTCAGGAAATCATTTTCAATATCGCTGTAGAGCACCCAACCGGTCAGGGTTGCGAAATCCAGATCCCAATCCAGCTTGACGGAAGCCTCAAGGGCCTCCTGCTCATTGATCGGATCGATATTGTTGGAAAAGATGAAGTCGTAATCATTGACGTCACCGAAGCCACCTGTCGCCTCAAAGGCTGGAAGCGCAAAGGCGGAATTGAAGGAAATAGCTGCGGCATCGACCTCACCATAGCGGACTTTGGTGTCAATTGAGATCGTGTCCGTGGGCTCAAAGACCAACCGGCCATTCACGTTGAACCCTTCGTAGTCGTCAACAACATCGTCGCCCAAAAAGATGTTGTCTTGAAAACCGTCCGTATCACGCCAGTCACCACCCAGCTGGAAAAACAGCCTGTCTTCCACGATAGGGCCACCGACATAGCCTGAAGCCAAAAATGTATCTCTGTTGCCAACGCTAAATTTTGCCTGGCCCTCAAACTCATTCCCAGGCTTGTTCGTGTTTATGATGATGGCGCCGGCCGCCGCGTTCCGGCCATAGATAGCGCCCTGAGGGCCCTTGACCACTTCAATTTGCGACAGGTTAGAAAACTCGCGGTTGAATGCCGCCGGGTTGGTCATCAACACGCCATCGACGATAAAAGCGAAACTGTTCTCGGCATCACGCGCACCATTGATGCCGCGAATATTCACCTGAGTATCGCCCACTTCCGCAGCGTCAACCAGGGTCACACCGGCGGTTAAGTTGATGAAATCCTCGGCGCGTTCAATGCCGGCTCGCTGAATGGTTTCAGACGTGAATACACTGACAGTCGCCGGAACGTCTGTCACGGCCTCGTCGCGTTGACGAGCGGAAACCACAAGTTCATTGATTTGGGCAAAGCTTTGCGTTGCGTCGGCAACCAAAGTGGCGATGCCGACTGTAATCGCCGTGCACCCCAAAAAGAGTACTTTCAACTTCATGTTTTCTCCCCCTGAGAAAAGCTCTCCACCACGGCAAGACAGCGCGGCAGACTCTGTCCATAATTCGCTGATTACGCATACAAAAGGAATTTGGATGACAGACAAGCCCGAGACCACCGGGACGACTGGTATCCTCGGGGTCAACATTACGGATGTTCAGCCGCCGAAACAATCACATCTGGGGATTATCCACAGAAATCTTAACGTCTATTCGGACTGCCGTGCGGGCATGAGCGGCCATTGCTGCGTTGCAGCACTCAAATCGGGACGAAACCACCTGACGAGGTGGCAGATGCAAGAAGCCGCCGAAACTGTTCAGTCCTGATGCGGTTTCTGAAAAGTCAAAAGCTTACTCAGAAAGGCCAATTCGGTCGCGCAGTGCTGCAACCTGGACGGCTCAAACACGTCCATCAAATTCGAACGAATATAGCTGGAATAGTAGGGTTCGTGGAAATTGGTCGGGAACCGTTCGAGCAGTCCGTCCAGTTCCGGCATATCGCCCAATTGAAGTGAGTCCATAAAGACCAGCATACCCCCAGGTTTGAGAACTCTGGCCATTTCGGCGGCAATACGATGACGAACTTGCGTCGGTAATTCGTGAAATAGATAGATACAGGTGACGATGTCAAAAGTGTTGTCGTCAAATGGGATCGATTCCGCATTGGCGTGGACAAAATCAATCGCACGATAACCACTGAGTGCACGACGGGCTTCATCCAGATAACTCTGCGACAAATCCAAGGCGGAAACCTCAAGACGGGGATAGTTTGATTTAACGTCGCAGAGAAATCTGCCGGTTCCGCAGGCCACATCTAAAAGCGTTGCCTGCCTTTGGTCTCTTCCGCTCAAGGCCTCAGCAATCGGCACCAGAGCCTGCCGGCGCATGGCGTCAGCCGTGCCGGCAAAAACGGTCTCAACCTGAAAATCATAGAGTCTCGCAGAGTCTTCTGACAACCAGCCGTCCGTCTGGTAGTGAAAATTCTGCAAATAGTATTTGGGATAGAGACCCTCAGCATGAGGGACCTCTATATCCCGAAAATCCTTTGTTGATCGCCTTTTGTGTGATTTTGGCAAGTCTCTGAAGAATCGGAGACTTCCCTCTAGCCAATCTTTTACGGGCGGCATGGTGTCTTGCGGCATACGGTAGATACCGCGCGCAATATTCTGCCAGTCTTTGGCCAACAAATCCTGTTGAGCCTGTCCGACAGCTTGTCGCGAAGCCGCGGCGGCACGCGCTGACCTGCGTTCGTCTTCTTTCAAGTGGCGCGATTGATAGAGCCTTTGAGCGGCAAGATAATGCCCAAAATACCAGGCGCTGCGGGCGCCTTGGCTCAAGCGATAGACCAACTCACCTGCCCGTTCGGCTCGATCTGCCATAGGAAATGCTCAGCTTCGACTAAATAACGCCACCAACTCAATATGGTGTGACCACAAGAATTGATCAACCGGCGCAACCCAGTCAAGCCGATATCCGCCCTCCATCAAGATCTGCGCGTCACGCGAAAAAGTCCCCGGATCGCAGGAAACGGCCACGACTTTGGGGACGTGGCTCTGGGCAATCTGCCGGGCCTGGGCCGCAGCGCCTTTGCGCGGCGGATCAAATAGGACGGCGTCGAAGCCGTTCAGTTCCCTTGATGACAGGGGTTCATCAAACAGGTCGCGAGTCTTTGTCGTCAGGTTTTTGGCGGGCAATTCCCTTTGCGCCGTTCGAGCGAGTGCCGCGACGGCGTCCTCAGACGAATCCACTGCCATAACCCGCGCAAACCGCGCTAATCGCAACGAAAACGTACCTGAGCCGCAAAACAAATCAGCAACCGATGTGACATCCCCCAGAGCACTCGCCACCAATTCCTGCAATTGTTTTTGCGAAAACTCGGTCGCTTGCAGGAAACCGCCCGGCGGCAACGAAAGATCAACGTCAGCCAGTGAGATCTGCGGATCGGCAAAATTGAGCAGAAGCTCATCATTCACCGTTAGTCTTGCACACCGGACGTCTCGCGCCTGAATCGCAATCGCTTCTTGCTGTGCATAGTCAAAGACAAAACCATGGCCATCGAGATGATTTGCATAAAGATCAAACCCATTCTTCGTCTCTGTCACGAGCAAAGACAGGCGGCCGTCCTCAGGCAACAAGGCCTGAGACAAAGATTTCAATAGGGGCATGGCGGTGCGAAGATCAGGGGCCAAAAGTGGGCAGTCTTGGATTTCGATCAAATCGTGCCGCGCCCGTCGGTTGTAGCCGAAAACAAAACCGCCCTTTTTACGCTCCGCTGTGAATGTGACACGGCGGCGGGTACCCGGCTGGGTTTCAATAGGGCGCTCAATACGCGGGCTCTCAATACCGCGATGTTTAAGCGCTTTCTCGACCTGCTCCCGTTTCCACGCCAAATAGCCTGTGCTGGCCATATGCTGCAAATCGCAGCCGCCGCATTTTCCGAAGTAGCTGCAAATCGGCTCGACACGCTGAGAAGACGCCTCGAGCAGCTCGACAATCTCGCCGCGACCGTTGCGCACCTGAGATCGCACTCGTTCGCCCGGTAAGGTGTAGGGCACATAGACCGCATCCCCTTCCACATAGGCAATGCAATCTCCGCGATGCCCGAGTTCGACGATTTCGAGTTCATGCAGGCTGGTGGGCCCGCGCGCCTTGTGCCGAAGACCCTTTCTTGGGCGTCTCGGCTTTTTGGCAACCATAGGGCGCCCCTTAGGCGAGCTTGGGCTGTTCTTTGACTTCCCGGCCAAGGGCAGAAAATGCCGTACGCACGATGTCAGGTGCATTCAGCCCAGCGGTTTCATACATGGCTTTGGGGCTGTCCTGATCCAAGAAGACGTCCGGCAAAATCATTGGACGAATTTTGCATCCCACATCCAGCAGCCCCGCATGGGCCATATGGTGCAGGACGTGGGCACCGAAACCACCGATGGCCCCTTCTTCGATGGTGATCAGCACTTCATGGTTTCGGGCCAACTGACCCACAAGGTCTTCATCCAGCGGCTTACAGAATCTTGCATCGGCGACGGTGGTCGAAAGCCCGGCTGCATCCAATTCATCCGCCGCCACAAGCGCTTCACCGAGATGAGCCCCGAAGCTGAGAATAGCGATTTTGCTGCCCTCACGCAGAATCCGGCCTTTGCCGAGTTCAAGCACTTGGCCGACAGCGGGCATGTCGACGCCCAAGCCTTCACCGCGCGGATACCGAAACGCGCTCGGCCGGTCATCAATGGCTGTTGCCGTCGTGACCATGTGCACCAACTCTGCCTCATCGGCAGCGGCCATCATGACAAGTCCAGGCAAAGTCGCCAGATAGGTAATATCAAACGAACCAGCATGGGTCTGACCGTCAGCCCCCACTAAACCTGCCCGGTCAATGGCAAAACGCACAGGCAGACTTTGAATGGCAACGTCATGGACAACTTGGTCATAGGCGCGCTGCAAAAAGGTGGAATAGATTGCCGCAAAGGGCTTGTAGCCTTCTGCCGCCAATCCGGCCGCAAAAGTGACAGCGTGCTGCTCCGCAATCCCGACATCAAACGTGCGTTCGGGAAACCGATCAGCGAACTTATCAAGACCTGTTCCTGACGGCATGGCGGCTGTTATCGCGATGATCTTGTCATCTTTCTCAGCCTCTTTGATCAGGCTTTCGGCAAACACCTTGGTGTAAGACGGCGCATTTGATTTGGCCTTCACCTGGGTTCCCGTCACCACATCAAACTTGGACACACCGTGATATTTGTCGCTCGCAGCCTCGGCAGGTGCATAGCCTTTGCCTTTTTGCGTCACACAATGCAGAAGGATAGGTCCTTCTTTCATGTCGCGGATATTGTTCAGCACAGGGATTAAGTGATCCAAATTATGCCCATCAATCGGCCCGACATAATAAAACCCGAGCTCTTCAAACATGGTTCCACCGGTGGCCATGCCACGGGCATATTCCTCGGCTTTGCGCGCCGTCTCTTCCAGCGAGTGCGGCAGCTTGGCGGCCAATTGCTTGGCAAAGTTTCGGAATCCCGTATAGGTCCCACTGGAAATAAGTCGTGCCAGATAGGCGCTCATGGCCCCAACGGGGGGCGCAATAGACATATCATTGTCGTTCAGCACGACAATCAGGCGGCTATCCATGGCGCCCGCATTGTTCATGGCCTCATAAGCCATACCCGCACTCATGGATCCGTCGCCAATTACGGCGATCACGTTGTTTTCGTCACCGGAAAGATCCCGCGCGACAGCCATCCCAAGGGCGGAAGAAATCGACGTCGACGCATGAGCCGCACCAAACGGATCATATTCGCTTTCCGATCGTTTGGTGAATCCGGACAACCCCCCACCTTTGCGCAGCGTGTGCATCTTCTCCCGGCGGCCCGTCAGAATCTTGTGGGGATAGCATTGGTGGCCAACATCCCAGATGAGCCTGTCATCAGGTGTGTTGAAGACGTAATGCAAGGCAACGGTAAGCTCCACCACGCCCAAGCCCGCGCCCAGATGACCGCCTGTCCGCGACACACCGTCGATCATATCCTGGCGCAGCTCATCGGCGATTTGCCGCAGATCTTCGCGTTTAAACTCTCTGAGGTCTGCAGGCTCAGAAATTTTGTCCAGCAACGGTGTGGATTTTTCGTCTGACACTTCGTGTTACCCTCTCTTCGGCAAAACGCGCCGAAATTTGCCTTTCTATCCCCGATTCAGGCTATCTCTGACGTTCTATCACATAGCCGCAGACCTCGCGCAAGAACTTGGCCTTTTGGTCAAAAATGTCCAAATGGCCTCGAGCTTGTTCGGCGAGCAGCTTGGCTTGATCCCGCGCGCGCTCTTCACCCATGATGGAAACAAACGTGGCCTTCCCGCTGGCGGCATCTTTGCCGACGGTTTTCCCCAGAATTGCGGGATCTCCCGAAACATCGAGGAGGTCATCGACAACTTGGAAGGCAAGACCAAGATCATGGGCAAATGCGTCCAAAGCATGACGGGCTTCACGGGACGCGCGCCCCATAATGGCGCCCGATTGGCAAGCAAATGAAATCAACGCACCGGTCTTTAATCTATGGAGGCGGGTGATGGCACCGATATCTAAGTCGGATGATTCCCCCTCCAGGTCCATCATTTGACCGCCCACCATACCCAGGGGACCGATGGCACGGGCAAGGCCCGTCACCAACTCACATCGGATATAGGGATCTGCGTGGGTGTCATCGTCGGCCATAACCTCAAAAGCCAAGCTCTGGAAAGCGTCACCTGCGAGAATGGCGGTGGCCTCATCGAACTGGACATGGGTTGAGGGCCGGCCACGCCGCATGGGGTCATCATCCATCGCCGGCAGATCATCATGAATCAGCGAATAGGCATGAACGCATTCAACCGCCGATGCTACACGAGCCATCCCGTCATGATCGACACCGAATAGTCGCCCGCTCTGCAAGGCCAAAAAGGCGCGCAGCGCCTTGCCGCCCGTTGCAGCATATCGCATGGCTTCAATAACCCGCCTCTCAGGACCGTCCGGATCCGGGATCAAGTCATCCAAGCACTCTTCCAAGACTCTTCCTGTAACCTTCAAAGCGGCGCTTAGATCTTCGACATCCTGATAAATATCGGACATATATTGCTCTGCTTACTGATTAAGTTTCGGACTATTCGGCCAACACGGTCAGGAGAGATCAGCTTCACTTGCCGACATTTTTCCATCGGATGAGAGCGTGATTTTCTCAACTTTTGCGCGGGCGGATGCCAATTTGTCCTCGCAATGAGCCTTCAATTGAACGCCCCGTTCGTAAACCGCAATTGAGTCCTCAAGCGCCGCATTGCCGCTTTCCAGCTTTTGCACAATGGCCTCTAATTCTTCTAAAGCATCTTCGAAGCTGAGCTTTACAATATCGGCTGGAATTTTGCTTTGCGTCGCTTTTGCCATTTTTCCCTCATCCCAATAATGAATTGCAGGACTCAGTACGCGATGACTGTGTCACTTTCAAGAAAACGCCACTAGTTTGAGTGCGTCATTAACGCCCCAACATGGACCGCAACACTATTCGCCAGTGCGTCTAGATTGTAGCCACCTTCCAAGACGGAAACCATACGGCCCTCGCAAGATTTTTCGGCGATATCCGCTAACCTATGGGTGACCCAGAGATAATCGTCTTCAGAGAGCATCAATTGTCCCAAAGGGTCTTCGCGATGGGCGTCGAAACCCGCAGAAACCAAAATAAGATTCGGGGCAAATTCTTCCAGGGCCGGCAAGATGCGCTGCTGATAAGCCTCTCGAAAAGATTGCGACCCACTGCCGGCACTCAAGGGTGCGTTGAAGATATTTCCTTGTCCGGTTTCGTTCTGCGCCCCCGTACCAGGATAAAAAGGGAACTGATGTGACGAGCCGAAAAACAAGCTGGGCTCATCCCAAAACATGGCTTGGGTCCCGTTGCCGTGGTGAACGTCAAAATCGACCACAGCGACCCGTTCCGCACCATAATTTGCGCGCGCATATTGGGCGCCCACGGCCACATTATTGAAGAAGCAAAAGCCCATCACGTGATCTGGTTCGGCATGATGGCCCGGGGGACGAACGGCACAGAAAGCATTTTGCACCTGACCGCTCATGACAACGTCCACGGCTGAGGTTACCGCACCCACACCACGCAAGACCGCCTCTCGTGTCCCGGCCGATGCCGCTGTATCCGCGTCAAATCGGGTCAGACCCTCGAGAGGCATATTCCCGAAAACGGCTTCTACATGCTTTGCCGGATGCGCAAGAGAAATCAAACCGAAATCGGCCTCGGGTGCGTCTGTTCGCACGAGATCCGAGAAGTCAGAAGGTTCCAGCGCACGCCAAATCGACTCAAGCCGCGCCGGTGATTCCGGATGGGAGGGATGCATATCGTGCCCGGTAAAGGCACTATGGGTAATCAATGCGGTCGGCATAGACGAGCCAGGCCTTTCCTAATACCGTCACTGATCCCAACCCGACAGTTGTTCGGGCGTGAGAGCAAAAAGATCCTTGGAGCCCGTCTTCGCGGCTTTGGCATGGGCCGCCGCAAGGGGCATCAGGTTCTCGGCGTAGAACTTAGCCATTGTGATTTTCGCTTGATAAAAGTCTTTGTCGCCTTCACCTTTTTCTAAGTGATCTTTCGCCGCCAGAGCCCCGAGGCTGAGATAATAACCGCCGGCCACATGGCCAAACAAATGAAGATACGGTGTCGCCCCTGCCAATGTGTCGACTGGACTGTCATTCAATTTCCCGCCCAACCAAAGCGCCGTGTTTTGTAGCGCATCGCATGCCTCTTTCAACTCAGCCCCAATGACAGAAAGGTCAGCGTCACCGGCATCGTCAAGCTTGGCAACGGTTTCACGGATGTCGGAGACAAAGGACATAACGGCTTGGCCGCCAGACATGGCCAATTTACGCGTGGCCAGATCCATGGCTTGAATGCCCGTTGTCCCTTCATAGATTGTCGTGATACGCGCATCACGGAAGTGCTGCGCGATACCGGTTTCCTCGACATATCCCATGCCACCATGAATCTGAATGCCTAAAGATGTGCATTCAATGCCGATCTCCGATGAGAAACCTTTTGAAATCGGCGTCAAAAGCTCTTCTCTCAATTTGTTGCTTGTGCGCTCCTGCTCATCGGGGTGATGACGCGCCAAATCTGTTGCCACAGCATTGGCATAGCAAATCGCGCGTGTCGCTTCGGTGTATGCGCGCATCGTGTATAACATACGCCGGACATCAGCATGCTCAATGATCGGGACCATCTCAACATTGCGATGCTGTTGACCGATAGGCTTACCCTGTCGCCGCTCGACGGCATAAGCTAGAGATTGCTGATAGGATCTCTCGGTCAATGAAACGCCCTGCAAGCCGACGGCAAGGCGCGCCGCGTTCATCATTGTGAACATGCACGCCATCCCGTTATTCTCTTCACCAACCAAGTAACCGATGGCGCCGCCCTTCTCGCCAAATGCCAATGAGCATGTCGGGCTGCCGTGAATGCCCAGCTTGTGCTCAACATTTGTGGTGGTGACATCGTTCGGCTCGCCCAATGTCCCATCGTCATTCACCAAAATCTTCGGCACCAAAAACAGCGAAATGCCTTTTGTGCCCGCTGGCGCATCAGGAAGGCGGGCGAGAACCAAATGCACAATGTTGTCGGCCATATCGTGATCGCCGAAGGTGATGAAGATCTTCGACCCGCGGATCAAGTATGTGCCGTCATCCTGCTTCTCAGCTTTGCTGCGCAAAGCGCCGACATCCGATCCTGCATGAGATTCCGTTAAATTCATGGTGCCGGTCCACTCACCGGAAACCAGCTTTTTGCCATAAAGTGTTTTCAGCTCTTCCGATCCATGAGAAAGGATCGCTTCGGCAGCCCCAACACTCAGCAAAGGACAGAGCATCAGCGAAATGTTCGCCGCCGTGGTCATATCTTGAACAGCAATGGCCAAGGCATGGGGCAGGCCCATACCGCCATACTCGGTATCGAACGACAGCCCGCACCACCCGGCTTCGGCATATTGCTGATAAGCATCTGCAAAACCGGGAGACGTTTTCACAGCTCCATTTTCCAAGGCTGCACCGATTTCATCACCGCCCCGGTTGAGCGGCGCCAAGACCTCTGCGGAGAATTTTCCGGCCTCCCCCAAAATGGCGGAAACCAAGTCCTGGCTCAAATCTTCAAAGGCGCCTGTTTGTTCCAACTTCGGCAAACCCGCTATGCTATTCAAAGTGAACAGAATGTCGCGCAACGGGGGTGAGTAGCTCATACGTGGTTCTTCCTAATTCCGGTACATTTTCAGCTCTAAAAACAAAGCCGGAGATATAACCCTTGACGACCGGCTGCGAAAGCCTGATCTATCATGCAATGACCAAAAACGGCCCAAAACCAACGGCTGACCGCCGGCCATGTGCCTTGAGATTGTAGCATGGCAGTTACCTCCGCAAAAATCGAAGACGCCGCAAAAGCCTTGCGAGATGGCCAATTAGTTGCCTTCCCGACAGAGACGGTTTATGGGCTCGGGGCCGATGCGACCAATGAAATGGCTGTGGCGAAGATCTTTGCGGCAAAAGGTCGCCCGCAATTCAATCCGCTGATCACCCATATTGCCAATCGTCACGTCGCCGAGGAATACGCCGATGTCACACCAGCGGCCGAGAGGCTGATGGAGGCCTTCTGGCCAGGCCCATTGACTCTGGTCATGACACGTTCGGAAAGCTGCCCCATCGTGGACTTGGTCAGCGCGGGTCTGGACACCGTCGCCTTGAGAATGCCCGCGCACCCGGTGGCTCAGGCATTGATTCACCTGGCCGGACGACCCGTCGCCGCCCCCAGCGCCAATCCTTCCGGCACAGTCAGTGCGACCACGGCGGATCATGTTCGGGAGGGTCTGGGCTCTTCCGTGGATTACATTCTCGACGACGGCCCCTGCACTAAGGGAATTGAATCAACAATTGTGAAAATCGAAAACGAAGAGGCAGTTTTGCTGCGCCCCGGATGGATCACCAGAGAGCAGATCACTGAGCATTGCGAGTCCGTGCGTGAAGTTGCGACCACAAACTCGAAAGTCGAGGCGCCGGGTCAATTGGAAAGTCACTACGCGCCATCGAGTGCCTTGCGCTTGAATGCGACATCGGTCAAACCCAATGAAGCGTTGCTGTCATTTGGCATGCAAGGCGGCCTAGAGGCGGAACACAACTTGAATCTCAGCCCCTCAGGCGACCTAATCGAGGCCGCGGCGCATTTATTTTCCTATCTGCGCGAGCTTGATAAAACGGGCTGCGACACCATCGCGGTTATGCCGATCCCATTTCATGGGCTGGGCGAAGCAATCAATGACCGCTTATCTCGCGCAGCCATGCCGAAAATGCAGAGTCATATTTGATGGCAAAACTTTCGACACCTTCCGCCGCAGTTCTGGATCGCCTCAAACAAGTGCTTGGGCCCAACGGATTTATTTCTGATCCGTCGGACATGACGGCTTATCTGAATGAACCGCGCGGCCGTTGGTCAGGTACAACTGCCTTCATCGCCCGGCCAAAAACGACCGATGAAGTTTCGGCGTTGCTTAAGATATGCAGCGAAAACAAATTGGCCGTGGTCCCGCAAAGTGGCAATACAGGATTGGTGGGCGGTCAGATTCCGGCCGGTCACGAAATAGTTGTCTCGACCGATCGCATGTGCGGGATTGTCGAACTGGATGCATTCAATAACACTTTGACAGTCCAGTCCGGTGCGATCTTGTCGGAGATCCAGAAAGCCGCCGATGATGACGATCGCCTGTTTCCGTTATCTTTGGCATCGGAGGGCTCAGCTCGTATCGGCGGCCTGCTGTCCACCAATGCCGGCGGGAATGCTGTGCTTCGCTACGGCATGGCACGAGATTTGGTCCTAGGTCTCGAAGTCGTCACGCCCCAAGGAGAAGTTTGGAGCGACCTCAGCGGTCTGCGCAAAAACAACACAGGTTATGATCTGAAGCACCTCTTTATGGGTGCGGAGGGCACACTGGGCATCATTACCGCCGCCACGCTCAAACTTTTTTCCAAGCCGAAGCAAATAGAGACGGGGTTGGTAGCGATTCCAAATCTGGAGTCCGGTTTGGAACTCTTAAATCTGGTCCAAAAATTGGGTGGAGATATGGTTTCCGCCTTTGAGCTCATTCCAAGAATCGGCATGGAGTTCCAATTGACCCATTTCGACGACGCACGAGACCCGATGAGTGATGCCCATGATTGGTATATCCTGATGGAGCTCACCACCAGCATCGAAGATATTCCTATGGGCGTCCTGTTGGAGAGAGTTCTTGAAGAGGCGCTGCAAAAACACTTGATCTTGGACGGCGTCATCGCATCTAGCGAGAGTCAAAGACAGATGCTTTGGGCTTTCCGCGAAAACCTGTCCGAAGTTCAGAAACTGGAAGGCGCGAGCCTAAAACACGACGTCTCCGTGCCCGTGTCGGCCATCCCTCAATTTATGTCGTCTGCAATCAAGGTTGTTCTTGAACGTATGTCTGACGCCAGGCCCGTTCCTTTTGGTCATGTGGGAGACGGCAACATTCATTTTAACATCAGCCAGCCCAAATCTATGGAGCGAGAGACTTTCGAGGCCCAAAGAGAGACTATCGCGCGTGCGGTCCATGATGTTGTGTTGGGCCTTGGGGGATCATTCAGCGCCGAACATGGCATCGGCGTTGACAAACGCGAGGTGCTCAGGTCTCACAAAGGAAAAACGGCCTTGGATCTGATGTCGCGCCTCAAAAAAGCGATTGACCCGGACGGCATTATGAATCCTGGAAAACTCTTATAGCCTCGGTGGTCATGCCCTTGCCTCGGCACGAGATTCTGAGCCCAATCGGGGGCTTTATTTGGGTTTACAGTTTCCATAAAAACGCACCAATCGGCTTAACAGCATACTAACAGGCGACTCTCTAAGCTTTGCTCAGCATCGTTGGTCGACATCGCCTTGTGAAATCCAGGGCTCGGCCAAATCACTGGACAATGGGATATCGATAGCAGCGAGTTATGTTGAACAAACGCGAGATAGAGACCCCGCCCCCGCAAGTGGATCGTGCCTTGCGCCACGCAAATGCGTCCCACGCCAACCGCATGCGGGAGCAAATGGAGACGGCGTCAGCCACCTTCGCACTCATCGGGAAAACACTTAAAACACTGCAAAAAACATATGCTCTCGTGCTCAGCATCGAAATGACGCTCGAGAGTTTGGCTCGTACGGAGAAATACACGGAGCAGGTTGAGCTTCTTGAGCTCTACCATAAGATCAGGGACGAGATTGATTTGACTGCTCTGAGCGCATCTGTCGGCGAACATAATTTGATCAATGGCAGAAACACCGATATTTCGTTGCACAGCGAATGGGACAACCGCGCCGATTACGGACTCAGCCAGATTGACGTCACTGTCGGGCGCCGGGGCCTAAAGATCCCGCCGCTAGATAAGAAGGATCTCAAGCAGGATACAGTTCAGAAAACGCTGGCACACATTCGCCGCGCGCAACAGCATGTTGTCTGGGCCGAAGGTGTTTTCATAAGTGAGGCCGCCGTCATGGGAAAACGCTTCAAATCCGTGCTCAAAGATATATAACTCCTCTGTACACTAACCTTCCTGATTAGACGCCCGCATCAACTCAAAGAATGACCATGGAATCCCTCCCTGGTTGTTCGTCACAAACACATATTTGCCGGAAATAGATCGTTGACTTCGCCGCGCGACGCGATAGTGTGGGCCGATATCAGAGGTGAGGACGGGCCTTGAGCGAAGACCTAATGAGATATGATGTCCTGACGCAGGAGGCCATGCGTTTTGTGGTTCGCCATGCGCTAGAGCGGGCAGCCAGTGAAGGCCTACCCGGTGATCATCATTTCTTCATCGCTTTCCAGACAACTCATCCGGGTGTGGAAATGTCAGCCGATCTGCGTGAGCGACACCCGGAAGAGATGACCGTCGTCCTACAACACCGGTTTTGGAACCTTGAGGTACACAATGATGCCTTTGAGGTTGATCTGACATTTAACAATGTGCCGCAACATCTTTTCATACCCTTCGAAGCCATCAAGACTTTCTATGATCCTTCTGTGGAGTTTGGTGTTCAGTTCAACATCGAACCCATGGAGGCATTAAACTCGGCGCAAAAAAGCGATCGGGAGCCAGACGGCGCAGACGAAAACACTGCGCAAATTTCGGATACGCCCGAAAGCGATCAGGATATCTCTGAAGCAGGCGCAGACGAAACAGGACAAGTTGTCCAGCTTGACGCCTTTCGAAAAAAATAAAACCTTGATCGGGATGCCATTCATCGCAGCCCCATGAACAGCAAAACAATCAATGATGGTCTTTCCCGGCCCACGCCACCTTGCTCTGACACGCTTGGCACCGTGATTGAAGAGCTGGATAAAGAGGCAGGTCGCGTGACAGCCTCTTTTGAGGCTCAGCCGGAATTCTGCAACCCGCACGGCACCGTTCAAGGGGGCTTTCTTTCCGCTATGTTGGATGAAGTATGCGCACTGGCTGCGGTCGCCCAACTTGATGGGCGCGGCCTAATCGCAACCCTCGAATCCTCTACCCGCTATTTGAGCCCTGCCTATCCCGGCAAAATCAAAGGGACGGCCTCGGTCCTCAAGCTGGGCAAATCCACCGCATTCGTGGAAGGCGCGCTCTATTCCGAGGACGGCAAACTCCTGGCGAAAATGAGTACCACGTCCAAAGTGGTCCCAAGCCGCTAAAAGCTTGAACCGGAGGCACTTAAGGGTTTCGGGTTGACCTTGGCGAGCGCCGTGTTAAATCACGGCCAAACGATTGCAAAAACTCCTAGAATGACGGGCATAAGACGCATGAGCAACATTCGCATCGAAACGGATTCCTTTGGGGAACTTGAAGTTCCGGCTGACAAATATTGGGGCGCCCAAACACAGCGATCCCTGGGTAACTTTAAGATCGGTGGCGAGATCATGCCTGCCCCACTGGTCAGAGCGCTCGGTATCATCAAGAAATGCGCCGCGATCTCAAACGTGGCCTTAGGGAATTTAGAATCTGATATCGGCGATGCGATTGCAAAAGCTGCCCAAGAAGTAGTGGACGGTAAATTGAACGACCATTTCCCCTTGGTGGTTTGGCAAACTGGGTCAGGCACACAAAGCAATATGAACGCCAATGAGGTCATTTCCAATCGGGCGATTGAACTCTTGGGCGGCGAGATGGGCAGCAAGAAACCAGTTCATCCGAATGATCACTGCAATCGCAGTCAATCTTCCAATGATACCTTTCCGACCGCTATGCACATCAGCGCCTATGAACAAGTACAACACGCATTGTTGCCGGCCCTTCGTCATCTTCACGAGTCACTAAAGTCCAAATCTGAGGCCTGGGGAGACATCATCAAGATCGGACGCACCCATTTGCAAGATGCAACACCCTTGACATTGGGCCAGGAATTTTCCGGCTACGCCGCCATGATCGAGAACGGCATCGATCGGGCCGTCGACGCCAGCGCCCGATTGCGTTTTCTGGCCCAAGGCGGAACGGCCGTGGGAACCGGCCTTAACGCCAAACCGGGCTTTGCCGAACATTTTGCAGCGGAAGTCGCCAAGCTAACCGGCCTGCCCTTTGAAACGGCCCCCAACAAATTTGAGGCTCTGGCTGGTCATGACGCCGTGGTGGAAATGTCCGGTGCGCTGAACACCATTGCCTGTTCGCTTTTCAAGATCGCCAATGACATCCGGCTTTTGGGCTCTGGCCCTCGCTCCGGTTTGGGTGAGCTTAGCTTGCCCGAAAACGAGCCCGGTTCATCCATTATGCCGGGCAAGGTGAATCCGACACAATGTGAAGCCATGACCATGCTCTGCACCCAAGTCATGGGCAATCACACCACCATCACCATGGCGGGAAGCCAAGGACATATGGAGCTGAACGTCTTTAAACCGGTCATGATTTACGATTTGCTGCAATCCATCCGGCTCATTGCCGATGGATGCCACAGTTTCACTGACAATTGCGTTGTCGGTATCGAACCCAATCGCGACAATATCGATCAATTGATGCAACGGTCATTGATGCTTGTCACCGCGCTGGCGCCGACCATCGGGTATGACAACGCCACAAAGGTTGCCAAAACAGCTCACAAAAACGGAACCACATTGCGCGAAGAAGCCGTGAACTTGGGATTCGTGACGGCCGAAGAATTTGATCGGGTGGTGAGGCCGGAATTGATGATCGGCCCGCAGGATTAGATGGCACGTACGGTCAAACGATCGGTTACGCTTGCAGGTCATCGCACAAGCATCTCTCTCGAAAAAGAGTTCTGGGAAGCCCTTCAGACCATTCGGCAGCAGCGTGGCGTCTCGACCAATGAATTGATCTCGGAAATCGATCAGGCGCGCGGCTCACAGGAATACGATGTTGGCCTTTCCAGCGCCGTGCGCGTTTATGTGCTTCAATACTTTCAGGCAAAGTCTGAAGGCTAATTCGTCGTTTCGTCCACCGGCGTGCTTGGCTGCGCTTCCGCGTCAAGGCGATCGATGGCGGATTTGAGAAGATCAATCTCTTTGTCCATCTCGGATTTTACGGCTTGGTCTGCGCGTTCGGCGAAGTCATCGATAAAATGGGAGCCAAAAGCCGCCGACTCTAGCTGAAGACGTGGTGCGCCAATGGGTCCGATCAACCTGAGTTTTAGAGGTGGCGCGTCGGCATAGGCGTCCAGCAAGAGCGATACCTGTCCATTCATGACATCCGTATTGAGATCGACATCGCCGGTAAAAATCATCTGACCGGCCGTGTTGTTTTGCTCAGGCGATTCCAGGACACCCGTCAGTCGCGGCGAGTCCGCATCATTTGATGCGCGCAATCGGCCGTCCTCAATCGTCAAACGTCCCTCAAGCAACGCCAATGCCACGGAACCCTGACCAGCGGCGGCAGCGGACAAGTCTCGGAATTCCTCGAGGCTCTTTGCGTCAGCGACTGCCCGATTCAATGCCTCCACATCCAAGCCTTTGAGGATCAAAGACTCGGTCTTCACGTCCGCAAGGCCATTGAGCGTCGCAAGAAGTGTGGAAGGGCTGCGCCCCAGAGCGGAAATCGACAGCCCGACGTCAATATTGCCCTCAAACGGCGCGCGGGACTCGTCGAGCGAAAACAGTTTTGCCTGTAGACCTTGCGCGTTTGCTGACGACAGATCGACTTGACCATTCAGCTCCGGCAAGAGGTCGGCCGCCGAGTAAGAAAAACCGCCGGCGAGCTCTCCCCCAAATACGGCACCTTTCAGCCCATCTACGTCAATTTGGCCGTCACCGGTATTGATCCGCAGTTTTAAATCACCTAACGAAATGCCTTCGAACCGAAGCGATCGGGCTGACAGATCAACGCTGCCGGTCATCGACGATAGCCACTTGAGAAATCCGCCCTCTTTCTCAGCTTCACGAGATAAAAGCGCAGCTTGAAGGGATTGAGTCACGGTGCCTTCTGCGGATTGAGCCGGCAACAGATCTTCTTCACGTTTCGGCAGAAGCTTATCCAGGTTTAGGTCCGATGCCTCAACATCAAACCGGAACTGAGGACCGCCGTCCTTGAAGTCGATTCGGCCTTTAGCATTTGCAGTCAGCGGCCCCAGAGCGACATTCAGCGAGTCTATCTCGGTCATATCATCACGCCAATCAATCAGGGCGTCATAGGTGAGAGGCCCGACCGACGGATCAGCCGGATCATAGTCGAACCCCCAAGCGTTGATGAGCGATCCCAGATCCAACTCTGCGCCGGAAATGCGGATGCGTGACGCACCGGCGTCTTGGGGCTCAGAGGAAAGACGGAAGCGTGAATTGTCGGCATTCTCTGGCCGCTCAAGCGAGACTGAGTAGACGCCGTTCTTTCTGGCAATGATACCGTCAAGCTCGGTCGGCGCCTCTCCTAATCCGTCGACACGTGCGGATAGTGCAAGCTCCCCGTCATTTTCTGTGAGCATGCCATCGATTGAGACTTTCCCGCCGAGCTGTCCAATCCATGTTACCGGGGTCAGTCCGATGGTTTGAAAAAAGCGGCTCAAATTGGCCGCTTCGATTTCTGCTTTCACTGTGACATCCGGTTTGGAAAGCGTCCCTCGCCCTCGACCGCTAAACTTGATCCTTGCTCCATTAACGTTACCCACATCAAATCGATCAACAGACAATACTCCGCCTAAAGAAGAAAACTGAGCATTGATATCTTGGTAAGTTGAGCCATTCCATGTCAATTCATCCAGATCCAACTTGATGTCAAAGTCTTGATCTTGTGGGGCCACTTCGAAATTCGGATCACTCAATGGCTTTGGCCATTGGCTACCGCGCAAACCATCGGGCAGCAACGGAGTATAAGATTCCAAGTCAAGAGTCCGGCCCTCAACAGAAGCGCTGAACGTGCCCGCGCTACCGCCCTCTTGGCCAAGTGTCACAGTATATTGTTCGCCGTCCAGCAACACTTCAGCATCTTTCAATGTAAGCTGGTTGGGTTTGTCTTCAATCTGTCCGTTGATACTCAGCTCTTGCAGTTTGTCTGATTTGAGAGACGCGCTATCGAGGCCCATCCAATTGGCCAAGACGCGCGGGTTCTCAGTCGTGAGCTCAACATCGCCAGCAAACTCTGTTCCACCTTCTGTCGGCGACCACTGACCTTGCATTTTCAGCTTGCTCTTGCCCGGCAGCGTACCGGTGGCTTCGAGGATATCGATTTTTCCATCGGCAGCATTACCGCGCACGGTGAAATTCTGAATCACGCCGGCGCGATAGATAATTCCGTCGATCGAAATGTCGATGGTGCCCGTCACGTTTCTTGGGACCAGAAATCCTTTAAGCTCTTTTTCGATTTCATCAGACGCCTTGTCGAGATTGACGGATTTCGGCGTATTGTGTGTCTCGTTCAACAGACTGTCGAGATTGACGCTGCGGGATTCCAATTTCGCCGCGAAGCTCGGTCGGCGCCCAAAGGTCCCCGTGACCTCACCCATGGCTCGAACACCATTCAGACCCATCACCATATTGGCGGCCTTAAGGTCACGGCCGTTGATCGAGAAATCCGTTTCAATGCGCAAATCCTGAGACAGCGCTTTCGCCGCCGTGCCTTTGGTCTTAGCCACACGGACACCATTGATCATGGAAAACAAATCGTTCAAGCCGTCATTCGCTTGAGCCGCATCGAATGACAGCTGCCCTTGTATTGGACCAAATAGACTGGCCTCATCCATAAAGCCGCGAAAGGCAAGTATTGCCCCGCTCGGTTTCATTTCCATATTCAGACGCAAAGGTACGGCGCGCAAACGCGACGTATCTCCACTGTTCCAATCAAACGTCACATCAACGCCGCGGAAGCTCGCTGCGCCTTGCGCTTCAATCGGTCCGTTCAAACTTGCCGCTGAAATTTCCGCGTTTAACTTGCGGGCAATTGTCTTCAAGCCGTTGGCCCCGTCGGCATAAGTGACACTGCCGTTCTCCACCGAGACATTGTCAAAGCGCATCGCATCGGCCAAACGCTGCAACCACCAAGGCCGGTCTCTTAAGACTGGAGGTATCTGCGGATCATTCTCGTTCAAATTCCAGTTGTTTTGATCCCCGGCCAAAAGCTCAACAGCAAAAGTGGGCTCAAGCAGGCGCAATTTGGTGATCTGCAATTGACCCAAAATCAGGGGACGCAACGCCGCCAAAACTTCCAATCGCTTGAGATTGATCATATCGCCTGGGCCGGCGTCGGGATGATTGGCAATGGAGAAGTTCTCAAGGGTGAGTGCCGGCGTCGGCAGCAATTCAAAGCCGATGTCACCAGCAATGGTGACATCACGGCCAGTCAGATCTTCAGCATAGGCTTCGATTTCCGCCCGATAACGATTCCAATCGACAAAGCTGGGCACGACCAAAACGCCCGCCAGAACGGCCAGAACAAAAAAAACAAATATGGCGATGGCTCGATCCAAGAATCACCTGTTAGTCTTGTGTCATTCGGGTGCGTTAACCTATACTTTTCGCTATCCCCTGCAAAAAATGGGCTATATTCTGATCATTCTTGCAAAATATGACCGTTTCACGACCGGGCCCTTGGGGGGGCATTAACTCTAGATCCAAAGCTAAGACCGATGGGCGACATTGTTAACCTGAATAAGTATCGCAAAAAGCGACAAATCAGCGAAAAGAAACAAAAATCTGCTTCGAACCGCGTTCAATTCGGCAGATTGAAAGCCGATCGCGACGTGGCAGCCGCTCAAAAGGCAAAGCATAACAAAGAGTTAGATCTCAAACAGCTGGAACCGATCCCGTTTGTACGGCCGCAAACCGATGCGGCGGATGATGACCCATCTGACCCTTCCTAAGCTTCAATGACAGAGTCTCAATCCGACAGACCAGGCGGGACGCCGGACGGGCCGCTGAGCGGAATCATCGTGGCCGATTTGACGCGTGTCCTAGCAGGCCCCTATTGCACGATGGTGCTGCGCGACCTGGGCGCACGGGTGATCAAAATTGAAACACCCGCCGGCGGTGACGACGCCCGCCATATTGGCCCTTTCATCGACGGCAAGTCGGCCTACTTCATGTCGCTCAATCGAGGCAAAGAGTCGATTGCCCTGAATCTCAAAGCCGAAGACGATCGCAAGACGTTTGAGGCCATCTTAAGCAAATGTGACGTGCTGGTGGAAAACTATCGGGCCGGCACCATGGAAAAACTGGGCTACGGCTGGGATGACTTGCGATCTCGATATCCGAAACTCATCTATGCTGCGGCCAGCGGATTTGGTCACACGGGCCCGTACAAAGACAAACCGGCTTACGACATGGTGGTGCAAGCCATGGGCGGGATCATGAGCTTAACCGGCCATCCAGGTGCGCCGCCCACCCGTGTCGGATCATCCATTGGCGACATTACAGCGGGACTGTTTGCGACTTCCGGCATCGTCAGCGCTCTTTATCACAGAGCGCAAACCGGCCAAGCCGTCAAAGTCGATGTCGGTATGCTCGATTCCCAAGTCGCCATTCTTGAGAACGCGATCGCTCGTTATGTCTCCACAGGGGATGTCCCCGGGCCCATCGGCGCGCGGCACCCTTCTATTGCCCCTTTTGAAGCTTATCGCACAGCCGACGATTTCATCATCATTGCGGCAGGCAACAATTCTCTGTTCGAAAAACTCGCCGCAGCGATTGGCGCGACGACACTTGTGACGGATGCGAAATACGGTTCGAATGATCTGAGATGCCGGAATGTTGATGCTCTTCGCCAGGATATCGAAACCGTATTGGCCAAGAAACCTGCTGCCGAATGGTTGGCGGTCCTAGAGACGGCAGGCGTCCCGTGCGGTCCGATCAACAATGTCGCGCAAATACTAAACGATCCACACATTCACGCGCGCAATATGGTGGTCAGCGCCGAAGATGCAGATGTCGGAGAGGTGAAGATGGCCGGCAACCCCATCAAGATGAGTGGATTTGATGACCCGGCGACACGCCCGGCCGCACCGGCCTTGGATCAAGACCGTGAGTCCATTCTCAAAAGTCTAGGCCTGTGAGAGCCTCTTAGGCGACATTGCTGGATGAGGTAGAGTCTGGCGCCGCCCCCAGCAGAATCTGATTGTAGTGGGCAAGCGTGCGCTCCGCATGTCCTCGGATCAACGGTTCAACAGCACTGTACTGAGAGACGCCTGCAGCACGCGCCAGCAGTTTGGCCAATCTTTGACGAGGGCGCTCCGCTCCGGGATCGATATTGCCCGCAAAGGCCAGAGCTGTTTTCAGGCTACGCCAGAAGAACAACGACTCTTCCAGATCGGCAGCCGACGGGCCGTCAATACATCCGGCACGGCCGAGGGCGCGCAAGGAATCCCCCATATCCGCCGACAGCACATAAGGATGCTCGCCGCCATGTTGGGTCTGCAGGCACTCAATGACGATTTTAAGATCGCCGAAGCCGCCGCGGATACGATCAATATCCCAAACAGAACTTGGTGCATGCATCCGGAATTCTTTTGTCAGGGCCTTGTCGATATCTTTGGAGACGCGCTCGCCTTGACGCGGCCGGATGAGAAACTCCGTATGCATCTCATCGAGACGCACTTTCATAGCCTCCGGTCCACAGATCACGCGGGCGGACGTCACCGCCAATTGATCACGGGCATCGGCCTCGCCGACAAAATAATTGCTGTATTGCCGCACACTTGAAGCGATCTCACCACTGGTGCCGCCAGGACGGCACCTAGTATCCACTTCAAAGAGCGGCATTTCTTCAGAATCGCTGATCTGACGCGGCACAGTCAAAATCTGCATGAGTTTATGTGCCACTTCACCGTAATAGCGAACGGCGTCGGCTGACGCCCCCTTCTCACCATCCGGATCATAGACAAAAACCAGATCAACGGGCGTCTGGACGGCGATGTTGCCGGAACCATAATCGCCCATGGCCACCACGGACAGCCCTTTGCCGAGTTTGCCTTTGGGCGCATCCACTTCCGCCAGAGCGATTTCATAAACCAGAGAGATCGAGGCATCATTGACGGCGCTCAGAATTTGCCCTGCCAAATTAAAGTCAATCTCGCCTTTCACAGTGGCAAAGCAGAGCCTGGCACGCATCTCCCAAAGCCAATCGGACAAGGCATCAAGGGCCTGATCGCTACCGCCATGTCGGCGCGGGGCCGGATACGCGCTCATCCAATCTTCAACGGTGTTGGGCGTATTTGATTTCGGCTCGAAGATTTCCTCCGCCAGGTCTTTGTTACTGACATAGATTTCACCGAAACGTGCCGTGTTACCAAAGAAGTCGACAATGCTATCGGTCAGGACACTGTCTTCACGCAGACGCTCAAACGGCTTTTCATCTTCCGGAAGCAAACGCAACAATTTGTCAAAGTTGGCGATAGCCTGGTCCGGATTCTGCGTGGCCGCAAACTCAGTCAACAGGCCTGGAGCCAATGCGGATAGCCGTGGGCCGGCATCATCGCCCGTGCGCGCAAAGTCGCCTTTGAGCCAACCGTCGACCGTTGACGAAATCACTTTACCTTCTTCAAACCCGATTTCCTCCAGCGTGCCGATATCTTTGGCCTCTTGGGTCGAGGACACTTCACCACTGGTCGAGGCCCCCAAGGCATCGAAGGAGCCGGTGTCGGGTTGCGTTACAATATTGAGCCACTGTTGCTCGGCTTCGGCAACGGTGCCCTTCAACGCTGTTTCGAACAAATTGGGGTTGCTGAACCCGCACAGGGCAGCGCGGTCTTCAATCTTCTTTTCCGTCTCCAGGGCTTGCGAGGCATCGCCGCGAATAAGCGCCATGCGGTTGCGCGCCACCGAATAAAAATCAAAGTTGGAACCCAGCCGGTCTGCCGTCAATTGACCCATCGCCCCCATGTCTCCGGCAGTCGCGAAGACCGAGCGGGCCGGTCCCTTGCGAAAATCCTCGTGATGCTGACCGAGGGCCAAACGGCATGTCTGGACCAAACGCCAATGGGCGTCATGAGACGGATTACGGCGCACGCCACAGGCCTGCGCATCTTGTTCGTCTGCGATCAAGACGGCTTGCATGATTTCTTTGGAGTCGAGACCCTCTTTCCAGATCTGGCTTGCGACTTCTTCGACGAATTCCCCGCCGGCTGACCGGTCCCCAGCGACCACGCGGGCACCGGCGAACCAAGCACGGTCAAACGGCGTGGCATGATCACGCAGCAATGTGCGCACTTCTTCCACAGATAGGGCGAAACATTCGTTACCGGCCTTCAAGCCTCTTGCCTCGGTAGCACGATACGCCACCAGTTCGAAAATCGTTCCTTGTTTATTGAGCGTGCCGAAAGCATCGGTCAATTCACAGACCATGCGCGAGAAGGTTTGTTCAGACGCACCGATTTTGAGGTCATTCAAAATCTTAGGGTCATAAACAACGGCAATCTCCAATGGACCACAATAGGCTGCTTCTTCGGCTGCCAAATCGCCTCCGGCCAAGACAAACAGGCCAGGCAGCGGCACCGGCGCCAACTCTTCGCCTGATGTGAACTCGCCGTGCCGATAGGCCAGACGTGTCAGCCAACCGAGACCGGCATCCAAAATCCGCTCAGCCAAGTCGCTAATGCTTGCGCCGACTTCTTCATAGGTCCAAATGCCGCTGATATCGGCCAGACCGATCGCTACAACTGCACGCTCTTTCAGTGGTTGGATAGCGCTCGCTAAAGCGGCACTCGGGCCGGTCGCACGGTCCAAGGCCCGCAGGTCGCGAGCCACTTCAGACAACACTTCACTTGTTTCGCCGGTGAGCGACTTCATGACCGCGTCGGGGTGCGCCAGGCAGCATCTTGCGAGATACTCCGTATGCGCAAAAACACGGTAGAGTGCTTGGCGCGAGTCCGGGTTTGCCATGATCTTGACGACGGCGTCGGGCTGAATGCGTCCGGCGCGACGACGCCATTGGTCGAAACGCTCCTCCGGGGTTGCGTAGGTAACCATCAGATCTTCGGCATTCTTGGATTGCTTTGGCATGACCCGCCCTCTTAACGATAAATTCGCAGGCATTCTGCCGACTTGCCGTTAAGGAAGACTTTACTGAGACGGATAAGGCGCGAAAAAACGCCGATAAAATCAGCGGTTTATTCAAAGTCAAAAATTTTGCCGGGATTCATGAGGTTCTGTGGATCAAGCGCTTGTTTAATGAGGCGCATGGGCGCGATCAAATCACCATGTTCGCGGCCAAGAAAATCCATTTTGCCGAGGCCGATACCATGTTCGCCGGTGCAGGTTCCACCCATCGCCAAGGCGCGTTCGATTAACCTTTCATTAAAGGCGTTCATCGCCTCCACCTCGTTCGGATCGTCAGCATCCAAAGCCAAGATCACATGGAAGTTGCCGTCCCCAACATGCCCGGCAATAGTGCCCAGAAGATCTGTCCGGTCGAGGTCTTGCTTGGTCTCCAAAATACACGCCGCCAAACATGAGATCGGCACACAAACATCTGTTGTCATGAGTTTTGAGCCGGCGCGCATCTGCGTCGTGGCGTAGGCCGCATCATGTCGAGCAGCCCATAGTCTATTGCGGTCTTCTTGATGGGTCGCCCAGCCGAACTCACCGCCGCCGAATTCCCGCGCCAGGTCCTTAAAACGCATCGTGTCGTCGGTAATGCCGTGCTCGGTCCCGTGGAACTCCAAAAACAAGGTGGGCTGTTCCGGCAAATCCAAATTGGCGTATTGATTACAGGCGCGAATTTGAAGTTCATCAAGCAACTCGATCCGAGCCACCGGCAAACCCATCTGAATTGTCGCGATCACGGACTCGACCGCCCCATTCAGCGTGTCGAACGGGCAAACGCACGCGGAGACGGCTTCGGGGATCCCGTAAAGCCTCAGCGTGATTTGTGTAATTACACCCAACGTCCCTTCAGAGCCGATCAGAAGGCGCGTCAAATCGTACCCGGCGGCAGACTTGCGGGCACGACCCCCGGTGGAAACAATTTCACCATTGGCCAAAACCGCCTCGATGCCCAAGACATTCTCGCGCATGGTGCCGTAACGCACCGCATTGGTACCTGACGCGGCGGTCGCACACATCCCGCCCAGCGTTGCATCCGCGCCCGGGTCGACGGGAAAAAACAGTCCCGTGTCTCTGAGGTAGGTGTTGAGTTGTTTGCGCGTTACACCTGCTTGAATAGTGCAATCCAGATCGCTCACATTGACCTCTAGGATCTGATCCATACGGCTCAAATCAATGGACAGCCCCCCCTGCACAGCCATGACATGACCTTCGAGAGAAGTCCCCACACCGAAGGGAATGATCGGAAAATCGTGGGCCCCACAAATCTTCACCGCGTCCGCAACATCTTCAGTGGATTGGGCAAACAACACCGCATCGGGCCATGCAGGCTCATGAAAGGATTCATCACGACCGTGGGCCTCGCAATCACCCTGACTGTCAGACAGCTGCGCACCGAAACGTTGCTTCAATTCGGCGATGGCTTTTTTGACGGCACGGTTCTTCACGTTTGGCCTCAGTCGATAACACAAGAGCCCTGACCATACAGGCATGATCGACAAATTCCAAAAACAAGCGACCTGTGTTATCACCGCGTCATGACAGGTTCGACCGATCCGGATTCTAATGGGCCCAGGACCCTGAAGGGTTTTCTGAGCGAAAGCCGGATCGCCTTCGGGCGGACCCGGCAACCGGTTGTTTGGCTGGTCGCCTTGTTTATCGGCGTCCTGACCGCCTACGGCGTCATCGCGCTGCGCGGCCTCATCGGTGCCGTTCAATTTATCGGCTTCGGCGTTTTTGAAGAGCAATTGTATACCACCGCCCAAGCTCTCGATTGGTGGCATATCTTGCTGGTACCCACATTGGGCGGCTTTGTCGTCGGCGGACTTCTCGTTTACGGCAAACGCTCCGGCGCCTTGCCCGATCATCGTGCCCATGGGGTTGCTGATGTCATGGAAGCGCGAGGGCTTTTCGGCGGTAGGGTGTCGGCCAAGAACGGATTGATGAGCGCGCTCGTCTCTGGGGTCAGCCTCGGCGCCGGAGCCAGCGCCGGCCGCGAAGGCCCGGCGGTTCACCTTGGTGCCGCACTCGCCTCCTTTGTCGCCCAAAAATTAAACTACCCGCCCATTACCACGCGCACCATGCTTGCCTGCGGTGCCGCTGCAGCCGTCTCGGCGTCGTTTAACGCGCCACTTGCCGGCGTTCTCTTTGCGCTGGAAGTGATCCTTGGACACTATGCTTTGAGCGTTTTTGCACCCATCGTGATTGCAAGCGTCGCGGCGGCCATTGTCACCCGGATTCACTTGGGCGAGTTTCCGGCGTTTATCGCCCCGGAACTCACCATGGGATCTTATATTGAACTTCCCGCTTTCGCGCTCCTCGGATTGCTGGCTGGTCTTGTCGCGATTGCGTTTATCAAGTCGATGATGATCACCCGCCCCTTCTTGGAAAAGAGCTTTGCGCGCCTCAAGATTCCCATATGGTGTCAGCCTGCGATCGGCGGCGTATTCATCGGCGCCATCGGCATCGTGTTTCCGCAAGTGCTTGGCGTTGGATACGAAGCCACGGACAGCGCGCTGAATGGCTCATTTCCTATTGGGCTTATGCTGGCGCTGATTGTGGTCAAGATTGTCGCCACCTCCATAACTCTCAATTGCCGATTTGGCGGTGGTGTATTTGCTCCTGCCTTGTTTTTGGGTGTGATGGCCGGCGGGTCTTTCGGCGCGATTTTAGTTGCGGTGACACCCGACCTTGCCGCCAGTCAGAGTTTTTACGCCGTTGTGGGCATGGGGGCCGTCTCTGCAGCCATCCTCGGCGCGCCGATTTCCACGACCTTGATTGGATTTGAGTTGGTGCGCGAATATGAGGTGGCTATTGCTTTGCTCATTTCCGCCTCCATCGCCACCATCTTGACGCAAGCGGTGCTGGGCAAGAGCTTCTTTCATTGGCAGATTGAAGGCCGGGGCTACCGTCTGCAAGACGGACCGCATCAGGTCATCCTGCAAACCACCATGGTCTCAGACATTATGCGCAAGAGCGAGGGTGAGACCGTCCCTCTCGACCCGGATGCCCCGGCGCTGCGTCCAACAGACCATTTGCGGACCGTCTTTGAGATGATGGACCGGCATGAGCTGGACACGCTCGCCGTGATCGATATGCAAAATGCTACCGATGTAATCGGCCAGGTCACACGGGCCGATGCTCTCATTGCCTATAATAAAGCCCTGGTTGACGCCAATATTGAGAGCCACAGGTGAGCCAATGTCCGGCTGGTCTCGGCGCGGGCGTGCGTGCTAGGATGGTGTCAGAATCATGACAGAGCAACCGACGATGAATCAGCCGGACGATCCTTCATCAGACCGGCCCAAGGTCCCCTTGTCTCAACGGGCACAGGCGAGGCCTGCCTTTTTGTCCGAGTTAAACGACGCCCAAGGCGATGCGGTGTTGACCACGGAGGGCCCGGTCCTGGTGCTCGCCGGTGCCGGTACGGGCAAGACAAAGGCCCTCACCACCCGCCTGGCCTATTTGTTACAATCCCAAAAGGCCTGGCCGAACCAGATTCTCGCCGTCACCTTTACCAACAAAGCCGCAAAGGAAATGCGCCATCGGATTGGCGGATTGATCGGCGGCGTGGTGGAAGGCATGGGATGGCTCGGCACGTTTCATTCCATTGGCGCTAAAATTCTCCGCCGCCATGCAGAAATCGTGGGGCTCAAGAGTAATTTCACGATCCTCGATTCCGATGATCAGATTAGACTTTTGAAACAGCTTTTGGAAGCGGCTGACATTGATGACAAACGCTGGAATGCAAGACTCCTGGCGAGTCTGATCGATGGCTGGAAAAACAAGGGCCTAACACCGGACCGCGTACCGCAAAATGAATCCTTTGCTTTTGCCAACGGACAGGGCGCCGATTTTTATCAGCAATATCAAGACCGGTTGAAAATCTTGAACGCTGCCGACTTTGGCGACCTTCTTCTTGAATGCATCACCTTGTTTCAAAAATCACCGGATGTGCTCGCGGACTATCAGCGACAATTCAAATACATTTTGGTGGACGAGTACCAAGATACAAATATTGCCCAGTATATGTGGTTGCGTATGCTGGCGCAGGAGCACAAGAACGTCTGCTGTGTCGGTGATGACGACCAATCCATTTATGGTTGGCGGGGCGCTGAGGTCGACAACATCTTGCGCTTTGAAAAAGACTTTCCAGGCGCCAAAGTCGTTCGATTGGAACAGAACTATCGTTCGACGCCCCATATCCTGGCCGCAGCGTCCAACCTCATTGCACAAAACGAAGGTCGGCTCGGCAAGACCCTTTGGACCGAAAAATCTGAAGGGGAAAAAGTATACGTGCGCGGCGTTTGGGACGGCGAAGAAGAAGCCCGTGTCATTGCCGATGACATCGAAGCCTATCACAGCAAAAAGCGGGACTTGAATGATATCGCCATCTTGGTTCGCGCCAGTTTTCAGATGCGGGAATTTGAGGATCGGTTCATCAATCTGGGGATCAATTATCGCGTGATCGGCGGCCCGCGCTTTTATGAGCGGGCTGAAATTCGAGACGCCCTGGCCTATTTTCGCGTCGTCCAATCGCTTGACGACGATTTGGCCTTCGAGCGTATCGTCAATAAACCAAAACGAAAAATCGGTAAGACAACCGTTCAAAAACTGCACGTTGCGGCGCGGGCCCAAGGGCTTTCTCTCACGCGCACAGCCCAACAGCTGATTGAAACCGATGAACTGGGCGCGGCAAAGCGCCCGCTCCTGGCCTTACTGCAAAACTTCGCCCGCTGGTCAGAACAATTGAACGTGTTGCCGCATACGGAACTTGCGGAGATCATTCTCGATGAATCCGGTTACACCGAGATGTGGCAAAACGACAAATCGGCCGATGCTCCGGGGCGACTGGAAAACTTGAAAGAACTGATCAGGTCCATGGAGCAATTTGAGAACATGGCGGGCTTCTTGGAGCACGTCTCGTTGGTCATGGACAATGAACAAGCCGACAGCAATGACAAAGTCAATTTGATGACCTTGCACAGTGCCAAAGGCTTGGAATTTCCGATTGTCTTTTTACCGGGCTGGGAGGAAGACCTTTTTCCGCATCATCGATCGCTAGATGAAAGTGGCCTTAAAGGCTTGGAAGAAGAGCGGCGCCTGGCTCATGTGGGCATCACCCGCGCCAAAGAGATTGCGAAAATCTCTTTTGCCGCAAACCGCCGAATTTTTAATCAATGGAATACCGCTTTACCGTCTCGCTTCATCGACGAATTACCTGAAGAACATGTGGAAGTGGTTGCAGAAACCGGACTCTATGGGAGTTCAGCGCAAACCGATCACTATGCCGGTGACGAGAGCGGTGTCATCACCAGTCAATTTGATCGTGGCGGGCCCGCCTTCGGCAGCTCGTACAACAGTCCGGGCTGGCAAAGGGCCCAGGCCAACAAACGTCGCAATCCCGCCCCAATGATTGAAGGACATGCGGAACTCATCGCGACCAATGACCCGGAGGCAGCTGCTTTCGACTTAGGAGAGCGGGTTTTTCATCAAAAGTTCGGCTATGGCACGATCCAGACCATCGACGGCAATAAGCTGACGATCGATTTCGAAAAAGCAGGACAAAAGAAAGTCATCGCTTCCTTTGTTGAATCGGTTTGATGTTCCATGACCAACACATCACTTTGGTCCGTCGCCATTACCACCACCAAGTCCGACGCTGAACGGATCGCCGATTCACTCGAAACGCTGTGGGATCCGGCACCGGTTTCCGTCGCCTTCCATGAAGACAATGGCGGAAAGACGTGGACAGCGACCGCGCATTATGGTGGTGAGCCAAATTTGGAGGCGATTAAGAGATATCTCTCTGACCAGAATCTACCGAATGACGTGAAGTGCGCGCGCTTACCGGATGTGGATTGGGTGGCCAAATCCTTGGAACATTTGTCCCCCATCACAACGAAACGTTTTTTTGTCTCAGGTTCGCACCATGCAGATCAAGCCCCAAGCGGGAAAATCCCACTCACCATCGAAGCCGGGCAAGCTTTCGGCACGGGACATCATGAAACGACTTTAGGGTGCTTGCGGCGCATCGAAGACAAACTCAAGTCGCGGCAATTTAACAATGTTCTCGATATGGGGACCGGTACGGGCGTTCTGGCTCTGGCGGTCGCCAAACTTTGCAGACAACGCATTATCGCCAGCGACATCGATCCCATTGCTATCGAAGTGGCCCGAGCGAACGCTAAACTGAACACAGTCTCGCCCTACCTAAAATTTGTCACCGCAAAAGGGTTCCAAAACGCGGAATTGAAGCGATGTGCACCCTACGATCTGATCATTGCCAACATATTGGCCCGCCCTCTCGTGCGGCTCGCCCCTGACATGCGGCAGCACATTTCGGCAGGGGGTTCGGTGCTTTTGTCCGGTTTACTCTCCCATCAGGAACCCATGGTCTTAAATGCCTACCTGTCATGCGGTTTCCGCCTGGTCAGCCGGTTGCAGATCGGGGACTGGGTAATATTGGACCTTTGCCGATAGGCAGCCCTGGAAACCTGGAATGAAAGTGGCTAAATAAAACCCATGTTTCAGAGTTTTGAAGATCACAGCGAAGGTGCGCGGGCGGGCGAAAGATTGTCGGCCTTACGCGCCGAATTCAAAAAACACGGACTGGACGGCTTTATCGTTCCCCACGCCGACGAATACCAAAATGAGTATCTGCCGCCGAATGCAGAACGTCTGGCTTGGATTTCAGGTTTCACCGGTTCGGCAGGCATGGTCATTGTCTTGCATGACAAAGCGGTCATCTTTGTCGACGGCCGTTACACCTTGCAAGTCCAGGATCAGGTCGATAGCGAACTTTTTGAAATTCAGCATTTGATCGATATGCCGCCGACAAAATGGCTTGAGGCCAATCTGCAATCAAACAAAGTAGTCGGTTATGACCCCTGGCTGCATACGTCGGATGGCGTCAAACGTTTGAAGCAAGCCTGCCGCAAAGCAGAAGCCAACCTGGTCGCCGTAGACCACAATCCACTGGATGCTGTGTGGAGTGATCGGCCGGCAGCGCCTCAAGCGCCGATGCGCGTTCACGAAGGTGAATTTGCTGGGCGGGACAGCGCCGACAAGCGCGCAGAGATCGGAAAACAACTTGGCGAGCACAATTGCGAGGCGGTCGTGATCAGTGCACCCCCGTCGATCGCCTGGCTTTTCAACATTCGTGGCGGCGACGTCAGTCACACGCCTTTGGTCTTGGCGAGCGCCATCCTCAAACAGGACGGCAGTGCTGAGCTTTTTGTTGATCCGGCGAAAGTCACCGATGAGGTCCGTTCCCATTTGGGCAATGAGATCTCGATACGGACACCGGACGACCTGTCGGATTCCCTGGAGGCACTGGGAGAAAAAGACGCTAAGGTCTGGCTCGATCCCAACGGCACCCCCTCTTGGTTTTTTGATCAACTCGACCACGCGGGCGCCAAAATCCTTCGTCGTCGTGATCCCTGCGCGCTGCCAAAAGCCATCAAAAATACCGCTGAAGTGAGCGGTACCAAAGAAGCCCATCGCCGGGACGGCGCCGCTTTGACTCGTTTTCTGGCGTGGCTTGACGCCGAAGCACCGTCGGGAGCCGTTGACGAAATTACCGCGGTCAAAAAATTGGAATCCCTGCGCCGCGAAAATCCCGAGCTTGAAGATATCAGCTTTGAAACCATCTCGGGCTCAGGACCCAATGGTGCCATTGTCCATTACCGTGTCACGGAAGGCTCCAATCGGAAATTGCAGAATGGGGAATTGTTTCTGGTCGATTCAGGCGCCCAATATCGCGACGGCACCACAGATGTCACCCGGACCGTTCCGATCGGTGAGCCTAGCGACGAAATGCGTGACCGCTTTACTCGCGTTCTGAAAGGTCACATTGCTTTATCCGCCGCCCGCTTTCCGGTCGGCACCAACGGGGCTACGTTGGATATCCTCGCCCGCAAAGCCCTATGGGACGCGGGCTTTGATTATGATCATGGGACCGGACACGGTGTCGGATCTTTCTTGTCGGTTCATGAGGGACCGCAAGGAATTCACAAAAGATCGACGGATGTGGAATTAAAGCCAGGCATGATCGTGTCCAACGAACCGGGCTACTACAAGACCGACGGCTACGGCATACGTATTGAGAATCTCATTGTCGTCACCGAGGCGGCTGATATCGACGGCGGCGAACGGCCGATGATGGGTTTCGAGGAATTGACTTTGGCGCCCATTGATCGTCGTCTTATCGATGCCTCCATGCTGTCAGCGCAAGAACTGGATTGGCTAAACGCTTATCATGCACGCGTTCGAGACGAGATCAGCCCGCTGGTCGACACCGAAACAAAAAAGTGGCTCAAAGACGTAACGAAAAAGATCACCGCCTAGTCTGCGGCGATCAAGGCCAGCCAGTCATCTTCTGAAATCACTTCGACACCCAAATCGGTGGCTTTTTTGAGTTTGGAGCCCGCGCCGGGTCCCGCCACCACAAGGTCGGTCTTTTTGGAAACCGATCCAGAGACTTTGGCGCCTAAGGATTCCGCCTTAGCTTTGGCCTCACTGCGGGTCATTTTTTCCAAACTGCCGGTGAAGACGACGGTTTTCCCCGTCACGGCGCTTTCCGAAGAGGGTGCTTCAAAGGTTTCAGGCGTCACCTGCGACAACAACAAGTCGATCACGTCGCGATTATGTTGCTCATCAAAAAAATCGACAAGTGCGTTCGCAACCACGTCGCCGATGCCGTCAATGGCGACGAGTTCTTGATAGGCATCGCTTTCCCGGTCGGCGGAGGCTTTCATAGTCTCGACAAATACTTCAACCGTGCCGAACGTTCTTGCGAGCAATCGCGCCGTCGTTTCTCCAATATGCCGGATGCCCAAAGCATAGATCAAACGATCAAGACCGATCTGACGTCGTTCGTCGATGGCTGCAAACAGATTACTGACCGATTTCTCTCCCCAACCTTCGAGCGCACCGATCCCGATCTCACCGCCATCTTCGCGGGCCGCCAGGGTGAAGATATCAGCCGGTTGTTTGACAAATCCCAGATTCCAAAAACTCTCGATTTGTTTTTCCCCCAGACCTTCAATGTCAAAGGCATTGCGCGAAACAAAGTGCTTCAGACGTTCGACCGCCTGCGCCGGGCAAATGAGGCCTCCGGTGCAGCGGCGCACCGCGTCTTCTTTGCCAGTCTTGGAATTGATTTCACGCACCGCATGAGAGCCACATGCCGGGCATTGGGTCGGAAACTGAAACGGCTTGGCTTTCTTGGGGCGCTTTTCCGGAATGTGACGGACAATCTGCGGAATGACATCACCGGCGCGCTGCACCACAACTGTATCGCCAATCCGCACATCTTTGCGGGTGATCTCGTCTTCATTGTGCAACGTGGCATTGGACACGACCACGCCGCCGACGGTCACCGGTTCCAATTTAGCGACCGGCGTGAGAGATCCCGTCCTGCCGACTTGAATTTCAATATCCTTCAGAATGGTCGTCGCTTGTTCCGGCGGAAATTTATGAGCGATGGCCCATCGCGGCGCGCGTGAGACAAAACCCAAGCGCTCCTGCCAGTCGAGACGGTCGACTTTGTAAACAACGCCATCAATGTCGTAGCCGAGCGATGCCCGCGTTTGTTCAATGTCTCTGTAGACCGCCAATAATTTGTCGAGCGTCTCGCAGCTCTGCATGAGAGGGTTGGTGCTGAAACCACAGGTGTCAAAAAACGTGACCATGCCCATTTGGGTGTCCGCAGGCATCGTGCTGACCTCGCCCCAGGCATAAGCAAAAAATTTCAGAGGACGTGCTGCGGTGATCGCTGAATCCAGCTGACGAAGGGACCCGGCAGCGGCATTGCGCGGATTGGCAAAGACAGGCTTGCCGTCCGCCTCTTGTTTTTTGTTCAAGGCGGCAAAGTCCTTATGGCTCATATATACTTCACCGCGCACCTCAAGCACCTCCGGCAAACCTTTGGCCGAAATCTTCTCAGGGATATCGTCCAGCGTCAGCAAGTTGGCCGTGATATCTTCACCGACTTGACCGTCGCCGCGCGTGGCCCCGGACACCAATTGACCGTTTTCGTAGCGCAAGGAAGCCGATACGCCATCGATTTTCGGCTCGGCGGTGATGCTGACGGTCTCATCACCGAGACCCAAGAACCGTTTGATCCGATCAATGAAATCCGCAACGTCCTCATCGTCAAAGGCATTGCCCAAGGACAACATGGGCTTTGCATGGGTGATCTTTTCAAACTTCTCAGCGGGCGCCGCGCCGACCCGTTGGGAAGGACTATCGGCGCGGATCAGATCCGGGAACCGTTCTTCAATTGCCGAATTGCGCTGACGCAGCGCGTCGTAAGCGGCGTCCGAAATTATGGGGCTATCGTTTTTGTGATAGGCGGTGTCGTGCTTGGCGATCTCTTTGGCCAAACGCGCCAACTCATCTTCCGCTTGAGCAAGCGTTAAAGCATCGACTTCGGTGATGGCCGCTGCCGGATCTCGCTTCTTTCGGGACGCCATTTAACCGGTGGTACCTGTCTTTGACGGTCTCGCGACGACATCGGACAAAAGGGATGCCGCCGCCGCGCGCGCCTCATTGGTGACCTTCGCAGCCGACAGCATGCGCGCGATCTCTTCCTGGCGTTCATCATCGGACAACGCGGTGATATTGGTTTTTGTTTGACCGTCCGGCGCCGCCGTCTTCTCAACCCGCAAATGCTGATTGGCTTTTGCGGCCACTTGCGGGGAATGGGTAACGACCAGAACTTGTGCTGAAGAGGACAGTTGGTTGAGACGTTGCCCAACGGCGTCTGATACCGCACCACCCACACCCCGATCCACTTCATCGAAAATCATTGTGGCCAGGCTTTCGGATTCCGCCAAGCAAACTTTCAGCGCCAAAATAAAACGGGCGAGCTCACCGCCGGAGGCGATTTGAGTCAACGCGCCAAGGGGGGCACCGGGGTTGGTCGAAACCAAAAAGCGAACTTTGTCGAGGCCGGCAGCACCCGCCTTTTCTTCCGGTAACGCCTCTACGGAGGTCTCAAAGCGCGCCCTATCCAGTTTGAGCGGCGCAAGCTCCTTCGCCATGGCACGATCGAGTTTTTTGGCGGCTGCCTTGCGCTTTTGGGTCAGTGTTTTCGCCGAGGCCAGATAAGCGTCGCGCGCAGACGTCACACGCGCCTCGTAATCGGCTAAATCATCTTGCGCTGTGGTCAAGCCTGACAATTGGGCGGACAGGGAGTCCAACAGCTTTGGCAGGTCAGCCACTTGCACTTGATGTTTGCGGGCCGCCGCACGCAAGGCAAAAAGCCGCTCTTCAACAATTTCAAGCCGATGGTCATCCGCTTGATGCGCATGTGCCGCATCGCTGATGGCCATGCGCGCTTCTGCGGCCTCCGTCAGGGCACGATCAATCGACTCGATAACAGTGTCCAATGTTCCCGGAGACTTCTTCGCGGCTTGCTCCAAACTGCGCAACGATGTTTGCAGACGCTTCTCAACACCTCCATCGCCTTCCAATGCACTTTGCGCGTCATTCAGATCCGAGGAGACTTTTTCCGCATTCATCAAACGCTGGCGTTCCTCTGCCAACGCCTCTTCCTCGTCATCGCCGGGCTCCAGACGCTGCAACTCATCGATCACATGGCGCAGATAGTCTTCATCTTCGCCGGCTTTGGCGAGTTGACGGCGAAGAGCCTCCAACGCCTCTGCCGCAGATGACCAATTCTCAAAAGCGCTTCTCGTTTTTTCAACAAGCGGTCCGAGACGTCCTGCCATATCCAAGAGATCGCGATGGGCTGCGGGGTTAAGGAGGCCGCGGTCATCATGTTGACCGTGAATCTCCAACAATTGATCGCCTACCTCCCTCAAAGTGCCGACACTGACAGGCTGATCATTGATGAAGGCCCGGCTGCGGCCGTCGGCGCCCTGAACCCGGCGCAATATCAGATCCGGCCCAGCGCCGAGCCCGTGAGAGTCCAACAGGCGCCAAATGATGTGCGTTTCAGGCACGTCGAAGACGGCGGCGACACTCGCTTGGCTTTCGCCACTGCGCACCAAACCACGATCCGCCCTTGCGCCCATGGCCAAACCCAATGAATCCAAAAGGATAGATTTACCCGCACCGGTTTCACCGGTCAGCGCGCACAGACCAGCCTCGAAGCTGATGTCGAGCTTCTCGATCAAAACCACATTTCGAATTGAAAGACTGATCAGCATGGCCCCGCCAATCTGTCCGGCCGCATCAGCAATTTATCCCCGGTCAAAGATGTTGACGGTATCCCAAACTTTTCCGAACCAAGACTTTTCGTTCAGAACCGGCTCAAGATCCCGGTCCACAAGCAGCGCATAGCTGTCTTCATACCAATCGCTTCCCGGGTAGTTGTAACCCAGTACGGCGGCTGCAGATTGTGCTTCTGCATTCACGCCCATGGCGAGATAAGCTTCGGTCAGACGGTGCAAAGCTTCCGGGACATGGCTGGTGGTTTGGAAATCTTCCACAACGGTCCGGAAACGATTGATTGCCGGCACCAAATATCCGTTTTTCAGATAATAGCGGCCAACATCCATTTCTTTACCGGCCAGGTGATCACGGGTCATATCAATTTTGAGACGGGCGTCGCGCGCATAAGAGCTTGTCGGATATCGCCGCTCCACCTCTTCCAGAGCTTGCATAGCAAGATACGTGGTTTTCTGGTCACGGCCGACGTCGGAGATACGCTCATAATAGCTGATCGCAATCAGGTAATAGGCGTAAGGCGCATCGCGGTTGCCGGGGTGTAAGGCAATGAATCGCTCAGCTGCGTTGATCGCCTCATCATATTTGTTGTTCTGGTAGTAGGAGTAAGCCGACATCAACATAGCGCGCCGCGCCCACACAGAATAAGGGTGCTGGCGCTCCACCTCGTCGAAGTAAAGCGCGGCCTCGCGGAAGTTACGATCAACCATCTTGTCGACCGCCAAGTTATAAATCACCTCAACAGGCCGTTCGACATATTCCAGTTGTTCGTCGTCCCCGCCGCCACATGCAGCTAAGCCAAAGCCGATAGAAAAAAGCACTACTGCCGGAAGAAATCGCTGACGCGCCACGTGTCTGTCCCCAATACTAGGTTTGGCCATCCAAACTATCTTGTCTCACGGGCGCCTCTGATGACCGCTTTTCCCGGCGCACCGCCCCAAATCACAGCCATTTTAATAGCCCAAACGGGCCTCAAGGGCCAGTGCCATCCGATTCTGAGGGCTTAAGGCACAAAAAAGGCGGCCCAGCCAAGCCAGACCGCCGATTCTGTTCTGAAATCCAATCAAATCAGGCCGTTAACACGTCCTGATCCTGACGCGCCGGCCGAGGCGCAGCAGCAACCCGAAGATCCTCTTCGTCGCTGTCATAGGTCCAAGCCGTCGGCGTCTCGAACAAGGCCCGCAAAAGGCGATTGTTCATGGCATGACCGGATTTCGCGCCACTGAAATGCCCGATGATCGGGGCACCTGCCAAAGACAGATCGCCGATAGCATCCAGCACTTTGTGGCGTACAAACTCATCACGATACCGAAGGCCACCACGATTCAAGATCCGGTCGCCATCAATCACGATCGAGTTCTCAAGGGACCCCCCCAGGGCCCTCCCGACTTGGCGCAGACTTTCAACTTCCTTCATGAAGCCGAACGTCCGTGCCCGAGACAATTCAATTTTGAAGCCCGCAGAGCTGAACTCGAAAAAATACCGCTGTTGATCAACAGCGGCATTCTCGAAGGCGATCTCCATTTCCAAAGAAAATTGATCGCTCGGGCTCAACGAGACGACTTTCTCGCCGTCGCGAACTTCGATTTGGTCCAAAATACGAATAGATTTGCGAACAGCCTTCAACTCTTGAACGCCGGCGCATTCGATCAAAAAGACAAAAGGTGCCGCGCTACCGTCCATCACGGGAACTTCCGGCCCGTCTAACTCAATCAGCACGTTGTCCACGCCGCATCCGGTCAGAGCCGCCATCAAATGCTCAATGGTCGAAACCTCAACGCCGGCCGCATTGGATATTGTCGTGCCAAGCAGCGTATCGCTGACGGCGTCAAAGCGTGCTTTGATCTTCTGCTCCCCCCGGGGCACATCAATACGCTTAAATATAATGCCACTGGAAGCTGGCGCCGGACGCAAGCACATATGTATCTTTTGTCCTGAATGCAGCCCAATCCCGGTGCATGAAATCTGATGTCTTAAAGTCGTTTGGTACACTTGTCCCGCTCGCATAGTTGGATGAAAGGCCGGATCACTCTGACCTTTCGTCATACTCACCCTCGAAAACACGGAATTGGAGTCCGCCGATAGCCGGCCCCACGCCTTGATAAACTCTGTTGTCATTCTCGCTTCGCAACCTTCACAGCCCCCCAGCTGTTTCCCGGCTCCGACACAAGGAACGCCAATTGGTCGGACGAACCCATGCCCCCAGTAAAATAGCCCGAGACATTTACTGTCTTCTTATGACTAAGGCGGTTCTAACGCGCGTTGGCGGCTTTAACCAAATAACTCTTTATTACGCTATGTTACTCGATGTGCGATGGTCAAAAGTCATTTTAAAACAATGAACTAGAGTGTATTCTTAAGGTGGTTAACAAGTGGTTTATGACAATTTGTTAACAACGGAAAAGCCCCAAAATGAAACGGCCCCGAATAAGTCGGGGCCGTTTCGATTCATGTGGGGTGTTGGAGGGACTTAACTTGATTGCCGGCGAAGGAAAGCCGGAATCTCAAGCTGCTCTTCTTCTTCACTGACAGAAAAGAGGTCCTCTTCCGCGGGCGCCTGCTCAACGACAGGGGCCGCTTGTTGTGGCGCAGGCCGCTGTTGTGGTGGATTGGCGGGAGCCGCTGCTTGCGGCGCTGCGGTGCCGCCCAATGTCGGCGCACGGCGAACCTGCGTTTGGGTTCGGTTAGCGGTCCGCGCAGAACGCACACCGGCCATCATGCGATCAAACACGCTCTGCTTTTTCGGCTCGTCCTGATCAAAGGCTTCAGGTGCTGCGGGTGGTGGCGGCGCTGCCTGAGCGGCCGGCGGCGGGGGTGCGCTGGATGTCTGTGCCACACGGGGCAGCGGCGCCCGAGGTGCACCATGGCGCTTCAAAGGCAGACGCGGTGCAGACGGATCAGCCGCGCGGGCTTGGGGCTGAGCTGGTTCGGCAACCGGTTCACTCAATACGACCGGGGCCGGCTCTTGAACAGCTTGTGCTGTCGCCTCTTGTTGAATCGGCTGCGCATGTGCAACGTCATCTTCAGACTTTACATTAAGTTCTTCCTTGATCGTCTCTGTCATCGCAGCAACATTAGATCTGGGGATCGCATTGCCTGCGCTCCAAACCCGGCGAACCGGCGGCTGCATGTCTTTAATATCGATGTCTTCTTCTGGACGAATGCCTTCAGCAACTTCGATACCCGTCGCAACTACTGAGACACGCATGGTGCCTTCAAGCTGCTCATCAAAAGTCGAACCGACAATAATATTCGCATCAGGATCAACTTCGGCACGAATGCGGTTGGCAGCCTCGTCCACTTCATAAAGTCCAAGATCAAGTCCGCCCGTGATGTTAATCAAAACGCCACGCGCCCCTTTCATGGAAACGTCGTCAAGCAACGGATTCGAAATCGCAGCTTCGGCAGCCTCGATGGCCCGCTTCTCTCCTTGCGCTTCACCGGTGCCCATCATGGCTTTGCCCATTTCGTTCATGATCGACCGGACGTCGGCAAAGTCCAAATTAATCAGACCCGGCATCACCATCAAATCAGTGACACCCCGGACGCCGGAATGCAAAACCTCATCCGCCATTGCAAAAGCCTGGGCGAAAGTGGTGTTTTCATTGGCAATTCTGAAAAGGTTTTGATTTGGAATAACCAAAAGCGTATCGGCATATTTTTGAAATTCTTCAATACCGGCCTCTGCCAAACGCATCCGCCGGGCGCCCTCAAACTGGAACGGCTTGGTGACCACACCGACGGTCAAAATGCCTTGTTCTTTTGCAGCTTGCGCAATAATCGGCGCCGCCCCGGTCCCGGTTCCGCCGCCCATACCGGCCGTAATAAAGGCCATATGGCAACCGGAAAGGTGATCGACGATCTCCGCAAGAGACTCTTCAGCCGCTGCACGTCCGATTTCAGGCCGTGAGCCGGCACCCAGCCCTTCCGTAATCGCCGTACCCATCTGCACGCGCCGCTCGCACGCAGATTGCGCCAAAGATTGTGCATCTGTATTTGCTACAACGAACTCGACACCTTCGAGATTCGCATTGATCATATTGTTGACAGCATTGCCGCCTGCGCCGCCAACTCCGAAAACCGTTATTCTTGGTCTGAGTTCGGTCACATCGGGCACACCGAGTTGAATTGTCATTTTGGCCTCCACACCTTTACAAAACCCACTTGAATCAAACCGCACCGTACCCAGACATTTTTATCTGCTTCGCAAAAAATAAACCACTAAAAATTCACTTTAAACCAACGACTTATTTTTTTTACGCGCCCTTGGTTGTCTTGTGATTCCTTTTTCGAATCAAAATTTGCAATCACCGCTTCAGCAGGTGCCGTCGCAGTGTATTTTAATAACCCAGTGCAAGCCGAAAACGCCGGACCCGTTGCTACATCAGCCATTCCGTTCAATCGAGACGGACGGCCCAAACGAACATTCCGCTGCAAAATGCGCGCAGCAAGTTCTCGGATACCCGCTAATTGACTCGCACCTCCGGTCAAAACGACACGCTTGGCAACTGATTCCTCGACACCACTTGCCTGCAATCTGTCGCGCACAATTTCAAACGTTTCCTCCAATCGAGGCTGAATGATTCTCATGAGCTCAGATCGAGCTACGCGATTCGCCGTGCTCGGATCATCATCTTCGCCGACCAACGGCACATCGATCATCTCCCGATCGTCCGTCGGGCTCGCCAATGCGCTGCCATAAAGTGTCTTCATACGTTCCGCGCTGGCAAGCGGTGTCGACAGACCTCTGGCGATATCATTCGTGACATGACAGCCCCCGATGGGAACGACACCGGCGAAGAGACAATTGCCGTCGCCGAAGACCCCGAAGGACGTGGTTCCGCCGCCCAGGTCAATGCAAATGGCGCCGAGCTGTAATTCGTCTTCCACTAAGCACGCCAATCCACTTGCGTAAGGCGCGATCACAAGTCCCGCCATTTCCAAATGACAGCGTTCAATGCAGACCGCCAAATTTCGAATTTGTGGCGTGAGCGCGCTGACCATGTGAATGCGGGCGCTGAGCCGCTGGCCAAACATGCCCCTTGGATCCCGAATGCCCCGCGTATCATCGACCGAATACCCGGTGGGAATGGCGTGGACGATGGTACGGCCTTCCGGCTGGTGCTGCCGGCGGCCATAGACTAAAAGCTCGCGAAGAATTTCATCGTCAACCGGCTGGCCGTCCAAAGGTCCGGCGACGTTGATGGCTTGGCTTTGCGGTGCGCCTGCCGTCAACGTCACCACCACCTGTTTAATGGTTGCGCCCGCCATACGTTCCGCCGCCTCGACGGTCGAACGAATGGCATCTTCAGTGGCATCAAGATCATGGACAGCGCCTTTGCGCAGGCCGTGAGAAACCTGATGACCAAAACCGACGACTTTGAGAGGCAGATCTTTGTCTGTGCCGGCATTCTCAACCTTGGCAATGAAACAGCTGATCTTGCTGGTGCCCACATCAAGAGCAGCGATCAAGCCTTGCTTGGCACCGGCCGTCGCGAGCTCTTTCAGCGTTCCCTTTTTATCAAATGTCAGCATTAGGTTTCCAAGCCCTCTCCTTGAAATTGGAGAATCTGGTCGGAACCCAAGCGGACATAAAGCCGTTCAGGGTCGCGCAAATCGATCACCGTAATGTCACGTGCCAGCAAGCGGTGCTTTTCTTCCAATGACAGGAGTTTTCTCAGGGCCATTTCCTCTTTGTCATCAGGCAGTTGCACATCGACTCCACTATCCAACCTGAGATTCCATCTACGTTCGCCAACGCGAATGGCAGCCCGGACCCGCGACCGGATCAATGGATATTGGTTGAGCAACTCAATTAAGCCGGTCGCATGCTCGGCAGCACCGGCCCCGACAACGTGGGGCAGATGACTGAAATCGGCCAAGTGATTGCCGGCAATGACGTCACCTTGCCGGTTAATGAGAGACAGTTTGCCCTGCAATTGCCAGATCGCCGTGGGCCGATGCTCGATCAGATTAATATGAAGGGCGTCGGGCCAGAGGCGCACCAATCGTACTTCATTTACCCAGTTCAATTCCTGTATGCGCGCCTGTGCAGCCGACAAATCAAAATGCATCAGCGATTCACCGCGAAGGGCCCCAAGCGCGCGATTGAGTTCCAGCTTATCCGTATATTGCCGGCCTTCGACGGTCACCCGCTCAACCGCAAACCCGCCCGACACGAGGGCGCGTTTCGCCAAATGATCAATCTCTTCCTTCAATTGACCAAAAACACCGGAGGCCCACAAAGCGGCAATGACCAAGAGGGTCACAGCAATCGACATCACGACCGCATAGGGCGCCAATCCTTGGCGGATATATTTGAAAGAGCGTTTGCGGCCGGCCCACCACTTGCTGAAACCTTGCGGTTTGGATTTGCGCCGCGTCGTCTTGCGACGTGGTGTCCTGGACCCGGACCGGCGTTTCGCACCCGCCTTCTTCTTGGCAACGGCGGCGGTTTCAAGGATCGACATCAACGGCCGCATGACGCATCCTCCACCATCCATTCAACAAGGTCCGCAAACGCCATGCCCACATGGGCCGCCTGTTCCGGCGACAACGAGGTCGGCGTCATACCGGGCTGTGTATTGGTTTCAAGCACAAACAAATTGTCTTGCGTCTTGGCATCGTCATACCGGAAATCCGTGCGGCTGACCCCGCGGCATCCCAAGACCTGATGCGCCTTTAATGCGATTTCGAGGCAGCCATTATAAATGTCTTGGGGTATGTCCGCGGGCACCACATGTGAAGAACCGCCTTCGGCATATTTGGCCTCGTAATCGTACCAGCCCGTATTGGACACAATCTCGGTTACCGCCAATGCCCTGTCGCCCATAACGGTCACGGTCAACTCACGGCCAGGGACGTAGGACTCGATCATAATCTCTTGACCATGGGACCAGGTGGCTTCGATCAAATCTTGTGGCGGCCGGTCTACCCCTTCTTTGATGATAAAAATGCCGTAGCTCGATCCTTCACAGACCGGTTTGATGACGTAAGGAGGATCCATGAGGTGTTTGGCCGCGGCATCTGAGCGGTCGACGATCAGGCTCTTGGCCACGGGGATGCCAGCATCGCGAAAAACAGCTTTGGCGCGTCCTTTGTCCATCGCCAATGCCGACGCCAAGACCCCGGAATGCGTATAGGGCAAACCCATCACCTCAAGAATCCCTTGGATGGTGCCGTCTTCGCCAAATGGCCCATGCAGTGCATTGAACACGATGTCCGGTTTGCGCGCCGCAAGCTGCCCCGCAACTTGGCGATCAACATCAATGTCTGACACTTTATAACCAACCTTACGCAGGGCATCGGAACAGGCACGGCCGGACACCAGGCTGACCTCTCGTTCCGAAGACCAGCCGCCCATGAGGACAGCAACGTGCTTTGCGTTTTTGTTGGAAGTGTTCATGTTCCGCTTGCGCCCCTGTCGAGCGGCCGACCGATTCGCCGAATCTCCCATTCAAGATTGATTCCCGAACTTTTGGCAACCTCAGATCTGACTTTTTCGCCCAAACGTTCCAAATCTTCCGAGCTGGCAGAACCGTTATTGATCAAAAAATTACAATGCTGTTCCGAAACTTGCGCATCGCCGATCGATGCACCGCGGCAACCGGCAGCGTCAATCAGCTGCCAAGCTTTACGGCCGGCGGCCTCATCCGTATGCGGATTCTTGAATGTGGATCCGCCGGTTCGGCTGCGGACGGGTTGGGATGACTCTCGCGCCTCCGTGATGCCCTCCATACGTTCAGCGATTTCCGATTGATCTCCGGGCGTGCCTTGAAACAATGCGGAGGTAAAAAGAACGTCATCCGGTGCTGAACTATGGCGGTAGGAAAAACCCATATCCTTTTGACTTAATTTGACTTTTTGGCCGCTCCGCGTGACGCCCTCAGCCTCGATCAGGACATCTTTGGTTTCACGTTCATAGGCACCCGCATTCATACGCAACGCCCCGCCCACGGTTCCGGGAATGCCGCGTAGAAATTCCAACCCGGCAATGGACGCCTCCATAGCTTTTTTGGCAACTGCCACATCAAACGCGGCTGCACCTGCGCGCACTTGATGATCGGCAAGAATTTCGACCTTTGAGAATGCCGCACCCAATTTGATCACAACGCCGTCAAGGCCGCCGTCGCGCACCAACAGATTGGACCCGACGCCGATCACGGTAACCGGCACCTCATCCGGAAGCGCGCCAAGAAAAGTGCATAGGTCATCTTCGTCCTTGGGCGTGAATAAGACATCCGCGGGACCCCCGACGCGGAACCACGTGATCTTCGACAAGAGCGCATCAAATTTTATGGTGCCCCGCACGTTCGGAAGCTGATCAATGAAACGCTGCCTCTGTATTGCCGCCGCCATCGCCGTCATCCGCTCCTGTCCGAATCCGCGAGTGCTTGGGGCAGCGCATTTGCCCAATTGGTAATGGTGCCCGCCCCGAGGCAAACCACATAATCGCCCGGCTCCGCCGACGCGCTGATCATATGTGCCAGGTCACCGGGACTCCCAAGGCCCAGCACGTCCCGATGACCATGATTGCGAATGCCTTCGACCAATGCGTCCCGCGAGATGCCCTCGATGGGGGTCTCTCCGGCCTCGTAAACCTCCGAAACGATGACGCTGTCCGCATCGTTGAAACACTTGCAGAAATCATCAAACAGATCGCGCAACCGGCTATAGCGATGGGGTTGGATAACCGCATGCACCTTGCCGTCTGCGGCCGACCGGGCGGCCTTCAACACCGCCGAGATCTCAGCCGGATGATGGCCATAATCGTCAATGATCGTGACACCATTCCATTCGCCGGTTTTGGTGAAACGACGCTTCACACCGCCAAAGGCTTTGAGGGCCTGACGCACCACGTCGTCACTCAGGCCTAATTCATGGGCCACGGCAATGGCCGCGACGGCATTCAATACATTGTGCTCCCCCGGCATGGGCAAGACCATATCATTAAGCTCGCGGCGCTCGCCGGAGGACCGGCCGCTGATCACCACATTGAACTTTGCCGTGCCGCCATCGAAAGTGAGATCCTCGAGCCGCACATCCGCCTGGGGATTGACACCATAGGAGATAATGCGACGATCGGTAATCTTGGCAATAAGGGTTTGTACATCCGGATCATCAATACAAGCGACGGCAAAACCGTAAAACGGAATTTGAGTCATGAAGGTCCGGAATGCATCTTTCAAGGCATCGAAATCGCCGTAATGATCCAAATGCTCCGGGTCCAGATTGGTGCAAATGGCTATCGTCGCCGGCAGGGAAACGAAGGTTCCATCAGATTCATCGGCTTCAACCACCATCCAATCGCCATCCCCCATGCGCGCATTGGAGCCATAAGCATTGATGATGCCGCCATTAATGACGGTCGCATCCATCTGGGCCTGATCCAAGATGGCCGCCATCATGGAGGTGGTCGTGGTCTTACCGTGGGTCCCGGCAACGGCGATACACCATTTAAGACGCATCAATTCTGCCAACATTTCGGCCCGCCGAACCACGGGAATAAGTTTTTCTCGCGCCGCGACAACTTCAGGATTGTCGGCCTTAACCGCCGAAGACGTAATGATCACACTTGCCTCTTGCAGATTCTCCGGCGCATGACCCACTTGGACCGGAATACCCATCGACCGCAAGCGCTTCACATTGGGATTGTCTGAAATGTCACTGCCTTGAACAGCATAGCCGAGATTATGCATCACTTCCGCAATACCGCTCATGCCGATGCCGCCAATGCCGACAAAATGCAATATGCCAATTTCGAAAGGTGTACTGGTCATGGCTAGGCCTCCACCGGTACAGCAGAAGCAGTTTCAAATCCGGCTTTACGCTCCACAAGATCTGCAAGGGCCGATACGGCATGCGGCAGGCCCTTTGATTTTGCGGCTGCCGCGGCCTTTGGCAAATGATCAGGTGACAAGAGCAACTCAGACAAACGCGCGGAGATCGTCTCAGGCGTGAATTCGTCCTGGGGCACGATCCACGCGCCGCCGGCTTCAGCAAGAACTTTCGCATTGGCCGCCTGATCCTGATCCAATGCGCCGGGCAACGGCACCAGAATGGATGGCCGCCCCAAGACAGCAAGCTCACAGACGGTCGATGCCCCGGAACGGCTAACGATCAAATGGGCATCCGCCATCAGCTCCGGCAAATTCGTGAAAAAGGAATCCAGTTCAACGGACAAGCCGATTCTATCGTAGGCGGCTTGCGCGGTCGGCAAGTCATCTTCACGGCATTGCTGAACAATCGACAGACGAGACCTTAATTCCGGCGGCAAAAGAGCGATGGCGGCCGGCACCACTTCGCTGAAAATATGCGCGCCCTGGCTGCCGCCAAAAACAATCAGGCGAATGGGCGATTGGCTGTCCAGTGTGGGATATGGCTTGGCCGCTGCGGCAATGACTTGCGCGCGCACAGGATTGCCAGTGACCTCAGCTTTTGACCCCTCCCGGGGCTTGAGGCCAATCGGATTCGGAAATGTCAACGCAATCGCCGTCACCTGAGGCGCGATGAGGCGGTTGGCGCGTCCCATAACACCATTCTGCTCATGGAGGCAGGTTGGTGTTCGCTTTGCAATCGCCGCAAACATCGTCGGCAATGTGGGATATCCACCGAACCCCACAACGATCTTAGGCCTATAACGAAACAACAATCGCAGCGCCTGCAGGGTCCCAAGACCGAGCTTAATCACCGCCGTCAACTTGTTGATGAGTCCCGGCCGCTCCGTCGTCGCCGCCAGAGTTGTGTGAAGATCCGTATCGGGAAAGGCATCGCGCCACTTCAACCCGCGCGCATCAGTAATCAGCACCACTCTCCGATCCCGCTGCCGCAATTCTTCCGCCAAGGATTGAGCCGGAAACAAATGACCGCCGGTACCGCCTGCCGTCAGCACGACGAGATCCTTATGCCTGCTCATGCGCGCCTCACAATCTCGCCATAAGACGAGCCGGACGGCCGCGCCCGGGTCAACGCAAGCAACATACCCACCGTTAGAGCCGTCGCCAGAAGTGAAGAACCGCCATAAGAAACGAACGGCAATGTCATGCCTTTGGCGGGCAGCAAGTTCAAACTGACGCCCATATTGATCAGCGCTTGATATCCAAAGATGGAGACCAAACCGGAACCGGCCAATTGCACAAAGTGATCGGATTGGTGCATCAGTCGGACAAAGCTGCGCAACACCACAAAAGCAAAAATCACCAACAGGATCAAACAAGCGACCAGCCCAAACTCTTCCGCCACGACGGCAAAAATAAAGTCCGTGTGAGCGTCGGGAATGTACTCCTTGACCCTTCCTTCACCGGGACCCGCACCGGTCAGTCCACCCGCGCGAAACGCATCAAGCGCCCGGTCTATCTGATAGGTGTCGCCCGTATCGGGATTGAGATAGCGATTCACACGGCTGGCCACATGAGGCATGAAAGTATAAGCACCGAACGCGCCGCCCAGAGCCCCCATCCCCAGCGCTGCAACCCACGGCAACGGCACACCGGACAAGAAGAACATCGTGCCCCAGACCATTGCCAATAGCATGGTCTGACCAAAATCGGGCTGCCGCAACAACAAGGCCACCACAATACCGAACAATACAAATGCGATGAGATTTCCGGGAAATCCCTTTTGGCGATTGTTCTCCGCAAAAAACCAAGCAGTCAGCACAACGAACGCCGGCTTCATAAATTCCGACGCTTGAAGCGAAAATGATCCGAACTTAATCCAGCGCCTCGCCCCTTTTACTTCCGGCCCAATAAATAACGTGGCGATCATCAAGATCACCGAGACGATAAAAACAATCAACGCGACACGGCGCACAAGTCTGGGCGTCAGCAGCGATACGGAGAACAAAATGGCGATCGATGGGATCAAGAAAATCAGGTTGCGGTACACAAAATGGAAAATCGGCTGATCAAGACGTTCGGCGATGGCCGGGCTCGCCGCCAAAGACATAATCGCGCCGATGGTCACAAGAACCGTGATCGCCACAACAGACCAGCGGTCTATGGTCCACCACCACTGACTGAGAACAGATCGATCGGTGCGGGCAAAATACGTCATGCGGCCGTCTCCTTGCCGACCTTTTTATCTTTCAAAGCATCGACAATGATCCGAAAAGCTTCACCCCTTTCTTCGAAATTCAGAAACTGGTCAAAAGAGGCGCAGGCGGGTGACAGAAGAATAACTGCCTGCTCCAAGCCGGCCGCCGACGCATCCGTATAGGCCTTCTCAATGGCCACTTTTAGGTTGTCGCACTTTTTGTACGGCGCTTGACCTTCCAAACTTGCGGAAAACGTGTCAGCGGCCTCACCAATCAAATACGCTTTGCGAATTTGAGGGAAAAACTGAGAAAGAGAGTCTATGCCGCCTGCCTTGGCAACGCCGCCGGCGATCCAAAAGATATTGTCATAAGTTGCCAAAGCATGAGATGCCGCTTCCGCATTGGTGGCTTTTGAATCATTGACAAAGGTAAGCCCGCCCATGGTTCGCACCTGCTCCAAGCGATGAGGCAGACCGGCAAACGTCGAGAAGCTTTTTGCAATCGCGCGATCATCCGAAACAAAATGATGCACGGCCGCATAGGCCGCGACCGCATTTTGCCAATTGTGCCGGCCCGGCAAAGCGTCAACCTGTCGCAAGTCGATGATTTCCGCACTCGGCCGCACGGTTCCGTCATAAAGAATGCCTTCAATGGCGTAAGCCCCATGCCCCAGAGTCTTCCCCACGGAGATCGGGCAAACCGTGGGCCCATCCAAGGCGGAAATCTTGGTACAAACTTTCTGAGACTGACAATCGTCGACACCAATGATCGCAAGGTTTTTTTGATCTTGATTGGCGAAAATGCGCTGCTTGGCGCGCACATATCCGTCCATACCGCCGTGCCGGTCCAAATGGTCTTCCGAGATGTTCAAGAAAACAGAGACATCGGGCTTCAGTGTGTGGGTTAGGTCCAATTGATAAGACGACAATTCCAGCACGTAATATCTGTCGGAACGCAAAGCGGGAAGACTGAGGATAGACTCTCCTAAATTGCCGCCGGCAGCGGCCTGGAACCCGCATCTGCCAAGTACATGCGCAATCAATGACGTGGTTGTTGATTTGCCATTTGTCCCCGTCACCGCAATCACTTTAGGCTGAGGCTTGTTATCGGGCAAGGCCGCCAGCTGCCAAGCAAAGAGTTCGGCGTCACCGACAGTCTGGATATTTGATGCCTTTGCCTTTTTGACCAGAATATGGGGCTCAGGATGAGTGAGCGGCACGCCGGGACTGGGAACAAAAAGGTCAATTCCCTCCCAGTCCGCGTCATACAAATCCAATAAGGGAATTTTCTTTTTGGCAGCAGATTTACGCGCCACCTTATTGTCGTCCCATGCCGAAACATTGGCACCACCTGCCATCAAGGCAAGCGCCGTGGCTATTCCGTTTTGGCCCAACCCAAAAACGGCGACGTTCTTTCCAGCACATGTATCAACTGGAATCACATCTACCTCAACTTCAGTGTCGCCAAGCCGGCCAGCGCCAAAATCACGGCAATAATCCAAAAGCGGATCACGATTGTTGATTCTGCCCAACCCAATTTCTCATAGTGATGATGAATCGGTGCCATCTTAAACACCCGTTTTCCGGTCAGTTTAAATGACGCCACTTGAACCATCACCGAAACAGCCTCCAAGACAAAAAGGCCACCGATAATCGCCAAAACGATTTCGTGTTTCACGGCTACGGAGATGGCGCCGAGGGCGCCGCCCAAGGACAAAGAACCGGTATCGCCCATGAACACCATAGCGGGCGGTGCATTGAACCATAAGAAGCCGAGACCCGCCCCGACCAGCGCGCCGCAGAGGATCGTCAGCTCCCCCGCCCCTTTGACAAAGGTAACCTGAAGATAATCTGCAAAGATCGCATTCCCGATAAGATAACAGATCAAACCAAAGCTTGCTGCGGCGATCATCACCGGGACAATGGCCAAACCATCAAGCCCGTCAGTAAGATTGACGGCGTTGGATGCGCCGACAATAACAAACATGGCAAACGGTAAGAAGAACCAGCCCAGGTCGATAAACAAGTCTTTAAAGAAGGGAATGGCAACCGACGCTGCTGTACCTGACGTCGGACCAAATTCGCCGCCGCCAATGATCATAATCCAATAAGTCGCAATAGCAGCGATGCCAAATTCAATCAGCAATCGAAGCTTGCCTGGGACTCCGGCACTGGACCCCTGGGTAATCTTGGAATAATCGTCAGCAAATCCGACGAGGCCAAAGCCCAATGTCACGAACAAGACGACCCAGACATATTGATTGCTCAAATCACACCACAAAATGGCCGCCAAAAACACTGAGAGCAGTATCATGACTCCCCCCATGGTCGGCGTGCCTGCTTTAGCTACGATGTGGCTTTCCGGACCGTCTTCTCGGATCGGCTGACCATTGCGCTGACGCGCTTTGAGCCAAGCAATAATGCGTGGCCCGAAAACAAAGCAAATGATCATCGCCGTGATGATTGAGGCGCCGGTGCGAAAAGTCAGGTACCTGATCACGTTAAGTATCGGAATCTGGTCTGCATAAGGCACCAAAAAGCTATAAAGCATAAAGTCTTCCCTCTTGCGCTAAGCGCGTAATGCCGTTTTGTCGGTCGACAAATCCAGAAGCATGTCAACGATCGGGCCCATGCGACTTCCCAAAGACCCCTTGACCATGATGACGTCGCCGTCCGAAACACCTTCTAATATCTGCTCTTGGAGATCCGACGAGGCTTCGCCGTAACCACCCCTCTGATCTTGCGGCAAGCGCTCCCAAAGTGTTTTCATGTGCGGGCCCGCAAGAAAAACTAGATCAATTTCTGCATCGGCCAAGTTTTCGGCCAACGCGGCATGAAGCTCGTTGGCTCGTGGCCCCAGCTCAAGCATATCGCCGAGAACGGCAATACGGCGCCCACCCTTGCCGGACGTTTGCTTGCCCAGTGTTTCGATGGCAGCCGCCATAGAAGCCGGGTTGGCGTTATAACTTTCATCAATGACCACCAAGTCCCCGCGAGAGGTTGCGATCTCGTGACGAGTGCCGCGCCCCCGAACGGCTTGCAAGTCCGACATGGCCGCCGCCGCGTCTTTCACATCAGCTCCCGATGCAGAAACTGCGGCCAGCACGCTGAGACTGTTCAACGCAACATGACGCCCCGGCAATGAAAGCTCATAGGAAAGCTCAGTTCCGGCAAGATCAATCTTGACCGCGCCGCCCAATGCACTCTCTTCATAGGAAAGAAGCCGCACATCACATGCCGGCCCTTCTCCGAACGTGACAATGGATGCATGAGGCACCAATTCCGCCGCCTCTTTCAAAATACCGGTTTGGTCTATGTCGCCATTGATGATCGCAGTGCCGCCGGCTTTCAAACCGTTAAAGATCTCGGCTTTGGCGCGCCCAATGTCGTCGACATCTTTGAAAAATTCCAGGTGAACCGGGGCGACTGTCGTCACGATCGCCACATCCGGCCGCACCAGTTTGGTCAGCGGTGTGATTTCACCGGCGTGATTCATGCCGATTTCAAAAATGCCGTATTGGGTATCGGCGGGCATCCGCGCCAATGTCAGCGGCACACCCCAGAGGTTATTATAGGAAGCAAAGGATGCGTGGGTCGGCGCCTGGCCGGACAAAACCGTCCGCAACATCTCTTTGGTACCTGTCTTGCCGACGCTGCCGGTGATGGCAATCCTTTTTGCCTTACTGCGATCCCGTGCAAAGAACCCAAGCGCATTAAGTGCTTTTAAGGTATCGGGCACTTGTAGGAGGGCGAAATCACCACTCGGCTGCACATCCTGCGAAACCAGAGCCGCTGCGGCGCCCGCACTCATTGCCTTTTCAACATAATCATGGCCGTCGGAATTGGGGCCGACAATGGCGACGAATAGATCGCCCGGTTCCAGCGAGCGGCTGTCGATCGAAACACCCGTCGCCGTCCAGTCTTGGCCGCCAACCAGATTCCCCTTCGTCGCACGCGCAGCTTGCTCTGCTGACCACAAATCAGGCTGGCTCATTCGCGCCCTCCCGACGTCTTCAAGTAATCCTTCGCGACTTCAACGTCCGAAAACGGCAGTCTTTTCTCACCAACAATCTGCCCCAACTCATGCCCCTTTCCGGCAATGACCAAAATGTCGCCTTCGTTCAATTGATCGATCGCCGTCTTAATGGCGCGCGCGCGATCGCCAATTTCTTTGGCCCCAGGCGCTGCCGACAAAATCTGTGCGCGGATCTGAGCGGGATCCTCGCTGCGCGGATTATCGTCCGTCACAATCACGTGGTCCGCACCCTCGGCGGCGGCTTGCCCCATCAGCGCCCGCTTGCTTGTGTCCCTGTCGCCGCCGGCCCCGAAGACAACATGAAGATCGCCCGACGTGTGTGTGCGAAGGGCCGCCAAAACGGTTTGCAAGGCATCTGGCGTGTGGGCGTAATCAACCAAAACCGACGCGCCGTTTGCACTTGTGCCAACATGCTGCATGCGTCCGGGCGCGCCTTTCAAGCTTGGCAGGGTTGCAAAAACTTGTTCAGGATCTGCACCACTGGCGATGACCAGTCCCGCGGCGAGCAAAACATTCGACGCCTGGAAACGCCCTAACAAAGGGATGAAAATCTCACGAACAGCCCCATTCCAGAGAACAGAAAGCGTTTGGCCACTGACCGATTGAGACCAGCCTTCAAGACAAAGATGACGTCCAGCCTTCGGGGCATGCTCACCAACCGCCATCACCGCCAAGCCCCTCGCCCAACACAAAAGGTCGACATCCGCAAAAACGTCAGCATCGCTATTCAGCACCGCAACACTACCTGGCTGCAATAGATCACCAAACAGGCGCAATTTGGCATCTAAGTAGCTGCCCAGATCGCCATGATAATCCAAATGGTCTTGGGTCAAATTCGTAAAGGCGGCGGCGTCAATACGGACGCCGTCCAGGCGGTACTGCGCCAAACCGTGACTAGATGCCTCTAAGGCAAGATGAGTCACGCCGGCACGGGTCAACTGAGACAGTGTTGCTTGAACACGGACAGGATCGGGCGTGGTCAGGGGCGCATCAGTCTCAACGTCTAGGCCATCCACGCCAAGCGTGCCCATACTGGCTGCCTGGCAGCCTAACATTGACCAAATCTGTTTCACAAAACTGACGACAGATGTCTTGCCGTTTGTTCCAGTCACGGCGACCACGTGATCAGGCTGATCTCCATAGAATTCAGCGGCCATCAAACTGAAGCGGCGGCGCGGATTGGGATCTTGCAAGACGGCCACGCCCTTCTCAGTCGCCACATCGATCCATTGGGCACACACATGCGGCTCAGCTAAGATGGCGGCCGCGCCTCGCTCGATCGCCTCGCCCACAAAACGAGCGCCGTCCATGTGAACGCCCGACAGGGCGGCAAACAAAAAGCCGTTTTCGACATTTCGGCTGTCGGCGGTCAAACCGGCAATATCGGATGTCAGCAGATGATCATTCATCAATCTAGCGTCGCCAATGAGCTTCTTCAGTTGCATGTCTTGCAGCGACCCTTAGGGCAACTTAAGAGCAGCCTGCTGAATGTCAGTGTCCAAATTCATTTTGGGCGCAACACCCAATAGCGGGCCGCTGCGTCCTATAATTCTGGCTGCCATCGGCGCGGCCGTCCAGCCCGCCGTTGCATAGCCATAAGTTTCCTTTGTTCCCCGCGGTTCGTCGAGCATTACAAAAACAACATATTGGGGATCATATGTCGGAAATGTGGCCAGAAATGAAGAAATCAGCGACCTGCGCGCATAGGAGCCGCCCCGGCTCTTCTCTGCGGTACCTGTCTTGCCCCCGACGGAATACCCCGCCACGTCACCATTGCCCCCGGTTCCTTCGGTTACAACGCTGCGTAGCAATGTCCGCATGGCTTGACTGGTAGAGGTTGAAATCACCCGCGTCGGCTTTGCACGCTTGACCCTATCGGATTTGACGATTGTCGGCTGATGCAAGACCCCGCCATTGACCATTGCGGCAGCCGCGTTAGCCACATGCAAGGGCGTGACAGCGATACCATGGCCGTATGAAATTGTTGCTGCGCGCACGTCGCGCCATTTTTCCGGCACCTTCGGCGCGCCGATCTCCGGCACCTCAAGCGCGATAGGATCAAACATGCCGATCTTACGCAAGAAAGTTTGATGACCCGGAATGCCGACGGCGCGTGCAATCTTCGCCGTGCCGATATTAGACGAATGCATAAAGATCTCGGGAATACTCTGCCACTTGTTCTTCCCGTGAAAATCGCGAATTCGGAAACGGCCAAATCGCAAAGGCTGGGATGTGTCATAACCGTCGGTCAGTCGAACGCTGCCGTCATCAAGCGCCATGGCAACGGTAAACATCTTGAACACGGAGCCAAGCTCGTAAACACCCTTGGTTACTTGATTGAAGCGATTGCTTTCAGGCGAGGCCATCGGATTGTTCGGGTCAAAGTCCGGTAGTGAGGTCATCGCGATCACTTCCCCGGTCCGAACATCCATAATCACACCGGCGCCCGCCTTGGCTTGGAAAACACCGACCGACTTGGCGATCTCGTCGCGCAAGATGTGTTGAATGCGGATGTCGAGTGACAGCGCTAAGGGTTGGGCAGCGCGCTCAGTGATTTGCGCATTTAGCTTGGCCTCAATCCCCGAAATGCCTGCATTGTCGGCATCAACATATCCCAAGAGATGGGACGCATACCGGCCGCGGGGATAGTAACGCCGCTCGCGCTTTGGAAAATGAAGACCTGGGAGCCCCAGCGCAAAAATTTCTTGCTTCTCTCGCGGGGTGATCCGGCGGGCAAGCTCGACATTGTGCCCACCAGAACTGAGCTGGCGCAAAAGAACTTGTTCATCCAATTGCGGCAGAACCGTTGCGATCTCATAGGCGGCCCGCTCAGGATTCCAAACCTCTCGCGTATCAGCGAAAAGGGAAAGCGCCGCAAGGTTGGTGGCCAAGACCTCACCATTTCGATCCGTAATGTCTGCGCGCAAACGGCCGTCATCAATGGAACTCCATGGATTGGAAAGTGCTTTAGTGGCCGGCACCAGCGTGGCATCGAACAATCGAATGCCGACAATCACAAAGGCCAGCAGAAAGGACGCCGACAGGATGGAAACACGGCGCCGCGCATTTGAAATCGATTGGTCATAGTGTGAATCGGATTGGATCCGGGTGGCCACCTTGACGCCGCCTGCGTCCAGGTAACCACCCAATCCGTCGGGCACGTATGTCCCCGAACCAGAGTGTAACGGCTTCCGCCTAGCCATCACTTTTGCCTCCTCTGGTGTATGAAGTCGGTTTTGGTTGAGGTCTGACCCGCAAAATGGCGGGTGAGCCGTTTTCATCAATGAGTGGATCGGCATTGACCAATCCCTCAAGACCCGGCTCTTCGCTGACAAGAGACCGGAGCGGCAGATCCCGCAATTGGGCAAGTTGCGGTGGCCCCAGAGGTTCCAGGTCCAAATAGCGCTCAGCCAATGTCTGTAAGCGATCTGCTTGATTCAAATGAGACCATTCCGCGCGCAGGATCCTCAAACCTTCATCTTGTTCCGCGATCTTGCTTTCCAAAATTCGCACCCGATCTGCAGCCACGCCGGTATAGTGTTTCAAGCTATAGAGTCCAAAGGAGAACAGCACCGTCACAACGAGCGCGAGTGCATTGACAAGCTTGCTCATAGCTCCACTCCTTGCGGCAGACCCAACTCGTCCAAAGTCAACGGCCATGCAGGCGCATCGGTTCGAATAGCGGCCCGCATCTTCGCCGAGCGGGCGCGAGGATTGACGGCGACTTCATTGTCACCGGCGACGCGGGCCCGGCGTGACAGAGTTTCAAAACTGGGTTCAACCGAAGGCTTGGCCTCCAGCGGAATGTGGCGTGACGGGCGCCCCATGCCGCCGGAGCGTTGCGCAAAGAAGCGCTTGACGATCCTGTCCTCTAAAGAATGAAAGGCCACCACGACGAGCCGCCCGGCAGGCCGCAGCAACTTTTCCGCGGCTGCCAAACCACGCACCAATTGCTCCAATTCGCTGTTAATATAGATCCTGACGGCTTGAAACGTCCGCGTTGCCGGATGGAGTTTATGGCGGTCCGCTGACCCCAGAACGCTCTCAACAACACGCACTAAATCACTGGTGGTCTCAAGCGGCGTTTCGCTTCGCGCATGAGTGATCGCCTTGGCGATGCGGCGGGCTTGGCGCTCTTCGCCGAATTCCTTGAGCACCTGAGCAATTTTGGCTTCTGAGGCCTCATTCACAAAGTCCGAAGCACTTTCCCCCTCTGATGCCATGCGCATGTCCAGGGGACCATCCTGCAAAAAAGAAAAACCGCGATCAGCTTGATCAAGTTGCATGGAGGAGACGCCGATATCGAGTGCGACGCCGTCCACTTCCGTAATGCCGCGCTTTTCAAGAACCGCGTCCATGTCCCCAAACAAGGCCTGATGAAGATGAAGCCGCCCTGGATACTCTGAGGACAATTGGTCGGCCGCCTTGAGGGCAGCAGGATCCCGATCAAATCCATGGACCTGGCAATCGGCTGCATCCAATATCGCCTTGGTATAGCCACCAGCACCCAATGTTCCGTCTACGTAGCAACCACCATCAACCGGGTTTAAGGAAATCAACACTTCGTTCAGCATGACCGGAATGTGAGGCGCTTTGTCCGTCATCTCTCACCTCCGCGATTGTCATTGCGGGCCAAAGGCGCCCGCTGCAACAGGCGGCGGTTTTCGGCAGCCAGACGACGGGCTTCGGTCCGGCGCGCTTCGTAGACGGCGGGATTCCACATTTGAAATTTTTCGCCGCGCCCAACGAAGGTCACGTAGTCGTCAATGTCGGCATGGCGAAAGGCGCCGGTCAGGGTGATCCGGCCATCCTTGTCAAAATGAAGCGGCACGCTGTCCGCGATGATCGACAACTCAAAGGCGTCGCGCAGCTCATCATAGGGATCGAGCTGATCAATGAAGCTATGCAGCTTTTCAAAATAGGCCGGGCCGCCGGCTTCGAGACAGGTATCCGTGAAAGAGGGAAAGCAGATCAGCTTGGCGACACCTTCATCGGCCAGCACCGCGCGGAATTCGGCAGGCACGGAAACGCGCCCTTTCGAGTCCACTTTGTTGGTGTATGTACCCTGAAACATGCTCGCCGCTCGCCAAGACAGTCGCCCCAGAGCTGGACGAGCGGAATCGCCTGCAGGAGCGCCTCAGCGATCCCGCACGCCGAAATCGTGCTTTACGAATTCAGGTACGACCTCCCGTCCCTTGGGATGATCCGGGATAGCATGGGATCAAACGGGAGTCAATTGCACCTGTGGCAAAAATCTTGGTTTTTTGCGGAATTTTGACGTGTTTGAGTCGTCATCCAGACCGCCGAGAACAAAAAATGAACTTCAAATTCTATTTTCGCGGGCCAAGGTGAACAAAAGGTAAATCGACCCGGACTTGCGGTGAAAATGGCTGCTCCGTTTACGGATGAGCTCAGCACTGCGTGCGCATCTGTGGAAAAGTCCGTGGATCATCCGTGGATGGATGATCAGTAGAAAGAAGGAGCCAGACGGCCTATAAGCCGGGTTCTGTCCAATGTCACTTTCGTGACATTTGGATGACCATTCATCTGGGACGATTGTTACCAATCGCCTCGCGCGACCGACCCGGGCAACAATCCGGAAACTGACTATATGTTGCCCCTATTTGGTCTTGCTCTCGGTGGGGTTTACCTTGCCACCGCTGTTACCAGCGGCGCGGTGCGCTCTTACCGCACCCTTTCACCCTTACCCGTATGGGCGGTTTGCTTTCTGTGGCACTTTCCCTAGAGTCGCCTCCGCCGGACGTTATCCGGCACCGTGTTCCCGTAGAGCCCGGACTTTCCTCCCTGACAAGCAGAGCGATCATCCAGCCATCTGGCTCAAACCCCTTTTAAACCTTGGGAGTTATGTCTTCAAGCTTTGCTTTTGGACAATAAATTTTTTATTAGGGCGAGCGTCCGGCTGTCAGCCTGCTGATGAAGTTGCGTAGGATCAAAATGTCTTTGGAAGGCCGTTACGACAGAGCTCAGCGCATCATCGAACGCACCTTGCACTTCTATCTGATAACCATACTCCGCCAGCGCGGCGCGAAGATCCACCCACCCCTCTTCGGTCAATGCCTTACCTGGCTCATGCTCATCTGGATTTACCCACAAACCCAATCCGTGGGATGCCAAAAGCGCCCAGTCGAATTTCTCACCCGGATCTTCTTTGCGTGTCGGCGCAACGTCAGAGTGGGCGATAATTCTATGGGCAGGAATTTCATGCCGCGCCACAACGTCTTTCGACAGATCAATCACCGCCTGCATTTGCGCTTCCGGAAAATCGCGGTAGCCCCATTCATGTCCCGGATTGACAATCTCAATACCGATCGATCGTGCATTGATGTCGGCCTCACCCGCCCAAAAAGATACGCCCGCGTGCCAGGCTCTGTGTCGCTCGTCAACCATGCGATAGATACTGCCGTCTTCATCCACCAGATAATGCGCGCTTACAGGAATATCGGGATCGCACAAACGCTCGAGAGCACCGCCCGCATCCGGCATGCCGGTATAATGCATGAGCAATATGTCAATCGGCGCGCCGTTCCGGTCGTCAAAGGTGATCGAGGGTCGATCGATGATGGGCATCATCTTAATGCTCTTTCAGCAATTCTCTCGGCGGCGGCTGGCGCAAGGTCACAATCGCCACCCCGATCAAACTGACCAACATCCCAAGGCCCATGCGCCAAGAGATTTGATCGTCCAGAATCAATATACCCATCACAATGACAAAGACCGGGGTGAGCAGCAAGAGAGGCGAAACCAAGGTGACCGGGTACTTTTGCAAGACAAAATATAGGCCGGCATGGGCGCCAACATTGGAAATCAATACGGTGAGCACCAATATGGACCAAATCTGCCAATCGGCATTGGCCAAATTGGCGCCGGGGGCGCCTTCGAAGACCAGCGAAAGACCCAATAGAAGCGGCCAGGATGACCACGCAATCCAACCTTGAAGATCAAATACACCGACTCCCTTCAATATGCGCAAGAGCAGGAGTGACCCCGCAGCGATGAGAGACGAAAAGGTGCCCATCAATAATGCAGGCAAATATGAAAAGACACGAGGGTCAAAGGAGATGTAGACGATGCCGCCGAAGGCCAGGCCAATACCCAAACTACGGCGCCATCCGATCCGCTCGCCCAGGATGAGAATGGACAAAAGGGTTGCAAACGGCGTGCTCATCTGTGACGCGACGGAAAGCGACGACACATCGTCGGCCAAATCAAGGGCAATAAAGAAAATGGCGAACTGCACGCCGCCGGCCGTCATAGCGACCGCAAACAACAACAGCAACTTGTCCGCATGCCAGCGCATCATCGGTAAAAGGATGAGCGCCGCGAGACCACATCGCATGGACATGAACAAAAGGGGTGGAACTTCCTCAAACACCACCTTCATCAGCACCATGGTTAAGGCCCAGGCGAGATTCATCCCGATTATGAGCAGAAAATGCTGGGGCGCCATGCAGTATCCTTAACAAACGGACCGAGACCGTTTGTCGGGCCGACGGTAAAGTTATAAAATATATCTCAACAGAATGGTGGTGGACTATAGGCCTATGAGCCGACCTATTTTATATCATTATCCGGAGAGTTTCAGCTCGCAAATCGCCAGGCTGGTACTCGCGGAAAAGGGCGTGCGCTGGCGCAGCAAAATCGTCGATATCATTCGATCCCACAGCCAATACAAGCCGTCTTATTTGGAACTCAACCCTAAGATGGTCGTGCCAACCTTGGTGCATGACAGCCTAAACATTGCCGATGCCATCACGATCGCCATTTACGTGAACAATAATTTCCCTGGCCCGCATCTTATCCCAAGCCGGGAACGGGAACGGGCCTTGACGGAAAAATGGCTCGATCTGCAACAGCGCTTTATGGAGAACGAGTTCACCTACGCCTCTTTGTCGGGCATGGGCCTTGCCCTTGCACGCCGTGACTTTGCCAATCGCAAAGAGAAGTTGCGGCGAAACGCGAAAAAGTACGAGGAATTTTCCGAATATTACACGGCGAAATATGAAGATCTGTGCGATTTGGAAGCCTATCTCGGCAACAGTGCGTTTGCCGAACAACAAGCGGCCAGCATGACGGCCATCTTTGACATGATGGAGGAACTCCTGCGCCTGCCCAATGCAGAATGGCTGAGCGGCGAGGAATACAGCATCGCGGATGCCGTTTGGACGGTCACCATGGCGCGATTAGAAATGTTGGGCTATGGCGAACTTTGGCAAGACGGTGAGCACCCCTTTGTCGAGAGCTTCTATGAGCGCGTTCAAAAACGACCGAGCTGGAAAAAGGCCGAGATCGTCAACAAAGTGCCACCTGGCATGGCGGTCAATTTGGTCTTCAGTCTAGTGCCTTACGGCAGACAAATTGCCATCAGCGCCTTGTGTCTGGGTGCCGGCTACGGCCTGGCGCAAATCACCAAAGCGCTTCTCAGCACTTAGCCTTCGGCTTGGATCTGCTCAATGGCCTTTGCCATCAACTCGTCCATAGTCCGGCGCAATTGATGATCTGACTGATCGACTTGCTTGGCGTCAAAGTCGGCACGCACTTTGCGGAAGACATCGTCATCGCCCGCCTCTTCTAAATCGGCCACCACCACTTCCTTGGCATAAGCTTCGGCGTCATCGCCGGACAGTCCCATCAATTCAGCCGCCCACAGGCCCAAAAGCTTGTTGCGCCGGGCTGCTGCCTTGAACATCAGCTGCTCATCATGGGCATATTTGTTCTCGTATCCTTTTTCGCGGTCATCAAACGTCGACATACGCGCTGATCCTCTACCTAATCGTTAGACTTGCTGTAATTGGGCCCGAAAGAGCCCAAAATACAAGGAAAAATTGGTCCTCTCAGCCCATTATTGCGCGCTGGGCCACAAGATTGTATGTAGGCCCGGCCTAAGCTATTTTCCAGGCTAGAGCTGATCGAGAGGCCATCGCCATACGACCTCCGCATTCGTGCTTCTAGACAAGATGGATCTCATTTGACGTGGTCGGATCGCCTCCAGCTGCATCAATTCACTATTGAAAGAGAACCCTATGACACGCCGCAGACAAATCTATGAAGGCAAAGCCAAGATTCTGTACGAGGGTCCGGACCAGCATACTCTGGTCCAATATTTCAAGGATGATGCGACCGCTTTTAACAATCAAAAGCACGACGTGCTGGACGGCAAAGGTGTTTTGAATAACCGTATTTCCGAACACATCATGACCCACCTGACCCGGATCGGTGTGCCGAACCACTTCATCAAGCGCCTGAATATGCGCGAGCAGTTGATCAAGAAGGTGGAGATCATTCCCATCGAAGTGGTCGTCCGGAATGTCGCTGCAGGCTCCCTGTGCAAACGCCTCGGTCTCGAAGAAGGCATGCAATTGCCCCGTTCCATTGTTGAATACTATTACAAAGACGACGATCTGGGGGACCCATTGGTCTCGGAAGAACATGTGACGGCGTTGGGCTGGGCGAACCCGCCGGAGCTGGATGAAATGATGTCGATCGCCTTGCGTGTCAATGACTTCCTCACCGGCATGTTTGCCGGTATCGGCATCAGTCTCGTCGATTTCAAAGTGGAGTTCGGACGGCTTTTTGAGAATGATATCTTGCGAATTGTCCTGGCCGACGAAATCAGCCCGGACTCATGTCGCCTTTGGGATACGGAAACCAAAAATGTCCTCGACAAAGACCGCTTCCGACAGGATATGGGCGGCGTGGTTGAGGCCTATCAAGAGGTTGCACGGCGAATGGGAATCATGCCTGAGTCCGCCGGCACGGATCAAAAAGGCCCGCGCCTCGTCAGCGATCAGGGGTGAAGGTAGAACATGAAAGCACGCGTACATATCACCCTGAAATCCGGCGTTTTGGATCCGCAGGGCAAGGCCATTGGAATGGCGCTCAACGATCTGGGCTTTGATCAGGTCGGGGATGTCCGCCAAGGCAAATTCCTTGAAATTGACTTAGATGAATCCGATCCACAAAAAGCAAAGTCCGATCTTGAGGCCATGTGTGAAAAGCTCTTGGCCAATACGGTGATCGAGAACTACCGCATCGACCTGGACGATTAAGACCAAAGAGGTTCCCTTGAAGTCGGCAGTCATTGTTTTTCCCGCATCGAATTGTGATCGCGATGTGGCTGTAGCGCTTGAGAAAGCATCCGGTCGAAAACCGGAAATGGTTTGGCATGGTCAGACAGACCTACCAGACGTGGATCTGATCGTTCTTCCGGGCGGGTTTTCTTATGGGGATTATCTGAGATCCGGCGCTATGGCGGCAAAGTCGCCGATCATGCGCGAAGTCATTGGGCGCGCTGAGGCCGGAATCTCCGTGCTTGGGATCTGTAATGGCTTTCAGGTCCTGACCGAGTCCGGCTTGCTGCCCGGCGCGCTTATGCGCAATGCCGGTTTGAAATTCGTCTGCAAATCAGTCCCCTTACGGGTCGAAGACAATGAGACGCATTTCACCGCCGGCTATGACCGCGGGCAAAAAATCAGCATTCCGGTGGCGCATCACGACGGCAATTATTTTGCAGACGACGAGACGCTGAAAATGTTGGAAGACAGCGGGCGGGTGACCTTTCGCTATTTGAACAATCCCAACGGATCGCGCAACGACATTGCCGGGATCACCAACGAAAAACGGAATGTGCTCGGCATGATGCCGCATCCCGAACGGGTGATCGAACCCCTGCTCGGCGGAACGGACGGTGCACCCATGTTTGAACATTTGGTGGAGGCATTGTCATGACGTCTCTCCCTTACGAAGCGGGTGTCAGTGCCCAAATTGTCAAAGAGCATGGCCTGACGGAAGACGAATACGCACTGATTGTCGAAAAGATGGGCCGTGCCCCCAATTTCACGGAGCTCGGAATCTTTTCCGTGATGTGGTCGGAACATTGTTCCTACAAATCATCACGCAAATGGTTGAAGGGATTGCCGACGGAAGGCCCCCAGGTGATTTGCGGCCCCGGGGAAAATGCCGGCATTGTGGATCTGGGCGATGGCCAATGCGCCGTCTTTAAGATGGAAAGCCACAACCATCCATCCTTCATCGAGCCCTATCAAGGCGCGGCCACAGGGGTCGGCGGCATCATGCGCGACGTCTTTACGATGGGTGCGCGCCCGGTCGCCAATATGAACGCCCTGCGCTTCGGCGACCCGTCCCACGAAAAGACGCGGCACTTGGTGTCCGGTGTGGTGGCCGGCATTGGCGGTTACGGGAATTGCATGGGCGTCCCGACCGTCGGCGGCGAGGTCAATTTTGATCGCCGCTATAACGGCAATATTCTGGTCAATGCTATGACCGTCGGCCTCGCCGACACGGACAAGATTTTCTATTCCGCCGCCAAAGGGGTCGGCAATCCGGTGGTCTATGTGGGCTCTAAAACCGGCCGGGACGGCATTCACGGCGCCACCATGGCCTCGGCCGAATTTGACGACGCCTCGGAGGAAAAACGCCCGACCGTTCAGGTCGGCGATCCCTTTACCGAAAAGCTCTTGCTCGAGGCCTGTCTCGAACTCATGCAAGAAGACGCGATCATCGCCATCCAAGATATGGGCGCCGCCGGACTGACCTCGTCCTCGGTCGAAATGGCAAGCAAAGGTGAGGTCGGCATTCGCTTTAATTTGGACCTCGTGCCCTGCCGCGAAGAGGCCATGCAGCCTTATGAAATGATGCTGTCCGAGAGCCAAGAACGCATGTTGATGGTGCTCAAACCCGGACGCGAAGAATTTGCCAAAGCCATTTTCGACAAATGGGGCCTCGATTTTGCCGTGATCGGCGAAACCACCGATACCAATCATTTGGAACTCGAATTTGAAGGCGAGATCGTCGCTGACATGCCGGTGACAGCACTGACAGATGCGGCACCGATGTATGACCGGCCCTGGGAAACAAGGCCGGCCGCGCCGCAGATCTCACCTGATCAAGTCCCGGCACCGGACCATTATGGCGAAGCGCTTTTGAAACTAGTCGCCTCGCCGGATCTGGCCAGCCGCCGCTGGATCTGGGAGCAATATGATCACACAGTAATGGGTGACACGGTCCAATGCCCCGGCGGGGATGCAGCGATCGTGCGCATTCACGGTACAAACAAAGGAATCGCCATCAGCACGGACGTAACACCGCGCTATTGCTTTAACGATCCCATTCAAGGGGGACGCCAAGCCGTTGCCGAAACCTGGCGCAATCTGACCGCCGTCGGCGCGACACCTCTCGGCATGACGGACTGTCTGAATTTCGGCAATCCCGAACGCCCAGACATTATGGGACAGTTTGTCGGTTGCCTCGGCGGCATGGGCGATGCTGGCCGCGCACTCAGCTTCCCGATCGTCTCAGGCAATGTCTCCCTTTATAATGAAACGAATGGCGAAGCGATTTACCCGACCCCCGCTATCGGTGGTGTGGGCCTGCTCCCGGATCTCGACAAAAGAGCGGATCTCGCCCTCAAGAATGAGGGTGACGTTCTGATCCTCATCGGCGAAACCAAAGGCCATCTTGGGGCCTCGATCTGGGCGCGCCAAAACGCCATTGAAGAAGGCGCGCCGCCGCCGGTCGATTTGGATACGGAAAAACGCAACGGCGATTTTGTCAGAAACCTGATCGGCAGGAATAAAGTTTCTTCCGCACACGACATATCCGATGGCGGCCTTTTGGTTGCTGTCGCCGAAATGTCCATGGCGGGAGGTCTTGGTGCTAACATTGAGGCGCCCACCGAAAACACTCACGCCTATTTGTTCGGTGAAGACCAAGCCCGCTATGTGATTTCTGCGGCGCCGTCCGAGGCGGAGAATATTTTAGAACAAGCCGCTGCAGCGAATGTTCCTGCCCAAATTGTTGGAAAGGTCGGCGGCAAGGACCTGACCGTGAACCAACAGCATGCCGTCGGCGTAGAAGCGCTAAGGACAGCAAATGAAAGTTGGCTGCCCACCTATATGAGCGGACCTGCTTAAGGAGCGAATATCATGGCCATGGCCGCGGAAGATATTGAGCGCATGATCAAAGAGGCGTTGCCGGATGCGCAGATCATCATCACGGATCTGCGCGGCGACGGAGACCATTATAAGGCTGAGGTTATTTCCGCCGCTTTTGAAGGCAAAAGCCGCGTTCAGCAACATCAGATGGTCTATAAAGCCCTTAAGGGGAATATGGGTGAAGCTTTACACGCGCTGGCGCTGGAAACGGGTGTCCCAAAGGCGGACAGTTGAGCGGCCTTTTCAACCTTCTACCCTTGACCCAGATCAATCGCGACACTACCTAGACAAAAGCATGCCCAGAGATAGAGGACAGGATCCCAGTCAATGAGTGAAAACCCCATTTTTAAAGATATCCGCGAAGTCATCGGCGATAACGAAATCGTGCTGTTCATGAAAGGCACGCCCGTTTTCCCTCAATGCGGCTTCTCCTCGACGACGGTCAAGATCTTGACCTATCTGGGTGTCCAGTTCCGCGCCATCAATGTGCTGGACAGCGATGCGGTCCGTCAGGGCATCAAGGATTTCTCAGACTGGCCGACCATCCCCCAGCTTTACGTCAAAGGCGAATTTGTCGGCGGCAGCGACATCGTCCAAGAGATGTTTGAGAATGGTGAACTCAGAGACTTCTTGACCGATAAGGGGATAGAAGTCGCCGCTTGAGGCCCCTTGCTTCCATCTTCCACCTTTCCCGACGCATTTCTGTTATAAACTCTGGGTAAAGTGATTCCGAATTCACACCCAGAGGCAAATGATGCGAACCACCCTAAGACTTTTCACCCTAGCGGCTGCACTCTCTTTTTCAGTTGGCGCCCAAGCCGCCCCCATCTTCGACACATTCGGGTCCCTTCCGCAGGCCACATTCGGCGGCTCGGGCATTCCCAATGATGCGGTGGCCATCTCGAGTCAGAATGGCGTGACCCTGGGCTTAACGGCGACGGAACGGTTTTCAAATGCAGCCGTCACCAATGACGGCGCCGGAACCTTTTTTGCCGCTACGGGTTCTAATTTCGGCAATCCGCTTAATCCCGCCGATATGACGAACTCGTCTACACTGGGTAGCACTTGGAATTTCAGTTTCTTTCTGGATCTCGGCAACGACGTTGGATCTGACTTTACGATACTCAGCCTACAGTATGATTTTGACCCCAGTGCCGGTACGGATTTTGGCGTGATCAATTTCAATCTCTCGCCTCAAACAAGCGGTCTTTCGTTGATTGAAGGCTCGCAAAATATGCTGTTCGGATTTTTGTCGAGCGCGGCCGCCATTCCCGTTGTTGTGCCGCCGGCCGGCACTTTCGATCCGGATGCCCCGGGCATCTATAGTTTCATTCTAACCGCCAGCGGCAGCAATCTCAGCCCTGACCTTGTCGCCAGCATTGACGTGGTCGTCGAAGGCGTGCCGGAGCCGGGCACACTCGCCTTGATCGGCGCAGGGCTTTTGGGCGTTGCTTATACGCAAAGGCGACGTCGGAAATTCGGCTGAAAACAAATCTGCAAAAACAAAAAAGCCGCGCGTTGCGCGGCTTTCTTTTTGTCGATCCGTCAAATTCGGATCAGGAGTAAAACTCAACCACCAGATTGGGCTCCATTCGCGCCGGATACGGCACGTCTGCCAATTCGGGCACCCGCAGGAATGTTGCCTTCATCTTGGCATAATCCGGTTCGATGTAATCAGGCGCTTCACGTTCCGGGCTCTCGATCGCCTCCAGAACCATTGCCATCTGACGTGACTTTTCACGCACCTCAATGACGTCGCCTTCTTTGACCTGATAGCTGGGAATATTGACTTTCTTGCCATTCACTTTGATGTGGCCGTGATTGACAAATTGGCGAGCGGCAAAAACCGTTGGGACAAATTTGCAGCGATAGACCACAGCGTCCAAACGGCGCTCCAGCAAGCCGATGAGATTTTCCGACGTATTGCCTTTGCGGCGCACCGCCTCATTAAAGGTACGGCGAAACTGTTTCTCAGTGATGTTGCCGTAATAGCCTTTGAGCTTTTGCTTGGCCTGAAGCTGAATACCGAAATCCGATAATTTGCTCCGCCGGCGCTGGCCGTGCTCCCCAGGACCATATTCACGGCGGTTAAACGGGCTCTTCGGACGCCCCCAAATATTTTCGCCGAGACGGCGGTCAATCTTATATTTGGCGTTTTGCCTTTTCGACATGCCAAGCAACCTATTCGTTGTGTGTGATCACGAAATTCCTGCATCGGCGCAAGAACAGTACAGCCGCCACATTTCTGCGGCGGCGCGATGGAGCGGCAATATAGTCATAAAGCCCGCCTTGTCAAACGCGAAAAGCCCATTTTTTGCGGAAAACTTGGGCTAGCGGCGGGGCGGCCTGCCGTGGGCCAGGGCTTTGACGATGCCCCGCAAAGTCTGCGTATCCTGGGAGGTTAATGGCACCCTTTGGAAGATATTGCGGATATTTCGGACCATGGGCTCGCGCTTTTCCGGCGGAAACAAAAAACCCGCCTCACCGAGCTCAGCCTCCAGATGCTCAAAAAACCCTACCAACTCGGCATTGCTCGCCCAATCCGTCCCCAACAGATCGACAGATTCGGGACTTGTTTCATCGGCCACCTGGAACCACTCATAGGCCATCAAGAGCACGGCTTGCGCCAAATTGAGGGAGGCAAAGGCCGGATTTACCGGCACCGAGACCACTTTCTGAGCCAGGACCACGTGCTCATTTTTGAGCCCGGCCTTCTCACCGCCGAACAAAATGCCGCAGGCCGCCCCTTTCCCCTCAATTTGCCGAATCTGAGCCGCCGCCTCTGATGGCGTCACCACCGGTTTTACCATATGCCGGTCCCGGGCGGTGGTGGCATAAACCATTTGCAAGTCCGCCACAGCGTCTTCCAAGCGCTCAAAAATCTGCGCCTTCTCAATGACAATGTCCGCGCCGGAGGCCGCGGCAACGGCCTTTTCATTGGGCCAGCCGTCGCGCGGCGCCACCATGCGCAAATCGGTCAATCCGAAATTGTACATGGCCCGGGCGGCCTTACCGATATTCTCGCCCATTTGAGGCACCACCAGAATAATTGCCGGCCCACCTGTTCTGGCTTCCTTTGTGTGATCCGTACCCGCCATCCGTCGTCCCGTAGATTGGATAATGTCTTACTGGTCCCCTGAGGGCCCTTTTGTTCTCAAAGGCGCAATGCTATAGGGAGCCCGCGTCAGGGCCCTCGCATTAGCATGTCTTTGGGCTCGCGTTCCACAGGATCCTAACATTGACCCTCTCACCGGAGAGCATGAGCTGATGAGCAAAATTAAAGTAGAAAATCCCGTCGTTGAATTGGACGGGGACGAAATGACCCGGATCATTTGGGCTTTCATTAAGGAAAAGCTAATCCATCCCTACCTGGATATCGACCTGAAATATTACGATCTAGGCATTGAAGCCCGCGACGATACCGACGACCAGATTACGGTAGATGCAGCCAATGCCATCAAAGAATATGGCGTCGGCGTCAAATGCGCGACGATCACTCCGGACGAAGAGCGCGTCGAGGAATTCAACCTGAAACGCATGTATAAGTCGCCGAACGGCACCATCCGGAACATTCTCGGCGGTGTTGTTTTCCGTGAGCCCATCATTTGCCAAAACGTGCCGCGCTTGGTGCCTGGCTGGACACAGCCGATCGTTATCGGCCGTCATGCTTTTGGCGACCAATATCGGGCGACGGACTTTTTGGTTCCCGGCAAAGGCAAGCTGACCATCAAATGGGAAGCCGAAGACGGTTCGCAAACCATCGAGGAAGAAGTTTACAACTTCCCGGGTTCGGGCGTGTCCATGGCGATGTATAATTTGGATGAGTCCATCAAGGACTTCGCCCGGGCCAGCATGAATTACGGCCTGCAACGGAATTGGCCGGTTTACCTGTCGACCAAAAACACCATCATGAAAGCCTATGATGGCCGCTTTAAAGATCTGTTTGAAGAAGTGTTCAACAACGAGTTTAAAGCCAAGTTTGACGAAAAGGGCATCAGCTACGAGCATCGCTTGATTGACGACATGGTCGCCTGCGCCATGAAATGGAACGGCGCTTTTATTTGGGCCTGTAAGAACTATGACGGCGACGTGCAGTCAGATACAGTTGCCCAAGGTTTCGGATCGCTCGGCCTCATGACGTCGGTTCTCTTGAGCCCAGACGGACGCACCGCGGAAGCCGAGGCGGCCCACGGGACGGTGACGCGCCACTATCGCCTGCACCAACAAGGCAAAGAAACATCGACCAATTCCATTGCGTCGATCTTTGCTTGGACGCGGGGCCTGGCCCATCGCGGCAATTTGGACGGCAATCAAGAACTGGTGAAATTTGCGCAAACGCTGGAAAGCGTCTGTGTCGAAACCGTCGAATCCGGCCACATGACCAAAGACCTTGCACTTCTGGTCGGCGCCGACCAAGCCTGGCTGTCGACAACCGGCTTCCTCGACAAGGTCGACGAGAACTTGCAAAAAGCCATGTCGTAAAACGACAGGTACGAACAAAAAAGATGCCGCCAACCTTGGGTTGGCGGCATTTCTTTTGGAAAACGCTTTAAGCGGCCACTTCTTCGACGAACTTTTTCATGGCATCGATGGCGTCATTGGCTTTGCCGCCGTCAGGGCCCCCCGCTTGCGCCATATCAGGCCGGCCGCCGCCGCCCTTGCCGCCGACCGCACCGACACCGGCACGTACAATATCGACAGCGCTGATTTTCTCGGCCAAGTCTTGGGTGACACCTACAGCGAGCGCCGCCTTACCGTCATTGACGGCGACAAAAGCCACAACACCGGAACCCAATTGTTTCTTGCTGTCGTCAATCAGCCCGCGAAGGTCTTTGGCCGAGACGCCATCCAGCGCCTGCGCCAGCAATTTGATTCCATTGACCTCAATCGCTTCCGGTTTTGCCCCCTGCCCGGCGCCGCCGCCTAAGGCGATCGTCTTTTTCAATTCGGCGACTTCGCGCTCCAATTTTTTGCGTTCATCGTTCAGCGCGGCAACACGTTCGGGCAAAGCGCTGGGTTTGATTTTCAGTAGGCCCGCAGCTTCTCGCAGTAAAGCAAGGTTGTCGTCCAGGTAGACCCGTGCAGATTCACCTGTCAGCGCCTCAATCCGGCGCACACCGGAAGCCACGGCGCTTTCGGAAACAATCTTAAACAGAGCAATGTCGCCCACACGACCCACATGGGTGCCGCCACACAATTCAACCGAATAAGGCTTATCCAGCGATTCCGTGTTCAACGACTCGCCCATGGTCAGGACCCGCACCTCATCACCATACTTTTCACCGAACAAGGCAAGGGCCCCGGCCTCAATGGCTTCGTCAGGTGTCATGACTCGGGTCATGACGCTGCCATTTTGACGCACGACTTTGTTGACTTCCGCTTCAATCTGCTCCAGCTCGTCGGCCGTCACCGCTTTAGGGTGCGAGAAGTCAAAGCGCAGACGGTCCGCATCAACGGCAGAGCCCTTTTGAGTCACATGATCGCCCAACACATTCCGAAGCGCGGCATGGAGCAAATGCGTCGCGGAATGGTTAGAACGTGTCAAGGTGCGGCGATTGCTGTCCACATGCAGCTCAACCACATCGCCGACATTCAAAGTGCCCTTTTGCAACGTGCCGATATGGACATGCAGATCGCCCAGTTTCTTTTGGGTATCGGTGACAACAAAACTGGCACCACCTGGTGTGAACATAATGCCGATATCTCCGGCTTGTCCGCCGGACTCGCCATAAAACGGCGTTTGATTGGTCACGATCTGAGCAGCTGTGCCGACCGGCAAAGTCTCGACGGGCTTGCCGTCCACAATCATGGCCTGGACCTGGCCTTCGGCCATTGTCGTATCGTAGCCCAAGAATTCGGTGACGCCGTTTTGATCGCGCAAATCAAACCAAACTTCTTCCGTCGCGGCCTCGCCGGATCCAGACCAGGCTTTGCGCGCATCTTCACGCTGTTTAGCCATGGCCGCATCAAAGCCTTCGGTATCGACGTCTATATTGCGTGCACGCAACGCGTCTTGGGTCAGATCAAGCGGGAAGCCATAAGTGTCGTAGAGCTTAAAGGCCGTCTCGCCCGGCAGCGCTTGACCTTCAGACAACTCGGCCGTGGCCTCTTCAAGCAAGCTGAGGCCCCGCCCCAACATGCTGCGGAACTTTTCTTCTTCCAGCTTCAATGTTTCTTCGATGAGGGATTCAGCCCGGGTCAATTCCGGATAGGCGGCCCCCATTTCCGAGACCAATGTGGGCACGAGGCGCCACAGTAACGGGTCCTTAGCGCCCAATATATGAGCGTGGCGCATGCCGCGGCGCATGATGCGGCGCAAGACATATCCCCGGCCTTCATTCGAGGGCAGAACCCCGTCGGCGATCAGGAAAGACGAGGCGCGCAAGTGATCGGCGATCACCCGGTGACTGACGCTATGTTCGCCGTCGGCAGACACACCGGCCGTCTCTGCACTGGCGCGAATGAGATTTTGAAAAAGGTCCGTTTGGTAATTGTCGTGCGTCCCTTGCAGAACCGCGGCAATCCGCTCCAGGCCCATACCGGTATCAATGGACGGTTTGGGCAGTTCTGATCTCTTATCGGCGGTTTCTTGCTCATATTGCATGAAAACGAGATTCCAAATCTCGATAAAGCGATCGCCATCTTCGTCGGGACTGCCGGGCGGGCCGCCGGGAATGTGATCGCCGTGGTCGTAGAAAATCTCTGAGCACGGACCGCACGGCCCTGTATCCCCCATGGCCCAAAAATTGTCGGAGGTGGGAATGCGGATGATTTTGTCTTCGCCCAATCCGGCAATTTTCTTCCAAAGATCAAACGCCACTTGGTCTTCGGCATAGACCGTCACCAGCAATTTTTCTTGTGGCAACCCATAGACTTTGGTCACCAGCTCCCAGGCATACGCAATGGCTTCTTCTTTGAAATAATCGCCAAAGGAAAAGTTGCCGAGCATCTCAAAAAAAGTGTGATGACGGGCGGTATAGCCGACATTGTCGAGATCGTTGTGTTTACCGCCGGCGCGTACGCATTTCTGCGAGGTGGTCGCCCGAACGTAATCGCGCGCCTCCGTACCGGTGAAGACATTCTTAAACTGCACCATACCGGCATTGGTAAAGAGGAGAGTCGGATCGTTATGCGGCACAAGCGGACTGGACGAGACGATCTTGTGATCTTTGCCCGCAAAAAACTCCAAAAATGTGGTCCGAATCTCATTCAGACTTGCCATGAACCAATTCCCCGTCCGTATTTCGTGTCTCCGGCTTTTAACCTTGAAAAGAGCCGAAGTCTACATGAGGGCGTCGGCCTGCCCTGATCAAAAATGGCGTGGCTTTCCGGGTTTACAAGAGGGACGAGCCTTCCTCCCGGGCTGAACGAGGCCAGGCGGAAAGAGCGCAAAAAAAGCGGCGGCCTCAAGGGGCCGCCGCCGAATTATTCCAATCTGAGCCCAGAGACGCTAGCCGGCGGCCTCAACGTCGCCATCCTCATCTTCGGCGCCCGGCCCCACCAGCATTTCCTCGGCAATCAAGCCTGCATTGGCACGAATGGCGTTCTCAATCGCCGTGGCCACATCCGGGTTTTCCTTCAAGAATTCCTTAGCCGTCTCCCGGCCCTGACCAATCCGCTGGCTATCGTGGGAATACCAAGAACCTGACTTCTCCACGATCCCGGCCTGAACGCCGAGGTCAAGAATTTCACCTGTCTTGGAAATTCCCTCGCCATACATAATGTCGAACTCAACCTGCTTGAATGGTGGCGCTACCTTATTCTTCACCACCTTCACACGTGTTTGATTGCCGACCACTTCATCGCGGTTCTTAATGGATCCGATGCGGCGAATATCCAAACGTACTGACGAATAAAATTTCAAAGCATTTCCGCCGGTGGTGGTTTCCGGGCTGCCGAACATGACACCAATCTTCATCCGGATTTGGTTGATGAAGATGACCATACAATTGGACTTGGAAATCGAGCCGGTCAATTTGCGCAGCGCCTGGCTCATGAGCCGGGCTTGCAAACCGGGCAAACTGTCACCCATTTCACCTTCCAATTCCGCCCGCGGTGTCAGGGCCGCAACGGAATCGATCACCAACACATCCACGGCGCCGGAGCGCACCAAGGTGTCGGCAATCTCCAAAGCCTGTTCGCCGGTATCGGGCTGGGAAATCAAAAGCTCGTCCAGATCCACGCCGAGCTTAGCGGCATAGGTCGGATCAAGAGCATGCTCTGCATCGATAAAGGCAGCGACACCGCCTTTCTTTTGGGTTTCCGCCACCACATGCAGGGTCAAAGTGGTTTTCCCGGAAGATTCCGGGCCATAAACTTCGATCACCCGTCCCTTGGGTAACCCACCGATGCCGAGCGCAATATCAAGGCCTAAAGAGCCGGTGGGAATGGATTCGATCTGAACGACCGGTTTTTGTCCCAGTTTCATGACCGAGCCTTTGCCGAATGCTCGATCAATCTGGCTCAGCGCTGCATCCAGCGCCTTTTCTTTCTCACTATCACCCATATCACCCAGACGAACTACGTTACCTTGCGCTTTTGCCATTGCCTGACCCCTTATTTCACAGCACTCGAATCGTTTCAATTGAGCTTAATGTACTGTTTTTGTTCTCACTGACAAGGTAAAAGTTAAACCCTTGAGAAAAAAGAGTCTTTAACCGCAAGTTCTACTCATGTTCTCAACATCAGACACAAGATATGGTTGAGGCGAACAAGAACCTCCCCTCTGACAAGAGCGAATCTCTCGGCGCAAGGAAAATCAGGACGGCAGGCGGGCCCGCAGGAACTCGGCAGTGGGGATTTCGACACCGTAACCAGCGATGGGACGGTCCTGATAAGCGCGCCACAGAGCAACGGTGCACAAAGTCGTCGGGATGGCGTTAAACAGGAAATGCCACCAGACCCGAAAGGCCACCGAGACGAAATCGGTCATGGGATAGCCGAACAGCGTGCTGAACCCGATAGGGGAATCGACGGTGTAGACGGTGAATGTGAGCAAGATATGTTCGGCCAGATGGAAGCTTTGGACGAACAACGCAACGCGCATCAGCGGACTTTTGACAAAGTGCCAAAGGCCCCAGACGCCGACAAAGAAGACGGCATTGCCGAACAGATGCAGTGCTTCCATGCCAAGCCGGTGCATCCGGTCGTGTGATTCATGCCCAAAGAACATTTGACCCAACATATGAGCAAGATGCATCCCGATCTCTGTCATGTAGGGCGATTGGGTATGACCGCCGATCCAAGCGGCCACCTGAATTACATGCTCTAAGAAATGGCCATACTGAAACAGCAAGGCGAGAGCCGTGCCGGCGGCCAGCCAACGGGTCATCGGGTCCAAATTTTGAAAGGCTGCACGCATCGAAACAGTCGGGGCCAGTTACTCACATACACGCCCCATTATAGCCGCCGACCTCTTAAACTTCCGATAAAGGCCCACGTCAGTTTGTTTGTAATTCGGCAAGTCCAAACAGTTCGATATGGTTAACAGAAGCTTTCGCATTGTCCGTATGAAAGGCAATTTCGATGAGGCCGCCCGCGGTGGGATCCGGCAACGCCACCCAAACCTCTTGCGAACCGCCTTGGAGCGGGAAATCATAAATAGTCAGAGAACGGGTCTGAAGGCCAGCGACCTGGACGTCGGCCGTGATCTTCAAGGGCGCATCTTTCGGCGCGTCCAGAACGACTTTCATCACCCGTGCCCACCTCGGCTCCAGATTTGAGTTCTCGATCTTAACCGTGCGATTATTGGTCACCGGAAATCGCTGAGATACACCTGACTGCAAATAGGATTCATGCAATTTCATCCGCGGATCCTGCCGCAACAGCGGAATGAGATTTTCCTGCAAACCAGTCTTCATGGACTCCAGATGGCGCGGCACGGATTCAGCCGTCACATAGATCGACGTCCGGCTGCCTTCTGTTTCGATCTTTACCACCTCGTCAAAAATCGCATTGCCCAGTTTGGCAGCAAAGTGACTGGCTTCTCTCCAGTTCCGGTTATCGGTGGACGATTTCGTCAGTGGCGAGGCGTCAAAAAAGGGCATCGTAGCGGCCAAACGCTCGCGAAATTCTGTCAGAATCCTGATGTCAGCGGCGTAGAGCGTTTTGTAATGCCGCGGCGTGATGACAAGATGCATCTTGATTTGATGACTTTCGGATAATTCCTTTAATTGGATGAGCTCCTTAAGCACAGAAGAAATGCGATGCGACTTGTCGGCTCGGCCCAAACGAAAAGGGCGCGCAGACAGAACCACGTTGGGCCAATACCGGAACGGCATTACGTCAGGGTTTGTATCTCTGGTCCCTGCCTTAATCAAGACGGCACCTCGACGTTCAGCCAGAATGCGCCTATAGGGTTGCAGCGGTGATCTGCCGAAGGCGGCCTGCCAGTCCACTTCACTCGGTCGTTTGAACAAATAAAAGCGATAAAAGTCGAGCCAATCCAACGTGGAGTTGGGATAGAGCCGATAAAAATAGTCCTCCTGTGTATTAAGCTGCCTGAATAGGACAAAATCATCCAGCATCACGACGATCTGCGCTGGCGCCCGATCGTGTTCAATCAATAATTTGAGATTATGGAGATGTTCGCGTTGCGAGGCCCCAGGATATTCGGCCTTGTACCAGCGGCCACCCAGTCGATTGCCGACATAGTCGGCATCGACGCCGAAGCGCGTGCGGGATGAGCCAAAAATAATGCCGTCATAGCGTGCCTCGGATTCCAATAAATGGGCCATCTTCAGAAACGCGATATTGGGGTCCCGCCCTTTATAGGCGGTATCGAAACTGCGGGTCAGAACCCGAGATGTATCCGTGTAAAGATTAAAGGCAGGCAGAAGCATCAGGAACAGAGCCGCAATGAAAAGAACAACCAAGCTATATTTGAGTGATGCGCGCATAGACCTAAAAGTTGAAATAGAGAAATTCACTGCCCTGAGTGGCCACGAGACCGATCAACCCTGTTCCCGCCACAATGCCGGTGAAAACCGCAAACCTCAAATTGGGAACGAACTGCAACCGCATTTGTCTCCGGCGCTGAACAAACCCGATCATCTGCACACTATTCGGACCGAGAATCGACAATGTCCCAAAGGCGGCAAGATATAGAACCACTTCCAACGAAAGACCAAGCTGAGAGCCGATGAATGATGCCTGTGGAAATGCACTGGAAAATACGGCACTGGGCTCGAGAACACTGGTTTGGCCGATGATACCATTCATACCCGCCATGCCCTTTAATAGACGGAGCGCATCATCGAAGGTTAAGGCCCGAAAAAACACCCACGCGAAGTTGACGAATAAAAACGTCACCCCCAGAGCAAGCCAAGGATGCAAACGCCTGCCGGCACCCTGCCAAAGACGTTGAACGCACAAGGCGACGCCATGCATCGCCCCCCAGATAACAAATGTCCAACCGGCGCCATGCCAGAGACCACCCAAAAGAAACGTGATAAGTAAGTTGACATACGTGCGGCTGGGGCCCCGGCGATTACCCCCGAGCGGAATATAGACATAGTCACGTAGCCAGTTCGACAAGGTGATGTGCCACCGGCGCCAAAAATCTTGGATATCCAAGGCGCGATAGGGCGAATTGAAATTGATGGGTAGGCGAATATTGAACAGCAGAGCAGCGCCAATGGCCATATCCGTATAACCGGAAAAATCATAGTAGAGCTGGAACGTGTAGCTGAGTGAAACAGCCCACGCTTCAAGCAGTAGGAGATCGTGACCCCCGTCAAAACCGGCCGTTGCCCAAACAGCAAAGGCATCGGCAATGACAACTTTTTTAAACAGGCCCAACGAAAAGATAAAAATGCCCGCAGCGATATTATCCCAATTCAAAAACTTGGCCCTGAGCGAAGCAAATTGCGGCATCATTTGACGATGATGAACGATCGGGCCGGCAATCAGCTGCGGAAAGAACGCGACAAACACGCAATAGTCCAAAAATCGATTGCGGACCATCGCTTGAGAATAAGAATCAGCCAAAAAGGCAATCTGCTGAAAGGTGAAAAAGCTGATCGCCAGCGGGAGTATCAACTTGACTAGCGGCACGTCGGCACCCGCGACCGCGTTGAAATTCCCAATCATGAAATCTGCGTACTTAAAGATGCACAAAAGGCCGAGATTGAAAACCACGCCCAAAACCAGAAAAAACTTCCGTGACTTGCCAAGCGGCAAAGGTGGCGATGCCTCACCGAAGCTTCGTTGCAAAAGCGTACCGATCCAGTAATTGACCCCGATGGAACTCCATAACAGGGGCAAGTAAGCGGGATTCCAATAGCCGTAAAAAAAGAATGAGGCCATCACCAACCACAGTTTTGCGGCCATGACATAGCGAAGCTTGTTCAGAACAAAATAGGTGACAACGGCAATGGGTAAGAACAGAAAAATGTATTCGGGCGAATTAAAAAGCATACATGCTTACCCCGTTGCCCCCTCACGCGTACCGGATTTGCGGCCGCGGCGATCGATTTCTACTCGCTCAAAACCTCTTTCACTTTCGCAGCCAATTGCTTAAGTGAGAACGGCTTGGGCAAGAAGGCGATTTCTTCGGGCCGCTCCGTCCCTTTGAAGGCGTCTTCTGCATAGCCCGAAATAAAGATGATCTTGGTCTCAGGCTTCAATGCGCGGGCTTCATTGGCAAGCGTCGGCCCATCCATTTCCGGCATCACCACATCAGACACCATGAGATCGATGGGCTCGTCATGGTTTTTGAAAATCTCTAGCGCCTCCACCCCATTGCCTGCTTCCAAGACCGTATAGCCTCGGCTGGACAAAGCGCGGGTTGCAAAAGCACGCACCGCTTCTTCATCTTCCACCAAAAGGATGGTCCCCATACCGGTGAGATCTTTGGGCGCCACTTGAACCGGCTCAGCGATACGCTCTTCTCGTTCTGCGGCCGTTTCTTCATGGACAGGCAGGTAAATGCGAAACGTCGTGCCGACATCGACTTCGCTGTCGCAATAGATGAAACCACCCATCTGTTTGATGATTCCATAAACCGTCGACAGGCCAAGACCGGTACCTTCGCCAACCCCCTTGGTCGTGAAGAACGGCTCGAAAATCTTACTCAAAACATCTTCGGGTATACCGGTTCCTGTGTCACGCACCTCAATCAACACATATTTGCCAGGCGTAATCTTGTCGTCGGCGGCAGGATCACTTTCATCGATCGAGACGGCGGATGTGGCAATGGTGAGCCGCCCGCCTTCCTGCATGGCATCCCTCGCATTCACCGCCAAATTGATGAGCGCCGTATCAAGCTGACTTTGGTCCACTTTGATCATGCCGAGATTGCGGCCGTGAGACATATCCAGCTCAACCTTTTCGCCCAGCAGCCGCCGCAGCAACATGGAGAGCTCGGTCAATATATCGGTCGGTGAGAAGACTTTCGGCGTCAGTGTTTGTTGACGGGAGAAGGCCAACAATTGGCGAACCAAGTTGGCGGCGCGATTGGCGTTCTGTCTGATTTGGTCAATATCCCCAAAGGAGGGATCGCCCACTTGATGACGCGCCAGAAGCAAATCGCAAAAGCCAATAATGGCCGTCAGCAAATTATTAAAGTCATGGGCGACGCCACCGGCCAATTGACCGACCGCTTGCATTTTTTGCGATTGAGCCATTTGCATCTCAAGGCTAAGGCGCTCAGTGGTATCAATCACATAGGCAATCATGGCGGCATCATGCCCGTCCTCAAGCGGCCCTTCGAAAGGACTCAAATAAAGATCAACGGAGCCGCCCTCATCTCCCTTGAGGGTTGCTTCCAATTGAGATTTCGCCGGAACCTCTGCGCCAAGCCGCTCGCGGAGGGAAACTGCATCTTCATCGGCAAAAAAGGACGCAAATTCTTGCCCGATTGTCTCAGGCTGATCCAGCAGAGAGGATGCGGCCTGATTCAGCCGGAGGATGGACCCATTGCGATCCAAGATAATTAGTCCAAGGGGCGCCTGTTCAAACACGCCTGAGAGATCTTCCAAACTTCCGAAACGGCCCGCAGAGTCTTCTGACAATTCCGTTGCACCGGCCAATTGAGACGTCCGCTCTTGCCCGATTTCGCCCTCGAAGGCGACCTCTACGGCGGCGCCGTCGCGACCGGGTGACATTTCGGCCAGCCGATAAAGCGCGTAGTCCCGAACGCCTTCCACCGGATGAACACTGGCCCGGATGTGGCGGACATCGCCGGTAACGGTTTTGAGCTTCAACGTCTCGCTCACCACATCGCCCTGTCGCGCGCCGCGCGCCAGGCGATAGAGGGGCGGCGCCAATTCTTCATCGCCCGCAAAGACTTGTTCCAATGGTAAAGGCCGGCCCGCGTTGCGGCCTCGATTGCCAGCCATGGTCAGATCTTCATAAGCACGGTTGGCATAGATGACAGCACCGGCGCGGCTGACGATCAAATAGGCTTCCGGCGTCTCATCAAGCACTGCCATAAAGAGACCGGCATCGGCCATGCGCGATTGAGCGCTGGCCACCGCTTCACTATGGGCTTTGCCGACGGTCAAAGTCCCTGTCGCCAGCCCATAAAACAAGACAAAGAGGAGGACGGCGATTCCGGCCAGCAGAATAAGGCCGTTCCAGCCCACACTTTCCGGCGAAATGATCGCCCAAATACCAATGATCCCTGCCAACAGAATCGATCCCCCGCCGACCCATGGCAAAACTTCACTACGACGCAAATAGGCCACAACGCCCCTCCAACAGGTTTACAGGGCCGCGAATCACTCCGCAGCCAATTCAAGCTAACCGTTTCCCTTGAAATTTCCCAGCCTGTTCAGCGCCGATTGCGCGATCACCCACATGGCGAAGACCCGAGCCCCCGCTCCGGTCTAATGCATCCTGGGCCTGGTTGCAGGATCGCCCTTTTGACGCATCACGTAACTGATCACCTCAGCTACTGCTTTATACTGCTCCGGCGGGATCTGGTCATCAATTTCCATCAAACCGTAAAGAGACCGGGCAAGCGGCGGATTCTCAATCACCGGCACCTCGTTCTCCTCTGCCACGCGGCGAATGCGCAAAGCGACCGCGTCGACACCTTTGGCCACGCAAACCGGGGCACTGGCTTGCCCCATTTCGTATTGCAGGGCCACCGCATAGTGAGTCGGGTTGGCAATCACGACCGTCGCCTCGGGCACGGCTGCCATCATTCTTTGTCGGCCGCGCTCCATCCGAATTTGACGCAATTTGGAGCGGACATGCGGATCGCCCTCGGTCTGCTTGTGCTCGTCTTTGACTTCCTGCTTGGTCATCCGCTGACGTTTCATGAAGTCGTATTTTTGATAGATGAAATCGAGGCCGGCGATCACCGCGAGCACCGCCAACACCCCGCCCATCATCTCCAGCGACAATTGCTGAACAAAAGGCATGAATTGGCTGAGATCTTTCATGATATCAGCCGCCAAGGTCTCATGTTTGGGCCAGACAATCAGGAACCCGACCGCGCCCACAATCAGCAATTTTGCGATACCTTTGGCAAAATTGACCAAGGCCGTGGTGCCGAACAGGCGCTTGAACCCTTTCGCCGGCGAAATTTTATCCAATTTGGGTTTCATACGCTCGGCGGTGAAGACAGGCTGATGTTGAATCACATTACTGCCGATGGCCGCCAGGACGATGATGCCCATGGGCAGTGCGACGATAATGAGAATGCGTTCAAAGAGATTGGCCATGGCATCGGGAAATGCGGGACCATCGGTGCTCATCAAATGAGGCTGGGCCAAATACTGAGAGAGAAGACCAGCCAGGTCAGTCATCATTTTCGGGCCAAGGATGCCAATCAGGACGACGCCCGCTGCCAGAACAAACCAATGACCGACCTCTTGGCTCTTGACCACTTCACCTTTTTTTTGAGCGTCGCGAAGTTTTTTCTCGGTCGGCTCCTCGGTCTTCTGACTCTGATCTTGATCTTCCGCCACGCGCGCGCCCTCCTAAACCAAAAAGTTTTCCAGGACGGTCGTGAAATAATCACTGAACCACATCATCATGGTACTCAGCACCAGCATCATGATGATAAAGCCGAGTAAGATGTTGGCGGGAATGGCGATAAAAAAGATCTGAACCTGGGGCATAAGCTTCGAGAGAATACCAATGCCCAGGTAAAAGATCAGACCGACGGTCAAAAAGGGTGCCGCCAATTGAACCGCGATGACAAAAGATCCGGCGACCGTCGAGACGGCGAGCTCAATAAATTGACCCCAAGGCCACTGGCCACCCGCTGGGAACAAGACATAAGAATCGTAGAGAGCGGCAATGAGCAAATGATGCAGGTCGGTCGCAAAGATAAAAGTAACCGCCACGATGGATAAAAATGTCCCAAACAGAGCCCCTTGGACACCTTGCGTTGGATCAAAATTTTGCGCAAAAGCCAAGCCGCTTTGAAAGGCAATAACCGTTCCGGCAACCTGAAGGGCACTCATGACGAGGCGTACAATGCCGCCGATCACAAGCCCGATCAGAACTTCCGCGCCGATAAACAAAACCATGCCGAACAGCGCGGTTGGGATTTGCGGATAACCGACAGTGACCAAGGGCGTGACGATAATGGTCAACGCCAAGGCCATGATCAAGCGGACTTGTTGCGGAATGGTTTGGGAGCCCAAGGCCGGAAATGTCATGATCATGGCGCTCAATCTGGCAAAGACAGCCAAATAGACGAACACCTCTTGCACCAAGAAACCTTCGGATATGGAAATAGAAAAGGACATCGCCAATGATCAGCCGGCTTTTCTAAAAAGCGGCTATCCTTTGCGCCAAACGGTCCATCAAACCTCCCATGCTGATGGACATGAACGGCAGGAACAGCAACAGCGAAACAAAAATAGCGATGATTTTCGGGACAAAGACGATGGTCATTTCTTGCACTTGGGTCAGCGCCTGCAAGAGCGCGATCACCAAACCGACCCCGAGCGCGATCAACATGATCGGCGCCGAAACTTGCAATAAAACCCAGATCGCATCTCGTGCGATCTCAAGCACTTCTGCTCCATTCATAAGCGGCTCACTTTCTGTAGACGCAATATCTTGCCGTTGGCGGAATGATTAGATCGGCATCCGCATGATTTTGTCATAGGCCTCAATTACCTTGTCACGCACGGCAACCACCGTTTCCAAGGTCATTTCCGCAGCCGTGATGGCGGTGACGACATCAATCATTTCCGTCTCGCCCGAGACCGCCGCCATAGCCTGCATTTCGCTTGCCTTGCCGGTTTGGACAGCGTCTTGCACCAAGGTTTCAAGCATCTCGCCGAAATTTGCTGCGCCCGGCTCGCCTTTGGCGCTCGCTCCTTTTTCAACTTGGCCGACGACATCTTTCGCATTGGCGTAGGCCTTTGAGGCCATAAGAGAGTCAATGGACATTTCGCTTACTTCCTATCGCATTGTCACGCCTTAAGAGCGGCGCAGCAGGTCAATGGTACTGGTCAGCATCTTTTGCGCCGACTTGATCATATTCATATTGGCTTCGTAGGATTGCTGCGCTTCGCGCATATCCATCATCTCAATCAGACTGTTGACATTGGGCAACTGGATGTAACCCATCTCATCTGCAGCCGGATGTCCGGGATCAAACTTTTTCCGAAACGGCGCCTGGTCAGAAACCGTCTTGGTCATCTGAACCTGCTGCATGCCGAGTTCTCGGTTCATCACATTCTCAAATGACGGCACTTGACGGCGATAAGGTGTTTCGCCCGGCCCATTCGGTGTGCTGTTGGCGTTCGCCATGTTTTGCGCAATCACACGCATCCGGGCCCCTTGGGCGCGCATGCCCGCAGCGGCGACCAACATCGATTTCATTACATTCATGACAACCTCACTTGATTTCCATTAACGAGGGCTGCGAATAGCAACACGCAAAATATCCAAGCTCTTTCGATAGAGGTTGATTGCGGATTGATATTCCATTTGAACCTGGGAAACTTGCATCATCTGGTCTTCCAGCACGACGGAATTGCCGTCCGGCGATGCTTCCCATTGCGATTCAAGCTCGATCACTTTCGCGCTGTTTGATCTGCTGGACGTCATCTCAAGATGCCCTGGTTGCGTTCGGCCTGAGTCAGGCACACGCTCACCGGCTTGCAGCAAATCGCGAAATGACGGCTCGGCCAGATCCTTGGCCCGATATCCGGGTGTATTTGCATTTGCTACATTTTCGGAAAGGACGTCTTGACGCTGCGTCAAAAAACTCATGCGTTCCCGCAAGGCGGAAAGCATGGGAATGGAATCAAGAATCATAAGAACTCACCCAACGCAAACATTTATCCAACACCGGGAATTTTCTGCCGGTTGAGTTAAAACACCATTAAATTTTGATGAGATATCTTAATTCAGCTCAGAAATTTTTATTCAAACTTCTAGGAACGGCGTTTTCCTCCGTATACGTTTTATTTACCTTATAATCACCGGATTTCCTTGATTTAGGCTGGGATTCTGCAGGTTTGCTTAACGCGATCTTAAGCATAACTGCCTAGCTTCGCAGATGTGATCAAAGCATCACGCCAATTTTTCGGAGAAGAATTCTCTTATGAACACGTTTGTTCGTTTACATTTTCTCGGAGATCACAATGGAATTCTCTGAGTATATCCGTTTCCTGATTGCCCTTTGCTTTGTCTTGTCTCTCATCGGGGGCTTGGCGCTATTGGCAAAGAAGCTGGGCTGGACTCATGGGGCCCTCGGTTACGTCAAGCCGGACGCCCGGCTTCAGATTGTCGAAAGCCTATCACTGGACACACGTCGGCGTGCCGTGATCATTCGAAGGGACAATGTTGAGCACCTGGTCGTGCTGAGTCCGACAAGCGAGCTTCTGATTGAATCGAACATCCCGCATGTTGAGAGAGAAGCCTCGCCTGCACCGGAAACTGCCGAGACCAACACACCTTTCGATATCAGCGCCAAGATCGTGTCCGGCATGTTTGGCCACACCGGCAGCAAGGGCTAAACCATGACCACCACCCGAAACTACGGCAGCCTCAAACGCTGGGTCAGCTTGGCTATTGTCACCATGCTGGCGCTCCTTGTCTTTACGATCAGCGCAGGCGCCCAGGAAATCAATATCAATTTGGGTGAAGAAGGCAGTGCCGGCTTGACCGAACGTGTTGTTCAACTGGTCGGCCTCATTACGGTTCTGAGTCTTGCGCCGTCCATTCTCGTCATGGTGACGAGCTTCATTCGTATCGTCATTGTGTTGTCGCTGCTGCGAACCGCTCTCGGTATCCAGCAAAGCCCGCCCAACTCGGTATTGATCAGCCTTGCCTTGTTTCTCACCGCCTTTGTCATGGGGCCGATATTTGAAGAGGCCTATGAGGCCGGAATCTCGCCGCTGGTAGCGGAAGAGATTGAATTCACCGACGCCTTTAACGAGGCTTCGAGACCATTCCACGGCTTCATGATGACTCATGTCCGGGAAAAAGACCTCGGCCTGTTTTTGGATATGGCCGGAGATGTCGTTCCGGAAACGCCGGAAGCAACGCCCTTGCGGGTTTTGATCCCGGCTTTTGTTATTAGCGAGCTAAAGCGCGCCTTTGAGATCGGCTTCCTGATTTTTGTTCCCTTTCTGGTGATCGATCTTGTTGTTGCCTCCGTCCTCATGTCGATGGGGATGATGATGCTGCCGCCGATCATTATTTCACTCCCCTTTAAGATCATCTTCTTCGTGCTGGTGGACGGTTGGCACCTGATTGTGGGAAGCCTGGTTCAGAGCTTCGCGCCGGGTTAAAGCCGCAATCCCTTTTTCCGAGAAATTGAGACGCCCGTTGACAGAGCCAACGGCGGCATTCTTGACAGGATGCGTCAAGCCTCTAGGCTGGCGTCACCTTCATCAATTTCAGATGCCCTAGCATCAAGGAAGACAAACAATGACAGACGCCGATACGGGTGACGAGGGTTATGAAACCTTTTTGGGCGAGCTGACGTTTCTGCGTGCGCCGCTAACAAAGAACCTTGACGGTGTCGATGTCGCAGCTCTGGGCGTTCCCTATGACATGGGAACCACGAACCGGCCCGGCGCCCGCTTTGGACCGCGTGCCATACGCGAGCAATCAAGCCTGGTCGGTGACTATGATATGGGCGTTTGGCCTTGGGATTACGATGTGCGCGAGAAATACCGCATTATCGATTATGGAGATGTGCAGAATTTCACCGCCAATACCGAGGCGATGATTGTCGAAACGGAAAAGGCGGCGGATCGAATTCTTCAATCGGGCGCCTCGCTTTTGGGGATCGGTGGGGATCACTTCGTTGCCCTGCCGCTGTTAAGGGCCCATGCGCGTAAGTTTGGACCACTCGCCTTAGTGCATTTCGATGCCCATTCGGATACGTGGGTCAGCGAAGAGTATGATCACGGCACAATGTTTTATCATGCCCTTCGTGAGGGGATTATTGATCCGGATCGCTCCATCCATATCGGCATTCGAACCCCGAACGCCGACACACACGGCATTCAAATTATTGATGCCATTGAGATGGAATCCATGTCAGCAGAAGAAATCGGCACCGCCATTCGCAAACGCGTCGGTAATGCTAAGGCCTATTTGACATTCGATATTGATTTCTTAGACCCGGCATTCGCCCCCGGAACGGGCACACCGGTGGTCGGCGGTCCGTCGGTGATGACGGCGCGGCGCATCTTGATCAACTTGCGCGGCATGAACATTGTCGGTGGCGACCAAGTTGAAGTGGCGCCTGCCTATGATCCGTTGGGGGGCGTGACCGCTCTGGCCGGCACAACAATTGCGGCCGATATTCTTTACTTGATCGCGGAGGCACGCGGTCGGGCCAGTTAATTGATGGCCGTCTCTCCGGCCAAATCGAGACGCTCTTGGAAGCTGCTCATGAAGCTCTCCAACGTATCGATTGTCGCAATTTCATTGGCCAATTCGCGAAATCCAACACCCCGCAATTCAACCTTCTGCGTGATGACGTCAAAAGAACTGGCGTCAGGCGTTTGCGCCATCAGCGGGCCGTAGGCACGTCTGATCCGCTCCAGACTAATCGGGTCATCTGCAAAGGAGTATGCAAGCGCCGCCCTCAAGATGGCCTTACGCTCTTCAGGGTTCAGCATATTCTCATCATCTTGCCACCGCTCATCAAGACTGAGTTCCAGAATGCTTGCCGCGTTCGGCCAATCTTGACTGTCCCAGGCAATGTCTGCGCGAAGTTGCTCAATCTCAGGCGTATCGAATTCCGCCACCACTTCCAATGCGTGATCAAAGCGCCCCAACTCGGCGAGGGCACGGGCCTCCAGGAGACGTCGTGCATAAGTCAAAGAGGCCGGCAAACGGGTTTGCCGTGTTTTGCGAATGGTCTGCAATGCGGCTTCAGCTTTGCGGTCGGTCAAATAGACCATTGCCAAACGGGTTGCGACCTGGGCCCGGGCAACTCCCTTCAGCCGTTCATTGGTCTGGTGCTCCAAGAGCTCAGCAGCTTGCTCCAACAAATCAACGCCCACCAAACGGTCCACCAATTTGCGGATCATTTCGTCACCTTCACGGCCAATAGGCGTCAGGTGTTTATAATCATAATAGAGCGCCAAAGCTTGGACCGGCGGAATATCCTCGATGGTTTCGTCGAGAAACAGACCTTTAAAAATCTTTTCCATACTAAGGGCGATGTCACCAGCCACCCGGCTGTTGGAGTAATTGGCAACCACCTCCTGCATGATATTCAGGCCCTGGCGATAATTACCGTCTTCCACATAAAGTTGGCCAAGCCGATGTAAAACGGCAAGCTCCAAGTCATCGCCGCGCCATTGGAAACGCAACGTATCCAATCGATTGATGGCCTCTTCATCACTGATTTGACCCACCCGGTGCAGAAGGCTGATCTTACCCAATTGGGCTTGCGCCTGCTGAGACGGTGTGCCGAACTGCAAGACACGCTGATAATGCTGCAGCGCCTCTCCCATCCGCTCAATCTCTTCAAGCCAACGACCGCGCACAAGTTCAGATTCGGCAAGCGTCTGCGCCGGTAACTCGCTCACCGGCATCGCATCCAAATTCTGCTTCACCCGTTCGACGTCTAAAATGCCGAGCGCCGCCTTCGCCGCCTGAACACGGAAATGGGCCTGCCATTCCGGCGTATATCGGGGCAGGACAACGGCACCTTCCTCAAAAAATCGATGGGCCTCCTGAAAGCGCGACAACTCCGTCAAGGCGGAGGCACGCCACAAGGCAGCATGGGGATCAGCGGCCAGGGCACCCAAGGCAAAGTCATTATAGGACTCGGTGTAACGCCGCTGCATATAGTTCGCCACACCTCGTAGGGCGCGGAACACTGGATTAAACTCAGCCGTCTCATCTCTTTGCGCCAACACGCGCAAGGCGCCCAGGGCCTCAGGGGCAAGCTCATGGCTTACGTAAAACTTAGCAAGGCCCAGACGTATGTTATTCGCCTGATCCTCGTCGTTTTTGAGATCGGATTTCACCAACTCAAACTGCAGCTCACGCTCAATATCGTAGACGTCTGACATTTCGCCGTTGCGCCAATTGTCAAAGTCCATAAAGGCCGGTTCCGTCAGCGCGCCAAGTGGTGTTTGCTCGACGAGTTTTCCCAGATCGCGAATCTGCGAAAGTGTCAGACCATCATTGCGGCCGATTTGAACCAAACCATCACTGAGATCCACAACCACATCGTCGGATAGAGCCTGAACCACCAATCCATGCGCCGAACTCAGGACGTTAAACTCGACCAGGGACAAAGTTGAAATGATGCCGCGGATCGGCCCCAGGCCCGTCACTACCGCCAGCTCGTCACCTATCAAGGGATCCTCAATCCAATGCACTGCATTGGCGTTCTCAAATGGCACCAAGACCATGGGTTGACCTTGCCGGTCTTGAGCCCGTTTAAAATCAAACGGAACCGTCGCCTGCTCCACAGCCGGTCCCAATGTAATAATCCAGGTACCGTCGCGCTCACTGGCGGTCGTCAAATTATTGCCGGGCAATGTCAGGCGGGCGATGCGGGCCGTTCCTTGAGTCTCCACTTTCACATCGGAAACATATCCTCTGTGGGCACGATTCAATGCGGACAAGTCGAGATCCAACTCAGTATGATCGAAGACGATCCAAAGATTGGGGCCGCGGCGAAATACGGCCGACGGGACAGATTCACCCCAGTTAAAGATCAATTTCAGGGTATCGCCCAATTCTACCGCTGCGGCTTTCAGCGCGCCGTCAACAACTTGGCTCTCCTCAATATCCTCCGGCTTCAAAACACGCACCATTGGACTGGTTTGACCAGCGCGTTGATTTCCGGCTGCCGGATTGGCATCCGTTGGAATCGTCGGATCCGGCTCTAAAGTCTCCGCTTCAATGGCGGCGGCAACAGCCGGGTCTAAATCACCCGCATCATTTATGGGATCACTCCCGCTTCCTGCGGTTTCGGTCGGCTCCAATTCGGTGACGGCCCAATCATTATCAAAGCCAGCGACGATGTTAGGTTGTGCATCGTCGGAAAATTGGTGTGGCGCGGGCTTTAGGATATCGACGACAATCGTCGGCCCTTCTCTAAAATGACGTACACCGGCGCCGGTCTCAACGCGCAGATCAACTTGTAACGTGTTGCCGACAACAGATTTCTCTGCCCCTCGGATAAACTGGGGCGGATCCGTGCGCAGCTCCGTTAGGCTCGGGTCAGCCGCTTGGTCGAACAGAATGTTGACGGTGCCGTTTTGCAATTCCGCATTATAATCGATGCGTTCGGGCCATTCGAACACGACGCGGCTGAACTCATCCATTCGCGATATCGAAATCGGCAATGGTCTGATTTCAACGGGCCCATCGGCCGACTCGGCTTCCGACAATGTCGCTAACCGTTCTTGCTCAGCATCAAACGGGGAAACATCTTTAGGTCCGACCCCTTCGGGCATCACCGCAAGATTCGGCCCCACCAAGTCGATCGCAAGGCGATTACCGTTTGAGGTTTTTTGCAAACGCAGTCCGCGGTTGAGTGCCAATCGCAACATCTTTCCGTCCGCATCTTGACGAACACGAGAGACATCACGTCCCGCCTCTTGACGAATGACATTGAGATCAAACTCAACGGACCGCTCAAAGTTAAGCAGCAAGACACTGTTCAAGATTTCAGCATCCGCCGAAAGCGGCTCTTGGCTATCGAAAATCAGCCGAGTGTAGCCGGGAAAAACGTCAACGCTGACCTGAAGCTCCTCCGCGTGACTTTGGCGCGAGGGCAGAAGAAGGAGAAGCGACACGGCAACGACAGAGAGGTAACACCTCAGCAGCTTCTGCCTTTGCTTTTTCCAGCCGTCGCTCATTTCATTTCTTTCAAATACTCACGGCCCGCAAGATGCTAACCGTTGGAATCCATACCGCCAGCTTCGAGCGCTTCTTCCGTAAATTCAGGCAGATCACGCCGTTTCACCAGCATCAGAGTCAGATCCTGGGCAGAATCCGATTTCATGGCCGCCAAGATCGCCGCCATGCTCTTTTCCTTCATGCGGCCCGCAACATCGAGCAAGACATCGGTTTCGAGATTCTCAAAAATCCGTGCCGCATCTTTCGGCTTCATGGTTTCATACATCTTGACCAAGCTTAAGATTTGCTCTTCTTGCTTTTCGTCGCGCATCTTTAATAGGCTGGCAATTTGCTCCTCGAGCCCCTTAAGTTCCGAGATCTTACCGTCGACCCGAGTCTCCGCGGCTGTCAGCAACTTTTCTCTCAGGTCAATCTCTTCTTCCCGCTTATCCAGAGCGTCGCGACGAGTCGCCAAGCTCTGCAAAACTTCAATCTCGGTTTCCGTCATGAAGCCCGCAGAAAGCAAACTGGATGACGCTTCCGGCATGTCCGGGCCTTCACTCATAATGACCTGCTCTGAGTCATCCTTTTCCGTCTGTTCAGCAACAATGCCTTCCGCGCTCAATGCCGCAGGGTTTTCTTGAGCAGTTGCCGGAGCGACCGGGGAGAATCCCGCTTGGAAGCCGGTCCAAACGTTGGCCACTTTATATGTGAACAAGATCAGGATCGCGACGATCACGGCAGGTAGAATCTTGAAAGATTCATTCATTTAAGCAACTCCATCAAAGGTCAGTCCGGCATTCGAACTCATTAGCGTGTCTGCCTGAGGGTTTTGATCAGCCCCTCCTCAGCACCCGTCTCAACATCTCCTTGCGACGTCGCCTGTTTAAGCTTTCTGAGGGCGTGATTGTTCTGAATCATCGCTTGGCTTGCGGATCCTTCCAATCGATCGGCAATGTTGTTCCCTGATTCCAGCATCAACGACAATTCGTCAGCCAAAGCACGCGCTTTTGAAACTGTCTCGCGCAGATCATGTCCAGCTGCATCACCAGAGATCTTCAGATGAGCAATGGCCGATTGCGCTTGCTCCGTCGCCTGGTTCAGGGCGCGAATAATCTCTTTCATACCGTCTTGGCCGGATCGAAGCTCTTTCAAACGGCGATCCAAGATAAAACAATAACTGGCCGTCACGACCAGAAGAACGGCAACAAGAGAGTCGAGTACTAAATCTATCGGCATGTTCGATTACACCTCGATCGGCCGGGCGCGCTCATTGATGCCCGTATTAATTCGAATGGCGACATTGTTGCTCAGCCGGCCAATCTGGCCATTCATGAGCGACACGCCCCCACATTTGAGATCGACAACACTGTTTGGTGAAACATTCAGCATCAGCGTTTGACCAACCTCAAACTTCATCACGTCTTCAAGGGAGACCATTTGCTCATCCAAGACCGCTTCCAGATTGATATCCGTTTGCCAAATCTCAGACGCCAAATGCTGCTCCCAAATAGAGTCGCGGCCAAACTTCTCACCCATGAATTGCTGCAGAAGAAGCTTGCGAATGGGCTCCAAGGTGGCATAGGGCAGCAACATTTCGAGGCGGCCGCCGCGGTCCTCCATGTCGATCCGGAATTTGACCAAAATCGCGGCATTGGACGGGCGCGCGATAGCTGCAAATAGAGGATTAGTCTCCAACCGGTCCAACGAAAATTGGATTGGATTAAGCGGCTCAAAAGCTGCTTGCAGATCCTTGAGGATCACCTCGGTCATGCGTTCAATCAACGACCGCTCAATTGTTGTGTAGGGGCGCCCCTCGATCCGCATCGCCGCCGTTCCGCGGCGGCCCCCCAGCAAGACGTCCACAATCGAGTAGATCAAATTGGAGTCGACGGTGAACAGGCCGTAATTGTCCAGCTCCTCGGCACGAAATACAGCGAGAATAGCCGGTAACGGAATGGAGTTGAGATAATCGCCAAAGCGAATGGACGAAATATTGTCGAGACTGACTTCCACATTGTCGGATGTGAAGTTCCGCAAGTTTGTTGTCATGAGCCGGACGAGCCGGTCGAAAACAATCTCCAACATTGGGAGACGTTCGTATGAAACGAGAGCGGAATTGATGATGGCACGAATGCCGCTTTTGGTGGAATCATCCTCGCCGAGATTGAAGCCGAGCAGACTGTCAATCTCGTCTTGATTCAGGACCCTCTCGCCGCTGCCGTCTTCTCCAGACTCATCGGCTTCGCCTGCCTCTTCGGCGGCCATGGCTTCCCATTCGTCGGCAAGCGCGTCGGCGTCTTCTTCACCCTCGCCGGCCATAGCTGCCCACTCGTCAGCCATTGCATCCTGATCGACTTCTTCTTCATCACCGGCCATATTCAAAACCCCTGACGGACCCTCTGACTATTGTATGATCATCTCTTTGAACAGAACGTCCCGTACTTCGACAGGAACCGCGGCGTTGATGCGCCGCAAGAGCTCATTCTTAAGATGATACATGCCCGCCGAACCACTTAGGTCGGCAACGCGTAACTCCCTGAGATAAACTTGAAAGCGATCGACCACCCTCGGCAACAAGGGCTCGATAAGCTCAATGGATTGTTCATCCGCTAGTTCAATCGCAACCGATAATTTGAGATAGCTTTTTCCGCCACCGTTTGTGTTCAGGTTGACCAGCATTTCAGGCAGGTCGTAGAAGAAGACATTCTCCATTTCGACCGCCTCTTCGATAACTTCGCCTTCGGCCAATTCCTCCGGTTCTTCGGATCCAAAGTAAAAGTAGAATCCGCCCCCGCCGGCGACCAGAACAACAAGGATGGGAAGAGCGATAAATAGTACGATCTTCTTGCCGGCCAGTTTTTTCTTTTTGACCTCCGGCTCGTCAGAGGATGACTCCTCGTCATTCTCGTCCGCATCGAGATTTTCTTCTTCCTCAGCCATAACTACCCAAACCGTCTCATTCTTATGGGGTTCGCCGGGGTTCAAGCCCCCGCTCACCCCTCTTGGAAACAAAGTATCGGGGCCCTAGTTAATGATTGGTTTTCGCATTGGGTAAAATACGCAGAGAATTTGACAGACAGGCAATTGATGCCGGGTAAGCCCTGCCCCAATGGCAAAATAAACCGCCATCAAACCAACCAACACTTCTCTAAGATTATGTTTTCAATCAGTTTTTCGTTTGGCACGGAGAATGCAGTCCAAGGCGCGAGACACGTTCTTACACGGAAAGAATTCCGAAACGTCTTTTAACAAGGCGTTAATTGACAGAAAGGCAGATGCAATGAGTACCGCAACAACGGTCGCCCTCTCGCAACAAATGGCATTACGTCGAACACTTGACGTTATTTCCAACAACTTAGCGAACCTAAATACAACAGCATTCAAGGCTGAAACTGTTTTGTTCGACGAATACATGATGGACGTGGAAACTCCGTCCGGAACAAAACAAGTTTCTTATGTCATTGATCAGGGCATCAACCGGAATCTGATACAAGGTCATCAGGTCGTCACCGACAATATGTTCGATTTTGCCGTCAACGGTGAAGGATACTTCGTTGTCGACGCACCGGGGGGTGAACGGTACACCCGAAACGGACACTTCTCACTCGACGATCAAGGTCAGCTCATTACCAAAGAAGGATATCCGGTCTTGGGCGTCGGCGGTGCGGCAATCACGTTTCAGCCCACCGATGGCGAAATTGCCGTTTCTGCTGACGGTACGATCTCCGGCTCAAATGGTGAGTTGGGCCAGTTAGCGCTGGTCACCTTTGACAACGAAAAAGAACTCAAGAAGGAAGGCGACAGTCTGTATAGCTCGGAAGAAGCTGCGGTTCCCGTCGCCAACCCAAATATTATGCAGGGTTATGTGGAACAGTCCAACGTTTCGCCGATCGTCGAGATGACAAAGATGATCGACGTAATGCGGGCCTATCAATCCGCCGCCAAACTTTCCGAGACCAATAACGAACTGACGATGAAAGCGATCAATGAACTGAGTTCTGTCTAAACGGCAGCCGGTTCTTCACAAAGGACGAAAGAAAATGAGAGCACTTAGTATCGCAGCGACAGGCATGTTGGCCCAACAGCTCAATGTTGAAGTGATTTCCAACAACCTGGCCAACATGAACACAAGCGGCTTCAAACGCCAGCGCGCCGAATTCCAGGATCTGCTGTATCAGAATATTGAGCGGATCGGCGCATCTTCATCCGACACCGGTACGGTAGTTCCGACCGGCGTGCAAATCGGCGTCGGCGTGAAAGCGGGAACGGTCTATCGCGTGACCAGCCAAGGCGACCTGACACCGACGGACAATGATTATGACTTGGCCATCGAAGGGAAAGGCTTTTTCACAATCCAACTGCCCTCCGGAGAAGATGCCTATACCCGTGCCGGTAACTTTGCCTTGAGCCCGGACGGTCAATTGGTGACATCCGACGGCTATGTCTTGTCGCCGGGGATCAATATTCCGCAAGACGCAATCGACGTTTCGATCAACTCGACCGGTGAAGTCCAGGTGGTGACCGATGGATCCGTTGACCCACAGGTTGTCGGGCAGATTGAGCTTGTCAGCTTCTTTAACGAGGCCGGTCTGGAAGCGATCGGCAGCAACCTTTTGAAGGAATCCGCCGCCTCAGGTGCGGCATCGACAGGCACCCCCGGCACGCCCGGCTTTGGCACCATTTTGCAGGGCTTCGTGGAAACCTCCAACGTCAACACTGTTTCGGAAATCACAACCCTTATCTCGGCGCAACGCGCCTATGAGATGATCGGTAAGGTGATCACAACAGCAGACGAAATGCTGTCCGTGACCTCCAACCTGAAATAAGTGCCTGACGCACGGAGACGTTGAAAATGACTTATCTTACTAAAGGCCGGTTCAAAATCCGTACACTCTGCCTCTTTCTTTGCGGTTGCCTCGCTTTCAGTTTCGGTTTGCCGCAAGACACATCGGCGGCGGCGAAAGTCCCAGCAACATTGAAGTCTCAGGTCAATATTGCCGGAGAGACCGTGACGCTTGGAGACCTATTCCTCAATGCCGGCGACGCAAGCCAGATTGTTGTCGCCGCAGCGCCTGACCCGGGACGAAAAGCCAGGTTGTCACCGCGCCATGTTCAACGGGTTGCGGCACAAAACGGCATGCTTTGGCGCAATCCCGCACGCTTGGATTGGATTACGGTCAAACGGGCCAGCCAAATCGTCTCCAGACAAGACGTTTTACAGGAGCTCGACGACAATCTTGAGGCAGCCGGTTTTTCCGGCATCTACGAGATCGTCCTGTCAGACCGGCAGCTCGCTTTACACGTGGCGACGGATGTCGAGGCAAGCGTCGAGATCCTTGCCATCGACGTCGACAAGCAAAAGGGTTTCTTTGAAGCACAATTGCGGGCACCTGCCGGTGATCCGGCGGCTCGGGTCGTTCCGATTACAGGCCGCGTTTTTCCCGCCTTAGAAATCCCCGTGATCAATAGCGCCAAACAAAAAGGCGACATCATCACAGGCGATGACATCGAATGGATCACAACGCGCCTTGATCGGCTGGGCAGAGACGCCATCACCGATACGGCAGACCTTGTCGGCAAAGCGGCCAAACGGCGCCTGGCATCAGGCCAACCCCTTCGCGCCAATGATGTGGAAGCGCCTATCGTCGTCAAAAAAGGAAGCTATGTGGCCATTACCTATGCTACGGGCGCGCTCCGGCTGACCGCCGAAGGCCGCGCTTTGAAATCAGGCGGCATTGGGGAAACGATACAAGTGATCAATACAAGATCCAATCAAACCGTCTTTGCACGAATTGAGGGACCGGCAAACGTGACCGTCACGCCGCGCCAACTTCAGGTCTCCGCATACAATAACTAGGAATCAGGACGAAAAGGAAACCAACCATGACGCAAGATATTCATAGAAAGTTTCTCACGGCAGCTTGCTTGAGTTTGGCTGTCATCTTGAGTGGATGCGGCTCTGTTGATCGGCTCAAAAATGTCGGCAAAGCTCCGCCATTGACACCCATCAAGAATCCGGTTGCGGCCAAATCCTATGCACCGGTCACCATGCCGATGCCGCAACCGAAAGAAACGGTTTACGAAGCCAACTCCCTTTGGCAATCGGGTGCACGCGCCTTCTTCAAGGATCAGCGCGCGTCCTCCATCGGCGATATTCTGACAGTCAATATTAATATCAGCGACAAGGCAGAAATCGATAACGCTACGACACGCACCCGCGCAAACTCCGAGGACGCGAATATTGCGAAACTGTTGGGCTTTGAAACGGATCTCAGCAGTTTCTTGCCGGACGCCGTCGATCCGACAAACCTTGCAAATCTCGGCAGCAACAGCTCAAGCGCCGGCGCCGGCCAAGTCGATCGCGAAGAGGCGATTGAGCTGACGGTTGCCGCCGTCGTCACGCAAGTTTTGCCAAACGGCAATCTGGTTATTCGAGGCAGCCAGGAGATCCGCGTTAATTTTGAAGTCCGCGAATTATTCGTCACCGGTATCATTCGTCCGGAGGATATCAGCAACACCAATACGGTAGACGACACACAACTTGCCGAAGCACGCATTTCTTACGGCGGTCGCGGGCAAATCACCGACGTTCAACAACCCCGCTACGGTCAGCAAGTTTTCGACATCATCATGCCGTTCTAAACGACTTTATTTCGTCCTAACTTCTGCCCCGGCCTTCGGTCGGGGCTTTTTTTTGGGCCGCAAAAGAAAAAAGCCCGGTCTATGACCGGGCTTTGTTTCTGACATCAGATTGTTATCAATCGTCGCGATAGACTTTTTCTTGGCGCTCGTGCCGTTCCTGCGCCTCCAAGCTCAAGGTGGCAATGGGGCGGGCATCCAAACGCTTCAACCCAATCGGCTCCCCGGTCTCTTCGCAATAACCGTACGACCCATCTTCGATCCGGCGCAAAGCAGAATCGATCTTTGAAATCAGCTTGCGCTGCCGATCCCGCGTACGCAATTCCAATGCACGTTCGGTTTCCGACGAAGCTCTGTCCGCCAAATCCGGATGCTGGGTGGTGTCTTCTTGAAGATTGACGATTGTCTCTTTGTTTTCCCGCAAGATATCGTTTTTCCAATCTTCCAACTTCTTGCGAAAATACTCTTTTTGCCGATCATTCATAAATGGCTCATCATCCGACGGGATGTACGCACCATCTTGGACCTCTACACTCATGATTCTTTCGACTCCTACTTCCCCTTCGACTCGAAAATTGGCCGGAGTATATTGAGCTCGCATTTCTGCATCAATAGAGTTAATGACCCAAAAATGTAAAGATTTTACAACACGTTAGCGGAAAATATAAGGTGTACTATAGAATATATACACTCTATTGTGGCAACTGCAGCTTAGCAATCTCTACCCGCGCCCTCAGCTCAATTTCGTCGATCAGCGCCGCCAAGGCCGGGTCCGTGAAACCATCCCGGCGGCTTTCAACCATCTGAATCAGATTATTGAGCTTTGTCAGTGGCACTGAGCCCATGATCAAGCCGAGGCGGATCTCTTCCAGCAGATCCAGAATATCCGATGCGCGTTTGACCGCCTTCTTCTTGCCTTGAGTTCCGTCGCCGACCTCTTGCAAGGCCAGCAAACTATCCACGGCCGTTAAAGAAACCGGCGCGCTGACGGCAGCGGCGTCATTCGACTGGCCGGCCGTCTCGACCGAGAATGATTTGGATTCATCGGCGCCGCGGCCGCCGGAACGACGGACGGACTTGGCTGACCCGGCCCTATTTGTACCCTGAATGCGCATAGACCCTCTCAAACCCAATGTCGGTCCTGTCGGTTAACAGCAGCCTAATAGTCCGGCCATAGAAGGCAATTTTTGCCGGATGACGGGCAAAGATGGTCCGCAGATTTTTTCGCAGCCCAACCGACCATGCAAAAAACCCCAGAAAACAGAGACTTTTTTACAGGCAAGGACTGGCACGATTCTCGCGTAACAGACACCAGCAGAATTGCGAAGTTAGACAACGAAAAAAGTCGGAACCTAAAATGATGACACCCGCCGCGCGCCCCATCTCCAAACTATGTCTGGTCATGACATTGACCGCCGTCATTCTCACGGCAACGACAACCTCCGTTTTAGCATTGTCCCGGATTAAGGATCTGGTCGATGTGGAGGGCGTACGTGACAATATGATGGTCGGCTATGGACTTGTTGTCGGCCTTGATGGGTCCGGCGACAGCCTGCGCAATTCCCCGTTCACCAAACAGAGTCTTGAATCCATGCTGGAACGCATGGGCGTCAATATTCGCGGAACCGATTTTCAAACCAAAAACGTTGCGGCTGTAATGGTGACGGCCAACCTGCCGCCCTTCGCCTCCCAAGGCACACGGCTTGACATAACCATCAGCGCGCTCGGCGATTCCAAGAGTTTGCGCGGCGGCACATTGCTGGTCACTCCTTTGGCCGGCGCCGACGGAGAAGTTTATGCAGTGGCTCAGGGTCCTGTCGTGGTCGGCGGCTTCAGTGCCGAAGGCGAGGGCTCCAGCGTTTCAAAAGGCGTGACCACGAGCGGCCGCATTGCTAACGGGGCCATTATCGAGCGCGAATTGAAGTTCGACCTGACGAAACTCGAAGAACTCAAACTGTCATTGAGAAACCCGGATTTCACCACAGCCAGCCGGACAGCCGATGCCATCAACACCTATCTGGGCACAGACGCCGCGACCATGTTGAACCCTTCGACCATCACGGTGAAGAAACCTCGGCGCTTCCGGGGCGACATGGTGGCCCTATTGGCGGAGATCGAACAGCTGCGTGTTCAACCAGATCAATTGGCAAAGATCGTCATTGACGAACAATCAGGTATTATCGTCATGGGATCCGAGGTTCGGGTGAGTACAGTTGCGATCGCTCAGGGCAATCTGACAATTCGCGTCACCGAAACCCCACAGGTCAGCCAACCGAATGCCTTCGCCGAACAAGGCGAAACCGTCACCGTGCCGCGCACGGATATCGAGATTGATGAAAGCGAAGATGAGAAGCTGACAATTCTCCAGACCGGTGTGACGCTGCAAGAGTTGGTCGATGGTCTGAACGCTCTGGGCGTCGGACCGCAAGACATGATCTCCATCCTGCAGAGCCTGAAAGTCGCCGGGGCGATCCAGGCTGAAATGGAGGTGATGTGATGAGTTTCGACGCACTCACAGCCAATACCTTATTCGACCTGGCGCAAACCCAGGCCGGTGCTGCCAAATTGGACGCAGACCTTAAGAAGTCTTCCATACAGTCGGCTTCCATGCGCGAAGCGGCCGAAAAATTTGAGGCTGTATTCGTCAATACGATGCTCGAATCCATGTTCTCAGGACTGGAAACTGACGGGCCCTTCGGCGGCGGACATGGTGAAAAAGTCTACCGGTCGATGTTGAATGAGCAATATGCCAACCAGATCGCAAAATCCGGCGGCATCGGCATTGCCGATGAGCTCTATGCGGAAATGATCAAGTTTCAAGAACAGTACCAAGGGGAGGCCTAAAAGATGCCCTTAGCTGCCAGCACACCAACCGACCGCGTTGAGCAACTCATTATCTTGACGGAGCGTCTCACCGGATTGATCGAGCGCGAAACCGATTTGTTGAAAGAGCGCCGTCCGAATGAAATCGCAGACTTTCAAGATGAGCGTGCCCAATTATCCAATCTCTATGCTCAGGAAATGGAACTGATCAAGCACAATAAATCGCTGATCGAGGGCGCACCGAACGATCTGAAAGAAGAGTTGAAAGATCGCACGGGCGCGTTTCACGATCGCCTTGATGAACACAAAGCCTATTTGACACGCATAAGATCTGTGACCGAAGGCATGGTGCGAGCCGTGGCCGAGGAAATATCTAAGAAGAATAAGGCAGATGCCGGTTACGGCAAGGATGGCAAGGTGCAAACCCATGAGCGCGCGGCGTCAGCCTTCCTCGCAGTACATGAAGTGATCTAACCGTTTGGATAAGTCTCTTCACCCACAAAAACTTTACTCCCTGACAGACCGGATAAAGCCTTCGTGATCATCATGAAGGCTTTATTCATGCAGCGTTCACCCACGAAATGGCAATGCTTAAAGCGATACGTTTGATAAGCCGACGGACAACGTGAGTTAGGGTCACCTGCGTTTACCGTTGAGAGGGCACCGTTGCACAGAAGCTTATCGGCAATGTTGTTGAGTAACCGCCGCCGGGTGCACTATGCGTTTGAATATTGCAGGTCTGAGTCTGATCAAAGCGTTCGAAGGTCTCGAGCTGACGGCGTATAAGGACCCCATCGGCATTTTGACCATTGGTTACGGACATACCGGTCCCAGGGTCCAGCCTGGCATGAAAATCTCGGCCTCCGATGCGGAAGCGCTGCTGAGAGATGATGTCAACCGCTTTGAAGACGCGGTTGCCTCCTTGGTCAAAGTTCCCATCAACGAAAACGAGTTCGCGGCGTTGGTCTCGCTTGCCTTTAATATCGGCGCACAGCGTTTCAGTGAATCCACAACCCTGCGCCGTCTCAACAAGGGTGATCGCTTGGGCGCGGCGGAAGCTCTTGAGTGGTTTAACAAAGGACGCATCAATGGACGGCTCACCACGCTGCCTGGCCTAACGCGCCGGCGCGCCGCAGAACGCGCCTTGTTCCTTATGACGCCGCCGGACATTCAGCCGGCGCCGCCATCGCAGCTCCCCTTGACGGAGAATGCGGGCATTCCCCCTTCGACGGAACAATCTCCCAGACGAGAGCACCTTGCCGATAGCCGCACCCTGCAAGGCGCAGGGATTGCCGGCGCCGGCGGCGGCGGGGCAGCGATATCGTCTGCGATAGAAAAATCAGGTGAGTCGGCAAAGAACACCAATGAGAGCCTCAGCCCGCAAATGGAGCGAATCTATGAATTGATTCAAGCGGTACCCGACTGGGTTTACTGGTCTGCGGCGGCGTTGGTGATTGTTGGACTAACAATCATCTTGTTGTCGCGCATCGACGATTGGCGGCACCATCGGCGATAGCTTAAGCTTCCTCATCCAGCGCCAGCCCAGCGGTCTCTGCTTCGGCATTTTGCACTTCAATGACCTTTTCAAGATGGCTCAAGAACCCCTCAACGGGCCATTGGGTTATGACTTCGCCGGATGTCTTGTCGACCGATCGATAGATGTAACGTCCACTCGCTTCGTGCCGCTCAATACTGAGCCGCGAGTTCTCGCCCAAGCTCGACTGCAAAATGTTGGTTAGTGATTTCTCGATCTTCTCAATAGGTTTGAGCCGCTGAAGATTATCCTCAACCGGTTGATCGTCTTTGGCAATTACGGCCGTTTGGTTCTCTTTCGAACCTTCGCCACCGGCCCTGTCCGTTTTATTCAGGAGGGCGCCTCTGGCTGTGGCTTGGCCTGCATAATTTAAGGCCTCAAACACGGTTCCACTCCGTTCTCTCTCAAAACAGGCGGATCAAAATACAGCCGCCCACATAAAAACTATGCCCCTTTACTTTTTGCCCCCTAAACCCTCGATGGAGGTGGGGAGGCCGAAGCCAACCCCACCCCCGCCAGAGGTAACTTAAG